>Ga0209572_1000003_pt1 | contig 967293 bp, 827 predicted proteins | sample EBPBio232012_DNA_FD_185867 | JGI IMG/M metagenome (GOLD analysis project Ga0209572, IMG submission 185867) | Wastewater treatment Type I Accumulibacter community from EBPR Bioreactor in Madison, WI, USA - Reactor 1_1/23/2012_ DNA (SPAdes)... | ecosystem: Engineered > Bioreactor > EBPR >...
CACCCTGAGCTTGTCGAAGGGCCGACCTCCCCACCTGTCACCCTGAGCTTGTCGAAGGGCCGACCTCCCCACCTGTCACCCTGAGCTTGTCGAAGGGCCAACCTTCCCCTCTGTCACCCTGAGCTTGTCGAAGGGTCAACCTCCCCCACTGTCACCCTGAGCTTGTCGAAGGGTCAACCTTCCCCTCTGTCACCCTGAGCTTGTCGAAGGGCCGGCCTCCACCTGTCATTCCGGGCTTGACCCGGAATCTCAATACCTTCCTTTTTGCGAAAAAAAATACCGTAGTACTACGGTAGGTACATATTACAATTTGAAATAAATTGCATTGGCGCTATTGACAACCTGTCCGCCAGTTGGCGGAGACAAACTGTATATTACTATTTCGTTGGTTTTGAGGGGATAAGGAATTGGGCTAATAACGCACAATAGCACTAATACATACATTAGCAGCAATATTTATGCAAAGTTCGTTTCAGAATTTAATCAACATGAAAGCCGAATGGCTTTTCTTACATCAACAGGACTCATTCGACGATGAAGACCTTGTTAATGACTTAAGACAATATCCTCTTCATGTCTATCTTATTTGCAGGACACCTTCTGTAAGACTTGATAATTCTAAAACTGTAATCACAGAAGATAAAATTTCACTTACATTTTATACCCAGGTTGCAGACGTCCGCAAAGAGTTAGAAATTGAGACAGTGAATAATAAGCATCAACCAATCGGTAAAATTGAAACGGAGTACCCATACAATATTGTTAAGGCATACAAACCTGACGGCTCTGAACACTCAATAGCGAAATCACATTTGTTATTAAAATTGCTAGCTTTTCAACAAGAAAAATACTTTGACGAGTTTGATTTAGAAGTGCTTTATATTGGACAAGCTTTTGGAAAAGACGGTAGCCGAATTACCGTAGACCGATTGAAAACACATGAAAAGGCTCAGCGAATTTATTTTGACACACAACAAAAATTTCCTGACCATGAAATTTGGTTTTTAGCTTTGGCTTTTCAACCGTTATTAATGACCATGTTTAAACCATGGGGCGACGTTGACCCAAATTTGTTTGAAAGCGAACTTGAACAACAACAAAAATTGGAGGAGACACCTGTTTCATTCGACCAACAAATTACGATTGCAGAAGCTGCACTTATTAAGTATTTTAATACTTATCAATACAATAAAGAGTATTTAGATTTCCCGTCTCCAGAACATAAGTCATATGAAGATTTATACAAGCTGGACTTTAACTCTGCAGGCTTCGAGGTTACTAGCAAATCCATCCATACAAGACTGTGGAGTAAAGAAGCAGCACCGTCGTTTTTTCACTATAAAAGTTTCTTTCTTCATGACGAGACAGAACGAAAATCAATGTTTAAGTGGTACGAATAATACTGCCGCTAACATTGCATTGGCAATATGGCGGGGCGAAGAATATATTCTCAGCTTTTTGTTCGCTTATCGGCTTCGGTTTCGGCTGACGAATAACGCCAAACAACAGAATAAACAATGAGCTTTTGTATCTTTAATCAGCAGCGGCACCGGGCAGACGGAACACAGAATACCGCCACATCGCCAATGCTTCAACGTTGTACGCTATAATAACACTCCGCCATGACTTACAAAACAGCAGTAGAGATTTATGATTCTCTTGATGAAGATTCGAAAGTAAAGGAAATTTATGCCCATTTCGGCTTAGCTGTCTATTATGCTCAAGTCCTAGAGCAGCAATCTATCAACATGATTGCTGCATGTAAGCAAGTGGAAAACAAATTAACTATGCCTGTCGACGTTGAAGCTCTCTGGGATGAATATGATCTTGGAAGTAGAACATTTGGTAAATTAATTAATGAAATAAAAGGACTTTATAAATTGTCAGATGAAGATTATCAAGAATTAAAGGCTGTTTTGAAGCTGCGAAACTATATAGCGCATGATTACTTTAGGTTTAACGCTGAATTGTTTTACAATGAGTCAGGACAAAAACGGATGATTAAAGACTTTATTAACTTTCAAGAAATGGCCAAATCTATGGATATAAAACTTATAACATACCTAAGAATCTATATGGACAGAATTGGCTTAACCGATCAACACATTGAGAATATAATGGAGCAGACGAAACAAACTTGGGAAAGTAAAACAATTGATGAGAACCATAAGACGATTATAAAATAAACAGTGCCTACTTCAAGATATAAGAATGACAAAAGAACAACTAATTGAATTTTATAAGGGAACAGATTACCTAAACGAAATTAGAAAAGGTCTCCCACCACGCCCAAGCGAATGGCACTTGCCTATTTACTTAAAACAACTATTTGAATCCAACCCTGACTTTTTAGAAGATTTACCAAGCAAGCTTTCAGATGGAAAGTTAGAAATCTCTATTCCGAAGTCAGACAGTGTACATTTAAGAAGCACTCTTTTACATGAATCTTTATTTTCTTTTTACAAGGCTTTTTATAACTACTTAGCCGCTCGAAGGCTTTACAATGGTGGTATTGAGCATTGGATCGAGATTACAAACTATTACTCGAAACTTTTTTTAGCAAGAGCTATCAACACCATTTTAGGACATCAATTGTATTCAGTTGGCCAAACCCAGGGATATTTTAATCCTGAAATCTTAGAAGCCGTTAATCCGAAGGGCTATGAAAAGTATAAAAATGGTGGGCAAAGAATCAGCTATACGGTTGAATTAGATATAGACACGGTCAGCCAATCAGGAAGAATCTTTTTTTCAAAGAAACCTGTTTCGACTCATCAGGACATTTGGAAAACATATAAAGGCTTGAATGTGGAAAAGCTAGGCTTAACTCGATTAGATAATTTCGATACAGAAAGCTGGGATTTAATTGATGAAAGAAATAGAGAGAATTATTCTTTTGACGGTTATAAACAACTCGACTTCAACCTTTACCCCGAATCATTTCCAGGTTATTTCAATAGAAATGAAATTATAAAAACCGCCTTCATAATATATGATGAGATGACTGGGGAAGTATTGATGAGTTTTCAAGAGTTATTTCATCTATATAAAGTTTTAGGAGTAAATGATCTTCCAATCGAACTAGCAAAATTTGAGCATATGATTAATTATATGTTAGAAGATTCGGAAGTGAAAGACAAATTGATAACTCTTTGTAATGCTGGTTTCCCTTTGCAAAATGACTATTTACATGAATTAAGTGCATATTATAATTCCTAATAACAGCGTACAACATGCACATATTTGAAAACATTGACGATGCTATTCTAAGACTTACAAAACATTCGCAAAACTTTCATTTCCCGACAAGACAAAATTTAATCACCTCTAATGACATAATAAAATTCTCTGTTCAACAAAATATCTTTAGAGCCTTACGCCGCTGTTGGTCTTGTGTATAGCCAGGCGGGCAGCCAAGAGACCAACAGCACAACGGTTTAGAAAATTTCTAGCGCCTTGCACCGCCGTACTTTAAAACTTATATTCCTTTAAGCACTTTCAAGGCGGGGCACAGCGCCTTTCGTTGTCATGCAGAGCAGGCAGCAGGTTCTTGCGCCATCCCCTAACCAGCAATGAACAGTCTTATAATTACAGACCCCCCTGTGCGCCGGCCGGACAAAAGGGCGGAGCCATTCTTTTGTCCTTGAATTTTTGGTTCTTTTGGTTCAAGCCAAAAGAACAAATAAAAAAAGTACTCTTCCGTCAGCTCTGCTACGAAGGATATTTTTAAACCTTGCCATGGTTCGCATTATTGCAGAGTATTGTCATACCGGGCTTAACCCGGCATCTATGCAGTTAACAAAGAATTACCACTTTGTTGTATTGCCCGCTATTGTTCCCCCGCATATATTTGAACCCATATTTATCCTTTAACCAAAAACGCTTATTCTATCATGTCATCATTCAATGAAACAGGCCATGCTAAAAACGTAGCCAACTTCCAGGACCTTATCGCTTTCTGCGCCACTTACCCCGCTTACAATCCTTCATCAGCAGCACTCACTGTCGCCGGGCTCAACACAAAGTACACCGATGCCCGCACAGCACTCAATGGTGTCATCACAGCACAAACCACTTTCAACAATGCTGTCAATGTCCGCAAAACAGCCTTTGAAAGTTTAAGGCCCCTTGCCACAAGGGTCATCAGTGCTTTCGAAGCCTGCGGTGCCGATGCAGAAAAAGTAAAAGATGCCAAAAGCATCAACAAAAAGCTGCAGGGCGCAAGAGCAACAAAAAAAGAAACACCGGTTCCCGCCAATCCCGGCAACCCGGTTCCGGCAGACAACTCCATCTCAGCATCACAGCAGAGCTACGACCAGCAGTTGGAGCATTTCGCAAAGCTTATCAACCTGCTCACCACCACAGCCGCCTATACACCAAACGAAACAAACATCAATCTCGCCGGTCTCGCCACCAAACTCGGCGAGTTACAAACCGCCAATTCAGGTGTTTCCACAGCCTACGCCGCCTTGAGCAACAGCCGCATTGCAAGAGATAGCGAATTGTACAATCCCCATACGGGGTTGGTTGTCATTGCCACAAGTGTCAAAAAGTATATCAAATCCCTGTTCGGTTCAGTCTCGCCCCAGTATAAACAGGTAAGCGGTTTACAGTTCCGGGAAGTCCCTAAGTAGTATTTAGTTCCTGTCATTTAATAATAAGGGGCCGATACCAAAAAGTATCAGCCCCTTTTCTTATTTATTAAGTACCCGCCCCCGCACAATTTATTGAACAGTCTCACTTACGCCTCCTGCAACTTCACTTAGACCTCCTGCAACTTCACTTACGCCGCCTGCAATTTCACTTAGACCACCTGCAAGTTCACTTATGCCGCCTGCAACTTCACTTAGGCCTCCTGCAAGTTCACTTACGCCGCCTGCAACTTCACTTACGCCTCCTGCAACTTCACTTATGCCTCCTGCAACTTCACTTAGACCTCCTGCAAGTTTACTTACGCCTCCTGCAAGTTCACTTAGACCTCCTGCAAGTTCACTTAGACCTCCTGCAAGTTCACTTAGACCTCCTGCAAGTTCACTTATGCCACCTGCAAGTTCTTATTGCTGCCCGGTTTTCCGTGCAGCCTTATCCTTCTTTATCAGCTCCATTGCCTTATCTAATTTATAGTCGCTGTTGCGCCTCACCGTTTCAATGGTTGGCAGCGAAATAACTTCGGGCTGCACACCCATTCCGTTCTTTGGAACGGTTTTGTCAATCACCAGCCGGAAAAGCGGCAGCCGGAACCGGATATGTGTTTCCGGCAATGTAACATCCGGTATCAGCCACGCCGAATTGCCATAAGCACCGCCGCCTGTTTCTTCGCCCACAACAGTTACGTTCTCCTGCTTTATCAATGCTGATGCAAATAATGTAGTTGCCGAAAAAGAATTGCCGCCGGTCAGTATATACACTTTGCCGTTGTAGTGGTTATGCTTCTTCGGGTTAAAATATTTTCTTTCAAAATACCCGAAATGATAGTTGCCGTCCTGTTTCTTCTTTGTAAGCAATAAAATAAAAAGCTTGTTCCAGAAATGCGCCTCAATATATCGCTGGTAGGTGCTGATTTTGCCAACGGCATACAAAGAGTCAGCAATTTTAAACGGGTTATCTGCCAGGTATTTTGTAAGCAGCGTAGAGTTGGAAACACTGCCACCGCCATTGCTGCGCACATCAATAATAAGATGATTGATTTTATTTTGCTGCAACGCTTTAAAAGAGCGGCGGAAGAATTTTCTCAGCCCGTTGTTCCTGGCAAAAGAAGCAAGGTCCATCATAGCGGTACGGTTAACAGAATCTATCTTCAGCAACCGGATGGCATTAAGGCGTTGCAGCCGGATTTCTCTTTTGGTCAATCGTGGCTGTTCGGGTATTGCCGTTCTGAAAGGCCTTGTTCCCCTGCGCTGCACGGTGTCAGCAACCGGGTTATAAACAGGAATAACAGTGGCTCCCATTTTACCTGCGCTGTCGGTGTAATCCACTTTGTATGTATTGACAATTCCAAAAACGGAACTGTACAACGAACCAAAATTTCCTCGGTTGCTGAGCATTTGGTATTTGTGGGTGGTATTGTACCCGTCGGTAGAAATATATTCAAACAGCGTATCTGTTATTTTTGACACCGGCATGTTGTTGATAGCTGTAATAACTGTTCCCCGTTTCAGAATACTGTCACGGCGGTTGAGGTTGGCGGTAACCACCATCGCATCGTTCCAGGCTTTTACACTCAGCGGGAACATTTTTCCCAGCCGGGCGGTATCATAGTATTTCGAAGATTGTTTTGATGACCTTACTGTGGTATGTCCGCAATTAACCTTTGCTGCCACCCACGAAAGTACTTTCCGGAATTGTGCCTCTGTCAGGGAATCTTTCAGTTGCTGTTTTCCATAACTGAAATAATAATCCATACTGTCTTTTGGTGTGTACCAATACAACCCGGGATGATGCGCTTCCAGTAACGATTGAAAAACCGTGAAATCCTTTTGAAGCTGTTCGGGGGCATATTTCTTTTCGGGTGAGAAAGAATGCCTGTTTACGCCACAGGCAGTTAAAAAAAGCAAAAGAAATATATAAGGCAATGACTTCATTTGGTAAGGTGTCTTTTTCAACCGATACGGTAAAACGGGTTTACTGTGCAAAATATTGAATTCTGCGTAGATGAATAACGAAACCTCAATCTTTACGAAAATCTACTTAGCCAGGTGGTTCCACCCTTGGGCAGTGATTGCATGTTTGCCGCCGCCCTTTGTAATTATATGGGCCCCTTGTTCAGGTTCGGTCATGTAGCCCACCACACTTATTTGTTCGTTCAGCACCAGTTTATCATAATCGCTTTGTGCAATAGTAAAAAGCAGCTCATAATCTTCGCCGCCGCTTAAAGCACAGGCTGTCGGATCTATTTCAAATTTGAAAGCGGCTTTTCTCATATCCTCATGCACCGGTATTTTTTCTTCGTACAACACACAGCCCAGGTTGCTGTCTTTGCAGATGTGCAATATTTCAGAACTCAGTCCGTCGCTGATGTCCATCATGGATGTAGGTGTGATTTCCTGCTGTGCAAAAAATTCCACAATATCTTTTCTGGCTTCCGGCTTCAGCAGGCGGCCAATTACATAGCTTTCATTTTCCAGATCGGGCTGCACGCCGGGACTTTCCACAAAAATTCTCTTCTCCCGTTCTAAAAACAGCAAGCCCACATAAGCTGCCCCCAGATCGCCACTAACACAAAGCAAATCGCCCTTCTGTGCAGTACTGCGTTTTACAAATTTATCCGGAGCCACTTCGCCAAGGGCAGTAACAGAAATAATAAATCCTTTTTGCGAGGCAGTTGTGTCTCCCCCCACAAGGTCAACACCATAACGGCTGCAGGCTGCATATACTCCTTCATAAAACTCATCAAGGGCTTCCACACTAAAGCGGTTGCTGATGCCCAGGCTTATGATAATTTGGGTGGGTACAGCATTCATGGCATACACATCGCTCAGGTTTACAATCACACTTTTATAGCCGAGGTGCTTCAATGGAGTGTATCCCAAATCAAAATGCACTCCTTCAATCAGCAGGTCTGTGGTTACAACGGTTTGCCTGCCGAAATGGTCAATTACGGCGGCATCATCACCCACACCCAAAACAGAAGAGGCGTTTTGCAATTCGATGTTTTTAGTAAGGTGGTCAATTAAACCAAACTCACCAAGGGTTGATATTTCTGTACGCTGGTTGCTCATAATTGAATTTGATTATTAATTACACCAAGAAGCTCATCATGTATTTTTCCATTAGTGGCCAATACCCGGTGCTGATAAACCGAAAATCTGTCGCCATTAAAATCTGTTACTTTTCCTCCTGCCTCTTCTACAATCAAATAACCGGCGGCACTGTCCCATGGTTCCAGTTTATGTTCATAAAAACCATCAAACCGGCCGCAGGCTACCCAGCACAAATCAATTGCCGCGGAGCCTAGTCGGCGAACCGGAACTCCTTTCTTTACAAGCCGCTCAAAAACTTCAACCGGCCCGTTGGGCATATTAATGTAGGTGTAAGGAAACCCTGTAACTAAACAGGATTTTATAACCTTTGTTTCGTTGCTGACATGAACCAGCTGGTCGTTTAAAAAAGCTCCTTTACCTTTTTCAGCAAAGAAAAATTCGTTCATGTGCGGATTATACACCGCCGCCATTATGATTTCGCCTTTATACTCCACCGCAATCGAAACGCAGTTGATGGGAATGCCGTGGGCAAAGTTGACGGTTCCGTCCACCGGGTCAATTATCCACTTGTATTCTGATGCTTGTTTTCCCTCACCCGATTCTTCGGCCAGCACCTGATGCTCGGGATAATAAGATTTGATTACTGCAAGAATTGCTTTTTCGGAGGCATGATCTGCTTCGGTAACAAGGTTGTTTACACCTTCTTTATTACTAACAGCAAATTCTTTCTGAAAAAACCGGGTAATTTCTGCGGCACCGGCTTTTGATGCCTCAATCAGCACTTTTTTAAGCATGTGCAAAGATAGAACGAGATTTTAGATTGCAGATTTTAGATTTTAGATTTGGGGCTGCAAACATGAATATATCAGTAATCATAGTCAATTATAACGTAAAGCATTTCCTGGAGCAATGCCTGTATTCTGTTCAAAAGGCAAAAGCCGGGATAAATGCTGAAGTATTGGTGATAGACAACAACTCATCCGATAACAGCCTTGAATATCTGAGGCCAAAATTTCCCTGGGTTCGTTTTATTGAGAATGAAGAAAACTATGGTTTTGCCAAAGCATGTAACCAGGGGGTATCGCTTGCCTCTGGAAAATATATTTTGTTTCTGAACCCCGATACCATTGTTGCTGAAGACAGTTTTAGCAAGAGCATTTCTTTTTTTGATAACAATCCGGATGCCGGTGGCCTTGGTATTAAAATGATAGATGGCGCCGGTATTTTTTTAAAGGAATCCAAACGGTCTTTTCCATCGCCTGTTACATCATTGTTTAAACTGTTTGGGTTATCCCTTTTGTTTCCAAGGTCCAAAACATTTGCCCGTTATCATCTCGGTCATCTTGATAATAACAAAACCCATGAAGTGGATGTGCTGTCGGGTGCATATATGATGATTAAGAAAGGGGTGCTGGACACAATTGGCGGGTTTGATGAAACATTTTTCATGTATGGCGAAGATGTGGACCTTAGCTACCGCATACAAAAAGCCGGTTATAAAAATTATTATTTTGCTGACAGCTGTATTGTACATTTCAAGGGAGAGAGCACAAAGAAAGGCAGCATGAATTATGTGCGGATGTTTTATACGGCTATGAGCAAGTTTGTAAGTAAGCATTATGGCGGCAGCCGTGCCGGTATTTTTAATGCCCTGATTCACCTTGGCATCTGGTTGCGGGCTGGGCTTAGCGCCACGGGTAGTTTTATTCGCCGGATCGGTCTGCCTCTGATTGATGCATCGCTTATTCTTGTTTCATTCTGGCTGGTGAAGGAGTTGTGGGGAGATTATGTTCGGCCTGAAACCGAATACGAATATCGTTTGCTATGGATTGCCTTTCCGGCTTTTACCATCTTCTTTCTTGTTGTGGCATATTATGCCGGGTTGTATGACAGATGGTACAAGTCATCAGAACTGGTAAGATCCACGGTATTTGCCATCATTATTTTATTAGCCGGATATTCATTATTGCCTGAAAAATTCCGTTTCTCAAGGGGTATTGTTTTGTTTGGGGCCATTCTTGCTTTTATTATGATCAGCGTTTTGCGTTGGCTGCTGGTAAGACTGAATGTTATTGGCAGTTCAAAAGAAATGAAAGAAGGTTCCAACACAATTATTGTTGCTTCACCCGAAGAATACAGTGAAATAACCGGGCTGCTGAAAGAGGCGGGATTGCATCAAAGAGTTTTGGGCAGGATTGCTGCCAGCGAAACTGATGAGGCGGCTATCAGCAACTGGAAAAATCTGCCTTCGGTAGCTGCCGCCATTCCTTTCAAAGAGGTTATTTTTTGCTGCGGCACTCTTTCCTGTTCAGAGATAATGTCTTCAATCAGAATGTTGCCCAAAGGTCTTGTTGTAAAAATTCATGCAGCAGGCAGTCAAAGTATTGTTAGCAGCCAGTCAAAAAATACATCCGGCGAAGCCGTGTCGAAAGAAAATGGCTTCCGGCTGGCCAATCCGTATTACCGGCGGCTTAAACGGCTTATTGATGTTGGCGTTGCCATAACAGGCATCATTTGTTTCCCGGTTTTGCTGTTCCTTGTAAAAAAGCCATTGGGGCTGATTGCAAATTGTTTTGCTGTTTTAGTTGCAAAAAAAACATGGGTGGGGTATGCTACCGAAGAAAACCACCTGCCGGTTTTGCGCAAACCTGTCCTGGCCAATAACGGAGTGCCCGCAATAACAATACAGCAGTTTCCAAACGAAAGCCTGCAGATGATGGACTACTGGTATGCCCGTGACTACAGGTTGTCTTCAGACATTAACCTGATTTGGAAAAACTACAAAAAGCTGGGTAGCTGATGTGCTTAATGCCAATTACTTATATTCGTAACTTTAAGTTACTAACTATACATGGCCACGATTATAGATATAAAAATTCCTAAAGCGATTGCTTCTGCCCTGCGAATTCCGCCTAACGATGCCCGTAGGCAGCAACTTAGGGTCTTGAAGAAGCTGCTGAAGAAAGCAAGGTTTACTGAGTTCGGCCAAAAGTACCGTTTCGACGATGCTCTCTTTTGCAAACACCCGGGAAAAAAATTCCAGGAACTGGTTCCCGTACATGATTACAATAAAATTTATGAAGAGTGGTGGAAGAAAACACTGGATGGTGTACCCGATGTAACCTGGCCGGGAAAAATTAAATACTATGCACTTAGTTCGGGCACATCTGAGGCTGCCAGTAAATACATTCCCGTAACGAAAGAACTGTTGCGCAGCAACACTATTAATTACGTCAAGCAGCTTTTCAGCTTAATAAAATACGAAGAGGCCAATAAAAAAGCCATGACCAAGGGCTTCCTGATGCTTGGAGGAACCACCGACTTAAAAAAGGGCAACGCCGGCTGGTATGCAGGCGACCTTAGCGGAATCCTGGCCAAGAAAAGACCTTTCTGGTTTCAGACTTTCTACAAACCCGGAGGCCGGATAGCCGCACTTCACGACTGGAACGAAAAATTGCATGAAATAGTGGAACATGCCAAAGAGTGGGACATTGGCTACATTGTTGGTGTGCCCGCCTGGTGCCAGATGTGTATGGAAATGGTGATTGAACATTACAAAGTGAAAAACATTCACGAAGTATGGCCCAATTTCAGCTTTTTTGTGCATGGCGGCGTTGCGTTTGAGCCCTATAAGAAGGGGTTTGAAAAACTATTGGGAAAACCGATTGTGTATATAGAAAACTATCTTTCAAGCGAAGGTTTCATCGGCTATAAAACAAGAGAACATGCCCGGGGCATGCAGCTTATTCTTGATAACAATATCTTCTTCGAATTTGTACCATTCGATGATAAAAACTTTGATGCAGATGGATCCATCCTGGCAAAGCCCGATGCAAAAATGATTCACGAAGTGGAGGAGGGAAAAGAATATGCCCTGCTGATGAGCACCAATGCCGGAAGCTGGCGTTATCTTATTGGTGATACCATTAAATTTGTTGACCTGGCCAATAACGAGGTGGTGATAACCGGCAGAACCAAGCACTTTCTCAGCCTGACAGGTGAGCACCTGAGTGTTGAAAACATGAACCGGGCCATTCAATTAGTAAGCGAAGAACTTAATATCAGCATTCCCGAGTACACTGTTGTTGGTTTTCCTTATGAAAACTTTTTTGCCCACCGTTGGTATGTTGCCACCAATGATGCTGTTGATGCAAAAAAACTGGGAAAAAGAATTGATGAAATTCTCCGGATGCTGAACGATGACTATGCCACAGAAAGAGACAGCGCATTAAAAGAGGTTTTTCTTGAGGCGTTGCCTGAAGAAAAGTTTAAACAGTTTATGGAACTGAAGGGAAAACTTGGTGGCCAGCATAAATTCCCCAGGGTGATGAAAGGAAAGGTGCTTGAGGAGTGGAAACGATTTTTGGAAACCGGAAAGATCTAACATGCTTGAACCTGTCGTAAAAGGTCTCACATTCGGATTGCTGCTGAGCATTGCAGTAGGGCCGGTTATGTTTTCAATCATTAAACAAAGTATTAACAACGGACATAAAGGGGGTTTGGCCTTTGTCCTTGGTGTTTCAGCCAGCGATATCACCCTTGTTTTAATCAGTAACATTTTTACAGGAATTTTCGACAGCCTGCAATTACACAAAACAGAAGTCGGCATTATTGGTTCGGTGTTTCTTATTTCTGTCGGCATCTTTTTTATCTTCTTCAAAAAGATAAAGGTGGATGAAGAGGGCAACCAGTTAATGTCGTTCAGCAAAGGACATTACATAAAAATTTTTTTGGCCGGGTATTTCATGAATATCCTGAATCCGGGAGTAATCATTTTCTGGCTTACGGCAACCACCGCTACAATATTTCACTCTGTCAATAACCGGATTATCATTTTCGTTACCTGTCTTCTATTTGTTTTGGCAACAGATATTCTTAAGGTAATGCTGGCCGGAAAAATCAGAAAGAAACTTACTCCTCACAATATTCATATCATCAACCGCATCAGCGGAATGTTATTAATTGTTTTTGGCGCTGCGCTGATATGGGGAGTGCTTAAGTTTGGCGACAGAATTTAAATTCAATATCGATTATATTGCAGCCGCATGACCACCAAGGGCCTGATACCAAAAATCTGGAGATGGATTAAGAAAATATTCATCATCCTCTTCATTGCCCAGTTTGTTTATATCATTTTGCTGAAATGGATTGACCCGCCCATTACTATGACACAGTTTGTAAGCTGGGTAAGCGGTCATGGGCTAAAAAGAGATTATGTTGATCGCAGCGGTATTTCTCCTGAAGCAAGGCTGGCGGTTATAGCATCTGAAGATCAGCTCTTCCCAGACCACAGCGGGTTCGACTGGAAGAGTATTAAAAAAGCACAGCGCTACAACGAAAAAAAACCTGGCCGCATCCGCGGAGCCAGTACTATCAGCCAGCAGGTAGCCAAGAATGTTTTTTTATGGCAGGGACGGAGTTGGGTTCGCAAAGGGCTGGAAGTCTATTTTACCTTTATGATTGAAAAAATATGGGGCAAAAAAAGAATACTGGAAGTATATCTGAATGTTATCGAAACCGGTGATGGCATTTTTGGTATTGAACGGGCTGCAAACATCTATTTCAACAAACCTGCAAAAAACCTTTCACGGCAGGAAGCCGCCATGATTGCCGCATGCCTGCCCAATCCCAAAAGATACAAGGTAAAACCACTGTCATCCTATGTGCAGTTCCGTTCAAGAGCCATTATGAAACAAATGAGTAATCTGCAAGCCGATCCGGATGTAGGCAATCTTGTTGGCGGAAGTTATTTACAGGAAAAAGAAAAGAAGAAATAGTGTTAGTCAACCAGCTTATCAACGGCAACAATCGCTTTTTGCAACCGTTCTTCATAGTTGCCGCTTATATCAACCCATGGAATGGATTGATTAATCATAATATCCTTATAGATATAGTATAGTTTTTTCCTGGTGTGCAGGTCCGGGTATTCCCGCAGTTCATCTTTTACCCAGGGCAGGTCAATATTGCACAGCAAGTATAAGTCATATTGGCGTTTGGTTATTTCATCCAGCACCAAGTGGTGGCATTTGTTGAATACAAATTCACACCACACTTTCATCACATACATGTCTGTATCAATAAACAGCGGAATGTGGCCACCGTTTTCCAGCAATGGCTCCGATTGTTGTTCTAGTCTTGCAGCGTACTCATCCTCTAATGCCAGTTGTCCTTTGGCAATAGTCAGCAAGTCGTCAAATTCGTAATTGGTGCCGTTGGTAAGCAGGTATTCACGGGCAAATTCCGGACACCAAACGGTTTCATAGTGCTGTGCCAGTTGCTGACAGAGTGTGCTTTTACCAGTGCTTTCCGGCCCGATAACGACGATTTTTTTAAGCATGTTTTTGTTTTGCCCGTTTTTTCCATTCTAATAAACCAAACACCGCCATAACAAGTAGTATCAAATAATATACACTTGTAAATACCAGCCCCTTTACGAAGTACAAAGGTATTGATGCAATATTAGTTGCCAGCCACCAATACCAGCTTTCCACTTTTTTCCTGGTCATCAGCCACATACCGGTGAAGGCTGTAGCAGAAGCAAAAGCATCGGCCCAGGGAATAGCACCTTCAAAGAAATTATCTTTCAGGTAAACAAGGGAGTAAAAAATGGACAGATAAAAAAACAGGAAGAACAATACTTGGTTTGCCCACATTTTTTTACCCGACCAGGTGACATGAAGTACTTTTTCGTGTTGATTATTTTTCTTCAGCCACATATACCAACCGTATATGCTCATCACGGTATAATAAAAGTTTACACTGGCCTCTCCGGGCAAATGGTTTTTATAACTTAGCCAGATGTAAATCACGGTATTAATTAATCCCACAGGATACACCAGTACATTTTCCTTCCTGCTGAACCACACACTGGCAATCCCTGCAAACACAGCAATATACTCCGGCCAGGTGGTGTGCTTCATACCTTCAACAAACTGCTGCCAGATTTCAACTGCCGTCATTCTTCATTATTTAATATCATAAATCCATCCGCATCTTTTAAGAATGGCAGCTTTGCTCTTATAGCATCAAGCTGTTCTTTCTGCAGGGTGATGGTGTGTACATCCTCATCATCTTTTTTGTAGTATAATACTTCTCCCAACGGGTCAATCACCATGCTGTCGCCGCTATGATAGATTTCGTTACCATCGTCGCCCACCCGGTTTACTCCAACTACATAGCACTGGTTTTCTATAGCCCTTGCCTGCAGCAGAGTTTTCCAGGCGTGGCTTCTTCTTTCGGGCCAGTTGGCAACATAGATGAGAATATCATATTCGGGGCCCTCTGGCTGAGATTGCTGCCTGGCCCATACTGGAAAACGCAAATCGTAACACACCTGCAAATTAATTTTCCATCCTTTTACTGAAGCTATCAGCCTTTTATTTCCAGCGGTGTACTCTTTGTCTTCCCCGGCAAAAGCAAAGCGGTGGCGTTTGTCATACACACCGTGCAGCCCGTTGGGCAACATCCAGACAAGCCTGTTGTAATAATTATCTTGTTCTTTAATTATCAAACTGCCCGTTAATATTATTTTCTTTTGTGCGGCGACCCGTTTCATCCACTGTACCGTTTCACCATCCATTGTTTCTGCAAGTTCTGCCGGTTTCATGCTAAAGCCTGTACTGAACATCTCTGGCAGCACCACCAACTCTGTTCTTTCTTCAATGCCCATAATTTTCTCTTCGAGCATTTGAAGGTTGGCTTTCTTGTCTTCCCAGTGCAGGGCAGTTTGTATGGTGGTTATTGTTAATGACGACATGCGGCCGGTTGTTGTATAGTGTAAAAATAGAGAATCCCCCTTCAAATAGCCTGCAAAAAAAGCCCCCCGGGAACGGAGGGCCGATAACCATTAACCTTTCTCAAAACCTATTTAAAAATATTATACCGAAGTGTCATTTCGTGGGCATTGGCTCCTTTATCATACACACTCAATGGTGTCTGGTAAATATCAAATGCATATCCAAAAGTGAATTTTTTGTTTACATGCAATCCGGCAGACAGGGAGAAACTTTGTTTCATCCTATAGCCAAGTCCCCACCAAAAAAGCCCGTTATGCTCAACCCGTACACCACCAATTAATTCAGTTGGAGCATTAGGCAGGTAAATAGCAAGTACATGTGGGATAATTTTTGTGCTGCCATCCACATCCCATTTATAAGATCCGTGAAAATAATAGTGACGGTACAATCTTCCTTCTTCATTACGGCCAAGATTGCCGGTGTAAAAATCAAGTTTCGATTGCACCAGGTTAGAGACCGATGCTCCCAGTTGCCATTTTTTATCAGTATAAGAAACGCCAAATCCGGCATCGAATACAAACCTGTTTTCTGCTGTGCCTATTGCAGGGTCGGCGCCAAGTGTGGCCGTCAGCTTTGCCCTGTCGAGAGCATATTGCTGCCCTTTTGCCTCAAGACCAAGTGAAAATTTCCCTCCATTACTTGTTGGTATGTGTTTGGCAAATTGCAATGCAATACCGGTTCTCGACGTGGGGCCGGTTTTGTCATTATAAATATATCCGCCAAGCCCAATTTTAAGATTGCTCAGGTCGTAAGAACCAAATGCAGTCATTGTTTGTGGTGCACCGCTTATACCGCTCCATTGTGTGCGGTAAGAAGCGCCAAACACGCCTTTCTGGCTTACCCCGGCTGTAGAGGGATTGTGTAACACTCCCTGCAAATCATACAGCGATGCAGTTTGCAGCTGCTGTGCAGCAATGGTCTTAACAACAGCAGCAAACAAAAAGAGAATTATAATACGTTTCATTTTATAAATGTTTTATTGAATTATCTCAAAATTGTTACATCACCCCTCAGCAATACTGTTTTGCCATTGAAAAGTTTATAAGTTATAGCATAATAGTAGGTGCCGTCGGGAATTGGTTTGCCATTGTATGTGCCGTCCCAGTTGTTCTGGTAGTTGTTGTTTACATACACTTCGTTGCCGTAGCGGTTAAACACTTTTACATAAACATTCGTGGCACACAGGCCTCCGTTGTTTGTAACAAGCCACTTATCGTTCATGCCATCACCATTCGGCGTAAAGGCATCCATCACTTTCAGGCACCATGGTAATACGGTAACCTGTGCGTTGTCTGTCGAGGTACATCCGTCTGCATTAATTACCGTCATCAGGTATGTAGTGGTTGTGGCTGGTTTTACGACCGGTGTGTTCGTTGTTGCCCCTGTTGTTATGGTATTTGTTGGTGTCCAGGCAACAGAGGTTGTGTTAGCTGGACTGCTTCCGGTTAGCTGTGTATCATCGCCTTCAACTATTGTTTTGTCGGGCCCTGCACTTATTACAGGATTTGGCTTTATGTTGATATTTACGGTCCGTGTTCTTACACAACCATTCAGAGAAGCGGTAACTGTATATGCCGCATTGCTGTTAACTGTAGCAGTTGGGTTTGCCACATTGCTCGCAGATAACCCACCGGCTGGCGACCATGCAAATACGGTACCCGTACCGTTTGACGTTGCAAGCATTGGAACGGGAGCACCGGCACAAACAGAAGTATCGGTTGCGGGTCTTGTTGTTAATGAAAGGTTGTCATTAAATCCAACATTTACTGTTTTTGTCAGTAACCCGCAATATGAATCACGGACAGTAATGGTTTTAGGGCCTTGTGACAAACCGTTGAAAGTGTTAGAAGACTGAAACGCCCCGCCATTAATACTGTAAGTATATGGAGCGATGCCTCCTGTTGTATTCACCACTATGCTGCCGCCGGTTGGATTTGTACAGCTTGCCGTTGTTACCGTTTCGGCAGCGTTGACATTAATGTTAGCCGGATTACCATATTCCAGTATATGGCTTGCAGCAAGAATTCCTGTGGCAAATAATTTCCTGTTTTGGAAAGCTACCGGCACCGTTACTTTTTTCGGCGCAAAGCCCAATCCGGTAAAGTTGCTGCCTGTTGGTGCAAAACTCAATGACCATGATGTGCCGCCGTTTGTTGTGGTAAGCAAAGCGCCGCTTACACCACCAACATAACCATTATTTGCATCGTGGAAGAGTACAGAGTTAAGGTTGCCACTTGGGAAAACCGTAAGAATATTAGTTGTTATATCTGTCCAGGTGTTACCGCCGTCGGTTGTTTTAAACACCACTTTTCTTGGAAACCCGTTACCCACCAGGAAAACGGTGTTTGCATCCAGAGCAAACATATCAGTATAGGTAATCTGTGGCGTTACACCCGGTGTAGGCAACGGCAGTTTGTTCCATGTTACGCCGCCATCGGTTGTTTTCCAAACAGTGTCCCTTGTTCCCGTTACATAACCAATAAGGTTGGTTGGGAATTCAATAAACCTGAAGTTCTGGAAGTTTGTACCAGGAGCAAAACTGTTATAAGTAGTCCAGGTGTTGCCCCCGTTTGTTGAGCGGACGATTACAGGAACCCTGCTGGCTGTTGGTACAGAGAATGCACTGTATCCGCAGGCCCATACACTATCAGCTCCCTGTGTGGCAACATCCCACATCTGGTAGTTGGCATCAGCGAACATAGGGTCTAATGTTATTGCTGTATCTATTGATTTGTAAACGGTGCCTGTGCTTGTTGCAAAATATATCCTTGCCGGATTGTTGGGTACATACGCATGCCCGTTAATAGAAATATTCAGGCTTGCAAAATCCGCCCTTGACCTGTTAATCCAGTTTTTGCCGCCGTTTCTTGTTACAGAAATGGTTCCGGTACCTCCTGCAGCCATACCGTGGTTACAATCGGCAAATTCAATATTCTCATGCGAACCAAATACTTCAATCCGGTAATTGCTGCGCCACTGGCCACCAGGTATTGAATCAGAAATTACACCGTTTTGCCCACCGCATACAAATTTGCCACCCGGTGTTATATCAAGTGCCTGCATATTAGTGTTGCTGAAATTTGTTCCTGTTGGCAGGTTTCTTTCCAGCACCCAGTTTCTGCCCGTATCAACCGATGTGTACATCTGGTTTTGCGGATTGAAAACACTTGATCCTATTGGAGCAAATAGTTTGCCGTTGGCTGCCTTTACAAGGTGCCATGGCTGAGAAAACAAGAAAGTATTAGGGTTAGGGATTGGAGTGCCTCCGTTTGGCGGGAAAGGAAAACTCATCAGCTCATAGCGTCCCCTTTCTTTTAACCCTGTGGCCACATTTACGGTGCTGTCATTCCTTCCTGTATAAACCCTTACAACAATATTGTTGTTTTGAGAAACAAGCACAAGCAATGAGTCGTTGAACACATTCATTGCCCTGTAAGATTGTGTCATTGGGGTAATGTTTCCATACAATGTGTTACATACTACAGTAGTTGTATTAACCCCCGAATAACCCAGCCTTTCTTTGCTTAAAGAATAATCGGTAAGCACACCACCACTGAACTTCCAAAGCAACGATGCGGCATGCGAACCGGTTGAAGTTGTTGTGCCTGAAAGCCCGCAAGGATTGGTTGTTGCCGTTGGCGAGTTTACTGACGGAATCCTTGGAAAATCATTAGATGATGTGCCGCATATATACGCCGTAGTCGGGTTGGAAAAAATTATCTTGGTAATTTCTTTTGTCTTCGCAGTTACATCCCAGATGAGAGGTGCTGCATTAGGGTTATTAATATAACCAACCCTTGTTTTTCCTCCCAGCGGTGCATTTATTGAGTCCCATGTAGCCCCTCCGTTATTTGTAAAATACAGTTTGGGAATGGAATCATAGGTATTCCATTGCCCGCCAATATATCCGGTGTTGTCATTCAGGAACCAAACGGCATTAATGTTTCTGGCATTATTGTAAAAAGGTGTTCTTACCAGGGTCCATGTTATCCCGCCATCAGTTGTTTTTGCCATAGCGCCAAAACTTCCCACAGCATATGCCACATTTGCCGATACAAAATGCACATCGTTAAATGTAGGTTTAATAAATATACCCGGGGTGAGGCTGGTGCCTATTGGCGAAGGGGTATTTGTTGCCTGAAATACGAATGGCCCGTATGTCCAGGTGCTGCCGCCATCGGCAGTTCTGGCAATCACACCATCTGCGCAAACCGCAAGGCCCACGTTGTTGTCGTACATGTCAATATCATAAACCAAATTACCGAACGGTAACGGATTGCTAAACTTCCAGTCTGTGGTATTGTAAGTACTCTGGCCTGTTGCCAGCATAGAAGTAAAGGAAATCAAAATCACCAGCAGGCAATAATGTATTTTCCCAAAGCAGCTTTTGTTCATGTCAAAAAAGTTTTGTTGATGTATAGGGGGAAAGGGCAAGGTTAAATCAAAAACCGAATTGTGTTTGTAGAATTAATTCTACGCCATTTTAAGTTTATTATTCTGAATATTGAACCTTATTAATTATGAGAAAAGGGATAGCCACAACTATACTAATGTTTGTTATTAGTGTGCTGTATAGCACCACTCTCCTTTCCCAGGATAAATCCAACAAAGGAAAAGAGTTTTGGCTGGGCTACGGTTATAGTTGGGTGTTTGATGCTGAAGGCCCGCCCTTTAACACACAGGAACTTGTTCTTTACCTCAGTGCCGATGCTCCGGCAAACGTTACTGTATCTGTCACTAATACATCCTGGAGCCAGACAGTTGCTATTCCGGCTAATACGGTTGATGCCACCATCAAGGTTCCCAAAACCGGTACCGGAGACGCCAGAATATTTATTGAGGGCTTACATAACAAAGCGGTGCATATTGTTAGCGACACTCCGATTGTGGTATATGCACATACATACAACACCATGGTTTCGGCGGCTACTATGTTAATGCCGGTTGAAACTTATGGGTACAAGTATTTCTCTTTAAACTATTCGCAGTCGCAATCTGCATCCAGCCCGCCACATCCGCCTGTCGGAACCACTCAGAACGGACCGGCCTGGTACTCGTATTTTTATGTGGTAGCCTCAGAAGATAATACAAGGCTTGAAATTACCCCTTCAGACACAACAAGAAACGGGTGGCTTCCAGGCAATACATATACTGTTAATCTCAACAAAGGCGAGATCTATAATGTAATGGGTAAACTGTCTGCAGGCTCACAGGCATGGCAGGCAAGCAAAGACCTCACGGGAAGCAAGGTTATCGCTATTCCGGGCGCAGATGGCAACTGCCATCCATTTGCCTTTTTCTCAGGAAGCAGCGGAATAAGGCTGTGCAAAAGCGATGGCGGCGAGGTGATGCAACAACAGGTTTTTCCAATTCAGGCATGGGGTACCCGTTATCTCACTTATCATACATTAAATAATACAACCACCGATATAAATGCCCCTTTCAAAAATTTCTACCGTATTGCCGTCGAAGATCCAGCAACTATTGTAAGAAGAAACGGCGTGCCCATGACCGGCCTCATCAATAACTTTTATTACGAAGTAATTGACAGCACCGGTGGCGATTATTACGAATCAGATAAACCTTTTTTGCTTAGTCAGTACACCCCCAACTACAATTCCTGCTGGCGGCCTCCGCCTTCAATTGGTGGCACTTATGGCGACCCGGAAATGTTTTACCTGAGCCCAATAGAACAAGGAAAAAAAGATGTGCTTTTTTATGCCAACAGGAACGCATCCATTGATTACAATTACTTAAACGTAATCGTTCCTACGGCTGGTCTTGGCTCTTTGCAGCTGGACGGAGCCCCTTTTGTTCCGGCAAATACAAGACCGCACCCTAACCATCCCGGTTACTCAGTAGCTGTGTCTAGAATACCAGGCGCTGCGGCACAACATCGCCTTACCTGCGACTCAACGTTTAACGCCACCGTTTACGGCCTTGGATATTATGAAAGCTATGGCTACAATGTTGGCACCAATATCAACAACCTGAACTCATATACACGGATAAACAATGTATTCAACTCGACAGGCGGCATTGATACTTTTACCTGTCCCAAAACACCTTTCAGGTTATATGCAAAGCTTGCCTACCCGGCCAACTCCATTACATGGAAGCTTAGTTTGGTTCCGGGTTTGTCCCCCAACACAGATTCTGTTATTACAAGCCCTGTTCCGGTTGGTACAGAAACTATCAATGGCCGCACTTATTATGTTTATACCCTGCAACAAGACTTTACATTTACAACCCCCGGTACTTATAAGATTCCTATAACCTATACAACATCTGTTATTGCCAACTGCAATCAAACCGAAAGGGCCGAACTGACTGTTGTTGTTAAGCCCGGCCCAACCGGTGACTTTATATTTACTACCCCTATCTGCCTTAGCGACTCTGTCTATTTCAACGGTTCTGCAGGAGCAAATGGTTACACCCTTACCAGTTTCCTGTGGAATTTTCCGGATAACACCACAGCCAATATTATTAATCCGGTTAAAAAGTTTATCACGGCGGGGGCGAATAGCGTCCGTTTCAGGGTTATTGCAAGCAATGGCTGTCTTGCCGATACAACGAAACAGGTAAATGTTAACGATTCACCTGTTGCCCGGCTTGGCGCTTCTTCGCCAATCTGTGCCAAAGATTCTGTTTACATAACCGATACCTCGTCTATCAGCACCGGCACTATCAGCAATTGGCGATATGATTTTGGCGATGGCAATATACTTACCAGAACCACAAATACTCCTTTTTATCATCCATACAACACACCTGGCACTTATATCATTAAACTGGTAACAAACAGTAATCTTAGCTGTAAGAGTGATACATCTTACAAAACAGTTATAGTAAACCCGCTTCCGCTGGCCAAATTCGGTTACAGTGGCAATATCTGTGTAAGTGACTCGGTCCGGTTTACAGACACTTCATCTGTATCGCCCGGAACCATTACGCAGTGGGAATGGAATTTTGGTGATGGAAATTCGCAAACCATGGCTAACGGAAATCCATTTTATCATCCCTATACCACAACAGGCAATTTCACCGTTACGCTGGTAACTGTTTCTTCCAACGGATGCAAAAGCGATACAACGAAAAAGGTGGTAAGCGTAAGCAACAGGCCTTCGGCCACATTTACTTCCACCGGCATCCCCTGCGTGGACAGCACCCGTCAGTTTACATCATCCTTTACGGCAGGCGCAACCCCCGCCACATGGTACTGGAGTTTTGGTGATGGACAAACAGCATCTTCCACTACCAGCAACACTGTTTCTCATAGTTATTTACTGCCTCAAACCAATGTTGTGATAAAACATGTGGTAAACCTCGGCGCTGCCTGCGTTAGTGATACGGCTACTTTCATTATTCCGGCAATACATCCAAATCCGGTGGCGTCGTTTACGATTACCGGCGATACCCTTTGTACTAACAAGCCGGTTATGTTTTCTTCTGGCCTCAGCGGCATTAATATCTGGAATTGGCAGCTGGGTGACGGCCCATCCGGACAACAGCCTCCTTTTTCACACATATACAAAACACCGGGAACATTTAATATCAGTCTTATTGTGAAAGATATAAACGGTTGTGGTTCTAACCAGGCTACCGATCAGCTGGTAATTAATCCATCTCCAACCGTCAGCGCCGGGCCCGATAAATTTATTAGTGTGGGCTCCTCCACAACACTTGACGCATCAATCGCCAACGCATCAAACTATACTTTCCTGTGGTCGCCGCCGCTGTACTTGTCGGATGTAAACATTCTGACCCCAACCAGCACACCCGACTATGCACCGATGACATATACCATCACGGCAACAGATAAATCCACTTTCTGTTCCGCAAAAGACGATGTGATTATAACCCCGGTTTCAAAAATTTACATTCCAACGGGCTTTACTCCAAACAACGATGGAAAGAACGACAAATGGGTAATTCCTGGTCTGGCTTTATATCCCAATGCCGTTGTATCCGTTTACAACCGCTGGGGCGAAAAAATATTTGAGTCAAAAAACTATATCAATAATCCGTGGACCGGTTTTTACAAAACCCTGTTGCAACCAGCCGGTGCTTATGTTTACACCATACAGCTTAACGACGACAAGAAGCAGTTTTATAAAGGAACTGTAACGCTTATCTGGTAAGGCACAGGTCAAAGCAAATTTTTTCAAATCAGATGCGGCCATACAATACATACCTGCTCTTTCTGTTGATGTGTATTGTTACCGCACCCAAACTGACAGCACAAAACAAATCAAACAAAGGCAAAGAATTCTGGCTCGGTTACGGACATAATATTTTGTTTACACAGGGCAATCCCGCCAACGGTCAAACACATGTATTGTATTTGAGCGCAGAACAGGCGGCCACCGTTACTGTTTCAATTAACGGAACAGGCTGGAGCCAGACAGTATCCATTCCGGCCAATACGGTTGATTATTCCGTTGTTATTCCAAAATCCGGCACCGACGATGCCCGGTTGCTGAACGAAGGGCTTTCGGCAAAAGGCATTCACATTGTAAGCGACGTTCCGATTGTTGCTTACTCTCACCAGCATGGTATTACTTCCTCCGGTGCCACGATGCTGATGCCTGTGGAAACTTTTGGCTATACCTACTACTCTCTTAATTTCACGCAGGTGTCCAACATGACTGATTGCTATTCGTGGTTCTATGTGGTGGCGGCAGAGAATAATACCAGAATTCAAATCACTCCATCTGACAGCACACAAGGCGGATGGGAGCCCGGCATTACATACACAGTTAATTTGAACAAGGGTGAAATATATAATGTGTTTGGAAAAACAACGGGGTCGCTAACAGGTAAAGATTTAACGGGCAGTAAAATTGTTTCTGTAAGTGGTAATGACGGGAACTGTCATCCGGTAGCTGTGTTTTCCGGCAGCAGCCGCAATGTAGTATGTACCGGCGGCAACAACGGCGGAGAAGTAATGCAGCAACAGATTTTTCCGGCCATCGCCTGGGGCACAAGGTATCTTACTTATCACCATGTAAATAATACCAGCGGTGATATCGTTTCACCCTTTCTTAGTTTCTACAGGGTTGCGGTCAGAAATCCGGCGACCGTTGTAAAACGAAACGGTGTGGCGCTTACCGGGCTGATAAATAATTTCTACTATGAGTTTACAAGTGGTGGTGGCGATTATATTGAAGCCGACCAGCCGGTACTGGTGGCCCAATACACTACCTCATCAAATGAATGTAGCGGACAGGTGAATCCGCCGGTGGGTGACCCGGAAATGATTTACCTGAGCCCTGTTGAGCAGGGTGTCAGGAATGCTTATTTCTACAGTACCCGCAACCAGGCAATTGATTATAATTTTATCAACATCATTGTTCCGCAAGGCGGTTTATCTTCTTTGCGAATAGATGGAAACGCACCAGACCCTGCTGAATACATTACACATCCGGCAAACAGTAATTATGCCGTGGTGGTGAAAAGACTGACAGGAACGGCGGCGCAACACCATGTTTCATCTGATTCATCTTTTATTGCCACTGCTTACGGCTTGGGTTATTTTGAAAGCTACGGTTATAATATGGGCACAATGGTCAACAACCTGAATGCACACAGTGAAATAAAAAACACCCTTAACACCAATAACCGGCCAGATACATTTACATGTCCTAAAACTCCTGTGCGGTTATATATTAAACTGGCTTATCCGGCTACTGCCGTTCACTGGAAACTAAGCCAGGTAAACGGTATTGTGCCAAATACAGATTCTGTTATCAGTAATCCCATACCTGTAAATACATCACAGATTAATGGAAGAACATACTACACGTATACGCTTCAACAGGATTTTAGTTTGAATTCTCCGGGTACATACTATATTCCTGTTTCGTACACCTCTCCGGATATTGATGCCTGTAATAATACAGAAACCGCTTCAATAACTGTGCTGGTAAAACCTGGTCCGCCAGCAGACTTTTCAACCAACGGTATTTTATGCCTGAAAGACTCTGTACAGTTTACGGGAGCAACTTCCACCGTTAACGGGTTATTTAACTATACAGGCTATCTCTGGAATTTTGATGATGGCTCAACGCAAAGCACTATTAATGCAAAGAAAAAATTTTCGGCCGCAGGTAATCATGATGTCCGCTACCGTGTGTATGCTGACAACGGCTGTATCGGCGATACCACAAAAACAATCAGCTTACAGGCCGGGCCGGCGCTTTCCATAACAGTTTCAGGAAAGCTGTGTACAGATAGTATTATCACTTTTACGTCATCTGTTATTCCCAATACCGGGAACCCAGCTACATGGTGGTGGGATTTTGGAGATACACAAACAGGTTTTTCGTCTTTATCTAACATAATTACACATCAGTTTGCAACAGCACAAAGCAACATCAGTATCAGGCATATGGTAACATTTGCCACAGGCTGTAATCCCGACACAGCGACCTATTCTCTACCAGCTGTAAACAATAACCAGGCAGCAGCTTTTACGATAACCGCAGATACGCTTTGCCCAAACAAACCTGTTCGTTTTACCTCTGCAACCAGTATTGCTAGTATCTGGAACTGGAACTTTGGAAACGGCACAGGCCAGCAGACGCCTCCGTTTATTTACAGGTATGCCAACGCCGGAAGCTATGATGTAACGCTTACCGTTACTGATAACAACGGCTGTGGTTCCGCTCCGCATACTGAGCATATTGATATTATGCCCGCACCTTTGGTGAATGCCGGGCCGGATAAGTTTGTCAGCATTGGCTCTGCAACTGCATTAGAGGCAACAATCACCAATCCGGCTAATTATATTTATCAGTGGTCACCAGCTTCTTATTTATCTGACGCCACCGCATTAAATCCAACAGTAACTCCATCTAACGACCCCATTACATTTATCATCACCGCAACAGACAAAATAAGTTTGTGCTCGGCTTCTGATGCTGTGGTAATAACGCCTGTGTCGAAACTGTTTGTACCAACAGGTTTTACTCCTAACAATGACGGAAAAAATGACACCTGGATAATTCCCGGGCTTGCGCTTTACCCTGATGCCCTCGTAACAGTTTACAGCCGCTGGGGCGGGAAATTGTTTGAATCAAAAGGAAGCACAACATTTGCCTGGAATGGGAAATACAAAGGATTGATACTGCCGGCTGGTGTATATGTTTATCAGATTGAACTGAACGACATCAATAAACAACGGCTAAAAGGAACGGTTGCCATTATTTATTAATCATAGAATTAATTCTACAAAAAGCTGAAACAAAATATGGAAATTAGTGCATTGAACAGTATTCAGGCAGAAAATCAAATGACAGGAAAGCCCAAAATATTATTAGCAGATGATCACAGCATGATCCGAAAGGGCCTGAAGCTGCAGCTGAACCTTACCCTTGGATATAATGACATTGAGGAGGTATCCACTTGCGGCGATTTAATGAAAGAGCTGGTTAAGAAAAACTATACACACCTGATTCTCGACATTATTCTGTCTGATGGCAACACACTCGAGGTGATTCCCAACATCCGCAGGGTATATCCCGAATTGAACATACTGGTGTTCTCAATGCAGCCCGCCGAAATTTATGGCGATGCACTGAAGCAATATGGCATCAACTATTATCTTTCAAAGTCAGAGGGTGATGATGAAATACTGGCCGCACTGCAAAAGTTTTTGCAAAACGAAACCCTGCACAAAAAAAACAATATCAACCACCGGGACAACCCCTTCAGCAATCTTGCTCCCAGGGAACTGGAGATACTCCATTATGTTTTAAAAGGTGCCGGTACCAAGCAAATTTCCGAAACCCTTAACCTGAAAATGAATACGGTATCAACCATCAAAAACCGCATTTACGAAAAAACAAATGCCGGCAATATCAAAGAGCTGATGGAACTTGCCACACTTTACAATGTAAATTATTAAGCGGGAAAATGTACCTTGGTGTTGCAATCCTGTTATGATTATCAGAATCTTTTTATTTTTCTTTTTTTTATTACCGGTAACTGTGGCCGGCGCCCAGACACTTAAAGGGTATCACATAGAAAGATACGGCACAGAAGATGGTTTGCCCTCTAATGGTATTAAAGGATTACAATGGGACAAAAAAACCCGATTCTTGTGGATAGCCACCGAAGCAGGAATGGTGCGCTACAATGGTATGTCCTTTAAGACTTATACTAACGAAGACAATCCCAGTATAACCAACGAAAGAATTCTATTCCTTGTACGAAATAACGCCGGAAGGATTTTTACCGCCGACAACATGGGTAATATTTTTTCGGTTAACAAGAATTCTCTTGATTTCATTAAGAAGGTTCCTATTGCCGGTAATGCAGCCAGTAACATTGTTACCATAAGTGTTTCTGAGGCTCTTTACGGTGGCAATCATTCCTTTAACAGCGGCCCCTTTGCTTTACAATTTGATAAAGTTTTACCAATAAACGATACCGCTTGTTTTATTGTGCATACAAACCGCTTGTTTTATTTCACCCTTTCGATGAAAACACCTCAGCTGTTGACAACACCTGTTCAAAATATTATTTCGTCTTTTAAATGCAGTGGAGAGGTTTTTGTTATTGATAAAAACAACAATTGCTGGCTCCTAGACAAAACAACTCTTCTTCCGGTTAAAATCAATTTCACTTTTGAAACATCTCTTTTAAAACCGAATATCAAAACCTCCCTTTTACTTTGGGACAACGGGTTAGATTTTCCGATTCTGATAAATAAAGAAAGGGCATTTAAAATTGATTTTATTAACAACCGCCTGAGGGCATCACTAATTTGTGACAGGGTTCCGCAGGATGCACTAATCAGGTTCGTACAATATGATGAGTCAATAAAAACACTTTTTCTTGGTACTGATTCCAAAGGAATTGTCGTAATTAAGGAAAACCTTGTTGAACAGTTGCGAAAAACAAGAACCTCCGCAAACGAACGGGCATCATATTATTCCCAGGTAGAACTCCCCGATGGAAGTATAATGACAAATGAAGGTCATATATTGGGTAAAAGCAAGCCAGCAACTGCCACAATTCCTTTCAAAAACCCGTTCAGTATTAGCACCTATATGATGGGTGATTCTGTTTTCTGGTTTATGCAGCTTAATCCGTCTCTTCATATTACATGCTTGCATAGCTACAATTTCAAGAACGGGAAACTAACCGTATATGATAAAATTCGTCAGAATTTTTCGCAACTTGTAATGGCTGAATCGGGTGGCTCCCTTTACCTTGCTGATGAAACGGGAATATATTGCCTGCAGCGGGATTCCCTGGCAAAAGTATTTACCTACCAGGCCTTTGATAAACTACGTACACATTTCAGTATGATAGAAACGGGGCCCGGAATATTGGTTATCGCAAACTGTTATTCCCTTTTACAATTCGATATCAAAACAAAGAAACTCGACACTCTCTATTCAGAAGGCAATTATTGTGTACGTACCCTTTGGAGGTATAAAGACTATGTTTTCTTTGGCACATATGGCAATGGCCTTTACGTTATTAAAAACGGGAAGGTGAAGCCCCTGCCGCTTGATAAAAACCGTTACTTGCTTTTTACGCATTGCTTTGTTGATGACGGATTGGGTTATTGCTGGATAAGTACCAACAGGGGGTTGTTTAAAGCCAGCATTGAAGAGCTGGTAAATGCGTATGAACAAGAAGCGCCTATGGTATATTACCATTATTTCGGCCGAAATGACGGCATGATGATGACTGAAATGAATGGGGGGTGTGCTCCCTGTGCTCTGGTAATGAAAAACAAAACTATTTCTTTTCCAACAATGGAGGGTGTATTATGGGTAAACCCTAAAACAGCTATACCCATGTTACCCGACGGAGAATTGTTTATTGATGAAATTCTTGTTGACAACAAAAGAACCAGTCCAAAGCAGTTGAAAAATGTGTTGCAGGTACCTTTCCGGCACGATATTCATTTTCGGCTTGGCTTTTCTGCCTGGTGCAACAAAGAAAATATATACATTGAATATAAGCTAAGTACCGACAAAGAGTGGAGGGTCGCACATAATGATAATAGTACTGCTATTCAGTTTAGTAACCTGGCAAGCGGAAATTACACTTTATACATCCGCAAACTAAACGGGTTTGGTGTAAATAATTATTCTTATAAAGAATTCAGGTTTACGGTTCCCACGCCATGGCATCAGCAATGGTGGTTTTACCTTTTAAGTCTGCTGGCTGCTCTTGGTCTGGTGTTGCTTTACCTTGGCTACCGAACCAGGCGCTACCGGATGCAACAACTAAAGCTGGAAGAACAGGTAACTGAAAAAACAAAAGAACTGCAACAACAAAATGAAGTGCTCGAAAAAAATAACACCATTAAAACAAGGCTTATCTCCATTATCAGCCATGATATTGTTACCCCGCTTAAATTTTTAACCGTGGCGGGCAAAAACCTGCTGGAAAAAAGAAAGATGATGCCGGAAGACCTTCAGCAGGAAACCATACAGGAGATTACCAATACCTCGCAGGAGTTGCAGTTGCTCTCGACCAATATCCTTAACTGGATAAAATACCAGAATGAAAACCGCAGGCTGACCAAAGAAACCTTTAACCTTAACGAAATGGTTGGGCAGGTGTTTGGAATTCTGCAATCGCTGGCAAAACAGAAGAACCTATCTCTTGAAAACAATATAGACGCCGGGCTTGAGGTACACCAATATTATGAGCCACTGAAGATATTAGTGTACAATCTCCTTACTAATGCAATCCATTTTACCGAAAAGGGAGCCGTTATTGTATCGTCTGCAAGAACTGGCAACCTTGTGACGCTGCTGGTGAAGGACGAAGGCATTGGCATGTCTGCCGAACAGGTGCAGCGGCTGATGGAAGAGCATGTTGTAATTACATCTGCTAATGTGGATATACGAAAAGGACACGGCCTGGGTTACCTTATTATTAAAGACCTGTTGAAAACTATGAATGCCACAATGAAGATTGACAGTAAAAAAGGGATAGGCACTACTGTGGCGATAACTATGGAAGGGTGAGGCGTTTTGTTTACTCCTTCTCCAGCACACCTCTTATTAACTCCATTTCAAAACCCCGGTTTATCAAATAATCCATTGTTTTTTTCTTTCGTACCAGGTATTGTTCATTTTTTAGTGCAGCATACTTGCCGGCGGCAAGATTTTTTAATCCCAGGAGGTATTCTTCTTCATCAATTTGCTTCAACGCCTTTTTGATACAATAATCGCTGACCTGTTTTTGTTTCAGTTCATATTTAATTTTAACCCGGCCCCATTGTTTCATCCGCCATTTGCCCCCGGCAAAAACCAAAGCAAACCGTTCTTCATTCAGGTAGTTTTCTTCAATTAATGCCGTTATTATTTCATCATGGTCTTTTTTCCATACACCAAGGCTGTACAGTTTTTCTTTTACTTCACTGTGGCAGCGTTCCTGGTAGGCGCAGTAGTGTTTCAGCTTTTGCAGCGCCTGTTCTTTGGTCAATTGTTTTTTGAATTGCATTGGTGCAAAAATAAAAAAGAGAGAACGAATCTCTCTTTTCCCCTTGGGGTTTCGGTTAATGGTTGGTTTTTGTGCCCCCGCAGTCTTCTGTGCTTGCTGCACAGAATATTTTTCAGTCTTTTTTGCCAACATAAAAAATTCCCGGTTCGCCGATTCCGTCTCCGTTTATGTGTCCATCGCCCAGCGGCTGGCCGTTGCTGTCCAGGCATTGTAACGTCCAGATAAATGTTCTTTTTTCCTGTGAGGCGACTGAATCTTTTTGAGATCCTGCCATCATTGCCAATTGCGGCTGCCAGATATATTGTGTGGTGCCAATTACGTCCTTTTGTAACAATGGCATATTGCTTCTGAATGCTTGCATCGGGGTTTGCCTATCCAGCATTTCAAATACCAGCAGGCGATAGGTTACCGGTGCCGAAGGTATTGGTGTCACCGGTGTCCACCTGAAAGTAATAACAGATTGAGCCGCTTCGGGTTTCAGTACTGTTTCATTTGCAGGCATTACCGGAATTGCCAATTGCAATGCAGCCACCGTAAAATTTCTGCACTTTTCCTCGGTAAAAGGAATGTAATCTGTTGGTGTTACCAGCCGTACACATAGCTGATAATTGTCTGCGGGTAATTTTCCTGTTTTATCAATGGCTGTTTTTACTTTTCCGCTGAACTGCATCAGGGCTGGCGAAAACACATCATCAACAGAAAAAATTTCATTTCCAAATCCCACATTAATCACTCTTGCCTTTGCAAGATTGGTAACACCAACAACGTTTCCATCAGTTGTTTTCAGCTCTGCTTTGATTTTCGCTTGCCTTGTCGCTCCGCTCTGATTGATTACGATAAAACTGACATCTTTTTGTGTCCAGTTTATCAGTGAGGCCGGCGGCTGCGGCGATACAACCAGTGTGGTTGTAAACTGGGCTGCTGCTGCAATTGCACTACCAATGATTACGCATATAATAAACAACTTCTTCATAATTCATTTTATTTACCAAGCCGGTATTGAAATCCTGTTCGCACATTACTTTCCAAATAGGCAGCATTGTTTGGTACTATTTCATTGCCATATTTAAAGCGGTTAGAGCTGATGAATGTATTCCAGGTCAGCTTGTTAGTAATCCGCCAATCGCTGTTAAGCGAAGCAATGATGTTGTTATTGTTTTTGAAACTGTTCGTTTTTGAATAATTGTATTGCACTTGTCCCCGCAGGTTCATTTTTTTCTTCAGCGCAGGCATGCTTATGCCACTGCTGAATGTAATTAGCGTAAACCTGAACAACGGCAACTTATTTATAAAGTACATCAGGCTGAAATCAGGCGAAAGATTTTTTGTCAAAAAAGTGGGTACATAAGTGAGCAACGCCATATGAGTATTATTAGAAGTAACGCTTCCTGTTATTACATCCCGTTCATCATACTTGCTGTAATTATAGCTAAGGCTCAGCAGGTGTGTCATTTTTTCGTTACTCCATGTATAAGACGGGTTGATGCCGAAATCGTTGCTGACATTTTTTATACCATATGGGTTGATGCCGCCTGGTGCCTGAAATCCGAAATTGTTAAAGGTTACGTTCAGGCTAAAGCGTTCGTTAAACTGCGTAAACCAGTTCAGGTTACCAATGAACTGTTTTGCTTTAAGTGTATTATTGCTAACGTTGTTTACCCGCTGTCCTGCACTGGCGGTTACATTCATCTTATAGCCTCCATCCTTGTTTTTCCAGGCATTGAACCTTGTATTGAGTGTGTAATCAAACCTGTCCGGAAGCATAAACGGGTAGCCCGGTGTTTGAAACCCGGCACCGATGTATTTTAGTTTTACTCCTACATCAAAGTTCTTCGACTTTCTGCCCACGGCTGCATCGCCTGCAAAATCCCTAACCGTTGATGCATGGCCGTCAATGAATGGGAGAAATGCCGCTTTGGTTGAATCAAGCGGCAGCAGTAAATCTTTGGTATAAATAGATTGAGCCCCTTCTGCCTTTGCATACCAGCCGTCTTTAAACATCACTTTTGCTGAAACGCTGGTTGTAAATCCTTCTTGTGGTTTAATGGTTAATGGTGGCGGATTAGCAGACGAGCTGTCATCTTTTGCTTTTACAAAATTCAGGGATAGCTCATACTTGTCTTCCTGGGCTTTGCCCAAAGAAAACATCCAGTTTTTTCTTTTGTATGCTCCCATTGTGGAAGGCGGACCTGTAAAAAAATTGACGCTTTGCTGTGAAAGACCAGTAAAAAACTTAATGCGGTATGTGCCGGGGCGCAAATCGAAGCCTGCACCAAACACACCAATGTCGCCAGTGCTTAAATCGGAATAGTTGAGGTACTGTGTGCCTAATTGCAGTTCGGCCCATTTGTATTTTGGGTTCAGGACAAAATTGTTCATCGGGTTGGTGATGAACTGTGAAAAATTCTGTTTGCCGATGCCTGCATACGGACCAGCAAAGTTGGTCGGTGTGGTGGCGAAGTTAAAATTCACCGGCATGGATATGTTTTTCCCAAGTTGTATTTCAGGCGAAAACATAAACCGCACCTGGTTCCAGGGTTTGCGGGGCATAAACCCCGTCCATCCAGACGGTGTGCGGCTAAGACCATAATGTTCATAACTTACACCAACTGTGCCACCGGTTATGAACGACGGCTTTTTTTTCTGAACAGAGTCAGTTTGTGCTGCGGAGTAAACAACAGCACAAACAAACAAAACAAAAAATGCTGGTTTCTGTATTCGCATTAGTTTATTCCCTGTTTTTTTATTATTACTGAGTTGTTTATTTCTTTCCGGGTTTGGTTGGTGGTCTTGGAACAAATGCTCCGGGAGGTAACCCCTTTTCATCTGGTTTTTTATCTGCCCTACTTTTTATTTCCTTTATTTTACCCTCAATAACAGGTATTAGTTCTACTTCGCCCCGTTTTTTGCCTTTTTCTTTCAGGGCTTTCAACTCTTTTAATTGCTGTTCTAGTTGTTCTGTGGTAATGGACTCCTGTTTTGTTCCCTCATCGGGTTGTGCATTTTCTACTCCCTGTTGCATGTCTTCTCCGGCAGCAGCTGTTTTACCGCAGGTTTTACAATCTGCACCCGCCACTTCTGCAGCCATTGCCGTTTCAGAAAGTTCTGCTCCTTTTGTGGAGCCGCCGGTTCCGTTGTTGCCACCTGTGGGGTTATCTCCATGCGATGGTGCCGGAGGTATGCTGTAATTAAAGCAGGCCACCACTTCACACTCTTTACAATCCCTGTCGCGGAAGGTAAACTTCACACATAACTGCCCGTATAATGTGCAGCAGTTAATTACCGACCGCGGGGGCAGCACAAACTGCATGTTTAATGTGGACGGCATTGTAAAGCCATTGTAATCGCTCCATATAGTTTCCCTTGGGTTTTGGTGTGTATTGGAAGATGATGGCGTAAACTGTATTACCGGTGCATTAGGCCCCATTGTTATACTGTCTGCCGTGGCCACATTGGTATTGATGTTTGCGGCATTGTAAATACTTGCCCAGGTATAGGGCAGGTTTTTACAACTGATGCACTCATTATTAAAGCCGCTTTGCAGGGTAAAGCCAACTACCTCGGCCCTTACCTGTGTATAAAGCATACCCGGCGGTGTGGTAATAGCAAAATTCTGGCCCAGTAATGTATAAGGTGGTGGTGATGTAATATGTGTGATGCTTTGTGTGGTGGGCTTCACTGTAAGTTTAGGATCGCAGGGGCAAATGGGGCAAACCACTTTAAACACAAACCTGCAACTGTCGCAAATTTTGTTGCCGCACATGCCGTAAATATTTACGGTGTACAAGCCGCCATCGTTCGTGGTAAAGCTGGCTGTGTTAGTATATGTGGTTGATGAGCCGTTGGGCAATGTTACCACAATCCTTACTGAACCACACGATGCAGGCACACAATTATATGCCGCGGAGAAATTATAAGTCGTTTTACATTTTAATGTTATAGGCTGTTGCTGATCTTTTTTACATTCCAGTTTGGTGGTGGTGCCGCCGCCGGGCCAAGGTATGGCATCGCCAACCGGAACGGCCGATTTTGACAAGCCAAGATGAGGATTAATAACCACCTGGTTGCTGATGTATATATTGCCCCAGCTGCTTTTATCGCATTTACAGCCATCATCTTCTGCCAGGCCGATGTCGAGGTCATTATTTGTTTGACAGTTAAAATTAAACACAGCGCTTTGCATAGTATTAGGGCTCACATCGCTGTTAAGTGTTGGGTTACTGTTGTTCTGAATAGTAAGCGCCATACCAGCAGGCGGAGTTACCACGATGTAATACGAACCTGCTGTTAATCCGCAAAAACTGTAATAGCCCGGGTTATTGTTTATGTCGAATGTTGAAACCGCTGGTGCGCCCACCTGCACATTACCCGATGTATATAATGTAATGGTACAGCCATTAATACCGGGTTCGCCACTATCCTGCAGGCCGTTGTTGTTGCTGTCGAACCAAACAAAGTTTCCTATACAGCCGCAACCGGTATCTGCAATGTTTACACAAACTTTAGGCGATTCGGCGCCTAGCGTCTGTACTGCATTTTGTACGGCCGAAGCTGCAAAACTGTTCCAGCCCACCATACCCGGTGTAGCACCCGGCGGGGTTTGTGCTTTATATACAAAGGTCTCTGTTTGCCCGGCACCCAATGAGAAGCTTCCAAAATCTATCCGTACCGATTTTTGATTCTGAATACTCATTAATGGTGGAATGCTCCAGGTAACTGCGGTGTTGCAGCCAATAGTATTATCGGGAATCAGGTTCAAATCAGCAGGAGAGGCTCTGTTGGGCTGCGGGTTGGTTGAATAAGTAATTGCTGATGCACTGCCCAGTGGAATATAATTGGTAAGATATATTGGCATGGTGCTTCCGCGGCTGTTACAGTTTACCACATACACGTCGCTGCCAGAAACAGAAGTATTGGGCAACAAATCAATCATGCGGATTTGTGTAAAGGCCACATTGCCGGGGTTGTTAACTTTTAAGCGATAATAAACCGGTGCGCCTGGCGGCACCGTAACACAGCTATCCCATACGAGGCTGTCCTTACTTACTTCTTTAACTAATTTCAGCGCCAACTTTTTCTCGCATATATACACATGGGCGCTGTTGTTCCAGGCGTTTACTTCGCTCATTACTGTATTTGAAGCATCATAGCAATAGGCGGTATTAGTAAGCAGGCCAGCAGGGGCCATGTTGGTTACTTTGGCTTTAAAGTTTATAACATACCAGTCGCTGCCGCTATTGCAGGTGGCAGGTAATGTTGGTAAGTTCCATTGCAGGTTAGTACTTGCAGCGTTTTCAGCATGTGCAACGCTAATGCCTGTGCCGGTTTGATTGGTTGCATTACATGCGGTTTGTACTGAGTACTGCCCAAAGGTTGAACTGTTGGGCACATACTGAAGCCCGGTTGGAAGCACATCCTTTATGCTGGCACCTGTAAGATTTGCATTACCATAGTTTCTTACAGCAACAGAAAAGCTGATAGTATCATTTTCGTTAAGGCAGTTGTAATAATCCCAGTAGTTACACATTGTTTTTATTACTTCCACCTTTGGTATTTTAGCGCTGATAACAAACGAAGGGTTGCAGTTATAATTGCCGTTGCTGGTATTGTACACGGCTCCCGTCATGGTTACTGTATTGCCCACATTTACCGGGGCAAGTGTATTCCATGTAGTGCTTAATACGGTAAAATATAGCTGGCCAAAACTCAGACTATTGTTACCATTGATGCCCATATTAGAACTGATGGCAAAATTGGTGATAGTACACCCCAATGGAATATTAAAGGGCGGTGCATAGAAGTTAACAGTAGTGGCCGCCAGTGGACCGGTAAATGTCTGTGTAAAGGTTCCGCAGGAGGTTGTGTTAACTGTAATCGTAACCCATTTTCCGGCAGGTATTGCATTGAGGGCAAAAGAGTCAACATGTATCTGGCCGGGTATAGGTGTGTTATAACCAACATTGTTCCAGTTAAGTGTGCTTGGGTTACACTGGTTATAAAAACCAAGACCAATGTTAAGGCTGGCCGGGCAGCCGATAAAGTACTGGTAGCCGCTGCCAAAATAATATGGAGAAGAAAATGATCCACAACTGTTGCCCGGTGTTGTGCCTATCAGTTTAATACATTCTGAAACAGATGTTACGGTTTTTGGGGCGCTGGTACACACATTTGTGCCATTAAGGGTGGCCGTGTTACATTTTGTCTGCCCGATATTTGAGGCCGGAAAAGTTACATGGATATAATAATCGTAAGCGCCGGTGGTAACTTCCAGCGTATTGCTGCCATTGCCCACATTAAACGTAACGGTACCCACCCCTGTTGTAAACGGAATCGCTACCATGCTGCTGTTCTTTACATCAACCACGGTTGCGCCTGCGGGTAAGTTATCTGTTACGCTTGACGAAGACAGGTTTACACAACCCGTTCCGTTCCAAACACGGATGTGGTAATACACATCAACCGGATTTCCGCAATTAGAAACATAATAGTTAAATGGGCTGCCCGCTGTGTATCCCTGGTACCAGGCATAAGAGCCATACTGAATGTACTTGGTTATATTCCAAGTTTCGGTTGATGTGGCCGTTAATGTTAACGGGCTTGCGGCCACTGGTGTGGGGTGCTCATTTGTTTGTATGGTGGCATTCAATATGCCGGTAAGCCCCGCACAAGCCATGCCTGGTTTAAATTTTATCTGGTAAGAAACAGAATAAGACCCTGTGCTTTTTACCCCTTCGTTAAATGTTAATGTAGTGGTGCTGCCCGAAACCGTTGAGGTGGAGCCGCCATAATTACATACATCGAAAAGGGTGTTGTTAAATGTGCATTTTACTTGTGTCCCGGTAGCATTAATATTACTTACAGAATACGCAACGGTAATTGTATAGCAGGCCCCGCAGTTATTACTCGGGTTTCCGCTTGCTGTCTGGTTAATGCCCAGTGTTTGTGTTTGTGCCTTTGCCCCAAACAGTGTCGCTGTAAAAACAATAGCCAGTATATAATATTTCAACTGTTTCATAATTCGATAGTTTATTGGTTTAATGGTTATTGGTTTTTGTTACAGCCGGTAACCTTATAATTATAGCATACAAGTTTGTTGCAAACGGTGCAGTCTTCAAATGTTATTACATACCTTATGCAGAAATTTACTGTAGCGTTGCAGCAGCTAACTAATGGAGGAATGCTTACTGTAAAACTCAACGGCACCCCATTACTGATATTAATATCTCCCGCTGCATCAAACTGAGCCGAATGTGGAAATAGTAAGGTTGGTGTAAAATTGTTATTGGTTGTTGTGGCATTTATTAAATTGCCAAAAAGGCTGCTGTTCTTATTGCACACCAGGCAGTTTTCATCATCTGCTTTCATATCAAAATAAACCAACTCTGCCCTTATGCGTTTTACTTTTTTGGGAGATGCCGACAGCATTGCGGAGAAACCAAGGCCGCCATTGCCATTATTGGTTATTTCACCCTGTGTTTGTGCATTTATCGTTATTTCATCACAGGCACTACAGGGGCATTGGGGATATTTTAAACTGTCAATTTCATTCCTGGTGTTCCTGTTCGCCTGGTATTTGAGCGCATCATCTACAAGGCCATAATATGTAAACTGAACGGGCAGGTTGCTTGCTGTTGTATAGTCAAACTGAAAATTGTGTGTGCTGTTTGGTGCCAGCGAGGCCGGGGTAAAACCCGATGCTGGCGCCGGTGTAATATTGCTTATGGTGCCGGAACTGGCTTCCAGGATATCGTTCATTGTTAAAGCCCCATTATAGGTGCCGCTTTTCATGCGGATGTTGTTGCGCAGGTTTGCACCAGGACCAGGATTGGGATTGGCAATATACCCGGGAAACGGCAATGCATCATTAATTAAGATATTGTTGCTACTGCTGGCCATATTTTTATAATGTGCCCAAATGTGGTATTTGAACAGGCCATTCTCTTTGGGTAAACAGGTTGCACTGTCTATCTTAAACTCGGCATTTGCCCCTGCCATTACCATTCCCTGTGGCGGATTGTTCCCGGTTGTTTCTTCGGGCAATACAGAAAACCTCCACAGTTCACTCAGTCCATTGTTATTTCCAAACGGCTTTCCCTCTTTTGTTAGTGACTGTACCTGCCAGATATAATCGCAGAGATATGGAGGGCGACAGGGCCCGGTATAGAAATTACTAACTGTAGTCTGTGTAATATTATCAACATCCTTTGTTACAATCGGCTGATTGGTTTTCATGGCCTGGACCCCGTTCTGCCCCTGCATTAATTGCCACACTTTTAGTCTGTAGGTTATGCTTTGTTGTGGTTTGGGCACTACCGGTGTCCACCGAAAAATAACAGGGGCCTTGGCTTGTTGGGGGGTAAGTTTTTTTCCATCTTCGGGGGTAATAAGCGTTGACGGTGCATATTCAATCGTCTTTTCTCCCTCCACCCGGAATTCTTTACACACTTCCCGGCTTATGGCCACACGGTCAATATTAAAAAACTGGGCACAAAGGGTATAGCTTCCTTCTTTCAGTTCTTTACAATTACCCAGAAACGATATCAGGTCAGCGGTGTTGAAAGTTCTTACATCAAACGGGTCAACAGGTCGCAAAGAGGAGGTGTTGTTGCCGCAAACAATGGCGCCGCCACCGCCTCGTACCTGTAAAACCAGGAAGGGTTTCATTTCCCTTGTCTGCGGGTTTTTTTGTGCCGTCATCAAAAGTGCAGCAGGAACAGAAAGCCACTCATCCACCTTTGCGGGCAATGTATTCTTTACAGTAAAATTTTGGATATTTATTTGGTTCACTTGGCTGGTAGCCTTTGTGGCTATCATTCCCACCCATAAAAGCAGAAAGAAAGTTTTCTTCATGTTATTCGCTTTGGTTTTGAAAATGTGCCGCTGCACTTTTCTTCAGCATAAAGATGGAAATAAAAAAAACCGGCAGCAGCCGGATTGTATATGTGTCAAAGAAGATTGTATAAGCGATGGAGTTTCAGCCTTTTCTTCTGATCCATTTTTCAAACCGGGACAGAAACTCCTCTTTCCTCCTGGTAGCTACCGTCAACTGCCTTCCGTTTTCCAGCACTACCTCTCCGCCGCTGCCTTTAATATATTCTCTTATGTAAGAGAGGTTGATGATGTATTTATCGTGTATGCGTATGAAATTGTTTTCCGGCAGCAGTTTTTCATATTCGCCAAGCTGGCGGCTTACAACAATTTTCTTTTCGTCGCACAAAAAGAAGTGAGTGTAATTGCCGCTGCTTTCGCAAAACATGATGTCTGTAAGCTTAACAAACAGCAAGCCCCCTGTTGTGGATAAAGGAATTTTATCTGGCACATCCTGTCTGTTGTTTTGCGCCAGCAGGCTGAAAAGGTTTCTGTTTATTGTTTTCTCTTCAATGCGTTTAATGGCAGCATTAACTGCCGCCTGCAGTTTTTCTGCATTTACGGGTTTGGTAATATAGCCTGTGGCCTGGTGTTCAAAAGCATTCACAGCATAATGGCTGAATGCGGTAACGAAAATCACCTCAAAACCGATTGGCTCTAATTGCTTCAAAACCCCGAAGCCGTTCAAGTGCGGCATTTCAATATCAAGAAAAACTAATTGTGGCTGTAACTCCCTGATAATCTCAACCCCGGCTTTTGCATTAGTTTCAACAGCAAGCACATTAACGTCCTGACAGTGCACACCCAGCATGTTTTGCAGCAGCCGGTTATTTTTTGGCTCATCGTCTATTATAACACAGTTTATCATGCCTGGAAGGTTATGGGTATTTTTATAATAACTGTTGTGCCTGTTGCGTTGCCAGCCCCGTCTTTCTTATCCACTATTTCCTGGTATATATTATATAACTCAGCTCTTCGCTTTGAAATAGTCATCCCCTTACTTTGATACTCGGCATGCTGGCTGCTTTTGAGCGCCGTTGCCTTTTCCCGGCCAATGCCATTATCATCTATTTCCAGAACAAGATATTCCTTTTCTTTTTTTGCAGAAATAATAATTGCCCCTTTTCTTCCTTCCAGGAAACGCATTCCGTGCCTGATTGCGTTTTCCACATACGGCTGCAAGAGCATCGCCGGTACAAAAAAATCATCCTGATTTATTCCGTCTTCCGCTCTGATACTATAGTCAAATTTTTCGCTGAAGCGGAGCTTTTCTAATTGCAAATAATTGTCAAGATATTTTATTTCATCTTTCAATGAAATAATCGCTGCATCAGAATTGTCAATTGTGCTGCGCATCAGCTCCGAGAATTTGTCAAGATATTTATCGGCCTGCCTGTAATCCTGTTCATAAATAAACCCCTTTATGCTATTGAGGCAATTAAATACAAAGTGCGGATTGATTTGTGCTTTTAACGCCTGCATCTCCAGCTCTGTAATTCTTTTTTCTGTCTCCAGTTTTTCCAGTGCTGTCTTTTGCCTTCGCCTGCTTCTCATTTGCTGCAGGTAAAGAATAATACCAAAAACGGCAAGGGCTGCAATCGTCCAGAAAACGGGATTTCGCCAAAAAGGTGCCCGTATGCGAAACGCTACTTCGGTAACATACGACGATGGGGTGCCGTCTCTTTTTATACTCCTGATCCTGATCGTGTAGTTACCGGGAGCCTGGTTTTGCAAAGACAGGGTATTGCCCTCTGCCTTAACCCAGTCATTTCCGTTGATGCTGTATTCAAAAAAAGGGTTGAACCCGGTTAAATCAACAGCAGAAAACTCAATTCGGATGTTGTTTTGCGAAAAAGGAAGCGTATAAGAAGAAAGAATAGAAGTATCAATATTGTTTACAGACACTCTTGTAATAAAGGTTCTGATATCGTTCAGCGGCAGCGAAAGGCTTGCCGGCAGGTAGCTGATGCCTCCGGAGGTGGCCGCATATACAGTATCATTGTCAATAACAATATCGTTTACCTCTTCGCCAATAAGACCATCGGCAGTGCTGAAATGAACGTTGTTATATTCCAATTTTCCGTTCAAAAACCGATAGCTGATTTTATTCAGCCCCTTATCGGTTCCCACCCAGATCGCTCCGGGCTTACTGCTGTACATCGCTTTACAAACGGTTCCAGGTACAACCAAACCCATTGGAATGCTTGCAATCAGTGAATCGTCTTTTAATACAAGCAGGGCATCCGAACTGCGGGCAATCCACATCAGGTTATCGTTAGTGTTTACAATAGAAACAATCCTGTAAGTAAGCTCTTTGTACTTTGAGCCATAGTAGAACAGGGAGTCTTTATCCCAGTGATATAACCCGTCAATTGATCCGATATAAACATGCTGGTCTGCATCAGCACCTATCGCTGTTATCCTTTTTATTACACTGTCGCCATATTGCCCCGTCCTTGCGTTATAAGCTGTAATTGTGGAATGCGCCCCAAGCAACAATGTGCTGTCGTTCAGTTTATACACAGCCTTGGAGGACTTATTGTCTGCACCCAGATAAGATTTTTCAATTTTAAAATTTTGCTTGTTTATTATGAACGACCCCGTCTGAGTTGCTACATACAGCTTTTTGCCTAAATCAATAATCCCCCTGGTCCAGGTGTCGCCGCCTCCCTCTTGTACATTCAGGTTCAATTTTTTTATGTCATATAAACCATCATAGCTGTATAGTTCCCCTTTATTATTCCCGGCAATAATCCTGTTTCCTGTTTTTAGAATAGAATTAAACCCTTTAATGAATTCCTGTTTTGCTGTATAGGATGATATTCTCTTTTGCTGAATTTTTATCAGGCCATCGTCTTTTGTTGAAAGCCAGTAATTGTTGTTATTGTCTGCCATTACATGCCTTACCGCCACTTCGTTGTAAATAATATCTTTTATCTCAAGGGTTGAGGCGTCGAGCAGGTAAGTGGTTCCGCTGGCTGATGTTGCCGCCAGATTTTTTCCGGTACGGCACATTAATCGAAGCTGAAAAGGAAATTCTTTTTTTAGCTTTTCTGTTATGTTTCCAGAGGCGTTAAAGGCATACCGCTGAATGCCGTTGCCGTAAAGCAGGTAAAGATTGTTATTAAAGAATTCTGTCCATGTAAATGGCTGACCAAAATAAGTGGCCCTTGTCATCCTGCCGCTTTCAAGATATCGAAGCGAATCGGTGCTGACAACAATATACTTGCCGGGCTGATAATCAATCACAATATCCGGCCGGGGTCTTAGTTTGGCCGTATAAACAGCATTATAAGCGGTGGTTTTTCCATCTTTATATATATATACACTTCTGTTATTGGTAGAAAAAGCAATGCCGCCATGCTGCAGAATATTGGCTGTACTTGTGTTTCCCAGGTCAATCTTATTCAGTTCCGGGTCTTCATCGCTGTTTACAAACCTGTCTTTTGTTTCATCGTAGTAAGCGGGTTTTTTTCTGAATGCAATGGCCCAAACTCTTCCGCCATTATCAACATACATTTCTGTTACTTCATTATCCGGAAGACCGTTAGTGGTGAAATAATTTTTAAAAGTGCGGCCATCATACCGGCTGGCGCCTGTTTCCGTTCCTATCCACAAAAAGCCTTTTTTATCAATCAGCGTTCTGTAAACTGAATTTGATGGCATTCCTTCTTTGGTCGTGTAGCGCAGGGTTTGAATGTTTTGGGAAAAAACAACCCGTCCCGTCAGGAACAGGAAAATAAAAACAACTGCCGGTATTTTGTTTCTGAACAACAAGGCACTAAATATAAAAAATTGCCTTTGAATATATACGACTTTGCCGGCTATCGCTTATTATTCTTCAAGCCTTTCTGTACATGCATATTCCCGTTTCAGAATATCATCATAATAGTCCGCCTTTTGAAACAGGTTTCTGAATGCCTGCACCCCGCCATCCTTTGTCATGTCAAGATCGTACATGATGCGGCTTATAACTATGTTTTGCTTCACGCAACTTAACACCAGTCCCTGTGTATTATAATTTTCGTTCAGCAAGTATTGGTACAACGGTTTGATTTTTGCCGGATCTGCCGGCATTTGGCAGAGATAAGCGTCTCCGGCAATAAAATAGTTGTCGGGATTATAGGTGATTTTAATTTTTGCAGACCCTTCTTTTACGCCCCAGGTATTTACTCCTTCTCTTGCCAGTTTCACATCTTTGCCAAGCTCCCGCAAAATATCTTCTATCGTTTTGGCCGCACCAACAGGTTCCGTTTCTTTTTCCGGCACTTCCGGCAGTTTTACTTCGGTGCCGCATCCGGGGCAATATTTTTGTGTGTCTATGTTTGATGCCGTAACCAGAAATCCGCAGCTAAAGCAGCGGGTTGAGGATTGTCCTTTATTTGGCGAATACATTTGTAATGCCTCACGCAGGTAATTAACAGGCAATGCGAAACCCAGGTTATCTCCGCCACGAATTATGAAGGAGTTTACACCAATTATTTCTCCGCTCATGTTCACCAGCGGGCCACCGCTGTTGCCGGGGTTAATTGCCGCATCAATCTGTATGTACTTAAGCCCATCCCTTATTCTGTCCACTTTTGAAATCACACCTTGTGTGGCCGTATAGTTCAGCCCGAACGGATGCCCGATAGCCACCACCACATCGCCGTCTTTCATCTGCTCATATTGTCCAAGTTTTACGTCGGGCAACTCCAGATTTTTGGGTGCGTCCAGAAAAGCAAGGTCGTGTTTACGATCTGTGTACCACACCCTCGACAGCGTTTTCTCAAACGCCTTACCCGCAATGGTTACTTCGGCGTTATCTGCCACCACATGGTCGTTGGTAACAATCAGGTCAAACTCTTTTACATAAAAACCGGTACCTGTGCCACCCGGAGTGGCAATTTGTATAATGGCTTTCTGGTATTGTTCGATTATGTGTTGCGGATCCATGATTGAGTTTATCGTTTTATTTTTTATGTGGTTTCTGGTTTGCACAGTGCGAGCCCCAAAACCCCGAACTATAAACTATTTGGGGTCTAAGTTTAAAAACTCCAGCTCATTGGTAAATGTATGGTTAAAGCTTACCAGGCTGTCAAACCGCAGGTTTTGTGTTTTAAAGTCCATTAACGGGTATTTCTCCTTCCAGTTGTTTTGTATATTTTTTATACGCTCTGCAATCGCTTCACCCTTAATTACACCCTGCGCTGCATCATAATAACTGGTGCCGAAACCAAGATCAGTAAAATAGTTGTGGTAATTTACCATCATCAGCACATGAAACATTTCCGTTATCACCTTTGGCATGCTGTATGAATATTGGCAGTAAGAAATCCCGTATTCGCATATCTGCACGGCAAATACCGGGTAGTTGTTGTCCCGGTACCAAACCATATTCTGATTGGCTCCATGTATATTGTCTGCAATAGTTTTATAAGCCTGCGGTGCCACAATGGCAAATGTGTATTTGGAACGGAACAGGTTGTTAAATATTTCATCTTTGGGCATCGTCATGATTTTCTTAAAGCCCTCCATCATATCCCTGTTCTTTTCTGTAACAGGCCTTTCGTCTTTTTTAAAGTAAATCCCCCCAATTTTTTCCAGTTCGTTCAGCAGTGTTCCTTCCGGTGTTATCAAATAATCAATGCGATAAATCAATGTTAACAGCAAATAGGCAATTCCCCCGGAAAACTTATCAGCATCCACGGTGGCAATAAGATCAAGCGTTTGCTGAATCCATTTTTGCAGGTATTCATATTTTACTTCTTTTTCCTGCTGCGGGATGTTATCAACATGCTCGTCATCATAACCTTTAAGTGCTGAAAAATCCTGTACCAGCAAGTCGTCCTGTTTATCGGCTTTTGTGGCCAGTTCTTTCAGACCGTAATACAGCTTGCTGGGACTTGCCGTTTGCAGGTCGCTGTCAAACCGCATACAAAGCCTTTCGTTATCAAGGGCATAACGGCTGTAATACAGATTAAAATTCATCTCCAGCAGACGGCGCATCACCGGTACTGATGGCTGTGGCATTTGGGCAAGAGTGGCTTCAGCCCTGAGTTCTTCTCCATTAAATTGCCCTCTTACTATCCTGGAGCCCTGGTAAAATTGAAACCGGCCTTCATGTCCGTTTCTTTCATAAACCACATTGGCGGCGGCATCATCCCGCACATAGTCAAAAAAAGCATCAAAACATTCGTTGTATTTCTTTTCTTTAAACAGGTTATCTGCATCTGTCCACCTGTTCACCTTAGCTGTGGTTTTGTTGTTATCGGAATAGCGGCCAAAACTGATGAGAGGGTCGGGTTTTGTTTCTTCTTTCTTTTTTCCCCAACCAAAAAGTTTGTCAAACATGGTTTGCGGTTTGTCAGGGCAAGATACTAAAGCCATCCCAACAAACCTACCCTCCGGCAGAAAGATGCGACTTATAATAGGGGCTATAAAGTATTGGCTGTAAAGTAAAAATCAGTAGTTTCGCCACAAACATTTTGCGATGAAATTTATTGCATCCTCTTCTTCTTTACTGAAACAATTGCAGCACATCTCCGGCGTAATTAATGCCAATACCGTGTTGCCCATCCTGGAAGATTTTTTGTTTGAGGTTGAAAAAAACAAACTGACCGTTGTGGCCACCGACCTGGAAACCGTAATGCGGGTTCAGCTGGATATTGAGGCAAAGGACAGCGGTAAGGTTTGTATTCCGGCAAAAATTCTGATGGATTCGCTGAAAAACATTCCCGAACAGCCACTTACTTTCAATATTGATAAAAATTTTGCTATTGAAATTACCAGCGATAACGGCAAGTATAAGGTGATGGGCGAAAATCCCGACAACTTCCCGAAGGAGCCGGTGGCTGACGACACCACATCATTCACCATGACAGCATCAGCGCTGGTAACCGCTATCAATAAAACCATTTTTGCCACCAGCAACGACGATCTTCGTCCGGCTATGACGGGAGTGTTCTTTGAGCTGGACAAAAAAGGCCTGCAATGTGTGGCCACCGATGCCCACAGGCTGGTTCGCTACAAAAGAACGGATGTAAAGTGTCCTAAAACAGATTCTTTCATTGCTCCCCGCAAACCGCTTACACTGCTGAAAGCTGCCATTCCTTCAACTGATGAGGAAATAACCGTAAGCTACAACAGCAACCATTTATTTGTAAAACACGGCACCACACAAATGAGCTGCCGCCTTATAGATGCCCGTTTCCCGGATTACAAAGTGGTAATTCCGGCAGACAACCCTTACAAACTAACCGTTAATAAAAGTGATTTTCAAAGTGCCCTGCGCCGGGTGAGTGTATTCAGTAATAAAAGCACCAATCAGGTGGCACTTAACATCAGCGGCAGCGAACTGCAACTGGCTGCCCAGGATATTGACTTCAGCTTTGAAGGAAACGAAAGAATGAAGTGCCAGTACACTGGCGAAGACCTGACTATTGCCTTTAATGCCCGCTTCCTTATTGAAATGCTGAACGCAACCGAAAGCGATGAGGTTGTTGTAGAACTGTCAACACCTACGAAAGCCGGCATTCTGAAACCATCAGAAAAAGATGAGAACGAAGAGCTGCTGATGCTGGTAATGCCGCTGATGCTGAACCAGTAAGTCAGAATCACGATTTCTTTGATTAATCAGGATTAGGAGGATATTTGGAAGCTCACAGAAATGTGGGCTTCTTTGTTTCTGTTCGGTTATTCGTACTTTGTATAAAATATCTTTTAATGGACTTTGTACCGGTTAACTATTATCAAAACTATGTAGATGCACATATCGCAAAAGGCGTTTTGGAAGAAAATGAAATTGAATGCTGGTTGAAAGACGAGAACACGGTTACTATTGACCCGATTCTTACTAATGCGGTAGGCGGTATAAAACTTATGGTGTCCAAAGAAAGGGCAAGAGAGGCAAAGCAAATCCTTGAATCATTAAGAACAGAACAAAAAACAAAGCTGGCATGCCCCAAATGCGGTTCTCCTAATATTGAATTGGTGAGCACTCCCAAAAAGGCCTCAAACTGGTTTGGCGCCTTGTTAGGGTTTTTCACTATGAACTATGCTCTGCCGGTAGATAAGGTAAATCACTGTTTTGGCTGTGGCCATGAATTCGCTGCAGAAGACGAAACTGAAGCATAGTTTATTTTCGTATTTTGTTTCACAACATTACCGCCATGTGGGAAAACATCATCACTCATTTTCAAACTCTTGAACAGCGGCCGCTGGAGCGGATGGCCATACTAGTGGGCGGGCTGCTTTTTTTCTGGATTATTGAAGGCGCTGTGCCGCTGCTGCCATTACGCTACAAAAAGAACAAGCTGCAACATGCGGGGGTGAACTTCTTCTTCACCGTTATCCACCTCATCATTCATACATTGCTGGCGATACTGATAATTAAACTGAGCGACTGGTGCGCCTCTCATCAATTTGGCATGGTGTACTGGTTTAACGCCACGGTGCTGGCTGCAGTTATTATTGGTGTACTGGCCCTCGATTTCAGCAGCTGGTTGGTGCACTGGGTAATGCACAACACGGCTTTGTTCTGGCGGTTTCACATCATCCACCACAGCGACACCAACGTGGATGTAACCACCGGCCTTCGCCATCATCCCGGAGACAGTTTGCTGCGTGGTGTCTTTTTTTTGTTGCTGATATTTGTTTCCGGCGCACCCATGTATGCTGTGATGATTTACCAGACATTAGTGGTGCTGGCCACGGCTTTTACACATGCCAATATCAATCTGCCAAAGACGGTTGACAAAGCGCTGAGCTATTTTCTTATTTCACCCAACATGCACAAAGTGCACCATCACTGGAAGCGGCCCTATACCGACAGCAACTACGGTGCTGTTTTTTCCATCTGGGACCGGCTGTTGGGGACTTATTCCTTTTTGGACACAAAAGAGCTGCGGTATGGTATTGACAAAAATTTTCCTGAAGAAAAAGATGAAAACATACTGAAGCTTCTCGTAAAGCCATTTCAAAAACTGGAAGAATAATTTTATAACCATTAAACCATTTTTATGCGAACAATATTTCTCTCGCTGCTGCTTGCCGTCTTTTTTTCAGTTGCTGCACAGGAGCCATTATATGTGGCGGCCAAATCCGGCTTAAGTATTCGTGAAAAACCCGAAATTGGTGCGAAGGTGCTGGACAAAATTCCTTATGGCACAAAAATTACCTTGCTAAACGATGAAGAAGAAAAGAAGAGTATCGTTACCGAAGGCATGACCGGCTACTGGTCGAAGGTGAAATACAAGAACAGCACAGGATATATCGTTGACTCTTATTTATTGCCCTGGGCGCCGCCTAAACTTGCTGCTGTTAAAACGATGAAGCAATACATCACACAAATTACACAGCCTTTTGGCAGCAGGCTGGTTGTAAAATCGGGAAACATGACAACCATTGAGGGAGCCGGGGCCCAAACAGGAAAACAACTTTATAAAAACGGGGCTGAGTGGCACGAATTCCAGGGGTATGAATATGCCTCGGACGCTTACTTTCTTCCGGGATTTACCACACAGCAGGGCTTTTTGCTGCTGCGCCTGATTCCGGAGTTCGCAGATGTATTTGCAGAGAAAGATGAGTTTCCGGTTAAGGACAATACGATTAAAAGAGGTGAGAAGGAGGTAAAATTCAAAATAGAAAAAGAAACCCGGGGTGAAGAGAACGAATACAACTGGATAAAAAGAATAAACGCAGAGTATGAAGATTTTGGCCCCGCTTATTTCTTTGAAATGTACCAGCTCGATAATCAATTAGTGGTTTTCTTCGGCTCGGGAGTGTAGGGAGAACCACGATTTATCAGATTAGGATTGATTTTTAGGATAACTCTGCGTTTCTTCTTATTGCTGAGACACTAAAAGGTATTAGATAATCCTATTTTGAATAATGTGATATTTGTGAAATGAAATTCAGTGAAATTACCGGGGAAATTATTGGGGCAGCAATGGAGGTTCATCGCAAAATGGGCAGGGGCTTTCAGGAATATATTTACCAGCGGGCATTAGAGAAAGAATTGAAGGAAAAAAGGCTGTTTGTAAAAGCAGAACATGAGCTTCCCGTTTATTACAAGGGCGAGCAAATTGGGTTGAGGCGGGTTGATTTTTTAGTTAATGATATAGTTTGTGTTGAAATAAAGGCGGTTGCCAATCTTGAAGATGTTCATTTGGCACAAGCAATAAATTACCTGGAGGCTTCAGGAAAAGAAGTCGGGTTATTAATAAATTTTGGCGCAGCATCCTTGCAATTCAAGCGGCTTCAACCCCGTGATAAAAATGCTTTATCTCCTCAAAATCCCAACAAAAATCCCAAAAATCGTGGTTCTGTGTTTGCTTTCATTCCAGCGAGATATGCCGCGACAAGATTTCCGGCAAAACTGATGCAAAATCTTGGCGGCAAGAGTATCATCCGGCATACTTATGATAATACAAAGGCAACTGGCCTGTTTGACGAGGTGATTGTAGTTACCGACAGCGATATTATCTATAATGAAATTACAGGCAACGGTGGTAAAGCCGTGATGAGCATAAAGGAACATGAAAGCGGCAGCGACCGCATTGCTGAAGCTGCGGCTGATATGGATGTGGATATAATTGTAAACGTTCAGGGTGATACGCCTTTTGTAAAACGGGAGCCATTAGAAAAACTGTTGCAGCAATTTGACGACCCCGCAGTGCAGGTGGCATCCATGATGCAGGTGCTGACCAAACAGGAAGAAATAGACGATCCCAATTTTGTGAAAGTGGCGGTTGATAAAAACATGAATTCGCTGTTCTTCAGCCGCAGTGTGGTGCCTTACCCAAGAGATAAGAATTTTCCAACCACTTATTACGAACATATCGGCGTCTATGCTTTCCGCAAGCAGGCGTTGATGAATTTTACTCAATGGCCGATGACCCCGCTGGAGGCTGCAGAGAAAATTGAATGCCTCCGTTATCTTGAAAACGGCATTCCTTTAAGAATGATTGTGGTAGATTATATGGGTGTGGAGATTGATACGCCGGAGGACCTGGAAAGGGCGGCCAAACTATTATAGATTTTAGATTGCAGATTTCAGATTTTTCGGTTCACCTTTGCGGTAATTAAATTTAGTACATGAAGTTTCGCAATTTTAAGATGATTGGCTATGTGGTATATGGCCGCGGCTCTTTTGACCAGCTTGATGAAATTATTGCCCCGCACCGCAGCGATGGCAAACCCATGATTTTTTTGGTTGACCATTTCTTTACCGGAAAACCATTAGTTAACCGCATCCCTCTCCGCGGAAATGATAAAATAATCTTTGCCGACGTTACTTACGAACCCAAAACCACATACGTTGATTCCCTGGCGCAGCAACTGAAGGATGAGTTCGGTTCCGTAAGCGGTATTATTGGTATTGGCGGCGGCTCCACGATGGACCTGGCCAAAGCTGTATCGCTGATGATGAATAATCCCGGGTCTTCTGCTGATTACCAGGGCTGGGACCTGGTGAAACTTCCTGGTGTGTATAAGGTGGGCATTCCTACGCTGAGCGGCACCGGTGCTGAAGTGTCGAGGACTACGGTGCTTACCGGCCCCACCAAGAAGCTGGGCATGAATAGTGACTTTACCCCGTTCGATCAAATCGTTCTTGACCCCGAGCTGACGAAAGACGCTCCTGTTAACCAGCGTTTTTACACAGGCATGGACTGCTACATACATTGTATTGAAAGTTTAGAGGGCACTTACCTGAATGAATTCAGCAAGAGCTATGGCGAAAAAGCCCTGCAGCTATGCCGTGATGTATTTGTTACTGCCAATGAGTGGGCGGATGAATGTGATGATAAGCTGATGATGGCTTCTTATGCCGGCGGCATGAGCATTGCCTACAGCCAGGTGGGTGTGGCACATGCGGTAAGCTATGGATTAAGCTACCTGCTGGGCACTAAACATGGTATAGGCAACTGTATTGTGATGAACCACCTGGAAGAATACTACCCGGCGGGAGTGAAGGAGTTTAAATATATGGTGGAGAAAAACGGGATTGATATACCCACCGGTATCTGCAAGGGATTGAGTGATGAAGATTTTGAAAAGATGATTAACGTAAGCATGGGCATGAAGCCGCTTTGGGAAAATGCGCTGGGCAAGGACTGGGAGAAGATAATGACGAGGGAAAAGCTGCGGGCCCTGTACGAAAAGTTATAGAGAGAACCACGATTTACAGATAAGAACGGATTTGGAGGAAATGGCAGAGGTGCTGTTTCCTTTTTTTGTTTTTGAGATGGCCGGGTTTATGCAGAAAACTGACTGACAGATGCAATTGACAGACTGCAAGATGTGGTTTACCGACTGTAAGATGTAATAAACCTACTGTATGATGCTATTATGAAACCGTAAGATGCGATTTACCAACCGCAAGGCGCTATTGCCGGACTGTAAGATGCGATAAACCGACTGCAAGATGCGATTATCGGACTGTAAGGGTCTGTTTTTTGCATAACACGGTTCGTTGTGTGCATGTAAGATGCCGCCCGGACGTTGTTTTTATCAAAAAAGCGTATCTTTTTGCCCTAAAACCTCATTTCTATGCTTATTCTGAACGTTATCTCCCTGCTTGAGGCCAAAGGCGTTGTCAGCCCGCAGCAGTATCTTATCAATGCCGGCATTTCGAAACACTCTGTGAGCCGGTTAGTAAACAACAAGACGGCGAACATCAGTTATGACACCCTGGAAAAGTTGTGTTTGGTGTGCAAATGCACTCCCGATGACCTGTTTGTGTGGGTGCCGGATGCGGCAACCCCGGACAACAGCGATAACCCTTTGCAAAAGCTGAAGGCAAAACCCAAATTAGGAAACCCCGTTGAACGCATTAAACAACTGCCGCTGAAAAAACTACAGGAGCTGCAGGAGTTCATTGATAAGCTGGAGAGGGGGGATTAATAAGTTTCTCCCGGAGCTATGCAAAGTGAAGCCTTTCGGGCTTTCTGTGCGCAAAAAGACTATGTGGCATTTGGTGCGGAGGTTTATTTACTTTTTTACAACTGGTGGCATTGGTATAGTCCGAAGGACTTAAATTTGAATAGCCACAGGTGATGCTCCAAAGGAGTGAGCCTGTGGAAGGGGAGAAATATCTCCAAACAACCACAAAGTGGTTGAACATGATTAACCCATCCCAATAAACTTCTTTTGAGTACCTATAAACAAATCTTCTATCAAATAGTTTTCAGCACTAAAGACCGGCATCCTGGTATTCCTTTGGGGGTTGAGGAGGAGTTGTATAAATATATCTGGGGAATAATTGAAAACCATAAATGCAAGTTGTACCGGATAAACGGTATGGAGGAGCATATTCATATTTTCTCTGATTTACATCCAACTATCAGTTTAAGTGATTATGTCAAGAATATTAAAGTTGCCAGCAGCCTTTGGATGAAAAATCATGGCATGTTCCCCGACTTTTATGGCTGGCAGGATGGCTATAGTGCTTTTACTTATTCTTCAAGGGAAAAGAATATGATAATTGATTATATTAAAAATCAAAAAGAACATCATAAAAGGGAAACATTTTATGATGAATATAAACGTCTTTTGATTGAAAGCGGAATCAGTTTTGATGAGAAATTTTTTTTGTAATCACACATTCAACCCCTTTGGGGTTCAGTTTGATTTCCCCGTTTTTTCTCCGGGCTTCACCCGGAGCTATGCAAATTGAAGCCTTTCAGGCTTTACTTGTTTGAACGTTCTCACACATTCAACCCTTTGGGATTGGGCTCGATTTCCCTGTTTCTTTCCGGGTTTCACCCGGAGCTATGCAGATTGAAGCCTTTCGGGCCTTACTTATTTAAACGTTCTCACACATTCAACCCTTTAGGGTTTAGTTTGATTTCCCTGTTTCTTTCCGGGCTTCACCCGGAGCTATGCAAATTGAAGCCTTTCAGGCTTTACTTGTTTGAACGTTCTCACACATTCAATCCTTTGGGATTGGGCTCGATTTCCCTGTTTCTTTCCGGGTTTCACCCAGAGCTATGCAAATTGAAGCCTTTCAGGCTTTACACCGTTAATGGTGTTTTTCGACGAAACGCAACTTTGAGTTTGTGAATTGTTCATTTTTAACCGCTGATAGTATCTCATACGCCATACCTTCACACTCCATTAAACCAACATAATTATGTCTTCAGTATTACACACAGTTTTAGGTGCTACCGGCGGCGTAGGTACAGCGGTGGCGGCGGCATTGCAACAGCAAAACCTGCCCATCCGTGTGGTGGAACGCAGCAAAGAAGTAAAAGGGTTTACCACATTCAAGGCCGACCTGCTGGATGCGGAACAGGCCATGAAAGCAGTGGAGGGCTCAAGCCATGTATATCTCTGCGTGGGGCTTGCTTACGATATTGCCGTGTGGCGGCGTGACTGGCCACGGCTGCTGCAAAACGTTATTGATGCCTGTGTGGCCTGCAATGCCCGGCTTATTTTTCTTGACAATATGTATATGTACGGCCCGGCACCATTATCGGTTCCGTTTGATGAAACACATCCGCAAGAACCAGTTTCTAAAAAGGGGCAACTGAGAAAACAATTAGCCGATACGCTGATGGCCGCTTTTGCCAGCGGCAAACTGAAGGGGCTGATTGCCCGTGCGGCAGATTTCTTCGGGCCGGGTTCTAAAAACAGTGTGTTTTATGTTTCGATGCTGGAGCGAATGCTGAAAGGAAAAGCGCCACAATCCATTGCGCCAAAGGGAGTGAAGCACACCTACGCTTACACGATGGATGCCGGAAGAGCCATGGTGATGCTGGCGGCGGATGAAACCTGTTACGGACAGGTGTGGCATTTGCCAGTGGGCGGAGGCCTGGCCGCAGAAGATATTGCCGCACTGATGAACAAAGAGCTGGGTACGGATTATAAGATTTCTTTTCTTCCGGGGTTTATGCTTTCGTTGCTGGGCCTTTTTATGCGACCGCTGCGGGAGCTGAATGAAATGATGTACCAGTTCAGACAGCCGTATGATATGTCGTGGCAGAAGTTCAAAAATCATTTTCCCGATTTTGAGGTTACGCCTTATGATGTGGCGGTGAGAGAAACGGTAAAATCGTTCCGGTAGGGAGCAATAAGAGTGTTTTTATTAACAGCATAAAAAAGCCGGGGCCTTATGAGCTCCGGCTTTTATCATTATCATCACCCGTTAATCTTTAAACAGTTTTAATGGTGTGGCTTCTGCCTGCTTGCGGAAAGCCGTCCATTTGGTGCTGAAGAATGTGCTGATGGCCTGCACTGTTTTTTCAATTTCGTCTTCCGCTTCTTTCATCAGCCTTTCTGTTTGTGTGGTGGGTGCAGACATTTTTCCCATTACTTCAACTCTTGCCACCTGCAATACCGACATGGTGGTGCGGTCGCCAAACCGGTTGATGCCCTGCTTTTCGCTACTGCGGCCAAAGATGGGTTCCCGTAATTTTTTAATGTCTGCCTTCATTGCACTAACCGCCCTGCGCAGGCTGTCGGCGTCTTTACCTTCGGCACCTTTGAGGTTTGCTTCCAGTTTGGTAATGCTTTCTTCGGCATCCAGAATATTATCAACTGCAGCGGCAAATTTATCAACCGACACCTGCAGCCGTTCTATCATCTGCTTCTTGGCATCATACACTTCTTTCTTTACATCAACTCTCGGGTCGGGGTTTACTGTAATGGTTGCTGAGTCTGTTTCTTTGCCCAGCGTAAACACTGCTTTGTATGTTCCGGGGAATGCCGGAATGCCATTGCCAAGCTCCGGAGATCCGGGTTTTGGTTTGGATGAGCCGGGCTGTCGGTAGCTGATGGTTTCAAAATTCCAGTAAATGCGATTGAGGCCGGTGTCTGCTTTTGCTTTGAAGGAGCGGATTTGCTTCTGCTGCCCGTCAAATACTTTTACCAGCACACTATCTGTTCTTTGTTTGGTGAATGCGGAATCTTTCGGATTGTTTGGCGTCACAAAGAAAGAAAGCATGGCACCTCTTCTCCTGTTCTCGCCTTCATACATGCCCCAGGTACTCCATTCATAACCGGGAGCATTTCTGTATTGTGCCTGTGTGGCAACCGGCGGCTCAAATACAGTAAGTTTTTTTGTTGGTGCGGCTCCGTTGTTTTTTGCTGCGGCCCGCAGCGGACGAATATCATCGAGCACCCAGATGGCACGGCCGAATGTGGCAATCACCAGATCGGCTTCCCGTTCCTGTATGGCCAGGTCGTAAGTTGAAACGGATGGGTAGCCATTTTTCCATTGCTGAAAAGTTTTTGCATTGTCGAGGCTTACCCACAGGCCATGTTCTGTTCCTACAAAAATCAAATTGGGTTCTGCCGGATCCTGTATCATACAAAGGGCATATCCTTTCAGACCTTTGTTGGCTACAATATTCTCCCATGTTTTGCCAAAATCTTTTGTGCGGAAAACGGTAATACTAAAGTCGCCGCGGCGGTAATCGTTGCAGACGACAAAGGCTTCGGCCTCGTTGTGGCGGCCGGCCTGTATTTGTGTTATCCATGCACCCACATTCATTCCGGGAATTTTTCCGCGGAAATTGGTCCATGTTTTTCCGCCGTCTTTTGTCAGTTGCACATTGCCGTCATCGGTGCCCACCCAAATTACATTCCTGTTTTTTGCCGAAGGCGCAATAGCCATTATGGTGTTATAATTTTCGGCGTTGGTGATGTCAAGCGTAAGCCCTCCTGTTTCTTCAACCTGCTGTGTGGAATCGTTGGTGGTTAAATCAGGAGAAATGATTTGCCAGGTGGTTCCTTTATCAGTACTCTTATTTAAAAACTGGCTTCCGTAATAAATAGTGCTGGGGTCGAATGGGTCGATGGCCAATGCGCTGTTCCAGTTGAAACGCATTTTTGTTTTTGCATCAGGCGCCGGAGGTTTAATGCTTTCTCTTTGCCCGGTAGAAAAATTATAACGGCCCAATGCGCCGCCCTGGCTCATGGCATACACCCATTTACTGTCGGTAGGGTCGGGCACTACATCAAAACCATCGCCGCCCATCAGGCTTTCCCAGTAAAAATTGCGGATGCCACCATTTATCCACGTATATGCAGGGCCCCGCCAGCTTCCGTTGTCCTGCAGGCCGCCCATTACGTTGTAGGGAGTTTCGTTATCAACATTTATATGATAGAACTGACCGAAGGGAAGTTGTTCATCAAACTTCCAGGTTTTGCCACGGTCTTTGCTGATGCCGATACCGCCGTCGTTTCCTTCGATAATCAGATTTTCATTAGTGGGATGGTTCCACCAGGCGTGGTGATCGGGGTGTATGCCCCTGAAGGGGATTATTGTGGTGAACGATTTGCCGCCATCTTCGCTCATTGTAACGGTTGAGTGAATATCATAAATGCGGTTTTCGTTTTTGGGGTCCACATAAATTTCGTTGTAGTAAAAAGGCCGGTCGGTTACCTGCTCCGGGTCGCTGTTTACAAGGCTCCAGGTAAAGCCGCCGTCATCGCTGCGGTAAAAACCGTTTTTCTCTGCTTCCACTTTTGCATATACCCGGTTGGGCACAGAGGAAGAAAAGGCGAGTCCGCAACGGCCAATATTTCCGCCGGGCAGGCCATCTTCTTTACCCATTTTTTTCCAGTTCTTTCCGCCGTCCACGGTAATATAAATGCCGCTGCCGGGACCACCGCTGTTGAAGAAATACGGCTTGCGCTGGTGCTGCCACATGTTTGCAATAAGTTTGTTCGGATTAGATGGGTCCATCACCAGCTCGGCGCAGCCCGATGTGTCGTTGGTGTATAAAAGACGTTGCCAGGTATCGCCGCCGTCTGTTGTTTTATAAACGCCTCTTTCCGGATGAACGCCATATGGGTTTCCAATTGCCGCAGCATAGACTGTGTTAGGGTTCGTTGGATCAATAATGATACGATGAATGTTTCTTGTTTTTTCAAGTCCCATTCGTTTCCATGTTTTTCCTCCGTCTAATGTTTTAAAAATTCCTTCGCCCAGGTTGAGTGAGTTTCGGGGGTTGCCTTCGCCGGTGCCCACCCACATAACTGCGGGATTGCTCTGCTGCACTTTTATTGCACCTATATTTAGCAATGGCTGTTCATCAAAAATCGGCTTCCATGATGCGCCGCCGTTTTCTGTTTTCCACACACCGCCGCTGGCAGAACCGATAAAAATAATTTCAGGGTTGGAATAAAGAGCATCAATCGCCGTAACACGGCCGCTCATACTGGCGGGGCCGATGTTGCGGGGCTTCATGGTTGCAAACTGCTCCAGCCTTACCTGCGACTGTGCATAAATGGCAATGCCTAAAAGACAAAACAGAAAAAACGTTCTCATGCAATGTGGTTTGAGTATTGAAATTCTTAAAACAAACTGCTCCTGCCAAATGTTTTTTTACAAGCGGATGCTTTTGCCTGTTTTAAATCTTTACTACCTTTCCTTTTATGAACATGGAAAGCCTTCGCCCCGACAAATACCTGAAGTATCTCTACCTGCCCAATTTGTTTACCACAAAAAGGACTAAGGAAATTTTATCTGTAAACCCAACGGTGGAGCCTTTGCGTGAAGAAGCGAAAGGGGTAATAGTAACGGTCTATGATTATGACAGCGAACACCTGGAAGAAAGAAAACTGTCTTCTGTTGAAGGGTGTTTTCCCTATAAACAAAGCGGCCGCACCACCTGGATAAATATTGACGGGCTGAGAAAGGCTGATGTGGAAGCCGTGTGCACACATTTTGATATTCACCCGCTGGTGATAGAAGATATTCTCAGCATGAACCAGCGGCCAAAGATGGACGAGGCGGACAACAGTATTTTCTGTTTACTGAACATGCTTTATTATAACAACGAAAAAAATGCCGTGGAGCAGGAGCAGATAAGTATCATTCTTGCAAAGGATGTTGTTATCAGCTTCCAGGAAGATGCGAGGCGGGATGTTTTTAACCCGGTGAGGGAAAAACTGCGGGTGGCAAACAGCAAACTAAGGCAAAGGACCGCAGACTTGCTTTGCTATGTGCTGCTTGACATGATCGTTGACAACTATTTTATTGTAATGGAAAAGCTGGGCAACCGGATTGAAGATGTGGAAGAGGATGTGACAAGAGGAAACAATCCTCATGTGCTGGCACACATCACACAATTACGCAAAGAGCTTATTGTGCTGAAAAGAAATTTTACTCCGGTACGGGAGCTGGTAAATGGTTTTCTAAGAAGCGACAACGAACTGCTTGAAGACCGGCACACCAAGTACTATAAAGACGTTTACGACCATATTGTTCAGGCTATTGATCTTGCCGAAAACCACCGGGACGTAATGGTGAGTATGCAGGACCTGCATATCAATAACGTAAACCTGAAGATGAATGAAGTAATGAAGGTGATGGCGATAGTAACCTGCTTACTGGCTCCCGCCACTGTTATTGGCGGCATATTCGGAATGAATTTCGACACTAATGTTAATTTCTTTCACCAGCAGTGGGGCTTCTATGTTGCCGTATCGCTGATGCTGATTATTCCGGTGGGAATGTTGTGGATGTTCAGGAGACGGGGGTGGTTTTAAAAAAGTCCATAGTCAGTGGTCTGCCGACCACAGCTAATACCTGCGTAGAAAAGATTTTCTGAGAATAATCATTATAAGCAGAAGCCAAATTTCGTTACAACAAATGTTGGCTGTGTGAATCGGCCCCAGGCTATGGTCTATTGACCGTTGACAGTTGACTTCTTATACACCGGCACCGTGCTGCAGGGTTCGCCATACATTATACTCTTAACAACCGGTCGTAGCAGCCGGGTAATTTCCATATATACATAATCTGGTATTGGCGTTTCGCCGCAGCCTTTTATCACCACTCTTTTATCTTCAAACTCATTTACGTTAACAGCAGAAAGGTTTTTAATAAAAAGTGTTTTGTGCAATTCCTTTTCATCGCCCATCACCAGTTCTTTAGCAACAGGCTGCAGGTATGTTGCAGCCAGCATCCAGGCCCACACGGGTATGATGGCATCTGCCGTGCAAACCAGCGCCACGTTTTTGTCTTTGTATCCGCTCCAGTCTTTTGCTTTTAGTGCCTCCCGGTAATCTTTTTCTTTCAGTATCATTCCCATAAAGAGGTAATCCTTCAGATCAAACACCGCCGTTTCTCCTTTTGGAAAATACTGCTCCAGATCAAGTGTTATCAGGCCGCTTTCGGCTACTTTATTAATAATTGGCTCACTCATTTTCTTTCAATCAATATGTAAAAATAACAAATAGGGCGGGTGAGTTGTTTCGTGTTGCGTAAAAAGAAAATCCCGCCTCGTTGAAACGGGACGGGATAGTTAGCTATTGTTTCTAAAAAATATTAAAACCTGTCGGCTCTTTTATCTTTAATTGTTGCGGCGTTTCTGAGGGCCCCCAGCGGATTACCAAGCATTTGCTTTTTCTGCTGTGCCATCGCTTTACGCTGGTCGTCAACGCTTCCTACCGTAACCGGTGTTGAAGTTACCTCATCAACACGAATCACATAAACACCTTGTGAACCTTCAAGTGCTTCATTCACAACCTTTCCTTTGTTAGCAGGATTGAATGCGGCGCCCAGTACTTTCGGCTCAAAGCCCATAGATTTAGACTGGCGGGCATCTATGCGCAAACTGTCTGCCACCTGTACCATCGCACCATTCAGCATGTTGCCGGCTGCCTCAAGAGTAGTAACCGTACCTACTTTCTTTTTCAGGATTTCAGCTTTCTTTTTATTACGCAGCAGCGGCTCTACCATCATTCTTGCCAGGGCGGGAGACTGTGTGCCTTCTTCATAAACGTCTGTTACCAATGCCACGATATACTGGTCGCCAACTCTTTCGGGTTTAACGATGTCACCTTTCTTTGCTGCATAAATATTTCTTACCAGCTCACGGGAGAAACCAATGCCCTGCAATTGCGCATCAGCCGGTTTAATGTTTGTAGCAACGCTTTTTACAGAACCTTTTGTTTTCCAGTTTTTCTCATAAGCGGCATCAAACCCTTTTGCATCCTTTGCTTCGCCAAAGAACTGGTTGGCGTTGTTCAGCGCAGTGTTAACCGTTTCCTGGCTGGTGGCAATTTCTTTTGGCAGGTAAGCAATTTTGTATGCAGCACCACTTCCTTTTTGTGAAAGGATTTCTACATAGTGATAGCCAAAGTCTGTTTTTACAACACCTTTCGTTCCTGTTGCATTAGAGAAAATGAAGTCGTTAAAGGTCGGCACCATCTGGCCATGTGTTACATTATCATACACGCCGCCCTGATCTTTATTTCCGTCATCTGAATATTTTGCACATACAGAATCAAAGTTGGCACCACCTGCCAAAGCCAGTTTTACACTGTCGAGTCTTAGCAGGGCAGAAGCCGTATCTCTTTGTTGTGTGCTGATTAGTATGTGGCGAACCTTTGCAGTATCGGCCATCTGTTTTACGCCAAGCATTTTTGCCAGCACAAAGCTGTTGCCATCAAGGTACGGTCCATACACTTGTCCAACAGGAGTTTTGAAAATAGAATCTTTTGCGGCAATCTGTATGGTTTTACCACTGATGTATCCATCATAAAAATCTACTCCTTCCGCCGCCAGGAAATTTTGAATATTATCAGTTGTATCAAATCCGGCCTTCAGTTCCATCAACCTGTTTCTTACCAAAAGGGTATCGGCTGATGAAGGGGCTGCATTGAAAGTAACGTAAGCAATGTTGCGGCTTTCCTCCTGCTTAAAATCATCTTTGTGTTTGCTGATATAATCAGCAATTTCTTTATCATCCACTTTTACAGAGCTGTCTGGTATGCTTGCATAGGTTTGTGTAACGTATGAAACTTTCGCCATCTGGCTGTTGTCTGCATTTTGCTTTTCAACGAACCATTTAGGCACATTTACTGTGTTGGACAACATTGAAGAATACTTTTCGTATTTACGTTGCAACACCCATTGTGCAATGCGGTTGTTGAAATAATCTTTTTGTTCCTGTGTTCCTTTTTTCAGGGTTTGCTCCAGCGCCTGTTTTGCCTGTGCGGCATTATACTGGCCTGTTGTTTTATCGGTAAACTGCTGAGCCAGCTCCTGCGGAGGATTGACACCATAGAGAATATCGCCCAGCTCTTTTTTGGAAACATCTATACCCAGCTTGCGGAATTCTTCTTCAAGCAGTGCAATGCTTACCTGCTGATCCCATGCCTGTGTGCGGGCCTGCTCGGTTAGTCCTTCACCAGTGGGATAGCCCTGCTGTTTCATACCGGCTTCAATATCTGTAACCGCCTGGGTAAATTCTTTCAGATCTATCTTGCGGCCGTTAACAACACCCACCGTTGTAGATGTGCTGCCGCCCCTGGTGCGGCTCTGACTTTGAAAATAGTCGGTAAGAATAAAACCAATCAACGCCAGGGCGATGAGTACCACCGTCACCTTTGCATACTTGTCTCTGATATCCTGAATAATAGACATAATAATCCCTGTTTTTTAAGGAGGGCAAAAATAGTCTTTTTGGGGATATGATGTGGGTAATTTTGAGGGAATTAGATATTGGTTTAAGGAATAGGTTAACGGGTGCCAAGGGTATGCCCTTAACAGGAATTTTCGGGGATTAAAACCCGTTAACCTAGCTCCGGTCAACTATTTCCCGGCCGTTTTTTTAGGATGCACCAGTTTCATCTCCTTCAGCAGGTGACCGGCACCGGCATATTTATCTATGATAAACAGCACATAACGAATGTCAACCATGATATTGCGGCAAATAGACGGGTCGTAATTAATATCACTCATGGTGCCTTCCCACACCCGGTCGAAGTTCAGGCCGAGCAGGTTGCCGTAGGCATCAAGGGCGGGACTGCCGCTGTTGCCGCCGGTGGTATGGTTGCGGCCTATAAAACAAACCGGCATTTTGCCATTTTTGGCGGCATAAGGCCCAAAATCCTTGTTTTTATATAATTCCTGCAGCTTTTCGGGCACATCAAACTCATAATCGCCGGGTTTGTACTTTTCCATCACCCCGTCTAAATAGGTGAAATAATCATATTGAACTCCGTCTCTTGGCTGGTAACCTGCAACTTTTCCGTAGGTAATACGCAGGGTGCTGTTGGCATCCGGGTAGAACCTCCTGTCCTTCATCACCTCCATCTGCGCCTGCATATAAGTGCGGTTCAGGCGGTTTATTTTACTCTGTGCAGATGTAAGTTGTTTTGATGCCGCTTTAAAGAAATGATTATTCAGTTCCACATACAACTGGTTGGCATGTCCCATTTCGTTGGCAGCCATTACTACTTCGGGAGTCTTCTCTAGATTGGCAATCACTTTTGCACCATTCTGGAACAAGTCAACATCTTTATATAAATCATCAGCGAACGCTTCATAATTATTATTAAACTCTTTTAATTTATCGGTTAGGTAAGGCGATAAAAACTGAGGTGTCTGGTTTTCTTTAAAATTCTTTATAAGCTGAATAAACAGTTGCCTGTCCACCTCTGCATTATACTCATTGTAAATAGCCGCCAGCCTGTCTTTTATTTTTGGCAAAGCCGCTTTTAATCCTTCTTCGCCTTTTTCCGATTGTTCGGCCCGCAGGTTATTCAGCAGTGTATTAATAGTAAAGGCTTCTATACGGCTGATTGTTTCATTATAATAATCCCTTGCCCTTGCATAATTTTCTATCTCTTTATAAGCAGCGCCAAGGTCGGCAAGCAGGGTTCCGTATTTTGCCTTAAACTGAGGATTTGCATCCACTCTCTTCTGAAATTCCGCTTCGTATGCTTTTTTCTTGGCTACAGCATTGGTGGCGGTAAGGCCCATCACTTCACCCTGCCATTTCTTCCATGAATTTGCAATGCCGGCATATTTAGATGCATACTGCAGTTTTATTTTTTCATCCTTTCTCATAAAACCATCAATAACCGAAAGAGCCTTGGTGCGGATATTAATCTTGGCGGGATCCAGCACATTTACTATCTGGTCTACTGCGGCTGAGTGCAGGTATTGTGTGGTGCGGCCCGGAAAACCAAACACCATTGTAAAATCATTTTCAGCCACACCATCTAATGAAATAGACAGTGATTTCTTTGGCTTATAAGGAACATTCTCGGTTGAATATTCTGCCGGGTGATTATTCTTATCGGCATAAATGCGGAACATAGAAAAATCGGCATTATGCCTTGGCCACATCCAGTTGTCAGTGTCTTTTCCAAAGTTGCCGATGGATGATGGCGGTGCTCCCACCAGCCTTACATCTTTATATACTTCTGTAATAAAAAGAAAATACTGGTTGCCATCATAGAACGGACGCACCAGCACATCCTGGTAGCTTTCTTTCTTTGTTGTCTTTTTCAGCTCAGCAATATTCTTATCAACTGCTGATTGCCTTTGTGGCTCACTCATATCAGCAGTAACACCATTTAATACCTGCTTGCTTACATCTTCAATGCGTACAATAAAGGTTACAGCCAGTCCGGCGTTAGGTAATTCCTCGCTGGTGCTCTTTGCCCAAAAACCATTTTGCAGGTAATTATGTTCCAGTGTGGAGTTATTCTGTATAGCATCAAAACCACAGTGGTGGTTGGTGAATAACAATCCTTTTGAAGAAACCACTTCGCCGGTGCATCCACCGCCGAATATCACAATCGCATCTTTCAGGCTTCCTTTATTAATATCATAAATATCTTTTGCGCTTATCTTCATTCCCATCGCCTTCATTTCTTTCTCATTTAGCTGTTGTAAAAAGATAGGCAGCCACATTCCTTCGTCTGCTTTTACAGCCGAAATAAAATGCATAAAAAATACGAGCAGTAATAACTTCAGGTGTTTCATATTCTTATAATTAATAAGTACAATTAAATTTTAGTGCCTGTAAAATTAGCAGTTTATTTTTTTGAGCCTTCTCCGCTGGTGGAAAATACATTTAAGGCCGAAATCACCCCATTTTCAACCACCCCTTTTAAAATTCTTTCCACCTGTGCCTGTGCTTATCCTTTAAAACATGTGAATAACCCTGTGTGAAACGTGGATATGAAACTGCACGAAAAGAAACTAATTACCTGAAAATAAAAAATACCTCTGCCTCCTGTACATAATCAACCTTTTTTGCAGCAGTAATTAACATGATCCGCTGCTCTTTTAATAAACTCTTTTTACAGACTTTTTAATACACATTTATGTGGATAAACCCGCCAAACGCAATACCAGACGCAACCAGCACTGTGTATTTCTCCTTTATAAATGTGAATTTCAATAACAGGCTAACTTTGCAGAAGTGAGTTATACACTAATCCACACCCGTAATAATAATAAACTCTTTTTTTTAAAAATATATTAGTAATACTATTGTATTTATACAGGCTGCTGCCAATTTTTGTTTTGAAAATTTGAAAAACTTGATTGAACATTGCCCTGTCATCCTTCAAAAATGTCATGCCGTGTTTAGCGAAGTATGACTTCAAAAAATAAAAAAATGAACAACGATATACTCACCGCCGCAAAAAACGAAGTTGAAGCTAAAGGTTTCCTCGATATAGACCTCGACCCCACACTCGATTTGTTCGCTGCCATCGAAAGGCTTAAGAAGGAAAAGAATGCCGTGGTGCTGGCGCACTACTACCAGGAGCCGGATATTCAGGATGTGGCCGATTACATTGGCGACAGCCTGGGACTGGCACAACAGGCAGAGAAAACCAGTGCGGACATGATTGTTTTTGCCGGTGTGCACTTCATGGCTGAGACTGCAAAGATTCTCAACCCCACAAAAAAAGTGGTGATACCTGATTTCAAAGCCGGTTGTTCGCTCAGCGACAGTTGCCCGCCACCACTGTTTAAAAAATTCAAAGAGCAGCACCCTGATCACATTGTGGTGAGCTATATCAACTGCAGCGCCGGCATTAAAGCGCTGAGCGATGTGATTGTTACCAGCAGCAATGCCCGTATAATTGTGGATAGTTTTCCTAAGGATCAGAAAATAATTTTTGCGCCTGATAAAAACCTTGGTGCTTACATCAACAAAGTTACCGGCCGCAACATGTTGCTGTGGGATGGTGCCTGCATGGTGCATGAAATATTCAGCCTGGAGAAAATTACCAAACTGAAAGTGCGCCACCCGCAGGCAAAGTTTATTGCACATCCTGAGTGTGAAGAACCCATCCTGCGGCTGGCTGATTATATTGGCAGCACTACAGGCCTTTTAAAATTCACTCAGCAGGATGATGCGCAGGAATACATTGTGGCAACTGAAACCGGCATACTGCACCAGATGATGAAGGCCAGCCCGTATAAAACATTTATACCGGCACCGCCGAATAATAATTGTGCCTGTAACGACTGTCCACATATGAAGCTGAACACTCTTGAGAAACTCTATCTCTGCATGGAGTACGAACTGCCCGAGATTACCATGGATGAAACATTGCGCCTGGCAGCAAAGAAACCTATTGACAGGATGCTGGAGATAAGCAAACAGGCGGGGTTATAAAAAACAGTCAGGTTTTATATCAACGCTTTTTCCGGGTTAAGTAATAGTCTTTATTCGGCGCCATGAATAAGCTCCTTAAACACCATCACACCGTTCTCTAAAACAAAAACAGAGCAATCCATTTTTTCTGAATTAGGAAAAGCATGAACACATACCAGTTGACTCACCATGGTAAGTTTGCTGTCCAGGTATTGATAAGAATCTGTCTGAGTTAATTCAGGATTAACACGGGTTGTTTTAGAACCAAAGAATGTTCTCTTTTCAAAATCAAATGTGCAGTACTCCAAACTGCTGAGCAATGTATCCAGCACAAACCCCTTTTCCGGGCCGGTGTAAATAAAATAATTCCAGCTGGTTAGGTCTTTTACTTTTTGTTCCCGGTAATCTTTCTGTCCGTCAAAGTTGTAATCTGCGGTTTCTATCTTCAGGTTGTTAATCCTTCTTGGGTTTCTGAAGTTGGGGTCATCTTCCGGGATGATGGGTTTTGAAAGGATGCGTTGCTTTTCAAATTCCAATGAAATAAAATAATCCAGGTAGCTTTTATAGGAAGCTATTGAAAATACATTCCAGTCGGGTGGGGTGATGTTATATATGTTTTCATCTGTGCCCAGCTTCTTATAGGGTAATGTGTTGTATAACCAGCGATGTTCCTTGCCGTCGTTTACGGTTAACCTGAAATTGCCCGGCCGGAAAGCTATGTGCAGGAAATAAACTTTAAAGGCATTCAGGATTTCGATATTCATGGTGTCGGTTTTGTGCCGCACAATCTGAATACGGTGATTGCGGTCCATTAAGGTTTTATGAATGAAGCCGCTTGCGGGATAATAACGAAAGCCGGTGGGGTTTGAACTGATATCGTTTAACTGGTAGCTTTTGTAGTAAAGAGTTTTTCGGTTTACGGACGCAGTATCCTCAAAGCATTTTTAAAAATGAATGGTGTCTGCTTTATCGGTGATGTGGAGGAAGAGCCGCTGGTGCCCGGTTGGCTGGGCAAAAGAAGGTGAGAGGATTAACAACAGAAGTATTTGAAGGAGAGGTTTCATGTTTTACTTATCAGCCTTTTCTATATACGTTTATCCTGTTTTGTACAATCAGCGTTGAATCCAGCAGGGTGTAGCGTTCTGTCTCCTGGGCTCTTAACAGGGTATCACTCAGGCTTAAAATACCTATAGTGTCTTTGCGTACTTTAACACCCGAAATGAATGAAAATATCAGCAGGGGCATTCCTTTCTCGGTTTGCTTTTGGTAAAGGTAGGTGCCTGTGTAATTACCGGCGACATCAAAATCACTCCACTTATAATCAAAGGTTTCATCTTGTCTGAGGGTAAATTCAGTATGCCCCCGTGGACCGCCATCTATAATCACACCGCCTTTTCCAGATGTGCTGTCAAGTACCCATCGTCCATAAAGCTGAGGAGGATTTTTCTGTTGTTTACAGGAAATAATGAAAAGTAGAATTAGTGATACTAAAAACTTAATAGACATTCAAAAGATTTCTAGTAAGATGCGCTTATCGGAAACTTCCACAAATTGTTTCTAACGGCCAGAGCTTGGCGAAGTACGGGTATTCTGTGTTCCGTCAAGCCCGGCTAACCGCTGCTGAGTAAAGATAAAAAGTTGATGATATATTCTGCAGCTCAATTTTTAATGTCAAGCTGGATATGCAGATGCACAATGAACCGAACGATGAAACACGGCTTACGTCTGCCCGTATTTTGCCAAACTCCCTGTTGTATGTTCGCCCTTCGTCTTGGTGATTTGAATTGAAAGTCTGTGTCCACCGAAGTAGAGTGTGTCCCGGAAGCGTAGGAACAAGGCAGGCTCTTTTGCAAGGTTGGCTTTGTGTGTCGGCTTTGTGAGCCTTGCAAATGTGCCTGACTTGGTGCGATGGCTTTTATTATTTCTCAAAAGCTCAACTGGTACTTTGAAACTAGAAAATCGTTTATTTCCTTTTTAGTTGCCCCGTTTGATAGAAAATATTTTTCGCTTTCATCCAATTCACAAATGCTGAAATTCTTTACATAATTTTTTGCATAAGAAAAATATCCAGCGGAATATGGCTTGCTTGTGTTTGTCATGTAATACTCAAATACTGTTGATTCTAAAATTCGTTTTAAGATTTTCAATTCTTCCTGTGATTCGTGGAAAATTGCATAGCCACAGTAAATCAGCATATCTTTTTCTTCTGTGAAAACGAAATGTGGTGTCTTTGCCATGTAAGGGAAAAGCAATTTAAAACCGGTGTCACATAATGCTTGTGTCCGTCCGAAAGCATACCATGCGCCATAATCACCGTTACCTTTGTCCCTCTTTTGCAATTCTTCCTTGTTGTCTGAAAGATATTTGTATGCTTTTGGAAAGTTTGCCTTAAAGTGCTTTTCATTCATCAATGAAAGTGGATTGATTCCGTTGGTATATGGGTAAATCAATTTTTCTTTTACAGATTCAATTTCGTATTCATATTTCAAAATGTTAGGCTTGATAATGTCACGGCAAATTGTCTTTTCTATTTCGTACTTCTTGCCGTTATGGTCAAGAACAAAACAGTTTTCTGTTTCGCCAACCGGTTTAAAAATATATGTGTCGTTGCTGAGTGTGGCAATACCATTTTTGATTTTGTAGGATGCGCCTAATGACCTTCCGGCTTCTTCAATTCGTTTGATGTTCTCAATTACTCTTTTATCATTCAGTAACCACCCTTTCTGAAAATTCAAGTCTTTATAAGGAATCCGGCTGAATAGTTTGATGCCATTATGAACTAATGTAGTGCTCCTTTCCTTTTTGAATGCAACAGAAGTAGTTTGCGTTTTGGATATAAGACAAATACAAGTGTAAGCGGATTTGTTTCCGAATAGTTTTTCGTGCCCGAAATCTATTATACTCAAATCAAATTTTTTATGCTGCAAGTATTTCCTCAGCTCTCTTGCATTTACGCTTCTGTAAAAAGAGTTTACAGTTATGTAACCAAGCACTCCTGTGTCATTCAGTTGCTTTAAGCCGATTTCAAAGAACGGAATGTACAAGTCAGGATTGCCTGATTTCGTGACAGACCAGTTTGACAAAAGAGTTTTGGATGCTTTGTCAATGTTCTTTGCTCGCACATAAGGCGGATTGCCTACAATTAAGTCAAAGCCGTTGTTATTTTTTATTCTTTCCTCTGCTTTAAACCAGTCAAACGAAAGTGCATTGGCGCAATGAAGATTGAATTCAAATTCTCTTTTGTCCTCGCCATTTGCTAACGCTAAAATTGAAAGGAGGATTTCAGTTCTTTTGATACTGCTCTTGCTAATGTCAAGCCCGAAAATATTTTCTTTGAAAATCTGATAGAAAGTTTTTCCTGTTTCCGATTTCAGTTTGTTGGCAATAGTAAACAAAAAAGCACCGCAACCACAAGCAATATCAGCGGCTAAAATATTTTGATGTGGCTTTTTAATTTTTACGAAGGAGTTTTCTATTATGAATGTCTTGATATAATTTGGAGTGTAAACTGCTCCGTTGATTACTTTTTCTTTTGTCGGTATAGCAAGCTCAAATGCCTCAATCAAATCATCAAAAGTGAACTTGAAAGTGGCGTAAACAAGATACTTGCTCAAAGCTGCATCTTCTGAAATCATCAGCGATTTTAGCAGACCATTGTTCCTGACTTTGATTCCATTTGATTTGAGGAAAACTGAAACAATAATCTTATTTAGTGAAGATTCATCTTCACTAAACTGGTTAATGATATTTTTAAATTCTTTCTGCATTGCTTATCAGTTTAGAATTTGAATTCTGTCAACATTTCTTCCTCTGCCGCTAAAGAATGGTTTCTCTGTACCTGTCAGGTCATACAACTGATAACACAATTCATCCAATAAATTCCATTTTGTTAAAAGTAATTTTGCAATGCTTCTTTGCTGTGTTGGCGAAGAAGTTCTATATCGGTTCTGCAACTCCTCAATACGCTTTGCAACTTTTGCCAAACGACTTTTCAATTGAGTGTTCTGCTTAAAGTTTTCCAATGGAAACGGAACAGGAGTAAGAAACTGTTTATTGAATTTAAAGTAGCCGTTTGTCTGAGGATTAGCAATTGACCTTGCTAAAACAGAATAAATAGTTGAGTTGATAACGGCTGACAAAGCGTATAAACTGTTCTCATCTTTATCTGGAGAGTCAATAAAAAATACATTGGCGTTATCGCAATACGTTTTGTCAGAAACTGCCAATGAAGCAAAAGTATCTAACGCTGTCATTGGAACTAAAACCTTCGGATACGTTGCTCCATGATTTTGAACCCGTGTATATAGATGCCAATTGCTTGCTTCTTGCCAGGTTTCTACATTTTGCTGTATGGTTGCTTTGTTTCTTGAAAGATATTTTCCTGCTAGCGGAAATCTTTTTTTGAAAGCGGCAAAAGGAATTTCCGAAGCAACTCCGTTCACTACATCATATGGAAAAATAACAAACACATCTGCTCTTTCATTTCTATATGGATAAAAGTTCTCATTACAGATTAAGGGTCTGCAAGCAGCTAATTCAATTTCAATATCTTCTTCAATGTGTGATTTGCCTTTGATAATTCCTTTCCTTACAGAAATAGGTCTAATGTGATATGCTTTGTCCCAAAGGACCTGAATGCCAACTCTTACTTTTGCATAATCACCTAAACAACCTGCCTGCAATAATCTAGTTCTGATTTCAATAAGTTGGTTGTCATCAAAACTCCATGGGTTTGCATTTACTGCTGTTGCTGGTAAAATTGAATATTGTTCAGGTGCCAAATCAGGGGTTTGAGTTTCTCTTAGTTGCGAAGCAAGTGTTTCAGAATTGCCTCTGAATAGTTTGAAACTGAAGTTCTCAGGTGAGGACTTGTCTAATAGAAGTAATGCAACATAAGTAATTCTGTCTTTGAAAATTGAAGTGGTTTCAAAGTCAATTACTGATGAAAGATAATTTGATGCTGTAATTATCTCTCTGATTTTCTTTCCGTATTCTGTTTTGAAAAACCTTTTCTGAACAATAAAACCAAGTCGTCCTGTCGGATTCAGTAAGCCAATTGCTCTTTCAATAAAAGGAATTGCCAAATCAATTTTTCCATTCTTTGAAGAAGGAAATTTCTCTTTGATGTATTTGTGCATGTAGGGCAAATCCACATTGTAGTTTTTCACTTCTACATAGGGCGGATTACCGATTATAAAATCAAAACCATTCTTTTCCTTAAATATTTCACTGAAACCATGCTCACCGCTCCAATCAAAAATGTTTGTCTTTAAAAGCTCTTCTTCATTTTCTTCAAGCAAAGGAAAAATTTCAAGAATGTCGGATTCAACTAATGAATTGCCACAACGAATGTTGTTGCCTATTCCATTCAAAATTTTGTTTCCGAAAATTCCAAGCTCATTGTATGATTCTAGATATTCTGAAGTATCAACAATCTTTAATGACAACGACATCTTTGCAACTTCAACAGCTTCCGGGTCAATGTCAACTCCGAAAATGCAGTTGTCCATTATTGCTTTCTTACCCAATACATTAACTATTACGTCTGTGTTAGTTGCAACAAAGTATTTATTAAAGTCAGGGTGGTTTGATTCAAAATACAATTCTCTAAAGAGTTCTTCTATGTAATCAAATGCTTCAATTGCAAATACCCCGCTGCCACAAGCAATATCTAATATTTTATGATTGAATAGATTTTCGATTCCCTTGTTGAGTAATTCTTGTTTTGGAATTGTCCGCCTGATAATTTCCTCAACAATATATTGCGGTGTACTTACTGCTCCTTTTGTTTTCAGATACTCGCTTTTGATTTCGTCTTTTACTTCTTCGCCATCTACTAAAAGTTTTTTAGAGAGGAAAATCTCGTATATATCACTAAGTAGTTTGGTCGGAATTACATCAAAGCGATATGGAGAAGGGTAGTAGAGGTATTGCAGTAATCGGTCAAAAACTTCATTGGAGATATTGATTTCATGAATTGCATTTATCCTGTCAAACAATGGTCCGTCATAATGTTGAAAGAAATCAAAGTAAGAGGACTTCTTAAATTCATTCCAAAATCCCTTTTCACGGAATGAAAGCAGCAAGCCTTCTTCTTCAATCTTTCTTGCTTCACAAACACGAATAAATAAAACCCTGTTGATGATAATTTGAACAATATAACTGAGGTTTGAGGAGTTATCTCCGATGTATTCAGTATTGTTGGTGAGAATATCGGCAGCTAAGGCCAAACGAAAATCAGAAAGCTGTTGAGCAAACTTAAAATCAGGAGTTACCTTTTCAATATAGCGATTGTCTTGAAGAGAAGTTGAATAAATTTCGTTCAGTTTTCCTTTATAGATATTCTCTTTGAGAAGGTGTGTTTCTAGTATCTCAAAGTTGGCAACGTAATCATCGATGGTATAATACAATCTCCCCAAATTCGGGTCTTGTCCTTGTTCGGGTGTGTATGTGCAATCGTAGATTGCAAATTCTTCAAAATTTGAAATGAATGCACATGGTGCTAAGATTGACCAACCGTAAGATTTAATTTGAAATGCCGCTTCTTCATCAGCAAGAATTTTTACTGTAATGTCTTTTGCATCAAGGAATGTGAGTTTCTGTTTTGCAATTCTGAAAGTGTAATCAGGCCGTGTGTTTTGCGAACCGATTTCTTTCAGTTTTTCTTTTTCCGCCTTTGATAAAACTTTCTCTTGCAAAATTTGCGAAGTGTCTCTAACATCCCAATCAAATATGGCCAATAAGTTATTAAGCCAAGTTCTGATTGTCTCCTCCGAGGTCAAATCAAGCTTTCCCTGTTTCTTGAACTTATTGTATTCGGCAATGAGTTCTGTTAATCTTTGTTTTCGTTCATCTGAACTCATTTTTCTTTCCTTTTTGTTTGATATTTAATTTCTTCTTCAGCAACTTGAATTGCTTTTAATGCAGTTTCTTCATCCTTTACTACTTCATACACTTGGTCTGCCAACCACAAGGAGAGAAGTTCTTTTTCTTTTATTGATAGAATTTTTGCGAAAATTGACACTTGTTCTTTTTTTGCTTTCCTTTCTCCTCTTTCAATTTTGCTCAACATTGGAGTATCCATGCTAAGTTGATGGGCAATTTCCCTTTGGAGCAGTTTTTTTTGCTCTCTAATTTGTTTTATGCGTTCGCCAAATTGATTCATAGTCTAAAAATGACTTGCCAAATATTGACAAATGTACGCTAATGATTTTAGTATTCAAGTATTGAAAATATATTTTTTGTCAATGTGGATTAAATGTTGATGAATGCAGGCTGCTCCAAATAATCAAAAAGCTGAGAATAATTCTGTCTGCTGGGGCGGGCGGGTTGTGCGTTGGCCTTTTTAGCTCTTGGCAAGGTTTGCTTTGTGTCTGGGTTTTGTGTGCCTTGCCATGTGCTAAAAATTGCGTTGGGTAGCATGGCAAAGTTTTGGGTCTTTCCAAAGAGGAACGCTGCGTCCCAATAGGGTGACATACAACACATAAATATACGAAAGTTTTAACCTGTGTTAACTTTCGCATTTTTATATAATACACTGGTATTTTGTTGGTTACAAAAATTTATTTGTCATTAAAAGTTTCGCAAATGAAACCAAACTATTTTCTTAATATATATAACGGGTAGTTTGTGTTAGGTGTCTGTTCTTTGCTTCGCCACCAGCCTTAGCTGTAGCCAGAAGGCCAGCTTAATGGTCATTCGCTCAACATTTCGGCATCCATCTGGCTTAAACACCCCATACTAACCAAATCCACCACCCGCCAAACCCTCCCCTGTTTCACCTTTTCACACTTTTGTTTCAGTTTTTAGCAGGTTAGTTTCACCTTTTAGCGGTGTTGTTTCACCTTTTCTCATGTTTGTTTTAACTTTTCTCAATGTTGTTTTACCTTTTAGCGGTGTTGTTTTAACTTCTCTCATGTTTGTTTCATCTTTTCTCACATTTGTTTCACCTTTTAGCAGTTTTGTTTCTATTTTTATCACCAACCTTATAATTATAAACACCTTATCTATGTTATCATTCAACTTAGCCCCTGTTTTTAAGGCCCGCAGCATCAACAATCCTTACACATTTCTGGTAAAAGCAGGCATCGCTAGGCACACCGCCCATCGCATCCTCAATAACCAGGTCCGTATTTTCCGTTTAGACCACATCGAGCTTCTCTGCCGTGTCCTCGTTTGCGAGCCCAACGACATACTCGTTTACACACCATCAGCCAATCAGCCCCTGCCAGACGACCACCCGCTGCAAAGCCTCCGCTACACTGCCCCGGCACCCAACGTAAAAGAAACCCTGTCCACCATACCTTTCAAACAACTGCAACAGCTCGCCGGCCAGCTCAGCAGCAGTGTATAAGCAAAAGCAAAGCTTGTGGCATTCCGGTGTTCGGGTTTATTTGTTACCTTACTAATTCCGCAGTAATCAGAAACAAACCAACATAAACCATAACCATGGCAACCAAACATCAAATCCTGGACATGACACCCATCGGTATGAAGTTTACCGTGCTGCAAACCGGTGCCGATACCGGTGGTCAGTCTCTCGACCTGCACTGGGAGCTGCTGCCCGGCTGCAACATGAAAGATCCGCTGGTGCACACCCATCCCCATGCCATTGAAACCTACGAAGTGCTGGATGGCGAAATGGAGTTCTTTATTAAAGACAAATGGGTAACAGCCAGGAAAGGCGATAAGCTTACTGTGCCTGTTGGTGTAACCCATGCCTTCAGAAATCCGACGGATAAAATTGTTACGGTTTTCAACACCCATCAGCCAGCCCTGCGCATGGAGCATTTTTTTGAAGACGTTTGCAAGGTGCTGGACAAGGCCACCGATAACAGAACGAAGGATTTCAAGATGAACCTCCGCTCCCGCATGTATATGAGTGTGCTTATGAATAATTACCGGGAAGAGATCATCGCCAAAAATCCGCCTGATGCTGCCATTAAGGTTCTTGGGTTTATCAGCAGGCTGGCGGGCATCCGCTATGATTAAAAAAGATAAACAACCGCTTATCCCTGTATTTATAATCTTCTGTATCAAAAAATGCAGCGGAGTGAAATGACCTACCTTAGCACACCATTACCTGTCCTGTGAATACTAAACCCCACAGGTATGATGAAAAAAATATTTCTGCTGTCGCTGCTGTTTGCTGCCTGCAACACCAGCACATTGCTTGCCCAGAAGAAACCTAACATCATCTTCATCCTTGCTGATGACTGCGGCATTGGCGACATCGGCGCTTATGGTGCGGATAATTATAAAACTCCCAACATAGACAAGCTGGCAAACGGGGGCATTACTTTTAACCATTGCTATACGGCTGCGCTGTGCGGTCCGTCGAGGGCACTGATACTTACCGGACGCTATGCTTTCCACACAGGAGCCACCAGCCAGGTAACCACCGGCCGCCTGCAGCCACAGGTGGAAACGATGATACCGGCCATGCTGAAGAAGGCGGGCTATACTTCGGCCTCCATCGGCAAGTGGGGACAGCTGCCGCTTACACCATCGGACTTCGGGTTTGACTACACCCTTGTGTATAAAGGCAGCGGCATTTACTGGAACACACAACCACAAGGAAAGAAACTGATGCTGAACGGCGCACCGCTTGAGGTGAAGGACTATGAATACATACCCGACCTGATGCACCACTACGCTGTTGACTTTATGGCGAAGAACAAGAGCAACCCGTTCTTCCTGTACTATTCGCTATCGCACCTGCACGGGCCAATACTGCCGACACCGGACAGCAAGCCGGGTGCCAATAACTATAAACACTATAGTGATAATGTGGCGTACATGGATAAACTGGTTGGGCAACTGATGACGGCGCTTGACAGCCTGAAGCTGCGAGAGAAAACATTGGTGATATTTACAGGTGATAACGGCACAGCGAAATTCTGGGCGGACAGTGCCACCATTAATGGGAAAAGGATTGTTGGTAATAAAGCCACCATGCAGGAGGGCGGCGGACTTGTGCCGCTGATTGCCAACTGGAAAACAGTGACACCGAAGGGCAAATCATCGGACATGATGATTGATGCCAGCGATTTCTTTGCAACGTTTATGGATATGGCGGGTGCGCCTGCACCGGACAGTGTGCTGGACGGGCAGAGTTTTCTGCCGGAGCTGAAGGGACAGAAGGCGAACCACCGCAGCTGGATATTTAACCAATTAGAACGGAACTGGTATGTGCGGGAAAAAAACTGGAAGCTGAACCAGGCGGGAGAATTGTTTGATATGAGCAGGGCCCCGTTTGAAGAGATAGCTGTGCCTGCTGATACGAAAAACCCGGAGGCGATTGCAGCAAGAGAAAGGCTGCAACAGCAATTGGATAAGCTAAACCCGGCGGGAGGGAAAACGGATGATGGAGTGCCGGCGAAGAAAAAGAAGAAGAAGAAATTGAAATAGAACACGGATGACGCTGATGGAACGCCTGCCTGGCGGCAGACAGGGATAAACACGGATTATTTCTGCTGCGCAGAAATTTTTGATATTGCTTTGTAAAGGGACGGCCGGGTACATAATTTTATTTGCACACGGATGGGCAGACTCAAAAGATTTTTTCCCACGAAGCCACAAAAGGTCACGGAGGGGGTTAGAATTAATTTGTAACGGGCTATGTTTGTAAATATCTGTACCCCCTAATCCACATAAACAACTGATGAGTTTTTTAGATCTGCTGAGTCATTATTCTGTATTAACGCTGATGGCGCTGTTTGCAGTAGCGTTTACTGCGGGCTTTATTGATGCGGTGGTGGGCGGCGGCGGTTTGATACAGTTACCAGCCATGCTGATTACTTTTCCTGATGCGCCGTTGCCTACATTGTTTGGCACCAATAAAACTTCTGCGGTGGCGGGCACAGCCGTTGCGGCATTTCAATATGCCCGGCGGGTGAAGTTTGAGTTTGTGCTGCTGATTATTGTTTCGTTGTGTGCATTAGCTTCTTCGTATGCGGGGGCCAAGGCCGTCAGTGCCATCAATGTAAAGGCGCTGAAACCGGTGATATTGGTTATACTGATACTGATTGCCGTATATACTTATTTTAAGAAAGACCTGGGAGCGGCGCAAACCAAACAACTGCCGCTGCAGCGAAAAATAATATTTGGTTCGCTGATTGGTTTGAGTGTTGGTTTTTATGACGGGTTCTTTGGTCCGGGCACGGGCAGTTTTTTTGTGCTTGGGTTTGTGGTGCTGATGGGTTATGAGTTTGTAACGGCGTCGGCCTATGCCAAAATATTAAACTGCATGACGAATATTGCGGCGCTGTTTGTGTTCCTGCGCCAGGGAAATTATATGCTGCTGATTGCGATTGTAATGGGTGTTGCCAATATTACCGGCAGTATCATTGGCAGCCGCACAGCTTTACGAAGGGGGAACGGATTTATCAGAAAAGTATTCCTGATTATTGTAGCCCTTATGATTTTACGTTACGGGTATGATGTGTTTTGGGGATAGTGGCCAGCACATTTTTTTGCACACGGATAACACAGGCAGAACAGATAAACACAGATTGTTTCTTACAGAAAGTGATTATTGTTTTTTTCTTTCGAGGAATATCTCGGCCATCATACACCGCACACTGCCACCACCGGTTTCTTCAATGGTTGGGATAGGGATGGGCAGCAGCTTAGTAAATGCTTCTATCTTTTTAACCTGTTCGGGTTGAAGGCTGTTATAGGCGGTCTGGCTGAGTACCAGGAATTGTTCGCCAGCGGAATTTTTCACTTCGAGCATATTGCCGGCAAACTGGTGCATTTGTTCCCTGGTGATCGGCACAATGGTGTGGCCTGTACTGTCGAGCAGCTGGCGCACCGCAATCAGTTCCCACTCTTCTTCAATTGCTTCTTCGCAAAGGATACAAATCTTTTCGCCCAGCGCCATCATTACGTTGGTGTGATAAATATGGTTGCTGTTTTTATCAGTGGCAAGGAAAACAATAGCCTGGAATTTGTTAGCCGATGCAAATTTTTCAAGGACGACAGGATTTGTTCTTTCGCTGAGGCAGGCGTATATCAGTTCGTTGCCGTGGTCAATAATCATACTGCCCGTACCCTCAAGGAATCTGTCTTCGGCTTCGTATTCGCTCCAGTCCTGCACATCTTTTACGATGAAATGTTCTGCAAGCCATTTAACGATGTCGTCTCTTTTCTCTTGCCGCCTGGCGGGAGAAAACATAGGATAGATAAATACTTTTCCATCCGGTGTGGTGCTTAGCCAGTTGTTGGGAAAGATGGCATCCGGCTTTGGTGGTGTGGCTGTGTCTTCAATTACCAGCACCTCAATATTGTTTGTACGCAAGACGGCTACCATATTATCAAACTCCGCAAGGGCCCGTTGCTGAAGCTCAGCATTTGCGGTGCCGGTGTTGGTTTGAAAATAATTGTTGGCAGCTGTTTCGGTATTAAAACCAAATGCCGCGGGGCGAATCATCAATATGGTTGAGGCTAATGGCATAGTATCGTTTCTTAAGGCTGAGCAATCAGTTTATCAATTCTGTGAGCAAGTTCCCGGTCTTTATCTGTCACGATATCACCGGCATCGTGGGTGCTAAGCCAGATTTCTACAGTGTTCCAAACGTTGGTCCACAACGGGTGATGATTCATTTTTTCTGCTTCAATGGCAACCCTTGTCATAAAGGCGAAAGCCTCGCTGAAATTGCGGAACAAAAATTTTCTGTAAAGTTTATTTTCTGTTTCCTGCCACATACAACTAAATTAAAAAACGAGGTGTTCTTTGTTTTTTATTTTTTCGTTTGTCAGTTCCACCACCAGCTGTACACTGTTGATGGCTTTAATTATCTGAATAGTTTCCTGCAGGGCTTCATCGCTTACGGCATCTCCTTTCATCATCCACAAAAAGTCGAGGTGCTTGAATTCGGGCAACAGGTATTCACCATCGAACTGGTTGTTATAAACGTAGTGTGATAAAAACTTTGTTGGCTCCTTGTATTCATACACCGAAAAGAAATAGTTTCTTTTCTTTTTTACCAGCCTTATCTCGATTTCGTTGTTCTGCCTGAAGTTTAAGCCCATGACCGTGTTAAGGTGCCAGCAAAACTGGTAATCCTTTACAGGAGCCATGATGCCCAGCAGCCGGGTGTCTTCGAAAAACTCCTCGGTGAGTTCTTTATTATCGAGAACAAGTTTCATTTCAGAATTCCACGGTTGTTTCCAATAGCTCGTTGCCTCTTTTATATTTTACTTTAGCCTTATCACCTTTTTTAAATTTACCCAACGCCTGCATATAACTCTCCATTGAAGAAATTGTATAATCTCCCAGTTGCTGGATAATGTCGCCTGTTTTCAATCCTGCTTTTTGTGCTGGCTTGCCTTCACTTACACCATCAGCCTTAACCCCGTTGCCAGAGAAAGTATAATCGGGCATGATGCCCATTGATACACTGAACCTTGCCGATGTGGTGGTTTGTGCCTCTCTTGTTTTTGTGAAAGCAAGTTTCGGGCTTTCGTTAAGCGAAGTGATAACACTGGTGATATTGTCAAGAATTTTTACAATGCCACCATAATTTATTTTATCCGCATCATCGTTTGGTGTATGATAGTCGGTGTGCAAGCCCGTAAAATAAAACAGCACAGGAATATCTTTTCTGTAGAAAGAAGTATGGTCGCTTGGGCCAGTGCCGCTGCTGTCAACTTTTACAGTAAATGAAGTTCCGGGTTGGGTTGATATTACGGAAGACCATGTTGGAGAGGTTCCGTATCCGCCGATAGTCAATGTTTTTGTGCTGTCGTTTAATCGGCCCACCATATCCATATTAATCATATAGTTGGCGGTCTTCAGGTCGATAGTCGGATGTTCGGTAAAATATTTTGATCCGTATAAGCCAAGCTCTTCACCTGAGAAAGCAATGAAGAGGTAGTTATTGTTTTTGGCTTTAGATGCTTTCAGTTTCCTGGCCAGTTCAATTAAAGCAGCGGTGCCGCTGGCATTATCATCTGCACCATTGTGTATTGCAGGTACTTTTGAGGTGTTCCTTGAATTTCCGTCTTCGCCATAACCGAGATGGTCGAAGTGGGCACCGAGTATAACGGTGCTGGCGGCCCCGTTGTCAATATAACCAACAACATTGGCGCCTGTTCTTTTTTTCTCAGCAATTTCAACAGCGAGAAATATCTTAATGGTGGCGGAGGGGTCGCTCAGGTATTTTGCGGCAATCTCCTTATTCAGATATATAACCGGTATAGCAAGAGCATCTGTTCTGTCTTTCCCATCGAATGCCAATTTATCGTCTGTTGATGAAGTATTATACAGGATAACTGCAGAGGCACCTTTTGCCGCCGCTTTCTTTGCGTTTGTCCGAACGTAATCTTTTAAATCAAAATGCGGATTGATTTTATTTTCTTCCAGTACATCTTTCAGGTCGAAAAACCAGGGCATGTCAGCCTCCTGAACGGCGATGGATGGCTGTGCTTCCATTTTTACATTAGCGCTGTAGGGAAAAGGGAAAAAATCTTTTCCTGCAGAAAGGTGTTCTCCGCCAAATGCAAAGTCGGTTCCCTTACCTATTATCTTTCCCTCGTTTATTTCGAACGGCTGAACGTAGCCACTGCTGCCTTTTGGCAACAGGCCGATTGATTGAAATTTGGCGCTGATGAATTGAGTGGCCAATTGTTCACCGGCAGTTCCGGTGCGGCGGCCCTCCAGTTTATCATCTGCCAAGTAGGAAATGTGGGCCTTCAGACTGTCAAGGGTTGCGGTATCTGTTTTTACAATCTTTTTTGGACCGGAACAGCCTGCGAGTACCGTTATTACTGTCAAACTTTTAATGAAGCGGGAAAACATAATTATTGAATGTGTTGATTTATATCCGCAAAGGTATTGGTATGGACTTTTGTTTCCTGCATTAGTAAGCCAAAAACCCTATTTCGTAAGGTTGTTTCATTTTGGAAATCTACTTTTGCAGACTTCAATCAGGTGGAAAACAGAAAATTACATATTGCCCTGGTGGGAAACCCGAATAGCGGAAAGACCTCTTTGTTTAATTCGCTTACGGGCCTGAACCAACAGGTGGGGAATTTTCCCGGAGTTACTGTTGACAAAAAAACGGGCACCACAACTATTGGAGACAAGGATGCGGAAATCATTGATTTGCCCGGCAGCTACAGCCTTTATCCCAAAAGACTGGACGAATGGGTTAGCTATAAGGTGCTGATTAATGAGGACAGGGAGATTGCCGCCGACATTGTGGTGGCCGTGGCGGATGCAAGCAACCTGAAGAGAAACCTTCTTTTCTGCACCCAGATTATTGACCTGAAAACGCCGGTGGTGATTGCCCTTACCATGATGGATATTGCCAAGCGGAAGGGAATTAAGATTGACATTGCGGCATTAGAAAGGGAGCTTGGGGTTCCGGTGGTTGCTGTGAACCCCCGCAGCAATAAAGGAATCGGAGATTTAAAGAAGGCAATTTCGTTAACCGCCCAACAGGCATATAGAGTACCGGCAAGAGATTTTATTGAGAATAAGCAATTAGCTGGGCAAGCGGTTGAAGATGTTAAAAAGCTTTTTCCTGCTTTCAGTGATTATAAGGCAATACACTACCTGATAAACCACGAATCGTTTGCGCTGGATGCTGCCATGCAGGATACGATTGAGAATATTGAAATCAGCAATAAATTCAACCCTACCAAAACCCAGGCAGAAGAAATACTTCAACGTTATGGCCGCATCAGGCAGATAATGCAACAGTCGGTGTCGGAGCCGGACCCTTTGCAAAAGTCTTTGTTTACCGAAAGGCTGGATAATATTTTATTGCACCGCAAGTGGGGATACTTTATTCTGTTGACTGTTTTGTTTCTGTTGTTTCAAAGTGTGTTCTGGCTGGCCCAGCACCCGATGGACTGGATAGAGCTTGGGTTTGCAAAACTCAGCGAAACATTGTCTTCCTCTTTGCCCGATACCCGGTGGACAGACCTGTTGGTAAACGGGGTTGTGGCCGGCCTCAGCGGCATTCTTGTTTTTGTTCCCCAGATAATGATATTGTTTGGGCTGATTACTTTGCTGGAAGACACCGGCTATATGGCACGGATAAGTTTTCTTTCTGATAAGCTGATGCGAAAGGTGGGCCTGAACGGAAAAAGTGTAATGCCGATGATCAGCGGTTTTGCCTGTGCTGTGCCGGCAATTATGAGTGCCAGAAATATTGAAAACCGCAAGGAGCGGCTGCTTACTATATTGATTACTCCGCTGATGAGCTGCTCGGCTCGGCTTCCTGTTTATACTATATTGATAGCACTTGTTATTCCCAACACCTACTTACTTGGGTTTTTAAGTGTTCAGGGTTTAGTGATGATGGGACTGTATTTGCTGGGTTTGGTTTTTGCTTTGATTGTTTCTTATGTTTCCAAGTTGTTTATTAAGATCAAGGAAAAAAGCTTTTTCATTCTGGAATTGCCCACATACCGTTCGCCCAGGTGGACCAATCTTTTGCCCACCATGCTTAACAAGGCAAAGATTTTTGTTTTTGATGCTGGAAAGGTGATAATGATTATCAGTCTTATTCTTTGGGCGCTTTCTTCTTTTGGGCCCGGGAATACCATGAAGAATATCTCAGGAGAATATGAGCAGTTGATTAGCGCCTCTCCGGAAAAGCGGGAAGTACTTATCAGGGAAATGAAAGCAAAGAAGCTGGAATCTTCTTATGCCGGCATTCTTGGTAAAAGCATAGAGCCCGCCATTGAGCCATTGGGTTATGACTGGAAAATTGGCATTGCCTTAATCACATCTTTTGCCGCCCGAGAGGTGTTTGTAGGGACGATGGCTACTTTGTATAGTGTAGAAGGCGATGATGATGGCGGACTATTGCTTAAGGAAAAAATGAAAACCGCTGTGCGGGCAGACGGAACCCCCGTCTTTTCGTTTGCCGCAGGATTGTCTCTGCTGATTTTTTATGTATTTGCCATGCAATGCATGAGTACGCTGGTAATTGTAAAAAAGGAAACCCGTAGCTGGAAGTGGCCGGTCATTCAGTTTGTATATATGACCGGCTTGGCCTTTTTATTAAGCCTGCTGGTGTACCAGTTGTTTAAGTGACTCTATTGGTAATACTCCCAAACTAATTTCGAAATCTTTTTTGTGAGCTCCCAGGCTTCATTATTCTCGCCCCAGCTTTGATCTTTATTATTTTGAGTAAATATTGAAAGTATATACGGATTCTTGGGCGCATTTACCAGAAGCACTTCACTCCGGGATGCGTTAACGGCTCCGTTTTTACTAAACACTTCAGTAGTTGGCGGAATTTGTGACAGGGCTTGTTCGTCCCAGAAGTTACGACCAAGACAACGCATCATTCTATCACAAATCTCAATCGAGAAAAAATCTTTACTGTAAATTTTTTCAAACAGAGTAGCCATTTCCCGTGGAGTGGTTTGCCCCCATCCGTATTTTGTGCGGTTTGTTTCCCTGCCAGGAGTTCTTGAGTTTACTTTTGTGTTAACCATCCCCAGGCTATCCATCAGTTCGTTTATCCGGGTACCCGTTCCTGCAAGGCTCTGCAGCCAGAGGCTGGCCGTATTGTCGCTGGTGGTTAACATCAGCATTATTACCTTTTTTAAGGAAATTCTCTCATTGTTTTTAAATGAACCAAGAATATCTGAACCCGCATATAGAAGAGAGTCGGTATAGGTCAATGAAGAATCATAACCGAGTTTATCCTTGTTTATCCTGTCCATTATGCCAACGAGAATTGGCACTTTCACGATACTTGCGGTAGAGAAAATGGTGTCTGCTTTAATAGAGACCGTTTTGCCTGTTCGGAGATTCTTTATATAAACGCCGATATCACCATGGAAGTCTTGTGTCAGTTTTTGTATTTGTGCTGCCAGCTTTCTATCGGCTTTTTGTGAGTGACCAATAATGGAAAAGCAAATGAGGATTATTAGCAGGCCCGGTTTCATAATATTTATAAGTTTAGAGTGGTTCTGCAATCTAATTTACAAACTGGAAATAATTATTTTATTTTCTTCCCTATCATTTTTTATTTTTAAGCATTCAATGCTGCTGCGCCATTTTTCATTTCTGAGGGCTGTGTTTTTTCACAGCGTTTCAGCCTTTGGTGGACCACAGGCCCATATTGGCATGATGATGAAAACCTTTGTAACAAAGAGGCCATATGTTACCGAGGCTGAACTTATGGAGTACAACGCCTTTTGCCAGTTGATGCCCGGGGCGTCTTCAACCCAAACATTGACGCTGATTGGCTATAAGAGAGGGGGTGTTCCGCTGGCCATTCTTACGTTAATTATCTGGATTCTCCCGGCCAGTATAATAATGGGGGGCATTTCTTTTCTGTTACAATATATTGATAAGAAAGAGTTGGGCACAGATATATTTAAGTTTATTCCCCCAATGGCTGCTGGTTTTTTGGTGTATGCGACGGTTGTTACTTTTCCTCATGCTATAAAGAACGCAATTACTTATGTTATTCTTTTTGTGGGTGCTGCGCTTACGTATTTGTTTTTTGGCCATCCGTGGGTTATACCAGCATTGATTGTAGCCGCCGGAATAGCAACAAATTTCAGCCACAAGAGGATTCCACAAGTGGAGCAAAAGCCACAAAAAATTAAGTGGTGGAATTTCTGGCTCTTTGGGATTATTTTCATAGCCGCCGGACTTTTAAGTGCTGTCGCTAAACAAGGAGAGTGGAAAAACAGAAAAGCAGTACACCTCTTTGAAAATACTTACCGTATGGGAAGCCTCGTTTTTGGGGGTGGACAAGTTTTAATGCCAATGATGTATGAGCAGTGGAGTGTTCGTCCCGAAAACATCAGAGAGAAAGACCCTAACGTTATCCAGATTGATGAAGACAAACTTTATAACGGGATGGGTTTGGTAAGAGCTGTGCCGGGCCCTGTTTTTTCAATTGCCGCTTTTACGGGAGGGCTTGCACTCAAGGATATGGGAAAAACGCCGGAAGAGAATAGTTTATGGCAGGTGATTGGCTGTATTATTGGCACCATTGCAATTTTTTTACCAAGCGCATTACTGGTTCTGTTTTTTTATCCTGTCTGGCATAATCTGAAAAAGTATGCTGTTGTGTACCGTTCACTGGAGGGAATTAATGCCGTTGTCGTTGGTATAATGGTTGCCTCTACGTTTTACATTATGAAGGATATATCTGTTATAGGCTTAAAGACTGTGAGTTTTGTTAATATTGGTGTGATAGCCGGGACGTTTTTGTTGTTAAATTTTACAAGAATAGCTTCTCCAATTATTGTTGCAGCCTGTATGTTGCTGGGCTACTTTTTATAATAGCCGCCCTTTTCTATTTCCTCCCTTACAGCGTCGGGAACCATGTAATGCACAGATTTTCCTTCGGCAATACATTTTCGTATATACGTAGCCGATAGCTCCAGTAATGGCGCATCAAGAATTTTCAGTTTTGCTCCGATGCGGTTATCAATCTCATACCCGGGCCTTTTATATACATAAACAGAATAATGCTTAATAATAGCGTCGGAGTTTTTCCATTTATGCAGATTCTGGAAACTGTCTGCGCCCATCAGAATACAGAATTCATGTTCAGGATATTTTTCTGAGAGCCATGTAAGGGTGTTAATGGTGTAGGAGGGTTTGGGTAATGAAAATTCAATGTCAACAGACTTAAATCTTGTATCACCTTCTATGGCCAGGCTTACAAGATGAAGCCGGTGGTATTCGTTTAGTAAGGAGTGTTCCTGTTTGAATGGATTGTGCGGGGAAACTAAAAACCAAATTTTTTCAATATCAGTTTCGTTTACAACATGATTGGCAATTATCAGGTGTGCAATATGAATGGGATTAAAGGATCCAAAATACAACCCAATTTTCATAAAAAATTGATAATCATTTGTTTAGTTCAACAAGTATATGTTCTGCTTCGTTAAGTCGGAGGCTGAGGTGGTAGCCAGAGACTAATACAGAAATGGGATCTCCCAGTGGAGCAATTTGTTCAAGCATAACCCTTTCCCCCGGAACGCAGCCCATTTCCATTAACTTAAGAAAGATGTCATTGTCCTCAAACTCTTTGATTATCCCTTCCTGACCCGGTTTTAAATCTGATAGCCTGGCAATCATTCAAAAATTTTAAAGGACAAATCTAACCTTTGTTAACTGGTTTTTCTTTACGAAATTTGAAATTATGGCTTCGTTATCAAAAGTTTACTTCTTCTTCGAGAAAAAGGGTGTTTCTCTTAAGAACCGCACAAAGCTTAAGCTGTTTATCGAATCTGTTTTTAAGAAGGAGAAAACAGAACTTAAATCATTGAACTATGTTTTTTGTTCTGACCAGCAGATACTGGAGATAAACCGTCAGTTCCTCCGGCACGATTACTATACAGATATCATCACCTTTGAACTTTCAGAAAGCGGTCTGGTTGAAGCCGAAATATATATTAGCATAGACAGGGTGCGGGACAATGCTAAAAAACTAAGCGTTTCCATTGTTTCAGAACTTCATCGGGTTATATTTCATGGCGTTTTGCACCTGTGCGGGTATGGGGATAAGGGGGCCGAACAGGAGAAAAAAATGAGGAAAAAGGAGAATCTATATATTAATCAATACTTTAGATGATGTTTCCCGTGGAACGTTTCGCTCTGAAACAATTTCGATGTTTCCCGTGAAACCGGGGTTTGTTCTGGCGGGATGCCATTCGGACCCTACCACATCTTAACTTTGCTCCCCATGTTTCCAGAATACGATGTAATAGTAGTCGGTGCCGGTCATGCAGGCTGTGAAGCAGCGGCCGCCGCTGCAAATCTTGGTTCAAAAACCCTTTTGATTACCATGAATATGCAGACGATTGCCCAGATGAGCTGTAATCCTGCTATGGGAGGCATTGCCAAGGGGCAAATTGTGAGGGAAATAGATGCCCTGGGTGGTTATTCTGGAATTGTTACCGATTTGTCAACCATTCAGTTTCGTATGCTGAACAGGAGCAAGGGGCCAGCCATGTGGAGTCCAAGGGCGCAAAACGATCGGATGCTCTTCCACCTGAAATGGAGGGAGATGCTGGAGAAAACCAATAATCTGGAGTTTTACCAGGATATGGTGGCGGGGATAATAGTGGAAGGGGGACGGTGTATTGGGGTAAAAACAGGGATGGGTCATAATATAAAGGCAAAGGCTGTTGTGCTGACTAATGGTACATTCTTAAATGGCATTGTGCATATTGGGGAGAAACAGTTTGGTGGCGGAAGAATTGCCGAAAAAGCTGCAACCGGCATAACAGAACAACTTGTTTCTCTTGGGCTTGAAAGTGATAGACTAAAAACGGGTACTCCTCCCAGAATAGATGGTCGCAGCCTCGACTATTCAAAGATGGAAGAGCAGCCAGGCGACGATGAAGTTTCTGGTTTCTCCTTTCTGGATACGGAAAAGCCAAAACAACAAAGAAGCTGCTGGATCGCATACACCAGCCAAAAGGTTCATGATATTTTGAAAACCGGCTTCAGTCGCAGCCCCATGTTTGCCGGAAGGATTGATGGAGTGGGGCCAAGATATTGTCCAAGTATTGAGGATAAGATAAACCGCTTTGCTGATAGGGATAGACACCAGCTTTTTGTTGAGCCGGAAGGGTGGAATACGGTAGAGATTTACCTTAATGGGTTTTCAACGTCATTACCGGAAGAAACACAATACGAGGCTCTTCGTAGTATTCCTGGTTTTGAAAATGTAAGAATGTACAGACCCGGTTATGCGATTGAGTACGATTTTTTCCCCCCTACGCAGCTTGATTATTCTTTGGAAACGAAGTTGATTCAGAACCTTTTTTTTGCTGGTCAAATAAACGGTACGACAGGTTATGAAGAAGCCGCCTGCCAGGGAATTATGGCAGGTATTAATGCTCACCAAAAATCTCGTTTACTCAACCCTGTTATACTAAAAAGAAGCGACGCCTACATTGGTGTGCTGATTGATGACTTAATCAGCAAAGGGACACAGGAGCCGTACCGGATGTTTACGTCCAGGGCTGAATTCAGGACGCTGCTTCGACAGGATAATGCAGATTTACGGCTAACAGAACTGAGTTATAAACTCGGCCTTGCTTCGCAGGAAAGAATGGACAAGGTGACCGCCAAAAAGGAAGCAATCGAAAAAATAAAAACTATTCTGAAAGAAATGCCGGTTGAACCATCGGAAATAAACGGATGGTTTGAAGAAATTAACTCTTCGCCGATTTCTGAAAAACAGAAGGCCGAAAAAATATTGCTCCGCCCAATGGTGAAAATTGAAGAACTGGCCAATGCCTTGCCCAAATTGAAAGAAGCCCTTAAACCGTTTTCGGCAGAGGCCATAGAACAGGCTGCCATACAGGTAAAGTACGATGTGTACATTGAGAAAGAAAAAGAGTTGGTGCTACGCATGGCCCAGCTTGAAGACCTTGAAATACCCGAGAACTTCGACTATAAAAAAATTGCCTCTCTCGGCAACGAAGCCCGTGAAAAATTACACCGGATTAAACCCCGCACACTTGGCCAGGCCAGCCGCATCTCCGGTATTAACCCCAGCGATGTACAGATACTGATGGTGTTTATGGGCCGGTAACATCAATAGCGTAACATCATTTTTAGATACAGTTAATAACTACCTTTAACCTGTTAACCATTAATACTTAGTAAATGCAACGGGTCATGAAAAAACACTTTTTGCTGTTTGTTGCCGCAGTACTGTTTCTGCTCTTCACAACAAACGAATCTTCTGCACAACAATACAAACTTCGCCAGGTGAACAACATGATGGGGATGAAAACAGAATCCACCATCTACGTAAAAGGAATGCGCAAAAGAACCGAAAGCGCAGGCATGATGGGGATGCCAGCCCCACCGGTTACAATTGAGCAATGCGATCTGCAGCGAACAGTTTATATCAACGATAAAAAGAAGCTGTATTACATAGAGCCATTTTCGAAAGAAGCTGTTGATATGATGCAGGAGGAAGGAGAGCAAACGCCTTTACCCAAAACAAAAAACCAGCCACCAATTAACAAGCTGCCAAAAGAAAAGCAGAATATTAAAAAAGGCGGCATCATTTACATGTATAATAACATAACCGATACAGGCGAAAGAAAGAAAATGTACGGATTTACCGCAAGACATGTATGGACAACCATGAAAATGAAACCATCTGCCGACGCCTGTACCATGAAAGACAGTTTTGTAATAAAAACTGATGGCTGGTATATTGATTTGCCCGAATTCAGGTGCCCTGTAAATATCCGCCCGGATAAAATGATGCCTAAGCAACAGGAAAAGGGTATGAATGATAAACCCGAAAAAAAACAACCTGAATGTATCGATAGTTTTGTTAGTAAAAGAAGCGGTAAGGGCAAGCTTGGGTTTCCGCTGGAGCAAACAACAATAATGAAATTTGGCGGAGGCCCATCGCAGAAAAGTGAAATGGAAACATCAATTGAAACCCTGGAGTTTTCGACCGCTAAATTAGATTCAATGCTTTTTGAGATTCCACCAGGCTATACCGAGGCGAAAAGCGAGGAAGAGCTACAGGACAAGTTCGATATTGGCGACATGATGAAGGGAATGAAGAATAAGGCTAAGAATAATGAAAATAATAACCCGATTATTCCTGACCAAAAGCAAGCTGGTCATATCCGTGTGGCAGTATTGCCGCCCACAGGAGACGAACAAGTAAATGCGGCCGAATTACAACAAGGGCTTGTTGGGGTTTTCACATCCGGAAACGTTGAGGCCGTTGCTGCATCGTCAGCCGAAGAAGCCAAATCTTTAAAATGCGACTATCTTCTTAATACACAATTTTCAAAAATAAAGCAGGCTGGAAAAGTGGGCAGTATTCTTAAGGCTATAAAAAATGCAGACCCCAATGCTGTGTCTTCCTATAATATCGAAGCAAATATGACGCTTACAACGCTTGCTGACGGAAGTACAAAAACCCAGAAAAAAACCGAGGGCAAGTATGACGGAAAGATAAACGATGCTGCCGCAAAGGCACTCGAAGATGGCGGAAGAAAAGTACTTGAAGTTTTAGAGTAAATATCTTGCTTAAAAAAAAGAGGTGCCGGCTTATTAAGGTCGGCATTTTTTTGTGCAAGAACATGATTCAAGCCACTTCTTTTAACGGAGGATTGATAATATCTTCTTCCTGCAGTTTTATTCTTCTTGTAATATCGTTTAGTGATGAAAGCCGCTGTACTGTGTAGGGAATTGTATCCAGCCCGGAGACAAATCTTTGTATATAGCTGTAAATACCAATCAGGCTACCGGCTTCAATTTCTGCTCCCGTTATTTTGTTGGTGATTAATAACGTCAAGCCAATCACCACCATTACTAATATTTCCATCATACCAAAATTCCATGCTTCCTGGTCGCTGATTCGTATTTGCCATTTTCGCAAATTATCATAGTGTTGACGGATAAGACGATTGTTTCCGGATGAAATTATTTCGACCTGTTTTTCCAATTCATCATTTTTTTGTCGGTTAAGCTTGTTCATTCTTTTTCCATACAAATAACTAATACCTGTTACGGGCAGTAGTATTGCAAGGCAAATGCCAACGACCGAAACATCATAATAGAATAACAGCAACAATGAACCCACAATACTATAAGCCGCTTCAATTACATATACAAGGTCGAACTCAAGAAAATCAACAAACTCTCTGGCAAGGGTTGAGTGTGCACTTAATTTCGACACATCAGTTTTGTTGTAACGCCTTTGCAGAAATTTTGTAACCAGCGAAGTGTAGATGGCCGAATAAGTTCTTGTGTCGAGCCGGTGGCGGATAGTTCCAATAATTAACCAGCCGAAATGTACAGCCGAAAGCAGAATAAGCCCCTTATAGCTTCCTTTAACCAGGTCGTTAATAGTAACACCCAGAAAGAAGGGCCGGAACAAATTGCCCAGCATTTCTAATGAAAATAAAATATAGGTAAGCACCAGCCGGTAGCGGTGCTGTAACATAATTTGTTTTAAAACGGCAAAACGGGACATAAATCATCTTTTAGATACAAATCATCAATGGTGCCGGTGTTAAGCGGCAATTCGTTCTTCAAAAATTTAATGGAGTAAGTCTGAGACTGCTGGGTTAGCTTGTGGTTTAACCACGGAGATTCTTCTCCCGCAAAGTTAAAGAATTGCCCGGTTGGCCAGAAACCGTTTTACGGCAATTTGGAGAGCCACATTGACAATCAAATGGTTCCATTTCATCATCTAAAAAGTTTGCATAATCAAGAGTGAGTTCCTGATCTTTAGAAATAGGGGTAATTGCTAATACATTCAATCCGTCGAAAAATGTATTCGGGTCGCAACAGTGGTTTTGCGGAGCCCACTCTGCCGGATCTTCGTCCCAGAGAATAAACGTTTCATCGCTGATGGGATAGGCATAGCGGCGAAAATGAAGTTTCTCGTCTTCGGTCCAGTTTTTTTCAACAAACCGTTTTGTGATGATGCGCTGCGAACGTCCTTCACCCTTAAAAATTATTTCTCCGGCGTTAATATCACGGCTTGCATAAATGCCATATCCGGCGATGGAGTTCCCTTTTATATAATAAGCTTTTTTCTTTCGCTCATGGCGGGCAATGCCTTCGGCAATAATGTGCCGGAGAAAACCAGCCTGGCCGACGCCATCGAATTTCAGGATGTAATCGGCCGAACCTTCATAACCATCTTTATAAAAAACGGAACAGGTAAAATTGATTTCAAGAAAATACACTTCGTTCTTATCGTTCACCCGAAAATCTAACCGGGCATACCCGACACCGCTGAAGCCTTTAAAAATTTTTGCTGTTGCTTCACGAAGTTGTTTGTCCAGCACCTCATCTGTACAGGGCACATTACAATCCGGGTGCAGTTCAGATGTTTTTAATGAGTATGTTTTAAACTCTTTCCCTTCGGGAAATATGTATTCAATCGGCCTGAAAACCGTGCAACTGTGCTCATCTGCGTTAGCCGCCACCAAAACAGTGAACTCCCTTCCGGCAATATATTCTTCAACCAGCAGCGGGCCGTACTCTTCGAGTATGCTGATGCACTTTTGCTGCAGTTCAATTTTATTGTGTACCAGCGAATGTTCATCCACCCCCAAACTATCACCTGCTTTAGCTGGTTTTACAAACAGTGGAAAAGAAAGATGTTTTACCGCCTCGTCAACATCAGCCAATGAGTGAATAATTACATAGCCCGGTGTTTTTACTCCTTCGCAGAACGCCAAATACTTCATCAGTTCTTTTGGCGGGTCATAAAGCTTTATGGTTGGGCCGGTAAAGGGAAGGTTTAGTATTTCCAGTGTATAAATAACGTCGATACTGGGAACTTCCCACTCAAGATAACCTTCGCAAAGGTTTACAAAAACATCATAACCTTGTTTACTTAATTCTTTAAGCTGGCTGTAAGTGCTGAGTTTGTTTAAGAACACTGTGTGTACTTCATGCTCCGGAATCAATACAGACAAATCTCTGGGCGGGTCGTAGTTTTTATAATCTACGCCGGTGGTGCTGTAGTCGGGCTGAAGAACACAGATTTTCATGCAGTGCAAGGTAATAACCGATGCTATTAAAAAGAAGATAAATCCTGATTAATTACAAGCGGTGCTTTTTCGTTTGTTTGTTGTTTTGATATTGCCCTTCTGATTCCGTCCTTCAGTATTTCTGTAATCACTTTTGTAAAAGAAATGCCGGAGGCTTTAATAATTGCCCCGATTGATGTATAGTTTTCATCTTCGCTCAATCCGCATTGTGCATTTGCTTCCAGCATATAAAGTTTGCCGCTTTCGGCATCTTGCCTGATGTCAATCCTTGTGTATCCTTTTCCACCGCAGGCTTTGTAGGCATCAAGGCTCAATTGTTTAAGTGCTGAAACAATCTCTCCTGTAACCGGCTTGTATTCGTAAAAATTTTCGTTTTGCGGCATCGGGGCTTCGTCTTCATAAATTTCCCAGAGGCGGTCGAACGATAAAAATTTTTCACCTTCGGGCAGGGAGTGATGAAACACCCGTTCCACCGGTTCATATACTTTGCAGTTGTTTGCATCATCTGCAGAGCCGGTAATGAATGTTGTGTATTCTGGCCCGGTAATAAACCTTTCAGCGAACAATCCATCAGCCAGCAGGTTCCAGCCACGGTAACCTTTTTTTATTTCTTCAATCCTTTCAAAAAGTTCTGCTTCGGTGCTTACTACGTTTTTTACCGATACGCCCATACTGCCGCCCGATACGGCAGGTTTAATAATTAACGGAGAACCAATTTTATCAACAACACGGTCGCCCGTTGAATAGTTTTCTGTTATCACCAACCATGGGGCGGTGGCAACACCTGCATCGTCAAATGCCGTTTTCATCGGTATTTTAGATGTGGTGATGTTGTAGAAATGTACATCAGAGCCGGTGTAGATCAATCCAAATTTTTCCAGTTCATGAATGACTGAAACACCGGGGGCACCGTTAATCTCATCACCATCGCAAAGATTCAGCACCAGCGGTGTTTTTCCGTTGGCGCTTTCTGCAATTTGCTGAATGATGGTTTTGTAGTTGTTCAAAATAACGGGTTGCCACATCCATTCAGCATTCAGGGCATTAAAAACTTTTGTGTATTCGTTGATGCTTTGTGTAAAGTCGTAATAATATTGAAGGTTGGGATCATTTGTTTCTAAGTGCGGGGCAAGCACCCAAACGAAATATGGGTTCAGAAAGTTGTTAGATGTGTTCATAAACATCAGGCCACTTTTTTTGCTTTTCTTTTTGCCAGTCTTGATTGTATAAAATCTGTTAACCTGTATTGTGGTATTATTTCGTTGGATAAAAAGGCGGCCCCTTTTATTTCTCCCAAACAGTTATTGCTTCCGCAATGGCATTGGAAAGACTGTGTCATTTCCCACTCGGATGATGGATAGAAAAATACAAGTTCTTCATCGGGATTAATTTCTCTCAGTGCCACCAGCTGCATCAGCGTGGTGTCAAAGAAAACATTCGGCTCGCAACTATGGTTTATGTATTGCAGAAATTCTGGCTGTAAAGTAATGTGTTTGTCATCGCTGACCTGTACAGTAAGATAAGTTGGTTCTGATGAAATGGTGCCGGCCGAAAAATCAGCAATAACCTCGCCGGGCATCAGCCGCCGCAGCGTAAATAGAGCTTTTTGATTGCTCAGTCTGTTGAGCCGCACTTCGGCAATAATATGATTACTGATTGTGGTATAACCAGGCGAAGCAGCTGAGTCCATAATGGGTTAAAGTAAGTTTAATTGAAGTTATTGATTAACTTTTATTAAACAACATCAATACGGATAAATGTGAATAATTATTAACCCGATAACGTCATTAAACTTTTATGGCAAACACCTGTTGAAAAGAATGCTGTTGTACATTTGCTGTTCTGTTTTGCTGAAACCCGGTACTGATGAAAAAGACTCTGTTTATATTCTTGCTTGTTCTTATGACCCGATGGTCATTTTCCCAATGTACCGGCGGCATTAATAGTTTTCCATACACTGAAGGCTTTGAGACTTCAACTGGCGGCTGGACAACTGGCGGTACCGGTAACGACTGGGCTTGGGGCACTCCGGCAAAACCGGTAATAAATGCTGCTGGCGGTGGAACCAAATGCTGGACAACTGGCGGTCTCACCGGGGGCTCTTATACCAATAGTGAAGCATCCTGGTTGCAAAGCCCCTGCTTTGATTTCTCTGCGTTTCAATATCCCTTTGTTTCTTTTAAAATAAACTGGGAAACAGAGCAACAGTTTGATGGGGCCTCTTTTCAATATTCTATTGACAACGGAAATACCTGGATTACGATAGGCCCGGCCAATTATTCTGATTGTATGCAGAAGAACTGGTTTAACCAGGATCCGGTTACTTACTTATCACCATTAACAACAGAAAGAAGAGGCTGGTCGGGTAATAAACAGCCAACATCAGGAAGTTGCCGCGGTGGAAATGGCAGCAACGGCTGGCTTACAGCACAGACAATAATGCCAGGGTTGGCTTTTCGCCCATCTGTTTTATTCCGGTTCATATTTGGTGCCGGAAGCATTTGTAATAACTATGATGGATTTGCCGTGGATGATATTTATATTGGCGAAGCCCCCCCTAATCAGGCCTCATTTACCTATATCTGCGACGACCTGGGAAAAGTTTCTTTTACAAATACATCAATCCTGTGTCCCACCTCTTTTCAGTGGGATTTTGGCGACCCTCTTTCCGGAGCAAGCAATACATCAACACAAGAAAATCCAACACACTCTTTTACAGCCCCGGGAACCTATACAATAACGCTTACTGTCAATGGTCCGGGTAATGCACCATCAACAATAACCGGTGAGGTAACAATAATTTCAGTATCCACCACAATGTTATCTGCCGCCGATTGTCAGACCAATACCGGTGGTTCCATAATGGCAACTGTTACCGGAACTAATGGTGCTGTAAATTATACATGGAACACTAATCCGCTGCAAAACACAAAAACGGCAAGCAACTTACCGGCAGGTATATACACCGTCACCGTTTCTGGTACAGATATTTGTCCGGCAAAAGCTAACGGGGAAGTAATAACTGATTTTTCCTGTATGGGAATTTTTTTCCCTTCCGGGTTTACTCCTAACAGTGATGGCAAAAACGATGGGTTTGGTCCTCTGGGCGGATTATCATCTCTCCGAAATTACCGGCTAAGAATTTACAATCGCTGGGGGCAGGAAGTGTTTTCAACAACAGACCCGTTTAAAAAATGGGATGGCAAGGTCAAAGATCAGCCCACCGATGGTAATGTATTTGTATGGCTTGCCGAGTTTGAAATTGCCGGAAAGCCAAAAGAGACTAGAAAAGGTGTGTTGGCATTAATCCGTTGAATGTTGTTGCTTTATTCCCAATGCGGCCATTACCAGTTTGATTTCGCCGTAACTAACATCATTCCCCAGCTTAGACTTAACCGGGTTAGCCGAGGTTCCATCAAAGTCTTTCAGGGCGGCCTCAATCAACCCATATTTTTCCTTGCTTACCAAATCACAAATATCAATGTTTCCATCAGCTACAAACTTTGCCAAATGGCCTTCAATTGTTGAAACGGCAAGGTTTCTTTCTTTGGCTATTTCCGAAACGGTTTTTCCTTCTTTGTGCAAACGAAAACTTTCGGCATGTGAATCACCTTTCTTTTTTTTGACCTCACTTTTTTCTTTCTTCTTCCGTTCTCTTTTTGGCGTTTTTTCTTCTATGTGCGACACCAGGTTGTGTTCTTTGCAGTAACCGAGAACAACATCCAGAAACTGCTGGCCGTATTGTTCGATTTTTTTATCACCAAAGCCGCTTATTCTTCGCAGATCCACTAACGACTGCGGAAGGTAGCGGGCCATTTCATCCAGCGTACTGCTGCCCAAAACAAGGTAGAGGGGAAGATTCTTTTTTTCACAAATAGCATCCCGCAATTTTCTTAGTTGCTGGTGCAGCACTGGATTTGGATTGTTGATTTTACGGTGAGAAGCTCCTGCATAAGCGTTAATAGAAAAGACGGGCAGCACAAAACTCCTGCGCTGCTGGTGCCAGGCTTCGGCATCAACTTTTCCTGAAAAGCCGGTAAGTAAATGTTTGGCAGCAGAGAGCTCGGCGAAAATATTCTTTGCTGCATCGTTAAACTCTTTTGCATGCTGCTTGCTGTCGGTAATGGCGGGAGATTGGTGCAACAAAGAATCCGCTTCGTCAATTTCCTTTACAAAATGCAGTGATGCCTTAGCGGTTCTTTCAGTTAATACTGCATTTTCTTCTGGCAGAACAGGCTGAAGAAACTGGCCTTCAATCCATCCATGAAATTTTACAGCAGTTTCCTGCATGGCGTTCAGCTTAGCCTGTAATTCTTCAATCCACGAAAATGTTTCGGCGTTAAATGAGGAATTGTTTTGCAACAAATATTCTTTCAGCCCACTGGCATGGGTTACCGCAATACGAAAATCGAAAGTGGATAACAGAATTTTTTGCTGGTATTGTTTGCGGGCTTCCTGCAATTCTTCCTGTAACGTTTGAGAAGAGGATATTTTTTGTGAAAAACGAACGATACGCTGGTCTGTTAACATACTGTTGATGCGCAGACGGCTTTTTAGCACCATGCCGTCAAGACTGGTACAGCGGCTTAATGCTACATATACCTGCCCGGGGGCAAAAGCTTCTCCGGCATCAATAATGGCTTTTTCGAAAGTAAGCCCCTGGCTTTTGTGAATGGTTATTGCCCATGCCAACCGCAAAGGAAACTGTGAGAAAGTACCCAACACCTCTTCTTTCATTGTTTGAGAAGCTTTGTCGAGTGTATAACGGATGTTTTCCCACTGTTCTTTCTCTACACCAATTTCAAAATCCTCATCGGTACAGGTCACAAATATTTTATCTTCTTCCAGCCGGGTGATAATACCAATTTTTCCATTGAAATATCTTTTGCCACGGTCAGTCGTGTCGTTACGGATGAACATTACCTGTGCCCCCTCTTTCAGGTACAGTGTTTCATCAGCGGGGTATGATGATTCGGGAAAGTCGTTTTCTATTTCAGCCTGGTAAGAATGAACATTTGTGGTAAGCCGCTGCAGCTCTGCCGTATTGATATTTCTTGCCTGCTCGTTGTGAGTGGTTAGTACAATGTAACCATCGTTGCTTGTTCTTTTAAAGACGGGCCGGTAGCGACTTTCCAGAACGGAGATTCCATCTTCGTCAAGTTCGTTGTTTCGCACCTGGTTCAGTACATTAATAAAACGTTCTTCACTTTGCCGGTAAATTTTATTGAACTCTATGTATAAAGGCTGTTCTTCTTTTATAACATGACTGTCGAAAAAGTAAGGACTGTCATAATATTCAGAAAGCAGGTTCCACTCTTCGTTTTTCACCACAGGCGGCAACTGGTACATGTCGCCAATAAACAAAACCTGCACACCGCCAAACCGTTCATAAGGCCGCCGCCTGAAATGGCGCAGAACCGTATCCAGGGCATCGAGCAGGTCGCAGCGAACCATACTTATTTCATCAATTATCAGCAGCTCGAGCTGTTGCAGCACTTTTCGTTTTTCATTACTGAACCGCAGGCGGCTGATAAGGTTGTGACGGTTAACCGTGTTGTCGTTTCTTGAAAAACCTTTCGGCGCAGGGATAAAAGGAGAAAAAGGAAGCTGAAAAAAAGAATGAATGGTTACGCCACCCGCATTGATGGCGGCCACTCCGGTTGGGGCAACCACAGCCATTTGTTTGGGGCAGTTTTCCCTGATGTATTTCAGAAAAGTGGTTTTGCCTGTACCGGCCTTACCTGTTAGAAAAATATTGCGGCAGCTTTGGTTGATAAGGTCTGCCGCCAATTGAAACAATGTATTTGATGTATCGGGAGTGAATGTTGCCACGGTTATTTTTTAAGCCACGAAACCACACGAAATAACACGAAATAACACGAAATATTTTACATAATTAGTCGCTTGTATTCCATTTTAAATTTTCCAAAGTTTATTATTAGGCCAATTCTGCACCCAGAGGCTTTCAAATAATTCAAAGTTTGTGAAATGGCCCGATCGTTTATGCCTTCATCACGGGATTTAACCTCAACAATAATCCTGTCAAACAAATAAAAGTCTGACATGAACTTATGTCTGAGAATTGTTGATTTATAATAAACCGGAAGTTCGGCTTCCCTTATATAAGGTATTTCGTTTTCAATAAATTCGACCTCCATGGCATCTTTGTAAACAACTTCCGAAAAGCCATAACCAAGGGTTTTTCGGATTTCAATGCAAGCGCCAACAATAAAATACACTTCTTCTTTTAAAAGCAATTCCATAAATAAGTGTTTCGGTAAAAAGGAAGCCACGAAATCACAGCAACTCTTCGTGTTGTTTTGTGTGATTTCATGGCCAAAAATTCTTACGCTTCTGTGGTCTTTACGCCCAGCAGCAGCAACTCATTTACCTGTATTTCGGTAATGTATTTTTTGTTGCCGTCCTTATCATTATAACTGCGGCTGATGAGTTTTCCTTCGATAGCCACTTCTTTTCCCTTAGCGAGATACTTTTCAGCAATTTCTGCGACTTTACCCCAGGCCACCAGGTTGTGCCACTGGGTTTCCGTAACCTTCTCGCCTTTTGCATTGCGATAGTTTTCGCTTGTGGCTACGCTGAAGCGGGCCATCTTTTTACCACTTTCTAATGTTTTAACTTCTGGTGCGTTACCCAGGTTACCAATCAACTGAACTTTGTTTTTTAATGCGTACATGATGTTTCGTTTTGTGCCCCTCATCCCTAAATGGGTGTTTGTGAGAGTGCGGTTATTAATTTATTCCAATCAGCCGGCGACGTCATTTCCGATTGACAGCGCAAAGATGATAGTGCCGGAAAGCCGCATCCGGTTTTTACCCGTTTACTCCCGAAGCTAACCGGGTATAATCGTTTGCACACGGATAAATAGTTGTATATTAACATCATAAAACTTATCCAACGATTATGGATCAAGCAACAAAAAAAGTATGCCTTGCCTGCGGCACTGTAATAAAAGGCCGGGCCGATAAGAAATTCTGCAACGATTACTGCCGGAATAATTATAACAATGGGCAGAAAGCCAAAGGCAGCCACAGCAGCCTTGTGCGAAATATCAACAATGCATTACTGAAAAACCGGAAAGTGCTGGAATCTGTTTTACCCGAAGGCGAAGAAACGGCAAAGGCCAGCAAAGAAAAACTGCTGCGGCTGGGATACCAGTTCAAATATCTTACGCATTTATATATTACAAAAACCGGCAAAACTTACTATTACTGCTACGACTACGGCTATCTGCCGTTGGACAATGACTGGTTTTTGGTGGTGAGGAAAAGAGAAGAATAGAATTACGGCAGGAAAACTCTCTTTATACCTATTTCATGCTTTATGTATGAGGGCATAATACTTGTGTTATAAGGCTGAATGACTTTACTTTTGCACCATCATGCCAAATCCCGTAATCTGTATCGGTGCTGCTTTAGTAGATGAACTCTTTCATGCCACAGACGAGATGCTGATGGCCACCACCAACGACGCTATTGTTACCAAAACTGCCGGAGGCGTTAGCCGCAATATTGCCCACCAGCTTGCCCTGCTCGATGTTCCTGTTCAGCTAATTACTGTTGTGGGCAACGATAGTGATGGCGACTGGCTAAAGCAAGTGTGTGCTGCCGCCGGTGTGCAAATGGATGCCACCATTACAAAAGACGGACTGAGCGGAAAATACACCGGTATCATGAATGTGGACGGTTCATTGTTTTCAGCCTTTCTTACCAATGCAGCCAATCACCTTATAACTCCGGAGCATTTGTCGAAGCATACAGACTTGCTTGGTTCCGCTTCGTTTATTTTGGCAGATGCTAACATTAATGTGGATACCGCCGAATGGTTGCTTGATTTTTGCAAAAAATCGGGTATTCCGTTTATAATAGAACCGGTTTCGGTGCCTCCGGCAAAGAAGTTTTTCAACGCCAACCTCGATGGCTTGTTTATGATAACACCCAACGAAGATGAGTTGCCGGTGCTTTGTACCGAGCAGGCCAGCATGACACAAATGCAAATTGAGGAGCTGCTGGAAAGAGGTGTGCAAAACATCTGGCTGCACAACGGTAAAATGGGTTCGGCTTTGTATAATAAAGAAAAAGCAATTACCCTGCATGCGCCGGATATTGAAGTGGTGGATTGCACAGGGGCCGGCGATGGTTCCCTTTCGGGATTTATACTCGGTAAGTTTTTGGGCTTAGAAGATATGCGTTGCCTCAAACTGGCACACACACTGTCTGCCGAAATATTGCAAGTAAACGGAGCAATAGCCACACATCTTAATCAGGAAAAACTGCTTGGCCTCATTACCAAATACTATCCTAACTAATGCATTCCTTTCTTGAAATACATCCCGATGTACAGGAAGCCCTGGATAATAAGATTCCTGTGGTAGCACTGGAGTCCACTATTATTTCACACGGCATGCCGTATCCCCAAAATGTGGAAACAGCACTGGCGGTTGAAGATGTGGTGAGAAAGAATGGTGCAGTGCCCGCCACTATCGCCATTTTTGATGGTAAGTGTCATGTAGGGCTTTCAAAAAAGCAGATTGAATATTTTGGCAAAGCCAAAGATGTGTGGAAAGTAAGCCTTCGGGATATGCCATTTGTTATCAGCAAAAATCTGTATGGCGCTACAACAGTTGCCGCCACCATGCGTATTGCCAGTATGGCCGGCATCAGGATTTTTGTAACGGGCGGTATTGGCGGCGTACACCGTGGTGCAGAAACAAGCATGGATATTTCGGCCGACCTCACAGAGATGGCACAAACCTCAGTAGCAGTAGTTTCTGCCGGGGTAAAATCAATACTTGATATTGGATTAACATTAGAATATTTAGAAACAAAAGGAATTCCCGTTGTTACTTATGGGCAGGATGAGTTCCCCAGTTTCTACAGCCGTAAAAGCGGATTTCCTTCTCCGCTTCGGTTAAACACAGCAGCAGAAGTTGCTTTAATGCTTGATACAAAATGGAAGCTGGGTCTGAATGGTGCCGTGTTGATTGCAAACCCTGTTCCGGCGGAGCAGGAAATAGAACCTGGCGAAATGGAGCTGTATATTCATTATGCGCTGGCTGCCGCTAAAGAAAAACATGTTACGGGAAAAGAAGTTACTCCGTTTCTTCTCAAATATATTGCTGAGCACACCAAAGGAGAAAGTCTTGAAGCAAACATTGCCCTGATAAAACATAATGCTAAAGTAGGCTCCGCCATAGCGGTGGCATATACTAACCTGTAAGCCAGTGCGTTACTGTTCTGTTAACTACCGCCATGAAACATCTTTTGCTTTTCGTTGCTCTTGTTATTGTCTTATCATGTCATAATAAGGAACAGGAGGAGTCAGTAAAGAAAATCTCTGCTCCGGCAAAGCGGATAGCAGCAATTAAGGTTGTCCCGCTTGGCAAAACAACGCCACAGTTTATTTCAGAAACTTTTGCAGCAATGAAGCTGGTGCTGCCCGATGTTATTTTGCTTTCAAAAGAAAAAATGCCATCAATCGCCTGGTATGCCCCACGCAAACGATACAGGGCTGATACATTAATACACTGGCTGAGCAGCCGGGCGAAAGAAAACGAAACCTTTGTTGGCATAACCATGAACGACATCAGCACCACCAAAGGCGATGTTTTTGATTTTGGTGTGATGGGTTTGGGTTTTTGCCCCGGCAATGCTTGTGTGGCATCAAGCTTCCGGCTGAAAAAGAAAACAGATTTTATTAAAGTTGTTGTACATGAACTTGGGCACACTACTGGCCTGCCGCATTGTCCTGATAAAACCTGCTATATGCGTGATGCCGAAGGCGGCGACCATTCAGATAAGGAAAAAGGGTTTTGCGAAAACTGTAAGAAACGCCTGATAAAATGTGGGTGGAATTTATGAAGGAAGACTCAGCCTCCCTCATAAGTTTCTATATTTGGGGATGCCCCCCCACAGACACAATCGTTACTACTGGCTTGCTGCCGGAATTTTCTTTGCAGCACTTTGGGGCTCTGCATCAACCGCTACAAAGCTTGGGCTAACAGTAGCACAACCTCTGGTAATCTCTGTTATTCGGTTTGGTATAGCGGCTGCTATAATGTTGATTGTGTCACACTTAATTGGACGACAACGACTACCAAAGGGAAAAGAATGGAAACAAATAACGATTTACGGGTTGCTCAATATAACCATTTACTTGGGGTGTTATGTAGTTGCCATGCAAAAAGTTACTGCCGGAATTGGCGCATTGGCCGTTGCAACAAATCCTGTGTTTATTAGTTTTTTTTCGGTTCTTTTTTTAAAAAAGAAACTTACGCCATCAATAATTTTTTCACTTCTTATTTGTTCTGCAGGTGTTGTTTGCGCTTCGTGGCCATTATTTGCCGGAGCAACCGTCACGGCTGATGGACTTTTGATATTGCTCTTCAGTATGCTCTCCTATTCGTTGGCAGCTATTTATTTTTCTTCAAAAAACTGGAACGGACTTTCTCTTTTTACAATTAACGGATGGCAAACGCTTTTGGGTGGCATGCTGCTGTTGCCAGTTACTCTTTTTTTCTATAAGTCGTCTGCTAATCATTACGGTATAAATTTCTGGTACTCTGTAATCTGGCTTGCTGTCCCCGTTTCAATTTTTGCAGTGCAATTATGGCTTTGGCTGTTAAGGCAAAATCCCGTTAGGGCCGGGCTTTGGCTTTTTCTCTGCCCGCCATTTGGCTTTGTGCTTGCGGCCTGGATAATGAAAGATATAATCACTATTTATACCATTGTCGGGGTATTGCTTGTTAGCGGTGGCCTGTTGTTGTCAAGAATTAATTTCGGCAGAAAAGAAATGATACTTGACTAGCTGTTGGTATTGTGCCGATAATAATAGCGGAGCAAAGGGATTATGATTCTTTGGCTGGTCTTGTTGCCAAGAGAATTTTTCGGTATTTATGAAGACAATGTCACTGTGCAATTTCAGCCTGTACAGATCCACGATATTGGTAGGTTTTTTTGAAATTAATGTGGAGGAAGCAAATACAGATTCGGAATAGCTGCTCTGATAATCAAGCCTGAATTTATGTCCAACTTGGCGGGCTGATAGTTAATACAGTAGTTTTGCAGTAAACATATTGAAAGGAAATAGTTACTTTCACTACTGTCCTCCCATTTTGTAACGCTAAACAACCAAAATTGCTTATCCATGCTATATTCCAAAAAGATGAGAACCGTCTGTTTTTTTCTAACTCTTGTTTTTTCCATTGCTTTTTTTCCCTTGGCTGCACAAATGCGCCAAATACACCTGGATCAGGTAAATACCAACAATGAAATAAAAGGAATGAGTTTCTTAACTCCGGCAGAAGGGTTTGTGGCGTGTACGGAAAGTGCAGCAGATTGGGTTGGTTATACTACAGACAGCGGAAGGACTTATGTAAAAAGATACATCACCCTGAATAATGTGGACTATGGAAGCTACAGTGTAAACCTGACTTTTGGTTTTGGATTAAAAGGGGTGAAGGCGTTTAGCGCTACGAATATTATTGCTTGGGGAGATTACGGGCTGGTGCCGGCAATACTTCGTTCAACGAACGGGGGTGTTTCATACACTTTAATTTATCATTCTCAGTTCAACGCATTTCAACTTCTAACGGGTATAGAAGATGTATTGTTTCCGGAGAATGGGAATGTGGGCTATGCCATAGATGCTGATCGTATTTTAAAAACCACAAACCAGGGAGTTAACTGGTCTGTGGTAAGAACAGATCCCGGTAGTTTTTTTGATTACCTGGAAGCGGTGGATAATAATACAGTTTTTGCGCTAAGTACAGATTATGTTACCAATAAACTTTTGAAAACCACGGATGGTGGGGCTACCTGGCAAGCAGTTATGCTGCCTTCTGTAAACACCAGCAAAATGAGGTATGCGCATTTTCTTACTGCTAATACCGGCTGGCTGAGCATGTACGATTACGACAACAACGAATATCTTTATAAAACTACCGATGGAGGAGTCGGTTGGGTCTTGCAAAATAACGTATTAGCCAATCCTTTTGCAGGCCATAAACTAAAATTTACTGATGTTAATACTGGATATGCCCTCTATGGCCAAAACACTGTTTACAAAACAATTGATGGAGGCAGAACCTGGGAACCTCTTTCACGGGACAATAGTTTCGCCTATCTGGGCTTTTCTCACAGCACTTTGTATTTTTATTCACCCAGTCAGTTTTGGGCCGGCGGCTACCGGGCATTTTTAGAAATAACGAATAATAGCGGAGGAACCCCTTTACCACGGGCCTACTTCAGGATTGATACCACAGGCTATAGTGCAACAGGAAGTGTAAGCCTTGTTAACCACTCCCGCAACACATATACCTGTAAGTGGTTTGTGAACAATGTCCAGATAAGTACCGCGTATAACACATCATATACGCATAATACTGCAAACACAGCCGATACCATAAAACTTGTGGTAAGTAATGGCATTACAACAGACACAACGGAACAAATACAATTTTTCAATCCACCAGTAACCATTACTTCTTTTACTCCTGCGACAGCGGCTACCGGTACTACAGTAACCATTAACGGCAGTAATTTTACAGCCGCAACAGCAGTGAATTTTGGTGGTGTTGCTGCGTCGTCCTTCTCCGTAATTTCTTCTACAAGTATTTCTGCCGTAGTGGGTAATGGTGCATCGGGGCAGGTAAGGGTCTTTACACCAATTGGTCAGGGCGCCTTGCCGGGTTTTATATATATACAACCGCCAACAATAACCACATTTATTCCTGCTTCTGCCACAGCAGGCACAGTGGTTACAATAACAGGCACCAACTTTACCGGCACTACCGCTGTTAATTTTGCCGGGGTGCCCGCTGTTTCATTTACCGTTGTTTCCTCTACCACCATTACAGCGGTGGCACCATCAGGACCATCCGGCACAATAAGTGTAACAGCCCCCGGTGGCACTGCAAACGCATCAGGGTATAGTTCGTTGCCAACCATAAACGCTTTTACTCCGCTTCAAGGTACTTATGGCACCCTTATGACTATTAACGGAACATCATTAAGCGGTGCCACCGGTGTTACTGTTGGTGGTATTAATGTGGTTTCTTATACAGTAAACTCCGCTAATAGCATCACAGCCGTTGTGAACACAGGGGCAACGGGTGATGTAACCGTTACCAAAGCTTCCGGAAATACTTCTCTTGGAACATTTACCTGGTATCCGCCACCTGTTATCACCTCTTTTTTGCCGGCCAGCGGGCCGGTGGGAACAATAGTTACCATCACCGGCACAGGCTTTCACCCGGTAGCAGCAAACAATACAGTATATTTTGGTGCTGTGAAGGCAACGATAACAGGCGGAACCGCTACTTCACTAACCGTGACAGTTCCGCAAGGGGCAAGCTTTGGCCCTATTAGTATTGTAAGCAATTTATTGCTTGGTTACTCAACTTATCCTTTCCTGGTTACTTTTCCAAATGGAGGAAGTATTACGGCATCCTCATTTGCCAATAGAACGGTTGTTTCCGCAGGCTCCAATAACGGCCCGCAAGGGGTGGCCACTGGTGATTTTGATAATGACGGAAAAACTGATGTGGCCATTATGAAGTTTGTGGTATCTGGTTCCAACAGTGGTATTCTTGTTTACCGAAATACAAGTACGGGAACCGCAGTTACATTTGATGTACCCGTTGAACTGGTTGGTGGCTATAATTCGATTACTACCGGGGATATGGATGGGGATGGGAAGCTGGATATTGTACTTTCGGGAGGGACTTCAATCCGGTTTTTTAGAAATATCTCCGTGCCGGGAGCCGTTTCGTTTTCGCTGAACCACTCCATAACCGAAGCTAACCCCCCTTCGGCAATGTGTATTGCGGATTTTGATGGAGACGGGAAAGCAGATTTGATGGGAAGCCGTTATTGGTCTGAAAGTGGCTCAAAGATGTACCGCAACCAGAGTGAGCCGGGTGCAATGAAATTTGCAACGCCGGTACTGCTGAATAATACAACCGCAGAAAGAAATATACTGCCCGTTGACATGGACGGCGATAAAAAGCCAGATTTAGTAATTGGCGGGTTGGGTGTAATGAAAAACAACTGCACATTAGGGAACTTTTCATTCGCCCCGCCGGTTCCTTTTGGCACATTTACACATTCCCATATAGCTTATGGTGATATGGATGGTGACGGGAAAACAGATATTATTTCCGGCGACATGAACGGCTCTACGGTAGCGGTAATAAAAAATATCAGCACCACCGGTTCTTTATCATTTGCGGCACCGGTACAGTTTGTTGCTTCCAGTACCCCTTCTGGCATAGCCATAAGCGATCTGGATGGTGATGGCCGGCTGGATATAACAGGGGGTTTAATAAACTACAGTATAACCGTATTTAAAAATACTTCAACGCCGGGCAATATTTCCTTTGCCCCCCAACAACAATATAATGCAGGCAGTTATGGAGGCGAAAACATGGTGGCTGCCGGCGACTTAAACAGTGACGGCAAGGCTGATGTTATTGTAACCTCGGAGTTATTACGAAGTTTTTCAGTACATATTAACGATGTAAAACCTGAGCCTTTTATTCAAGCCTTTTCCCCCACATCTGGAGTCTCAGGAACAACAGTAACGATAACAGGTACAAATTTCACCGGTACTAGCGCCGTAAGTTTTGGCGGCGTACCAGCCAGTTCTTTTGTGGTTAACTCACCCGGCACCATTACTGCCGTAGTTGGCACAGGGGCTTCCGGAGGTGTATCTGTAACGAATACAGCAGGTACCGGCACACTAAGTGGCTTTGTTTTCGGTGCGGTGCCTGTTATTACTGCCATCTCACCGCTAAGCGGCGCAGTGGGCAGTACAGTTACCATTACCGGCAATAGTTTTAATGTTATACCAGACAATAACATCGTTTACTTTGGAGGAGTAAAAGCATTAATAACCGGTGCTACCGCCACCTCACTTACAGCTAAGGTTCCCTTCGGTTCTATGTACGAACCCGTTTCGGTAACCGTTGCAAATCGTACTGCTTATTCAAAAGAGGCGTTTACTACTACGTTTTCTACCGGTTCGCCGGTAATTAACGAAAACTCTTTTGCGCAACGGATGGATATTACGGGCATTGGCGGCGGTGGTTGTATTGCGGATATTGATACAGACGGGAAACCAGATATTATAGCGGCAAACAGCAGCACCACATTTGTGGTGGCCAGAAACACAAGCATTACAGCCAACTTGTCGTTTGCAACACCAGTGAGTTTTACAACAGCGACCAGCCCCGGAAGAATGACAACAGGGGATTTGGATGGAGATGGCCGGCTTGATGTTGCCATTATTTGTGGCTCATCAACGCTTTCTGTACTTAGAAATACCTCTGTTTCCGGAAATATATCCTTTGCCTTAAAAACAGATTATCCAACCGGGGTAACTACAGCAAACCCTTCAGGTGTGGTAATAAGTGATATAGATAAGGACGGAAAACCGGATATTGTTGTTTCAAACTATTCGTTGCGAACACTTACTGTTTTTAAAAATACTACCAGCGGAACCACACTTAGTTTTGCAGCCGGAATTGATTATATATTAGATGGTCTGGCAAACAGTGTACTTCTCTGGGATATGGATGCTGACAATCTTCCCGATTTACTGGGTTCCTCCGTGGGGCCAGAAGAGGTATCGGTTTTTCGTAATACATCTCTTACGGGAACCATATCCTTTGCTTCAAAAATTGATTTTGGCACAGGACAATGGCCTTCAGCACTTTCGGCAGGGGATATAGACGGTGACGGGAAGCCGGATATCACAGTAGCTAATACAAACGGGGGTGGTGTATCTCTTGTACGCAATATCAGCACCACCGGTAATATTGCATTTGCCCCCAAAGTAGATATGCCAACCGGCGGCCAGGTACAAAATGCGGCTATGAACGACCTGGATGGTGATGGAAAGGTTGATATCTATACCAGCAACCTTTCTTCCGGCACCATTTCTGTTTTGAAAAATAACAGTAGTTCTGGAGCATTTTCTATAGCACCCCGAGTGGATTATTCTACCGCCAATTATCCCGGAAGGTTAGCATCTGCCGATATGGACGGTGATGGCAGGGCAGAAATCGTTGTTTTTGGAAATAATATCAATATTTTCCGAAATCAGATTGGTGGTGCAGGCCCGGTAATCACTTCTTTCTCGCCTGCCAGCACTGTTATGTCTGGTACCGTTGTTCTTACCGGAACCGGATTCACGGGCACCACAACAGTAACTTTTGGAGGGGTGCCGGCCAGTTCATTTACTGTTAACTCAAATTCTTCCATCAGCGCTGTTGTTAGCAGCGGCGCTTCAGGCCACATTGCAATTAATGGTCCTGCAGGCATGGCCAGCCTCAACGGGTTTATATTTGGTGCTGTCCCGGTTATAAGCCAGGTTGTTCCTTCTGCCGCAGGCCCCGGTGCTACGGTACAGATTAGCGGAGGTAATTTTACAGGCATAACTGCGATAAATTTTGGTGGCGTGCCAGTCAGCTCATTTACTGTTAATTCAAATTCTTCCATTACTGCCGTTATTGGTTCTGGCGCAAATGGCTCAATAAGCGTAACCAACTCTGCTGGTACTGGTACTTATTCTGCTTTTACTTTTCTTGCTCCGCCAGGTATTACTTCATTTACTCCAACATCAGGTGGTGGTGGCAGCACTATCACCATTACTGGTACCAACTTAATAGGAACGACAGGAGTAACATTTGGGGGAGTGGCTGCACAAACCTTCACTGTTGTTTCAGCATCTACCATTACAGCCGTTGTACAATCGGGAAGTGCAGGAACAGTATCAGTTGTTACACCTGCTGGTGTAGCAAATGCACCCGGGTTCACCTTTCTTGCTTCGCCTAACCCTCAGTCTTTTTATCCCACCAGTGCTGTTACGGGAAGTACAGTATTTATTACCGGTACCAACCTTGGGGGTGTTACGGCTGTTTCGTTTGGAGGAACACCGGCGCAGTCCTTCACCATTACTTCACCCTCAACGATTACAGCGGTTGTAGGCGGAGGTGCATCCGGGTCTGTTACAGTATCAAATGGTATTGGTTCACCAGTAAGTATTTCCGGGTTTACTTACCTTGGCGCTACCTCTGCTCCATATATTACAGGATTTAGTCCTGCCATCGCCGCCAATGGAACAGCGGTCACCATTACAGGATTTAATTTTAGCGGCGCTACTGCTATAAGTTTCGGTGGTACTGCGGCGGGTTCGTTCACCGTAAACTCGCCTTCAAGTATTACTGCTGTTGTGCGGGGGGGGGCTTCTGGTTCTATATTAGTAACAACTACCGGAGGTACCGCTACCGCTGCAAATTTTATTTATTCTGATGCCCCCGTTATTACAGGCGTTTCACCTGTAAAAGCGATGCCCGGTTCCGTAGTTACAATTAGTGGAAACAATTTTAATCCGCAGGCCGCAGGCAATACTGTTTATTTTGGAAATATTAAAGGCGGCGTTGTTTCTGCAACATCCTCAGAACTCCGGGTTACGGTACCACATGGTGCCGTGTATGGGCCTTTATCTGTAACGGTTAACACTCTTACCGGTTATTCAAGCCAAAGGTTCCTTCCATTCTTTTATGGTGAAGGCCGTTTTGGCGCTGCAGCCTTTCCAATACGAACCGACTCTGCTTCTTCTGCCGCCCCGCAAGGCATTGCCCTTGCAGACATTGATGCGGATGGAAAGCCTGATGTCACTTCTGTAAACAATGGCTCCACATCTTTAACGAGAAATGTGAGTTTCTATAAAAATAATGGAAGTGCCGGACAGGTATCTCTTTTGCCCCGCACTATTTTGCCATTTGCCAATGCCCCCGACAAGGTAAGCTACACTGATTTTGATGGTGATGGTTTGCTGGATTTAATGGTTTCACAAGGTGGGGATTTAAGGGCTGTTTCTGTTTATAAAAACAATTCAACAGGCAGCAGCATTACTTTTGGCCCTGAGTTAGTATTAACAGCACAACTTGGAGCCTTCCGGGCTGCCACGGGTGATTTTAATGGCGACGGAAAGCCAGATATAGCCGTTATTGGCAACTACAGCAGTTCTGTTTCTGTTTATAAAAACATTAGCACAGCCACGAGCATCTTGTTTGACACAAGGCTTGTTTTTGGCGTATCGGTTTTTCCCACTTCTATTATGGTGGGGGATATAGATATCGATGGTAAAGCAGACATTGTTGTTTGTGGCGGAAACAATGGTTTTGTGCAAATATTACGGAATACAAGTACATCAACAACCGTTTCCTTCGCCTCAACAACATATTCTACTATGGGTATTTGCAGAGATGTGGCTGTTGGCGATTTTGATGATGATGGAAAACCGGACATAGCGGTACTGAATGGGTCTGCAAACAGGCTAACAATACTAAAAAATAATTCAATACCTGGTTTTATCCAATTCTTTGGAGGCCCGTATTATATTACCGGTGCCGCTCCGGTATCTCTTTCTATAGCGGATATAGATGGTAATGGTAAAGGGGATATTATTGTGGCCAATAGCGAAGCTAACATCGCTTCTATATTTGCTAATAGCAGCAGTCCGGGAAATATTTTGTTTGATTATCCTGTTGATATTCCGGTAAACAGCCCTTCAGCATTTACATCTGTTGCAGATATGGACGGTGACGGCAAACCAGATATTGTGCTTGCCAATCCACTATCAAACAGCTTGTCGGTACTACGAAACATGCATACCTCTACACAGGTAAGCATTATTTCGTTTTGTGCAAACGGTAATACTTCCTTTACCTCTAATCTTACAGGCACAACTTACAAATGGCAGCAAAATACGGGACTTGGCTTTGCAAACATTAATGACAACAGCAATTTCAGCGGTACAAGTACCAGTACGCTTCAACTTACAAATATCCCGGCAAGCTGGAATAATTATGATTTCCGTTGTTTGATAAATGGTTCTCAAAGCAGCCAGGTTTTCCGCCTGAATGCAGCAACCCTGCCGACTGTTATAATCTCTGGTAATACTACAGTTATAGTGGGTCAAAGTACTTTATTGACTGCTGTGGCAGCAAATGCGGGAGGAGCCCCTCAGTATCAATGGCAGGACAGCACCGCATCCCACACCTGGCAAAATATAAGCGGAGCCTCTCAGGCTACATTAAACTATACGCCTGTTGCAACTGGAATAAAAATCAGATGCTTGCTTACCGCTTCTACAGGATGTGCCGTTACGGTATACAGCAACATCATGACTGTTACCACTATCACTGCTGTAAGCCCTGTTCCGGGAGCTTCTTTGCGGATACGCTGTTTTCCAAATCCCGTTAGCGATTTGTTATATGTTGACAGTCTGCAAATTGCCGACAAATGGGAAACCGCCGAAATAATTAACCTTAACGGCACAAAGGTGTTAGCACAAGAAAAAATAAACGGAAAAACAACACTTCAGTTGCAAGTTCAACAGCTCGTTTCTGGAGGATACATTGTACTCCTCAGAAGAAGGAACGGAGCTGCGGTTTATCTGAAATTTATTAAGCAATAAAAAGCTCTGTAATGTGAATATCAACAACCGTATAAAATAAGCACCCTGCAACATCATTATTTGCAGGGTGCTTATTTTTGTGGTGTGGGGCGAACTTGAACCTTTCATGTTTTTTTACCCCCTAAGTTTATCATTTTCCCTCTCAAAACTCAATACTGTAAAGGGATTCATAAGAAAGTAAGGAAAAGTAAAGAAAAGAGCATATTTAAAAAAAGTGTCCCGCATAGTGTCCCGCAAGATTAAGATTGAATAACTTTGATTATTCAATTTTAGCACTATGACAATTGCATACTATCTGACAAGACCGGAGGCCGAAACCCCAACCTCCATTTATGCCCGTATATGTTACAGCGGCAACAAGTTTAAATACTACATTCCTGAAAAGATCAACCCCAAGTTTTGGAACACCCGAACCCGGCAGGCAAAACAAACCGATAAGTTTCGGGAACATTCAGAGTTTAATCAGCGGCTAAAAGATATTGCCTCCGACATTGGGAGTACGCTATTAAACTACAAAAACAATAACGGGGGAGAAATTCCAAACCCTGAAACATTCAGGGAGTTATTAGACCGGACGATAAAAAAGAAAGAGCCGGAGAAAAAAGAGGCGAAAACATTCCTTTCATTCTTTCAAGAAATTATTAACCAGTCCAGAGCCGGAGTAAGGATTCACCCAAAAACAGGAAAACCGATTTCACCCAATACACTGAAAACATACGTTACCACAATTAAACACCTCACAGAGTACCAAACGAAAAATAAACGCAAAATTGATTTTGATAAAATAGACCTGGACTTTTACGTTGATTACACCGAACACCTAACTAAAAAACTGAAACTTTCAACTAATACAATCGGTAAACATATTCAGATCATTAAACTGGTAATGAATGAGGCCACAGAAAGAGGGCTAAACACTAACCTCTCATTTAAGAGCAAACGGTTTGTTACAGTCCGGGAAAATTCTGATAGTGTTTACCTGAATGAAAAGGAAATTAACGAAATAGAGAAATTGGATCTTTCTCAAAATAGCCGACTGGAAACAGTCCGGGACTTGTTTCTGATAGGTTGTTATACCGGCCTCCGTTATTCTGATTACTCTATTTTGAAACCGGAGCAAATAAGGGACGGGTATATTGAAACCAAACAAATAAAAACAGGTGATGCGGTTGTGATACCCGTACACCCGGCAGTAAATAGAATAATCAGCAAGTATAACGGAGAGTTGCCCCGGTCAATCAGCAATCAGAAAACAAACCAGTTTCTAAAAGAGATGGCAAAGAAAGTGGAGGTATTAAAAACTCCCGTTTCTGTTTCATTCACAAAAGGCGGGTTAAAATTATCAGAAACCTTTGAAAAATGGGAGCTGATAACCTCACATACTGCCCGGAGATCATTCGCCACAAATGAATATTTGGCAGGAACTCCCTCACTTACGATAATGGCAATAACCGGACACAAAACAGAAAAGGCCTTTCTCCGGTACATTAAATTAACCCCCAACGAACACGCCATACTATTAAAACAGCATTGGGAAAAAAGAAACAATTTGAGAGCCGTTTAAAATGATTAGCGAATATTAAAATTTAACAATATGGCAAAACAGAAAAGAGAAACAAAAGGGTTAACGGAATATTCATACACAAAAGATTTAAACTGGTATTTCAATGCTGGTAATATACCAAACCAAGATTTGGTTTTTGCAACTTATGATTATTTCAATGAGGGAGAAAGGCAGGGTGTGTTTTTACCATTAGATTTTTTAAACTTATTGCAGAAACAGTATGACTACTTAAAAGAATGTTTGAATAGACCAATAGATTATTTAGGACATCTTAAAACCATTCCGCTATCTGATATACAGAAACATATTTTGTTAGGGTTTCTTTTAAAATGGTTTGGCGGCTATCCTGTTTCGGAGGCATCGGGTTACAAAGATTCAAAACAGTATGAAACAATTTTGCGTTTAATTGAAAGAGAGTTTCTAAAGTTTGAAAATGATACTCCGGAAAAAAGGGTTTGCCAAAAAGATTGGATCGAATATAAAAGAGTACGGGAAATAGAAAAAATGATGAATGAATTATTAGACAGCGGACAAATGCCAGCTCTCTCAAATGAAAATTCCGAAAAAATAAAATGGTTAGCCGGGCCGTCTTACTTAGGTTATTTAATTGATGAACTGGAGAGGAACGGATATATTGACCTTTCAAATAAAACCTCAAACGAGAAAAAGGCGCAACTTGTTTTACAGGTTTTCAATGTAAAAACTACTCCTGGAACACTCGCAAAAGAACTTTCTGAAAAAAACAACCTTACTCCTGATAGTAAAGGTAAGATTAGAATAAAACCATTGAAAAGGAACTGATTTTTTCTTTCCCGAAAGTTCTCCGAAAGTTCCTGAAAGTAAACAGGGGAAAGTGAAAATAATTTAGCTGTTAAAATAAAAGATATGACAGAGCAATTATTTTCCTCCGTCCCATTAGAACAACTAACAACGGCAGTAACGGAGGCCGTTTTTAACAAAGTTGCCCCCCTCATTCAATCAGTAAATAAACCACAGCCGGAAACGGAATTACTTACCCGAAAGGAGGCGGCCAAACTTTTGGGTGTGTCCCTCCCTACAATCCTGGACTGGACTAAGACGGGTAAAATAACAGGTTATCGAATTGCCTCCCGGATCCGTTACAAACGGCACGAACTGGAAACCTCCCTTTCACAAATAAAAACCCGGAGGTAACCATGAGCAACAATTTCAATTTAGCAAAGTACAGGACAGTTTATTATGAGTTTAATCCGGCGACTGGATACTATACAAAGTCAGAAAAACAGGCCGAAAAAACGCCTCTAATGCGACTACCGTATGAAATGCGATTTGAAGTAACCAGAGCTGAAAATATTAAGTGCAATGCAGGGCAGGTAATTCACAGCCGACAAAAAACAAAATCGGGTAATTACATTTTTTTTACCGGCCTGCAAGAAACCGGCCTGAAAAACTGGTATTTGGGAAATGATTATGAGTGTAGAAAAGGGATAAAAAAAATCAGCATTGTAATATTTCATTTCAGCGAAGATAACAGCCGTTTATCCGTTTATTACTTTCCACATTTCTACAAACCCAACGCTGATTTACGGTTACGGTTTGTACGTTCTATTATTCCTAACCTCTTACAATCTGAAACGCTATGTATTTAGACACCAAAGGGAGGTTTGCACCTCCCTTTAATGTTTTCAATTTTAGCAATACAGGCGGTAAATACCGTTTGTATTTGCGGCCACAAAATTACGTTTTCTCATGTTAGACGGGGTAAAAATATATCATCAGATAAACGACTTTGAGGCATGGAGAAAGGCCGCAAATATTGACCTGTTTACCCCTACTGATTTGGAAACCGGAGCCACCAAAGGCAGGGCAAGGACAATAAACGGAGGATTACAGCAAACAATCATACACCGGGGAAATTTTGAAACATATCTGATAACAATAAAGGAAACAACCAAATGCCAGGAGAACGGCTGCCGGGCGGTTTCTTACTTTCTGATTATTGACGGCAGTTTGCACAAGAACTATTTTAACGGGGCAAATTATTTGCCTTTTACATGGGACTGCCTGCAAACAGAGTTGAACAAATTGGAAACAGGGTTGAACCTCTCCGGGGTGGCTGATTTGGTTAATTTGGAAATTGGTGTAAACATTCCGTTACCGTTTCCTGTATTTCCTTTTCTTAAACACAGTTTAATATCCTACAAGGGCAACCAGTTCAACAGGTATAACCCGGATAAAAACGGAATCTGTTTGGGTTACGTTTGTCCGTTAAGTCAATACTCCGTTAAGGTGTACGATAAGGGCAAACAATTTGATTTGCCGGACTATCTAATGAGATTTGAACTAAGGTATTTAAAAATGCAAACGCTGAAAGAACGGGGTATTAAGAACCTTACAGACTTAAACGATTTCAATAAGATAAACGAATTGTTGAACCTCTTATTAACCGCATGGGACAATACAGTGTTATTTGACAGCTCTATTGAGCTGAAAAATCCAAACATAAAAAACAAAGACCGGGAGCTATTAAAAGAAGGCCGGAGGCCGGGGTATTGGGAACATCTAAAAGAAACGAATAGCAGGCAGTACAATTACCAGAGAGAAAAATTCCGTTTATTGGTTGCTGATTACGGGCAGGGGTGGCATAAAAAAATAAGGGAGCTGATAAAAACCCAATGGGAAAACCTCTTTAAAAATTGTACGATTTTACCAAGTGTCAAAACACCGGAATTGTACAAATTTACCGTTAAGGTAAAGGGTAAGAATGTACAAAAAAGGTTTTGCCTTTCATGTGGCCGGGATATTACCAACCAAGACAGCCGGAGTAGGTTTTGTAGTGCCAAGTTTGTAGGGGAGGCGGCAGCTCACCAATGCAGAAACCGGGACAGTAACCCAAGAAATAATTTAAAGGGTAAAATCAGGCGAATAAATAGCCGGGGAGTATTGTTTGATATTACCCCCTATCTGATTGTAAACAACAATAAAAAACAAGAATATGCCATTTGAGAGAGGGATTAGCGGAAACCCGGAGGGCAGGCCAAAGGGATCAGCAAACAAGACGGGAGTACAACTCCGGGAAATGATAACTGACTTTTTAGAAAACAACTTTGAAAAGGTAGTAACCGATTTCAACGAACTGACACCAAAGGACAGGGTTAAACTCTATTGTGATTTATTACAGTATGGTTTGCCAAAATTGCAGGCCGTCCAAATAGAAACAGAGTTTGAGAGGTTGCCGGAGGATCAATTACAGGCGATTATTGACGGGTTAAAAATTCCTTTACAATGAACAGAAAAGAAAAAATAGCATTGCTAAAAAGGTTACGGGATGGAAAAGAGAGTGTTTCAGATATGCTAATAAAAAACTCCCCACCGTTACCCTCATGGTATTGGCAGGACTTTGAAACCCCGGAGGAACTGCTAAACGATTTGAAAAAAACCATGGGAGAGAAAGTAACTGTTATTTGGAAAGAGGGCAAACCCTATTGTATAGATATGAATGAACGATCAAAAAAATTTAAATGGTTTTGATATGAAACACAATAACAACCGGAGAGATAAAATAAAAATATTGCAGGCCGTAAAAGAAGGTAAACTAAACCCAGCAAGTTTTGAGCCTCCCCAGGTTTATGTTTTTATTGAACGTAATAACAAACCCGGAATTTATGAATGTAATGGGAAAGAGTACAACGAAACAGAATACAGAGAATTTTGCAAACTGATTAAGGAAAAAAACAGTAGTTCAATAATTTGGAATGAGGGCAGACAATACCCCCAAGAAGATACGATCATCAAAATTTGTAAACATGGCAATAAGGAGCCGGAGCCGGAGCAATAAACATAACGCTGAAACTGTGATTTGAGTAACTTTAGTATATCCTTTAAACTTAAAACGTTTTTTATGTTCAGCGAAATGGACGACCTCACAATATTTTTTTTAGTTGTTTTAGCTCTGTTTATTGTTTTATTGATATGGCATGAATTAATTAAATCAGCAACAAAATCAAAACAAGTAATTGCAAACCTTGAACTCCAAAACAAACTACTTGTTAAGTTGCTGGAAAAAAATGGAGTACCGAAAGAGGAAATTAATGAGATGATTTCCGGCGAACAAACGGAGGCTGAAAGTAAACAACCTGTATAACTTGTTATAATACCGGCCTAAGTACTTCCGGTATGTATCGTTACAAAAACCAAAGAGGCCGCAAGGCCTTTTTTAATACCCTTTTATTTCAATGTGTCCCGCATAGTGTCCCGCAGGCATTAAAAAACCCTGTAACTAATTGAATTACAGGGATTGTTTGTGGTGTGGGGCGGGATCGAACCGCCGACACAAGGATTTTCAGTCCTTTGCTCTACCAACTGAGCTACCGCACCATTCCTGAAACACATCGGCTTGGTAAGTGGAAGCCTAGCCTTGCTTTTGTGCTTCGGGGCTGCAAATATAGAAGGAACACCCCAAAATCTGAAATCTAAAATAGCAATTCTAAAATATTGATTTACATGCCGTATTCGCTCAAAAACTTTATCCGCATGATTTTCAGTTGCTCCCAGTTGAAATTGTACTCCGCCAACTCTTCCTGAGCCACCTGTAACGAGGATGTTTCGCAACTTTTGAAGTATTCTATAATCTCGTCCTGGTCGTCTTCGTCAAGCATTTCATCAATTGCGTAGTCAAGATTGAGCTTGGTGCCGCTTGCGGCAATAGTTTCCATCTCTTCCAGCATTTCGTCCATTCGCCAGCCTTTATTCTTAGCAATGGTTTCAAGAGAGACCTTCTTGTCTGTATTCTGAATTATATAAACCTTGCTGCCGCTTTTGTTAACCACACTTTTCATCACAAAATCATCGGGCCGCTCAATATTATTCTCTTCCACATACCTGGCTATCAGTTCCACAAAGGGTTTTCCATATTTCAGCGCTTTGCCTTTGCTTACGCCCTGGCATTTTTCAAGCCCTTCGAGAGTAATAGGATAGAAAGTTGACATATCCTGCAGTGATGATTCCAGGAAGATAACGAAAGGAGGTAACCCCTTTTTCTTCGCTTCTTTCTGGCGAAGCTCTTTCAGCATTTCAAAAAGTTGCTCATCGGTAGCGGCACCATTTGTCGCCTCTGTACCTTCCTCATCATCGGCGTTCGCATCGTTATACATGGTGTTGAGAACTATCTTGAAGGATTTCGGTTTCTTCAAAAAGGCCTCTCCCTTTTTTGTAAACTTCAGCACACCATATTCTTCTATATCTTTTGATAACAATCCTTCAAGCAATAACTGCCGTATCAATGAATTCCAGAAATGAGTATCCCTGTCGTTGCCGCTGGCAAAAGATTCCAGTCCCTCATGACGGAACATCTGTATCTGCGGAGTGAGTTTTCCGATAATTATCTGCACCACATAATCGGTGGCAAAGCGTTCATCCAGGTCCCGGATTGCTTTTAATACAATTACGGCCTCGTCTTTAACTTCAATTCGCTCCTTCGGATGTTTACAGTTGTCACATTCGCCGCAGTTTTCTTTTTCATATTCCTCGCCAAAATAGCTCATCAGCAATTTGCGGCGGCATACACCTGTTTCAGCATAGGCGACAGTTTCGTTTATTAATTGAGCCCCCACTTCCCGTTCACTTAGCGGTTTATCCCGCATCAGGTGTTCCAGTTTGCTTACATCTTTGTGTGAATAATACAGAACACATTTTCCTTCCAGTCCATCACGGCCGGCACGGCCCGTTTCCTGGTAGTAGTTTTCAATCGACTTTGGAATGTTATAATGTATTACAAACCTGATGTCGGGCTTGTCTATACCCATGCCAAAGGCAATAGTGGCGCAAATAACCTGTACATCTTCATTTAAAAACTGGTCCTGCCGCTCAGACCGGAGTTTGCTATCAAGGCCAGCATGGTAAGCCACCGCTTTAATACCATTTGCCATCAGCACATCGGCCAGCTCTTCTGTCGTTTTTCGGTTAAGTGTATAGATAATGCCGCTTTTATTTTTCATTCCCTTAATAAAGCGGACAATGTTTTCATCGGTCTGCGCCTTCTTTATTTTGGGTAAAACCTCATAATAAAGGTTTGGCCGGTTAAAAGATGAAATGAACACATTCGGGTTGCGCAGGTCAAGGTTTTTGATGATATCGCTTTGCACTTTTGGTGTGGCGGTGGCAGTGAGGGCAATCACCGGCACATCGGGGTTTATCTGCACCATCATTTCCCGCAGGCGGCGGTATTCTGGCCTGAAGTCATGGCCCCATTCAGAAATACAATGTGCTTCGTCAACAGCAAAAAATGATATTTTCAGATCGGAAAAAAATTCAAGGTTATCCTGCTTGGTAAGCGTTTCCGGTGCCACATAAAGCATTTTGGTTTTGCCTGTTTGCAGGTCGTCATGCACTTCCTTTATTTCTTTTTTAGTAAGGGTGGAGTTCAGAAAGTGGGCCACCTCGTCGTTGCTGCTGTATCCCCGCACCAGGTCAACCTGGTTTTTCATAAGGGCAATAAGGGGAGAAACGATAATGGCTACTCCTTCGCTTACCATGGCGGGCAACTGGTAGCAAAGGCTTTTTCCGCCACCGGTAGGCATGATAACAAATGTATCGTGGCCGGCCAGCAGAGATTCAATTGCTTTTTCCTGCGTACCCTTAAAAGAGTCAAATCCAAAAAATTCCTGCAGCGACTTGTGCAGGTCAAACCTGATTTTTGAGGAAGAAGGTTTTGTTTCTTTTGTCTTAGCTACCTTTTTGGTGGCGGCAGGTTTCGTGGCGGCGGATTTTTTAACTGTTGTTGTTCCCATTACTCTAAAATTTCCCCGAAGGAACCCTTCGGGCTTTCACACTTTTCTTATGGCGAATACTTTAAGGTACTCTTTTTTGACCAATCTCCGAAACGGCAGGTAAGTTATTTTATGTGCGGTTTTTTGCGGTTGGGCCGAGGTATTGCCCGTTATCTTTATACAGCAAAATGCTGAACTGATTTCCGTGAAGTTCACTCACATTCCTTAACCATTTCTGAGAAATGAACCTTCTTTTTGAAGAAGGGCAGCGAATTTACAACTGTTTTATCTGTTTTGGGTTGAGAAATCGTTAAAAAAAGACTCTGTTCATAGTTCATCTTCTCTTCTGTTTAAAAAACATAATTTTGCCCGATTGTTATGCCTGCATCAGTAAAACAAATAGCCCTCAGAACCATTGACTTGGAAGCCCGTTCAATAGACGGCCTTTCTGCGTTTGTTAATAAAGACTTTGAAAATGCGGTAAAAAGCATAGCAGAAAGCAAGGGCCGTGTTGTAGTCTCCGGCATTGGAAAAAGCGCCATTATTGCCCAGAAAATTGCAGCCACACTAAACTCAACCGGAACACCTTCACTGTTTATGCATGCAGCAGATGCTATTCACGGCGATTTAGGCATGATACAGCAGGAGGATGTGGTAATTGTTATCAGCAAAAGTGGTGAAAGCCCGGAAATAAAAGTGTTGATTCCGCTTATCCGGAATTTTGGAAATACTATTATCGCTATTGCAGGTAACTCCGACTCTTTTCTGGCAAAAAATGCTCATTACCTCATTAATACGACTGTATCTCAGGAAGCCTGCCCCAATAACCTGGCCCCAACCACCAGTACTACTGCCCAGTTAGTAATGGGTGATGCACTGGCTATTTGCCTGATGGAGTTAAAGGGTTTTCAAAGCGACGATTTTGCCAAGTTTCATCCTGGTGGTGCGCTGGGAAAAAAACTATACCTGCGGGTAGCCGATTTGTGTGCCAACAATGAAAAGCCACAAGTACTTGCCAGCCAGTCATTGAAAGAAGTGATTATGGAGATGACGAAAAAAAGGCTTGGAGTAACTGCCGTTGTTGATAATTCGGGAATACTGCTGGGCATTATCACAGATGGCGACCTGCGCCGTATGCTTGAAAAAGATGCAGACATTAATACAATTAAAGCCGAGGCTATAATGACGAAAAACCCAAAGACAATTAGCGAAAGCGAATTGGCGGTTAATGCCCTGGATTTATTGCGCCGGTACGAAATTTCACAACTGGCTGTTACCGATAACGGAAAATATGCTGGCATCATTCATTTACATGATTTAATAAGAGAGGGATTGATATAAGATGAGGCGTTTGTTATCAATAGCAGCGTTCAGTTATTTATCTATCATTTTTTTGGGCTGTAATTCTGAGAAAGAAACAGATCCTCTGCAAAAAAAAATCGGAGAAAAACAATTAAAAGAAGATTTTACGGTATTCCGGAGAATTCTCGATGCTGCACATCCTTCTCTGAATGTTTACCTGAACGAAGCACAATCAGAAAAAATACTGGATAGTCTGTATGGCACTTTAAATGGAAACCTTACTTTGGGTGAGTTTTACAACAAAATTTTCTTCTTCATTAATGAAATTAAAGACGCCCATTCATTTATCTCTTTGCCGGCTGATGTTATTGATACCCTTTACCACAGGGCATTGTTTTTTCCGTTGCCGGTTATATTGATCGACAATAAACTTCTCGTAAACGCTGATGATGACTTTCCGCATGGCACAGAAATAATTTCTGTCAATAATATTCCTGCAGAAGAAATTTTAAAAAGTCTTTCAGTGTATAACCCCGTTGATGGTACTCAGGAACACACACAAAAAGTACTTGCTGCGACAGATTTTGGATTTCAGTTTTATGCCCGTTACGGCGGATATAAAGAGTTTTCTGTTTCATTGAAAGATACGGTTGGTAATATCAACCGCCTTGAAATAGTCAAATCGGTAAACCTTGATGAGCTGTACAAGCGGGAGGCTAACCGGTACTATCTTGACCAAACAGATGTGCCCTATTTTCTTGACATAAACGAAAGCAGCGGATACGCTATATTACGGCTTTCAACGTTTGAGTTTTCTTCAAAAAATCAAAGAAATGCTTTTAAAAGTTTTATAAGTAATTCATTTGAGTTGTTACGAAAAAAGCCGGAATGCAACAATCTTCTTATTGATATCAGGGAAAATGACGGTGGTTATTTATATGAGAGCTTTCTTGTTTTTTCCTATCTCACCAATAAGCCATTTAATGAATACAAGGCGGTTTATACCAAACTAAAAAAATTGCCATATGTCAGTTACCTGTCAGATAGCTACGACAGCGCAGAGATTGAAGAAATAAATGATAATATTAAAAATGAATTCGTAAAAATTGCCCCCTTTAAATATGCTTATGCAGATTCTCTTAATGAAGAATGGTTGCCTTCAGAAAACAGGTACACAGGAAACGTTTTTGTGATTACAAATGCCGGGGTAATGTCTTCAGCATCATACTTGGCAGCACTGGTGAAAAATTCGGGGACCGGCAAAGTTGTAGGCACAGAAACTGGCGGCGGCGGTCAGTCTGGAAACGGGTTTACCAATATTGAATACAAACTTCCCAATAGCCGCATTAAATTGCGGTTTTCGTATGCAAGGCTGCATTATACGAATGGGGCAGCACTTAAGGCGTCAGGGGTTTTGCCCGATTTTTATGTTCCCGACACAGACTCCTCTTTTTTCCACAACGAAGACAGACAAATAATTTTTATTAAAGACAGCATAATAAGAAAATAGAGACAGCATCAGTAATTTTGCATAATAATGAACAAACATCACTACGTAGCAATAATGGCGGGTGGCATCGGCAGCCGCTTCTGGCCAATGAGCAGAACTGCACACCCGAAACAGTTTCTTGATATACTGGGAACAGGCAAAACGCTGATTCAGCAGACATACAGCCGGTACGCAAAGTTTATTCCTAAAGAAAATATTTATGTAATCACTACTGAGGAATATGTACCGATAGTAAAAAAGCAACTGCATGATATTGCTGAAGAAAATATTCTGGCCGAACCTTCAAGAAAGAATACAGCACCCTGCATTGCCTATATGGCTTTTAAGCTGATGCAAAAAGACCCCAAGGCACTGATGATTGCAGCGCCGGCCGACCACCTGATTACTGAAACCGAAGAGTTTGTAAAAACAACGAAAACGGCCCTTGGTTTTGTTAACCATATTAATGCACTGGTAACAATTGGAATTAAACCCAATCACCCCAACACCGGTTATGGATATATTCAGCATGAAGCCGGCGAAGCTGCACCGGGAGTGTATGAAGTAAAAACGTTTACGGAAAAGCCTAACCGGGAACTGGCAGAAACTTTTCTGGCAAGCGGAGATTTTTTATGGAATGCGGGCATATTTACCTGGAAAGTGAAAAATATTGTTGATGCATTTGAGAGACACGAACCGGAGCTTTATGAACTTTTTGCCGCCGAAAAAGAAAAATTCAACACAGCAGAAGAAAAGGAAGCGGTAGAAAATATTTATCCGCAGTGTACTAATATTTCCATTGATATTGCCGTACTTGAAAAAGCAGACAATGTGTATGTAATCCCCGCTTCCTTCGGATGGAGTGACCTGGGCACATGGAACAGCGCCTGGGACAACATGGAAAAGGATTATTTTGGCAATGCGGTAAGCGGTAAGCATGTAATGGTGGTGGATGCCAATAATTGTATGGTACATGTACCCGACAATAAACTGGTGTTGCTGCAAGGGTTGAAAGACTATATAATTGTTGACACAAAAGATGTGCTGCTTATCTGTAAAAAAGATAAAGAACAGGAGATTAAGGAATATGTGGCTGAAGTAAAAAGAAATATGGGCGACAAATACCTGTAACTTCATATTATGGCAACCTTTCCTATTAACAGCATTTTGTTTCTGGATATAGAAACTGTCCCCCAGTTTCCTGATTATGGACAACTGCCCGGAGAATGGAAACATTTATGGGACTTGAAATCAAATTCACTGATTAAGTACCACGAAGGTGAAAGCAATGAATCGCTTTATCCCCGTGCAGGGATTTATGCTGAATTTGGAAAAATTATCTGCATAAGCTGCGGCGTGGCGCAAGGTGCCGGCGAGCAGAGAAAAATCACAATCAAGAGTTTTGCCGGTGATGATGAAAAAATATTGCTGGTGCAGTTTGCCGAAATGCTGAACAAATGGTCTGCCGGCGAACAAAAATTCCTGTGCGCCCACAATGGAAAAGAATTTGACTTCCCGTATCTCTGCCGCCGGATGATTGTTCACAATATTTCTATCCCCCTGTTATTAAACATTTCAGGAAAAAAACCATGGGAGGTTAACCATCTTGATACGCTGGAGTTATGGAAGTTTGGCGATTTTAAGAGTTTCACTTCGCTAAACCTGCTGGCCTTCACACTTGGTGTGCCCACACCTAAAGATGACATAGATGGCAGCATGGTATGGAAAGTATATTGGGAAGAAAAAAATATTCAACGGATTGTAACCTATTGCCAGAAAGATGTGGTAACGGTGGCGCAAATACTATTACGGATGAACGGTGAGCCACTGATAAAGGAAGCAAATATCGAAATCAAAAGCTAAGAGTGAAACGAGGAGAAAGTGATAAAAAAGATTTCTGTTTTGTCGGAATACTCTTTAACTTTTAGAAGACTTTTCTTTTCCTCATTTCACTCATTTAAACTCTTAGCTATATGCAAAGAACCAATTATTCCTCAGGTGCCAAATGGGAAGAAATTGTTGGCTATAGCCGGGCGGTTAAAGTTGGCAATATTGTTGAAGTGACCGGAACGGTGGCTGTGGACGAAAACAATAACCTGGTTGGCGGCAACAGCGCATACGAACAAACCAAATATATTCTTCAGAAGATTGAACGGGTGTTGCAGCAGACCGGCGCTTCGCTGAAAGATGTGGTGCGGACAAGAATATTTGTAACAGACATCAGCCGGTGGGAGGAATATGGAAAAGCTCATGGGGAATTTTTTGGTAACACAAAACCATGCACCAGCATGATAGAGGTTAAGGGATTAATTTCCGCTGAATACCTTGTGGAAATAGAGGCTACTGCTATTATCACAGAATAATTACCAAAAACTATACTAATGAAAAAAGCTCTTTTATTTATTTCCGTGGCAGTTCTTTTGTGCAGCTGCAACGATGAAAAAAAAGCAACCCCCGCTTCAGAGACAACAAATGTTACCGCCGGCACAGAAGCGATTGCCAAAGACTCTTTGCTGATTACAGATTCCTCCTGGGGTGTTATTACTGAAAAAACCGGGTTTGATGAATTGGTAAAAATATTTGGGACTGCTAACGTAAAAGATGAAACCATTTGCGGCCCCGAGTGTATTGACTCCATCCGTATAACCAAGGTATTTCCTGATAGCCCCAAAGAGATAATCATTCACTGGAAAGACAATCTTTATCACAAAAGCATCCGGCTGATTGAATCAATTCATTCAGCATCTCCTTATTTTACTTCCTACGGAATAAAAGGAAAGACAACCCTGAAAGAGTTGCTCGCCATAAATGGCCAGAAAATTAGCTTTATGGGATTTGGCTGGGATTATGGCGGCTACATTCAATCCTATAACAAAGGAAAACTTACCAATTCAAAAATCCGCTACCGGCTCGAATGTGCTATTAATGAGAATAAGTCACTTTTCGGCGACTACGAATTAGACACCACTATGCCGGATGTTGAAGCTGAGCTGGATAATATTTTTGTAAACCAGTTATCTCTTTCGTTTATTATTGAAACACCATAATGAATATTGAATCAATTCGGGACTATTGTCTCTCAATGCCGGGTGTTGAGGAAACGCTGCCCTTTGGCCCCGATACGCTTGTCTATAAAGTAAAGAGTAAGATATTTTTACTGATAGGGCTCGACAGCGAAGAACTGAGCTTTAATGTAAAATGCGATCCGGACAAAGCACTTGAGTTGCGGGAGGAGTTTCCCTGTGTGCTGCCCGGCTATCACATGAATAAAAAACACTGGAACACCATTGTGGTGGATGGTTCTGTTTCTGCTAAGCAGCTTAAAGAATGGATTGATCATTCTTATGTGTTGGTGTCTTCCGGGAAAAGCAGTTAACATTAACATGGCGTTACATTACTTTCTTCTAATTTGTATAAATTTTTTAAATAGAGATGAAAAAAGGTTTATTACCGGTGCTGATATTTTTTTCGGCAGGAGTTTGTTTTTCTCAACAATATAAAATAGACTGGGGAGAAGAAATTAAGCTCAAGAAGGGTACTGCCGATCTGGACATAATTATGGCCGACAATACCGGACTTTTTTTTACTGAAGAAAGAAGGAATAGCTCCATGTTCACAATTATGGGTTCGTTCAGCCACAAGTTGTACAAATTCGACAAGAACTACAGTGAAATATTTGATAAAGACTATAAAAAAGAACTAAAAGGCCTGGAGTTTCAGAGTTTTCAGACAATAGGCAACGACATTTATCTTTTTGCAACAGATTACTTCAGAAAAGAGAAAGCGTATAAAGTGTATGGTGCAAAGGTGGATAAAAGCAGTGGCGACCTGTTGGGAGACTTCTCTGAACTCGGCAGTTACGAACTGGAATCAAAAAAGGACGATTACGAAATGAAGGTATCGCCGGTTCGCAACGGATCGGAGTTTCTGATGGTCAGTAATATTTCTGCAAAAGACAGGGTTTCAATAGCAGTTGCCGTACTTGATAAATCGCTAAAGCGGAAAGTAAGTACAGTAATCAACCTGTCGTTTGAACCAAATCTTTATCAGCTTGAAGATGTGCAGATAACAAAGAACAACCGGATTGTTTTACTGGGGCGGGAATACGAAGAAACTCAGATTGGAAAAAAGAAAAGAAAGCGGCTTGTTTTCAAACAGTATTCCATGGGAGTGTATGATGCTGACGGTAAAAAAATTAATGACGTAAAAGTGGATGCAGAAGACCGGTATATCATAAGCGGAAAACTGATTGAACAGCCGGATGGGCAACTGATGCTGGCGGGCTTTTACTGTAACAATGCCAAAAAAGTTGACATTAACGGATTTTACCTGAACAAGGTAAATCCTGAAGACGGAACATTATTATTGAGTTCGTTCAGGGAAATTAACTCGGGCATGCTTGGGCAATCGTTTGAAGACGCTGGTGACGAAGATGATGAAATAAAGGACAGCAGAAAACAGGCAAAGAAGGCAAAAGACGATGACGATGCAGATGAATTTCCAAATAGTTTCGTCATCAAGTCGGTTGATATCAATCCTGCGGACAACTCTGTAATCATTACAAGTGAAGTTTCAAGATATACACACTACACCTATACAACGCAGCAGTACAATTCCTCCACCCGTTCATGGACTTATACAACGTATCATGTTCACAGGTTTGACAATAAAGACATTTTGATAATAAATGCCGATAAAGACGGAAACATCAAATGGCTGAACGCTTTACCCAAGTCGCAGACAGAAGAGATCAGGTCATCCACCACCGGCTCATTCTGGGGCTCCTACGACAGGATGAGTTATTTCGCCACACGGGGAGGAATGCCCTACTACTCTTCTTACAAAAGCCTGATTAAAGGAGATAACCTGATACTTATTTTGAACGACCATAACAGCAACAATGTAAATGCGGCGTATGGTGATAAAGTAAAGTCTGTTTATAACTTCAGAAAAAGGAGCAGTGCCTATGGCATTTCCATAGATCTTGCTACCGGTAAGATGACACGAAAAACCATTGCTTCAAATAACGAAGAAACCATTCTGATGCCCAGGCATGCATTTGTTACAGATAATGAACTGTATGTACCATCATGGCGGATGCACCTGCTGGCTAAAACAGATTTAAAAATCGCAAAGATTACTATTAAATAATAAAAAACAGAAAGCCGGATTAATAGTTCCAGCTTTTTTAATAAACGTCGCTCCAATTCCTTCTTTGCAAGTAATTTTATGCTATAAAAACAAACAGACTTGCAACTACAATCTAAGCTGCCCAATGTGGGTACAAATATTTTTACTGTGATGAGTGGGCTGGCTACGCAGCACAATGCGATCAACCTCGGCCAGGGTTTTCCTGATTTTCAGATGAACGAAGAATTGATTGCCCTTGTTAACGAGGCTATGAAGAATGGCTACAACCAGTATTCGCCCATGCCCGGCTGGCTGCCGCTGCGGGAAGCGATTGCAGAAAAAGTAAATTACCTGTACAGAGCTGATATTAATCCCGATACTGAAATTACCATTACACCCGGAGGCACTTATGCTATTTACTCCGCCTTCACCGCCATTCTGCAACCCGGCGATGAAGTGATAGTTTTTGAACCGGCCTACGACAGCTACATTCCAAACATTGAAGTGAACGGGGCAAAGGCGGTTACAATCAGCCTGGTATATCCTGATTATCATATTGACTGGAACGCTGTAAAAAATGTCATAACCTCCAAAACAAAAGCTATTATTATTAATAGCCCGCAAAATCCGACCGGCAGTGTAATCTCAGAAAACGACATTGCCGAACTGCGGAAGATTGTGGAAGGAACAAATATTTTCATCATCAGCGATGAAGTGTATGAACACCTTATTTATGATGGTATTCAACATCAGAGTATTTTACGTTATCCGGATTTATTGCAGCGGACTTTTGTTTGTTTTTCTTTTGGCAAAGTGTATAACTGCACCGGCTGGAAATTAGGCTACTGCATTGCGCCTGCTGAGTTGACAAAAGAGTTCCGGAAAGTGCATCAGTTTAATTGTTTCAGTTGTTTTACTCCCACACAGGTTGCCCTGGCCGGATTTTTAAAAAACCGTGATGCCTATTTGTCATTGGCGGGTTTCATGCAGGAGAAAAGGGATTATTTTATCAGGCTGATGCAGCAAACAAAGTTTACCCTGCAGCCATCATACGGCAGTTATTTTATTTGTGGCACTTATGAAAAACTGAGTAATGAGCCGGGTAAGGATTTTGCCATAAGGCTTACCAAAGAAGCCGGAGTTGCCACCATACCCGTTTCTGCCTTTTACCGTGATGGCAAGGACGATAAAGTAATACGGTTCTGTTTTTCAAAGAAGAATGAAACACTGGAGGTGGCAGTAGAAAAGTTGGTAAAAATCTGATGGCAGTATCATCCCGCTATAAAGGCATCATCTACATGCTGCTCGCTGCCCTCGGCTTTTCGCTGATGGGTGGGGCTGCAAAACTACTGAAAGGAAATTTTGGTGCCGGCCAATTAGTTTTCTGGCGAAACCTGGTTGGCTTTGCTGTACTTGTTGCCGGATTTATTATTAAACCACCCGTAAGCAAAGGCGGTCATTTATTGCTGCTTGTGTTTCGGGGTGTGGTGGGTGCTACCGCTTTATACACATTATTGTATTGCATCCTGCACATTCCGCTGGGTACAGCCATGACATACAGCCTTACCTCAACCCTTTTTATTGCTGTTTTTTCCTTTGTGCTTTTCAAAGAATATCATGGCCGAAGGGTGTTGTTTGCTGTACTCATCGGATTTGTGGGCATGCTGCTTATTTATAAACCCAATATGCACTTTCCCTGGTACTATCATGTCACAGGGCTGGCGTCAGGTATTGCATCAGCCGTCGCCTATATTTCTGTAAACCGGCTTACTAAATACTACGACACAAGGATCATCATGCTGGCGTTTATTGGCGCCGGACTTGTAATTCCGCTGCTACTGATGATAACGGCTGGAGTTTTTAATATCCGGACGGATGACGTTTTTTTTATTGAGTGGAAATGGCCTGTAGGCATACAGTGGGTGTATGTGCTGTGGCTGGGGCTTGCAGCTTTTGGTGGCCAATACTTTGTAACGAAAGCATACGGGGCTGATAAGGCGGGCATTGTCTCTTCTATCGGATATGCCAATATAGTATTCTCTGTTTTCCTCGGTATGCTGCTGGGCGATGCTTTTCCTGACTGGATGTCGTCCGCAGGTATTCTGTGTATCATTATCAGCGGAGTGATGATTTCCCTCTATAAACGAAAATCAACAGCCGGGGCAGAATAATAAACTGGGCAGGCAAAAAAAGATTTGTGCGTTTGGTTACTATTATCGTATTTTTGCGATAAAGGATAAATAAATGAGTCTGAAACAACACTGGGAAAATGTTTATTCCACAAAAAAAGGTAATGAAGTAAGCTGGTATCAGCCCAACCCGGCCACTTCGCTTGATTTCATAAATGAATTACAGATTCCGAAAGATGCTGCTATAATTGATATTGGTGGCGGCGACAGTTTTTTGGTTGACCACTTACTGGAAAAGGGGTTTACAAACATAACTGTGCTTGATATTTCTGAAGAGGCGCTTAGCCGGGCAAAGGAACGGCTGGGCGAAAAGGCAGTAAAGGTTAAGTGGGTGACAAGCGACGTAACCGCTTTTACTCCCGCTGAAAAATATGATTGCTGGCACGACAGGGCTGCTTTTCATTTTCTTACTACAGAAGAACAGATCAGCGACTACCTTGCTGTATCAGAAAAGGCACTGAAGGAAGGCGGTAAACTGGTTATTGGGACATTCTCAGAATCGGGTCCGGAAAAGTGCAGCGGCCTTCCGATACGTCAATACAGCGAAACTTCGCTGACAACAGTGCTGAAAAAGTGGTTTGAAAAAATCAAATGTATCTACACTGACCACATCACACCTTTTAATAAGATTCAGAACTTTTTGTTCTGCAGCTTTAGAAAAACAACACTTCAATAATGGCTATTCATAAGAAAGAAGAGTTTTCCCAAAAGGAACAGGATCTTGCTGCCTTTGCCAAAGCCTTAAGCCATCCGGCAAGAATCGCAATACTTAAAGTACTGGCACAACACAACGAGTGTATCTGTGGTGAAATAGTCGAGATGCTTCCTCTGGCGCAAAGTACAGTTTCGCAACATTTAAAGGAGTTGAAAAACGCCGGACTGATCAGCGGTACTGTTGAAGGCCCTCGCAGTTGCTATTGCATTAACTGGAAGGCTTTTGAAAAATTCAACAGCGAGTTTACTATACTTTTCAATCACCTGAAAACAAAAAATGAAAAGGCTTGCTGCTAAACCATAAAATTTTATAATTATGACAACAGATGAACAACTGAAGGAAATAGTAAAACAGAAGTACAGCGAAATTGCCCTGCAGGATAAAACAACCAATCAGTCTTCCTGCTGTGGCTCGGGTTGTTGTTCGACAGAGGTATATAACATTATGACCGACGAGTATAATGATATAAATGGTTACAACCCTGATGCAGACCTTGGACTGGGTTGTGGCTTGCCTACACAGTTTGCAAAAATTAAGAAAGGTGATACCGTAATTGACCTTGGCAGCGGAGCCGGTAACGACTGTTTTGTAGCAAGGGCCGAAACCGGCGAAACAGGAAAGGTGATTGGCATTGACTTTACTGAAGCTATGATAGACAAAGCAAGACATAATGCGGAAAAACTGGGCTATAACAATGTAGAGTTTCGTTTTGGCGATATTGAAAAAATACCTGTTACGGCAAATGCAGCTGATGTAATAGTGAGTAACTGTGTACTAAATCTTGTGCCGGATAAAGACAATGTATTTAAAGAAATCTATAGAGTGCTGAAGCCCGGCGGGCATTTTAGTATCTCTGATGTGGTGCTGGTGGGACAACTGCCCGTTGAGCTGCAGCATGATGCCGTAATGTATGCAGGATGTGTGTCAGGTGCTGAGCAAAAAAGTGAATACTTAGGTCTTATAGAAAAGAATGGATTTAAAAATATAACACTGCAGAAGGAAAAGACGATTATTTTGCCTGATGATATTCTCAAAAATTATTTTGATGAAGAAGGGCTTGAAAAATTCAAAGCTGGTGATACAGGAATATTTTCAATAACCGTGTATGCAGAAAAACCAGAGGCTTGCTGCGAGCCCGGATGTTGTTCTTAAAAAAGACCTTATGCAGAAAAAACTCTCATTTCTTGACAGGTATCTTACACTCTGGATTTTTCTGGCCATGGCTGCGGGTGTAATGACAGGCCGGTTTATTCCGGGAACAGAATCGTTTATTAATTCATTTCAATCTGGTACAACCAATATTCCCATCGCCATCGGGCTGATACTGATGATGTATCCGCCACTGGCGAAAGTGAAGTATGAAGAACTGCCAAAGGTGTTTGCCAATAAAAAAATACTTGTATTGTCGCTGCTTCAAAACTGGATTATTGGCCCGTTGCTGATGTTTATTCTTGCTATTGTGTTTTTAAGGAATGAACCGGGATACATGACAGGGCTTATTCTTATCGGTATAGCCCGTTGTATTGCGATGGTAATTGTATGGAACGATCTGGCCAATGGCGACCGGTTGTATGCCGCAGGGCTTGTGGCGTTCAACAGTATTTTCCAGATATTATTTTATAGCTTTTACGCCTGGGTCTTTATTACCAAACTGCCGCCTCTCTTTGGACTGAAGGGCTATGAAGTTGATATTACTATTGGCGAAGTGGCTAAAAGCGTTTTCATCTATTTGGGAATACCATTCTTTGCAGGAATGATTTCGAGGTATGTGCTTATTAAGTGGAAGGGCGAAGAGTGGTTTAACCACAAATATCTTCCAGCGGTTAGTCCTGTTACCTTGGTTGCTCTTTTGTTTACTATCGTTGTAATGTTCAGCCTGAAAGGAAATATGATTGTGGAAATTCCCGGTGATGTGCTGCTGATTGCAGCGCCGCTTACTATCTATTTTGCCATTATGTTTTTCTCTGCTTTCTTTTTGTCGCAGAAAGCAGGGGCTGATTATGCAAAATCCACATCACTGGCTTTTACAGCAGCCGGTAACAACTTTGAACTGGGTATAGCAGTAGCTGTATCTGTTTTCAGTATCCACTCACCCGCAGCTTTTGCAGCAGTGATTGGCCCCCTTATAGAAGTGCCAGTGCTGTTACTTCTTGTCCGGTTTGCACTGAGCCAGCAAAAGAAATTTAAACCAACTGCAGATAAATGAAAAAGAAACTTCTTTTTGTATGTATTGAAAACAGTAACCGCAGCCAGATGAGCCAGGCATTTGCCGTTATGTTTGGCGGCGATGCTGTGGAAGCATATAGTGCCGGCAGCAGACCAAGCGGCATCGTAAACCCGAAGGCCATTGCCGCCATGAAAGAGCTGGGTTATGACCTGAGTACACATGACAGTAAGAGCCTTGATGAAGTGAAACAATATGCACCATTTGATGCGGTGGTAACTATGGGCTGCGGTGACGCCTGCCCCTGGATGCCCGCCAAACGGTTTGTTGACTGGCAGATACCCGACCCCAAACACATGGACCCGGAGGAGTTTAATAAAGTAAGAGACTTTATCGGCGAACAGGTGCAAAGCCTGCTTGATGAGGTTCTCACAGATTATACGGATTAACACAGAAGAAAACATTGACTTTATTCGGAAAGGCAAACAGATATATGATTTCTTCACAACAATCTGTGAGTATCTGCGTAATCCGTGAGAAAATGCCCTATCCCTTTATCATCGTCAGCAGCATTTTAAAACGTTCTGTTGCTTTAACGGCATGCGGAATATTTGCCGGAAGGATAATGCTTTGTCCCGATTCTAAGTGATGTGACTGACCGCCGATAATAATTTCGGCTTTGCCGTCTAATAATTGTATCAATGCCTCATGCGGGGCACTATGTTCTGACAGTCCCTCACCTTTGTCGAAAGAGAAAATAGTTACTGTACCGGTTGTTTTCTTGATGATTGTTTTACTTACTACCGATTTTTCAGCATAGGCGATGCTTTCTGCTGCATTAAAAATGTTGGCGGGTTCTATAGATGCACTCATGATTGTGAAAATTTTGATCAGGCTGTAAAAATAGATAATATCGGACGGTTATCCGGATAGAATTATCAGTATTACAATGTGTTGCTAAAATCGCAGAACAGAATCCGGCTGCTACTCAATAAACTATCTTCCTGCATTATCTTTGTGCTATGCAATTCGAAAAAATTCATAATAAAGGCCAGGCCCGTTTGTTCAAAAACGATTTTCTGGAAATGCTTACAAAGGCAAACCCTTTGGTTATCTGGGGCATGTATATCCCCATTCTCAGCTACGTTATTTACCTGGCAGCCACGAAGTACAATTACAGCACAGGCACCATCCTGCTGGTTTTTTTTGCCGGTATGTTTTTCTGGACTTTGTTTGAGTATATAGCTCATCGGTTTATTTTTCATTATGTACCCAAAGGAAAAACAGCTACTAAAATTGTTTATACGCTGCACGGCAACCATCATCATTATCCCCGCGACAGGCAGCGGCTGTTTATGCCGCCAGTACCGAGCCTGATAATATCATCCTCGTTGTTTGGATTAATGTACCTTGCTATGGACTCATATGCTTTTATGTTCTTTCCTGGCTTTCTTATTGGCTATCTTATGTATGGTACCATGCACTACGCCATTCATGCCTGGAACCCGCCGTTTAAATGGATGAAAGGACTGTGGAGAAACCATCACCTGCACCATTATAAAAACGAACACATGGGTTTTGGTGTAAGTTCCACTTTGTGGGATTACGTTTTTGGAACCATGTTCAATCTGAAAACAGAAAAAGAAGATAAGGAAAAAGTTCAGGAGCTGATGTTTGAAAAAAAGCAAAACGGCTGATTTATATAACCATTTATTCAATCAAATGAAGACAACAAACATATTTTTATTGATGGCCGTAATGGCCATTTTTTTTGCCTGTAACACTAAAAACAAACAAGCCGCAGCCTTTCTTACAGCAAAAGATGCAGTGCGGCTTAACCAATTAATCTATAAAGAAAATACCAAAGAGACTTTATTAAAATATGCACCTGAATATGAAGTTGTCTTTCATCCGCAGGCTGTTGATGGTAACTATGCCGTTGTGGTAAAAAAGAAGAACACAGAACAATATGCTCTTGTTATCAGGGGTTCGGTAATAGAATTCAGCAATGAAGGCTTCCAGAATTTTTTTCTGCAGGATTTCAACATCTTTACAATGAAAGACTGGGACTATACTGATACAGTTAAGAAAGCCAGCATCAGCCGTGGCGCTTATATTGGGTTTCAAAACCTGCAGCAACTGAAAGATGTGACAACCGGGCTATCGCTGAAGGAATTTATAGGAAAAAACATACCAGCCGAAGCCAGTATTATTGTAACGGGACACAGTCTCGGTGGCAACCTTGCTTGCCCGCTGGCAGGCTATTTAAAAAAAGAAATTCAACTTGGGAAGAGAATACAACTTATAACTTTTGGGGCTCCGGCTGCGGGCAATGCTGCTTTTGTGCAGGACCTGGAAGAAAAATTTCCAGATGCGGAACGCTATGCCATTGATAATGATATTGCCCCGATGTTTCCCGATCTGAAGGCCATTGGGAATATTTCAGCAAAAATGGGGCTTGACAGTGTGCTGCACCTTGGTGATATTGTGGGCGGCGACATTGGAAAAAATCTGAACGCCGGGAATTTGCTGAATATCGCTTCTGAAATATTAGATAAGACAAATATTCTGGACGAGTCAAGAAAATATGTGCAAAGCCTGAAACATTTGCGTCCGCTTGCTGGCAAAGACACATCATTTCCAGGTGGCAACGTTTCTGCAGAAATGCTTTTTAACCGGGCTTACCAGTTTCACAAAGTTGATATGTATGCCACCATGCTTGGGGGAAAGCCGTTAGAGTGATGTTTAAAACATACACCTGTAGGTTCTGTGTACTTTGTCTTTTGTTGCGCCGGTAGCTTCATGTATGGCCATCATCTTTTGGTTAAAATCACCCACCCAGGCCAGTTCCACACCTTTTATCGTATTGCGTGTCGCCACCTCCAATTGCAGTTTGCGGGTCAGGGCCGATTCAATGCCATGGTTTTGGAATTTCTTTTTGCAGCCCATAATAATGATACGGATGCGGTCAATTGTGGTAGTCTGCTTATACCAAAGGAATTTGAATTTGCCCAGCCAGTTCATTTTTCCATGCAGGTGTTTTAATATCTGGTTTACATCGGGCATGCAAAGTACAAAACCAATCGGTTCATCATTATAGTAGGCAAACCAGATTATCTTTTCATCCATCACCGGCTTCATTTGCCTGAATGTTTCTGTAATAGTTTCCATCTCAATCGGTGAGAAAGAATCAAAGTCACTCCACGCATCATTGTATATCTCCCTGAAATCGGCAGCGAACTTGTGAAAATCCTTTTTATTGAAATGCCGGAATGTATATCCGGGCTTTTTCATTACCCAATCGGCAATTTTTGCAAACCGGTCAGGAAAAGGTATTGTCAGGTCCAGATAATTTGTGAGCTGATCATATTGCTTCTTAAATCCATACGCTTCAAAAAAATCTTTGTAATAAGGCGGGTTATAATTCATGCCCATGCTGGGCGGCTTAAAGCCTTCAATCAGTAACCCCCAGTATTTATCATTCTCACCGAAATTAATCGGCCCATCCATCGCCTGCATCCCCTTTTCCTTCAGCCAGTTTTTTGCAGTATCGAAAAGGAGGAAGGCCGCTTCTTTGTTATTGATACACTCAAAAAAGCCAATGCCGCCGGTTGGCTGTGGTTGAATATATGCTTTATGATTATTGATGAATGCTGCAATTCGGCCAACGCAACCGGCTTCTTCATCCATTAAAAGCCAGCGGGTGCAAACACCATTTGAGAAAAAATTATTTCTGGACGGATCAAATACATCGTTAATATCATTATCCAGCGGTGATATCCAGTTAGGGTCATCTTTATAGATAAACCTCGGCAAATTCAGGAATTCTTTAGCAGTTGAAATGTCGGTAACCGGCACAATTTTCATAAGGCAAATCTAATATAAAGGGAACGGAACGATCAGAAAACCTATTTAATTAGTGTAGATTTTATGAAAAATTAGCAAATGAATGACATTAGTAATTGTTTAAATTGAAGTTACCATTTCTCATCCTCTTCCATATCCTCTCTCCGGTTAAACATCCTGCGGCTTTCGATTTTCTGTAGTTGCCGTTCAATTATCAGGTCAGCTATCAGCAGCGCAGCATCTGTATCAGGGTTTTGCTTAAGAAGAACTTTTAGTTTGTTCTCATTCACATCTATCCTGTAAAGGATTGACAGCAACCTGTTGAAATCCCCGCTGATAAGAGGGCTTATTTCTGTAGCTACAGCTTCCCGCAGTTTTTCAAAGGAAATGCTTTCCGGTAAGGATATGCCGAGTGTTTGATTAACAGCAGGAATAAGCTCCGGGTTCATTGGTTAATATTTTTTATCAATACCAAGACTGAATAAAGCAAAGTCATATTTAACAGGATCCTTTTGGTCCAAAGTTCGTAAGTATTCGGTTAATTCTGTTGCGGCCTGCCAGTCGTTTTGCTTACGATGCAACAGGCCTAGCTTTCTGGCAACCCTTGCCACATGCACATCCAGTGGACAGATAAGCTGTGCCGGTACGATTTTATTCCAGATTCCAAAATCAACACCCCTGCTGTCTTTCCGCACCATCCACCGCAAATACATATTCAGCCTTTTGCAGGTTGATTTTTGTGCTGGTGATGAAATGTGTTTTTCTGTTCTTTTCAAGTGTTCAAGGGAAAAGAAATAGCTTTTGAAATGATTCAATCCTTCTTCCACTGTCATTCTTTTGCGGGGAAAGAAAGCCGTTTCCAGCGAACTGTGTTTTGAATAGTGCTGCCGGAAAAATTCAATAAAGTAATACAGATCGTCAGTATTAAAAGTCCTGTGCTTAAATGATTTGAGCCTTTTCAGACTGTTTATGCCGGCATCCATGCAAAATCTGTATGGCGTATTATCCATCAGCTGCATCAGTTCTTTGCTCTTATTAATGATAGTCCTCCTGTTGCCCCAGGCAAAGATGGCAGCAAAGAAACCGGCGATTTCAATGTCTTGCTTTTTTGTAAACAGATGCGGGATTGAAACCGGGTCATTATGAATGAAAGAAGGCTGATTGTATTCATCAGCCTTTTTATCCAAAAATCTTTTTATCTCTTTGTCTTTTATCATCCTATTGCATTCTTCAGATCTTCGATCAAGTCGTCGGCATCTTCTATTCCCACACTCAGCCGGATTAAAGAATCACTTAAGCCATTCTTTATCCTTTCTTCCCTTGGTATGCTGGCATGGGTCATGCTGGCCGGATGATTAATAAGGGATTCCACACCGCCCAGGCTTTCTGCCAGGGAGAAAAGATGTGTTGAAGACAATACCCGCTTTGCTTCGTCTACACTATCGTTTTTCAGTTCAAAAGAAATCATACCTCCAAAACCTTTCATCTGTTGTTTGGCCACCGCATAACCTTTGCTGTCTTCAAATCCAGGCCAGTAAACTTTTCCTACTTTGGGATGATTGCGCAGCCAGTGTGCAATTTTGCTACCGTTTTCGCAATGTGCTTTCATCCGCAACCCAAGCGTTTTTATACCTCGTAGCACCAGGAAACAATCCATCGGACCGGGCACAGCACCGCAACTTTTCTGAATGAAATATAACTTCTCTCTAAGTGCTGCATTATTCATTACCAAAGCACCCTGAATAACATCACTATGGCCGCCAAGGTATTTTGTGGCAGAATGAACGACAATGTCAGCACCAAGGTTAAGCGGATTTTGCAGAGCTGGCGAAGCAAATGTATTATCTACTGCCAGCAATATATTATTCGCCTTTGCAATGGCAGCAACTGCTGCAATATCTGTAATGTTCATCAGCGGATTGGTAGGTGTTTCAATCCAGATGAGTTTTGTTGCCGGGGTGACGGCATTCTTAACATTACCGGCATCAGTAGTATCAACATAAACGAATTTGATACCAAACCTTTCAAACACTTTGGAAAAAAGCCTGTATGTACCTCCATACATATCGTTGGCGCAAATCACTTCATCGCCGGGAGCCAGCAACTTTATCACGGCATCAGTTGCGGCCACTCCGCTACTGAAAGCAAGGCCGAACTTTCCGTTTTCAATTTCAGCCAGTGCATCTTCCAGCGCCTTTCGTGTCGGGTTCTGGCTGCGGGCATATTCATAGCCTTTGTGAGTAGCCGGGGCTTCCTGCACATAGGTACTTGTCTGGTAAATAGGCGTCATAATAGCACCGGTAGAAGGGTCGGGCTGCATACCGGCATGAACAAATCTTGTTTCGGGCTTCATTGTTATCGTTTATAAATGAATTACAAAGATGAAGAAATCGTATCACTTCAATATTGCGGCAGCCGATAAATATCTCCACTCAAAATTATCAGCTTCGTGGGCTGCGAGTGATACGACAGGCTTATTAATCACTTCTGGTCTGAGGATATTCTCATTAATTAACTTCCGTTTTGCTTCACGAACAGCATTTTTTACTGCAGCCAGCTCCATCCAATTTTTTTGCGGAGGCTCAAAACCCACTTTATCCCGTCTCCATACTATCTCAGCGGGCAGGCTTTTCTCCATAGTTGTCCTTAACAGCCACTTTGTCCACCCGGTTCTTATTTTGAAATGTGATGGCAGTGAAAAAATAAATTCAACCAGCTCATGCGACAGAAATGGCAAACGAACCTCCCGGCCATGAGCCATTGAATTTCTGTCTGCATAGCGCAACAATTCTTCCAGACCGTGTGTGCAGGTATTAAAATACAGCAGTCCGTTTAAATCAAAATATTCAGGTGGTGTATAATATGCTTCCCTGCTTTGCAGGCGTACAAAATCTTTGGTAAGGTCTTCCTGCTTTATTGCTTTCAGTAAATATTGCCGTTCCATTACCACACTGGCAAACACAGGAAAGTAAGCAGCAATCATATTTTGATAATCGAACTTTTCTGCAACGCCAAGTTGTTTAGCGTCAGTCAGTTCTTTGCTCCTGTACAATTTTCTTTTCCTGAAAAGTTCCTGCCAGTACCACTTATAATATTTATGATAACCGGCCAACGTTTCATCGGCTCCTTGTCCATCAAGCAGCACTTTAATATTTTGCTGCTTTGCCAGTTCAAAAACTTTGTATTGTGCATAAATACTGGCTGAACCAAATGGTTCTTCCTGGTGATAACAAAGTTTTTCCCAGTCATCCATCAGTTCGTTGCCAGAAACATTTGTGGTGAAATGCTCAAGGCTGAATTGCTTTACCATCTGCTTAGCATACGCCGTTTCGTCTTTTTCAAAACCAGGAAAGGAGGCAGTGAAAGCCGTGACTCGATTGCTATCGGCTGGAGACTGATGGATGGTGGATAATTGTGCTATTACCGATGAACTGTCAAGTCCTCCGCTGAGTGAAGTGCCCACAGCCACATCGCTTCTCAGTCTTCTTTTTATTGAGGCAGCAAAGAGATTGGAAAAGGTTTCTGTTGCTTCTTTATCTGTAATCTTCTTTTGCTGATTTGCTAAATCAATATCCCAATACTTCTGTATAGAATAAGAAAAATAGATAAATGAAAACTTTAAAAAAGAAGCTGCGGGAAGCTTATAGATATTTTCATAAAAAGTTTCTTCGGGCCGTTCCGGGTTGTCTGTGTAGCCAATAGTGATATAGTTGAACAGCATTTTAAAGTTGGGAGATTTGGCAATACCGGCCGTCCACAAGGCTTTCATTTCTGATGCAAATAAAAGCCTGTTATTGTCGTAGTAGTAAAAGAAAGGTTTTTCACCAAACCTGTCCCTTGCGGCAAACAGCGTTTTTTCTTTTTCATCCCAGATGGAAAAAGCAAACATGCCATCGAACTGCTGCAGGCATTCTTCACCCCAGCAATCATAAGCAGCAGCAATTACCTCAGTATCTGTTTTTGAACAAAAGCTGTATCCCCTTTTTTCGAGTTCTTTCCTTAGCTCAACATAGTTATAAATCTCCCCGTTGTGTACAATTACATATCTGCCCAAATAGTGCATTGGCTGGTTGCCTGCATCACTCAGGTCAATAATGGAGAGGCGGCGATGACCCAGCAGGCAGGTTTCATCAGTATTATTCCAATGACCTTCTCCGTCAGGTCCGCGGTGGGCAAGAACATCTGTCATTTTCTGCAAATGTTCCCGGGTATAATCCTTTGTATGATTTTGTATGATACCTGCTATTCCGCACATAATATGCAAAGGTTCAAATAACGGACTCCAAATACCAAATTTTGGAATAGCTGTTTATCAGAACTCAAGCGGAAGCCTCACCTCTGCATCATCCCAGGCCATCAGCATGTTTGCTCCTTTTTCTGTTCTTTCAAAAATAATGGTGAAATATTCGAGAGAGTTTTTTGTTTTGGTTACAGGCGCATCAAACTTTGCCACATCTTTTGATTTATCCGGCTCCAGTCCCCAACTATCGGTATTGCTATTGATTATTATCGTCCATTTATCCGGTTGAGGAATACAATAAAGAATATATCTTCCTTTTGAAATTTTTTTACCTTGTATTATCGCATCGCTAAACAACTCCAGTTCAGTTGATTCGTTAGCTCCTAGCCTCCAGGGCTCTCCATACTTCAGCACTTCATGAAATATATGACGGCCTTGCAAATGTGGTCTGCTGTAAATGACCCTTGCTTTGGGCGGTTCGCCAGAATGATTTGCCATCTTTAGCTTTGGATAATCGGCAGGAAAATAAGCCATATCCATTGGCGACACATCCACAACGGCATAAGGATTTATCCTGTTCTCGGTAATACCGTTCGCAACAGAATCCTTAAGTCTTAGCTTCAGGTTACCGGTCGTTGGTTCTTTCCTTGTTTCGGTTTTGTTTCCGCATGAAGCGATTGAGGCACCTAACAAAAACAGAAATACAAATTTTCTCATGCAAGTAAAGTTAAAAACTAAAAGGCAATGAGGCTTTTACATTGTCCCATGCCACCACAAGGCTGAAACCGGATGAGGTTTTTTCGAACATCATTGATAAAGATTCGACTGTTTCTGTTTTTTGTGCGGTAACGGTGGTGCGAACCACATCTTTTTTTGCATCGTATTTGAATGAACCCCAAATGTCTGTTTCTTTATTAAGGATAAAGGTCCAGGTGTTGTTCTCGTTTACAATTGCATATAAAGTGTATCTGCCTTTACTAATCTTTTTGCCTCCCATCCGCACTGGTTTAAAAAACTCTATCTCTGTAGCTTCATTGGCTCCAAGCCTCCACACTTCGCCATACTTTACGAGTCCCCCAAATATAGTTCTGCCTGATTTTTGCGGCCTGCTGTATATTACCCTTGCAGCAAGAGGCTCTGTCACTTTATCCTGGATCTTCAGTACAGGGTAATTTGACGGATAGTATGACATATCCATTGGAGATTTATCAACAGCAGGCAATTGATTCTGCGCAACCATACACAGAAATACCAGTTGAAAGAGTACCAAAAAGGTTAATGCTTTCCTCATAATTTATTTAATGTACTTTACAAATGTAAAACGATTTACCGGAAGGGATGTTACCGCTCATCTTTGTTTTGCAGACTGCACAGCACATCAAATTGCTGCTTTGCAAACGGTTTTACATCAGCCCAGAAATGACGATAGCAATCCTGAAAAAGTTGGTAATGCTGCTCAAATAAGCGAAAAGCTGTGTCGCTTTCGGTAAGGTAGGCGGCCCGGCGTACCAACCCACCAAGACTTTTCTCTGTTCCCCAGCGGGTTCGATAATGAAATAGCCAATTTTGTTCTTTCATGTACGGCAACATGCGGCTGAAGCGTTCAGGTAAATGATGAAAATGCTCGTCAAGCATGTTATAAGCAGACCTTGTAAAAAAAAGAAGAGACTGTTCAGAAAACTCTCTTTCATCTGCTGCCAGAAAATGATCATATACCACATCTACAAAAGCTCCGCTATAAAGGCGATAGGCCGGTCTGAAAATTTCTTTTGCTTCTTTTGTGGCTTCATGTTCATCCGTAAAGCGGTCAATATACCGGTGCAGTTCAATGCCAATCTGAATGCCCGCAGGATAGCTGAATTTTGTTTTGCCCTTCACAAAGTCGCTGATCATATTGCCCACCAGTGTTTCCGGATGATTAAATGAAAGATATGCGTGGGCCAGGTAATTCATTTGGTGATGATCAATTGTGAATAGTCAAATAGTGGTTATTATATCTGCCTTGACTGAACATAAATACACAACCCCCAATTCCTATTTTACATTCTTATTCAGCCAGTCGCTCATTTCTTTTAAAGCAACAGGTGAAAAAGTTTCTTCAAGTTCCCCATATTCTGGCAGGGTACATTTTTTACAAGTCTGGAATACATGGTTCATTCCATCCAGCACTTTTATATCTTTTACAGAGGCTTTACTTTTCTTAAGTGCTTTTTCAATTCCCGGAATATTTTGTGAGGCAATTACCTGCAAATCTTTGCTTCCGTTTAGTGCCAGCACTTTGCAGGAAAGCTTTTTAATATAAGGTGCAGGATCGAACTGCAGGAAATACCTGAACCACTTTCCTGAAACTGATTTAACCAATTGCTCTGATGCCTTCTCCCTTGCCGTCTTATCATTCATTCCTAATTGAGCAAGCAGTGCAGTGTCTGTTGCGGCCGCCCATTTTTCTGTAAGGCTGTAAGCATTTTTAAATGCTTTAAGAGTATCGCTTTCATTTATTGTTTTAACCAGTAATTTTCTGTACAAGGGTTTGTAGGAAAGAACAGCCTTTTCGCTAACTCCTGACGAAGCCATAATGGCACCGGTCTGTTCTACGAGCAAATCGAGTGTTTTAACACCTGGACCAGCCAGCAGTATAACAAAGTTGATATCCTTTCTTTTTGTAGCCACCATAGGTGCAATCATGCCCCCTTCGCTATGGCCTATCAAACCAACTTTATTCTTATCAACCTCGTTTCTGGTAAGCAGATAATCAACTCCCGTACTTACATCGTTTGCAAAATCAGCAGTTGTGGCTTCGCTGAACACACCTGTACTTTTACCCATTCCCCGGTCATCTACCCGCAACACAACAATGCCGTTTTTGGTAAGATGATCGGCAATAACGGCAAATATTTTATGTCCTAATATTTCTTCGTCCCGGCTTTGTGCGCCAGAACCTGTAATAAGTATAGCAGCAGGAAATGGCCCATTGCCAGCAGGAATTGTAATCGTTGCTCCGTATTTCAAAGATTTGTCAGCATTTTCATAGATCACATCCTCGCTTATATAAGAAAAAGGCGGTTTTGGTGTTTGCGGCCTTTTCCTTTCCTCTACTTTATTAACTTTCTTTAGCGTAAGAGGAAGGTTGGCGCCCTGGGTAAAAGTTCCTTCGAGAATTGAATCGGCAACCTGCTTGCCGGTATATGAGGCTCTTAATCCCAGCATTTTAATTGTGATAGTATTTTCTGTAACAAAAACCGAATCACATTTCATTCCAAAGGCATTCTGATCTGGGCTGTCAGCCGATGCCTTAAGTACGCCAGCACTATCGGTAACATGAAAAACGAGACGTAGTTCAACACCTACGTTTAATTTGCCTTGCCACAATCCATGAAACTTACCAGTTTGGGTTTTTGCTGAAAAAGAAAAGATGAGCAGCAGTGCTATTGTTACAAAATAACGTTGCATAAGAAAAAATTTATTGAATGTGCCAGCATAAAAGTAACGCATTAAGCCCTTGATATGAAAATAAAGAACTGATGTTCAGCACAAAAACCATTCACTTTTATTCAGCTCTGTTAAACTCTGTTAACATTCAAGTCCGTTAATCATAAATGACTTGACGCCGGGTGTAACCTATGGTAGCTTTGTGTCGTTACACTTTCAGACCGGTTGAAAAAGACACTAATCATTAAACCGCCAACAGGCAAAATCTATCAGAATGAAAAAATTAGTATTAACGCTGGCCATTGCCGTAAGCACACTGTGTGCTTTTGCCAGGGAAGTGAATGTTTCAGATAAGGTGCTTAAATCCTTTAATACTGAATTTACATCGGCAAAGGAAGTTGAATGGAGCATAAGTAAAGACTTTTATAAAGCCTCCTTTATTTATAATGGCAATTATGTATATGCCTTTTACGGCATGGACGATGAACTCGTGGCTGTAACCCGAAATATCAGCCCTTCAGACTTGCCCATAAACCTGCAGACAACTATTAAAAAGAGTTATTCTGATTATTGGGTTAGTGATTTATTCGAACTGAACAACCCCGATGGCACATCGTACTACATTACTCTTGAAAATGCCGATACAAAACTTGTTTTAAAATCAGAAGCTGGAGCCGCCTGGGGCAATTACAAGAAAGTAAATAAATCATAAGCAGACGTTAGTTTTGGTGTGTGGTAAATACAAACCTCGTTTCCGTCTCATCGGAACGGGGTTTTGTTTTATACAAAAATGTATTTTTGCGGCCTCCGCATTGTCCCCCGCATAGGGGTCTGAAGGCGGCCCAAAAAAACATTGCAAAATGAACAAAGGACCTGTTTCTCAATTCATTCAACATCACTACCGGCACTTTAATGCTGCAGCATTGATGGATGCAGCCAAAGGCTACGAACAGCACCTGCTGGAAGGTGGCAAAATGATGATAACACTGGCCGGAGCTATGAGTACCGGAGAACTTGGTATTTCGCTGGCAGAAATGATCCGCCAGGGGAAGGTGGACATCATCAGTTGTACCGGGGCTAACCTGGAAGAAGATGTGATGAACCTGGTAGCACATTCACACTACAAGCGCATCCCCAATTACCGTGACCTTACTCCGCAGGAAGAATGGGATCTGCTGGAAAATCATTATAACCGTGTAACTGACACCTGCATACCCGAAGAAGAAGCTTTCCGCCGTCTGCAAAAGCACCTGGTGAAGCAATGGAAGGATGCTGAGGCAAAAGGCGAACGTTATTTTCCGCATGAATTTTTATACAAAACAGTTCTCAGCGGTGAGCTGGAGCAGTATTATGAAATTGACCCCAAAGACAGCTGGATTATAGCTGCTGCTGAAAAAAATATTCCCATAGTAGTGCCGGGTTGGGAAGACAGCACCACCGGTAACATTTTTGCCAGTTATGTAATTAAGGGTGAACTAAAAGCCAGTACTGTAAAGAATGGTATTGAATACATGGTGTGGCTGGCCGACTGGTACCGCAATAATTCTTCGGGAAAGGGAGTTGGATTCTTCCAGATAGGCGGAGGCATCGCCGGAGATTTTCCAATATGCGTGGTGCCTATGATGTACCAGGACCTGGAGTGGCATGATGTTCCTTTTTGGAGCTATTTCTGCCAGATAAGCGACAGTACCACATCGTATGGCTCTTATTCAGGCGCTGTACCTAACGAAAAAATTACCTGGGGAAAATTAGATGTTAACACACCCAAGTTTATTGTAGAAAGTGATGCTACCATAGTGGCCCCGCTTATTTTTGCCTGGGTACTTGGCTGGTAACTGTATTTACATAACAGCTAAAAAACCCGGGCAACCCGGGTTTTTTATATAAATATCAAAGATGTTTAATCCAATTTAGCCACAAGCAATCTTGTTCACCCTGGTGGCATGGCGGCCACCTTCAAAATCTGTGGTCATAAACAACGCCACCATTTTTTCGGCATCACCCTCCCTTACGAAACGGGCAGGTATGCAAATAATGTTGGCATCGTTGTGCTGCCGCACTACTTTGGCGATTTCTTCACCCCAGCAAAGAGCCGCCCTTACCCCCTGGTGTTTATTGGCTGTTATGGCCACCCCATTGGCTGTTCCGCAAAGCAAGATACCAAAAGCAGCTTCTCCTTTTTCAACCGCTTCTGCGACCGGGTGGGCAAAGTCGGGATAATCAACCGAATCTTTGCTATGAGTGCCAAAGTCTTTAAATGAAAAGCCTTTTCCTTCCAGAAACGAAATGAGATCTTCTTTATAATCAAATCCGGCATGATCACTTCCGATAGCTATAGGCTTTTGCAGGTTAAAAGGTGAATGCATAAAACAAGTTAGAGGTTAGAAAAAACAAAATACAACCGTATTATATATACAAAGCTATATCTAAAACTTAAGAATTGGAGGTATTTGTATTTGCAAGGCCTTGCTTCAGACTTCCTTTAGCTCCACTCTTCTTCCTGCTGCCGCTTTTGTTTTTCTTTTCCAATTCTTGAAGCTATGATAATGCCTGCTTCATAAAGAAGATACAATGGAATGGTGACAATACCCAAACTAAACGGATCGGTGGTAGGTGTAATGATGGCGGCCAGTATGAGAATAACAACAATGGCATGACGGCGGTATTTTCTTAAAAATTTTGCTGTAATTAACCCTATTCTTGTTAACACCATTACCAGCAAAGGCAATTGAAATAAAATACCAATACCCACAGTGGTGTATATCAGGTTTTCGAGATAGTCGGAAAAAGTGGGCTTGATTTCTATCAGGTCGCTCAATTTATAAGTAAAATAGAAATTCACCATGAATGGCGTAAGAATAAAATATCCAAATGCCACACCCATAAAGAAAAGCAGCGACACCCAGAAAATAACGCCTCTTGTTTTTTTTATTTCTGCCGGAGAAAGGGCTGGTTTTACAAATTTCCAGAACTCCCAAAAAATGTAAGGAAATGCGATAATAAAACCGCTGATAAATGAAACGGTAAACGAGGAGACAAACTGACCTGTCATAGTGGTTTCTAAAAATTTCACCTCTACATTTCCAAAACACAAACCATCACCAAGACCAATTTTACGGCCAATATCACAAAACCACTGTGCTGTGATAAAATCTGGTTTAGCCGGGGCGAATAAAATATCATCCACCACATTGTTAATAAAGATAAATACCACTATAGCCCCAACCATTACAGCAATAACTGCCCGGATGATATGCCAGCGCAACTCCTCAAGGTGGTCTATAAAGGTCATTTCTGCCTTTTCGTCACCGCTGCGTTTATTTAAAAAATCAAGTAAAGCCATGGTAGTTTGTCAGGAGGGCAAAGATAAGTGGGAGAACGGGTATTTGGAATTTGTAATTAGGTATCAGGCCAAGCAATTATTCCTCCTCTACTTCAGCTTTTTCATCTTTACAGTCTCAATCCTTGTGTCACTTACATTCAGAATATCAAACTCGTAGTCATCAATAATAATGCGTTCTTTTTGCTGTGGAATGGTTTCGTAATAATGGATAATGTAGCCGGAAAGGGTTTCGGATTCCTCATTATCAAATGTAAAACCATATTTTTCTTCGAGATAGTCCAGCTCCAAACGGCCGGAGAAAATATATTCGTTTTCCGCCAGCTGCTTTTCCACAAACTCTTCTGTATCATATTCATCATGGATTTCGCCAAATAACTCTTCCAGCACATCTTCCATAGTAATAATGCCTGCTGTACCGCCAAATTCATCCACCACCCAGGCAATGCTTTTCCGCTCCCGGGTAAACTTGCTGATCAGGTCTGTAGCACTCATACTCTCCGGCACCGCCGGTATTGGTAACAGTACCGACTGAAGCGATTCTGGTTTTTTAAACATGTCCAGCTGGTGCACATAACCAATTATATTGTCAATATTTTTTTCAAACACCACCAGCTTGCTTAGTTTGGTTTCAACAAATTTTTGCTTTAACGCTTCTACAGATATCTGGCTGTCAACACCTACAATTTCTTTTCGCGGAACTAAGCATTGCCTGATTTTAACTTTTGGTAATTCCTGTGCATTTTCCATCAACTGGGTACTGCGTTCGTTTCGTTCATCAACCGCCTGCTGGTTAAACAGATTTTTCAGGTCGCTGCTGGTAAGCGGCTCCTTTATTTTATCCAGCTTAATGTCGAAAATGAATTTCAGTATCCATTCTGACAGGTCAATCATTTTAGTGGCAATCGGTGCAAAAAGGCCATAAAAAAAATCGGTAACAACAGCAAACCCGTTAAGCCATGCATTACTCTTTGCCCTGAACCAAGCACGGGGAATAAAGCCTGCGAAAACAAGAACAATAATGGTCGCAATCAGGATTTCGGCAACAAGGCGAACTGTATAAGACTGAACTCCAATATATTCCCAAGCTGGCCTCATTACGGTTCCCAGTTCAAGAATCAGGAATACCAGGCAAATATGAAATCCTATCAGGGTGGTCCCCAAAAACCTCGCCGGCGTATCAATAAACTTTGATACGATATGGGATGACCGGCCTCCCTGCTTTTTCTTTAGTTCAATGCTTAGCCTGTTGGCGCTGTAAAAAGCCATTTCGATGCCAGCAAAGAAGGCCATCAATAGCAGGGTAATAAAGAAAAAAATGATTGTATTCCACGGTAACATGGTACGAAGATATAAAATGGTGAATGGAAATAGTTGAATGGCGAACAGGCCCTCTCAAGTATCAGGTATTGAGGAACTTGCGAACAATATCTTCTGCTTCAGTACAGGCAGTGGCCAAATCATCATTAATTATGACTTTGTCAAATTGCGACTTAAACGATAGTTCGTAAGAAGCTTTATCAATTCTTGCTTTTAGTGATTCAGCAGTTTCGGTTCCTCTTGCTTTCAGCCTTTTTTCCAGCTCGTCAATTGATGGAGGTTCAATAAACAGGGAAAGCGACTGAGTGGGATATTGCTGCTGCACATTAATACCGCCTTTTACATCCACATCCAGTAAAGGAGTTTGCCCATTGTCCCACATTCGTTGTAATTCGCTTTTTAGCGTACCGTAGTATTTTCCTTCGTACACCATTTCCCATTCGGCAAATTCGTGGTTGGCAATACGCTGTTTAAACTCTTCGGGACTGATAAAGTAATAATCAACTCCGTTTTTTTCATGGTTGCGTGGCTGCCTTGTGGCACAGGATACAGAAAAAGCCAGTTTACCATTAAAAGCTTTTAGTAAATGGCGGGTCACCGATGTTTTTCCCGAACCAGAGGGAGCGGCTATAATAATTATTTTATTGTCGGAGTGCTGCATAACAGGTTGGGCGCAAAGGTAAGGATGGAAAAGAAAAAAGGAAACCGCAACCTCTGGCACCGCCCTTCTGCCTTCTGTTAATGCCGTATCATACGAATCATACCGCCGCCGCCAGCATTGTTTAACCCGGTTTTACTTAGGCTATAAGTAAAACTCAGCATAACAAATCTGCGCAAGGTAAGCACACGGCTGTCTTCAATATAGTTATTATTGGTGTTGCGGCTGATGCCCACATTTTTGTTCAGCAGGTCAATGGCACTAAGTTTAAGTTCGCCCCTGTTAAACTTCAGTACCTGCTTGCTGAGGGAAGCATTCCATAAAGGTATCCTGGTATTAAATCCTGAGGCTCTCTGGCTGTTTACTGAGTAAGTGAAATCAGTTGACAAATAAAATCCTTTTGGCAACTCCCAGTCAACTGTGCTGCTGTATTCCTGTAATAAATAATCAGCAACTGCTGTTTTTTTTATTGAATAATTGGTTTTGTTATAAGCCAGTCCCGCCCCAAAACTGAACCCGATTTTTTGCGTCGGGTTAATATCAAGCCGGATGTCCGGCCCCCACGTCCAGGTGCTGATAGTATTTTCGTTCACTTTTCCCGTTACATCATTAACAAACTGCTTTGTTCTGTTGAAGGTGGTATTATTGCTAAGTTCAACTGTTCCTTTTAAGAATTTCACAGGCATGCTATAACTGAAATTACCGTTCAGGTTATACACACCACTTACATTCATAGGTTTTATCGTTCTCTCACCAGTTGCAAGGTTTAGCGAATCGTAGTTAACAATTTTGTTATTGGTTGCCCGCATAGTCAGAAAGAAAAACAGGTTTCTGTTCCTGTATGGGCTTACCAGTGTAAGGTTCGCCTGAAGATTATGACTGTATTCTTGCTTCAGGTCCGGGTTGCCATATTTAATATTCAGCGGAATGCTCATGTCGGGAACCGGTTGCAATTGCTGCATTGTGGGCTGATTGGTAGCTGTGCCATAAGAGAAGGTAAATGTTTTAAAACGGGTAAAATTGTATTGAATCCTTGCATTTGGTAAGATGTTAGTAAAAGGCTTGCCAATTACCGAATCTTTTATTCCGCTGATTATTTTTCCTTCCAGTTCTGCCCGCTGCCAACTGGCCCCTAAGGCAAGGCTGAATTTTTTCTTTTGTGTGCGCCAGCGAAGACCTGCATTGGTATAACCATACGTATTTTCAAAATCATTGCTTTGCAATTCGTTTAGCTGATCATACTTACCATTATAATAATCATAGGTTTCCTTTTCAGAAGTACTTCTGCTGTTGCTTCTGCCGGCACTAAGCTCCAATAAAGACCGTTTTCCAACCGGTTCGGTGTAAACGGCTCTGGCGTTATAGCTTTTCAGGCTGCCATTGTTGGTGCTCACCTGATTCAACGTATCCCTTCTTGTAATGCTGCCGCCATCATAAAACTTGTTTATTGACATCAGGCTGCCATTTCCTTCGCTTTCGTTAAGGCTCGTTTGCAATGACAGTGAAAAAGTCCTGCCTTTCCGGGAAAACTTTTTTCTCCAGATCACTTCATTCCTAAAATTATATCCGTTGCTTTTATTATTACTGTTACTATAGCCTTCGTTTAGCAGCGAATGGCCAGCAGACAAGGTTTGATAATTTGACTGGCTCTTATTGTTTGTTTTTTGAAAACTCAGCGATGGGATAATTCTTAGAGAGTTCATTGAATCCAGTTGGTAAAGCAGGTTCAGGTTCAGACGATGATTATTGCTCAGGTTATCTGAATAGGTATCTTGGTTGTAAAAGTTTGTTTGCGGATAGAAATATTCCCGCTGAATATGACTTTCATTTTCAGGATTGAATCTGTTGTAGAAATAATTGCTCTGCAGATCAAGCTTTGTTCCGATAATATTATTGTAGTTTAATCCTCCGCCCCATGCAGTATTGATGCCACTGTTTCGTCCGCCCGGATTTATACCCATTGCGGCTGCATCTTCACCCGAAAGATTGATACTGATGTTTCCGCCGCCACCACGTTGCATACGGGCCAACTCGCCTGTAAAGTTTAAAATATCCATAAAAGAAAAACCTTCGGCATTGGTGTTGTTTCCCATTCCAATTGCAGAAAATTGCCTTGCTCCCTTAAAAGAGTTTACATTAAATTTCCCCTCATATCTTTGTTTACTGCCAGCCCCGGCCATCACTTTTCCAAATTTGCCTTTCTTTTTATCCTGCTTCAGTTTCAGGTTTATCGTTTTTTCATAGTTGCCATCTTCAAAGCCGGTGAGTTGAGCCTGTTCGCTTTGACGGTCATATACCTGCACTTTGTCAACTGCATCAGCAGGCAGGTTCTTTGTCGCAATTTTTGGGTCATTGCCAAAAAATTCTTTACCATCCACCAGCACCCGGTTTACTTTTTCACCCTGTGCTTTAATAGTGCCATCTTTTTCCACCTTAACTCCGGGCAGCTTTTTCAGCAGCTGCTCCACATTTGCGTTGGGCTGTGTTTTAAATGATCCGGCATTATATTGTATTGTATCGTTTATCAGTGTTATTGGCGGAGCCTCGTTGGTTACCACTACCTCCTCCAGCGTTTTCGCTTTATCATGCATTACAACTGTACCTAAGTCGGCTGACTTAGAAGTATCAGAGAGGGTAAAACTTTTATAACTGTTATGATAGTTTACATGAGTTACCAACAGCCGGTATCTGCCAAGAGGAATACCGCTGATTTCAAATTTTCCATTACTGCCTGTCATAGTAAATGAGACCAAAGAAGAATCGGCAATATCCAGCACACTGATGGTGGCAGCCGCAACAGGTTGTTTTGCAGCAGTATCAAAAGTGATTCCTTTTATACTTCCATTTTTCTGAGCCTGTGCGATAGTGCCAAAACAGAATATAACAAACAAAGTCAGTGATATTTTTCCCATGTCATTTGATTTCTGTACGAAAATATCCTGTTAGCCTGCAAACCAGGGTTAAATGCACTTTGTTTATTGTTAATGAAGGTTAATTTCGTATGTCAGTTTCCATTTTCATTCCTTTCACCACTTTCATCATCATCCTTTTCCCGGTCATATACCAGCAGTTTTACTTTCCACTCAATTGGTGCATAAAACTCGATTATCAGTTCTGCTCTTAATTTTTTTACAGCTTCTTTTGCCGGTTCTGCAAAGAATACAACACTGGTAAACTTTGCTTCTTCGGACGGAACAGCATAATCTCCTCGCAGCCTGTATGTTTGCCCCGAAAGGGTTATTGGCAGATTGTTAAGCTGACCAAACAAAACCCTGAATCTCTGCTTTGCCTTATTAAAACTTTCAGTTGAAAGCATGGCGGCCTCCCAGCTCATAGTATTCATTTCCCCTGAGAACCGGGTAACAGAAGTTTCTTCCGCTCCGCTTACAGCAATGCGGCATTCATACTTGGTTGACTGGCTGTTTACAGCAATTACATCGCCGATAATGTTTTGAAAGCCGTTAGGATAGTCGGCAAGCACTTTCTTAATATCAGAACCTGTTCCGTTTGCAGCCGGCAGTTTAAGCTGAGGCAGGACTACAGTTGAAACAAGTGTAAATGAAGTAAAGAACGCAAGGATTTTTACGAGTTTTCTCATTTGGTTTGGATTTGCCTGGTTAAAAATTTGCCCAATATTATTACAAATTGAATTTATTATATACTTTTTCAGTTCCGGCAGTCGTTAACCAAAAAGAAAATATCCTTTTATGAAAAACAAGCAGTTTGTTCATTACTACGAAACAACAAAAATTTACAGCAGCTATTACAAGCCTTCTTTCAACCTGATCCGTTTAATTAAAAGCCTTTTCGCTGCGTTTATCTATACACCGTCAGACAGGATTGTGGTCAGGCACAGGAGAAAATAGACTGTTTTTCTATTCCATAAATAAAACGGCCTGCGAATAGCAGGCCGTAATTGTTTCTGTTCAATAATATCAGTTCATTCTCATTCCCCTCATTTCTCTTTCTATAAATCTTGGTGCACCAGGGGGCATTTGCATTTGCTGCTGCTGGTTGCCGCCCATCCTGTTTAGCTTGAAAAGAAAAGTGAGCATAAAATATCTTTTCAACACCATACTTCTTGTATCCTGCACATAGTTATCGCCGGTATTACGGCTGATGCTCTGGTTCTGATTCAAAATATCATTTACAGAGAATTTTATTTCAGCGTTTTTGTTTTTCAGGAACTGCTTGCTGAAACTTGCACTCCACAACGGGATGTTCTGGTTGTAGCCATCAGTAAGACCGCTGTTGATATAGTAATCAAAATCGGTTGACAGAATGAAGTCTTTTTTGAAAGTATAAGAAAAGTCGGCAGAGTATGTTTGCGTGTAATAATCTTCATTCAGTTGTTTGTTTACCGAATATTTTATGTCGGTATAGCCAACCGTGGCTTTTACGCCAAAGTCAAGTTTTTCTTTATTATAGTTGAAACCTGCTGTCTGGCTGATGTTGAAAGTCTTGCCAATATTTCTTTCTTTATACAAAAGACTTACATTCTTTGTATATCTGACGTTGTTGCTGAAATTGAGACTGGAACCTTTCATCTTCACACTTTTAAACGGCAGGCCCACAGTAATAAAAGAAGAAATGGAGGAATAGCCGTTTACGTTCTCAGGTTTAGTAACCTGAACTTTTCTGGCCACCGAATCAATCATGTTCATAATTGTATCGATGCTGTTCACAATCTTATTGCTTGTGGCAGAGTAACTGATGTTTGCAGCAAAGAACTTAAAGTTCATAATATTAAATGTATTGTAGCCCGCATTCAGGTTGTGGGTGAACTCCTGCTTCAGGTTCGGATTACCTATCTTCAGGTTAAGCGGGTCTGATACATCCATTACGTTCTGCAACTGTGAAACAGATGGCTGATTGGTTCTTCCGCTATAGCGGAAACGCAGATTCTTATTCTTTACAGGAGTATAATTGAAATTGGCTGTAGGAAAATAGTTGACGTATTTACCACTTATTGTAGTGTCTTTGTTTTTATCTGCCTGGTAGCTGTAGCTTTCAAGTTCTGACTGCTGTAAGGCCAGACCCAGCTGATAATTATATTTTGTCTTCTGCACCCTGAAGTTGGTACCGAAACGATGGGCCGTAAAAAGGTTTTCAAATTCATTAGTTAACCTCAGGTTAGGGCTGTCAAACTTATCTGAAGAGCTGTTATAGTCATACGTCTTCTTATCCGATGTGTTTTTATTTCTTGTATAAGCATAATTGAACTCAAACAACTTGTTAAGGCCAACAGGTTCGGTGTAGGAGGCACTCCACACATTATTATTGGTTGTTGTTTTCTGATTGCTTTGTCTGTTTTGTTTGATAGAATAGTCAAACGAGCCGTCTGAACGGAAATAGTCATTGTTTGAAAGAGTAAACGATTCGCTTTCGCTATTGCCAATAGAACTGTTCCAGCCTAATGTAACAGTCCTGCCCACCTTGCCAAACTTGTGCCGGTACAAAAGGTTGTTACCGAATGTAAGTCCATTACGTTCGTTAATGTTGGATGATTTTCCGGTTATGTACAAATACTTTGCGGCCGGTGGAATTTCAACAAATGTAGAGTTAGTGTCAACATTGTAATTCTCAGAATGCTGCAACGTAAGAGAAGGTATGTACATAATTGAGTTTGACGAGTCTATCTCATACTCAAACCTGAGGTTAAACCGGTGGTTTTCATTAACGCTGTTGTATCTTGATTCGTTGGTTCTGTATTGAAGAGAATCCGAGCCTGTATTTTTTTGCGTAAATGTATAACGGGAATAGCTGCTTTCTTCCTGCTGCGGTTTTGAATTTGAAATAAAATAGCTGCCGCTTACTTTTACTTTTTTGGCCCATAGGTCGGTATAGTTTAAGCCGGTTGACAGCGACTTGGTTATACCCCGGTTTGATGTGGTTAGCTGCAAGCCACCAAAACCGCCGCCACCACCTCCGCGGCCGCCGCCACCTCCACCGCCGCCACTGAATCCACTAAAGCCGCCCATAGAACTAATGATATCAGAAAATGAAAAGCCTTGCTTATTAATATTATTTCCATTGAACAAAAGAGACACTCTTCTGTCGCCTTTAAAGGCATTAAAAGACAAGTTGCCTTCGTACCGGCCCTGGTCGCCAATACCTGCCTGTGCCCGCCCAAACACACCTTTGTTTTTGTCCTTTTTAAGTTTAATATTCAGCGACCGGGTGCGGCTTCCGTCATCTATTTTGGTAAACTTGGCCTGGTCGCTCATATCATCAAATACCTGCACACTTTCCACCATATCGGCGGTAAGATTTTTCGTAGCCAGCTTGGGGTCGGTTCCAAAAAACTCTTTACCATCCACATATACTTTTTGTACTGTTTCTCCCTGAGAAGAAACTGATCCGTCTTTTTCAACGGTCATACCGGGTATTTTTTTCAGCAGGTCCTCTACAGTTGCATTGGGCTTTGTTTTGAAAGATTCCGCTTTAAACTGAACAGTATCGTTTTTTATAATAACCGGTGCATCATTAGTAACCACTACTTCACCCAGTGTTTTAATCTGTTTCTGAACGATAATGGTTCCCAGATCAATAGTTTTATTGGTCCCGGAAATGGTAATTTGTTTTTTTATTGTTTCAATAGTTAGATGGGTAATAACGAGATTATAGCTACCAGCAACAAGTCCCTGTATTTCAAACTGCCCCTTTTTGTCGGAAATGGAATAGGAAGCCAGCGAAGAGTCCGAGCTGTTAATAACTGAAATGGTAGCTTCTGTTATGCCGGTATTTGCGACTGTGTCCACCAGTTTTCCTTTAATGATACCATCGGCCTTTTGTGCCTCAGCCGAAAGAAAAACCATCAACAACATAACAGATAAGGTAAATAGTTTCTTCATAACCAGTATTATATATGTGTACGAAAATAGACGTAAAGAAGAAGTTCAACCTTCGGACAGGGGTTAATTTTCAGCTAAAATGAGGATGAATGGTAAATGTGTGACGGCGAATGCTACGCTTTTCCAAAATGCCTGCCCGTTTTTTGGAAGCATACCATAATTTTGAAATATGAAACGACTTCTTATTTTCCTGTTATTAATATTCGGAGGTTTTTTCTATCATGCACAAGCACAAAGGGTTGATTCGCTTAAAGTAAACCAGGACTCCATTTACAAAAACCCTGAAGTAATGGCCATGCATCCGAAGGGAAAAGACTACCTGAGAACTTTTATTGAGCAAAACCTTAACCCGGCTGTACCAGTTCAAAATGGGGCACCTGAAGGTAAATACACTGTGCAGGTTGCTTTATTATTTGATACTGTAGGAAAGATAAGCGCCACCGTTTTGACAAACATCGGATATGGTATGGAAAAAGAAGCGATGAGAGTAATGAAGAAGCTGCCCCAATTTATCCCCGCAAGGCAAAATGGTATTCCGGTAAAATCGCTGCAAATCGTACCTGTTCTTTTTTGGATATCAAAAGGATTTAACTGAACAAATATTCCACATCTTCTCTCGTCAGCGACTTAACAAATGTGGTGTCGTCCGAGATGATGTCCTTTGCTAATGCCCGTTTCTTTTCCTGTAGTTGCAGAATTTTATCTTCGATAGTATCCTTACAAATCATGCGGTAGGCAAAAATGTTTTTTGTTTGGCCAATGCGGTGTGTACGGTCAATGGCCTGTTGTTCTACAGCAGGGTTCCACCATGGGTCAACAATATACACATAATCCGCAGCGGTAAGGTTAAGTCCCACGCCACCTGCCTTCAGTGAAATAAGAAACACCCTCACTTCATCATTGTTCTGAAAACTTTGAATGGCTTTCTCCCTGTCGGGTGCAGATGTGCTGCCATCAAAATATTCATACTTAATCCCAAGTTCGGTAAGCTTTTCCCTAATAAGGGCCAGCATGCCCAGAAACTGTGAGAATATCAGCGCTTTGTGGTCGCCCATGTCTTCGCTCAATTCCCTTGCCAGCTCATCCAGCTTGATGGAGTGGTTGTCAAATTTTTCCTGCTCGTTGAGTATTGCGGGAGAATCACAAATCTGCCGCAACTTCATCAGCCCTTGCAAAATGGTGAGTTGTGAACGCTGTATGCCCTGTGTTTCTATCGAACCTAATATCTGGTTGCGGAAATCGTTCCGGTATGCGTCATAAATGCTGCGCTGTTTTTCTTCCATTTCGCAGAACAGTATCATTTCCTGCTTTTCGGGCAGATCTTTGGCTACCTGTTCTTTCGTGCGGCGAAGAATAAAAGGATATAAAATTTTCCGGAGATGTTCCTTTCTGTCCTGTTCGCCAAATTTATCAATTGGAATGGCAAACTCCTGCCTGAAAAATTCCATAGTACCCAGCATACCGGGATTAAGAAAGTTCATCTGGGCAAAAATATCAAACGTATTGTTCTGCAGTGGTGTACCGCTCATGCAAAGCCTGTTCTTTGCATTCAGCAGGCAAGCAGCCTTCGTTACTTTACTGGCCGGGTTTTTAATAGCCTGGCTTTCGTCAAGTATCACATAATCAAAATCCACACTCATCAGCAGTTTAATGTCGCTTCGCAGTGTCCCGTATGTGGTGATGGTTATATCATGATCTGTCAATTCGTCTTTTATTCTTGTACGCTGCCCGCCATGATGAATTTTATAAGTAAGCTCAGGTGTAAATTTTTTTATTTCATTTTCCCAGTTGTAGATAAGTGTGGTGGGGCAAACAACCAATGCTTTCAGTTTTCCTTCAGTTATTCTGAAATGTTCCAAAAATGAAAGGGCCTGCACAGTTTTACCCAAACCCATATCATCGGCTAAAATGCCGCCCCAGTTTATTTCTTTCAGATAATTAAGCCATTGATAGCCGGCTACCTGGTAAGGCCGCAACACACCCTGCAAATGATCGGACGGGGCAATTTCCTTTATTTTATGCAGCTGCCGCAGTGTTTCATATTTTGCTTCGAGTTGTACTACCAGTTCTTCCTCGTCACGCATCTCATACAGCTCATCCACCACACTAAGATGATAGCGGGACAGTTTCAGCGAATCAGCCTTGCCTTCACCAACCCTGAAAAGCAAAGAATACTTTTTCAACCATTCTTCAGGCAAGATACCCAGGGTGCCATCGCTCAGCTGCACAAATTGCTGTTTATTAGCCAGGGCTCTTTTTACTTCTGCTATAGTTACTCTTTGATCGCCAAAAACAATATCCACTTTTGCATCAAACCAGTCAGTATTACTGCTGATGAATATTTTGGTCTGCGGTTTTGCAGTGTTGAAACGAAAATTTTTCAATGCCTCGAAACCAAACACCGGAACTTTGATGTCATTCATCGCATCTACAAACAAAAAGAACCAGTTATTCTTTAGCACATCTGCCCCTTTCAACGCCAGCGTACCAGAGTCTTCATTGTAAGCAAAATTGCTGTGAAGGTTCTGCAGTTTTTGAATGAACTCAAGTTCTTTTTCTCTGTTGCGGTGAACAATTATCACCTTATCTCCGTGCGGCACTATCACTTCATCCCTGTCTTTTGCTTTCGTTTCGTATCCTTTATAATTAAAGGATGGCTGGAAAACAAGAAACTCTCCTTTCTCCATTAAAAAGAGGTTGACCTCGGGATTCCCTTCTTTTATTTCCTGCACCAGGCTTTTATCAAAATCAACCTTATATTCCTTTGTAAGTGGCAGAATAAAACTGTTCAGGCTTTTGTTCCATTCTTCACTGTTGATGTCTTTTCTGCCAGACGGTAAAAACTCATCTACCAGGTGAATAACTTCATTGCTTTGCCACAGATGCAGTTGGTGATTATACAGGAAAAATAACGGGCTTGGCGCTTCGTTATCTCCAAGGTCGTATTCAGAAATACCAATCTTTACACGGCAATGAATGCTGTTGTGTTTGTTATCAGCGGCCGGGCCTTTAACAAGGAAATGCGGTTTTGCATCTTCGGCCAGTAATTGAAGCGGCTCAAGGTTGTTTGTCTTGAATGTTTTCGCCTCTGGCAACAAAAAAACAAACGGGCTGTTTTCAAAGAAAGTAAAAATCTTTTTGAGTTTTGGCAACAGGTATTCAGCTATCAGTTCTTTGGTTTCGCCAGGCAGGTCATCGTCTTCATGATGAATAATGTTTTCCCAAATTCCTGAAAAGGGGGAGTTGCGGCTGATATATTTATTTATTTCAGCTTCCTGTACTTTGCGAAGCATTGCCAATGACTCCCGGTCATTTTCCGGAAGTGTTTCTGTATTCACATACCGGCTTATATCAAGTTTCTCCACCTTACCCGCAAAAGCATTCTGGGCATCATTAACTTCTCCGGTTATTACATCAACAGTAAATGACGGATAGTTCTTCTTATTAAAATTAAAAACAACACCCAGCCGGTGAGTATATTCAGTTTGTTTGGGTTCATCCTGCTTTACCGGCACATCTTTCTTTTCTTCTTTCTCTTTTATCGGCAACAAAACAGGTCTTGCCGGCGCAGCAACAGGAGCTACCCGTTTAATTGATGGATCAAGCACCCTCAAAAATGGTTTGCCTTCTTTATAGGCAAATTCAAATTTTCCGGCAAGGTCGTCGTTCAGCGAATAGCCATATGCTTCGAGCAGCTTATTTTTTTCTTTATCCCAATTGCGGATACTGTCGAAATAGTTAGCGCCGTGTATGTTTAACAGCTGAAGAAATACTATAACCTTGGGGAGGCACAAAGGATGGGTTTCGTCTTCATAATCGCAACTGGTGTCAAAGTTTCTTTCGTCATTCTTGCGGATGATTACCTTGTATTCCTGCCCATGAAGTTTTACGGTTGCCTTTACTGTTTCATTCTCTGAAAAGTCAATGCTGGCTTTGTGTGTCCGCAGGTAAGTTTCAGCATCGGCCATTGTTTCGGGAGACGAAAGCACCCGCAATGTTTTAAGGTCGATGATTTTCATTTTGGCAACAGTATGCCGCTGATCATATTTTATGTCTTCAGACTGCAGATGACCCCTGTCGAGCATTTCCTGTAACTGAAAGAGTGAGGCCGCCTCATGCCTGCAAATATCGCCAAGGTTATAAGGACAAGTACAACGCAGCGACATTCCCCTGGGATCTTTAAACTTCTGTATATAGACTTTATAAAAAGTGGCGTAGCTGTCATCTTTAACCCTGAAGACAGCCGAACCAAATAAATCATCATACTCCACCAGTTCTGCAAACCCGATTGCATGGATTTTTTTTCCACGCCGGATTACCTCATCGGTTCCATGTGTGTAAACATACTTTACAAGATGCGGTAAAGCCAAAGTGATTTACATTTTTATATTAGGGATTGCAGATTGTGGCCGTTGTTATATCTGTAATCAAAAAGGGATAACCTGCAAATGTAAAAGAATGTAAAGCGGACTTCCTTGCAAATTGAGATAAATAAAAAATAAATTTTATTGAGCCTCTGTGCAAGGAAAAAGAAGTATCTTAGAAGGTTATTCCTGTTATTTCGAAATCAGTTTCCCGTCAGTATATACAGGTAATATATTGGCCACATCCGGAGTAAGGCAGAACCTGATATCTTCTATTAATCCAAACCGCTCTACCAGCCTGTGATAGTGTGTGAGTTGTGGCGCAAACTCAAGCAGTTTGTTTTTTTGTTTGGCATACATTGTTTCCGCCATTAATGAACTGTCACAACGAATTTCAAAATTCTTCTTTATATTGCTGATGACGGCACCTGCAAATAATGTGTCTTCAAGATTGAACCTGTCTTTCCATCCGGCGCAGCCGAGTACCACATTCTTATTTTGCTGCAACAGGTAGTCACACACTGCAGATAAATTGGGAAAAGAACCTGAAATAATAGCATCGGCATTTTTGTCCAGAGCCATTTGCAGCAGTCTTGTGCCATTTGTAGTGGTAAGCACCAATGTTTTGTTTTCAATAAATTCTCTTGGGTATTCAAGCGGTGAATTTCCGTGCTTCAAACCTTCGGCAATCATACCGTCTCTTTCGCCGGCGGCAATGCCGTCAATCCGTTTACTTATTTCTATCGCTTTGGGGACAGAATCAACAGGGATAACAGCTTTTGCGCCATTATGCAAAGCCGACGCAATAGTGGATGTAGCCCGGAAAACATCAATAATCACAACTACACTGTTGCTTAAATCATACAAATGCAGGAGGGCCGGAGAAATACAGGTGTGGAGGAAAGGCTTGTTACTCATATACTGCTGCAAAAATAATGGTTCGGGGGTAAAAAAACAGTAACGTTATTTATTCAGCAATATTTTCCACCGGCCAGATTCCGCTGTTTTTTTAATTAAATCAATATGCTGCTCAAGCAAGCGGTGAAGATACCGGCCAAGGTAAAAGCTATTGAGAAGATAGCCCACAAAACCAGCAGGAGCTTCATAATAAAAGATATTAATCATTATCGTGCCGTTTTCGCAGGGTTTAAAGTGGTGTTCGTGTTTCATTACTTTAAAGTCGCCATCCAGTTGCTCGTCTGTGAACATTTCAAATTTCTTCATTTCGGTAATTTTCACCCGCAACAACCTTGTTTTAAAAAAGTGTTTTGCTTTCCAGGTAACTGTTTCATCTTTTTCAATGAGTCCCATTCTTGTTCCGGCTACAGCCTCTTCTCCATAATCTGCCATTGATTCTTTATGCAAACTAATATGACGGCTCAGGTCGAAAACCACTTCAACCGGAGCTGCAATAAATGTGGTAATGTGTATTACGGGCATCTGAACAAGTTAGAAGTATGAGGTAAGAAATACGTTCGTCTTATTCAAAATAATATTAAGAGAATGGAATCTTTGCCACTTTTGCCATCAGCAGTTTATCTCTCACCTTGATATAGATATCTGTGTCAATTGCAGAAAAGGTTGTGCTTACATAACCCATTCCTATTGCTTTTCCCAAACTGGGCGATTGGGTGCCCGATGTGACATGGCCAATAGTTACACCTTCAAAATCCTTTATTTCATAGCCATGGCGGGGAATGCCTTTTTCAACCATCTCAAACCCAACTAATTTTCTTGTTACACCTTCAGTTTTTTGCTGTGCAAATATTTCTTTCGATGTAAACTCTTTGGTAAACTTGGTTATCCAGCCCAGGCCCGCCTCAATAGGTGATGTGGTGTCATCGATGTCATTTCCGTAAAGACAGAAGCCCATTTCAAGCCTGAGCGTATCTCTTGCGCCAAGTCCAATCGGTTTTAACCCCTGTGGAGTTCCTTCGGTAAAAATGGCCTCCCAGATTTTATTGGCGTCATCATTTTTATCTTCAAAATATATCTCAACTCCACCCGCCCCGGTGTAACCTGTTGCACTGATTAATACATTATCCACACCCGCAAAAGTTCCTTTAACGAAAGTGTAATACTTCAGGTTCAGGATATCCATTTCGGTAAGTGGCTGCAGAATTTTTGTAGCATTCGGGCCTTGCACAGCCAGTAAAGCCGTTTTTGCAGAAATGTTATGTATCTCCACATCGCTGGTGTTATGGTCGCTTATCCAGTTCCAGTCTTTTTCAATATTAGAGGCGTTTACCACCAGCATGTAAACGTTATTTTCTTCAATACAATATACCAGCAGGTCGTCCACTATGCCACCCTCATTATTGGGCAGGCAACTGTATTGAGCTTGACCAGCTTTTAATTTTGATGCATCATTACTGGTTACCCGTTGTATAAGATCAAGTGCATTTTCACCTTTAAGAATAAATTCTCCCATGTGACTTACGTCAAACACTCCGGCGTTTTTCCGTACGGCTGCATGTTCGTCGTTAATCCCCGTGTAAGAAATAGGCATATTGTACCCTGCAAATTCAGCCATTTTGGCCCCGAGAGCAATATGTTTATGTGTAAAAGGAGTATTCTTCATATGGTCAGTTTTGCCGCAAATGTAGTTCAAATAAAGCAGGGTTTTATTTCAAAAACACATTAAAAATATTTTTGCATCATTTGAATTCCTACTTTTATAAAAGATAAAACATGGTTATGAAAAAACTTTTTTTCTTTATTGCATTCGTGTCATCATGCCTGTACACAAACGGACAGAAAGTAACCGGTTGCGGTTTTAAAGTGCCGCCCAGGTCTTTGCTAAAAACAAATTTTCAGTCTGTTTACGAAGCCAAGCAGATTATCAACAACATGAAGGATACGATCCACTGGACAGAAAACTTCAGTGTAAAAGAACAAAACGGTATCCGTAATGCCTATGCCACAATTATTAATAAAATAAGGTGGATTATTTACGATAATAATTTCCTGGAAGATATTGATGCTTATGCCTCCACAAAATGGGCATCCATCAGTGTGCTGGCTCACGAAATGGGCCATCATTACTATAATCACACCATCAGCGGAAGCGGCAGCACACCACCAAAGGAAATAGAAGCAGATGCTTTCTCCGGATATGTAATGCAAAAACTGGGAGCTACCTTAAACGAATCCGTTGCTGCAATAACAGCTATCGCTTCTGACCGTGCCAGTGCTACTCACCCTGCAAAGAGAGACAGGGTGGCCGCTATTACAAAAGGCTGGAACCAGGCAAAAACAGAAGGAACAGGAAATACCGGACCTGGCAATACGGGCGGTGGTACAAGCGGCGGCAACACAGGGGGAAACACGGGGGGCAATACCGGTAACACCGGAGGCAATACAGGTGGTGGCAACACTGGCAACCTTCCTCCGGCTGATGATGCAAGCTGGATTAGCCTTACTGTACAAAGCACCAAAGATGAAAGGGTGTTACTGAGTGATGACGGTAAAAACTACCAGGCTGCCGATATTAAGGCTGGCGAAGCTTTTATTTTCCGCTTTGAGATTTATGAATATGGCTGGCTGAAACTTTCATACTTCAATGGTTACAGAACCTTTAAACTGATGCATGGAAAAGACTATAGCATTCTCTGGAACCGGCGCACCAAAAACTGGACAGTGGTGGAAGTTCCTAACTAACAGAGTTGTTTTTTTATTACAAAAGAAATGGCTCCAGAAAGGAGCCATTCTTTTTTCCCGCATCAACCAATAATCTGATTCCGGGATTCAACCAAAGTGGTATAGGTTTTTATAACCATTCAACCAGCGATGAAACCGGGCTTGGGCCAACAGCCATCGCATCATTCATCATCATTTCCTTTTTTGTTTTACTGGTTGGTTTTGACTGTTTCGCTTTTTCCTGCAATTCTTTAATACGCCTTTCACTTTCTTTATTCTGTTCTTCTTTCTTTTTATTCTCTGCATCAATCAGTTTTTGAATAGAATCATTTACAACCGGGGCGGCAGGGCTTACAGGTGGTTTCGGGCCTTCATTGTATCTGTATTCATTATTGTCAGAGTGGGAGCTAACAGAGGTGCCGTTGGGGTCTTTCAGTTCGCCATTAGGCCCCATTACATAGTCGATACCTGTGCGATAATAAAAATCATTGTCGTTATCATCATCAATAGTTATGCCTACAACCTTATCTCTGCGATAACTTCTCTTAACCTTTACATGAATAGAGTTTAACTTCCTTTTTACCGAAGGGTCGAAACTTATTTTCTTTCCAACCGGAACAAAAATTTCCACCTCCACATGCTGACCACGAAACTTGCTGTGCCTGTCAATGGCGTAACAATTGGCTATATCAAGCACACTGTCTTTTGATACAACACTGAAATCTATCTTTTCTGCCCTGTTCTCTGCCTCTTTGGCATTTCTGCCAAATCCATACTTTTTAATGTTTACATGGTACTTGTCGTCGGCACTTGCCTTTACTGTGAATTTAGCTGCGGCAAACTTCATGGTATCATCGCTCAGGTCCCAGCCTTCACCACCATCATTCATCCAACCGAACCGGCCTGTAAATTCCAGTTCGGGCTGCGATACGGCCACTATCATCTTACCATTAGCCGGCTGGGTAATGGCTACCGGTTCAGCAATATCTCTGTATGTTCTGAAATCATTGAAAATACTTGACACGAACAAAATCATTGCTATCCAGCCCAGTGTCCATAGTCCGCCAAAGGTCCAGCCGAGATAGTTATTCTTTGACCTGGCTTTTATCACTCTGCGTATAATCCATGTGATAAAACCAATAAGCGGAACAACAAGGAACAGGATTAATGTAGCCCAGGCCAGGAACTGCTGCCATTTGCTTGTCCACAGAAAGTTGTTGATTGGCCACCAGGCAATGCCGCCAAACAGTAAAGCAATAAGACCAACAAAAAGTGAAAATGCAATGATGGCTGCAAAGAAAAGGAAGATAGCTTTGAAAATCACAGCAATAGCATGACCAATTCCGTAGCCGCCACGGCGGGCTGATTCGCTGAATTCATTTGCAAAGGCTTTACCTCTTGTATTGGCAAATTCTTTTGCCCTGCTGCCAAAATTCTGGGCCGATTCTTTAACTTCTGCGCCCCACTCTTTCATGCTTCCTTTCATCTCATCTATCCCTTCTTTCACATTTTGGCGGATGCGGTTCACATCTACTTTTTCGCCACGCATTTCCATTTTCTGATATTCACTGTTTGCTTCCGGCAATACAATCCACATAACAATGTATGCAAGGATAAATGTGCCTGTGAATGAGCCAAACAGGATATTCGGGAACCAGAAGTGTCCGTCAAACGGCCAGCTTAAAGCACCAAAGAAAATATTAAGGATAAAAGGCACTGCAAAAATGAAACGTATCATTGTGGGGTTCTTGTCAAAATACGCAGCAAGTCCTCCGGCCACACCACCAATCATTTTATCATCGGGATTGCGATATAGACGCTTGCCCACATATCCTTCCAGATCTTTTGGCGGAAGCAGCGCCCACATAACTATATATGCCAGCACACCAAGACCTGTTGCAAGTGTAAGAATTACAAAAATCAATCGGATTACAGCAGGATCAATATTTGTATAGCTTGCAATACCACTGCACACACCGCCGAGAAACTTATCGTTAGTGTCACGGTACAGCCTTCTTTTTTCTTTTGTTGTGTAGGAATATCCGCCCCCTGCGTTTTGTTGTTGTCCGCTTGTGTTTTCTGTAGCTGCATCTTCTTTGTCGGCGGCTTCAAAGTCTTCCACACGGCCCATTGAGTGAATAATTTCCTCCACATCTTCATCAGTGACATGTACACCGGCTTTTGTTTTTTCGCTCATCAGCTCGGCTATGCGGCTTTCTATATCGTTTATTATTTCATCTCTTCCCTCTTCGTGTGCAAAATAGCGGCGTAAACTTTCAATGTATGCCTGCAGTTTTTCGTAAGCCGAATCTTCAATCGGTATTACCCGGCCGCTGAGGTTAATGTTTATTATCTTTTTCATTTTATGTTATTTGGTTGATGACTGCCCTGTTTTGCAACAGGACCTGATTATTGGTTGGTTAACGGTTCATTTGGTTTTTTACTGGTTAGTGCATTTACTCCGTTGGAGAGTTCATCCCAGGTCTGCTCCAGTTCCTTGTAAAAGGTTTCGCCTTTTTCTGTAAGCGAAAAATACTTGCGGGGAGGCCCCGAATTACTTTCCACCCAACGGTAAGTGAGCATATTGGCATTTTTCAAACGGGTAAGCAAGGGGTACAATGTGCCCTCCAGTATCTGAAGGTTGGCAGCCCGCATTTCTTCCACTATGTCACTGGGGTAGGCCTCACCCCGGCGGATAACAGAAAGAATACAGAACTCCAGGATTCCCTTCCGCATCTGGCTTTGTGTGTTTTCTATATTCATAACATCGTCTTTTAGTCTTTGACATCACAAAGATAGGGCGATATTTGGTACTATGCAAAACAAAGTACCGTGTTTTTTTTAGTAATGTTGAAAAACATGCAACCAAATAATGCTTTATATATTGATTTTCTGTTGGTTATAAATAGTGTTATGAAATTTTATTTTTTGGAATTAAAGTATAACCGGCATATTTTAAGGACAAACTGCAAAAAAAGAAGCATTTTACAGACCTTTATAATAGATATGAAAAGATACTTTTTCCCCTTTTTCGCCCTGTTTCTTCTTTTTTCTTGTTCAGACAAATACCAGGCGTTTCGCAGCAATTACCGCTTTAAAAGCCCCGACGGAAAACCTGACTACAGTCAGCTTGATTATTGGGCCGCCCATCCCAGGAAATGGGATCCGTCTGACAGCATACCAAAACCGTTACGGTTTGAACCTAAAGATTCGCTTGTGGACGTTTTCTTTATTCACCCCACAACTTACACAGGTGTACGAACCGGGATGAATGCCACAATTGACAACGATTACATCAATGCAAAAACAGACTACTCAGGCATACTTTTTCAGGCAAGCGTATTTAACAGACAATGCCGTGTATTTGCTCCCCGCTACAGGCAGGCGCATATCAGTGCTTTTTTTATGAATGACAAGCAAAAAGCAGACTCGGCACTGGCGATAGCCTATGAAGACATTAAAACCGCTTTTGAGCATTACCTGAAAACCTGGAACAAGGGCCACCCCATCATTATTGCCGGGCATAGCCAGGGAGCATTATTGGCTGAAAAAATTTTAAAAGAATATTTTGAGGAGAAGCCGCTGAAAAACAAATTAGTTGTGGCCTATACTTTAGGCTGGCCCGTTCCGAAGGATATGTTCATCTCAATGGAAATGTGCAAAGACTCTTTGCAAACCGGCTGCCTGTGCGGCTGGCGTACTTTCAGAAACGGATATGTGCCTTCATACCTGAAAAAAGAAAACGGAAACTCTTATGTAACAAATCCGCTTACGTGGACTGTAACAAATGAAGCGGCAGGCAAGGCCCTGAACAAAGGAAGTGTACTCACAAAATTCAATAAGGTTTATAAACATACCACAGGAGCAAGAACCGAAAACGGCTTCCTGTATATAAGTAAGCCTAAGTTCCCCTGGGGCTTTCTTTACTTCACTAAAAACTATCACATTGGAGACATCAACCTGTTTTATGTAAACCTGCAGGAAGATATTAAAAGAAGAATCGGTCTTTTCTGGAAATAGTGTTTACTCCTTTGTTTTCAGCCATTCCTTTTCACTGCTGGTTGCCTCAACCAAAGCATAACTTTTTACATTTCCGATGGTTGCCTCATCCAGCATATCAACAATGGTTCTGTATGCTGCATCTGCCGAAGGTTTTATCAGCAGCATCAACCCATCACGGCCAAATTTATACTGTGCCGTATTATCAAGCTGGTGTTGTTTTCTGATAACGATTGTCCTTAGTTCAAGATTTGTAACCGGAAATACCTTACCGGCTTTTACCGCTTTGTCCCAGTCGCCTTCATAATAATAGCTTCTCCCGCCAAGCAACACCGTTAATGCATAGGAGTCACCGATTGGCGTTGGCGAACCATCTGTACGGGGCATGTTCAGGTTCATTACTGTGGGACTACCCATCCGGGTGGTTAAAACAAAAAAGGCGATCAGCAAAAATCCCAGGTCAACCATTGGGGTCATATCAACCCGCAGGTTTCCCTTCATCATTTTTCTTACACCAGCCCTGTGCCGTTGTGGGGTGGCGGGAGTATCAATTTGTGCCATACTTTTCTTTATTGTAAGACCCGGCATTGTCATCATTCCATAAAGATTGTTTTATTGACTTCTGTCATTGAAAATGGCAGGTGCCTGAAGTATCTTTAGGATGTGAAATAAACAGGCTTAAAACAGAAAACATGAAAACCATTATCATTCCCACCGACTTTTCTCCGGTAGCCACCAATGCCATGAATTATGGAATTGATATGGCAAAAGCCATCCATGCCAGTGTGCTGCTTTACCATGTGTACCAGGTTCCGGTAAGTATCAGCGATACACCGGTATTATTATTATCGGTTGATGATTTGAAGAAAAATGCTGAGGAGAAAATTGCAGCATTAAAAGCACAGGCTGAGCATATCGTTTCTGGAAGTATTAAAATATATGCCGAAACACAATTGGGTAATGTAGCCGATGAGATAGAGAACCTTTGCAAAAGAATAAATCCGTTTGCTGTTGTGATGGGAACAAAAGGTCATTCAGGCATAGAAAAAGTTGTTTTTGGCAGCAACACTATTTCCGTGGTCAAGCATCTTACCTGGCCTGTTATCTGCATACCTCCCGGAAAAGAATATGGAAACGGAATAAAAAAAATTGGCTTTGCCTGTGATTTTAAAAATGTAGTGGAAACAACGCCTGCACATTTTATAAAATCATTTGTAAATGAGTTTAATGCGGAACTGCATGTACTCAATGTTGACCACCAGAACAAACATTTTACTACTGAAGTTCCTCAGCAATCGGCATTGCTCCACACCATGCTTGAGGATGTAAAACCTCAATATCATTTTATTGACAACAAGGACATTGAAGACGGCATTAACGATTTTGCCGAACATAATAACCTCGACCTCATCATCACTATACCCAAAAAACACAAACTGCTGGAAGGACTGTTCAGGCCAAGTTCTGTCAAACAATTAGTCTTTCACTCTCATGTGCCGGTTATGTGTGTGCATGAATAAAGCCTCCCTGCCCTCCGAAGGAGGGTTCCGAACTTCGGTACCCGAAAGTTTACATTTTCTATTGTAAACTTCATTCTATCGGAGTTCAAAGTCCCCCTTGCGGAGGATTTAGGGGGCATTAAAACTCAGCACTGCCCGGTGTTCTCGGAAAGGCGATTACGTCACGAATATTGGTCATGCCGGTAACAAACTGCACCATTCTTTCAAAGCCTAATCCAAAGCCAGCATGTGGCACAGTGCCAAACCTCCTTGTATCGAGATACCACCAAAGCTCTTCAACCGGGATGCCAATTTCTTTCATTTTTGCTTCCAGTTTATCCTGGCGTTCTTCCCGCTGGCTGCCGCCTACAATTTCACCAATACCGGGAGCAAGAATATCCATCGCTGCTACGGTTTGTTTTCCTGCTTCGCAACCATCATTCTGGCGCATATAAAATGCTTTAATCGCCGCAGGGTAATTATACAGAATAACCGGCTTTTTAAAGTGTTTTTCCACTAAGTAGCGTTCATGTTCACTTTGTAAATCCATTCCCCAGCCAGTGATGGGATATTGAAATTTCTTTTTCTTGTTATGATTGCTTTCCCGGAGAATATCAATAGCATCAGTATAAGTAAGTCGTTCAAAACTGTTATTCAGCACAAATTCCAGTTTTTCCATCAGTCCCAACTCACTGCGTTTGTCTTGTGGCAGTTGCTTTTCTTCATCAGCAAGACGCTGAGCCAGAAATTCAAGGTCTTCCCGGTTGTTATTTATCGCATACCTGATAATGTATTTGATGAATTCTTCGGCCAGGTTCATATTATCCTCAAGATCATAGAAAGCCATTTCGGGTTCAATCATCCAGAACTCGGCCAGGTGTCTGGCTGTATTACTGTTTTCTGCACGGAAGGTAGGGCCGAATGTATAAATATCGCCGAAGGCAGTTGCGCCCAGCTCGCCTTCCAGTTGTCCGCTTACTGTAAGATTAGTACTGCGTCCAAAAAAGTCTTCCTTAAAATTGATTGTACCATCATCATTCCTGCGAGCCGAACCATCAATAGGCAAGGTGGTCACCCGGAACATTTCACCGGCACCTTCTGCATCGCTGGCAGTGATGATGGGTGTGTGCATATACAAAAATCCTTTTTCGTTAAAGAACTTGTGTATGGCAAAAGCCAGTGAATGACGCACCCGGAACACTGAACCAAAAGTGTTAGTACGGAAACGCAGGTGTGCTTTTTCTCTTAAAAACTCTAAACTGTGTTTTTTGGGCTGAAGCGGATATTTTTCTGCATCGCTGTCGCCCAAAATTTCGATGGCAGCGGCCACCAGATCCATTTTCTGGCCTTTACCCAGCGAAGGCACAACCATTCCGGTAACTTTCAGCGAAGCGGATGTGGTGATGCGTTTCAGCGTTTCTTCAGGGAATTTTCCCAGTTCCACCACTACCTGCAGATTATTGTTGGTGCTGCCGTCGTTAAGGGCAATAAACTGGTTGTTGCGAAATGTACGGACCCAGCCCATAACGGTTACTTGTTGACTTTGTGGCTCCTGCGCCAGCAACTCTTTTATTTTGATTCTTTTGTTGAACATAGTCTGTTTTTGAGAGGTGCAAAGGTAAGCTTCATTGGTGAACCGGGTGGTGTTGACGGCTTATACTTCAGGAGGTAAGCCGAAATCCGGCTCAAACAGAAAATTTTTGGTTTTCCCGCTTTTGCCTTAACATTGCATTAGAAAAACGGCCGATAAGTACGTCTCCGGGCAACTTGCCACTCATTTACCAGCCTGTTTTCATTCAAAATAAATTCAAAATTTTCTTATCTCAAGATTGGTGACACCGAGTTGTGATTAACCTCAACACTTTTGTATGTACGACATTCTCCAACTGAACGACATGCTCGTTCCTGAGCTGCTGGATATAGCCGAGCAGTTAAAAATCCCCAACGCAAAAAAATTAAGCAAACAAGACCTGGTTTATAAAATACTTGACAGTCAGGCTATTGCCGGGGCAAAAGGTGCAAAACCATCCACCGATGGCAAGCGTAAACGCATTATTAAAACCACCACCGCCACCGGCAGCGAAGAAGCTGTAGTGGAAAGTAACGGCGACGAAAAAGAAAAGCCGGTTAAAAAGCATCTTCCCGCCCCTAAGAAAGAAACAGCAGCAGTAAAAGAAGTTCCGGCAAAAGAAGTCCCTGTTAAAAAGCCCCGTAAAAAACACGAAGAAACCGCCGGGGAGGCCAATGAAGAGCATGAGAGGAAAGACCCGGTTACAATGCCTGAAGTATCAGAACAAATATTGCAGCTGCTGGCCGATCCTCCGGCAGAATCCTCTGAAGAACCCGGTACCGAACAACAACAAAATGGTGGTCAGGCCAAGCAATATCCCCAGCGCCGGGAACAGCAGTTTAATGTTGAGTTTGACGGAGTAATACTCGGCGAAGGTGTTCTGGAAATGATGCCTGATGGATATGGGTTCCTCCGTTCATCTGATTATAATTATTTGTCTTCACCTGATGATGTATATGTTTCCCCATCACAGATAAAACTGTTTGGTTTAAAAACTGGTGATACTGTTTATGGCGCTGTTCGTCCGCCAAAAGAAGGTGAAAAGTATTTTGCCCTGCTGAAAGTAGATACGATTAATGGTAAACGTCCCGAAGAAGTCAGGGACAGGGTGCCATTCGATTATCTGACACCGCTTTTCCCATTTGAAAAGCTGAACCTTTTTACTACGCCTTCTGATTATTCAACCCGGATAATGGACCTGTTTACACCTATCGGTAAAGGCCAGCGGGGATTGATTGTGGCGCAGCCAAAAACAGGTAAGACCATGTTGTTGAAAGCAGTAGCGAATGCTATTGCCTCTAACCATCCCGAGTGCTACCTGATGGTGGTACTGGTTGATGAAAGACCGGAAGAGGTAACCGATATGGAAAGGAGTATAAAAGGAGAAGTAATTGCTTCCACTTTTGACGAACCGGCAGAAAAGCATGTAAAAGTTTCAACTATTGCCTTGCAAAAAGCAAAACGCCTTGTTGAGTGTGGTCACGATGTAGTGATACTGCTTGATTCCATCACCCGTCTTGCCCGTGCCCACAACACCGTAGCCCCTGCATCAGGTAAGGTGTTATCTGGTGGTGTTGAAGCCAATGCAATGCAGAAACCAAAGCAGTTCTTTGGTGCTGCCCGTAAAATTGAAGGTGGCGGTTCGCTTACTATCATTGCCACTGCACTTGTTGATACAGGAAGCAAGATGGACGAAGTAATCTTTGAAGAGTTCAAAGGAACGGGTAACATGGAATTACAGCTCGACCGTAAATTATCGAACAAGCGTATCTATCCGGCTATTGACATTGTGGCCTCATCAACCCGCCGTGATGATTTGTTGCTGGAAAAAGATGTGCTGCAACGGATGAACCTGCTCCGTGTTTATCTTACTGATATGAACCCCGAAGAAGCCATGCGGGAACTGCAAAACCGTATGAAAGGAACGAAGAGTAACGAAGAGTTCCTGGCAAGTATGAACGGGTAGTGGCACTATTATTTTGATAAAAATGTATTTCAGATAAAAGAGTTCGCAAGCTTGTGAGCTCTTTTTTTGTTTGCTGGCACTTCTTTTCGCATTAGTATTAATGCTACCTTGCTTTTGCTTATTCAACTGCAGTTCAATGGTAATCCAAATGAAACCGAAGTCTTTTTTGTTCTATTCTTGTTTTCTGTTAATATTCCAAAGTGCTTTCCCGCAAACTCATTTTGGCGTTTCTGTTTCCTTACATAAGACCGCACAAACTTCTTTTTTGCCGGCGGCAGGCATTTCATATGAAAAAAACATCTCAAAGAACAATAGCATTGAAGCAGGAATAATTTTTAGGAGTTGTATTGATGCGGGTTTAAAGTATTTTTTTCTTCCAGAAAACTGGATGAACGACCGCTATATAGTAACCTATTCTGCAAAACAGAGCTTTCTGTCCGTTCCACTTGTTTTTACACAGCATACAAAAGTTGTAAGCATATCGGCCGGGGGTACAGTTGATTTCTTTTTAAACTGGAAGGAAAAGAAAAAAGAGGTTGCTACATACAGCATTACTTCGGCTCCTACACAAGTGCCTTCTGGCGCACCGCCAACTTTTATATACGACAGCCCGCAATTAGAAGCAATTGTAAACGGGCCACTACCTTTTTACGATTTCGACAATAAGGTGTTGTTCGGGTTGCTTTTCAGAATAAGTAAAAAAATGGTGGTTGCAAAAAATATATTTATTGAACCTCTTATCTCATATAATCCCGTTCTTACAAAGTACAGCGTAAATAGAGGCTATAAATCTGTCAAACGGGAATTTCTTAGCGGAGGAGTTTCGGCAAAGTTCTCTTTATAAAAAAGCATTTTACACTTTATCGTCCATGTAACATCCTTGCTTATTTCGTGTAAATTCGTACCGTTCGTGGCCACACAAAAAATACATATCGAAGAGTTTTTAGAACGGGCAAAACACCTTCCCGTTTTTGATGTTCGCAGTCCGGGAGAGTTTAACCATGCTCACATTCCAGGTGCTTATTCTTTGCCATTGTTTTCAGATGAAGAAAGAAAAGTTGTCGGCACTACTTACAAACAAAAAAGCCGGGAAGCTGCTATAAAGATTGGCCTGGATTATTTCGGGCCAAAAATGCGAAAAATGGTTGAGGAGGCAGAAAGCATTTGCGATTCCAGATTGCAGTTTGCGGATTCGGCAGAATCTGAAATCGCAAATTTAAAATCTAAAACCATTTTAGTTCATTGCTGGCGGGGCGGCATGCGCAGCGGGGCCGTTTCCTGGTTGCTTGACATGTATGGCTTCAAGGTTTATACATTAATTGGCGGGTACAAAAAATTCCGCAATTATGTGTTAGGAACATTCAGTCTTCCTTTTCAGTTTAACATACTGGGCGGTTATACCGGATCTGGCAAAACAGAATTATTAAATGCTCTGAGAGAAAAAGGAGAGACCATAATTGACCTTGAAGGCATCGCCCATCACAAAGGCTCTGCTTTTGGCAGCATTGGCATGCCAAAGCAACCCACACAGGAAATGTTTGAAAACGTATTGGCACAAAAACTGCAAGAAGCCGGAAGGCAGAAGTCAGAAACAGGAAATGTTCAATCAGAACTCCGGCTTCCGGCCTCTGACATCTGGTTAGAAGACGAATCTCAGCGCATTGGCCTGGTGAATATTCCCGGTGATATGTGGAGAAATATGCGGCAGTCACCTCTATATTTCATTGATATCCCGTTTGAAGAAAGGTTGAAACATATTACAGAAGAATACGGTAAGTTAGAAAAACAACCACTTCTCAATGCCATCGGCAGAATAAAAGAAAAGCTTGGGGGGCAAAATACCAAAGCCGCTGCTCAGCTTCTTGAAGAGGGAAACACCCTTGAAAGTTTTCGTATCTTATTGAAATACTACGATAAATTTTATTTCAAAGCCCTGCACAATCGGGAGGGCCTAAATTCGTTATTACATACTGTAGCTTGTGAATCCGTAAATCCTGAAAATGCCAAATCACTCATCCTTGAAAAACAGAAATCAACATAAACCCATTCTGCTGACTGTTGCCTTATTGTTTTCCTCCTTTATTATTCATGCCCAGTCTCTTACCGGCCTTTGGATTGGCTCCGTAAGCAATGATAGCGTCAGCATCCGCAAAGACCAGTCATTCGAAATTGCCCTTACTGAATATAAGGGCAAGGTGTATGGCTACTCCCGAAACGAATTTATTGTTAACGATACGCTGTATTATATCGTAAAACGGGTAAAGGGTGAAATTGAAGGAGATGTGTGCGAAGTAACCGATGAAAAAATTATCGCTTACAACTTCAAAGGCAAGCTGGACAAAAATGTAAAAGTCATCAGCACCTTCCGTCGCAACTTGAAAGACAGTACATGGTATCTTGATGGTACATGGAAAACCAAAGCAACCAAAAACTACTACTCTGTGAGCGGAAAAGTAGCACTTGGCGAAGAAAAGGATTTAACTGCCTCAAAAATATTTCCGCACCTTGAAGAACTGAATCTTGCAAATGATGTGGCTTTCTACAAAGAAAGAAAACAGGATGCCGTTGCCATGATTAAAATTGCAACACCGGAAAGACTGATTTCCTCATTGCAGGATAATAAAGAAATCCCCAATCCTGAAACGGCAGGAATAGTGCCCGCCAAACCTGATGTAAAACTTGCTGTTGCTGATTTACCTAAATCAACAGAAAAAACTGAACCGGTTGCAGCAGATCTTTTGAAGATTGATACAAAAACAGAAGTTGCAACAACCAGTATCAATCCTTCTGTAAAAGAAAAGACAGATTCGGTGATTGCCAAAGCGGAGGTTCAGCCAACACAAACTGACAAAGTAATTAACGAACCAGCTATAGCCAAAACAACAGCCGATCCTCAAAAAGAAAAAACGGAACCGGTAGTTGCAAAGAGTAATCAACAAGAAATTGTTACAGTGGCAGAAAATATAAAGACCGACCAAAAAGTAACGGATAAAACTAATACCGAGCCTGCCATAGCCAAAACAACAACCGATTCTCAAAAAGAAAAAACGGAGCCGGTAGTTGCAAAGAATAATCAGCAGCATAATGTTGCAGTGACGGAAAGCATAAAGGCGGATCAAAAAGCAACGGATAAAACAATTGCAGAACCCGCCATAGCCAAAACAACTACCGAGCCACAAAAGGAAAAACCTGAGCCAGCAGTTGCGGAGAATAATCAGCAGCAGAATGTTGCAGTGACGGAAAGCATAAAGGCGGATCAAAAAGCAACGGATAAAACAATTTCCGAACCTGCCATAGCTAAAACTTCAACCGATCCTCAAAAAGAAAAAACGGAACCTGTTGCTGCCAGTAATAACCAGCAGCCAAAAATTTCAGCAGCTGAAATGGTTAAGATGAATGCCGATCAACAAAAGGACAAAGCAATCAGTCCGGCTTCACCTGAAGTTACTATTACAACAACCACACCAACTGATGTAATGGCTGCAGCTCAAAACAAAAAACCGGTAACACCTGAAGAAGCCAGTCGCATCGCAATCAATCAGACGGCTACCGAAAAACCTAAAGTAAAACTGACTGCCGCCGATATTAAAACAAAAACAATTGACATTGGCGGCCGCAAATCCGAGTTCAGCCAGGCAGTACTCTTTACCAGCGACAGTCTTGAAATTGCACTTTATGATAATGGCGAAATTGATGGCGACACGGTAAGTGTGTATATGAACGGACAAATAATTATGTCTCACCAGGGACTTAAATCAACCGCTATCAAAAAATCTATCCAGGTTCCTGCCGGCACAGATGAGTTTACTTTAGTAATGTATGCCGAGAGCCTTGGCAAACTGCCTCCTAACACCGGCTTGCTCGTTATCCGTGATGGCGACGATGTGTATAATCTTCGTTTTAGTTCTGACTTTCAGAAGAGTTCCGGTATTGTGCTGAAGAGAAACAGGTAGCTGTATTTGTTGTTTGCATACTACTGTTTATTTTTATTAAATGAAAGTTCTCTTTGCCGTCATACTCCTGTCTTTAAGCATTAACATTATAAATGCTCAAACCACCGAAACCGACACCGTTTATTCCGCTACGGTAAAAGATAAGTTTGTCATCACCGTCCGGAAGCCAGCTGGTTTTTCAATTGCAAAAAAATACCACCATGTATATATGACCGATGGGACAATCGGCATTGGCGAGTATGTATTTGGCAAAAGCTCTTCCTGGGCGGCTACGATTCCTGCTAATTGTGTAATCATTGCCATTGGTCATATTGGCAACTGGCATGACAAGCGGCCAAGAGACTTTATTCCTTCAGACATCAGCAAGAATGTGGAAGATAACTTTGGTAAGGCCGATAAGTTTTACCTGTTCATGAAAAACGAACTCATCCCTAAAATGGAAAAGAAGATGTCCAATAAAAAAAGTCGGGCATTTTTCGGACATTCGTTTGGAGGTTTATTTTGCTTATATACCTTATTCAAGCCCGACAAACTGTTCGACTATCATTTTGCCATCAGCCCTTCTATCTGGGCCAATTATTATGAGCTTGACAAAATCGAAGAACAGTATTCTAAAACGAATAATAAACTAAAGGCAAACGTAACCCTGTATGCCGGTGGCCTTGAATTTCTGAACAAAGTCCTCTATTCCACCCGGAGTTTTTACAGCACCGTTACCAAAAGAAACTACGCCGGTCTTACTATAACAAAAAACGAAATCAATAACGCCAATCATTTCAGCATACGCAAGCCTGCCGTTGATAAAATATTTGAGATACTTAAGAATAAGTAAACTGACACTTTTACCTTTGACCGCTAAACAACCGATTAATGAATTCTGACTCACAACTCAATAATAACAACTCTTTTCCGCTTACCCAGTTCTCTCACGGTGCTGGCTGCGGCTGTAAGATTGCACCCAAAGTGCTCGATGAAATCCTGAAAAGCAATATTGCCTGGCCCGATAATGATAAACTGCTCGTAGGCAATCACAGCCGTGATGATGCTGCTGCTTATGACATCGGCAATGGTATGGCCATTATTTCCACCACAGATTTCTTTATGCCCATCGTTAATGATGCGTTTGACTTTGGCCGCATTGCTGCCGCCAATTCCATCAGCGATGTATATGCCATGGGCGGCAAGCCCTTAATGGCTATTGCCGTACTGGGATGGCCGGTTGAAAAAATTCCGGCCGATGTGGCACAACGGGTCGTAGAAGGGGGAAGAACCATTTGTGCTGAAGCTGGCATTCCCCTGGCTGGTGGTCATAGTATTGACTCTCCCGAACCAATCTTCGGTCTTGCTGTTACCGGCATAGTACCCATTGAAAATTTAAAACAAAACAATACTGCACAACCTGGAGACCAGCTTTTCCTTACTAAACCACTTGGTGTGGGTATTCTTTCCACGGCACAAAAAAGAGGTTTTTTAAAGGAAGAACACCTTGCCGTTATGATAAAGCAGATGACCACCCTCAACAGGCTGGGCGAAGAACTGGGAAAAATTAAAGGCGTCAACGCCATGACCGATGTAACCGGCTTTGGCCTTCTGGGACATTTAATTGAAATGGCCGAAGGCAGCGGCCTCAGTGCCGAAGTGCATTTCGACAAGCTTCCATTTGTAGAAGGCCTGCAGGAATATGTGGAATTGAAGACTTTTCCTGGAGCCATACCCCGCAATTGGGGCAGTTATGGGCATAAAGTAGCCTGCGGCGAAAACAGGAGTGAAGCCGAAGTTAAAAACCTGCTTGCCGACCCGCAAACCAATGGCGGCCTGCTTATCAGCGTTAGTAAAGAAAGTGTACCACAGGTGCAGGAGCTATTGCGCCAATATAACATGAGCACATTTGCCACACCCATTGCACAGATGGTTGAGAAGGGAGAGAAGGTGGTGCTGGTGAAGTGAAATAGATAATTTCAAACCTTGCTTTATGTTTCGCCTTATTATTTTTTTAGTCTTTATTGTTTGTGTTTCCTGTAATAATAATGATGGGAAAGAAATAAAGACAACCTCTAAGTCTAACGATTCTCTTATCAATAATTACTACGATATTCTCAAGGGATTAAAACTGGATTATGTTTTTTATTACAGGCATTATCAGAAAATGAACCTTGATTCTAAAACATCTGGATTGACAAAAGACGACTCGGTGATTTTAAAAGACAGTTTGAAATATGAAAAGTCTTACGATTTGTTCTTCAAGCAGGATTACCGGTTTATTGATTGGCTTTTACAATTTAAAAAAGACACTACAGAACCCAGAACCTGGGACGGATATTTTTTTAAGCCATTGTGGAGTACATATTCCCCAACTTATAGTTCACATATTAGCGAATGCGACCTTTTCCCAAGCAATTCAAGGGCGGCAATAATTCTGCTTGAAAATTTTCTTAATGGTAATGGGTTTCGTTGTTACGAATGTCCTTATAATACAAGATTTGAGTGCAACAACAGCAAATACGAAGAAATTGAAACCTTTTTATCTCACAACAAAGGCAAAACAATTGATGAGCTCAGGACAGAGTGAAAAAAAAACTAAAAGAACAAACAGAATAATAATTTCTCCAGAATCTATTATTTGCTGAGCAGGTCAGCAAATGAGGAACAACTCCCAAACCGTTTCAACGGTTTTAGATAACATCACTATAACTCCATAATCTTCTTCATCTCATCGTCCGATACAGACAGCAACCCAACAAGGGGTAACCGGCGGGTGAGTTCCTTCCAGTTTTTGTCCTGTGCAAATACTTTCTTAAGCATCGGCAATGCCTTAGTCAGTTGTTTATTACTTGCAAGAGTAATTGCCGTCCAGTATTGCATCTCCAGGTTTCCGGGTATTATTTTCATGGCGGCATTGTATTCGTTCATCGCCGAGGTCATATCATTTCTTTCAACAGCAAGGTCGCCTTTGTTCATGTGCTCATATGCCACACTTACATTGTATAGCCGCCGCAGTTCTTTAATTGGTTCTTTGTGGTCGTCCACCCGCAGGTCAATTGTCTTTTCATCCCATGGTTTACCGGCAGAGGTTGCAGGCACAACGATGATGGCAGCTGATTGTTTACCACGAATATCGCCGCCTGCTGCCTGTGCAGCATCCAGGGCCAGCAGCATTCTTTCTGCCAAAGGCTTTCCCTTACTCTTTTCATAAGCTGCCGCCATAGAGGAAGGCACTTTGTCTGTGAGCATCATATTTGACTGCACCGAAAATTGGTTGCCGGCGATATGCCCGGCAAATTCGATACACTTATTTCCTGTATGCACCGCCACGTTGCCTTTGTTGTCCACGATGGCCACCTGCCGCACTTCACGGCCATCATCGCTGATTAGTAATGAATCAAGTGCCTGCTGCGCCGTTAATCCCGACTTCAGCAAAGCAAGCCCACGAATACCAAACGATTTATTTACGAAAGATTGTGTAGCTACAGCACCAACACCGGCCTCAGCCCAGCTTACAGAAGTGCCAACAGAAAACCAGTGGCTTTGTACAGCCACACCCATTTCGCCGGTGGCCGAATCTCTTGCCACAATAGAAAATGTATGAGCCAGCGGATTGCTGCTGCTGAAAACCTGTCCTTCAGAATAATTGAAGCTAATGGTAATACAGAACAGCAACAGAACAGTCTTTATCATAAAAAGTGATTTATAATAAAGATAACAGAGATTTTTTATTGTCTGTAGCCGCTTTTACTCAGCCAGCATTTCATCAATGCATTTGAATGAATAACCTTTCGCCTTCAAATAGTTTATAAGCTGTGGAAGTTTATTATGGAATTTATCTGCTCTTCCCGGCCCTGCGCCGATGTGCATCAGCAGGATAAAACCGTTCAGTCCTGATGATTTTGATTTTTCATAGTTGATGACAGATTCAAAGATTGTTTCACTGCTGCGAAAATTCTTATCCTTTTCGCCGGTGTAATCAGCATGGCTGAGCGTACCCGGTGTGTAGTTGATGAGTTGCAGGTTCAGTTTTTTTGTCCAGGCGGCAATGGAATCGTTATACCATTCATAAGGCGGCAGGAAAAATGGAGAATGGTGGCCGGTAATCTTATGCATCGCCATTGCAGCATAGTTATCGCCCAGGTCGAAACTGAATTGTTGCTTTGTCACCAGCAGGCTGTCTCTTTTGCTCCAGTCGCAATAGAGCAAATGTTTATCTGAATGAGCTCCCAGGTAATTGCCCTGTTGTTTCAGCAGCTTTATGACCGGAGAAAATTGTTTGTTGCGATAAAAATCACCGGTGAAAAAGAAGGAGGCTTTTATTTTTTGCTGTTTCAGCGTTTGGGCAATAAAATTTCCGCCTTCGGCGAATTCATGTCCTGTAAATACCAGCGCAATATTCTTCTTAGTACTGTCGCCCCGTATGATAGCTCCCCTGCTGTATGTAACATTTTTCAGCGGAGAGCCTGTTTCTTTTTTCCGGGTGAGGCTTCTGCCTCCTTTGCAGCAAGCAGGTAAATCAACGACGCTGTTCCGTCCATAGTTGGTTCGTTGGTACTGTAGTCGCCGTAGTCATCATGATATACGGCAAGATTACTCTGGAAAGTTGCGTACTCATCCGCATCTTTCAGATGTATCCCGATAAGTCCATTATAAATGCTTCCGTACACCGGGCCATCCACCAGGCCGCCATCTATAGGATAGTTTTTGAGATGGGTAAATGCCGAATGCGGATCAACAGGTGTGTCGCCCCACGAAGGCAAACCGTACACCATGCTGGTGCCCCAGGGATTGCAGCCAAAAAGCCAGTCGAAGTTGGCCTGCTCCAGTTCTGAAAACTGCTTGTCGCCGGTAAGTTCCCTGTACCAATAACATTGAATGGCAAAAGAGGTGGTAAGATTATTACTGCACCAGATAAAAGGCACTCCACGATAAAAGGCGTTTTGCTTTGCTTTGCTCCATACACGGTTTATTCCATCTTTGTAGTAGTCAAAAATTTCTTTTTTTGAGGAACCTGTGAGTTGTTTTGCCAATTCAAAATGGCCAACATTTATAAAAGGGTACCATTGGTAATGTGCTGCCGTATCCTTTCCGAGCCAGGGTGTAATTTTTTCAATATTTGCATACGAGAAGGCTTCTGTCAATTTAGATATATCTTTTGAGTTGTTATACATTGCTGCTGCAGCAAGTTCCATATCATCGCTCCAGTTCATTTCTGCATAGATATAAGGAGACCTGTTTGATGAGGTTTGAGTAAATCCCATTTTCCTTTTTCCATACTCATATGCCGAAACAGATTTTTCGGAAAGAGTTCTTGAATATTGCAAATTCAATTTTTCGAAAATGCGATTACCCAACGCAAAAGCACTTGCAAACTTTCCTGCTATTGAACTGGTTCCCGTCGTAGCATTCATAAACTTTCCCCGCTGCTGTGGCTCGCCACTTACAAAATATACTGGCCGTTCATAGCCTCTGCCATAGAAAGTGTCCTGACCAGGTATGCGCATGCCCATGTGGTCACGGTCATCAGCTATCTGGTTAAACATCCAGTCATCTCTCGGGTGCATTTTCAACAGCCAGTCTAATCCCCATTTGGCTTCGTCAAGCACATCGGCCATACCGTTTTTGCCATCCAGTCCGTTGGCTTGTTTTTCATCGCTAAATACTCCTGGAAAATCTCGGTAAGCCATCAATAAATGGTAAGTGGCGTTGGCAGAAGTAGTGCTGTATTGCAGGTAATCGCTGGCATCATGCCATCCGCCCACCACATCAATGCGGGTGCTGTCTTTTATGCCTGCTTTTTCACCGTACAGTATGTAACCGTCATGAGTGTGGCAACTGTCCTTTAAAAAAGGGTTGAAACCTGTTCGCTGCTGCCGCATGTAACGAAGGCAAAAATCAGCAGCACCTTTATATACATCATTGCCAATTTCAAACTCCGGCGATTTTACGCCGCCTGCCTGTAAGTAATAACGCCCCGGTTTTTTAAAAGATGAAAAATTGAGCCGGTACGTTTGTTTGAACGGGCCATACGCACCGAATGGATTTCCTGTCATTCCTGAACTGGCAATTTTTTTGGTTTTTGCATCAATCAGTTGCCAACGGTTAACCGTTAACGAATCCTTGCTGCACCATACAGCCACTTTAACACCCTGCGGGGTATAGCCTAACTGATTAATACGTATCCAGCCTTGGGGATTTTCATTCTTAACAAAAGAGAAAAAAGGCAACAATGCAATAACAAGCCACTTCTTCATGAGTAAAATTTGTGTTTCAATTCACCCCGTTAAGTTACAAACAAGCATGTTAACTTAGCAGCCGTAAATTTTATACGATGAAATTAGTCACTTACCTGAAGGAAGGACATGAACAATTGGGTGTTTTGATAAACGGGATCGTTTACGATATGGATGTGCTTCATCCCGATTTGCCCGGAAGTATGAATATGTTTTTAAACTATTGGGAAGACATGTTTCCTTTTGCACAGGCTGGTGAGCTTATGCTGCGGGAAGGAACAAGAAGCAGTAATAAAGGTGTTCCGTTAGGCGAACTGGAACTGCTGTCGCCGGTTCCTTTTCCAAACAGTTTACGCAAAGGCTTTGCTTTTCGCAATCATGCAGAGGCGCTATGGCGTAGCAAAGGGGCGGAACTGCCATCTGCGTTTGATCAGTTTCCTGTTTTCAGTTTTTCAAACCACCACAGCACACAAGGCCCCGGAAATATTTTTTGCATGCCCGACCATTTTGAGAAACTAGATTTCGGGCTGGAAGTGGCCGTCGTAATAAGCAAACATGGAAAAAACATCAGTGCAGCAGAAGCTGATGATTATATCGGCGGGTTGATGATAATGAACGGCATGAGTGCAAGAAGATTACAGGAAGAAGAAATGCAGCTTAGCAACAGTTCAGCCAAAGGCAATGATTTTTGCACCGCTTTTGGCCCCTGGCTGGTTACGCCGGATGAACTGGAAAATTTAGAAATACCTGCAAAAGAAAATCACATGGGTAAATGCTGGAACCTGCCCATGAAAGTTTATGTAAACGGAGAACTGATAAGCGAAGCCAACCTGGGTGATATGGACTGGACTTTTGCAGAGATAATTGAAAGGGCTTCTTACGGCGTTGATTTATATCCCGGTGATGTAATTGGCAGCGGCCCGGCAGGAAAAGGTTGTTTTCTTGAGTTGAATGGCACAAGTAAGCTAAGCAGCCCGGAATATTCAGAACAGTGGTTGCAAAATGGTGATGTGGCAGATATAGAAATTGACGGTTTGGGAAAACTCAGCAACACAATTGCGGCAGAAGAAACAGAATATTCAATTTTGGCAAAAAAGAAATTTTGATAAAAAAATGCTTGAATCTTTTACCCGGAAAATACAGGTCTCGCTGTTATAGTTTCATAATATAGCGACTCATCTTTAAGTACTCTATACCTCCGCAACTGCGGTCAATAGTGAAATCAAATTCTATTTTTCGTGGGAAATTAAGGTTATACAATTGTTGCCGGCTCATAAATGGCAGGCTATCAACCCGGTAATTACCTTGCTGACTGTCAATGGTCAAAATTATTCCCCCGCAGCAGGCGCAGTAGGCCATATCTGGCCCTGTCAGTATTCCACTTGCCTGGTATTCATTTTGTTTTTTGCAGGCAAGTAATAATGAAATAGAAAATATTGCAGAAAAGAATGCTACTCTCATTGTTTATAAAAGACAAAGCACCAGACTAATCCGATGCTTTATTATTGAAGGTTATTTTATTGTGTTATTGCCATTTTGCCCCAAACACCTTTTTAAGCAAGTCTGTTGTCCGGGCAGCAATATTCTGGCGGATGTTCAATTCTTCTTTTGCCACCAAATCAAATAAAGCTTCCGTTGCTTTGCCAGTAACAAAAGACGGTAAATCAGGATTAATTTTTTTTAAAGTCGTTGGAAAGTTATTGTAAGTGGTTACCACATCAGAATAGTACTTTGTAGCCTGCAGGTTATCTAATGAACTTTTTATTACCGGCGAAAAAGCAGCAATTAGTTTGTCCGTTGTTTTCACCCTGAAAAAATGGGTGGCACTGGTATCGCCATTTTTCACCAGGCCAATGGCATCGCTTAGCGTCATGCTCTTAATGGCATCAACAAAAATCGGTTTGGCATAGCCGGCAGCGTCTTCCGCAGCCCTGTTAATCTGGAGAATGGCCTTATCCACCATTTTGTTCATGCCAAGGTCACGAAGGGTATTTTCAATTTTTTTGGCATCTGGCGGCAGCAATATCTTGTAAAACGCATCTTTAAAGAACCCGTCTTCTTTGTTCAGCTGAAGAACGGCTTTTACAAGTCCCTGGCTCAGGGCCTCCTTAATACCTTCGCCGGCCTCTGCTTCGGTTACTCCGCCGGTATTGCCCAGAACGCCGGGCATATTCATAATTTCGGTGCAACTGCTCAGTCCGAGTGAAAGTGTCAGGATATAAAAGATTTTTTTCATTTTTTAGGTTTGATTAGAGATTAAGGAATAGCCCCAAAAGTTGCTTCCGGGGCAATTTTTTCAAAAATAAACCAGTTTTATCATGTCCATTCCAAAAACAGACCAGAAAGGAAAATGAAGCGGTAAATACCTGGAAAAACCAGCCGTGCCGGGATTGTATTTTTATGTTTTAAACTGTACATTTGCAACGATTTTGAAAAGTTGCGGTATTGCCGTAAGTTGCTTAAAATTTCATCCCGGTATGCCGGGACGCCCAAGCCGAAAAGCGAAATGAGTAGGCGAACCCAAAACAACTGATATGAAAAAAGTTACTTTTATTCTTATTGCCGTTCTTTATGTTGTAGCTGCGCAGGCTCAAAAAACAAGAGTTGGTATTTCAACAGGGCTTACTTATTCAAATATCTATGACAATGTGGAAGGAAATGATAAGACTGATGCAAAAAGAGGTCTTTCGCTGGGAATGTTTTTAGAAGCCCCCATTTGTGATGGTTCATTCAGTTTTCAACCTACATTACAATATGTACAAAAAGGAACTGTGTGGACAAACTTCCAGGCAGAAAAAACAAGCTGGGCTCTTCGTTATGCCGAATTACAGGCGAACTTTTTGTTTAACACCAATAAGAAAAATGGCGGATTCTTTGTAGGTCTTGGCCCTGCTTTTTCTTATGCTGTACCTTCTAAAATTGTTGTTGAAAACAAAGAAGGCACTTCTGAAAAAGCACTGACTTTTGGCAACGAGGCTATCAATGATTACAGAAGACTGGATATTGGCGCAAATGGCATTATTGGCTACCGCGACAAAATGGGCTGGCTGCTTGCTGTTAATTATACTTATGGACTCAGAAACCAACACCCTGGCGGTGGTGATGTTAAGTATAACAACGCATGTGTGGGCATCAAAATCGGTTATCTGTTTAAGAACTAATTGTTTCTATAAATACTTACACCAGGCCCTTCGCAATGCGGAGGGCTTTTGCTTTGTATGCTTGCTGCTAAACAAGTAACTTTGCCCGCCCTCCCCCAAAGGAATTAAGAAAAACAATTTTGTATAAAATGAGTGCAACACATCTGTCTGAACAGGAACAACTGCGCCGGGAAAAACTGGCGGAACTGATAATGATGGGAATAGAACCCTATCCGGCTCCTTTGTATCCAGTAAACGCCTATTCCTCTGAAATAAAGAGCGACTATAAAGAGGAAAACAAAGAGCTGTTTGCCGATGTATGCCTGGCCGGCCGTATTATGAGTGTAAGAGATATGGGGAAAGCTAATTTTGCCGTTATCCAGGACTCACACGGACGGATTCAGCTCTATATAAAGAGAGATGATATCTGCCCCGGAGAAGATAAGTCGCAGTATGATATTGTCTGGAAAAAACTGCTTGATATTGGCGATATCATTGGTGTTAAAGGATATGTTTTTACAACAAAAACAGGAGAAACCTCTGTTCATGTAAAAGAACTGACACTGCTAAGTAAATCTCTCCGTCCATTACCCATAGTAAAAGAAGCTGACGGGCAAACATTTGATGCAGTTACCGACCCCGAATTCAAATACCGCCAGCGCTATGCTGATTTGATCATCAACCCGGCAGTAAAAGACACATTTATTAAAAGGACAAAACTTATCAACTCCATCCGGGAATACCTGAACGGACAAGGTGCCTTGGAAGTTGACACTCCTGTTTTGCAAAGCATTCCCGGCGGTGCGGCAGCAAGACCGTTTGCCACACACCACAATGCACTGGATATTCCACTGTACCTGCGTATAGCCAATGAGCTCTATCTTAAACGGTTAATTGTAGGCGGATTTGACTGGGTATATGAGTTCAGCCGCAACTTCCGGAATGAGGGAATGGACCGCACCCATAATCCCGAGTTTACCATCCTGGAATTTTATACTGCTTACAAAGATTATTTCTGGATGATGGAGACCACCGAGCAATTGCTGGAAAAAGCTGCGCTTGATGTATGCGGCACAACAGATGTGCAGGTGGGTGATAAGATAATTTCCTTTAAAGCTCCGTTTAAGCGCATCAGCATCTTTGATGCTATACAGGAACATACAGGCATTGATGTAAGCCGGATGAACGAAGAGCAACTTCGCTCTGTTTGCCGCCAACTGAATATTCATGTGGACAATACAATGGGTAAGGGCAAGCTGATTGATGAGATTTTTGGAGAGAAATGCGAAGACAATTACATACAACCAACATTCATTATCGACTACCCGGTTGAAATGAGTCCGCTTACCAAGAAGCACCGTGATAAACACGGATTGGTAGAACGTTTTGAGCTGATGATTAATGGCAAAGAAATTGCCAATGCTTATAGTGAACTGAACGATCCGGTTGACCAGCGGGAACGGTTTGAAGAACAGGTGAAGCTGATGGAACGGGGCGATGATGAAGCTATGTTTATTGACCATGATTTTCTCCGGGCACTGGAATACGGTATGCCGCCTACTTCGGGTATTGGATTTGGAATAGACAGGTTATGTATGCTGCTTACCAACAATCCATCCATACAGGATGTGTTGTTGTTTCCGCAAATGCGACCGGAGAAAAGAGGAGACGAAGAGACAAAAGAAGAAAATTAAACACAACAAGGCCTGCAAATCAATTGCAGGCTTTTTAAATTGCAATTATGATAAAAGAACAATTGCTTAATCAATTGCATGCCGATACATACGTAATGCTGAAGCCTTCCCCCGTTCATGGCATAGGTGTGTTTGCTATAAGAGATATTCCAAAGGGCTGCCGCACTATTTTTTCTCAGGGTGTGGGCGAATGGATTAAACTGTCGTTTAAAGAAGTTGAACAACTGCCCGAACACAGCCGCAACCTTATTGAAACCTATTGTCTTTACGATGATGAGAATTACTTCGTTCCCGACTATGGCTTTAAGTTGATGGATTTGGTTTTATACCTTAACCATTCTGCTGAACCAAATGTGGCATCGGTAAACGAAGGGGAATATTTTGAAGCCCTCAGGGATATTAAGATTGGCGAAGAATTGCTGGTGGATTATGGAAGTATTGTGGATGCAGAAGGGTACTGACTAATAAAAAATCCCTAGCCTTTTCTAAGGCCTCTTGCAAAATGAAAACTAAATGACAGTCTCAGGGCAAGAGTGTTGATTGTATATTTCTTTCCTGCCATATCTCTTTCATACTTCAATCCAAAGAGTAGTGCATTGTCGCCTTGGCCAACTTCAAGGCTATACCCGGTTTCAAAAGCAATAGCAACTCCGTCACCGTAATTTCTTTCTTCGTCTTCACTTCCCACTACACGACAATAGCCAGCCGAAGGTTCTACATAAAAACCTGTTTTTGAATCGCTGCTAAAAATATGTTTAAAACCAGCTTTAATTGAAATATGACCTAATATGGATCTGACATTTTTATCTTTTGGCGGAAAATATGCCCCGTCTAACAATTCGATCATTGCGCTATTGTTACCCACTTCGTTCAATGGAATGTCCCAATATGCAAAAACACCAAATCCTAAACCCGTATTTTCTGAGTTTTCTCCTACCAACTTATATACAGCAAGTTGAGAACGGGAGGATAAAAATGCAAAACAGAGCAAAAAAAGGATAAGACTTTTTTTCATAACCGAATTTCAAAAGTGAGAAATATGATGCAAGTTATATTTAAGATCGCTCTACAAACAAATCATTATACAGCTGTCCGCCGGGAACAACTGAATATTTTTCTAAATCAGTAATACCTTCTTTGGCCAACACCTGCTCATCAATAAATAAATTTCCTGTGCATTGGGCAGAAGGCTGCCGTAGAATATAATATGCCGCATCGGCAAGTATTTCTGGTGTCCGGCTCATATTGGCCAGCATGGCACCGCCCAGCAGGTTGCGAACAGCAGCCGTATCAATCGTTGTTCTGGGCCACAGCGCATTAGCGGCAATTCTGTCTTTGGCAAATTCTTTCGCCCAGCCAATCACCATCATACTCATATTGTATTTGGTAAGGGTATAGGCAACATGTTTATCAAACCATTTTGGGTCCAGGTTTATTGGCGGAGACAAAGTAAGTATATGCGGATTTTCTGCCTTTTTTAAATGCGGGATGCAGGCCTTTGTTACAAAGAAAGTTCCCCGCACATTTATATCATGCATCAGGTCAAAACGTTTGGCTTCCGTTTGCTCTGTGGTGGTTAATGATATTGCCGATGCGTTATTTATCAGGACATCAACACCGCCAAACCTTTCGATGGTTTTGTCAATAACATTCTGTACCTGCTCTTCAAAACGGATGTCGCATTGTACAGCTAAAGCCTTACCACCGGCTGCTTCTATTTCTGCGGCAGCAGAAAAGATAGTACCTCCCAGTTTTGGATTTTCTTCCACACTCTTGGCAGCGATAACAATATTGGCTCCTTCTTTTGCAAGACGAAGTGCAATGGCTTTACCGATACCCCTTGTGGCACCAGTGATGATGATGGTTTTGTTGTTGAATGACATAATTGCTGGTTCTTGTATATTAAGAAAAGAGTCTTTAAAAATCAGGCAGTATTGGTTTTGTTCCCACAATCTCATCAATTCGCTGCATAACAGATGTGTCTAATTTCTCAACCACATCCATTGCTTTCAGGTTTTGAAGAAGCTGCTCCTTACGGGTAGCGCCGAGAATGGCTGTCGTTACATTCGGATTTTTAATACACCAGGCAATGCTTAACTCTGCCAACGAAACACTCAGCTCTGCGGCCAGCAACGATAGGTTTTTTACTTTATTCAGCAGTTCATCTTTCATCCAGCGGTCTTTCAGCCAGTCGAAACCCTGCAGACCAAGGCGGCTGCCTTCGGGTATCCCGCTGTTGTATTTACCACTTAAAAGACCTGAAGCAAGCGGACTCCAGATAGTGGTACCCATTCCCGCTGTTTTAAATACCATCAAAAACTCATTCTCTATTTTATTTCTCTCCAAAAGATTATACTGGCATTGCTCAACAGCCGGTGCAATTAACCCATGCTGATGAGCTACACGGTGAGCTTCCATTATTTCTACACCGCTCCACTCACTGGTGCCCCAGTATAAAATTTTTCCCTGCTGAATAAGGTTGTGCATGGTCCACACTACTTCTTCAATGGGAACATTTTTGTCGGGCCGGTGACAGAAGTATAAATCAAGATAATCTACTTGTAAGCGTTGTAAAGCTTCATTACATGCCTCTGTAAGATGTTTGCGGCTAAGGCCGGTTTGATTAGGTTTATTTTCTTTTCCTCTCCATCCAAAGAAGGCTTTGGAAGAAACGGTATAAGAGCTACGGTCCCAGCTTTTCTTTTTTAAAACACGGCCCATCATCTTTTCACTTTCGCCAAGGGCATACACTTCAGCATTGTCGAAAAAATTTACACCATTGTCGTAGGCGATGCCCATCAGTTCATCTGCAATGCTGTCGTCAATTTGTTTATGAAAACTTACCCAGCTTCCGAAAGAAAGCACACTGAGCTGCAGCCCGGTTTTACCCATGTATCTGTATTCCATGTAAAAAAAATTTGAAGTTTTAAGTTTCTGCCTTAAAGTTATGCCATCTGTTTAAAAGAAGCATTGCCGTAGCACAGACTTTCTAAATAAAAGGGCTGGTGTTTATTGCTGCGGAAAGCCATCGTCTTTCACCTGTACCTCGCCGGTAACTACGTTAAACTTGATGTTTGAAAAATCCTGGGCAGCCGTGATGCCTTTTTGGGGATATATCTTCTTGTCCTTTGTCAGGTATTCGGAAGGTTTATCTGTATAGAAGGTTTTATTTACCTGGTCCCACCAGAGTTCAGGAGTTTTTAATGTATCGCCTTTTATATTTATTACCACTACGCTGTCCCGCAGGTACACTTTATTCATGCTTTCAAAATACTTTCCGTATTTACAATCAAGCCAGCTTTCTATCTGGGTACTGTCGTTATAGAAATCGCAATGCAGTGATTTTGGAAATTCAACATACACCGTATCAGATTGGAAACGCCACATTAGCGGAGCTTTAAGTACAGCTCTTATTTTTCCGTTTTGGCTAAGCTGGCTGTTTATGTTAGTGGCCACTTCTTTCATCACCACTTTTTTGGTCCACTCTTCAATTTTTTTCTCATCATTTTCGCAAGACAAAACAAAACAGCAGCTTATAGTAAAAGCTGCTGCCCTGGAAAAATTTATATGACGAAACCTGTTATTCATACTTACGTTTGCCGAACCAGATATCGCTGAGTGAGAAGCCAACAGAAACCCGGAACAGATTTTCTTTCAGCACATTTACATTGCTGCCTCTTTTTATATATTCAAGGGCAACGTTGATGATCGTCGCCTGCTGGCTAAGGCGGCCATAGTTGGCCAGAGGTAATGCGAAACCAATTGATCCGCCAGTTTGATTTAATTTTTGACCACTTTTTACATAGTCGGGGCCGGTAAAGAAACCGAAGCGGTAGCTTACCTGGCTGAAATAACTCTTTTTAGGAACCGGGTTGTATTGTCCGCCTAATTTTAATTCCCATTTGTTCTTGAGAGCATCCGGCTGTCCATAAAAACGATATTTCTCCCAGTTTTGTAAAGAAAAGTCAGCACCTAAAATCCAGCCACCTTCTTTTTTCTGAAGATCTACAAATTTCTGAAGTGTAAATCCGGCAGTAACAGAGCCGGGTATTTTCACACTGCCTCTTAAGTCTGTTCTGTCATAGACGCTGTCTATCCTGTAGTTCCCCGAGCTTTCGTCGTAGGCGAAAGTCTCTCTCAGAATATCCTGACGGGCCCGTATATGCTTCATCCAGTTTCCGTAAGCACCAATTGTCAGCATCATCTTGCCTGATACAGGTGTTCTGTACTGGAGTCCTGCATTAAGATACAGGTTGCTGTAATTGGTCCTGGTTTCGTAATTGGCCTTGTAGTACTCAACCGAATCGTTGATAAAAGCCCGGCGGGTGCTGTAGTCTTTTTCGCCAAATAAGTAGCCCACATTAAAACCAAGGCTCAGCTTTTCTTCCATACCTCTTTTTTCCTTACGGAAAACGCTGAACCCTGTGCCTAATGAAGCCAGGTATGATCCGCCTTTTCCTTCATAGAAGGTAATAGCAGAATCAATAGAATTGTACGGAGGTATAGGGTTCATCAGCCTCTCTCTTTCATAGATTTTATAGCTTATCCTTGAAACGGGACGAAGGCCAAAACTCATGCCCCAGTTAGTGCGAAGAGGAACACCGATTTGCAGATATGAAAACAGCAGGTTGCTTGCGGTGAATTTTTCCGTATTTCCCGGTTCTTTTAGTGTTCTGCTGTCGTAGTTGATTCCAACATCAAGCAATGCCCTGCCCGATTGCAGTTTTTTAGACTTAGCTTCTTTCCATGCCTGAAAGGAAGAATAAGAAGCCGGATTGTTGAAGTTGATTGATAAAAAATCGCTGAATCCGGCATTAATGCCACCCATGCCGCGGCTGCTTATGTGGTTAGGCGACACCAGATCGCCAATGCCATAACGGGAATATGGTGAATTATCCTGTGCAGAGGCAGGAGAATAAGCAGCAAGGAGTAAAACCAAAAACGTAAAGAAGCTAATGCTTAACGTCTTGATTTTCTTATGGGTTGTTAACTTCGCTAATTGCATACAGACCTTTAAATAATAAATCAGGGTCTGCAAATATCTTGTTTTTAAGGTGCGGAGCCAAATAGGTTATATCCCCCCCGGTTAAGAGGACGTTAAAGTTCCTGAACCTGCTCCTGTACGAATCAATAAAACCATCAATTTCTTTTGCAATTCCCAGTACGGCACCGGCAAGAATATTCGTATTTGTGTCATATCCGATCAGGGGTACATCACTTTGGGGCTTCAGCAGGGGCAGTTTTGCTGTATAGTGGTTCATGGCTTTCAGGCGCATTTCCATACCAGGAGAAATGATACCACCCATAAACTCATTGTATTTGTTGATGAAATTGTAAGTAATGCAGGTGCCCAGTCCAATCACCAGGTTGTTTTTACCCGGGTGGTAATGTACCGCTGCGGCAGACAGGGCCAGCCTGTCGGCCCCGATAGTATCAGGTTTGCCAACGGGTGTGGTAAAGGCAAGTTTTGTAAGATGGCTCAGTTTGTGAAACTTACTGGCAGCGGAAAGAATTTCTTCGGCATGGGGATTATGTTCAATAACAGACGAAAGGACAGACTTCTGTGGCTGATAGTCTTTAACAAGAGACTGTATGGTTTCAGACGAATCATCGGGAAGCGTAAAGGCTTCTTTTATTTCGGCATCATGAAATACTGCAACCTTTTTCCTTGTGTTGCCAAAGTCGAAGCAAAGAGTTGTTATCATAGCTGTATCTTAATTTCATTTCAGTCAATTGCAAAACCACCCAGGTTTTTAAAATGACCATTTAATTTAATTTTTTCTTTCAGTTGTTCCATCTCTGTAAGCACCGGCAGTACTTTGTTCAGGTGCCTTTTCAGGTATTCCTGCCTTTGTTTTTCATCCATAAGGCCAAGCAACTCATATTCCTCTTCAAGCGAAAGGCCCGCATGATGTGCCACATCGTAGGACAAAAGTTCGTCTTCATCCTTTTTAAAATCCTTTTTTACATTCAGCACTTTGTGCAGGTCTTTTATCCCGCTTACCACCTGTCGCATCAGTTCCGGGTTTCCGGAAATATAATTATCCGGGTAGCTGACGATAGCGCCACTGTAAAGCTTGTCAGGAATCTCTTTTATTATTTCAAGAACTCTGAAAACTTTTAGTCCTCTTGTTTTAATATCCATTTCGCCATTATCATACACTTTGGTTAGTTCGGTTATTTCTACCATAGCTCCAAACTCTTTTACCTTCTTATTAATTACGGAAGGAATACCAAATGACTTTTTAGACGCCAAGCATTCTGCTACCAGTTGCTTGTACCTGGGTTCAAAAATATGAAGGTTCAGGTTCTCGCCGGGATAAACCACTACATCAAGAGGAAATATGGGGATAAAGTTGGTCATGAATTGCTAAAATACATCAACGTTCCGTTAATAGCCTTTTATTTGTTATTCTTCCAAAGAGATTCTAATATTTTGTATTTGTTAAACGTATATTTTGCCGAAATAACAGCGCATTTAAACCCGGCCTTTCCATCTAAGAAACCAAGCCTTAGAAAATAGTTTTGAATAAATGAGAAAACAGAAGAAAGCCATTTTTTCAGGGGGGCAACTTTCTTTCCTTTTGCAAAAAACTTTTCAGCATTCAGCGCTGCATATTTGTTCATCTTTATTTCAAAATCGCTGACGCTTTCTGCCGTGCGGTGCAGTACAGCCCCGTTAAACTTTTTAACAGCGACATCTTGAGGCATTATCAGTTCTTCATGCACAGGGGCATCGTTCCAGTTTACCACAGTTTTATTGAACAGGCGGATATGATGATCTTTGCCCCATTCGCCGTATTTCAGCCAGGTATCACCAAAAAAGTTATTGAAGGAAATATCGTACACCACTGTTTTATTTTCCGGATTAAACTGAAGCAGCGATTCTTTAAGTGTTGTACTTACAGCTTCATCGGCATCAAGGCTCAGTATCCAGTCATATTTTGCAAGACTGTTTGCTTTTCGTTTTGTTTGTCCAAATCCCTCCCACGACCCTTTATACAACTGCACAGGATAGCCGGCCACAACATCAAGAGTGTTGTCTGTGCTGCCATTGTCGTAAACAATAATATCATCGCTGATGCCCTGCAGGCTTTGCAGTGTTTTGCCAATAACCTTTCCGGCATTCTTACAAACTATAACTACTGACAGGTTTTGCATATCGGAAGCAAAGATTAGATGTTTTTTGCAGTCAGCCATTTCCACCACCACAAAGTGACAAAAAGATAGATAAATACTCCAAACTGAACCTCGAGGCCAACGTCCACAAAAAAACTAAAAGCGAAAACAACGGCCGATAATTTCCATAAAAAGGCTTCTCTCGTTTTAATAAAAAAAGGCAACAGAGAGACAAATGTAAAAATGAGTAACCCGGCAATTCCGCAACCCAGCCCATACATCAGCCATTCATTTGCAGGCAAAATTTTGTCAGTTTTTTTTATTCCGGGATAAACAATTTCGTAGGCATTATCCATTTCAGCTGCAATATCTCCGAAGCCAACTCCGGCTACAATGTTTTTTTTCAAAAGTATAGTTCCGGTTTTCCACGAGGCCACTCTTACTGCATCATTTGATGCCGGAACATAGGCAGCATGTTTAAAAAAATCATATTCATATACAAAAAACTTAACTCTGTTTTGGAAAGAGGGCAGGCTGTAATAGGCTACAAACGGCATCAGTAACAACAGAAAAAGCAGCAATAATCCTTTTCTGAAGCCTGATTTACTGTACAGCAGGAAAACTCCGCCAGCAAATAACATAATGTAAAAAGCCAGGAGGCCTGTTCTTACAGAAAGAATATGCAGAAAAACGGCAAACCATACAAGCAAAGTCAGCCGGAGATATGCAAATTTCTTTTTTTGCAAAGCCATACGCCCGGCCAATAAGGCTGCGAGGCTAACCAGGAGGCTGAAGCGAATGCGGTCGTTTTCCAAAGGAGTAACAATACTGTTGGCCTGTAAATAACCGGCATTAAAGACGTTTGCGTTTTGCAGATAGACCACCATGCTCCAGGCTGTTCCCGAAAAAACTAACAGGATAAAAAAATATGCAAGCCTTTCCCATCGTTCTTTTTGCAACTGAAAGGGTGCCGCAAATGCGAAAGGCAGCAAAAGAAAAGGGAGTTTAATTTTCATAATTTCAAACCACTCATGCTTATCATTGCTCCATAAACCGGAAAGAAGCGGCAGAAAAAAAAGCAGACTTAATCCCCAAAGCAAAGGAGAGGCAATAAACTGCCGGAACTGGCCTGTGGGATTGTAAAAAGAAAGTGATATCACTACAAAAACTCCTGTACAAACGGATAATGCAGCACGGGAAACAAACAGCGACAACAGCATGGCAATCATTATCCAAAAAATGATTGTGCCCCGCCATTCATTCTGTAGTTTGTTCAGCATACATTTGTAAACCTACAACATCCGTCGGACTTATATGTGGCAGCAACTACACGAAAAAATAATTACTGGAGATATAAAAGGAATAGCAAGAAGTATTTCTTTGGTTGAGAACGAATATCCGGGATATGAAGAACTGCTTCAGATGTTACCTGCCTCGGCTTCAAAAATAACAGGTATTACCGGCCCTCCCGGTGCGGGGAAAAGCACTCTTACCGATGCACTGATTGGACAAATTGTTAATGACGGAAAGAAAGTGGCAGTACTGTGTGTAGATCCGTCTTCTCCGTTTAACCTTGGTGCTGTGCTTGGCGACCGCATACGCATGAGCGACTGGTACACACACCCAAATGTTTATATCCGCTCATTAGCCACAAGAGGAACTATGGGGGGATTACATCCAAAGATTATCGAGATAACCGATATGCTGAAAGCTTCCGTTTTTGATCACATCATTGTAGAAACGGTGGGTGTGGGACAAAGCGAAATTGAAATCGCTGGTCTTGCTGATGTTACGGTGGTGGTAGTGGTGCCCGAAGCCGGAGATGAAATTCAAACTATGAAAGCCGGGCTGATGGAGATAGCCGACATATTTGTTGTTAACAAAAGTGACCGGCCGGATGCAGATACTTTCGTAAGGAACCTGAAACAAATGCTGGCCCCTTCTTTTGGGAAACATTATCATGAAGTGCCTGTTATTAAAACTGTAGCGGCCAGAAAAGAAGGTGTGCCAGAGCTATACGATAATATCAAACATCTGTTACGCAAAACGCATCAGACAGACAGGAAGTTCTGGCTTCTGGCCGACAGGGCATGGCAACTGATACAGCAAAAAAGGATGAAAGGGATTGATAAAGTTGTTTTGAAAAAAGGAATTGAAGAAGACTGGCAAAGGGGCGGTTTTAATCTTTATAAGTTCATCGGTAAATACACGACAGATCAATAAATGACTTTTCTCAGTATTCAGGCTTGTGCGTCCTTATTGTTTTTCCACCAGCGAAATGAAATAAAGCCAACAAGTGCCAATGGCATAGCGGCAAGGTAAATAATGCCGCTGTTCATGCCTTTTGCAGGCTGCTCACCCATTTGCTGGGCCGTTTTGGTACATACAGAGCACTGTGCAGATAATTCCACACTTAAGCTTTGCAGAAAAAAAGAGAAAACCAATATCAGGACTTTCCTGCGCATCAAAAGAATTTTTGCAATATTAATGGGTTTTTGCCTGAATTAATGTGTCTGCTATCCGCTTAAAATTTTGACCCCAGGTCTCCCAATTCAGGACTTTTTCATACTGACTGCGACAGCTTTTCTTAAGTCGCTGCATATCAGCTGTATTTTTACATAAGCCTTCTATTACTTCGGCATATTCATCGCCACCGGCAGAAATGGGCAAGGTAAACCCATTCACATTGTTTTTTACATACGTTGTCACTCCGCCGGTATCGGTGGTAATTGAGGGAATGCCGTATGCAGATGCTTCGCAAAAAACAAGCCCGGCACACTCGGCACGGGTGGGCAAGATTAAAAAATCGGTTTGGCGGAAAATATTATAAAACTGCTCAAAGTCTTCGGCTTTATTTTTATCTAAAAACGGAATATTGATAATATTCGGCTCATTGCTGATATTGTATGGCGGCATACAACCAATGATATGTAAAACCGGATTCAATCCTTTTTGCTGTAGTAACCTGAAAGCAGCCAAAGCAATATCGCCGCCTTTTCTTTCCCATTCTACACCTACAAAAATTAAACGGCAAGTGCCGGCATATTCAAAAGAAAGCTCTTTCTCCACAGGATATGAATCCAAATTTGCACCAAGTGGAACAACTGATATTTTTCCAGCTGAAATTCCATAGTTGGATATTGCAGATTCTTTGCACCATTCTGATGCCAGCATGCAATGAGCTGCTTTTTGAAAAGCCTTTTTATCTAATGCTATTCCCTGCCTGCGGTTATAGCCGGCAAGATTGCTGAAGCTGGTGTAATATCCTTGCAATTGTTCAAAAGTGGCATCCGTCATATACACAATCGGAATGTCTGTTTTTACATAAGCAACAAGTTGCGATGATGCTGAAACAAACAAAACATCAACAGGCCGTTTCTTCAAATCTCTTGTAAGCCTGCGGCTGAAATACTTTGCGTAAGCATTCAGGAATTCCACTGAGGTGTGTTTGCCAAACCAGCGGCGGTTAATACTTTTTTGTGTGGTAAGCCACTCCTGCAGAAGCTTAGGTAATTTATATTGGAAGATTTCAACCTCGCCGAGTTTGCTGAGTTGCTGACAGGTATAAAAGCCGGTGCCCGACCAGGTTTTTTTATCAAGCGGATTATATCTTGCGGCAAAGCCAATTTTCATGTTGCTTATTATAAAAACCTCCGGGCAATCAGGTTGTAAGATGTTTCAATATTCCGGATGTTCTCTTCGGTAAGTTGTGACATATATTTTTCCCATGCAAACGATTCCCACAGGTGATGCAAATACGCTTCTGGAAAATCTGCTGCTTCTTCAAACATTGATTTAAGCCCCGCTGTATCATACAACGGATAGTGAAAAGCATAAGGGCTGAGTTTGGTGATATGCTGTGGGTACTGTTCTGCCAGCCGCAGTGGCACCAGCACAGAGTGTTCATTCCAGTATTTATCCCGCCCTTGCGAACGGAATGTTTTGTATTCGTCTAACCAAAGATTTACGAAAGTGCTGTTCTTTTCAGCCAGCAACACTGCATTGCACAGCCCGGTAGCACCATTGGTGTTTTTAATAAGCCCGAATCTGTATTTTAAACGCTGCCTCCAGTTTTTTGGCACATAGACAGGCTTTAATTCTTGACCTATAGCAAAAGGGTGTTGCAGTAATTCTGTCAAAGGTTTTACGCTGATGGTATCGAGGTCCAGGTAGATGCCACCAATATCTTTCAGCATTTGCAGTCTTACTACATCGGCTTTGTGTGCCACATGGTACAGTTTGTTGCCCAATATTGATTCCGGTGCGATGATTTTATTCAGGGTAAGCAATGGTTTTGCTTTTTCCCACCATTCACCTTGGGGCTCGTATTGGTAGTGAAAGTAAGCTGCATCCGGTTTATTCAACTCAACCGCCGACTTAACGGACAAGTAATGAACAAGAGAAAAAGGTTTGCCCCCAAAATCAGGTGCCATACCAAATATGAAATGAAAAATATTGGGGGTCATAACTCTGCCTGCCTAACTGGCGGTGGTAACAAAAATAGGTGAATCTGGTTGTTAAATACAACTGGGATTCACCTGGTGTTGTAATGAGAATAAAATTCACCTGAACTGATTCTCTTACAGCGTATTTTGAGTAGCTGTGACACAAAGTTTTTTTGCTTTGGCCTCAGCATTTTTATTTCCTTTTTCTTTTGCTTTATTATAGTCGGCACATGCTTCTGCGTTTTTTCCTAAAGATTCATAGCTCATGCCGCGGTAGTAATATACATTGTCGTTAGCACCTTTGGCATACTCAAGCACCTTATTGTAATCGGCAATAGCATTGGCATAATCTTTTTTGCTGAAATGAATAAATCCTCTTTGCCAGTAGCCTGTTGTGTCTTTTGGATAGAATTTTACATAGCTACTATAATCTGTAAGGCCGGCAGCAGTATCCTTTTTTATAAAATATGCTTTCGCCCTGTATGTAAGGGCATCTTTATCTTTTGATGATTTTTTTAAAAAGCCCCCCAAATCAGTTATTGCTGAGTCGTATTTGGCAGCACCATAAAATGCCAGACCCCTGAATAAACTGATACTATCGTCTTTATATCCCTTTCCCTCTGCCAGGGTAAAGGACTTTACAGCGTCGGCATATTTTTTATAGCCATATTGTGCCCTAGCTTTTGTATAATCAATCGTTCCGTCATTCATCTTAAATTTTGTGGTACCTGTTTGTTGTTTTAGATTTCCGTTTTCCCATTTCCCAACAATTACTTTTCCATCAGGATAAAGCATAAAACCCTCTAACGGTGTTATGTCGTTAATTTTTCCATAGTAGCTGATTTCTTTTATGGAGCCGAAATAAACCTTGCCATCCGAATAGTAGATTTCAAAGAAAGAACCATCTGTATAAATCGTTCGTTTTACAAAAGTGCCGTTTGTAAGCAGCCAGGCTTTGGTGTAAGAAGTAACAGAGGTTCCGTCAAAGTATCCCTCATAAAACAGTTTGTCATTACGGTAATACTTACCGTTTCCGGATGCTGCTCCGGATGCAAATTTTCCTTCATAACGGATTTTGCCGGGCAATTTTAGCATTCCATCACCACTATAAGCGTCATAGGCCCAGCTACCATCATATACAGTTCCATCTTTTTTGGTAAGAATGCCCTTGCCAGATTTTTCTCCCTTGACAAAGTCGCCAACATATACATCGCCGGTTTTATAAGTAAACGTTGCTTTACCATTTAGTTTGTTGCCCGCCCATTCACCTTCTGCAATGTCACCATTTTTATAAGACAATTTTCCTTTGCCTTCTCTTTGCCCATTTTCCCAGGAACCTTCGTAGTGGTCGCCGTTTGCATAATTACAAATACCGTAACCGTGGGCAGTCTCATTTGCAAAATCGCCTTCATAAACGTCTTTATTGGCCTGTACAATCTTCCCTTTCCCGCTTGACTTGCCTTCAACATAGTTTCCCTCATACATCCAGCCGGCCTTAGCAGTGTATTTGCCCTGCCCGCTTCTCTTTCCTTCTTTAAAGTTTCCTTCATATACATCGCCATTGTGGTAAACTTCTTTTCCTTTGCCTTCCCGGAGGTCGTTCAGCCAATATCCTTCATACCAGGTGGTATCTGTAAACGTTCTTTTGCCATATCCATTGAATTTGTCATCCTTCCAATCGCCATCATAACTACCGCCGGTTTTCCATTTAAACTTTCCTTTGCCTTCCCTGTTTCCTTTTATAAATGCCCCTTCGTACACATTCCCGGTGGAATAGAGCTGCTTTCCCTGGCCCTCTTTTTTGCCAATTTTCCAGTAGCCTTCATATTTGCTGCTGTCTGTGCCCCGGAAGATGCCATAACCTTCAAAATATCCGTCTTTTGTGGCCCCATCATATGCTCTGCCGTCTTTCCAGTTGTATTTTCCTTTCCCGTTCCAGCTTCCGTTTGCCCAATCTCCGTCGTAAACATCACCATTGGAGTAATACATTTTCCCTTTGCCGTTGCGATAGCCGTTTTTCCAATTACCTTCATATACATCTTCATTTTTGTATTTGTATTTTCCAAATCCATTTTGACAATCGCCGCTAAGGCATTGTGAGTAAATATTAATGGAAAAGACAGTCAGCAGCAAAAAGGTGACAACACTTTTACTCATATTGGTTTTTTGTGTTCAAAATAAGCGAAGAGGGAAAATTAAACTATACCCTGGTGAAGGTATTTTAATAAAAATGCCGGGCTTTTACACCCGGCATTCAATTCTGTTTTAATGTTATTTACACCTCAGCTTCCATTCTCTTCTGCACTTTCTTTCTTTCTTCTTCGTTCAGTATCACTTTTCTCATACGGATGAAGTTAGGCGTAACCTCAATACACTCATCCTGCTGAATGTATTCCATACATTCTTCTAAAGTCATTAATGTTTTTGGGGCAATATTGGTTGCTGCATCGCTGCCGCTGGCACGGTGGTTGGTAAGCTTTTTTTGCTCGGTGGCATTAACTACCAGATCACCCGGTTTAATATTTTCAGCAATAATCTGTCCGGCATATACATCTTCTCCCGGGTCAACAAAGAAAGTACCCCTGTCCTGTAGCTTGTCAATTGAGTAAGCTGTTGTTTTTTCCTGGATTTTTGAAATCAGCACTCCATTATTACGTCCTGGAATAGGTCCTTTCCAGGGCTTGTAGTCGTGAAAGCGATGTGCCATGACAGCCTCACCGGTGGTGGCAGTAAGCATTTGTGTCCGCAGGCCTATTAATCCTCTCGAAGGGATTTCAAATTCAAGGTGCTGCATTTCTCCTTTTGTTTCCATTACATGCAGCTCGCCTTTACGTCTTGTTACCAGGTCAATTACCTTGCTGGCAAATTCCTGCGGTACATCCACCACTAAGTTTTCGTATGGTTCACACTTTACCCCGTGAATTTCTTTAACGATTACCTGTGGTTGGCCAACAGTCAGTTCATAACCTTCCCGGCGCATGGTTTCTATCAGGATTCCAAGATGAAGGATGCCTCGGCCGTACACCATAAAGCTGTCGCCGCCATCTGTATCTTCAACTCTGAGAGCAAGGTTTTTTTCCGTTTCTTTCATCAGCCTGTCACGCAGGTGGCGGCTGGTTACAAACTTTCCATCTTTTCCATAAAAAGGAGAATTGTTGATAGAAAATTGCATGTTCATGGTAGGCTCATCCACACTGATGTTTGGCAATGCTTCAGGATTTTCAAAATCGGCAATGGTGTCACCAATATTAAAATCTTCGATGCCTACCACAGCGCAAAGATCACCGGCAGGCACTTCGCTTACTTTCTTTTTGCCCATTCCTTCAAACACATACAGTTCCCGCACCCTTGTTTTTCTGATGCTGCCATCAGTTTGCATAAGCGATACCTGCTGGTTTTCCTTTATCGTGCCACGGCTTACTTTGCCAATAGCTATGCGGCCAAGGAACGAAGAATAATCCAGCGAAGTAATTTGCATTTGCAATGTGCCTTCATGCACAGATGGTGGCGGCACATGCTTTAGTATCCCATCCAGTAATGGTGTAATACCTTCTATTTGTTCCAAAGAATCATTAAACCATCCGTTTTTACCGCTTCCGTAGTATGTGGGGAAATGGAGTTGCTCTTCGGTGGCATCCAGGTTAAAGAACAGTTCAAACACAGCATCATGCACTTCATCAGGACGGCAGTTTGGCTTATCCACCTTATTAATTACCACAATCGGATGCAGTTCTAAATGCAGAGCCTTTTGCAGCACAAACCTTGTTTGCGGCATCGGACCTTCAAACGCATCCACCAGCAGGATAACGCCATCGGCCATTTTTAGTACCCTTTCTACTTCTCCACCAAAATCGGCGTGGCCGGGAGTATCAATTACGTTAATCTTTATGTCATTGTAAGTAACGGCCGCATTTTTACTGAAAATGGTGATACCCCTTTCTCTCTCCAGGTCATTACTGTCCATGATGAGTTCACCGGTTTCCTGATTGTCGCGGAACACTTTGGTAGCATGTAAAATCTTGTCAACCAATGTTGTTTTCCCGTGGTCAACGTGGGCAATGATGGCGATGTTTCTGATGTTCATGTTGGTAAGTTGTCAGGTTGACAAGTTAACAGGTTAATAAGTTATCCTTCTTTCGACTTTTTCTCCCAATAGCTTATATACCCGTTTAATAATTTTTCAACCTCGCTTATTTTAATTCTGAAATAATTTAATTGCTCTTCTGTAATAAATTTTTCATCGAAAGCATCTATCAAGTGGTTCAAAGTCTCGCTTAATGAACCTCTGGCTATTACAGAAAACCGGAGCCTGTCCGGCCATGTCCTTCTTCCCTGTCCTTCGGATATTTGGGTGTTGACAGAACGGGAACTCCTGATTATTTGGTCGGTCAATCTGAACCGTTCGTCAGCCGGAAAGATCTTTACCAGTTCGGATATTTCATTTTTTAACTCTCTGGCTTTTTTCCAAACTTCCAGGTCTTCAAAATTCTGATATGCCATATAAAAAATAAATGTCTGAGTCCGAACGGCAGCCCTTGTTAACCTATTAACCGGGTAACCTGTCAACTTTTCCGGGGCGCAAAGGTACGTTAATATGGCGGGGGCAGCAAATGAAAGGGGCGTTTAATAATGACTTAACCTGTTAAAAACGATTATTTGATGTAGTTTTAGAAAAATTGCTGTTATGAAGTTTCTCAAATGGCTCGGTATCATCCTTTTACTGCTTATTGTTGTCTATTTCCTCGGCCCAAGACCGTCAACACCGAAATACACAACAGAACTGCCTGCCGTTCCGGCTGATGCAGAAAGTTTGGAGAAATATGTATATACGATTGAGTCCAAACATAAACTGAAACCAGATAATGAGGCAAGAATTATGTGGTACAACGATTCACTAAAACAACAAACAGAATTTGCTGTTGTGTACCTGCACGGATTTTCTGCTTCGCAGGAAGAAGGCGACCCGGTGCATTATGAGTTTGCCCGGAAATTTGGCTGCAACTTGTATCTGAGCCGTCTTGATGCACACGGCGTAGATACAACTGAGCCATTGGCCAATTTTACTGCTGAAGGTATTTGGAACTCTGCAAAGGAAGCATTTGCCATCGGCAAACAATTAGGCAGGAAGGTGATACTGATGTCCACTTCAACCGGGGGTACACTGGCCCTTAAACTGGCTGCTGAATTTCCTGATATAGCAGGATTGATATTGCTTTCCCCCAATATTGCGATAAATGATGGAAACGCATGGCTGCTCAACAACCATTGGGGACTGCAGATTGCACACCTTGTAACGGGAAAACACAGAACTGTTTCTGACACAACAGCTCTATATGCCCAATACTGGAACAACCGCTATGTTACCGCTTCGCTGGTGCAATTAGAAGAACTGCTTGAATCAACCATGAAAGAATCAACATTCAGAAAAGTGAAACAACCGGCACTGCTGTTGTATTATTACAAAGACGAAAAGCACCAGGATGATATAGTAAAAGTGTCAGCAATGAAGAGAATGTTTGAACAGTTAAGCACTGCTGCTAATCTTAAAAGGCAGATGGCTATCCCTGGTGCAGGTGACCATGTCATTGGCTCTTATGTAAAGTCAAAAGACCTTGAAACTGTAAATAATGAATGTGAAAAGTTTGCAACCGAAGTTTTAAAAATGCAAAGACAATAAAACAACCAATAACTTTGTGTTCTCTGATAATTGTTGATAAAATATTGCTATGCCAAATAATTTTTCCCGCCGTGATGCACTGAAAGCATTAGGCCTTTCTGCAATTTCTTTGCCTCTTACTTCCTGGGCCATAAACGAAAAAGGTGAAAAGATTTTGTTACCCGACAATCCGCTTCATAAAGCACCCGCAAAACCTGTTACCGCTATTACCCTCGGTGCCGGCAGCAGGGGAAATGTATATGGCAATTATGGAGTGAAATATCCCGAACAACTAGATATTGTGGGAGTGGCCGAACCCATTGCCTTACGCAACGAACGCTATGCAAAAAAACACAACATCGCAGCCGAAAACCGTTTCAATACCTGGGAAGATGTTTTTAAAAGGCCAAAGTTTGCCGATGCTGTAATCATTTCTACACCCGATAATCTGCACTATGGCCCATGCATGGTTGCATTGAAAATGGGATATGATGTGCTGCTGGAAAAACCTATTTCGCCCAGCGAAAAAGAATGCCGTGATATTCTGGCCCTGGCCAAAAAGAACGACCGGATTGTGGCCGTTTGCCATGTACTGCGATATGCCCCTTACTTTGTAAAGCTGAAAGAACTGATACACAATGGTTCTATCGGCGAGATTATTAGCATACAACATCTTGAGCCCATACATCATGTCCACATCAGTCACTCGTATGTGCGGGGCAACTGGCGCAACAGTAAAGAAACAACACCTATCATTCTTGCCAAATCCTGCCACGACCTGGATATAATAAAATGGCTGCTCGAAAAACGCAGCAAACATATTTCTGCCTTTGGCAGCCTGAAATGGTTCCGCAAGGAAAATGCACCTGAAGGAAGTACAGAAAGATGTGTTGATGGCTGTAAAGTGGAAAAAGAATGTCCTTATTCTGCAAAGCGGATTTATTTTGACAACCGTTCCTGGCTGCACCATTTCGATTTGCCGGAAGACAAGAGCAAATGGGGAGATACGATAATGGAATACCTCAAAACAAGTAATTATGGCAAATGTGTGTACCACATGGATAACGACCAGCCCGACCATTACACCACGAATATTTTATTTGAAGATGACATTACCGCAGCCTTCTCTATGGAGGCTTTTACCAGCTATGAAGGCCGCCGCACAAGAGTGATGGGCAGCATGGGCGATATTGTGGGCGATATGAACTCTTTCACACACACCGATTTCCGTACCGGCAAAGTAACCGAGTGGAAGCAAACCACCGACGGGCATGGCGGCGGCGACTGGCGGCTGGTTGCCGACTGGATACAGGCCGTATCGCAACACAATCCGGCATTGCTTACTTCAACCATTGATGCGTCAATTGAAAGCCACGTTATGGGCTTTGCAGCAGAGAAGAGCCGTAAACAAAAGAAAACAATGGAAGTGAAAATGTAATTTTCAGAGGTATTATTATATCTCCCCGATTACCCTTTCTGCTTTAAGTCTTGATTTGGGTTTTGCCTCCAGGCGATTAGTATCATCTTCGGCGCCTTCGCCGATGCAAACAGCGAACAGGGTTCTGTAAGTCTCGTTATGCAGATAAGTATCGTATCCACCCGCATCAATACCTTCCATTGGTGTGCAGCCAATGCCCATTTGTCCGCAGGCACTCATCAGCACACCAAGTGAGATATAAACCTGATTCGCCATCCACGACTGAATAGCGGCATCGCCTTTAGGCTTCAAAAAGTTCAGAAAATAATTTCTTTGGCCTTCCGGCAAATTTTCAGCCGCCTGTTTCTCAAAATCCTCCACTTTTTTAAGCGACTGAAAAACGATTACACATTGACTGTTCAACACCTTTTCTTTATTGAAAAGTGAAGCCTCAGCCAGTTGTGCTTTGGCTTCAGAATCAGTAACAAATGTAAACTTCCAGGGCTGGCTGTTGATGGATGATGGGCTGAGCCGGAGTATCTCTTTCAGTTGCTCAATAACAGAAGTATCTATTTTACCGGCAGGATTGTATTTTTTAACTGTGTACCGTGACTGCATTTTTTGCAAAAAACTCATATAGTTTTCAATTTTGAAATGCAAAGCTAATTTATTTCAAAAGGCGATGCACCTGAACAAAGTATCATCTGCTACCTTTGCCTGAAAATATTTTTATGGCTATCCGCATATTTATTACAGGCGGCACTTTTGATAAAGAGTATAATGAGCTGAACGGGCAATTGTTTTTTAAGGATACTCACATGCATGATCTGCTCGAGCTGGGAAGGAATAAAGTGGATGTGGAGATAAGAACACTGATGATGGTGGACAGCCTTGAAATGACCGATGAAGACAGGGAGCTGATTGCCCATCAGTGTGTGCACAGCGATGAAGACAGGATTGTTATTACTCATGGCACGGACACTATGAGTGAAACTGCACAGTTTTTGGCTCAGAAAGTGAAGGATAAAACAGTAGTGCTTACCGGTGCTATGATTCCGATAAAATTTGGCAGTTCAGACGGATTGTTTAACCTGGGCAGTGCGTTGGCATTTGCTCAAACACTACCTGCGGGCATTTATGTAGCCATGAATGGCCGTTATTTTACTGCGGATAATGTGAGAAAAAATAAACAAACCGGAATGTTTGAAGAACTGAAACAGCCTTAACAGTTGACATTAAATGAAAAAGCCAACCTGCACAGGTTGGCTTTTTATATGCTTCAATAATTTGGTTAATTCTTTTGTGGCTCCAGCAATTTGAAAAACTGGTCAAGCTGCGGAAGTACAACGATGCGGGTGCGGCGGTTAGCAGCACGGCCTTCTTTAGTGCCGTTATCTTCAATGGGTTTGTATTCGCCTCTGCCGGCAGCAGCCATTTTTGCAGGCTCAAGACCATATTGTTTTTGTAAAATCCTTACAATTGATGTGGCTCTTTTTACGCTTAGGTCCCAGTTGTCAGCCAGCACACCTCCTTTGTAAGGAATGTTATCGGTATGTCCTTCCACCATAAACTCCAGGTCTGGCTGGTTTTTCAGCACCAGGGCTACTTTACCAAGCACTTCTTTTGCCCTTTCGGTTACATCAAAGCTGCCGCTTTTGAAAAGCAGTTTGTCTGAAATATCAATATACACCACACCTTTGTCCACTTTTATATTGATGTCCTGGTCGTCCAGGTTTCCGATAGCTCCTTTCAGGTTCATGACAAGTGCCATATTAAGCGAATCTTTTTTTGCCATTTGTTGTTGCAAAGTCTGTATATAAGCGTCTTTGGCACCGATGTTTTCCATAGACTTTTTAATGCTTTCTGCCTGTGAGGCTGATATAACTGAGAGGTCTTCCAGTTGCCTGAGGGCTGCATTGTTGTTTGTTTTCAGATAACCAACCTGCTCATTTAAATCTTTAATTTGTGCGGCCAGTAATGCCTTTTCTCTTTCGAGGGTTTCCTTTTGGCGGGCCAGGGTTGCCTTTTCAACGCTGCATTCTTCGTTATCTGTTTTAAGTGTGTTATAACGTTCTTCCAGTTTTGCATAATCGGCTTGTGCTGTCTTAAACTTTTTACTGCTTACGCAGGAAAGCAACGACAACGAAATAATTGCTGCAACGAGGTAGTTTAGTTTCATATAGTTTGGTTTATAAAGATTGATAATAAAAAAGCGGCACAAAGTTAATTACAGAAAGGTTGTGCATTGTCCTGATTCTGTTAAATGTTGTAATAAAAAACCGGCTTTTAAAGCCGGTTTCTACCCTTTAATATTGGATTCTAAATTCTCAGTTAGTCTTTTTTCAGGCTCAGGCTTCTGTTTAAAGTAAAGCCAAAAGCAAACTGTCCGTCTTTAATCCAGTTGTTATTTCTTGCCAGGTGGTCGATATTAGATGCATCCTGTGTGGCACCAATGTAAAACTGGAAGAGGTGGCCGCCTGTATTTAATTCCAGACCTACAGAAAGCAGATCGGGACTATAGTTGAAAATATTTGCATTTCTGTCCAGCTGATTTTTGTGGCCGTTCAGTTGTCTTGAATACTCAAAGGTCAGGTTCTTGTTCGATGTCATTTTGTATTTACCAGCAAGGCCAATAGAGAAAACACTATTGGTGTTGTTTGGCCCGTAAGGAACCCTGTTTATGTGTACTAACGACGGAACAAGTTCGAGTGAAAGCTTATCAGAGAATTTTCTGGCAATAAGCAATTGATGTAAGAAGGCAAATTTATCCATGGTTGTTAGCGCATATGGATCTTTTGCAGTGTTTACATGCGCCATTGAATACCAGCCAACAGTTACAGGTATATTTTTTTTACCAGTTTGCTGCCTCAGCAATTTAAATTTCACGAAACCTTCGTATTTAGAACTCCCGGCTGCTGCCAGGCCCACATTAGCGTAGGTTGTGGGAGAATAGTCAAATGAAAGGTATGTACGGGCAATACCTGAGTTAAGACCTAATAACTGCCCAAAGTTTTGACCTGGTTCAGCGTTTTTATCCCAGAAATTGCTGAAGTGGTGAGAGATTAAAAATTGCAGTGCGCCTTTGCTCACTATTTCTGTGCTCTGCATATTAATAATCTTAGTGGCATTAAAAGTTGCTTTGGTGAATTTTTGCTTTGGTGCCTCTTTTGCGGGTTCGGTAGCGTCCTGGGCGATTGCAGCAAATCCAATTCCAAGGCCAAGTAGTATAGAAAATATCCGTTTCATCTGTAGTTATTTTTTTGTTTGAGAATACAGTGCGAAGAGTGATTTGCTTTTCGCACTGTAGCTTTCGTTAATTCAATTTCTTATAATGGCATATTGAGTGTAAGCCATGACTTAAACTTGCTTACTGTGCAAGAAGTAAGGCTGAGTGTACCGCCGGGGTGACCGCTTGATCCATTGCTGTTCATTATTGCCTGCAGGGTACTCTTCTTGGCTACCATTGCCGCATAATCAAGGTTTGGTGTAGGGCCTCCGTGGCATGATCCTCCTTTACAAGTTGTATTATATATAGGCAGGATTGTAGCAGTATAAGTCTCTCCGCCAGTTGTGCAGGCACCTGCATCGTCAGCATCGTAAGGAGGACCCTGAGCCAGCCATTTTTTAATTGTATAGGCCTGGCTTGTTGTCAGGTAAACCGTTCCCATACCGGGGTGTCCTTTTCCTTTATTTACCCAGTCGTCGAATTTTGCAATCCTGGCCAGGATAACATCATAGAAAATGGTGTCTTTATGAGAGAATTGTGCATAAGGCTCTTCTCCCAGGTTGTGGCAACCACAGGCACCGCTTATCATAATGGGAACTACGTCTTTTTTAAATGATACTTTCTCAACAGGCAGTTGTGCCAGGTCGTCATTATTTTGATAACAGGATGATAACATGTACACCATCATGGAGGTTATCATTGCTGCTAATAAGATTTTTGTTTTCATATACTTTATTTTGAAGTAGTTATTGGTGATTATTTTTTGATCAGGTTCATTGTTCTCTTATACCTGAAGATGCCCTCGCCGTTTTTACCATATTTCCATACATCGGGTACATTAGGATCTGTAAAGTACCAGCCTTTAATAATAGCAATTTCTGAAGGGCTAAGGTTACCATCGGCTCTGGCCATACCCCCTTGTAAACTTGTAGTCCAAACGCCTGTGTGAGGATTCATAATCTGTAAGGTTGAATCAACCCTGGTAATCATGGTACTGGTTGCATTTAAGTAAGTGTTATTAACATAGAATTTTTTACCTGAAGGATCTGTATATCTTACTGTAGTTCCTGTTCTGTTGCCTTTTGGATACCAAACGTCCATAATGATGTCATCATAATCACTTAAAGGCCCACGAACACTTTGTACAGTTGTGGGAGAACCAAATGTTTTCCAGGGCCTGAAGCTTGCGTTGGCGTTTGTATCAGCATAGAATTTTTTTACACTGTCTTTATAGGACTTCCACAGTTCGTCCATCTTGGTTTTATTTGTAAGCTGGCAATAAGTGCTGGTGCTGCCGGTAACAGTAAACTTTACGGTATCGGCAGAGGTAATGCCAGGAATCAATCCGCTTCTTGCCCAAACACCAGTAGCGGTAGCCTGATTGTGACAGTTACCAGAATTACAACCAGAAACGATCAGGTTAATGGCAGCTGGCCTGTAGTCGGTTAGAGATGGGTTTTCTTTTGCCCCGTTCTTAATCCAGTTATAAATAATGGCTTTATCAATTGTTTTTAACTCATGATTTACGTTAACAGGGGGCATAGCCTTGTTAAAGTCGTTTGTAGTAATAAGTTCCCACAGTTTGCTTGTCTCCGGGCTTCCGGCGTTAACAAATTTCATCACATCTTCGTAAGTGTGAATCCTGGGGGAAATTTTTGGGCCTTCGAGCTGACCCAGGTTGTTCACTATTTGACCATGACAGCCAGATGTGCCACAATATTCATCGATAATGTTTTGTACACTTCTTGCTTTAACCACATCGTTTACGTCGGGTGAAATATCTGCCCCGGGAACAATCACTGAGTCATAAAAGGGCGAAAACATTGTGCTGTCTGGAGTAAGGGTGAAAGACCTGTCAAATTGATCAGCCAGTTCTCCCTGTTTTGTACACTGAAACAGCGAAGCGGTTAAAAATAAACCACTGAAAAATAACACGGCGGCTTTAAGTGCTGAAATTTTTTTCATAAAAAAATTAGTTTTACTAAGTAATTGAACGAAAAAACGGAGGGTATCCGTAATTTCAATACCAAAACTACTCAAGCTCATTTGACAGTTTCATGACAGCAACCCAACAGTTGTATGACTTTTGTTACATAACGGATTGTTAAAGGTCATACATCAATGGTATAACACTTTTTACTTTCGATTTTGATTGTCATGTTTTTGTCAATCGCAACATAAAATTATCAGGTTTTTTACAATAACTATATATGGGAAACAACAAAAAGCCAGACAACAAATCCCGCAGGCAGTTTTTTTCTCTGTTTGCCGGCAAAGACAAATCAGCTAAGTCTGAAATGGTGAAAATGCTGACACCAGACGGCAAACTGGTGGAAGTAGAAAAATCTGTTTTTGAAGCTGCCACAAACAGGCAGAAAGCAACAAAACAGGATATATACAACTGGATGAAAAACCCATCCAAAGACAGCAATTCATAAAATCGTACAATTCATATATAACTGATTATGAAACAGGATGAAATAAATGACAAAAGCCGGCGGGAATTTATAAAAAACACAGCAATCGCTGCGGTAGCAGCAACGGCTTGTGGCAGCCTTGCCTGTTCCTGCTCGTCAAAAAAAGCCAGTAGCGAAAAAGTAAAACTGCTTTCTCCTGATGGTGAAATAGTAGAGATAGACTCGGCTTACCTGAACCACCAGGAGCATATGGCCATCGTTTCCAAGCTGGAAGCGAGGGAAGGCATTGCAGGCAAAAAGTTTGTAATGGTTGTTGATCTTGCTCTTTGCAAAAATGCCCGAAAATGTATTTCTGCCTGCCAAAAATGGCACTACCGGCCCCAAGAAACAGAGTGGCTTACCGTAAAGCTGATGAAAGACAGCGAAAAAGCTGCTCCTTATTGGTTCCCCAAGCAGTGTTTTCATTGCGACAATCCACCTTGCGTAAAGGTTTGTCCGGTGGATGCCACCTATAAAAGAAATGACGGCCTGGTGCTGATTGATAATGACCGTTGCATAGGCTGTAAGTTTTGTATGGCAGCTTGCCCGTATTCAACCCGTGTATTTAACTGGGATGAACCAGAGCAGCCTTTTGATATACGCAACCTGGCCAGCAACCCCGAAACCGGATTGCCCGCTAAAGTGGGAACGGTTGAAAAATGTGATTTCTGTCCCGACAGGGCAAGAGAAGGCCTTCTTCCGCCATGCGTAGAGGCCTGCCCCAATGGAGTATTCTATTTTGGCGACGAAAATGAAGATACTGTTACCAATGGCTCAGAAACAGTAAGTTTCAGCCAGTTGATAAAAGACAGGGCTGCTTATCGCTTCCTTGAAGAACTGGGCACCAAACCAAGAGTGTATTACCTGCCGCCTAAAGACAGACAGTTCCCTGTTGAGAGAGGGTACGAAGATCTGGATTCAAACATCAAGGAAAGGTTCAAATACATTATGGAACCCGATCAGAAAAAATCGTAAACAAGGAATTCTATCATTCAATTCGAATACATCTTATTATGGAACTCAATTCATACCAGCAGGAAGCCCTCAATTACCAGCGGCCTAATATTGAAAAATTTGGTAAGCGAAACTGGTTCTTTACCATCTTTTTCGGCCTGTGGATACTTGCCGGTCTTTATGCGCTGTATTTGCAAATAGCCAAAGGCCACGGCGTAACCGGCATGCGGGACAATGTGGTGTGGGGACTGTTTATTGTAAATTTTATTTTCTTCATCGGTCTTAGCTATGCCGGAGCCATTATTGCCGGGGTGCTGCATTTACTGAGAGTTCCCTGGGGTAAGCCTATCGTTCGCCTGGCACAGATGATGACAGTGATTTCAATTATTGTAGGGCCCGTTTTTATCCTGCTCTGTGTAGGAAGATTTGATCGCCTCTGGCACCTGTTTTTTTATCCAAGGATACAGTCGCCCATGACATGGGATGTGATGGCGGTGGTTACATTTTTAGTAGGTGCAGTTTTGTTATTGTATCTGGCACTGATAAAAGATTTTGCAGTATATCGTGATGCCAAGCTGAATGTGCCGAAATGGAGACAGAAACTGTATGCTTTTTTTGCCAATGGCTACCAGGGCACTGCCAGCCAGAAAAAGCACATCATTGTTTCTCAAAACCTTTTATCCATTATTATGATTCCGCTTTCGATAGTGGTGGCATCTATTCTTTCCTGGATATTTGGTATGACTCTCAGACCCGGATGGCACAGCACAATTTTTGGCCCTTATTTCGTACTGGGTGCCCTTTTCTCCGGCTGCGGTGTATTGATTGTGGCCATGTGGGTGTACAGAAGGATGTATAAATTAGAAAAGTACTTTACCGACAAGCACTTTATCAACCTGGGATATATAATGATGTTACTGGCAGCCGGTTATGGTTACTTTACCTTCTCCGAGTATTTTACCAGCTGGTTCGGATCAGAGAAATGGGATAATGAAGTAATACATAAACTTTTCAGCCTGAAAGAATATGGCTGGTGGACATTATTTGCTAATGTGGCCGGTATTGTGTTACCAATATTAATAGTAGCGATACCTGCCACCCGCAAGCCAAAATGGATTACGTTATCGGCTTTTATTATGGTATTTGCATTATGGGTGAAACGTTACCTGATTATTGTACCAACACTGGAATCACCAGCACTTCCTATGCAGGACACAAGGATGGAATACGTAAAGTATTCGGCAACATGGCCTGAGTGGGTGCTTACGTTTGCCGGCATTGCCACATTCCTGTTGTTCTTCACACTTATTTCAAAATTTGTAACAGTGGTGCCCATCACAGGGCTCGAAGACCCGAAAGCCAAAGGGCAACAGTCAGAAACGGATAAAACTGAAGAGTAAAACCTGCTTAATAACTTTTTTATGACACAAGCTGTAAGTAAAAAATCATACAAAGAAATGTTCAGGCAAATGTTAGTGCTGACAGGCTTTCTTTTCCTGCTGGTTCCGTCAGCGTTAAAAGCACAAACAGATACAAATACCCAGGCCACAGCCGATACTGCCGCTGTTCCTGTAGCAGAAGAACCGGCCGCAGAGGAGCCTGCTGAGGAGGAATCACTAATCTCACCGTCAATTGAGTTTCTCGGAGTGCAGAAAGCTGATAACAGTATTGATTTAAAAGTTGGACTGAAAGCGAAAGTAAAAGGTCAGTTCATGAATCTTTACAAAATGAAGGTGAGTTTTTTCCAGGTGATGGGAGAGGAAGAAAGAGAACTGGGTTTTGCAATTACAGATGGCAGGGGCAAAGCTGTTTTTAATGTAAAAGCAGATTCTTCGCTGAAAGCAGATGCAGAAGGAAAGGTCTATTTCAAAGCAGTATTTGCCGGTAACAAAGCCATGGAATCTGCCGAAGAATTTACCGAGTTTAAAAGGGCAAGGCTCGAAATAACCCCGATTAAGGAAGATTCACTTCTGTCCGTTCAGGTAAAACTGGTTGATATCGGAACGGGTGAAGAAATACCTGTACCGGAAACGCTTGTTGGAATATTTGTAAAGCGTCATTTCAACCCGTTAAAAGTTGGGGAAGGCACTACTGATGAAAACGGGGAGGCATTGGTGGAGTTTCCGCTTGGCTTGCCGGGCGATACAGCTGGCAACCTGACGTTGATTGCCAAATTAGATGAGAATGAAGTATTTGGAAACCTGGAAGCTACAGTGGTTGCTCCTAAGTGGGGCGTGCCTGTTTCAAATATCATTGAAGACCAGCCCCGGGCATTATGGAGCTCACATCCGCCACTTTGGATGCTGATTACATTTATTGTACTGATGCTTGTGGTGTGGGGACATTATGTTGTAATTGTATATGAGCTTTTCAGGCTTAAAAAAGAACAGCCAAAAGAAGCTGCCGATGCAACCATGCCTTAAATTTGTCACTCTATTGTAAAAAATAAACATCAATAACAAATAAAAAACAAATCAACCATGAAAAAAACTGTTTTTTCTCTTTTTGCCGCTTTGTTTGCAATTGCCCTGGTGGCTTTTACAACTAAAACTGCAAATGACCCATGGCCCGTACCCGATGCTTACAAAAACAAAGTAAATCCCCAAAAAGCTGATGCTGCATCTCTGGCAAATGGTAAAACCTTGTGGAACCAGCACTGTAAATCTTGTCATGGTTCAAAAGGTAAAGGTGATGGTCCTAAAGCGGCACAATTAGATACTGAATGTGGCGATTTCACAAAACCAGCCTTCAAAAGCCAAACTGATGGCTCTTTGTATTACAAAACAGAAAAAGGAAGAAAAGATATGCCTTCTTATAAAACAAAAATTCCTGATGCAAACGACATTTGGGATGTTGTGAATTATATGAAGTCGCTGTAATCGAATAACAAAATCTGAAAAAACCGCTCCGCAAGAGCGGTTTTTTATTGTCTGTTAATAAAGCGGTATCCAATACCTGATTCTGTAAGCAAATACTCGGGGCGGTTGGGGTCATTTTCAATTTTCTTTCTTATTTGTGCAATAAACACCCGCAGGTATTGCGACTGGCTGATAAATCCCGGCCCCCAGATTGCCCGCAGCAAGTACTGATGGGTAAGCACCTTCCCCTCGTTACGAACTAATAAAGCTAAAAGGTTATACTCGGTAAGCGTAAGTTTAACCAGTTCATTGTTTTTCATAACGGTTCTGGCAGTAAGGTCTATCTCAAGGTCAGTTCCGGTAACCACCCTGTTGCTGTCTTCGGGTTGTATGTTACGTATAGCAGACCGGATGCGGGCCAGCAGTTCACCAGTGCGGAAAGGTTTACTCAAATAGTCGTTGGCTCCGTTATCAAGGGCGGTGATGATGCTTTCTTCATTTTTTTGAACCGACAGAATGATAACCGGGTTGGTGTACCATTGCCGAAGATCCTTGAGCACATCATGGCCGCTTTTGTCCGGCAGGCCTAAATCGAGCAGAATAAGATCAGGCGGATGATTGGCGGCCATTATCAACCCTTCCTTTGCGTTAACCGCACTGGTCACCTTGTACTGGTGCGAATGCAGGGTTATTTCCAGCAGTGTCCGCATTTGCGCCTCATCGTCTATCACAAGTATTTCTGCTTTGTTCATTCACTACACTTTTATTATTGATGTTTCCACCGGCAGGTGGATGGTAAACCTGGCTCCGCCGCCAGTTGCATTTTCCAACGTTATATACCCTTTCATAGCCTCAGTAAAGCCTTTGACTATAGAAAGTCCAAGCCCTGTCCCTATTTCATCATTCTGTTTCAGCCGGTAAAATTTCTGAAAAACCAATCCAATTTCTTCTTCAGGAAAACCCGGCCCATCATCCTGCACCACTATTTCTAACTTATCGGTGAAGCAAACGGCATTGACAGTAATTCTGTTATTTGATGAAGTATAACGTATTGCATTATTTAAAAGGTTGTAGAGAACGGTTTCCAGCATTACTTTATCCAGCTTGCAAAGCGGCAATTGCGGGTGCAGGCTGATGCTGATTTTTTGAGAAGGTTTGTCTTCTTCAACCCGGCGCACCACCTCATAAATCGTTTCGCCAATATCGCACCAGTCTTTATTGGGTTTAAGAAAACCAGATTCAATTCGTGACATATTCAGCAGGTTTTCCACTTGCTGGTTGAGCCGGAATGAAGCCTTGGCAATCTCTGAAACCAGCTGGCTTTTATCTTCATCGCTTAATGAATTATCACCGGCCTGCAGGTTATCAGTAGCGCCAATGATAGCGGCAATAGGTGTTTTCAATTCATGTGATAACGAATTGAGAAAAGTGTTGTAAAGCTTTACTGCTTTCGCTTTTTCTTCCCGCAGCCTGGCAAGTTTTTCTACCTGCCTTATTTTGTATGTGAGTACTGCATTTACCATCGCAATAATGAAATACATGATTAACAGGATGGCGTCTTCTGTCGAATCAACATGAATGGTGTAATGCGGCGGAATGAAAAAGAAATCCCAGATAAATGCGGATAATGCAGCTGCCAGCAGCACCGGAAAAATTTCAAAAGAAATAGCAATCAGCGATACGGTGACCAGCAATACCAGTGCCACCACCCGGTAACCCATATAAGGTGTAAAAGCATAGCAAAGCAGAGATACGCTAAGCACCAGCAATACACTGTAGAGGTATTGTTTTTGTAAACTGATTTTATTACCGAAACGCTTTGGCATAGAGGATGATAGTGCAAAAATAGATATGCTTTGCCTGTATGCCGGAATAAAATGGGGTATAAAGATTTTATAAAGATTTGGGTTCAAAAAACCAGCATTGGCCACCGGCCCCAAATACCCAATCTACTTTTGACCTTTAATTATACTGTGAAAAATGTCACTCTCACTTAAAAAGGCCACACCGGCGGGTTTGCTCATCGCACTGGGAATTATTTTCGGCGACATCGGCACCTCTCCGCTCTATGTAAACAATGCTATCATTAACGGGAAAGTAATTTCTGAAGAACTGGTTATCGGTGCCCTGTCCTGCATCATCTGGACGCTTACATTACAAACCACTATAAAATATGTGGTGCTTACCCTGCAGGCCGATAACCGGGGTGAAGGCGGAATATTCTCACTTTTTGCTCTGGTTCGCCGCAGAAAAAAGTGGCTGGTTCTTCCGGCGATGGTTGGTGGTGCCGCACTGCTTGCCGACGGGATGATTACGCCGCCAATTTCAGTTACCTCTGCAATTGAAGGGTTAAGACAAGTGCCCGCCCTGTCGCACATCAGCCAGTGGACTATTATATATATTGTTATAGGCATTCTTACCGTCTTATTTTTTTTACAGCAATTTGGAACAGCTTTTATTGGCCGTTTTTTTGGCCCGGTAATGCTAACCTGGTTTTTAATGCTTGCCGTGCTGGGTGTTATCAACCTGTTTTCTGAAATATCGGTGCTTAAAGCACTTAATCCATACTACGGCATAAAACTGCTGGCCACTTATCCAAAAGGCTTTTACATTTTAGGAGGTGTGTTTTTGTGCACAACCGGTGCTGAGGCATTATATTCCGACCTGGGCCACTGCGGCAAGTGGAACATCCGTTATTCCTGGATATTGGTAAAAAGCTGCCTTATCCTTAATTACATGGGCCAGGCTGCCTGGATGTTGCACAATCATAATGGCGAGATGATAACAGCCGAAATGATTGAAAAGGGATTTAATCCATTTTATGGTGTTATGCCAGCCTGGTTTTTGTATTTCGGTATCAGCATAGCCACTGCCGCCACTATTATTGCCAGTCAGGCATTGATATCCGGCTCATTTACACTGGTAAGCGAAGCCATGCGGCTCAACCTTTGGCCTAAGTTAAAAGTCAATTATCCGACAGAAACAAAGGGGCAACTGTTTGTACCTGCAGTAAACACCCTGTTGTTTGCGGGTTGTATCGGGGTGGTGTTATATTTTAAGAAAGCAACAAATATGGAGGCCGCTTATGGTCTTGCTATTACCGCCACCATGATAGCCACCTCCATTCTTTTTGCCAACTATCTCGTTTTGCACCGCAAAAAACCTGTGCTGGTGTATCTCTACTTATTGGTTTATCTCGCTATTGAGTTTGGTTTCTTCTATGCCAATCTTGAAAAATTTCCACACGGCGGATATGTAACGCTGATTGTTGGCGGCCTGCTGTTTATTGTAATGTATGCATGGTTCAGGGCAAGGAAAATTAAAAACAGGTATGTGGAATTTGTAAGGCTGGAACAATATATTCCCAAAATACAGGAATTAAGTAACGATAGATCGGTGCCCAAATATGCCACACACCTTGTTTACCTTACCAGTGCCGATAACACCCGTGAAATAGAACACAAGGTTGTTTATTCAATCATGAACCGTAAACCCAAACGGGCCGATATATACTGGCTGATACATGTGGACACTCTCGATGATCCATATACACAAGAGTATAAAGTGACCCATATCATTCCTAATGATATTATCCGGGTTGACTTCAGTCTTGGTTTCAGGGTACAGCCACGCATTAACCTGTTGTTTAGAAAAGTGGTGGAAGATATGGTGGCAAATATGGAAGTGAACGTTAAAAGCCGCTACGAAAGCCTGGAAAGGAACAATGTAATCGGCGACTTTTCATTTATCGTAATGGAGAAATACCTGAGCCAGGATAATGAGCTGCCTTTCTTTGAACGGGTTGTCATGAAGATTTATTTCTGGTTAAAAGACATAAGTCTGTCAGAAGAAAAAGCTTTTGGACTCGACTCCAGTACTGTTGTGGTGGAAAAGTTTCCGCTGATTGTTTCGCCAGTTGCCAACCTGCGGCTGAAGAGAATAATTGAATAAGAATGCGAAGCAGTAAAAACAATATGCTATCTGTATTGATTATTATTGCGGCATGGCTGGTAGCATTTGCGCTGGCCTATTTAGTTTACAGCAAATGCCGTCATCTGTTTTTTTTCTGACAACAATCCCGAACATATTTTATTTAAGTACAACTAATTATCTGTTGTTGTTGACACACAAATAAGTAATCGGAATCGGGGATACAGTATCTTCGTATAAACAGCCAACCTAATTAAACTCATGCAGGGTTATGATATTTAGCAATATGAAGTTTGGGCCTTCTGCCCACCTTTGCTGTGCTGAATAACAATCTTCTGTTCAGTTTTCTAATGGTTGCCTGCCTTTTTTTGAACCCCGTTTTAAATTAAAATTTATGTCACAACACTCTTCATTTTTTACAATGGAAACAGCCCCTGCCCGGGCAGAACTGGAAACATGGGTAAAACAAATGGCTGCTTTTATGGAAGCCAAAAATGTGCATTGGTGCGATGGCTCACAGGAAGAATACGACAACCTTTGTAACCTGTTGGTACAAAAAGGCACTTTTATTAAACTTAATCCTGAAAAAAGGCCAAACAGCTTTGCCTGCTTCAGCGACCCAAGCGATGTGGCCCGTGTAGAAGACAAAACCTTTATCTGCAGCCTTCGTAAAGAAGATGCAGGTCCGACAAACAATTGGATGGACCCTAACGATATGAAGAAAATTCTTCATGGCCTTACTCAGGGCTCAATGAAAGGACGTACCATGTATGTTATTCCTTTCTGTATGGGCCCGCTGGGTTCTCCGTTGTCAAGATATGGTGTACAGATTACCGACTCAGAATATGTGGTAGTGAACACCCGCATCATGACCCGCATGGGACAGGAAGTAATGCCTTACCTCCAAAAGAAAAGCTATGTAAAATGTATCCACACTGTAGGTGCTCCGCTTAATGCCGGACAGAAAGACAGCCTGTGGCCCTGTAACCCCGATGTAAAATACATTTCGCATTTTCCCGAAGAAAGACTGATTATTTCTTACGGCAGCGGTTATGGTGGCAATGCCCTGATGGGTAAAAAATGCTTTGCGCTTCGTATTGCATCTGTAATGGGAAGAGAAGAAGGTTGGCTGGCAGAACACATGCTGATTATGGGTGTGGAATCTCCTGCTAAACAAAAAACTTACCTCGCTGCTGCTTTCCCAAGTGCATGTGGTAAAACAAACTTCTCCATGCTTATTCCGCCAAAAGAATTTGATGGCTGGAAAGTGTCAACCGTAGGTGATGATATTGCATGGATACATAAATCAGAAGACGGCAACCTGTATGCCATCAATCCAGAGGCCGGTTATTTTGGTGTGGCTCCGGGAACGAACTACAAAACGAACCCCAATGCCATGGAAACCATTAAGGCCAACACCATCTTTACCAATGTGGCAGTAACCGCCGATGGTGATGTTTGGTGGGAAGGAATGACAAAAGAAGTTCCCGATGGATTAACTGACTGGCACGGCAAACCTTACGATAAGAACAGCGGCAAACCTGCTGCTCACCCCAATTCAAGATTTACCGCACCGGCACTTCAAAACCCTTCAATTGACAAAGACTGGGATAATCCGAAAGGAGTACATATCGAAGGATTTATTTTTGGAGGAAGAAGAAGCACAGGTGTTCCCCTGGTGTACCAATCATTCAACTGGAACTTTGGTGTGTACCTCGCTACTACTATGGGAAGTGAAATGACTGCTGCCGCCTTCGGTGAAATTGGTAAAGTTCGCCGTGACCCATTCGCTATGCTGCCGTTTATGGGATACCACATCGGCGACTATGTAAACCATTGGCTGCAATTTGGCCGAGACCTTCCCAATCCACCACGGATTTTTGGTGTAAACTGGTTCCGCAAAGATGAAAACGGAAACTTCCAGTGGCCTGGCTTTGGTGAAAACATCAGGGTGCTGAAATGGATTGTTGACAGGATTCATGGCAATGCCTCATCTGTTGAAAGTCCGATTGGCTGGATGCCCCGCTACCAGGATATTGACTGGACAGGCCTCAGTTTCTCTAAAGATGAATTTGCAAAAATCATGACAGTAGACCGTGAGCCAGGTAAGCAGGAACTGCTGTCACATGAAGAGTTATTCGAAAGAATGTATGATAAACTGCCTAAAGAATTTTTCTTTATGCGTGAATTGCTCCTGTCCGCTTTGTGGCGTTCCCCAGAACATTGGGGGCTGCAACCGGAAATTGGATAAGACCTCTGGCTGATTGCTAATTCTACCAAACCTTTACCAGTGCGGTGTGCTTCGTGCCGCCGCCTGGCGAAGGTTAATATTATTGAAGAACTGAAATTTTTTTATATGCCGGCATGGTTAACTGACCTTTTTACAAAAGCCTCAATTGCACAATCTGTAGTTATTTATGGTTTAGTGATTGCTATCGGTATCTGGCTGGGCCGGATCAAAATTGCAGGAATTTCTCTCGGAATTACATGGGTGCTGTTTGCCGGTTTGCTTTTCTCTTACATGGGCATTGAAATAGATTCCGGTACAGAACATTTTGTCAAGGAATTTGGCCTTATACTTTTTGTCTATGCAATTGGCTTACAGGTAGGCCCCGGTTTTTGGGCTTCTCTAAGAAAAAATGCCATGACCAATAACCTGCTTGCATTAGCAATTGTAGCAACAGGTGTTTTAATCACTGTAATATTGTATTTACTCAGCAATAACAGCATTTCGGTAATGGCGGGTGTAATGAGTGGTGCGGTTACCAACACTCCCGGTCTTGCTGCGGCACAGGCTGCGGTAAGAGATATGGAAGTGGCGGCATCCGACAGGTCGCTTATCACACTGGCTTATGCCGTTGCTTATCCGTTGGGTGTGTTTGGTATTATCGGTGCATTATTAATATTGAAAAGAGTTTTCAAAATAAATATTGAAGACGAACAGGAATTGCACCGCAAGCTTAGCCTCTTCAGAACAAACCGGCCTATTTCACTGCATCTTAGCCTGGAGAATAAACAATTGGAAGGGCAGCCGTTGCGCAAATTGTTTGAATTGCTGAAAGAGCCGATTGTTGTTTCAAGAATGATGCATGACGGGGAAATCATCACACCAACTCCGGACATAAAACTTTCTGCCGGCGATGTATTGCTTGTAGTGGCCTCAAAGCAAGAGATGGAGCAACTGAAGTTGCTGGTAGGCCCCGAAAGTCCGATAAACCTTAAAACAGCCAAGGGAAGTGATTTAATTGCAAGAAACATTGTTGTTACCAAAACAAGTATTACCCATAAGCGCATCGGCGATATTGCTGAACTGCAGGGGCATGAATTCACTTTTGCCCGCCTTAGCAGGGCTGGCATTGAAATGGTGCCACATGGTGATATGTTTTTCCAGCTGGGCGATACGGTAAAGGTTGTAGGCACAGAAGAAGAAATAAAAATTGCCACCGAAGTACTGGGTAATTCTTTAAAGAAATTGGAAGTGCCCGACCTGGCCCCAATTTTTATGGGAATTGTACTGGGTGTAATACTGGGAAGCATTCCTTTTTATTTTCCCAATATGCCGGTAGCCGTAAAAATCGGAATGGCTGGCGGCCCGTTGATTGTGGCACTTGCATTGAGCCGTTTTGGAAACCTGCTGTACCTGAATAATTACACTACCAGCAGCGCCAATATGATGATAAGAGAACTGGGAATTAGCTTGTTCCTCGCCAGTGTGGGATTGAGCAGTGGTAAAAACCTGTCAGTGGCATTTGCTGATGGCCGTGGCTGGGTTTGGATAGGGATGGGTGTTATTATTACTGTTGTTCCTCTGTTGGTAATTGGCTTCATTGCAAGGAAGTACTTCAAAAAGACTTACTTTGAAATATGCGGTTTGCTGGCTGGCGCATCTACCGATCCTCCGGCACTGGCATTTGCCACCCGTATGACAAACAGCGATATTCCTTCAGTTACCTATGCTACTGTTTATCCGCTTACTATGATTTTACGGATTGTGGCAGCTCAGTTACTGATCTTGCTGCTGATGTAGCTATCTCTTATGTATTAACCATATATAATTAACTGTTCAGTGAATCTTTCAATTGCTGAACAGTTTTTTTATCGTTACCTGCAAATATTTTGTCGTTAAGAATAGTTACCGGACGTTTCAGAAAAGTGTATTCCTCCAAAATATAGTTTCGGTAATCCTCCTCCTTTAGCTGTTTATCTTTCAGGCCAAGTTCTTTGTACTTTAATGCCCGGCGGCTGAACAGCGATTCATAACTGCCTGTCATCTTCTTCATTTCGTCTAATTGTTTTGCTGTTATCTTCTCTGACTTAATATCCTGAAAAATAAACCCCTTCTCATCCGCTTTTGTTTCTTTGATTATGGCCTGGCAGGTTGTACAATTTGCCAAGTGATACATTTTCTTCATATTTTCTGCTGTTTATGCAAATAAAGCCAAAAGATGCTAAATCAAACAGAAGTCAGCAGCCACTATTTCATTCCCTCCTTCGTAAACTATCACCAGTAAATCTTATTATTTTTGCGGTCTAATAAGGTGAGATATGATTAAAACAGGAAATCCGATAATCAGCATTTATACAGAAATGACTCCCAACCCGGAAACAATGAAGTTTGTGGCTAACAAGCTCCTGTATCCTGGCAAGAGTATTGATTTTCCCGATGCAGAAAGTGCCAAACCTTCACCGCTGGCGCAGGAGATGTTTGCTTTTCCCTTTATTAAGGCAGTGTTTATTGCAAGCAATTTTGTTACACTTACTAAAACAAGCGAAACCGAATGGGTGGATGTTATTCCTTCTGTTCGCCAGTTTTTAAAAGATTATCTTGAAGAAGGGAAGGCTGTAATTAACGAGGAAGAACTGGCCACAACAAAACAGGAAAGTGGTAATACAATAACTGCCGATGATGAGGATGTGGTGGTAAGAATTAAGGAATTGCTTGATAACTATGTGCGCCCTGCAGTTGAAATGGACGGCGGTGCCATACAATTCAAAAGTTATAACAACGGCGTGGTGAACCTGATGATGCAGGGAAGCTGCAGCGGTTGTCCTTCTTCCATGATTACTTTAAAGGCAGGTATTGAGGGAATGATGAAAAGAATGATACCTGAAGTTAAAGAAGTGGTGGCTGAAGCTGAATAAGTTTAGTTTTTAATTTGAGAGTTACAGAAACAAAAGCGGCTTTTGCCGCTTTTTTGTTTTTGATGCAATGCCTGTTTATGGCGTAACTTCATTGGCTATTGAGAACAGCTGATGTTTCGCATTAGCATCATAAAACATCTGATTATGAAAAGCAGCTTTTTTCTTTTCTTGGCATTACTTAGTTTTTCTTTTGTTTTTTCACAGCAAAAAAATGATTCAGAAAAAATCCCTGTGCTGATTCGTTGCGATGATCTTGGCATGTGTCACTCTGTAAACATGGCAGCCAAACAGGTATTGGAAACAGGAATTCCTGTTTCTATGTCCGTAATGGTGCCTTGCCCCTGGTTCAGCGAAGCCGTGGGGCTATTGAAGCAATACAAAAACGTATCTGTTGGTATTCATCTGACCCTTAATTCTGAATGGAAACAATATCGCTGGGGTCCGGTTACGGGAGTTAATACTGTGCCTTCGCTGGTTGATTCAGTTGGGTATTTCTTTCCCTCCCGCAGCCTGTTGTATAATAACAACCCGTCGCTGATAGAAATAGAAACAGAATTACGGGCACAAATTGATAAGGCCATTGCCGCCGGGCTGAAAATAGATTACCTCGACTATCATATGGGTGCTGCCGTACAAACGCCGGAAACAAGAGCTATTGTAGAAAAGCTGGCTGCGGAATATAAACTGGGAATTTCCCGGTACTACGGCGAAGTGGATGTAGAGGGCGGCTACAGTGCACCCGTGGCAAATAAACTGGATACGCTTACCTCAAAAATAAAGGTATTGCAGCCGGGCGGTGTTAAGTTGCTGGTATTTCACATCGGGATGGATACACCCGAAATGAGTGCTATGGAGGACCTGAATACTTTTGGGCTAAAGGAGATGAGCAAACATCGCCAGGCAGAGTTAAAAGCACTTATATCTCCACAGCTTTTGCAACTTTTGCAAAACAAATCCTTCAGGCTGATTAATTATAAAATGCTGAATGAGGAAAAGGGATTAGACAACATGAAGCGTCCTGGCGGAAATTAAAGCTGGTCAAATCAGCGTCTTTTTTACCGCTGATATATTTCCTTTTTAATGGCCTTTGGTTATATGTACCTTAGTTTACTGTTAATACTATTTTTTAGTTTTTGAAAACCCTGCTATATGAAAAGAGTCCTTCTTTTTATTGTAACTGTTGTAAGTTTATTTTCCTGCAAGCCAACTGCTCAGATTTCTAAAACAAATGCCCTGCCGCAGGTGCAAAGAGAGTTCCGTGCTGCCTGGATAGCCACAGTGGCAAATATTAACTGGCCAAGTAAACCGGACCTTGCAGTTGAAACGCAAAAACAGGAAGCCATTGCGTTACTTGATTTTTTAAAAAGCAACAATTTTAACGCAGCTGTTCTCCAGGTTCGTCCGCAAGCAGATGCTTTATACAAAAGTGATATTGAGCCATGGTCATACTTTCTTACCGGTAAACAGGGCAAAGCCCCTGAGCCGTTTTATGATCCGCTTGAGTTTTGGGTAAAAGAAGCACATAGCCGTGGTATAGAGTTGCATGTATGGCTGAACCCTTACCGGGCTCACCATAAGGCTGGTGAAGCTGTGAGTGATTTGTCGGTAGTGAAGAAACACCCGGAACTTGTTTTGTTTTTAAAAGAAGGTTATTGGTGGATGGATCCTGCCATGCAGGAAGTACAGGATATTACAAACAATGTGGTAATGGATTTGGTGAACCGCTATGATATTGACGGAGTACACATGGATGACTACTTCTACCCATATCCATCATACAACAATGGCGTTGATTTTCCGGATACAGCAAGCTGGGCCGCTTACCAGCGCAGTAGTGGTAAACTTTCCCGTGGCGACTGGCGTCGTGATGCTGTGAATAAACTGGTGGAACGGTTGTACAAAAATATAAAGGCACAAAAGCCGTGGGTGAAGTTTGGCCTGAGTCCTTTTGGCATCTGGCGGCCGGGTTATCCTGAATCAGTAAGCGGATTTGATCAGTACGAGCAATTGTATGCTGATGCCCGTTTGTGGCTCAATAAAGGATGGATTGATTACTTCACTCCGCAGTTGTACTGGCCGGTTAACAGTTACACACAAAGCTTTCCTGCATTGCTTGGCTGGTGGGCTGGTGAAAACAAAATGAACCGCCATCTTTGGCCTGGCATTAGTGTAAGCAGGGACAGCAGCAATAAAAGCCTTGATGAAACCATCAACCAGATAATGATTGACCGGGGCATGCAGCCGCAAAGTAAAGGTGTGGTACACTGGAGCATTTCATCACTGACAAAAAACCCAAGACTCGCCGATACCCTGATGAAAACGGTTTATAAAAAACAGGCATTGGTGCCCGCAAGTCCCTGGCTGGATAAAGAGGCTCCTGCTGCTCCGGCTGTAACAGTTAGCGAACAGAATGGTCAGCACCAGATAAGCTGGTCGCATAGTAATGAGGGAGACGTTTTTCAATGGGTGCTGTATTACCGTTATGGCAATAATTGGAGCTATAAAATTTTGAATAATACAGACAGGAATACAGTTCTTCCAACAACAACAGGCGCAGGAAATAATCAGTCAAAGTTGAATACAGTTATTGTCTCTGCTGTTGATCGTACCGGGAACGAAAGTGCCAAAACAGAAACCATTATTAAGTAAAGAATCTGGGTGCTATCGAAGCGATGCCGTAACCTTCAATTACGGTAGCTTTGCCGCATGTGGCTGTATATTGTTATAATCTTTCTTTTTCTGCTGTATGCCGGGCTTATATTTTATTATAACCGTGCATGGAGGAGGATTGATTTGTACAGAACAAAGAATATTACGCCCACCACAACCCTCAGTGTAATAATACCAGCAAGAAATGAAGAAGCAAACATCGGTACATTACTCCGGTCGCTGCAAGAACAGGATTACCCCAAGCATCTTTTTGAAGTGATTGTGGTGGACGACCACTCAACTGATAACACTACAGGTATTGTGCAACAATATTCAACAGTGAAATTATTGCAACTGAAAGAAGAAGACATAAACTCATATAAAAAGAAAGCAGTTGAAACCGGCATTGCTGCAGCCACCGGTTCGCTTATCGTTTGTACTGATGCTGATTGTATGGTGCCTCCAGGCTGGCTTTCTGCCATCGCATCGTATAAAGAGGAAAACGCTTCTGTATTTATTGCGGCACCGGTTGTGATAAATAATAAGCCTTCTTTTGTTCAGTTTTTCCAGGCGCTGGATTTTATGATATTGCAGGGCATTACTGGCGCAGCCGTCAGTAACCATCATCTTTCTATGTGCAACGGAGCCAATCTTGCCTATGAAAAAGAGGCCTTCTATAAAGTAAACGGGTTTGAAGGTATTGATGCAATCGCCTCAGGCGATGATATGCTGCTGATGCACAAGATTGCAAAACAATACCCCGGCAAAGTGCATTACCTGAAATCGCCGGCAGCTATTGTTTCCACTGCAGCCGTGCCAACATGGAAGGCTTTCTTTAGCCAACGCATTCGCTGGGCCAGCAAGGCTGGTAAGTATGATGATAAAAGAATTTTTTGGGTGCTGCTGCTGGTGTACCTGTTTAACCTTTCCTTTTTAGTATTGCTGGCCTGCCTGCCGGCAAGGCAGGTTGCGGGCTGCTGGTTAAGTGAAGCATATTTTTTTGCATTGCTGCTGCTGGTTGCAAAAATTGTAGTTGAGTTACCATTTGCAGTTTCCGTTGCAACATTCTTCAACAAACAATCCCTGTTGAAATATTTTCCTTTCTTTCAGCCGCTGCATATTTTATATACAGTTATATCAGGCCTGTTTGGCCAGTTTGGAAAATATGAGTGGAAAGGAAGGAAGGTGAAGTAGGGTTTGCGAAAAGCTCTTTTCGTGTCTGCGAAAAAACAGGCAACAACAATATTCTCACCACTTCTTAAAATTGCTTTTTGTTATACAGTTTTTAACTATATAATAATTGTATCTATGGGTTTTCAAAAAAACCGTATCAGAATTATAGTCTGATATTTCGTAATATCTATCGCATAAATAAAGTAAACTATCAGAATAAAACCACCTATTAGCTGTTACAATATCATGGGCATAATGTTCAACAACACTATCCGTTCTAACCAGGTTTCTGAACCTATAGGTAAGTAGAAAACAACTGCCATCGGGTTTTATTCGAAATCCAGATTGAACTTTAAAACTATCCCTTGGATCATAAATATCCCAAAAGCAATTTCCATCCAATAAAACATCCCGGATTTTTTTCTTGCTATTGCTGCATGAAATTGAAAGAATAAGCAGAAATAGTAAAAGAAGGTATTCTCTTATTTGAATTGATTTCATGGAAAGTTAATTACTCATTTATATGCCCGGCAACAGCCTACATACTTTCTACCCCTTCTTCACCTTTATTGGCTTAACGCCAATCCCCGGCAAATTATTAAGTGTAATTTTTCCATCCACCACTGTCATACCATCGTACACATCATTTTTAATAAGCAGGTTACCGTCAAGGTCGGCCCAGTCCATCATGGGTGATAGTTGCGCTGCGGCAGAAACGGCGCAGGAGGTTTCTGTCATGCAGCCAATCATAACTTTCATATCCAGTGCCCTTGCAAGCGTAAGCATCTTGTGGGCTTCCCGCATGCCAGTGCATTTCATCAGTTTTATGTTAATGCCATGGTAGATGCCGTGTGCTTTTTTTACATCGGCGAGCCGCTGTACTGATTCATCGCCAATGATAGGTAACGGGCTTCTTTCTGTAACCCAGGCAATCTCATCCGGCATTTCTTTGGGCATGGGCTGCTCTAAAAACAAAGCGCCTTTTTCTTTCAGGTAATGCGCCATATCCAGTGCATATTGTTTGTCTTTCCATCCCTGGTTGGCATCAATGGTAAGGGGTTTATCGGTTTGGCTGCGTACTGTCTCCACCATCATCTTATCGCTTTCTTCTCGGCCAATTTTTATTTTGATTACTTTGAATGGTTCTGTTTCCTTCATTTTTTCCAGGACCACTTCTTTGGTATCAATACCAATGGTAAAAGAAGTGAGGGGTGTTTTGTCCGCATTAAAACCCCATATTTTATGCCAGGGCTGCTTCATCATTTTTCCTGCCAGGTCATGAAGAGCAATATCCACACAGGCTTTGGCTGCCGTATTTTTTAAATCCACTGCATCCACATATTCCAATATTTCTTCCATCTGGAATGGGTCTTTAAACTGGCTAAGGTCCACTTTGCCCAAAAACTTTAATACCGATTCATGGCTCTCACCGAGATAAGGCGGCATACTTGCTTCGCCATATCCTTTCAGGCCGTCGTATTCCAGTTCGGTTAATACAACCGGTGTGGTTTTCCGGGTATTGAGCGCCACACCAAAAGCATGTTTTAGTTCCAGCGTATAGGCCCTGTAACGAAGGGTCAGCTTTCCTTTCTTGTGTTCAAACAGAGGTGACGCCCATACGGCACCCGCAGGAATAATGCTGCCCAATGCTATCGAACCGGAAAGTAAAGAAGCAGATTTTAAAAAATTTCTTCGTTCTGTATTCATTGCTGAGGATTATAATATGGATGAACAGCTACCGGCGTTACACCGTTTTGTGAAGTGGCTGTTATAAACCGTTTGGCTGCAACAAAGGCCCTTGTTTCCCAGTCGGCAAAATCCGGACCGGGTAACATACTGTTGATGCGTACCATACCCGATGCATGAATATACATGGCGTTTCCCAAATACATTGCAACATGTGTAACACGGCCGGTTGGCTTACCATCTTTTAATGATGAAAAGAACAACAGGTCGCCGGGCAATAAGTTTTGCAAGGCTTTGGCTACTGAAACTGTGTCGTGGTCTCTAATGTCAACCGCTTCGCCAACAAGCACCTGCTGGCTTGCATCACGGGGGAGCACCACTCCGTTTATGAAATAAGCTGTTTTTACAAAGCCGCTGCAGTCAACCCCTTTAATACTGGTACCGCCCCACAGGTAGGGAGTACCCAGCATATTTTTGCCAGCCTGAATAACATTTTCAGCCGTTGCTTTTTTACCTGTCCATTTTTCATAAAGAGCAACTGCTGATTTTGGCAAATAGCCTTTGCGACCATCGGGCAGTTCGCAGGCATAATAACGGCCTTTTTTTCTGACTAGCTTCAGAAGGTTGCCAGCAACCAGGTCTGTCACCACATCAATGTCTTTTAAGGGTTTTTCCTGTAACAGGGCGAAGGGTGACATCACAACAATTTTATCCTGTTGCTGCCAATTGCGAAGACCGGCCTCGTCAGTTCGATACACCATCATCGCTTCAGTCCAGGCAAGATATTGATCGGGTGTGCGGACAAGATAATAGCCACCTTTTTTCATTAAGATGTCAACCGGAGTCCCCATCAGGGATTGAGTGGCCATTTCGGCAGCATCATTTGGCTCGAAACGATGGTGGGCTACAGATACACGGATGATACCTTTTGTTTCTGCGCCAAGGCTTTTTTGCGGAAGTGTTTCGATGTTGAGGGAAAGAAGAAGATTGGCGCTGTCCAGTTTTTTCTTTAATAAAACAATAGCAGCAGGTTCGGTGGTGTAGCCTGTTATTGTTCCCTGCGTCGGCTCATTTATAACCCAGGCCTTTACCCTTTTATCGGGAGCATACACCGCTTTTACCTGCTGCGTTAATTGCTTTACTATAGCTGAAGTGTCAGTTGGCTGTGCGTTTATGTCTCCTGAACAAAGCAGAAAGAAAACACTTAACCAAACATATTGTTGGTATCTGCGGAGCATAATGTTTAATGGCGACAGGCCATTATGCTGTTAAATAAGAAAATAGCAATGCAACTTCAGGGAGTATTCCAATTTTGGAAATTATTTCTTAGTAGTATCAACCCACTGATCTTTTTTATACTGAGAGTTGTCAGTCTTAGTAGTATCAGCCCATTGGTCTTTTTTAACCTGACTGGTGTCTGCTGTTTGGGCAGTATCAGCCCACTGGTCTTTTTTAAACTGGCTGGTGTCAACAGTGTTGTCTTCTTTTTTTTCTCCGCCATTATTACAAGCAGGGAAAACGATGAAAGACATAGCTACTAAAGAGGCAGCGATGGCTGCTTTTTTGAAAAGAAGATTTTTTCTCATTTGCTGAAATATTTGCGCAAATGTATCAAAAAAATATTGCTTTACTTTTCTTCGCTTATTGCTGTTTTGCCTTTACCGAAGTAATTATCAGCAGGGAAAGGCATAGAAAGAAAAGGCTTCCCGTTTTATCAGTTTCGATTAAATCACTTAGAAAGTTCACAATCAAAATCATAACAAGAATAACAGCTGTTAGCATACCAACAGATTTGTAAAAAGGGTCAGGAGAAGAATGATAAATACGCTGAGCAAAAAATAACATGGCTCCTGCCAATAGCAAGAAAAAGAATAATCCGGGCAAGCCTTGTTCAATAGCTAATAACAGGAAGTAGTTATGAACTGTGGAGTGATCTTTATTATCGCTTACCCAGGTTTTAAAAGCTGGTACGGCATACTCTTTATAATGCGGATAGAAACTGCCAGGACCAAACCCTGTAACGGGATTATCCTTTATCATTCTTACACCAGCAACCCAGCGATAGAACCGTTCGGCAGTTGATACATCTTTCAGCCGGTAAGTAGCAGTGATATGTTCGTTGAAATTTTTGTGGAAAATGGTTGTTTTATAGTCATGAGCATATTGCAGGTACTGGTCATTGTGCTTAAGCCAGAAAAATGCAGCCAGAGCAATTACAACAGATAAAATATAGCCGGCAAAAAGCATTTTTTTGCGAATAAGGAGATACGCAATACCACCTGCTGCCAATGCCAGCCATGCCCCTCTTGCATATGACAGGAAAACTGCAACAATGAATATCAATGTCAAAAAAAGAAACAGTTTGCCCAGCCAGGGATGTGATTTGTATTTACTCCGGAATGCTATCAACACCGGAACAAAACAAACCAGCATGGCAGAATAGTTCACATGGTTTCTGAAAAACGGAACTAATGGGTTGTTAACCGTAGCAAATGAGAATCCTGTTTGAGAGTGCCTGAACAGGACAATCAGCACTACAATAATCATTGCGGATGTTACTAAAAGGACTGCTTTTTTGATAGTCTCTTTACCCTGAAAAAAGATTAGCGGTCCAATTACGAAAGACAAAAGATACCAGCCTTTTGCTAAAAGAAATTTTACAGAAATCACTGGCTCTGAAGAAAACAGTACAGCGATAACCGTCCATATTAGCAGAATTATCAGTAAAACACTTAGCGGATGAAGCAAATATTTCCTTTTTAAACAGTGCGGATTGTACAAAACAGAACCGATAACGATAAATGAGGTTAGCCACATCAATGGTTCATCAGGCAGGTCAGTGCCAAGGCTGGAAGAAAAACTATATTCAACAGAAAAGGGCAATGAAAAAAGGAGCGACAAAAATAAAACTCCACGATGCTGCCAACCGGCAATGAACGCAAGCAGTATGAATGGTGATGCAACAAACAGTAGCTGATCAGTGAGTACGGAAATCACCATGCAGGAAAGAAAAAACAATCCGCCAGCATAAAAAAGGTTGTTATTGCTTCTTGCAAAAGAAGTCACCCGGCAATATTTTTTCTTCTTTGTAATATCAATACTGCCAGTAATGAAAACAGAAAGCCTAATGCGCCGGATGCCACAGTTGCCAGTATAATATTTGGTTTATCCGGCCGGCCGGAAGGTTTGGCTTTTTCAACAATAATAAGTGCAGGGGGTTTTGAGTCTATCATCAACTGGTATTCTCCAATCAGTTTTTCGTATTCCTGTGTTCTTAATATCAGCGCTGTTCTCTTCGCAGCGTCCCTGGCGCTATCAGCCTGGGTCAAAATTTTTTGTCTGCCATCTATAAGACCGTGCAGCGCTGCCTTGTTTCCTTCACTCATCAGGTTTTGGTGCATTTCGCTCAACAGGTTCATTATTTCATTAGCAAGAACAGCAGCCTTTTCTTTATTGGTGTCCCAAACTTTTACTTTTAAGTTGCCGTATTCATTTTTGGTTACCGAACTGCGTTTCTTCAGCAGCTTAACTGTTTTTGCATCAGCATTTTCTCCTTTGTCCTGCATTTTATAATGGGACACCAAATCTGTTTTTTTTGCAACCGCTGCAAAAACAGTATCAAGACTGGCGGTGCCAAGAATAATATCCAGATCATCGGGTGTGCCAAGTGCAGAATACAGGGCTTCAATATTTTCATTAAATAACCTGGATTTATCAGAAGCAAAACTGCTGGCAGGAAGTGCTGTGGCGGTGGACAAATACAAAGCCGGTTTTATCAGTAGTATAGATACGGTTACGATTACCGAAAGAATTGTTAGTGAAAGAATTTGTTTCCACCATGTTTTTATCAGGTCAAATATATCCGGCATAAGCAATTGTTGTTTTTTGGTAAATCAAATCACCCGTACATTTCTGTTAAAACTCTCTTCAAGAGAAATAAAGGTTTCAGTTCTTTCTATTCCTTTTATTTTTTGCAACTGGTCGTGTAACACATATCGCAGCTGTGTTATGTCCATGCAAACAATTTCGGCAAACATACTATAGTTGCCTGTGGTATAATTGAGGCGTACTATTTCTGGTATCTTCTGCAGTTCCTTGGCTACGGTATCATAAAGCGAACTTTCTTTAAGATAAATACCAATAAAGGCAATAACATCATACCCCATCTTTTTCATATCGGCTTTCAGCTTCGTGCCGGTAACAATGCCTGCATCCTGTAGTTTCTTGATACGGACATGAATGGTTCCGCCAGACACGAAAAGCTTTTTGCCCAAATCAGCATAAGAAATGGAGGCATCTTCCATCATGTGGAGAATAATCTGGAGGTCAAGTTTGTCAAGATTCAATTTCGCAGCCATATTGAAATAGGTTTTTGAAAAAATTCTACACTAATGTACGTTTAATTTGAAAAATTCAATAGTTTTAAAATTATTATTGAAAAATTTGGAACAAAACCCCATTCTGTTATAGATTTGTGTCAACAAAGCCTGATAATACAGGCCAGTTCTTTAAATATACTGTGGGGTGATGAAATTGCGTAAGCATGGCAGACATGCCCTCTTGTCTCGGGGGTGGGGGAAACAGGATAAACGTTGCATAACGCCGATCCACTGACGAGTGGACCGACTGGGGTTGACCACCAGTAGGTTGAGAGTAGCTCTCTCTATTCATTTGTGCAACAGCTAACTGCCCCGTGGAGGTTCGAACCCTCCCCCTACAGCTAATAAGAAGGCCTTTGTTGAGAAACAGAGGCTTTTTTGTTATTACACAGACTAATTCTCACTACTCATCGAAAAGTTCGCAATTGTTAGCTCCTGAAAATACCTTTGCAAAAAAATTTATATGAGAAGATTGATTATAATCTCAGTTATTGTATTGGGTTTTACTCCTGTTTTTGCCCAGGATCAAAACGTAAAAACATTGCAGGCAGAAACTGGCCGTACTATTAAGAAAGATCCTGCCGACACTTCTTCTAAAACATGGAAAACTGGTGGCCTGTATGGGATCAACATTTCTCAGGGTTCACTCAGTAATTGGGCTGCAGGTGGAGATAACTTTTCGCTTTCCGTAAACTCACTACTCAGCCTTTATGCTTTTCACAAAAAAGGAAAGCATAGCTGGGACAACACATTCGACTTTAACCTGGGTTATGTAAACACCACCAGCCTTGGCAGCCGCAAAAACGATGACCGGTTTGACCTGCTTAGTAAATATGGCTATGCGGTTGGCCCCAAACTGAATGTGGCAGGTTTGTTCAACCTGCGGTCACAATTTTTTGAAGGATATACTTTTCCAAATAATGTAAAAACCTATTCGTCCGGCTTTATGGCCCCTGGCTATTTGCTGTTGAGTGCTGGTCTTGATTATAAACCCAAGAGTAACCTTTCAATATATTTTTCTCCTGCCACCGCCCGTTGGGTAATAGTAAGAGATCCTCTGCTTACAACCAAGTATGGACTTGACCCTGGTACAAAAAGCAAACTTGAATTTGGGGCATTTGCAACTGTTAACTATCTGAAGGAGTTCAATAAGAATGTTACTTATAAAAGCAGGCTAGATCTTTTTTCCAACTACAAGCACAATCCACAAAACATTGACCTGTTTATGTCTAATATGCTGAGTGCAAAATTGACCAAAGCACTTGCTCTTACATGGAGTGTTGATTTAATATATGATGATGATGTACGCATATTTGGCGATTATCAGCAATCTCCGGCTTTACAGTTAAAATCGCTGGTTGGTATTGGCTTCCAGGTTAAATTCTGATTATTGCAAATATTACTCACCGCATTTGTTTTTGAACGGATGCGGTTTTTTATTGCCTGAAATACCGTTTATCTTTTAACATTTCCTGTAAAATAATTGTTTCGTATTCCGTTTATAGGAAAAGTATTTTTGCACTCCGTTCCTTTGGACAGAATTTTATATTTTCAAGGCAAGTCATGAAGAAACTGACCACCACCATTTTCTTTTTATTGTGTGTTTTGGCGTCGTTTGCGCAGGATGCGGTAATAAAAAAATTACAGCAGGAGTCTCTGCGGCAACCCAAAAGAAATATTCCGGATACGGGCCGTAAGGCCTGGAAAGCTGGTATTGTTTTCGCCTTGAATATAGGCCAGGGCAGCCAAAGTAACTGGGCTGCAGGTGGCGATGATTTTTCTTTTACAGCCAGCACAGCCAACAACCTGTTTGCATATTATAAAAAAGGAAAGCATAGCTGGGATAATACGCTTGATATCAACTTCGGTTATATTAATACCACCAGCCTGGGCAGCCGGAAGAATGATGACCGGTTTGACCTGCTGAGCAAATATGGTTACAGGCTTAACAACAAGCTGAATCTGTCAACACTGGGAAATTTCCGTTCGCAGTTCCTAAAAGGGTACACATATCCGGGCAATGTAAAAACGTTTGCATCAGAGTTTATGGCTCCTGCCTACCTTATCGCAAGCCAGGGGCTTGATTATAAGCCTACAAAAAGCCTTTCCATATTTCTGTCACCACTTACCTCCAGGTGGGTGTTTGTAAACGACAGTGTGCTTTCAGCAAAAGGAGAATATGGCGTTGAAAAAGGAAAAAAAGCAACCAGCCAGACGGGGGCTTTCGCTACAATCGGCTATCAGCAATCATTTAATAAAATACTTTCTTATAAAACCAGGATTGACCTCTTCTCCAATTACAAACTGGAACCAAAGAATGTGGACATGTTTATAACCAACACTCTTACAGCGAAAGTGGCTAAAATAATAGCCTTTAGCTGGAATGTGGATTTGATTTATGATGATGATGTAACACTCTTTGGAGAAAACAATAACTCACCCGGCCTGCAGTTTAAGTCTGTTATCGGTGTGGGCTTACAGGTAAGAATCTGATTGTCCCCAATCGTTTTATTTTATATTTGCCCGCATGGGTCAGAAAAAACTGGTACGCTTTGCCGAACTGGAAACTTTTTCCAATGTATTACAGTATCCTGAGAATATGAAGGGTAACTGGTATCAGCAATTTAGCAACAGCAATGATATTACTCTTGAACTGGCTTGTGGCAAAGGTGAATACGCCGTAGGGCTTGGAAGTATGTTTCCGCAACGCAACTTTATTGGTGTTGATTTGAAAGGCAACCGCATCTGGGTAGGTGCAAAAAAAGCGATACAGGAAGGATTGAAAAATGTGGCATTTCTGCGTACACAAATAGACCAGGTAACCGATTATTTTGCACCGGATGAAGTGTCTGAAATCTGGATTACATTTCCCGATCCGCAACTGCGGATGTCGAAAGCAAAGAAAAGGCTGACACACCCAAAGTTTCTCCGGCTTTACCAGCAATTTCTGGCACCTGAGGGGCTGATACACCTGAAAACCGACAGCCCGGATTTATACCTCTTTACAAAACTTGTCATTCAGTTGTATGATTGTCCACTGCACACAGATATGGACAATGTGTACGCAACTGAACAGATTCCAGATGAATTGAAAATAAAAACACACTACGAGTCACTGGATATTGCCGGAAGCAACCGGGTTCATTATTTGTGTTTCTCTTTACCGGAAACGATTGCCGGAAAAGAAAAAGACGGGCAATTGAAGCAATTATTACTTCAGGAGGAAGCAAATGATTAAAGGGGTAGATTATTATATTAATGATAAAGGTCTTCTGGTGTTTACTGAAAAGTATCATATTGAAAGAGGCAACTGTTGCGGCAAAGGCTGTTTGCACTGCCCCTATGATTATGAAAATGTGCAGGAGCCAGACAGAACGATGTTGCTAAATCAAAAAAAGAAAAGAGAACAATAATCTCTGCAATTTTTTCCGCCTGCTTTATTTTATCTTTATTTCATGCCTTCTAAAAAAAGAAAGGAAGAAAAGCTAAGGGTAATCACTCCATCAGGTAAAAGAGATGAGAGTTTTTTTGAGCTGGTATTTGAGGTAGTACGTCAGATACCGTTTGGCCGTGTTACTTCTTATGGAGCAGTAGCAGCCAGTATTGGTGCGAAATCATCTGCCCGTATGGTAGGGTGGGCTATGAACGGAAGCCATAGAGTAAAACCCAAAGTGCCGGCACACCGTGTGGTAAACCGGAACGGTATGCTGAGCGGTAAGTTTCATTTTGGCACACCAACCGCCATGGAAAACCTGCTGAAGAAAGAAGGTATAAAAGTCAATGGTGATAGGGTGGTTGACTTTAAGAAACTGTTCTGGGACCCCACGGTTGAATTAGGTCTTTAATTTCTTTACATCTTTTTAACACATATTCTTTGTGAATATTTTTCCGCCACAGCTCATAAGGTAAAACCACTTTATGAGAAAAATTTTCATTGCAATGCTGTGCATTTCTCTCTTTTCGTGTAACAGCCAGCAAGAACCTCAGCAAAACAATGTTCCTGAAGCGCTGCTGGAAAACAATACCACCGAAGAAATCAGTTTTTCAAAAAAAAGAGCCCCGGAAAACCTGGTGGAAGAACTGTATGAAGAAAAGCTGGAGAAAACACCCGATCTGCAGATGCTCGAAAATAAAATCAGCGAACTGGCAGGCCGTTATGGAGACTCAACAGTTTCCTTTGGCCTTTTTAAAACAAAGAACGAAGCATACTTCAGCAATGCAAAGAGTTTTCTTGCAGGCCGAATGCCGGATTCATTGTTACAAAAGGAGGCAGAAACATTACTAACCAAGGCAGAAAATGATTACAAAAACAGTATTGCAGGGTTGTCAGTACTTGAAAATACTATTTTGGGAAACAATATTTCAATTGATGACAGGCACAATATGCTGAAACTGGTGGTGTCGCTTGCTATGATGAAGCAATATCAAAAAGAGAATTTGCCTTCCCCAAAACCATTGCAGCATGTTATTGCTGAGCAGAACGGACTGATGAATAACCTGGATAAGACAATTGCACAAAACAAATAAACTACCCGGTTACAAACCGGTAGCCAACGCCTTTAATGGTAATAATTTCAAGTAAAGGGTCGGCTTTCAGGTAGTTGCGAAGCTTTGTAATGTACACATCAAGGTTTCGGCTGTTAAAGAAAGAATCATTGCCCCAGAGCAGGTTGAGTATATCACGGCGGTCAATAATAGCATTGCGGTTTTCATACAGCAGACGCAACAATTCACTTTCCCGAAAAGAAAGCTTGCGTTCTTCTTTACCGTCAGTGAGCACCTGCCTGTTTACAATAAAACTGAACTTCCCCAGCGGAACAACTCCGCCGGTAATTTTTTGTGAACCTTCCGGTTTTGTGCGCAGCAGGTTGTGTATGCGTACAATCAGCTCTTCCATGCTGAAGGGTTTGCGGATGTAGTCATTACCGCCTTGTGAAAAACCTTTGACCACATCAGCCGTTTGTGTTTTTGCAGTAAGAAAGATAATAGGTACTTCTTCATTCAGTTCCCGTATCTCTCCGGCAATGGTAAAGCCGTCTTTATTCGGCAGCATTACATCGAGTACACAGATATCAGGAGTTGTCTTTTTAAAAAGGGCTGTCACTTTTGCGCCGTCCTCTTCCATGAAGACATCAAAGCCGCGGCTCTCTAAACTTTCCCGGACAATTTTTCCGAGGAACTGTTCATCTTCTGCGTACAGCACTTTTGTTTTGCTCATATTGATGCTTTGGGTAGTGTGATGATAAATGTGGTGCCTTTGCCGGGCTGGCTTTCCAGTTCAATAGTTCCGTTATGCTTTTTCACCACCTGTGCCACATAGCTAAGGCCCAGGCCATATCCTTTTGCATTGTGTGTGTCTCCATGCGGCACCCGGAAGAACTTTTCAAATACTTTACTCCGGTATTCGGGAGGAATGCCCATACCATTATCGCTGATGGTAAGCGTAACGATGCTGCTGTTGTCTTTAATATCAATATTGATTGCGGGATTTTCGCCGCCGTATTTTAAAGCATTGTCAACAAGATTGAATATGACACTTTGCAGGTGCAGCCTGTCGCCTTCAACAGTGGTGTTACCTGCTTCTGTTTTGCTGATGGTGGCATGATATTTTTCTAACTGTAACCGCATGGAGGCAAGCACTTCATCGGCGATAACAGACAAATTCACCGGTTCGGGCTTCATGTCCATTTCCTTTTTTTCGAACATGGACAGCTTCAGCACTTTATCAACCAGCAGGCTGAGGCGTTGCAATTCGTTCTTTGAAATAGAAAGATATTCCTGTGTACGCTGCGGGTTATCGGTAACATTAAAATTCTGCAATGCCTCTATGGCCACACCTACTGTGGCAATCGGTGTTTTCAGTTCGTGGGTGATGTTGCTGATGAATTCATTCTTTAGTTCGGCGAGCCGCCGTTGCTTCAGCAGGTTGCGGTAGAGCAGCACAAAAGACAGAATAGTAATGCCGAGCAGCAATATTGAAAATAAAACAGGCAGGGCTATTCGGCGGATGAGATACGGGAAGGCATTGCCTGTGCTTAGCCGGTAAGTAACCGGGTGTGCAAGGCCTACTGTTACCTGATGAAAGGCCATCTCATCGGATACCGGGATGCTGTCTTTCTTAATGATGCGGAACGGGATATTTATTTTTTCTTTTTGCAGTGCCTTGCTGAAAGCCGAATCAATTTCTGTTATACGCAGTGAATCCTGGAGGGAGTCAACACCATACAACATACGGATGATATGTTCGCCGGGTACCGGCTTTTGTACTTTGAAATCAAGTGGGAGGTGTTCCCCATCAACAGAGGAGACATCACTGCTCATGGAAATAATCATCCGGCCTGTTTTGGTTGAATCTTTCAGCTTGGTTCTGATCACATTGATGGATGAAATAACATCACGGCCGGGAGGAAATTTCAGGTTGGTGTCTTTTTTATTGGAGGCCACAACAATTTTGATATTGCGGCCGGTGCTGTCTTTTCCGGTCCATCCGGCATTGTCCAGTTTAAACTTTGCGGCCTGTAGTTGCAGCATGGTTTCCCGGAAGGTGAAATCTGTTTTTATGTCAAGCGACTTTTTTTCCCGCTGGTAGGTTTGCTGCAGCCAGTACAACTGAAAACCGGTAATGCCTATGATGGCGATGAGCATGAAAATGCCCGGCCAGGAGTGGCGGGATAACAAGCGGCGTTTTGTATGACCGGTTTTCTTTTGCATTTGCTTTGCCAAAAGTAAAGAACCTGCTGAGTAAGTTCTGCCTGCGTTAACCTTTATTAACCATTTGAAAAGGTGGCTTAACTTATCTTGCGCAGCACTGTAATTAGTTTTGGCAAAAATTAAATCATGATGAAGAAATCAGTTTTCACTGTTGCAGTTGCGTTGCTGGCTGCACTTTCAGGAAGGGCGCAGCAGCAAAGCGGAACCGTAAGTTATGACCGTACTGTAAAACTCCAGTTCAGTTTTGCCGGTATGCCGGGTATGGAGCATAATGTGCCGAGCAGCCGTACGGATAAATATGAGCTGAGTTTTGCCAACGGCCAAACACTGTGGAAGCAGGCCGAGCAGGACCAGCCGGATGATGCCAGTTTTAGTACTGAAGGCGGTGCACAGATACGCATGGTGGTGGCGGGCAGCAACGATGTGCTGTTCACCAACCTGGAAACCGGCAAGAAGGTAGAGAAGCGGGAATTGTTTGACAAAACTTTCGTTGTGGATGACAGCATTACCAAACTAAAGTGGAAAATGACCGGTGAAACCAAAACCATACTTGAGCATACTTGCATGAAGGCTACCAGCACCCGCATCAGCAAGCGGATGACGATGAATATGGATAACGGAGTGATGGAACGAAAAGAGATTGAGGACACTGCTGTGATTGTGGCTTGGGTGGCGGCTGATATTCCTGTGTCGGCAGGACCCGGAGAGTTTCAGGGGCAACTGCCGGGGCTGATACTGGAGATGGATATTAAAGATGGCTCACAGATTTACAAAGCCACCGCTATCTCTGACAAGGTAAAGGCAGAAGATATTAAAGAACCAACAGGCAAAAAACGCTACACTGCTGAAGAGTTTAAGGCAGAAAGGGAAAAGATGATGAAAGAGATGGAACAAAATATGCCTGGTGGTCCCGGCAACAGGCGGATTATCAGGATGAATTGATTTGATAAAGAAGAATGTGGCATTGCAATGTCTCAGGCATCAGACCTGAAGGTATCAGTGGCATAGTCTGAAAACTTCTGTATAATGCGGGCAGGAACTTAGTCCTGCATTCCTGAAGAGTTCATTCCTGTTCCGTCGCAGTGGCTGCACTTAATATTGCCTGAGGCACTGCAGTTTTGACAAGCGACGTTTGCGAACAGGTATTTCTTGCCATGGCATTTTTTGCATATCATCTCGCCGGTGCAGCTGCAACTTGTATGACAAACATCCCCTTTTCCTTTGCATCTCGGACATGGGACTGTGACTACTCCTGTTCCTTTACAGTCTTCGCATTGCTTTTCACCTTTGGGTGTTTTTCCGTGCTCAAAACTTGTGCATTGTTTGGTAATACTGCCTTGTGTACAAGCCGGATAGGGACAAGCTATGTAGCCGGTGCCATCGCAACCCTGACTACAGACAAAGCCCCCTCTTCCTTTACAATCAGGGCAGTCTGCTTTTGCTTTAATAACTTTTGTTCCGTTACACGTACTGCAGGGGATATGTCCGGATCCTTTGCAATATATGCAGGCGACTGTTGTGTCAGCATCATTAATCAGAACACCTGCAGTTTGCGGGGCAAATCCATAAAAGGCAAGCAGGAAAACAAAACAGGAGGGGATAATCCATTTTTTCATAGCAGATCATATTGATAAATATGGCCGGGGCAGGGATAAAGCTAACCAGACATATTTTGTAAAAAAATGAGTTGTACTCATTTAACAGCTATTTAAGATGCTGACAGCCTGGTGTGTAACAGTCTGAAAAAAGCCACCCGTTTGAGGTGGCTTAACTGTGGACCCTGCTGGGATCGAACCAGCGACCCTCTGATTATGAGTCAGATGCTCTAACCGTCTGAGCTAAGGGTCCTTTCCGGATGGTTACGGAACCCGTTGGGGGCTGCAAAAATAGTAAATAATAATTATTATATCCTTCTTAACCAATCTTTAACCGAAAGAAAAATATATTTGCGACCTTAATAAGACTTATGAAGAAGATTTTTGCATTAGTAATTAGCGGATTAATCGTTACCGGACTTACAGCACAGGAAACCCCGGCACCAGAAAAGAAAAAAGAAAAAGTTGTTCTTAGCAGCAGATCTAACGATCACCTGATGTTGCAATTAGGCTACACCACCTGGGCTGGTATTCCCGATACTATCAACCAGAAAGGCTTGTCAAAAAGTTTTAATGCTTACTTTATGTTTGACTTCCCGTTTAAAACCAGTCCTAAATTAAGCATTGGTGTGGGAGCTGGTATAGGAAGCGACCATATCACTTTTACTAAAACCAACTTAGGTATCAAAGAAAACACTTCTGCTATCCATTTCACCAATGTGCCGGATACCAGCCACTATAAGAAAACAAAACTGGCCACAGTATATTTTGAGGCACCGGTTGAACTGCGTTTTTCTGCCAATCCCGAAACCGGAAAAGGAATAAAAGCCGCCCTTGGGGTAAAAGTGGGTACCTTGCTGAATGCACATACCCGCAATACAAAATACGAAGACAAAAGCGGAAACCTGCTGAATGACTATGTAATGAAAGAGTCCAGCAAACGGTTCTTTAATAAAACAAGAATCTCGGGTATGGCCCGTCTTGGTTACGGACATTTCACCCTTTATGGCAGTTACCAGTTTACGCCTTTGTTTAAAGATGGCTCTGGGCCGGAAGTGAGACCTTTTTCTATCGGAGTTACCTTAAGCGGACTGTAATACATACAATATTTTTTTATGAGAGCGGTTCATACTACTGAGCCGCTCTTTTTTATTCCGGCTGGTGCCGGTGATTTACCTTTGCACCTCTTTTCTGCCTGTCAGAAAACCAATTAAAACATGATTGACAAAAGAAATAAAATACAAAGTGAAGAAAAAGCGGTGCTGGTAGGGCTGGTACATAAAGACCAAACCGAACAGCAGGTACAGGAGTATTTAGACGAACTGGCCTTTCTGGCTGAAACCGCCGGGGCTGTTACAATAAAACGATTTACCCAAAAACTGCCTCATCCCGACAGCCGCACTTTTGTAGGTAAGGGTAAACTCGAAGAGATACGCCAGTATATACAGGGAAAAGATGTTCGCATCGTCATCTTCGACGACGAACTGAGCGGCGCACAAATCAATAATATAGAAAAAACACTGGATGTAAAAACCATCGACCGCAGCGATTTGATTCTTGACATTTTTGCCCGCAGGGCCAAAACTGCACAAGCCAAAGCACAGGTAGAGCTGGCGCAATACCAGTACATCCTTCCCCGGTTGCGAGGAATGTGGAAGCACTTAGAAAGGCTGGGGGGGGGTATTGGCACCCGTGGCCCCGGAGAAACAGAAATTGAGACCGACCGCCGTATTGTAAGGGATAAGATTTCGCTGCTGCGCAAACGCCTTTCTGAGATAGACAAGCAGGCGTTTACACAGCGTAAAGACAGGGGTGAGTTTATACGGGTGGCTCTCGTGGGTTATACCAATGTGGGCAAAAGCACCCTGATGAATATTTTGAGCAAAAGGGATGTATTTGCTGAGAATAAACTCTTCGCAACATTAGATACCACCACCAGCAAAGTGGTGTACGAAAACACTCCTTTCCTGTTGAGTGATACGGTTGGTTTCATCCGTAAACTGCCCCACCATTTGGTGGAAAGTTTTAAAAGCACACTCGACGAAGTAAGAGAAGCTGATATATTGCTGCATGTGGTGGATATATCGCACCCAAATTATGAAGACCAGATTGCAGTTGTAAACAAAACTTTGCAGGAGTTGAATGTGACAGAAAAACCCACTCTCACCATCTTCAATAAGATGGACCTGTATGAGCAAACTACTTTTGACGAGTGGCTGGGCGATGATACTAAGAATGAAATACTGCAGGACTTGTATGACAGGTGGAACTATGAAACCAATAATCATGCTGTATTTGTTTCTGCCACCGAAAGAAGAAACCTGGATGCACTTCGTAAAACAATTCTTGATAAAGTAAGAGAACTCTACCGCATCCGTTATCCGTATAAAACAGAATTCCTGTACTGATGGCCAATAAATATACCTGGTACAAAGTGGCTGATTATATAAATGAACTGCCTTTTGCAGCCAACAATATTGCTGTGGCTGAAGCCAATGGAAAGAAAATTTGCATCGGGCGGCACCAGGAAGAACTGTTTGCTTTTGCTTATAAATGTCCGCATGCAGGTGGTATTATGGCCTTGGGCCATATTGATGCGCTGGGCAATGTGGTATGTCCGTTGCACCGTTACAAGTTTAGCATGAAAAACGGAAGAAATGTAAGCGGCGAGGGTTATTACCTGAAACACTGGCCTGTTGAGACAAGAGGTGATGCTGTTTATGTGGGAATAGAGGGAATTGGCGGTTTTTTAGGAGTTTTCGGGTAAAAAAATATTGTGGATTTAGTGTTGAAAAGACAAAACCCTTATTTTTGCACTCCCTAAAACGGGAAGGTATTCCTCCTTAGCTCAGTTGGTTAGAGCATCTGACTGTTAATCAGAGGGTCGCTGGTTCAAGTCCAGCAGGGGGAGCCAGATAATCAAAGCGTTACGAATTAAACCGTGACGCTTTTTTCTTTATGTGACCTTGAATGTGACCTCAGGTCACAATAAGAAAGGAAAGCCCAAAATAAAGAAGTGAAAACAAAAAGCAGGGATAAGGGAACAAAAGCCTTTATCATGGCTTTCGCTTATTAGTAGCAGTTATCGTAACTGCCGGGAAACAACATCATGTTGTAATCCCATGTATTGGCAGAACTCTTCAATTGTAACAACCTGGTGTTGCTGTTTATTGAAATGCTCTTTAATCTTCTTGATGAGATTTCTGCCGTACCTGTCGCTTCGGCCTGTGATTATCTGAATGTCTTTCGGATAAATACAGAGTCTGTTCATTAATCAAATAACTTTTTCATGCACTATCCATACTTCGGCTATACCTATGCTATGAATAATTAGTAGTAAAGATAGTTCTTTTTTTTTGGCGGTTATATGGTGTTCGTTGGAATAATGTGGCATTAACGGAACGGATGACCTTGCACTTTTGTAAAGGGTTTAAAGTGAATTTATTTTTGTTTTCAAATGCTGACAACACAGCAAAATTTGAAACAAATTATTAACTCATAAATTTTTTAAAATGGCAAGGCAAAAAGGAATTATCAAATTAGACGGTACTATCGGTGGTATTACATTCTACAAATCTCAGGACGGTTATCTGGCAAGGGAAAAAGGCGGTGTATCTGCCGAAAAGATTGCCAACGACCCAAACTTTCAAAGGACCAGAGAAAACGGTGAAGAATTTGGCCGGGCTGGTAAGGCTGGTAAGCTTTTACGAACTGCAATCCGTGCAATGTTGCAAAATGCATCTGACAGCCGCATGGTAAGCCGCCTTACTGCTGAAATGATGAAAGTAATTCAGGAAGACGTAACCAGCACAAGAGGCTTACGTAATGTAATTGATGGCGAAGCTGAATTGCTGGAAGGTTTTGAGTTTAACATTAATGGTAAACTTGGTACAACTTTGTATGCACCTTTTGCAACAACCATTGACCGGGCTACAGGTACATTGACAACAAATATTCCTTCTTTCGTTCCATTGAATATGATTGCGGCTCCCGGTGGTTCTACTCATTTCAAAATTGTTTCTGCCGGTGCAGAGATTGATTTTGAAAACGAAACCTTTGTAATGGATGCACAGGCAAGTACTGTATTACCCTGGGATGCTACTGCAACTGCAGTTATCAATCTGGCTAACGCTGTAACCGCTGCAAGTGTTCATCCTTTATTCCTTGCCCTGGGTATTGAATTTTACCAGCAAGTAAACGGACAAATGTATCCGTTAAAAAATGGAGCTTTCAATGCACTAGCTTTGGTAAAAGTAGATGGCAATTAAATAATTCATTCTTCAGAATAAAAAGCCCCGCAACAGCGGGGCTTTTTATTTGTTGCCAACCCTAAAAGGGAAGGCAACAAAGCCAGCGGCGGCCCGATGGAAGGCAATGAACAAACCAGCCAGTGCGGCCTAAAGCAAAGACACGGGTGCCACTATACTGAAAATGAATACGACGCCTGCCCAAATGCCTGCCGAAAACAAAGGCCGGAAGGAGGGGAACAGGAGGAAACATGGACCTGCTGAATGAGCAAACTGCCATGTGACGATGGGTGATGATGCGAAGCTGCTTGTGCATAATGTATAATTTTTATAAGATTCTCACCAGCAAAGGCAGATAAAAAACCAAAAGGAAACGGAATAAAAGAAGGCATTGTGTGTCAGCTTTGTGTTTATGCCGTAAGCTTTTGGTTTTTTTAGTCGGGTCGGTGTGCGGTGGGCTGCCGAAGCTATCTTGCTTATAAAAAGAATACTTTGCACATAAAGCATTTTCACAACAGGTCATGCAGTTTAATTTAAAAGCGGCCATTTCTGACCGCTACTTTGTTTTAATATTCACTTGGCAGCATCAGGCAGCCATCTACCAGCCAGATAGTGGCAAGATCATAGGGAAAATCACTGAAAGGAATTTCCTGGCTTGTTACTTTATTGTGGTTTCCATCTGTTGCAAGGATTGTAAAAACATTATCCTGCACTCTCTTTAAATCCCAAACCTGAAACCGTTCAAGGTTTACATCTCTGTAGCACTGATGACTAATGATTAAATCAATCAGCCAAAAGGCACTGCATCCTTCTGCCAACTCTTTCACACCATCGGTGTAAAGAATCAATGAAGGTTTGTGGCAATAAAAATTTTCTGAGCCGTTGTGAGAACCGAAGAAGTGATTTGCATTTTTCATCATAATAAAATTTAATTTTTAAAAGAAAAAAGAGAAAAAAAGAAAGTATCACCATCAGGCGGCGTGGCTGGGCTGCAAAGAAGCAACGCAATAAAAGATAGCCTTGTGACCGGGCTTGTGTTTATGGCGGAATTTCTTTGCAGCCCTAAATCAAAGGGCTGCGATAGCCGCCTAACTTGCTTTTTTTTGATTTTCTTTTAAGCACTACTCTTGTTTAAAACGGATGCTGATTTTGGAAACGTTTTACTGTGCGTTGGCAGAAGGTAATAGCGCCTGCGGCCAAAAAAGAAGTATAGCCCCCCGCAAACCTGCGGGGCTGTAGCGAGGGTGGCGAGCCGCCATAAGACACAGGAGGGAGGAACGACCGGATGTGGCTGCGAGCACCCATGAGGGGGCAGCAGTAAAGTGGTAGCCCCTTTTCGGGCCAATGTAAAAGAAGCCGAGCCAAGGGGCTGGCAACGATGCTGCCTCCATAGGAAGCCGCCGGAGTATATTTCCCGAAGGGCACGGAGGCGGCTGAACTATGCAAGTGAACCTTAGCGATGCTTTGCGAAATGGAGGTACGACATGAGCAATTTGCAGGCGCAAGGTGAACGCAGCCGAAATGGGTACGCAAGGCGAGCAAATTATGGGCAGCGGGTGGACTGAACGCTACTGAAGTGAATGAATGACGTAGTGAAGCGAAATGAAACCCGGTGAGTATTGTAGGGCTGGCTTGCGAAAGGCTGGTGCAATCCCTTTTGTTTTGATTTGTGTATTGGCCACAGGGATGCCCTGCCTTGAAGCAAATGGATTAGCTACGAACGAGGTGTAATGAAGCGTAACGGAGGAAGTAATGAACGAAGAGGCGTGAAGGACACAGTAGCTGCCGTGACGAATGCCGTATGAGCTGCAAGAAGTGTGACAAACTGCGTAGCGAAGCGAAGCACCCGAAGGGCAATGCAGGTGCAGCAATACCTTAAAAGTTAATAAACAGATTTGATTGCTGCTGCTGCATTGGTTTGGCGCATCTGCTTGCCGAACAGGCATGAGGAACACCTTATTACCTTGCAGGGAGGGGCTGTGGGAGGGCAAAGGAGTAAAGAGCAGGTGGTGAGTACTCCTAAAACAACGTTATCAAAACCTCATTCGTTGTATTCTCACGGCATTTAAGATTGCCAATAATGCTACACCAACATCTGCAAAAACAGCTTCCCACATAGTGGCAAGGCCACCGGCCCCTAGTATCAACACAATTGCTTTTACTGCAAAGGCAAGAATAATGTTTTGCCAAACAATTTTTTTTGTTTGCTTTCCGATGTTGATTGCCATTGCAATTTTACTGGGTCTGTCGTCTTGAATTACTACATCCGCTGTTTCAATAGTTGCATCACTTCCTAAACCGCCCATTGCAATACCTACATTACTTAATGCAATTACTGGTGCATCATTCACACCATCACCGACAAAGGCAACCGTTTCATTGCGGTCTTTAATTGCTTTTACTTTGTTCACTTTATCTTCTGGCAATAAATCGCCGAAGGCATTATCTATTCCTAATTTATCCGCAACAAATTTTACTACGCTGCTTTTATCACCACTCAGCATTGTTGTTTTTACATTCATACTGTGCAATTTGTTTACTGCTTCCTGTGCATCTTCTTTTATACTGTCGGCAATGGTGAGATAGCCTGCAAATTTTTTATCGTAAGCAATGGCTATTAAAGTATAAACAATTGTAGAAGGGTCGATATCGTATTTGATGGAAAGTTTATCCATCAACTTAAAATTGCCTACTAATAACTCTTTGCCATTTACTTCTGCTTTCAATCCGTGCCCTGCAATTTCCTCCACTGCATTTAATTTTATTCCAGTATTGATATTTCCAAGATGTTGTTGAATAGCTGTTGCAACCGGATGGGTACTCTTGCTTTCCAAGGCATTTACCATTGTCAGTACTTCATCTTTATTGTATTCCGATTTTATGTTTACTTCCTGTACTTTAAAAACTCCTTCTGTCAACGTGCCGGTTTTGTCCATCACTACATTTTGAATGTTTGCAATGATGTCTAAAAAATTACTGCCTTTAAATAGTATTCCGTTTTTACTGGCTGCGCCAATACCCCCAAAATATCCTAACGGTATGGAAATAACCAATGCACAAGGACAAGAAATTACCAAGAATATCAATGCCCGGTAAAGCCACTGACTGAATATATAATGCTCAACAATCAGCATTGGTACTACACAAATAAGCACTGCTAATAAAACCACAATAGGAGTATAGATTTTCGCAAACTTCCTGATGAATAATTCGGTGGGTGCTTTTTGTGTGGTGGCATTTTGAACTAGTTCTAAAATCTTACTCAGCTTACTATCGGTGTAAGCAGTAGTAACATTTACTTGTGCAACGGTATTCAGGTTTATCATTCCTGCTAATACTGTTTCGCCTTTTGCTTTGGTATCCGGCTTGCTTTCTCCTGTTAGTGCTGCGGTGTTGAATGATGCGGTTTCAGAAATCAGTTCTCCATCCAAACCTAATTTTTCTCCGGACTTTAATTGAATGATGTCGCCTATACTTACACTTTCTGCCTTTACAGTTTTGGGTTGGTCGTTTTCTAAGACAGTTACTTCATCAGGCCGCTGATCAAGCAATGCTTTGATATTTGATTTTGCTTTTTTTACTGCTAATGTCTGAAATACTTCACCTACAGCATAGAATAACATTACAGCCACGCCTTCTGGATATTCGCCAATTGCAAATGCTCCAATGGTTGCAATGCTCATTAATAAAAATTCAGAAAATATTTCACCCTTACCAATGCTTTCAACAGCTTCTTTTAAAACCGGAAGGCCTACAGGTAAATAAGCAGCTACATACCAAACTATACGAACCCAGCCTGTGAACCATGCCTGCGGAATCCAATTGTCAAATGCAATTGCTATAAGTAATAAGGCAAGGCTGATAATGGCAGGAAGAAACATTTTAATTGTGCTGCTGTTCTCAGTTCCTGAATGGTCGTGACCGGCTTCATCATTGTGGCCGTGGTCATGCCCGTCATCATGAGTATGGCCATCTTTCAGCAAGTCTTTTGCTCCGGCGTTGGAATATATTTTTTCTTCCAGTGTGCAGCAGGTCATTTTACCCTGTGCATCGTAAGTATGTTTGTGATTGGGGTCTTTGTTTATCACTTCGCATTTATTTAATGATTTCAATTATGTTGTGAATTTTTCTGGTATTTGCATTGGCTTTAACTATTACACCAATTTTGTGATTGTTTTTCAGGCATTTTCGGTTGTAGCAACAACAGTTTTATTTGCCTTTGCTCTTTTCTAACAATACATTTAGCTTGTGTTTTTTAAGATTTTCGTCATAGTCGGCAAGGTCTGTATTGTATTTAAACTCCGACTCAATAAAACCCAGAAAAAGTGCATTACCGACAAATGTTTCTTTCAAATTCTTAAAAGTCAATTTCAATATCTTTCCGTTTTTACCTACGCTGAAATAAAAGTTTGTTACATTGGTCCGGCCCGAAAGGGGTCTTGCACCCAGCCGCCTGTAAATCAGTATTTGTTCATTGCTATTTAAAAGCAACAATTCCTTTTTATCAAAAAACCTATAAAGTTGTCCATTGCAGGTTTGATATCCGTATAAATTTTTTTTGATAAACTTATAAGTACTGTCACCTTTCTTTATCGTTGCATAGCTTTTAATAAGGAAGTCATTCAACAAAATTCCATTTTTTGACTTACAGTCAAAATCAAAAGCCGGGCTTCCGGTGCTAAATTCTGTTTCTGTTATGTACAGCATTTTAACTCTGTTGTTTTTCTGGGCAAACAGGTTTACTGAAAAAACACAAAACATGAATACGCTATAAACTGATGTTTTCATTTTACTGTCTTTTTTAATGTCCATGTTCTCCTTCACCGGTATTGGTCATTTTTGCCAATACAAAAAATGCACCCTTTACTACAACCTTTGCATCTTTCGGAATTTCCTTCAGCAAAGTGATTTCTGTATAACCCACATCTGTTGTGCCTTTGGCAACAGAAACCAATTCAAATGTCAATCCTTTTTCTTCTTTGTGCCGATCCTCAGCATCATGCTTTACACTGGCATTTTCCTGTTGATGTTCACCTTCTGCATGTTTATCTGTAACCATAAAAATATAATCCTGACCTGCGATACTTACAATTGCATCAGCAGGCACAGCAGGTTTAGTCGCCTTTTCCAAACTAATCGCTGCTGTGATAGTCATTCCGTCAATTAATCCTGTTTTATCGCCCTGCACTTTAGCATGTACGGTAACCGCTTTGCTATCTCCTTCAAATGATGAGCCCAAAGAATAAATCTGTGCATCATATTCTTTACCCGGATTATTGGTTAATGTAAAATGTATTAGCTGGTTATTCTTTAGTTTTGGCAAGTCCTTTTCATAGACAAATAAATCAAGGTGTAACTGACTGTTGTCAACAATTTCGGCAACGGCTGTACTGACATCTACATAGCTGCCCATTTTTACCATTACATTACTTACCACTCCATTGATGGGGCTTGTGATTGACAGCACAGAAATCAATTTGCCATTGGCAAGCCTTGCAGGGTTTATGCCCATCAACTGAATTTGCTGAGCCAGTGTTGATTTTAAAGTTCGCAGACTTCTTAATTCGGTTTCTGCCGCCTGCAAATTTTTTAATGCTCCGGCATTGCCTTCATTCAATTCTTTTTGCCGCTTTACTTCCAGTTCGGCAAATGAAATTTTTGCATTCACACTAAGGTATTGGCTCTGTGCTTGTATAAATTCAGGGTTTGCTACTGTGGCAATAATCTGACCTTTTCTTACAAAATTGCCAGGTTGTACCAATAGTGATTTTATTACACCACTATAAACAGAGTTTACACTGGCTTTGTTTTGATTTGGTACTTTCAGAAACCCATTTGTTTTGAGTGAAGTGGTTAATTGTTTTTCCTCAATTATACCCAACTCCAGACCAATACTTTTCATCTGCTCTTCGGTAAGTGTGGCAGTATTAGGGTTTACATGTTCCTCTTTTTTCCCTGCATCTTCTGCTTGGATAGTTTCCTGATTGCCCTTGCTTTTACAGGAAATAAAAGAAGCTACGTTGAACAACACAATTGCTATTATTAAAAACTTCTTCATTATTTATGTTTTATTGATTGATGTAATAATTGTATTGAATGACAGACTGGTTATACGCATTGAGATTTTCTAAATAGTTTTTTTGAATCTCTATCGCCTGTGTTAAGAATTGTGATAATTCGGCGAAACTTATTTCTCCGGCACGGTAAGCCAGCGTAGCTGCTTTAATAATTTCTTCTGCCTGTTTTAATCCGGTGCTTTCGTAAAAGGATAACAAGCTGCGGTTCTTTTCCACTTCCTGCTGCATCTGCAATTTTTGCGTATTGAATACCTGTTCTTCATACTCATATTGCTTTTGCTGTACTGCCATATCAGCCTGCGCCACTTTTACTTTGTTCTGGTACGCTTTTGCCCCAAACAAAGGAAAGGCTGCTGTTACTGAAAAACCAGTGAACGGGTCTTTTGCTCCCCACAACCTTTGCGAAAAGAAACGGCCTGAGAATTCTGGTTTGTTTTCATTCTTCACTACATTAATACCAGCGTTGGCAATATTGATGTTTTGCGATTGTAGTGATAACAAAGGATGCACACTGTCACTTGCTAATCCGGGCAATGTTAATTTTTCCAATGGTAACATTTGTGGCAGTAAAACTTCTGTGGTATTGAGTAATTGCATTAAGGATTGCTGCTGTATCTGTATTTCTTTACCCACCTGTTGCATCAATGCCTGCAGTTCCCTCATTCGTACATTGGCGGCAATGCTGTCAAGCCCGGGACTGTCGCCTGTTTTTACTTTTAATATTGCGGCCGCATTCAGAGATTTATAAATGCTGTCTAAGCGGTGATACAGTTGTTGTTTATCTTGCAAATACCAAAGCTGGTAATAAACTGTCCTTACTTCTCTTTTAATATCTATTTCAATGGCGGCAGTATTTGCCTGGTAATATTTTAACTGTTCACCGTACAGATTTTTTTGTGCCTTATATAAACCAGGCCATGCAATGCTTTGTGATAAACCAACTTTCAGGATGCCTTTATTATCACCTGGCCGGAAGTCCTCATTCTCAGCAAATACACCAGTTTTAGGCAGTGCCATTGCTGTTTTAATTTGTATCTGCCCTTTATTTATCTGCTGGTTATTTATTTCATATTGCAGATTGTTTGTTGCCAGATTGATTACTTCATTACTACTTAGTCTTTTTGTGATTGGCTGTTGTGCTATACCATTAGTTGAAAACGACAAGAGAATAATACCTGCTATAATTGTTGTTACTGGCTTTGCTTTTGATTTCCTTTTAGTTGAAAAAATAAGATAGAGTAATGGCAAAACCACCAGCGTAAGGAATGTTGCAGTAATCAATCCGCCAATTACCACTGTGGCCAATGGTTTTTGAACTTCTGCCCCTGCACTTTGCGAAAGTGCCATTGGCAAAAAGCCAAATGATGCAACGATGGCTGTCATTAGCACCGGACGCAACCGTATTTTTGTTCCTATTTTAATTCTCTGTAAAATATCGGTCATTCCATCCTTCTCTAACTGGTTGAATGTTCCAATAAGTACGATACCATTCAAAACAGCAACCCCAAACAAGGCAATAAAACCAACACCTGCCGAAATGCTAAAAGGCATATCACGAAGCAATAAGGCAAATACGCCGCCAATTGCTGCCATTGGAATTGCAGTGAAAATAAGGGTTGCCTGTTTAATTGATGTAAATGTAAAATACAGCAACAAAAAAATAAGAGCCAATGCCACCGGCACAGCAATCATCAATCTTGCGGATGCTGCCTGTAAGTTTTCAAAAGTGCCCCCATAAGTATAATAATAACCCGACGGAAGTTTTACTTGATTCAATTCCTTTTGAATGTCTTTTACCACACTTGCAACATCTCTGTCTTTTACATTGAAACCGATAACAATCCTTCGCTTACCACCTTCACGGCTAATTTGTGCCGGCCCCAATTCCAATTTTATTTCTGCCACTTGCGATAACGGAATTTGATTTCCGTTTGAAATTGGAATATATAAATGGTTCACATCTTCAATATTATTCCGATGAGTACTATCCAAGCGAACCACTAAATCAAATTTGCGTTCGTTTTCAAAAACAACTCCAGCCTCACCTCCTGCAAAGGCGGTGCTTACAATGTGGTTTATATCCTCAATGTTCAAACCATAGTTGGCAATCTGGGCACGGTTGTAGTTAATTACTATTTGTGGTAAACCTGCTACCCGTTCAACCATCGGTTCTGTTGCTCCCTCTATTTTTTGCACAATTGCGTTTACTTTGGTGGCATAAGTTAAAAGTGTGTCCATATTTTCACCAAATATTTTTACCGCAACATCCTGACGAACACCAGTCATCAATTCGTTAAAACGCATTTGGATGGGTTGACTTTTTTCAATGATTATACCGGGAAGAACTTCTAATTTCTCATTTATTTCATCAGCCAATTCTTCATAGGTAATATCTCTTTTCCACTCCCGCAGTGGTTTTAAAATGATAAAAATATCCGTTATCTCGGGAGGCATGGGATCAGTTGGTATTTCAGCACTTCCTGTCCTGTTTACCACCATTTTTACCTCATCAAACTCTTTAATTAATTTGGCAGCCTGCATGGACGTTTCCACACTTTGCGATAATGACGTTCCCTGTGGTAAGAAACATTGAAAAGCAAAATCGCCTTCAGCCAATTTTGGAATAAATTCGCCACCCATTTTTGAAAAAATGAAAACGGTGATGAAGAAAATTGCGACAGTAATTCCAACTACATACGTCTTAGCCTTTATAGCTTTTTGCAAAAGGGGGGCATAAATACGTTGGAAAAATTCCATCATTCTGTCAGAAATATTTTTTTTATGCTTTATATTTTTACTGAGGAAAAGTGCCGATACCATTGGAATGTAGGTGAGTGAAAGAATAAAAGCGCCTATAATCGCAAAGGACACTGTTTGTGCCATTGGACCAAACATTTTTCCTTCAATACCTACCAACGAAAGAATGGGGAAATACACAATGAGAATAATGATTTGTCCGAATGCAGCTGAATTCATCATTCTTTTTGCACTTTCAAAAACGGTTTCGTCCATTTGTTTTGCCGAAAGTTTTGTTACGCCATTTTGCAATTGTGTGGTACTAATTCGATGAAAAACACTCTCGACAATAATAACTGCACCATCCACAATTAAACCAAAGTCTATAGCCCCTAAACTCATTAGGTTTGCACTTACCCCAAACAAATTCATCATTCCTAAAGCAAAAAGCATGGATAATGGAATAGCGGAAGCAACAATTAAACCTGCCCTGAAATTCCCCAAAAAAAGTACCAATATAAATATTACAATCAATGCACCCTCAATCAGGTTTTTTTCTACCGTAGAAATGGCACGACTTATTAAATCAGTTCTGTCTAGAAAGGGCTCAATGATTACATCTGGCGGCAATGATTGCTGAATTGTTTGCATCTTATTTTTAACCCTGTTTACGACCTCGGCACTGTTTGATCCTTTTAGCATCATCACAGCGCCGCCTACTGCTTCTTTTTCACCATTAAAAGCAAGTGCACCATAACGCACAGCACTACCGAAACGAATATCCGCAACATCTTTAATTAAGATTGGAATTCCGTTGGGATTGTTCTTTACTGCAATGTTCTTTATATCATCAAATGACCCTAGCAGGCCAACTCCACGAATAAAATAGGCATTGGGTCTTTTATCAATATAGGCCCCTCCTGTATTTTCATTGTTTTTTTCTAAAGCGGTAAAAATTTCAGGAATAGATACTCCCATCGCAATTAGGCGGTCGGGATTGACAGCAACTTCATATTGCTTGAGTTGTCCGCCATAGCTGTTGACTTCGGCAATACCGGGTGTACCATAAAGTTGCCGTGCAACAATCCAATCCTGCATGGTTCGTAAATCCATTGCGGTGTATTTTGCTTCGCTACCTTTTTTAGGATGCAAGATGTATTGATAAATATCTCCCAAACCAGTGCTGACAGGTGCTAATTCGGGTGTTCCAATCCCTTTCGGAATCTTTTCTCCTGCTTCTTTTAATTTTTCATTGATAAGCTGCCGGGCAAAATAAATATTTACTTTATCGTCAAACACAGCAGTAATTACTGAAAGACCGAAACGGGAAATACTTCTCAACTCTATCAAGTCAGGCAGGTTTGCAATACTTTGTTCAATTGGGTATGTAACCAATTGTTCCACTTCCTGACCGGCAAGTGTTGGGCTGAGTGTAATGATTTGTACCTGATTGTTGGTTATGTCAGGCAGGGCATCTATGGGCAGTTTGGTTGCACTCCACACTCCCCAAATAATGAGTGCAAGTGTCATTAACCCTATGATCAGTTTATTTTTAATACTGAAATGAATTATTTTATTGAGCATGTCGTTTTTCAGTTTAGTTAAATGCTGTAGTAATAGATTATTCTTTCTGCAACGGATGTTAAAAGAATTGGACTATACCAAACGATTTAATTGCAATGATTTTTAATCACTTTATACGAAAGGTCGTATTGAGCTACATTTTTTGCTTCTCAGTTATACTACGATAAAGAATGATAAATAAGATACATGCCATTAAATGGCGATGCAGCAAACCCGAAGGCTTTAGGATTACTAAAAGGAGTAATTAAGATAACCTGGGAGGCTGCCAGATAGAAGAAAATACATCAGAATCAAAGGTTATATCAAAAAGGGAATATTTGATAGATTGAATATGAACATGAGTATCCTGTGCTTTTGCAAAGGGAGTAAAAAATACAGAAGAAGGGCAGCAGGAGCAAGTGCAGAATGGCGTGCAGGCTTCTTTATTGTGGTTATGCTGCTGATGGTCGTCTGATTGTGAAATTTTTGCTTCTGCTTTTACATCACACTCCTGGCTGTCACCACAAGGGTAGCAGCTAAGAGCCAATAAGTAAAAACTCATTATAAAGGCGAAAAATTTCATTAGAGGGCAAATATAGAAATAATTACTGAATGGGTTAACCCTGCAACCTGGTTACAAAAATCGCAAACCCCTCTTTTTTGTTGACTGTAACAATCTACTATCCCGGAGTATTTTACAAAAACCAAAGGCTTTCTTTTCCAAAATCAGGTAGCTTTTCGTACCTGAAATAGGGAAATATCTCCGCCACCATTTCGGGATAAGCCAGTGTAACCGGCAGGTTTTGCTGGCTTACACTTTTCCAGTACATACGGCTGAACTGATACACCTGGTCTATTAATAAATCAACCAGTTCTTTTTCTTCCAGTAATTCTAAATGAGTGGAAGTGAGTTTGATTTTTACGGGGAAATGATATTCTTTTGGGGTTGGCTTAGAGGTTTCATTATACCGGGTATTATTAAACAACAGGTATTCCCTTTCGCCAACATTCAGGTAAGTGCCACTATAAGGCATAAGCCCATCAGACATAATATCAAAAGCCAACAGTTCTTTACTGGCTGTTTTATTTATTGTAACCACAATAACGGGTATTGAAAGATTGAGTTCATGGTACAGCGTATCTAATATCGGCTTCATTTCTTTTTTGCTGATTACTTTATAGAAATGAATTATCAGGCGGCTGGCATTGGGCTTACGTTTTAGAAACTCCTGTACCGCTTCCCGGATGGAACCTGCCAGGCTGATTGTGTCTTTACTGCCGAAACATTCAAAGCCTTTAAACTCCCCTTCATTATTAAAACAAAAGGCAGAACCCACATACCTTGTTTTAAGGGTGTGAGAATAAAAAGCACCAATGCCAACTATTAGTTCATCATTCGCTTCTCTGTTAAGCCGCCAGGGTATGCCGCCCAACTTTGCCAGTACCGCTATCTGAATATTGGGCAAAAAATAATTAAAGCTTTCCTTACTTACATTCTCTTTAAAAATTACCTGCGACAAATAGCCATACGAAAGCAGCATTTCTTTTATACGGTAATACACTCTTTTGCGATCGGGATTTGCTTCGTATTTGGCAACGGGGCTTATGTAAACAGCAAAGTATTTTGTATCAGGCTGCTTGCTCCGGTCTTTAATGCTTTCCCAAATTGTTTTTACGGCTGTATCAATACTGGTAAATGAAATGTCCAACGATTCATCAAATGAAAATGTCTGGTGAATAAAATCCTGCATGTTGGGATGGTACTTGTAGCCATTTAAAAAATAGCCTTTTAGTTTTTCCATCAACGGCTTATCTGCCTGCTGGTAAATGAAAAAGAACTTTACATTATTTGGGGGCGGAACCGGCCTGCATGGCCCCAGTCTTTTTAAATCTGTTTTGGGTTCTTTGCCAATGCCATTGCCAAACTGCAGTTTATTAGAATCGCCGCTTATTACTTCAAACTCACCCTGGCCCCTGGTAACAAAACCTGTTTTGGCCAATGGTATTATTTTTCTGAAAGCATCATTATCCAAATACTTTGTATAAAAGCCAGTGATGGCATCCTGGTATTTTGGATAACGGTTAGTAAGGTCGGGGGTATCGAACCGGATGCCCAATTCCGGTTTTAAGGTGTTGCTTACTACAGGAAATACTTTATCCAGGTTCAGTTTGTGTTCATCCGGCAGGTATTTCCATCTGTGCAATATGCCGTTGCAGTTCATCCAGTTGAATTTTGCTGTATCAAAACCCACCATTTGTTTTACATTTTGCTTTAGCACTTTGGTAGTGCCATCGTAAGCAATTACCAGTTCCGGGCCATTGCTTAGTTTGCTGTGCTGTATTTTCAACGTATACTGGCTATACATATTGTATTTGGGGGAAGTGCTGCCTTCGTTTAAAAACCATACTTCCACCTCTTTAGTAAAGTTGCGGTGCATGATATGTGCCACACCATTTTTAAAATGATTGAAAATTAAATGCCGGTAATAGTGGGCTGCAAAATCTGTATGTACAGCGAGGTCTATATCAAATATTAAAGCTCCTTCTTTCGGGTCTTTAAAATCTGTGTAGAGCCAGGGGAAATCGGCCTGTTCAAGCAAGGTCATTTTACCATCCAGCAGGCCGGTCATATCTTCTTCTACATAAAAGGAGCAATAGCCTTCTTTGTACTCTTTGTAAAATGCAAAGGTTACCTGCTGAACAGTGGGCTTAAAGGGGATGATATTTAGGATAAGATTTTGCTGCATATGTTATATACAATTTAAAATTTCAAATACTATTGCTGTACTTTTCGTAATCATACGGCATCTTCAATTATTTTTATTTCATCGGGAGTAAGGTCATAAATTTTATAAACCATTTTGTCGATTTGGTTTTCTAATGTCCCTGTATCGGAATTATTTTCTCTGAGGGAATTAATATCATCGACAAGTTTTATAATCAATTTCTCTTCATCAGATTTTACCTTTTTAATGGGTATGTTTTCAAAATAAACTGTTCTAATTACTAATCTTCCTCTTTTACTTTCATCGCCTAAGACTGGAGTTATCTTTCTTAAGAAGTACCAAATAACCTTTGAATTTAAAAGGGCCAAAAGATATTTGTCATCTTTGGGAATAAAATAAGCAGGATTCAATGAAACATATTCGCCTTTGTCAATGGCAAACCTACTTTCCAATGCAAATGCCGGTATATGAATTTTAGGCAAAGAAAATTTATCGTAATACTTACAAGGTCGCAATTCCCACCAATGATTTCCCTTATCCCACCGTTTTTCAAGCTGTGTTTGATATTGCTTTAAATGTTCAAAAATTGCTGGGTAATTATTTATGTTTATACCTACTTTGGTTAATATTATATATCTATTTTTGTTCCTCAATTCATATTTCCGGATATCATCACCGACGATAATTTTATAAATAATTTGCTGTGAATTTTTATCTTTTTCAATTAATTCCTTTCTCTTCTCGTCGTCAATTATGAATGCTTCGTTGAACCCTGTTAAGACACCTCTATAAATTTCTCCATCAACATAGTCAGTCAATCTATAAGAATTTATTTTTAACTTATTTAAGATTAAAGTATTTGTAGCATCGCCAAGACTCCAAGATTGACCGTTAAAAGAACCTTCTCCTAATAGCTTTCCGTTTTCTCTTATGAAGTTTTCTAATATTAAAAATTTTAAAGTTGAGATTTGAGTAAATTCAACCTTCTTTTTATTATTAGATTTATTAATAGAAACTATTACAGGAAATGTTGCAGCTTCTTCAAAAACTTGCAGTTCTCCAAAATCTATTATTTTTGAAATATTATACCCCCATAAAAATTCTCTAAGTTTAGCTCCATAATTTGCACGAATAAACTTATTTGATGAAATTAAACTAAGAGTGCCATTTGGCTTTAATATTTTGATTCCAAGTTCAAAAAAATAAACTAAAATATCTGCCGTGCCTGCATAAACTGAATAAGTTTTTAATAGTATTTCTTTTAATGAGCCTAATTCTTCTTGCCTGATGTAAGGTGGATTCCCAATAACTATATCAAACCCCACAAAGTCGCCATTTTCATTCAGCACTTCCGGAAATTCAAAACGCCATTCAAATGTGTTCGTAAAAACTGGATTCTTTATATAGATTTCCAGTTCTTCGTTCAACTTTTTTATTTCTTTATCCAGCCTGTCTTTATCTTTCTTTTGGGCCACAGTAAGATTATCGCTAAACAATTTTTCGTTTACATATTTTTTTAAAAATTCATCGTTAAGTTTAATCAGTTTAATTTTTATAGGATTACGGTCAGTTATTTTCGAAATAAATCCGGTTTTTAAATCCTTCATCAGTTGCTGTATGCCTCGCTTTTTATCTTTATCCACTTCATGCTTATAATCAGCCACCCAACTTTTGTATTCCAGTATTCTTTTTTCAAAATACGGCGTGGCAGCTTTTAAATCTTCGGTGGTGCTAAACCTGCTTATTAAACTGTTACCACATTTAATATTGATGTCAATGTTTGGCAATGTTTGCAACTCATTACCAATACGGCCACTGTTTTGGGGTTGTCCTTCGGGTATTATGTAGTAAGCATTTTTCAGTAGTTCTATCCAAAGCCGCAGGCGGCATATCTGCACACTTTTTGGGTTAATGTCAACCCCAAAAAGACAGTTTTCAATAATGGTTTGCTTTTCGTGAAAGAGTGTTTTTTGTACGGCCTGTTTCCATGGTTGTATATAATGCTGGTTATTTTTATCCGGCTCAATGATGTACTGAAAAATATCACCCTGTGCATCTGTAATAATTAGTTCATCATTCTCTAATGTGATTTCAATTTCAGAAAGCCGTGTACCTTGTTCACTGATTAATATTCCTAATTCATGCTTTACAACAATCAGTTCGTTTAAAGCAGAAACAAGAAAGTGGCCGCTGCCTACGGCGGGGTCGCAAATGGTGAGTGAGTTTATCTGCTCGTTATACTCTTTCAGTTTTTTTGCGCTACGGTCTTCACTGATGTAGTTGTACAGGTCATCAAATGTTTCTGCTTTCCAATTATATTTTTCTTTAAACTTGTTTACAATGGCCTGCCGTATGCTCTGGCGGCACATATACATAGTAATGAAACCGGGAGTAAAGATGGACCCGTCTTTATAGCCGTTTATCTTTTCAAATATTAATCCGAGTACCGAAGCATTGATAAGTGTTTTGCTTTCTTCCTGTATTTCTTCGCTGCCTTCACTTGCAAAATCATAGGCATCGAGAAACTCAAAGAAATACTGCAATGTGTTTAGTCTTGCTGCTTTGGCTTTGTTTTTATCATTGCGTAATACAGTGGAAGAAATTAAATCGAGTTCTGCCGTGCCATCCAGCATGTTTATTTTAATAGTAGCTTCTTCCATTTCACTTGGCTCAAACAGCGAACTGTTTAAGTATGGTATGTGGCTAAATTTCTTTTGTACTTTTTCTATTCTTTCTTCATGCCGCCGTGCCAGCACCTGGAAAAACAGTTTGTACACTTCATCATACTGCGGCAGGTTTTCAAAGTTGAGAAAGCGGTATTGATTATTTCCTTTATGGTATTTGAGCAACTGCGCCTCCAGCAGCTTTATAAACAATATGCGGTTTACCCATGTAATGCAGAGTTCAAGCCCCACACTGAAAAGCTGGTCGTCTTTGGTTTCGCCATAGCTTTTCAGGTCATGTACTTTGTGCAGACAGTTTTCTGTATCAAGAATGGCAATCGTATTTTCTAACAGTGAGCCTTCGTTTCGCTGCCCTTCTTTTTTTCTACGAATAATTTTTTTACTGCCTTCTTTTATTTCTTCCAGCCCGATGATGTGCAGTAGTTCCGAATAGAAACTTTTGTCAAGACTATTACTGTCGTTGGCAAAAGACAGTTTCAACAGGTGCGTTGGCGATATTACCTTGAATAGGGCAATGAGTTTATTGTCATCTTCTTTATCAGTATTGCGGAGTGGTTTATCAAACTCCCTTATATCAAACCAGGTAAAAGGAATTTCTTCATCAAGGTTTTCTAAAAAAGGTTTGGCAATTTCTTTATAGAAGAGATCGGTATTGCTACTCACTTTTTGACCTGATGCCCATTCTTTGTATTGCTTTACCAGTTGTGTGTTCTTATGAAAGATGCGTTCAAATACGGAAGCATCAAAGATGAACCATTCATATATGTTGGTGATAACCACCTGGCGGATGTCGTTATTCTTATGTTCAATCCGCTCCCTGAGAAAGTAGAGTACCAACTCATGCATTGCTTTTGCATTGAGATTTTTTTGGCTTACCATGTCTGCGGTATTCATCGGACGTTTTACCTCAAACAAAACACCGGCAGGTGTAGCAGCATCTTTGCCAGTATGCACTACAAAATCTGTACGGCCTTTTGTGGCAACATGGTAGGTGGGATTATAGAAGGTATCCCGCAGAAAGTTCATCAGGTGGATTTTGACATTCTCTTCCGATTCCTTTTCATCAATCTGGCGCAGCAAAGTGATAAGGTTCTTTTTGAATGCTTCCATCTCAGGCCGCTTTGGCTTGATGAGGCGGTATGCTTTATTGAGAGCCTGTTTGAGGCTGATTTCTTTTTGCGTCATGCAGTCGGTTGAATTTCTTTAACTCTCATTCGTAATATTTTTGCTTGACTTCTTATTTATGCCCTTGCAAAGTTTATTAATAGTTGCATATCTCCTGCATCGGCAGCCCTAATTGCATTAAGATAAGCAGTGCGTTGGTCGCCCTGCTTTACCAGGTTGCCAGCACCCCATGTATAATGGGGTTGCTTAAAAATTTTCTCAATTACAATATCTGCCATCAGGCGGCTGTGTCTGCCGTTGCCATTAGGAAAACAGTGTATGCTTACTAAGCGATGCTTTAACCGGATGGTTATTTCATCAGGGTTGAAGGTTTTATTGGCATACCAAAATTTTACGTCGTCTAACAAATATCTTAACTCGGTTGGTATTTGCCATTTATCTACCCCGATATTTTTATTTGTTTTACGAAACTCACCAGCCCATGCCCATATATTGTTATACATACGCTTATGTAGTGCCCGAATAAACTCTTCGGTAAACACAGCCTCTGCTTTAAAAGAACGGCCAAGGCTCCACTGTACCGCCTGTTCAATATTCTGCTGTTCAAATTCATCCAGTTCACCACGGGTGGCAATGGTGGGTATCAGCAAACCTTCTTTCTCATCTTCGTCCAGCGGTGTTTGCCCGTCAATATAATCCAAGTCTAATCCCATAAGGTTTTAGGCATTTCGTTTTTAATAGTAATGGCCCTTTCCAGTATCGCTTTTTCAATACGCTGTTTGGTGTTCTCCTGATCTTCCAGTTTCATTGTATTGCTGGTACGCAATACAATATGCGTAGCCAGTTCTTTTGCTTTGCGTTCTATTAATGCCTCTAAGCTGCCATCGTTTGGCACAAAGCCATACACCAATTGCATATCTAAAGCATTGGCGGCATCTTTTAATGCATTAATGGTTATAGTGCCGTCTTTTTCCCGGCTTTCTATAGCCCTTATGCTTTGCTTGGTAACAGCAAGGCGGTTGCCTAATTGCTGCATACTCATGCCCAGGGTTGTACGTATGGCTTTTAGCCATCCGGTAGGCGGAGGAGCAATTTTTTGCAAGCTGCTGTAAGCCATCATTTTATTATTGAGTTGCTGTATTTGTAAGCTTTTTTTGCCCATAATAGTAACTTTATACTTTTACTAAACAAGGGCAAAAGTAAACATATAATATGACAAACAAAGGAAAAAAGTAAATGTATTATTTTACTTTTAAAGGAATAATTATAAAAGTTGATTTGCAATTTGCAAAGGTTGCAAACGCTGCAAAGTGTGTAAGCTAAAGGTTGATTACAGCTTACGATACAGGCCGGGTTTTGGCTTTTCCAGCAGTTTGCCGATGGCGTTGCGGAGAATGTCATCTACGGTACGGGCGGCCAGATCAAAGGTTTTGCCCAGTTCAACAGCCTGCTGGCGGGTGAACACCTGCGGTAAGGCATCAAAAAATTTGCGTTTGTTGCCGCCGGTTTTAAAATTGGTGGTTTCAGATTGTTTTGGAAGGTTGTTAAACATAAGGATGCTGTGGTGCAGGTAGATTTGAGCCAACCGCAAAGCCGTGCTAAAATCTTCATCGGTGCAAAGCATGTATGCAGCAGCTTCATCATTTTGATGCCCATAATCATATATTTCTCCAGTGGTGGCATCGAATGAGTCAATATTGTAATTATTGGTTTGGTGGCTCATTTCAAATTTCCGGAGTGCTGTAAACAGCATGGCCATGCGGTACAGTATCAAGCCCAGTCGTTTAACAATACTGGCCGCTTCTTCGGCGGTAAACATGGTTACTTCATTCAGCCATGCTTCGCAACTTTGGTTTAGTTGTTGCCATTGTGGGGCTGTTAATGCTACGATGGTTTCTTCCCGTTGCAGAAAGAGAACCATTTTAAAAACAGTTTGTGATAATGTTTTAAAATGCTCAGTAAGGTTTACACTGTTTGCACCGGGTGATACATCTTTCCATTTTTGTTCCACCTTAAAAGCATAAAACATAAAGCGGCTGAACAGGCCATCTTCGGAAGATGATATTAAACCAGTAACCTGGTTGGGTGTACCGGATAATGCAATGGAAAGGCTGGGTGCATTTACTTCTGTAAATTCATTATTGCCTTTTCGGGAACTGGATAGCCTTTCGTGGTGAAAAGATTTGCGAAGCATATCGGAATAGGAACCCCATTCCTGTTTGAATACATTGCCCAATGTGTCGGCTTCTGTTTCGCAGATAATACCTGTGCCTTCATTTTGCTCTAAGTGCCAAAGAATTTTTGCATAGCTGGTATTGGCCGGAATGTACACTACTTTAAAGCTGGGCTTTACCGGTACTTCTTCAAAAGCAGCATCGCTTTTCTTTTTGCTGTGCAGTTTTTGTTTGTGTTCCGATACTTCCTGAATGTACTGTGCTTCTGATTCCCGGCTTGCTTTTAATACAAAGCTGTGATACTCGTCTGCCAGCATTTTAGCAAACTTTAATGCACCCTTGCCACTGGCAGCCGGGGCAATGGCAAATGAAAACAGGTTGGGAAAAACTTCATTACCAGCATACACACCTTTTACACCGGGCAGGCATCCGCTGAGAATGGCTAATGCACCGGTAAGAAAAACATCCCTTTCTCTTTCATCGGTAAACGCTAATGCACCTTGTTTTAAAATATCCGGCATTTGCTGATACAGTTCTTCGGGAATAGTTGGGGTATTTTTCAGGTAGTCTTCTGTTGGCGGCTGCTCTGTAGTTTGCAGTTTTGCAGTGTTTGCAAACTTTGCAAACTCGGGTTGGTGGTGTTTGTAGGCACTGTTTACCGAATCTTTAATTTCTCTTTCAAGTAAATCAAAATGCTGTGAACATAGAATTTCAGTATCGGATTGCGGCATACCAGCCCGGTTGCAATTTGAAGCAAGCTGATATATATAATTGTTGCGGTTTCCGGCAGTATATTCTATTTTCTGATTGGTGAATAAAACTTGCTGCTGAAAGATTAATAGGTATTCATCTGAAGCAGTGCTATCTTCTTTTGGTTCCTGGATTGCAATAACCGGGACTGGCTTTGCTTCAACAGGTATATCCTTTACCGGAAACTTTTCGTTATAAATGTTCTTATATAACTGTGGGTCGTAGCTTACAAAGCAAAGCCGGGTTATGTCTTTGCATTTAACATCAGCCTTTAAACCGGTGGCGTTTTCGTAATACTTCATTACCTGCTTGTAAGCTGTATCGTGGTGTTCTGCACTGGTGTTTACTTCAATAAATACTTTCAATCCGTTGCCGCTGGGGCTGATGAAGCAAAGAAATGTGTAAGGGATAGCCGCAATGATTTGAAAAGCTGCTGCTAATTGCTCCGGTGACAGCTTATCAAAATCAAGATGTACAAAGCCGCTGTATTGCTCCATGTGTGGCAGCAACCTTTTTTCTTTGAAAGTTGCTGATGGAGTGAAGGCCGGAAGCTGCTGCTTTTTTATTTGTGCTTCTTCTGTTTTGCCTTGTGCAATGAGGCTGCGGATTTCTTGAACCTGCGGTTTGTATTTATCCGCCGCAAGCCAGTTGGACAGGATGATTAAAGAAACATCCTCTACCGGGTTGGTAAAATTTTTAAATACGGTAACTACTGCCATTCTTCAGGTCTTTAAATTTTCAAAAAATGAGGTTAGTTTTTTGTGCTGCGGATAACGAGGTCGGCAGCGTCAGTTTCGGAATCGTCGGCAGTTTGCCGGTTGCGTTGCAGCCAGGTATCGAGTTCTTCTCTTTTGAAGTAGAGCTTTTTACCCTGTGGGCAGAAATGGGGGATTTGTTTTGTACTGGTAAGCTTGTACAGGTGTGAGGGGCTTACGTCAAGGTACTTACAAGCCTCGTTGAAATTGAGGGTTGTTTTTTGTAACAGGTTTTGCTCATCCAGCTTGTTAGCAATTTCGGTGAGCTTGTCGAGAATTAAATTTTCGTTTGCCATTGTATTTTATTTTTTGATACAGGGCAAAGCTGGCTTTAGGGCAAGGCGGAAAGGTTGAGATATTTATATCTCAATGAGAAATCTCAACCTTCTCAACCTTTTTTATTTCATTTGGTTGATGATGCTGTCTATTTCTTCCTTTGTTTTGGGGTTTTCAATTTTGCTGGCATAGAGGTTTTGGGCGGTAATAGGGGTACCGTTTTTTGAGATAAAAATCCCTGATTGCTCTATAGTGGAAAATTTAAAGTTGGTGAAATGGGTTTTAAATGCTTCGAGAATGTGGCGAAACTGGGTTGTTTCGCATCCGATAGTAATTTTTACGGCATCTTTTTCGAGGTCTTTAGAGGTAAGTACGGAAAACAATTGTTCCTGTGTGTTGGCAGATTCGTTTATCAACTCGCAGTGGCGGCATAACTGATTGATAGCTGTCCTGAGTTTCTCAGGATTTCCGGTAAATTGAAAAGAAAGCTTTTTTGTTTTTTTTGTTTGCTTATCAGAAGGGTCGGAAGTTGGAAAATCTAACGGAAGCATGTTTAACAAATCTTCTTCCAGGTCGAGGGAATAAAAATCTTCTGGTGATATTACAGCAGGCAAGTAATTTTCAAAGTGTTTCTGAAGGGCAAAATACAACTGTATTAAACTATGTTTAAGGTAGTACAAAGCGAAGTGGATGTAGTGGCTTTGTGAATTGGGCTCGGATGTAAAGCCTTTTTCTTTCAGTTCTTCACTGGTTTGTTTGGTTAAAATTTTTAAACTGTTCAGGAGCCTGCCAGTGTGAAAAGGGATGTCAATTTCTTTATTCCAATCAGCCGGATAGTTAATAAAAGCATTGTACACCCGAATAGTTTCGGCAGAAATTATGGTTGAATAAAAACGGGTAACAGGGCTTGTGCTGTCTGGTAACTGAGCGGTGCAAACAAGTGATTGCAATTTGTTGTTTGGAAAATTCTGAGCAGTAATCCACTTGCGAAGGATTGGAAAATCCTGCAATAACCCTGCAAGCTGGTTTTGGGTTTCTGCAATGGTGGAAAGTGTTACTTCACCGGCTTTTCTTATTAATGCTGTAAAACGCCGGGTGTCGGTGATGTCCAGTGTCCAGGGCTTTAGTTCGCCATGCAATATGCTATCAAAAATTTTTATCTCCATATATTAAAGCTGTGTAAGCAGGTTTGCATATTCCAGCTTCACATCATCTGTAAAGCTATCTAAATAGTTTTCAGTTGTAACCAAAGAACTATGCCCTAAAGATTCTTTGATAAATTCTGTTGAAACGCCTTTGCGTTTTAACACTGTAGAAAATGAGTGCCGGGCTGAATAAGTTCCTATCTTTTGTTCTATTTCCAGTTCTTGCCGGATGGCTTCCATTTTGTTATTTACCCATTTAATAAAACGCTGGCAACGGTGCTTGATGGTTAGCGGCGCTAACCCTTGCTCCAATACGGGAAACAAGTAAGGATTTGCCGCATCCCTATTTTTTTGGCGTTTGATAATTTCAATCGCCTTTGGATTTAGCCCAACCCTTATAGGGCGAAGGTCTTTCTTTTTGGTGCGTTTGGTTTTTGCCCTGATAAAATGCAGGTAGCTGCCACTGATATTTTCGGGTTTGAGTTCTATAATATCAGCAAAGTTCATCCCATTACAGAGGTATGAAAAAAGCCAGAAATCAATTGCCTTTTGCTTATCTGCCGTGGCGGGTTTATAGGAAAGCAGCTTGTTCAGGTCAGCTTCATTCAATGCTTTTTTGATATTACGGCCAGCGGGGATTTGATATTTTTTGAAAGGGTATTTATCAGATGAAATAACACCGGCCTCAATAGCCTGGTTAACGATGGCCCGAAGTTGCCGCATGTAAATACCAACGGTACTTACTGATTTGCCTTCTTTCAATAAATGGTTTTCATAATCCAGCAATAAGGCTGGTGTAATATCATGCAGGCTTAAATTTTTGCGGAAGCCGTTAATTGAATTGATGGTAGTGTTATAAGAAATAGATGTACCGACTTGCCCGGACTTACTAAGCTGGGCAATGTATTTATCAAACCAGTATTTAAGGGTGTTACTGTGCTTTGCGGCCTCTTTATTGAAAAAGGCTTCTTCAAAAGCCACAAAAGAAAAGGGAGATATTTTTGATAGCACTTTTTCGGCTTTTAATTCAATTCCCTGCAAGCCTTTTTTGATCTTCTTCAATTCTTCATCACGAAGATTGCTGTTATTGATTTTCTCCCATTCAGCCGGTGTTGCATGGTACTTGGTGGCATACCTTTTTTTATTAGGCCGCTGGTAGATGTTGAGTTTTATTAAACATTGGCCTTCGGTATTTGGCCGGGATGCATCGAGAAAGAAACTGAAGGTTACTTTTTCCTGTTCCATAATTATTACATCGGGTTCAATGTGACCTCAAATGTGACCTCAAAGATACTAATAAATACTAAACAATGTAGTAATAAAGGAAAACAAGAGAAAAATAAATATTGATAATCAAATGATTATGAAATAAAGAGAAGACATGAGAAATCAAGAAAAGGTGGTCGTTCTGACTGTTAATCAGAGGGTCTCAGGTTCAAGTCCTGAAGGGGGAGCAGAAAAAACGAAGCCTTGTAAATGAATAATTTGCAAGGCTTTTTCTTTTAACCCTTACCGGAAAATTGAACCAGATTTTATTTTAAGCTAAAAGAACTTCGGCTGGAATGCTGAGTTCTTTATGAAACAACCTGGCTAATTCCAGTGTAAGAGGTTTACGTTTATTCAGTAACGCAGATACATACCCTTTGCTGCCCACTTTTCCTACCAAATCTTTGTTTTTAAGACCCAAATCCTGCATTTTAAGTTTGATTACTTCGATGGGGTCGGGCACCGGCACAGGATAGTGAATATCCTCATATTGCTTTATCAGTAAAAGTGCGACCTGTACTTTTTCCCCGTCCGAACTGCCCGGCTTTACCTTCTTATCAAATTGTCCGTCTATCCAATCCAGGTATTCCTGGTATTGTTTTTTTGATTTGATTATTTTGAGTTCCATAGTTATTTCTTTTTGTACTGAACAGTAGTAACGTTTATTTTATCATATTCGGCATGTGTTCCGAACCATTTTATCTGTATGGCCTTAAACTCGAATACAATTCTTACCACCAACCTGTATTTATTTCCCACTATATTAAAAACAACCCTGTCATCTGCAACAAGGCTGGCATTCCCATACACTTTTTTTAATTCATTAAAATTTTTAAAATCACCATTCACCAGTTCATGATACCATTCCTGTAATGCCATTGCAGCGGCCGGGTACTTCTTACAGTATTCCAGCAAGGTCTTTCTGGTTATGATATTAAACACGATACGAAGGTAATAAAAGTTTTCTATTAGAAAACATTTTTAACACTCTTTAAGAATGAACAGAGTTTATAGATAATCCTAAGATCCTCAATGATCTGGTTCAAGTCTATGCCATTTTGGGAGCAGAAAACGGTTACACCAAAAAAGTGTGACCGTTTTTTTATTTTCATTATTTCAAATTAAGGCATGAATATTAAATCGGCAGTTCTGAATATCATCAGCTGGATTTCCGGCTTCCTTTTTTTCATTTATCGGGGTACTAAATATATTTTGGGATAACGACCCCGGTTTTGGCATTTTTATCTTTTTACTTTCTGTGGTCTGCTACCCTCCAATAAATATTCTTTTTAATTAACTAACCGAACACACCATTCCAAGCACAGTCAAAATTGTTTCGGCTGCATTTATACTTTGGGCAAGTGTCGGTGTGGGCGAACTGTTTGATAAAATTGATATGATGGTGCAATCGTTCTGATCAGTTTTCAACTACTTCAGAAAGTGCTCATACAAACAATTTACTGTCTTTCTTATCACAGTATTAAATCCTTCTGTATAACCGGGATGGCAGCCGTTGCTGATAACCACAATACCAAACTTCTCTTCAGGATGAAAGTACATAGCACTGAATAACCCATATGCCACACCTGTATGTCCTTTGAGCGTTTTGCCTGCAATAAGTTTATCTGTTGTACTGATAGCAAGGCCATATCCTTCTTTATCTGATAGTGGTGTCCGCATATCTCCGGCACTTTGCTTTGATATAATACGGCCTCCCCCGTATTTGCCATTTCTCATGTGCATCATCATATATCTGGCAAGACCGGTTGCTGAAATCTTCATACCGCCTGTTGGCGAAAATACAGGAGTGCTGTAACCCATTGTATAATTTGCAATCTCATCGCTGCGGGGATTGTATGCTCCCGGTGAAGCAATAAACTTTGCCGAGTCGCCATTATACTCATAGATAGTGGCAAAACGGTTCTTGTCTAATGAGTCCACGCAGTAGCCGCCATAAATACCAAGCGGATCCAGTACATGATGTTTTACATACTGGTCAAAACGTTCTCCGGATACTTTTTCGAGGATAGTGCCGACCATATTAAAATTGAGGTTGCAATACTGGTAACCTTTGCCCGGCTCATAATCATTGTAGCATTTTGCCCAGTCCGGGTTTTTGCCGGGGTTAATGGCGTCCAACGAAAAATAGCCCTGACTGTCGTTGATGGAGGAACGGTGCGATAACACCATCCTTAATGTTATAATGGTTTCAGGAAATTTCGGATTCCTGATTTTAAAGCCCACAAGGTTGCTAACATCATCTTCTAATGACAACTTTTTCGCCTCGGCCAGTTGCATAATGGATGTAGCAGTAAATGATTTTGAAACAGAAGCAATCCTGAACAAACAATCATCTGTTAATGGTGTGTTGTTTTCCAGGTTTTTCAAACCAAAAGAATGTGTATATACAATCTTATTGTTTTTTACCACGGCAACGGATATTCCAACTACTTTAGACTGTTGCATCATTTCGGTAATGCAGGCCTCTGCTTTGGCTGGCTGGGCTTTCGACTCTCTTGAAATCGTCAGAGCAACAACACATGCAGTGTATAAGAACAAGCGGTAACATATTTTCATAACAGAAATTTTACAGACGAAACCTATTTGATTAATGGATCATCACATGCTGATCCTGTTTACTTCTTTTCTTTCACCAGCACCAGGTAGCCCCATGCACCCACCGTCAGTTCATCGTCGCCTTTTAGTTCAACGGCTTTATTGGTGAAATATTCTATGTAAGCACCTTTCTGGTATTTGGTGTTAAGTTTTACGGTTACCGGCTTGTCGCTGAAGTTGATAACAGGAATAATCATGTTTCCGTTCTTCTCCCGGCTGAAAGAAATAATCTTGTCCATTTTATCATTATAGATTCGTATCATTTCGCCACCCCATGCACCATTCCATAGCGCTTCGTTCTGATGTTTAAGGGCAAAAAGTTTTTTATACAAACCATAAAACGGATGCTGCTTCCATTCAATCGAATCTTTATCAAAGAATTTCAGCGAACGGTTCAACCCGGTTTCCTGTCCGCTATACACAAGGGGCATTCCGTTAACCACAGTGCAAAAAACCATACAAGCTTCGAGTCCATCACCAAAATTTAAGAACTGTGTTCCGTTCCATGAATTCATATCGTGGTTGTCTGTGAATGTCATCCGGTAGGCGTTGCGTGGTACAGAGCCAGCATCATGTGCCATGTATTCAACCAATCCGCTTACTCCCTTTTTATTTACGGTGGCATCTTTCATTTTTTCAAACAATGTCCAGGAGTAAGTCATATCAAAAGCCTTCTTGTATAAATCTCTCGACTCCCACTCCGCCAGCATAAATACCGGTTTGATGGCATCCAGTTCGCTGCGGGCATTATCCCAAAAGTCAACAGGAATAAACCCTGCCACATCACAACGGTAGCCATCAATATCGGCCTCCTTTACCCAGAACTTTAGCGCATCGGTCATGTACTTTCTCATTTCGGGTACGTTGTAGTCAAAGTCAATTACATCGTCCCAGTCGTACCAGGGTGTGGGCTGAAAATTTCCTTCCGGTGTTTTAGTGTACCAATCGGCATGTTCAGCAGCCAGTTTATTATCCCATGCTGAATGGTTAGCCACCCAGTCGAGTATTACATACATGCCCATGTCATGTATTTTTTTTACCAGTGCCTTAAAGTCATCCATGTTACCATACTCAGGATTTACCCCTAAATAATCTTTTACAGAGTACTCGCTGCCCAGTGTGCCCTTCCTGTTTTTTTCGCCAATCGGGTGAATAGGCATAAGCCAGATGATATCAATACCCATTTCTTTCAGGCGGGGCAGGTGGCTTTCAAAGGCTTTAAATGTACCCTCTTTTGTAAACTGCCGCACATTCACTTCGTAAATAGTGGCATTCTTGCTCCATTCAGGATGTTTCAGTTCTACATAATCTTTCGGGGTGTACCTGTCGCCGGCCTGTGCGGCTTTTTTATCTGAAGGCTGATCTTTACAGGCTGTCAAAAAGAAGACGGTTAACAGCAAAACTGTTGCTAATGATTGCTTGAACATAAAACATTTTTTAATCGTTAGGGCAAAAGAAAGAATATGAGCAATGTCAAAAGTAGATATTCATGCGATAAGCTTCTCATTCCTTTCTCCAAAAAACATGACTAAAATCAAAAACAAATACTTCTATATTAAATATTTTTGATTTTAACCCTGTTTAAAATAGCTTTATCATTCACACCTGACTCCATGAAGAAAACTGCCACCGCTTTATCTTTTTTGCTGGTTATTTTTACCGGCTTTGCCCAAATGCCCGCCCTTCAGCAAAAAGCCATCGTTGTAAAACGCTTAATTGAAACAAAGCATTACTCTCCCCGGCCTGTTGACGATAGCTTGTCTGCCGATATGTTCCGGAATATTATTAACAGCGCAGACCCAAGGCGGTTGTTGTTTACAGAGGCTGATTACAAAAAACTGCTCAACTTTCAATACCAGTTGGATGATGAACTGAACGGAAAGGGATGGGCTTTTGCCGATGCCTTTGCAGACCTGTATAAGAAAGGATTGCAACGGGCCGATTCGCTTATCAATAAACTGCTGCAAAAGCCGTTTGATTATACAACTGCCGAAACGCTTACACAATACCGCAACAGAAATACTTTTTTGTTTGCAACTGATGCCTCGGCCCTTTCTGCCAAATGGTCCCGTTATCTCAAGTACAGTATTCTGCGCAGGCTGTACTATACGTTGCAGGAAGACAGCGTCAACACACTTTCTCTTAAAGCAGCACTTGCCACAAAAGAAGCGGCCACAAGAGAGAGAGTAAAGAAATCAGAAAGCAAATCCCTTAAAAAAAGTCTTGACTTTCCGGCTGGTTTCCCGGTGTTGATTGAAGAACTGTACCTGGATGCACTCACTACCTGTTTTGACCCGCATACAAATTTTATGTCGGCCGAGGCGATGACTTCCTTTCAGTCGGCACTAAGTACCGAGGGCTATTTTTTCGGAATTGATTTTGAAGAAAGCGAAAGTGGCAAAGTGGTGATTGAAAAACTAACACCCGGCGGCCCGGCCTGGAAAAGCGGCGAGATGAACAAAGGTGATGAAGTGGTAAGCCTGCAATGGGAAGGTGCCGAAGTGCAGGACATGGGTGATGCAGAGCTGGAAGAAGTGTACGATGTGCTGGATCAGCACACACATGAAAAACTGCTGTTCCGGCTGAAAAAGACAGATGGTACAATGAGTATGGTGTTTTTGAAAAAAGAGAAATTGGAAAACGAAGAAAACATTGTGAAAGGTTTTGTAATGAATGGGGAAAAGAAAATCGGCTATATCGTATTGCCGGGTTTTTATACTGAATGGGAAAACGAGACTGGTTCCGGCTGTGCGAATGATATTGCTAAAGAGATAATAAAACTGAAACGGGAAAATATAGATGGCCTTGTACTCGATGTTCGTTATAACGGTGGCGGCTCATTGGGTGAGGCGATGGAGATGATTGGTATTTTTGTAGAAGAAGGTCCGCTGATGGCTATTAAAGACAGGAGCAGTAAGCTAACCTTCCTTAAAGACCCCAACCGGGGCACCATTTACGACGGACCAATGGCGCTGATGATAAATACACAAAGTGCTTCTGCCTCCGAATTGCTTGCTGCCTCACTGAAGGATTACCACCGTGCGGTAATTGTGGGCAGCAATACACATGGAAAAGCAACGATGCAGGAGATGATGTTTACAGACACCATTACCAGCCGCAGGCCACAGGGCGGCGAAAAAAGAGATGTAATAAAAATTACAACCGGCAAATTGTATAAGCTTGATGGCCGCACAGCACAAAAATTTGGCGTGTCACCTGATGTGCCGCTGCCCGATGCATACGAAGGACTGGAAACAGGCGAACGGTTTCTGCGTTATGCACTGCCGGCTGATACGGTAAAGCCTAACAACTACTACAAACCGCTGCCCTACCTGCCGGTAAAAGATCTGGCTGCCCGCAGCGCAGCAAGAGTATCTGCCAACAGCGATTTTCAGCTCATAAAAAAAATTACAGAAGAACAGAAAAAGGAAATGCAGATGGATAGTCGTTCTGTTCCGCTTAAGGCCGACCTGTTTGAGGTATGGGCAAAACAAAGAGATAAAGAGCTGGATATAGTAAAAGGAGAAGCTGCAGCAACCGGAGCTTATAAGCCCGGCAACCACACTGGCGACATACAACTGCTGGCCGGTAATGCGTATGCAAAAGAGCTTAACGATGACTGGCTTGAAAGGCTGGCCGAAGATATTTACCTGCAGGAAGCCTGCCGGGTTGTAACCGATTTAATAAACATTCAGAAAAACACCACCAAAAACTAAACCTATGCGTTATTCTTATCTCCGTAAAATCGTTTTACCCCTGCTTCTCACTTTTTCACTGATGGCCGCTGCACAATACGAAACACCGGTGCAATACATGGACCAGATCAGCAAAGGCACCAAAGACATCCTTGTAAAAAATCTGTACTACATGAGTGGTATGTCGCACGGCAAAAGTGCCCGGAAGGTGGAAAAAAGAAGAATGGAACTCATTGACCTTATCAACGATACCCGCATCAATGTTTCTGCCATGCCGGCATGGAAAGGCGATAAATCGCTGCGGGATTCTGCCGTGGCCTATCTTAAAGTAATGAACATTGTCTTCCGTGAGGATTATGGCAAAATTGTAAACATGGAAGAAATAGCCGAACAAAGTTACGATGCCATGGAAGCCTACATGCTGGCCAAAGACAAGGCCCATGAAAAACTTGACGAGGCCAACGACCGCCTGAGCGAAGCATACAATCAGTTTGCTGCTAAAAACAATATCACACTTATTGACAATGATTCTGAAATAGAAAACAAAGCAAAAATTGTCGGCCAGGTGATGGATCATGCGAATGAAGTGTATCTTATCTTCTTCAAAGCCTACAAGCAGGAAGCCTATCTGATGGAAGCCATCAATAATAAAAACCTGGTGGCAATTGAGCAGAACCTCAATTCGCTGAAAAAATTTGCAGAAGAAGGATTGGAAAAACTCAAGCCCCTGAAAGGGCACAGCGGAGATGCTTCGCTGATAACCGCAGCCCGCAACATGATGAACTATTACAAAAAGGAAGTAACTAAGGGACCTGTTGTAACAGATTATTATATGAAGGAAGAAGATTTTTTGAAGCTGAAGAAACTGTATGAATCCAAATCCGCAGGCAAGCGTACCCAGCAGGATGTGGACCAGTTTAACAAAGCCGTGAATGAAATCAATGCAGCAGGCAACAAGTTCAACAATGCCATGAACGAACTGAACCGTGATGCCAAAACAGCCCTTAACGAATGGAATAAAACCTATAATAATTATTTAGACGAGTACATACCCAAGCAGGGAAGACAGTAAGTGGCTATGGCCTGAGCCTTCACCATGGCCACAAAAAGCATCAACCACCACGACGGATGACACAAACCAACAAGACCCGCCTTATAGAAATTATCGCCGTACTCATTACTGCGACTGGCCGGTTTTTGTTTATAGACTATCTAAACTGGCGGCTGCCATATATATCCATCGCCATTATTTTATGGGCAGGCTATGTGGTGTACCGCAGCCGCACTACTGCCGGCATACTGCCTTATTGGGGTTTCAGAAAAGATAATTTTAAAAAAGCTGTTCGGCTCATACTGCCCTTTGGGCTGCTGGCCGCTTGTACTTTTGTGGCCATCGGGTGGTACAGGGGCACACTTAACATCACATGGCACTTCATACCCGTGCTGCTGCTCTATCCGCTCTGGGGGGTGGTGCAGCAGTTCCTGGTCATCACCCTTATGGCCGGCAACCTGCAGGATATGCAGTTGCCCGGCTTGAACAGGGCCGGGGCCATTCTGTTGTCGGCAATACTATTCGGGTTAATACATTATCCATCGCCCTGGCTCATGTCCGGCACATTTTTACTTGCACTATTCTATGGCTGGGTCTATTTAAAAGAAAGAAACGTATATGCCCTCGGCATCTTTCATGGCTGGCTCGGAGCATTATTTTTTTATACCGTGGTCGGCCGGGATCCCTTCATAGAGGTCTTCGGTAAGCTGCTTGGCCTGTCCCGGTAGTAAAAAGAGTTTATTGAAAACCCAACAAAGGGGTTTAATATAACTTTTATCTCAATGTCGTCTGTTCTTTACCAGGTAATGATTTATTTCTTTGCCTGTTTTATTCGTTAATAATCATTGTCATCTCTTAAACTAAGTTTCTTCCCTACATTTATGCCCGCAAAATCAAGCATATGAAAAAACTTATCGTCGCACTGTTTTTATTACTGCCGTTCTGTATTCTCGCACAGTCTGTTACACTGAAACCTGTTTGCAGTGTCAGTTTTATGCGTGGAGGTAAAGGTTCTGTAAGACTTAACGGATACCTTTACTCTCTTGATTATTATAATGCCTTGCAAAAGACAAACCTCTCAACCGGAGAAACCACTAAACTGGGAAAAGAGTTTTTTACCGATGTACGGTTTTTCTTTGGCCTGAGAAACAAACTCTACATTGTGGAATCCAGCGGCGCCACTAAGCAGATTGACACAAACACCGGCGATTGGAATTTGGTGATGTCTTCTGGATCATGGGTAGAGGTTAGCCGCATCATCACCGTGGGCAATAACTTATACTCTGTTAAAAACGGAACTCTTTGCCAGCACTATACTTTTAATTCTGAGAAATATAAAGAACTCGGCGATCCGGAATTCTTCACCAGTATGGCCCTGATGTACACCGATTCCACGCTGCATTCCGTAATCGATAAAACAGTATATCGTATAGAAATCGGTACTGGCGAGTGGAAAAAAATCGCAACTGATAAAGCCTGGCGCAACTTTTCTGCCGGAGCAGTAATTGGCGAAAAACTGTTCAGTGTAGAAAATCCATCTTCACTGGTGGTAACCACACTAAAAGACGGGGTGCGAAAAGTACTGGATGAAAAACAATTTATGCAGTCGAGAATGCTTTTTCCTGATAATGGCAAACTGTATTACATTAATAACAACTACGAACTTTTTGAGGTTGTGATTGATGAAACGGCTCCAAAGCCGGCATCTTAAAACAATGTCTTTACAAAGAAAACTATGAAGAAGGCCTCTGCAGCCTATTTATAATCAAGTATATGCAAAAAAAGGGCCCTTCCGTAGAAACGGACTGACCTCTAACGATTGCTTGCCATATGAAAATTCTTAATGTGCGGGTTGTTGACCATTTTACCGGTCTTTTGAAGATTTGGCCTTACCTTTAAGCCTCTTTATCGATTGCTTGCCTTTGTTTTAATCTTCTGACACAAAAGTAATCAGCGCTACCTTGTCCCGCAAACCAAACATAAGGGGGTTTTATTATCTCAAAGGGTATGATGGGTTGCTGAAAGCCTTTCTGGAAGCTGATTTCAAGCTAAAACGTTTATGATGCCCAACCGTTCAAATGACATATTATTTCAACTGATAAAATCGCTTGAGAAAGCCGAAAAGCGGCACTTCAAGCTATATATAAAACGTAGTTCAGGTAATGAAGACCTTAAAATTGTACGTCTTTTTGATGCTATTGACAAACTGAAGGAGTACGATGACAAGGTGCTGCTGAAAAAGCTGCCCGATGTGACCAAACCGCAGCTCGGCAACCTGAAAACCCATTTGTACAAACAAATAATGGCCAGCCTGCGCTTACTGAAGAGTGCAGACAGTATTGATTTACAGCTTAATGAGCAGTTTGATTATGCTCACATACTGTACAAGAAGGGGCTTTTTATGCAGAGCCTTCGCATAATAGAAAAAGCAAAGGACACTGCACGGGCTAACCAGAAGTTCAACATCCTTCCCCTGCTAATTGCCCTTGAAAAGAGGATTGAGGGCCTGCACATCACCCGTAGTATTCAAAACAGGGCAGATGCTCTTTCTGTTGAGGCGATAGAGGTAAGCAATCATATTGACAGCGTATCAAGACTCTCTAACCTGGCACTGAAACTCTTTAGCTGGTTTGTGCAGCATGGGCATGCCCGCAACCAGGAAGATGAGAAAGACATAAAACAGTTTATGAAGGAAAGCCTTCCGGAAAATGTGTGGGAGAAGACCGGCTTTTATGAAAGGCTGTATTTGTATGAGGCATACACCTGGTATGCCTTTATCCGGCAAGATTTTTTGCAATATTATCGCTATACACAAAAATGGGTAAACCTGTTTACCGGACAACCTATGATGATACGGGTGGAAACCGGGCACTATATCAAGGCGCTGCACAATCTGCTGAATGCCCATTTTGATTTACGCAATCACCGTGAGTTTGATAAAACACTGCTGCAACTGGAGCAACTGTCGCAAACACCCCGTGTTAAGGAGAATGATAACTTTCGCATCCAGGCGTTTATTTACATCACTACGGCCCGCATCAACAGGCATTTTATACAGGGAAGTTTTAAAGAAGGGCTGTCTCTTGTACCTGCAATTGAAAAAGAAATAGAGACCTATGACCTTTTCCTTGATCATCACAGAATACTTGTACTGAACTACAAGTTTGCAATGCTGTATTTTGGCAGTGGTGATTATGACACCAGCATTGATTACCTGCAAAAGATAATAAACGATAATAACAATCTGCGTTACGACTTGCAGTGTTATGCACGGCTGGTGCATTTGCTGGCACACTACGAACTGGGTAATGACATGCTGATGGATCCGTTGGGCAAATCAGTCTATCGCTTTATGGCCAAACTGAAAAATCTGACAGTCGTGGAAGAGGCGATGATTAAATTTTTAAAACAATCAATCGGTAAACCATCCCGGCAGTTAAAGCCAGAACTGGAGAGTTTTTTGCAGGCGATAAAACACCTTGAGAAAGACAGGTTCCAGACCCGTTCGTTTGCCTACCTTGATATTGTATCCTGGTTAGAAAGCAAAGTATATAACAAGCCGATGAGCGACATCATCCGCCAGAAGTATTTACAAAGCAAACACAGGAATTAGTTTATTTCTCAGGGAATATTAGCCAGGTTAGGATTAGCAACAAACTTATTCTTAACCGTATATGCCTTGTTGGCATCCATACCGGCTTCTTTCATGGTATAAATAAAGCTCACTGCATCGGGCATCATTTTACACATATCCCTTTTCTTTCTTACTACAGTAATATTGGTGCCGCTTACTTTAATGTTGAAATCTGATTTGACTGTACACCCGGTTGTTACCACTGTAATCGTTACCTCCTGTTTGTCGTAGTTGGTTGAAAAGCCGAGCAGTTTTTCAGTAGTGTTTTGATTACCGGTAAAGCTCCAAAAGAGTAATGCGAAAACAAGGGCTCCGGCCATCATTGCCAGTAGTTGAAATGAGTTTTCTGTAAGTTTTGAATATATTTTTTTCATGGGTTTATTTTGCATTTATTAAGTCTTCAGATTAATATGTGCTGTTATCTGCCGGGTCTTTTGCCATTGTAATCAATTTCTTTTCTTCCCCAGAAAACAAATAACACAATGCCAATGATATTGAGAACAAGGATGATGAAAAACCAGCACAGTTTTGTGGTATTATCGCTGAACCTGCTGTTAGCAATAGTAACCAGCGCTACTGACCATATCAGCAAATCAAAAAGCAGGAGAATGTAGAGTGTATCTGCCCCCATAATTAAATCTTATAATGAAAGGACACCTTTTCAAGATGAAGGTAGTTTGTACATCACGGGAGCTCCAATGAGTAAAAGCATCGCAAACAATGATATAAATCATGCCTGCCTGCCATTAGGCTGTGTACTTTGACTTAATAATTACACATTATGAAGTCTGTTGCTCTCGCCGTAAGCATGATGCTTTACGGCTCTTTGGCATTTGCCCAGCAATATATCATCCGCTATGATCTTGCCGGGGAACATATCGATTATCTTAAAGTTAAGAAGCCGGGTGACACTGCCGCCGCATCCGTTATTTCTATTGCCAAATCAAACCGGGTAAACCTTCAATTAGTAAATGCAGCCAACAGTTACCGGAGGGAAATCAGCTATATTGAAAAGGCCGTTTCTGCAGAATCAATCGTTATTCCGGGGTTTGGTGCGACACCATTAAAAAATCTTGTTAGTGGCGGATTACCTTCTGTTGATTTTAAGAGTTTGGGCATGGGCGATATATTCAAAAGAGGTGGGGATATTAAGAGTATGGAGATCGGAGAAGAAACTGCTGCACAGAAAAAAATAAAAGAACAGTTTACCAACCAGTATAACTCTTTTACTGCTGCTTATGCTAGATGGGAAAACTCTTTGCAGCAGGAGCAGTATTGCAAAACACTCTGGAAAGAACTTGCAGGCCTGCGCTACAGTTTACAGTTGCCAGCAGATGAAGTAAAGACCAATGCCCGGAAAAAAACAAATGCCGTTTTTCCAGAGGTTGGAGATAATCCCAGCCTGATTATTGCCAATAATGCCACCAGCTCGCCAGCAGCTATGGCTATGCATGTGGCAAAGGCATTTGCAGAATTGCAAAAAACCTATGCTTCGTTCAGGGACTACGAAGTGCAATCCTCTGCCGCCGATAAACTGTTACAGGATGTTTCGAAAAAAAGTGAACTGGTTAATAACTATCCGGCTTCAAAAGCTGGTGGCCAAAGTGATGATGTGGTGAACCGCATAGCTGATTTGTACGGCCAAATTCTTACGGACAATTATTCGCAGGTTGCCCCACTAAACATTAATTCAAAAACGTTGATGGCTGAAATAAGGTTTGTGCCCGTGATAGACTCTGCAACAGCATCGATTGCAAACATTCCGGTACGGGATACTATAAAAAGGCGGATACCGGTTTTAAAGAAAGAGCCTATCCGTTTCCGCAATACATTTGGGTTTAGCTTTGTTTCATTTGCAGAAAACAGGTGGAATTATTTTGTAAAACCGGATAGTACTATTGCCCGTGAGGAGGCCGACCAATTTCAGCCAGTAGTGGTTACTTACCTGCATTTTTATGCACCAAGGGACAAAGGCTTTCGTTGGGGCGGCAGTTTTGGTGCCGGAGTGCCCATTGGTGGAGATAACAGCAAACTGAACATCATGCTTGGCCTGAGTACTTTTCTGGGGAAGAATGACCCGGTATGTATCACTATCGGTGCAAGCGGAGCACAGGTGAAAAAACTTTCCGGAATAAACCTTGGTGATAAAACAACTTTTACCGAACTCACAGATAAAAATTACCGGTCTGTTTACCGGATTGGCTATTTCTTATCTCTCACTTTTAACCCGGGTAGCCTTTACACAAATAACTAATACTTGAAAAAATGAAATACATCTGCACAGTTTTCGTAACAGTACTTTTATTGATTGCCTGCAACAATAAACAACCGCAACAAAATGGCAACAATGCAGCCCCAGGAAAAGAAACAGCTCTTAACAGCTCGTGGAATGTGAAAGGTTGCGCTGAACCAAGAAAGGAAAATACTAAATCAGCACCCGTTGCTGATGAGTTTGATCTGCCTGAATTCAATGGCGAAAGTTCCATCAAAGCATCTGGTGATTCTATTGTATATACCCGGTTTGCAAGGCATGGCTGCTGCAGACATGCAAAATTGAGTACTTCTCAAAGTGATAATGTAATAACTGTAACTGAGTATTGGTGGGGACAAATATGCAAGTGTATGTGCAGTTCGACACTCTCTGCCACCATACGTAATCTTCCTAAAGGAGAATACACGGTATATGGAGTAGAAACAGGCACTGATCCTATTACTGACAAGCCTGCAGACGGAAAGGATACGGTGCTGCAGAAAAAAATTATTATCCAATAAAAGAGATGACACGTAGTCACCTCTTTTATCTGTGAGAAATCGCTATTAGTTTTTTAATGGCAGGTAAGAATATTTTTTGCCATACTCCAGCATTTGTGCAAAAAAACTGTTGGGATATTCCACCTTTACATCTGTAATCCTGTCTCCATCCATTACCGGTACTAATCTTGGCTGAATAAACCCACGGTAAGGCTTTACGTTCAGTTTTTTGTAGCGTTCCAGTACTTCTTTATGCAGTGCCACATCCACTTTCACACCGTAGGTTTCCACAAGGTTTTTGCCACCGTTAAAGTCGCCTTCTGATTTTATACGTTGTATTTCGCGGAGCAACTGGCCAAACAAATCCCGCAATTTTTTATAATCATTTATCTGCACATAGGTTTTGCCATTTTTCTTTACCAATTCTACCACATTATCTTTCTTGCCTTTTTCAAAAGCCCATTTTGCGTTCAGTTGCCTGTTGCGCATATGTGATTCCTCGAGGTTGTCGCCGGGTTTCAGGCGGGTAAGCTGTGTCATCAGGCCATTCATCATATAGCTGTCGTATTCGGCCATGCCGGCTTCAAGCGACGGCATCACGCCGATATCAACCAGTTTCTGATCGAGAATATAATACAGCGCCACCAGGTCAGCCCTTGCTTCTTCGAGTGTTGAGGCATAGTTTTTCAGGGTCTTATCTGTTGTTTCCACACCAGGATTAATTTGACCTGATGCATGACCGATGCACTCATGCATATCCGTGTGTAAATCAGCGGCAAGGCTTCCCCATTTTTTCATACGCTGTATTACGGTGTCGTTCAGGCCAAACTCATCAGTTACTCCGCTTTTAGAACCTGCAACATTGTAGGAGTAAATAATATTGCTCAATGAAACAGATTTTGAACCATGATCTTTTCTTATCCAGTCGGCATTGGGCAGGTTTACACCAATCGGTGTTGAGGGAGCATTGTCACCGCTTTCGCTAATAACAGTTATTGCTTTTGCGGTAATGCCTTTTACGCTTTTCTTTTTATGTTCCGGCATTAGCGGAGAGTTATCTTCAAACCATTGGGCCTGGTCAGCAATAGCTTTTATGCGTTTGGTGGCTTCCATATCTTTCATGGATACCAAACTTTGGAAACTTCCTTTTTTCCCAATCGGGTCAAGATATACTTCTATAAAACCATTCACTACATCAATACGGCTGTTTATATCATTTGCCCAGGCAATACTGTAATCATCAAAAATCTTTAAGTCGCCTGTTTTATAAAACTCAATGAGAAGTTCGAGTGCTTTTTTCTGTTCAGTATTTTCTGCAACTGTAACTGCTTTTTCAAGCCAGAAAATAATTTTTTCGATGGCTGTTGAGTACATGCCACCCTGCTTCCATATAAGTTCCTTCACCTCGCCGTTTTCCTTCACTACTTTACTATTCAGCCCCCATGATGGCGCCTTTTCATCGTTGGTGAATTTGGCATAAAAATCTTCTACTTCCTTTTGTGTAACCCCTTCATAAAAGTTAACTGACGATGCGGCCACATTATCAATATCAGGGCTGAGGTCCACTAATTTAGGTTCAACTTTTAAGTCATAAACAAGCGGCTTTATGCGGGAAAGAAAAGCGCCTACGGTTTCTCCTGCCTCTTTAGGCAATGAAGCTGTATCCGAATTTTTTATCACTGAAGAAAAGTATTCAAAAGAACAAGCCGGGACAAACTTTTCATTGCCGTAATGATGATGAAAACCGTTGCTGAACCAGAAGCGGCCACAGTATTCAGCAAATTTCTTCCAGTCGGCTGCGGTGGTATCGCCTTTATAGGTACCGTAGGCCGTTTCGAGTGTTTTGCGAAGCATCAGTCCGTATTTACTTCTTTGGTCATAAATAATATCACGGCCACTTTGAGCAGCCTCGTACAGGTAGTAGGCCAATTGTTTTTGCTGCAGGCTCAGTTCATTAAAACCCGGCACCTGATAGCGGAGTACCTGCAGGTCGGCAAAGGATTCAGCTTCGGTAACAAAGTTGGGATCGTAAGTAGCCGTAGTGCTGTCATTTGAGGAAGCACCCGTTTTTCCGCTTTTTGTATTGCAACTAACGAAAATAATCGCAACCAGGAAAAACGCAGCAAGCAGTTTGGGAAAGCGTTTCATAAAAATGATTTAGAGAATAAAAGTAAGCTGTTAACCAACAGTAAAATGTGGAAATATTTAGAAGGCAAAGATATTAAGCCCAACGGTTCTGGCTTCGTATCTTGCGCCCATGCAGCCCTTCGTAAAACCCAGGGTGTGACAAAAAGGATATGATGGATTATTTACACGGATTGAACGACAGGCAGCGGGAAGCGGTATTACATATTGATGGACCGCTGATGATTGTAGCAGGGGCAGGCAGCGGCAAAACGAAGGTTTTAACCACAAGGGTGGCCCACCTGATGGCAAATGGTGTGGATGCTTTCAATATTCTGGCACTTACGTTCACCAATAAGGCCGCCAAAGAGATGAAAGAAAGAGTGGAGAAGATTTTGGGCGACGGCGAGGCCCGGAATTTGTACATCGGCACTTTTCACTCCGTTTTTGCAAGAATTCTCCGCTTTGAAGCCGAAAAAATTGGCTATCCCCGCAGTTTTACCATTTACGATACAGACGATGCCAAAAGTGTACTGAAAACAGTTATCAACGAAATGAATCTTGATGACAAGCATTACAAGCCCAACATTGTTTACAACCGTATTTCAGCAGCCAAAAATGCACTGGTTGGGCCAGCAGAATACCGTAACGATTACGCCATACAACAGGAAGATATGCGGGCCAACCGTCCCGCTATCGGGCAGATTTATGATGCATATGTAAAGCGGTGCTTTAAAAACGGGGCGATGGATTTCGACGATTTGTTGCTCAAGTTTTATGAACTGCTGAAAAATGTTCCGGAGGCATTAGCTAAATACCAGCGTAAGTTCAGGTACATTTTGATTGATGAATACCAGGATACCAATCCGGCACAATACGAAATCATCAAACTGCTGGGAGCTATGTACGAAAATGTGTGTGTGGTGGGTGATGATGCACAAAGTATCTATTCCTTCCGGGGGGCCACTATTCAGAACATACTTCAGTTTCAGAAAGATTATGATGATGCTAAGCTTGTGAAACTGGAGCAGAACTACCGCAGCACCAAGAGCATATTGCATGTGGCCAACGAAGTAATAAAAAACAACAAAGGCCAGATAGAAAAAGTGCTGTTTACAGATAACGGTCAGGGCGAGAAGATAAAACTGATTCGCACCATGTCGGACAACGAGGAAGGAAAGTTTGTAGCCGATTGCATTCAGGAACAAAAGCTGCGCAATCATTACAGCAATAAGGATTTTGCCATTCTTTACCGAACCAATGCGCAGAGCCGTGCATTTGAAGAAGCGTTGCGCCGCATGGGGATTGCTTATACTATTTATGGCGGCATAAGTTTTTATCAGCGAAAAGAAATAAAAGACCTTGTTGCTTACCTGCGTATTATTGTAAATCCGAGAGATGAAGAAGCCCTGAAGCGCATCATCAACTATCCTGCAAGGGGCATAGGTAAAACCACTATTGACAAGTTGATACTAATGGCAAACGAGCAAAACATTTCTATGTGGGAAGCTCTTTGCAAGGCTGGCGAGCTGGGTTTCCGGTCAGGTACAAAAGAATTGCTGGATGAGTTTGTAATCATGATTAGGAGTTTTGCCAGCATGCTGGAAAAGCATAATGCTTATGAAGTGGCTTTTCATGTGGGCAAACAAACCAACCTGGTGCGGGAACTGTTCAACGACAAGAGTACTGAAGGTGTACAGCGATACGAAAACATACAAGAGTTGCTCAACTCTGTTAAAGAATGGACGGAAAGCCCGGATAATGACGAAGGAGAGCTGGTGGACAAATCTTTGGCTGCTTATTTACAGCAAATCACACTGCTTACTGATGCTGACGAAAAAGACCCGGATGCAGACACCGTAAAACTAATGACGATACATGCTGCCAAAGGACTTGAGTTTGGTTGTGTGTTTGCGGCGGGCCTGGAGGAGATGCTTTTCCCTAATGCAATGGCTATTAATACGAGGGAAGAATTAGAAGAAGAAAGGCGGTTGTTTTATGTGGTGATTACACGGGCCAAGCAACGGTTATGGGTTACATATGCCAATACCCGTTACCGCTTCGGGCAATTAGTGCAAAATGAACCCAGTCGTTTTATAGAAGAAATACCCGAACAGTATCTTGACAGAAGTTTTGCAGGAAGTGGTTCAAGTCAATCCAGCAGTAAATGGGGGGGCAGCAGTGGTTTTAACCGGATGAAGGGCTGGGGCAATAATAACGATGGCGAATCTGGATTTGCCAAAAAACAAAGCGGCACCTATTTTAACGAAAAGCCTGCAACAAAAAATCAGCGGCCTGAGTACTTGCCTCCTAAGCCTTCGCAGCCTAAAGTGGTAGAGCATAATCCTTCAGCTGATTTTGTGGCAAGTGATACATCCGGTCTGCAGGTGGGACAAAAAGTGGAGCACCAGAAGTTTGGTTTTGGCGAAGTGCTAAAAATGGAAGGTGCCGCACATAATCCTATTGCAACCGTTAAGTTTGAGCATAACGGAGAAAAGAAAATTATGCTCAACTATGCTAAGCTGCGGATTGTAGAATAAGTTAATATTAACAAACTGAAACGAACAGCGCAGCTATTTTTGTTTTCAAATTTATCATTCGGAAAAATGCTTTCAGGCCGTCAGAAAAAAAGAATAAGGAGATTTTTATTGCTGTTTATCGTCCTTGTTGTGTTAACAACAGGTGGCTGGATGACCTATAAATGGATGCAATACCGTAAGGCAAAATTTGCCCGTTACCCAGAGTTTGGCATCAATATTCCTACGGGCTACGAACTGCATGGCATCGATGTATCGAAATACCAGCACACCATCGCCTGGGAGGAAGTGAAAGCCATGAAGGTGAAAGAAGTCGAAATGAGTTTTGCCTTTATGAAAGCCACCGAGGGCATTGGAAACACCGACCCGCAATTTAAACGCAACTGGAAAAAGGCAAAAGAAGCCGGACTGTACCGTGGAGCGTATCATTTCTTTATCGCATCAAAAGACGGACGGCTGCAGGCAGAAAATTTTATTGATAAAGCAGAGCTGGAAAAAGGCGACCTGCCTCCTGTGTTGGATATTGAGCAACTAAACGGTACTACTCCTGAAGTGCTGAAAAAGGAGGCCAAAGAATGGCTTGATATTGTAGAAGAACATTATGGCGTAAAGCCCATTATTTATACCAATGTAGATTTTTATTCCCGCAATCTTGGTTCTGAATTTGACAGTTATCCTCTTTGGGCAGCCCACTACTATCAGCCGGAGGAACCACGCATCAGCCGAAACTGGAGTTTTTGGCAACACAGCGATGAGGGCCGGGTAAACGGTATCACTTCTCCGGTTGACTTTAATGTTTTTAATGGCAATATATACGACTTTCAGAAAATGCTGGTTAAGTAGGTATCAACGTTCATTACTTTAGCATTTATGGAACAGGGCTGGGATCCTCAAATAAAAACATTCTTTAAAAAAATACTCAACTCTATCTCTTATGGGTTGTTGTGGATTATTGGTTGCGCTGTTGCCGGAATATGGTTCAGGCTTGGTTACACCGGAGGTGTAAGACCTGTTTTTCCTGTAGTGTGCTTCTATTTAATTGCCTTCATCACCTTATTGGTACTGCTGCGTTACCTGGCCAAAACCTGGAAAAGCAGCTAAACTTTTTGTAAAATACCCAACACCACTGATACTGAGTTCAGTTAAAAAAAGTACTTTAGGCTTTTGGACAATACTGTCAGGCATGAAGCAACTCAGCAAATTTTTTGTTATTACAGGTACACTGTTTATCTGGACTGTTAAGTTCCTGATCAGGCCGATGCAGTTATTTGACTGGCCAGTTGATTTTGTACTGGGCATAGCGCCGAATTTTCTGGGTTCATTTCTCATTCCCTTCGGCGCCTGCTGGTTTTTTAGTGGCAGAAGCCACCTGGTGGCAAGGGTTTTCAGGCTTGAAACAGATACCGACCTGAGGATGGTATGCCTGATGGGTTTTGGAATGCTGGTAATAAACGAATACCTGCAATTAATACCGGTTTTTGGCCGCACATTCGACTATTTCGATATCTTCTTCTCTTTTACCGGGCTCAGTCTTTCGTATTTTGTTTATGGTAAACTAATGCGGAAAATGCAACTGGTGTAGATTTTTATAAAATCTTACACCTAATTTTTTGTATCCAATATTATCGGCGCATTACCCTTTCCCATTACAATAACCTTTGAATTAGGAGATTTTGCCAGTTCCAGGTAAGCTTTTATTTGTTCATATTGTAGTTGCTGATCGGTTAACCCTGTATTTATTATCCGTTGGTAGTCGGCAATACCCTGCGCCTCTACTCTTTTTCGTTCGGCCTCCTGTTTTTCTTTCAACAATACAAATTGCATTTTCTGAGCATCCTGTTCGGCATTTATTTTTTGCTCAATGGTGGTTTTTACTGATTGTGGCAATGTGATATTTCTTACCAATAGCTGTTCCAGGATTAATCCTCTTTTCTTAAAATCATCTTCTATACTTTTAAAAATCCGTTGCTGAAACTCGTCTCTCTTGGTTGAGTATAGCGCTACAGCTTCATAATAAACAGAATTGTCCCTGATTTTTGTTCTGGTTAATGGACGTACAATCTTATCTGTATAATCTTCTCCGGTTTCTCTTACCAGTCTCGGTGCTTCGGAGGGCAGCAACTTATAGAGTACTGTAAGGTCTATTGTTACTTCCAGCCCATCGGCTGTAAGTACTCTTATGGCATCATCACCTGCCTTCTCGCCTTCATCATGAATGCCACTCATGGTGTAGTTCTGCGTCTTGATATCCAGCCGCCTTATTTCAAGAAGCGGGTTAACAAAATGAAGACCGCTTGCCAGTACATCATTCTGTACTTTTCCAAAAAGTGTTTTAACGCCAATCTGTCCCGCATTTATCTGTACGATACACTTTGAAAAAATGCCGGCAAACACAAGCAGCATTCCAAGCAGGCGTAAGGGCCTGAAGAATTTTCCAAAATCAATATTCTTTCTTATTGCGTAGCTGACAATAAATATCAGGACACCCAGTATTATTAATACCATAAAAAACTGTTTGATTATAGTAAAGGTAGCCTGTTCTGTTCCCTGAACACCCGGAAATTCCTATGATCTGTTTTATAGGAATTAATGATTACAATCATCAGCATGTGCATGGTTATGTACCCGGCAGGAAGTGTAGTTGCGAAGGTGTGCCGTTACAATAAGCAGAACCGCCGGTATCAGCAACCACAACTGGTAGTGATGAAAAATTTGTTTCAGTACCAGCAAAATAAATCCGGCAATGAATATTAAGAAGGGCACAAGGCTATGATGATGTTTTTTATAACCATGGTAAAAAGAATAGGAGCCAATCAAAAAAGCAAGGGCTATCATACCTACCTCAAAAGCAAGATTTTCAATGATATTTATCCCAAATAAAGGCAGGCTGCTCATAAACAATGGCAGCATAGCGCAATGTATCGCACAGGCCAGTGAAGCCCCAATCCCTAATGCATCCCAGTTAATTCTCATTTTTTGTAAAGGGGGACAAAGTTAACAAAAAGCAACACTGTTGCAAAATATTTGAAAACTGCCCCGGCTACCTAACTTTGCCGGATAAAGATGAGATTATGTCTAAGAAAGGATTATTCTACCTGTTTTTCTTTGCAGTGCTTATTACAGGGTTTTATTTTGGATTAAGAGAATTTGTACCCGGCTTCAAAGAACGAAGGTTCGCCCCCATCAGCTATGTGCGGCCATTCAGTTTCCTAAACCAGGACGGGCAAACTGTTACTGAGAAAGATGTAGCAGGTAAAGTATATGTGGCTTCTTTCTTTTTCACTACCTGTACTTCCATTTGTCCGCCGATGAACAACAACCTGAGAAAAGTGTATGAAAAGTATAAAGACGAAAAGGACTTCCTGCTGCTGTCTCATACCTGTATGCCCGAAATAGACAGTGTTGCTGTAATGAAAACTTTTTCAGAAAAAATGAATGTGGATACTAAAAAATGGATTTTTCTGACGGGCAGGAAAGACAGTCTTTACAATATGGCAAGGGTAAGCTATACGATTGACGATCCGCAAAAGGTAATGGCAAAGATTGAAGATGACTTCATACACACCCAGCATTGGGCATTAGTAGATAAGAACGGAGATGTTCGTAAAATATATGATGGCCTGAAAAACGCCGAAGTGGAGCAGCTTATCAAAGACATTCCTGAGTATCTGAATGAAAAATAGATAGTGAAAATGCCAAAGCAAAAAGAAATCAATACAACAGAGCAGGTGGAAACATTGCTGAAACGCAACCACCTGAGTGTAACAGACAGCCGGAAAAAGATACTGCAACTTTTTCTGGAACAAGCTGGCGCACTGGCGCATGGCGATATTGAAAAAAAAGCCGGAGAAAGGTTTGACCGGGTTACCGTTTACCGAACGTTACAGGCTTTTGTTGATAAAGGGATTATTCATACAATTCCCACTGCTGACAACTCAGTGAGATATGCCCTGTGCAAAGATGACTGTGAAGAGGGGCACCACCACGACCATCACATACATTTTCTGTGTATTAAATGTAATAATACCTACTGCCTGGATGATGTGGTAACCCCCGAAATAAAACTGCCTAAAGGATATACAATTAGCCATGTGGAGGTGGTAGTGGATGGCATTTGCAAAAACTGTGGAACCTGAAAGCGAAAGCTGATATTTAAGGCCCGACATAAAAAAGAAAGCCCCGGTGTGGAAACATCGGGACTTTTTGGTTAAGGCTCTGATTAGTAGCTATTTTAGAGATGCCCTTTGCAGGTACATCGTTGTATTCAGAAATCAAAAATATACTCTTGGTTTGAATTTTCCGAATTTCGGGCATACCATTTTAGTAGTATTTACGTATTTTTTACCAATTCATTTTCAACGAAATTCATTAATTCTCTAATGTGTGAGGATGAAAAGTCGAATTTCAATCCTGCCGACTCAAATAGTTGTGGTAATGTAAGAGTGCCTCCTTTGTTTAATGCGCCGATATAATTATTTATTGCCATGTCAGGACTCTGTTTGTACTGCCGCCACAAACCGATAGCGCCTAACTGTGCAATTCCATATTCTATGTAGTAAAAAGGTACTTCAAACAGGTGCAACTGCCTTTGCCAGCCATACAGACGGTATTCGTCCAAACCTGAAAAATCTATTACCGGCGATGAAAACTCATCCAGGATATATAGCCATTGCTGTGCCCTTTCTTCTATGGTATGATTTGGATTTTCATACACCCAATGCTGGAACTTATCAATTGTTGCTATCCACGGGAAAATCGTAATTACCCGTTCGAGCTGCTGTTCTTTGGCTCTTTTCAGCTCTTCTTTGTTTTCAAAAAACACATCCCAGTTGTCCATACTGAACAGCTCCATTGCCATACTGGCCACTTCTGCTATTTCGGTGGGATATTCTTTAAACCCAAACAATTCCAGTTCGTGTGCCAGAAAAGAGTGAACAGCGTGGCCGCCTTCATGCACCATAGTGGTTACATCATCCAGTGTACCGGCAGCATTCATAAATATAAACGGGGCACCGCTTTCTGCCAACGGGCAGTTGTATCCGCCCGGAGCTTTGCCTTTGCGGCTTTCAAGGTCAAGGTGGCCCATTTCTTTCATCTTGCGGATACAATCGCCAAAGAAAGGCCTCAGTTTATCAAAACAGGCAATTGTCTTTTCGGTTAGCTCAGCGCCGGTTTTAAAAGGGCGAAGCGGTTGAATACCTGCTGGTTCAGCATCCACATCCCATGGGCGGAGGGTATCGAGCCCCAATTTTTTCTTTTTCGCTTCATACAACTGATTCACCAGCGGCATTACATGCAATTTAACCGCTTCATGAAACTGGAAACAGGCTTCTTTGTCATAATCAAAGCGTCCAAGTTCGGCAAAGCGAAAATCCCGGTAATTGTCAAAGCCAGTATTCAAGGCAATCCGGTGCCTTTTTTCCAATAAACTGGAAAAAAGCGTATTCACTTCTTCTTTATCCTGCAGCCTTCTCTCGTTTATTTTCCGGTACACTTCTTCACGAAGGGTACGGTCAGGATCTTCCAGAAATTTTGCGGCCTGCTGCAAGGTGTACTCCTGGCCATTTACCTCTACCATCATTTTACCCGAAATAACACCGAACTGCTGCTGCATTACGTTCAGCTCTGCGTTAATCGATATGTTTTCTTCTCTGAACAGGTCAATGTTTTTCTTTACGTTGCGCAGAAGGGTGAAATATTTCTTTTCGTCCAGTTGCCTGGTAAACGGAGAGCTAATCAGCTTTTTGTTCAGCCTGTCGGAATAGGGCTGCACTTTTGGCTGTATCTCCATCATGAAATAGGTAAAGGATTCCTCCAGTTCTTTGTTTTCTGTATCACAGGTCATTTTTATTTGCCGCCAGCATACATCCTCATTGATTACAGATTCCAGTTCGCTGGCATCTTTCATCCAGTTTTCAAGTTCAGTAAGAGAGTTGATTTCTCTTTCCTCCAGGTTTTTGAAATAAGGCTCCAGGCTCTCCCAGTTTGTAATAACAAAATCTGCTGGCAGAAAGTGGCGGGGCAATTTTTTTATATCGGCGCTGTATGTCATAATAAGGACTGTATGAAAATGAAAATGTGAGAATATGGAAATAAAAGGCACTTCCACATTCCCACACTTGCTTTATAGTTTGCTACTCTTCTTTTTTCTTACGGGTGGCTTTCTTCTTGGGAGCTTCTTCAGCCGGGGCAATTTCTTCCTTTTTCTTTGCTGCTTTTTTAGCTGGTTTTGTTTCCTCGGGGGCAGGCTGTTGCTGTTCTTCGGCTACCGGTTCTTCTTCCGGAAGTTCAGAAAGTTTTATCTCCACATTATTTTTCTTCAGTATGCTGAACCATTTCACCATTTTCTTCATATCGCTGGCATACACCCTTTCAAAATCCATATCCGGGTACACCTTTTCAAAGTATTTTTTTATGGCTCCAGCATCTTTCTCGTCAGGCAGGCTGCCTCCGGCTTTATCCATAGCACTAAACACATCCACCATATTTACATTATCCCGGATAGTATAAATTTCAATCGCCTCAAGGTGTGAGAAGTTATGGATGCGGCTTGAAACAAACCGGGTTGACTTATCATCAAGTGAACGGACAATAGCTCCTTCCGTTTTGCTGTTAAGCAATTCAAACAAACCCGGCAGGCCGGTAATCGCTACAAGTTTACTGTACTCCATATAAAATTTTGAATTTTGGGCTTGCAAGATAATTGAGTTCGGGCAAATGGGGCATTTTATCAAATAAATTACTTTTTTGCGAACGTTTTACAACTTACTTACGTCATAACAAATACTTTAGCGTAATCTTAAAATTAAACAAATGAAACGTTTATTCCTTTTAGCCACTGCGGCCCTATTTGTTTTATCGGCCAGTGCCCAGCCCGGCGGTGGCGGTTTTCAACGCCAGACACCCGAGCAAAGAGTAGCCGCCATACATGCCAAATTAGACAGTGCATTTAAACTACCTGCTGAGGACTTAGCCAAAATTGATACGGCACTAACCGTTTTGTACAAAAAACAGGACGAAAGGATGAAAGAAATATTTGCCAGTGGCGAAAGGCCCGACCGTGAAACTATGCAGGCAGAAAGAAAAAAATATACCGATGCAAGAGAAGAAATTCTGAAAGCCATGCTTACAGAAGAACAGTACGCCATTTGGAGAGATAAGATTGAACCTTCTATGAGACCGCAGCGTCCGCAGGGTGGCGGAGGGTTCCCCGGAGGAGGAAATAATTAGCAGTGATTAGTTTTTTAGTTAGAATGCCCCGCTTATGCGGGGCTTTTCTTTTGCCAAAAGTTTAAAATGGCTGATAAACGGTATCGTCTTTCAAAAAATATTCCTGAACTTTATTTTAAACAATACCAACAACATGAAACATGCAATAAGCTGGTTTGAAATACCAACCGCCGATATTGACAGGGCACAGCTATTTTATGAAACCATTTTTGAAATGAAAATGGCGCCCCTGGAGTTCCAGAATTTTAAAATGAGGATGTTTCCGCTTGATAACCCGATGGAAAGTGTAGGTGGCGCACTGGTACACACCGAAGGTTTTTATAAATCATCGGAAACAGACGGCACACTCCTTTACCTGAACGGCAATCCCGATGTTCAGATTATACTTGACCGGGTGGAGGCTGCCGGCGGAAAAATAGTTGTTCCTAAAACGACCATATCAGATGAATATGGCGATATGGCCGTAATTATTGACACCGAAGGCAACCGGATAGCCCTGCACAATGTTCCGGCAAAATATCTTAATTCCTGATTCATTAAAATCAAACCAATATGATAGTAGTGTACATCATTCTCGGCATAATTGCCTTGCTGCTGCTTGCAGGCCTTATTATTTCAAAAGAAATAAAAGCAACAAAAGAGATCGTCATTAATAAGCCAAAAGATGAAGTTTTCAACTATATAAAGTATTTGAAGAATCAGCAGAACTACAGCAAGTGGGCAACGCTGGACCCAAATATCAAAAATGAATTCCGTGGTACAGATGGCCAGCCCGGATTTGTAAACCATTGGGTGGGCAATAAAAAAGTAGGCGAAGGCGAACAGGAAATAACTGCCATAGAAGAAGGGAAGGCGCTTCATACTGATTTACGTTTCATCAAGCCGTTTAAATCTTTTGCAAAATCAACTATGACAACAGAAGCCATTGATGCTAACAGTACAAAAGTTAGCTGGGGTTTTGAAAGTCAGATGAACTATCCCATGAATATTATGAAAGTGTTTATGAATATGAGCGAAATGATTGGGAAAGATTTCAGTACTGGTTTGGTCAACCTAAAAACAATCCTCGAAAAATAGACATCATGCAATCTAAAGCAACCACCGTTGAACAATACATTGCAGAACTGCCGGAAGACAGGCAGAAGGCCGTAAGTGAATTGCGAAAAGTAATTAAGAAAAACCTGCCCAAAGGATTTAAAGAAGGAATGGGTTATGGTATGATGGGCTGGAGTGTGCCGCACAGTCTTTATCCGGCCGGCTATCATTGTAACCCCCAGGATCCATTGCCTTTTATGGGACTGGCTTCGCAAAAAAATTCCATCAACCTGTATCATATGGGGATTTATGCAAACCCTAAATTGCTCAAATGGTTTCAGGATGAACATGCAAAAGCAAGTCCTAAAAAACTAGATATGGGCAAAAGTTGTATCCGGTACAAAAAGGCTGAAGACATTCCTTATAGGTTAATTGGCGAACTGGCCTCAAAAATTACCCCGCAAGAATGGATTGAAATGTATGAATCGGCTTTCAGAAGCCGGGAAAAAAAATAATCTATATGAAGAAACTGATTTTCATCTCGATACTATTTATCAGCTTTCAGGCTGCGGCGCAGGATAGTACCAAAGCAAAACCAAAAGAATGGCTGGGAGTGCTTACGCTAACCGAAAAGTACCAGGATGAAAAAAACTGGACGAAGGACGACCAGGCAGTTGTGGGCCAGCATTTTCAACGGCTGGTAAAAATGAAAGAAGATGGAGTTATAATACTCGCCGGAAGAATGCAACTGCCCATGAATGATGCCGAAATGAAAGGTCTTGTAATTTTCTATGCAAAAGATGAAAAAGAGGCGTTGCAAATAATGGAAGAAGATCCTGCAGTAAAAGCAAAAATTATGCAGGCAAAAGTATTTCCTTATGCGGTTGCAGTGAGTAAATGCAATTAAAAAACAAAATCCCGAAACGAATTCGGGATTTTGTTTTATCATTTCTTTTTCCGCTTAAATGTTCCTTCCATAAATTTTTGCTCCGTTTTCCCGTCATGTCCTGTACCATACATAGACAGCACATACGTGTCGTCATCAATCCATTTTTGTTCCTGGCGAATATCACTTTCTCCATCAGTTCCGGGGTCGCTTTGTTTCCCTTTCAGGTGAAGGGTTTTTGTAGTTTCATCATAGGAGCCCTCCATGCGTACAATGCCTGAGCCTAGGTTATCAATCCAGGAGGATACAAATTTCTTTTTTGCATTATCATATCCTGTTAATGATTTGCCGGTCATGGGCATACCCATCATAGTACTGCTAAAATCGCCTTCCATATAAAGGCCATCCATAATTACCTTTTCTACGCTGCTGGCTTTACTGTATGATCGAGGTGCATCCGGTGCCATCCACTGCGCTACTGAATCGCAAGACCATGCACCTGTAATCCGGGAGATGTCCATATTACCAGGGCTGCCTATGGAAAAATCGAAAAAGAGTAAATCGAAATCAAAAAAAGCCCCGGTCGTAATTTCCGGGGCTCCTTCATTTATTTTGTTCTTTTAAATGTTATTTCCATCGACTTCATTTCCTTTCCGTCATGTGTAATATATTGCTCCATTACCTGGGTATTATCATCTACAATTTTCATTGTTTCTCTGAATTCAATTTGTTGCTTGGATTCAGGGTCTGTCATTTTTCCTTTTAGGTTTATTGTTTTAGTGGCTTCATCCCACGGACCTTCACAATACATTAAACCACTGCCAAAATTATCGTACCAGGTACTCCAGAATATTCCACGATGATTATCATACCCGGTTTGGCTTACTCCGTTGAAAGGCATTCCATCCCACGATCCTGTATGAGTACTAAGCTGAATAAGCCCATTATTGATCATTTTATTAACTGCCTTTGATTGCATTGTTGAAGGCGGTGCATCAGGAGCCATCCAGAATTTAACTTCAGAAGACCAGTTGCCATCCCAGCTTGCCATCATTTTATGCATAGCACCGGGTGTGCCATAAGCAATCATATTCTGCATTTTTGTAGCAGAATCAAGCACCGGTGCTGTCTCTTTTTTTACTTCACCTGTTGCAGTGGCTTCAGGATTTGTTTTTCCTTCTTCCGTTTTTTTCTCATTGTTGCATGCTGCCAGCAAAAGAGCGGCAGCACAGAAGATTGATAGTTTTTGTTTCATGTTGTTTTGTTTTGATAATATCAAGATACAAAATCCTGCAGGCCCTGCAAGGAAAAATTCCACTCTTTGATGAACAGAGAAATAATTTACCCTAACTGACTGGTTTTTATTTGCATAACCGTGGCAATGCTGGTAGCCCTTTCTTTGGCAAGAAAAGCAGTTTCGCCTTCAAAATTTTCATCTACCGATTCTTTAAAGTAGCGGAGCCATGTTTCAAAGTGATGTTTCTGCAATGGTGATTTGAGGTGCAGGTCAAGATGCGGTTGCATGGCATTTTTCCTGTAAGTATCCGACTGGAAAAGTATGGCATCCCAAAAATCAACCAGGACAGGAAGGTGGTGTTTCAGGTCTATTTGTGCCACATCGGTAAAGATGTAACTGATGGTGTCATCAGAAAGCAGTTTCTCATAAAATTTTGTAACGAGCAGTAAGAGGTCATCCCTGTTTTCAATATCCTTTGCCATATTTTTTTACGAAAATACAATGCTTAAAGCGCAGTTTCACTTCTTTTCTTCAAGCCTGATGCGGTATGCGGCACTCACCTTAATAAAGGGCCCGTCGCCCCAGTCTTTATATGAATCATACTTTCTTTTTTCATAACCAGTCCGGAATTTTCTCATGATGCCATATCCCGGCTCAACGGTAAAACAAATATTTTTTGATGGATACAAATCTATAAAAGCCGACAATTGGTTGTCATCAAGTCGTAAAAAACTCCCGGCTTGCAGCCGATAGCTGTTTGTTAAAGCCCTGAAGGTGATACCGCCATAAATTGATTTGCTGAATTTATGTTCCCAGGTAAAACGACCGGGCAATAACCCAAAGAAATAGTTCTTTTCATCCATCTGCCAATCAGCTCCCAGTAAAGGCATTACAAACAATCCGAAGAAATCGCCGTTTATATAAGCTCCTAACCGGAGTTTTTGGCCTTTTGATTTTTCATAACTTAAAAAACCAGCACCACCAATCTGGTATGTTTTATCCAAAAAAAGCTGTTCTCCGTTTGTTCTTATCATGGCATTAATGGCAAGCGACCATTTTGGGTTATTCAACGGCATCATCAAACCCACTGGCATCACCAGTCCTTTTACTCCTGTCAGATTTTTTACTACTGGCAGAAGGCCATCTTGAAGAACCAAGGCAGAATCAAACTGCCAGTTTTCAAAATAAGGGCTGAGAAGCAGGTAGCTTTTATTAATTTTTATGGGAAGGTCGCTGCCTGCCCACAAGTGAGTAAAAGGAGTGGCCCTGTTTTTTTGCTGTGCAGTAAAGGCATAAGTATATCTTACCTGAACAGGATCAACGTAAGGTTGTGACAGAGCATCGTTTCCCCAAACAGCCATAAAAATAAACACAACGACCTGTTTCATTGTTTTACAGATTTGACACAAGTTAACTCAGGATGCCGGCGACAGAGATGACGCATGTCATTGGAATAGCCTCAGCACTTACATTACCTTAGTTACTTGCTTAAGTAAAGGAAGTTACAGGGCGCAATATGTACTTGTATGATAATAAGGTTTATGATAGTGCTCTTTTTATTCTCCTCCTGCGTATTGCCAAACAAATACCTGTCATACAGTACCAGCACAAAACCACTCTATCATCTTAACCCGGAACCAGAGAAACTGTTGTTCATCAATGGTTGTGATATTGCGATAAAACACTACAGGGACAATAAAGAAGAACTTTTTATTGATCTTATCAAGGAATTGATGAACCGGGCAAGTGACAATATTCGCAGTAAAACAATGATTAAGGCAGAAGTAATTCCCGATACAATAAGCAGTGCAAAGAATACGGACAGCACGGTTAGTATTTTGCTTGAAAAGTATACTGCCACCCATGCTATTGTAATATCATCATTTGATGTTTTCTTTAGCCAAACTCATGTAGAAGTAACGAAAGGCTATGACGGCAAAAAGAACAGGGAGGCCTTCTATGATATTGTGTCGGCGGTTGAATATAAACTGTACACAAAAGATTCTTTGCTGAAAAAAACAAAAAACACTATAAACCGGTTTCACTCCTCAAGAACCGTTTTGAGCGGACTGCTTGCTGCAGGTCCCAATGTTGTAGTTCAACGAAAGGATGCTGAAAGAATTTCGTTAGAGAATATACACAGGTATATCGGCTATTATTTTCCTTCTGAAATTGACCGCACCCGGATTGTTTTCTGTGGCAAAGGGTTTGAAGGAGTAAAACTGGCCATTGAAAAATCAGATTTTGAAGCAGCCTTGACGGAAAGCCTGAAGATAACAACAAACAAAAAGGATACAAAAGCTGCTAAAGCTTATTATAATTGTGCTGTCCTGCTCGAAAAGAAGAATCAGCCGGAGGAAGCTTTAATTTATCTGCGTAAAGCTCTTTCTTCTTATCAGCTGAATGCTGCAACACTCATGATGCGTGACTTTGAAATGAATAATTGAAAGAGTTATTATTTTCCTGCGCTGTAAGCCAATATTTTATCTTTTCATGCGTTAAACTTTGCTGTCCGGATTCCGTCCAATCAAACCAATTTCAGAACCATGAAAAAAACCTTGCACTTTTTCATTTTCGCAGTACTGTTTATTTCATCCTGTGGAAAAGATAATAATTCAGATAATCCGCCTGCTCCTGTGCCGGAGATGATGTATTTTCCGCCTGTGAGCGGAACGGAGTGGCAAACTAAGACGATTTCCTCTCTTGGCTGGAACGAGACCGAGCTGAATAACCTGTACACTTATCTGCAGCAAAAAAACACCAAAGCATTTCTAATACTTAAGAATGGAAGAATTGTTGCAGAAAAATATTTTGGCACTTTTACTGCTGACAGTAACTGGTATTGGGCTTCTGCCGGCAAAACCATGACGGCTATGCTGGCAGGGATTGCCCAGCAGGAGGGATTACTGAATATTAATAACAAAACATCGCAATACATTGGCACCGGATGGACCTCGCTGCCACTGGCAAAAGAAAACCTGATTACAGTTAAACATCAGCTTACCATGACCACCGGTTTAGATGACGGTGTGCCCGATGACTACTGTACCACTCCGTCCTGCCTTATTTACAAAGCTGATGCCGGTACAAGATGGGCTTATCATAATGCCCCTTATACTTTGCTGGACAAGGTGGTGGAAAATGCAACAGCCACTACTTACAACAATTATTTTCAGCAAAAAATCAGGAATAAGATTGGCATGAATGGTCTATGGCTTCCATCAGGATACAACAATATTTACTACAGCACACCACGAAGTATGGCCCGGTTTGGATTGCTTTTGCTGAATAAGGGTAAATGGGATCAAACGGCAGTTTTAAGCGACACCAATTATTTCAATACCCAGGTAAACACATCGCAAAACATGAATCTGTCCTACGGGTATCTTACCTGGTTAAATGGAAAGGCGAGCCATATGCTTCCTCAGTCGCAACTTGTATTCAACGGAAGCATTGCACCTAATGCACCTGCTGATATGTATGCAGCCATGGGAAAGAACGAACAAAGAATTTATATAGTTCCATCGCAACAGATTGTTGTTATACGTATGGGCGAGGCGGCTGGCACCCCGCATTTAGCTGTATCCAGTTTTGACAATGAAGTGTGGGGGATATTAAAAACAATAATCGGATATTAATTGTCAGCAGCCCCGGGGTTTTAGTAATATTCTATTTCCCGGAAACTCTCTACAACTTTTGGGGTGCCAAAAACTTTATTTAAGTTGGTTGACACCTGTTCAATCCAGTTTCCATGTTCATCATATTTGAAAGTGATGTACAGGTCGTCGCCAATTTGTTGTGAGAGGAGATATTCATTTTCGTTGTACAGTTCAGTCCAAATCGTTCCTGCATTATTGGTAATTTTTTTGCTGAGCTTTTGATTTTCGTAAAAATTTTTTTGAAGGATGGTGTCTGTTTTGCCCCCGTTACTATTGGTGATATACGAAATGAGTTCCTCTATCCTGCCATCTTCGTTGTATTGCGGGAAGGATTTCGTTATTGTTTTTTTCCATTCATTCTTTTCGGTATTTTCAATCATAGTGCCCCTGCTGTCGTACTTTCTTGTTTGCTGAAAAATTTTCTTTCCGGCTTTATCCCTCCTGGTTTGCTCAATCATTTTTCCCGTTTCATCATATTTGGTTAATAGGGTCCACATATCTCTTACTTTCCCCTTTTCATCATAGAAGACGGTTTTTTCAGTAACCTGGGTTAGCATCCCTTTTTTGTTGTACATGTTTACATAAGAAGTAAGGAATTCTGTTTTTCCATATTGATTAAAGGAAGTTTCCGAAATGGGGTTGTTTTTTGCATCATATTTAGTAATAGCCCGTCTTTCAATCTTTCCATTACTGTTAATTTCTTTCTCTTCTGTTTTCAGCCCCTTAGTATTATATGAAAGTTCTCTTTTGACGGATTCGTCCATATATGCTTCAGTTTCAGAAACCAGGTTTCCTTGCTCATTATAGTTTTCTTCTTTTGGGCTTAGAATGCCAATAACCGAAATTACTTTCTTAACCTTCCCTTTTAAGCCGGCTTTTTGCAAATCAGTTTGGCGAAGCTGCGCATTCAATGAAGCAGTGGGGAAAGATAATATCAAAATCAGCAAAAGACTTATAAACGGTTTCATAAAGTATTTGTATTCGCAGGTAAAACAATACCGGGTTGATAATAGTAATAAATGTATTGAAAGCTATATAAAATTAAAGCAACTTATAACAATCATGCACTATTTTACCCTTTATTGACAAAGCTTTTTTGCCTCTTTTACCTGGCAGCAGGAAAAGTCTCAGGCAATTGATAGTTAGTTTTCTTCTGAAAACAGCGCCTTTACAATATCAGCCGCATGTTTTTCGTGCAGCACCTGGTGACCCGAGGCAATAATCTTCAGGGTGCAGTATTGTTCTATACCCCTGCTGAATTTTTTACCTGTCGAGGGAAGGATGATGCGGTCATGTTTGCCATATAGCAATACTGTGGCAGTTTTATTTTTATTAATCGCCTGTTTAATAATTGACAAATGAGGCTTTATGCGCCGCAGCGATGTCCACCTTTTGAACAGCAACGACCTTGCATTTTTATCACCAATATAATAGCGGACAAACTTGAATATGCTTGCATTGACCAGCTTTAATTTGTTGAGCAATTTAAGCATGGCAAAAAACCAGGCCGGGTGTTTCATTGTAAAGGCAAAAAGTTTATTACCCGTCCATGTTTGTGTTGCAAGCCAGTACCAGAAATTAACCTTCAGCCCATCGGGTGCAAGTAAAACCAGTCTTTTTATTTTTTCAGGCATTGACTGATAAAGGTTAAGAGCCATCCTGCCGCCAAGGCTGAAGCCGATGAGGGTGACGGGAGATTGAGAAACAGAAATGTGATTGTTTGCTATTTCAAGGACTATTTTTTTTAAGTCATCTGGCTCAAAACTCTGTTTCCGGTTCCAAATCGTATTTCCATGAAAAGGAAGGTCTAAGGAAATAAAAGAAACCCCGTTACCTGCATATTTCTCTAAAAAATAAAAAACTGCCGCACTTTCCCCATATCCGTGAAAACAAAAAACCAGTTCCGGGCCATTGCCAAATATCCTGTAAGCCAGCACCGACTGTCCGTATGAAAGTTGGTATTCAGTCATGAAAGAAATAGTGAAAAAATTATTTCAACGAATCCAAATATATACTATTTTTGAATAGTTGCACAAACAACTATATGCCAAACAACCAATTTAAAAAAGGCGAACTATACAGTTTCATTACTGGTAAGGCTTCAACGGCCATAGCCCGGCGGCTGCAAAAGAAGTTTAATACATCAGGACTTCACCTTACAATAGAACAATGGAGTGTGTTATATCATTTATGGAAACAGGATGGCATCAGCCAGCAGGAGCTTTGTAACGCCACTTACCGTGACAAGCCGAGTATTACCCGGCTGGTTGACAATTTGGAAAAGTTAAGTCTTGTAAGAAGGGTTGCATCTGAAACAGACCGCCGTATTAACCGTATTTACCTTACAAAGCAAGGCCAGAAACTGGAAGAAGAAACCATGCAACTGGCAGACGAAACACTCAACGAGGCGTTGCTATCTGTTCCTCCTGATAAAGTGGATGTATGTAAAGAAGTATTGCAAATTGTTTACGACAACTTAGTAAACTGCAACGATTGATTTCCTGATAAACCAATAACTAAAAACTCTAAAACTTATAGTATGTCAACAGCAACAAAAACAGCAAAAGGCGGAGAATGGCTGATTAAACAGTCGCTGCCTTCCGAAACATTTACACCTGAAGAATTTAATGAAGAGCAATTGATGATAAAGGATATGTGCAATCAGTTTCTCGACAGCGAAATTTATCCAAACCTGGAGAAAATCGATAGCCTTGAACCCGGCCTGATGAAATCTCTTGTTGAAAAAGCCGGAGAACAGGGTTTGCTTGCAACATCTTTTCCTGAAGAATATGGTGGACTGGGAAAAGATTTTGTTACATCCACAATGATTAATGAGTACCTCGGTGCCGGTCACTCTTTCTCGGTTGCTATTGCCGCACACACAGGTATTGGCACACTGCCTATTTTATATTTTGGAACAGCAGAACAAAAAGAAAAGTATATTCCAAAACTCATCACCGGCGAATGGGCTGGTGCTTACGGATTAACAGAGCCCAACAGCGGCAGTGATGCGCTGAGCGCAAAAACCACTGCCAGGCTGAGCGATGACGGAAAGTACTACATACTTAACGGACAGAAATGCTGGATAACCAATGGTGGCTTTGCACATGTATATACAGTATTTGCTAAAGTGGACGGAGACAAGTTCACAGGGTTTATTGTTGAAAGAGGAACCGAAGGGTTTACACAGGGTCCAGAAGAAAATAAAATGGGCATTAAAGGTTCTTCTACCGTGCAGTTATATTTCCAGGATTGTAAAGTACCGGTTGAAAATGTTTTGGGTGAAATAGGAAAGGGCCATAGAATAGCTTTCAACATTCTCAATATTGGCCGTTTGAAACTTTGCGCTGCCGCTATCGGAGGTGCCCGCATGGCTTTGAATCTTTCTGTTGAGTATGCCAAAACAAGAGAGCAGTTCAAACAACCTATTTCAAATTTTGGGGCCATCAAACATAAACTGGCAGAGATGGCCATCCGGCTTTATGTGGCCGAATCATCACTATACAGAACAGCAAAATGGATTGATGAAAAGGAACATGAACTGCTGGCTGAAGGCAAATCATTTGCAGATGCATTGCTGGGCGGAGCCGAAGAATATGCTATTGAATGTGCCGCTTTAAAAGTATATGGAAGCGAAGTGCTTGATTTTATTGTTGATGAAGGGGTGCAGATACATGGTGGCAACGGTTTTAGTGCGGAGTATAATATTTCAAGAGCATATCGTGACAGCCGCATCAACCGCATTTATGAAGGCACCAATGAAATAAACCGCCTGCTTACACTGGATATGACACTGAAAAGAGCAATGGGTGGACGGCTCGACCTGATGGGTCCTGCTATGGCAGTGCAAAAAGAACTGATGAGCATTCCTGACTTTGGTGCTGAGGAAGAACAGCCTTTTGCAAAAGAACAAAAACTCGTAGCCAACCTGAAGAAGGCCATCCTGATGACAGCCGGGGCAGCAGTTCAAAAACTAATGATGAAAATTGAAAGCGAACAGGAAGTACTGATGAATATTGCCGATATGGCGATAGAAACCTTTAATGCCGAAAGCGTATTACTGCGGGTGATGAAACTGGCCGGACAAAAGGGAGAAGCAGCCAGTGCGTACCAGCTTGACATTATGCGCACCTACCTGTACGATGCTGCTGATAAAGTAAACAAATCTGGAAAAGATGCCATCAACTCTTTTGCCGAAGGCGATGAGCAGCGGATGATACTGATGGGGCTGAAACGGTTTACCAAAGCGGAGCCCTTCAACAGCAAAGATGCCCGCAGACGAATTGCCGATAAAATGATTGAAACAGGAAAGTACTGTTTTTAATTCCAGTGTTCTTTATCAAAATCAAGCATGGCTGTCCTGAAAGGGGTGGCCATTTTTGGTGAATTAATATATATGTCTTTTAACTCCTGGCGGGTAATTTTAAGTTCTTTCAGTTTATGCACCCGTTGGCTTTCAAAATAAATACCACCTGCGAGAACCCATGAAGAAAAAATGGTCCCTATATAATAAACCAGGAAAGTATTTTCTACCGCTTCCGGATTTACGACACCGTCAACAACCTGAATTTTAAATACATAGTACATCAGGTATAGTAAAAGATAACACCCATATGCAAATACCAGAGAGGAGGCAATCATGGCCTTTCCCATTGATTTGTTGTGGCGAATGGCCAGTTTTGCATGTTTGCCAAAGAAACGAAGGCTGAGTGCAAATACCAGCAGAATACCCGGAGCCATTATTATTGATACAGAAGCACTATTGAAGCCATTAACTCCGATTGTTATTACTTCAAACAAAATAAAAAAGGCGATCAGGTACCTGAGGTTCTTGTAGAACTTCATAGAAGGACTGAAGTATAGAAAGAAATACAGCATCAATGGGGTGTCAAGCAGGTTGTTTACCAGCCCCCAATAGTAAACTGGCTCTGGTTTTATCGGAATTACTTTTAGGGTCAGCAGGTTATAAATAACCACAGATAAATAATAGGCAAAAAGAGCCAGAAAACTCTTTTGCCGGATTAGTCTCAGTGCTGCAATTAGTATCACAGGCAATACTAATGAGACTGTAGAAGCGATACCAATAGTAAAATTCAGGTTCATAGTCAGTTTTTTTCTTAGGACATGGATTGCTGCTCTTTTTGGCTTTACAAAGCAGTCTGCAATATTAACGTGGAGAAATTGTGTGTATTCTTTCTTTTCGGCTCATTCTCCCAAAATTCTCGGAAAGCGAAGAAAATAATCGTAAATCTGCGAAATGACGTATAAGTGCTTTTGCTGTAACTTGGTGGAATGATACGAGTTATATTATTGATATGCTGGGTTATGCCTGCTTTCCAGAGTACTGCCCAAAGGCCATTTATAACAGGAAAAACAACTGGAAATAATCCTTACCTGGAGTACGGTTTAGGTACCGACAGGCTGGGAGGGGCGAAGATGACCTTTCTGGATACAGGGATTATAATGAAGGTAACAGACAGTACCCTGATGAGTTATAAAGTGCAGCTTTCTGGTAATCATTCTGCATACCTGCCAAAGAGCAGCTTCACCGCGGACAGTACTCTGCAAATCAAGGATTATCATCTTGCCGGAAGTATGCTTATAAACGGCGATAGTTGCTATGACTATGCTATTCTATCGCTTGATGAGAAGCTTCCCTACAGAAGCATTCAGCAAATAAATCCATCACGGATAGTGGTGGAAGTCTTTGGCGCAGCCAGTAACACTAACTGGATAACCCAGCGGAATTCAGCGAAGGAAATAAAGAATATTTATTACGAACAGACCGAAGATGATGTGTACAGATTTACCATTGAACTTAAACAGCAGCAACATTGGGGCTACAGTATTTATTATGAAGGAAAAAGGCTGGTTGTTAAAATTAAGCCCCAGCCGGAAGAACTGTATCTGAAGAAAATGAAAGTGGCCATAGACGCTGGCCATGGCGGAGACAATACGGGAGCAAAGGGTAAGAAAACAGGAATTCTGGAAAAAGATTACAACCTGCTTATCGCTAAAGAACTGGAAAAAGAGCTCTATAAAAACCATGCGGTTGTATTTATGACCCGCACTAAAGACACCACACTCAGCATGGCCGAAAGGCTGGAAATGATAAAGCAGGCCGAACCGGATTTTCTAATCAGTATCCATCTCAACTCTTCATCCAAGGACAGTGTAAATGGCGTAAGCACATATTACCGTTATATAGGTTTCAGGCCATTGACGCAGTATGTGCAGCAAAATATGCTTGAACTTGGACTGGGCGATTTTGGCAATGTGGGAGGGTTTAACTTTTCACTCAGCGGCCCGACAGAGTATCCCAACTGCCTGGTGGAGGTGGCATTTCTCAGTAATACAGAGGATGAAAAACGAATACTCGATCCGGAGTTCAGAAAAGATGTGGCCGAAAAAATTACAGCAGGGATAAAAGACTGGCTGAAAGCCTGCAGGGAGGTCGATTAGTTTTCTGGCGGAAAAGGCTCGCCCCGGTGACAGGTTTTGCAGGTTATTGTGGTCAGATATTCCGGTCTTTCCTTTTTATCAAAATAGAAATGGTTTTTGTTGATTTCAATCGTCATCCGCATCATTTCCCGGGCATTTTCCTTCATGGGCTCTGCATCTGAAACAAAATCAAGACTGTCTGTAAATGATTTTGTTTTCACATGGCAAAAAGAACAGCTTACTCCAAGTGCTTTATTGTAAGATTGCATAATACTGTCCAGCCTCGTATCGCTGATGTCCTGCGGCAACACTTTCAGGTTCCGGGGTTTCTGGCCGGGAGCTTTTGCAGCCGCAACGCCCAGCACAACAAATGCCGCACAGGCCAATAAGATTAATGTGGTTTTGTTTTTGAACATATCCTTTTATGCTAACACCAACTCTAACTGTTGTTTTTCTTTCTTAGCTTTTCGTCCGTGGTTGTGTTGAGCCATTTGATCTGTATCAAAGTTGCAGACTAACGCTTCCACAACGGTACGCCGGTTTTCAATATTTCCACCATTGTGATAAAAATGGTCTTTGGTAACGATATTGAATTTATCCCAAAACCGGCCGATCATTTCATTCTCCCTCCAGTCATTATGATGCCAGGTTGAAAGTATGAATTTAGCTTTTGTTTTTACAAGTAACTTGAACAGGAGTTCTTCGTCTTTTTCTGTCCAGCCGTTGTAATAATCAACATGCCTGCCATAATAGGGCGGGTCACAATAAATAATATCATCTTTAGTTGCAAGAGGAATAATATCGGCAAAGGGCTTGTTGTGAAAAACCCAGTTTGGTGCTGGCTGAATTATTTGCGAAACTACAGCAACCTGATTGGTGATTTTTGTGATGTAAGCCTGGGCAAAACGGTCTGGTTTCTTACAGAACGGAATATTCCAGTTCCCTTTGCTTCCGAAGCGCATCATTCCGTTAAAGCCAGCCCTTGAAAGAAAAATAAAATCGTAAGGCGAAAACTCTCCGCTGTTAAAACGGGAGCGGACAGTTAAATAATGCTCATATCCGTTGTTTGCCGCCTTACTTAGTACTGCTCCTTCTTTTTCCAGGTATTGTTTCATCAGCGGTGCAGAGATGGTTTTATCCTGGAGACCTTTATAAAAACCAATTATATGCGGGTTGGTGTCGTTTAATATTGCTTTTTTATAGCCGGAATTAAAAGCCACCACACCTGTGCCTAAAAAGGGCTCTATCCATTTGCCTTTTTGATTGGCAATAGCTGCCAAATCTTTAATCCATGGAACGAGTTTGGTTTTGATGCCCTGACTTTTTATGGGGGGGACGATGACTTTCATAGTTTATTTTTTAGCAGGTTTCGTTACAATTTTTTTCCATAAATCTGTCCTGCCTTTAAACTCTAAGAAATCTTTAAGGTTGGTTATTTTGATAGTCTTTCCATCTTTTACCATGGTTGCTGAACCGAAATTTATCCAATACTCATCAAACCATTCCTCACCTAAACGGCTGAATATTCCATTTTCATTCCTCAGGTCTTCAATACTTAACGTAGAGCCAATGTTTGCCGTATTACCAGAACCTTGTTTATCGCTTGCAATTTTCCACTTTTCGGCGGCAAAAAACTCAAAATCTCTGATTACAGATGTAATAGATTTTAAATTCTTTACTGTTGTTACTTTCCTTTCTCCAACCTTCTTGTTTGGAGTTTCATATTCCTCCTGTAACTCCTGAACTTGGTAGATTTCCGTTTCAGAAATGTCATCAGACATATCTGTCCGAGTATAAATTATTCCTAAACAATAGTGACCCAAGTATTGATTGTAAGGGAACTGGATGTTTTTCTTTTTGTCCCTATCCTTGAAATAACTTCCGTGGCTTCCCAAAGTGAAACTTGAAATTCCACTTTGCTTCCGATAGGTTGTTTTCAAATCAACAGCAAACTTGATCTCTTCGTTTTCTTTGTTAATAAAAGTAAGGTCGGGGTAATAATTCTGATGTTCTGTAAGCAAAATTTGATACCCGATTTCTTCGGCAAACTGAAGTATTTGCGGAAATATGTGTATTTCAAGGATTTTTGAAACAATTTTTGTGTCAGAAGAGATGGTATAAATATTTTTGTAAATATCAATGAACCCTTTTACAGACCAGTCCCCATTATCAGTGGCAACATACTTTTCCAACTTGCCGGTAAACCGATCAAGCTCTTTTTTAAAAACCGCCTTGTATTTTTCTTTAGCTGTCATTTGTCAAATTTACTAAAAACTGTAGCTTGTTTTTTACGGGATTACCAGAATTGGAACCTTATTACCCAAATATTTGTTACTACCGTATTTCCTCTACTTTTGACCCCAAAAACAGAACAGCATGAGTCCATTAGTGAAAGAATTCAACGATTACCGCACCCGGATGAACGAGGTGATATTAAGTAAAGACAACCTGGTTATTAAGCGTCTCTGGAACCTGGATACAAACACCTACGCCGCCGGCGCTTTGGATGTAAAAACAAAAGAACTGCTTGGGCTGGTGGCCAGTATGGTGCTCCGCTGCGACGACTGTATCAAATATCACCTCGGCAAAAGCCATGAACTGGGTGTTACCACCGAAGAAATGTACGAGGTTTTTGCCGTGGCCAATATTGTGGGCGGAACGATTGTGATACCCCACACCCGCCGTGCAGCCGAATATTGGGAAGAACTGGCCAAATAAGCCCCCCTGCTAAAAATCATGCTTTTCACCGCAAAAAGCGAAGGCGATAAGCATTAATTTTGCATGATTAATTCAGAATCAGATTATGAGTGAACAAGTAATTGCCCCGGCCCTGACCGCTAAAGATTTTGCAACAGACCAGGAAGTAAGGTGGTGTCCCGGTTGTGGAGACTATTCTATCCTGGCACAGGTTCAAAAAGTGATGCCCTCGCTGGGTGTTCCAAAAGAGAATATTGCCATCATTTCAGGAATTGGCTGCAGCAGCCGCTTCCCTTACTACATGAATACGTATGGCATGCACTCGATTCACGGCCGTGCCACTGCTATTGCCTCAGGCTTAAAAGCAGCAAGACCAGAACTGAGTGTGTGGGTGGTAACCGGCGACGGCGACTGCCTGAGTATTGGTGGTAACCATACTATTCATTTGCTCCGCAGAAATTTTGACATCAATGTACTGATGTTTAACAACCAGATTTATGGGTTGACAAAAGGACAATATTCTCCCACATCGGAAGAAAACAAAATAACGAAGAGTAGCCCGATGGGAACTATCGACCATCCGTTTAACCCTGCTGCACTGGCATTGGGTGCCGATGGAAGTTTTGTAGCCCGTACGATGGACCGTGACCCCAAGCATATGCAAACCATTCTTACAAGGGCGCATCAGCATAAGGGTACTTCTTTTGTAGAAATATACCAGAACTGCCCCATCTTCAACGATGGTACTTTTGAAATATTTACAGAAAAAGCAACCAAGGCTGATGAAACATTATTCCTTGAGCAGGGCAAGCCATTGATCTTTGGAGCTAATAACGACAAGGGCCTGAAACTTGAAGGCTTCCAGCCGGTGGTTATTGACCTGAACAACGGCTATAGCGCTGATGACTGCTGGGTACATGACGAAAAGGACATTTACAAAGCACAGATATTAACCCGCATTTTTGATAACCCACGCAAAGAAGGACACCTGCCAAGACCGTTTGGTGTATTCTACGAAAACAACCGCCCTTGCTACGAGGACATGATGGGTATGCAGATTGAAACGGCGAAAGCTAAGAAACCTGCCGACTTAGACCGCATCCTCCGTGGTGGCGAAGTGTGGACTATCAATTAAAAATGTATGGATTGTTTTTACAAAGCCTCCGCATTGGAGGCTTTGTTGTTTATGGTGGTATGAAGTTTGTCATACGGCAATTACTTAATTCGCAGTACTTTTAAAAACTTCATTTTTCAATATGCTGCTGCACATACATCCCGATAATCCTCAGCCAAGGCTGATAAAGCAGGTGGCCGGCTGCCTGCGGGATGGAGGCATTATCATTTATCCTACCGACACTGTATATGGGCTGGGTTGTGATATAATGCAGCCAAAAGCTATTGAAAGGATTTGCCGCATTAAGAAAGTGGATCCAAAAAAAGTACAGCTTTCTTTTGTGTGCAGCGACCTGTCGCACCTGAGTGAATATGCCAAACCTTTATCGAACCCGGTGTATCGCTTATTAAAAGAATACCTGCCTGGCCCTTATACGTTTATTTTAAAGGCCAGTAAACTGACACCAAAGATTCTGCAAAGCAAGAAAGACACTATCGGCCTCCGTATTCCGGATAACAACATTGCAATGGCCATTATCAAAGAATTAGGAAGGCCGGTACTCAGTGCTTCCATGCCCGGCGAAATGGTGGAAGAATACACCGACCCGGAAGTGATGTATGAAAACTTTAAAAATGAAGTTGATTATGTAATTGACGGCGGCATCGGCGGAATGATACCTTCAACTATTGTTGACTGCACCGGCGAAGAACCAGAAGTTATAAGGGAAGGATTAGGAGAATGGAAATAAAAAAGAAAGCACCGCCAACTGCAGTGCTTTCCCGTACACACAATTCTTCAGGATATATATTGGTTTGCTGATAGTACTCAGATAATCCGGTTGCGGCCGTTGTGCCTGTAACGGAAGGCATCTCTTCGGGTATCTCTTTTCAGGGCATTCAGTTTTCTCCTTTCCATAGGTGTTACTATGCCGTCTCTGGTTGCCATTCTTCTGGCCACACCCTGGCGAACCACATCTTTTCTCAGCTGCATTCTTTCCGCACGGGTTATTCTTGAATCGCCATTGCGGCAAACACCCCGGCGAAGTCCGCCCTGGGCAGATACGGTTACTGATAAAACAAGCAATGCGAGGGTAGCGAATAATATCTTTTTCATAACTATACTTTTTAATCTTTAAAATGATTACCTGCTTTCCGGAAGCAGCTTAATGGTAGTAAGAAGAAAAAAAGTATTGAAAGTTTAATGTCTGGAGAAAGGATTTTTTAAAACAGTTCTGACTGCACCGGCAGCAACCGGAAACTTTTGCGATGGTATTTACAAAGACCAACCTGTTCTATTGCTTTGCGGTGTTCGGCAGTACCATACCCTTTATTCTTTTTCCAGTTGTACTGCGGAAACTCTTCATGAAGCTGGTGCATGTATTCGTCCCGCCAGGTTTTTGCCAGTATGCTGGCTGCAGCAATCGAAGCAAATCGTCCGTCGCCTTTTACAAAGCACTGGTGTGGTACTTTTTTATAGGGAATAAACCGGTTACCATCAATAAGCAGCAGTTGTGGTTTCTTTCTCAGCATATCCAATGCCAGGTGCATGGCCTTAAAAGAAGCTTTCAGGATATTAATCTGGTCAATTTCCTCGTTATCTACAAAGGCAACACCGTATGAAATGGCGGCGGCTTCAATAATTGGCCGCAGTTCTTCCCGGTGTTTTTCTGTTACTTGTTTGGAGTCGTTAAGCAAAGGGTGATAAAAATCTTTCGGCAAAATAACTGCTGCTGCCACCACCGGCCCCGCATAGCAGCCCCTGCCAGCTTCATCGCAACCAGCTTCAAGTAATGACTCATCAAAGTAGGAGCTTAGCATTCTACTGCAAGTTTAAGAACAATCATCAACAAAACTTGTTATTCGCCATTATACGCTGTTACCTTTGCCCGAAATGAAACAAAACCTTTCACAACGTTCTGATAAACCCGTTGCCATCTGGCTGCTGGTGGGTGTGGGTATGATTATCGTACAGATTGTTCTGGGCGGTATTACAAGACTCACTGGTTCGGGGCTCTCTATTACCGAATGGAATGTGGTTACCGGCACTTTGCCTCCGCTTAATGAACAGCAATGGATAGCTGAGTTTGACAAATACCGGCAAACGCCACAGTTCTACCTGCTGAATACTGACTTTACGTTAGCGGATTTTAAATTCATTTTCTTCTGGGAGTGGTTTCACCGCCTGTGGGCAAGGCTTATTGGGGTGGTGTTTATAATTCCCTTTATTATATTCCTGGTACAAAAAAGGTTTAAGCCTTCAATGGTTCAGCCCATGCTGATATTGTTCTTCCTCGGATTTCTGCAGGGCATCATCGGATGGATTATGGTGGCCAGCGGCCTGACTGGCGATGCCATTTATGTAAAGCCGGCAAGACTGGCCCTGCATTTTGTATTTGCACTGGGGCTGCTGTGTTATACCTTTTGGTTCGCTTTAAAATTATTAGTGCCCGAAGAAAAGAAAGTGCTTCAGGCATCAGCAAAAAAATTAACTGTTTTCATCATTGCGTTGCTGGGTGTGCAGTTAGTATATGGTGCATTGATGGCCGGATATAAAGCCGCCACGGCTGCACCTACCTGGCCTGATATTAATGGCGCATTGATTCCATCGGGAATGATGCGGATGGATGGCGGCTGGGTGAACCTGTTTGAAAACTTTACCACTATTCATTTTATTCACCGTGGGCTGGCATACTTACTCTTTGTGTTAGTGATAGTGCTGTCAGTTAAGTTGTATAAAACAAATGGTTCTTCCTTGTTTAACAAAACAAGATGGTTGCCGCTGCTATTCGTAAGCATGCAGTTGTTACTGGGTGTTTTGGCTGTACTCAGCAGTTTGAAGATAGTGCCTAATCAATGGGGACCATTTGAATGGCTGGCGCAACTGCACCAGCTTGTGGCCATGCTGCTGCTGCTGTCACTGGTGTGGGTATTGTATGTGCTGAAGCGGAGGTAATTCTGTTAAGAATCTGTCAGAACAAGCCGTTGTATTGAAATGGTGCTCATTAATCACTAATTTTATCCGTAACCATTCACCATTTTCATGAAAGCCCGTCTCTCTGGTATTTATCACTCTTTTGCTGTGCAACTGGTGTTTCTGCATTTTAGAAAGTACCAGGCGCTGCTGATATTCTGGTTTGTCCTGTTCAGCACAGTGAATGGCACATTCATGAAAACATTCGGTGCCGATTCGCTTTACCTGGCTCCTGAGTATCTTGGCAATGTCAACTCCTTCAGCATGGCGATAGTGGGCATTGCGGTGGGCATGTTTATCATGAGTTGGAATATTGCCACTTTCATTCTTTTCTGCAAGCAGTTCCGTTTCCTGGCAGCCACCACCAATCCTTTTTTGAAATACTGTATCAACAACGCCATCATTCCGCTGGCATTTATTCTCTTTTTCTTTTTTAAAGCATATCAGTATGCACACTTCAAACAGTTAATCAGCAATACAGAAATACTGTTCCTGTTTGGTGGCTTTATAGCCGGGCTGGTTTTTATGCTGTCAGCTTCGTTTATTTATTTCTTCCGGGCCGACAGGTCTATCTTCCGCAAGATGATGCCGGTGTATAACGACCCCCGGTCCTATATCACCCACCTGCAGCCGGTGAAGGAAGTGCATTTCGGTTCATCACTTATTGAAGTGGAAAGCTATTTCGATTCGCCGGTTTCTGTTAAGCCGGTCAGGAATGTATCGCATTACACCGAAGAGTTTGTAGAGTCTGTTTTCAAGCGGCACCACTTTGCAGCTATTATTTCTGTGTTTGTCGCCTTTCTGTTTTTGCTGGGTATTGGTTTCCTGCTCGACTATCCCATTTTCCAGTTGCCTGCCGCTGCCAGCATCACCATCCTGTTTTCTATCCTGATGGGTGTGGCCGGTGCCATCAGCTATTTTCTGCAAACATGGAGCATTCCCTACCTTGTCATCTTCTTCCTGCTGCTTAACCTGTTTTATAAATTAGAATGGATTGACCCCCGCAACAAAGCATATGGCATTAACTACTGGAACAAAAGTGAACGACCTGCTTATACCCGTGATGGCCTGCTGAAACTTTGCAACAAGGACAGTGTGACTGCCGACAAAAAAAATATGCTCACCATCCTCGATGCCTGGAAACAAAAACAAGGCAAGGAGAAACCCCTGCTGGTCATTATCAATACCAGTGGTGGTGGTCACCGAAGCGCCTCCTTTACCATGAGTGTGCTGCAACAGTTAGACAGCATCACCAATGGCGGCATGATGAAAAATACGTTCCTGATTAACGGTGCATCCGGCGGCATGATTGGCGCAGCTTATTTCAGGGAACTGTACCTGCGGAAACAACAGGGCCATAAAATTCACCTGCAGGATATTCAGTACACAAACGATGTTGCCGGCGATCTGCTCAACCCTCTTTTTACATCTTTCTTTGCAAGAGACCTTACAGCACCGGCACAAAAATTTTCCGTAGGCCCTTACCGCTATGTAAAAGACAGGGCCTATGCATTTGAACAAAAACTGAACGACAACTCAAGGGGCTACCTGAACAAACAACTGAAAGATTATGTGGCCGACGAAAAAGCAGCCCGCATACCCCTCATGTTTTTCAACTCGGTTATCACAAGAGACAGCCGCAAGATGCTCATCAGCACACAGCCTGTCAGGTTTATGATGCAGGCCCCGCAGGACACAACCGATATCCCAATGCCCGACCCGGATGTGGTGGATTATGTTTCCTTCTTTACAAAGCAGGACCCGTACAGCACCCGTATGCTCACTGCCTTGCGGATGAACGCCACCTTCCCGGTGGTGCTGCCGAATGTGTGGCTGCCCTCCGAGCCGGTGATAGATGTTATGGATGCCGGCCTGCGGGATAACTTCGGAATGGAAACAACATTACGGTTCCTCACTTCTTTTGAAACATGGATAAAAGACAATACAACCGGTGTGCTGATTGTGCAGATACGGGACCGTGGTGCCGGAGGATGGGAGATGCCCTATGTGTCGGAAGATATCGGCAGTCATGTTACCAAGCCCTTTCTGCTGTTGCAGCACAACTGGTTTAAGATGATGGAATATAATCAGAACGATATGCTGCATTATTACAGCCGCATCAGTGTGTTCCCGGTGCATAAGATTGTATTCCAGTATGCCACCGGCAACCAGGAAGACAAAGCCGCCCTGAACTTTCACTTAACCAAACGGGAACTGAACAATATCCGCCTCTCTGTATTGAATGAAGAGAACACAGCAGGCTACAAAAAAGTAGCAGCAATGCTGAAGTAATTATAGAAGAATAAATCCGCATTAATCTGTGTTCATCTGTGTAATCTGTGAGACCCCATCAAAGCTGCGTCAGCAGCATCAATTTGTCTTTAAATATTTCGTGTGTCTTCGTGTTACTGAGTTTATCGAAGTATTCGTGGCAAGACATAAAAAACATTAATCTGTGTTCATCTGTGTAATCTGTGAGACCCCATCAAAGCTGCGTCAGCAGCATCAATTTGTCTTTAATTTTTTCGTGCAATCTGTGGCATTCGTGGCAAGACACAAAAAACATTAATCTGTGTCCATCTGTGTAATCTGAGAGAACCCATCATGGCTGTATCAGCCGGAAACATCTCTCCTTCACCGCTATCCTTATCTCCTTCGCAGTTTCCGCCGGGTCACCATCAATATGCAGCGGGGCAAGACCGGCATTATCAATCTTTATCCTGTTCGTCTGAAAATACACCACCCCCTTTTTATTATTAACAGCAGTTGCCGGTTGCAGTTTTACATTGCCCGTAATCTGCCTCAGTGTTTGTAGCAGCACACTCAGTTTGTTTTGCTTCGTAACCATTACAATATCCAGCAGGCCGTCACTAAGGCTGGCTCTTGGGGCAATGGTAAAGTTGTTGCCAAACTGGTTGCTATTCGCAATGCTGATGAAGTAAGCCTCGGCTGTAAAAGAAGTCTGCGGCAGCTCAATACCGAACTGATGCACTTTGGCCGAAAAGAAATTCTTCACCACCTGCTTTATATAAGTGGCTAAACCTCTTGTAGGCTGCTGTGCAAAATCATGCGCCACCTTTGCATCAAAGCCCAGGCCCGTAAGCATACAGGCAAACTGCCCGTTAATGGTGTAGCCATCCACTTCAACAGCCCTGCCTTTAAACACCAGGTCAATAGCCCGGCTGTGTTGCTTTGGAATCTTCGCTGCAAACGCCAGCCCATTGCCCGACCCGCAGGGGATGATGCCAAAGTTCACATCAAACTGCATCAGGCTGTTTACAACAGGGCTGATGGTGCCATCGCCACCGGCAATAACAATATCCGTCACCCCTTCTTCCTTAATAATGGGATGCAGAAAAGAATAGTCGCCGCTGGCTACCGAAGGAAATATCTTAAACGGAATACCTGCTGCCTCCGTTTTTTGCTCCACTAACTGCTGCAGGCTCTTTTTGCTCTTGGTACCCGATACCGGGTTGATGATATAGATAATATTACGGGCCATGATGAGGCTGTAAAAATAACGGTTTGTTAATTCCCGGCCTTGCCGGAAGAATACCACCCGCAGGGTATGCAGCCCTGCGGCAGATGCTGTAACTTGGTAATCGCATTAACACACCTTACGATGAAACAGATATTTCTGCGGCTCCTGCTGCCTTTTGTATTGAGTGCTGCTTCTTTTAACACAGCTTCAGCACAGCATTGCCCCTTCGATAATGCCTGCATCCTCGTAGTGCGGCCTGTTGATGCACAAACCGGCCTGCTGATTGACGACATGACGATGAGCATACAGGACAGCAGCGGCCGCATCCTCGAAGACTGGAACGGCCGGAAACTGATACTCATACCCAATCCAAAAAGAACCGACACCGCCTGGTTCCCCAACGACCACAACCTCATCCGCTATAGTTTCGCCAAAGACAATTATATACGGGTGCTTAGCTGCACACTCGATGCACCGGCCCGGCTTCAATTAGTTATTGAAGACAGCAGCGCAAAGCGTACCCGCCATTATAAGCGGATGACCATGCCCCTTACCTCCGCCATGCTCTACAGCCTGCACAACAATGTAGGCCGGTGGATACTGCTGGAGAACAATGTTGAAAGCCCACCCCCGCAAGACCCATTCGATAAGTTGCAAACAATACACTGCACACTGGCTGACTGAAACGCCACAATAACAGACTATTCTTCGTTAAACGCACCAAAAAAACCGTAGTACTACGGTAGGTGGTTTGACGGATGAGTGATAATTTGCATAGGTGAGGATGGCTAATAAGTTATTAAAGGGGCAGAGCAAAAAGTATGCGACAGTTGGTATCATTAAAAATTTCCTCATTATTATGTTTGGTGTCAAGCTTAAGCATTAATTGAAACAAACAAACCTTTATGGGAATAAATCAATAACAAAATAGAAATAATACTGAGGTTCCCCCAAAAGAGTGTAATCAATAAGAGAAAGGATTCATCATGAGACTAAGTATTTATCCTTTAAATTTTTTTAAACTTCACCACTTTTAAACCATTTTTATGCATAAGCTACTACTTTCATTATTCTTTGTTTTTGTTTTAAGACATAGCTACTCTCAGAGCGACTCATCAAAATCATGGATTGATATGCTTTCATCATCTACTATCTCATTCGGCAGAGATACGGTAGTTGATTTTCGAGAGAGCAATGGAACTATTGTAAAGAAAAGAGTATTTGATGTGATTGGAACGGGAGTTGTTTTTTATATAAAATTGTATAGAGAGAAAGATACAATTGTAATCCCAACTATTGTGACAGCAAAACATGTTTTCAATAATCCTGAAGAAAAGTATTTTCCTAAATCAATAAACGTAAGGTTTAAATGGGATGAAAAGAAACCTTTGGATAAGTATTTTGGAGTAAAGATAGATTTGATTGACGAGAAGAATCAACAAAGATGGATTGCGCATCCGAACCCTTCTGTAGATTTAGCGTCCTATCCTATCATTATCGACAGTTCTTTATCTGAAAGGCAAATCTTGCCTGTTTTGCCATATAGTATTATTGCCAATTTGGAAAACTCTTTTGAAGCACAAGAGATATTTGCGTTAGGGTTTCCTGGAGTAGGAGGACTTGATTATGCTACTAAGCCAATTGTGAGACGAGGTATTATTTCTTGGATTTCTCCAACTAATCCAAATCAAATACCTTTTTTGGTTGATTGTAGTGTATTTCCAGGCAATAGCGGCGGTCCAATATTCGCAAATCTGTCAGGTATTGGAAAATCAGGAGGATTCTATTTTGGCAGAGGTTTTTCATTTATGGGAATTGTATCAAAGGGACTTTCAAAAATTAATCCTGTAGGAAGTCAAAACTATCCCTATATAATTGATGATAAAGGAGGCAAAATTCTTTCAACTGAGACCTTTTCTCTTGGAATTGTTGAACCGGCAGAAAGGGTTAGAGAGTTGTTACAGATTACCCAAACTTTAATGAATCGGTAATCGTTTAGTTCAATCGTTTTTTGCCTTTGCTGGTCTTCCAAGTTTGTAGGCGGCCTTTGTTGCGTCTTGCGTGTCAGCCATGTGCATGGCATAAAGACCAACAAACGAATTTAAAAGAACCCGGCTCTTCAATGTGGCAGCATAACGGCCAGCCGCACAACGCCGCCCTTTGCCCTCCTCTGCGCAACACTCAGCGGTCTTTGCGGTAAAAAGATAATTCAAGGCCCATCGGGCCGGCAGTTTGGTAGAAATTCCGGGCACCCATCAACAAGCCCCATCGGGGCGGCACAAATCTCTAAAGTCACAGCTTACCAGGCAGTACCCACACTTAATTAGATGCTACCGTAAACCCGGTTCTCCCTTCCTAAAACTCGGTTCCACCCTCCGAAAATTCGGTTCCACTCTCCGAAAATTCGGTTCCACCTTCCGAAAGTTCGGTTCTCCCTTCCGAAAAAGGTGTTCGGCTTACTGCAAAAGGTGTTCGGCTTACTGCAAAAGGTGTTCGGCTTACTGCGAAAGGTGTTCGGCTTACTGCAAAAGGTGTTCAGCTTACTGCGAAAGGTGTTCGGCTTACTGCAAAAGGTGTTCAGCTTACTGCAAAAGGTGTTCAGGTTACTGCAAAAGGTGTTCGGCTTACTGCGAAAGGTGTTCGGCTTACTGCAAAAGGTGTTCGGCTTACTGCAACGGGTGTTCAGCTTACTGCAACGGGTGTTCGAGCTACTGCAACGGGTGTTCAGGCTACTGCAACGGGTGTTCAGCTTACTGCAACGGGTGTTCAGGCTACTGCAACGGGTGTTCGAGCTACTGCAACGGGTGTTCGAGCTACTGCAAAGAGAAGGGCCCTGCAGCCAGCGCTACAGAGATTGATTACTTCCAAAATGCCTGCAAATTTTATTTAAGGCTCACCGTGCAGATATGCACTTTACGTACACGAACCACGGCAGCAAGATTGGGGTCCTTAGGTATGGCGGTATAATAAAAGGCTAACGTTTTGCGGCCGGTAAAAAGCGTTTTTAATTCGGCACCCGAAATACTTACAGCTTTTCCCTTGTATTCCCATGATTTAAGGCCGGTAAACTCTTCATTCACCGCTTCCGCCTCAACAGTGATGGTATAAGCCGTATCAGCATCAACAGGCTGCAACTGTAAAAGGGCTGTACTCTTCAGCGTTGATGTTTTAATGTTTACCACATTTTTCGTTTTGTCTTCAGCCGCATTTTTCAGCAACGCTTTTTTCTGGTAGCTGACAGTCCAGCCGGTTTGCGCCTGTGCCATAAATGTGCCGAGGGTAAAAAGCAGTATCAGAAAATATTTATTCATACCGTTATGATGTGCTGTTGAGTTGGCAAGTTGCATTACCACCTTATCAGGGCACTGGCCCACGTAAAGCCGCTGCCAAAAGCAGCGAGACAAACAAGATCGCCTTCTTTTACTTTTCCCTGCTCCCATGCTTCGCACAGTGCAATAGGCACCGAGGCGGCAGTGGTGTTGCCAAATTTCTGAATATTGTTATGCAACTGATCGTCACGCAGCCCCAGCTTTTTTTGTACAAACTGGCTGATGCGCAGGTTGGCCTGGTGCGGTATAAGAAGATTTATATCAGAAGTCTGAAGACTATTGGCTGCAAGGGCTTCTCTTATCACTTCCGGAAATTTCTCCACAGCTACTTTAAATACTGCGGGGCCGTCCATGTTTGGAAATATCTGTCCGTCCTCAATCATCTGGTGACTGAAAAACATTTGTCCTATTTCCGCTTCATCAAACGAAGCATACTTTTCTTCTTTCCAGTGATTGGCATGTGTGCCGGGGTTGTACATGGCAAGTATTTCGGCACTGTCGCCATTGCTGTGCAGGTGTGTGCTCAGTATACCCTGCCCCTCTTTGGATGCAGGCTGCAACACCACCGCTCCGGCACCATCACCAAAGATGACGGAAACATTTCTGCCCCTGGTGCTGAAATCAAGCCCGAAGGAATGTTTCTCTGCACCCACAACAAGAATGTTTTTGTACATGCCCGTCTTAATGAACTGGTCAGCCACACTCAGGCCATATACAAAGCCGCTGCACTGGTTTCTTACATCCAATGCGCCAATTTCTTTCATCTTCATGGCCCGCTGCAGCAATACGCCACACCCCGGAAAATAGTAATCGGGGCTAAGGGTGGCAAATATGATAAAGTCAATATCCTGCGGGGTGATGCCGGCTCTTTCGATGGCTTTTTTGGCGGCTTCCACTCCCATGGTGGTGGTGGTTTCTTCTGTTCGATGGGCATAGCGGCGTTCTTTGATGCCGGTACGTTCCTGAATCCATTCGTCGCTGGTGTCCATGTATTTGAGCAGGTCGTTATTGGTAACTACGTTGGCGGGCACATACATACCGATACCTGCAATTTTAGATTTGTGCATAGCAAGCTGATTAAAAAGGGAAGATAGTAAATAGACCGGAATTGCAACGGTTGCAGATGAAATGGTTACAGGCGAATACAGATGCTCTCTGTGTTTTTCCGGCCACCCGGGCCTTTATCTGTTACAATTCTTCAAACTCGATATAGTCGCCCGACTTTGGTGCCTGCTTTTTGGGCTGGGGTGTGGGTTCAGGCCGGTAAGCCTGCTGTTGCTGGCGCATCTGCTCTTCCATGCGGCTTTGCATTTCCCGGAAGCCCTTCTTCACCTTCCGGGTGGTAATATAAACAGGAATGATAATCCGGAATACCAGCAGGTAGCCCAGGTAAATAAGGAAAGCGTATAATAAGAATTTCACAAGGCAAAGATAGCCGTACCTGTTGTTTTACCACCGGACAAAACAGCCTGTTCGCCGAATATCAATTCATTACTTTTTTCACTCTTATTTGGCTGGTATAAGCGGATTGCCCTACATTTGCAGCGGAAAAAGACGATAGAAGGGAACGGTGCCGTTCCCTTCTTCTTTTACATACCATGAGCAAAGACGTACAAATACAGGCAATTACGGAAAAAGTGCAGGCCCTTATAAGCCCCTATGCCGATGTTTTTTTGGTGGAAATAAAGATAAAACCCACCAACAATATTAAGGTGTATCTCGATGGTGATCAGGGACTTAGCATTGAGAGGCTGGTGCAATATAACCGCCGCCTATACAAGCAATTAGAGGAAGAAGCCATGTATCCGGATGGAGATTTTTCGCTGGAAGTATCCTCACCCGGTGTGGATGAGCCGCTGAAACTGCACCGGCAGTACGTAAAAAACTGTGGCCGCTTTGTAGAAGTGGTATTAAACGACGGCACGAAGAAAGAAGGGAAATTAGTTGCAGTGAACGATGAAACCATTACCGTGGAAGAGCAAAAAGGAAAAGGGAAAAAAATGGAGACCGTATCACACAACATTATAATAAGTGAAATAAAAACAACAAAAATTCAAATTAAATTCTGATTGCCGGTTTATTGAAAACAATAAATCTGAAATCTGCAGTCAAAAATCGAAAATTGTTTTGCTATGGCAAGTATTAATCTGATTGAGGCGTTCCAGGATTTTAAAGAGGCCGAAAATATCGACCGTCCTACCATGATGAAGGTGGTGGAAGACGTATTTAAAACACTTCTGCGCAAAAAATATGGCAGCGACGAAAACTTCGATGTAATCGTTAACGCTGAAAAAGGTGACCTTGAAATTATTCGCCGCCGGATGATTGTGGAAGATGGCGAAGTGGAAGATCCGCTGGCGCAGGTGGGTTATTCTGATGCTATTAAGATTGAGCCTGACTTTGAAGTGGGTGAGGAACTTTATGAAGAGATTGACCTTTATGATTTTGGCCGGAGGGCCATACTTGCTGCCAAACAAACCCTGGCCAGCCGCATCAGCGATCTTAAAAAGAACCTTCTGGCCAAAAAATATGGCGACAGGATTGGTGAAATTATGAGTGCCGAGGTATATCAGGTGTGGAAGAAAGAAATTTTACTGCTTGATGAAGAAGGAAACGAATTGATACTGCCCAAAAGCGAACAAATACCTCAGGATTATTTCAAAAAAGGTGAAAATATCCGTGCTGTAGTGAAGAAAGTGGATATGAAGAATAACAACCCGGTTATCATCCTGTCCCGCACTTCACCCGATTTTCTGGCCAAGCTGCTTGAAATAGAAGTTCCGGAAATATTCGATGGCCTTATTGTTATTAAGAAGATTGTAAGGGATCCGGGAGAAAGGGCTAAGGTAGCTGTTGAATCTTATGATGACCGTATTGACCCTGTAGGTGCCTGTGTGGGTATGAAGGGAAGCCGTATTCATGGCATCGTAAGAGAACTGAAGAACGAAAACATTGACGTCATCAACTGGACGAGTAATATTCAGCTGCTGATTCAGCGTTCGTTAACGCCTGCCAAAATCACCAGCATGGAACTGGATAACGAAGGCAAACATGCCAATGTTTACCTGAAACCTGACCAGGTATCACTGGCTATTGGCCGCCGTGGGGTAAACATTAAACTGGCTTGCGAACTTACAGGGTATGAAATTGATGTATATCGTGACAATGAAGGCGAAGAGGGCGGATTCGATATTGACCTTGATGAGTTCAGTGATGAAATAGAAACATGGATTATTGACGAACTGAAGCGGGTAGGATGTGACACAGCGAGAAGCGTACTTGATCTTACTGCTGAGGAACTGGAAAGAAGAACTGACCTGGAAAAAGAAACGATTACTGAGATCAGAAAGATACTGAAAGAAGAATTTGATAAAGAATAAACAAGTGTGAAAATATGAAAATCTGGAAGTGCGATAATTCCATTTCCACATTTATCACATTCATCGCATTTCCACATTAATAAAAACGAATGGCAGATATTAAACTTCCGAGATTATTAGCAGCCGCCAAAGAATTCAACATTGGCCAGGACACCCTCATCGACTTCCTGGTGGACAAGGGTTTTTCGAAAGATGACCTGAAGCCCACTTCCAAGCTTTCAGAGGAGATGTACCGTGCCCTGCAGCAGGGATTTTCCAGCGATAAAGCTGCAAAGGCAAAGAGTGACCAGCTGGAATTGCCTAAAGGCAGTACCGGTGAAGCCAAAAAGAAAAAAGACGAAGAGGAAATTTTGGTTAAGAAGGAAGAAAAGCCTGTAGCCAAAACAAAGAAAGAAGAACCCAAGCCGGAGGAAGTGAAACCTGTGGTAGCTGAACCGGTTGCTGAAGAAGTGAAGCCGGTTGAAGTGGTGGTGGAAGAGAAGAAAGAAGAACCAGTGAAAGTTGAAACTCCGGAAATCGAAGGGCCTAAAGTGGTGACAAAGATTGATCTTTCAACCATCGATTCTTCAACCAGACCAAAGAAAACAGCCAAGCCGAAGAAAGAAGAGAAAAAAGAAGAACCGGTAGCCGAAGAAGAAAAGCCAAAAGCTAAAAAGCCGAAGAAAGAAGAAAAGAAAGAAGAAGAGGTGAAGCCTGTTGAAGTGGTAGAGGAAAAGAAAGAAGAAGTTGTTGTGGTTCCTCCACCGGTGCAGGAAGAAGAAGCACCGCCGGTAATTGAGAATATTGAAGTGGAGAAACTTACAGGTCCGAAGATTCTTGGAAAGATTCAGCTTCCTGTACATTCAGATACCCGTCCTGTAAAAGACGAGAAAAAGAAACGGAAACGTATTCCTATTGAGAAAAAAGATACCAAGCGGGAAATTTTCATCAATAAGGAAGGCGATAATAAAAGACCACAAGGCGGTGGTGGATTTGGACAAGGTGGTAACCGTGGTGGTGGCAACCGCCGTGATAACCGTGGTGGTGGCAACCGCCGTGATGATAAGCAGATTGACGAAAAAGAAATTCAAAGGAAGATACAGGAAACACAGGCCAAACTTTCGGGTGGTGGCAGTAAAGGCAAGAGTCTGAAGGCGAAACACCGCCGTGAAAAAAGGCAGGAGATGGCCGAAGCTATGGGTGAGGCCACCGATGATCATAAACTGCAGGTGACTGAATTCATCAGCGTAAGTGAACTGGCTAACCTGATGGATGTAAGTTTTGCCGAAGTTATCAGCAAGTGTATGAGCCTGGGTATCATGGTGTCTATCAACCAGCGCCTTGATGCGGAAGTAATTGAACTGGTAGCAAGTGAATTTGGGTTTGATGTGGAGTTCATTGATATGGAAAAGCAAATGGAAATGGAGCATGAGGAAGATGAGGAAGACACGGATGAAGACCTGTTGCCCCGTTCGCCGATTGTAACCATCATGGGCCACGTTGACCATGGTAAAACCTCATTGCTTGACCATATTCGTAATGCCAATGTGGTAGCAGGTGAGGCTGGTGGTATTACCCAGCACATCGGTGCCTACCAGGTAGAACTGGCCAATGGAAAGGAAATCACTTTTCTCGATACGCCAGGTCACGAAGCGTTTACTGCTATGAGGGCCAGAGGAGCCAAGGTTACAGATATAGCTGTAATAGTGGTTGCTGCCGATGATGCGGTGATGCCGCAAACCCGTGAGGCAATCAGCCATGCGCAAGCCGCCGGTGTACCGATGATTTTTGCTGTTAACAAGATTGATAAAGACGGAGCTAATCCACAAAAAATCTACGAGCAATTGTCGCAGATGAACCTGCTGGTGGAAGAATGGGGTGGTAAATTCCAAAGTCAGGAAATTGCTGCAAAGAAGGGCTTGAATATTGACAAACTGCTTGATAAGATATTGCTGGAAGCAGAAATGCTCGACCTGAAAGCCAACCCCAACCGGGAAGCATCAGGCACCATCATTGAAGCATCGCTGGATAAAGGCCGTGGTTATGTGGCCACCATCCTTGTAGAAAACGGAACCCTGCGCCAGGGCGACCTGGTAGTGAGTGGCCAGTATTTTGGCAGGGTAAAAGCCATGTTCAACGAAAGAAATAAGAAAGAAGATGCCGCAGGCCCGGCAGCACCTGTAGTAATACTTGGATTGAACGGTGCCCCACAAGCCGGTGAGAAGTTTAAAGTGTATGAAGATGAGGCCGAGGCTAAAGAAATTGCTTATCGCCGTGCCCAAATTCTCCGTGAACAGGGCATCCGCACCAAGAAGCACATTACACTGGATGAAATTGGCCGCCGTCTGGCACTTGGTAGCTTCAAAGAACTGAAAGTAATCATCAAAGGTGACGTGGACGGTTCTGTAGAAGCGTTGAGCGACTCGTTGCAGAAACTTTCAACTGACGAGATATTGGTAAGTGTGATACACAAAGGTGTTGGTCAGATCAACGAAAGTGATATCGTACTGGCCGAAGCCTCCGATGCCATCGTAATTGCCTTTAACGTTCGTCCTTCACTTCAGGCATCAAGACTGGCAGAAAATGCCGGTATCGAGATAAAGATGTACTCCATCATCTACAACGCCATCGAAGAAGTGAAAAGTGCGATGGAAGGTATGCTTGAACCGAAAGTGCAGGAGAAAATTGTGGCCAACGTTGAAATCAGGGAAGTGTTCAAGTTTGATAAAGCCACTGTGGCCGGATGTTATGTTACCAGTGGTAAGATTAAGAGAGATTCCAAGATCCGCCTGATCCGTGATGGTATCGTAATATATCCTACCGGTGAAGGTGCCAGTGCCGAACTGGGCTCACTGAAGCGCTTCAAAGACGATGCAAAAGAAGTGCAGTCGGGTATGGAGTGCGGTTTAACTATTAAAAACTACAGCGATGTGAAAGTGGGAGATGTGGTGGAAGCTTACGAAATTGAAGAAGTAAAGAGAACGCTGTAAGGTTTAGGGTTAAAAGCATAAGGAGTAAGTAACAGAAAGGTTTCTACCTTATGCCTTATACCTTCTTCCATAAGCCTTACTCGAAAACTTTTGTTAAATACGCTGTTGATAATGAATCCCTGTCGCAAGGGAAAGTACTTTTGAGTTTATGCAAAACATGAGAATATTACTGAGTGCCTTTTTTGTATTGTTTAGTGTGTTGGCATTTGCACAACCACAACAACCCAAAAAAGTAATTGCAGATAAGATTGCCGCAACAGTCGGAGACAGGATTATACTTCAGTCGGACATCCGCAACTCTATTGAAGATGCCAGGCGCCGGGGAGAAGATCTTCCTGCCAGTGCAGAATGTTTACTCATGGAGCAGGCTGTTATTTCCAAAGTGCTGATGCTGCAGGCAGAGAAAGATTCATTGCCCGTTACAGATGAAGAGGTGGAGGCAGATCTTGATAACCGTGTCCGTCAGTACATCAACCAGTTTGGCAGCCAGGATGCACTGGAAGAAATTGCGGGTAAAACTATTTACCAGATTAAAGATGATGCCAGAGAATCTATTAAAGAGAATAAACTGGCTGCTGCCATGCAGCGTAAAATTGTGGAGAATGTACGCATCACTCCGAATGAGGTAAAAGCTTTTTACGAACGCATCCCAAAAGACAGTCTTCCTTTCTATGAATCTGAACTGGAGATAGGACAGATTATTCTTTATCCCAAGGCTTCCCGTGATATTGAGTTATACGTTTTTAGCGAGATGAATAACTACAAGCGGCAGCTTGAAACCAAGATGACAGATTTTTGCCAACTGGCGAAGCAACTTTCAGAAGATCCGGGCAGTAAAGACCGCTGTGGCCAGTACCAGGTAAACCGTAACGAAAAAACATGGGACCCTGTGTTTCTCTCTACCTGTTTCAGGCTGAAAGAAGGAGAAATATCAGCACCTGTAAAATCAAAATTTGGTTATCACCTCATCAAGATGATACAGCGCAATGGCGATGAGGCGGTTGTTCAGCATATCCTGCGCATCCCTCCGGTAACAGATGATGAAATCAAACAGGCAAAGTCAAGGTTAGACACTGTTCGTTCCAAACTTATTGCCGGAACAATTGGTTTTAATGAGGCGGCTTCTAAATACAGTGATGATGAATCGGCGAAATATGCCGGACCTTTCCTTACAAACAGAGATGGCTCTACATATGTAACCATTGACCAGTTAGATAAAGAAATGGTAACCCTGATTGGTACAATGAAAGTGGGAGAATATTCGCAACCAGTACCATTTATGAGTGAGCAGGGCAAGAAAGGTGTAAGGATTGTGTTCCTGAAATCAAGAACAGAACCGCACCGTATGAACATGAAAGACGATTACAGCAAAATATCCAACTTTGCACTGGAAGAAAAGAAGAGCCAGACCATGGATACCTGGATAAAAAACAAATTGTCAACTTACTATATCAACGTGGATGCGGGGACAGCGGCTGATTGCCCGCAGTTGTCAAAGTACGCAACGGACAAAAAATAAAGAAGTTAAGGGCCTGTTCGCAGGCCTTTTTTATTATAGGCCATTTCTGTGGAAAGGAAACGAAAAATAATTAACCGGTTCTTTTAACTTTGTAGCCCTCATGAGTGACCCAATAAAGCATGAATGCGGCCTTGCATTCATCCGGCTAAGAAAATCATTCTCTTATTACCAGCAACAGTATGGCACTGTGCTGTGGGGCCTTAACAAGCTATACCTACTGATGGAAAAGCAGCACAACCGTGGCCAGGATGGCGCCGGGGTGGCAGCTGTAAAACTGAATGTGGAGCCGGGCTATCCTTTTATGCACCGCCTTCGCAGTAATGCACCACAGGCTATCGCTGATATTTTTCAGCAGATTGGAAAGGAGATTGATGAACTGGAAAAGTATCATCCCAATATTAAGAGCCATCCCGGACTGATGAAGGGGCATGTAGCTTTTTTGGGCGAAGTGTTGCTGGGCCATTTACGCTACGGTACGCAGGGAAAGAACAAAGTAGAATATTGCCACCCGTTTATCAACCGGGACACTATACCTGCCCGCAACCTTGCCCTTGCAGGCAACTTCAATATTGTTAACTCAGAGGAGCTATATGCATTGGTTGGAAAGGAGCCAAATCCAACCACAAGATTCAGCGATCTGGCCGCCATGATAGATTTGATGCATACTTTTCTTTGTAAAGAAGATGAAGCGTCACCGCATCAGATGGATATTATCAAAGTCCTGAAAAAAACATTGCCCTTGCTGGACGGTGGTTTTCATGTAGGAGGTGTAACAGGCGATGGCACCGGGTTTGTATTCAGGGATGCCCATGGTATCCGGCCATCTTATTATTACATTAATGATGAAGTGGTAGTGGCTGCATCAGAAAGGGCTGCCATCCGCACTACTTTTAATGTAGGAGAGAACGAAGTAAAAGAACTGCTGCCAGGCCAAGTGCTGGTAGTGAACCCCGCAGGTGAAATTGTGATTGAACAAGTGCTGGAGCCAAAAGAAAGAAAGGCCTGCAGTTTTGAACGCATTTATTTTTCAAGAGGCAGTGATGAAAAGATATACCGTGAACGCATTGCACTGGGTTATAACCTGAGTGAGCAGGTATTAAATGCTATTGACCACGACCTGAAGAATACAATCTTCTCATTTATTCCCAATACAGCAGAAACTGCTTTTTATGGCATGCTGAAAGGTATGGAAGACTACCTGAACAGGATTAAGGCAGAGCGGATATTAAGCTGGGGAAAAGATTACGACGATGAGAAGTTGAAAGAAATGATCAGCCGCCGCATCCGGGTAGAGAAAATTGCTATTAAGGATGTGAAGATGCGAACCTTTATTACGGAAGATGTAAACCGTAACGAGATGGTGCAACACGTCTATGATATTACTTATGGCACTGTTCGTGCAGGTGTGGACACACTGGTGGTGATAGATGATTCCATTGTGCGGGGAACCACTCTAAAGGAAAGTATCATCCGTATGCTGGGCAGGCTGAAGCCAAAGAAAATTATCGTGGTTTCTTCTTCGCCACAAATACGCTACCCCGATTGCTACGGGATTGACATGAGCAAGATGGGCGACTTTATTGCCTTTAATGCCGCCGTTGAATTACTGAAAGAACATGGAGAAGAAAACTTTCTCACCGAACTTTTTGATAAGTGTAAGGAACTGCGGCGCAGTAATCTGCTGCACACAGAAAATGTAGTCAAGCAACTGTATAAGAAGTTTACATCAGATGAAATATCCAAAAAGATTGCCCAACTGATTACCCCTGCCGGTTTTGACATTCCAGTGCAGGTGATTTTCCAAAGTATAGAAGACTTGCATAAGTCTTGCCCCAATAATCTGGGCGACTGGTATTTTACAGGTAACTATCCCACACCGGGTGGCAATAAAGTAGTGAACATGGCCTTCATTAATTACATGGAAGGGAAGAATGTGAGGGGATATTAGTAATTTGAAAAATGCAATTTTGAGATTGGGTAAATAATGTACTCAAAAGAATTTTCCAATTTCCATTTCCAAAATTTCAAAATGAAGTATTTACTACTCATCCGTCATGCAAAAAGTGATTGGGCGGAACCGGGGCTTACAGATTTTGAAAGGCCGCTGAATAAGAGGGGCAAGAAAGATGCTCCTGCGATGGCACAGCGTCTTCTTGATAAAAAAATACCTGTTGATGCGATAGTAAGCAGCCCCGCAGTAAGAGCCGCTGCCACCGCTGTTTTTTTTGCAGAAGCATTACAGCTAGAGGCAAAACACCTTAACGAACTCTATCTCGCCGAACCGGAAACAATCTTCAGTGTGGTATCGTCGCTCAACGATGTATGGAACAGCGTAATAATCGTATCGCACAACAACGGCCTTACCGATTTTGCCAATATGCTTACCAATGCAAGGATAGATAATATCCCTACCTGCGGTGTGTTTGCTTTAAAAGCCGAATGTGATTCCTGGACACAATTCAGGCAGGCGAAGAAAGAGTTTTTATTCTTTGATTATCCGAAGAATATTTAAGTATTACTCCTCTATAACCGGCGGGGCTGTTTTACGGCTTACCAAAAAGACTCCGGTAAAAATGAGTGCTCCGGCCAGTATTTTTTCGGCTGTAAACCTTTCATTAAGAAAGACAGCAGCAATGATGGCTGCAAATACAGGTTGTGTATAGATATACGAACCGGTGATGCCTGCACCAAGATGTTTAATTCCAAATGCATTGAAGCAATAAGCCAGAAATGTTCCGCATACGATAATTACGCCAAGAGCCGTATAGCGGCTGGCATCAAACAGAGACCAGTCAACTGCCCGAAACTGTGTAAATCCGACCGGAAGGATAAGTAAAACACCAAAAGTAAATACCCAGCGTACCACATGCAACGGTGAGTAGGTTTGCATAAGAGGCTTCACCAATATAAAGTAGAAAGTATAGGACACGGCATTGAGTACAATAATCACATCTCCCCACATATCGGCAGTGCCATTTTTTTCTTTTGACATAATCAGCAGTATAGCACCGCCAATACCCAAAGCCAGTCCGGCTGCTTTAAGCAACGTAACCTTTTCTTTCAATATCCAAAATGCAAAAAGCGTAATGAGCAGAGGTGTACACAACATCAGCAATGATGCGTGAACGGTAGAGGTCATCGTAAGGCCCTTGATAAAAAGTACCTGGTTAACAGCCACACCTGTAAGGCCGCAAAGAGCAAAGCGGCCAATATCTTTTTTGCGGATACCGGTTTTGTTTTTGCTAAAAAGCCAGAGTGTCCAGAAAAGCACAAGACTGATACTCACCCGCAACAGGTTAAGGCCAAAAGGCCCCACCACCGAAGGCGAAATGAATTTTACCAAACTGAAATTGAGGGCAAAGAACAGGTTGGTAAACAAAACGGCAATATGTGCTGTGGTGTTTTGCTGTTTCATCTTCTTGTAAAACGGGGCAAAGGTAACGGATGCTTTACCGAAGTGCTGAAAGGAAGTGCTGAACGGCTGTCATCAATAAGGTATGATCCGCCGTGGGCATTGGCTTGTATGCAAATTGAGAGGCTGCTTCGATTGCAGACAGCAACGAGAATTTGTTTTGGGCAATAATAAAAGCAGTTTGCTCTTCAATGCAAAGTCTGCCCAGGTATTCCTGTTCGCTCTGCCCTGGTGTGGGAATTAGGATGCTCTTTTTACCCAATGCTGCAATGTCCATGATGGTAGTGTAGCCGGTGCGGCTGATGATGTATTCCGCTTTCAGCATTTCTTCATTCAGTTCTTCTGCCGGCAGGTGGTTAAACACCTGTATGGAATTGGATGAGGGGATAAGTGATGCAGATCCGGGCAATCCTCTTACAATGGTGGCTGTGCCGTTGTAGCGGTGAATATCATCAAGTATTTTGTTTTCAAAAATTGTTCGTTGAGGTTCCGGGCCGGAAAGAATAATCAGCAGATGTTTTTTTATTTCTGCTGTTTCGCTTTTTACAAACCGGGTTAAAGAACCAATATAAATAACCGGAAAAGACGGTTTTTTTTGCGGGTGTGATAATGTTCCTGCCAGGCCGGGCTTATCAGGAAAATCGGGAACCCAGCAAGTGAAAAATTTACTGAGATAGTCGTAATTTTTTTTCTGTGCAAAATAATTTGCCACTGTGCCTAAGCCCGTTTTTATGGCAAGTTGGTGTGTCATAATTACTGACGGAACTTTTCTGTGGTACACCCCAAACCTGTTATCTGAAATAACAGCATCAATGCTGTATCGGTCAACTATCTCCTGCAGCCATTCATTTTCTTTGGTTACCTGTTTTTTCAGTTTAGGAAATTGCAATAAAAGTTTTAAGGAAAAGGACCACTTACGGCGGCTGTATCTTACTGTGTATGCCGGAGCTTCAATATGGTGCAGGCCAGGAAATTCTTTTTTAAGCAATACAACAGAAGGGCCGCTGCTGCCGATGATGACTTCGCAACCCTGCGCCAGCAGTTCCCGGATGACGGGGATGCATCGGGTGGCATGTCCCAGCCCCCAGTTGAGCGGGGTAACAAGAATGCGGAGTTTCTGCGGTTTTTTACCTTTTTTGGTCTGCTCCATGTTAAATTTCCCTGTTTTTAGCCGACAGGATACTAAATTGCTCCTAAAATAGTTTTATTTTAGAACTTCCAAATTATGAGAATAATCAGCAAGATAGCATTGATACTACTCGTTGTCAGTTTTCTGGCGGCGTGCAACCGAAATTATTATTCCGGCAACAACCGTGGCGGAAAGGGTTGTGGTTGCCCTTCAGTAAGGCATTAATCTGCGTATTATTTGTTTTGTCTATTGAAGCACACTCAATGCTTCCCTGAGTTTTCCAAACACTTCATGGATTTCTTCTTTTTTACAAGTGCCCACACTCAGCCTGTACCAGGGAGAATTTTTGTCGGCACCAAAAGCAGAAAAAGGAACCAGGGCAAGACTTGCCTGGTTGAGCAGGTAAGCTGTAACATCGCTTTGTGATGTCAGTGTTGTTCCATCGGGATTACTTTTACCGGTCAGGTCTATTTTAACGGTAAGGTAGATAGCTGCTTCCGGTGTAATAGCATCAACCGGAAATCCATCACTTTTCATTTTGATAAAGCCTTCGTAAATCCGTTGCAGCCTTTCTTCCACTTCGGATTTGAAGTTGGTAAGATAGTTTTTGATAGCTTCTCTTTTGCCCAGGAACTGTGCCACTGCTTTTTGTTCGGCCATGGGTGCCCATGCACCAATATGTGTGAGCATTGCTTTCATCTTGGAAATTACAGTGGCCGGGCCTAATGCCCAGCCTACTCTTACACCGGTTGCTGCAAATACTTTGCTGATGGCATCAATGTAAATGGTATAGTGGTGCATTTCGGGCCTCAGCGAAACAGGATCGTAGTGTTTAATGTTGCCGTAAGTAAGATGCCAATACATCTGATCAAACATAACATACAGCTTCTTTTCATTTTCACTCCTTGTATTGTTTTCTTCAATTACAAGGTCGCAAATAGCTTCCAGTTCTTCTTTGCGGAAGGTGGTGCCGGTCGGGTTTTGCGGAGAACACAGTGCCAGCATAGTAGCACCTTTTATATGCGGCCTGATGGATGCAGCCGAAGGCATAAAATTGGTATCAGCACCAGCTTCCACCACCACATGCTCGCCATTTACAAAGTGAGTGTAGTGGTTGTTATTCCATGATGGCACAGCATAAATCACCTTATCTCCAGCATCACATATAGCTCTGAACAGTGCATAAATAAGCGGCCGCCCACCGGAGGCCACCAATATTTCATTCATTCCATAACTAAGCCCTTCTGTATCTTTTATAAAAGATTGAATTGCTTCCCGGAGGTCTGGGTTGCCTTCGGCAATAGGATAGTTAGTGAAGTGCTTGCGGTAAGCATCTACAATTGCCTCTTCCAGTTCCTGCGGAACAGGAAAAATGGAAGGATCAAAATCGCCAATGGTAAAATTATAAATGCGTTCGCCCTGGCGGATTTTTTCTTTTATCTCGTTGCCTAATTTTACTATTTCGGAACCAATCAGTGTTTCAGAAAGATAGGAAAGCTTCATGCCATTTTTTGCGGCAAATGTAAGAAAATGAAACTAGCTGTTTTTTATGAATGCTCAACTGCAATTTTACTGTTATCGTAGTAATCATATTTAACTGTTATCTCACAACCCGGCTGAAACCTGTTTACAGATGTTTCTGCAATTACACCCTTTGTTTTACCGCCAAATGAGGCGGAGTTTTCGGGCAGTACCTCTATTTCTAATTCTACATAAGGGTTATTCCCATTTACATTTATTCCAAGCCAGGTGAATTTTTTTATGATAGCCCTTGCCGTTTTTCCAGATAGTTTTATAGCGTCATTTTCCTCTTGCATTTGTTCTAACTCTGCAGTAAGAGCCACTGCATTTACTTGTGTATCGGCAAACGGGTTAGCATTCCGGACTTTGCCTGAAACGTCAAATACCACATTCATCTCGTTTTTAGGGTCAATCTTTACAGGAATTTCCATTCCTGGCAAGAAGGTATTAGGGTTAATTCTTGAAACCAGCACACGGCAATCGGTAGTGTACTTCTGGCCTAAGCTGTTTTTGACTTCCAGTTTTAGTTTTACCTGGGGATTGTTGTTGATGGTAACTCCGGTGTCTTTCACTTCCAGAATTGTTGCAGTTCCCGGCAAACCTGTTTTTTGCAGCCTGTTTGCATTCAGGATTGGCCCCAAAAAGAGTTTATAGAACAGGAAAATCATGCCGCCAATAATAATCAGGGTGCCAAGTGTTATGTAGAGACCTGACGAGTCAGCTGTCATCAAAACGGCGGCGATGGCAACAACTATCCCGATAATTGCACCCGCCAAACCAATCCATGCCCCGGCATTCATTTTAAACATATTCCTGAATTTATTCAGTAAGGTATGAAAAACCGACGACTGCTGTTTTAATGCAGCTGCCGCCGGTGTGTACAGGAAAATTAAGAAACTGCCGGATTCTTAAAATCCTTTTAATGGTTTTTCTTCATTTTTATCGGGCTTCAATGTTGCCCTGATATAGCTGTTGAGATTAATATACTTTTTAGCTGCATCCTGTATCATCTTCGAAGTAAGCCCTTCGGTCATTTTTGGTTTCTGCAAAATGTCGGCAGGCCTGGTGCCGAAGAAATAAGCATCGTAAAGATTGCTCATCCAGAACTGGTTCTGCTTCATTTCCACTTCAAGCTTGCGGCGTTGCTGCTCTTTTATTTTTTCAAGATCTTCTTTTGTTACACCAGTGGTAATTATTTTTTTCATTTCATCCAGTGCTGCCTTACTAAGCATATCCACGTTATCGGGAGAACATGGGAAATTGATATAAAAAGTTGATGACTGGTAAGGAATACGGCTCATACTGCCCATTGTGCCGGCACCATACACTCCGCCTTTTTCTTCACGCAGTTGTTCAATCAGTTTAATATTCATCACATCCGACAGGCTGGTTAAGGCAAATGCATCTTTGCTGTTGTAAGGAGTGGGTTTGTTAAACACCATTAAAACCATACTCTTAGGATCAGAGCCTTTATTGATTACTTTTTCGATTTTTCCGACCGGAGGACGGATGCCCAAATCTTTGTACACCTCTTTTTTGGGTGATGCAGGAAGGCTGGCAATATATTTTTCCAGCAGAGGCTTGATGGTTTCTTCATCAATGGCGCCTACAAAAAGGAAGGTAAAATCAGCAGCATTTGCAAAACGTTCTTTATATATCTGGAAACTGCGGTCGAGTTTTATCTTATCAAAATCTTCTGGCTTTGGCAAACCGGTTGCACGGGGATGGTTTTTGCTCATCAGTTTTGCAAACTCTCCGTTGAAATAGAAATTAGGATCAGCTGAAAGATTGCCGTATAATTGTTTCTGTTTTGTTTTAAACGATTCAAATGCTTCGTTGTCTTTGCGTGGAGCTGTAAAATAAAGATGTATCAGCTGAAGCAGGGTTTCTGTTTCTTTAGGCTTTGTGCTGCCGTTCATTCCTTCGCTGTACATACCAATTGTGGGTGAAAGTGATGTGCCTTTTCCTTTTAGCATGTTGCCAAGGTCAACAGCAGTAAAATTACCCACACCACTTTGTGCAATAACCTGTGATGCATACAGGGCAGAATAATGATCTGCGTCCTTTGACAATGATTGTCCGCCCTTGCTAAATGACCTGAAGAGAATTTCATCGTTTTTAAAATTGGTGCTCTTTAGTATTACGGTCGCACCGTTCGACAGTTTGAAAGTAGTGATGCCCACTTCTTCATCTGCTTTACTGCTGATGATTTTACCGGCTTTGATTTTTGATGCGTCAAGCAGGGCGGTTGCCAGCACCTTTTCTTTAACAGGTTCAAGTTTGGCAGTTTCCACATCAGCCACCAGTTTGCTTATATTTTCTGCTGAAGGAATTTTTACGCCGTCTTTCTCGGGTGCATTGACAGTTACCACCATATTTTCTTTGGTTATCCATTTTGCGGCCAGCTTGTTAATATCTTCCAGCCTGGCCTGTGCCAGGTATTGCTTTACAAAATCATATTCCCATTCGATGCCGGGTATGGGTTCGTTAACCAGGAAGTTGTTTACATATTCACCGACATAGTTTGCCGACTCCTGCTTCTCTCTTTCGTTAAACATTTTTTCGTAAGTGCTCAATATTTGCTTTTTCTGCAGTTCAAACTCCGAGCTGTTAAAGCCGTAAAGCAGCACCCTTCTGTTTTCTTCAAGCAGTGTGTTTATGGTACGGGCAATGCCGGTATCGCTGCTGTTGGCATACAACTGATAGGCATCTTTGGTGCGGGCATAACTGCTGCCGTAATAGGAGCCGGCACCTACAAATGGCGGGTTAGGTTTTAATGCAAGTTCCCTGAAGCGGTTATTCAGCATGCCGGTAAATATCTGGCTGTTCATATAGCGTACATAATCTCCTATCGTCACTTCGGGCTGTACTTCTTTCTTATACAGAATTTCAACAGACGGGAATGCGGCTTCTTTGTCTTTTGCCACAACAGATAATGTTTCGTTATGGTCGGGCACATTAAAGCTTTCCCTTTTTCTTGGGTTTGCGGAAGCGGGTATATCACCAAATACATTCTTTATCTTTTCTTCCATTTCGTTTACATCAATATCGCCTGTTACTACGATAGCCTGCAGGTCGGGGCGATACCATTCTTTATAAAAACGTTTCAATGCAGCATGAGAAAATGTTTCGAGTGATGTTTTATTGCCAATGGGAAGCCTGTCTGCATATAAAGAGCCTTTGTACTGAACAGGAAGGGTTTGCTTCATCATTCTTTCATCAGCGCCGCGGCTGAGCCTCCACTCTTCAATTACCACACCTCTTTCTTTTTCAATCTCGGCAGAGTCAAGCAGGGCATTGTGTGCCCAGTCTTCAAGGATTTCAAGGCCTTTATCAACCAGGCCAGGCTTATCGGTAGGCACGGGCAGCATATAAACGGTTTCGTCAAAACTTGTGTAAGCATTAAGGTCGGCGCCAAACTCTACCCCGATACTTTGCAGGTAGCTGACGAGTTCATTTTTTGGAAAATGTTTTGTGCCATTAAAGTTCATGTGCTCCATAAAGTGCGCAAGGCCCAGCTGGTCCTGGTCTTCCAGTACAGAGCCTGCGTTTACTACAAGGCGCAACTCCACTCTTTGTTCGGGTTTGGCATTGTGGCGGATGTAGTAGGTCATGCCGTTGGGCAGTCGTCCGATTTTTACTTTTGGGTCAACCGGCATAGGCTGATCCGTATTGATTTGTGCCTTAACGGTAATAAGAATAAAAGCAAAAAGAATAAAAAGAAAGAAGTGCTTTACCAGTTTCATAAAACAATTTTTAATAGATGTAAAAGTATTTATAAGTGACTGCATTGGGAAATAAAAATGCTCTAAATGGATGAGCGGATGCTGGGTATAGTGTTCCAGGGTAAGTGTTGTAATTTTAAGCTATGTATTTGCAAAGCATTATTGAAGCCTGCAATATTTCCGTGAACAGATACGAAACAGTTCATGGCGGAGATATTAACCATGCCTTTTGCCTGTATAGAAAGAATGAAAAATTTTTCTTAAAAGTAAATGATGCAGCACTATACCCGCAAATGTTTGAACGGGAGGCAGAAGGCCTTAATACACTCCGTGATAGCTGTAACCTCAAGTTGCCTGAAGTGATGCAATTTGGAGTGGCGGAAACACAACAATACCTGTTGCTGGAGTGGCTGGAAAAAGATGCTCCCTCAGCACAAAGCTGGGAAGGATTTGGTGCCGGACTGGCACATTTGCACCAACAGGAACAGGCGGCTTTTGGCTGGCAGCATGATAACTATATTGGCCGTTTACCGCAGCGAAATACTCTTTATAGCAACTGGACTGAGTTTTACACATCATGCCGCATAATGCCACTTGCAGAACAGTTATACGATTCCGGGTTTTTCTCCACCGGTGATTTAATGACTGCTGATTTCTTCTGTAACCATTTACAGGAATTGTTTCCCGAAGAAAAGCCGTCATTGCTGCATGGAGATTTGTGGGGTGGCAATTATTTAATTACAGCAGGAGGTGCTGCGGCATTGATTGATCCGGCTGTGTATTGCGGACACCGGGAGATGGATATTGGCATGGCGAAGCTCTTTGGTGGGTTTGATCCCAAATTCTACGATGTATATAACGCAACATACCCCTTGGAAAAAGGCTGGGAACAGCGGTTACGGTTTGCTCAGGCATATCCGTTGCTGGTACATGCCGTTCTTTTTGGCGGGCATTATGTGCGGGCCGCTGCAGAAGCAATGGTATTGTAACAGTTTTTTAATGAAGGTTTAAAACACAGTTTCACTCATGATTTTCATACACCGTTTGCCCGAACCTTACATAATTTAGTAATGTCGGGTACCTGATAAATGGCTTAAAAAAACATTGGAAGTTGGGTGGTTGCTGTAATTATTATCGCAATTACTACATAGGCTATTATACTGGTTTTACAGAACGGAGACCTGTATTCATATTTTATATCAAGCTGACTGTTAAAAAACTTGCATATCACAATAATTTTGTGTAACTTATCAAGGTTATTAAAAGATAAGTGTGTTTGAATTGCAGGCAATAATACTTATGAAAACGTAAGGCTTTATGCTTAGTGGTAAAAACCTTTCCAAAAAACAAATTTTTTTATTGAAAATTCAACCATTCGTTCTATTTTATGCCACGACTGACAGTTATGACACTTACCTCAAAGACAGACAAACTGCTGAGAGCAGGCAGAATTTTTATTACTATTGCTATCATTGGACTTGTAGCCGCCTCTATCTATTCTGCAAGAAGAATCAGCCGGATAACTGATAATGTCCGTATGACGAACAACAGGCTTCGCCTGACAGAAGAAGTACTGTTACATTCTATTAATAATACTTCGGCCGCAAGGGGGTATGCTTTAACAGGAGACAGTTCGTTTCTTACTACAATACGAAAAACTGCGAACGGACTTGATGAAGATATTCGCAACCTGCTTTCTGTATATAATGATGATGCAGATATGCGAAACAGGTTAGACTCGCTTCAAAAATATGTTTCGGGCAGGAGGCTTCTTTCAGATAGTGTGATAAGCATAAGGGATAAAGGCGGGCTTGAGCAGACTGCCAGCTTTATGGATAATCCCGGAAAAGTTCGCTATCTGGAACATATCCAGCGAATATTAAGCGGGATGGAAGAGCATGAAAGGATAAACCTGAAGAAATACAACGAAAGCCGTGACGACTTTTTTTCGCTTCTCAATAATTTACTGCTGGGCGTTATTGTGCTGATTATGATTTTTTCCTCACTGGTTATGTGGCTGGCTATGCGGGAACTGGCAAAAAGGAAAGCGACTCAATCTTTACTTGAAAATTATAATACCAGGTTGCAGCAGGAGGTGGAGAAAGAAACCAAATCCCGGCTCCAGATATTTGAACGTATTACAGATGCCTTTGTGGCACTTGACCCTGAGTTTTGTTATATATATGCAAACAAACGGGCTGGTGAAATTTTGAACAGGGATCCGCAAAAGATGCTTGGCAGATATATATGGACTGAGTTTCCTGAAGGGGCAACCATGCCTTTTAAGCAGGCCTACGAAAATGCGATGAAAGACCAAAAACATATTTCGTTGCAAGAGCATTTTCCTTCTCATGGCCTGTGGCTTGAAACTAATATTTATCCATCTGCAGAAGGGTTGTCTGTTTTTTTCCGTGATATAACCGAAAGGAAAAAGACGGAAGAAAAAACACAGAGGACAACACGGCTCTACAATTTCGTCAGCCAGGTAAACCAGTTAATTATTTATGCACATGATGAGAGAAGATTGTTCAAAGAAATATGTGATATTTCGGTGGCAGTCGGCGATTTTGAAATGTCTTGGGTAGGGTTGATAAACGAAAGCGAAAGTACTATCGTACCAGTTGCACATGCAGGCGATAAGACAGGCTACCTGGCTCAGTTAACTAAAACAACTGCGTTAAACTTAAAAGAGAGTACAGGCCCAACGGCTTCGGCTATCAGGATAGGCAAAACCGTAGCCAGCAATAATATTCAGAAGGACCCAATAATGGTTCCGTGGAGAGAGTCGGCTAAAAAGAGCGGCTTTTGTTCGTCTGCAGCCATTCCTGTAAAACGCAAAGGAAAAGCAATAGGTGCTTTATGCCTGTATGCACAGGAACAAGATTTTTTTGGAGCTGATGAAGTTTTTTTACTTGAAGATGTGGCTAAAAGCATCTCCTATGTCCTTGACAGGTTTGAAAATGAAAAGGAGAAAGAAAGGGCCGCACAGGCTTTGAGAGAAAGTGAAGCCTTTTCCGACAGCCTGCTTGCTGCTTCTCCTGATATTATATATATATATGACATAGTAAAGGGCAGGAATATATATATTAATGATGGGGTTGAAAAAAATCTTGGGTTTACCAGCAAGGAAATAACGGAAATGGGGGATAATGTATTGGTAAGGCTGATGCACCCTGATGATTTTAACCATTATCTGGCAAATATTTATCCCCGGTATGCTGAACTTGGTGAAAGCAAGGTGCTGACCAACGAGTACCGGATGAGTGATAAAAATGAAAACTGGCGGTGGTTAGAAAGTAAAGAAACTGTGTACTTAAGAGATGCGGCAGGCAATCCGGTTCAGATATTTGGGGTGGCAACAGATATAACCGAACGCAAAAACCGTGAGGCAGTGCTTGCTGAAAAAGAACACCAGTTGCGGTTGTTTGTTGAGTACAGCCCGGCATCAATTGCCATGCTGGACAGCAATATGCGGTATATGGTGGTAAGTAAAAGGTGGCTGGTTGATAACCAACTCGAGGGAACGGATGTAACCGGGATGAGCCATTATGAGGTTGTACCCAATATTTCCGACGAGTGGAAGGACATTCATGCCCGTTGCCTGGGGGGAGCTACCGAAAAAAGAGATGAGGATATTTTAATAATGCGTGATGGTACCGCAGAATGGCTCAAATGGGAAATACTGCCATGGTACAAAGCATCGGGAGTGGTGGGCGGTATTGTAATATTTTCTGAATATATTACCGAAAGAAAAAAGGCGGAACTGGAAATCCTTCAGTCGAAAGAAAGGCTGGAGCGGGGTGAAGAACATGCACAAATGGGTAGCTGGGAGTATGATGTGATAACACAACGGGGCCGGTGGTCCAAACAGATGTTCCGCTTTTTCGGTTTGCCAATTGCTGAACATCCGCCATCTGTTGAGGCTTACCTGGAACTTATCCATAAAGATGACCGCACTGCGGTGAGCAAGGTCTTTACCGATATGCAGGAAGGCAAGCCCCCGGCGATTTCTATTTACCGTACCAATCCTGAAAAAATACCCTTACGGTACCTTATGCCATCCTGGTCGTTCGAAAAAAATGAAAATGGACGTATTGTACGGCTTTCAGGAACTCTCATAGATATAACCTCTCAGATAGCGGTGGAGAAAGCAATTGAAGAAGAGAAAAAAGTTTCTGACAGGATTATCAATACCCTGCCGGGTGTATTTTACCTGTATAATAAAGAGGGAAAATTTTTGCGATGGAATGCAAAGTTTTCTGCAGTAACCGGATATTCGGATAGTGAAATCAGGCAGTTGCACCCGCTGATGCTTTTACCGGAAAAGGACAAAGAAAAGCTTGTCAGCAAATATGCTAATGTTTTAGAGAATAAGGAGGAGTCTGCCGAAGTAGAATTTATTACAAAATCAGGCGAAGCAATCCCGTATTATTTTACCGGTGTGGCCATTGAATACGAAGGCGAAACCTGTGTAATGGGTGTAGGTATAGACATTTCTGATACAACAAAAACCCGGCGGCAAATTCTTGAAGTGACAGAAATGATGGAAAGGGCCGAAGCACATGCCCATATGGGAAGCTGGGAATATGATGTGGTGAAACAACTGGGCAAATGGTCGAAACAAACATTCCGGTTCTTTAACTTACCTTACTCAGATACGCCACCCTCTTTTGGCGATTATTTAGAGTTGATACATGAAGATGACCGTCCGGCTATGACAAAGATGCTGGAGGATATGCAGCAAGGAATTATTCCAACCATACCAATGTACCGCACCAACCCTGAAAAACTGCCGTTGCGCTACCTGAAACCTTCCTGGGCAGCAGACAGAGATGAAAACGGAAATGTGATAAGAATTTACGGGGCTGACATTGATGTTACTGAACAAATCCATTCTGCTAAAGCCATCAGTACTGAAAAGATATTATCAGATACTGTAATCAACAGTTTGCCAGGGGTGTTTAGTATGTTTGATTCCAAGGGAACTCCCCTGCGCTGGAACCATAATTTTGAAACCATTATTGGATACTCAGCCGGGGAAATCAGCAAGATGAACCCGGTGGAATTTTTTGCTGAAACAGACCGTGAAAGGATAAGTAAAAACTTTGCCGGGGTGCTTGAAAAGGGAGGAAACTCGTTTGAGGTTACTTTTAAAACCAAGCGGGGTGAACTTATACCCTATTACCTTGTTAGCCGGGCTGTAGAATATCAGGGAGAAATTTGTATGATTGGCCTGGGTATTGATATTTCTGAAAGAAAAAAGAAGGAAGAAGAGGTGAGGGAAATTTCAGACCAATTACGCAGTTTAATGGCACACCAGCAGACGGTGAGGGAAGAAGAAAGAAAACGTATTGCCCGTGAAATACATGATGAGCTTGGCCAGCAGTTAACGGCAGTAAAAATGGATGTGGCCTGGATTGATAAAAAAGTACCTGATGAAAGTGATTTGCTTAAGAAAAAACTGAAAAATGTTATTGGATTATTAGACAGCAGTAATCTTTCTATCCGTAAAATACTCAACGAACTGCGGATGGGCATTCTTGATCACTACAATATTGTGGAAGCATTAAAACTTCAGGGGCAGCAATTTTCCGGGCAAACAGGGGTTAATCTTACATTCGAATCCGACCGGCCTGATGTGCAAACGACCGAAACAATGGCTACCTGTTTGTACCGGGTCTATCAGGAAGCATTAACTAATATTACCCGGTATGCAGGGGCTGCAAAAGTAATCACCAAATTATGGCAGGATGATGAATCTGTTTACCTTCAGATAACCGATGACGGAAAAGGGTTTGATAAAAACGTATTAAAATCGGGCCGGTCGTTCGGTGTCTTGGGGATGAAGGAAAGAGTGGCTTCGCTACAGGGAACTTTTGACCTGAAAACAGCCCCCGGAAAGGGAACACAAATAACCATAAGTATTCCGCTTTCGAATACAAATAATAATCAGATAATATGAAAAGGATTATTATCGCAGACGATCACAGTTTTGTCCGGTTAGGATTAATACAGATACTGAAAGATGAGTATCCTTCTGCCAGATTAAAGAAGCAGAAGACGGAGAGGTGCTGGTAAAGGAAGTAATGAAACAGCATTGGGATCTCGTTATTTCCGACCTGGATATGCCTGGCCGCAGTGGTCTGGAGGCACTGGAGCAGATAAAACTCATTCAACCCAATCTGCCGGTTATTATTCTCAGTATTTATTCAGAAGATTTATATGCCGTTCGTGCCCTGAAGGCAGGTGCTGCAGGGTATCTTAACAAAAATGCTGCGCCTTATGAACTGATTAAGGCAATTGAAAGAATAAGGCTTGGCAAAAAATATATTACACCTGAAATAGCCGAAAAGCTACTGGAACAGCAAGACGAAGGGAAGGCTCATGAACGGCTATCGAACCGGGAATTAGAAATCTTTAAAATGCTCGCAATGGGAAAAACCATTACCCAGATCAGCGAGACTCTTTCTCTTGCCCTGACAACAATAAGTACTCACCGCAGCCATATACTTGAAAAAATGGGATTGAGCAGTAATGCAGAGTTAACCCGCTACGCTATTGCCCATCAAATAATTCCGGATATGAAGATATAGAGCTGTTGTTGGAATTTAACCACAAATCGCCGGTATAGAATTAATACTATACCGGTTTTTTTTTAATTCTATCCAAAGATGCCCTTGTAGTCTATTGTACCCGTGTTCAATAAGCCGGTACTTTGTATTAATAAATCGGCCATGGAAGTCGCTATCATTCAAAAATCAAATATCCTTTCAGAAAGACTGGCTGAGCTGATTTATGATTCATATGAAAACGTTGTAATTCATTTTATATGGAGTTGCGAACATGCACAGATATATCTTAAGAAAAATCAATATCCCGACCTTGTCCTGCTGGATGAAAAAATTTATGAAGAGCACCCTAATGAAACACTGACCAGTTTGACAAAACTGAAAAAATCCGATACCTGTGTAATGGTTCTTTACAACAATGTCATCAGTAGTCTTACTGCCGACATTTTAAGAGAACACGGCGTTGATTATTTCATTGACCTGTACCCCGAGTTTGAAAACATTCCTGGTATTGTTCAGGAATATTGCCAGAAAAAGAAGGCAAAAAACCACAGGCCCGTTTTACATCCACTATCCAATGAAAATCAAATCAGCACAAAGAGACCATCTGTCCGGAATAAATAATTGGTGGTACTCTTTGTGCTTATTATCAGGTATGCCCTATTGTCTTTTCTCCTTTTCATAACTAACTTTTAACCTGTTTATCATTCTTTTTAGCATCCATTCTGGCCCTTCGGCCGAATCGGGTTCCCATTTCCTCTTATTATTGCTAGTTTCAGTTTTTATAGGTGTAAAAGCGTATTGAAAAAAAATATGAAATTGAGTCATTGCTTTTAACGTATTCAATATCATGATTTTAATTAATGATTTTAATTAATGATTTTACAGTATATGTTTTTTTTACACTATTGTGATAATTAATATGTATTTTCACGGAGTAATATCCAATATTTTAACTTGAAAACCTTGGTTAATAGCAATATCCATGCTCATGCGGTCTGCATGGGCAGTTTAGGATACAAATAAATAAAATAGCAACTGAGCATGAAACAACTCTTAAGGTTCATCGTCTTGTCATTTTTGGCACTCCTTATTAATGCAACCGTAAATGGCCAGTCCCTATCGGGCATTGTTTTCCGTGATTTTAATGGCAATGGCCAAAAAAACAATTCTGCAACGTTTAATGAGCCGTTTGTTAGTGGTATAACCGTAAGAGCCTTTAATGCTGGTAATGTGCAGGTAGGGCCTGCAAAAACAACCGATGCCAGTGGAGCATACAGTTTTACTACCGGCGAAATTCCAAATGGAACAGCAGTTCGGGTTGAGTTTACCGGGCTGGGCACGGGAGACTATTCCAGCTTCAATGGAACGCAAAACTCCACCAATGTACAGTTTGTTACCACGGGGGCTGGCGTAACAGCCAACTATGCCATTAATGCACCAGATGATTACTGGAATAATACAATAGAAACAAATCCAGTATTGGCAGTAGTACAGAACCATCGAGGTAGAAATGATGGTTATTATTCAGGTAATGTTTCATTACTGCAATTAAACAATAATACGCAGAGTACTTCACCGCCTGCAAACTCAGCATCTGTAACTATTGATACTGGACAAACAACTGCGGCAAGAAGGGCGACAAGCTATGCTCAAACTGGTTCAACTTTTGGATTAGCATATCAACAAAAATCTCAGCGTACTTTCCAAACTGCTGTATTAAAACGTGGACATGGCTTTGGCCCTCAGGGCTCAGGTGGAATATATATAGCTACAAAGGGAGCTACATACTTAACTTACAGTGGTTCTTTTACTTTACAAGGTGTTACTCCTTCAAATGGAGGCGGTGCATTAGATTTTGGAACTGTAACAAGAAGATTAGCAGTAAATCCAGCGGCACCAACTGCTGCAGAATTAGCAGATGATAACTATTTATCTGGTAGAGGCGCCTTTGATAATCCCCCGTCTTATGCAAATAGCGATTCAAGAGATATGAATGCTTTTGCAAAAGTAGGTACTATGAGTTATGGGGATATTGAAGCTGATAAAGCAACTGATAAACTCTATACAATTAATTTATTTCAACGCAGGCTAATAGTGTTAGATGTTGAAAATACACCAACAGCTACATTAAATGGTGCAAGTGCCTCAACGCTTAGTCCTTTGGTTAGAGCTTATGATATGACAACATTGCCTGGTTGGCCTACTGTTACAGGTGCTGGTAATGTACTTAGGCCTTATGGCATTAAGATTTATAAAGGAGTTGGATATGTAGGTGTGGTAAGTGATGGATCTGCTACACAAAGCGAGACAGATGTAGATGGCTACGTTTTAAGTTTTAATCCTAACAATATTACTGCTGGATTTACTACTGTTTTAACAATTGATTTTAATAATTATGGTTTATTGTATGGTTTTCAAAGTTTTCACATGGGGCCTTGGGTTTCTACATGGGCACAAGCTATTACAAGAACTGGAGCAGGGGCTCCCGGTCCAGAATATTATGCACAACCTATGATAGCTGGATTTGAGTTTAATGAAGATGGTAGTATGGATATCGCAATTAGAGATAGATGGGGAGATCAAGGTTGTAGCTTTGAATATATACCTGTTGCAGGCTCTACTACAGCAGCACAAACTGTGACTATGGGAGATCTATTACATGCAACAAAAAACGGCTCTGGATGGTTACTGGAAAGCAATACCACTCAGCCTGCAGCAAATACTATTGGAAATACAGCAACAAATAGTTTTGGTGATGGAAGTAGCTTTGGCAGTACAGGAAAAGAGTATTATGCGGATAGATCTGGTGATGGTCAACCAGATAATAATCAAGCAGGAATTACTAAACTAATGGGTACAGAAAGAATAGTTACAACAGTAGTAGATCCTATAGCACAAGGAGCGGCAGTAGGTAGTATTTATTGGAGTACTCAAGGACTACAATGGAATAATACAACAACAGGCAATAAAACACAATGGGCTAGAACAATTGGCGATGCCTCCAGCGATAAAAGTAATGGAATGGGTGATGTGGAGTTTTTAATTGCTTCTCAACCAATCCAAATTGGCAACCGCATCTGGTCTGATGCAAATGGCAACGGAATCCAGGATGCAGGAGAAACTACAGCAGGTGTCCCAACGGGAACAACCGTAACATTAAGAAGTCCGGGAGCCGACGGTGTTTATGGCAACGGTGATGATCAGACATGGACTACAACTACTGACGCAAATGGCAATTATTATTTCAGCGCTTTAAGCTCTGCCGATAACAGGAGGCCAGCCAGCTGGACAGGCGTAGGCAATACCATATTGCCCGGTTATGAATACCGGGTTGAGGTTGCTGTGCCTGCAGGTTACCAGGTAACTGGTACCGATATACTCACAAACGGATACGACCTTATTGATAACGATGCCTCACTTAACGGCTCCAATGCGGTAGTAGTATTCAACACAGCCAATACCAATCACAATTTTGATATTGGATTTAAAAATGTTGCCAGCCTTGGCGATAAAGTATGGCGTGATGATGACAAAGATGGAATACAAGATGCCGGTGAACCCGGTGTAGCAGGGGTAACGGTTACCTTATATCAAAATGGAACTGATGGCAATCCGGGTACAGCCGATGATATTATTATTGGTACAACAGTAACCGATGCTTATGGTAATTACTTGTTTTCTAATCTTGCGCCAAGTACAACTACAGCAACAAGTTATAATGTAGGATTTACCTTACCTGCCAATTATCAGTTTACTACACAAACTAATACACAGGTAACAGGAACATCTGATGCAACAAACACTACAACTACTTCAGGCGGCAGCACAGCAGCCAACGGCAGTGATGCCAATACAACTACAGGCCGTACAGGAAGTTTCTGGTTAGCACCCAGTGAAAATGAACTGGGCGTTGATGCCGGTATTGTATTTACTCAGCCAACCACCAACAGTATAGGTGATAAGGTTTGGTTCGATACCGATGGAGACGGCGTACAGGATACAAATGAAGCAGGCGTAAGCGGGGTTACTATTACGTTGTATGCCTCAGATGGTGTTACCGTTCTTGCAACAACTGTAACTGATGCGAATGGTAATTACATCTTCACCGGTTTAAATGCCAACACCAATTATATTGTTGGTCTTACACCTCCGGCAGGAATGTTGTTAACAACTACCAGCGGAACTACCAGTGGTAATGCTACAACCAACAGCGATTTCAGTCAGACTACTTACAAAACAACAGCTGTTAACAGCGGTACAGCAGGTACTCAGATAACCGGTATTGATGCGGGTCTTGTGATGCAGTCGAATGTTACGGCCAGCCTCGGCGACAAGGTTTGGCTTGATTTAAACGGAAACAATATTCAGGATGCCGGAGAACCGGGTGTGGCAGGTGTAACAGTAAATCTCTATCGTGATGCAAACGCAGATGGTTTGATAAACGGAGCAGAGGCCGCAACACCTTACGCAACCACAGTAACCGACGTATTTGGTAATTATATCTTTAACAATTTACCGGCAACAGCAAGTGGTGCAGCCTACCAGGCAGGGTTTGTTTTACCCTCTGGTTATTCATTTGTTTCACCTAATTCCGGTGGCGATGATTTTAAAGACAGCGATGCAAACACTTTTGCAGGTGGCTATACAGGCCTGTATTTCTTAAAACAGGGACAACGTAACCTGAGCGTTGATGCCGGATTAATTCAAACATCTCCGGCTGGTACGGCCAGCCTTGGTGATAAAGTGTGGTACGATGCTGATGCTGATGGAATACAGGATGCCGGGGAAACAGGAGTGTCCGGTGTAACTGTAACCCTGTACAATAATGCAGGGACTGCTATTGCCACGACCACCACAGATGCAAACGGTAACTACCTGTTTGCCAATCTTGCTGCAGGTGATTACAGTGTTGGGTTCAGCAATTTGCCACAAGGATACAGTTTAACCCCAACATGGAGCAGCAATGACGCCAATACAACGAACAGTGATGCCAACCCGGCAACGGGAAGAACAGGCTCTATTACTTTAAGTGCAGGTGAACAGGAACTGGATGTTGATGCCGGATTAGTGGCCGGTGTCCCAAGTGGTCTTGCAAGTCTTGGCAACAAAGTATGGTGGGATGTTGTTACTGCAAATAATACACAGGATGCTGGTGAACCGGGTGTTGCCGGAGTAACAGTAAACTTGTACAAAGATGCAAATGGCGATGGGCTGATAAACGGAGCCGAAGCCTCCACTCCGGTTGCTACTACAGCGACAAATGCTTTGGGAGAATATATGTTTACAGGGTTAACGGCAGGCACTTATCAGGTTGGATTTACAGACCTGCCAACCGGTAGCAATACAGTGACACAGAATAGTGGAGCAAACGATGCAATAGACAGTGACGGAAGTGCTGTTACTAATGCAACAAGTGGCAGCGTTTCAACTACAGGATCATATACTCTTGCCACTGGCGAAGAAAACCTGACTGTTGACCTTGGTATTATCAATACAGCGAAAGGCGCCTTAGGTAACCGTGTGTGGTATGACAATGGAGCCGGAGGCGGAACAGCTAATGATGGTATTCAGAATGGAAGCGAAATTGGTGTTGCCGGCGTGATGGTGACACTTGTAAATGCTTCCGGCCAGTTGGTTGACAGAAACGGAAACGTAACCACAACTCCGGTTGTAACGACAACTGATGCCAATGGTTACTATGTTTTTGCTGACCTGACAGCCGGAGCCTCATTTGCTGTTAAGTTCAGTAATCTGCCAACAGGGTTTGATTATACTGCTAAAACAGGAACAGGAAGCGGGGATGATAACAGGAGCGATGCTGATATTGTAAACGGGTTAACACCTGCTGTTACAATAGTTGCCAATACACTAAACACAACACTTGATGGTGGAATTACCAGCACAAGGGCATCACTCGGAAATTATGTGTGGATGGATGATAATGGTGATGGCGTTCAGGACAGCGGCGAACCGGGTGTTGCCGGAGTCACTGTAAGTTTGTATTACGATGCCAACAGCGATGGAGATTTTCTCGATGCCGGAGAAAACCTGCCGGTAGCCTCTATGATAACTGATCAGAACGGCAGTTATCTGTTTACTAATTTGATACCTGGAAATTATCAGGTCGAATTCAGCACAATCCCGGGAGGCACAACGTTTACCCAGCGTAACACCCCTGGAGATAATGGCGATAATACAAACAGCGATGCGGTGCCCCAATCGGGCAATATTGCCGTAGGCCGTACTGCTACTGTTGTTCTTAGTGCAGGGGAAGCTGACCTTACAGTTGATGCCGGCCTGTTCAGGCCAAGGGCTGTGATTGGTAATTATGTGTGGGTTGACAGCAACAATGATGGTGTACAGCAATCAACCGAACCACCGGCACCTGGTATTCTTGTTTCACTTATTGATGCAGGTGGCAATGTGGTTGCAGTAGCAGTGACGGATGGTAACGGAAGCTACCTGTTCCCCAATGTTGCTCCGGGTACTTATAGTATGAGTTTTACAAACCGGCCAACAGGCACAAGTTTTACCAGTGCAAATGCAGGTGATGATAACTTTGACAGCGATGTTTCCGCTGCAGGAATTATCACCGGAATTATAGTAACTACCACCACTGTTAATCTGAGTTTTGATGCAGGTATCGTTGGTTTTGTTACCCTGCCCGCAGCTGTTAACTTAATAGCTGTAAAATCAGGTAATACTGCCATACTGAACTGGACTGTAAGTGCTGAAAGGAATGTAAAGAGCTATACTTTGCAGCGTTCCGGCAACGGCACACAATACACAGATGTAGTTAGCTATGCAGCCGATGGAAGAACAGCTTACAACAAGGTAGATGCACAACCTCTGGGTGGTATAAATTATTACCGTGTAAGAATAGAAAACGCAGATGTCAGCATTAGCTACAGCGAGGTAAAGATGGTGAGGTTTGATGCGAAAGGTGTTGTTACAGTGTTTCCGAATCCTGCAACTGACAATGTGAACATTCAGCTTCCTGATAACTGGCAGGGCCATCCTGCCCGGATAGATGTTATTGCATTGTCTGGCCAGGTACTGATTACAAAATCACTGAATGCAGCCAACCAGGTAGAAGCGATAAGGATTGATCATTTGCCTGCAGGGATATATCATCTGCGAATTGCAGGAAACAACAAAGAGACGATTATAAAGAAAGTGGAGAAAAAATAGCAGTGAAGATTATTTCTTTTATGTTTACCCTGGTCACTTGACCAGGGTAATTTTTTTAAGATAGCTCACTGGTATTTATTGCAGCAAAGCTGCCGCACACCATAGAACAGGTGCCTGGCCATGAAAATCCCCGGTTTTCCGTTTGCGGTCAAGATAGTACTGGCGGCTGTTTCCGGCACCGGTGCCTTCACATATTTCTGTAATATCGGCATTGCTGTCAATATAATTTATTAATGCCAGCCATGCTTTTCGGGCTGCGTTGCCATAAATTTTTTTATCGAGCCATCCATTTTTTACACCCGTTATCATAGCAAAGGCAAACATGCCGGTGGATGAAGACTCTTTCCATGATTCGCTGTCATCAATCAGTTGCCGCCACATGCCGTCATCAGCCTGAAATTTTAGCAACGAAGCCATCATGGTTTTATAGCCATTCATTATCCGGGGCCGTTCAGGATTGTTTTTTGGCAAGGCCTTAAGCAGTTCTGCCATGCCCGCTGCCATCCAGCCGTTTCCCCTTCCCCAATAAAAAGGTGATGCCGGTGCATGAAAAAACAGCCCATTTTGCTTTTGAAGAGAATCTAAGTACAACACCATTTCTCTTGCTGCCCGGTTAATATATGTGGTATCGGCTGTTGCCCTGTATGCCTGTGCCTGCACCAGCGTTATCATATACATATCATCAATCCACAATCTTGTTTGCCAGCTATACCCTTTTTGATGCCATTCGTGAGCTTTGGGAGTTACACGGGGGCCGGCTGGTTGTCCCCATTGCGTGTCGGCATACATTTTCCCCATGTTAAAATACCTTTCATCTTTTGTGTGCTTATATAATTCAAGAGGGATGCTCCCAAATACATTATAATCTACATGGTCGGGTACTGGCAGCAGGGCTGCTTCAGCACTAAACAAAGGCTGAAACCTTTCAGTAAGTTTATTAACCAATTCTTTGTTGTTTGTCTTTTCAGCAAACTGCAACGCCCCATACCATGTGCATACTTCGAAATATGGAATATGTGGTGAAGTGCCGCTGCCATACTTTCCATGTGGTGAAAGAATGAAGCGTTCGGCCACTCTCTTGCCAACCTCCTTTGGAGAAGCGCCTTTGGGCCAATTTCTGAAGGCCGGTTGTGCCAGTGATGCAACTGCTGATAGCAACACAGAAAATAGCAGCAAATATTTTCTCATTTCCTAGTATTTTATTTCAATCCTTTTGCCAGATTGCATGGCCTCGTAGATAGCGGCAATAATTTTCATATCCCTTCGCCCCATAATGCCCGGAACAATTGATTGCTCATTGTTTTTTATTGAAAATGCAATGCCGTCTAACTGTTTTGCCTGTTGCGAAAAAGGTGGGACACAGAATTGTTTACCGTCAGAAGTTTCCATCTTCAGCCCTTCGTAGTTGTAGGCAGGGTTAAGCGCAAACCATCCGCTTTCTGCATTTACTTTTATGCATCCTGTCTGCTCTGAATAGCTTGTTTTGCAAGTGGCAACAAGCCCGTCCGGCATTTCCATTTGCCATGTGATGGTTTCTTCTATGTCTTTAAACTTTTCTTTGTCGCTTACAGGAAATGATTGTGCCGTTACTGCTACCGGTTGCATTCCTGTAATGTAGCAAACCGCCTGCAGGCAATATATGCCAACATCCATCAGCGGGCCACCGCCTGCTATTTTTTTGTCAAGCCGCCATTCTCCTTTTTGTGGTGTGATGCAAAAGGCGGTGTCTATACTTTTAATTTCACCATATATTTTTTCTTTTGCCAGCCGTATCATTTCTAAATTACAGGCATCATAGTGCAGCCGGTAGCCAATGGAAAGATTCTTGTTTGCTTTTTCAGCCGCTGCTATCATGGCATCACATTCCTCAGTTGATAAGGCCATTGGTTTTTCGCAAATAACATGTTTGCCCGCCTGAAAGCCCCGGATTGTGTATTCGGCATGTAGATGGTTGGGCAGAACAATGTAGATTATGTCAATATCAGGATTGGATACAATTGAATCGTAGTTGTCGTACGAGTAAATGTTTTTATCGGGAATGCCATACCGGTTCTGCCATGCAGGGACTTTTTCCGGACTGCCGGTAACAATGCCAGCGAGGTGGCATTGTTCCGTTTGTTGTAAAGCAGGTGCCAGCTGGTGGGTTGAATAATAGCCCAGGCCAACCAAAGCCACACCCAACCTTTTATCTGTGCTCATTGTTTCCAATTATCGGTAGTAAATGGAGAGGCTGGCAATCCTTCTTTGTTATACAGATTGCACCCTTCCGGGTTATCGGCCCAGGCATATTTTACTGCAACCGGTTGTTGTACCTCATCGCTCCAAACAACAAGTTTATTTTGGCGAATAGCCACATTTGCCTTTTTGTACCTGTTATCTTTTCCTGCAATAAAAAAATGATCGGGCTGTCCATTTTTAAAAACAAGTCCGCTGCCTGTATTGCTGAAACTGATGATGATTTTGTTTTCATCAACTTTCATTGATTGATACAAGGGACCCGATGCCACTAATTTTTTTTCACCATAGGATATTTTACGGGCCAGCAATGAAAGCCGGTATCCGGCATCTTTTTTATTCTCGGGATGAATATCATTCCATTCGCCTAAATCAATTGTTACAGCCATTCCTGTATTAGGGACTGATAGTGTTTGTAACTGAAGCTGGCGCATGGCGGCCCAATTACTGTTTAATTGCGGTAATGGAGAAGCCTGCAAAAAGTTAGGCAACTGCACATAGATAAAAGGAAAATTTCCCTTTTGCCATAGCCTCCGCCAATCCTCAATAAGCGTTTGCATCAGCTGACGGTAGTTTGCAGGATAGTTTGCATTGGTTTCACCCTGGTACCACAAAACTCCTTTTATTGGGAAGTTGGTTAACGGTGCAATCATAGCGTTGTGCAAACCACCCGGTTTCCAGCGGACAAAAGTGGTGGCAGGAGCAGGATCAACAGTAAAACCTCCCGGATGAAACTTCCATTCGCCTGATAGAGGGATAGTGTCTGTTACAGAAGTAAGTTCATATCTTTTATCGGGAACGAAGCCGCCATTGGCTGCCTTTTTAAGAATACGAACAGCGATAACATTTTCTCCTTCCTTTAAAACACCGGATGGGATTTCATAGCGGCGTGGCGGATATTGATAAGAGGTTGTGCCAATAAAGGTTCCGTTTATAAAAACCGAGTCAGCTTCAACAATTCTGCCCAATTCCAGTTTTGCGGGTTGCTTAACCATGGATGCAGGCACCAGGATTTTTTTTCTGAACCAGTAAACGGGTGTTATGCTATTATTATCGGACTTATCTGACAGCGATGCGGGAACTTGTATGGAAGACCAGTCTTTATCATCAAGGGCAGGATTTCTCCAGTTGTTTTTTATTCCATTATCTGCATTGTTTACGTTGCTTATCCATTTGTCACTTTCGATTTGTTGTTTTCTTTCAATATCTGTTATTGTTTTTTCGTCTTTGAATTTTTGCATCTCGTAGTAGTATTCCGGAAAATTCTTCAGTAGTGCTGTTTCACTGATCCATGCTTCGGCAGGGGAACCGCCAAGTGCTGCATTAATAATGCCGATGGGTACTTGATACTTTGCATAAAGTTCTTTGGCAAAAAAATAACCGATGGCAGTAAACTCTCCAATGTTTTGCGGAGTTGCCGGTTTCCAGGCTCCGGTTTCCACATCGGTTTCGGCATGATTAAAATTGTATTTATCCGGAACCAAAAACTGGCGGATAAAATTGTTATTTGCAGAGGCTATTTCATCTGCGTATTTGTATTTCAACCGGCCACTCATGGCTTGCTCCATATTACTTTGACCACTGCATAGCCATACATCGCCTATCAAAATATCGTTAAGAACAATCTTATTGCTGGCCGAGATAGTTAATGTGAAAGGGCCGCCTGCTTTTTGTTCAGGCAGCATCGCAAACCAGTTTCCTTGTTCGTCAGCGGTTGTATTATACTTTTTTCCCTTGAAAAAAATGGTGACTGGTTCCCCAGAAGAAGCCCATCCCCAAATTTTAAGTTTCGTATTTCTCTGTAATATCATTCCGTCGCTTATCAGCTTTGGCAGACGAACCTGTGAAAAAGAAACGGCTGTAAGCGACAACAGAAGGAATGTAAATACTTTTTTTTTCATCTGGTTACTTTAAAGAAGCAATATCAATTACAAACCGGTAATGAATATCACCTTTCAGCATTCTTTCGTAGGCTTCGTTGATTTGCTGCATAGTGATTACTTCCACATCAGAAGTAATGTTTTTTTCTGCGCAGTAGTCGAGCATTTCCTGGGTTTCCTTCATGCCGCCTATCATCGAACCAATGATGCTTCGCCGGTTGGTAATCAATGAAAAGGGGTTTACCTGTGGTTGTTCAGATGGCAGGCCAACAACCAGCAGTTTGCCATTTACATCAAGCAGATTGAGATATTTTTCATAATTATGGTTTGCAGAAATAGCATCAAGAATTACATCGAAATAACTGTTATGCTTCTGCATTGCTTCTTTATCAGTAGTAAGCAGGAAATGGTGTGCTCCCAGTTTTTTGGCGTCAGCTTCTTTAGACGGAGATGTGCTGAGAACTGTAACTTCTGCACCAAAAGACACGGCAAACTTAACCCCCATGTGCCCCAATCCTCCTAATCCGGCCACGGCTACTTTCATTCCGCTTGTTACTCCGGCATAGCGCAGTGGCGACCAGGTTGTAATGCCTGCGCACAGCAACGGCGCTACTGCTTTCAAATCAAGCGAGGAAGATACATGCAATACATATCTTTCGTCAACTACTATCTGCGTTGAATATCCGCCTTGCGCTATCGTCAGTCCATCCCGTTCCATTCCGTTATAGGTGCCGGTCATTCCTTCGGTACAATAGTTTTCAAGGTCATTCAAGCAGTTTTTGCAGGTGCGGCAGGAGTCAATCATTACTCCCACACCGGCAATATCGCCTTCTTTGAATTTAGTAACATGCTGGCCGGTTTTAATGACCCTGCCAACAATTTCGTGGCCGGGAACCATTGGATAAATGGAGCCGCCCCATTCGTTTCTTGCCTGGTGAAGATCGCTGTGGCAGACTCCGCAATACAGAATTTCAATTTGTACATCGTGTGGTCGCACTTCACGGCGGTTGAATTCAAAAGGAGCCAGCGGATCTATGGCATTAAAGGCGGCATAAGATTTTGTGTTATTCATCAGAGTATTGTTATTGTTTTACTGTTTACGTTTGAAGTCGTCTTGTTTTTAACACCGGGCTGTCCTCCGCCAATGCTAATAGTTACTTTTCCTTTGGGCTGATACAATTTCCCATCTTCGCTCACTAATGATAAATCTTCAGGTGTGATTGTGAATGAAATATTTTTTGATTCACCGGCTCTTAGTGCAATACGCTTAAAACCTTTTAGTACTTTAAGAGGAGCCGTGCCTTTTGCATTTTGATGTACAAGATATAGTTGGACTACTTCTTCGCCATCTTTGCTGCCTGTATTTTTTACAACAGTGCTAATAGCTACTTTCTTTCCTGCTGTAATTGAGGCAGGAGCATTTATCTTGCTGTAGTTAAAAGTGGTGTAGCTCAGACCATAGCCAAATGGATACAGCGCATCGCCTTTAAAGTAGCGGTAGGTGCGGTTCTTCATACTGTATTCGCTAAAACCGGGCAAATCTGTATCGCTTTTGTAAAATGTTACGGGCAACCTTCCTGCGGGATTATAATCACCAAACAACACATCTGCAATAGCTGTACCTGCAGCCTGCCCGCCATACCAGGCATTAATAATGGCCGGGATATTTTCATCTTCCCAGGGAATGGCAATGGCACTGCCTGTAAGCATAACAAACACTACAGGCTTGCCTGTTATTCTTAGGGCCTTCATCAGTTCTGTTTGTACAGATGGCAGCATGATGCTTGTCCGATCTCCGCCTTTAAAGCCTGGTACGGTTACCGGCATTTCCTCACCTTCGAGCTGTGGTGAGATGCCTCCGGCAAAAATAATAGCATCTGCATCTTTTAGTTTTTCGGCCAGTGCGGCAAAATTTGTTTTTACATAATTACCGGCGAAGAGTTTTACAGTGGCATCCCCTTCGCTTTGCCGGAAACTCATTTCGATTTTATAGGTAACGCCTTTTCTTACAGGCAGGTTAAACTGCTTGCTGCCCCATCGGTTCCGTTCCCACACATCCACCATAACACTGTCGTTTACGGTAATGCGATATCCGTCGTTTGCTTCGCTTTCAAAGTTCATCACTTCGTCTTTATCTGCCGTTATATAAGTTGTATATCTGGCAGAATAATGTGTTGACTTAATACCGGAATATGGTTCTTCACCTTCAGGCCAATGGTGATTGATTTCTTTTTCAATTTTGATAAGCACCGGCTGCCCTTCCAGTTTTTCATTATTGAAATATTCAGCTTTCACACCCGGTTTGCCATCGTACTGGTATAACGCAGTGATGTCTTTTCGCACCAGCAATGTATCGTTAGTGAAATTGATGGCTTTTTCATATACCACTTCCGCACCGTATCCTAATTTTTCTTTCAATCCCTGCAGTACTGACACCACTTTTGAAGGCATGCCATTATAATTTCCCAGTACTGCGATTGTATTATCTGCATTGGGGCCTACTATGGCAATCTTTTTTATTTTTTTGCTAAGGGGTAATGTATTGTTCTGGTTTTTCAGTAATACAATACTTTGCTGTGCCATTTTCAGTGCATGTGCTTTGTGTGCATCACTTTCTAAAACAGCAGAAGGTGTTTGGGCATACTTCACCATTGATGGGGGGTCGAACATGCCCAGGCGATAGCGGATTGTAAACAGCCGTTTCAGGGAAACGTCTAATTGTGATTCTTTTATCAATCCGTTTTTCACAGCATCAATCAGTGCCAGGTAAACGGTGCGGCCGCATTCCACATCGGTGCCATGTATTACTGCATCAATGGCAGAACTGGTAGAATCTTTATGTGTTTTATGGTAACGGAAAAAATCATCAATAGCCCAGCAGTCGCTTGTAACATAGCCAGTGAATTTCCACTGGTTGCGCAGAATATCGCTCATCAGCAAATCGCTGGCACAACAGGGTTGAGTATTAACTGCGTTGTAGGCGCACATCACACCAGCTACATCTGCTTTTGTTACCAGTTCTTTAAATGCAGGCAAATAGGTATCCCATAAATCATAAGCAGAAGGATTGAAATTATCAGAGTGCCTTGATGGTTCCGGGCCGCTGTGTACTGCAAAGTGTTTGGCACATGCTGCTGCCTGCAAATATTTATTATCGTTTCCTTGCAAGCCTCTTACAAATGCGGCACCGAGTTTGGCAGTGAGAAACGGGTCTTCTCCGTATGTTTCCTGGCCCCGGCCCCAGCGTGGGTCACGGAAGATATTAATATTAGGTGTCCAGTAGGTAAGGCCCATATACCGGTTGCCGGTTTTGTTGTTTTCAATCGCCAGGTTGTGAATGGCCCTTCCTTCCGTGGCTGAGAACTGAGCCATTAGTTTTAAAGAGTTGGTATCCCATGTGGCAGCCATGCCTATTGCCTGCGGATAGGATGTTACTTTATAAGGCGTCCTCGCCACACCGTGCAGCACTTCATTCCACCAATCGTAGGCCGGAATGCCCAATCGTGGAATTGCAGGAGTGGCATTCAGCATCTGGTTTACTTTTTCTTCCAGCGTTAGCCGGCTTACCACATCGTTCACCCTTTGCTCAACAGGTAAGTTGTAGTTCCACATAGGAAATGACTTGTAATCCTGTGCTGAACTTTTTAAAGCGGTTGCCAGCATGAAGATGTAAATAAACTTTCTCATTATTATGATTTTGTACAAACTGCAAGGCGCAGGTAAGGGTTAAAAAGTTTGATCTTATTTGTAGGGATTAATCACAATTATTTTCCCGTCAGCATCATGTGCCAGTTCTGTTACTTTTACACAACGTAAATGAGTAACTCCTTTACTCAAACTACTGTCGTGGTAAAACAAATACCATTTGCCGTTAAACTCACATATGGAATGGTGAGATGTCCATCCGACAACAGGTTCTAAAATTCTTCCACCATAAACAAAAGGCCCATAAGGATTATCACCAACAGCATAGCACAAATAATGTGTGTCACCGGTTGAATAAGAAAAATAGTACTTGCCATTGTACTTGTGCATCCAGGAGGCTTCGAAAAATCTTCTGTCGTTATCTCCCTGAAGTAATGGTTTACCATTTTCATCAAGGAAAACAACATCTTTCGGTTCTTCAGCAAATTCTGATAAGTCGTCCGTAAGCATGGCAACCTTGGCACACAATGCAGGCTCATCTGCTTCGGGCAAAAAGGCAAGAGGGCTTTCCGGCTGTTCGCTTTTGAAAATTCCGGTTCTCCAGCGTTGCAACTGACCGCCCCAAATGCCGCCAAAGTATATATAGTAACTTCCATCACCGTCTTTAAAAACGGCGGGATCTATTGAGAAACTGTTCTTAATGGCTTCCGGCTGTGGTACAAACGGGCCAGTTGGAGAATCGCTTATGGCAACACCAATACGGAAAATTCCATCATATCCTTTGGCAGGGAAGAATAAATAATATTTACCATCTTTCTCGGCTGCATCAGGTGCCCACATTTGTTTTTCAGCCCAGGGTATATCTTTTACATGCAAAGCCGTTCCATGGTCAGTTGCTTCTGTATCGAAAGGAGAATTCATGGATAGTATATGATAGTCTTCCATGGCGAAATGGCTTCCTAAGTCATCAAAGGCATCGCCTGCGTCAATATCATGTGACGGGTAGATATATATTTTCCCGTTGAAGACATGTGCAGAAGGGTCGGCGGTGTAAATATGTTTTACAAGCGGTTGTGAGATGGCCCTGCGGTTCAGGTCATCAAAGTCAATATGATTGATTGGCTCTTCGGGCATAATGAAGTTTTTATTATTAAATTCTGCGTTGTTTTAAATCACTTTCAATTTGCAGTTCCATTTTTTTATCTATTTTATAAAAAAACAGCAGTGCGACAGCAATAAGAAAAGGTATGGCCGGGTAAATACTGATAAGCATTTTAATGCCGTTAATAGCAGTTTCTGTCTGTTCTGTTGCGCTGGGCGCATAATTATATTTTGGCAGTATCCATAATATTAATGCACTTCCAACACTTAATCCTGCTTTCAATCCTACCATCATGGCTGAAAATATAATAGCTGTGGCCCTTCTGTTATTCTTCCATTCGCTGTAGTCTGCCACATCGGCGATCATTGTCCATAAAATGGGAGTACTGATGCCGTAGAAAAATCCATGCAGGATTTGTGAACCGAATATTATGCCAATGGATTTTGGAGGGAAGAAATAAAAGAAAATGATGAACAATGTTGAAATAAACAGCGAAGCCATGAAAACATTTCGCTTGCCATACCTGTTTGCAAACCAGGGAGAGATCATTATACCAATTAATCCCATTAAAATGCCTCCACCGTTAAAAACGCCTAAGCCCAATGCCGTATCACTTTCAAAAGTGGGAAGAAACTTCTTGAAAGGTTCAAGAAAGTTTGTGAGTTCGTCTTGGTCCACATAATTCTGAAGGTAATAAACATAGGAGCCGCCTTTTAATGCAAGAGTTATGAAAATTAATATTGTAACTATGAGCATTATTATCCAGGGCCTGTTCTTTCCAAGGTCTAATAGGTCTTTTATTAAAGTTGATTTTTGCTCTGGCTTGGGTATTATCCTTTCTTTGGTAGTAAGAAAGCAAATGATGAGCATGATGGTTCCGGTAATAGCCATCACCGTCATTACTTTTGAAATGCCCACTTTCATAGCTTCGGCATCTGTGCCACCACCTGCTTTAATAATGAAATTGTACATAAATACCTGTACAAAAAACTGGGCAAACATTACAGCCACAAAGCGATAAGAACCCAGGCTGTTGCGTTCTTTCATGTCACCGGTAATTACGCCGCTTAAAGCACCGTAAGGCAGATTGTTGGCAGCATACAATAATAACAAGAGGGCATAGGTAACTACTGCGTAAATAACTTTACCCTGGTAAGCAAATCCCGGTGTTCTGAAGGCCAGCAGTGAAACAACTCCCAACGGAACAGCCGTCCACAAAATCCAGGGACGAAACTTACCCCATTTACTTTTTGTCCTGTCAGCAATAGCACCCATTATCGGATTAAAAGCAAACGCAGCTATCAGTCCCACAATCAGGGTTAAAGCAGAGGCATGTTCTGGTTTTAATCCATAAATATTCAGGTAGTAATAAGAAATCCATGTAACTAATGTTTGAAACACCAGGTTGGCAGCAAGGTCTCCTAAGCTATAACCGACCTTTTCGAGTACGGATAGTTTTTGTGATTGGTTGTTCATTGTTATTATTTAGAAGAATTAGAAAGCTTTTTTTACAGATGGCTTTGTTTTGGTTTCAATTACTTTAAAGAAAGCAGGCTTGGGCTTAAACTCACGGTCAAACAGCAGAGGGTAGTTTGTCCTTCCTTTAATTGGCCAGTCGTTCAGCCAGCTTTGCCCGTCGTTAACACCCCAAAAAGTAACACGGCTTATTTTGTCTTTATGTTTCAGAAACAGGTTAAAAAGAGCTTCATAGCTTTCTGTTAATTTAACCTGTACAGAATCTGGCAGACCATTTATGTATGGATTCATTTTTGCAGAATACTCTGCTTTCAGGTTTACATCGGCTGCATCTCCGTCCCAGGGATTTGGTATCACACCTAAATCTAACTCTGTGAACATAACTTTTACTCCTAACGTTGCATACTCTGCTATACTTTCTTCAATGTCTTTCAGCGGTACTTTACCCGCCCGCCAGTGACCTTGTATGCCCACACCATCAATGCGTATGCCTGCTGCTTTCAGTTTTTTTATAATAGCAATGGCGCCGGCCCTTTTCTTTGGTTGTTCTATGTTATAGTCATTATAATACAATTCGGTGTTGGGGGCAGCTTTTTGTGCAAGCCGGAATGCTTCTGTTATATAATCTTCACCCAGTTTTTCAAGAAAAACAGATTGACGAAGTGAACCATCTTCGTTCAGTGCTTCATTTACTACATCCCATCCTTTTATTTTCCCATCATATCGGGATGCTATGGTGTTTATATGTTCTCTGAAGAAAATGGCGAATGAATCTTTTGATTGTATCTTTCTTACGAATGGTGCCAGTTGGCTATGCCAGATAAGTGTGTGCCCATAAACGGGGATATTGTATTGCTTTCCGTATGCTGCTATTTTATCGGCCAGTGTAAAATCATATTTATCCCATTCAGGATGAATGATTTCACACTTCATAATATTTTCGGGAGTAATAGCATTAAACTGCTGCGGGACAAGTGCGGCAGCATTTGGCTCTTTTTCTTCAATTTGTTCTGCGTTGAGTGCAGCTCCAATCTTGAATTCTTTCTGGAAAGTTTCTTTTAGTGAAGGAAATTCTGTACCAGAGGTTATTTTGTTGCTTTCGTTGCAGCCGGCTAATAAAAAAAATAGTGCTGCTGTTAACCCGGATGAAAGTTTATATATCATAGTGTTTTTTTTGTGCAGAAATGTTGCCTGACAAGAGGATGCAGTTATTATTACGGTCAATAGTATTGTATCGCTTCATTAAGAGCAATTGAAGAAAGAGGCTATTGGGCAAAATCATTTTTTTCATACACATGGCATTCAAGAACCCCAATCGGGCCTTCGCTTTTCACAATAGCTGTTCTCCTTGTTTTGTCCGGTAAGTTAATTGCCGGGTGCAAAGGGGAACTTCAAATTTTTATAATACTCCAGCGTTCTTCCCGGTTGTTCATATATGACAGGAATCGGCTTTTTGCTGAATGTCTGGAAATACAACAAACAGGCATTGCGCCACCACTCCGCTTCATCATATTGTATGCCCAGCAGTTGCTTTACCTGTAAATATCTTTCTGCATCCACAAATTGCTTCAGGTTGTTCCAGGTGTTTTGCATTTGTTTCACCTTTTCTGTTCCGCTATAATACTTATAGCAAAGTTCGTCCCATAATGTGCGGCCACTTTTCATTTTATAACCCCAGGCAACATGATGAAACCACAACAAATATTTTTCATCAGTCGTATTTGTGTTTTCCCATTGTTTTCTTGCATCCGGGTGATATTGTGTTAATGCGTTACTTCCGGTAACAGTACGATTAAAGCCAATGCCAGTGCTATCAGCTTTGTGATAGTAAGCAGGATTCCATTCAGGTCTGCTCAGGTCACTTACCCAGGGTGCCGGACCATAGTGATGGCCAGTGCCCATTATATGATGCAGGCCTAACGGATTCATATAATCAACCATTGTTTCCCTGCTTTGAAGCATTAGGCTTTTCGCCGCATTCACAAAGGTTTTATTGTTAGTGAAAGTCATTTGTAACCATTCTTCTGCAATAGCATCGCTGCCAAGACTGTAATCCCAGCAAAGCCGGCCGTAAGCATACCAGTTCGCCTGTGCAAAAGGATGACCACACCAGTTGATATCATTGCCAATATTGGACACACCGGCCATGCCGGTCAGACTGTGGTTGTCGATACTTCCATCAATTACGTTTGATACTGTACTGCCTTTGCCTTTACAGTAAGTATCACTTTCCAGCACTTCTTTATACATTGGTGCTAAGTAAACGAGGCTTGTTCCCTGGCCGGTGTATTCCTGCGTAATTTGAAATTCCATCATCAAAGGCGTTTTGGGCATGGCACCAAATAACGGATGGAAAGGTTCTCTTGGCATAAAATCAATGGCACCGTTTTTTACCTGTACCATTATATTGCTTTTGAATTGGCCATCAAGTGGCACAAAATCGTCATAAGCCTGTTTATGCCTGTCAACAGGATTTTCTGCAGCATACACAAATGCCCTCCATATAACCACACCATTATATGGTGCTACCGCATCTGCAAGCATATTTGCCCCGTCGGCATGTGTCCGTTTATAATCCTGCGGACCGGGTTGTCCTTCGCTGTTGGCTTTTACAAGGAAGCCGCCAAAATCGGGGATTAAAGAGTAAATTTCTTTTGCTTTTTGCTTCCACCAGTTTTGAACGTCTTTATCTAACGGGTCAGCAGTTTTCAAGCCGCCAATTTCAATAGGGGCACTAAACCGGGCTGTCAGATATACTTTGATTCCGTATGGCCGGAATACATCTGCCAGGGCTTTTACTTTCTGCAAATATGGGGCTGTAAGGATTGTTGCGTTGGCATTTACGTTTGTTAATACAGTGCCGTTTATACCAATGGATGCATTTGCCCTTGCATAATCAATATATCTTTTATCTATATAACCGGGCAGTTTGTGCCAATCCCAAATACTAAATCCGGCATAACCCCTTTCAACAGTGCGGTTGAGGTTATCCCAATGGTTGAGGAGGCGCAGTTTTAGTTTGGGGGCCGAAAGAATATTAAGGTTGCTGATGTTTTGTTCTGTTTGCATAAGCCGCAGCAAATGGGAAACGCCATACAGTAAACCAATCTCAGTGTTGGCCGTGATAGTTGTTAGCTGTTTAGTTTTTACAGTTTTGCTGCTGATAATGTACCCTTCCTGGCCAATGCTGTCAAGAATAATTGAATTATTTCCGTTTCCATAAATATAATTCGCCACTCCTATTAACAAGCCAGAATTAGTATTTTGATTATTGATGAAGGATGGTGATAGCTTCAGCATACCTTGCGAAGCTCTTGTTAGTTCCTCCTTTATTATCTGGATTGTGGCCGAATTGCCTTTCAGGTTTATTTGTTGCAGCAGGGTACGACAAGAGTTGAGCAGTGTTTTATTTTCAACAGGCTTATACCGCAGCCATAAATCATAACCAGTTTCTGCAGAGGCAAAAACTGTAAAAAAGGCAACTAATACTATGGCAAGTACTTTTTTCATTTGTTGCAATTGTTTATGAACAGACAATTTGCCAATAATAATGTCAGCCCATTTGTTTGTGTCTTCAATTTTCTGAGAGACTCTTCTTTCGTACAGACGATTCCCTGATTATAAGTTCACTATTCACAATAATCCTGTTAGTAGTGCCGATATTGCCAACCCCATTCAGATGATTTATCAGGTTGCGGGCTGATATTTCACCCATATCCTTACCCGGGTAATTGATAGTTGTGAGCTGGGGATCAACAATCTTGCTGATGGTATCGTTGTTGAACCCAACCATTGCAATATCTTCAGGAACTCTTATTCCGTGGCGTTTTAGTTCCTGCATACACACGGCTGCCTTAAAATCATTGGTAACAAATAATCCGTCGGGCAGTGGTTTCATCTTTAGTATTTCATGTGCAGCATCCAGGGCACTTTTCTCACTCAGGTCTTTGACCAGCACTAGTTTTTTATTGTATTCAATACCTGCATCAAATAAAGCATCGGAATAGCCTCTGTGACGCTGGGCGTAAACGTTTCGCATCAAATTGGCTGTTAACATAACAATCCGCTTGCATCCCTGCTCGATCAGATGCTGTGTGGCAATATAGCCGCATTTATAGTTGTCAATAATTACATGGGTTCTTTCGCTGTTTTCATCTACCCGGTCAACAAAAACCACTGGTATATTTTTTTCAAAAAACTGGTTGAAGTGGTCAAGGTCTTTTGTTGTAAAGGAGAGGGAGGCGATTACGCCGTCCACCCTTTTATGAAAAAGATTGGTGGCATTGGCCACTTCCTTTTCATAGCTTTCGCCGGAGTGGGCTATAAGAATATCATAGCCGGCTTCGGTAGTAACGGCTTCAATTCCCGATAAAACCGATGTGATGAAATTGCTGTTCAATTCATGCAGCAACACCCCAATTGTATGCGACTTTTGACGGCGCAGATTACTGGCAAAATTGTTATGCCGGTAGCCCAGGGCTTTGGCTGTTTCCTGAATCTTTTTTCTGGTGTTTTTGCTAATAGCCGGGTGGTCTTGTAAAGCACGGCTTACCGTGGCGGATGAGACGTCCAGTTTTTGGGCAATATCGTATATGGTAACGTCTTTTTTCACTTTCATAATGTAATCGGTTGCAGTCTTTTATCACTGGCCGGGTAGTATAAAAATACTCAAATTAACCGATTGGTAAAACTAATATTTTTCGTGTATCGTTCATTTTTCACTATATAAATATATAAAAGTAAATCCCCCCTTACTCATTTTATGGCTTATGAATAATATAGCCAGCCAGGTAAGTGAGCCATTTTGGATGGCGAAAATAAAAATTTTATGCAATCGGTTGCAATTTTAAATAAAATTTCTATTTTCGCTCCGGATGCTCAGGAAAAAAGGGCATCCGCCTCCAAAAAACTTGCTGCTGTATGAAGAAATGGAATCACATTTTGATTATCCCCGATAACCGTGTTTGCGGTCATTTCCCCCTCCATTTAAGTTCATCTGCGGCTATCATTCTGTCACTTCCAAAAAAAGACATATGAAACAAACTGCAAAAATGACGAAACGATTGCTGCGGCTTTTGGGTGTAGTCCAGTTTTTATTGCTGGCCGGCCTTGCCATGGCACAAAACATTACTGTAAAAGGCCGGGTGCTAAAAGATGACGGACAGCCGGTACAAAAAGCTTCAGTACTTGTAAAGGGTACAACCAATGGTACCACAACAGATGATAATGGTGGTTTTACTATCTCCGTTCCGGGAAATGGAACGTTGGTGATTTCGGCTGTTGATTTTTTATCTCAGGAGGTAAAAGTAAATAACAGGACAAACCTGAGTGTAAAGCTGCTTGCTGCCGATAAAAGCCTTGAAGGTGTTGTTGTGATTGGTTATGGAACACAGCGCAGACGGGATGTGACTGGTTCAGTTGCCTCTGTGAATGAAAAAGCCTTGCGTGAAGTGCCAGTGGCAAACCTGCAGCAGGCTTTGCAAGGAAGGGCTGCCGGATTAGAGGTACAAAGAGTAGGCACAAAGCCGGGCTCAGGTGCGGTAATACGTATCAGGGGCGAACGTACCATAAATGGCTCCAATGACCCACTGATTATCCTGGATGGTATCCCGTTTGAGGGAGGCAGTTTGAATGATATCAACCCCGACGATGTAGCGTCTGTGGATATACTGAAAGACGCTTCTGCAACCGCTATATATGGATCCAGGGGTTCTAATGGTGTAATACTGATAACAACCAAGAAGGGTAAGCCCGGCGAGTCACGACTCACTTATAATGGATATTATGGCATTACATCAGTAAGAACTAAGTATAATGTACTGAATGCACAGGAATACATTGCTATGAGGGACATGACCAATATCAATCCTTATATGGCAGAAGAATTAGTTTCAAAAGCGAATGGAACAGAAACTAACTGGCAGGACCTGATGTATCAAAATGGATATGTAACTGATCATAATTTAACTATATCCGGTGGTACGGCCGGTGGCAGCACCTACTCTTTGGGCGGTGGCTATTATAAAGAAACCACTGTAATGCCCGGGCAGGACTTTAGCAGATATTCACTAAAAGCAACGATTGATGCTAAAATAGGCACAAGGTTTAAAGTGGGTTTAAATACGATGAATACATTAGGGCTTACCAATGGTTCTCAATTCAACAACCCTATGTTTCCCATTATCACTTTAAGTCCGCTGATGCCAGCTTATGATACTGCTGGTGGCCTGGTATTATCACCAACCGGTAATACTACAGACAGGGTTAGTCAATACAATCCCCTTTTGTTAAAAAATGGAGATAAGAACCAATACATTGATAAAGTTCGCCGCTTAAGGACTTTTAACACTCTTTATGGCGAAGCACAACTGACCAAAGGCTTAAAGTTCCGGTTAAATGTAGGCCTGGATTACAGGCAGCAGGAAAACGATCAGTTTCAAAAGTCTGATAAAGCTACTTCTCCAAGTTATTTCAGGGCCAAGAAAGGGAACACCGCAAGTGTGAATAATGGCGAAGGTTATGGCTATACCCTGGAGAATATTCTGACCTATGATAAAACGATAGGCAAACATAAATTTACGTTTACCGGTTTATACAGTTTCCAGGAAGACCGGAGCCACAGCACTTCTGTAAGTAAAGATTCTATTGACGAGGATTTTATTCAGTTCTACAACCTGGGACAGGCAAATGCATCGAACAGTGTAAAACCGGTTATTAGTGGTTCAGAAACCACTTACGCATTGGAATCCTATATGGGAAGGGTGAATTATAGCTTTGATGACAGGTTTCTTGCTACGCTTACGTACAGGATAGATGGCTCATCAAGATTAGCCCCGGGCAATAAATACAAGCATTACCCTGCGGCAAACCTGGGTTGGATAATTACTAAGGAAAAATTTATGCAGCAATTTAAATTTGTGGATCTGTTTAAGCTGCGTATTGGTTATGGTCAAACTTCAAACCAGTCCATAGCACCTTATGCTTCTTTAGGTCTGGTATCGCCCTATAATTACAATGGCTATTCAAGCCCATCTGTGCCGGGCGGCACCATACGTTACAATTTTGGCCCCTCTACTATAGTTACAGGATATAACCTGGTTAACCTGCCCAATCCAAACCTGGACTGGGAATATACCAAGGCAACGAATATTGGATTAGACTTTGGTTTTCTGAGCAACAGGATTAGCGGGAGTATAGAATGGTATAAGACCAACACCAATAAAATACTGTATGGGATTCAATTGCCGGCAACATCAGGTGTAACAGGCTCATTTACGACAAACATTGGCGAAATGGAAAACAAAGGATTTGAGTTTACGCTTAGTACGGTAAATGTAAGGTTGCATAACGGGTTTACATGGTCAACAGATTTAAACCTGTTTGCCAACCGTAATAAGTTGCTCAAATTGACTGATGGATTTTCTAAGAATATTGCGAGTCAGTTATTCATAGGTGAGCCGTTAACTGCTATATACGATTATAACAAAATTGGAATCTGGCAGACCAGCGAAGCGGCACAGGCAGCCAGCTTTGGTTACCTGCCAGGGGATATAAAATTTGAAGATGTAAATGGCGATGGTAAAATTGACGCCAATAATGACAGGAAAATAATTGGAAGCAGTGAGGCAAAAATTCAGGGAGGGTTAACTAACCGGTTTGTCTATAAAGGTTTCGATTTGTCTTTTGTAATGTATGCCCGTTTTGGTGGTTTATTGATTAGCCAGATTCACCAGCCTTATGCTGCGTATGTAAATCTATCCGATGGGTTAAGAAATACTATTAAAACAGATTACTGGACACCCACCAACCCATCCAATGAGTTTCCGGTGGCAGGGTTCACGGTTCGTACAAGAATTGCCGGCACTTCAGCGCCACTTGGCGAGTCAACCATGGGATATTATGATGCAAGTTTTATTAAAATGCGGAGCATTAACCTGGGATATACCATCAGTTCCAAATTAATAAGCAAACTGAAGTTGCAGTCTGTAAGGGCTTATGTGTCTGTTCAAAATCCGTTTGTGCTCTATTCTCCTTATATGCGTGACGCAGGAGGGGTTGACCCTGAAGCAACTGGTTTTGGAAATCAGGGTATTCAAAATCCGGGCAATTTATCTAGCAGGGCACTTACCATTGGTTTAAACACACCGCCAACCCGGTCGGTAAACTTTGGAATCAATCTAACTTTATAATCTTATTAATATTTAGTACGATGAAAAAAATAATTAATAAATCAGCAGTAACACTTGCCTGTATGGTCTTATTGGCTGGCATTGGCTGCCAAAAAAGACTGGAGGAAAGTCCTAAAACTGTTTTTACCATTGAGTATTTAAAAACAGCAGCAGGGCTTCAGTCAGGTACTTATGCACTTTACTCCGGCATGCGTTATTTATACGGTCCGCAAGGGGCTATTTTAACTGCCAACTCTGGCACCGATGAATGGACTTTGGGCGATCAGGGTGTTAACAACGGGCAAGGCCTTGGTGCATATACACTTAACTCTACACATGGTGACATCTTAACCCCGTGGAACCGTAGTTTTAATAATATTAACCTGGCTAATGGTATTATTCAGTTTGCTCCGGACATTCAAATGGATGCTGCAACTAAAAAAACCATTGTAGCCGAAGCCCATTTTTTCAGGGCCCTCTACTATTTTATTTTGGTACAACAGTTTGGTAAAGTGCCTGTTGATTTTGGAAGCGGTGATTATCAGTTTAATCAAAATCCGTTTCAGGGTTTTAACCGTTTAGATGCCGACTTGCTTAAAAAGAACTATCAATTAATAATTGATGATTTTACTTATGCAACCCAAAATTTGCCAGCAACCCGCCCTGCATCAGGCGGATTTTATATTTATAAATCGGCGGCATATCATTTTTTGGCAAAAGCATATTTATTCAGGGGATATAGCTCAGTAAAGCAGACTACAGATTTTAAATCAGCATGGGATGCAGCAAAATATGTGATAGATAACCAGGCAACACTTGGCGCAGGGCTATTGCCTGACTATGCCGATGTTCATAAAGAGGGAAATGACTACAACAAGGAAATTCTGTATGCTGTTGAACGTATTCCTGGGAATCCTTTCGATAATGAAACAAATGATGTAAGCAGTGAGTTTGCAGGTAAAGGAAACCAAATGTGCAACTTTTTCAATGCAAATTATCAAAACAATGTAACCATCACATTGCCCAGCGGCAGTGGTGCATTTCCTTGCGACAGGGTATTGCAATACATGAGGCCATTGCGTCAGTTAGCACCTAACCAGTGGTTATATGATTCAGCTTTTGCAGATAAGAAAAATGACAGCAGGTACGATAACACCTTCAGGACAGTGTGGCTGGCTACAAATAATAACTGCGCTACAGCCGGTGTAAGCACAGGTGATACGGCTTATTTTCTGGCACCAAGCAAGGCTTATGCGGATTCGTTAAGGGTATTGGGAACCAAGAAATATAAAATTCTGGACCCCACACAATTTTATCTGCCATCCCGCACAGGATTTCAATTATATCCTGCCATTAAAAAGTTTGATGATACCAAAAGGGCTGCTGTTAATGATGGTTCTGGCCGTCCTATTGCAGTTGCCAAGCTGTCAGAGGTATATTTGGAAGCGGCTGAAGCTGCAATAATGGATGGACGCCCTGCAGATGCATTGCCTTTAATACTGACTCTTCGTACAAGGGCAGCCTATCGTTCCACTCTTTCTCCAGCTATACTTGCGGAAAGGGTTGCAATAATGACCAACAAGAATACCGGTACACCCAATGCCCCGGTATTAGTACCTTTTACAGCAGCAGATATGACGCTGGATTTTATAATGACGGAACGCAGCAGGGAACTGTGTGGCGAAAACCTGCGTTGGGCGGATTTGGCTTGCAGGAACCTGTTGGTGGAATATGTGAAAAACAGGAACCGGAATTTAATTGCAGCGCCTAATGTGCAGGCATTTCATGTCCTGCGGCCAATACCACAAAGCCAGTTAGATGCGTCAGTGGCGATAACCAATCCGTCGCAATATCAAAACCCGGGGTACTAAAAAATATCAGTATTAACTTAAAAGTACTAATGATGAAAAAAGCAATAAATAAGGTAATTCTCCCAGCGGCATTTGCAGCGCTTATCCTGAGTGCCTGCAGCAAAATGAAAGATGTGGGGGTGTTAAATACCAATGATTATTCTGACACTGCAACAGCGATAAAAGATGCTGCAGATATTCCTGTTGGGGTGGCTGTTGACTTCCCCACAATGATTAATAATGCTGCCTATTCAGCTATTGTGAAAAGGGACTTTGACCGTGTTACATTTGGTTATCACATGAAGCATGGCGCTATCGTTAAAGACAACGGAACAATGGATTTTACCAACACCGATGCATTGGTTGCGGCTGTTGGTACAATGGATATCTTTGGTCATACATTGGGCTGGCATGCCAACCAAAATGCCACATGGCTTAAGAGTTATTCGGGCTTGGTAATTCCGGCAGCGGTAGAACTTTTAGCGAATCCCGGTTTTGAAACTGGTACACTTTCCAACTGGTCAACCTATAATGCGCAAAATGGATCAACAGTAACTGCTACTACCACGGCAAGTGAAATACGTACAGGCACAAAAGCCATGAAGGTGGTTGCAAACGTTGGAGAACCGTCCAATCAATGGAAAGTACAGGTGGCAAGTGATTTGTTTGCTACTGAATCCGGAAAACAATATGCCATTACTTATTATGTAAAGGCTGCTTCAGGAACAGGCTCCATCAGGATGTCAACTCAAACAAGCGGTGGCGGCAGTGCTCAATATCAGGGCGACCAGTCAATACCTTCTTCTGGATTTACCTTGATTACATGGACTATCACAGCAAACTCACCACAGACAAGAATATTGTTTGATATGGGTGCCAGCGTTAGCACCTATTTTATTGATGATGTTAGTGTGAAAGAAGTAATACCTGCACCGTCAGGATCTCAGATAGCTCTTAAACTGGATACTGCACTGGGTACATTTATTACAACAACCGTTAACAGATATAAAGCAAAAGTTAAAGCATGGGATGTGGTAAATGAATTGCTGGATGATAACGGAAACCTGCGCAACAATGCAAACAGCCCTACGCCTTCAGGTGCTACTGACTGGCTGGTTTGGTCAAATTATCTTGGTAGGGATTATGCTTACAAGGCTTTCAAGTATGCAGAAGCCGCCGATCCAACTGCCGTTCTGTTTATTAATGATTACAACCTTGAGTCGAAGCCCGTTAAGCTTGATTCACTTATCAAAATGGTAAATGAACTGAAAAGCCGTGGTGCAAAGGTTGATGGTATCGGTACACAAATGCACATTACGAGGTTTACCACCTATGACGGAATAGATAAAATGTTCCAGAAACTTGCGGCCACAGGCTTAAAAATCCATGTTTCCGAGCTGGATGTTAAGATCAACCCCGGTGCAGTTACAACCTATTCGTTAACCCCGATGGAAGAAAATTATCAGGCCCAGATGTATAATTATGTTGTTGCTTCGTATTTGAGAAATATACCGAAAGCACAGCAGTTTGGTATTACAGTTTGGGGTGTAACAGATAACACCAGCTGGATTTACAACAATGGTAAGGAGTTTCCATTGCTGTATAATTCCAATTATGGCAGAAAGCAGGCGTATGCGGGTGTAGTTAATGCATTCAAAGGAAAACCATGATATAGAGTCTGATGAAAAGACCGGAATTTAGAATTTTGTTTTTGCCCGTATTGTTATTCTGTGCATGTATAACAAAAGCACAGAATAACAATTCCGGGATCAGCCTGTATAAAGGTGATGGGCATACACAGTTAATGGTTGAAGGAAAACCCTTCCTCATATTAGGAGGAGAGCTTGGAAACTCAACCGCATCCAGTGTGGACTACATGAAACCGTACTGGAAGCACCTGAAAGAGATGAACCTGAATACAGTTTTACTGCCGGTATATTGGGAACTGATGGAACCGGAAGAAGGAAAGTTTGATTTTTCGGTTGTGGACAGTATGATAATTTCAGCAAGAGGTCATGGTTTTAAACTTGTATTACTCTGGTTTGGTTCGTGGAAAAACAGCATGAGTTGTTATGCACCGTTGTGGATGAAGACAAATTCAAAACGCTTTCCCCGGACCAACGATACAGTTAGTCGCAGTCAGGAAATATTTTCTGTGTTTGGAAAAGAAACCCTTGAGGCAGATAAAAAGGCTTTTGCCGCACTTTTGAAACATATCAGGGAAACTGATGTTGCCAAAACCGTAATAATGGTGCAGGTGGAAAATGAAATTGGAATGCTGCCCACTTCAAGGGAATTTTCAAAAATTGCCGATGGCTATTTCAATTCAAAAGTTCCGGCAGAACTGATGAGTTATCTTCAAAAAAACAAAATTAAACTTGTGCCTGAGCTTAAGGCCAGGTGGGAACAGGAAGGATTCAGAACTAATGATACCTGGAAAAACACTTTTGGAGAAGGGCTTGCAACGGATGAAATTTTTCAGGCATGGTATTACGCAAAATATACCCATGAGGTGGCGGCAGCGGGTAAGAAGGAATATAATTTGCCCATGTTTGTTAACGCAGCTCTGCCACGGCCCGGAAAATTACCGGGACAATATCCAAGTGCAGGTCCATTGCCGCACTTAATGGATATCTGGCAGGCGGCAGCGCCATCTATTGACTTGCTAAGCCCGGATTTTTACAACCCGGATACTAAATACTGGTGCGATTTATACAACCGGAGCAACAACAGGTTGTTCGTACCCGAGATGAGGTTTGACGAGACCTGTGCCGCAAAAGTTTTTTTTATAATCGGACATTATAAAGCAATCGGATTTTCACCGTTTGCAATTGAAGAAGAACAAAAGGCATCAGTCTCTTTAAAGAAAAGCTACGATGTGTTGCATCAGCTGTCACCAACCATTGCTGAAAGGAAATGGCAGAACATGGATGGTTATTTGCTTGATAAGACAAATAAGTATTCACAGTCGCTCATGGGAACATACAAGGTGTCAGTATCTCATTATAACACGATGAGCTGGGCCAGTGAAGCAAAAGACTCAGTATGGACAACTACTGGTGGTATTGTAATGCAAACGGCTTCCGATGAATTTATTGTGGCGGGGACCGGCCTGGTGGTAACATTTGAAGATACTGACATGGCTTTTGTAACAAATATTGCATCTGCGGACGAAGTCTTCTATAAAGATGGGAAAGAAATAAAAAGACGGAGAATGAATGGTGATGAAGACCATCAGGGAAGACATATTCGATTTCCAGTTGGAGAGTGGGGTATTCAAAAGGTGAAATTGTACAAAAGCCCGGCAGACATAAATAATTAAAACTAGAAAGGAAAAACAGAAAAAATTGAACAATAAGCAGTGAACCCTGAAAGCGGTAATCAGAATTGTTTTAACAAGGCAATAAGCAGAGCAGTTCTTACATAGCAATCGTCAGAGGGGTGAATTCTTTCATCCCTCTTTTTTTCTCACTAACTTTGAACAAACCGGAATGTTATTACTTGGATTAGATATAGGTACATCATCAATAAAGGCTTCTGTAGTTGATTCAAACAACCTTCATTGCATTGCTTCGGCTCAATATCCCGAAACAGAGGCAGAAATAATTGCTGTAGAGTCCGGTTGGGCTGAACAGTCACCTGAAAAATGGTGGGAACATGCACAACTGGCTATTCTGAAACTCCATGCACAAAAAAAATACAACCCTGATGCTATAGCTGCAATAGGCATTGCCTACCAGATGCACGGACTGGTGGTGGTAGATAAACAACAGCAGGTTTTGCGAAACAGTATTATCTGGTGCGACAGCCGTGCTGTTGAAATTGGCGATAAGGCTTTTGCAACTATTGGCAGGGAAAAGTGCTTACGGCACCTTCTGAATTCACCCGGCAATTTTACCGCCTCAAAGCTTGCCTGGGTGAAAGAGAATGAGCCGGACTTATACAGCAGGATTTACAAAATCATGCTGCCAGGTGATTTTATCAGCATGAAGCTTACCGGCGAAATTACTACAAGCATATCAGCGCTTTCAGAAGGTGTATTCTGGGATTTTCAGGAGAACGGACTGTCAAAAGATGTATTTGCGTATTTCGGCATCAGCCCCTCTTTTATACCGGAAATAAAAGAGGTGTTTGCTGAACATGGGAAGGTTACTGCTACGGTTGCTTCAGCACTTTCTTTGAGAGAAGGGATACCGGTTACGTATAAAGCAGGCGACCAGCCCAATAATGCTTTATCGTTGAATGTACTGGAGCCAGGAGAAGTGGCAGCTACAGCAGGAACATCCGGAGTGATTTATGGTATAAGCGACCAGCTTACTTACGACAATGAATCAAGGATTAACAGTTTTGCTCATGTCAACCATAGGGCCTCCTCTCCTTCGGAGAGGGTTGGAGGAGAAGTAAGAGTAGGCGTACTGCTTTGCATAAATGGAACGGGAATCTTAAACCGTTGGGTGAAAAATATTACAGGGAATAAATACAGTTATACACAAATAAACCAATTGGCCGGAGAGGTGGCACCAGGAAGTGATAGTCTTACAGTATTGCCTTTTGGTAATGGTGCCGAACGGATGCTTAATAATAAAAATATTGGTGCTCACATATCTGATGTCGATGTAAACAAGCATACAGAGGCCCATATTTTCAGGGCAGCACAAGAAGGTATTGCTTTTGCGTTTCGCTACGGACTTGATATTATGAAAGAGAACGGAATGCATCCCAAAGTGATTCGTGCCGGTAAGGCCAATATGTTTTTAAGCAATGTTTTCACCGGCAGTTTCGTAAATACATTGAATATCCCTGTCGAACTGTACAACTGCGACGGAAGCGTTGGGGCCGCAACAGGAGCGGGGATTGGTTCGGGAATTTTTAGTTCTGCGAAAGAGGCGTTTCAAAATTTTAAACCGGTAGAAATTGTAGAGCCCGGCAACATAAACCATGAGGAACATTATCAAAACTGGTTAGGGCATTTGAACAGAGTACTAAACAGATTTTAGAATTTTAAATATACAATTATGTCAATCGTACTAGGAAACAGGGAGTATTTTAAGGGTATTGGTAAAATTCAGTTTGAAGGTCATCAGTCACATAACCCATTAGCCTTTCGTTGGTATAATGAAAACGAAATGATAGCAGGCAAAAGCATGAAAGAGCATTTCAGGTTTGCCTGTGCCTACTGGCACAGTTTTAACGGTAGCGGTGCCGATCCGTTTGGGGAAGCTACACATATCTTTCCGTGGGATGAAAAAAGTGATCCGATTGAAAAGGCAAAAGATAAAGCAGATGCAGCCTTTGAGTTTATTACAAAAATGGGATTGCCTTACTATTGCTTCCATGATGTGGATGTGGTGGACTATACCAATGACGTGAAAGAAAACGACAGAAGATTAAAAACGATGACTGATTACCTGGCGGCCAAGCAGGCTGACAGCGGCGTAAAGCTATTATGGGGAACAGCCAACCTGTTTTCCAACATAAGGTATATGAATGGAGCTTCTACTAACCCTGATTTTCATGTGCTGGCACATGCCGGAGCACAGGTAAAGGCTGCATTAGATGCAACGATTGCACTGGGAGGTGAGAATTATGTTTTCTGGGGTGGCCGTGAAGGGTATATGAGCCTGCTGAACACAGATATGAAACGGGAGAAAGAACATCTTGCCCGCTTCCTGCACATGGCGAGAGATTATGCCAGAAAGAATGGCTTTAAAGGAAAATTTTTTATTGAACCTAAGCCCTGTGAGCCCAGCAAGCATCAATACGATTACGACTGCGAAACTGTAATTGGCTTTTTACGTCAATACGATTTGCTGGATGATTTCAGCCTGAACATAGAAGTAAACCATGCCACACTGGCTGGCCACACATTTACACATGAACTGCAGGTGGCTGCCGATACAGGACTGCTTGGCAGTATGGATGCAAACCGTGGCGACTATCAAAATGGCTGGGATACTGACCAGTTTCCTAATAATATTAATGAACTGGCAGAAGCTATGCTTGTAATACTGGAAGCTGGTGGGTTCAAAGGTGGCGGCATCAATTTCGATGCAAAAATCCGCCGCAACAGCACCGACCCCGAAGATTTATTCTATGCTCATGTCGGAGGAATGGATGCTTTTGCAAGGGCTTTGGTTATTGCTGATGATATTTTGCAGAAATCTGATTACAAAAAAATCAGGGCAGACAGATACTCCTCCTTTAATGACAGTACAGGAAGGGCCTTTGAAACCGGGCAATTATCTTTGGAAGACTTGAGGTCTTATGCCATTGAAAACGGCGAACCGGCTGTAAGAAGCGGTAAGCAGGAATACCTCGAGAATATTATTAACAGGTATATCTAAAAATTATCTTTTAAACCAAAACAGGTTGCTATGCTTACATGGATTGACTGGGCCATCATTTTATTTTATTTTGCAGTTATTGCAGGTGTTTCATGGTGGGCAGTAAAAAAGAAAGACAAAGATTCTCCGGATGATTATTTTCTTGCGGGCCGTCACTTAGGCTGGTTTATTGTTGGAGCTTCCATTTTCGCTTCCAATATTGGTTCTGAACATTTGGTTGGGCTTGCCGGCTCTGGCGCTACTGACGGTGTGGCCTTGGCACATTATGAATTACATGCATGGTGTCTGTTAGTGTTGGGCTGGGTTATGGGGCCTTTTTTTATGCGTTCGAAAGTGTTTACCATGCCTGAGTTTTTGGAAAAGAGGTTTACGCCTCAGGCAAGAACAGTCCTGTCGCTTATTTCCCTTTTTGCATACATTCTTACAAAGATTGCCGTTGGAATTTTTGCTGGTGGGGTTGTATTCCGTGCATTATTGCCGGATATAAACTTCATGGGTATGGATTCATTCTGGATCGGTTCTATCCTGCTTATTATTTTAACCGGTGTTTACACCATTATTGGAGGGTTAAGGGCAGTTGTTTACACGGAAACACTTCAAACATTTGTAAAGATCATTGGAGCCTTGCTCGTTACCTATTTTGGATTAAAAGCGTTGGGCGGATGGGATAAATTAAGAGAAGTTTGCGGGTCCGATATGTTTAATTTATGGAAACCTGTAGTGCCCGAAGGTGTCGAAAGCACATGGGCTCCCGTAAAAGAAGCTGGAAGACAGGCATGGTATTTTAATGACAAGTATCCATGGCCGGCTATGCTGTTTTGTGCCCCTATTATTGGTTTATGGTATTGGTGTACCGACCAGTATATAGTACAACGTATTTTAGGTGCCCGTGACGATAAGCAGGCAAGGCGTGGATCTATTTTTGCCGGGTTCTTAAAACTTACTCCTGTTTTTCTGTTCATCATTCCCGGAATGATATGTTTTGCGTTGGCAAAAACCGGGTTGAATGCTGATATACAAGAACGTTTAATGAATGCAGATGGAACAGTGAACCGTGAAGCAGCACAGGGCTCATTCGCAATGTTAGTGACGCATGTATTACCTGTGGGTGTCAGGGGTATTGTTGTAGCAGGGTTACTGGCCGCATTGATGAGTGCTTTGGCAGGTGTGTTTAATGCGTCATCGTCATTGTTCACAATGGATTTCTATTCAAAGCTGAGACCTAAAGCATCGCAGGAGAAACTGGTAAGGGTAGGGCGCATTGCAACTGTAGTAATGGTAATTATTGGTTTGCTTTGGATACCTGTTATACAAGGCGCCAAAGGATTATATGATTATCTGCAGGGGATACAGGCTTACCTGGCCCCGCCTATTTTCGTTGTATTCTTCTTTGGGGTATTTATGAAACGGCTTAATGGTCCTGGTTGTCTGGCAACATTGTTAACCGGTTTTGCTATGGGCTTATTCCGCCTGATAGTGGACACCCCAGTTAAACTGGGAGGAACTGCTTATACGGAAGGGTCATTCCTTTGGGTGGTGAATAATATCTTCTTCCAGTATTACAGTTTGCTGATAACTATTGTCTGCATACTTGTATTTATCGGTGTAAGCTATGCTACAAAAGCACCGGCTTATGAAAGAATCAGCGGACTTACGTTCTCCACATTGTCTGAACAGGACCGTATGGAAAACAGGGCATCATGGAACTGGAAAGATGTGGCACTTTCAGTATTGATGATCTTATTAATCATTGCAATCTATTCTTATTTCACAGGATAGTATTAAAAAGATAACGGCACACTACTATGTTGATGCACCAGACAATGAGGTGGTACGGCCCGCATGATGCGGTAAGTTTATCCGATATACGCCAGGCCGGATGTGATGGAGTGGTTACCGCCCTTCATCACATCCCCGTAGGCGAGGTGTGGCCGGTTGATGAAATCAACAAGCGAAAAGTAATGATTGAAGCCACCGGGATGACCTGGACGGTGATAGAAAGCCTGCCGGTGAGTGATGATATTAAACGGCAGACCGGCAATTATCTGCAGCATATAGAAAATTATAAGCAAAGCCTTCGTAATGTGGCTGCCTGCGGACTAAAAGTGGTTACCTATAATTTTATGCCTGTACTCGACTGGCTTCGTACTGATATTTCTTACGAGATGACCGATGGCAGCAAAGCCCTTTACTTTAACCGGCTCGATTACCTGGTGTTCGATTTATACCTTTTGGGAAGACCGGGGGCTGAAAAGGAATATTCATCTGAAGAGTTGAGTAAAGCCAAACAGCATTTTGAACAGATGACTGAAGGGAAAAAGAAATATCTTTTTTCAAACATGATGCTGGGCCTGCCGGGAAGCGATGATGCCTTCACCCCTGAAATTGTACTGGGCGAGTTGAAAAAGTATGAAGGCATTGATACCGCTAAACTTAAACAACACCTGTTCTATTTTCTGCAGCAGATGGTGCCGGTGGCTGAAGAATGTGGTGTGGCAATGGCCATTCATCCTGACGATCCGCCGTACCCCGTTCTTGGTCTGCCCCGGATTGTAAGTACAGAACAGGATGCTGCCGATTTGCTGAATGCTGTTCCTTCAGCGGCAAATGGCTTGTGTTTTTGTACCGGTTCTTATGGTGCCAGGGCTGATAATGATATTGTGAAGATGCTGCGGAAGTTTGGTGATAATATACATTTTCTTCACCTGAGAAATACAAAGCGGGACGAAGAAGGTAATTTCTTTGAGGCAGACCATCTTGGCGGCGATACGGATATGTATGAAGTGATAAAAGAAGTGGTGTTGCTGCAAAGGAGAAGGAATGTTTCAATCCCCATGCGGCCCGACCATGGCCACCAGATGCTGGACGATTTAAAGAAGAAAACATACCCCGGCTACTCTGCTATTGGCAGGTTAAGAGGTCTTGCTGAACTGCGTGGCGTAGAATATGCCATAAGCAGAAGTATTTAGAAATTCAGATTATCATGATAAAGATTAAGAAGCTGATTTTGTCAGCTTTTTTACTGTCTATTGCCAATACATCCGTTTTGGCACAATCATTTACTAATCCTGTTCTTTCCGGCTTTTATCCCGATCCTTCTATATGCAGGGCTGATGATGGTTATTATCTTATTAATTCAACTTTTACATATTACCCGGGCCTGCCTATTTTTTACAGCAGAGATTTGATGAACTGGAAGCAGATAGGTTATGTTTTAGACAGGCCGGAACAGCTTGACCTTGACGGACTGGCCGTAACTTATACCGGTTTATATGCTCCAACCATCAGGTATCATAATGGCGTTTTTTATGTGGTGTGCACCAACATTGGTAAGATTGGAAATTTTATTGTTACTGCAAAAAATCCTAAGGGGCCATGGAGTAATCCTGTTTCTTTACCCGAAGTTGATGGAATTGATCCTTCTCTTTTTTTTGATCCAGACGGGAAAGTATATCTCGTTTATAACAGTAAGCCGCCAAATAATATCCCGCTGTACGAAGGGCATTGCACCATTCGTTTATATGAATTTGATAGTAATGAACTGAAGGTAAAAGGCGAACAAAAAATTTTGGTTAATGGCGGAACAGACATTACTAAAAAACCCATCTGGATTGAAGGGCCGCATCTGTTTAAAAAAGACGGATGGTACTATCTGATTGCTGCCGAAGGCGGCACCGAGTATAACCATTCCGAAGTGGTGTTCAGAAGCAGGCAGGTTGAAGGGCCATATGTTTCTTACGAAAAAAATCCAATACTTACACAGCGCCATCTCAACGCAGAAAGGCCAAATCCGGTTACTTCAACAGGCCATGCTGATTTTGTTGAAGATAAAAACGGTAACTGGTGGACTGTATTTTTGGGATGCAGGCCGTACGAAGGAGATTATTATAATACGGGAAGGGAAACCTTTATGGCTCCGGTTGAATGGAAAGACGGCTGGCCGGTTGTCAGCCTTGGGGGGAATGAAGTAAAATACTCATATTCTTTAAATGCGGTAGCTGATAAGAATGCTGAAAAACTTAACGGCAATTTTCTTTTCAGGGATGAATTTGAAAACAGCACTCTGGATGTGAGGTATAGTTTTCTCAGGACAGTGAGGAATAATTGGTACAGTCTTGCAAATAAAAAAGGAGCACTTTCAATAAACCTGCGGCCTCAGACCATTCAGGGTAAGGAGAACCCTTCTTTCGTGGGTTTCAGACAATCACACCAAAAAGGATATGCAGCCACAGCAATGCAGTTTTATCCAAAAGCAGAAAACGAGAAAGCCGGGTTGCTTGTTTTTGAGAATGAAAATCACTTTTATTTTCTGTGTAAGTCAATACAGGAAGGAAAAGAAGTGGTGCAGTTGTATAAAGGTCCGGGAAATAAAAAGGCCGGGGCAGCACCGGAATTACTGGCATCGCAGGAAGTAATAAGTAAAAAAGCAAAGGACCTGTTTCTGAAAGCAGAAGCAAATGGAAGCACATACTCCTTTTTTTATGCCGTCAAGAAAAATAAATGGAAACCGCTGCTGCTTCATGCTGATGCAAAGTTTCTCAGCACAAAAGAGGCGGGTGGTTTTGTGGGCTGTATGTATGCCATGTATGCAACATCAACGGGGCAACAATCAGAAAATGCTGCGATGTTCAACTGGTTTGAAAGCAGGAGCAACGATGAAGTTTACAAAAAGTGATTGTGAAACTGTTATTTAGTGGAATTTCTGATAAATAGTTCTGTGGGCAGCACTTTGGTTTCAAAGTCGGTAACAGGGTGCTTGCTTTCTATTAGTTGCAGCAGATAGCCAATAGCGATTTCTCCCATTTCAAAGGCAGGTTGTTTAATAACGGATAAAGCCGGGTCGAATAACTCAGTCAAATCATTGTTTGAAAAACCGAGAAGTCCAATATCACCCGGAACAGAAATGCCGTTTTCTTTTAAGATGCGCAGGCAACCGGTAGTCAGCTTATCCGAGGTGGTAAAAATTGCATCTGGTTTTTGAGATTGGCCAAGCAATTCAAGAAGAACAATATTTACTTCGTCTCCAATCATGCCACCATGTTTACAGTATTTTATCAGTGCTTCGTCGGCTTCTATGCCATTATCAGCCAGTGCTTTTCTGTATCCCGCAAGTCTTTCTTTTGATATGGACAGCATTTCTGGATTTGAAATGGCAGCAATTCTTTTATAACCACTTTTAATCAGCTGAGTGGTTGCGTTGTAAGCACCGGCATAATTATCTGCAATTACTTTATGGGTATCTATTTCACTCACTATCCTGTCGAAAAAAACAATTGGCATTCCTTTTTGGTGCAAATCTTTCAGATAACTGAAGTCGGTTGTTTCAGTTGAAACGGAGATGATTAATCCGTCAACTGATCTTGATGTAAGGTATTGCAGGTTGAGTATTTCCCTGTCGAACGACTCCCTGCTTTGGGCAATGATTACATTATATCCGCTTTTGTAAGCAATTGATTCAATGCCATTAATGACCTGTGAAAAGAAACTGTTGGCAATTTCGCACACAAGAACACCAATGGTGCGGCTTCTCCTTTCTTTAAGGCTTAGGGCTATTGGGTTGGGGTGATAGTTAATTTTTTCGGCATATTCCAGCACCAGCTTCTTGGTTTCAGGACTTATTTCATGGCTGTCTCTCAGTGCCCTGGAAACGGTGGAAGTAGAAAGCCCCAGTGCCTTAGCAATATCTTTTATAGTAGCAGCCTCAAATTTCATTTACCGGAATGGTGGTTTTTGAAGTGGTAAAGTTACCGATTATACATTGATAATCACTATTGCCCGGCACTTATCAGCAGTCGTTGCAAAGACTGTTTTAATCAAAGAAATGCTGCATCAGAAAACATGTGTTGAAAGATATTAAAAGAGGGGTTGGGCTGAAGATATAAAGGGCTGTCAGTACAATTTTTTTCGGGAACGATTGCGTAAAAAAATATGTATAAATCAATGTGTTATAAAAAACTTCTGTGTAGTCTTGTGGTGGCTTACTTGATATAAGCCGGAGAGTTGTCGATGCTCCAAAAGAAAACTGCTTGCGAATGAAAAGATTGTTTGGCCATATTCTTCTTCTTACCTGTCAGGATTATACATGCCGCAGGTTGGCCGGTTTTTCGTTCGGCATCATTCAGTTTAAACATTTCAGGCTCCGGATAGCTACAATTTTTTTTTTACATACATATCATATTCAGGAATCATTAAAAATAGCACTATGATCAGGATTCTTAAACACACAGGTTTGTTGTTGCTGTTGTTTGCAGCACTAACACCTTTTGGCCAGGTAATAGCCCAGGGTAAACAAATTACCGGAACTGTTACTTCTTCCGAGAACAAACAACCCGTTGCCGGGGTTACAGTTACTGTTAAAGGAACCAAAGTGGCTACTACCACTGATGAGCAAGGTAATTACAAAATAACAGTGGACAATAAAGCCACGGCCTTGGTATTTACAAGTGCATCTTTTACCCCTTATGAGGCAGGCATCAATGGACGCACAAGCATCAATGTTGAAATTATTCCCGAAGTGAGGGCAATGGACGATGTGGTGGTGGTGGGTTATTCGACAATTAAGAGAAAAGATCTTACCGGTTCTGTTTCTTCAATTGGCAGCAAGCAGTTAAAAGATTTTCCACTTTCTAATGCTGCAGAAGCATTGCAGGGAAAACTGGCTGGTGTTCAACTTACTTCATCAGAAGGCTCGCCTGGTGCTGATATAATTGTAAGAGTAAGGGGTGGCGGCTCAATTACACAGGACAACGCACCTTTGTATATTGTAGATGGCGTGCAAGTAGAAAACGCATTGTCTGTTATTTCTCCGCAGGATATTGCCACTGTGGATGTGTTAAAGGATGCTTCAACTACTGCAATTTATGGTGCCAGGGGTGCTAATGGTGTTGTTATTATCACTACTAAATCCGGCAAAAGCGGTAAAACACAGATAGCTTATAATGGCTCTTTCGGTTATCGTCAACTTGCCAAGTTTATGGATGTAATGGACCCATACAACTTTGTACGCTGGCAATACGAAAGAAGCAGACTGGTAGGAGGAACAGATACATCCAGCTTCAATAGCACTTATGGTACATACTGGGATACGCTGGATGTATATAAAGATATTGCTGCCATTAATTGGCAAGAAGAGGTCTTTGGCCGCAAAGCCACCTTCTCACAGCACAATGTATCAGTAAGCGGAGGTAACCAGGCTACCACATTTAACCTGAGCCTTACTGCCAACAAAGAAGAAGGAATACAGATTGAGTCTGGTTTCGACAGGAAGATTGTCAATTTTAAAATTGATCACAAAGCTTCTGAAAAATTAAGGGTTGGATTTACCACTCGTTATCTTGACCAGGAAATACAAGGTATTGGTACAACAAACAGCGGTACAAGAACAACCAATCGCCTGCGTCATGCTATTAATTACAGGCCGTTTGCATTGCCAAGGCCAGGATATGGCGAAGATGAGTTTGACGAAGCATATTATCTGGCCTCTGCCGGTGCAACTAATCCGGTTATTCTTACCGAAGCAGAATACAGAAGACAATATACAAGGGCCCTTTACCTGACCGGTTATTTAAACTACAATGTTCTTAAAAACGTTACATTCCGTTCAACCGTTGGTTTTGATAATGCTTCTGTCCGGTCAGATTTGTTTTACAGCAAGATAACTTCAACAGCCCGCAACTTTGCTTCTTTACCTGTTGCATCAATTGGCCAGCAAAAGAATCATACTTTAACAAACTCAAATACGTTGCAATGGACGGTTAATAACTATAAAGACCGTCACGACTTTTCGGTTCTGGTTGGGCAGGAAGTAGTTGATACGAGATCTAACCAGAATACGATGGAAACCCGTTATTTCCCTTCAGATATTACTCCTGAAAAGGCATTGGCAAATATGCAGTTGGGTTCAGCTCCGACAGGAACTACAAATCCACCTTCAGTGGTTACTTCTTTCGAAGAGCCTCCTGCCCGTATTGCCTCATTCTTCGGACGCACCAGTTATTCTTTTGAAGATAAATACTTGTTTAACTTCAACTTGAGGGCAGACCGTTCATCTAAGTTTAGTTCTGAAAACGGAACGTTAATATTCCCATCCGGTTCATTGGCCTGGAGATTCTCGAAAGAGAAATTCTTTAATAATGTAAAATGGATCAATGATGGTAAACTAAGGTTTGGTTATGGTTCTGTAGGTAATAACCGTATCGGCAATCTGTTATATCAGCAATTGTATGGCGTTACCGGACAGTATGCATTTAACCATTCTATTGTTCCCGGTTTTGCACCTTCAGCATTATCTAATCCTGATCTTCGTTGGGAAAAAAATGTAACCAGAAACTTAGGTCTTGACCTCTCTTTGTTTAAGAATAAATTGCAGGTGACCATAGATGCCTATAAAAATACTGCGGATGATTTGTTGCTGGCAGTTGCTATTCCCCCTACAACAGGATATACTACGCAGTTGCAGAACATAGGTGCTACGTCAAACAGAGGTGTCGAAATTCAGCTAAGTACAACTCCGGTTAGCAAGAAGGATTTTACATGGACGTCTAACTTTAATATTTCTTTTAACAAGAATAGGGTGGAAAGTTTGGGCGGACCACAATCACAAACAAGAAACTCCGGCTGGCAGGGTTCTGATGGTGTAGATGATTACTTAGTGGAAGTTGGTCGTCCTGTAGGGTTAATGTATGGCTTTGTAACAGATGGTTTTTATAAAATAGATGAGTTTGACTATAATACAACTACACAGGTATATACACTTAAAGCAGGCATAGCCTCTAACGGTGTGTATGGTACTCCTCAACCCGGTATGTTAAAGTGGAAAGACCTGAATGGTGATGGTACTATTACACCTGATGGAGACCGTACTGTAATTGGCGATGCCAACCCTGATTTTATCGGTGGATGGACTAACCAGTTTAGCTACAAGAACTTTGACCTGTCTGTTTTCGTAAACTTTGTTGTCGGTAATGACATTTATAACGCAAACAAACTGGAGTGGACAGACGGAGCTTTTTCCAACCTGAATATGCTCTCTGTAATGAACCAGAGGTTTACTTACTTTAACGGCGCCGGCCAAAGAGTAACCGACCCAACAGAGTTGGCTAAACTGAATGCAGGAGCTACAATCTGGTCGCCGGTAAGGGTACAACGCTGGTGGCTTCACTCATGGGCAATTGAGGATGGCTCTTATTTACGTTTTAACAACGTAACACTTGGCTATACGCTTCCAAAGAAAGCGATTGAAAAAATTAAAATATCCAGCCTTAGAATTTATGGCACCGTTAATAATCTTGCCACAATTTCCAATTACAGCGGTTATGATCCGGATGTAACAGCCAGAAGAAGCGACCCGCTTACACCGGGTGTTGACTTTGCTGCTTACCCAAGAGCAAGAACCTGGATACTTGGTGTAAACGTTACATTCTAAAACCTAAAAAAGTATTTGATATGAAAAATAAAATATTTCAATTACCGGTAGCCGCCATAATTCTGATAGCTCTTGCCGCCGTTACCGGATGTAAAAAATATACAGAGGTAGAGCCTGTATCACAGTACAATGTTCCGCAGGCATTTAGCGATGTTTCAACTGCCTATACTGCTGTAGTCGGTATTTATGACGAGCTGCAGGGTGATAATGGCTATGGAATTCGTATCAGCATGTATTATCCCTATGACAGTGATGAAGGAATAGTAAGTGGTAATATAGACAACGGACGTCGTGGCGTAGGCCGTTACCAGTTATTGCTTACCAATTCAGAGATAGCTAACCCATTCCGTCAGTTATACCGTGGTTTAGAAAAAGCTAATCTCTGTATTGAGCAGATCCCACAGATGGATCAATACACAAATGGAAGTGCTGCTGATCAGGCAACCTTAAAAAGGTTACATGGTGAGGCGTTGGTTTTAAGGGCACAGTACCTGTTTCAGCTCATGCTGAACTGGGGTGATGTGCCTGCACCGATGATTCCGGCGTATAAACAAACTGACTTATTCATACCTAAATCAAACAGAGACTCAGTTTATGATAAGTTGATTGCAGACCTGGCAGTTGCCAAAACACTGCTTCCCTGGAGAACTGATGCAGGCGTAAGAAGTGAAAGAATTACAAAAGGAGTTGCCATGGCGCTGAGAGCAAGACTGGCCTTATTCCGCGGTGGCTATTCACTACGCAGCAATGGACAGATGGAAAGAAGGTCTGATTATCTGAATTATTACAGTATTGCCAAACAGGAATGCGAAGAATTAATGGCAAGAAGAGATCAGCATACGCTTAATCCCAACTACGAGAGTATCTGGAGAAATGTAACGTCCTTTATTTATGACACACAGGCAGAAATAATTTGGGAAGTTGGTGCTGGTGGCGGTAATAGTAACAGTGACAGCCGGATGGGTAACTATGATGGGCCAAACCTGAATAATGCTTCAAGATACGGTGCTGGTGGCGGTGGTATTCAGATGCTTCCTAATTATTACTATTCATTTGACTCAGTAGATACCCGCAGGGATGTAACACTTACTCACTACCAGGTAACTAATTCAACAAATTATAAGAGCCAACGCCGTCTGGGTGAATTAAACACTGGTAAATATCGCCGTGACTGGCGGGTGCCATTGCTTCCTGGTACAGTGCTGAATGTTGGATACAATTGGGTAATGATTCGTTTTGCTGATGTACTGTTGATGTATGCTGAAGCTGCTAACGAAATTAATAATGGTCCAACACCCGAAGCAATTGCGGCGTTTGAAGAAGTCAGGAAAAGAGCTTACAGGGGAAATACAGGATTGATTGGCGTAACACCTACAGACAAAGCTGGTTTCTTTAACGCAATTGTAAATGAAAGATTCCTGGAGTTTGGACATGAAGGTATCCGTAAGTATGACTTGCTTCGCTGGAATCTCCTTTACACAAAGCTTGAAGAGGCAAGAACTAAAATTCAGCAGATTCGTGACAGGACAGGTGCTTTTGCAAATGTTCCTCAATACATTTACTACAAGAATGTTGGAGAAGAAATTGTGTATTATACTGCTGCAGATAGTACTGGACGAGGACTTCCATTCTGGAGGCCGACCCAAGTTCCACCAACAGGAACTACTGGTACAACCCAAGTGCCTGCAGCAAAATGGGTGAGGATTGACTGGGCACAACACCTGACAACTGCAAGTGCCATTGACGGTAAACCACTATGGCAAGGCTTTGCATCGTTTTTTGTTCCAGGCAAGAGTGAATTGTTCCCATTTGATGCGGCGACAATTTCCTCGTACCAGGGGCAATTAAAGCAAAACCCGGGGTACTGATTTTTTCTTATACTCGTTTTTTTTATTAAGGCTGCATTCCCGGTGAGTAGTAAGGGGTGCAGCCTTATTTTTTTAATCTCGTCTGAAATAATATATGAACAAAAAGAAATTAATTACTGCCAGCCTTTATTTGTTAAGTTTTGCTTCCTGTGCGCAACAAGCAGGAACCGGAATAGCGGCTTCAGCGGAAGAGAAAGCTATCGCTTTTCCAGGTGCTGAAGGTTTTGGAAAATATACGACTGGCGGCCGTGGTGGCAAAGTGTATGTGGTTTCCAACTTAAACGATAACGGTCCGGGTAGCTTTCGGGACGCAGCAGAAGCAAAGGGAAAAAGAATAGTTGTCTTCGCTGTTTCCGGAACGATTCATCTTGATTCAAAACTGACGATTAAGGGAGATATAACCATTGCGGGGCAAACAGCACCGGGTGATGGCATTTGTATTGCCGACCAGCCGGTGAGTCTCGGTGGTGACAATATCGTTGTCCGTTATATGCGGTTTCGCATGGGTGATAAGTATCAGAGACAAATGGGGATGGTGGATGGCAGCGGCGGTGATGACGCTTTTGGCGGATCAAGAAGAAAGAATATTGTCGTTGATCATTGCAGCATAAGCTGGAGTACGGACGAATGTTTCTCTATTTATGGAGGAGACAGCACAACCTTGCAATGGAATATCATTTCTGAACCACTGAACTATTCCTATCACTTTGAGACGGGAGATAAAGACTGGGAACATCATGGTTACGGCGGTATCTGGGGAGGTATTCATCTTACAGCGCATCATAACCTTTTTGCCCATTGTAATAACCGTAATCCAAGATTTAACGGAGCAAGACTTGGGGCTGCACAGGAGTTTGCTGATTACCGCAATAATGTAATCTACAACTGGGGTGGTAATAATGTGTATGGAGGTGAAGCAGGGCAATATAATATTGTAAACAACTACTACAAATACGGGCCCTCTACAAACAAAAATGTAAGGTACCGGATAGTGAATCCATCAAAAACAGAACAACTGCCCTATGGCAAATGGTATGTTGATGGAAATTTTGTGGATGAAGCAAAAGATATTTCAAAAAACAATTGGCTGGGTATTGACATGGGTAATGGAGGCACCGAAGCCGACAAAAAAGAAGCAATCATGGATAAGCAATTTCCGGCAGAACTGATTCCTGTTAAATCAGCAAAGGAAGCATATGAAGATATACTGAAATACGGGGGAGCAAGCTTCAGACGGGATACACTTGATGAACGCATCATCAATGATGTAAGAAACAGAACAGGCCGCTTAGTTGATGTGCAGGGTGGATACCCGCATGGCACTGCATATGAGTTAACAGTAAATGCATGGCCGGCACTTCGTTCTTTACCGGCGCAGACTGATGCTGATAATGATGGCATACCTGATGAATGGGAACAGAAAAACGGATTGAACCCATCCAGCCCAGCAGATGCCTCATTAAATACTCTGCATAAATATTATACAAACATTGAAGTATATATAAATAGTATTACGAAATGAAAAATGCCGCAGTGTTCCCGTTTGTGTTTTTGTTATTTGCCTTTTTTCTTCCGGAGAAAAAGAAGTTAAAAATATTTATTGCTGGCGACAGTACTGCCAGTATTAAGGATGTAAAGGCTTTTCCTGAAACCGGGTGGGGAATGCCCTTTGTATATTTCTGGGACAGTACCGTTACGGTTGTTAACAAAGCAAAAAATGGCCGGAGTACCAGTTCATTTCGAAAGGAAGGTTTGTGGCAGCAAATCGTAGATGAGAGCTCTGAAGGTGATTATGTTTTTATCCAGTTTGGCCATAATGATGAAGTGCCGACGAAGAAAACATATACAACAGAAGCAGAGTTTAAGAATAATCTGAAACAATATGTGGCAGAGGCAAGACAGAAAAAACTGATTCCTGTTTTGCTTACACCTATGGCCCGAAGAAAGTTTGACAGTACGGGTACTGTTGTGGGCACACATGATGTGTATGCACAAATAACCCGTGATGTGGCTGCTGAAGAAAAAATATTGCTGTTTGATATGGATAAACTAACACAGCAGTTGTATCAGCGGTTTGGTATGGAGCAGTCCAAACTTTTATTTCTGCAGTTAAAATCCGGCGAGCATCCAAATTATCCGGAAGGCAAAGAAGATAATACACATTTCTCGGAGTTGGGGGCAAGACTTGTGGCACAGTTAGTATTAAATGAAATAAGAGGCCAGCTGCCGGAGCTGGCAGAACGCATTTTTAAACCAGTTAAAAAATGAGGCTGTTAATCTTTCTTTCTGTCTGTTTCCTTTCGTTTTTGAGAATGAATGGTCAGGAATTTGTTTCCCTCTGGCCTGACGGCAAAAAGCCAAATACAAATGGGGTTAAGCTAACAGACAGTATATACAACGAACGAATATGGAAGGTGGCAACACCGGGCATATATTCTTTTGTAGTGCCGAAATCAGAAAATACAGGAACGGCAGTACTCATTTGTCCCGGCGGTGGTTACGAGAGGGTGTCATACATATATAATGGCTTCAATATTGCAAAGTGGTTTAACACCCTTGGAATAAATGCCTTTGTCCTTGTGTACCGGTTACCACATCAAAAGGATTTGCTCAGCAGGCAACTTGCTCCGCTTCAGGATGCCCAAAGGGCTATGAAGTTGATAAGGTCAAATGCAAATACATGGAATATCAACCCCGCAAAAGTTGGTGTGATGGGAATTAGTGCCGGAGGTCATGTTGCCGGTATGTCAGGCACCCACTGCAAGGATGAATCCCGGATTGATGACAATCTTGATTCAGTAAAGTGCAATCCTGATTTTATGGTGTTGTTATCGCCGGTAGTTACGATGGGCAAATATGCACATGGGGGCAGTAAAAGAAACTTCCTGGGAGCAGATACGACAAAACAAATGGCCGAACAATATTCAAATGAGTTACAAGTTTCACCCTGTACACCACCGGCTTTTATTGTTCATGCACAAAACGACAGTACCGTAAAAGTGCAGAACAGTTTGTTGTTTTATTCAGCCCTGGTTGAAAAAAAGATAAATGCAAGCCTTCATATTTTTCCGCAGGGCGGACATGGAATACGGCTGGATGAGAACCCCGGTTCTACAGACTTATGGATGAATCTGCTGGAGTTGTGGCTGAAAGAAATGAAATTTGTCACGCCAATACCTTTTAAATAGAAGAGATGATAGTTAACAGGCAAATGCTATTGGTTGCTTTTTACTTCATAAGTAGCAATGCACTTTTTGCTCAACAGCCTGTGCCTGTAAAGCCTCGTATTTTGATCAGCACCGATATAGGTGGTACAGACCCCGATGATAACCAATCGATGACTCATTTTTTGATGTACAGCCACTTGTTCAAAACGGAAGGACTTGTTTCATCGCCTTCGTATGGAAGAGGGAATAAGAGTGAGTTGTTGCGGATGATAGATTTGTATGAGAAAGATTTGCCTTTGCTGAAGAAACACCAGAAAGACTATCCTTCACCTGCATCCTTACGGGCTGTATGCAAACAGGGAAGATCCGGAGCCGCTCCATTTGCTGGGTACACAACAGCAACCGAAGGTTCAAACTGGATAATTAAATGTGCAAAAAAGAAAAGCAAACAACCCCTTTGGGTACTGGTTTGGGGTGGCCTGGATGATTTGGCTCAGGCGCTGCACGATGCACCAGAAATACAATCAAAAATAAAAGTGTACTGGATTGGCGGACCTAACAAAAAATGGAGTGCCAACAGCTACGCTTACATCGTTTCAAATTTTCCCAATCTTTGGTTTATAGAGTGCAATAGTTCTTATTACGGGTTCTTTTCAAATAATAACATACCTGATAGCGTAAAAGATAAAAGCTATTATGACCGATATATCAAAAGTGCCGGTTATCTGGGCAGGGATTTTGCAAACTATTACAAGGGAAATGTCAAAATGGGAGATACGCCTTCTTTGCTGTATATGATGGACGGGGAACCCAACAATCCGTTCAAAGAAAGCTGGGGAGGAAGTTTTGAAACCTTTAATCGCAGTCCAAGAATCATTTATAATCGAAATACAACAATTGCAGATACAGTAACAGTATGCTCGGTAATAGAATTTCGTTTCAACGGCCCGGTTATCAATATTCCTGCGGATTCATCATGTTTTACTATGACTGTCATGGCTAAAATCGGAGAACAGAAATGGCAGGGATTCTGTCTTGGTAACGGGGAGTACGCAATACGGTATTGTCCAAAGCAATCAGAAAATTTATCTTATAAAATAACTTCTCTTCTCCCTGGCTTTGCTGAGCAAAACGGGCAGTTGGTTGTTCATAATAATTGGCCGGGTGAGAAAAGGCCAGCAGATTATAATTTGGGACCCAATTGGTACACCGATCGGGGGGATAAAATTTTTTTTGATGGAGTTTTGCAAGGTGCAAAGACAGTATCAAAATGGAGCCACGATGTATTGTCAGACTGGGCAAAAAAATGGGCATGGCTCTATTAAAGTAACAGTATGAAAATTATATTAATAACAACTGGTTAAAAGAACATGATTAGAAGAATAATATTATTTTTTTCAATCAGTTTTATTTCTGATGCCTTTGCACAGGATATTAGTGGTGTCACTGGAATAAGGGATACATCGTATTCAGTTGCGAACGAATATAGAAAGCATATCAGAAACCACCCTTACATAACAATTGTTTCCGATACTGTATCCGATAAAATAAAAGAAGGACGAAATATTATTTATCGGAAGATTGGTAAGATAGAATTGAAACTGGATGTGTTTTATCCTGCTGATAAAAAATTAAAAGAAAGAACTGCTGTTATATTTATTCACGGAGGAGGCTGGCGAAGTGGTGATAAAGCCATGCACCACCAGTTAATGCAAAGGCTTGCTTTACTTGGTTATGTTTGCTTTACTCCCGAATACAGACTTTCGACAGAAGCGCTGTATCCTGCTGCGGTGCATGATATTAAAGCTGCCATCCGGTGGGTAAAAATGAAAGCAAAAAAATACCAGATTGATAATTCTAAAGTTGTTATAGCCGGACATTCAGCCGGCGGCCAGCTGGCGGCACTTATGGGAGTGACCAATGATAATCCGGCTTTTGAAGGCGAAACTGGCACTGGTAAACATCCCGCCCGGGTAAATGCGGTTATTGATATCGATGGTACTTTATCTTTTGTTAAAACAGAAAGCAGCGAGATGGGAGATAAACAAAAAAAAGGAGCTTCTGCTTTGTGGCTGGGTTATACTCCTTCAGAAAATATTGAAATTTTTAAACAGGCATCTCCGCTTACACATGTTAATGCTCAGTCTCCGCCGTTTCTTTTTCTTAACAGCTCGGTTGAGAGGATGCATGCTGGCAGGGATGATTTTATTAAAGTGCTGAATGCGGGTAATATTTATTCAGAAGTTAAAACATTTGAAGGATCGCCGCATTCATTTTGTTTCTTCCGTCCCTGGTTTGAACCGATGGTTGAATGTATTCATGAATTTTTGAAAAAAACATTTTCGAAGTAATGAACAGGTTATTAGTCTTACTGTTAGCCGGATTGTTATTGTGCAATCAGTCTTTTTCGCAAACTGCTAACCCGCAGCAGTATAAGTATGTTTTTACGGTGGCGAAAGACGGCACTGGTGAATATACAACTATACAGGACGCTATTGATGCGATGCGGGTGTATCCGCTGGCACCCATTACCTTGTATATTAAGAACGGAGTGTACAATGAAAAGATTGAATTGCCGGCCAATAACACAGATGTAACTTTCATTGGCGAAAATGTGGACAGCACTGTCATTACCTGGAATGATTATTCGGGGAAAGGTAAACACACCACTTTTACTTCTTACACAGCAAAAATTTCAGGTAACCGTTTCAGGGCAGAGAATATCACATTTGCAAACTCCGCCGGGCCAGTAGGGCAGGCGCTGGCATTATATGTGGATGCAGATAAGGCGGTGTTTAAAAACTGTAAGTTTTTGGGGAACCAGGATACTATTTTTACTGCCGGAGAAGGAGCAAGGCAATTTTTTGAGAACTGTTATATTGAAGGGACAACTGATTTTATTTTTGGCCCGTCAACAGCACTTTTCCAGGGATGTACAATAAAAGGGAAAAGCAATTCATTTATTACTGCTGCAAGCACTTACAGGCGCAGCAATTTTGGATATGTTTTTAAAGACTGTAAAATTGTTGCCGATACGAATGTTACTAAACTTTATCTCGGCCGGCCCTGGCGGGCATATGCCCGTACAGTTTTTCTGAATTGTGATTTGTCTGGAGTAATCGCCCCGGATGGGTGGAACAACTGGGGAAATCCTGAGAACGAAAAAACTGCTTTTTATGCTGAATATAAAAATACCGGCGAAGGAGCCGTATTTGATAAGAGAGTAAAGTGGTCGAAACAGCTGACCTCAAAAGAAGCAAATCAATATAAGAAAGAGAGTGTTTTTGATACTTATAAAGAACCAGAGGCTGACAGGTATCTTTGGTTTGTCGGCAGGCCCAAACCTTTTGACTACTCAGCATTCAAAGAAAAGAAACCGGAGATGATTAACTTATATAAAACGGTCCCGAACAATAAGTCTGTTGTTGATAAAGAAACTGCTGTTACAAAAGACAATGTTACACGCATTTCAAAGATCAGTAACCCAACGCTTACTGTTTTTCGTCCGCAAAAACCCAATGGCAAAGCTGTAGTAATCTGCCCCGGTGGCGGATATGCAATTCTTGCATTCGACAAAGAAGGCACAAGAGTGGCCGAAGAATTGAACAGGTGGGGGATAACTGCATTTGTTTTAAAGAACCGGCTGCCTGATGATTCAATTAACATTGATAAAAGTCTTGCTCCATTGCAGGATGCTCAGCAGGCTATTCGATTCGTAAGAAGTAATGTAAAAGAGTTTGGGGTTAATAAAAACCAAATTGGTATTATGGGCTTTTCTGCCGGCGGGCATTTAGCTTCTACGGCTGCCACACATTTTAGTTTTATAGCTGATGAAACAAATACGGATACGACATCTGTCAGGCCGGATTTTGCTATTTTAATTTATCCGGTGATCAGTTTTGACAGCAAAATAACACATATGGGCTCCCGTAATAATCTGGTTGGAACAAATGCTTCTGAAGAAAAAGTGAATTTTTTTTCAAATGAACTGCAGGTTACCCCCGCCACACCTCCTTCATTTTTGGTTCATGCCGGTGATGATGGTGCAGTGCCGGTGCAAAACAGTTTACGATATTATGAGGCCTGTGTGAAGAATAAAGTACCTGTTGAATTACATCTTTATCCCAAAGGCGGACATGGCTTTGGAATGAATAATAAAACAACGGATGACAATTGGATGGAGCGGTTGAGGAATTGGTTAAATTCAATAAAATAATTTTATGCACCCCATAAATGTGGCATTATGTTCTTTTGGAATGAGCGGATGGGTTTTTCATGCGCCGTTCATTACTACCAACCCTCATTTCAAATTATACGGAGTATGGGAACGGACAAAAAATCTTGCACAGGAAAAATATCCCTGGGTAAAGACCTTCCGTTCGCTTGAGGAGTTGCTGGCAGATGAGAATGTGGAATTGGTTGTGGTTAACACACCAAGTGTTACGCATTACGAGTTTGCAAAAAAAGTTCTGCAGGCAGGCAAGCATGCAATAGTGGAGAAACCATTTACTGCTTCGGTAGCCCAGGCCGATGAATTGATTGCCCTTGCCAAAAAGAAAAATGTTGTATTGTCTGTTTATCAGAACAGAAGGTATGACAGCGATTACAAGACTGTAAAAAAAGTTTTGGACGCAAAACTTTTGGGAGAAATTATTGATGCAGAAATCCGCTACGACAGGTATGTGCCGGAACTCAGCTATAAAACACATAAGGAAACTCCCACTCCGGCAGTGGGTTGCCTGTACGATTTAGGTTCGCATCTAATTGATCAGGCGTTGCAGTTTTTTGGAATGCCTGTGGCACTGTTTGCTGATATGGCTATTAACCGGCCGGATTCAAAGGTGGATGATTACTTTGATATAAAGCTCTTTTATCCATCTCACCGGGTTTCGCTCAAGTCAAGTTATTATGTAAGAGAAGCCATGCCGGGATACCAGATTCATGGCAGGCTGGGTTCTTTCATCAAGCATAAAACAGATGTGCAGGAAACAGATTTACAGCTTCATAAAATTCCGGGTGGTGATACCTGGGGAGTTGAGCCAGAGTCGCAGCAAGGATTATTGCATACTGTAAGAAATGAGACTGTGGTAAAAGAATACCTGCCGTCTGAACGTGGAAACTATGGAGAGTACTACGATAGAATTTTCAGGGCTATCCGTTTTCAGGAAAAGCCTCCTGTAATGGCTGAAGAAGGAAGAAATGTAATAGCAGTAATTGAAGCTGCTATTAAAAGTAATAAGGAAAAAAAGGTGATAGAATTATGAGAAGAATATTAATTGCTTTTTTATTGGCTCATGCGGGCATTGCAAATGGCCAGCAGATAAAGTCCGCAGTTTGGCAGGCCGATAATGGCAACGGCACTTATAAGAACCCCGTCATTCATGCCGATTACAGTGACCCTGATGCCATTCGGGTGGGAGATGATTATTACATGATTTCATCTAGTTTTAATCATGTTCCCGGATTACCTATTCTGCATTCAAAAGACCTGGTGAACTGGACATTGATTGGCCATGCGTTGAAACGGCAACCTCCTTACGAACATTTCAGCAAAGTGCAACATGGCGGCGGTGTGTGGGCGCCAAGCATCAGGTATCATAATAACGAGTTTTACATTTATTATCCTGATCCAGATTTTGGAATTTATCTTATCAAATCAAAAAGCATTCTCGGCCCCTGGAGTGAACCCGTTATGGTCGCTGCCGGAAAAGGTTTGATTGACCCCTGTCCGCTGTGGGATGATAATGGGAAAACTTATCTCGTTCATGCCTATGCAGGCAGCCGTGCTGGCATTAAGTCTGTAATTGTTGTGAAGGAAATGAATAAGGAGGGCACCAAAATAACTGGCGAAGCCGTAATGGTTTACGACGGGCATGAAAAAGACCCGACAATTGAAGGGCCCAAGTTTTATAAACGCAATGGCTGGTATTACATTTTTGCACCTGGCGGAGGAGTTGCCACAGGTTGGCAAACGGTGCTGCGAAGTAAAAGTGTTTATGGTCCTTACGAAAGAAAAGTTGCAATGCACCAGGGCAACAGTCCGGTTAATGGTCCGCACCAGGGAGCATGGGTTGATACCAAAACCGGTGAAGACTGGTTCCTGCATTTCCAGGACAAAGAGGCGTACGGAAGAATTGTGCACCTGCAGCCTATGAAATGGGTAAATGACTGGCCGGTTATTGGAGAAGATAAAGATGGCGACGGAACCGGTGAGCCGGTACTTGCGTATAAAAAACCCAATGTAGGTAAAACTTGGCCGGTAACTACTGTTGCCGACAGTGATGAGTTTAATACTCAAAAACCCGGGTTACAGTGGCAATGGCAGGCCAATCCGCAGGAAGGCTGGGCTTTTAACACACCTGGCGGTTTTCTTAGGATGTTTTCTGTGCTGCTGCCGGATTCTGTAAAATCCGCCTGGGATTATCCGAACTTATTAGCACAGAAATTTCCCGCAGAAGAATTTACGGCTACAACTAAGGTTTCGTTTTTACCACGTTGGGAAGGTGAAAAATTTGCACTTATGGTGCATGGTGCTGATTATGCTTTCCTTGCTGTTGAGAAAAGAGCCGATGGTAACTATCTTTCCTTTGCTTCCTGTAAGGAGGCAGATAAGGGCAAAAAGGAAACAGTGCAGGATGGAAGTAAAATAAACAGTCAGGATATTTATTTCAGGCTTAAGGTAAGCAAGGGGGCGGTGTGTGCCTTCAGTTATAGTGAAGACGGAAAACAATTCATTCCTTTTGGTGAAAACCTTGTTGCTAAACCTGGTCGCTGGGTGGGAGCAAAACTGGGGATGTTCTTTACCAGGAAAAATAAAACTAACGATGCTGGTTTTGTAAATGTGGATTGGTTCAGGATTGAAAAGTAAATTATTTAACCAAGCTATATGGAAAGAAAAACTTTTATTAAGTACACAGCAGCAGCAGGAGCTTCTTTAATGCTGCACCCATTTGAGATTTTTGGCCGTCCGGCAGCAGGAAAAATCAGGCTGGCACAGGTTGGTGTTGGTCATCGGGGAACAGGTTTCTGGGGAACAAGTATCATCAAAAGTTTTGGTGAAATAACTGAGTTTGTCGGCATACATGATATCAATCCCGGCCGTGCTGCGTATGCACAGAAACTATATGGGGGAAATCTGCCAATATTCAACAGCTATGATGAAATGCTGGCAACAGTAAAGGCAGATTATATTATTGTTACCACTGTTGATGCCACCCATGATGAGTTTATCGTAAAAGCTTTGAACAAGGGCTTCAATGTGATAACTGAGAAGCCAATGACCACAGATGAAGTAAAGTGCAAAAGAATATTAGATGCTGAAAAGAAAACGGGTAAGAAAGTAATCGTAGCCTTTAACTATCGCCATAGTGTGCATGCCATGCAATTGAAAGAGTTGCTGGCTGCAGAAAGGGTCGGAAAAATAACTTCCGTTGATTTCAACTGGTACTTGAATGTGTATCATGGAGCTGACTATTTCAGACGGTGGCATGGCCGGATGAACAAAAGCGGCTCGTTGTGGGTACACAAGGCCACTCACCACTTCGATTTATTAAACTGGTGGCTTAACAGTGAGCCGGTGGAAGTAACCGCCTATGGTTCATTGGAACATTATGGGAAAAACAATGCTTTCCGTGGTACCAAATGCCGTGGTTGCGAGCATAAGGATAAATGTAAATTCTTCTGGGATATTACAAAGGACCAGCGCCTTGTCGATTTGTATGTAAAGAACGAACAGCATGATGGGTACATCCGGGATGGTTGTGTGTGGAGCAACGAAATAGATATTTACGATAAGATGAGTGCCCAGATTATTTATGCAAATGGGGTAACGGCCAATTATTCACTCACCACATACTCGCCTTACGAAGGCTGGCAGATTGCATTTAACGGCATGAAAGGAAGAATTGAAACCTGGGAAGATATTCCTTATTTGCAAAAAACGCAGGATGACCAGGCAAAACGTCATGCCATTGAAATGAGTAATGCTGACGATGCCATTGCGGGTGAAGTAAGGGAGATCCTGGCAATGGATAATTTTTCGAAGGATTATGAAATATACACTACGCCCAAGATAAAAGGCGGGCATGGCGGTGGAGACATACGTATGCAACGGCGGATTTTTGTTGACCCCAATGATAATCCGCACCATGTAATGGCGGGAACAAGAGAAGGCGCCATGAGCATTCTCATTGGCGTTGCTGCCCGTAAGAGTATCCAGCTAAAAAGGCCGGTTAAGATTGCCGAATTAACCGACCTGAAACCAATGGCAAAGAGATTTTAAAATGATTATGATGAAAAAGACCAGTTTATATATTCTGATTACACTTTTTAGTTTTAGCGTATTTGCCCAGACAAAAAGCGAGAAGCAGGTGGCTGTAGCCTCTGAGCAGTTAAGAAAAGCAATGGTTGATGGTGATAGGGTGGTGTTGGAAACCCTTGCGGCAGAAAAACTGAGTTATGGACATAGCGGTGGTCATATTGATGACAAGAAGGAATTTGTTGAAAAGATTGCCAGCGGCAACTCCGATTTCCTTTCTATTGACATTACAGAACAATCGGTGAGCATATCTGGAAAAACCGCTATTGTCAGGCATATACTTACAGCCAAAACACATGATAAAGGGAAGAATATTGCAGATGTACATCTTCGTATCATTTTAGTTTGGCAGAAGCAGGCCGGAAAATGGAAATTGCTGGCCCGCCAGGCAGTAAAATTTTCCTAAAAAAAAGCAATAAAGTCCATCCTTTAAAAACGGTCCCGTTCCCGGTAACGATTGCGTAAATAAAGATTTGAAAATCATTGATTAAGACAATGGTTGTGGCTAAAATTGTGTGCTGGTAAACTCAAAAAAAGGCTTGTCATGAAGAAGATATTTATTCTCGCTGCAATCTGCTCAATTACACTTCCTGTATTATCACAATGGAATAAACTTCCGGTAGTCATAAGTCCAAAATTTAAGAAGGACACTACAAGTATCGTAAAGTTCGGTGCGATACCCGATGGTTATACTCTCAATACTAAAAGTATCAACGATGCTATTACAGCAGTAAGTAAAAAAGGTGGTGGGGTAGTGTTCGTTCCGGCTGGTTTGTGGCTTACCGGGCCTGTTGTTATTAAAAGCAATGTAAACTTACACCTGGCGCAAGGTGCTACATTATTATTTACAGCCGATAAATCACAGTATCCATTAGTGGCCGCCAATTGGGAGGGATTACCCCAAATGCGCAATCAGTCGCCGGTATCTGCAACCGATGCGGTGAATATCGCCATAACAGGAAAAGGAATTATTGATGGTAATGGAGACCCCTGGAGAGCCGTAAAAAGTGATAAGCTCACTGCAAGCCAGTGGAAGAAACTAGTGGCATCAGGCGGAGTGCTTAGCGAAGACAAGAAGACATGGTACCCTTCAGAAAGTTTTATGAAAGGCTCAAAAATGCCATCCAATCCGGGCATGATTACTCCCGACCGTGATGCGGCTTACTACGAAAGCATAAAGGATTTCCTTCGCCCCAACATGGTGCTGTTTACAAAATGTAAAAACGTTTTACTCGAAGGTGTAATATTTCAAAACTCGCCAGCATGGTGCCTGCATCCGCTCATGTGTGAGAACCTGACAGTGAAAAACATCTTTGTAAAGAATCCCTGGTATGCACAAAACGGTGATGGAATAGACGTGGAAAGCTGTAAAAATGTGCTGATAGAAAATTCTGTGTTTGATGTGGGTGATGATGCGCTGTGTATGAAAAGCGGCCGTGACGTTGAAGGCAGAAAAAGAGGAATGCCCACTGAAAATGTCATCATCAGGGGCTGCACCGTGTATGCCTCGCATGGCGGCTTTGTTATTGGCAGTGAAATGAGTGGCGGTGCCCGCAATATTTATGTAAGCAATTGCACATTCATTGGCTCTGATATTGGCCTGCGGTTTAAAACTACAAGGGGCCGTGGCGGCGTGGTGGAGAACATTTTCATTAAGGACATTTACATGAAGGATATTCCCGCCGAAGCTATCCTGTTTGATATGTATTATATGGCGAAGGACCCAGTGGCTTTGGTTGGCGAAAAGAGAGAATTACCAAAGGTGGAATTTAAAGCGGTTGACGAAACGACGCCTTCTTTCAAAAATTTCCACATCAGCAATGTGTATTGCAATGGTGCAGAAAAAGGCATTTTCCTCCGCGGTGTACCGGAAATGCATGTTAAAAATATTGTGCTGGAAAATATGGTGCTGCAGGCCGATAAGGGGATTGATGTGCAGGAAGCCAGCAATATTACTTTCAGAAACATAAAAGTGATAAGCAAAGAAACTAACCCGGTGGCGGATGTGATACAGAGTGACAACCTGGTGTTTGATAATATTACTTACAAGGAAGGTGCAGAGTTGATTTTTCGTATAAGCGGCGAGAGAACGAAAGATATTAAAGTAAAGAATACAGATGCTTCTAAAGCAAAAGAGAAAGTCTCTTTTGAACTTGGTGCAGAAGCTAAAGTGCTGAGCAATTAAAAAAGTAAAAGCATTTAACAATAACGCCTGATGAAAAAAATTCTAATTAGCCTGCTGGTAATAACATCTCTTTCGGCTACAGCCCAGCCACTGAGCCGGCAAATGGCTGCTACTGTCATGAATATATGGAAAGACTCGATTCCTGTTGGCAGCCAGACCAAATGGAGCTATGATATGGGTGTGGTGCTGAAAGGCTTTGAAGGCATCTGGATGAACACCGGCGATGTGAAATACTTTAATGCCATACAGGCAAAGATGGATTGGTTTGTACAAAACGATGGAACGGTTAAGGGTTACGAACTGGATGAATATAATATTGACCATGTAAACAATGGCAAACTGGTATTGTTGTTGTACCGCATCACGGGAAAAGAAAAATATAAAAAGGCAGCCGACTTGCTGCGCAGTCAGTTGAAAACACATCCCCGTACAAATGAAGGAGGTTTCTGGCATAAGAAAGTGTATCCTTACCAGATGTGGCTTGATGGTTTGTACATGGGTGCTCCATTTTATGCCGAGTATGCCATGCTCTTTCATGAAGACACAGCTTTTAATGACATCGCCAACCAGTTCATCTGGATGGAGAAACATGCCCGGGATGCTAAAACCGGTTTACTGCACCATGCCTGGGATGAAAGCAAGCAGCAGCAGTGGGCTGATAAGAAAACAGGAAAGTCGCCGCACTTCTGGGGAAGGGCAATGGGCTGGTATAGTGATGCTATTGTGGATGCGTTGGATTATTTTCCTGCCAATCATCCAAAAAGAAAAGCCTTGATTGATATCCTGAACCGACTGGTGGTGGCTTTAGAAAAACAACAGGACAAAACAACCGGCCTTTGGTATGATGTGATGAACTATAACGGCCCCGGCAAAGAGAAAAATTATTTTGAGGCATCAGCAAGCTGCCAGTTTGTATATGCAATTGCCAAAGGAGTAAGAAAAGGATATTTACCGGCAGCAAAAATTGCTATTGCAAAAAAAGCATATGATGGCATCGTAAAGCAATTTATAAAAGTTGAGAACGGGCAGACGAACCTGTACGGAACAGTAAAAGTGTCTGGACTTGGTGGCAAACCTTACCGTGATGGCAGTTTTGAATACTACATGAGTGAACAGGTGATTGTAAACGACCCCAAAGGTGTGGGTGCATTCCTGCTGGCGAGCAATGAAATGGAAATGTTGCCAACGCTGTCAAACGGAAAAGGAAGGACAGTTTTGCTCGACAGATTTTTTAATAGCGAAAAAAGAAAAGATGCCACAGGTGCTGATGTGTACTGGCATTACGTCTGGAACGAAAGAAGCCATCCCGGATTTTATACATTTGGCCACATCTTTGAAAAGAACGGGGCGAAGCTGGCTTCGTTAGATGTGGCACCCACTGCAGCTAACCTTAAAGGCGCATCTGTTTACATCATTGTTGATCCTGACCATAAGAAGGATAATCCTTCTCCTAATTACGTAAATACAAAGGATATTACCGCTATAAAAAATTGGGTAAAGGCAGGAGGCACATTGTTGCTGATGGCAAACGACAGTAATAACTGTGAACTGAAAAACTTCAACATGCTGGCTGGTGAATTTGGTATAAGGTTTACTGACAAGAGCATTAATATGGTGAAGAACGATACTTACGAGCAGGGTGCTGTTAATCCCGGAAAAGAAAATACCATATTCCCTTCTCCTGCAAAAATGTTTTTGAAGGAGATAAGCACATTAGAGCTAAAGATGCCGGCTCAGCCTTATGTCTATAAAGATGAAGATATAGTTATTGCGGTTAGAAAATTTGGAAATGGTAAGGTGCTGGCTGTTGGCGACCCCTGGTTGTATAACGAGTATGTGGATGGCCGCAAGCTGCCCGCAGAATATGAAAATTATAAGGCAGCTGAAGATTTGGTAAAATGGTTGTTAGCAACTCCGGCAAAAAATGGAAGTAAGTAAATGAAACTGTTGCTTTCAATATTATTTTCTGGTTTGCTGATGACGAAGTTGCCGGCACAAATGAAAATTATTGTTTCAGCGGATGGCAATGGTTGTTATAAAACTATCCAGGAGGCGATAAACAGTCTGCCAGATTCAGCAGCAGAAACGAGTACCATTTTTATTAAGGATGGCATATATAAAGAAAAGCTCTTTGTAAAGAAACCAAATATTGTTTTTGAAGGCGAAAGCCGGGAGAAGACTGTCATCACTTATTCTATTGCAAGAGATGAATGGCGCTGCGAACATCCTGATGACTGGGGCGTTGCCACTATGAATGTACAGGCCAATGATATTACATTGAAAAATCTGACCGTAATAAACAGCTTTGGCTTTGATTACAAAGATGAATATACTGTTGATTGTGCCAGCGATAGTTCAAAAAAGAAAGTCATAACTATTCGCAGTCACCAGATGGCTTTGAGAACAATGTACTGTACCCGGTTAAAAGCCGTTAATTGTCATTTTAAAGCATTTGGTGGTGATACTGTTAGTCCCTGGGAGACTGAGAATGGAATGTGGTATTTTAAGGATTGTGTGATGGAGGGCGGTGTTGATTTTTATTGTCCCCGTGGCTGGGCATGGGCTGAAAACTGTGAGTTTATAACTCATACAGGCACAGCCGCTATCTGGCATGATGGTTCTGCTAATCCTGATTCAAAAACTGTATTGGTGAATTGCAGTTTCAAAGGCTTTGATGGGTTTTCGCTGGGCCGCTATCATCGTGATGCACAGTTTTACTTAGTGAACTGTGTGTTTGCGAAAAACATGAAAGATGCCCCCATTTATCTTGTGCCAACAGGCAACACCATTAAATGGGGAGAAAGAATTTATTATTATAACTGCCGCCGTGATGGAGGAATAGATTATAAATGGTACAGCAATAATTTGCCGGAAGGATTACAGGCAAATGATATAACTGTAAGCTGGGTTTTTGGCAACCGCTGGAAACCATAACGAAGTAAACGAGTATTCTAAATATTAAGGAAGATGAAAGCACTAAATGCAACAAAAGTGGAAAAGCCGGTATTGCCGGTTAAGGTGTTACAATTTGGAGAAGGAAATTTTCTCCGGGCCTTTGTTGACTGGATGATTAACAAAGCCAATGAAGCCGGTAAAATGAATCATGGTGTGGCAATCGTTCAGCCTATTGCCGGCGGAGAATTTGTGAGGGATTTGTTCAGCAAGCAGGACAACCTGTACCATGTGTATCTTGAAGGAATAAAAGACAAACAACCTGTAAAAGAAGTATCCCTTGTCAAATGTATTACTGGTGTAAACAATCCATATTCAGATTATAAAACTTATGAATCGCTTTTTCTGAGCGATGAACTGGAAATGATTGTTTCCAATACGACAGAAGCCGGCATCCGTTATGAGGAAGGAGATGATATTAATGCCGAACCTCCGGCTTCTTTCCCGGCCAAGATGACGGCTTTATTGTATAAGCGATTTAAAAAATTTAATGGCAATGCTTCAAAGGGCCTTTTGGTTATCTGTTGTGAATTGATTGAAGACAATGGCTCCACTTTACGACAGTATGTATTGAAACATGCAGCAGCAAACAACCTTGGAGCCGATTTTGAAAACTGGGTAAGCACAAGTTGCCATTTTTATGACACTCTGGTTGACCGTATTGTTCCCGGTTTTCCTAAGGAAACAATCAACGAAATAAAAGAGGAAATCGGTTTTGATGATAACCTTGTGGTGAAAGGAGAATACTTCCATGTTTGGGCAATTGGCGGCGATAGCAGTATTAAACAAAAGCTGCCGCTCGACGAGGCGGGCCTCAATGTATTGTTCATGGATGACATCCGTGAGTTCAGAGCAAAGAAAGTTCGTATCCTTAATGGTTCACATACAGCTATGGTGCCTGTTGCATTGCAATTAGGTTGCGAAACAGTAATGGATGCTTTCAATACTCCTGAAGTGGAGAAATTCATCAATAAAATGGTGGCAGAAGAAGTGCTGCCTGTAATAAACGAAGACCCGGAAGAGTTGAAAAAGTTTGCAGGGAAAATTCTGGAGCGGTTTTATAATCCATATCTCAAGCATTATTTAAAGGATATTTCGCTTAACTCACTTTCCAAGTGGGAGACAAGAAATTTCCCTACGGTAAAAGACAACTACACGAAACTGAACAAGAATGCACAACTGGCTTCTTTCTCATTTGCGGCATTGCTTGTGCTTTACAGTGGTAAGGCGTCCGTTCCTTTTACTCCTAATGATACACCAGAGTTTGCAGAGTTTATAAAATCTTCATTTGATGCAAACAATGTGAAAGGATGGATAGAGGCAGTTGTTACAAACAAAAAGATATGGAAAGAGGATTTTGCTGCTTCTCCATTCTTTATAAGTGAAGTGGCCGCCAGTGCAGAAGCTGTTTTGAGCGACGGAATGAAAGCAGCATTAACAGCATTAATAAACAGATAAACCAACAGATATGTCTCAGATAGTTTTAAAAGTACATCCAAAGGATAATGTAATAGTTGCCCTGAAGGATTTGACAAAAGGGCAAACCATCAATTACGATGGAGCAGAATATGTAATGCAGGAAGACATCCCTGCCAAGCATAAATTTTTTATGCATGATATGAAGAAGGGTGAAGAAATTGCGATGTATGGTGTGCTGGTAGGCAAGGCCCAGATGGATATTTCAAAAGGTTCCCGAATGTCAACAGAGAATACAAAACATGCAGCAGAACCTTATACTTACCGGAAAGTGAACCAGGAATGGCAGGCTCCTGATGTCTCAAAATTTAAAGGCAGAACTTTTAATGGCTACCATCGCCCTGACGGCAGAGTAGGTACCGCTAATTACTGGCTGTTTATTCCCACTGTTTTTTGCGAGAACAGGAATATGGATGTGATTCGTGAAGCGATGCACAATGAACTGGGCTATGCTGTTACAGATAAGTACAAGCAATATACAAAGAGCCTGCTGGAGGCATATAACAAGGGTGAAGATGTTTCTTCGATTAGTCTTGCACCCGCATCTCCGCTGGAAAAGAATACCAACCGGCCTTTTAAAAATGTTGATGGAATAAAATTCCTGAATCATCAGGGCGGTTGTGGTGGTATTCGCCAGGACGCAGCTGTGTTAAGCAAACTGCTTGCTGCTTACGCAGACCATCCGAATGTTGGTGGTGTTACTGTGATGAGCCTGGGTTGTCAGAATTTGCAAACACAAGATTTCCTAAACGATCTGAAAGAACTGAACCCCAATTTCGACAAGCCGTTGTACATCTATGAACAGCAACAATCGCAAAGCGAGGAACAATTGATTTCTGAAGCCATCCGCAAGTCTTTCGAGGGAATGGTTGAAATTAATAAACAGGAAAGAAAGCCTGCCCCACTTGATAAACTTTGCATCGGTGTAAAATGTGGTGGCAGCGATGGCTTTAGCGGCATATCTGCAAATCCTGCAGTTGGGTACGCATCAGACCTTGTTGTTGCATTGGGTGGTAAAATTTTACTGGCGGAATTCCCCGAGTTGTGTGGTGCTGAGCAAAACCTTATCGACAGAACAAAAGATGAGGACGCAGCGAAGAAGTTTATTAAACTTATGTCTGCCTATAGCGATTCTGCAGAAAAAGCTGGCAGCGGTTTCCACATGAACCCATCTCCTGGAAATATTAAGGATGGTTTAATTACCGATGCCATAAAAAGTAACGGAGCGGCATTAAAAGGCGGTACTTCGCCTGTGGAAGATGTGCTGGATTATACCGAAATAGTGAAGAAGCCCGGTTTGAGTCTGGTATGCACTCCGGGTAATGATGTGGAAGCAACAACAGGTAAAGCAGCAAGTGGCGCCACGCTGATATTGTTTACAACAGGATTAGGAACACCAACTGGTAATCCGGTCTGTCCTACAATCAAGGTATCAACCAACAGTAATCTTACAAAACGGATGAATGATATAATTGATATTGATTGCGGACCAGTGATTGATGGCGAAAAGACAATTCCTCAAATGGGTGAAGATATTTTGGAGTATTGCATAAAGGCTGCTAGTGGTGAAGTAATTCCAAAGGCAGTGCTGCTCAATCAGGACGATTTCATCCCCTGGAAGAGAGGAGTATCATTATAAATTAAAAGATGTCAAAATGGAAAATATGTTTTCACTGAAAGGGAAAGTGATAGTTGTAACCGGAGCAACCGGGGTGCTCGGCCATGCTTTTATTAAGGCATTAGCAGGTGCCGGTGCTATTGTGGGTGTGCTTGGAAGAAACGAGACAAAAGCAAATGAAAGGGTAAACGAAATTACCGGTGCTGGCGGCGAAGCCATTGCTTTGATTGCCGATGTGCAGAATGAACAGCAATTGGTTGAGTGCAGAAACAAAGTAGTCGATAAGTATGGAAAAATTGACGGATTAGTAAACGGAGCCGGTGGTAATGTGCCTGAAGGGATTCTTCAGCCGGGAGATGATATTTTTTCAATGAGTGTTGAGGGAATGAAAAAAGCCATGGATGTAAACCTGTGGGGAACCATTATGCCTACGTTGGTTTTTGGAAAGGCTATAGCTGAAAGCGGCGGCGGAAGTATCGTAAATATTTCGTCAGTAAGTGTTAGCAGAGCCCTTACTAAAGTGATGGGATACAGCATGGGTAAAGCAGCTGTAGAAATGTTTAACAAGTGGTTTTCAGCGGAACTGGCAAACAGGCATGGTGATAAAATCCGTATGAATGCTATCGTTCCCGGCTTTTTCCTCACAGAACAAAACCGGCTATTGCTTACAGACGGGAAAGGTAGCCTGACTGAGCGGGGGAATCTCATTATTGCCCATACTCCATTTAAAAAATTTGGGGAACCCAAAGATTTGGGAGGCGCATTGGTTTACCTTATGAGTGATGCGGCGTCATTTGTAAACGGGATTACTCTCACAGTGGACGGTGGCTTTTCTGCCTTTAGCGGAATCTAGTTTTAATAACAGATACCTGCGGGTCATTAAAATAAATAACATGAAACAGTTCTTAGACGAAAACTTTTTGCTCCGGAGCAAAACAGCGCAGCAGCTCTATCATGAGTATGCAAAGCAAATGCCCATCATTGATTACCACAATCATCTCATTCCCGAACAGGTAGCCAGTGATATGAATTTCGAAAACTTAACACAGGTATGGTTGTACGGCGATCACTACAAATGGAGGGCCATGCGTACCAACGGTGTGAACGAAAAATTCATTACCGGCAATACCAGCGATTATGAAAAATTTGAAAAATGGGCCGCAACTGTTCCTTATACGTTAAGAAACCCGCTGTATCACTGGACTCACCTGGAGCTGCAGCGTTATTTCGATATTCATGAGGTACTGAATGCTGATAGTGCAAAACGTATTTATGAGAATGCATCAGCCAAACTTCAGACAAAAGATTTTTCTGTACGTGGTTTGCTGAAAAAGATGAATGTAAAACTCATCTGCACAACGGATGACCCGGTTGATCCGCTCAACTTCCACCAGCAGTTGCGTGGCGAAGAAACGTTCACTAAAATGAATCCTGCTTTCCGTCCGGATAAAGCAATGAATGTGGACGATGCGGTATCATTCAATAACTATTTATCTGCTTTGGAAAAGGCAGCCGATGTGTCCATCAGCACCTACAACGATTATCTCGCAGCATTAAAGAAGCGTCATGATTTCTTTGCTGAAAATAATTGCGGCGTTTCTGATCATGGTCTCGAAGAAATCTATGCAGAAGATTATACACAAACTGAAATCGCCGGCATCTTTGCCAAGATCCGTTCAGGTGGCACATTAACGCTTGAAGAAAATAAAAAATTCAAGAGTGCCATGCTGGTAACATTTGCAGAATGGGATTGGGAAAAAGGCTGGGTGCAGCAATATCACCTGGGTGCCATCCGCAACAACAATTCAAGGATGATGAAACAACTGGGACCTGATACCGGTTGGGACAGTATCGGTGATTTTTCACAGGCACGGGCATTGGCGAAGTTTCTCAACAGGTTAGATACAGAAAACAAACTGGCAAAAACAATCATCTACAACCTCAACCCTTCTGATAATGAATTGTTCGCAACCATGATTGGTAACTTCAATGATGGTTCTGTTGAAGGGAAAGTACAATGGGGAAGCGGCTGGTGGTTCCTCGATCAGAAAGATGGAATGACCAAACAGATTAATGCACTAAGCAATATGGGACTGCTCAGTAAGTTTGTAGGGATGCTGACAGACAGCCGCAGTTTCCTTTCCTTCCCACGACATGAATATTTCAGAAGGTTATTGTGCAATTTGTTTGGGGAAGAAGTGGAAAATGGAGAATTGCCTGCTGATATTAACTGGATAGGAAAAGTTATACAGGATATCTGTTTTAATAATGCCAAAAACTATTTTAACTGGCAATATCTTGATGAAAAAGCTGCCATAGGTTCAGTGATAGCTTAGCGGACAACATGAAATTGCAGCTTCAAATAGTAAGGGTTGAGGGGTTAAAAAGTTCCGGTAACGTTACCATGATTGTACTGATAACGTTGCCGGTGAAGGGAGAATAAAAGAGCGGTTCGTTATTTGTATTTAAATGGCGCCTTACTTACCTTTCGGGGGAAGAATGAATTATTCACAAGAAAAATGTTTTTAAAATGGACACTTTACAATCATTTAGCCTCGCAGGTAAAACTGCAGTTGTAACAGGATGCGATACCGGGCTTGGCCAGGGTATGGCGCTGGCATTAGCCGAAGCAGGTGCCGACATCGTTGGCGCATCAATTGTTGACGATTATTCTGCAACAAAAGAAGCTGTAGAAGCAACCGGCAGAAAATTCACTTATCACAAAGTTGATATTTCAGACAGGGATGCATTATATGCATTCATCAATAAAGTAAAAGCTGAAAACAGCAGGATTGATATCCTTGTGAACAACGCAGGTATCATCATGCGCAAACCGGCTGCAGAACATTCTGATGAATACTGGGATAAAGTGATTTCCATCAACCTCGATGCACAGTTTATCCTTGGCCGTGAATTTGGAAAAACAATGATTGAACAGGGCGGTGGTAAAATCATCTTCACCTGTTCGTTGCTCAGTTTTCAGGGCGGTATCAATGTTCCCGGTTATACAGCAAGTAAATCAGCTGTTGCAGGATTAGTCAGGGCATTTGGTAACGAGTGGGGAGGCAAAGGTGTTTGTGTAAATGGAATTGCTCCCGGTTATATTGCAACCAACAACACACAGGCGTTGCGTGAAGATCCTGAAAGAAGCAAATCAATTTTAGACCGTATTCCTGTTGGTCGCTGGGGTGTACCTGCCGACTTTAAAGGACCGGTTGTATTCCTTGCATCAGCAGCATCTGATTATGTAAACGGTACAGTTCTGTTTGTTGATGGTGGATGGATGGCACGTTAATTTTCATTACCCCGTCAGCGGTTACAAACCCTGACGGCGGTTAAATAATAGTTATTATGGCAACAAAAAAAGCAAAAGCTCCGGCTTTGCAATTAAAGGATTACAAAACCAACACCTTCATGGATGGTGATATGGAAATCCGTTTTGCAGTTGGTCCGGAAGAAACAAAACAATTCGATACACAAAAGCTCATTGATAATTTTTTGGTGAAGAACCTTATGGTGAACAATCAGCTCAAGCTGGTGTACACACATTATGACCGTGTAATTATTGGTGGTGCAGTTCCTGTAAACAAAACACTCACTTTACCCAATCATCCTGAATTAAGAGCTGATTATTTTTTGGAAAGAAGAGAAATGGGCATCATCAATGTGGGCGGTAAAGGAACCGTTACTGCTGATGGAAAGAAATTTGATCTCGAAAAATTATCCTGTCTCTATCTTGGTAAGGGAACAAAGAAAGTAACCTTTGCATCTGCATCAAAAAAATCACCTGCAATCTTTTACATTCTTTCTTCTCCTGCACATGCAGTGTATCCTGCAACAGTGTTCACCAAAGAACAGGCATCACCTGTTGAGCTTGGTGCACCTGAAACAGCAAACAAAAGGACAGTGTACAAATACATTCACCTCGATGGTATCAGAAGCTGCCAGCTGGTGATGGGCTTAACAACACTTGCTCCCGGCAGTGTCTGGAATTCAATTCCCCCGCACACACATACACGCCGCATGGAAGCGTATTTCTATTTTGATTTACCGGCTGAACAGCGTTTGTTCCATTTCATGGGCAATCCGCTTGAAACACGTCACCTGGTAATGGCCAACAATGAAGCAGTGATTTCTCCACCCTGGAGCACACACTACGGTTGCGGTACAACCAACTATGGTTTCATTTGGGGAATGGCAGGTGAAAACCTAGTGTATTCTGATATGGATCCTGCTCCGGTTCCAACTTTAAAATAAAATTCAAACATTTAAAATTAAACCAACTATATGTCTAAGAAAGTAGTAACACTGGGAGAGATTATGCTGCGTTTGTCAACTCCCGATTTCAAACGTTTTGTACAGGCCGATACATTTGATGTGACTTACGGCGGTGGTGAAGCAAACGTTTCAGCTGCATTATGCAACTATGGTTTAAACGGAACATTCGTAACAAAAGTTCCTAATAATCCCATTGGCCAGTCTGCAATTAATCATTTACGTCGTTATGGTGTGAATACACAGTTTGTTGCCCGTGGGGGTGAACGTCTCGGTATTTACTTCCTCGAAACAGGTGCTTCCATGCGTGCATCACAGGTGGTGTATGACCGTGCTGGTGCTTCTATTGCTGATGTGGATGCAAGCGAATTTGACTGGGATAAAATTTTTGAAGGTGCTGATTGGTTCCATACAACAGGTATCACTCCTGCATTGAGCGATAAAGCTGCTGCATTAACTGAAGCTGCGTTAAAAGCTGCTAAAGCAAAAGGCATTACTACAAGTATCGATTTGAACTACCGCAAGAAATTGTGGAGCAAAGAAAAAGCACAGAAAGTAATGACACATCTCTGCCAGTGGGTGGATGTATGTATCGGTAACGAAGAAGATGCTGAAACAACACTTGGTTTTAAACCCGGTGAAACAGATGTTACAAAAGGTGAACTTCATCTCGATGGTTTCCAGGATATCATGAAACAGATGGTGGCGAAGTTTGGATTTAAATATGTTGCTTCATCGCTGAGGGAAAGCTACAGTGCAAGTGATAATGGCTGGAGTGCATTGGTATATAACGGACAGGAATTCTATCACACAAAGAAATACAATGTGCGTATTGTTGACCGTGTGGGCAGTGGCGATTCATTTGCAAGTGGTTTGATCTACGGATTGGTTACAGGCATGAGCATGGCCGACTCAGCTGAGTTTGGTGTTGCTGCAAGTGCATTGAAACACACCATCCCCGGCGATCTCAACCACGCAACATTAGGCGAAGTAAAGGATTTAATGAAAGGCGACGGCAGTGGTCGTGTACAACGTTAATCACAGAGGTTTCAAGTTGAAAGTTTAAGGTTGAATGTTCTGAACCTTAAACTTTCAATCTTAAACATTAAACTACTCAAAATGATTATAGATTCTTTAGAAAACGCAGTGAAATATTTCAGCGTTCATCCGTTGTTTGCAAAAGCATTTGGATACATTCAGCAGACGGATCTGGCAAATGCTGCAGACGGCAAGAGTGATATTGCGGAAGGTTTAAAAGCCATCATCAGCAAAGCTCCCGGCAAAGCAGAAGAAACCAGTCTGGAGAAATTTGAATGTCATAATAAAAATATCGACATCCAGTTTTGCATTAACGGTCTGGAAACAATTGGCTGGAAACCACGTCAGAAATGTACTTCACCAAAAGGTGAATACAGCGATGAAAAAGACGTATTGTTCTTTAACGATACACCTGATACTTATTTTCAACTCACCAACGGACAGTTTGCCATCTTCTTCCCCGAAGATGTGCATGCTCCCATGATTGGTGATGCAGAAATTAAGAAACTGGTGATTAAAGTGAAAATCTGAAAATCAGTAATAAGTGTCAAACCGCTTACTGCTTATAACTTGCGACCTACAACTTAAAACTTCTAAAATGAGCAAGACACAACAAATAACCGATGCAATTGTACAACAGGGAATTCTTCCTTTGTATTTTAATCCAAGCGAAGAAATAAGCCTTGATGTATTAAAAGCAATTTACAATGCAGGGATTAAAGCAGTTGAATATACCAACCGTGGCGATGCTGCTTTAAGCAACTTTAAGAAAATGGTGGAACTGCGTAATGCATCCATGCCCGGTTTATTACTCGGCGTTGGTACCATTAAAAACATGCAGCATGCCACTGATTATTTAGCAGCCGGTGCCGACTTTTTGGTAAGTCCCGGCTTTGTTCCTGATGTGGCAGCACATTGCGTAGCAAACGATATTTTTTATGCACCCGGTTGTATGACGCCGACTGAAATTATTGCTGCAGAAAATGCAGGAGTAAAATTCATCAAGCTGTTCCCCGGCGATATGTTAGGCCCCAAATTCCTTTCAACTATTAAGGATATCTTCCCTAAATTGCTCTTTATGCCAACAGGTGGCGTTGATACAACAAAAGAAAGCGTGGAAAGCTGGTACAAAGCAGGTGTTTGTGCAGTAGGTATGGGAAGCAAACTCATCAGCAAGGCATTGATGGAAGCAAAAGATTATACGACGATAGAAACAGAAACAAAGAAAGTATTACAAATAATAGCGTCAGTTAAAAATTAAGAAATGAAACAAGCCATAGGAAAATACAGGTGGACGATTTGTGGTTTATTGTTCTTTGCTACAACGGTAAACTATCTTGACAGACAAGTCTTAAGTTTGTTACAAACGGATCTTTCTGAAAGGTTTAGCTGGACAAATAGTGATTATGCAAATATCACGGCAGTATTTCAGTTTGGATATGCAATAAGTATGCTTCTGGCTGGGAGGTTTATTGATAAATTGGGAACAAAGAAAGGCTATGCATGGGCTATAGTTATTTGGAGCATAGCAGCCATATTACATGCTTTGGCCATTCCGATTGGTCAGGCATTTACGACAGTTTTTGGAATTTTCGGCATCACATCCCTCAGTGTTTCTGTTATAGGCTTTATGGTAAGCAGGGCTTTGTTAGCTTTTGGTGAAGCTGGAAACTTTCCTGCAGCGATTAAAGCCACTGCGGAGTATTTTCCAAAGAAAGAAAGATCTTTTGCTACTGGTATATTTAATTCGGGGGCTAATGTAGGTGCGATTCTTGCGCCTCTTACTGTCCCTTGGATTGCAAAGCATTGGGGGTGGGAAAGTGCATTCATTTTAGTCGGAGCGACAGGATTTTTGTGGCTAATCTTCTGGCTGTTTTTCTATGAAAAACCTGAAAAACAAAAAAGGTTGTCTGTTTCAGAACTGGAGTATATTAATAGCGACAAGGAAGAAGTGGTTGTTTCTGGTAAATCAGAAAAAGTTTCTTGGTTTAAGCTATTAGAGTATAAACAAACATGGTCTTTTGCTTTTGGTAAGTTTATGACTGATGGTGTATGGTGGTTTTTCCTGTTTTGGCTGCCAGCATATTTGAAGGCCCAATATGGCATGTCCAAGACAGATGTGGCATTTCCGTTGGCTGTATTATACAGTATGACAATGGTAGGGAGTATTGGCGGTGGCTGGTTTCCTGCTTACTATTTCAAAAAAGGGTATACTCCTTATGATGGCAGAATGAAAGCAATGCTAATGATTGGAGTTATTCCGCTTGTAGTATTGCTGGCTCAGCCATTTGGCGGATATAGTTTTTGGATTCCGGTTTTATTAATCGGCATAGGTGCTTCGGCTCACCAGGCTTGGAGTGCAAATATCTTTACGACAGTAAGTGATATGTTTCCGAAAAGAGCTATTGGATCTGTTGTTGGTATTGGAGGAATGGCGGGAGGTATAGGCGGCGTAATCATTTCAAAAGTGGGTGGCTGGTTATTTGATTCATACAAAGCAGCCGGGATAGCAAAATCATGGGTGGAAGCTAAATCTGCTGGACTGGGAGATTATCTTGCAAATGTTCAGGGAATGAAGCTGACTGGGAAATATGGAGACAATATTGATTTAAATAAAATTGATTTAGCGGGGTTGTCAAAAGAGGTTAGTGAACAACTAAAGTCCATTGATGCTGCATCGTTTGACCAGCTATTGCAAATACAGAAACCATTAGTTCATAGTGAAATGGCGACCTCTTACACCATAATGTTTGCAATTTGTGCGGTAGCTTATCTGATAGCCTGGACTGTGATGAAATCACTGGTTCCAAAGTATAAACCAATAACAGATCTATAATTTTCGAAGAAATCAGTATCTGATTTTTACCGTACTTTTCTTCCACCTTTCGAAAGCTTCCAATGCTTCATCTCTCAGTAGCTGAAATGTCGGAAGTTTTCTTTTTTCTACCGGAAGTTCCATTTCTGTATAAATAAAATGGTCATCGAATTCGATAGCTGCTGCATCTTCCTTTGTGTTGGCATAGTATATTTTTGAAGGTCTTGCCCAGTAAATTGCACCCAGGCACATAGGGCAAGGTTCGCAACTGCAATATATTTCACACCCTTCAAGCTGGTATGAGTTCAGTTTTTCGCAGGCCTTTCTGATTGCAACCACTTCTGCATGGGCCGTGGGATCGTTGTTTGTTGTTACCTCATTAACACCGGTTGCAAGTATTTCTCCATCTTTGACTATTACTGCAGCAAAAGGTCCGCCATTGCCTGTTTCAACATTTTCAATTGAGAGTTGAATGGCTAATCGCATAAACCTCACTTCATTTGACATGTCGTTCATAAGCCAAAGGTAATATGAGTTTAAGCCAGATTGCCTTATTTGTTATTCTGCGGTTTCTCCCGGTACTTCTTATCGGCTTCTTCAGCTTTTTTAAAATCGAGAATTACGCCATTGATACAATAGCGCAGGCCGGTAGGAGGCGGACCGTCTTCAAATACATGGCCTAAATGGGCTTTACAGCGGCCACATTGGGTTTCCACCCGTTGCATACCGTGAGTACTGTCAGGCAGGTATGTGATGCTTGTTTTGGAAATGGGTTCATAAAAGCTGGGCCAGCCACATCCGCTTTCAAACTTGGTATCACTTTTAAATAACGGATTGCCGCAGGCTGCACAATAATAAGTTCCGGGTTCTTTAAATGACTCGAATTTACTTGTCCAGGGTCGTTCAGTGCCCTTTTGCCGGGCTATATAATAAATGTCAGCGGACAAAATTTTCTTCCATTCTTCTTCGGTAAGATTCACTGTTGAACTGTCTGTATTTGAATAAACGGGGTTATCTTTTTTGGTTGTGTCCATAATCGAATTTTTTGGGGAATGACCCTGATTCTGCGAATAGCTGCATTGCTGAAGGCAGACCATTATCTGTATTAAGAATATGCTGTAGAACGGCTTCATTTCTGTTTGTACAACAAAAGTATCAAAGAATAGTTGAGCAAACGGATAATCAGGTCTTTTTTAACAGTGCTTTTTCACCGTCAGCTTTCCTTTTCTTCTTAAGGTTATACAGCGACTCTATATTATATTTGTACACAGCTAACAACTAACTATGTTTAATATTATTCTCTTTGGCCCTCCGGGCAGTGGTAAAGGCACCCAGTCTGAAAAATTAGTGGAGAAGTATGGATTTGTTCATCTATCAACCGGTAATTTGCTAAGGGATGAAATTTCGAGGCAAACACCTCTTGGAACAGAAGCAAAAAGCTTTATTGACAAAGGACAGTTAGTACCCGATGAAGTGGTAATTGGAATGGTGGATTCATTCTTGGATAAGAATAAAAATGCCAGCGGATTTCTTTTTGATGGCTTTCCCCGTACGGTGGCACAAGCGGTGGCACTTGATAAATTGCTGGAACTTAAAAAAACAGGAATAGCTACAGTGCTGGCACTGGAAGTTGGTGAAGATGAACTGGTAAAAAGGTTATTGCACCGCGGGCAAACTTCAGGCCGCAGCGATGATACTAATGAAGATGTGATACGCAAACGGTTTTCTGTTTACAGCAAAGAAACAACACCTGTGGCAGAGCATTATCATAAAGTGAATAAGCTGGAGAGAATAAAAGGCGATGGAACTATTGACGGTATTTTTGGATTGCTTTGTGCAGCGATTGATAATAAAAAGAAATAGAGGTTCAAAAAAAAATTTATGGCCCGGGAAACCGGGCTTTTTTATTTTACGATGTTTGGTTAATTTGCCATGCTTCAAAGTTGTCCTATGACACTGGAAAAGGAAAATTTTCTTCGTACAAAACTTGTACCTTGTTTACAGCGGCTTAACCCTGCTGCCACACCCCGCTGGGGTAATATGAATGTGCAGCAAATGATTGAACATCTTGCAACTGATGCGGTGCCCTGTGCCAATGGGAGGCTGAATATTACAGACATTGTTACTCCCCCTGAACAGCTACAAAGGCTGAGAGAATTTATGATGAGTGAGAAAGCTTTCAGGGAAAATACAAAAAACCCGCTGATGCCTGAAGAGCCCCCTGTTTGTGTTTTTAAAACCATACAGGGCGCCGTTGGCGCCCTGCAGGAAGAGTTAATCTATTTCTTTGAAGTGTTTGAAAAGAATCCGGCACTCGTTACCCGGAATCCTTTTTTTGGTGATTTGAATTTTGAACAGAATGTACAACTGCTGTACAAGCATGCCCTTCATCACCTGCGGCAATTTGGTGCAGAACCATTAGTGCACTAAAGCTTCGCTTTAAACAGTGAATCTGCTTTTTGCAGGCTTCCCAAAATCGCTTCTTTTACCTTGCCAACTTTCAATTTTTCATCAGTAAGGTATTTGATGCGTTGTTCAAGATTATTTTCTGCAGAATCATATTTAAAATCTTCCATCCATTTCGTCATTCCTGCCCAGGCATCTTTCAGCAGAAGGTCTGTTTCCTGCAATTTGCTTTTATAAGGGGCAAGTGCCTGCTGTGCTTTTGCCGGCAATTTAGAAACGGAATCAAGTGCTTTTTGAACTGCCGTCTGCAGATCATTAATTTTTGCTTCTTTAGCCATGGCAACATTATGACCATCCATTACTTCTTTGAAAAGGCTGTCCGCCTGAACTTTTTGCGTATCGCTATTGCCTTGCTTATTGTTACAAGCATTTAGAAATAACAATGTAATTAAAAATGGAATGATTTTTTTCATGTTCAGATATTTTAATGATGGTCTTCATCAGTGCATTTGCCTACAATTGTATGAAAAACGTCGTGAAGGGCAGTAAGTTTTTCTTTTATCTGCTCATTTGTTGCATTGTTGCTTATAGCTTTTTGTAAGCCTTTAGCACCTTTAACGAGACTTTTCAATTCACCTTTAACTTTCTTTTTATCGTATCCTTCAGGAGCAGTTGATTTTTTCCAGGCCTCCGCTTTTTCCACCATTTCGCCGATACGGGTTTTGATAGGCTCAAACTTACCTTCTTCAACAGGGTGGAATGTCTGGCTCATTATTTTATGAAATTCCGACATTTCGTTCCACTTAGGTTTTTCCTGTGTTTGCGCCTGTGATGATTTGCTTGCAGCAATACCTGCAAAAAGTAATGCGAATAAGAATAATTTTTTCATATGAGAAATTTTAATGTCTGCAAATGTAATCTTTGTTAGTGAAGGCAAAAACGATTAAACATTAATATTCAATGTGCTAACATCAAATCAACGTTACGGGGCCATTTAGCCAAATCTTCTCTATTTTCGTTTTCTATTCCACGATTGCTCATGCAGAAACTCGAAAACTACATTACCGGAAACTGGATTACCGGAGATGGAAATGGTCAAATATTGTTTAACGCCGTAACCGGCGAACCTGTGGCTATAGCTTCTACAAAAGGCTTTGATTTTAAATCGGTTGTTGAATATGGCCGCAATGTTGGCGGGCTGCAGCTTCGCAGATTAACGTTCCATCAGAGGGGAAATATGCTGAAAGCCTTGGCCATGCACTTGCGCCTGCATCTCGCAAAATATTATGAAATAAGTTATAAAACCGGGGCCACTAAAGCTGATAGCTGGGTTGACATTGAAGGTGGTATCGGTAACCTGTTTGCAAATGCTTCACTGCGCCGCAAATTTCCGGACGATGTGATTTGTATCGATGGCGAAAGCCACAACCTAAGTAACGGCAACACTTTTATGGGCACACATATTATGGTACCCAAAGAAGGTGTGGCATTACATATCAATGCATTCAACTTTCCGGTATGGGGCATGCTGGAAAAAATTGCAGTGAACTTGCTGGCCGGTGTTCCGGCGATTGTTAAGCCTGCAACAGTCACTTCTTACCTTACTGAAGCAGTGGTGAAAGATATTATTGCTTCCGGCATTCTGCCTGAAGGAAGTCTGCAATTACTTTGCGGCAGCGCAGGCGATATTCTCGACCATGTTACTTCGCAGGATGTGGTAACCTTTACCGGCAGCGCTGCAACTGGCTTAATGCTGAAGAAAACACAGGCAATAGTTGAAAACAATGTGCCTTTTAATATGGAGGCAGACAGCCTGAACTGTATTGTGCTGGGCAAAGATGTAACTCCTGCAATGCCCGAGTGGGATATTTTCATCAAAGAAATTAGAAAAGAGATGACCTTAAAAGCCGGACAGCGATGCACAGGTGTACGCCGCATTTTTGTACCGGAAGAAAAGATGGAAGAGGTCATCAAATCACTCTCTGCTGCTTTGTCGCAAACAGTTATTGGCAACCCGCTGAATGAAAAAGTGAGGATGGGCAGCCTGGCGGGGGAAACTCAGAGGGCTGAAGTAAGAAGTCAGATTCAGCGACTGCTGGCAAGTGCTCAAATTGTTTACGGTTCTTTTGATAGCGTTAAGGTGGTTGATGCTGATGCAGAAAAAGGCGCTTTCGTGTCGCCTGTGCTGTTGATGAACACAACGCCTCATTCTTCTGTCGAGCCTCACACTATAGAAGCATTTGGCCCTGTCAGTACCATTATGCCTTATTATAATACGGATGATGCTATTGCTTTAAGCAAACTCGGCAAGGGCAGCTTAGTAAGCACTATTGTAACTGCCGATAATAAAGAAGCAAGAAACTATGTTATTGGTGCGGCATCACATCATGGCCGGATACTGGTACTGAACAAGGATTGTGCAAAAGAATCAACCGGTCATGGTTCTCCTTTACCATTGTTGGTGCATGGCGGCCCAGGCAGGGCTGGCGGTGGCGAAGAAATGGGCGGACTAAGAGGTGTGAAGCATTACCTGCAGCGTACTGCACTACAGGGGTCGCCAACAACGGTAACGGCCATTACAGGAGTTTATCAGCAATATGCAGAAGGGAAAAAGAGCAACAAGCACCCGTTTAAAAAATATTACGAAGAACTGGAGATAGGCGAACAACTGATTACAGAGAAACGAACTATTACCGCTGATGATATTGACCGTTTTGCCGACCTGAGCGGCGATCATTTCTATGCACACATCAGAACAACCGACTTCACCGGAACGATGTTTGAAAAACAGGTGGCTCATGGTTATTTTATTATGAGCATAGCCGCCGGTTTGTTTGTGGACAGGTATGAAAAAAACCCGGTACTGCTGAATTATGGAATTGACGAGTTGCGGTTTACAAAACCGGTTTATCCAGGGGCGGAAATTCACATCCGGTTTACCTGCAAAGAAAAACAGCCCAACGACAAACGTATAGTTGAAAACCCGGAAAACCTTCGCCGTGGCGATGATATAGAAAAAGGTATTGTAAAATGGCTCGTAGAGATGATTGATGAAACAAGTGAAATAACCGGGGTGGCAACTATCCTTACAATGGTTGCCCGAAAGAATGAACTGTAATTTCGGCATTAAAAGCCTTCACTTCTGCTGAACTTAGTCATAGGAAAAACAGTTTTCATTTATTAACTTTCTTATGGAAATGCAGCATAAAAACTTTGTTATGGAACCATATGTAAAATCAGAAGTTCACCGCCACATAAACACTATCGAGTTTTTCCACCCGCAAAGCAACTCCTTGCCTGGTAAGATTCTGAATGATCTGGCTTCCAAAATCACCCATGCCGGTGAAGATCCGGAAACAAAAGTCATTATACTCCGCTCTGCCGGCGACAGGGCATTTTGCGCCGGGGCCAGTTTTGATGAGCTGATTGCTATCAAAACAGAAAAGGAGGGCCTTGAGTTTTTCAGTGGTTTTGCCAAGGTAATTAACGCCATACGCATTTGCCCCAAGTTTGTTATCGGCCGCATACATGGCCGCTGTGTGGGTGGCGGAGTTGGCCTTGCAGCAGCAGTTGACTATGCCATAGCTTCATCAGCTGCCGAAGTAAAGCTGAGTGAACTGGCCATCGCCATTGGCCCGTTTGTAGTGGGGCCCGCTGTTGAAAGAAAGATTGGCATATCAGCTTTTTCGCAACTGGCGATAGATGCTTCCATGTGGCGCAGTGCCGAATGGGCAAGAAAAAGAGGTTTGTATGCCGAAGTGTATGCCGAAGCCGAAGATATGGATGAGGCTGTGCGGCGGCTGGCCGATACATTGATGCACTCCAGTCCTGAAGCAATGGCCGAGTTGAAAAAAGTATTTTGGAAAGGAACCGAGCATTGGGATAAGTTGTTGTTTGAACGGGCAGCAATCAGTGGTAAATTAGTTACAACCGATTTTGCAAAGCAGGCCATCGAAAGAGTAAAGGCCAATAAATAATTTTTTAACCAGCTTCATTGCTGCTATCATCGTCTGTTGTGTCACTCACTTCATCGTCCCGTAATTCTGTTGAGCATTTGCAGAAGTTCCACAAAGGTAACTTCATTCACCTATGCGATGTGCTGGGCAAAAGAGATAAACATCTCCGTGGCATCATCAAAGAGCATGGCCATCCGCCCATGTGGACAAGACCTAACACATTTCAAACTTTAGTGCTCACCATTTTGGAGCAGCAGGTGTCATTGGCTTCTGCTTATGCAGCTTTTAAAAAGTTAAAGGAACGTACCGGCTACATTACACCACAGAAAATTCTGGCATTAAAAGATGAAGAATTAAGGGCCAGCTATTTCAGCAGACAGAAGATTGTTTATGTAAGAGAACTGGCAAATGCAATTATCACAAAGCAGCTTCAGTTAAGAAAACTGGAAAGCCTGCCGGACGAAGAAGTGCGGCATGAACTAAGAAAGATAAAAGGCATTGGCGACTGGACAGCAGATGTGTACCTGATGCATGTGTTGCAACGAACAGATTTGTTTCCGCTTGGGGATATTGCATTAGTTAATAGCTTAAAAGAAACAAAGCAGCTTCACCCGCATGTTTCCAAAGACGAAATGCTTGTGATTGCTGAACCCTGGCGGCCATATCGCACAATTGCCAGTATGATTTTGTGGCATAGTTATATTAAGAAACGAAACATTAAGCTTCAGGAATAGAATCTGGATTGTATAAAAAATGAGGAGGAAATAGCATTGTAATTTCCTCCTGATCAAAATTATTAATCATGTAAATCGTGGTTCTATATATTCAACCCGCCACACACACTCAAAGTCTGCCCGGTTACATACGAAGATAAATATGAGGCCAGGAACAAAGTTGCATTAGCAATATCTTCAGGAGATGCGAATTTTCCCAGCGGAATTCCGGCTTTGTATTTTTCTGCACCTTCTCCGTCTTTAAGGTAGCTGGTCATATCTGTTTCAACAAATCCAGGAGCGATGGCATTACAACGGATGTTGCGGCTGCCCAATTCTTTGGCCACTGATTTTGTAAAGCCAATAATACCTGCCTTGCTGGCAGCATAGCTGCTTTGACCGGCATTGCCAATTTCTCCAATAATGGAGCTCATATTGATTATAGAACCGCTTCTTGCTTTCATCATCGGACGGATAACCTGTTTGGTCATATAAAAAACACTGTTCAGGTTTACCTGTATTACATCGTTCCACTGCTCTGGGCTCATGCGCATCAGCAGGTTGTCTTTGGATATACCTGCATTGTTCACCAGTACATCTACATTGCCAAATTCTTTCAGTACATCATTTACAAAAGCTTCGCATTGTGCAAAATCGCCAGCATTACTTTTATAGGCCTTTGCCTTTACGCCCATCGCAGTGAGTTTAATTTCAAGTGCAGCTGCCTTTTCTGCACTGCTGTCACTTACGTATGTGAAAGCGACATTAGCGCCATGTTCAGCAAATTTTATAGCGATACCTTCGCCTATACCACGGGCAGCTCCGGTTACAATTGCGGTTTTACCTTCAAGTAGTTTCATATTCTTGTTCTTTAATTAATTATTGAATTCAGTTGTTTGATTTCTTCAATCATGGTTCTTTCGTTACTCAGCCTTGGCACTTTGTGCTGTCCGCCCAGCCTTCCTTTGCTGTGCAGCCATTCGGCAAAGCTTCCTTTTTTCAGTGCATGAACTTCGGGCAGGTGCAATGCAATGCTTTTGTGACGCTTTGCCTCATAATCACTGTTAATGCTTTTTAGGGCATTATCCAGTTCTTCAGTAAAAAGGTTAAGATCTTCAGGCTCTTTCTCAAACTCTATCAGCCATTCATGTGCTCCGTTGTGGGCATCAGTAAAGTACACCGGGGCGGCAGTGTAGTCATTTACGACAGCTCCTGTTTTTTCGCAGGCAACAGCTATGGCCTTATCAGTATTGTCAACTATTACTTCTTCTCCAAAAGCATTGATGTAATGCTTCAGCCTTCCTGATACGATTATTTTGTAGGGTCTTATTGAAACAAATTGAATGGTGTCACCTATAAGATAACGCCACAACCCGCCATTAGTGCTGATAACTGGCGCATAGTTCTTACCTAACTCCACTTCTTTCAATCCCACTGTTTGAGGGTTGGGCTTTCCGTATTCACTCACCGGCATAAACTCGTAAAAAATACCATGGTCAGTAAACAGTAACATGCCTTCGTCTCCAGGTTTTTCCTGGGCGGCAAAAAAACCTTCACTGGCATTGTACATTTCAAGGTAATTAATGTCTTTGCCAATCAATTTTTTGAACTGTTCTCTGTACGGAGTGAAAGAAACACCACCGTGCATATAGAGTTCCAGTTCTGGCCACACTTCTGACATAGATTGTTTTCCTGTCAATTCCAGTATTCTTTTAAACAGTACCAATGTCCATGTAGGTACACCGGAAATGGAGGTGACATTTTCTTTTATAGTGGCCTGTGCCAGTTTTTCTATTTTACTTTCCCATTCATCCATCAGGGCAATGCTCAGGTCTGGTGTACGGATCCAGTGTGCCCAGAATGGCAAGTTTTGCAACAATACAGCACTCAAATCGCCATATTGGGCATCCTCATTCATTGGGTTTATGTTGTGGCTGCCGCCAATTACCAAACCCTTACCTGCAAGCAAATGAGAATCGGAATGGTGCAGATAGTAAAGAGATAGCACATCTTTTGATGCTTTATAGTGGCAGTCTTCAAGGCTTTCTTTGCTGATGGGAATGAACTTACTTTTATCGCTGGTTGTACCACTGCTTTTGGCAAACCAAAAAGTGGGAGTATTCCATAAAACATGCTGTTCGCCCTGCATAATGCGTTCTATGTAAGGTTTTATGTCATTGTACTCATGAATGGGCACAGCCTCTTTGAAGGCTTTTACATTAAACAGGTCGGAAAAATTGTACTTTCTGCCAAACTCTGTGTATTGGGCAGATGTGACAATTTCCTGCAACACTTCCCGTTGTGCATCAAGCGGATTTTTCTTCCAGGCATCAATTCGCCAGAGCCTTGTACGGGCAAGCGATGATATGGCAGGAGTAAGCAGTTTCATTACGCCTGAAAGATAAAATTATTTACGCTAATCTCACTTGGTTTTGGCTGTTTTATAAAGTTGGGGGCTATAATAGAAAAAAAGACGGAATGTATTGTTTTTGTCATACTGATAACCGCTGCTCTTTTGCTGAAAAACGAGCATATAACCGGTGTCAAAACTAAGTGATGGTGTAAGTTGTTCTTTAACACCAATGAATATCCTGTTTTGATCGAGGGTATTATTTACTACCTCTTTTCCTGCCTGTAACAGAACTTCATCAGCTACAACTAATGAGGGTACTTTCGGGTTCTTGAAAACAGGAACGGTTAAGCTAAGCAGGTATCGGAAACGGTTGGTGAATTTATTGTTGCCGGTTCTTTTGTCATTTTCAATCTTTTGCTGCCAGCGTTGTTCATTCCTGAAACGTTGCAGCACATTTGCCTTGCGGAATTTGGAAGTATAAATAACCTGCTCGAATATCCTATTTTCATTTGAGATGGTTTCCCATCCTTCCTTTGTGGGATAGAGCCACATATGTCCATAACCGGCAGCTACTGACAAGTTTTTATCAACTGAATACTGAACGCCGCCTCTTACTATATTAAAACTGGGATGGGCCAGAAAATCGTTATGCCTGGTGTGGAAATCAGCCAGAATGGCCCAACGGCTGTTCAGCTTAATTGTGTTATTAATGGAAAACCAGCTTTGGTATTGCTTGTTTATCTGTTTAGATGTTTGTGCATTGACGGCCACACTCAGAAAAAGAACTAATAAACTTGTCTGTAATACACGGATACATGCGTTGTTTTTCATACCGGCAAAGGTAGCTTTTGCAGAAAGGGACAAAGTTGACTTGTGTTAGTTTTTCCCGTTAAATCGGCTGATTAAAATCCTGTTCCCAGGCACTGATTATTTTTTCTTTTAGCATTGCTTTCACCTCTGCTGTTGCAAAACAATGTCTTACAGCTTCCAGGTTACATTTATAAAAATGTGCCTTATCCCAACCAAATGTTTGTTCCAGCACTTCGTATTCTTTTGTAAGAGTAGTGGGAGTTATAGTGCGGCTATCCGTATTTACACTCATAGACACACCAGTGTTATATATTTTATCAGCAGTGTGGTCATAAATAGTATCGTAAACATTGGTTTGTATGTTGCTGGTGGGACACACTTCCAGGTGAATATCTTTTTCTTTAAGAAATGAAAGCAGCTTATCGTCTTCCGCACTTCTTACACCGTGGCCAATGCGGCTGGGGTGAAAACCTTTCAGTACTTCCCATACACTGTCTGCGCCTCTTGCTTCACCTGCATGCGATGTGCACTTAATACCTTTTGCATTGGCATACTCAAATGCTTTCACATGTGCATCGACTGGATAACCCGCCTCGTCACCCGCAATATCAAAACCGCAAACTACAGTACCTTTAAACTGCTCAGCCAGCTTCACTGTTTCCATACTTTGTGCTTCGGAATAATTGCGCAGGGTGCAAACAATAATACCTGCCTGCACTCCGGTATTTATGATTCCTTCATCGGTTGCATCTGCTACGGCCTGCACTACTTCAACAGGAGTTAATCCTTTTGCAATATGAAGCAATGGCGCAAACCTGATTTCGGCATAAATGACACTATCGGCTTTTAACTGTTCAAACAAATCGAGAGTTACCATCCGTAACTGTTCTTTGGTCTGCATCAGCTCAAAGCCTTTTACAGAACGGCTGATATAATCAAGCAGGTCAGTGCATTTGGGCGGAGCCACAAATGAATCGTGGTATTCTTCGTAAGTGATAGCGGGATTGATTCTTTTTACCACATCAAAGCTCAGGCTGCAATCCAGGTGCAGGTGCAGTTCAACTTTTGGAAGTTTCTGATAGTCCATAATACACGATTCATGTTAAGAGAAGACGGCAAATGTAAAACTTCTGCGGCTTATAATAATTCCGGCAGAATATCTTTTAAATTTTCAAAGTGCCTGAAATTGGAGTGTTGTACAGAGTCTTCCACCACTTCGTGTGCCCAGGTGGTGTGATAAGGAATATGAACGGCATGGCCGCCAACTGCAAGTACAGGCAGTACATCCGATTTGAGGGAGTTGCCAATCATCATAAATTCCGAAGGCTGTATATCAAGGTGCTTGATCAGTTTCAGGTAATCGGCTTCCTGTTTGTCGCTCATTATCTCTATGTGGTGAAAGAAATGTTCGATACCTGATTTCCTAAGCTTGCGTTCCTGGTCAAGCAGGTCACCCTTGGTGGCCACTACAAGCTTATATTTTTCTTTTAAGGCGGGCAGGACTTCAGCCACTCCATCCAATAACTCAACAGGCTGATTTAATTGCTCTTTGCCATAATCAATAATTTTTTCAATAATAACGGGTGGCACCGTATTATTTGAAATGCGCAGTGCAGTTTCAATAATGCTAAGAATAAAAGCCTTAACACCGTAGCCATAAATGGCTATATTCTGCATTTCGGTTTTAAACAGCTCCTGCGAAACAGTATGCTCCGGCATATAGTCGGCCAGCAACTGGCAGAATTTTTTTTCTGTAGCCAGAAAATAAGGTTCATTCACCCAAAGTGTGTCATCGGCGTCGAAGGCTATGGCTTTGATGGACATGGCTCAAAAAATTATTCACTATTCTTTTTTGCTTCCAGAAATAGAAGGATTGTACTAAGAGTGCTGTAATCGCTGTTTTCAGAAGCTGATAAAACTGACGCTTTTTCTGCAATCTCCAAATCGTTATTTTCTTTTGAATAGTTGAGTAGTGAATTTTTTAACTCGTTGATAAATTTGGAGTAATCATCTAATCCTAAATCTGAAACCTCAAATTCATTGTGCATTCCTGTATATACACGGCCAATGTTGTTATCAATCTCTTTTCTTGATTCTTCAATTTTTTCAGTCCAGCTAATAGCACTTTTTACAGATTGTATGAGTGAATTAAGAGTGATTTTCTTTTCCCCTCTCGCCTCCTCATGCAGCCAGTCCTTCCGTTTCAGTTCAAAGTTTCTTCCAAGGTAGAGACGTTTTACTTCGTCATCGCTGGCTAATTCTTCAGCTGTACCGTGTTTGTAAATTTTCCCTTCAATAAGCAAGTAAGCCCGGTCGCAAATGCTGAGTGTTTCGGTTACGTTGTGGTCGGTAATCAGTATGCCGATGTTTTTGTATTTCAGCTTGGCAACGATGGCCTGAATATCTTCTACCGCAATCGGGTCAATCCCGGCAAAGGGTTCATCCAGCAAAATAAATTTAGGATCAACAGCAAGGGCACGGGCAATTTCTGTTCTTCTTCTTTCGCCACCGCTCAGCACATCGCCATTGCTTTTGCGCACATGCTGCAGGCGAAACTCGTCAATCAATGCTTCCAGCCTTTCTTTTTGCTGATGTCTCGTCAGGGATGTCATTTCAAGTACTGCGGCAATATTGTCTTCCACACTTAGTTTACGGAATACTGATGCTTCCTGCGGCAGGTAGCCAATACCCATCTTGGCCCTTTTATACATGGGCAGCTCGGTAATGTCCTGGTCATTCAGGAAAACTTTGCCTTCGTTTGGTTTTATTAACCCAACCACCTGGTAAAATGAAGTTGTTTTACCGGCGCCATTAGGTCCCAGCAGGCCAACAATTTCACCCTGGTTTACTTCAAAAGAAACATGGTTCACAACGGTGCGCTGACCATATTTTTTTACCAAATCCTGTGTGCGGATAGTTACTGACATACCCCGCAAAAATAAGGCTTGCCGTACTGATAACACCTGTTCGTTTGATTTTTATGATTTACTTATTATTCTGCTGCCTGTATCTTAGATTTGCGGCCATGAAAGTGACAGATCATATAGCACAGGCAAAAGACACCCTGATTTCGTTTGAAGTGCTGCCGCCACTTAAAGGAAAGGGTATTGATGCGTTGTACAAGCACCTCGACCCGCTGATGGAATTTAAGCCTTCGTTCATCAACGTTACTTATCACCGCAGCGAACATGTGTTTAAAAAACGTTCTGACGGGACATTCGAAAAAGTGATTGTTCGCAAAAGGCCGGGCACTGAAGCTATCTGTGCTGCTATTATGAACAAATACAATGTGGACACTGTGCCGCACCTTATCTGCGGCGGGTTCTCTTTGCAGGATACAGAAGATGCTTTGCTTACCCTCAGCTACCTGGGCATTGACAATGTGCTGGTGCTGCGGGGCGATGCCGCCAAGAATGAAGCTGCTTTTGAACCGGAACCAGGGGGACATAAATATGCCAGCGACCTGCTGAAACAGGTTGTAAACCTTAACAACGGTGTTTACTTAGAAGATGAACTGAAGGGGACTAATAAAACCAATTTCAGTATTGGAGTGGCAGGATATCCTGAAAAGCATTTTGAGGCACCCAACATGGATACTGACCTGCAATACCTAAAGGCGAAAGTGGATGCAGGTGCCGACTATATCATTACGCAAATGTTTTTCGACAATGCCAAATACTTTGCCTTCGTGGATGCCTGTAGGGCAATTGGCATTACCGTTCCCATCATCCCGGGACTGAAACCTATTTATACCAAGAAGCAACTTACCATACTGCCCAAAACATTTCATATTGATATTCCAACAGACCTGTCGAATGAAATACTGAAATGCAAAACCGATGATGATGTTTTAAAAATTGGCGAACGCTGGCTGCTGGAACAATCACGGGAATTAAAAAAAGCTGGCGTACCTGTGCTGCACTACTACACCCTGGGCCGGCCGAAGATGGTTGCTGATGTGGTGAGGGAGTTGCTGTAATGCGAACTACTAATAAACCGGATGTAATTTGATAAAAAAACTCTCTGAAGCCAGAGAGTTTTTTATGTGATCTATTTTGAGATTTCCTGTAGCACTTTTTTATCAATCATCACCGGGTATTTCTTCTTCAACGCTTCGTCCCATTTCTTCTCTAATATTTCCTGGTAATCATTCATCACCAAACCTTTTGCCTCATTAAAGCTTCGCTGTGTGGGCTGCGGATAGGTGCGGATGATGTAGGCAAAAGAAGCCGTATTATCGTTTACATTCACCACGGGGGGCGATACTAATCCTTCGGCAGGAGTTGTTTTGCCGAGGAAAGGAATCTGATCCCACTCGTAGCGGGAAGAATCGGCAATCACTTTTTCAGCATACTGGTCAGAAAGATTTTTCCAGTTGCCCGGGTTGGCTTTTACGCTTTTATATAATACCTGAGCTGTAATAGAATCAGAACAGAAAAAAATCACCGCTTCGGCGCTTTGCTTCCACAGGTAGCCGGCTTTATTCTTATTGTATAAATTAACGAGTGCTGCAGAATCGCTTTGTGCTTTGTTCCATATTTCCTGCTGCATAATTTCAAAGAAAAGGTTGCCGTCTTTAAACTCCGTCATCTGGTTTTTAAAGTCATCGTTGAAATCTTCAAGATGGTCCCTGTAGTAGTTAAACATTTCATGCTTTATCCATTCTTCTCTTACCTGTTCATAAGGCTTTACACCGCTGCCGTCCTGCTTGTAGCGGTAGCCGTTGGCATAATTCACCCACACCGTAGCATCGTAAACTGAGTCGCCGATAGAAAACAGTGGAGTGGTGGCTATTATTTTTTTACCAATCTCTTTCATGGGCTTCTGGTCGAGCACACTGTCGCTCATAGCCCAGAGTGCCTCATCATCGTAAGGATATTTTTTTACACCGGCCATCCTGTTTACTTTCTCATAAATAAAATCTTTGGATGTCTTCCACCGGCCATCAGTAACAATTTTTTGCTGCAATTCCCGCTGATAGTCTTTATCATCTGCTTTATTAACGACAGGCTTTACGGTTACTCTTTTTACGATGTGCCAGCCATAATTTGTCTGGAAAGGCTTACCCAGATCGCCGTCTTTTTTCAATGACCATAATTGTTTTTCGAAGGCAGCATCATACTGGCCAACGGCAACATCGGGCATGACACCATTGTTGGCAGCGCTGATGTAATCGTTGCTGAATGCCGATGCCAGCTTGTTGAAGTTTTCGCCCTTCAGTAATAATTTATAAATGGAATCGGCCCTGGCGGCTATTTGTTTTTTTACCTGTTCATCCGCTTCCGGTGGAAAGGCCAGCAAGATTTGCTGCGCTTTCATTTTCCCGGCAGCTTTTCTTTCTTCCAGCTTTTTGAAAATATGCAGTCCGTTTTTCGAACGGACAGGTGTTGAATATTTTCCAACAGGTGTGTTGTACACAGCGGTTTCAAATTCGTAGGGCAATGAAAATGAAGTAATGAAGCCTGCATCGCCTTTATTGCTTTTTGCCAATGGATCATCAGACAGTTGTTGTGCCACCTGCAGAAAATTCTCGCCTTTTGCTAATCGCTGCAGCACTTCGTCTTTCTTTTTATTGGCGGCTACGGTATCCACAAATCCTGCTGCACTGCGGAAGGAAATAAAGATGTGTGCAAAGTGAACATCCTTCTGGCTGCGGTCAAAGGCTTCCTTGGTCAGCCGCTGCATCATGCCGGGATCGGTCATGTAGTTCTCTGCTATCTGCGTACGCAGGTTGTTTACATCCATTTTCAGTTGCGGAAGTGTGTCATATCTTCTGGCATACGCTTCCGCCACTTTCAGTTTCGATTTAATGTACAGGTCAAGGTATTCGCTGATGGCTTTAGCTTTATCGGGCGCAGGCTTTACATTGTTTTTGCTGAATGCCCGCAGAAACTCGGCAGCAGAAGCTTTATTTGGCCCATAGGTAAAAAGAGTTTGAGAGGAGACGTTAACAGTAATCAGTCCCGCAACAAGCATTAGCTGAATTCGTTTGCTCATACAGATCCGGTTTTTGGTAGTAAGTTCAGTATAATAACGACAATAGAAGCGAGGCTTCTATTGTCCCTTTATTTTTATGTCAAGGATTTCGTCAATCTGTTCATACGACAGTTTCTTCGCCACAATTCTTTTGTCTTTATCCAGCAGGTATAAAGTGGGGAACGACTGCACATCAAACAATTGCGAATAGCCGGGAATATTGTTGTCAATCCTTACTTTATCGTCTGCTTTTGAATAATACACATTTATCCACTCATTCAGGTTATTGTCGTTGATGAATTTGAGCCAATCCTGTTTGGTTCCGTCAGTTTCTTTTGCTACGGCATACAACTTCAGGCCAAAAGCTTTCCATTTGGCATGATAAAAAGAATCAAGTTTGGGCAGCACCTCCTTGCAATGCCCGCAGGTAGGGTCCCAAAAGGCAACGATGCAGTAAGGAGCATTTACTTCGTAGAGGCTCCACATTTTGCCGGTTGAGTCGGGCAGCAAAATATCAGAAGCCGGTGTCCCGGTTATATTTGCCATCAGGCTGTAGGCCCTGTCAGTAATTATCTTTTTGCTCTTATCGTTCAGCCAGCTGTAGTTTTTGTTAGAGAAGTATTTTTCAAACAGGTGAACAAATACCGCATCCTCCCACATATACTTTTGGTTAAGGTATCGGTTTATAAATTTCACCAGCAGGAAGCGGCTCATCTCATCATTCAGCGAAGCGTTGCCCAGCATCCTGTCAATTTCTTTGATAGTGGAATCCGGATGAAGCGGCACCAGCTGGTTAAAATATTTATCTAATTTTTCTTCAAAGAAAGTAGTGTACGCCAGGCGTCCGTCCCAGAAATAAACACCATCCCAGAAATGATCTTTGTAATAATGGTAAGCCGCTAACGAATCGGCATTGTTTTTTGGATCTTTCAGATTGCCGGTAAGTATGGGCTCCTTCATACATTGCAGCAAAGCAGCCAATATGTTATCCGGCTTTGTAGTGATGATATTATCCCGGTAGGCAGTAATGGCCTTATCCTCTTTATTGATGATGTCGTTCAATTTGGCAGAATCGGCAGTTGTGGCCGCATTTTTTAACTGTCCCCGTGCTGCATTTATTTTTCCGCCTCTTGTGTTCATTTCTTTCTGGTAAGCACTGAAAAGCTCATTGTCGGGTGAGTTGACGAACTTAATGCCGTTTTTGATGGTGGCGGTATCAGCAATTACTCCAAACTTTTGCTGCTTATCAATCATTAATTCAAAAAAGCCGGCCTTATTAGGATAGCCTATAAGGTAAATGCCACCTTGCAACTTCTTATTACCTTTAAAAACAGCCTCGCTTTTATCGTTCAGCATCGCTGAATCAATAACAGGGTATGTTTTGCCAAAATAATGGCCAAGGTAGATGTATTGGTTTTTAAAAGGCTTGAATGTCACCTTTATTTCGTAAGAATCCTGGCTAAAAGCAAGGAATGAACTGAGCAGAAAAATTGCGGTAAAAGTCTTCTTCATGGTTTTTAATGAATCCTGTAAAAATAAGGCATTAGGGTTAATGGTTTACGGTAAAGGGTCAGGGGCAAAAGCTGTAAGGTCAAGACCACTTTGGATTTGAAATGGTTGTATTACTACCAATCTTAAATAGCCCCGGCCATCTGTTTATCTATCGTTGGCCACTAACCTTAAACCCTTCAACCTTTAAACCGTTAAACATATTAGCTTTGCCGCATGCCAAGAAAAAAGAAGAGAAATACGATTATAGAAAAGCTGCTAATTGAAAATTATGCTGCCGAAGGTAAGTCGCTGGCCCGCTGGGAAGGGAAAGTGGTGTTTGTGGAGCGTACCGTGCCTGGCGACATAGTAGATGTGTTCCTTTTTAAGAACAAAAAAGACTGGGCCGAGGGCTATCCCCTTGTTTTTCATGAGTTTTCGCCGAAAAGGGCTACTCCTTTTTGCAGGCATTATGGCGACTGTGGTGGCTGCCAGTGGCAGTCGGTGCCTTATGCTGAGCAGTTAAGCTTCAAATTTCAGCAGGTGAAAGATGCACTGCAGCGGATTGGCAAACTGCCCCTGCCCGAGTTTATGCCCATTTTGGGCTGCGAGGAAGACCGCCACTACCGCAACAAGCTGGAATATACTTTTGGCACCTATCGCTATGTGCCGGAAAGTGAACTACCTCCCCCAACCCCTCCGCAGGAGGGGCTTGCAGACACACAAGGCCAGCAATTTGAAGACTCTCAAAAAATGAGAAAATTCAAATTGTCGGAGTCCAAGAACCCCCTTGCGGGGGGCGGGGGGGCCGCAGGCTTCCATGCCAAAGGCCTTTTTGACAAAATTGTGGACATCAGCGAATGTCACCTGCAGCCTGAACCTTCTAACAAGGTGAGAGAAGCTGTAAGACAGTTTGCCCTTGAAAATGACCTGTCTTATTATGATGTGAGGCATCATTCAGGCTTTTTAAGGAATATTCAGTTGCGCATCTGTGCCACCGGAGAAGTAATGGTGAACGTAATTGTGGGTGAAGATGATTTTACCAAAACAGAGCCATTGCTTCAATACCTGATGCAACAGGTGCCTGAAATAACCACCCTGCTGTACACTGTTAATACCAAGAAAAACGATAGTCTTTACGACCTGGAGCCGGTTGCTTATTTCGGAAAAGGATATGTTATTGAAAAACTGGAGGATTTCCAGTTTAAAATCGGCCCGAAATCATTTTTTCAGACCAATACAAAGCAGGCCGAGAAGTTGTACCGGGTAACAAGGGATTTTGCTGAACTGACTGGAAACGAAACAGTATATGACCTGTACTGCGGCACCGGTAGCATCGGCATATTTGTAAGCCGGAAGGCAAAAAAAATAATCGGTGTGGAGGTGATTGCCGAAGCTATAGAGGACGCCAAAGAAAATGCACTGCTGAATAACTTGCAGTCATCCGAATTTTTTGCCGGCGATGTGATAAAAATCTGTAACGATGATTTTTTTGCTGCACACGGAAGACCCGATGTGGTTATTACCGACCCGCCCAGGGCAGGCATGCACCCCAAACTGGTGGAAAAGCTGCTAGAAATGGCGGCGCCGGTTATAGTGTATGTAAGCTGTAACCCTGCCACGCAGGCCCGTGACCTGAACCTGCTGGGCGAAAAATACGAAGTAACCAAGGTACAGCCGGTAGATATGTTTCCGCAAACACATCATATAGAAAATGTGGTGCAGCTGAAGCTGAAGAAGCAGGATATTTAGTTTGTTTTGATTATTGTTAATCTTCAAATCTCTCTTTTGAGAAATACTATTTTTGCCGAATGAGCAATTTTCAGTTTACAAGGCCAGACAGGTTTCCGCCAGTTGTCAAAAACTTGGTAATAATAAATGTTTTGGTTTTTATAGCGCAACTTGTTTTTGAGAAAGATTTTGTACTTACAGACAAATTGGCTTTATACCCGGTAGATGCACCTGAGTTTAAGCCATATCAGATAGCGACCCACATGTTTTCACATTCGCCGCAACTGATATTCCACATTGTGTTTAATATGTTTGCCTTGTGGATGTTTGGCCGCATTTTGGAAAATGTATGGGGAGCAAAACGTTTTTTATTTTTTTATCTTGTTTGCGGCGTTGGTGCCGCAGCACTGCATTTATTAATTCAGCATTTAAGGTATGACCCGGAATTAGTGGCCCAGTTTACAAAGGCATATTACGAGGGCGACAATGCCTATATGGATTCATTGATTTCAAAGTTAGGGTTCATGGCTCCGGCAGTTGGTGCTTCAGGTGCAATAATGGGAATAATGGCTGCGTTTGCCTACCTCTTTCCAAATACACAATTGTACATCATGCCTTTCCCCTTCCCTGTGAAGGCTAAGTGGGCCGTACTCGGTTTTGCTGCCATCGATCTTTTTGGCGGAGTTGCTAAAATCAGCGGCGATAATATTGCCCACTTTGCACACCTTGGCGGGGCACTTACCGGCTTTTTGCTGGTACTGTACTGGAACAAAACGAATCGTAAAACATTATATTAGTAATCACTATTGACCAATCACAACATGGCCTACACCACAAAAAATAAACGGATGACACTGGGGCAAAGCGGTAACGCCGTTACCATGCTGATAGTGGTGAGCCTTGTGTTTTTTGCAGGGCTAGGTTTTTTGAAAGCCTGCTGGTATTTGTTGTATAATAAAGAAGAAGTGGAAGCATTGTTTGCGAATGACATCATGGCACAGTTTGTATTGCCTGCTGCTAAAGATAAACTGCTCAGTAAACCCTGGACAATACTTACACATATGTTTGCTGATGTCCGTTTCTTTAGTGTACTGGCTAATATGCTCTGGCTTTGGGCATTTGGTTCTATCATGCAGGAGTTAGACGGCAACAAAAAAATTGCACCAGTATTTATCTATGGCTCTTTGGCAGGGGCTGTGGCATTCTTTATTTCATACCAGTTGTTGTCAACACTAATTCCTTTTCAGCAATCAGCTTATCTGTCTGGTGGCGGGGCCGGAGTAATGGCCGTGGTTGTGGCAACCACATTGGTGGCACCGCAGTACAGGCTGCTTCCTTTAATAAGCGGTGGCATACCCTTGTGGGTGCTTACGGTACTCTACCTGTTATCGCATATCGCCACTACTTTACCATCTAGCGATATCAGCACTTTTATTACGTTGCTGGCGGGTGCTGCTGTTGGCGCTTTGTATGTGGCGTTCTTAAAAATGGGCTACGACTACAGCCGCTGGTTAAGCAATTTTTTTGATTGGGCTGCTAACCTCTTCAATCCCAACAAGCAAAAAAAGGAGAAAGAAAAAGACGATTTTGTAAGCCGGTTTTCTGCTGCGCAAAAGGCTGGTAAGTCCTCAACTCAACAGGAAGAAATAGACCGAATACTGGATAAAATAAATGAGAAAGGCTACCAATTTCTTTCTAAGGAAGAAAAAGAGTTACTGAATAAGGTTGCAGAAGAAGATAATAAATGATGTTTTCACTTTTCAGTAATTTGCATATATGTCTTCAAAGCTCCGTCTCTTCACCAAGCGGTTTTTTATTATCGTCAACATCATTGTGGTGGCGGTGTTTTTGCTGGCATGCCTTGTTCCCTGGCTTAGCCCTAAAACATGGTGGTTTATTTCATTCCTTGGTTTGGCATTTCCCTTTTTGCTGTTTATTGTTCTGCTGTTTTTGGTGTGGTGGCTGATTGTTCTTAAACCCCGGCTGGCATTAATATCAGCAGTGGCCTTGCTGCTGGGTTATAAAAGCATTGGAGCTTTCCTGGCCTTTCACAGTCCCCGTGCATTTAACTACAAAAAAGAACCGGGCACTCTTCGGGTGGTATCATGGAATGTGGCCCGTTTCCTGGAACTGAAGCGGAATAACAATGAAGGCAGCATGAAGCGCCTGAAAATGTTTGACCTGATTAAACAGCAGGATGCAGACATTCTCTGCTTACAGGAGTTTCATACTTCTCTTAAGCCCGATTGTTATGATAATATAACACCCATCAGGGAGTTAGGGTATCCGTATTTCTATTTCTCGTTTGATGAGGATGGCGATCAGCATTATTACAGTTCCATCATCTTTTCTAAGCACCCGATTCTCGACACCGGACTGGTGCGGTATCCGCGGCCCACATTGCCGGATGTATTGCTTTTTACTGACATAAAATACAACAACGACACCATTCGCCTGTACACTACCCACCTGCAGTCGAACCTGTTGAATAAAAATGATTTTGAAAGGCTAAACAAGATAAAAAGCGGTGATGACAGTATAGTGTCTAATTCCAAAAATATTTTGTCAAAACTGAAGCGGGGTTCGATAAACCGCGGCATACAGGCAAAGGTGATTGATGAAGTGGTGGATGTGGCGCCCTACCCTGTGCTGTTGTGTGCCGACCTGAACGATGTGCCTAATTCCTATACTTATTTTACGGTGAGGGGAGATTTGCAGGACGCCTTTCTGAGAAAAGGGGCAGGTATAGGCCGTACCTACGCCTCTGTTTCACCCACACTGCGCATCGACTATATTTTCACTGATGAGCGGTTTAAGGTTAAGCAGTTTAACCGTATTGTAAAACGCCTCTCCGATCATTATATGCTGGTGGCGGATGTGGAGTTGAAGAAGTGAACCGGAACTGCTATCTTTGAAAAAATGAGAAATCACTTTTTACATATCATTTGCCGCTGTCCCTCCGGGACAAAGTAATTATTGCCCTGTCCGGGCTTTCTTTGGACATTTTTCAATCTTATTAATCATCTTTGCTCATCAGCGTTATTGCTGATAAAGGAGTTCCGATAGCTATCGGGACAAGGAATGATGATAGCAGTACTGGCGATGACTAAATAAATAACTATGTCAGATTTAAAAGTTTATAATTCTTATTCAAGGCAGAAAGAAGTGTTTACCCCGCTTACTCCCGGTCATGTGGGCATGTATGTGTGCGGTCCAACCGTTAGCGGCGAAAGCCACCTGGGCCATGCAAGGCCATACATCACTTTTGATGTGGTGTTTCGTTACCTGCAGCACCTTGGTTATAAGGTAAGGTATGTGCGCAATATTACCGATGCCGGCCACTTTGAAGAGGAAGGCCGTGAAGCTGTTGATAAAATTGCCACAAAAGCCGTGTTGGAAAAATTAGAACCAATGGAACTGGTGCAGAAATACACCAACCTTTTTCACTGGGCGATGGACCAGTTTAACACATTGCGGCCGTCTATTGAACCAACAGCAACCGGGCACATTGTGGAGCAGGTTGAAATGATTAAAAAATTGATTGCCGAAGGGTATGCGTATGAAATCAATGGGTCGGTATATTTTGATGTTAAGAAATATGCGGCATCATACGATTATGGCAAACTGAGCGGCCGTGTTATTGATGACCTGCTCGAAACTACCCGTGAACTGGAAGGACAGGAGGAAAAACGGGACACTGCTGATTTTGCACTCTGGAAAAATGCTTCGCCAGAACATATTATGCGCTGGCAAAGCCCCTGGGGTGTGGGTTATCCCGGCTGGCATATTGAGTGCTCGGCGATGGCCACAAAATACCTGGGCGCACAGTTTGATATTCATGGCGGTGGTATGGACTTGCTGTTTCCGCACCATGAGAGTGAAATAGCGCAAAGCACTATCTGCAATCATTCAGCACCGGTACGGTATTGGATACATAATAACATGATCACCATCAACGGTAAGAAGATGGGCAAGAGTTACAACAATGTTATTAAACTGACAGAGTTGTTTAGTGGTAATCATCCTGTGCTGGAGAAAGCCTATCACCCGATGACCATCCGCTTCTTCATTTTGCAAACACATTACCGCAGTACACTCGACTTCAGTAATGAAGCACTACAGGCAGCGGAAAAAGGATTGAAACGGTTGTGGGATGCCTACGAAAAGTTGCAAGCTATGAGCTACACATCAGAAGCCGGAAGTCAGAAATCAGAAGTTGATGCAGAACTCGAAGCTAAATGCTCGAAGCTCATAGCTGAACTTCCTGAGTTTATGAACGATGACTTTAGTACAGCAAAAGTACTGGCCAATATGTTTGAGCTGGTGCCGGTGATCAATTCAATGAAGGATAATATCATTCCTGTTTCAGCGCTGAGCAAAGAAACTTTTGAACTGCTGCAAACACAGATGAAATTGTATGTGGAAGACATCTTCGGTCTTCAATCTGTAACAGAAGCGGATAATGAAAAGCTGAAAGGGGTGATGGACTTGCTGATTGACATCCGTAAAGAAGCAAAAAGCAGGAAAGACTTTGTAACCTCCGATAAGATAAGAAACCAGCTTGCAGGACTTGGTATTCTTTTAAAGGATGAAAAGGGTGGCGGGATGAGCTGGAGTGTGGAGTAACGGCCCGATTGTTATCAGGTGGAGAAAGTGAATAGTTAAACAAAAAACTGTTCACTTTACTTTTTATGTTTGTACCCGATATTAATCCTTCATAATTACATCCAGACCATTAAGCAGCGCTTCTATTTCCGGGATTAATGATTCGAGCATGGATTTGGCAGTATAAGTAATAAACTGTACCGTTCCTTTATCACCAGAATAATAATAGCCGTAATAACTGAATTCGATACCCTGTGTGGTTCCATCCATCCGTAACATCAGAACTTTATTTCCGTTTACTGTTCTGTATTCTTTTTTAACAATTCTGGCATCGGGGGCGGCTTCTTTGGCATTTTCCAGGGCTATTGCCGGCATATTTTCAAGAGGGATACCGATTTTCTCAGTTATCAGCATTGCATAAAGGTCGTCGCCTTTGTATTCAAATTCATATTCTGACACATCACCTTCTTTACTTTTTGAAAATGACCATTTCTTTGGATTGATCCAAACACCTATATTCGTCCGGGTGCTTTTTACCAGGAAACCCGAAGTGCTGCTTTTGGCAAATGGGCTTGGGTTAACTGCAATGGTATCTTCTTTCGAACTGTTCTCTTCACTGGTGTATTTCCAAGTTCCATCTGAATAAAGAATAACTTCATCGCCTTTCTCGGTTACCGCTTTTATCTGTGCATTAATTATTGTTGCTGAGAATAATAACAATATTGATATAAATAATTTGGTCATAGCGAAATTGTTACAGGGTTAATTGATAAGATTTATATGAAAGGGTTTTAAGCAGCAGTTTTATTTCATTAATTTGTTAGCGGGATGCAGATAAATCACTGTGTCTGTTAAATCTGTTATGGAATACAAAGTACATTTGGTCAAAGATAGAAAATTAAAGAAGTTGCTGGAAACTCATCCTTCTCACCAGCTGAAAAAAAGAAGAAACATCTGCACTTACCTCTGTGCTTCCATCATGAGCCAGCAACTGAGTACTAAGGTGGCCGATGTTATCTACCGCCGCTTTCTCGCACTGTATAACGATAAAGAGCCGTCGCCACAGCAAATAATTGAAATGCCGTTTGATGCATTGCGCAGTATTGGCCTCAGCAATGCCAAAACAAACTATGTAAAGAATGTGGCCAGGTTTGAAATTGATTTTGGCATGAGTGCTGCGAAGCTGAACAAAATGAGCAATGAGGAAGTGATAGAATACCTTACCCAAATAAAAGGCGTAGGCCGCTGGACGGTTGAAATGCTGCTGATGTTTGCCCTCGGCCGGGAGGATGTGTTTGCTGTGGACGACCTGGGCATACAGAACGCCATGATAAAACTGTACAGGCTTGATAATAGCGATAAGAAGCTGCTGAAAGAAAAGCTGATAAAAATTTCAGACAAATGGAGCCCATACCGCACTTATGCCTGCCTGCACCTGTGGCAGTGGAAAGATAATTCGCCGGGGAAGTGACCTGAAAATTTTAACTTCATGGGTGAGTTAATTTGGAGTGATGAAAATTCTTTATCTCTTTTTGGTTTATTTCCTTTTTGAGTCGTGTAACATGAAGCAAGGGAATTTGCATGATCAAACCCCGGTGCCCTTAAACCTCAGATGTCTGAATTTTTCTGAATATTACGATAGTGTGAAAGCTACTGCTAACAAAGCAAATCTGAAGGATACTTCTTTATATAAGTGTTATGTAAGTGGAGTACCTGCTTATGTTTTTAGCCTGAATGAAAACAAACTGGATGACGGAATATGGATTTTTTACCGGGATTCCTTTTATGAGAAACCAATTATTATCGCAGAAATCAGTAACAAGAAACTAAATGGGAAACTTGTATATTATGATAGCTCTAACGGGGTTTACCAATATAAGTCTTATAAATATGGAAAACTTGATGGTCTGAGTTTATACTATGATAGCCCTTGCAGCGTTGAGCAAATGCATAAATATCAAAACGGGAAACGGATAGATACTCTATACGGATTTAATAAATCAGGAAGAATAATCTCAGAAGTGGTATATAATAAGAATGGTGAGGAGGAAAAACTTATTCACTACTGGCGGCAGTGGCCGCACAAAGTTAGAATGGAAAGAATTTGGTTTGGCGATAGCCTTAACCAGTTTGTGGAAAGGCGGTTTAATGAAGACGGAATGATTCTGGAACAAGAAACAAAAATAATATCAGGCGAAACGTTTATTGGAGTTAATAACATATATAACCTCAAAGGCGAAATATACAAATCAGATACCATTCACTATTAATCAATGCACACTCATCACTTCAACCTCTGGTATGGAGTGCAGAATGAGCTGTATGTGCTTGCGGTGTGCTTTTGATTTAAAGTTGTGTATAATTTCCAGCACATCGTTGTCTATATAATTGCTATGGTTACCGTTAATTTCCACTACTGAGTATTCCGGCACTTTGTCTAAGTATTCCAGCAGTTTCTTTTTATTCATGTAGCTGACATTCATGGCAAGCTCTATGTTGCAATGCTTGTGGTGTCCCTCGCTTTTTTCCTCCACGATGAAGCCGGCCTGGTAAGTATGTTTGATAATAAAATAGATTGAGTAAATAACCCCGATAGCCACGCCAATCAGAAGGTCGGTAAAGAGGATAGCCGCTACTGTGAAGATGAAAGGAATAAACTGCTCTCTTCCCTGTTTGTAGATAGCCCAGATCATTTTTGGCTTGGCCAGGTTATAGCCGGTGCGGATTAAGATTACTGCCAGTACACAATAAGGTATCATGTTAAGAATACTTACGGCAAACAGCACGGCCAGCAACAGCCATACGCCATGGGCAAAACCTGAAAGTTTGGTACGGGCACCTGCCTCGGCGTTGGCCGAACTTCTTACGATTACGGCGGTAATGGGCAGGCCACCCAAAATACCGCTGAGAAAATTGCCGGTTCCCTGTGCCACTAGTTCCCTGTTTTGCGGAGTGATGCGGTTGTAAGGATCCAGCTTGTCGATGGCTTCCACACTGAGCAATGTTTCCAATGAGGCAACAAAACAGATGACAACGGCTGTTCTCCATATTTCAGTATTGCTGAAAAGATGGTTTACATCAGGCAGTTTCACATCTGCGAAAAAATTACCAGGCAGGGTGATGTATTGTGAGGGCATCAGTGCCAGTGAAGAGCCGCTTCTTTCGAGCAGCCATGCGAGCATGACACCAAAAAAGACTGTAATGAATGAAGTGGGCAGAAAGCCGACTTTTTTCGATAATGTTCTTTTCCATACAATGAGCAAAACCAGTGAAAGAAGTGCAACAAGGATGGCACCTTTTGAGATAGTCTGGTACAGGCTCTTTATTTCGCTGAAGCCATGCTTCAATGTGAGGATATTAAAAAGTTCGTTTCTCCAGAAGTCGGGTTTGTTGTAACCAATAAGCAGTGGCACCTGTTTGGAAATAAGGATGATACCGATGGCCGCCAGCATACCTTTAATAACTGCAGACGGGATAAAATGGGTAAAGCCGCCCAGCTTAAAAACACCTAATAATATTTGCAGGATGCCGCCGATGGAAACAGCCATAAAGAACAAAGGCATTCCTTTTTCGGGACCGCCCAGAGTGGCGATAGCGGCTGCACAAATGGTGGTAAGACCGGCCGCCGGACCGCTTACACTCAACTCTGACTTGCTGAATAATGAAATGACTATGCCGCCAATAATGCCCGCAATGAGGCCGGCGTACATGGGCGTATCGGATGCCTGCGCCACACCAAGACATAAGGGAAGTGCCACAAAGAAGACTGTAATGCTTGCTTTGAAATCGTGGCGTAAGAAACTGAGTAAAAAGAACCGGGTTTTTCTTCTGGAGTAAAACATGACAGGCAAAGGTCGCAAAAAAAAATGCCAGTTTTTAAAGAAAAAAAGTATCCTTTAATCCGTGAAAGTGAGGCCCCCGGCGAGTTTTCATACGGCTAAATGCGTATTTATTTAATTTCGCTGCAAAATTCTGACTGTATGAAAAGGCTCTCTTTGATTATCCTCCTCGCAGTCTTCATAATGTTTTCTGAAAGCAGGTCTGTTGCTGCACAGTCCGGTAAAGATGGTGCTGAAACAATTACTACCGCCGGTGTAATCTTTAACCGGTACACTACCCTGGCTTCGTCTGCATCAGCCGGAAGCATTTCAATTTCCGTTTCGAATGCTACCAGCCTGGCGGCAGGTGCCATTGCGGGTGCGGTCAATAACCCCTATGCCACGGCAGCATTAGGCTATGGCGACCTTGTAATGATTATTAAAATGCAGGGGGCAACCATCAATACTACCAACACCCTGGCTTATGGAACTGTTGCTTCTCTTAACAATACCGGTGTATATGAAATAAAAGTGGTGAGGGGCGTTACCGGTAACCTTATTACTTTTTGTACGGGATTATCTTATAGCTATACGGTGGGAGGAACAGAAAGGGTTCAGGTAATCAGGATACCCCGTTTAAGTGCATTAACAATTAATGCAGCGGCCAGCCTTACCGCACCGGCATGGGGAAGCAGTTATACCGGTGGGGTGGCGGCGATGGAAGTAAGTGGAAATACTATCGTTAATGGAAGTATAACTGTTGCCGGCCTGGGATACCGTGGCGGTGCAGTGGATAACAACTCATCGGGTGCGCCAGGGGGTTCCACAAATTATATAAGCACAGCCTCAACAGATGGCGGTGAAAAGGGAGAAAGCATTGTTGGTTACCAGGCAGATTATGATGCAGCGGGGCGGTATGACCGTGGAGCCCCTGCCAATGGCGGTGGCGGCGGCAACTCCCACAACGCCGGTGGCGGTGGCGGAGCCAATGGTAACAATGGCAATACATGGACAGGACAGGGAGTAATGGTTACAAGCGCATCAAACCCTTTGGCAGCATGGGCACTGGATCCGGGATATATTGCAAATGGTAACGCTCTGACCAGCTCATCCGGCGGCGGACGGGGCGGGTACTCTTATGGTTCTGCTAACCAGGATGCCACTACTACAGCACCCGGCAATACGGCATGGGGTGGCGATTACAGAAGAGAAGCAGGAGGCCTTGGCGGAAGACCGCTTACCTATGCTACCAATACCCTTTATATGGGTGGTGGCGGTGGTGCCGGTGATGCCAATAATACAGCAGCACAAAATGGTGCGAATGGCGGCGGCATTATTTACCTGCTCGGAACCGGTACACTGAGTGGTTCAGGTTCCATAAACGCCAACGGTGCAAACGCTTTACCAACTATTAGCGGACATAACGATGCTCCTGGCGGCGGTGGCGGTGGCGGGGCTATCCGGTTAAATACCCAGGGAGCAATAAGCGGGGTTACCATCAGTGCCAATGGGGGCACCGGAGGTAACCAACTGATAACAGCTGCAGAAAGTGAAGGACCAGGTGGTGGTGGTGGTGGTGGTTATATCCGCACCACTGGTACGCCAACTGTTACTGCTACAGGCGGTGCCAACGGAACAACCACTTCCACAGCAGTAACAGAATTTACCAATAACGGCGCTACTGCCGGTGCCTCCGGACAGGTACAAAATGCACAGACTTTTGAAGCGGCCCCCACACTGAGCTGTTTTCCGCTGCCGGTAACACTTGTTTCGTTTGAAGCCAAAATAAACAGCGAAAAAGAAGGTATCCTGACATGGTCAGGTACAGAAGAGAACAATATGTTGTTTTACATAGTGGAATACAGCACAGATGGAACACAATGGCAAACCCTGAGCCAGGTGGCAGCCCGTAACCAGCCGGGCATACAACAATACGCTGTAAACACCGGCCGTGTGTCAGGCACCCGATTTTATCGCCTGCGTATTGTAAATATGGATCAGTCGTACCAGTACAGCGAAACCCGGTTGCTTACCGGCGAGTTCAGGCCAAGGGTATCCATAAACGGGGGCATTGTATTACTTACAGGGGTTGCACCGGATGCAACAGCCGTACGGATATACAACTCATCAGGGGCGCAGGTAGCCATCCGAAACCTTGCAGGCGAAACTTCTTTCCCTGTTGGCACAGAAAAACTGGCTGCTGGTGTTTATTATCTCAGGGTACTTTACCGTTCGGGGCAGGAGGAGGTAATCAGATTTATTAACCGGTAATAACCCGTATGGCTACAGGGCTAGCCGGGTTTATATACAGCCAAAGGCTGAGGAAGAAAATAGGGAATGCGAAGTTGGAAACTTCGCAGAGCAGTTTATAGGTGCTGTTGTGCCGTTGCCAAGTGTAGTTTCCATTTTGCCAAAGGCAATTCCCTTTTTGCCGGAGGCAGTTTTCTTTTTGCCAAGGGCAGTTCCCTTTTTGCCGGAGGCAGTTTTCTTTTTGCCGAGGGTAGTTTTCCTTTTGCCAAAGGCAATTCCCTCTTTGCCAAAGGCAGTTTTCCTTTTGCCGAAGGCTATTTCCTTTTTGCCGAAGCCTGTTTTCCTTTTGCCAAGGACAGTTTTCCTTTTGCCGAAGGCTGTTCCCTTTTTGCCATAGGCAGTTTTCCTTTTGCCAAGGGCAGTTTCCTTTTTGCCAAAGGCAGTTCCCTTTTTGCCGAAGGCTATTTCCTTTTTGATAAAGACTGTTCCGGGTCTGTTCGATGAGTTATGCTTTTATAAACTCATGCCAGATGGCGATGGGGGCGATGGCTGTCCAGCCGCAGAAGTCTTTGCGGGAGTCGCTACCCTGCTTTAAGAAATCGGGGGCATAGTTTTCCCAGAAGGTGCCGGTGGCTTTGTACACCTGTGCCACACACCAGTAGTATTGTTTTGCCAGTTTGGCTGCCAGTTCCGGCTTGCCACAATGCTGCAAGCCACGGATGACCATGTAGGTAGTGGGTGCCCAGTTGCTGCCGAGCCAGTAACCACCGGCGGGGTTATACTGTGGCTGATTGGCCGGGAAACTGGCCACGGGAAATTTGCGCCAGAACTCGTTTGGGTTGGTGAGGTGTGATAGGAAACGTTCGAGCCTGTCATCCGGCACCAGGCCGGCCAGCAACACCCAGAACATGCCGATGTGCTTGCGGCGGATTTGTGTGCCATAACCGAGGTCGTAATAAAAACTGTCTTCTTCGTTCCAGCAAAGCCGGTTGACGGCTTCTTTTGTTTCGTTGTAAAAAGTGGTGTACGCTGCAATATGTTTTTTGTGACAGGTGATGCGGGCAATGGCGCTGAGGTTGGTGGCAAAAAGTGCCATCTGTGCAGTGATGTCAACCGAACGGCCCTGTCGGTTCCATGCGGGACTGAGGCCGTTGTAATCGAAAATCTCCGGGTAGAGATTGACAAGCTGTATGCCTTTGCCATCATCTTTCCAGCCGGGCGGGAACCGTTCGATATTATCCATGCCGGAGCCAAAGGCATCGTTGAAAAACAGGTGGTCGTCCATGCGGTAGTGTTGCAGCAGGAATTTGTAAAAGCGGCGCAGGTAAGGATATACTTTTTTCAGCCGGCTGCGGTTGGGCTGCCGGCTGTGCAACTCCAGTTCTGCAAAGGCGAGCAGCGGTGGGTTGATGCTTACGGGATGTTCTTTTGGCCACATGGTTTTGCCTTCTTTGGTGTACTCACGGCTGATGAAGCCGTCAGCCTCCTGCAGGTTGTAGAAATTATCGAGTGCATTGGCGATGGGCAGTTCCTGCTGGTGGTATTTAGCATAGGCGGCTATGAAGCAGGTATCCCACAGGAAGATGTTATTGCTGAAGGCGGCATCGGCATAGGGTTTTTTGTAGGCCGGGTCGGCAGGGCCGCCACGAACTTTGCTTTTGGCAATGCGCAGGGCGGCGGCATACATTTCCTGCTGCAGTTCGGGAGGGACAGTATAGTCATCCTCATTGCCGGGGCGGAACAAAGCCTGTAAGGAAGGGCTGATGAAAACACCGGCACCACCGAGTGCCAGTTGCTGTAGAAATGTTTTGCGGTTGGGCATGGCAGCAAATTATGAGGTGTAAGGTAGTGTATAAATGGATTTATAACAGCCCTGTGGAAGTACATAGGGAATTCGAAGTTGGAAACTTTGCAGAACTGGGAGTGCTGTTTCAATGAGTGCAGTTCTTTGTCAATATTTCTTTGGCCAAGTCAATACAATGATACCTTCCAAAAACAGTCGCTCCTTTTTGCATTAGTCTTAAGTTAAATGTTTTAATTGCCAAAACCACATTTTCATCTTGTAAGAGTTTTAAAGCATTTCCTATTCCTTGAACTTCAATTAAAAACTGATCAGGCCCACCACTTTTATAAAAATGATCGTCTATTATTAGCGATTTTATCTTCAGTGATTTTAAGTAAGATTTTGTTAATAGGGATTTAGTTAAGTGGAAAGTATAGTTTACTTTTTTGTCATCGTCAAGCCAAAGCGTTAAAACCTCACACCAAAATAAATTTAGTCTGCATAAAGCTATATGGTTTGTGTCTAAAAAGGCTTTTGTTAAACAAGTTAAACTCCAAAACGATAACTCTGTTTTTTCGGGTTGCAATACACATTTCTTAAAATACTCCATTAAGAAAGGGCTTATCGATTCATTAAATTCTTTTCGTTTTATTAATCGTTGATACTTTTTATAGTATTTTTCTTGCAAGTTTGGCTGGTCAATACGATGCTCTTTTAACTTGTTTTTGTAATTAGATGTCAGCCAAAATTGTTGTTGGTTATATGGAATAATCAAGTCAAGATCCGTTTCGCTTTTAGGAAGGCTTGTCAAGTTAATGTTTCTCAACTTTACTAATTTTTTTTCGAGAGTCTTTACTAATTCTTGTTCTACTTTATTTAAGTCTTTTTCCGGGATGGGCTTAAATGAAATTTCTTGAATGTCATCGTGGATTTTTGCGTGTTGTACGAATCTTCGGGTTACGTCAAGTGCTTGTCCAACGTAAAATTGATTGTCTCTGAACCGTAATATATAAATGCCACAGCGTTTGATGGGTCTAAATAAATCTGCGATTGTCGGTCTGCAATAAACCCAAATAAATTCAGGAAACTTGTACTCCGAAGTCACCTTCTTAACTATGCTAAAAACTTTCGAGTGTGTTGTCATAACGCAGCTACTAAGGGGTTTGTTTTTGATAATTAGTCAAGTTCTATAATTGTCACTTTGAGTTAAAGTTATTGCTTCATCCAAATATTTTTACCAGTTCTAATCTCATATTTGTCCAGCAGCGCTGTCACAGCATGAAATGGCGAACGAACAATGTATGACGAAACACTAAATACTTGTCTTTCTAAGAACATAATTGAGGCGGCTGTATATCATAAAATTAACAAGGTTGCGCAAATTGGTTTTTCTGTCCAGCAGGCGGCTAAAGATTGAGTTCACACTGTAAAAGTGTTTGTTGGCTTTTACAGTTGCTTCGCCTAATTTTTCTGCCGTCATTAATTTTGGAATAAAGGCTGCCTGGTTATACCGGTAGTCAGGATGGTTCCACCAATGCCCGTCGTACAGCAGGCGGTTTTCTTTTTTAAACTGCTCATATACCTGCGTTCCGGGATAGGGCATCAGCACATGAAAAAAGGAAAGTGTGAATTTGTTTTTAATGGCAAACTCAACGGTCTTGTCTATGGTATCAAGAGTGTCAAAATCGTTTCCAATCATAAAGCTTGCCCATGTTAGAAAACCATAATCCCTGAAAATTTCCAATGCTTCTTTATACCCGTTGAAATTGCGGATGTTTGGCGATTTGTTGAACCATTTCAGCGTATTGATATTTATAGATTCAAACCCGATCAAATTGCCGACACAACCACTGTCGGCCATAAGCCTGAGCAACTCTTTGTCGGTTACCATATCAATACTTGTCTGGCTTGCCCATTTTACTTTTAAGGGGATAAGTTCACGGAGAAAGACTTTAAGTTCCTTTTTGTCTGAAACCATATTGTCGTCAACAAACAGGATGGTTTTCAGTTTGTCTTTTTCGATTTCGTGTAAAACATCTTCGAACCTCCTGCATTTATGCGAATGTTTAAAAAAGCGGGAAACAGAACAAAAGCTGCAATTGAACTTGCAGCCACGGCTGAACTGCATCAGTGAAACAGGAAGATATTTTTTCCCTTTAAAAATGGCCCGGTTGGGAAAACAGCCATCCTGGGGAATGCCAAAAGTAGAGTGGTAAATCTTTTGAAGCTTGTTTTGTTTTGCATCCAGGATAAGCTGATTCCAGACAGGTTCTGCATCGCCAACAACGATTGCATCTGCATAGTTTACAGCTTCCTCCGGAAGCAGCGAAATATGCATTCCCCCGAGAACAACTTTTACATCCCTTTTTTTATATGTTGCTGAAATCTCGTAGGCCCTGAGGGCACTGAAAGAATCAACGGTGATACAAACCAAATCGGTTTGTTCGTCAAAAGGTATTTGTTCGAGCCGGTCATCATACATAACTACCTGGTCGGGGTCGTTTACCAGGCCTGCAATGATGGCTAATGGCAACGGCTCCATACTGCCGTCGTTCAGGTTATAACCTGAAATGGCACAGCTGATGCCTGGTTTTATTAATGTGATTTTCATCAGAAAATATTTGGGGTTACTTTTCTTTTTACATATCGCCTGTAATGAAAATTTATAGCTAATGAAAACAGTAACATTTTTGGGTTTCTCCATAAGGTCCGGTTAAGCAGTATGCGATGGAAAATGCTTTTCAGTGAGAAAACCTTCTTGTTAAGCCACCAGTACATTTCGGTAAGTTTTTCCGGTTCTATTTTTAGTGGCCTGTGCACACAGCGGGTGCCGTCAAACAGCCGGAGATCATCTGTTAACATTCTGCCCTGCCGCTCAAGTTCTTTATGCAGCCCGGTTCCGGGTATTGGGGTTAGAATATAAAAACGGGGAATGGGTACTTTGTTCCGGTTAATAAAGTTGTAAGTTTCACGAATGGACTCTTCGGTATCATGGTCGGTTCCAACAATCATTTCGGTGCTGACTGTTATACCATGGCGGGAGAGGATTTTGATATTTTGCTCATGTTCATTTGCTTTCAGCCATGGCTTGTCAAGACTGTTGATGGCATCCTGTTGTATGCTTTCAACTCCAAAACTCATCAGGTCGCAACCAGAGTCCCTGACTATTTTGAGCAAATCAGTTCGTTTTGCCAGGTGAATGGCACACTGGCTTGCCCATTTCATTTTTAATGGTGCAATTTTTAAACAAAGTTCTTTCAGGTAGTTGGGATTAGAAACGATATTATCATCAATCAGGTAGAAGCGGTTAAACCCGAGACGTTTCACTTCTTTAATATCTCTTACCACCTCATCAACTGGACGGAATAAATATTTACCCTCGTACAGGCAGGCGATTGAGCAGAAGGAGCACTTATATGTGCAGCCACGTCCGGCCTGTACAGGCAGCATAGCTCCAATTTTCTTTTGAGTAAGTAAATCGTAACGGGGCAGGGGCAGATTTTTTAATTCATGAATGGGGTAATTATATAACGATTTAACCGTGCCGCTTTCTTCGTAGTCCTGCAACATTTTAGGATATGAAATTTCAGCATCGCCAATTACAACCGAGTCAACATGTTTCATCGCTTCTTCGTATGCTATCGAAGCCATGTATCCGCCCATCACTACGGTTTTGCCCCGTTTCTTAAATTCAGCAGCAATTTCCAGACCTCTGAAAGTGGCATGTCCCATACTTCCGATGGCCACAATATCGGCCTCTGTATCAAAATTGATTTCATCAACCACCTCGATAAGAAGTTCCACTTCCCAATGTGATGGAGTATAAGCTGCGAGGAGCGGAAAGGCTAAGCCGGGTAAATTAATCATCCGCTGCTTGCAGAGTTTTCCGTTTTCTGCATATTGGGTAGGTTGTATGAAAAGGATTTTAGGCATTGTTTTCGGATTCTTTAATTTTCATTTTGTATTGCTTTGTGACCCTGTATCCGCCGATGAGCATTTTCAGAAGCATTTTAGGTTTGTTTGTTGTAAGGTATTTCCAAATGGCTTTGCGGTTGAACAGAATTGCGTTGTATGCCTTTAGTATTTCCCTGTAAAATTCTGATACTGGTAATTTCTCAGGCCGAACAGCAATATGTGCCAGATCCCAATGCGGGTAATTGTGGCGGTCGATGATGATTTGATCTTGTGGGTAACTGATTCCGGTTTTTGGTAATGGTGTTAAAGGCTGAAGGTTTACAAAGTGAATGCCGAGAGATTTGATTACTGTTACCATATTTTTAAAGTCGCTTTTATCCCATTCCGGCGGAATGATAATGGTGGCGAATACATCAATTTTTTCCCGGTTCAGTACGGCCATTGTTTCTTTATTGTTCTCAACAGATGTTTTTTTGTTGTATTTGTCAAGTTCTTTTTCTGAAAAACTTTCAAAGCCAACAATTACTGTCCGCAGGCCAATGTTGGCAAGTTCATGCATGATGTCCGGGTTCTTAGCAATAAAATCGGCCCGCCCATATACCAGGTAGTGTTTATGAATATTTCTTTGTTTTACCTCTGCTATGAATGCCTGAAGCCGTTTCCTGTCAAACAGAAAATCATCATCAACGATGTAAATTTCCTTTTGCTCAATCTGCTCAAGTTCCCGGATTACTTCATTTAAAGGCCTTTGATGGTATTTGTCTTCAGTGATTATCCGGCAAAAACAAAAAGAACAATGATAGGGGCAGCCAAAAGAAGTTTTTATGAGGGCTACTTTCTCATGAAAGATGTAAAAATATTTGTTGCGGTACCTGGCAACAGCATTTCTGTCCGGAAAGGGAAGGCTGAAATCGTATTGCGGAAGTGAAGTGTTTGCAAGAGTGTCCCCTTTGCGAAATACACCTCTGGGAAGTTCTTTGTTGTTATCTATGTGGTTCAGTAAGTCAGTAAATACGACGGCTGCATTACGAACCACCCTGAAATCAATTGCAGGGTGTTCAAAATCCTCCGGGCATACCTCGCAATGTACTCCGCCAACAATAGTGATAATTTTCCGGGATATTTTTTTTGCTGCTTCGCAATACAAAATAATGGTGGAAACATTTGTGATGTAACCTGTGATACAAAGGACATCCGGGGAATGTTCAGTTACAAATGATTCAAATGACCTTTTTTCAAGAATCATATCTGCAATGAAAACAGTATCGGTCTCCCGTTTTAAAGCGCAGAGAATCTCCAGTTCTAAAGGTTCTACAATCATTAAATGTTGCAGGCCGATAGTTTCTGGCGAAGGCTTAGGACGAACCATTAATAGTTTCATTGTTATTCCTCCTTCATTGCGTTTGTTTTTTCGAGCTTTCTTTTATATTCCAGGAACGTACTAAATATTTTAATCAATTTGTTTGCAATGAAATTGCTATGGCTGGCTTCCATATAACGAACCTCTGGCTTTCCTCCCATCCGCATTTTTGCAATTTCAGCAGTCTGACCTAATTCAATTACCGATGCTCTTTTTTCTATGCCATCTTTAACAATGTTTGAAAGCAGGCGCAGGTAAGTGTTATTGGTTTTGTTTTGTTTGTAATCCACTCCCCCGAGAAAGAAAAAATATGTGTTTTGATATTCCAGGGCTATGTTCCATCCTATTACCGAGTTGTTTTTGCAGCAAACAGTAAGAGTAAATTCCGGGGGCAGGTATTTAAAAAATCCGAAACTCAGTTTTTCCAGCTTGCCTTTGCTTCGTTTGTACACATCGAGGTATTGCCGGTACATTTCATTTGTAAATTCAGCACACAACTTTTTTTCGAACCACAAACCCTGCTGGTCCTGATTAATAATCATCAGCCTGCGCCGGTAATTTGAGCGTAGTGCGGCTAAATAGTCATCCCAGTTTACGAAATGATTTTTTAAAACAACCGTTGGGAGTGTTTTACCGGAGGCTAAAGACCCCTTTACTGGTTCTTCTTCCAGATTTAAAAAAAGAAAAAATCCTTTTTCTGCTTTGCGTATGTATTTCTTTAGAATTTCTATTGCATCTTTTTTCCCGAAAATCCCTTTGCATGAAACGGAACATGGTATTCCTATGATATTCATTTTTACCGGGCTTTTTACTTTGATAAATGTCAAAATATCAAGCCGTAAACTGTAAACGATTGCAGCAGATACCAGTTTGCCGTTATTTGAACAGGTATAGTATCGTTGCCGGCAGGGATTATAGTTTTCTGTATGTAATAAGAACCGGGTTTGCTGAAAATAATTATCCGCCAGATCATCCCATTCAGCGGGAAGATCGTTTGACTTTTGTATGTGATTGAACTCAATCATTAAATTGAAGTTTCAAATACAGCAAACTCACGGTATGGTTTGGCTTCTTTCCCGTAGCATCGCTGTAATATGCGTTTCACAAATGCTATCGAAGCCAGGTTGTCTTCGAAAATGAATCCGCCTTCACAGTATTTATATCCCTTTTTAATCAGTGCCGGCAATGCTTTATTGATAAGAGCTAACGCTACCGGACTTCCCTGGTATTCGGGAAGAATTCCAATTTCGGTAAAGCGGAAGGTGTCAATTGATTTGCCAAGCCGGTATTTAATAACATCCCATACATTAAAATCCCGCTGACTGGGAACTAATTTATTAAAGTCGGGATACCATAAGAAGAATCCAACGGGTTTTCCATCTATTTCGGCAAAAACAAGATTTTCATTTTCCAGCAAATACCGAAATGGTTTAAACAGTTCTAAGTCTTCTGCTTTATCCCGGTTAGCCCAATAGGAGTGTTTCAGAAATGCCTGATTGTTCAGTTCGGTGTATATCGCACTTTCCTTTTCAATGTTTTTCTTGTTCATAAACCGGACAGACAAGCCATTTATTTTGCGCATTGAACTATAATTGCGGGCCCATGATATATATGCTTCCATGCTGAACCGGAAGGTGAACATCTTCCGCATTTGCAAGTCTTTGAAATAGCCTGCGTAGTATTCAGGATTGTAAGGCAGTCCGAATAAGGGGGCCTCGTCAAAACGGTTTAACAAGATGCCTGCGCCATAATTTAAATGACCGTTTAAGCCCGCAACCACTCTTTTGCATTTTGGAAAATGGTGATAGATTTCCTGTCTGATAAGTTTGAAAATATCACCCAGGTCTTTTTGCGCTTCAAAAAAGGCAACCTGAATGTAGTCGGCAAGATGGAGGTCATGGATAAGTGCAAACCGGGCTACGTAATTGTTCCCGCTGCGGATGACAAATTTTTTAATACTTGAATGTTTTTGATATGCACTGTTGGCGTTCAGGAGTAATTGTTCAACACTTTTGTCAGTTCCCCTGAAGAATTTATTGCCGGTGTAAACATCGGTACTTACTTTTTCAAAAGTCCTATATCCGGATTTACCGTCAATAATTTCAGTTGTCATACGAAAACTTCTTCAGGTTTCGGAAAGCCCAGAAACTGCATATATGATGATGCCGAATACGAGCCTGCATTTCCAAATACAACAGTATCGCCAATTTCCAGCTCAGGTAATTCGGCATTGTTTGTGAAAATATCCCTTGAATACGTAGAGCATCCGTAGATAGTTGCCGGTTTCGTTTTTTCTGACGAAATCTGAACACCATTTCTTATGATGGCTATTGGATGCCTGGCTTTTTCGGGATAGAGAAGCGGACGGGAAAACTGAACTGTAGAAGCATTTAAGCCAACAAGCTGTTTTTCATTTCGCAGTTTAATATCGGTTACATAGCACACAAAGTGGCCAGATACGCCTCCGATTATCCTGCCCGGTTCAAGAATTAGTTTTATACTTTTCCCTCTTTCTTTTGAAACATGGTTCATCAGCATTGTTATTTGTGTGTCGAATTCGGAAATATTAAACAATGCTCCTCCTTCTTCAGATACACCAAATCCTCCTCCGAAATTCAGATATTCAAGCTCAGGAAAATCATCAGAAATTTCAATTAGCGCCTTATAACAGTCAATAAAGTAATCAATGTCGGTTATATCAGTCCCAACATACAAGTGCAGTCCTTTTATTTTTGATTTATCGGCAATTTGCCTGATTTCCCCGGTTGTAAATCCAAGCCGGCTATTTCCTCCAATATAGAAGCCGGCATGTGTTGAAAGAGGTTTTACCTTATCGCCAATGTTGCACCGGATTCCGATGGATTTTGCGGGAAACAGGTTTGTCCATTGTTTAAGCTGATTTGGGGAATCAATGTTCAGCTGAACGCCAAGACGTTCAAGATATTTCATGGTTTTTTCGCTAAGAGCAGAGGATGTAAAAATGATATCTTCTCCCTGGTATCCTGCTGCTACGGCAGCATCCAGGTGTAAAATGGAATTTACAAATATATTCACCCCTTCTGTCCTTACTGTTCTGAGAAAGTGAGGATTAATATTCGCCATGGAAGCAAAGTGAATCGATTTGTTTTTGTAGGTAATATTCTTAAATAACCGGCACTGTTCCTTTATTTTTTGTGTATCATAAATGTAGTATGCTTCGAATTCCTTTTCGGCTTTACTGTTTATATGGTTTAGTATAATGCTATTAATTTTCATTTAATGGATATGACGTTATACTCTGCAGATTAAGGCAAATTTCACTGCCTTTATTCCCAGCAGGGTGTTTAAGAATTGATCTGTCAGTAGCTTAATAAAGTTACAAAGAAGTAAACATCTTTTTTTGTTTCAAAATCATAATGAAGCGGCTGTAGCAGGAAAGTGGCACTTTGAGTGATAATAAATGGCAAAGCTGATTCTTTGGGCTGATTTTAATTAGGTCTATATCAATAAAAGATCAGACATTTTCTATCTCAATCCCATACTTATCCAGCAACGCAGCCACAGCAGGAAAAGAGAACCGGGCTTTCTTCAGTTTGTTTATTTCGGGATTGATGGTGTAATTATATGCTGTACGCAGGTCGGCTTTTTCTAAAACAGTATTCTCAAAAATGGCACCGGTGCAATTGCAGTTTTCAAGAACAGCGCCGGTAAGGTCACTTTCAGTAAAATCGGTTTCCTGCAACAGACAATTCTTAAATACAGTTTGCTTGATACTGGTTTTATAAAAGGAGGAATAAGTAAGCTGGCAATCGTTAAAGGTAAAAGAGAGGCCAAAGGGGCTGCAGGTATCGAAACGGATGCCCTGCAGTTTGCAACTGCTAAACTGTATGTCACGAAAAACCGTCATCCCTGTTTTTACAAGGCTGAGGTTGCAGTTAATGAATGTGCAATCGGTAAACATACTGCCCGACAGGTTGCTGCCTGAAAAATTGCAGTTGCTGAAGGTGCAGTTATCGTACTCGCCTTTTTCAAAGGGCTGTAGTGTATAGTCTTCTTTGTCGAAGGTTTTATCCTGTATGTATAGTTCGGCCATAAGCTGTGTTGATTATGCAGCGGCTAAATTACGGATTGCCGGATGGAGAATATTGCTTATCAGAATGAAAATTTCTATAAGCTACAGTTGTACCCATTTCAGGTAAATGTTCATATAATACACTCCTGTAAGAATAAAAATAATACCGGCAGCTACTCTCATTATCTTCTCTGTCTTTTGTACAGCCCTGAAATATACACCCAGCTTGTGTATGCTGAAAGCAATAACAAAGGAAAACAGCATTACCGGCAAGCCTGTACCCAAAGAGAAAATGACGGGGAGTGCCAGACCTTCGGAGGCGGATAATGTAATTGGCATGAGAATAGCAAAGAACAGGGCTCCGCTGTAAGGACAAAAGGCCAGTGCGAAAACAAGGCCTAACAGAAATGAACCGAGCAGCCCCTTGTTCTTGAATTTCTCAGACAGTTTTTCTGTGAGATTACCTTTTGAAAGAAAATTGAGTTTAATAACCCCAAGCATTATCAGCCCTATAATAATCATCAGCGGACCAATGTATTTTTCGCCATTGCCCTGGAACAATTTAGCAATCTGAAACTGGCTTACACCAAAGTAAATCATTGTACCTAACAGGGTGTAAGAAAACATACGGCCAAGGGTGTACAGCAGTCCGCTCAATAATACTTTTTTCCGGCTTGTGATGGTTTTGGCAATATAGGCTGTTGCGGTAATATTAGTGGCCAGCGGGCAGGGACTGATGGCTGTTAAAAGGCCGAGTGCCAATGCTGCCAGTAAAGGAGCATCGCTGTTTTGTGCCAGGTTGGTGAGCCAGTCGTTCATGTCATCCTTTTAGAAATTCGGCAATGTATTTCTTCAGTTCTTCTGTGAAAGCAGCCTCGTTGCCCACTTTCAAAAAAGCAAACGCTGTAAGATTTTTTTTCTTCCCTGTTTTTGCATTATACAGAAACAAAGCAGTTCCAGCTGCTTCAAACTGTTTGGCAACGGGGGCATTGCTTTTATCGTCCAGATTTATAAGTTTAAAGGGGATAGAAGGATAGTTTTTAGCCAGTGTTGCCTTTGTAAGTTTTTCTATTTCGAGACAGGAATAACAGCGGTGTTCATTATGAAACTGAATCACCTCTACAGTGCCGGTTTGCGAGGCCGGTGAGTTTTGTGTATTTCCTTTGCAACTGAATAATAACAGCCCGGAAACAATAAGAAGAATGGTGCTGATTTTTTTCATACAAAACAATTTATAAAATGAAATTGAACAGATAACCAGATAGTATCATAAAGACGGTAATTGTTACAAAATAGATGGCAATCAGCTTCCAGGTCATGATCTTTTTCAACAACATCGCTTCAGGCAATGACAGTCCAATAACTCCCATCATAAAAGCGATTGCCGTACCCAGTGGAACGCCTTTGGCCACCAGCACCTGCACTACGGGTATTACGCCTGCGGCATTGCTGTACATGGGAACTCCAATGATAACAGCTAAAGGCACTGCGTACCACTGTCCCTTACTGATGTACTCTTCGAAAAAGCCGGTGGGCAAAAACCCATGCATGGCACCGCCAACTGCAATGCCAATAACAATATATACCGCAATACCTTTAACGATTGTAAGGGCTTCTTTCAGGATGCCTGGCATTCTTTGCGCTAATGACAGGTTTTCTTCTTTTATTTTCTCTTCAGTTTGTGCATTGGCATTAATATTCTGTACCCAGGGGGTAAGATATTTTTCAAGCTTTAGTTTGCCCATTGTAAAACCGCCCAGCATACCCAGTGTTATGCCGGTTGCCACATAGATGGCTGCCACTTTAAAACCGAAGGCTCCGGCAAATATGGCAATGGCCACTTCGTTTACCAGCGGGGCAGTAATGAGATAAGAAAAAGTAATGCCTAAAGGAATTCCACCTTTTACAAAACCAATAAACAACGGCACTGCAGAGCAGGAGCAAAAAGGAGTAATAACGCCAAACGATGATGCAAATAAATATTCGAGTCCATACATTTTTTTGCGGCTGAGAAAATTGCGGACTTTTTCAACCGGGAAATAAGAGTTGACTACTCCCATCAGGGTTGTGATAAAAAACAGGAGCAGGAAAATCTTAATGGTATCAAACACAAAGAAGTTCAGTGCCTGTCCCCAGTGACTTTGTGCCGATAAGCCAAAGACTGAATAAATAAGCCAGTCGGCAAAATATTGAAGCCAGTTAAACATTTGCTCAGGTTAAGTAATATTAATGACCGCCACAGCAGGAGCCATGGTTGTGGTCATGGTGATGTTCGTGGTCATGATCATGCTCATGGTGGTGGTGATGACCGCCGCAGCAACCGGTGTGCTCACTGTTTTCAATTTCTGTTGTATCACCAATTACCGGAAATCTTTTATGTACCCAGCGAATCAATCCATGCCGCATGTTTACCACTTTTTCAGCATCATATCCTTTATGTATTAGCCATGCTGCGGCTCTCAGGCTCCTTGAACCGTCATGACAAACGATTACAAGATTTTTATCGGTTGCGAGTTCGGCATAGCGTTCTTCAAATTGCGACAAGGGGATATTTACAATATCCGGGACATCAAATTTTATTTCCTGCACTTCTTCGATTTCCCTTACGTCAACTAATTGAGCCCCTTTCTTGACCCAGCCTTGTGTGGTGGTTGGGCATATTTCATTTACATAAACTTGTGTCATAGATTATTTTTCAGTTAGTAATTTTTTAATTTCATTAATATCTGCCACCCGGCCTTTTATTATTGCCACTTCATCAATCATCAGTACCGGTGTGGTAAGTACATTGTAGCGAAGCATTTCTTCGATGTCTTCAATTTTTTCAACATCAGCATCGGCGCCTGTTTGTTTTATTGCCTCCACTACATTGTTATACGTGGTTTTGCATTTGGCACAGCCGGGGCCTAATACTTTTATGTGTTTCATTGGCAGGTATTTTATTTATCAAAAAAGGAAACAAAGATTTTTTTAGCTTCTGCCCAGGCCTTCTGGTTAATACAATATTTTACCCTTGGGGGCATAACGTCACCCTGTATTAGTCCTGCATCTTTCAGCTCCTTGAGGTGTTGCGAAATGGTTGACTGGGCAAGTGGTATTTCTTCGGTAAGTTCTCCGGTAAAACAGCATGCCTGCTGGTCAAGAAAGTTGAGAATGCGGATGCGTACCGGGTGAGACAGTGCTTTGGCATACCGGGCAAGCGATTCTTCTTTAGTGGTATAGTTAAGTTCTGCGGCAGTTCTTAGCATAGCTAATGTTGTTGTTCATCGCAAATGAACGATAATCTGCGGCTGCGAACTATGATTTTTGTCACAAAGGCAAAAGTTTTTTAAAAAGAGGAAGAAATAACAGTTTCCAAAAAAATGGAACGCAGACACAGTTTGTTATTTCTTGTAAAGATGAATCGGGCACAGATGTTCCCATGATATAATCTTATATATTCCAGGTGATGAAAATCATTTTTGATAAATAGCACCAATTTTACATTTGTATATAATAAATGATAAATGAAAAAAAATTACCTCATTCTTGCTTTTTCGTTTCTTGTTGCTGGTTGCGGACAGCGAATTTCGAAAAGCCATCCTGAAGAGACTGGAGCAAGGCAAGCCATGGAGCGGGACATTGAAATGATGAAAGACCCGTCATTGGGTTACATCCCTTCTGACCGGCTACTGGTGGCCAAGCAGTACAAAGATGATTTGATGCGGCAGGAATCTGCGTTAACTGGTGTAGAGTGGAATCCGCTGGGACCAAACAACCAGGGCGGACGTTCAAGAACTATTCTTATTGATGCTAATGATCCAACTGGAAAAACAGTTTTTACTGCCAGCGTAAGTGGTGGTTTGTGGCGTACTAATGATATAACAGCTGCTGAACCTTTGTGGTTTCCGATAAACGATTTGCTGGATAACCTGGCTATAATTTCAATTGCCCAAGATCCTGCAAATCCTCAAAAGATGTATTTCTGCACTGGCGAAGGGTATAATAATATTGATTATGTAAGAGGGCTGGGAGTTTGGGCAAGTACAGATGGCGGATTCACATGGTCGCAATTAGGCAGCACCAATAATTCGAATTTTTATTATTGCCAGAAAACATTTGTAACGAGTACTGGAGTTTTGTTTGTTGCCACCTCAACCGGATTATACCGTTCGGCAAATTTCGGCAGTTCGTTTACAAAAGTGCTGGGTACCGGTCTCGGTATTACCGGTGCAACCAGCAATTTCACCTATGATATAGAACAGGCATCAAGTGGCGATTTATATGCCAGTTTGTATGGTTCCGTTCATAAGTCAACAGATGGCGGTTTGTCCTGGTCGGCAGCGCAAACCCTGCCGGTAACAGCAGAGCGAATTGAGATAGCCTGTGCGCCTTCAAATTCAAATTATCTGTATGGCCTTTGTGAAAACAGTTCTGAATTGGGGGCAGTTATTCGTACTACAGATGGCGGTATCACATGGACAGCCGCTTCTGAACCTGATGATGCAGATACCGGAATTCCCAATACTGATTTTACAAGAGGACAGGCATGGTATGATCTGACACTTGCGGTGGATCCCAATAATCCTTTGCGTCTTTTTGTGGGAGGTATTGATTTGTTTGTTACAGCTGATGGGGCCAGTACGTGGACACAAGTATCACATTGGTACGGGGGATTTGGATTTCCGGAAGTGCATGCTGACCAGCACTATATTCTTTTTAAACAAGGAAGTTCCTCGGAAGCATATTTTGCAAATGACGGCGGTATATATTATACTTCTACAGCTAATGCGGCAATCCCGGTTTTTGAGAATAAGGGAACAAATTTTATCACTACGCAATTTTATTCATGCGCCATACATCCAACAGCCTACAACTATTACTTCCTTGGCGGTGCTCAGGATAATGGTTCGCACAGGTTTACAAGAGGATCTGTGCAAAACTCAGTGCAGGTAACCGGGGGTGATGGAGGCTTTGCTCATATTGACCAGGATGAACCCCAGTACCAGTTTACCGCATATACCAATAACCAGTATTATCGTTCTTCAGATGGGGGGAATAGTTTTACGAGTGTTTCAACTACCGGAGGCCGGTTTATAAACCCTTCTGATTATGACGATGTGAACAACAGAATGTATGCGGCAAATACTAGTAATGATTACATAATATGGAATAATCCGCAAATGGGGAACAGTTTTACTGTCGTAAGCGTTGCGGCTTTTGGCGGACAGGTCTCTGCAGTTAAAGTCTCTCCTAATACCCCAAACAGGGTTTTCTTCGGCGCAAACGGAGATGTTTTCCGGGTGGATAATGCCAATACAGCATCTCCAACTGTGACAAATGTAAGCACGGGACTTCCTGCCGCTTACCTTAACTGTATCGAAGTGGAAACGGGAAATGACAATCACCTCATTGCTGTTTATTCGAACTACGGAACAAATAATATTTGGGAAAGCACCAACGGTGGAACTTCCTGGACAAGTGTAGATGGGAACCTGCCCGATATGCCGGTACGCTGGGCATTGTTTAATCCAGACAACAACGACCAGGTTTTGATTGCTACAGAACTGGGTATTTGGAGCACTGATAACCTGGATGGATCTTCCACAGTATGGGGTGCCAGCAATTCCGGCCTTGCTAATGTAAGAGTTGATATGCTGCAGGTACGTAGTTCAGATAAACTGGTTGTTGCAGCCACACATGGCAGAGGTTTGTATTATTCTGATATTTTTACCACCCCCACTGCTATATTTGATGCAGATATCCAATTAGGATATATTGGCAGTACTGTGAATTTTGCAAATTCATCTTATAAAGATGTTTCCTGGAACTGGGACTTTGGTGATGGGCAAACATCCTCTGTACAATCACCTTCTCATGCCTACAATACAGCTGGTAAGTTTAATGTAACCCTAACAATAAATAGCGGGGCTGCGTCTGTAACAAAAACAGCTTTGGTTCATATTCTGCCCAATAAGGGAACTCCCTACATGGCAGCCAGCGGTGGTAATTTTGAAACAAGTGTAAATGATTTTGGTTCAAAAGCTATAAGAGGAGGTATTAATCTTTGGGAAAGTGGTGTGCCTGGTAATTTCCTGACGGCAGTTAATTCAGGTGTTAACGCCTGGAAAACTGATTTAGATGCTGATATTGTTCAGGGAGATTATGCTTGTGTGCTGCAAACACCTAATTACAATTTCAGCACACCGGGTACTTATACTCTTAGTTTCAGGCGAAGCATGGAGGTTGCTTATTGCAATGCACCAGCGGCTGTACAAATTCAGTATTCGACTGACAAGGGTATTACCTGGACGAGATTAGGTGTTAACGCTGATCCCAATGGCACAAACTGGTATAACAGGGGGCCATCTGCTGCCTGCCCTGTTGATGCTTCTGTTTTTTCAGACCGATATGGCTGGACGCTGACGACAGCAAATACTTTGTGTACTTATAATTTGAGTGCTGGTGTGCCTGCCTTGGTAGGTAAACCCAATGTTGCATTCCGGTTTGTTTTATCTGTTGCTTCAGGGTATTCTGCAATTGGTTATCAGATTGATGGTTTTATGGTTGATGATTTTGAGATAACCGGACCAGCCAATGTTGTACTTCCTGCAACGCTTCTGCGTTTTAATGCAACGAGAGATAATAGCAGTGTGCTGCTTAAATGGGATACAGAAAATGAACAGAATGTTATGCATTATATTGTGGAAAGGAGTACTGACGGTCAGCATTTTTCTCCTGTTGGCACTGTTAATGCACGGAACAGGGTAAGTAATTCTTATTCATTCAATGACAATTTGCTGACCCTTTCTTCAAAACCACAAGGGCAGCTATATTTCCGCCTGAAAATTGTTGATGCCGATAGTCATTTCAAGTACAGTTTAATCGAAAGACTTGTTTTTGAAACTCCTATAACCACGGTAATTGGCCCGAATCCTTTTGTTGACAAACTGTTTATCTATTCACCAGCAATAGTTAAAAAAGTAACTCTTACAGATGGAAACGGTAAAGTGGTGTTCAGAAGCCAGTCAGTTCAGGGGAATATGCTGTATTTAGGAAATAAGCTTGCAGCAGGTAATTATATTGCAATCGTTGAAACGGATAAAGGAACAGAGGTAAGAAAACTATTCAAAGCTGAATAAATATTAATAAACGCATGTATTAAAAAGGGCAATATTTTTTTATTTGTTGCCCGTTTAATATTTATATCATTGCCTTTTCCATCTTATTCAGCCTTTCTTCATCTACTATTGCTCCAAGACCTGGGGTATCGGGTACAGTAATTATGCCGTCGGAGCCATACACAATGCCCCCAGTTACTGGGTCATCGCTGAACATAAGGGCTGTGTCGAAGTCGTAGTGTTCAATCATGGGACTGCAGAGTGCAAAATGTGAAAAGGCCGTCATACCAAGCCTGCTTTCGAGCATGGCGCCTACCTGCATGTGTATGCCGGCGGCTTCGGCGAGTTTCACAATTTTCAGTGCATCATATATACCGCCCGATTTGCAAAGTTTGATGTTGAAATAATCGCAGGCCTGCAGTTGTATCAGCCGCTCAGCGTCGTGGTGTGTGCCGCAGCTTTCATCGGCCATAATCGGGATAGGGCTGTTCTGCTTTACTTTGGGAAGGTTCAGGTAATTCCATTTGGCAATGGGCTCTTCGCAGTGCTGAATGTTATAAACGGCCAATGCCCGCAATGTTTCAATGGCTTCATCCACCTGCCAACCTTGGTTGGCATCAATGCGCAGCGGAATACCATCACCTACGGCAGCACGGATAGCTTTTATTCTTTCCACATCAGTTTTCCCATTCTTCCCCAGCTTCACTTTTATAGCCGGATAACCTTGTGCCTGAATGTGAAGAGCCTCAGCAACCATTGTATCAATATCTCCCACACTAACAGTGTAATCTGTAGTGATGGTTTTATTGTTGCTGCCACCAAGAAAAGCATAGAGTGGCAGACCGGCATGTTGTGCAGCAATGTCATACAATGCCATATCGAATGCGCTTTTGATACTGGTGTTGCCATATATAATGCTGTCCATCAGTTGCAGGCAGCCTGCTATGTCCAGCGGATTTTTCCCTTTTAGCACTTTGGTAAAATATTGACCTACAATAAAGCAGGTGTCCTGGCTTTCGCCGTTGATGGGCATATAAGGGCTGCATTCGCCAAAACCGGTAAAGCCTTTATCGGTAATTATTTTTACCAGCACATTGTTGGCCGCATGGTCAGTGCCGAGAGAAGTGGTAAAAGGTTGTTTTAGCGGTACTGAAAGTTTGTATATCTCAATTTGGGTGATGGTAAGCAGCTGGTTCATAACGGGTATAAAATTGTTATAAAGGTAATTGGTTTACGGCGAGTGATAAACTAGTACGGGGATTCTGGCTTTGTTTTTGCGAATGTTAATTGTATGATACTTTTTCCGTCGTAAATGCGTTTTAATCATCAATCTGATAGTATGAAGAATTTGCTGTTTGTTATTGTGACCGTCCTGTTTATATCCTGTAAAAAAGAAGTTGACGAACTGCCTCCTGTTACACAAACAGGTGCACATACGTTTGGGGCAAAAGTGAACGGAGCTTTTTGGGTGCCGCAGGGATTTGGCCCTTTTCCAGCCAATGATATACTTGAAGTGCTGTTGATTGGTGATGATGCCCGCATCAGTGCCAGAAATTTTTCTTCCTCGCCCAACGAAACAGAATTTTATATACACCTGAAGAATGTGACAGTGCCAGGTACTTATCAGCTTAATACTAATGTGTCGCACCCGTCGTCTGATGCGAGTTATGCCTATTATGTAAAAAGAACAATGACCCCAACTGATGAATGGATAACCACTGCTGCTGAAACTGGAGAAGTGGTGGTGACAAGAATTGATAAAGCCAATCTGATAATTTCGGGCACTTTCCGGTTTACGGGAAAAACCATTTATGGTTCTGCCCCCAACCTGTCGGTAACAGAGGGCAGGTTTGACCTGAAAGGGCAATAATTTTTATAATCTCTGCAAGTTGCTTTACTCCTTTACAAACTTGTTTTTTTCTATTATACCAGAACCCGTTATTGTGTTATTTTGAAGCAGATGGACAGCCCGTACTGCATCTTTGTACTGTATAATAGTTTTACCGCTGTTACAACTGCTGAATTTGTTTTTCTCTATATAAGTCCGTTGTACGCCATAGAGTGTTATCAATGCCTCAGCTCCGGGAGTACTGCAGTTGGTAAATGTGTTTCCGGAAACCTGCAACAGGGGGCCCATGGTGCTTTCGTCATTACCGCCACGATAAATACTCATTACGGTGCCCAGCAGATTGATGATGGTATTATTGGCCAGAACAATTTTTTCAGCATTATAATACCCTTTATCGTCTTTCTCTTCTTTCATGCTGATAAGCCCGGTTTTATTGTTTTCAATCGTACTTTTCCGAAAAACAATACTGTCGGCCACCATGCTTTTATGCGCATAGAAAATATATTTCAGACGGCCTGTCTGGCCAAAATTGAAAAGTCTGCAATTGTTAAAGGACACATTATAATGGCCGGAGCTTCCCGCATTGCTGCTGGCAATAAAGTTTTCCGCATTGGTAGCAGAACCATCAATTTTCAGATTGCTCAGGTGCAGGCTGCTGTTTCCTTCGAGTACAAATACACTTTCCATTTTTTCAGCCCTGAAGGTTATTGTTTTTCCGGCGACGCCAGTCAGGGATACTTTTTTGGTAATGATCAGCGGCTTGTGCACTATGTATTCAGTGCCGGTAAGAACGATTGATACGGGACCATCTTTTTCAAGCAATGCGTAAACCTGTGCAGCCGTATTGCATTTGGCAACGATCATTTTTTTGTTATTACCTGTAACAGCCTTTGAAAACCATTTTGCACCGGCTGCCTTACAGACTTCTTTATCAACCACGGGAATAATATCAACATGCGGATATTCCGGCTCTTTTCCATTTCTGATCAAAACGGGTTTTTGTGCAGGGATATTAGTTCTGACAAAGCCAGCCATCAATTCCTGCTTGATTTCTTTGCTTACGCTGTTGTTTCTAAAAGTAATCCCACTTATATCATCATAAATTTTGTAAATACTATTGTCTTTTTTGTTATAAAAAATATTATCATGAAAGATTACTTTATCCGGCGGTAGCGTCCTTTCTGTATCACTCCCCTCGCAGAACGTTACAGGGCTGCACTCGTAAAAGGAGTTGTTTGCAATTTCAGCATTTGTTACCTGTACATAGCGGTGCGACGGTGAGTTGGGTATGCCATTCATAATGGCAAGAGGCGAACGAAAGTCAACACCCCGGCAGCGGAAGAAGACGTTATTGATTACATTCTGACCTTTGTTAATAACCCGTACGCCACCAGTACCCGGTTTGTTGTTCCCAATAAAGAAATTTCCGGCTACAATATTGTTATCACCATGCCGCAGCACTACAGAACCCTGACATTCTTTAAATACGTTTTCTTCTACTTCATTACTGCATGATTTTATGGAGACTATTTCCGTTTCACCATCACAATTATCGAAATAGTTGTTGGCAATTCTTGTATTGGAGTTAAACTGACAATGCTGTGAAACACCCACACGGATTATTTCCCCGCCGTTGGATGCCAGCGGGATCCTGAGGCCAAAATAATTATGGTCGATGGAATGATGATTTTCCCTGCTCCTTTCGTCGTCCAGGATTACTGCCAGCAATACTCCCAGGTTTTTTTTATTTCTGAAGCTGCAGTGGTCGAGACGGTTTTTTTTTCCATAAAATGCGACCCAATAGTTTTCATCGTTGCGTTCAGGATTATTAAAATCGTCAATAGTACAGTTGGTTACCCGGCATCCATTCGCAAGGTTATCCTTACTCGTTCTGAAGGTTATGACTGCATCACTGTCTGCATATCCGTTTGCAAAAAGTAATCCTTCCACAACAATATATTCGCCGCCAATGCCGAGTTTACTGTTTCCGGTAATAACCACTTTTCCGGGTGTTTCAGCTTTTATATATACCGGGTTTTCTTTCGTTCCTTTGCAGGTAAGTTTGATGGTAACGTTATTCCAGTTGCCGTTTTTCAACAGTATGATGTCCCCGGGTTTTGCCTGCTGGCTGGCGGTATGAAGTTCAGCTATGTTCTTAACTATTATTGTTGCTGCATAGTTTGTCAGGGAAACAAATATAAAAGCCGGTACTAAAAGTAATCGTAACATAAAAAGCTATTTAGAACGGAGGTTTTTAGGTAATATTCTGAGCGAAGATTCACGGATGATGAGTTTTGTTTTCAGGACTTCTTCGACATGACTCATGTCATTTTCGTTGTGAACGGTTTCGATAAACAATTTTGCTGCCACTTTGCCCAACTCAAAGGCAGGTTGTTCAACACTGGAAATACCCGGTGTGACCAGGCTGGTTACAGGTTCGTTATTAAAACTAACCAGGCCAATATCGTAGGGCATTCTCAATCCTTTTTCCTTAATTGCAAGCATAGCGCCAATAGCCATTCTGTCGCTAATTGTGAAAATAGCATCCGGTCTTTTTTTCATCGAGAGCAGTTCTTTTGTGGCGATGTAGGCATAGTCCTGGTTAAACTCACAGTTAACGATTATTTCTTTATCTACTTTAATCTTATGTTTTTTCAGAGCCTTAAAGTATCCATCAAGCCGCTGGTTGCTGATACCAAGATTTTTTGGACCTGCCAGAACTGCAATACGTTTATAGCCCTGCTCGATAAGATGTTCGGTTGCCTGATAGCCGCCGTCTTCATTGTCAATTCGCACACTTGGTGCTTTGATGGATGGAATTACACGGTCGAACAGCACTATGGGCATTTTTTTGTCCTGTATCTTTTTAATATGGTCAAATACTTTTGTTTCGCTGGAAACAGAAATGATAAAACCATCCACCAGGCTGTCAAGCAATCTTCTTGTATTGACAATTTCCCGGCCGAAAGATTCATTGCTTTGACAAACCATGACAGTGTAGCCGGCTTCAAGGGCTACTTCATCAATGCCTTTTACCATAGTAGAAAGCATATAGTCCAGGTTAGGAATAATGACTCCGATATTATGTGTTTGTTTCTGTTTAAGGCTTAATGCAAGGCGATTAGGCTGGTAGTTCAATTCTTCTGACAGGGCCATTACTGCCCGTTTTGTTTCCGCATTTACGTCGGGAGCATTTCTCATTGCCCTGGAAACGGTTGAGATGGATATGTTCAGCCGTTTGGCAATGTCTTTAATGGTGGCCGGTTTTTCCATGCAATTTTTTTAATTGAGGGTAAAGCTATGGATAAGATATTTACGGAAATACCGGCAGCGTTACCGGTAACGTTTTCATAAAAAAAATTTAGACAGTGTATTAAGTTTTGAATTATTGCTTAGATGGCATCTAACAAGTTTTAAAAAATTTTTCATAATATCTAATGTGTCAAAAATGCACACCGAAGAAAATCCCCGCTAATATTACAGCCACAAGTGGAGGAAACAGATTGGAGGTTGCATTATTAACTCACTTAATTAAATAAAACATATGTATTCATTTAAAGGTAAGGTAGCGATAGTAACTGGCGGTGCCAGAGATATTGGCCGTCAGGTGTCACTGAAACTGGCCGAAGGCGGCGCAAAAGTGTGCATCAATTATTATGGTAACCAAGAGCAGGCAGAAGAGACACTGAAACTGATAAAGGATGCTGGTGGCGAAGCAATCATTGTTCCCGGTGATATGACAAAAGCTGATGAGGTTAAAAAAGTGGTGGAAGCCTGTGTTGCTGCTTTTGGTAATGCAGTACATGTGTTGGTAAATGTTGCCGGCGGACTGATGGGAAGAAAGGTGCTTGCCGATCTTGATGAGGAATTCTGGGATGCTGTAATGAATGTTAACCTGAAATCAGTTTATCTGGTAACAAGGGCAGTGGTTCCTTATATGACTGAAGGAGGCACTATTGTAAACTTTGCATCGCAGGCTGCAAGAGATGGAGGTGGATTTGGAGCTCTGGCATATTCTGCTGCCAAAGGTGGAGTGCTCACTTTAACAAGAGGGCTGGCAAAAGAACTTGGCCCCACTGGTATCAGGGTAAACTGTGTTTCTCCGGGCATGATTAACACTACCTTCCACAACACTTTCACTAAGCCTGAAGTAAGGAAGAATGTTGCTGCTGCCACACCCCTGAGAAGGGAAGGTGAGGCCAGTGAGGTGGGAGACCTTGTTGTGTACCTGGCAAGCGGATATTCTTCGTTTATTAACGGAGAAAGTGTGGAAATAAACGGAGGAACCTATTTCGTATAACAGAATGAGCGGCACTGGCTGCCAACAATAAATATGAGATTGCTTATTGCTATATGCCTGGTTGCGATGCCGGTTGTGTTTAATGCACAACATCCGGTTACCTTCTTTAATAAAGCTGAAGCCGCTTTGGTGAAAAAAAGCCTGCACCGTTATCCGCTGCTTGCCCGTTCTTATACCGATATAAAAAAGGAGGTGGATGCCTGGCTTGATAAAGATGTGGATGTTCCTTTTCCCAAAGATCCTGCCGGCGGATATACACATGACAGGCATAAGGCCAATTATATGCTGCTATTTAACAGTGGTGTGCTCTACAATCTTACCGGCGAATTGAAGTATGCCGCATTTGCAAAGAAAATATTTCTCAAATATGCAGCGCTGAACCCCACACTAAAAAATCATCCACAGGCAACCAGCAGTTCACCCGGCAGAATTTTCTGGCAAGCGTTGAATGACGCAAACTGGCTGGTATATGCCGGAATGGCCTATGATCTTGTGTATAACTCCCTGTCAAAGGAAGAAAGAAAAACAATTGAAGATGGTGCCTTTAAGCCGGAGGTGGATTTTCTGACCAATGATCTTCAACCCTGGTTTGATCTGATTCACAATCATGGCGTATGGGCTTGCGCCGGTGTGGGTATTGTTGGTATTGCCACCGGAAATAGCCATTATGTTGACATGGCATTGTACGGAACAAAAAAAGACGGGAAAAGCGGTTTCCTGGCACAAATAAACGGGCTGTTTTCACCCGATGGCTTTTATACGGAAGGCCCTTATTATGTGCGGTATGCCATACTGCCCTATTATTTATTTGCCAATGCACTGAAAAATGTCCGTCCGCAACTGGATATCTTTAACTATCGTAATAAAGTACTGCAAAAAGCCCTTATGGCCGGTTTGGAGCAAACCAATCTTGATGGAACTTTTTTTGCACTGAATGATGCGCTTAAGGAAAAAGATTACACAACTAACGAGCTGGTGACAGCAGTTAATATTGCCTGGAATGTTTTTGGCAAGAACGATGAATTACTTTTTGTTGCTGCAAAACAGGACAGGGTGCTGCTGAATAAAGGAGGATTAGGAATAGCTGCTGCCCTTTCTGCCCAAAAGAGCCTGCCTGTTTTTTTCCCTTATCGTTCTGTTGAATATACTGATGGAGTAAAAGGGGACGAAGGCGGAGTGAGTTATTTGAGAAACGGGGAAGGTAGCGGTCTTACTACCTTGATAAGCAAGTACACTTCTCACGGACTGTCGCATGGACACTATGATAAACTGAACATTAACCTGTATGATAAGGGGAATGAAATACTTACAGATTATGGGGCTGTCCGCTTTATTGGGGTAGAACAAAAATATGGCGGCAGGTACCTGCCTGAAAACAAGGGGTATGCAGTACAAACAATTGCACATAACACTGTAGTGGCCGATGAGAGAAGCCATTATAATGGCATAGAAGATGTAGCAGAAAAATTTCATGCCGAAAAACTTTTCAGCAGCATTAATAATGAACCAGCACAGGTAATCTCAACAAAAGAAGAAAATGCATATGCAGGTATAAAAATGCAGCGTACGGTTTACCTGCTGCAATTGCCTGACAGCAGAAAACTGCTGTTAGATATTTTCAACGTTCTGTCAGACAGCACTCATCAATACGACCTGCCATTTCATTATAACGGGCATCTTATCAGTACTTCATTTAAGTATAACGCCTATACAAGGCAACAGGAACCCCTGGGCAATAAAAATGGCTACCAGTTTTTATGGAAAGAGGCCGATGCAGATGTAAAAGACACTATAGCACAACTTACGCTTCTCAATGATAAAACGTATTATACCATTTCTTCGCTGATAAACGGGCCGGCAAAACTTTTTCTTACAAGGAGCGGAGCCAGTGACCCTTCTTTCAATCTGAGGCATGAACCTGCTTTTATCATCAGGAAAAAAGGAACTAATGAGTCGTTTATAAGTGTGCTGGAAATTCACGGAAACTTTGATTCTAAGAACGAGTTTTCAACCGGGGCTTATTCTGCTGTTCAGAAAATGGAGACTGTTCAAAATGATGATAATTATACGATAATCAGGATAATGCTTGGCGGCAAAGAATTACTTATTACACAGTGTAATGAAGTTTTTGACAGTCAGAAAACACATACGGCTGGCAACGTTAGCTGGAAAGGTGCATTTATGGTGAAATATGATGGTACTATTCTAAATAAATAAATGATACGATATGGAAACGACCGAAAATCTGAAGGTTTTTATTGAAAACAGCAGTATTCCATGGGAAGATTTAGGGCAGGGAGTAAAAAGAAAAATTCTGGCTTACGATGAAAGGCTCATGGTTGTTAAAGTGGAGTTTGAAAAAGGGGCAATTGGAGTGGTGCATCAGCATCATCACACACAAATAACTCATATAGATTCCGGAGTGTTTGAAGTAGAGATAAACGGGGATAAGAAAATTTTGAAAGGCGGTGATGCTTTTTTCATCCCCCCTAATGTCATGCACGGTGCCGTTTGTCTGGAACCCGGAATTCTTATTGATGTATTCAGCCCGATGAGAGAAGATTTTGTTTTGTAATTATGAAGTTATTCATACACATACCACTCATGTTTTTTTTAGCTGCTGCGGCCTGCAGCAAAAAAAGCAATCCTGCTGTACAACCGCCGGCAGGTAACCAACCACTGAGGACTGTAAATGTTTCGACAGCTGCCGGACTGACAAATGCATTGGCAGATGCCCGTCCCGGAGATGAGATTGTTTTAGCAGACGGTGTGTACAGCGGAAAGTTTGTTATAGCAGATGGAGCCGACGGAACAGCTGCCCATCCCGTTGTAATGAGAGGTAGCAGGAATGCCATTTTAGATGCGGGAAGTATCCAGACCGGTTATGTGCTGCACCTGCAGGCGAATTACTGGGTTTTAAAAGGTTTTACGCTGCGCAACGGATTAAAGGGGTTGATGACAGATGGTGCCATGTATAATGTTATTGACGGCATCAAAGTGTATGATATTGGCGAAGAGGCCATTCATCTCCGCAGATATAGTTCATACAATACCATACAATTTACTGAGGTTGCCAACGCAGGCCTGAAAACTGCCGACTATGGGGAAGGCATTTATATTGGGTCGGCAAAAAACAACTGGGCTGCTTATACCAACGGTAACCCAGACCTCTGCGATTCTAATAAAGTGCTGAACAACAAAATCGGACCCGGATTGACTGCCGAGTGCATTGATATTAAAGAAGGAACCACCGGTGGCCTTATTCGTGGAAATACGTTTGATGCAACCGGCATAACCGGTGCAAATGGCGGAGACAGCTGGATTGATGTAAAAGGTAACGGATACCTGATTGAAAATAACAACGGCACCAATCCCGGCGGAACAGTTTTCAAAGATGGCTACCAGGTGCATGTGGCTGTATCAGGTTGGGGCAATTACAATGAGTTTAAGAATAATAACTGTGAGGTAAATGCTTCCGGGTATGGATTTAATGTTCAGTTAAGTGGCAGTAATGGCACTTCAACTGGTAATAAGGTTTATGCAAACAATATTGTTTCAGGAGCTGTAAGCGGCGTGGCCAACATTCCGCTTAGTAATTAGAAAATATGAAAGTAAAGGGACTTCGTTGGTGGATAATCGGGCTTATCGGACTGGCAACTATCATCAATTATATTGACAGAAGTGCCATTAACATCATGTGGCCCTATATCTACAAAGAATTTGGAATAGCGGAGTCGGACAGTAAAAATGCCCTGGCTTTAATCACCACATTCTTTATGGTTGCTTATGCAGTGGGGCAAACCGTTACCGGTAAGATGATGGATGCGATTGGTACCCGGCTGGGAATGGTTGTTTCGATAGTAGGCTGGAGTATTTCGATTGCTTTGCATGCGGTTGCGAAAACTTTATTGTCATTCAGCATCTTCAGGGCTTTTCTTGGCTTAAGTGAAGCCGGGAACTGGCCTGGCGCAACAAAAAGTAATGCTGAATGGTTTCCATCAAAAGAAAGGGCCATTGCCCAGGGAATTTTCGGTGCTGGTGCATCCCTTGGTTCTGTGGTGGCAGCCCCGGTTATTGCAGGTCTATATATTGCTTTTGGATGGCGGGCTACTTTTGCCGGCATTGCTGTTCTTGGTTTTCTGTGGATTGTTCCATGGCTGATAGTAAATAAAAACACTCCGGATAAGCACCCCTGGATTACGGAGGAAGAATACAATCATATACATTCCAAAACTGATAAAGAAAGCAATCCGGTGCAAGATGTTAAGGTTTATAGCTGGAAAGAACTGCTGCGCTTTAATAATACCTGGAGCATTATCTCATCAAGGTTTTTTATTGATCCTGTATGGTGGATGTTTGTAACATGGCTTCCCACTTTTTTTAAAGAGCAATTTGCTTTTGATATAAAGCAGGTAGGTGCTTTTGCATGGGTTCCTTATCTCTTTGCCGCTATCGGCGGGATTGCCGGGGGCTTTTATTCTTCTGCTCTTGTAAAAAAAGAGAAAGATGCCTCAACGGCCAGAAAGAGTGCTATTACTATTGGTTCGGTCATTATGCTGTTGTCGCTGGGGGCCATTGCATTTTATATGAATCAACTGAAAGATAATATTGGTTTTGCAATCGCTTTGATCAGCGCCGCATTATTCGGATTTCAGTTTTTAATAAATAACCTGCAAACACTTCCGTCAGATTATTTTAACGGGAAAAACGTAGGCACTATAGCTGGTATGGGTGGAACAGCCGCCGTTGCCGGAACAATCATCCTGACATTGCTTGTTCCCTCACTTACCAAGACGGGTTATACCACTTTATTCGTTGTGGCCGCTTTGCTTGTACCACTGGCCTGGATTTGTATAACTTTTATTACATCAAAAAACAAAATGCTTAATTCAAAATAACAAAAGTCTGTTCATCTACTAAATACTGCTATATGAAACGAATTTTAACCACAATGCTGATACTGCTGACCACCGGGCTGATTTATGGGCAAACAACATACTATTGGGTGGGTGGTACAGCCGCCACAACGGGTGTCACCACTTCCACCAACTGGAATACTGCGTTAAACGGAACCGGTACGCCCCGCCCTTCATCAACAGGTATTACGGATATATTGGTTTTTGATGGTTCAAACCTGGGTGGCGCCACACCGGCTATCGGACCGGCAACTATTCAGGTGAACAGCAGTATTTCATGTGCACAAGTCAGGTTGATTAATGCAGCCAACATTTCTTTTATACGGCCAACAAGCGGCACCAGCACAGTAACAATTAACGGAGAAGCCGGAGATGATTTTTTTATGGAAGCCGGTACAGATTTAAAATTTGTTTCTACTGTCGGCAGCATAAGGATGGCAATGCTTGTAACAACCACCGGACGGGTAAGCGGGGCAATTACAATGGTTACCGCTTTGCAGGCAAGGTTTGATAATACCACTGCGGGTTCTCCTGGTTCATTTGTTTTTACGAGCGGAGCAAGTCTGACAACAAATATTACTTCTTCCTCTTCCTCTTATGCATTTGGCAGCAGTTCTCAGTCATCAGAGAAATGGGTGGTGTTTGAAGATGGGTCTCACATATATTATGATGGTGGTTATAGCCCCTTTGGCGGCACTTCTGCTTTTTCATCACTTGATTTAAGACCTGGCAGCACCTGGCACCACAGGGCCAATAACGGACTTGGTGTATTCTGCAACAGGAAGAGTTTTGGAAATGTGATCGTTGAAAATAATGCCACCATGACTGCTGAAGGACCGGTGTACAGAATAAATAATCTTACAGTAAATTCCGGCAGCACTTTTATCACTCACAGTTCGGGGCAAACGGCTGTAAATGGCAACATCATTGTTAATGGGACTATATCAGCACCTGCTGCCGGAACCAATGAACTGGTTTTGGCTGGTAATACAGAACAATTAATTTCCGGGAGCGGAGCAATTGGGGTGAATAGTATGGTTGTGGCCAGTAAAGCCTCTGTTTCGCTGACAAGGTCAGTAGCGGTAGAAAACGCTGTTACAGTTTATGGAAAACTAAATTTTAATAATAATCAAATTACAGGCACGGCAACATTTACCGGAACTGGTATTGTAGCCCCGGTTACAGGAACCGGAAACCTTGCAGCTGGTTCATACATCATTACTTCGAATGCCGGTATCGGAACTTCTTTAAGAGGGCAAAGCGTCGCCGGTTCTGGTATTGCACCTAATACTCATATTGTAGCTTTTAATTCAGCCGGAGATTCTGTCTATATCTCGAACCCGGTTGTTACTGCGGGAACAAGTGTTTCATTAACAGTTGAAACAACCGGTGCCACCCTGCAAACGGCCAATACTAGCGGCTTTGATCCGGCAACTGGTTCGGTTGCTGCCACGGGTAATAAGACTTATGACGATAACATCAATTACATAATTGATGCCGCCACCTCCTGGCCATTTGGAGTCTCCACCTCAGGTGCAGCGACACCAGTTACGGCAGCGTTTATTGAGATAAATGCTCCCGTAACCGTAAACCGGGCATTTACAGTTACCAATCATTTAAAAGTGAATGGAAGAATCATACTCCGCCCGTTGGATATTGTCCGCATCGTTACGGGTGCAGTGATTAACGGCACACCCAATGCCACCAATTATATTGCCACGGACTATAACAGTACAAACGGCAACCAAAGTTTTTTACAGTATGAAGGAATCAATGGAACTACTTTGTTGCCAGTTGGTACTGTTAACTATTATTTGCCGGCAACGGTTAATACTGTTTCTGTTTCTAATTTCTCCATTGCAGTATTTGAAGGTATCACTACCAATGGCGCTGTAAACGGCACTCAGTTGTCGGCGGCGCAAAAGCAATTAGTGGTAAATGCAGTTTGGAATATTAACCGTACCAGCGGGAGCGGCAATACAGATGTTACGCTAAGCTGGAATGCTGCTTTAGAGGGTTCAACATTTACCACACTGCCCAATACAGATATTGGTCTTATCACTAACACAGGTACATCATGGGCTTTACCTGTTGGCACGGGGGATAATACAACCAATACTGTTACGGCAACTGTAAGCACATTTGGTTCTTTTGGTGCCGGGGCTGTTCCTCCTTCACAGCCATTTATTTTTAACCCGCTTCCGGTTAAGACATATGGTGATGCTGATTTTAATCCTGGCGCAACAAGCCTGAACACCACACAACCTATCGTCTATACAAGCAGCAATACTGCCGTGGCTACTATTGTTGCGGGCAATATTCATATTGTTGGCACAGGCACATCTGTAATAACGGCAACACAAGCCAGCGACGGATTTTATCCGGCGGCAAGTGCGACGCAAACACTTACTGTCAATAAAGCGGCTTTAACAATCAGGGCCGATAACAAGACAAAATTTGAATTGACCCCCAATCCTGCGTTAACAGCAACCTATACAGGATTTGTATTGGGAGAAAGCACTGCTGTACTGTTAACTCCAGCTATACTGTCAACAACAGCAGCACTGAATTCTGCACCCGGCACTTATCCTATTGCGGTTTCAGGGGCAACAGCTGCAAACTATACTATCACATTCGTGAATGGAACACTGACCGTTCAGCCAAAACAAAACCAGGTTATTACTTTTAATACCCTGGCAACAAAAACTTACGGCAATGCGGATTTTGCTGCCGGGGCCACAAGCACCAACAGCACTATTCCCATTACTTATGTAAGCAGTAATACAGCGGTTGCGACAATGAGCGGCAGCAATATTCATATTGTTGGTGCCGGCACAACAAACATTACGGCATCCCAGGCAGGGAATGATGGTTATTTTTCTGCTGCAGATGTTACAAGGGCACTAACAGTAAACAAAGCAGCATTGACTGTTAAAGTAAGGGATACCACAAAAGTTCAGGGTGAACCCAATCCGCCTTTTACAATAACTTATACTGGTTTTGTACTTGGAGAAGCGGAGAATAGTCTTATCACAAAACCACAGGTATCCACTATTGCCACAACCACTACAACGGCTGGTTACTATACATTAACGCCACAAGGTGCTGCATCAAACAATTACAGTTTTACTTATACCGATGGAAAACTGACCATATACCCGGCCAGCGGAACTGATAAACAATACCTGCATGCTTTTGTGCCATCAAGAGGTGTGCTTACTGTAAGGGTATTTTCTGTACTGCCGGCAATTGGTGACATTGTGCTTTACGACATGTCTGGTAAACCTTTGGCAAAACGCAACCTGTTCATGCCTCCCGGGTTTATTAATGCTGATTTATTCATACCAACAATTCCATCCGGCATTTATATAGTTACTGTGAAAGGGGATGGTGTTGACCTGAGAAAAACAATACCGATAATTAACTAATGCGATTTTATGATGAAAAAAACAGGATTGATTACCGCCGTTATAATATGCAGTGTATTTGCTGTTGCGGGTCAAAAAATAAAGCCAGAGGCATGTTCAATGGATATGAAAACCCTTGAAAAAAGCCTTGACAGGATTAATGCGAGGGATGAACAACTGTTACCTGCTTTTAAGCAGTTGATTAATGATGCAGAGAAAGCAATGAAGTTTGGTCCGGTGAGTGTTATGGAAAAGAAGAACCTGCCACCAAGTGGTAATAAGCATGATTATATGAGTTTGGCACCTTACCATTGGCCTGATCCTGCAAAACCTGACGGATTACCTTACATTCGGAAAGATGGTGAAACGAACCCGGAGGTGAAAGAATATAAGGATAAAGAATACCTGCCACAGCTTTGTGCCAATGTGCAAACACTTGGGCTGGCCTACTATTTTAGTGGTGACAGTAAGTATGCCGGTCATGCTGCAAAATTGTTGCGGGTTTGGTTTCTTGATACTGCCACACGAATGAACCCCAACTTTAACTACGCACAGGCAGTTAAAGGAGTAAATACGGGACGGGGTGCCGGCATGATAGATTCCCGTCATCTTGTAAAAGTGGTTGATGCTATTGGCTTAATTCGGCCATCAAAATACTGGAGCAAACAGGATGAGGAAGAAATGAAAAAATGGGCTGCAGAGTTTTTGAACTGGATGCAAACCAGCGAAAATGGCAAGGATGAACTGGATGCCGATAATAACCATGGCGTATGGTATGATGCACAGCGGCTTGCATTGGCTTTGTACACAGGCGAAAAAGAATATGCAAAAAAAATTGTTATGAATGCCGCAGACAGGCTGGAAAAGCAAATGGATGAAAACGGGAACTTTCCAAAGGAAATGGCACGGACCAACTCGCTGCATTACTCCACATTCGTAATGGATGCCTTTTTCACAATTGCCAGTATGGCTCCAAAAACGGGAGTTGATTTTTGGGCTTTAAAAACTCCTGCAGGAAAATCGCTTCAAAAGGCGTTTGATGCCCTGAAACCGTATTTGACAAAGGAAAAAGAGTGGTCAGGGCAACAGATCAAGGCGTTTGATTTTGAAGAGGGATATTATCTTCTTGCTGTTGGGGCAAAAAAATTAAAATGCGGAAACTGTGCAGAGTCGCTTAAACAGCTTGCTGCTGATGAGTTTCTCAAACTTCGTTTCAACTTATTATACTGATAATGAAATCATAAATTCTTAAACTGCTATTATGAAAAAAATACACTGCTTGTTCATTATGCTATTCTTGCTGGCAGGAACCGTTGCCACAGCACAAAAAAGAACAATCACAGGTAAAGTAACAAGCCAGGTAAATGGTGAGGCCTTACAGGGTGTGAGTATCCTCGTTGATAAACAGAAAGGCGGTGTCACTACCAATGCCGAAGGTGTGTACACTGTAACAGTAGAAAAAAATGCCACAACGTTGATTTTCTCTTACGTTGGGTTTGTAACGCAACCGGTTGTTATCGGCGACAAAACAAAAATTGATATAGTGATGTCGCCTGCTATAACCGACAATGCTGAAGTTGTGGTTATTGGATACGGAACCCAGAAAAAATCTCATCTTACCGGAGCTGTATCTAAATATAAGAACGAGAAACTGGATGAATCACCGGTTACCCGTCTTGACCAGGCTTTGCAAGGCAAAATTGCCGGGGTACAAATCCAAAATCTCTCTTCAGAAGCAGGTTCAGATCCTAAAATAAGGGTAAGGGGAATCAGCTCAATTAATGCGGGAGCCAATCCATTGGTTGTAATTGACGGGCATCCGGTGCCAGACGGATTATCTTTCATCAACATGAGCGATGTGGAATCTGTAGAAGTATTGAAGGATGCTGCTTCTGCCGCTATTTATGGTTCAAGAGCAGCCAGCGGCGTTATTATCGTTACCACAAAAAGCGGTAAAGCTGAAAAAACCAAGTATTCGGTAAAATTTTCAACGGGAGCAAAAACTGCCTATGAGCTTTATCCCATGATGACCACAACCGAGTACACTAATCTGTTGTTTTATGAGGCTTCACTTAAAGCAAAAGATCCAAGTATTACACCGCCGACCGGTACTGGTATTATCGCCAATAATGAAAGAGCTGCTTACATTGTAGAAAGCCAGCTGATGGGAGGGAAAGCAACTAACTGGCAAGAGCAGGCCATACGCAGTGCAGCTGTCCGGAACCTGATGATAAACATGTCAGGGGGCACCAGGCAGGTGAAGTATTTTATATCCGGTGCTTACCAGAGAGACCAAGGCATGATGTATCATAGCGAATATGATCGCTTTAATTTGCGTACCAAACTGGATGTGCAGCTAAGCAAAAAAATCAAACTGACGTTCAATGTAAATCCCTCATACAATAAAAGAGAAAGACCATCAGTTGGTTATATTGATTTTGTACGCTTCCAGTCTTTTCTCCCAGTTTATCATAATGCCACAACCGCCGCTTTTGTAAACCAGACAGCACAATGGGCAAATGTAAAGCCGGGTGACTTTGCACAGGCAAGACATTTTAATGGAAGAGTATATTCGGGAATGATGCCTGACGGAAGTATGTGGGTAACATCATCGCCAACCGATCCTTTCTCCACGTCCAACAACACTCCTAAAGCAGTTATGGAAACAAGGACCATAACTTCTAATGATTACAGGGTATTAAGCTCCGGCGATCTGACATTAAATATTATTCCCGGCCTTGATTTTAAAACAACAGGAAGTGTATATGTGAACTATACCCAGGGCCTTGATTTTGCAAAGCGCAATTCAAACAGGGAAGGAGATGTGAACAAGGGTGTATATAATAAGCGGTTGTTTGTAGATATGCTTTCTGAAAACACACTTAATTATTCAAAACAAATCAAGAACCACTCTTTGGGGCTGCTGGCTGGATTTACCGCACAGAAAACTAAAATTGATGACGAACAAATAACCGGGCTTGACTATCCAAGTGATAACATTACTACATTGAATACAGCGGCACTGATAGATTTGGCGAAGGAGTCAACCTTCAACACAAAAAACCAGATTGGCCTGCTTTCTTACCTCGGCAGGGTTACTTACAGCTATGATAACAGGTATATGTTGTCAGCCAGTTACAGAACGGACGGAAGCTCTTATTTTGCCCCCGGCAATAAATGGGGATCATTTCCATCAGTATCAGTTGGCTGGGTTGTTTCGCAGGAAAAATTTATGGACAAAGTAAACTGGCTCAATAATCTGAAGTTGCGGGCCAGCTATGGTGCTACGGGTAATAACCGTATTATTGATTTTGCTTTTGTTGATTTACTGTATGCAGCTAATTACCCGATAGGTTCTGGTACAGGCACCAGCACTATGGGGCAAGTGCCATCAAGAGATATTCTTTCCAATCCCGATATTACATGGGAAAGAACATTTCAGTATAATGGCGGTATTGATATTGCTCTGTTCAAAAATGCAGTAACTATTTCGGCTGATGTGTACCAGTCAAAAACTGACCAGCTGCTGTTAAAACAATCGGCGATGGGTTTTGCAGGCGTACCGCTTGCCTGGAACAACATCGGAAGTCTTCGTAACAGGGGATTAGAACTTGAGATAACCACTAATAATTTCAAACGAAAGGATTTTAAATGGACAACATCGCTGAATATTTCTCACAATAAAAATAAAATTATAGAACTGGGTGCCGAAGCTTTTTTACTGAACCAGGGAGAAAGAACAGAAGTGTATATGAACCGTGTGGGTGATCCGCTTATTCAATACTTTGGTTATAAAACAGACGGCGTTTGGCTATCGCAGGCAGAAATTGATGCAGCCAGGGCCACAGGTCTTACCAGTGCACTAAGCAATGTATTTGTACCTGGCGGGTTAAAACTGGTAGATGTTGATGGAAACAATGTTATTGATGCAAACGACAGGGTGGTTACCGGTAGTCCTTATCCTGATTTCACATGGGGATTGACAAATACATTTTCCTATAAAGCATTTGACCTGAGTTTTATGTTTCAGGGTGTGCAGGGCGGAGAACTGGTGAATGGAGATCCCAACTACAATGAAACAAAAAGGTATAACAAGAATTATAACAAAAACCGCTGGCTCAGCCCAATGTTCCCGGGTGATGGAAAAACACCGTACTCAACACTTGGTTTTAACTGGATGCTTACAGACTATGTGGTGGAAGATGCATCATACTATGCCCTGCGGGAAGTTATTATTGGCTATACGCTTCCTTCAGATCTTATAAAGAAACTGCACCTTAATTCGCTTCGTATTTACTTCTCCGGACAGAATTTGTTTTTCCATAATGCAGAAGGGTACAGGGGAATTAATACGGAAGCAAGATTTACTACCGGACCTTACAATACACCCCTGGTGGATGGTTATCAGCGGGGAAGTTTCCCAACACCAAAAACTATCCTGTTTGGACTGGACATTAACTTCTAACCACTAAAAAGCATTTTATGAAATACTTACAATATGTTATTATAATCGGATGCCTGGGACTGCTTTCCTGTAAGAAAGTAATTGATTTGTATCCTCAGTCAAACCTGAATACAGGTACTTATTATTCTAATCTTGAAGAGGTGAAGGCCGCATTAACCGGATGTTATAATGGTATGCAGCGTTCCCTGTCGAATGAGTGGCAGTTCACCGAACTGAGAAGTGATAATTCAAAACAGGGACAGCCTGGCAGCACTGCTTCAACAAACAGGGATTTGAGCGATTTGGACATGTTTACTCCAAGCACTTCACATCAGGCCATTTATACTTACTGGCTGGCAACGTATAATAATATCAGGAATATAAATATTGTTTTACAAAAACTTGGAGTTACCTATAGCCCTGCATCAGGTACATTAACTTTTAATGCAGTTAATATCCCGCTTACTGAGGCAGACAGAAAACAACTGGCCGGAGAGGCGATGGTTATAAGGGCTTACCATTATTTTAACCTCGTCCGTTTGTTCGGCGGTGTTTTCCTGGTGCATGAACCGATTACTCCGGCGCAGGCAAAAGAGATGAACCGTGCCGGCATAACAGATATTTACAAACTGATTGAAGCAGACCTTACCACTGCTGTTGCTTCAATGAATACCCTGAAGTATAACCAGATTCCAACTGCAGAACTGGGAAGGGCAACGGGTTGGGCTGCCAAAGGAATGCTTGCAAAAGTGTATTTAACATTAGGAAGAAAAGCAGAGGCTGCCACTTTATTGCAGGATGTGATAACTAACAGCGGCTATTCGTTGCAAGCCAGTTATGCAAATGTGTTTTCTATAACTAATGAGGTGAACTCCGAAATCTTGTTTGCAGTAAGATATAAAGCAGGAGGAATAGGGTTGGGTTCGCATTTTGGAAATACATTTGCCCCCCTGGGCAGTGGTTCGGCAATAATTAATGGTGATGGCGACGGTTTGAATTATCCTACTAACGATTTGGATACTGCTACCATCGGTGACCCAAGAAAGCCCACCCTGATTGGAGTGTACGGATCAGGTTCATCAGCAAAACTCTATGTAAAGAAATTCCTCTCACCTGTAACATTGGTGGATGATGGTGAAAGCGACTGGCCGGTATTGCGGTATGCCGATATTTTATTGATGCTTGCAGAGGCACAAGGTTATACGCAGCCCAGCCTGGATTTGATTAATGCTGTAAGAACAAGGGCTGGCCTGCCTAATCTTACGATGGCAACAATTACAACTTTAGCACAGTTTGAAAAAGCCCTGTCTACTGAAAGGAGGATCGAATTTGCATTTGAAAATCAACGTTGGTTTGATTTGGTACGGTTTAATACTACCATGACTACCATAACAGCTGTTCAGGCAATGAAGGACCATTATTCGGTCGAGTACTATAATCATTACCGCTTGTATGTAGCCCCTGCACCCACACTTGCAGAACTTCATGCAAATGTTTCTGTTAACAACAGGTTGCTATTGCCAATCCCTCAACGTGAAATTGATACAAACACACAGTTAGTTATTGAACAAAACACCGGATACTAATAGTAATTGACATGAAGAATATTTTTTTTACCGGAATTTTCTTGTTTTCGCTGGCTTGTGCAGCGCAGGAAACGGATACAACAACGTATAAGCCAGTAGAGTATCCGGAAGGATTTACAGCAAAGCTGAATGCGGTTTACACAACTGTTAAAGATTGGGAAGGGAAGATGGATATTTACTTGCCACCTGAAAAAAACGGGCCATCGCCTGTTGTCATTAATATACATGGCGGTGGATGGAACCATGGGGTAAAAGAGTCGCAAACGGGGTTTAGCACTTTCTTTAAGATGGGATATGCAGTAGCAAATATAGAATACCGGTTAACGGGTCAGGCTACAGCCCCTGCTGCTGTGGAAGATGCAAGATGCGCCCTGGTGTACCTTATTAAAAATGCGAAAGACCTCAATATTGATGTCAATAAAATAGTGATTATGGGAGGTAGTTCAGGTGGCCATCTTGCGTTAATGGCAGGTTTACTTGGAAATGATAACCGGTTTGACGGGAATTGCCATGGAGTGAAAAATATTAAAGTTGCGGCAATTATTGACAAATATGGCATTACTGATGTATGGGACTGGGGATACGGGAAAGATATTACCAGCAAATCAGCAACGAGATGGCTGGGTGATAAAGCCAATGATGAGAATTTTGCCAAAACGGTTTCTCCGATTTATTATGTAACAAAAAACAGTCCCCCTGTTTTTATTGTTCATGGTGATGCAGATCCAACAGTACCTTACCAGCAGTCAGTTGATTTACATAAAAAATTATTGGCGAACGGAGTGAAGACAGAATTTATAACGGTACCGGGTGGCCTGCATGGCAAATTTGATAAAGAAAAAAATAGCGAGATCAACATGGCTATCTCCGCATTTTTAAAGGAAGTGGTTAAGTAATGTTAATCAGAAGAGTATTCTTATTCCAGCACCTAAAGTAGCCGTAAGTGGTGCCTTGTCGTTTACGAGCAGGTAGTTACTGGGATAACCCCATGCAGGAACAGCGACTTTTCCTTCGGCATAGAGATACAGGTCGCCTTTCATGGGAACATCAATACCCAATCCAAGATCGTAAGTAAGTCTTTTAAAGTTTGCTGTTCCACTGAGTACCGGAACATTGTATTTAGTAGTGTCTATTTCTTCCGAATGGGTATTGCTGATGTTGCCAAAAAGTAAACCAAAGCCAGCCAGCCCATAGAGGCTCCATGTTTCTTCTTCTTCAGAAGATCCTTTCAGAAACTTTTTCCAGCCTGTGGCAAAATGCCTGATGCGAAGCTTGGCGTTATTGGTATAGTTTATTTCTGGCGGATTAGATAGAGCATTTTTAGCAATAGCCAGTAACTGGTTTTTGAATTTTCCGCCGCTGTAATAGCCAAACGAAATGTATATCCCGCCTTTGGGAGTAAGATGAAACTGTGCTTGTGTATTGTGCCCGAATGCCCAGAACTGCTGACCTTTTCTGAAGCTGCGAAGTATTTCCGGATTTGTAGCTATGCTGAAGCGGGGCTGTGTCCATACCTGGGCAGCAATAAAAATGCAAAGGATAAACAGTATGTAAATCTTTTTTTGCAAGGAAAAAATATTAATGCAATGTTAAGCAATTCTATAAAACAACAAAGCCATCCGCCCAAGGCGGATGGCTTTGTGTATCGGCAGCGTCAAATTATTTAACCAATTTCAGTTCTTTTATGATATTGGTGCCACCACCCACTTTATCAATGCACCAGAGTACATAGCGGATGTCAACACAAATACAGCGGTTTACTGTAACATCGTAAGCAATCTGGCTCTTGATGTCTTCAGAGTTGCCATCAAAAGCAAGACCTACCAGTTCACCTTTTGCATTCAGTACGGGTGAGCCGGAGTTACCACCAGTAATATCACAGGTATTGAGGAAGCAGGTAATCATATCTTTTTTGCCTGGATCAGCATACTGTCCGAAATCCTTCTTGCGGAGCAGTTCTAATACATTAGCCGGAAGATCAAACTCATCATCACCTGCTTTGTATTTCTGTAATACGCCGCTGGCGGTGGTGAACCAGTCGTAGCGAACTCCATCTCTTGGAATATAGGGGGCTACTTTTCCGTAAGTGAAACGCATGGTACTGTTGGCATCAGGATAGTATTCTTTTTTGCCTTTGTTCATTTCCATCTGGCCTTTCATATAGATACGGCCCAGGTCGGCATTCTTGTTATTATAAGCAACCAGTTTGGGTGAATAGTTGGTCATCCAGTTGTTGAGGAATGCTTTTGTGTACTGGAAGGCTGGATCATTGTCTAACCCGGCAAGAGTTGGATTGCTCATGAAAGCGGTCCATTTTTCGCTGTTAAGCAGCAGTGCATTTGCAAATAAATCAGCAGCATATTTTTTCCAGGTGTCTTCATTCTTCAGGTCGCCGAATTTTTCCTGCACTTTTTCAAAGAAACCGGCAGGGTGCTGGTCCTTGTCTATTTCACTATAGAACAGTTGTGTAATGGCAGCAAGAATATTGCGGTCGGCTTCTATCACATATCGCTTGGCTTCTTCTTTCAGCATATCATCAATGCTCTTGATGGATTTTTCTATTTTGGCTTTATCGGGTGACTCTTTTTTTAACTCCCCTTCAAGTTGTACTAATTGTGAATTCCAGCCCACGAGGTCAATGCCCATAATACCCTGGCCAAAGAACTGGCGGTGCTTTTCATATCCTTTCCATGCATCCACGTTGGCTTTAAATTCATTCAGCAGGTTTTCATATTCCGGCTTACCGTTTGCCCATGCCTGAAACTTCTTCTCTTCTTCTCTTCTGTTTTCAACAATGTTCTTTTGCTTCAGTTGTTTGCCTTCCAGGTCGTAAAATTTCCAGTAGTTGGCAAGACCGGCGTAGTCAGAAGCTAATTTCAGACGGGTTTCCATGCTCTTGTCCATCTCAGCTTTCATAGCCTTGAGGCGGATGTCGCGGCACTTAACGAAGTTTGGATCGAAATAATCCCTTTGTAATTCGATATTATAGCTGGCGTCGTAGCGGTTGGTACGTCCGGGATAGCCAAGAATCATATTGAAGTCGCCTTCTTTGAGGCCTTTCATTGAAACCGGAAGGTAGTGTTTGGGTTTCAGCGGAGCGTTTTCAGTGCTGTAGGCAGCGGGCTGACCATCTTTAGATGCATATACTCTGAAAACAGAAAAGTCGCCAGTGTGACGTGGCCATTCCCAGTTGTCGGTATCGCCACCGTATTTGCCAATTGCTTCCGGAGGGCATCCTACAAAGCGAACATCGGTATATCTTTCATAAACAAAAAGCAGGTATTGATTGCCTTTGAAAAAACTGCCGATGCGGGCATCAAGAAATTTTGCTTTGTCGGCATACTTGGCAACAATAGAAGCTGACACTTCTCCATACTTTTTTGTGCGGTCGCCACCGGTAAGATTACCCAAGGCATCGGTAACTTCTTTAGTTACATCAACGATGTTTTTCAAAAATTGAACAGAAAGACCTTCAACAGGCAGCTCCTGGCTGGTACTGGAAGCATAGAAACCGTCACGCAGATAGTTGTGCTCAACTGTGCTCAGGCTGTTGATTGCACCATAACCGCAGTGGTGATTGGTAAAGATCAGGCCCTTTTCACTAACAATTTCTCCAGTACATCCACCGCCAAAGATGATGATGGCATCTTTTATAGAATTTTTGTTGAGGCTGAAAATTTGTTCTTTGGTGAGTTTGCAGCCTTTCTTCACCATGTCGTCATATGTTTTCTGACCAAGGAAGAGGGAGAGCCACATTCCTTCATCGGCCATTGACCTTGTAATAATTCCGGCCAATAAAACAACCGTTATAAAAAACTTTCTCATAAATAAAAATTTAGGCAACAAACCTAAGCAAAAACAGTTACTAATTTGCTGAACTTGTTACGAATGGTTAATTTGGCTGTTTAAATATCTGCTTATGAATTTGCGGTTGCTTGCCATTATCCTTATTGCTTCTCTTTTTGTTATTAATTCCTGTAGTAAAAAAGACAGTACGCCTGATCCAACCCCGCCTTCTGTACCTGGTTGTTCGTCGAATACAAGCCCGGCCAACGGCAGCTTTATCACCAGTAATTCTGTTACGCTTAGCTGGTCGGCTGTAAGTGGTGCCACAGGTTATGATGTGTATGTGGGAACCAGCAGTTCTCCGGGTACAGTAGTGGCATCTAATGTGAGCGGGACAAGCTATAGCTATACAATTCCAACAACGGCAACCAGTACAACATATTACTGGTATGTGCAGCCCAAAAATGCAAGCGGTGCTGCCAGTGGTTGCGTAAGTACTGTTACCTCGTTTACTTTTGCGGTAATTCAAACTCCGGCTCCTTTTGGATATTATGTAGTGGGTTATTTTCCATACTACAGAGGTCTTGCTGCAGTACCTGATATTAAGTTCAGGATGACCAATGTGGTGGTGTATGCTTTCTATCAGGTGAACGCATCAGGAACGCTGTCGGCTCCGTCATCACCGTCGGCTACTCTTACTGATGTGGCCAACAAAGCCAGAACGAACAGCTCGAAGATTTTCCTGGGTATTAATGACGGGGCAGGCGATGGCACTACCAACTTTAAAAATATGGCCGCCACTGCATCGGGCAGAAATAATTTCATAAAATCAGTGATGAATACCGTGCGGCAGAACAATCTTGACGGAGTTGATGTGGACTGGGAGTTTCCATCAACCAGCAACAGCACAGATATAACATTTACTGCACTGATGAAAGAGCTGAGTGATTCACTGCACCGGGATGGCCGTTATTATTTATCATGCGCTATTACTGCAGGCAAATATGCCGGTGGCTACCGCGATGCTATCCGCAGTGAGATATTTCCTTATGTTGATTTCTTCAATATCATGGCCTATGACGATTTCAGCACTACGGTTCCTTATAAGCATCACAGTGATTATGCCCTGGCGCAAACCTGTCTTAATTACTGGCTGAATACAAGGAGTATGCCTGCGGCAAAATGTGTGCTGGGTGTGCCTTGTTACGGCAGGCCATCGGGCATCACACAAAGTAATACGGTGCTTACCTACAGTGGTATTCTGGCACAGGGTGGTAATCCGCAATTGGATTCCGCTGTTGTAACAGCCGGCTCATTCACCAACTATACAATTTATTACAACGGGCAATATACAGTAAAGCGAAAAGCCAAATTGGCCAAGGATATTGCCAATGGTGTGATGTTCTGGGAGAAATACCAGGATGCACATGATGGGAACTCACTGATAAAGGCTGCCTGTGATACAGTGGGAAGGAGTTATTAAGCGGAATTTCCCTGATAACTGCAGTAAAGAATGAATTTTGAAGATTTTGTTGAAAAAACACCGGGTTTACGCCGGTGTTTTTTTGTGAAGCTTATTTATATCCTTTCCAGATTCTTGCTTCTGTGTCAAACAACCAATATATACCATTTGCATAGGCAAAATTCAGCCAGTCGTTGACAGGGGCATCATCCGGAAATTGCAGCGTTTTGGTTTGGAAGCCTGTTGCCTTGTCATAGAGTTCCACTTGTCTGTTTGTATTATTCAGCAAGCCGATTTCTGAACCTTTGATGCCTGTATAAATTACACTTGTGCTGTTGTATTGGCCGAAGACTTCACTGTTATTTGTTTCAAGATCCAGGTTGTCAGGATTGCCGGTAGTGATACCGAGATGCAAACTGATATATTCGTTATGTTCTGCCCATTTATAACCATACACATCTATTTCTCCTTCTGCTCCCAGAAAATACACTTCGCTTTTTAACGGATTAAATGCGCCGGCAGATTGAGCGTCTGGCTGGTTCATACCTTCGTGCAGGTTTTTTATTGAAACTGGCAGTCCTTTTGCGTTCAGTTTGTATTCGGCCCATCCAAAATTATCATACCCGTTCATCTGGATAGTTTTTGTAACCGGATTGTACCACAGTCCGCGGACATCAAATAATGCTTCTTGAGCAACAGGGGAAAGTCTTGTACCCTTTACATCAAAAACACTTACAGAAAACTCAATGTTCCCGGCCATGGCTGCATAGTATTTCTTCTGTACAGGATGCCAGGCAACTGATGCACCATTCGCACCACCTTCACGGGGAATTTTCAGTTCTAAAACTTTTTTCAATGTTCGGGGAACAGCCTGAGCATAACTCTGACTGGAATATAACAGCAAACTGACGGCGGAGAGAAATAGCAACTTTTTCATGTGTAATTTTTTATTTTAGAAATTTGTCACATGTTATTCGCCATAAAATTTTCATCGCAAGTTGGTATAATAGCTCGAAAATTTGATGGCTCATTTCATAACCTTAGTTTTAAGTGGTATATGAGAACATCCTATGCCGGATTTGTTTGAAAGGGAAGCAGTCTTGTATAGTGCCGGTTTGATAAACAGGAGAAAGAAATACTAACTATGCCCTTTGCCGATGCCGGACATTAGATGTTAATCTGATACTAAGTTACATTAATTAACAGGCTCGTTCAATACTTTCCACAATAAATCTTTCAGTTCAATAAGCCCTTTATTAGTAACAGATGAAATGAAAAGACGGGGAATATTTGCGGGCAGTTCTTTACTTATTGCTTCCTTCAGTTCATCGTCTAGCATATCGCTTTTGCTGATGGCAATGATAAACTGCTTTTGCATCAGTTCGGGGTTATACTGTTCCAGTTCGTTAACCAGTATTTCAAATTCCTTTTTATGGTCGTTGCTGTCAGCCGGGATGAGAAACAGCAGCACCGAATTCCGTTCGATATGTCTGAGAAAACGATGGCCAAGTCCTTTGCCTTCGGCAGCTCCTTCTATAATACCGGGAAGGTCGGCAATGCAAAAACTTTTACCATCACGGTATTCCACCATGCCCAGATTGGGAGTGATAGTGGTAAAGGCATAGTCGGCAATCTTTGGTTTTGCCGCTGTAATAACTGAAAGCAGGGTTGATTTACCTGCATTGGGGAAACCGACAAGACCAACATCGGCAAGCACTTTAAGTTCCAGAATTTTCCAGCCTTCAAGTCCGGGCAAGCCGGGCTGTGCATATTCCGGGGCCTGGTTGGTGGGTGTGGCAAAATTAGAGTTGCCCAGCCCGCCTTTACCGCCGGGCATCCAGACTATTTCCTGGCCATCTTCGAGAATTTCCGCTTCCTGTTTTCCAGTTTCTTCATCTCGGGCAATGGTGCCCAACGGTACTTCTATGATGATGTCTTTCCCGTCTCTGCCAGTACAGTTATTAGCTCCGCCTTTTTCGCCATCTTCGGCCAGCACATTTTTATAATAACGTAAGTGCAGCAATGTCCAGAGGTTTCGGTTTCCTTTCAGAATAATATGGGCACCCCGGCCACCATCGCCGCCATCGGGTCCTCCAAGGGCGGTAAACTTATTGCGCATGAAGTGTTTATTGCCGGCACCACCGTGTCCGCTGCGGCAAAAAACCCGTATCTGGTCAACAAAATTGCTTTTTTCCATAATCTTTGTGCAACAATAAGCAAATATACCTTGTCAAACTGTAAACAACCTGTATGAGCCGTATTTTGTTAATGACCTTATTGAGCAGTATGATTTTTCTGCAATGTGGAAAGAAAAATGAAAATGATGCAGTTCCTGCATGTGTGCAGGCTAAAATTTCTGAAATAAAGGCGCAGACTAAATGGAACCCGCCGGCAGAAGTTGCTGAATACCTTTATAATGGCAAAAGAGTTTTTTTATTTACCAGCGATTGCTGCGATCAATACATACAACTGTATGATGAAAACTGTAATTATATCTGTGCGCCATCGGGCGGCTTTACCGGGCATGGCGATGGGAAATGTGCTGATTTCTATTCTTCCGCCACATTCATAAAATTAGTATGGAAGGATAACAGGTAATAAAAAAGCGATGATTCTCTCACCGCTTTAAAAACCCTGATCTGGAAATATATTTACTGCACCACCAGTTTTGTATTGAATACTGATCTGCTTTCTTTGTCTGTAATGTTCACCATGTAAACACCTTTTGCGGAAGCCTTGTCCAGGTTAATGGACTGTGACTGGTTTTCGCTGCCGATGGTCAGGACCTGCCGAACTATTTGGCGACCTGTTACATCAGTAACATAGATGGTGTAGCTGCCGGTTTCCAGCGCATTAAACTGCAAAGTAAATTGGTTGTTAGTAACCGGGTTGGGAAAGAGAATCACCCTGCTGTCTGTCGTTGCAGGTGTTGCAGCGCCTTTCATCAGTTCTATTGCAGTACCAATTGGCTTGTTTCCGGAGATGTAAAGGTTGCTGTTGGCCAAATCGGAGCTTTGCCAGACAGTACCGTTAATTGCATAAGGCGTTGCAGCCAGGGTTTTTAGATCCACAGTAAAGTATGAACTGGCAGCCATAGCACTTGACACAATTATCTTATTGTCTTCTGTAACAGCGGCACCGTTTACAGTAAAAGTTGGAGGTATGTTTTTGATTGTGCCAAGAAAAGCAGTCACTTTAGTAGTAGTGCTAACCCTGAATACCAGGTTTCGGGCTGTAAATATGTATAGATTTCCATCGTCATCGGCTATTACGTCACCGCCATAGCTGCTGCATGCGTTATGAATAGAAACACCATTATTCGACTGGTCATCAACTAGAGAACCCAGATCCTCAACCAGTAACTTCTTTCCTGTGGTGAAGCGGAGCAATTGGGTGCCATCGTTTGTAACTGCATAACCATAGCCATCGGAGGCGATTACCATCCGTGTGATGATATTGCCCTGATCGGGTGATTTTTGTGGCCTGCCGGAGAACTCCTGACCTGCTGTGTAAAACACCTTCATTGTTTTAAGATCAATATAACGTAACTGGTCAATAAACATCGGGGTGTAATACAAGCGGTTATTCTTTTTATCAAGTGCCATTGCTGCCACGCCACTGCTGAAAGCAGGTTTTGTGTTGAATCCCATTCCTTTTGGATTGGCAAATGAAGTGATTTCCTGTTTTGAAGCAGCATCATAAGCTACCTGGTTCAGATCGTTACCGTTGAGTAATATGCAGGTGAATGTGCCGGTCCGGAGGTCAATTTTTCGCAAATAGTTCCAATTATAGCCTTGCTGAATATCTGTAACAGCATAGGCAAACTTATCAGCTACCTGGGCTGCAAGAGTTGAGGCAATTAAAACTAAGGTGATAACTAAAGCAAAAAAGGGTAAACTTTTTCTCATACACAAAGGTTTAGTATTTACAATCAGAAATGTGATGCAGTAAATTACAGAATTTCCTAAAAAGCGGGAAGAATTTTTTTGTGAAGGGCAATAAAAAAACCCCTCCGCCACAAAGAGCAGGAGGGGTTGGATTGTTAAAACCCTGAGCATTATCTCTTAATAATCTTCTGTGTCAGTCTTCCTTCTTCTGTAATTAATTCCACTATGTACATTCCTCTGTTCAGCGCTGATAGTTCAGAAGACAGTACGATTACGTTGTTTCCTTTCATTATCTGGGCATTTTTGTTAACTACAACCTGTCCGGCTGCATTACTTACCCTTAATACAGCGCTTACTTCTTTATCAGCATTCAATTCGACTTTCAGGTCGGTTGTGAATGGGTTGGGATAAACGGTGAGACCGCTAACTGCTTTTCCGTTAATCCTTAAGGCTACGACCTTACTGAAGCTGGACCTTGCATCAATATCAACAGATTTAATTCTATAGTAGATAATGCCAGAAGAGATGCTGATAGGGTCAGAGTACAAGTAATTAACATCGCTGGCCGAATTGCCAACGGCTTGTTTAATTCCTATGGATGAGAAGTTAACGCCGTCATAGCTTCTTTCTATTTCGAAGCGGCTGGCATTAATTTCGCTGGCAGTTGTCCAGTCAAGTATAGCATTGTTGCCCTGTTTTGTAACTGAAAAAGCAGTCAGCTTAACAGGCAATGTTGTTTGTGAAGGGAAAACGTTTGATGCAAGATCTTGTAATCCGGTAACAGCCCTTACGAGGAAACAACCCACTGTTCCTGCCGGTCCGTTTACTGTATTCTGATCAATAAAATACAGGCCATTATCGGTAGATATATAAATAGATCCAAGCACATCAAAGGCAACTCCATTTACCCTGCCAGTAAAAGCAGCACCAGTATTATCAATGAGGTCCCATTTTTTTGTAAATGTGGTTGAGTTTCCATTTGGATCGCCAGTAAAGATTTGTGTTACGCCACTTCCGTCGTTAGCAAGAGCAAATATTTTTCCACCACCGCTTACACAAAGGTCACCATTCTGGAAGGTACTGGCCGCACCTCCAACAAGTGAAACACCATCTGCATCCACAATGCTAACAGTTGCAGCACTGGTTCCGTTGGGGATGAATTTTGCCAGGTAAACGGTAGAGCCATCACCAGCTAATATCCAGCCTGTTCCATCAGGGCCCATACCCAGGCGGACAAATCCAAGACTATTGGTGCTAGCACCGTTTATATCAATTGTTCCTACTACAGCTATGGTGGAACCATTAGATGTGGCGCCATAGATATCAATTACACCACTATTACTGCTGGTATTGGGCAGATAATAGAAATAACCGGTAGCAGGGGTTGGCTGATCGCTTTTGCCAAGAGCGGCTGTACTTGATCCGCCGTTAGGGCCACCAAAAGTTGGTGCAAAAATATTTGTTGGCCCGGCAAAGTAAGTGCCGTTGGATACCACGAAACTGGAAATCTGGGTTCCGTCGGAAGAAGTTGCCCATAGATTAGCTGCGGTAGGGGCAGAGGCGAGAACGTTTACGGTTTTAGAAGAAGATGTTACAGATACCCCCCCTGTTTCCTGTACTGTACAGGTAATGGTATAAGTGCCGGCCACAGAAAATCCGCTGGCTACGGTCGAAGAACTGGTTCCTGTTATTGTAGCAGGGTTATTTGTAAAGCTAACGCTGCCGGGACCGGTTGCACTCCAGGTGTAAGTGAAATTACCATTTCCTCCTGTCCATGCTGCATCTGTATTTCTCGTGGCAGTTAGGTTAAGTGTTCCTCCAACTAAAATTGTGGATATTGATAATGCAGGAGGATTGATTATTACTGATGGAGGAGGAGGGGGGATTGGCTTAAGTGCTATTAAGATTCCACCATTACGGGCATTACCAGAAAGATTTGCCGTGCCATTTCCGGTACTACCGGCACTTGTTTTTAATGCCCATGCTGCACCTATGCCGTTGTCTAAGCCAGTATCATTGTCAACATCATATGATTCTGTAGTTAATGCTCCTGGTGATGTTGTTAGCCAGCTTGAGTGAGTTCGGTTATTTCCAAGCTGGGTAAACATTATTACAGCAGCATAATCAGTAACAGTCGTAATACTTGTCGCTGTTACAATGTCTATATCTTGGTTGGCAGAAGTGTTTATGGTTCCAGGGTCAACATCAAAAGGACCGCCAGCCCCTCCGGTTGCAGTCACCCCACCAGTAACATCCACATTTCTAAATGCAACAATTGCTCCTGCACTTCCATCTTCAGCATCTGCATCTAAAGTAAAACTAAAACTTGTAGCAGATACATCAGATGCAACAGCCACCTTGTACAACAAGGTTCCCCGCCAATGATTACTACCACTTACTCCAATATCTTTTCCATCAATTAACGTCCATCCTGAAAGGACAGCATCATTTAAAACGGCATTGTTGTTGTCGCTTTGTACAATGTTTGCAATCATCACATCATTGATGGCAAGCTCTGATGGTTTGTTAATAGTAAGTGTGGTGCTTGTTGTTGTTGCACTTTGAGGTGATACTACTTGTATAATTTGTGCAAAGGTATCACTGCCCGGAATAATACTCGCCAAAAAGGCGAAGACGATTGAATAGGTAAACTTTTTCATGCTCTCAGGTTTTTGTATATAATAAAAAATGGTTACACAGTTTTTAAACTGGCATTCAGAGGCATAGTAATACGTTTTAGTATTCCTGAGGATTTCGCTTTGAGGTCTTTATGGAGGAGATTTGGATAAGAGTACTAATCAGAAAAAATCAATTCAGAGGGATTAGATTTTGATTGGAGTGCTAAAATAGAGAGCTATATCAGTATTTACAATAGTTTGGTCATATATTTTTTTCAAACATATATATCTATTTGCATTTATTGGCCTTTATATGGTTTATATTCGATGTCTGCTATTTCGGATATATCAGTTTTCTCAGCGTTTTTTTGGGGTTCACACGGCTTCCATTCTTTACGCATTTCTACTGATAGTTGCTGATATAGTTGAGTGCCTTCAGTTTTCCAAGCGAGCATTTCATCACTTACTTGTTTTACAATTTTTCCGGGGTTGCCCACAACAATGCTGCGTGGCGGAATCTTCATTCCTTCTTTAATAAAGGTTAAAGCCCCTGCAATACTTTCATCGCCCAGTTCCACATTATCCATTACCACGGCGTTCATACCTACAAGACAGTTCTTGCCAATAGTGGCTCCGTGAATAATGGCTCCATGACCAATGTGGGCATTCTCTTTCAGTAAAACTGTTACACCCGGAAACATGTGGATAGTACAATTTTCCTGCACATTGCACCCGTCTTCAATTATGATTTTTCCAAAATCTCCACGCAGGGCAGCGAAAGGGCCGATGTAACAGTTCTTTCCAATAATAACATTGCCTGTTACGGCAGCCTGCGGATGAACAAAGGACGATTCATGAACAACAGGCTTTATTCCTTTAAACTCGTAAAACATGGAGCTGCGTTTTAGGGATAAAATAAACTAATCTGAAACCAATTTTTTATCAGTGCGGTAGCACAAGCCTTTAAAGACGGCTACAATATGGTTTTTCTGGTTGGTAATTTGGATTTGGTATAAACCGGTTGAAGAACCATTGTGCAATTCTTTCGCTTCGGCAACCAACTCATCACCAATGTGGACCGGTTTAATAAAATTGATGGAAGTATCTAATGCAACAGATAGCACATTCCTGTTATTACAGGCAAAGGCGAAAGCGCTGTCGGCCAAACTAAAAGGAATGCCCCCGTGAATGATGCCGAATCCGTTTGCCATTTCTTTGCGGACAAGCATACTTATGCGACTATATCCTTCCTTAATTTCAAGCACTTCAATACCAAGCCATTTGCTAAAGGCATCGTTTTCCATCATATGAGCAACTACATCATTCGCCAGTTTGTCTTTGTCATTAATCATTGAACTTGATTGTTATTTATTCAATACTATTTGCCCTTAAATTCAGGCTGCCGCTTTTCCAGAAAAGCATTAACACCTTCCTGGTAGTCTTCTGTTTGTGCTGCCCTTTGCTGAAATACATCTTCGTCCATCAGTTGTTCTTCCAGTGTGGAGTGAAAAGACATATTGAGCAATTTTTTTGTATAAGCTAAACCTTTAGTGGGCATAGCCGATAAAGTTTTAGTTATTGCCAAACTTTCTTCTTCAAATTTTTCATCACTAAACACTTTATATATCATGCCCATTCTTTCTGCCTCGGTTGCAGAAACTTTATCTCCCAGCATCGATAAGGCAGAAGCTTTTTGCCAGCCAACAAGTCTTGGCAAAAAGAAAGTGCCACCGCTATCTGGAACCAATCCAATCTTTGAAAAGGCCTGAATAAATGAGGCAGAATTTGCTGCCACTACCACATCGCAGCAAAGGGCAATGTTGGCACCGGCACCTGCGGCTACTCCCTTCACGGCTGCCACCACCGGTTTTTCTAATTTTCGGATGCGGCTTATTACCGGGTTATAATGTTCGGAAAGAATTTGCTTTATTTCTATTTTATTCTCGCCGGTTAGTTCAGTTATGTCCTGACCTGCAGAGAATGCTTTTCCTGCTCCGGTAATGTACACAGCTCTTATGTTTTCATCCTTTGAGTCGTCCAGTTTTTCTTGCAGCAGCAGTGCCATTTCCCGATTAAAGGAATTAAACTTATCAGGCCGGTTGAGGGTGATGAAGGCAATTGAATTTTTTACTTCAAATAATATCGATGGCATTAAGTTGGTTTTAAGTAAGGTAGTCTTTTTATTTAATGACATTTGAAATAATCAAAAGGTTCTTTGCAGTCATTGCATTGGTACAGCGCTTTGCAGGCAGTACTGCCAAATTCACTGATACGATAAGTGTTGTATGAACTGCATTGAGGGCATTGTACCGCTTCGCCTTCCGCAAACAAACTTTGATCACAAACTTGCTGTTTGGTGTTGGGCGGAGCAATGCCATATTCTTTCAGCTTCTTTTTCCCTTCTTCACTCATCCAGTCGGTTGTCCAGGCGGGAGAAATTGAATTGATGATTTTTACACCAGTGAAACCAGAAGCCGCCAGTTCCATCCGTACTGATGCGGCAATGTAATCCATGGCCGGGCAGCCGGTGTATGTTGCCGTAATGGTAATTTCAGGAATACCACTTACTGAAATAGCTACATTTCTGACAATACCTAAATCAACTATAGTCAGAACAGGAATCTCCGGGTCGGGTATTGATTCTAATACCGACCAGATTAAGGTTGTGTCAGAAATTTCATTTTTTTTATCCATATGTCAGTTCTACCATTCACAGCCGGGAAAAGCCCTCTGCATATATTGCATTTCAGCAAGAATATAGCCAAGCTGTTCGGTGTGTGTGCCTGTTTTGCCACCGGTGTGCATGAATATACCGCCATCCGGGTGAGTAAGAGTGGCTTCGGTTAATACACTATTTATTTTTTCTGCCCACTTTGTTTTTATTGTTTTAAAATCAATGGCCATTTCTTCTTCATAATCAGCCGGTGCAAACAGCTCACCGGTATAGGGCCACAGGTTTTCAATACCAGCTTCCATCCTTCGCTTACTTTCTTCCGTTCCATCTCCAAGCCTTATCACCCATTCGCTGCTCCATCTTACATGATAAGTAATTTCTTTCAACGATTTTTCCGCAATAGCGGAAAGAGTAGTATCGGTCCCTTTATCTTTTAACTGCTGGTATAAGAAATATTGATAAGTGCTGAAAAAGAATTGGCGAAGAATTGTTTGTCCCCAGTCGCCATTGGATTGCTCTGCCAATAAGCAGTTTTTGAATTCTCTTTCTGTGCGTAGAAAGGCGAGGCTGTCTTCAGTTGCCGGGTTGACTGGCTGATCAGCTGACTGGTTGATATGGTCTGCAGCATATTGATACAGGCATCTTGCCTGCCCGATCAGGTCCAAAGTAATATTGGTAATGGCAATATCCTGTTCCAGAACCGGCCCATGTCCGCACCATTCTCCATTACGCTGGGCAAGTATCAGCGAACTGTCTGCCAGAGATAATACAAAATCAATCTTATCCTTATTCATTATTGCTGTGTTTCTTTTGTCGTATTACATTTTATTCACCTCGTCGGGTAATTGGTAAAAAGTGGGGTGCCTGTAAATTTTATCTTCGGCAGGTTCAAACAGTTCGCCAGCTTCTTCGGGGTTGGTTGCATGTATATACTTTGACTCCACCACCCAGATACTGACACCTTCCATACGGCGGGTATAAACATCTCTGGCATTTTCAATAGCCATTTTTGCATCGGAAGCATGCAGGCTGCCGGCATGTTTATGGTCAAGCCCCTGTTTGCTGCGGATGAACACTTCCCAAAGTGGCCATGTCGTAGTATCTTGTTTTACTTCGTAACTGCTTTCACCTCCTTTTTCATCCGGAATGTCACCATAGAAAAACTTTCTGATAAATGTTGTATTCATTTCTGTCTATTTAGTAACTGTTATTTGGTACAATGTATAATCAGAAGAATCTTTAGCCGCATTTATTTCACCCATAAAACGGTAAAACTTAATTGTTGTCGTCCCGGTCTTTTTGGGTTTCATTACAATGAATTTGCTCAGGCTGCCCCCATCCACATCCGGCGGATTGTTATCTACGGTTTCCGTACCTAACATTTCAATAATGTTCAGGCTGTCGCTGATGTCAAACCTCGGAATATACTCATCGGCACATCCCCTGCATACTGATTGATATATTTGCAGGGTGTCAGTCAGTTTCACTACGTTAATTGTATCAGTCCGTAAGTCAATCCGTTTATTTCTGGAGTTGTCAGACAGTTTTGTTGAATTACAAGCGGAAAAAAACCCAGCCACTAAAAGACTGATTATTATTTTGTACATGGTTAGTTAGTTAGTGTTTTTTTGGATTCTTTTTTTTGCATAGGCCATAGCAGCATCTCTTACCCATTGTCCTTCATCATGGGCTTTGCATCTTGCCTCCAGCCTTTGTTTATTACAGGGTCCGTTGCCTTTTACCACCTGCCAGAATTCCTCCCAGTTTATTTCCCCAAAATCATAGTGTTTCCGTTCTTCATTCCATTTCAAATCCGGGTCGGGCAATTTCATACCCAGGGTTTTTATCTGCTCTGCAATCATGTCCACAAAGTTTTGACGCAATTCGTCATTGCTTTTGCGTTTTATTTTCCATAGCATACTTTGTTCACTGTGCTGCGATTCATTATCATGCGGACCAAACATCATCAGGGCAGGCCACCACCACCGGTTGATGGCATCCTGGCACATTTCTTTTTGCTCTTTTGTTCCCCGTGATAAAACAAGCAACGATTCAAAGCCCTGCCGCTGGTGAAAACTTTCTTCTTTGCAAATTCGCACCATTCCTCTTGCATATGGGCCGTATGAGGTGCGGGTAAGCATTACCTGGTTCATAATAGCTGCACCATCTACCAGCCAGCCTACGGCACCAATATCGGCCCAGGTAAGTGTTGGGTAATTAAATATGGAAGAATACTTTGCTTTGCCTGTATGCAGGTCATTAATCATCTCGTCTCTGCTTATGCCCAATGTTTCCGCAGCAGCATATAAATAAAGGCCATGTCCGCCCTCATCCTGAACCTTGGCAAGCAGGATGGCTTTTCTTTTCAAAGAAGGTGCCCTGCCAATCCAGTTGCCTTCGGGCAGCATTCCCACTACCTCGCTGTGTGCATGCTGGCTTATCTGCCGGATATTTGTTTTCCGGTAGCTGTCCGGCATCCAGTCTTTGGGTTCAATCTTGATTTCACTGTCAATTTTCTTTTGAAAACTGTTTTCAAAATCCTGAAAAACCATCTTTTTTAATTTGTGTCAAATGTAATAAAACTAACGGCTGTTTGGGCGAATTGAGTGCATGCTCTGGTTAGTTTTTGTTTGCTCTGACAATATTAATTTTTAACTCTCATATTTCGTCTTCTTTTGTGAAGTGAAGAGGATTGTTTGTCCACCAATTTGGACAATCTAACCATCATTGCCAGGGCTTTAGGAAAAAAAGAAGAACTTTGATAAAGAAAAAGACACTATGCTGCAGGACTACTTTCAGGCTTTCAGGAACAATATTATTGGAATTGACGGTTCGTTTGAGTCGCCATACGGCACCAAAAAAATGATATATGCCGACTGGACAGCCAGCGGCAGGGCTTATGCACCTGTTGAAAAAAGACTACAGGAGGAAATAATGCCCTTGCTCGCCAATACACATACGGAAACTACAGTTACCGGCACCGCCATGACCAGGGCTTATGAGCAGGCAAAGCATATCATAAAGAAGCATGTAAATGCCGGACCTGACGATGTTTTGATTTTTGCTGGCAGTGGAATGACGGGTGCTGTGAATAAACTGCAGCGGTTGCTGGGGCTCCGTATTCCGGAGCGGATTATGGATTATGTAAAGCCGGGTAAACTTCCCTCGCATGATGAACTAAAAAACGAAGCGGTACGTATTCACTCTCTGTTCAGCAATTATCTTGATATAGATGATGAACTGAAGCCGGTGGTGTTTGTGTCGCACATGGAGCATCACTCCAATCAAACATCCTGGCTGGAAACAATTGCTGATGTGGAGATAATCCCAAATGACGAAACCGGCAACATAAACCTGGCGGCGCTTGAGGTTTTATTATTGAAGCATAATGCGAAAACGAATAAGATTGTGGCGATAACGGGCTGCTCAAATGTAACAGGCATACAAACCCCTTACCACCAGGCAGCGGCTATAGCACACAAGTATGGCGGGCTCTGTTTTGTTGATTTTGCCTGCTCGGCACCTTATGTTTCCATTAATATGCACCCGGCTGAAGAAGATGCCCACCTGGATGCTGTATTTTTTTCGCCACATAAGTTTTTAGGTGGTCAGGGCACACCCGGCGTATTAATTTTTAACCGGAAGCTTTATAACAATATTATTCCCGACCAGCCTGGCGGTGGTACAGTTACTTATACAAACCCCTGGAAATATCATGAGTATATTACAGACATTGAACACCGGGAAGACGGAGGCACTCCTCCGTTTTTACAAGGCATAAAAGCTGCATTGGCAGTGAAGCTGAAGGAAGAAATGGGTGTGGAGAATATGCTGAAGCGGGAAGAAGAACTGCTCAGAATTATTTTTGAGAGGTTGCCGCAAATGCCCGGCATTGATCTCCTGGAAGGGCAAACAACTCACCGGCTGGGTGTTATTTCTTTTATAGTAAAAGGGGCACATTTTAACCTGGTGGTGAAACTGCTTAACGACAGGTTTGGCATACAAACCCGTGGCGGCTGCGCCTGTGCCGGAACCTATGGGCATATGCTGCTGCATGTGGATGAATTGCATTCTTATGAAATACTGAATGAAATGCACAAGGGAGACCTTTTGTGCAAACCCGGCTGGATTCGTATGTCAATACACCCTGTGATGACCGATGAGGAAATCCATTTTATTCTTGATGCTATCGAACAGGTATCATTGCATTTTAAAGAGTGGAAGAATGATTATATGTATGATGCCGGAACAAATGAGTATCATCATGTATCTTATAAAGACGCAACACCTGATGTGGTAAAGAGCTGGTTTGATAAAAAACTGAATTAGGAAAATAAAAGCCGGAACGTTTGAAGTGCCGGCTACGAAAAAATATTTACCACTTTCCTTTATTGCTCAATGTTCATCAGGTAAATCTTAAAATTAGTTTCCATAAACAGGATAAGTGGAAATTCGGCGTTTTTCCAAACCCGTATCGCTTTTTTACCATCAGCATTTTCCAGTATATGACTGTCGAAAGTAAAATCTTTTCCATTTACTGGTTTAATATAACTGATGTATGTACTCCCGTTCTTTTCTGATGTATTACTTTCTAAAACCTCAAAAAGTTCAGGAGTTCCGTTTTTGCCCTCCGCAGAAAGAGTAACACTTTTGTTTTCTTCGATACTCTTGTACGCATCCCGGCTGATGAAGGCACTGGTTTCCTGGGTTAAAGTTGTTTTTCCGCCATTGAAGTAATTAAACAGGGCTGTAGCATTTTTCATGGCTTCTGCAGCCATAGTTACTGAGCCGGACTTATTTACCGGTGCTGTCATTTCCCAGTCAAAAGAGACTTTTTTATCGAGTTCTGTTATTTTCATAATAAACTGGTATTCTTTGGTCCCCTGCTCTACATTGTAGGTAAGCTTTGTGCCCTTTGTCAGAGAAAATGAAGTTGTTTCCTGGGAGAATGCAGTTATGTTTAGCCCGAGCATTGCACTTAAAAAGAGAATTTTTTTCATAAAGATTTTCTTGTTGGTGAATGAGAAGAATTGTTATTAAAATGATTTTTGTTGTTTAGTGAACGTTACTATTCACTTGCTTGCACTCCGTTTGGGCTTACCACAAAGTCTTCACCCTTGCTTATGCAATTTGAGAATGTTAAGGTTTTTTCCGGGTAATCAGAAAGCCGACAGATGGGAAGCTTTCACTGCTGTAATACTCAAGAATCAGTGTATAAGGGATTACCAATGGTTGGCGGTTGATTGCTTCCGCATAAATATAGGTACGGGTGCCTTCTTTTATTTCCTGTTTAAAATAAAACCGTCCGGAATTCTTAAAAATAGAAAGCAATTTTTCGTACAAAGCTTTTGCATTCGCAGGATTGCCAGCTATTTCTGTATTCACCTGGAATGAAAAACTTGTTTCAAAAGGCCGCACCTTAACAGTTGCATACTTTCCATATAATGAGGACAGGCTTTCATATTCTGTATAATACTGGTTGGTGTTAATCTTTTTTTTCTGTTCGTTGATAAAAAGGTTATCCATGCTGATAAGAAGATTTTGTATTTTTTTCTCCAGCTGCGGCTCTGCCGGAACTTCGGCTGATACTGATTTAATGTTATCAGCCCTCCTTCCGTTAATATTTAACTCAAGCCGCCAGACTCCTTTTTCAAATACGAGGTAAGTGTCAAATTCAGCAAAGAAGAGTTTTGCTGCTTCAGCGTTTTTATAAAATGTCGTTTTATAGAAAACAAATTGCTTGACGGTGTCAGTTCTTTTTACTTGTGTGAGTGGGCTGCCCCAGGCATTACTAAGCGCCTTGTGAAGATTTGTTTCTTTTGTCCTGGCTTCTGCAAGTGTTTTAGATGGCTTGAAACTATATTTCACAAAGGGATAACCAACTGTTACCGGATCGGATACCTGGCCGGAGTCGGCTCCGGGCAGCAGGTTTTTTGCTTTATAAAAAGTATAAAAACTGCTGAGGTATCCGTCATAGGCCCCTTTGGTTTCCGGGAAACCCTTCTGCCCATCTGCGTAAATCTTCTTAAATGCGTCGTGAAACTTTTTTGTGTCAAATGAGTTTTGCGAGATGGCTGTTTTAAGAAGCATCAGAAAGGAAGCCAGCAGCAACAGTCTTTTCATGTTCAGCTCTTTTAGTTGTTTTTTAGCGGGCATATACCCCATTTGGACTTACTACGCTTGCCGGTCCGCCACTTATACCAACCGGAGGAATGATAATGCTGATAGCTTCACCGTTTACTTTCAGCGTTGCTTTTCGGGCATGTATTTCCACGCCCTGCTGATAGAAAGGTGGCATGGTTGCCGGTTTGCGGTCAATCAGGTAGGGTTCGCTGAAGTCACTCATTTCGACTTCAAAAGTATAATCGCCGGTTACACATTTTGCATAAGCACTTGTTTCCTTAATCTGAATATCGAAACTGGCATCCAGCACCGGTGCATTTTCAAATGGGGTGCCTGCAAAAATATTGGGGCCAAAATAGGCTCCGACTGTAGCATCAGTTCCAATAAAACCGAACACCAGGGGCATGGCATTTACATCAGGTTGCCAGAAGAGCATTCCACTTGGGGCATTACCCACAGGGGTATTAACCATCCGGGCCAGATGAACAATAACATTGGGCATTTGTAAATCGGGAGAGGTAACTGCAACAAGGTCAATACCTCCTTCCCAACTCATCCATTTTGATACGCTTGACATAATATAGGTTTTTAGTTAATGATAATGGTAAAGCAAACGAATTATAATAGAAGTTCCAATACCCGTTGCAGGGTATTTTATGATTATCTAGCTCCATCTTTTTTGATGAACAAAACTTGCCGCCTGTGCTTTATTATTTATGTGCAGTTTGCTGTAAATATTTTCTACATGCTTCCGTACGGTCCCGTGGCTTATATACAATTCATTGGCGATTTGCTGGTAGGATGACCCTTTTGCCAGCAGTTTCAGGATTTCCGTTTCCCTATCGCTCAGGTTATAATCATGCGGCTGCAATTCATTTTTGTTAGCAGTTTTGGTGCGCAGGAGTTCCAGCGTTTTTGCAGCAATGTGAGGACTCATAGGTGCTCCGCCCAGCAGCACATCTTCAATGGCTGTAATTATCCTGTGTGGTTTACTGTCTTTTAACAGGTAACCGGCTGCACCTGCTTTAATAGCTTCAAATACTTTGTCGTCTGTATCAAAAACTGTTAGTATCAGAATTTTTATGTCGGTTTCTTTGCTGATAGCTGCTGTGGCTTCAATACCGTTCATAACCGGCATTTCGATATCCATTAGTATTACCTGTGGCAGTTTTGCCAGTTTGGTCAATTGGTTTATTGCTTCTTCGCCGTTAGCTGCTGTAAATACTACTTCTATATTATCAGAAACTGACAGATTTTCCTTTAGTTGCTCAGACAGAACAGGGTTGTCGTCCACAATGCCTACAAGGATACTATTGTTCATACTACACTGGAATTTTAATGGTTATGGTTGTGCCTGTGTTTGGACCTGATATTATTTCTGCCTTACCCTGTATTTCCTTAATCCGGTTGGTAATGTTTTTTATGCCGTTACTGGAATAGGCTTTGTTTGTATCAAACCCCTTTCCGTTATCCTTAATGATAACAGTTGCTTTGTCGCTATCGCCAAGAAATAAATATGAAGATGCAGTAGCTCCGGAGTGTTTAATGATATTTTGTGTGCACTCTTGTATGCTGCGAAAGAGGTTCAGTGTTTGCTCAGGCGACAGGGGTTTTTCCAAACTGCCCTCGGCATCGCAATTGCATTCAATAGAAGTAACGGCAAAACTGCGTTGAAGGTAATCTCTTATTCTGTTTACAAAGCTTTCAAAAGAGTGAGATTGTTCCTGAACCGCCCAGATGGTTTCTCTCAGAATGTTCATGGTATCCCGGCTCTGGTCGCTTAGTTCCTGTATTTTCTTTAATGCATCATCAGCCTGGTTGTAACGCAGCTTTGTTTCTATATTATCACTTTGTGCAATAATGGTTACCAGGCTGCTGCCCAGGTTGTCGTGCAATTCACGGCTGATTCGTTCCCTTTCATTAATCAGCTGTTGTTCTAATTTTCTTTCTTGTTCTTTCTGCCGTTGTTTATTTTTTTGATACGCTGTGGCAATTATATGTGCAAGAAATCCTGAGGCCAGGATGATGAGTAAAATAAACCAGCCAGTTTGCAGAAAGGGTTTTTTTACCCTGAAGGTGCATAAAAGGATTTCTTCGCTTTCTATTCCGTCTTCGTTAATAGCCTTGGCCACAAGTTGATAACGGCCGCTTCTTAGTTTGCTGAAATGGATACTTAACGAATCTCTTAACTCATAAAATGTTTCATCCTGGCCTTTCAGCTTGTAGAAAATTGAACTTTTCCCAAACGGGTTGGCAAAGTATGGGTTAAATTCAAAAACAAGCTGTGAATAGTTGAGCGGAATTTCAAATGACCGGTTTGTTATTTCTTCACCATTTTTAATTATCTTTTTTAAAAGTGGTTTTGGCACCATTGGCTCCCAACCAATGGCATTCAATTGTGTGATACAAATGTTTTTTTGTGTGCCGGTAACAAGGGTGTTATACTCAGGGTTGAAGAGTGCATGCTGTATAAAATCATTTGCCCCGTCTTTCACCGGCAAGGAGATATTGGTAATCACTTTTTTGCCGGTGAATTTTCCCAGGTATTTATCGGTCAGTATCCAGAAATTGTTTGATGAATCGTGAAACGAGAATACACACCGGTTTCCGAGAAGTCCGTCTGCCGGGCCGATAGTTTTAACAACTTTCCCATTACTATAAGCTGCCACTCCTTTTTGGGTACTTATCCAGAAAGTGTCTTTGTTTTCATGCACATGATAGACAGCATTTGAAGGTAGTCCGTTCTTTTCAGATAAGTTTACTTTGGCACCATTATTAAATGTAAACTGCAGACCATCTTCATAATTGTAGCTCGCAAATCCGTTGGAAAAAGCTTGAATTTTTTCACTCACAAATGGTGTGGCTGTATCTCTTATCAGTGAACTTCCTTTTAGTTCAACAACATTAATGCCATAAGAACCTGCCAATAAACGACCGTTTACTTTTATTACATTACAGATGCCTGCACCTATAGGGACAGACTTGATTTGCTGTAAGGTATTGTCTGCTTCTCTGTTAACAGATAAACCTCTTAATGATGATATGAAAATAGTATTGTCAATTACGTCAATACTTTGTATCTGTTTGTCGGCAGTTGGGTACAAAGTGATATCTTTTTGACGCAATCCAAACCGGAGCACTTTGTTTTCTAATACTGCTAGCAGGTAATCTTTTTTTTGTGCCAGCCCTTTCACTGCCATTCCGCCTGTATTTAACAGTGCGTTTCCTTCCGGCAGCTTATAACTGAGGCCACCGCCCAAAGTACTTACCAGAAGGCGGCCGTTTTTAAGCACATGAACATCGGTTACCATGTTACTGGCCAACCCGTCTTTATCAGTATAGTGTTTTATAGTGCCCTTATCGCCTATTAAATACAGGCCATCTTTCTCGTTCCACGCAACAGTTTGGTTTTGATAACGCAGAGTGTTAAGGTATTGGTTAGATGTGTCAAACAGTACAACCTTTCGCACTTCTTTACTGTTTTCATAAAAGGTTAGTGTAGTGGCATCGGCATATATGTTGTCTTCAACCGGAGAGTTGATTGCCCTGTCACAGGCTGTAACGGAAATGGTGTCTGCATCCCATCCCGGATTCACAGTAAATTTATCGGCTTTGGTGGGTTTGTGCCTTTGTGGTAAAAGGAGGAGAACTTTTCTTTTTCTGAAATCGGCGCAGGCATAATACTTTGTCGCCCTTTCATTGAATGAAAATGCGGGATTAACCGTTGCCGGGTTATCAGGACTTATCCATCCGGCTTTAATAAAAGTTGCGTTTGTGTTGTCCCGTTGGTACAGGAACAAATTTCCCTTGTCGTCCGTTTGGAAATGATGGTGCATATAGTTGCTGGTAACAAAAGTGCAATTATTCCTGATTGTGTTGTAGTAGTAAAGCCCTTTTGCACTGATGCCTAACCACAGTCCGTTTTCCCCTGCAGGTTTTATCATGCCAATATAATTGCCGGGCAAACCATTATCGGTATTAAATAGCTGCCAGCGAAAGCCATCATACCTGGCCAGCCCTTTATCTGTGCCGATCCATAACAGCCCATTAACATCTTCCATAGCATCAAACACATAATTGCTGGGCAGCCCATCCCTTGTAGTAATGGACTGAAACAGCGATACCTGCTGTGCATTTGTATGTGAACACAAGGTATAAGCCATGGCGATATATAAAACAATACCCTTCAGCACTGATATTACAAAGTTTGGGTTAAAGATAGTTTGAAAAATACGCAGTTCGTCGTATTCGGGATGGTAATAGGTTTAGCAGATTTGTTATATAAAGCATCTCATCATGAATAAAATAACGTTTCTGGCAATATGCGTTTTTTCAATTAGTGCAAAAGGCCAAAGAATTGAAATTACAGGCCCTGCCGGAAGCGGAGATTTTGGACTTTCTACGGTCGTATTAACAAATGGCAACTATGTACTTGCGGATCCTTTTTATGATGAGGCTGGTATTACAGACAGAGGTGCTGTCTATCTCTATAATGGGCAAACTCATCAGTTAATAAGTGTTTTAAAAGGAGGTACAGCATCCGACAAAGTGGGGTATGATATTGAAGCTTTATCTAACGGAAACTTTGTAGTTATCAGTCCTGATTGGGATAATGGTAGTGTTGTGGACGTGGGTGCCGTAACCTGGTGCAATGGTGTTACTGGGTTAAATGGTTTTGTAAGTAGCACTAACAGTCTTATAGGGAGCAGCGCAGGCGATAAAGTTGGATTTGGGACTAATAACCCGCCTGATTTTGAAAATGTAGTAGGCCTGCCTAATGGTAATTATGTTGTAATTAGTTCAGTATGGAATAATGGTGCAAGTACTTCCGCTGGTGCTGTAACCTTTTGTAATGGAAGCAGTGGTTTAACGGGTACGGTGTCTTCTGCAAATAGTTTAGTGGGCTCATACTCAAATGACCAGGTTGGAAACAGAGGTATTAAGGTATTGGCAAACGGTAATTATGTAATAAGCAGTACACAATGGAGTGGTGGAGGTGCGGTTTCAATAGGCGCAGCTACATGGGCTAGCGGCTTAGTAGGGGTAAATGATATACTTAGCAGTACTAATAGCTTAACCGGGGCAGTAGCGAATGATGCTTTTGGTCTGGTAGTACCGCTCAGTAATGGCAACTATGTGGCATACTCCAGGTTTTGCAGTATTGCTGGTTCTGTTAATGGAGGAGCAGTAGCATGGGGAAATGGGTCAACAGGTATAAGCGGAACAATATCTTCTGCAAATTGTTTATATGGCCCAACTAATTACGATGGTCTCAACATTTCAGTGTTTCCACTTACTAACGGAAATTATGTAGTGACTACAAATAGCTGGGATAATGGGACATTTATAAATGCTGGTGCAGTTACCTGGGCTGATGGATTAACAGGTATTACGGGTGCCATAACAACCACCAATAGTTTTGTAGGAACAAAAACAGATGATGCGGTTGGTAGTAGTGGTATTGTAGCACTACCAGATGGGAATTATTTAATTTGTTCTGATTTATGGGACAATGCTGCTATTGCCAATGTTGGAGCAGTAACCTGGGCTGATGGTACTGCTTCACTTACGGGAAGCATTTCCTCAGCTAATAGTATTATCGGGACATTATCTGGCGACAGGATTGGGGAAAATAAGGCAACTATACTTACTAATGGTAATTATTTAATTAGATCCCAACGATGGAACGGAAACAGAGGAGCCGTAACCTGGTGTGATAAAAATGTCCCGCCCACCGGAACTGTATCTTCTGCTAATAGCCTGACGGGAGTAAACGCAAATGATTTTGCTGGGAACTCTGTGGTTGCACTCTCTAACGGTAATTATGTTGTGGCTTGCAGAAACTGGGATAATGGCGCAATATTGAATGTGGGTGCTGTTACATGGTGCGATGGAACCTTTGCAACCACCGGCCAGATTAATACTTCTAATAGTATAATCGGAACCATTGCTAATGATAATGTGGGCAGTCTTGTTGTGCCTTTGAGCAACGGGCACTATGTAATAGCAAGCTCACAAGCAGATATAAATAGCATAACCGATGCAGGAGCCGTAACCTGGTGCAATGGTTTTTCTGCTACAACAGGAACTGTATCTGCGGCCAATAGTTTTATTGGTACTACAGCAAGTGATGGGGTAGGTGCGTCTATTTTCCCAATACCGGGAGGAAATTATTTAAGTATTTCTCCATTATGGGATGGCATAAATTCCTTTGGGGCGTTTACTGCCAACCTAAGTGCTATTACAATGTGTGCCGGAAATGGTATTACAACCGGTACTGTAACTCCATGTAACAGTGTTAAGGGTAATTCATCTTATTCCTTATCTACAGGAAGAATTGTTATCGCTTTTAATAATATCTATCAGTACTCCATAATCAGTGATACTTATGATAATAGGACCACTATTTTCTATAGCACAGAACCTTCGTTAAGCAATCATCAGGAGCAGACAACAAAAAATGTAACAGCCGGTTCAACCGTAGATTTTATTAATAACAGTTGCAGAATAAGCTCAACTCTTGTCTCCAGCGGGGCTTCGCCGGCTTCGGGTCTTATTACTTCATATACGTGGATTGAACCGGGTGTGCCGGAGTATTTTAGCAAGCCATTTGTGGCAAGACATTATCAAATTCAGTTCAACTCGGGCAGTCCTGCTACAGCCACAGGCCGGCTTACTCTTTATTTTACACAAAAGGAATTTGATGATTTTAATAACCACCCAGGCAGTATCCTTGATTTACCTACGGGGCCTTCAGATATTAGTGGTAAAGCTAATCTGCGGGTTGGTAAGTATAGCGGCTTAAGTAATAACGGAACAGGCTTGCCTGGCTCCTACAATAGTACAGCCATAGTAATAAACCCTGAAGACAACGACATCATCTGGAATAGCACACTCAACCGGTGGGAAGTTAGTTTTGATGTTACCGGTTTCAGTGGATTTATTGTACAAACCTATGAGTTTGTATTGCCTCTTCGGTTTCTGTCATTTACCGCTGAAAAGTGTAATAATAATCAAGTATGCCTGAACTGGAAAACTGCCGATGAGCAAAACGTTTCCCACTTTGAAATAGAAAGAAGTACTGATGGAAGAAATTTCATCAGCCTTAAAATTGAATCAGCCAAAAACCAGCCATTAAACCTCTATTCAGCTACAGATGATATTGGCACTTTGCAAAGCGCCGATATCATCTTTTACAGAATCAAACAGGTAGATGCAGATGGCAAAGCCGCTTATAGTGCAACAGCTATGGTAAGGCAAAAAAACATAGATGTGGATGTGTTCCCAACAGTTTTTTCAAAATCATTTACGCTGCAATGTAACTTGGCTGATAATATGCAGCTACAGGTTTACAGTGCCGAAGGAAGGTTATTGCATCAGCAGGCTATTCAACAAGGTATCAATATCATAAACCCAAAAAGTGATTATAAAGGGGTACTTATTTACAAATTGATTAACAATGAAAAATTACTGGCCACAGGTAAATTAATTAGCCAGTAAATAATCATAGCTGCGAATTGCAGGTTCAATCATGGAAAGTAAGTTCCTAAAAAGCCAAACTAACGATTACGACCTATACACTTGATAGTAAAACATTCCCCAACACTTAAAAACTATTTTATGTTTTTGAAATCTTATTTAATTACAGTATTAATGACGGCCTGTTTGGTGGTAAAAGGGCAAATGGATTATTTTGATGGTTCAAAAAGTACATTGGTATTAAAGCCTTCGTTGAATAGCAGTACTATTCAAATTAAAGCCCCCGGTGTGGATGGACAATCTCCTACCCAACGCATAGGCTATGGATTAGGACTAGAGTATTGGCAAAAATTGAATAAATCTTTTTTTCTATCCGGGGGGCTTCATTTTAATTCATTTGGATATGAAAACGCAAGAACAAGTTATCTCAATACTCCATTTTTACTAAACTACAACACAAAAAACGATAAGTTCACCTTTGGAGGTGGTGTATATGCCGGTATGGCTCTTTCTGGTAAGTATAAGTCGTTAACAACAGGTTGGGAAAAATTGAAATTAGGTGAAAGCTCCACCGATAATCGTAGCCGTATAGATTTTGGTGTTGCCCTGAATGCAAGATTTGATTTCTGGCTACTTAGCTTCCTGAACTTTAACTATTACCTGGGGATCAAAGATTTAACGCCAAAAGAACGACAATCATCTACAGAGCCAACAAGAAAAATGGCGGCATTATCAGTTTCTTTTGCGTTCCCAGTTTCAGAGTTAATGAAATAAAAGTTCATCCTTATGTAGGAATAACCATATTTTTTGTAAATGAAAATCAACCATAGCTATGTTGTCGATACTTATTTTACTAAAAGAATAATTTTTGGCTTTAAGAATAATCGGCATTTAATATGCTTACACTCCTAACTAACAAAATATGGAATTTGATAATGTTAAAGGGAAGAGGTATTTCAAAGAAGCAATCGATGCAACATTATGTAGTAACATTTTATAGTTCACCTGCTAATACGACTTTATGATTATTGCTATACCTAATAATGAATAAGATGAAATTACCACTTTTAATTGCCGGTATTATTTTTACCACTTTTTTATATGGCCAATTTATAACTCCCCAAAAATTGGATAGTATTCTTAATGCTATACAAAACAATAAGCTTGAAAGCTTTAAGGATAAAACAGTAGCTGCTTCAGCAAAGCAGGTTACCACTACACTACCCAAAACAGGCCCGCTAAATCTTTTTCCTGTTTTGTATGAAACGGACGGGAAAGGGCTATACGTTACCTACATTACCCTTGCGGCCGATGCTAGTTCATTGCAAGCAGCGGATAAAAACCTCCAAACTATTTATGGGCAACTTAGTAGTGTAATTATTAAAGGGAGAAAAAATTCGCTAACTAAGTTAAAAGACACAACAGTGGTAGAGTTTGCAAGGTCTCCTGCCGATAAGCATTACATGCAATGGTTTTTATACCCTCATATAAAAAGCACAACAGAAAGTTATGTATTGCTGGCCATTAAAAGCATGTCTTATGATTTGATTGATAAACAACAAGAAAAGCAAATACAAGCCAATATTAAGAAAGACCCAAAAGCCTATGCCGATTTATTAAAAATTGTAGCTGCTGGTAGACAGGGCTTTGAAAACAACCGATTTTACCCTTTTAAAACCTGGCTTGGCAATTTTGAGTTTAAAACCGACCTGCCCATAATGGATTTTGAAGAAGCAAGCATTTATACAAAAAGCGAGTTCAACAAATCATTTGCTTATCCTTATTATAATGCAAGTTCTGGCAAGAATAAACAAGCACTTTTTGAAGAATACATTAATCTAATAGAAACTGGTCTTCCCGTTATTAATAAAGAACCAGTTACTAGTGGTGCACAGGGTTTTAAATATTTATTAAAAGAGGATGGTATCAGCATTATTGTTGAGCTTTATGCCAATACGGTAAATCTGCTTATTGCAAATACTAATAAAGAAGTGAAGATTGAAGACCCAAAATCGCAAATTGGATTAACAGAAAATGGGGCAGCCTTCAATAAGCTTGCTGTTAAAATGGCAGAAGAGTTAAAAAAGTTAATATTTAAAGGCATAACAATTAATAAAGGGTTTAATGAATACCAATCTGGGTTAAAAACACCATTTGGAAATTTTGAAGTAAGTAACAGGTTTGATATCCCTTACTGCGATTCGGTATTTTTAATTGCCAAAAAAAATAACAATAACCAATTTTTAGCTTTACTTTTTTCCGATGCGTCTGAGGCTTTATTAAAAAAAGCAACAAATTCAGCGGCTGAATTATTAAAGACAGAAGGCCTGAATATTACATTAAAAACGGAGCAGCTGAATAAAAAAGAAGGCTTAGTTATATATTATAAAGAAAATAGTGTTTTACAATTAATCCCCTCACAAAGACAGTTTTCAATTTACGAAAAGCCATTATATACCTCGGGTAAAAATCCAACTAAGCCGGTTGAAGTTGCTAAACAAACCTCAACTCCTGGAAATACGGTTGTTCTCCCTACTCACTCATTTTCCAAACTACAAGTGGGAAGTATTAAGAATGTCCTACTGAAAATTACTAAAAGTGCAAGTCAGGATTTTACATCCGTTATTAAAAAAATAACATACAATTCGGACGAAAGAAAAGAATACGAAACAAAAATTTGCTTATTCACCGATGTAACTAACAAAACCTACCCAACCATTAATGCTACTATAACGGAAGCCCGGGATTTTATGGGCAAAAAGGAAATCTACTTTACCGAAAGGTTTGCTTACAAGTATGAAGAAATGAAGGCTCTGTTTGAAGAAATATTAGATAAACAAATATGGCAAATAGTGCCTCAAAAAAGATTAGGTATTGAAAAAACAACTGTGTATAAATCAAAAGATTGTATTATTGAACTAGTTGGAACTTCAATTGATTGCTACATGCGGGTTGGCAAATTTTACTATTATTATGAATAAGCAATTAAGCTATGATTTCCTAGCATGCATTTTATCACAAAAAATACCCAATAAACTGTATGGGATTTAAGATTTTATTCCTCAACTTGCCTTTGGGACACTACTACAAATGGACAGAATGCGCATTCCGTCGTACTGCGATATAAGTTTATATAAATAGTATTGTAATATCATCTAATCACCACAACATGAAGATCTTCTTCCTGACAGCCTTTTTGACAATCATTGTTATAATAGCAAACGCTCAGCCCTGCGCCGTATTAGATAAATGGGGTGAAGTAAAACCCGTATATAGCTCCATTACCAATAAGCCGGATACCAATTATTTTCTTGTATGGGATGTAAGCGGCAACTACGGACTTGTTTCAACAAAAAATGAGATTGTCATTCCGGTTAAATACGATGACGATATAATGATAACCGGCACTAAAGCTATTGCCAAAAGCAGGAATAAAAAACTGGTGGAGCTTTGGGATATTAAAGCAAAGACAAAAGTAAAACTGCCCGGTATAAACGGAGGGTCTGAAGTTGGAAGCGGTGGGTTAATAGCTGTGGAGGCCGTCAATCACAAGTGGGGTTACAGCGATAGTAAAGGTAAATTGGTGCTACCTGCAAAATACAACTATGCTCAAAAATTTGTAGATAATAAAGCCGTAGTAATGATAGGCGAAAAATATGGGGTTATCAACGAAAAAGGAGTCATCATTATCCCATGTAAATATGATGAACTAACAGCAGTAGGGAAAAGCCTGTTATTAGCAAGAATAGAAGATACTAAAAACGATAACACCCTTTTTGGGTTAATTGAAAATACATCTAAAATAATATACCCTATAAACTGCACAGACTATAAACTTAGGGATGGCGTTATAGAATTAAGGAAGCCAACAGAGAAAAGTATCTTATATAATTATAGCGGTAAACAGATAGCCGATGAGGTAATAATACCTACTGCTGGTGAAAAAAGATTGTATGTGGAAGACGAAAGGATTGTGGCAATCAATACAGACAAGAAATGGTTTGTATTGGACACTACCGGAAGAAGATACCTGGAAGGCAAATATTATTTTCTATACAATCCTGTCGATAGAATAACAAAACAGGTTACTAAAACATATCTCTTTGCCGAAAGCCCTGGCGAGGATGCCCTTTATGGCGTAGTAAAATTAGACGGTACTGTAATCCTTCCTGGTATTTACAAAGATGTAATTGCCATTACAGAAAACCGGGTATTGGCCAAACTGCCGGGTGATGATAAAAAGTACTCTATTTATGATGAAAATGGAAAAATAGTAGCAGCCGATGTTTGTGATAAGCCGTATGATTTTTCCCGCTATTTTTTAATAGCTAAAAAGGAGGGTAAAGTAGGTGTATTCAATGCCATTTCTGGCGAAATGGTGGTGCCATTTAAATACGACGGATTAAACAATACTAATGATTGCTACATTAGTTTATCTATCGGAGGTATAGATGAAGTACTTGGCCCTGATTTTAAAAAAGTAAAAAATAATTAGGAGGATGAAACCAAGCTTCTTGTTATTGTTTTTAGCATGTAATATATTTTGTTTTGCACAAAGTGGAGATGCAATAATTCCGCTTTACAGTAATTGCAGTAAAGCATCATTTAAACTTGAGGTTGTTGAGAAAAAATTATCGGCGAAGGAAAAGGCAAAAGGAAAGTTTGAAAAAATAAAATTGTATTGCAGGGATAGCCTGGCTTTTGAAGGCGAAGCCTTAAGCTATCAGAATTACACCGTTTATTTGGCTAACGGTTGTGCTAGCCTCTATGGTATTGAAACCCGCAAGGGGCAAATAATCTACTTTTCAGAAAATGGAAAACTGCCATTGCCCGATGATTTAGTTATAAAAGAATATTTTGGAAATGTATGGTTCAATTATGTGAACTTATTATGGTTCAGCAAGCATTACGCCGAAACTAAAACCGATAGTTTAATTTTATACAATCTAAGCTGCAAATCTGTTAGTGAGTTTTTTGCTAATGCCTATAATTCTGGAACAGATAAACTTATTGTTGAAAAAAATGGGCTAAAAAGTATTTACATGGCCGGCAAAGATGAGGCTGTAGTTTATAATTCCAACTTCCTTGAAGTGCTTAATCCAAAGGATTGGATAGCCTACAATGAAAAAAGGAATGCTTGGGCGGTAAAATATGCCGATGGCCGAATTAACATATTTGATAACAAAGGAGAAAAAATAAACCATTATCCAGCCGTAAAACTAAATATAAATGCCCCATGGACGGAAAGCCGTTTAATTTACTACTCCGACGGGGAGCTATTGGGGTTTGAAAGTCTAGTCGATTCCAAGATATATGTACAACCTCAATTTGACGCGGTATTTGGCAAGCCCGGTTGTAATGCGGTGGCTGTAAAAAAAACAGGGCAGAAGAATTTTGCTTTTATTAATAATAGGGGAAAAATCATAACGGATTTTTTGTATCAGTTTGATTTGGAAGACGGGGGATACAGCAGAGTTATTTGTAAAAAAGACGGCAAAACAGGTGTAATTGAAGATAATGGAACAATACGAATTCCATTCGAGTACTTTTATATAAAAAGAATTTGGGGATGGAGCGACCCCGCAAAAACCTTTCGATCGGCACCTGCTTTTGCTGTTAAAAAAAATCCAAGCGATAAGTATGCTGTTATAACAGAATATGGAAAATTAACATCTGCTTTTATTTATGATGAAATTAAACTAGATGAATACTCTGAAAATTTGCTGGCTTTTAGAAACGGGAGCAAAGATCTATACAGGTTCAACGGCGAAAAAATATATAATACGGCTTTAGAAAATGAAAATGCCGCAGATCGGTTAATTATTAATTTTAATAAAGAGCTAAACCAATACGAAGAAGACGAAAGAGCCTTTTTTCAAAAATGGAATGAAATTGTGGAGAAAAAATTTTCAACGGATGGAGGTATTCAAAAAGAACTAAAGAAATTAATTGATGATAAAGTGCCAGACTTGCTGCAACAGTTAAGTAATTTGAAAGCAAAGCTTGTATATAATAAAAATAATTACAAAGAGAGCCTTTCGCCAAAACAAATGACATCACTGCAAAGGAGTATAGAAGATTCGGATATGCGCATAAATAAACTGGAGAACTTAAAACCAGATGTTAATAAATCATTTGAAATTAAAACTAAAGAGTAGTATGTGGCAACTGATTATTTACAGCCAGTTTTTAGCCAAGAACATGCACTCCAATAGGTTAATCTTTAATTGAATATTAGAATTTTGAAAATGAAAAAAAATATTATATCGCTGTTATTCGTCTTTATTTCTTTTGGTGTACATGCACAATATGGAAGTATTGCTGTTTTTGAAAAAGGAGCAGATGATAAGATAAAAATTGTAAGAATATTTCCTGCTAAATCTACTATTAACGATTTATACATGAAAGTTGGGGCAGATGATATAATACGTCAAAGTGTAAATAACTATATGCACCTTGATGGGAAAATAGTTTACACGGCTTTTTTTATTCCATTTACTGATTATTTAGGTACAAGGGAATTTATATTAAAAGAGTATGTCTCCAAAAAAGATGCTAAAACAGTAAAGTTTATAAAAGAGAATGAAGAAATTTTATTAAACGAAAAAGGTGAAGTTGTTTCCAGCAGGGAAATACCTAAACCATTGGGTACTATTATCGCTTACTTCCACAACGGCACCGAAATTTATGAGTGGGCTGCCTGCGAAGTATGGGGCAAATCGCTTACAAAATCGCCAGGTGATTTAGCTAAGGAATGTCAGGCTACTGGCACCAACGGCGGCACACTTGTGTTTGAATGGAAGCCCGGACTTGACTGGTATGCTGCTGAAAAAGCGGCAAGGCAACATGCGTCTAAATTTGCTTTGCCCGGACATTATAGTTGGCTAACGCTGGATGACTATGGCAGAGATCAGCTTTCAAAAAAGCAAACAGGATACACTGTAAAGGAAAAGGAGTTAATAGACCAAGGGAAACAACCCGATGGAGAAAAAATAGATTTCTCTAAAGAAGATTATGTAGATAATCTGCCACCCGCCACTATAAACAAGTTTAAGTCCTATATAAAGGAAGAAGAGAGCAGGTTAAGGTCGCAGGGCTGGGAACGCTTTGGATCGAGATATGATTATGCAGAACATTTGGTTAATCAGATGATATATGAACCGAGGCAGGATAGAGGTGTTTCAGTTATAGTGGTTACAGAAGATACCAGTGCAATGGCTCGCATTACACAAAACTATGTGGATCTGGCGTCTCAAAAAATTGGGCAAAAGAACTATGCAGTTTATTATGACCTGCACTCTCAGATGGAAAACAGAGGACTAAAATTATTTGTTGAAAATCTTTCAAAATCTAAGATTCCAGTCGGGTTAATTTTTTATAAAAGAAAACCAACATTTGATGGCGACCTTTTAAGTTTGCTATTTGATGCCAAAAAAGGTTTTAGCTTTTTCAAAGCTGGTTTATTAAAGGTTGAAAATGGAAAGCAAATATTTGCAGGTACTAAAACACTGGGGCATCTACATGCTGAACTATCCATAAATACATCTCTAAATCTGTGGGAATATATTGTATACACAGATAAAGAAGACAAAGACGCAGAATATTACAGAAAGCGTATGGAGATTTTTTTTGAGGCTCAAGAAAAGCAAGGCCGGTATATTGTAAGGAAGCGGAACTTAGCTGACAAAAATGTGCTATATACCGAAGTGTTTGACAAAAACGGAAATCTGGTTTTTACTTCTGAGGAACAAACCATAGGTTCCAAAAAAAATAAATGGACCTTTTTTGAGCAGAAATAGAAATAATAAAAGCAATATAATTTTAAGAAACTATAATATAAATAAAGTCTTAAATGCGAGTCATTCTACAATTCATAATATTTATTCTAGCCTGTTTTATTTCAAAAAGCAATGCGCAGGAGGCAGGACTACCCACAGCATCTGAAAAAGCTTCTGTCAAAAAGAACTTTCCTATAATTTTTCAAAACATTGCCACAAACTTTGAAAAATTAAAAAAGGGTAAAGCAACAGATTATTTTGGACAGCAATTATTCGAATCATCAACAATGCTTTTGCCGGAGAACATTGGGCCATTGCCCCAAAGAATTTATTATATCACAGAGAAAGACGGAAAACGAGTAAATACTTATAATGAAGAGCTTCCTTTTTCTGCAGAAGTTTGTATAGAATTGTTGAGTCCTCTGCTTAAGCAAAATGGTTTAATTGAAGTGGTGCCTGTGAGGGCTGATAGTAATATGGTGACCAAAAGTTTTAAAGGGAAAAACGGTGTTGTAATATTTTCTGTAAATCCCTTTACACAGGGAACGATTATTACTATTGGAAAACCTTATTATTATTATGAAAACGAATCAAAGTCAATAGCAAGTAAAAGCACACTACCGGCAACTAACAATAGCAGCAATAAAGCAAAAAATAACACCGAAGCCAATAAAAAGGCAGAAGAAAGAATAGTAAAAGCACTTACTCAATTATATAAATCAGCTACAAATACATCAGGTTCTTTTAGAGAACTTAAAACCGGCCAGCCGGAGAATGTAAATGAAGTAAATATTTTTAATATAAAAGGCCAGTTACAGTTAGATAGTATACAGTCGGCTTTTTTACTTGAAACAAATATATCAAATAACATAAACGGCGTTTCAATAGATATATCAGGGGGCACTACAGCGAATTACATTATAGCTCTGAATAAAATGGCAAAATCTGCTGAAACGGCAGGAGAGGTATATACAGAAAAGAAAACAGGCGTTACCCGCTATTCTTTGCTTTCTAAATCGCAGAAACAGGAAATAATATACTTACTGGATTTTGATTATCCGCAATACAACGACAGGCTTATTTGTACTTCGATTTATACATCTTCAGAACCTCCTGTAAAAGGGAATAAATAGACTGTTACGAATGAAGAGTATAAGGATTATCTTAACTTACTTATCGTATTAGATGATGAATGGGTATTGGTTTTGAGTATATCTGATAAAGTAGCAAAATAACACAAGCATTCGCCAAACCAAAAATATAAAAATGAAACTAGTATTATTTTATTCCTTTCTATTTGCTGCTTTTGCCATTGGCTGTAACAACAAACCCAATGGGCCAAAAGAGCCAACTAAAAATAAAACTACAGCCGGTACTCAATTTACCCTTGCGAAAACGAACTTTATTATTACAGACAGTCTGATATGTGAATACTTGATATTTGGTGAAACGATAGTTAAAGAATATTTCAGCCTTAAAGGGGATAGTGTTTTTATAGCTAATTACTTTGAAGACACAACAGGCAAACCCTTAGAGTATGAAACTTTTGCATTTAACTACAAGCAAATAGATACTATCGAAACTAAGCTTACGCCTATAAGTCATGAAGGGCTTGATAAAAGGGAATTCCCTGCCGGTCTTATTAATATTACCACTGGAGAAGAGAAAAAAATAAAATTTGAAACATGGAATAAAGAAGGTGTTCATAATACCGATTTGGTTAATGAAGCTTCTTTAGATTTTAGTAATTTACAACAAGCCAAACAAATTGCATCCACATTGCGAATCTTAAGTTATTTGCCAGAAAAGTAAATTTCGATATGCAAAAACGTTATTATTTCACTCTGCTTCTGTTCATGGGCCTTTTATCAGGCCATGCCCAAACTATTGTCCTAAGCCCGGAAGATAAAAAGATATTTCTTAAAAACTTTCAAACCGTATTACAACACTTACCCACAAAGTTTGCCAAAATAAAAACCGGTGGTGAAGATGTGGATGCAGGCAACCGCATAAGCTGGTATAAATCAAGCCTTCAGCTTTTTCCTGGTTACTCCGGCAAAGATGCAAACCGGATAATGTTTGGCACTTATTCTGGCAAGCCAGTTATCTGTTTTTCTGAAAGTATAAATGTAGATGTAAATACACTTGTAGGAATTTTAATGCCGGTACTGAAAGCAAAGGGTATGATAGAGGTAAACTCTCTTTATGCCTCTATGCCGGAAGAAGGCCGCAGTTTTAGAAGTAAAGATGCCGTATTGCAAATCACTTATTATGAGCCTCAGAAAAGGGCGGACATACTAATTGGTAAAATGCCGGCTTATTACGAAGCAGGTATAAAGCCTGTAACACTAAAGAAGACTCCGGCAGATACAAAAGAAAAAACAACATCAGCAGCTGCAAGTAATAAGAAAAGCAATAATAATAACGGGCCATTTATTACAAAGGAGGCATTTGAAGAACTGATGGAAACAATTTGTGAAAATAGGATGCACCAAAAATTAAAAGGAAATTTGAAACCTGAAATCAATAAGTGGTATGAAACCACCAGTACTTTTAATGGTGTTGCGAAAGATATGCCGGTATATTACCTGCAGGCAAACATGCTCAGGTTCACCGTTAAGACTGGCTTGTCAAATAATACCAGGGATCTGGATAAGGCGGCTGCCTATATAAACGGCCTGTTTGAAAAAGCTGATGCTTGTTGGGAAGCTTATCGGAATTTCAGGCTTGAAAAGGACGAAGAAAAACAACACTATGCAGATGTATATGCCTGGGATGATGGGGGTATGTTTGTTTATGTAGAAAAAGAAAACGGAATAGTGCAGTTAAGAATTGCCAAAATAAATTATTCTGAAGAACAAAAAAATGAAACTAAGAACCCGGCACTTCCTGTGAAAGGCTGTGACGACATGGAAACTATACTGAAGGAGTGTGTTACCGGATTTAAGAATGTAAAAGGGGCTTTTCTAAGAAAATCTACTCCCAATGAATATTTTTCCACTACACTTCCTGCTCTTGGTCTTAAGGATAAATATGTGGTGGAATCTGTGAGTATTGATTTTGTTGGCGATGAGATGAAGCGAAAAAAATTTGTTTACTACAATGCTGAAGAAAACTTTACCAGCAGTGGCGATGCCTTAAGAGTTTACGATAAAATGAAAACGGCATTACGAAATTGTTATTCGGGTGTTGCGAATATTTCAGATGAAACAAATAAAAAGATATTTGAATTGTTTTTTGATTACAATGGGCAAAAAATAAGGGCTGCAATTATTTATATTAATTTTTTAAGCAGCAGCGTAAGTGTTAGTTTCAGGGTGCTGGATGACTAACGAATAGAATAAAGTAAGAGGGGTTTAAAATTTTATTGCAACTGGTTGCCGGGTTTTATTTTATATCAAAATCCACAACCACTTTCTCTGTAACCGGATGGCTCTGACAGGTAAGTATATAACCTCTCTCCACCTCATCATCCTCTAGTCCCCAATGCACATCCATTTTTACTTTCCCTTCCAGCAGTTTGGCCTTGCAGGTGCAGCACATACCGCCCTTGCAGGCGTAAGGTAGATCTGCGCCCTGTTTTAATGCCGCATCAAGAATGGTTGTTGAATCGCCTGCAGCGATATCGAAACTGAAACTTCTTCCATCAACCGTTACAGTGATGTTACTACCGGGTGAAGAAAACTCTTCTTTCGAAAGGGGTGTTGTGTCATTGCTTTCTTGGGAACTGAATAATTCAAAATGAATTTTCTTTTTATCAATACCAGCCGACTCCATAAAATCTTTCGTAGTAAATATCATTTGCTTAGGCCCGCAAAGAAAAAACTCGTCTGCCGAAGCAAAACTTACAAGAGAAGATAGTTCGTTTAGCTTTTCTTTAGTTATCCTTCCGTGGTTTAGTTCTGCCTCCGTTTTCTCCCTGCTAAAAACATGTATTAAGCTAAAACGCTCCAGGTATTTGTTTTTGATTGCCTCCAGCTCTTCAAAGAACATTACAGAATTTCTGTTTTTATTGCCAAACACAAGAGTAACAAAACTTTGCGGTTCTGTTTTCAGTATGGTTTTTACAAGCGATAAAACAGGAGTGATGCCACTGCCAGCAACAATGGCCACATAGTTTCTTTTTTTCTCGGGGTAAAGAGTAACCATGAAATTTCCAGCAGGGGGCATTACTTCCAGCACATCACCTTCCTTCAATGTCTCATTTGCATAAACTGAAAACAATCCGCCTTCAACTTTTTTAATGGCTACTTTCCAGGTATTTTCAAATGGTGCTGTGCAGAGAGAATAAGAGCGGCGCACTTCTTTGCCGTTGATAATGGCTTTAATTGCCAGATTCTGCCCGGCTTTGAAGGCAAACTCCTCTTTCAGGCTTTCGGGAATATCAAAAACAACAGAAACGCAATCCGGTGTTTCTATCCGCACTTCTTTAACTGCAATGGGGTGAAAATGTAATGACATGCAGGTTATTTTCTGAGGCCGTCAATCAGTATCATTACCATATTATCCTCGAGTTCTTTTGCGTTAATCTTTGCCCTGCTCCTGTGCCAGCTTTCAATGCCGCTAACGGCATGTAAAATGATGAGGACGGCCGTGGGGGCATCTATTTTTTTAATTTCATTTTTAGTGATGCCTTCTTCAATTATTGCAGCAAATTTTTTCCTGTAATTGCTGCGTTGTGCTTTGAAGTTTGATAAGTAAGGTTCGTCCAGATGTTTCCATTCCCTGTCAGCCACATAAACGTCTTCATAGTTTTCTGTCATCTGGGCGATATGGAAACGCAGCAATTGCTCAATTTTTTGAATAGAAGTCTGTTTGCTGGCTTCAACAGATTCGATGGTGGTGTTGTACACATTTGCCATATCGAAACAGATGGCTTCCAGTATTTCGTTTTTGGAACGGATGTGATTATAAAGGCTGGCTGCTTCAATGCCGACGGCTTCTGCCAAATCCCGCATGGAGGTGGCGGCGAAACCTTTTTCCCGGAACATTATGGCTGCTTTCTTAAGTATCAGCCCTTTCTTGGATGCTTTCTTGCGTTGTGTTTTTGCCATATCCAAAGATAATATAATTCAGAGTTTATCCCACAAGGCTTTAATTTGGTGTCACGGTCAAATGTCACTCTCTGTTTGCATTATATGGCGTAATATTGCCCGTTAGAAATTATTTACTCAAAACTCATTGAATCATGTCATTGATTACAGTTGGCACTATGGCCTTTGATGCAATAGAAACCCCGTTTGGAAAAGCAGATAAAATTGTAGGGGGCTCAGCTACGTATGTGGCGTATGCTGCAAGCAATTTCGTTAAGCCAGTTCAGCAGATTTCAATAATTGGTTATGATTTTCCAGAAGAAGAAATGGAAGAGTTGCGTTCTCGTGGTGTGGAAATGGATGGAGTGGAAGTGGTGAAGGATAAGCGTTCTTTCTTCTGGAGCGGCCGCTATCATGAGGATATGAACAGCAGGGACACTTTAATAACAGATCTGAATGTGCTTGCTGATTTTGACCCCAAAGTGCCAGACAGCTACCAGGGGGCTGAGTTTCTGATGCTGGGTAATCTGGCCCCAAAGATCCAGATGAATGTGATTCAGGAATTAAAACATCGTCCTAAGCTGATAGTGATGGACACAATGAACTTCTGGATGGAATCGGCCATGTCTGAATTAAGGATTGTTCTCAAGTATGTAGATATGTTGCTGGTGAATGATGCGGAAGCAAGGCAGCTTACCGGCCACTTTTCTTTAGTTAAAGCCGCCAAAGTGATAATGGAAATGGGCCCTAAATATGTAATCATTAAAAAAGGGGAGCATGGTGCGTTGCTTTTCCACAATGATGAGGTGTTTTATGCACCTGCTTTACCGCTTGAAGAAGTATTTGACCCTACGGGGGCCGGCGATACTTTTGCAGGTGGTTTTATGGGCTATTTAGCAAAGACTAACGACATCAGTTTTGATAATATGAAACGGGCCATCATCGTGGGTTCAGCAATGGCAAGTTTTTGTGTGGAAAAATTCGGGCCTACAAGGCTGAAAGAGATTACCAAAGAAGATATTGATGCAAGGGTACAGCAGTTTAAGGATCTGGTAAGTTTTGATATTGAGCTGGTGTGAGAACCATAATTTTCAGAATCATTATTTATTGAGAAGATATTGGAAAGCCGCTTCTTAAAGCGGCTTTTTTCATTTCAGTTGCCTCGCAAGTACTATCACATTCTTAAACCTTTCCTTCTTCCCCTGTAAATTAAATATTTCAGTAAAAATGATATACGTTCCTACAGGAAGTTTCAGTCCTTTATCATCAAGTCCGTCCCAGTTCCAATAACCGGTTAGTCCAAGAGTTCCGTTTCTTACTAAGTTTCTGATAGGAACTCCTGCAGGGTTAAATATGGTCACATTGGCTGCATATCCCGGTTCGGTTACAGTAAACTGGATAGTTGTTATATCGTCCCGGCCATCGTTATCAGGCGAGAAAACCTTTGGAGTGACTTCAATAGTTGCATTAATACTGTTTACCAGTTTGTATTGCGAATTCTTATAGCCGGGAGTGCCATATCCGGCAGTAGAAGCAGCACTATGCCAGTTAGTAGCATCCTGGGAAGTTCCGGACGGGTCAATCCGTTCTAATGATACACCTTCTGCATTATCAATAAGCTTGAAATGCCAATCGTCCTTATACTTTACTTCATCTACTGCACTTCCCTGGAAGTTTAAGGCAATAACATTCCCTACATCATCAGAAAAAGACGGGGGTGATGAAACCGCTAATATGTTATCCGGGTTTTTAACTAAGTATTGCATGGCAAGATTGTCAGGATCTTCTGTTTCCACAATATAATCGCCGGGAAAAACGTAGTATGGAACTGAACTCAGGGGCTTAATAGAACTTATTGAACCGCTGCTGTTCCGGTTGGCGATGTATAGTTTTGATGCATCAAATATTTTGTTGCTGTTGTTATAAAATTCTACGAAGTCGTAACCATTGCTTCTCGGATTGAACAATATTTCATTGATTATCCATTCGCCTGTTGCTGCATCAGCCGGTAATCCAACCCTGGCTTTGTTGGCTATGCTGATGCTGTTGCCTTTACAATCTTTTATGTTCGATGCCGTAATAGTGTAAACAGTGCCCGGATTTAATGGTGAACTTGTTTTTAGTTGTACTGCATTAAACAACGGGGCATTTGTTGCCGCTGAGATAAGCGTTGCCCCGGCATCAATAGTGTAATTTGACAAGGTTGCCGCAATTGAACTGTCAACTGGCTCGTCAAACACAAGCATTATAGTTGAGTTATCTGTTGTATAAGCTCTTTTCAATTGTGGACCTGTCGCATCGTTGTTCGTTCCATCAACTGAGTTTCTTTTTCCCGGGGTGCCACCTGTTATATTGGTGCTTGCTGTCCAATTACTACTGCCTGTACAAGGATTCTTTGTGTCAATCATCTCTAAGGTCCATCCGCCATCTTTTTTCAGTTCGTTCTTATACCAGCCCGAAGAATAAGCAACCGCATGGATTATTTTTCCGTTGGCCGCTTTCAGGAATAGTTGGTCTCCATCATTGTCAAGCGAAGGGAAACTGGTAACTGATATTGTTGTTCCAAATACAGTCATGGCAGAAACTGCACTACCCGTACACAGAATTACTAAACTATCAGGCTGTAATATAAAATTTGGCATCGGACCGCTTTGACCGTTGGCATCGCCAATTCTCCAGTTTTGTAAATTGATGGGAGCAGCCGTTGTGTTTCTTAATTCAATCCATTCGTTTGCAGGGAGTCCGGCCTGCGGCGTCGGGTCGGCCATTATTTCATCAATCACAATGTCGTACCTGTTTTGCGCAAGCATACAAACAGGTGTAAGCAGAATGCTCAAAAGGATAAGTTTTTTCATAGTTGTAAGATATAAAATCATTTTTACATGCAAAATCAAATTTATTAGCTGTTTTTTTGGTTGAAAAAAGCTGCACGGTTATTTTTGCACCCGACATGATAACAATGAAACATACAAAACGCATTGAGAAACGTTTCGCCTGAGGCGAAAGGTTTGCAGCGTTATGTGTGTAACATAAAAAGATTAGCAGGCCTTCCAAAAGAAGGCCTTATTTTTTGTCTGATGGTTACCATCTGACAAATTAATTTGAAACAATAAAAAACAAAAACATGAAAGTTGCAGTCGTTGGTGCCACCGGTTTAGTTGGCTCAAAAATGTTACAGGTTTTGGCGGAAAGAAATTTCCCGGTTACTGAGTTAGTACCAGTAGCTTCTGAAAAATCAGTTGGTAAAGAAGTGGAGTTTAAGGGAGCGAAGTATAAAGTGGTAAGCATGGCAGACGGGATTGCGGCCAAACCTGCTGTAGCTATTTTTTCTGCCGGCGGCGGCACATCGCTTGAGTGGGCACCAAAGTTTGCTGAAGCAGGAATAACTGTTATTGACAATTCATCGGCCTGGCGCATGGACCCAGCGAAAAAATTAGTGGTACCTGAGGTAAATGCTGAAGTGCTTACAAAGGATGATAAAATCATTGCAAACCCTAACTGCTCGACTATTCAAATGGTGGTGGCATTACAGCCGTTACACAAAAAATACAAGATAAAAAGAGTAGTGGTGTCAACTTATCAAAGTGTAACAGGAACTGGTAAGAAAGCTGTTGACCAGTTGTTTAACGAAAGAAAAGGAGTACAGGGAGAGATGGCATACAAATACCAGATTGACCTGAACGTAATTCCGCAGATCGATGTATTCCTGGAAAATGGTTATACTAAAGAAGAAGTGAAGATGATTAAGGAAACCTGTAAGATTATGCAGGATGATTCGATAAAGGTTACTGCTACTACTGTCCGTATTCCGGTTGTTGGCGGTCACAGCGAAAGTGTAAATGTGGAGTTTGAGAATGAGTTTGATTTGGCTGAGGCGAAAGCATTGCTGGAAGCAGCTCCGGGAATTGTGGTGCAGAACGATGATGCCACACAATTTTATCCGATGCCTTTGTGGGCGCATGAGAAGGACGAAGTATTTGTAGGAAGGCTCCGCCGTGATGAAACACAGCCCAAAACGCTAAATATGTGGATTGTAAGCGACAACCTGCGTAAGGGGGCTGCCACTAATGCAGTGCAAATTGCTGAATACCTTTTGTCGAAAGGATTACTCTGATAAAGAGTGGTTGATAAACTCAATAAGCGGTTGCAGTGCTTCAAAGGCTGCAACCGTTTTCTTTACAAGGTCTTTTGATGTGAAATCAGCATCTTTCAGATTAGTCATAGCCACAAAACTTTTCAGCTTCAGGTATTCGGCGGCAGGATTATCCGGTTCGTATCCTTTGGGTACACGGCTGAGAGAGTATTCAGCATCACGGGAAATATCGCCATAAACGGCCTTGAATTTTTTGGTGCCGATAATTTTCTTAAAGGCGGCAAGGTTGTAATCAATTTCCTGGCGTACTTTATTCAGTTCCGGTGGCATGGGAATGTACAATCCGCCACCCACAAACCCCTGGCCGGGTTCGCAATGAAAATAATAACCGGCAAGTACTGATTTTTTTCCTCCGGGGTTAACAAAGGCTCCGAAATTGGTTTTATATGGAGATTTATCTTTTGAAAACCGGACATCCCTGTTGATGCGGAACATACAGTCTTTAGCAGTAAGATTTTTTATCGTTGCATCTTTCTTTCCATGCAAAACGATTACCTGCTGTATGAAACCGGCAAAGTCCAGCTTTGCTTCTTCATAAATTTTTCTGTTCTTATCAAACCAGGGCTTGTTGTTATTCTTTTTTAAGTCTTTAAGAAATCTGACTGTTGAAGGTTGAAGCATAGCAAAGATTAAACAAGAAATAAATGGTTTGAAAAGATAAAATTAACAAAGCATTCCTTTCAATCTGTAAAAATCCAATTAATCCTGATTCTGCCCTACACTCTTCCCCAGTTTTCACCATTCTTAATGCGGTACATGGTCATTTCGCTTACGTTATAACTGTCGGCAAGTTGCTTAATAGTCAGTTTTCTGTTTTTGCTCGCCAGAACTGCTTTGATCTTCTTAACCTGGCTGGCGGTAAGTTTTAATCCCACAGTACGGTTGGCCTGTACAATTTTATAGGCCTTCTTTGCAGGGCTGTTTTGCTGATGCGCCATCATTTGTTCCAGGTTAGCCCAGCGTAAATTCTTTATGTTGTTGTCAGTTTTGTTATGATTAACATGTATTACATACTTGTACGCAGCAGAGGGTTTTTTTAGGAAAAGCTTAGCAATTTCCCTGTGTATGTAAAGTGTGCCTTTTTTATCAGGCCGGTGCAGGTTGAGCGATTTGTAACCAGTAGTAATGGAACCAGAAAGAATTTTTCCATCCTGAAGGACATCTTTTTTATAACTGGCAATTCTGCCTGCGGAAGAAACAGCATAGCGGTTTCTCATCTCTTTCCATCCGGGAAACAGAAGTGGCTTCCAGCTTTCGCCGGGAATTTTCTTAATCATGGCAATGGTTTTTAAAAAATCCAGAATCGGATGCGATTAATAACTCAATGCAGCAGTTATTAATGTCCGGTTTTTGTTCAGTTAAATATAGAAAGATTTTGAGACATACAGGTATTTTATGAAATCATTTGAAGGAATTCTGCTTCAGAAATTATCCGTACCGTATTAATTTTTTTTGCTTTTTCTAATTTACTGCCGGCATCTTCTCCTGCCACTAAGTAATTAAGTTTAGTACTTACACCACTCAGTAACTTGCCTCCGTTTGCTTCCACCATAGCTTCGGCATCGCTTCTTTTTAATGTAGGCAGTGTGCCGGTAAAAAGAAATGTTATTCCTTGAAGGTTTCCGCCGGTGGCCAATTCCTTTTTTTCATTTTTTAGCTGAAGCCCCAGTCTTTCGAGTTCCTCCAGCATATGAATATTTTCTTCGTTGCTGAAAAAGTGATGGATGCTGCCGCCAACTTTTGGACCAACATCTTCGAGGCTTTGTAATTGTTCTATGCTGAACTCTTTAAAGTCAAGTAAATGGTTTACGGCTTGTGCCAAAGTCTTGGCGGTAGTTTCACCAACGAAACGGATGCCCAATGCAAATATCAACCGGTTGAGCGGTTGTTTCTTCGAATTGGCGATAGCTGACAGGAGGTTGTCAATAGATTTTTGTCCAAACCCTTCGTGGCTGCCAATTTTTGAAAAATCAAGTGTGTAAATGCCTGGAATGTCTTTCAATAATCCCATTTCGTAAAACTTGCGGACATTGGCTTCACCAAAACCACGAATATCCATCGCATCTTTACTTACAAAGTGAATAATCCGTTCTACTACCTGTGCAGGGCATTCAATATTAATACAGCGCCACACAGCTTCTTCTTGTTCTTTAAAAAGCTGGCTGTCACAAACCGGGCAATTTTTTGGAAATATAACCGGTGTTTCCGTTCCGGTCCTCACATCGGGCAGCGATTTTACAATCTGCGGAATAACATCACCAGCCCTTTCTATCAGCACTGCATCGCCAATGCGTAAATCTTTTTCTTTGATGTATTCTTCATTGTGAACTGAAATGCTGCTTACTGTTACACCGCCTACGGCAACAGGTTCCAGTTTTGCAACCGGCGTAACTGCCCCGGTACGTCCTACCTGGAATTCAACGTCAATCAGCTTAGTTGTTGCCTGCCTGGCTTTAAACTTATATGCAATGGCCCAGCGGGGATGGTGTGATGTCATGCCTAATTTTTCCTGCAGGGCAAAGCTGTTCACTTTAATTACCATGCCGTCAATTTCGTATGGCAGCGTATCACGGATTTGTTCAAACTCGTTGCAGTATTCAATCACTTTTTCAATTCCTTTGAAAACTTTCTTTTCTTTTTCAGGACTGCGGAAACCTAGGTCCCAAAGCAGTTTTAGTGAAGCAGCATGTGAGGAAAGTTCAACAGGTGTTTGCCGGCCATCCTCTAAAGTAAAATAGCTGATGTGGTAAACAAAAGCCTCTAAGTTTCTTTTGGCAACTTCGGCGGGATCTTTAATGCGTAAAGTGCCGGCGGCTGCGTTCCGTGGGTTTGCCAATGGAGATAAGCCTTGTTCTGTCAATTGCTCATTGTAGCGGGAAAAATTGGTTTTATTAATGAGCACTTCGCCTCTTATTTCTGCCTGCTGAATGCCAAACTCAGAAAATTTCGCTGAAAGAGGGATTGTCTTAATTTGTTTTATGTTGGTGGTTACATTATCGCCTTCCACACCATCGCCACGGGTAGCACCCCGTACAAACATATCATTCTCATAAATCAACGATATGCTGCCGCCATCAAATTTCGGCTCCACACAATATTCAATAACATCCTGTCCTGATAATTCCTTTGCTTTTCTGTCAAAATCAACAAGGTCTTCAGCGTTATAAGAATTGTCGAGCGACAGCATGGGCACAAGGTGCTGCGCCGCCGGAAACTCCTTTGTTAGCCCTTTTGCCACCCGCTGGGTGGGAGAGTCGGGGCTGATGAGTTCAGGATTATCTTTTTCGATTTTTTCTAATGCTTTGTAAAGCTGATCGTATTCAAAATCTGACAACAACGGGTCGTTGAGAATGTAATACCTGTATTCGTGAAAGCGGAGAACTTCCCGAAGTTTGGACAAATCGGCAACAGTCATTGAACCGGAAGCCTCACTTTTAACCAATTCATTTGTAATATTTTGCAATTCTATTGTGCTATCTTTAGAATACATACCGATAGGTTGAAAGGTAAAGTTAAGCGTCAGAGTCTTGTTCAGAAAAGGGTCAGGATAAAAATCTAATGTGTTGTAAGTACATATTTATTATCTTCGAAAAACCAAATTAGCAAAAAGCTTTGGTTTTTTGTTGAGAAAAACAATTAGGCAAATAAATTAGCTTGCTATGAATAAAAAGATTGCTGCACTGGTTGCGGGACTTTGCTTTCTTTCACTGTCCGGTTTTGCTCAGTTATTAACCTGGACACCTGATTTTCCAAAAGACAACGATAATATTACTGTTACAATGGATGCCACAAAGGGTAACCAGGCTTTGAATAATTACACACCTGTATCTGATGTTTATGTGCATATTGGTGTTATTACAAATTTGAGTACCAGCAATACTGACTGGAGGTATTCAAAGTTTACCTGGGCGACAACGCCAACTGCGGCACAGGCTACATCTTTAGGCAGCAATAAATGGCAGTATTCAATTACGAATGGTATTCGCACCTTCTTTGGTGTTCCTGCGGGTGAAACCATTTTAAAGATTGCTATACTTTTCAGGACAGGAAATGGTAATACGGTACAACGGAATACCGATGGAACAGATATGTTTATTCCGGTTTATGATAATAACCTTGCCACAAGATTCACTGTTCCTTTCTTTCAGCCAACTTATAACAGAATTCCTGAGCCAATATCAAAACAGGTAGGCGATAATATCAGTTTAACGGCGATAGCCAATCAGTCGTCCACCATGAAATTGTTTTTGAATGGCACAGAAATACAATCTGCTTCCAGCGCAACAACTATTTCTGCCAATCCTACACTCACAACCGGTGGAAATCAAACGATAAGGGTTGATGCTACTGTTGGTGCAACAACGAAGTCTGAAAGCTTCCAGTTTTTTGTAGCCAGTGCGCCCAACGTAGCAGCTTTGCCTGCCGGTGTCAGGGATGGTATTAACTATGAGGCCGGCAACACATCTGTAGTGCTGGTGTTATATGCCCCTGGCAAAAGCCGTATTTCAGTAATCGGTGAGTTTCCCGGAAGCAACTGGGCTGAGCAAACCAATTATGTAATGAACAAAACACCTGATGGTAACTACTGGTGGCTGCGCATTACCGGGTTAACAGCAGGTACAGAATATGCCTTCCAGTACCTTGTTGACGGCACACTTAAAATTGGTGATCCCTATTGTGAAAAAGTGCTTGACCCCTGGAATGACAGCTACATAACTTCAACTACTTATCCCAATCTGAAAGCCTATCCAACGGGACTGACAACTGGAATAGTTAGTGTGCTGCAAACATCGCCACCTGCATATAATTGGGCGGTGCCCAGTTTTTCAAGACCTGATAAAAGAAATCTTGTTATTTATGAATTACTGCTCAGGGATTTTCTGGCAGCCCACGACTGGAAAACATTGAAAGATACATTGAGCTATTTCAAAACGATGGGTGTAAACGCTATTCAGATTATGCCGTTTAACGAATTTGACGGAAATGAAAGCTGGGGTTATAATCCTTCTTACTTTTTGGCACCAGACAAATATTATGGGCCAAAGAATTCGCTGAAAGAATTTGTTGACAGTTGCCATAAAAACGGTATTTCTGTAATAATGGATATTGCATTAAATCACACAACAGGTGCGAATCCGCTGGCGGCATTATATTGGAACTCTGCATCCAACCAACCAGCGGCAAATAACCCCTGGCTGAATGAAACAGCTAAACACCCATATAATGTGTTTAATGATTTTAACCATGAAAGTTTACAGACAAGAAATTTTACCAGCCGGGTAATTGAATACTGGCTGCAGGAGTATAAGTTAGATGGTTTCCGCTGGGACCTGGCAAAAGGATTTACACAAAATGCCCAGTGTGGAGGCAGTACTTTAGATGAAAGTTGTATTTACCAGTATCATGCTGACAGGGTGGCCATCTGGAAAAGATACTACGATACAATGCAGCTAAAATCACCCGGGTCATACTGTATTTTGGAACATTTCGCCGATAATGGAGAAGAAATCGAATTATCAAATTATGGAATGATGCTTTGGGGAAATAACACTTATAACTTTCAGGAAGCTTCGATGGGCTGGACTGCTACGTCCAATTTTGAAAACTATCTTTTTTCTGCCAGAAGCTGGAGTAAGCCTCATCTTGTAAGTTATATGGAAAGCCATGATGAAGAGAGGCTGATGTACAAAAATCTGCAGTTTGGCAATACCTCTAATGCGGCGCATAATGTTAAAGACTTAAACACAGCTCTCAAGCGGATTGAATTGTGCGGAAGTTTCTTCCTGGCGGCACCCGGTCCCAAAATGATCTGGGAATTTGGAGAACTGGGCTACGATTATTCTATTAACCGTTGTGAAGATGGAACAATCAGCAATAATTGCCGGCTGGACAAAAAACCTATTAAATGGGATTATAAGTCAGTTGTTAACCGCAAAAGGGTATATGATATTTTCAGTGCAATGAACAAACTGCGTTTCCACCCATGGTTTAAAGATGTGTTTATTGCCAATAATACAACGATTGACCGCAACCTTTCCGGGGCATTTAAATATTTACGGTTGCGTAGCGCCAACGACAGTTCCTGTGTGGTGGTTGTCGGAAATTTTGATGTAAATGCACAATCTGGCTCGGTTACTTTCCCTGTTGCTGGCACCTGGTACGATTACCTGCGGGGAGGAACCATTACGGCTACAGGCTCTGCCCAAAACTTTACACTGCAGCCCGGCGAGTACCATGTTTATCTGAACAGGAATTTGGTAAATGCAGTTGTTACATCAACCGGAGGGGTTGCGACAACTGATAATGAATTGACTGCCTCTGTTTCTCCAAACCCGGCAAAATCATCTTCAGTTCTTAACCTGAATATGCCAGAAACCGGAAACCTGAAAGTTGAGCTGATAAATGCTTCCGGGCAACAGGTTAGTATCTTATTTTCGCAACGTTTGCAAAAAGGAAGTTACCAACTGCCTCTTGAGGGTAAGATTGATAACCTGCCTGCCGGAGTTTATGTATTGAATATTGAAGCTGCAGGCAAAAAAACAGTTGCCCGGATGATAATCAAGTAAACCTTAAAGCCACTACAATGACAGAAAATGACCTGAGGCTAAAAACGGCCGAGATAGAAAAAATTAGTCACCTTGATTATTTTAATATTGGTATATCTGTTGACTGTGTGATTTTTGGCTACGATGAAAAAGACCTGAAAGTATTACTTATTAAATCAGACCTTGAAGAATTTGAGGGATTGTACTCTTTACTGGGCGATTTGGTAAAACCTGATGAAGATCTCGATACAGCCTCGTACCGCATTTTGAAAGAACGTACGGGTCTTGATGATGTCTATCTCGAGCAGGTACATGCATTTGGCAGTATTGGCCGCCACCCTTCGGGAAGGGTAATTACAGTGGCCTATTATTCATTAATTGATATTAAGAACCACAAATTGCGTGTGGACAACAACGAACTGCACTGGCACTCAGTAAAATCAATAAAAAAACTGGCCTTTGACCACAAAGATATATTGGACAACTGTCTTGGCCGCCTGCAGGATCAGGTAATGGAACACCCGGTTATTTTCAACCTGCTGCCCGAAAAATTTTCCCTCCGGGAATTGCAGGAATTATACGAAGCAATACTGGGCGTTGAACTCGACAGGCGCAATTTCCGTAAGAAAATGGCATTGAAAGACTGGTTAATTGATACAGAAGAAATGGAAGATAACGTTCCCCACCGGCCAGGAAAACTACATAAACTGAAACCCGAGTTTAAAAAGAAATCGGCACGCAGGAAACTGGCAGAAGACCTGCTGTAGCAGGCTGATAAACAAACAATTGTAAGTTTTTTTTTTAAACGAAGGCAACAATATGCCTTCTTTTTTTGTCTTGTACTTTGTACACATTGTTAAAAAAAATAAAAATAAATTTTTTTAAGGTTAAAATTTGTTCTAACATTGTGTCCTAAATACACATTGTGTATTTATCAATCTGATTGCATAACATTTAATGATTGCTTATGTTCTCCTCAAAAATTATGAAGGCCGCAGGCGTCTTTCTGCTGGCTCTTATTACGCAAGTTTCATTTGCACAAACAAGAGTTGTAACCGGTAAGGTTACCGATTCTAAAGACGGTGCAGCCATGCAGGGCGTTACTGTTTCTGTGAAAGGTACAACTGCTGCCACACAAACAGGAGCAGACGGTACATTTAAGCTGAATGTTCCGGATAATGCCACTGCATTAGTGTTTACGTTTGTTGGTTACAACAGGCAGGAAGTTTCTGTTACAGGACAAAATTCTGTAAATGTTGCCATGGTAAACAGCAACACCGGCCTTGGTGAAGTGGTGGTGGTAGCCTATGGTACCCGCCGCAAAGGCGATTTAACCAACGCTGTAACCCAGATTGGAACTAAAGATTTCCAGAAAGGTAATATCTCTTCTGGCGAACAACTCTTGGTAGGTAAAGTTGCCGGCCTTGAGGTAACTACAGGCGGCGGTAGTGCTGGTGGCGGCAGTAAAATCCGTATTCGTGGCGCTGCTTCTTTGAATGCTAGTAATGATCCCTTGATTGTAATTGATGGTGTACCTGTAGAAGGCAATGGTATGGCAGGTGCCAGTAACTTATTGAATACAATAAACCCTAATGATTACGAATCAATCAGTGTGCTGAAAGATGCTTCTGCTGCAGCACTGTATGGTTCCAGGGCAACAAATGGGGTAATTATCATTACTACAAAAAAAGGAACGTCTGGAAAGCCAGTATTTAATTTTAATACAAAAGTATCGTTGGCAAATCCTTATAACAGGGTTAAAGTGTTAACTGGAGATCAGGTTAGAGAAATTGTAAACGCTAAAGGTAACGCAACATACAGAGGTTTGCTTGGTACAGAAAATACCGACTGGCAGGATCAGATATATCAAAATGCAGTAGGGCTTGATAATAACCTGAGCGTTTCGGGCAAGCAAACAATAACCAAAGAATTCAGTTTGCCATACCGTCTTTCTATAGGATATTTAACACAAGAGGGCACATTAAAGACAAATAAGTTCGATCGTTTATCATTGGCGTTTAACCTGTCACCTAAATTCCTGAACGACCACCTGAGTTTTAATATCAATGGTAAGTTTGCCAATACAAAAACAAGGTTTGCAGATGAAGGAGCAATTGGTACCGCAGTGGGTTTTGATCCTACAAAACCAGTGATGAGTTCTTCAACCAAATATGGCGGATTTTGGGAGTGGGAATTAGGAGGCAATCCTCTTGGCCTTGCACCCCGCAACCCGGTTGGTATGCTTGAATTGATAAATAACAAATCAACTCTGAACAGATTTATTGGAAATATACAGGCAGATTATAAACTGCACTTCTTCCCCGATCTGCATGTATTGGTTAACCTTGGAATGGACAGGTCTGTAACGGATGGCTTATACGTTAGGGATTCAATTTCTGTACTGTCTGTTTTGGAAAATCAGGGGAAAGGAAGCCATTCTCAATATGGTGGCAAGAAATACAGTAAGCTTGCAGATGTACAATTGTATTATCAAAAAGAATTGGCAAAGGGTACAAAATTAGATGTGCTGATAGGTCATGGATACCAGGAGTATATGACCGATACAAAGAATTTTTTGAATTATTATTATGATGGGGTTACTGTGCAGCCCGGGTCAACTGTTGACTATCCTGTAATCACTAACGGATATGCCCTTATATCATATATCGGCAGAGTAAATCTGACGCTTTATGACAAATATCTTTTTCAGGCATCATTTAGGCGGGATGCAAGTTCAAGGTTTTCGAAAAACAATAGAAATGCCATCTTCCCTGGTATATCATTTGCATGGAAATTAAAAGATGAATTCTTTAAAAATGTATCAGCGATAAATGAAATGAAACTCAGGCTTGGATGGGGAGAAACAGGACAACAGGATGGCATCCCTAACCAATATTATGCGCCTTTATATTACTTGGCTGGTTCCGGTGCCCAGTTTAATTTTGGAAATGCATTTTACCAACCATACAGGCCTACCGCATACAACCCTGATTTAAAGTGGGAATCAACGCAAACGTTGAACCTTGGTCTCGATTACGGTTTTTGGGGTAATAGGATATCTGGTTCAGTTGATGTATATCAGAAAAAAACGAAAGACTTACTTAGTTATATCGATGTTGCCCCAGGTTCTAATTTTGATATTACCATGTTGTATAATATCGGCACGTTGGAAAATAAGGGAGTGGAATTTAGCATAAATACAATACCGGTAAAAAGAAGAGAACTTACCTGGGATTTCGGTTTCAATGTAACGCTTAGTGAAACAAAAATAACCTCATTGTACAATAGTGATGTGCCTGGTTATAAAGGAATAGGAGTTAGCAGAATCAGCGGCGGTACAGGAAACACTATTGGTGTACATACTGTTGGATATGCTCCTTTTACCTTCTACCCTAACAGACAGGTTTATACTGCTGATGGAAAACCAATTGAAGGCTTATATGATGATGTTGATAGAAATGGTACAGTTGATGATGGCGACAGGGTGTATTATAAAAAGCCGGCTGCAGATATGATGTTTGGTTTTAATACAGGAGTTACTTATAAAAAGTTCAATATAGGGATTACCGGGCATGGAATGATCGGCAATTATATGTACAATAACTACAATTCCAATTCTGCAGTTTTAAGAAATATTCTGAACCCTGTTCTGTATATTGGTAATACAGGTGTTAATTATCTAGAAACCGGCTTCACCAACAATCGCTACCTGTCAGATTATTACATTGAGAATGCAAGTTTTCTGCGGTTGGATAATATCAATCTGGGCTATGATCTGGGTAAAGTGATAAATAAAAAAGCCCGTCTGCGTCTGAATGCAAGTGTGCAGAATGTTTTTGTTATTACCAAGTATAGTGGGGCAGATCCTGAAAATGCTTCCAGTGAAGGCATAGATAATAATATTTATCCAAGGCCAAGAATTTTTACTATAGGCGCTAATCTTGATTTTTAATAAAATAATAGCTAACAAATATGAAACATAAAATATTAATATCAGCTATGTCCATTTTTGCAGGAGCTGTTATTTTTAGCTCTTGTGCCAAAAAACTGGACATTTATCCATCAAATGCTTTAACCAGCGAGCAGGTATATTCCAGCCCTGCGAGTTTTAAAGCTGTGTTAGGCAAATTATATAATACACTATCTGTAACTGGTAATTCGGGGCCTGCGGGTAACCCGGATATTGGAGGCGGGCTTGATGAAGGTTCTCAGATAGCTTTTATACGTGGATTCTTTAACTGTCAGGAATTACCTACAGATGAAGCTGTAGTTGCATGGAACGACCAGACTATTCATGATTTTCACTATCTGAGATGGACAAGTTCAGATCCTTTTCTGAAAGGTGTCTACGCCAGACCTATCTATAATGTATCGCTTGCAAATGAATTGCTGAGAAACTCTACTGATGCAAAATTGTCAGAGTATGGTATTACAGGAAGTGATGCAGATGTGATTAAGAACATGAGGAGTGAAGCCAGATTCCTTAGGGCTTATAATTACTGGGTGATGCTGGATTTATTTGGCAAGTCAACATTCGTAACTGAAAATGATCCGGTGAGTAACTTTATTCCTCCCGAAATCAGCAGGCTTAACCTCTTTAATTATATAGAAACTGAGTTAAAAGCTATTGATGCCGAATTACCAGCTGCAAAAACTGCAGAATATGGAAGGGTTGATAAGGCTGCTGCCTGGGGGTTATTAGCAAGATTGTATTTAAATGCGGGGGTATATACAGGTACTCCCCGTTATACCGATGCCATTACTTATGCGAATAAGGTAATTGCTGCCGGATATACGATCAATACAGATTACCGGAAAATGTTTCAGGCCGATAACAATGTTACCAGTAAAAACGAATTCATTTTTGTTGCTCCATGTGATGGTCTTACAGGCAAGGCTTATGGAAACACTACATTCCTGATTCATGCACCTGCAGGTGGTGACTATCCTGAATTTGGAACCAACAACGGTTGGTTTGGATACAGGGCAACTGCTGCATTTGCTTCTCTGTGGTCCGATTTAAGCGGTACAACTGATAAAAGGGCAATGTTTAAAACATCTGCATTTAATGCAAACATGACGCAGGCGCAAATTGCAGACATCTCTGACTTTTCTAACGGATTGCATGTAAATAAATACAGGAATATTCGTTCTGATGGCGGAGCTGTTAACGATCCTAACAAGGAGTTTGCAGATATTGATTTTCCTCTTATGAGACTTCCTGAAATGTATTTCATCTATGCCGAAGCTGTATTACGTGGAGGAACTGGTGGAAGCTCAGCTACTGCACTTGGTTATATCAATTCGCTGCGTACAAGAGCCGGGGCTACTACAATTTCTGCGGGTGAGTTAACCTTACAGTTTTTGCTTGATGAAAGAGCCAGGGAACTTTACTGGGAAGGACATAGAAGAACAGACCTGGTTCGCTATGGTTTACTTACAACAAACACATATCTGTGGCCCTGGAAAGGTGGTGTGGCCTCAGGTACAGCGGTTGACAGTAAGTATAATATTTTCCCGATACCGGCTGCGAATATTGGTTCAAATAAGAACCTGACCCAGAATACAGGCTATTAATTTTTGAAAATTTCAAATTTTTGTAAAATGAAAAATAATTTCTTAAAACTCATTCTTGTTGCATCGGTTGCAATGCTGTTTGTAGCCTGTAAGAAAGATGAAAAGCAAGTGATTTTTGAAGGAGGTACTAATCCGGTACTGACTCCATCGTCAACTGCTCCGATGGTGTTGTTAAAAGATAATCTGAATAACAATGCTATTACTTTTACGTGGACTAATCCAAATTACAGGTTTAACACAGGGGTTAGTTCTCAGACTGTAACTTATATTGTTCAGATTGACTCTACTGGTAAAAATTTCGCCAGTTCCAGATTGCAGGAAGCTTCAATCAGTGCTGACCTCGCAAAAACTTTTACGGTAAAGGAGTTTAACTCTTTTATGGCAAAGATGGAATTAGCTGCCAGCGTTCAGCATACTGTTGATGTGAGAATCAAGGCCACGCTTAATAATGGAAGTGTTCCGCTGTATTCAAATGTTGTAACATTACGAGTAACTCCATATCTTGACTTTGCAGTTGAACCTCCAGGAACAGCAGCGAATAATTATAACGATGGGAATCTTTGGGTTATTGGTGATTGCTTTGGAGCACCAAACTGGTCAAATCCTCTCCCTTCACCACAGGATGTAAACCATAAGTTTACTAAGATTGACCTGTTGCATTATGAACTGACGATCAATTTTGTATCAGGTGGTGGTTATAAGATGATACAAACACAAGGTGTGTGGGGCACTCAATATCATGCTCTTGATGGTTCTGCCGGAGCTGCATTATCAGGCTTGTTCGAAAAAAGAGATGCTGACCCTCAGTTTGCATCGCCAGGTGCAGGAAGATATAAGATTGAAGTGAACTTCCAGACTGGCAAGTATAAATTGACTCCACAATAATCAGTACAATTAAAACACAGAACATGAAAAATATTAATAAATATCTGACGCTTGCTGCTGTATTAATGCTGATTGTATCAGCCTGTCATAAAGTGGAAGATCTGCCATATTATGAGGAGGGCAAATCTGTCGCACTATCAGCAAATAAAACAGCCGTAGCTCCAACTCCTGCCGATTCAATAGCAAATGTTATTACATTTTCCTGGACAAATCCGGAATATAAGCAGGACTCTTCTTTATATAAGTATATTCTTGAAATAGACTCTACTGGCCGAAACTTTTCAAAAGAAGCCACTAAAATTGTGGTTGGAGCCAGGACAGTGAGTCTTACGGGTAAAGAACTTAACGCAATCCTTCTCCAATATGGATTTGCATTAGGACAGCCATATGACCTTGATGTCAGGATTACTTCTTCTTATGGTAACAACAATGAAAGGTATCTTTCTAATACTGTTAAAGTAAGAGTTACTCCCTATAACGATCCTTCAGTTCTTACCACAGCAAATACATCTGTTACCTGTGCTTTGGCAACGGCAAGCCAGTTGTCAAACACCTTTAACTGGTCTGCTTCGTTTAACGGGTATTCAGGAAATGTAACGTATGTTTTACAGTATGACTCAGCTACTAAAAACTTTGCTTCACCTCATGAAATTTCGGTTGGAGTAAATCTTTTCACAAAAGTATTAACGCAAGGCGAAATGAATGAAACTGCATTAAGTGAAAACGTACCTGGCGGTAACACTGGAAAGATTGAATACAGGATTAAAGCCACAACAGCCCAGGGTGCTGTTTCATATTCAAATACGGTTAGTGTAACCATTGCAAGTTACATACCAATACTACGATTCTATATGCCTGGTGGCTATCAGGCAGCAACAGGTAATGGTGGCAACTGGGATCCCGGAACGGCTCCCGAGTTTATCAGGGATATCAGGTCTGCAGCGATGAACACCTTGTATTATCTCTATATTTATTTGCCTGCAAATGCTGAATTTAAAGTTACACAAGGCCGTTCATGGGATGTCAACTATGGTGGGTCAGGTGGCAATCTGGCTTCCGGAGGTGCAAACTTAACTGTAGCAACGGCAGGTTTTTACCGTATCTCTATTGACAGGGTTAATATGAAATATGACATCAGAGAAGGCAGGATGGGCTTTGTAGGTGGCGCAACTGGTGCCGGATGGACACCTGCGAATGTGTTCCCGACTTATGCAATGGGAAATTCTGCAACAAACCTTTTCGTTGGAGTGACAGACTTTACTACCGGTGGCTGGAAACTGATTGACCACAATGATTGGAATAATGGCGACATCACAGTTACAAATGCGAGAAGTTATGGTTCAACTGGTGGAAGCGGCAGTACAATGGTTATTAATGATGCAAATATGCCTGACATTGCAACTGCTGGCCGTTACCGTGTTATCTGGGATGGCCGCAATGTTGACAACATTAAATACGAAATGAGCCCGGCAACCGAAATGAGAGTTGTGGGCAATGGTATTCAGGGTGTGCCAGACTGGAACCCTGGTGCTTCACCTCAAATGACTTATGCCGGTAATGGAGTGTGGACACTTACTGTTAACCTTGTAGGTTCAAGAGAAATAAAATTCCTGGCAGGTAACGATTGGGGTGCATTCGACTACGAAGACAACGGTGACGCTGGTGTTGCTAATACCCGCAAAATAAAATGGGAAGGTGGAAGTAATTTCAGTACACCTGCAACCTCTGGAAGCTATACTATTACTTTAGATGAAAAAGCCCAGACGGTAAGAATTCAATAATGATTTTTAAGAATAACAATAAAAAGCTGCTCCCATTACGGAGCAGCTTTTTTTATACCTTTAGTGCTCAATGAAGGCAATATGAAAAATCCGTTTTTAAAAGGATTGCTGTCGTTCTCTTTGTTTTTTTTTCTGGTTGTACTGTTGTCGGCAACATCATGTAAGAAAACAACTACTCCTGACCCGCAACCGCCAACCCCAACTGTGTCAATCGTTAAAGGCGCAGACATAAGCTGGCTTACAGAAATGGAATCATCAGGCAGAAAATTCTACAATAGCTCAGGCACAGAACAGGACTGTATTCAGATTTTGAAGAACCTTGGTATGAATGCTGTCCGGCTCAGGGTTTGGGTTAATCCTGCTGGTGGATGGAACGGAGCGGCTGATGTGGTGGCAAAGGCTGTTCGTGCAAAAAACCTGGGAATGAAAATTATGATTGATTTTCATTACAGCGACTCATGGGCCGACCCAGGTCAGCAAATAAAGCCGGCAGCGTGGGCTTCACAGGATTTTACAACGCTAAAAAATTCCGTTTATAATCACACCTATGATGTGCTCACCTCTTTAAAAAACAGTGGAGTAACGCCAGAATGGGTGCAGGTTGGCAATGAAACAAACGATGGCATGCTTTGGCCCGATGGTAAAGCGTCAACCAATATGGCAAACTTTGCCGCATTGGTAAATAAAGGTTATGATGCTGTGAAAGCTGTTGATGCCAATATAAAAGTCATTGTTCATATTTCTAACGGACACGACAATAGTTTATTCCGCTGGATTTTTGATGGACTGAAGAATAACGGTGGCAAATGGGATGTTATCGGTATGTCGCTGTATCCCGAAGTTTCGAACTGGTCAACAATGAATACTCAATGCCTTTCAAATATCAATGATATGATTGCCCGGTACGATAAGCCGGTGATGATAACTGAAGTAGGAATGAGTTGGGACCAGGCCTCAGTTTGTCAGTCATTTATTGCTGACCTTATTAACAAGGTAAAATCAGTTGCTAACAGTAAGGGCCTTGGGGTGTTTTACTGGGAGCCGCAGTCGTACAATAGCTGGAAAGGATATACAAAAGGTGCTTTTGATAACTCAGGAAAGCCGACCGTTGCGTTGAGTGCCTTTAATTAGTTTTCTAAATATTTTTACTCAGTAATATTAATATCTGTTTTATGAAACAGGCCGGATTAGTGGTTTTAGTAAGCTTGCTGGTAATCAGCAGCTATGCCCAAAGACAAAAAATCAATTTTGATAACGACTGGAAATTTCAGTTTGGCCATGCCGCCAATGCAGAAAAGGATTTTAATTATTCCATAGCTACAATTTTCTCAAAATCGGGTGGTGCTGCAAACACAGCAATCGACCCAAAGTTCAACGACAGCAAATGGCGGACATTAAATGTACCTCATGATTGGGCAGTGGAGTTGCCATTTGTTTACAAGGATAATTTTGACCTGATGGCTCACGGATATAAGCCCGTTGGTGGTTTGTTCCCTGAAACGAGTGTTGGCTGGTATCGTAAACATTTTACAATTGCTGCTGCGGATTCCGGTCAGCGGTTTCAGCTTCAGTTCGATGGCATCTTCCGTGATGCGGATATCTGGTTGAATGGTTTTTATCTAGGCAATAACAAAAGCGGCTATGTGGGTGTTGCGTATGATGTAACCGACTATATCAATTTTGGAAAAAACAATGTATTGGTGGTACGGGCAGATGCTTCTCAATATGAAGGCTGGTTTTATGAAGGTGCAGGTATCTATCGCCATGTATGGCTGAATAAGTACAGCAATGTAAATATTGCAACTGATGGACTTTTTGCATGGTCTTCGGTAAAAGGGAATGTATCAACTATAACAGTTGAAACAACTGTGAAAAACCAGGAACTTAACCCGGCTGGCTGCACTGTTTACACTTACATAGCTGACAGGAGCGGAAAGAAGTTGGTACAATCTAAAGAACAAGCTGCTTCACTATCGTTAAACGGAACAGCAACAGTTAAACAAAGCATGGCTATCGCAGGAGCAAGGTTATGGTCATTGGAAGATCCTTATTTGTACAGGGTTGTTTCAATAGTAAAGCAAGATGGAAAAGTTGTTGACAGTATTAAGCAGCGGGTAGGTATTCGCACTATTGAAATAAAACCTAACGGTGTATTCTTAAACGGAAAATATATTAAACTCAAAGGAGTAAACAACCACCAGGATCATGCCGGTGTGGGCAGCGCAATGCCGGATTACCTGCAATACTATCGTATCAGTTTGTTGAAACGCATGGGAGTAAATTCGTACCGCACCAGCCACAATGCACCAACGCCTGAGCTGCTCGACGCCTGTGACAGTCTCGGTATGCTGGTAATGGATGAACAACGTTTGTTAAACAGCAGTCCGGAGTATATTGACCAGTTTGAAAGATTAATAAAGAGGGATCGTAGCAGGGCATCAGTATTTATGTGGTCTATTGGAAACGAAGAAGGCTGGATACACACAAACAGTTTTGGAAAAAGAATTGCCCAAACATTAATCGCCAAGCAAAAAGAACTGGATCCAACAAGAACCTGCACTTATGCTGCCGACCTTGCCAATGTATATAAAGGAGTAAATGAAGTGATTCCTGTCAGGTCATTTAATTACCGGCATTTTGCTGTGGCTGATTATCATCGTGACCATCCCAACCAGCCGATTATTGGTACAGAGATGGGCAGTACGGTTACCACCAGAGGTGTTTATGAAAAAGACACCATCCGTGGCTATGTTCCCGACCAGGACATAACAGCGCCATGGTGGGCCAGCAAGGCAGAAGACTGGTGGACATTGGCCGGCCGTAACGATTATTGGCTTGGCGGTTTTGTGTGGACAGGTTTCGATTACCGTGGCGAACCAACTCCCTATCAGTGGCCAAATATAAATTCGCATTTTGGAATTATGGATATGTGTGGCTTTCCCAAAAACATCTACTATTACTACAAAAGCTGGTGGACAGATAAAGATGTGCTGCACATATCTCCTCACTGGAATTTCAGGGATAAAGGACCGGGATGGAATAAACCAAAGGGAGATCCGGTCGATGTTTGGGTAAACAGCAATGCAGATAATGTAGAACTGTTTCTGAACGGAAAAAGTTTGGGTAAGAAAGAGATGCCCCGCAACAGTCATCTGAAATGGACTGTTAATTACGAACCCGGAAAATTAGAAGCGGTCGCAAATAAAAATGGCAAACGTCTTTATAAGAAAGTTGAAACAACAGGAGTGCCGGTTGAGGTGGTGGTAACTCCATATAAAACTACAATACTTGCTGATGGAAAAGATGTGGCTGTGCTTAACATAACTGTGCTTGACAGAGAGGGGAGAGAAGTGCCTGATGCCGATAACCTGATTAAGTTTGAAATTGAAGGTCCAGGAAAAATTATTGGCGTTGGCAATGGCGACCCCAGTAGTCATGAACCGGATATTTGTGCCGACGGTGCATGGCAAAGAACAGTGTTTAATGGTAAATGCCAGGTTATTGTTCAGGCAGGAACACAGGCGGGCATGATTAAGTTTAATGCAAAAGCAACCGGGTTGTGGTCTGGCGGAACTGATATACAAACCATTACTACAGAAAGTGTATCCAAAGTATCGGCTGATAACAATTACAAACTGACAGCCGAACAGGCAAAGCCAAGGGAAGTGGGTAAGATGCTTGGCGCCGATATTTCTTTCTTGCCGGAATTAGAAGCAAGGTGCATGAAATTCACTGACAATGGTATAGAGAAAGATGCGGTACAAATATTGAAAGATCATGGTTTTAATTATGTAAGGCTTAGAATTTTTAATGACCCTGCAAGAGATAGTGGTTACTCACCCGGCAAAGGTTTTTGCGATTTGAGCAATACATTAAAAATGGCCAAAAGAGTGAAAACGGCCGGAATGAAACTGTTGCTTGATTTCCATTACAGCGACTATTGGGCTGATCCGGGTAAACAATACAAGCCTGCTGCCTGGCGGAACTTGTCTTTTGATGAGCTGAAAAAAGCAGTTTATGATTTTACAAAAGATGTGATGCAGCAATTAAAAGCACAGGGAACCACACCTGAAATGGTGCAGGTGGGTAACGAAATCAACCACGGCATTATCTGGCCGGAAGGCAACGTAAGTAATTTCGACGGGTTGGCTCAGTTGGTAAATGCCGGAACAGCAGCAGTAAAATCGGTTGACCCTTCTGTAATCATGATGCTGCATGTGGCGTTGGGTGGGCAGAATGATGAGTCGGTTTTCTTTATTGATAATATGGTTAGTCGTGGTGTTCATTTTGATGTGATAGGTGAATCGTACTATCCCAAATGGCATGGCACACTGGAAGACCTGGAAACTAATCTGAATGATCTGGCAAAAAGATATAACAAAGATGTGATTGTGGTGGAATACTCAGCCCGCAAAGAAGATGTAAACAAGATAGCATTTGAAGTGGAAGGAGGCAAAGGAAAAGGCACCTGCATTTGGGAGCCACTTAGTACCTGGGAGAAATTTTTTGATGAAAAAGGAAAGTCAAACGATTATCTGAAACTGTATGATGAAATAAGCAAAAAGTATATGAACTGATTTATCCGGGATGCTTTTTGTGGTAAATCTTGCCGGCTATTTTACACAAACAGTCGTTTGAATTGATTTTTATCAGTGATTTTATCAAGTCCCGGTTCTAATTTGCCGGGCTTTTTCACATATTTGAAAATAAAACAACCAAGATGGGACAATACAAAATACCTGCACAGCTAGAAAAATATGTAAATGCTGAAACTACTGTGGTGCGTTCGCCCGGCAGAATTAATCTGATTGGTGAACATACAGATTATAACAACGGATTTGTGTTGCCAGCTGCCATTGACAAAGCTGTTTATGTTGCTATTGAGAAAAATACAGGAGAATCCATTTTTCTTCACTCCATTGATTTTAATGAATCTGTTGAAACAACTGTGGCTGATATAAAACCAGCATTTGGTCATTGGTCAACTTATATACTCGGTGTAGCGGCTCAGTTTATAAAAAAAGGATTGACTGTTCCCGGTTTCAAACTTACTGTTTATGGTGATGTGCCGCTGGGTGCCGGATTGTCTTCGTCTGCTGCTATTGAATGTGCCGTAGCTTTTGCACTGAATGAGTTGTTCGGTTTTGGTTTCGAAAGACGACAACTTTCATTGATTGCCCAACAGGCCGAGCATGAATATGCCGGAGTTAAGTGCGGTATCATGGATCAGTTTGCCAGTTTGTTTGGTAAGAAAAATAATGTAATAAGGCTCGACTGCCGTTCGCTGGAATACGAATATTTTCCGCTTGAGCTGAATGACTATACGGTTGTTCTTTTCGATACACAGGTTAAGCATTCATTGGCATCTTCTGAGTATAACGTAAGAAGAAGTCAGTGTGAAGCCGGAGTGGCAATAATTCAGCAGAAGTATCCCGCAGTAAAAAGTTTAAGGGACGCAACTATGCAAATGATTAACGAATGTATCAGCAAAGATGACCTTTCGTATAATCGTTGCAAATATGTGGTGGAAGAAATCACCCGTTTGCAAACAGCCTGTGAGGATTTGGTAAAGGGCGATGTTAAGGCTTTTGGAAAAGAAATGTTTGCCACACATGATGGTTTAAGCAGGGAATATGAAGTGAGTTGTAAAGAATTGGATTATCTTGTTGACTACGTAAGAGATAATCCGGCAGTAATTGGTGCGAGAATGATGGGCGGCGGATTTGGCGGCTGCACTATTAATATTATTCATAAAGAGGCCGTGAATGAAATTGTGACGAGTCTGAGTGCAGCTTATTTGAAAGATATGGGCAAGGAACTGAAACATTATCTTGTAAATATCGAAGACGGAACATCTGTTATTAAATAAATATTTTCAATTTCATCTTTAAATCATACAAATGAAAGAAGCTCTATTTCATCTGCAATGGATTGACTACGCTATCATGATCATCTATTTCATGTTTGTGCTGGGAATCGGCTGGGTGCTGAAGAGATACATGAAGGATGCCAACGCTTTTCTGGAAGCAGGCAGGTCTATGCCGGCCTGGGTTGCAGGTTTGGCCTTTATTTCTACTAACCTTGGTGCTCTCGAAGTAATGGGTATGACTGGTTCGGGTGCCAAGTACGGGATGCTAACCACACATTTTTACTGGATTGGTGCCATTCCCGCTATGGTCTTCCTCGCCATCTTTATGATGCCTTTCTATTATGGCTCAAAGGCCCGTTCGGTGCCGGAGTACCTGAAGCTTCGTTTTGATGAAAAAACAAGGGGGTTGAATGCCATCTTGTTTGCTGTAATGACAGTACTGGCTTCTGGTATTTCAATGTATGCACTGGCACTCCTGATGGAAAAGGTACTTGGCTGGGACTTTAATGTCAGCTTATGGTTATCTGCTGCCATTGTATTGGCTTATACTTATCTCGGCGGTTTGTCATCTGCTATTTATAATGAAGTGTTACAGTTCTTCATTATTGTAATAGGACTGATGCCAATTGTATTCTTAGGTCTTCATGAGGTAGGGGGCTGGAGTGGTCTAAAAGAAAGTCTTGCGCCGATTGTGGTAGAAAAAGGATTTGCCGGAGATACATTTACCACAACCTGGAAATACACCGGTACTGCCGCAGGTAACCCAATGGGTGTGGAATGGTATGGAATATTGTTTGGTTTGGGCTTTGTATTGTCTTTTGGTTACTGGTGTACTAACTTTCTTATTGTGCAAAGGGCAATGGCTGCAGAATCAACAACTGCTGCCCGCAATACTCCATTAATTGGTGCTATACCGAAGATGCTTATTCCTTTCCTTATTATCGTTCCGGGTATTGTGGCCCTGGTGCTGATGAATAAAACCGGCTCCGGGTTTACCATCATGGAAAACGGTAAAGCGAATTATGACCTTACTATCATCAAGTTGCTGGAATATTATTTGCCAACCGGTGTGCTTGGTTTGGGTATTACTGCGCTGCTGGCTTCGTTCATGTCGGGTATGGCTGGTAATGTTTCTGCATTCAACACTGTCTGGACATATGATATTTATCAGAGCTACATCAGGCCGGCTACCAACGATAAACAGGCCGATGCCAAACATTATCTGAAAGTGGGAAGGCTGGCAACTGTATTCGGTGTTTTAGTAAGTATCGCTGCAGCATACCTTGCTGGTTTGTTTGGAAACATCATGGATTTTTTACAAACTATTTTCTCCATGATTAATGCACCGTTGTTTGCCGTTATCTTCCTTGGTATGTTCTGGAAGCGTACAACAGGGCATGGTGCTTTCATTGGTTTGTTAGGTGGTTTCTTCGTGGCGTTATTACACCATGGGCTTACTGTTCCTGCGGGTGCCACAACGCTGGTAAAAGGCGGCTGGATAAGTGTTGCACATACGTATCCTGTTGAAATGGCACAAAACTTCTGGACAGCTATTTTTGCCTGCGCTGCAGCCGCAATCATTACTGTAGTAATATCGTTAGGAACTAAACAACAAAAAACGGATGATGAACTGCGTGGACTTGTTTATTCGTTAACGCCAAAAATTCAGGAGGACCATGTGGTCTGGTACAAACGCACCAACACACTGGCCATATTTGTGCTGGTAATGATGGTTATATTGTCAATCTTATTCTGGTAATAATTAAAAATAGAAAACTATGTTAGATATAAGAATTCCAATTGGCCTTTTGTTCACAGTATTGGGAGTGCTGGTAACCGCTTATGGTATCATCACCAATTCCGATACAGAACTTTACACCAAGTCATTTCAGTACAATGTAAACCTTTGGTCAGGTTTAGTGATGCTGGTGTTTGGTGTGGTTATGTTATTAACTGTAAAGAAGAAAAAGACATAAGGTAAATGAATGGCCGGTTAGTCTGATTACAGGCATCCTGAATGATGGCCTGTATTTATAGCCTGCTGCTATTTAATGAAAAGCCGCTTCAGACATGAAGCGGCTTTTCATTAATAATATTCTGTCCTTTTATTGCTTTATGAATACAGCACTGGCGAGCTGATTTGATGACTGCACTACCAGCGAATACATTCCGGGTAAAAGATTACCTAGGTTAAAATCCCAGACATTTGTGCCTAATACTGCATTTTTTGTAAAGGTTAAAACAGCAATCCCTGTATTATTAAACACTTTAATTGTAACTGGTTCTGTAAACGCTGAGAGGAATTGCACATGCAGTGTGCTGATAACTGGGTTAGGCGATAAGGTTAGTATGGCCTGGTTGTTTCCCGGCACCATAATTTGTTTACAGATCTTTGTTTCGCACCCAAGTCTTGTTCTGATAAGCAGGCATACATTATAATTGCCTCCTTGTGTAAAACTGTGTGTAACTTCTCTTCCAACGGCCGAAGTGCCATCGCCAAAAGTCCAGTTAAAATACAGGGGTTCATCATTGGGTGAGTGAATACTTGTTCCTCTGAACAGGAATGTTCTTGGTGCAGCTAAAGAATCAGTCATAAAACCTCCGCATTGATTTGTTAGCGGCCGTATGATTATCTGCTGGCACTTGTAAGTAATACAACCATTTAGGAATATAACTTTAACACAAACATTATAAGTACCCGGGCCGGGATACCTGTGAGCCATATTGTAAACAGTTTGTGGCGGTTGAGTTACTGACATTATTACACAGGTGTCTGTTCCGTCACCAAAGTTCCAGCAGATGCGTACTGGTTGTGATGGTGGATTTGATACAGGGGTTGCCTGAAAATGCCTTTCCAATGACGATATGGATGGAGAAATTTCAAACAATCCAACAGAGCAGGCAGGGGGCGGTGGCGGAGGTAATACAATTGGCCTGCATTTGTCAGAAATACATCCACCGTCGTACAGGATTTTCACACACACATTATACTGGCCGGGCTGATTATAGTGATGTATTACGTTATATAATCCATTATAAGATGCAGGATAATTTATGCAGGTATCTGTTCCATCGCCGAAATACCAGCAGACTTTTATTGGTTTTTTATTGTTACTATGCCATGGCAGTGCTTTAAGTGATATTGTTAAAGGTGTATTAGAAGTAGTGGGAATAGTTTCGTAGTCAGCCCTGCAACTGTCAATTGGTCCAATTTGTGTTTGTCGGCATAGGTTGGCTTCGCAACCACTATAGTAGCGAATTTTCACACACACAGAATAACTGCCCGGTTGCAAATAATTATGCGAAACGTAATATAGTCCGGTATAGTTTTCAGCATAATTAATACAGGTGTCTCTTCCGTCGCCAAACAACCAGCATACTTGTGATGGTTTTCTGTTTTGACTGTTTTGGGGTATTGCTTTGAAAATAGCAGATAAAGGATTGCCACTGGTTGATGCCAGTTTCTCGAAGTTTGCACTGCAGGATGTGACAGGTCCGGCCTGAATCATCTTACACTTTGTTGAAAAACATCCGCCGGTATAATAGATTTTTACACATACCTCATAATTGCCTGGCTGCTGGTAAGTATGTACTACATTGTATTGTCCGGTGTAATTATTTTGGTAGCTGATACAAGTATTTGTTCCATCGCCAAAAGTCCAGCAAATTGTTTGTGGTTTCTTGTTGGCACTATGCCAGGGCAAAGCCTTAAAAGCAATTTGTAATGGAGAACCAGTGCCAGGCAACTGAATTCTTTCAAAATCTGCTTTACAACTATCTGCCGGGGGTGGTGGTGGCGTAAGTAAAACAATCTGTTTGCATTTTTCGGCAATACATCCGTCCTGGTACTTTATGCGTACACAAACATTATAGGGCCCCTGCTGGTAATAATTGTGAGCTACGGCCAGGAGATTGGCAGGTGGGGTTGTTGCCGTGATATTAATACAAGTGTCTGTTCCATCGCCAAAATTCCAGCAAACCTGGGTTACTGGTTTTTGAGTACTATGAGATGGAATTGCCCAGAACTTCACTAAGTGCCTCAGTGGCGAAGAATTAACTATTAGTGAGTCCCGATATTCGAAATTGGCACCACATTGTGACTCTAAAACAACAGTTTTACACAGTTCTGATGATAATACCGAATCGTTGGTGTTAGAGAAATATCTGAAAATCTTGAGGCATACATTATATACTCCTGTTTGCTGGTAATGGTGCTGTGTACCGGCCAGAGGAGGAGTTTGTGTAAATGTGCCATCACCAAAAAACCAATAGGCTTTGCGGGCCCCTGGTTCTGTGCCGATTACGGAGTTATTGGTAAAGGCCACTTCGTTTGTGACATTATTTACTGCAAATGTGAAGTAAGCAATATCAGGGGTTGCTTTGATTGCTGTAAGAGCAAAAAACAAACCTGCAACTAAGGAGTATAATTTTTTCATAAAGGCAATTTTTGGGAGATACAAAAAAGAAACCTTACTGGCATAGTAATGGTTCCAACGCCTTTGTGACTAAAGTTACCCGGCTGCGTTTAACAGAGAGTTAACTTTTTTTAATAGGAAAACTACGATACTATCTTCTGGTGGTCAATAATGAACTGTATCAACTCTTCAATCGGTACATCAATTCTTGAAACAGCATCATTTATGTCTTCACGGCTTACCTGTGCTGCAAAAGATGGTGTTTTTAGTCTTTTCAGTACACTTTTTACTTCCAATCCTTCATACATGGTTGGCCTTATTAATGCTGCGGCATGTATGAACCCTGATAATTCGTCAATGGCGTAAATCATCTTATCCATTTTGCTTTCCGGTTCCACGCCAAAAACTGATGGCCCGTGTGATGCAATACAGTGAATCACATCTGGGTCAATATTTCTTCTTTCCAGTTCTTCGATAATAATCCGGCAGTGGTCATCGGGATATTTTTCCCAGTCTGCATCATGCAGTAACCCTGCCTGCTCCCATTTTCTGGCAGTAAGTTCATCAGCACCTTCCTTTTCTATTGACCAGGCTTTCATGTTGGCTGCCACTTGTTTCATGTGCAGGCGGAGCCGTTCATTAGGAACCCAGTCCAGTAATAAACCGTTTGCTTCTTCGTACGAAAGCAGGTTGCCGGTATTGATTGTATCGCCAAATACAATGCGGCCAAGATTACGGGATGACATTTTGTTATTGATATTTAAATTTTCCGGCAGTATTACTTAGCTAACTTTACCGGGCAGAAATGATTAATTATGGAAGAAAAGATACTAAAGGGAACTATTTCATTTGTCAATTTCGAAAAAAAAAATGCAACTATTGAGTACGAAGCAGGGACAAAAAAGAAATCTGTCACTTTTAAAACCAATCCAGAAGCAACGGGCAAGAAGGCTCAGTTTTTCCGGCCGGGAGATACGGTGAGTTTTCAGTTAAAACTGACAGACAGGGGCGATAAACAGACTGCTTATAATGTTAAGTTTCTGCACAACACACAGATAAGCCTGCTGGTACAGAAAGCGGCCATCGAAAACCGCTTTTCTGGCTATTTAAAAAAGGTGGACGATAAGTATTATGTAAAGGAATGGAACAGCTATATTTTTTTTCCGATACAGCTATCACCATGGGAGGTGCCGCCTGTTGAAACAGCCGAAAATGAAGCCATTACTTTCAGGTTCATCAATCCGGAGAAGCCAAACAGCCTGGTGGCAGAACTTTTTTCTCATAACTATCTACCTGAATATAAAAAAGCTGTCCAGCATTATAAGAATGAGATTGCCATTGATGCAGTGGTAAGCCGGGTTTTACCACATGGCATATACCTGAATTTATTTGGTGAGCAAATGCAGGCCAAACTTCCCTATGATGCCGCAAAAGACAGCAATGTTAAACCTGGGGATATCATACCTGTTCTTATTACGCATTTAACAAATACAAGAGTTGTGGTGAAGCGGTGTTCCTGATATATGGTAATAATTGGTGACATTATTCAGTTCTCTAATTAAGGAATTGACGGCCTTTAAGAGGATTTTTTATACGCAAATTCACCGTTGGATCTCATCAAATTTTTGAATAGTCAAAAAATTTATTGTAAATCAATTATTTATAAGGGTGCTTGTAAAATTACATCTCCGTTTCTTAGGTTAGAAAGTTGCTCAACCTTACCTTTGCGCTCCCTTAAGGAATCCTTTGGGGTAAATTTCTAAACAGGCTATCCGGGATAGCGGAGGCCGATAAAACAAATCAAAATGAGCAAACTACATTTCACTACCAAACATGCGAACGAGGCTACCGTTAAGCGCAACTGGTACGTTGTGGACGGTACTAATCAAACCGTAGGTCGTATGTGTGCCAAAATTGCTGCGGTACTCCGTGGTAAAAACAAGGCATGCTACACCCCCCACGTTGACACAGGCGATTACATCATTGTTATCAATGCTGAAAAAACAGTACTTACTGGTAACAAAATGGACCAAAAAATTTATGACCACTTTACCGGTTATCCTGGCGGCCGTAAAGAAGAAACTGCTTCCGATTTACAGAAGCGTCGTCCTGAAGTTATTATTGAAAGGGCTGTAAAAGGAATGCTTCCTAAAAACCGCCTTGGCCGCAAGATGTACAAAAAATTATTTGTGTACGTAGGTGCTGAGCATCCGCATAAAGCACAACAACCAAAAGAACTTAAATTCTAAACCCCCATCTCCTCCAATAGAGGAGAGTAAAAAAATAATAAATGGAAAAGCAAAAAAACGGAGTTGGTCGTCGTAAAGAAGCTGTTACCAGGGTGTTTATCGCCAAAGGTGAAGGCAGCATTACCATAAACGACAAAGACTATAAAGTATATTTTCCGCTGGTGTATCTGCAAAACCAGGTGGAGCGTCCGCTGAAAACAATTGACGCTGCAGGAAAATTTGATGTGAAGATTAACGCTGCCGGCGGCGGACTGAAAGGTCAGGCCGAGGCTGCTATGCTCGGTATCAGCCGTGTACTGGTTGAAATCAATCCTGAGTTTCGTCCTGCTTTAAAAGCTGCTGGATTGCTGAAAAGGGATCCGAGATCAGTTGAACGTAAGAAGTTTGGTCATAAGAAAGCAAGAAGAAGCTACCAGTTCTCTAAACGTTAATCGAAGCAAACCATTTTTAAAAACGATCATTTATATACAATGGAAAATAATACATCCTTACAACAGCAACTTCTTGAAGCAGGTGTTCACTTTGGTCACCTCAAAAAGAAGTGGAACCCCAAGATGTTACCTTACATCTTTGCTGAAAAGAAAGGCATTCACATCATTGACCTGAACAAAACAGTAGAGTGTCTGCAGGAAACTGCTGCTGCTCTGAAACAAATAGCCCGCAGCGGTAAAAAGATTTTGTTTGTAGGTACCAAGAAGCAGGCAAAAGATATTGTTAACGAAAGTGCGAAGAAAGTAAACATGCCGTTTGTTACCGAAAGGTGGCTGGGTGGTATGCTTACCAACTTTAACACTGTTCGTAAGAGTGTAAAGAAAATGCAGAGTATTGAAAAAATGCTCAGCGACGGTTCTTTCGACAGCATTACCAAGAAGGAGCGTCTTACCCTCAGCCGTGATAAAGACAAAATGGAGAAAGTATTAGGTGGTATTGCCCAGTTGGGCCGTATTCCCGCTGCTTTGTTCATTGTTGATATCGGGCATGAGCACATCGCACTTGCTGAAGCAAAACGCCTGGGCATTGCCACCTTTGGTGTTGTTGATACCAACTGCGATCCTAACAAAGTTGACTTTGCAATTCCCGCAAACGACGATGCTACAAAATCTATCGCTATCATCGTAAACTATATCACTGCTGCAATCGCTGAAGGTCTTGCCGAAAGACAAGCTGCGAAAGATGAAGAAGTGGATGAAATGACAGATGATGAAAAAGAAAGGAAAGCAGCAAAACTGCTTGCCGAAGCTGAAGCAGAAGGTGGTCGTGGCGGCAGGGGCCGTGGCGGTGCAGGCGGCGGACAAAGACGCCGTACACCAGCAGGCGGTGGCCGTGGACCTGGCGGTGGAAGGAGATAATCCGGAAGCAGGAAGTCTGATGTCTGAAGACAGATTTCCAGAGAAGAATTTGGGTTTCATAATCAAGTTGTCAGGGTTGAGAATATTCCTACTTCAGATCTCAGACCGCTGACATCAAATTTCAAACTATGAGTACTGTAACTATAAGTGCACAAGATATTAATAAGCTTCGCCAGGCAACTGGTGCCGGCATGATGGATTGCCGCAAAGCTTTAACTGAAACAAACGGCGATTTTGAAGCGGCTATTGACTGGTTGCGTAAGCAAGGTCAAAAAGTGGCTGCAAAAAGAGGCGACCGTGAAGCAAAAGAAGGTGTGGTGATTGCAAAAACAACAGCCGACAACAAAGCCGGTATCGTTGTTTGTGTAAGTTGCGAAACTGACTTCGTTTCTAAAAATACTGATTTTGTTGCTTTCGGTCAGTCTATTGCTGATGCAGCAATTGCTAATAACGTTGCTACGCTGGAGCAACTGATGGAAGTTAAAATCGGTGATCTTTCAGTAAAAGAACTGGTGGACGAAAAACTGGCAACCATCGGAGAAAAAATTGGTATCACAAAGTTCGAAAGGGTTGATGCTCCTTTTGTGGCATCATACATCCACGGTGCATACAGAATTGGTGTATTGGTTGGAATAGATAAAGAAGCTGAAACTGCAGGAAAAGATGTGGCCATGCAAATCGCTGCGTTAAACCCCGTAGCTGTTGATGCGGCATCTGTTCCTGCCGATGTTATTGCCCGTGAAAAAGACATCATCATGGAAGTAATGAAGCAAGACCCGAAAATGGCAGGTAAACCTGATGAAATGCTGGCTAAGATTGCTGAAGGTAAAATGGGTGCTTTCTTCAAAGAGCAAACACTTACTGCACAGGCTTTCGTAAAAGATGGCAGCAAAACCGTTGAGCAATACCTGAAAGAAAGCGGCGATGTAAAAGTGCTTGGGTTTAAGAGGGTGGCTTTAGGCTAATTTTATTAAGCGATGATATTATTAAGCGTTCTGGTTTTCCGGAACGCTTTTTTATTTCATCATGCCTAAGTCAAGAACAAACCGGTGATTAAATCCCATCGGCAGCTTTATTCAAAACTCTTATCTTCGTGGCGAAACCTCCACACTATGTTACCAAAATACAAACGCATCCTCCTCAAACTTTCCGGTGAAGCACTAATGGGCGACAAATCTTTCGGTTTTGATACCGATGTTATTGCCCAGTATGCACAGGATATAAAGACGATAATAGATATGGGAGTGCAGGTGGCCATTGTAATTGGCGGTGGAAATATTTACAGAGGATTAAATGAAGCCGATACCGGGATAGAAAGGGCACATGGAGATTATATGGGAATGCTAGCCACAGTAATTAACGGCATGGCAGTGCAAGCTGGATTGGAAAGGGTAGGTATTTACACAAGGCTGCAAAGCGCCATAAAAATGGAACAAATAGCAGAGCCATATATACGCCGCAGGGCAATACGTCACCTCGAAAAAGGAAGAGTAGTAATATTCGGTGCCGGCACAGGTAATCCCTATTTTACAACAGATACTGCTGGTTCTTTACGGGCAATTGAAATAAATGCCGATGTTATCTTAAAAGGCACAAGGGTGGATGGTATTTATGATTCAGACCCGGAAAAAAATCCGGGTGCTACCAAATTCAACGTAATCACATTCCAGGAATGTCTTACTAATAACCTAAGGGTTATGGATATGACAGCCTTTACACTTTGCCAGGAAAATAATCTTCCGATAATTGTTTTTAATATGAACAAGGAGGGAAATCTGCGCCGTGTTGTCACAGGTGAAAAGGTAGGGACCCTGGTAAAGGGATAAATACCAAGTATATTTACTACTATTTTTATTACAGCAACTACTATCTTGCAGGCTGTACCCAAAGCACACCTGTGAAAAACTATTAATAGCTATTTACCCGATTTCTAATAGTTTCCTTACTCGATGTACTGTTTATGGGGCCACAACTCACCCTTTCGCTGATAGAAATAATTGTACTCATGGTGGGTGCCATCACTCTTGGCATCACTATCCACTTCTTCATTGCAAGCCGTAAATCTCTCAGGGATGCGAAAGATGAAATATCTGGTAAAACAGGTAAGGAGCTTAATGAATGGAAGTCAAAGTACTTCAATGTAACAGAAAGAAGGGATGCAGAGTTTCTTTTATTGAAGCAGCAAATTCAGGAGTTAAAAGAGAATAATAATATTCTGGAAATTGAGGCCGAAGAGATCAAAAAAATCAATAAAAAAATTAAAGAAGAACTGGATGCTTTCAAAGCAACGTCAGCGGCTACCGAAACAAAAGGTCCTGGCTATATAGAACAGTTAAAAATGGCTCAGAACAGTCTGCTTGAACACAATGAGAAGATAAACCAACTTCTGGGGCAGATTGAAATTGTAAAAGAAACTGAAGAAAAGCAAAAAGAGGTATTACGGAATAACGAGGAACTGAACAACCAGATTGACGAACTAAAGTTTAAACTGTCGCAAAAAGAAAAGGAAATAAGCGGCATCAGGCAAAAAGAGAATCTTACAAGAGAGATGTCCTCTATGCTGGATAATGCCTATAATGAATTTGGGTCTTTGCAGGAGAAAATTCAAAAACTGGAAGGCCAGGTTACATCTTCAAAACGAATAAATATCGAGCATGAAGATTTGAAAGAGGAGTATTATAAGGTATGTCAGGACTATGAAGAATTGAAGAGGAAGAATTTTGGTTTAAATGCAGAACATAAAGAATTAAAAGAAATACTTATTGAGACTGAGGATAAACTGAAGGAGGCTAATTTTCAGCGTCAGCAATTGCAAAAAAAAGTGGCCTACCTGGAAGAACTTAATAACGACATGCAAAGCATGGCAGAAACAAATAGAAATCTCGAAACCCAGTTAAAACGGATAGGAGAACTGGAAAGTCAGTTAAATCTGCTTTCCGAAGAAAGAAATTTACTGATACAGCAAAAAACAAAAGCCGGTTAGCTTACATAACCACAAACTGACAGACTGAAATGCAATCTGCCAGTTTGAAAGTATATATTCTTAGCTGCTCTTTTTAGCTGCTTTTTTTACGGCTGTTTTTTTAGCAGGACGGCTTTTGCCGAATGATCCTTTAAAGCGTTTTCCTTTTGCGGTTTTTTTATCACCTCTTCCCATGTTGTTTAGTTTAGTTTTTAATGAATAATTTATTTATGCGTTTTTCTTCTTTTTTGCAAGAAGCGGTTTAAGTTCCTTGAGCGAACCTTTCAGCACAGATGAAAGGTCTTTGCCGGTCTTAAACCGGGCTACAATCTTTTCCTTAATATTAATTGTTGTTTTTGTTTGCGGATTGTGTCCTTTTCTTCCTTCACGGTAAGAAAGCAGGAAAGTACCAAAGCCTACGAGTGTAACTTTACCGCCCGATTTCAGGGTTTTGGTAACGGCATCGGTAAAAGAATCTAGAGCAGCATTGGCCTGTGTTTTGGTAATACCGGCCTCTTCTGCAATTTTATCAATTAAATCTGCTTTGTTCATGTTGTTTGGTTTGGTGTTTTGTCAGAGGCGACAAATTTAGAGGCTTTTTCCTTTAGGAAAAATAATTTTCTTCCGGAAAACAGATAATATTAATCTTTTAAAATCTGCTGTGGATAAGCATTTCAGCGAAAAGAAGTCGCAGAATGGTTAGTCTGCCAACTGCATTACTGTACGGAAAGAAATTATCCTGTTTCCCCATTTTTCTAATGTCTTTTTTCGCAACTCGTCAGAAAATTTCTGAATATAACGGTTGTAAAGGGCCTTGCTTTTGGCTTCATACTGAACAGCATAGGTAAGGCCATCGGCTTCATCCACTTCTATAAGTTGTAAAATACGGGCATTGGCAAAACAGCCTGTCGCTTTTATCTCAGGAATGTGTTCTTCTTTCATCCATTGCAGCCAGATTGCAGCAATACTATGATCAACTTTGGTGGTAACGTTGTAGATAATCATTAATTGATTTTTATATCAAGATATACCGGGCAATGGTCGCTGTGTTTTACATCGGGATATATTTCAGCATCTTTCAGTTGCTTTTTCAACGGTTCTGTAACGGTGATGTAATCAATACGCCAGCCTTTATTGTTCAGCCTTACGCTGGGAAAACGCTGACTCCACCAGCTATAGCGGTGCGGCTCCGTATGAAATTCACGGAAAGTGTCAATCCAGCCGCTTCCTAAAAACTTCGTCATCCACACCCTTTCTTCGGGTAAAAAGCCGGACGAGTTTTTATTGCCTTTTGGGTCGTGAATGTCAATTTCTTTATGGGCAATATTATAGTCGCCACAAAGTATCAGTTTCGGGTGTTTCTTTTTCAGTTTGTTCAGATAAGTAAAAAAATCATCCAACCACACATATTTAAACTGCTGCCGTTCGTCGCCGCTGGTGCCACTGGGAAAGTAAGCATTAATCAGCCGCACATCACCAAAATCAACCTGTACCACACGGCCTTCATCATCGGTTCCCGGGAAACCACAACCATACTCAACATGATCTGCTTTTAACTTGCTGAAAATAGCCACACCGCTGTATCCCTTTTTTTGTGCACTGAACCAATAATGATGGTAACCCAGCGCTTCAAACTGTTTAATATCCACATCGCCCTGCACGGCTTTTGTTTCCTGTACGCATACAACATCTGCCGGATTTGTCTTTAGCCAGTCAATAAACCCTTTTTTAATAGCTGCTCTTATACCATTTACGTTATATGAAATAATTCGCATTACTTTTATGGTTGATTTAGCGGCAATTTATGTCAAATTGAAGAATATTTGTTTGTATGGCATCAGGAAAGCACAAAAGAAAACACCTCCGAAAGTCAGATATAAAAATTTCAAAACGAATTAAAGCTATAATTCCTCCAATGGAACATGTGTACCTGGAAGGGCCGAAAAGCCGGGGGTATGAGTTCCTGTTTGCCTGGAGGGTGTTGCGGCAGTTTATCAGGGGCTTTCGCAAACTGCATTTTATGCGGCCATGTATTACAGTTTTTGGCTCGGCCCGTTTTAAGGAAGATCATAAATACTATGCCGCAGCAAGGGAGTTTGGCAAAAGGATAGCACAACTGGGGTTAACAGCTATGACAGGCGGCGGCCCCGGAATAATGGAAGCGGCAAACCGGGGTGCTTTTGAAAATGGGGGACATTCGGTTGGACTTAACATCAGGCTTCCTTTTGAACAAAAAGCAAATCCTTATTTGCACACTTCAATCACATTTGAGCATTTTTTTGTTAGGAAAGTGCTGCTGGTAAAGTATTCTTATGCGTTCATTATCATGCCTGGTGGTTTTGGTACACTGGATGAGTTTTTTGAAACACTTACCTTAGTTCAAACAGATTCAATCACGGATTTTCCGATTGTGCTTTATGGAAAGGAGTTTCATCAGCCGCTGCTTGAGTATATCGACCATATGGCTGAACAAGGCACTATATCCAAAGAAGATTTAAAGCTGGTATTGGTAACGGATGATATTGATGAAGCTATGGAACATATCAGTAACTATATCAGCACCAATTATAAAGTAAAATATAAGAAGCGTTTCTGGTGGCTATTTGAAAAGAGTTAATGCAATGTGTACTTTTTACACAAAAGTTATAACTTCACACAAAATTATTGTGCCATGTTACCTAAAAGATTGCTCCTGTCAGTAGTTTCAATGTTTTTTGTTTTCTTAGCTAAAGCCGATATGACTTATACAACATTGTCTCCCAACGGAAATATTAAATTGGAAGTATTGCACCGCCAAAATGGCGATGTAACATACCGTGTGTTTTACAAAGAAAGAGCAGTGATAACCCCTTCCGGCCTTGGCATGAAATTTAAAGTACCGGAAGTAACGCTTACAAAATTCAAATTGCTTGCTGTCGATTCTTCGGCATTTGACGAAACATGGAACCCGGTTTGGGGCGAAACAAAAACTATTCGTAATAATTATAAACAACTGGTGCTGAAACTTGCCGATAAGGGAACTTCAGGAATTGAAATGGCGATAACATTTCGTGTGTTTGATGACGGAGTTGGTTTCCGGTATTCTTTTCCGCAGCAAGCAAAACTAAATCATTTTATTGTAGCTGATGAACTGACTCAATTTGGTATGAGCGGCGACCACAAGGCATTCTGGATTCCTGGTGATTATGATACAAACGAGTACGGATACTATACAAGCAACCTGAGTAAAGTGGATGCCTCCGGCGGTGGATTTGCCCAGGAGATACATGCTAAAACTTCGTTTGATAATAATGCAGTGCAAACCCCGCTGATGATGAAATCGGCTGATGGCCTTTATATCAATCTGCATGAAGCTGCATTGGTTAATTATCCAGCCATGAACCTGGTGCTGAATAAAGAAACCATGACTTTCAGTTCTCATCTTGTTCCTGATGCAGTTGGTAACAAGGCTTATTTGCAGGCGTCGGCACAAACACCCTGGAGAACCATTATCGTAAGTGATAAGGCTCCTGAAATCCTGATGTCGAAAACAATACTAAACCTTAATGAACCTTCAAAAATTGCTGACCCGTCATGGATTAAGCCTGTTAAATACGTAGGTGTATGGTGGGAAATGCATGTGGGCAAAAGCAGTTGGGATTACAGCGGTGGACAAGTGGGTAGTCAGCAGGCGAGTAAAGTGCCGCATGGAGCTAATACGGACAACGTAAAAAGGTACATTGATTTTGCCGCACAGCATGGATTTAATGGTGTATTGGTAGAAGGCTGGAATACCGGCTGGGAAGACTGGTTCGGTCAGTGGAAAGAAGATGTGTTTGATTTTGTAACTCCTTATCCTGATTTTGATGTGAAGGGCCTGCAAAAATATGCAGCACAAAAAGGAGTGAAGCTGATAATGCACCACGAAACATCAGCATCAGTTACCAACTATGAAAGGTGGATGGATACAGCTTATCGTTTTATGAAACAGTACGGTTATGATGCAGTGAAGACAGGTTATGTAGGAAGAATCATTCCCCGTGGCGAGCACCACGATGGCCAGTGGATGATTAAGCATTATGAAAGAGTAGCGGCAAAAACAGCCAGTTATAAAATTATGCTTAACGCACATGAGCCTGTTCGCCCAACAGGTCTGCATCGTACTTACCCCAACTGGCTGGCCTGCGAAGCAGCAAGAGGAAATGAATTTAATGCCTGGAGTCATGGTAACGAACCCGACCATGAAACCATACTTCCGTTTACACGGATTATGGGCGGGCCGATGGATTATACGCCAGGTATTTTCAAAATAAAAATGAGTTATTACAATCCCGAAAAGAAAGAGCAGGTGCATACAACACTTACCAAGCAAATGGCACTATATATTACTATGTACAGTCCATTGCAGATGGCGGCTGACCTGCCGGAGAATTATGAGGCAAAAATGGACGCCTTCCAGTTTATTAAAGATGTGGCAGTTGATTGGGATGACACCAAAGTACTGGATGCCGAGCCTGGCGATTATATTCTTACAGCAAGAAAAGGAAAAGGAACTGATAACTGGTTTATAGGTGCTATTACAGATGAAAATGCAAGGAGCCTTTCTGCTGACTTATCTTTCCTTGATGATGGTAAAGTGTACCAGGCGATTATTTACAGGGATGCTGATGATGCCGACTGGAAGAGCAATCCCGAAGGATATACGATAGAAAAGAAATTAGTCAATAGAAACTCTGTATTGGGTTTAAAACTGGCACCCGGCGGTGGTACGGCAATCAGTGTTATGCCGCTTACTGCCGAACAGCAATTGCAGATGAAGAAAGAAATAAAGGCACTTCCTAAAACTAAAAAGAAAAAATAATGACAGCAGCCGATATACTTGGTTACGCAGCCGGTGCCGTTACGGCATTCACCTTTTTGCCACAGGTTATTAAAACATGGCAGTCGAAGTCTGCAAAGGATATTTCTCTGAACATGTTCATTATTGCATTTGTCAATGAAATAATGTGGCTGTTATATGGCATCATGCTGAACAACTGGGTGATAATCTCAACAAATGCTGTAATGCTGATAATGTCGGGGGTAATGATAATGCTTAAATTGAAATATAACCACCGCTGATGAAGATTGATACTATTGTCTGGGATTTGGGAGGTGTGCTTATTGACTGGAACCCTGGTTATGTTTTTACCGACAGTTATTTTGGTTCGGCAGAGAAAAAGAAATTCTTCTTTGAGCATGTTTGCACTCACGAATGGAACGAAAACCAGGATGCCGGTTATCCATTAGCAAAAGCAACTGATGAACTTGTGGCTGAATTTCCTGATTGGGAAAAAGCTATCCGTGATTTTTATGGCCGGTGGGAAGAAATGCTCGGCGGGCCGATAGAAGGTAATGTGGAAATTTTCAGACAGCTAAAACAAAATGCCAGCCTGAAGTTTTATGCACTTACCAACTGGAGTGCAGAACTGTTTCCCATTGCCATGCAGCGTTATGATTTTCTGCAGTGGTTTGATGGCATATTGGTAAGCGGAGCTGAAAAGACAAGAAAACCCTTTCCAGAGATCTATGAGCTGTTGATTAACCGTTTTTCCATCGAACCGGCTCAGGCTTTGTTTATTGATGACAATAGCAGAAACATTGATGCAGCGCAAGAATTTGGGTTTGCAACTGCCCACTTTAAAAATTCATACCAGTTAAAGGTGGAATTGGAAATGAATCAATTATTTTAGCCAAAACAAATAGTATGAATGACAATAACCTTATTCAGGCAGAAGAACAATCAGGACTTTTTGATGACCAGATTACATATGAACAGGCTACAACCGGGCAACGGTTCGTAAACTGGTTGATCGACAATATTCTTATACGGTTGGTAATAACTTATCTGACAGGTGAAATGCTTGGAAGATTTTTGTTAAGTATAGCACCTGAATTTACCTATAAGGCTTTTGGCGATGGTATTTCTTTTGAAGGCTATCTGATATCATATATATTTTCCGTTTTTCACTATTTGTTCTATTATACTATTTGTGAAAAGGCTTTTAAAGGTCACACACTGGGCAAACTGATTTCCGGCACCAGGGCTATACGTATGGATGGACAGGAGTTAACTTTTCAGGATGCAATTTTAAGAAGTCTTAGCAGGATGGTACCTTTTGAAGTGTTTAGTGGTTTTAGTGATGCTCCCTGGCATGACACCTGGACAAAAACAACAGTAGTTAAAGCCAGATAGAAAAGCGGATAACGAAATATTACTCCAAAACCGGTCGCAGCCATTTCTCTGCTTCTTCCAAACTCATTTGTTTTCGTCTTGCATAGTCTTGTAACTGTTCGTTACTTATTTTACCAAGCCCAAAGTAATGACTTTCGGGGTGGGCAATATACCAACCGCATACAGAAGCCGGAGGATTCATGGCAAGACTTTCCGTTAACTCAATACCTATATTTTCTGTAACGTTCAGTAATGAAAACAGTTTCAGCTTTTCGGTATGATCAGGGCAGGCAGGATAACCCGGCGCAGGACGGATGCCTTTATATTCTTCTTTAATTAGCTGGTGGTTTGAGAGGTTCTCTTCTTTAGCATAGCCCCAGAATTCTTTTCTTGTTTTTTCATGCAAGCATTCGGCAAATGCCTCCACAAAGCGGTCGGCCAATACCTGTACCAATATTTTGTTGTACTCGTCATGGTCGGCAGCAAACCTGTCAATATGCTTTTTTGCCCCTTTTATAGTCACAGCAAAGGCTCCCATGTAATCAGCCCCTTGTTCTTTGGGGCGAATAAAGTCACTAAGTGAAAAGCTTGGTTGCCCGATTGCTTTTTTCAATTGCTGGCGCAGCATTTCTAACTTCACTTCACCCTGTGAAGCATGAAGGGTGATGGTATCTGCATTATTGCTGTTTGCCGGCCAGAAACCAATAACACCATCTGCCGTAAACCAATTTTCTGTAACAATTTTCTCCACCAGTTTCTGTGCGTCGGCATAAATGCGTTTTGCTTCTTCTCCAAAGATTTTATCTGACAGCACTTCCGGAAAATGTCCGGGCATTTCCCAGGCAATAAAAAACGGGCCCCAGTCTATGTACTTTGCGATAGTGGCAAGATCAAAGTTTTTAAGCACTTTCGCTCCGTCAACGACGGGTTTTACAGGCTGATATTTTTTCCAGTCGAAGTATTGTTTTGTAACTACAGCTTCGCTGTATTGAATAAGATCCTTTTTGTTCTTATTTAAAAACTGGTTGCGCAATGTTTCGTATTCCTCTTTTGTTTTTGACAGCAAGCTGTCTTTTTCTTTGCTCAGTAGAGTGCTTACCGCTGTAACACTTCTTGAAGCATCCAGAATATGCAGTACGCCGCCATCGTATTGCGGGGCTATTTTTACCGCTGTGTGCATTCTTGAAGTAGTGGCGCCGCCAATCAGCAGGGGTTGCTTCATATTTCTGCGCTGCATTTCATGTGCCACATGCACCATTTCGTCAAGCGAAGGGGTAATAAGGCCACTGAGGCCAATAATATCAGCTTTTTCCTTTTCGGCAACATCCAGGATTTTATCTGCAGGAACCATCACTCCTAAATCTATAATATCATATCCGTTGCAGCCAAGCACAACGCCTACAATGTTTTTTCCTATGTCATGCACATCACCTTTAACGGTTGCCAATAACACTTTAGGAACAGTTCCGGCAGAAGCGTTAGGATTGTTTCTTTTTTCTTCTTCAATAAAAGGGGTGAGCCATGCCACACTCTTTTTCATTACCCGTGCACTTTTTACCACCTGTGGTAAAAACATTTTTCCGGAGCCGAACAAGTCGCCAACCACATTCATGCCATCCATCAGCGGACCTTCTATTACATCTAATGGTCTTGGATATTTGAGTCTTGCTTCTTCAGTGTCGGCATCAATATACTCGGTGATACCATTCACCAGGGCATGTTTAAGTCGTTCTTCCACTGCAGCATTTCTCCAGGCTTCATCTTTAACTTCAACTTTGCCTTTTGCTTTCACCGTTTCGGCAAAAGCAATCAATTTTTCAGTTGCTTCGTTGTGCTCATTATTCCTGTTAAGAATTACATCTTCGCACAACTCTCTTAGTTGAGGCTCTATTTCATCATACACCACCAGCTGTCCGGCATTTACAATTCCCATATCCATGCCGGCACGAATGGCATGATAAAGAAATACCGAGTGCATTGCCTCTCTTACATGGTCGTTGCCACGAAAAGAGAAAGAGAGATTACTTACGCCTCCGCTTATTTTCGTAAGCGGCATCAGTTCTTTTATTTCTCTTGTTGCTTCAATAAAGTCAACTCCGTAATTATTATGTTCTTCGAGGCCTGTTGCAACTGCAAAAATGTTGGGGTCGAAAATAATATCCTGCGGGTCGTAGCCAACCTGTTCTGTTAGTATTTTGTATGCTCTTTTGCAGATTTCAACTTTTCTTTCTTTAGTGTCAGCCTGACCTTTTTCATCAAAGGCCATTACAATAATGGCTGCGCCAAATGACTGGCAGATAATTGCCTGTTCAATAAACTTTTCCTCGCCTTCCTTCATCGAAATCGAATTCACAATACATTTTCCCTGCACACATTTCAACCCGGCTTGGATTATTTCAAACTTCGAAGAATCTAGCATGATGGGAATGCGGGCAATATCCGGCTCACTTTGCAGCAGGTTCAGGAAAGTTGTCATCGCCTGCACGCCGTCAAGCAGGGCGTCGTCCATATTTACGTCAAGAATTTGTGCGCCGTTCTCTACCTGCTGACGGGCAACACTTAAAGCTTCTTCGTATTTGTTTTCCTTGATCAGGCGGGCAAACTTTTTTGAGCCGGTTACGTTTGTCCTTTCTCCAACGTTTACAAAGTTGGTTTCGGGACGAATGACTAAAGGCTCGAGGCCGGCCAACCGCATGTATGGCCTTATGGTAACTGTATCCTGCATTTAAACGGTCTTCTTTTTTACAAATAGGTTCTTTAGCCATGAGTAGTTGTTAACTACCAGGATAAAAAGAGAGATTAATATCAGCAGTTTGGGTGTGGTCATGCTAATGTAGTTTCGGTTAAGGGTACTATTCTCGGATTAATATTTTTTACTTCCTGCGCTATGTGGCGTATGTGGTCCGGTGTGGTGCCGCAGCAGCCACCAACAATGTTTACAAAGCCTTCTTTTGCCCACTCTTCAAGGTAATGGGCAGTGTCTTCGGGATGTTCATCATATTCACCCATAGCATTAGGCAGGCCGGCGTTAGGATAGGCTGATACAAAGCAGGAAGCTAGTTGCGATAACTCCTCAATGTGCGGACGCATTTCTTTTGCTCCCAATGCACAGTTTAAACCAATGCTTAGTGGTTTTGCATGCATTACCGAAGTGTAAAAGGCCTCAAGTGTTTGTCCGCTTAATGTACGGCCTGAAGCGTCAGTGATGGTCCCGGAAATTGAAACAGGCAGTTCCGGTTTGTTTGTATCCCTGAAATATTTTTTTATAGCGAAAATGGCAGCTTTTGCATTGAGCGTATCAAAAATGGTTTCGACAAGCAGGATGTCAACTCCTCCGTCAACCAAACCTTTTACCTGGTCGTAATAGGCATTTACTACTTCATCGAATGTAACGGCCCTGTAACCAGGGTTGTTTACATCTGGTGAAAGGGAGAGGGTTTTGTTGAGGGGACCAATTGCTCCGGCAACGAAACGGTTAACGGTCAATAGTCCGTGCTCAGCAGAAAAATCGGCAATAGCCTTTCTTGCACATTGTGCGGCTGCAACATTCAGTTCATAAGCCAGCGATTCCATTCCATAATCGGCCATAGCAATAGCCGTGCTGCTGAAGGTATTGGTTTCAATAATATCGGCACCGGCCTCAAGATATTCTTTGTGGATGCCGATGATAACTTCAGGCTTTGTAATGTTAAGCAGGTCGTTATTCCCTTTTACATCGCAATGCCAGTCTTTAAAGCGTTCGCCCCGGTAATCTGCTTCAGCAAGCTTATGCCGCTGAATCATGGTGCCCATGGCGCCGTCGATGACTAATATTCTTTTTTTAAGTTCTTCTCTGATGTCCATAATAATAGCTTTAAGCGGATAGCTGTGAGCTTTGAGCACAGCTGAACAGCGAACCGAACAAAGAAGGATGCCCTTCGTTACCTCAGGGTAAACTGCAACCAAAGCTGACAGTAGTAATACAGCCCGGTACATAATTAAAACAACCTTCTTTTAATAAACGTATGGAAAACTTAGTGAGAGTTTTTTGACGTTTATTAGTTCTGTTGGCCGAACAATAAACAAATCCGCCTGAGAATTGGTTGCGAAGGTAAGTCTTATTGGCCTTATTTGCAAGTGTAGGGGGGCACTAATGGCTCACATACTTTTCGACCGGAAGCCGGTTCTGGAGACTGCGGGCCAATGTCATTTCATCGGCATATTCCAACTCGCCGCCAAAGGCAATACCCCGGGCAATGGTGGTTATGCGGACAGGGAATGGCTGTAGCTTTTTCTGTATATAGTAGATGGTGGTGTCGCCCTGTATGTTGGGATTGAGTGCAAAAATTAGTTCCCCGGTTTTTTCCTTTTGCACCCGTTGGATAAGAGATTCGATATTTAGCTGGTCGGGACCAATACCATCAAGCGGGGAAATAATGCCATTGAGTATATGGTAAGTGCCGTTGAACTGCTGGGTGCTTTCGATAGCAATCACATCACGGATGCTCTCAACTACACAGATAATATCCTGCTTGCGCATTGAATTGGAACAAATGGAACAGATGTCGCCATCGGCCACATTAAAACAACGCTGGCAGAATTTTATCTCACTCCTCATTTTTGCAATTACTTCGCTGAAATGGCTAACCTCTTTTGTATCCTGTTTCAAAAGATGCAAAACCAGGCGCAGGGCTGTTTTTTTACCAATGCCGGGCAGTTTGGAAAATTCATTTACCGCATTTTCGAGGAGTGTGGAAGAGAATTGCATGTGTGACAAAGTTAAGCTAAGAGGATAAATGAGAAAAGGAGGAAATGAGAAAGACGGGTAAGAAATATTAATTTCAGGACGAAGAAAGGGAAAAAACCTCCTTGCTTCTTTTTTCCCTTTGAACTCTTAGCTTATAGAGCTATCTCCACTTCATTCTGCCAGTTGGCTTTTACTGTTATCTTTCGTTCGATGGGCAATACAAGTTCGGGTTGAATATGCTTGCCAAAAAAGTCACCGGGATCCCAGTTGCCATTTTTGTTATTGTCGAATAAAATGCGCAGCTCGTATTCGCCGGGTAAAAACATTGGGGAGTTAAACTCGGCACTTGTCATGGTGATGGATTTGAAAATATTCTCTCCATTCATTATTTGTAAAACCGGATTCTTTGCCAGGTCGAGATTCCGGAGTTTTAACTTAACTGAGCCGTAATCTGATTTCTTTTTGGTTGTAAAACTAAGAGTGTCGGTCCGGAACAGTTTTTTTCCTGTTGAATCTTCAGCAAAGTCCTTGTCCATTACAACATGATATTGAGTGCCTTCCTGCCAGGTTATATTGAGCAGAATTTTTTTACCAGTGCTGTCCTTAGCGAATGAGTAACCTGCTGCCGGATTAAAAGCAGAGTCTGTAAACAGTCTGATTTTGCTCGTATCAAAAACTTTTAATGGCTTATCGCTAACCATTTCAAAAGAGCCGAGCAAATCCTGCTGGCCATTTGCAAGGTTATTAGAAAACTTCAGCCTGTTGTCGGCAGCTGCACCGGCCCTTGGTTTTTGGGCTGTAGCTGAAGGCTGGCTGGAAACTGCCTGCTTATCCCTTTTTGCTATATAAGCATAGAGTGTGAGTGAATCTTTTTTTGCCTGCATATCAACCGGCTTGTCGGTAAAGCCAAATAACTGCTTGCCGGATAAATATCTGCGGGTGTTTCCTTCATCTTTCAGGGCATAGATATAGAATGTTTGCGGCGGAAGATTTTTAAAATGGAACCTTCCTTTACCATCAAGTTTGGTAATGTAACGGGGTTTTTCTTTAACTACTATAGAATCGTCAGCACTGGTATGCAGCATCACTATAAGTGTGGTGTCGGTTCTGCCATTTTCTGCCAAAAGGACTTTTCCTGAAAGTTCAAGTGAGTCGAGATAACTGCCTGTAGAAAAAGTGTAAGTGAAATTTTTATAAATATTGCCTTCATTTACATCTCTTAATGCATCGCCGAAGTTGAGGGTGTATGTTGTATTCTTTTCAAGGGTGTCCTTCAGTTTTACTGTTACTGTACGCAACTTGTAATCAACCGTTGGCAGGTTTTTGGGAAGGGGAGACACCAGCAGGTTATTATAAACATCCTGAATGTCCACATACTCATCAAAAGAAAAAGTTATCCTGGTATCAGAAAAGTTGCGGGAAGAATCCACCGGGTCGGCCTTCAGTAAAAGCGGAGGCAATGAATCTCTTGGACCACCCTGCGGGGGAATGATGTTGGCACAGCCGGACAGAACCACGATTTTCTGGATTGCTAGAAAGATTAAAACGAAAAAAAAGAAGTAACGCTTCATGGCTGGCAGTTTCACTTCATGCAAACATAAACTGTTTGTGCATTATAACTCTTTATGAATTTCCAAATAATCAATAAAATCCTGTTAATCATGGTTCTTCCTCTTCAATATCATGTAATTCTACAGCGAGGTTATTGGTTTTTACAAAACTGCACCAGTGGCAATTGTCTTTACCACAGCCGGTATAAAATTCCCTATTTTGAATTTTTTCCCAGGTGCTTTTTATCTGCTGTGTTACGGTGGTTATATCGGCGGGAGTTATTATCACTTTTTCTTTCCGGTAGTTTTTCTTCTTATCCGGTTCAATAAAGTCAAATTCGGTACTGATAACTTTCCAATCTTTCTGTTCGTAGTTATCAATGAGTATTTTGTAAAAGACTGCCTGCCGCCAGTAATCGCCGCCATTGGGCTCCTTATCTGATGGTCCTTTGGTTTTAGGAATTGCCTTTTCCGGGTCGCCGGTTTTGTAATCAACTACGTTAACCGATTTGCCATCAAACTCCAGTTTGTCAATCTTTCCTTTTATGGGCACATCCTTCACCAGCACATTGCGGATATTTCTTTCAATAGCCACAATTTTATTGAAACTGCCGATGTACTTTTCGTAGTAGTTCTTTAAAACTTCCTGGCCATATTCCAGGCGGCGGGCAAACTGTTCTTTGGTAAAACTTTCTCTGTGCCGGTGCATGTACCATTCAAAGGCGGTAATAAATTCTTCTTGGGACGAAAATCTGTCTTTGCCGCTGTCCTGCATTTTTCGAAACAATTTTTCCAAGGCATAGTGAACCGCAGAGCCAAATTCCGTGGCTTCGTTTTTCTGAGATGGAATCTTTACAATGTTCTTAAAATAAAACTCCAGCGGACATTTTAAGAAATGGTTCAGGGCTGTTACGTTCATGACAAATTTGTCAAGAATCCTGCTGATGTATTCTTCCTCCAGCTTTTCAATTTCGGGTGCCTGCGGCTCATCAAAATGAAGGGCTGAGAATTCGCTCAGTACATTTGTGTCAATGATGATTTGTTCAACGGCGAGGTTTTGCTCATCTTGAATTTCTGCAATGAACATAGAAGGCTCCAGTTCTTTGCCATCGTTTTTATATTTGCTGTAAGAAATGTACAGATGCTGTTCGGCCCTTGTTAAGGCAACGTAGAATAAACGGCGTAGTTCTTCCTCATCACTTCCTGCTTGCTGGGAAGTGAACATTGTATCAGGTAGCTTATATCCGCCGCCGGGCTTCCTTTTCTTTTCCCAGAAAGAGGCATTGCACCCGGCAAAAAATACATGTTCAAACTCAAGGCCCTTTGAGCCATGTGCTGTCATAAGGTTTACGCCTTTATCGCTGCCGCTAACCTGTACTAATGGTAAAGTGATTTCTTCTTTTTCCATCAGGTCAATCAGGTTGACTAATTGCTGCAGGTTAAGCAGCGGTGTACGGTGAGCTTCGTCTTTTACAAAGTCAAAAAAGCCGGACAGTACCTGTAGTTGCCAGTGTTTGTCGGTGCTGTTCATAATGTGTTTAAGCACACCTGCCTTGCGGATGATATTTTCAAAAAGGTTCCTGAGTGTGATATTGGGTACATCTGCAATCAGTTCCTCAATAGCGGTGGAAGCTGCTTTCAATCCCGGATGAATGCCAGTACTAAAAAGGTCTTTGGCCGGAGTGTTGGATTTCTCAACCAATAACTGCCGCATAGATATTTTTCCATCGCTGTATTTTTTTTCTGCAACCTCCATCGAGAGTTTGGCAACCTCAACCGGCGGAATGCCGAACCAGTTGAAATGCAGTATTTCAAAAAGCATTTCATCGCCACTGTAAGCCACATCATGTTCTGACGCAAGATACCTGAGCAGTAGTGTAATTTTCTGAACTAGTGGCAACTCCAGCAGGTTCAGGCTGCGTTTGCTGTAAACGGGTATGTTCAGCAGTTTGAAATAGTCGGCCAGTTCAAGACCATATTTATTCTCTTTGTAAATAATACCTATGTCGCCGGGAAGTGTTCCCTGTGCCAGCAGTTGCTGCACCTTTTTAGTTATGCCTATCATTTCCTGCCGCATAGTTTCATATTCATGAATATGCGGCTGGTGCAACAGCTGTTTTATTTTTTCGTTGGAAGAAAGCAATTCTTTGCTTAATCCTTCAATTTGCTTTACCAGCCTTTCTTCATTCCGGTTTATAAGTGTCTTTGAAACATCGAGTATAGGCTGGGTGGAACGGTAGTTGTTGGTTAATACTACCGTCAGCAAATCATTTTTGTATGCATCAGCAAACTGCAGCATGTTCTCCACGTTTGCACCCTGAAAACGATAAATGCTCTGGTCATCATCACCCACAACAAATACATTTGGCTTTTCCCAATAACTGATGAGCAGTTCCACAATGCGGTTTTGTGTGCCACTTGTATCCTGGTATTCATCTACCAGTATGTATTGGAATTTTTCCTGGTAGTTAGCCAGCAGATTCTTGTTTTCTTCAAAAGCCTTTATCACCCAGTTAATCATATCGTCGAAGTCGTACCTGTTTTTCTTGCGCATCATTTGCTGAAAACGGTCAAACTCACTTACTGCCGCCCTGAGTTTTTCCATTTTTTCCTTTTCCTCTTCTATCTTATCCCGTTTCAGGTCACCTGCGTTAAACTCTTTGTATTTTCTTTTGTAAATAAATTCATCACGGGTTGGCAGACTGGTGATGTATTCATCAATTCTCTGGCTGATGAATTCAGGAGTCCAGCCCTCCCGTTTCATGGCACTGAATAAGGATTGAAGGTTGTTTACTTCGAAATATACATCGCCACGGTATCTTTTAAGCGGATGATTTTTGGGAAAGCCATCAATCAGTTCTTTGTACAGTTCAATTTTCTCCAGGTCGGAAATAGGGTCGAGAGCTGTTTTTTCAAAGAGGGAAAGGTTTTCCTGAATTACATCGTTGCAAAAGGCATGGAAGGTATAGATATTGACTTTATACGCATCGGGGCCAATAAACTGAAGCAATCTTTTTCGCATGGCCACCACTCCTGCATCGGTATAAGTGAGGCATAGAATATTTTCAGGGTAAGCATCTGTTTCTAACAATATTTTGCCGATACGGCTGGCAAGAATCTGGGTTTTGCCGGTACCCGGCCCGGCAATAACCATCACCGGACCTTCAATAGTATTAACAGCAAGCTGCTGCTTTTCATTCAGCTTTTCAAATTCCTCTGTGAATTTTCTTTCTAATTTTTCTTTGTTAATTGACATTTGTATTGCGAACTTTTTCGGTTGTTGGTGGTTATTCAAACGAATTTAAATCAATAATCTGCATGGCAGCACATTCTATAAAAACAGTACAGAAAATACCTGTTTCAATTGATAAGGCATGGGAGTTTTTCTCTGATCCGGCCAACTTACAGGCCATTACGCCGGAAGACATGGGTTTTCAGGTTATTTCAAAGCATCACGGTGAAAAAATGTATGCCGGTCAGGTGATTGAGTACAAAGTGAGGCCTGTTTTGGGAATTCCTCTTTACTGGATGACGGAAATTACACATGTGGAAGAAGGCCGGTATTTTATAGATGAGCAACGCTTTGGCCCTTACAGGCTGTGGCATCATCAGCACCATTTCAGGGAAGTACCCGGTGGTGTGAAGATGACAGATATTGTGCATTACAAAAATCCGCTTAGTTTGCTGGGCAAACTGGCGAATAGCCTCTTTGTAAGAAGAAAACTGAAAAATATATTCAGCTACCGCTTTAAAAAGACAGAGGAGTTGTTTGGCCAATGGCCCGGAGGCCAGCAACCTGATATTGAAATCAACTGATTCTGGTTTCCACCTTCTTTGCTCCTCCTACTTTATTCCTGCCCTTTTTCTCAGATCACTTACCGGAATCACCATTAGCCGTCCAATGGGTTTGCCGTTGCGATAAGTTATTAGCTTCAGGTTCGAAGCCTCGTTTGGAACTACAAGAGGCTCTTTGTAAACCGGATAGAAATTATCCGGGAAAGAATTATCGAAACTATAGTGAATGGACAATCCTTCAATTTCTGTTTCCAGTTTCACTAATACCGAAGCTGTATCTTTTTTAGTTGCAGTGATAATGGGGTCGTAAATACTCGGCGCATATTTTACTCCGGCCATATCAAGCCTTGTAAAATGATGTTCTGTCCGCTTGGAGAAATCGTTCCAGTCTTTTTTTTCTTTAGGTGTCCACAGGCATTCGGCTATGGCAAACGCACGGGGCCATGTCATGTATTGGGCATGGCGCATATTGTATATCTGTTCTGCCCAAAGGTTTGCCTGTCCGCCTTTTATTAATGAAGGATTTACACCTTCGGGCAGCGGGTCAAACTGGTAAGCTTTTTTCAGACGTAAAGAGGAATAAACCGGAGGTTCAATACTGGCATCGCCCTGCATATAATCAATGTAGGCAAAATCTGTCGGGCTCATCACCACTTCGTGGCCTTGTTTTGCAGCTTCCACACCACCTTTCATGCCACGCCAGCTCATAACTGCGGCATTGGGTGCCAGGCCACCATCAAGAATTTCATCCCAACCAATCAGTTTTTTTCCTTTGCTGTTGATGATTTTCTCTACCCGTTTTACAAAATAGCTTTGCACTTCGTCAAGATTTTTCAATCCTTTTTCCTGCATCAGGGTTTTAATCTGTTCGCTTTTTTCCCAGAAGTTGCGGGCCGTTTCATCGCCGCCCATGTGTATGTAAGCAAATGGGAAAAGTTCGGCCACTTCGGTAAATACTTTATCAAGAAATACGAATGAACTTTCCAGTGCCGGACAAATGGTATTATCCAATGTTCCGTAAAAATGTTGCCCGCCACCGGGCCATATCATAAAACGGTCGCCGGGACTTACGTAATATTCGCCAGGAGTGCATGATAATTCAGGATATGAAGCTATTGCAGCAAGGCTATGGCCGGGCACATCAATTTCGGGCAGGATGTTTACGTAGCGGTCTGCGGCATATTTCACCAGTTCTTTTATGTCTTCATGTGTATAGAAACCGCCGTAAGTGGCTTTTTCGCCGGGCTGTGGTTTGGGAAGGGTACCGAAGGTTCCGGTCCTTTCTACCCGCCATGCACCCACTTCGGTAAGTTTAGGCAGACTTTTTATTTGTAATCTCCAGCCCTGGTCATCAGAAAGGTGCATGTGCAGCAGGTTGAATTTATATTTCACCATCTGGTCGATATAGTCTTTCACCTGTGCAGTTGTAAAAAAGTGACGGCTGACATCAAGCATCAGCCCCCTCCAGCCAAAACGGGGATAGTCTTCAATGCTAACGGCAGGGATTTTCCATTTGTCATCCTTTGATTCTGATTTGCCAGTAGGCCATAGTTGCAGCAGTGTTTGCACACCATAGAAAATACCGGCTGGCTTTTTTGCCTGAAGCACAATTCCTGTACTGGTAACTTGTAATTTATATCCTTCTTCTGCGATTGTGCCATCATTTGAAAGGGTTAATTGTACAGACTTTGGCAAAGCAGGTCCACCTTCTTTGATTGCCACTTTATAGCTGGTTGGCAGTATTATCTGTTTAGCAAGTTGTGCAGCAATTTTCTTTACTTCTTCATTTTTGGGTATGATGATGTTGATAGTATTGGGTAAAATATACCCGGCATTATTTGTTTGAACAATTGAAACTGGCTGGGGAATAATATTGAGCTGTTCTTTTTTAGGCTGGCTGTCTGCAATATGTGTGAATGTAAATGCAAGGGCCATCAGCATTGTCTTTTTCATATAGTGATGTGTTAGAGCCATCAAAGGTAAAGAAGAACAGGTGGCAGAATAAGGGTATTTCAATAGTAATATTTTCGATATTTTGCGCTGTCTTATTTCGTACGCAGCTTTCATTTCTCTATTTTTACGCAACATTATTATATGCGGTTAAGGATTCAGGCTTTTTACCTTATTCTGTGTGCTGTTGCCATAGGCACAGTCAGGGCTCAGTTGCAGCCGGTTTTTGCTTTTCAAAAAGACGATACCTCCATAAAGAGAAAGTACTTTAATGAGGCGTTACAGAAAAAAAGCACTCTTGTAAATTCTCTCGCTGATAAAAACAAAAAAGATTACAAGCAGGCCTATGAAGATATGTTTGAGATGGTGGAGGAATTGCTCATCAGCAGCCGTTCGGTTACAGAACAGGCAGCGGATACGTATATCAAGACTGTTGCCGGAAAAATCATTTCTTCAAACCCGGAACTGAAAGGGCTTAATGTCAGGGTGGTTTTTTCCCGTGATTATTTTCCTAATGCCTACAGTATTGGCGATGGCACTATTGCTTTTAACGCCGGACTGTTTGTTTACCTGGAAAGTGAAGCCCAGATGGCTTTTGTCATCAGTCATGAACTGGCACATTATTATTTAAACCACAGCGGCCAGAAACTTGCGAAATATGTAGCTCTCAAAAACAGCGACAGTCTTAAAAAAGAAATTAAGAAACTGGTAAAGCAGGAGTATGGTGTAATGGCCCAGTTAGAGAAAATGGTTAAAAGTTTAACTTTTGATATTCACCGGCATAGCCGTGACAGGGAGGAAGAAGCAGATAAGGTGGGACTACAGTTTCTGAAAAATTCCGGGTATGACGGGCAGGCTTTTATCTCTACTATGGAGTTGCTGGATAAGGTTGATGATACATCTTTTTTTAGCCCGCTGCATCTGCAAAAGGTGTTGTCTTTACCCGGCTACCCCTTTAAAGAAAGATGGATAAAGAAGGAATCCTCCATTTTCGGCGCCATGAATTCGGAAGAAGCTTCGGGACTTACCAAAAAGGAAAGAGATTCGTTGAAAACCCATCCTGACTGCTCTAAGCGAATAGCTTTACTTTCAGAGCAGGCATTGAAGATAGCAGGGCAACAATTTTTAGTCGATGAAAACCTTTTTAAGAAACTGAAGGATGGGTTTGTGCCTGAAATTATGGAAGAAATTTACCGGCAGGGCAACATCGGTTATCACTTATATCAGAGCCTGCGAATGCTGCAGGATAACAGGTATATCCCGCTTGCAGTGTATTCGGTAGCAAGAGACCTGAACCGGGTGTATGAACATCAGCAGAAGCATGAGCTGGGGTTGATAACAGATACAGAGAGCCGTTTTTTTACAGAGAACTATAATGAGTTTTTGAGAATGTTATACAGGCTGCGGCTTAACGAAATTGCGGAACTGAATGCGGCCTTCTGTTCTGCCTACAAAAACCAGATGACAGGTTATGAGGGATTTTCTGCGGAAATGATTAAAGCTGTCAGGTACAAATCGTCACATGATAACTAATACATAAAACAAACAAAATGAAACAACTTTTTATTGCATTGGTATTTGTGTTTGGGTGCAGTTTATCTGCCCTGGCACAAAAATGACTGTGGAGAATGTACACAAAGCTTCTCCACGAAATGCTGCCGCCATAAAGGAAGGCTCTGAAGTAAAAGGCTACTATTTCTTTTTTATCAGCGATAAAATCGATAAGAAAACCAATGAGTACACTCTTCGTATTACAGATGACAACCTGAAGATGCTGAAAGACGTGAAGTTCCAGGATTCAAAGCATGTCTATATCCTGGAATCATCTTTTAACGGCACCGATCTTGTCTTCCTGCTATATAACGATGATGAAAACACCTTTGAATACCAGGTGTACGGTGCTGACGGAAAGAAGAAGCACAATTACCTGCGGCAAATAACCAAGAAGGAAGAAAGATACCTGAAGCTCACCTATCTCGCAATGAATGACGATGACGAGCAATACAAGGGATTATACCCTATTGAAAACACAGGGTTTATTTCTGTTATGCCCAGCCGTGAAGACAAAGACTATACTTTTCAGGTTGACTATTTCTCATCCCAAAAGAAAAAGCAGTGGACTTATACCCCAACGGAAGGCGGTAAAAAATTTGTAGGCGATTACCTGGGAAATTACAATGGCGTGGTGTACCTGGAAGTACTTCGGTATGGTGGTGCATTTGATCAAAAACCGGACTCTTACATTCTTGGGCTTAATCTTGAAACAGGAAAAAAACTTTTTGAAAAGCCTACAGACAGCAAATTCCGGTTTTACCCGGCCAGCATGTCGCTTGTAAACGGGGGCAAGCCTTATTTATACGGCGAATATTTTGATGTGGATGCCAATATTATGAAAGACAAGTCAAGTGGATTTGCGTTTTGGGGTATTGATGAGGCCGGAAAGATTACCAGTGAAAAATATGTTTCATGGAGTGTGGATATGTCAAAATACCTCGATGTCAGTTCAAAAGGCAAGATTGAAGATTTTGGTTTTATGTACCTGCATCAGATTGTGCAAACAGCAGATGGGAAAATATATGCAGTTGGGGAAGGCTTTAAAAAAGTTGCCAGTGCTTTGGGTATTGCCTCTACAATTTTAGGTGCCGCAAGCGGAAGCAGGGGAGGAGCCAGTATGGCTAAGATTAAAGTTACAGATATGATGCTGCTCACATTTGACCAGGATTTCAATATTAAAGGAGCAAAAGTGTATGATAAAAACTCCAATAGTGTGGAGTTTCCGAGCGGATCGGAATTTGTCAGTACCCCGTTGATGGGAAAAATGCTGAAGTACTACTATGGAGGATTTGATTATGCCTATACGCAGGTTAACAAAGATCTTACCTCCTTTTCGGTTTGCTACAGTGATTTTGTAAGAGAAAAAGGTGGTTATAAAGGAGGTACTTTTAATTCAATTACCTGCACCGACGGTAAGATTACTACCGATAAAATCAACACAAAATCTGATGCGAAGTTCTCTGCTGTTTATCCCAGCAAGCAAGGACAGGTACTGATTATGGATTACTACAAAAAAGACAAACGGCTTGAAATGCATATTGAGAAGCTTAACTAACAGGAGTCTTAATAAAGAAAGGGTGACCATTTACTTGTCACCCTTTCTTTATTTACCTGGTCACATATTAACCTGGTATTCTCGAAATATACTTTTCAATCTCTTTTATCTGGCTTACGATCTGGGTTGTAGTAGGTTTCAGGGCTTTTGCTTTTCTAAAGAAGTCTTTTGCAGCCCGGAATTCCCGTTTGTTCATCATAATGCTGCACATCTGCAGGTAGGCTGCTGCTTCACTTTCCTTATCGGGCAGCCCGGAGCGGATGGCAGCCCGGATGTAGCCTTCAGCACCTTTCAGGTCATTTTTCTGCATGGCCAGCATGCCCAGTTGAAGTTTGTTGGCTCCTTCGGCAGATTTCATTTGCCCCTGCATCAGGCTGCTTTTACCCATCAGGTCGGTGCCTTTTTTGATGTCCTTCTCTGCTGACTCGAAGTCCTGGTTCATCATAGCAATGTTACCCTTCAGTGTATAGTAAACCGAACGGATCGGGCGGTATAAAAGGTTAGGGAACTGGATGGAATTCAATACTTTTTGGGCTCCTTCCATATCGCCTTCTTCCATATATTCCTGTATCAGGCGCAGCGGCCCAAAGAAAAAATGCCCGGCAATAAGAATTACGCCGACCAGGTACAATGGAAAAGCAGGCCAGAAACTGGCGGCATAGTTTACATAAGCACCCAATGCAATAAGCACCAGGCCAATCCAGAGACGGTATTTAATAAGCAGGTTGTATGCTTTCATGTGTATTTTTTAAGGGATGCAAAGATAAGGTTTGCAAAGATTGCGATTTAAAAGGCCGGAATGACTATTTTTGCACCCCTCCGGCTTTAACCGGAAATGGTCCCGTAGTTCAATGGATAGAATAGAAGTTTCCTAAACTTTAGATACAGGTTCGATTCCTGTCGGGACTACCCAGAATGGACAAATGCTTAACCGGCTGTTTGTCCTTTTTTATTTCTTTATCTTCCTGCTGATACTAAGTGCAAGCACATAACTACTTTGATTACCTGTCTTTAGCTTGGATATTCTACATTAGAGAGTATGACAATTATTGAGTTTCTAAAATCTTGACATGGTGATACTTAATAAAAGTATTATAAACGACAGTTATTAATCAATGTTTGTATCTTTTACAAAACACATATCGACAAGCTCTTTAATAACAAGATTGCACAACCCGCTCAAATGATTATCATATTATGAGCGTTGAGTTTATATGCAAATACAAATAGTCAAGATAAAATAATAGAGTATTTATTTTCTATACAAAGCAACGGAACAAATAAATATGATGAACGGTATTATTTTTTTGCCATTGTTATATTAGTTGGGTTTTACAATTTAATGGCTCTGTTTTTTCAATTAACGTTCTGATATAAAAACATTTACAATAATTTCGTTCTGCCATTTCTATCCGTAATACTGAATTGAATATTAATCTTAATGTAGGTTTTTGGAAAACGACTACTTATATAATGAAAAGGATATCCTGACCCGTGTTGCAGCCAGTGACGAACGGGCTTTTGCTGCGCTGGTAGAGTATTATACCCCGGTTATCTATTCTCATGTTCTGTCCTATATAAAGAATGCTTTCAGGGCTGAGGAAATCACACAGGATATTTTTCTGCAGGTTTGGAAACATAGAAATGAACTTCCCGGAATTGATAATTTCCGCGGATATATTTATGTAATTACCCGTAACAGGGTTATTTCAGCTTTCCGACAAAAGATATTTACCTGGGAAGAGTCTGAAAAAGATGAGTTGGAAACTTCTATGCCGGATCCCCAGGCCGCAGCAGAGTTTCGTGAAGTTTCGCAAATGCTGCAACATGCTATTGACCGCCTTCCCCCACGCCGTAAAGAAGTATTCATCATGAGCCGGTTTGAAGGGTTAAGCTACGAAAAAATCGCCCTGCACTTTGGTATCTCTAAAAGTGCTGTCAACCAGCATATTGTGGAAGCTCTGGTCTTTCTCCGTACATTTCTTCGCAACCAGACATTGACTTTTCTGGCTACCCTCTTTCTTGAAATAGTTTTTTTCTGATTTTTTTTGATCACACCTGATTGCCCGGCCCTTTTTTGTGTCTTTTAAATAAAGCGGGAAATTTTCCGGCGTAATTCTTAATACAAACTATGGATGTAAACGATTTCAGAAAACTGATTGACAAATATCTTACCGGGGAATGCCGTGCAGAAGACATCCGGCTTATTGGGGAGTTGCTTCAAAAGGAGCAGTATATGGGATGGCTGGACAAGATTATGGAAGAGCAATTAATGAACAACAAGTCATTTTCGAATGATTTTCCGGAGGTTGTTGACAGGGTAAAAAGGCATGTGACAGAGAAAATTTCTCTCGAAGAAAATAATTCAAATATCCGCCACCTGTTTTTTACCTGGCGCCGGGTTGCTGCTGCAGTCTTGGTGCTGGTTGTTACTTCTGTAGTTGTTTGGATGATGCAAAAAAGTGGCAAAAACGATGACAAACAATCACAGGTGTTATCCGAAGCTGCTATTGTTCCGGGAAAAGACGGGGCAATCCTTACGTTGGATAATGGGAGCCAGGTTGTTCTTGACAGCCTCGGAAACGGTGTGGTTGCCACACAAAGCGGAGCAAAAATAATATTGAAAAACGGGCAGGTAATATATAATAATAACGCTGCTGAAAACGGGCTGCCGGTTTATAACACAATAACAACGCCAAAGGGGCGGCAGTTTCGCCTTCTGCTGGAGGATGGTACACAGGTATGGTTAAATGCTGCATCATCGATTCGTTATCCTGTTGTTTTTAGCGGGGCAGAACGAAAAGTGGAGGTAACGGGTGAGGTGTATTTTGAAGTCGCCAAAAATGCTCAAAAACCCTTTAGAGTAAAAATCAATGATGAAATGCATGTAGAGGTGTTGGGCACACATTTTAATATCAGCTCATATCAAAATGAAGGCAGTGTAAGAACGACCTTGCTTGAAGGCTCGGTACAAATGATAAGCGGGAAAGATAAAGCAATACTTAAGCCCGGCCAGCAGGGCAGGGCAACTTTGCAGGAGAATAATGGGGCAGTACAAAAGATTAAAATCCTTAACGATGTAAATATTGAGAAGGTTATGGCCTGGAAAAATGGTCTGTTCGATTTCCAGGATGCGAGTCTTGAGGAAGTGATGGGCCAGCTGGAACGTTGGTATAATATTGAAGTAGTGTACGAAAAAGGCATTCCGGCTTTTGAATTTATCGGAAAAATGGGAAGGGATCTTTCGTTGGATGAGGTATTGCGGGGCCTTGAAGTTTCAGAAGTGCATTTCAGGATAGAGGGACGAAAGGTAATAGTGATGCCTTAAGAAGAAGGATATTATTGAAGAAGTATAGTATTTGAATTGAAGTGAAAAAGCCGCCATGGACGGCCATCCAGGCGGCGACCGGTAATACCGGATTTGGTTCGATTCAAAATTTCAATTCGGGAAGAACTAAATTTTTAACTTAACCAAACAGTGCAAATTTATGCAAAAAACTGCTCTTTGGAACCGATATGCTGTGGTAACAGCTATCAGGACAATGCCTCCCGGTCAGCGACCGAGCATGCCACCACAGACGTTACGGTTCTTAACCAAAATGCTGTTAATTATGAAGCTGACGATCTTATTTATTGCATTGGGTTTATTAAGTGCCCGTGCAGAAGGTATTTCGCAGACAGTTACTTATTCGGGTAGTAACGTATCCTTGCTTAAAGTGTTTAGATCGGTCGAAAAGCAAACCGGGTACACATTTTTTGCGAATAAGGAACTGCTCAGGGGTGCAAGGCCCGTGACGATTTCGGCAAAAGAGATGCCGCTTACCCAGTTTTTGAATGTGGCGTTTCAGAATCAGCCCATAGGGTACGAAATCAATAACAAGACAATTTTCGTTAAGAAAAAGCCAGCGGTGATAACGCAGGTAATTGCACCTGCTGAAACACCTGTTCAAGTGAAAGACCCGGTACTGGTGCAGATAATAACCGGGGTGGTCAGAAGTTCAGATGGGGGACCGCTTGAAGGGGCGACAGTGAGTATTAAGGGTACCCGTGTTTCGACAGCCACCAATGCCAACGGTCAGTTTTCGATAAATGCTGAACCGAACCAGGTGCTAGTGATATCCTATGTGGGCTATCAAACTTTGGAAGTTCCGATCAATGGCCGCAGTAACATAGAGACGACGATGCAGAAGGTGGTTAGCGAAATTGAGCAGGTAGTGGTAACCGCTTTGGGTATTTCCAAGAAAAGCAAAACACTTACTTATAATGTACAGGAGGTTAAAGCGGCCGATATCAGTGGGGTAAACAATGGCAGTTTTGTCAACAGCCTCGCTGGTAAAGTTGCCGGTGTTACCATTAACACTTCTTCGGCAGGTATGGGTGCGTCTTCCAGAGTTGTGATGAGGGGTACTAAATCAATTAATGGCAATAACAATGCACTGTATGTGATTGATGGTATTCCAATGCCTAATACTATCCGCACCCAGGCAGAAGACATATTTTCCGGGGCGGGCCAAACCGGAGATTTTGTAGCCAACCTTAACCCTGAAGATATTGAAAGCATATCAGTACTCAGCGGACCTGCCGCAGCCGCATTGTATGGTGGTGCTGCTGCAAATGGTGTTGTGGTTATTACAACAAAAAAAGGGCAGAAGGATAAAACCAATCTAAGCATATCGCATACAACTGCTTTCTCTGAGCCACTGAAGTTGCCAGAGTTTCAGAACACATATGGTCTTTCAGAAATTGGCAGCTATTATAGCTGGGGCGAGAAACTGGAAACACCCAGTACTTATAACCCCAAAGATTTCTTTCAGACTGGAGTAAATTCAACCACAGCACTTACTTTCTCCACCGGAACTGATAAAAACCAAACCTATCTTTCGCTGGGGCATACGGATTCAAAAGGTATTATTCCTAATAACAAGTTTAACCGTTACAATTTTACTGTTCGCAATACTTCTGCATTTCTCAACGGTAAAATGAACCTGGATGTAAGCTTCATGGCAGGCCTTGTTGATGAGCAGAATATGATTTCACAAGGTCAGTATTTTAATCCGCTGGTTGCTGTGTATTTGTTTCCTCCGGGCGAAGACTTTAATAAGGCCAAAGCATTTGAAAGATACGACCCGTCCCGTAACCTGATGAAACAATCCTGGTTGTTTGGTGACAACGGTCTGATGATGCAAAACCCGTTTTGGGTTACCGAACGGGATATTTTCCAAAATAAGAAAGAAAGATACATGACAACTCTTTCCCTGAAGTATAACCTGGCAGACTGGATTAATCTTTCGGGAAGGGTAAAACTTGACAAATCGAATGATAAGAATGAGAAGAAGTTTGCCGCAACTACCAATGAATTATTTGCTTCGGAAAATGGTTATTATTCATTGCAGACATTTAACAACCGCCAGATATACGGAGAGGCACTTGCCAATATCAATAAATCTTTTGGAAAAGATTTTACCCTGACTGCAAATGCCGGCGGAGCTATTGAAGATATTGTTTACGATCAATACTTGTACGGTGGCAAACTATTGGGAGTTGCCAACCTTTATACTTATGGTAATATTAACCCGGTTACATCTGAAAATTTGCAAAGAGGTTTTCACCGTCAAAAACAATCTGCCTTTGGCAGTGCACAGCTAGGATATCAAAATAAGGTTTTCATGGATATTACAGGAAGAAATGACTGGGCTTCATCATTAGCCGGGGCTGACAACAAATCATTCTTCTATCCATCGGCAGGGGTCTCTGCAGTTCTTTCCGATTTGCTAAGGATTAAGTCAAGTGTATTTTCTTACTTGAAACTACGCACTTCCTATTCCGAAGTGGGAAATGAACCTGATCCTTTTCTGACAAATCCTACTTACCCGTTGTCTGGTGGGTTCCCTGTTACCCAAACAAGGATGCCTAATACAAACTTGAAACCAGAGTTGACAAAATCCTGGGAGCTGGGTTTAAATTCTGCATTCTTCAGAGGGGCATTACGTATTGAAGCGACTGTTTATAAATCCAGAACATATAACCAGTTGTTTAATCTTCCGCTTTCTGCCGCATCTGGTTACACAAATGTTTTTGTAAATGCCGGCAGGGTGGACAATCAGGGAATTGAGGTTTCTGCGAGGTACACAAAAAAATTCGGTAATCTCAGCTGGAGTTCTTATGCCACCTATTCTCTAAATGAAAACAAGGTGATAGAATTGCTTCCCGGATGGGAAAATCCGGTTACAGGTGAGGAGCTTTCTCTGAAAGAAATGGACCTTACCGGTACAGGCAGTTATAAGATGGTGCTTAAGGAAGGTGGTTCGATGGGAGATATTTATGTTAATACATTGAGGACTGATGAGCATGGCGCTATCTATGTAGATCCGGGTTCTCAAACAGTAGTGGCAGAGCTTAATAAGTTCATTTATGCCGGTAACAGCAATCCTAAATACAATTTAAGCTGGGGGAATACCCTGAACTGGAAAGGAATAGGCATGAATGTACTATTTACCGGTCGGGTTGGCGGCATCGTAGTATCAAATACCCAGGCCATTATGGATGCGTTTGGGGTTTCACAGGCATCAGCAGATGCCCGTGATGCAGGTGGCGCCGTGGTAAACGGAAGACCTGTTCCGGCAAAAGAATATTACCAGGTGGTGGGTGCCGGTGCTTCAGGAGGGGTTGCCTCAATGTACTGTTACAGTGCTACCAATGTAAGGCTTGCTGAAGCATCGTTGGGCTATGACCTCCCTGTAAAAAAACTGGGTAAGTTTATTAAAACAGCCAATATTTCATTGGTAGGACGTAACCTGTTGTTGCTTTACAGCAGGGCCCCGTTTGATCCCGAATTAACGGCCAATACACAAACTTATTTCCAGGGGATAGATTATTTCATGATGCCCAGTCTTCGCTCATATGGGTTTTCAGTTAAACTTAATTTCTGATAATCTAATATTAACTAATTATGATAGCAGATATAAAAAAATTATGGAGCCGCCTTGCACTGCCTGGTGCAATGGCTATGATAATCAGCATGGGTTGTACCCGAAATTTTGAGGAGCTGAATACTAACCAGCATGAAGCAGATGAGGAAATGATGGCCACGGACAATCTTAAAACGGGTGCTTTTTTTGCACAAATGCAACGTAATGTAGTGCTCTTTAAAGATGGTACTAATCTTACCAGTGATTACCAGGTGGCACAAGGTCTTACCAGTGATGTCTATTCAGGTTATATTGCGCCGACCGGTACATGGTATGGCGGGGTACATAATGGTGCTTATAATTTTATAACCGGCTGGATTGAAAGAACCTTTACTTCAGGCTTTGCATCAGTTATGCCCGCATGGCAGGCCATTAAGAAAACGGCCGATCAGCAAAACCTGCCTGAAGTGGCTGCGCTGGCCACTATCGTTAAAGTGCAGGCTATGCACCGGGTAACAGATGCCTACGGTCCCATCCCTTATAATAATTACGGGAGCGGAACATTGCAGAATACCTACAATTCGCAGGAAGATGTGTATAAAAAATTCTTTGAAGAACTGGATGCTGCCATCGATGTACTTACTCTTTATGTACAAGGAAACCCTTCTGCCAGGCTTCTTCAGAAATATGACTATATCTACGGTGGTAATGTCTCTAACTGGATAAAGTTTGCCAATACACTCCGTCTCCGTTTAGCCATGAGGATTGTTTATGCAAATGCTGTGCTGGCACAAACTGAAGCTGAGAAATCTGTTGCACACCCCTTCGGTTTGATTTCCAGCCTGAATGAGAGAGCAGCACTGCAACGTTCTGTTAATCTTACCTATTACCATCCACTGCAGGAGATAGCATATTCATTTAATGCCGGTGAAGCCCGGATGAGTGCCTCTATGGATGCCTATATGAACGGGTACGCAGATCCACGCCGGGCTGCTTATTTTACAAAGGCAGATGACGGTAACTATCATGGAGTTCGCCAGGGGATTCTCACCACCAATTGGACACCTTATACGGGAACCAAGATATCCAATCTCAATATGAACATCAGTACTACACCGATAGTGTGGATGACGGCGGCAGAGTCTTTCTTTTTAAGAGCAGAGGGTGCATTAAGAGGATGGAACATGGGAGGTACGGCAGAGAGTTTTTACAACCAGGGAGTCTCTGTTTCATTTATTGAGAACGGATTACAAGCCTCCGATGCATCAGCGTATGCTGTAAATAATACGTTAACACCGATTGCTTTTACTGACTACAGTGGTCAGTCGGGCAATAATGCTACCGCTCCAAGCAGCATCACAATTGCCTGGAATGTGGCTGATAATTTTGAAACCAGTCTTGAAAGGATCATTACGCAAAAATGGATTGCCTTGTACCCTGACGGGCCGGAAGGCTGGGCGGAATTCCGCCGGACAGGATATCCCAAATTGTTGCCAGTTGTAAGTAACAGCAGCAATGGAACTGTGAATACATCCATACAGGTGCGCCGCATTCCATATCCGCAATCTGAGTACAATAATAACAGGGCTGGTGTAAATACCGGCATCTCTCTATTGAGCGGAGCGGATGGTGGTGGCACCAAACTTTGGTGGGATAAAAAATAAATCTATCAGCTTATAAATACTACTATTATGAGAATAAAATTGATAATATACCTGATTTTACTTGCACCTTTTGTATTTATTACGGGCTGTGTTAAGGAGGAAAACCTGGAGATTCAGAAGCCGTTTACTTATGATGAACAGTATTATGAGAACCTCAGGGCATATAAAAGAACGCAGCATACGATAGCATTCGGCTGGTATGCAGCATATGCCCCGATTGCAGGTGCTTCCGGATATAAAGATCCTGCATCGTGGGGTGAAAGAATAATGGGTTTGCCTGATAGTCTGGATATTGTGTCACTCTGGATGGGAATTCCCAGTAATGATACCAGTTCCACAAGCTATGCACCAGTTGCATACCAGGATTTGAAGTTCGTTCGTGAGAAAAAAGGTACCCGGTTTGTAGCGCCAACCATTACACGCATGAACCATGTAATCAAATTAAAAGATGGAACTGATTATGATTTGAGCCAACATAAAAATGATACCGGTATAGCAGTGTATGCCCAGCATCTTGTTGACCAGGTTCTTGATGGCGGTATTGATGGTGTCGATCTTGACTATGAACCAGCCGGCGACTGGTTGCAGGGAGATAATTTTACTAAACTGGTACAATATATTGGCCAGTATTTTGGCCCTAAAGGAATGTACCCGGAAAAATTACTCATCATTGATTTTTACAGTCAGGCTCCCCCAACTGCTACCGGAGAGTATGCGAATTATTTTATTCGCCAGGCTTATTCACAGGGAACAGGAGGTGTTCAAAACGCAACAAATCTGCAAAACTATTATAATGCTGTACAACTGGCTGTTCCACCTGGTAAATTTATTGTTACAGAAAACTTTGGTGACTTTTCTGAAAATGGGGGCACACCTTTTACGGAGGCAAATGGAAACACACTGACCACTGATGGATCAAGAATGTATTCATTGGAGGGAATGGCAAGATGGAATCCCACACAAGGAAAAAAAGCAGGTTTTGGGGCTTTTTATTTTGACCGTGATTACTATTCTAAAACAGGTATTCCGTATTATAATGTCAGGCGCTGCATTCAGATTGCAAACCCGGCAGTACATTAATCGCCATTAATAATTTTAAAAGAATAACAATGAAGACAAAAATATATATACTGCTTGCACTTACTGTTTTCTTTGTGTTAAGCTGTAAAAAGACAAAATTTGGTGATCCTGTTATCCTTGTGACAGGAACAGAGGTAAACCCGGTTGTAAAATTTTCCGTTGAAAACACTCCGTCACAATTTTCAGTGACTGCAACATCCACTTACAAGGCAACAGAGGATATTAATGTTGTTTTTGAATTTGATACTGCTGCAGTAGGTGCATACAACAAAAAAAATAAGACCACATACTATGTAGTGCCCGAATCAGCCATAGAAATTGAAGATTTATCAACAGTGATAAAGGCAGGTTCATCATCATCAACTCCTGTTTCTGTTAAAGTGATTGCAACTTCCCCGCTGATTGACGGACGTTCTTACCTGATTCCGTTAACCATTAAATCTGTTTCGGGCGGAGATATGACGGTGCTGGAATCTTCAAGAACTATTTTTTTACGTATTGCCAGAATTATCAGTTTCCCTGCACTTTCAATGAATAACTCCAACGCAGGAACGACCGGTTCGCCAGGTACCCGTGGCCGCTTCAACGCTACTGCTTTGTTTGATCCGGCAAATCCTGTGATGCTTCCCAATTTTACAGTAGAAATAAAGAATCTGGTCTATGCTTTCCGGGGAGGAGATGGCAATACTAATCCCCAGCCGATACAAACTCTTATATCCTGGTCCGGCACTGGCGGGGGATCTATCGGTTTACGCTATGGTGAATTGGGCAATCCCAATAACTCGCTGCAGTTGATCGGTTCTTTGGGTGGTGCCTTTGCTTATGGGTTTAATCCGATGCAGTGGTACACCATATCAGTTGCGTATGATGGCAAAAAAGGGGTTATGTATGTTGATGGAAATAAGGCCGCTGAATTGTCTGGTTCCATGGTAATGGCGTTTTCGGCATTGAACCTGGGACAAAATTGGGGAGGCTATGATACACGGCAATATTTCAATGGTCGTATTTCAGAGTGCAGGGTGTGGAGCCGTGCGTTGACGCCAAGTGAGATAAAACTCAATCTATGTGGAGCCGATCCTAATGCTGACGGGCTGCTGGCCTACTGGAAATTCAATGAAGGCACAGGGTGGATATTTAATAACTCATCAAAAGCAGGTACTAAGTATAATATGGATTGGACCAAAGTATATTGGGATAATAACGGAGATGATGTTTGGGATCCAATTGTAGATAAATCCCAATATGTCACCTGGACTAATGATGCTTTAAATAAGTGCAGTCAATAACCCAAACATTAACACAAAAAATCACTATTATGCTTAAAATGATATATATGGCAGGATGCCTGGTACTTGCAGGAGTATTTGCATCATGCAAAAAAAGCACTTCTTATGATGTTACAGGTGATTCGCAGATAAAGTTTTTCATCAATAATGAAGCTGCAGGCAATGCACCTGTAAATTCAATAAGCTACAATGTTGTAAATTATCCTGATGTGGCCGGGAGCGGTTGGCTCAATCTGTCAACAACACTGCCTGCCCAGATTCAGTTTCCGGTTTTTGCAACAAGATCTGTTGACAGGGAGGTGGTTATTTATGCAGAACAGGATAATTCCCTTGTTGCCGCATACAATGCTGCAAAAAACACAAGCTATGCTCCTTTTCCGGAAGGTATATTAGATACAAGTATGCTGGCCGCAAGAATCGGCGGAGGACAAGCAAGATCTGCAGACTCGATAACCATTAAAACCAATCTTTCCGGGTTGAACCTGCTGACTGAGAAAGCCTATATGGCTCCAGTCAGGCTGAAGACTGTATCTAATTCAGCAGGCGTAATAGCCAGTAATACAGAGTCAACAGTTGCATATATTATTTTAAATGTTGAACGGAGACGTATAAAATATCTTGCAACAACTGCTGATGTGCAAGGGGCACTTATCACACCCCGCACTAACTGGCTGGTAAGTTTAACCCCTGTTCCCTCAATAGTTGGCAGTGTCGTTGATGGAAGTACTTCTACCTATTCGAGATGGACAGAAGCCCAGGGACAGGTGGATGTGAATATGCAGGCAATGCAGAATGTGACCGGCATCAGGATATACACATCCAGTTCTTCAACATACATTCCGTCTCAGACGGATGTTTATCTCAGTACTGATGGAATTAACTATGACCTGGTTGGTTCGCCGCTGAAGGCAAACCTGACTTATGCCTCAAGTTATAATTACATATTGTTTTATAAGGCGATACCGGCAAAGTATATCCGGGTCAAACTCAGCTATTCAACTTCCACCAGCTCAAGTAACAGGCGGATAGCAGAATTTGATGTGTATGCCAATTGATAATAACAAATGATTGTCTTCGGGTATGCTATTGATAAAGAAAAAGTATATAACATTATTCCTTTTAGCACTGCTGGTGTTTGCAGATTCATCGCATTCACAAACGCCTTCTTCACGCCTGATTTTTGAAGAACGGGTATATAATTTCGGTACGATTGAGGAAGCAAAAGGTAAAGTATATCATTCGTTTAGTTTTCGAAACAATGGCAAAACACCTGTTACAATCAATGATGTGAATACCGGCTGCGGTTGTATTAGTGAATCAGCTACGAAAGGGGCTATTAAGCCGGGAGAAAAAGGAACGTTGAAAATTGTTTTTGATCCCAGCTATAAATCAGGTTTTTTCTCCAAAGAGATTGTGGTGCTGAGTAATAATGGAGCGGAGTATAACCGTATTTGGGTTGAAGGCATTATAAAGCCAGCAGAACATCCGATAGAAGATGATTACCCTTATAATTTTGGCAGAGGGTTATTCCTCCGGTTAGAAGTAGTGGCTTTTGGATACCTGAAACCGGGTGAGACGAAGCAAATGGCCTTGCATTGTGCCAATACCACTGATAAAGAGGTTGTGCTGGATTTCAAAACTGACGATAACACTAAGGGTTTAAAGTTGCCCGCTTCTCTTAAAGTGGCTCCCAGGGGAAAAGGGGTTGTGTATTTTTCTTACACCATGCCTTTTTTTCGTAATAAGGATGTTATGGTTAATGTGTATCCGTACCTGGATGATAAGAAGCTCTCCAAGCCAATTGTTTTAAAAATTTTGGACGGATACAATATTCCTCGTTACAGCAAGTGAGCCGGCGAAAGATATTAAGTGCGGTACAGGCATAAAAATGGTTGTTTGAAAGAAAGGTGTAAAGGCAGGAGATTTCTTCTGCATAAATTATGGCAGTTTGTAGATTAGCATAAGCAAGCAATGCTAACCGGTTCGCTTTTTAGCAATGCCGGTTAGCTTTTTTTACTTGAAAAAAAGGTGTTTTTCATGCGCAAGCTCAACTATTTTGTTTTTTCTTTTATTCTTATAATTTTTTTGTCAGGATGCAATGTCAACAAGCGGATAGCTCAGCATAATTTCAGCCTTGGCAGTTCTGATTTCTTACTCAATGGAAAACCTTTCCGGATGATATCGGGTGAGATGCACTACACCAGGATACCCAGGGAATACTGGCGGGACAGAATGAGGATGGCGAAAGCTATGGGGCTGAATACAATTGGTACATATGTATTCTGGAACGCTCATGAACCCAAACGTGGCGAATACGATTTTAGCGGCGATAATGACATAGCTGCATTCATCGCTACGGCAAAAGAAGAAGGACTTTGGGTGGTGCTAAGACCCAGTCCTTATGTTTGTGCCGAATGGGAGTTTGGTGGTTACCCCTGGTGGCTGCTAAAGGACAGTACTATTAAGGTAAGAAGTATGGATAATCGGTTTGTTGATGCCTATACACAATACATCAATGAACTGGCAAAGCATCTTACTCCCTTGCTGGGGACCCGGGGAGGAAATATTCTGATGGTCCAAGTTGAAAATGAATACGGTTCGTACAGCAATGATAAATTGTATATGGAGCTGAACCGGAAAATATTCAGTGAAGCCGGATTTGATTGTATTCTGTTTACCTGTGACGGGGCCGATAAAATGGCTAATGGCTATTTGCCCGGCTACTTGCCTGCAGTGAACGGTCTGGATGATACGGCAGAAGTGAAAAAGCTGATTAACAAATATCATAGCGGAAAAGGACCTTATTACATTGCAGAGTGGTATCCTGGCTGGTTTGATCAGTGGGGTAAGCCGCATGCAAATATTCCTTCAGAAAAAAATGCAGAAACACTTGACAAAGTATTAAATGCCGGAATTTCAATAAACATGTATATGTTTCATGGAGGTTCAACCCGGGGTTTTATGAATGGTGCGAACATGAATATTAATGAACCTTATGCCCCCCAGGTTTCCAGTTATGATTATGACGGACCATTAGATGAAGCAGGCAATGCCACGGAGAAGTTTTATAAGTTCAGGGAAGTAATAGCCAGGCATCTGCCTGATGGTACGACATTACCGCCTGTTCCTGAAAAAAAGAAAACAATTGTTATAGATCCTGTTCCTCTGACAGAGTATGCAGGAGTAATGGATGACTTGCCACAAGCTGTTATTTCTAAACATCCAATAAGTTTTGAGGAGCTTGATCAGGCTTATGGTTTTGTACTTTATCAATCTGCAATTGGTTCACCCGGAACAGGCTGGCTAAAAATTAACAGATTAAGAGACTATGCATTAGTTTATGTTGATGGCCGCCGTGTCGCTATACTGGATCGTCGGACCGAAACGGATTCAGTATTGTTAAATAATGTCCCGGCTAAGGCCCGTATAGAAATTTGGACGGAAAACAATGGCCGGGTAAATTATGGACCTTATCTTACTGATAACCGAAAAGGAATTTTAGGTGCTGTAACTTTTAAGGGTCATCCTGTTGACAACTGGAGTATGTATGGGCTACCATTTAATGATTTGCATACACTAAAGTTCCAGCCCAATACAGGAAAAGCAGACAGTATTTATCCGGCATGTTATCGTGGAGAGTTTTCATTAAAAGAAACAGGTGATACTTATTTTGATATGCGTTCCTTTGGTAAAGGAATTGTCTTTTTGAATGGCCATCATCTTGGTAAGTATTGGAAGATTGGGCCACAGCAAACATTATATGTTCCAGGCTGCTGGCTAAAGAAAGGGACAAATGAGGTAGTTGTATTTGATGCAATAAAAAAAGGGCATACTCAACTAACAACATTACCCTATTCAATATTAAATCAACAGGCCGTTATTAATGATTAGTGTTATGAAACCAGGTTGTAATTGCAGATGTGTTCGTTTATTTTTTCTAGCCTTTTTACTTTGCGCTTTTGGTTTTGCCAGAGGCCAGGCGGATACAGAAAAAATTGCACTGATACCTTACCCGGCAAAACTTGAGAAGGGTGAGGGGAGCTTTGCGGTTTCTGCCCAAAGCACAATAAACATACAAAAGGGCTCTATATTTAAAAATGAGGCTCTTCTACTAGCCCGGCTTTTTAAAAACAGTTTTGGCAAGTCATTACCAGTTATAACAACCGGAGCAAATCATGGCATCAAACTAATTTATGATACTTCTGTAACTGCTGCAGAAGGATACAGGATTGTGATTTCCAAACAAGGCTTAAAGCTTTATGCCCAATCCCCTGCAGGTATGTTTATGGCAGTGCAAACAATACGTCAGTTGCTGCCTTCTACGGCGGAGGGGAAAATAATGCCCCTGACCAAAACTCTTTTTTTCCCGGTGCTTATGATTGAAGATCAGCCTTTGTATTCCTGGCGAGGTATTCACCTGGATGTGTCGAGGCATTTTTTTTCAATTGATTATCTGAGAAAGATGATTGACCTGATGGCATTGTATAAACTCAATAAGTTTCATTTACATCTTACTGATGACCAGGGCTGGCGAGTTGAAATCAAAAAATATCCAAAGCTGACAAACGAAGGGGGCTGGAGAACGTTTAATAAACAGGATTCTGTTTGTATGGAAAGGTCGAAAAACAATCCGGATTTTTCTATTGATCCAAAACATATAATGCACAAAGATGGTAAAATGTTTTATGGAGGCTTTTATACAAAACAGCAACTGAAGGAACTTGTCGCTTATGCTGCAGCACGGCATATTGACATTATTCCGGAAGTTGATATGCCCGGTCACATGATGGCTGCTATCAGCTCATACAGCTACCTAAGTTGCGACGGCACCAACAAATTTGGAGAATTGTTTTCAACGCCTGTTTGCCCGTGTCTTCCCACTACAATACAATTTGCAAAAGATATATTTACGGAGATTATGGATATCTTTCCTTCAGCGTACATTCATATCGGTGGTGATGAAGTGGACCGTTCTTATTGGGAAAAATCTGATGCCTGTATAGAACTGATGAAAAAGGAAAACCTGAAAAGTTCTGCAGAATTGCAGACCTGGTTTATCAGGAAAATGGAGACTTTTTTTAACTCAAAAGGAAGAAAACTGATTGGATGGGACGAGATACTGGAAGGCGGTGTTACAAAAACTGCTGCTATTATGTACTGGCGTACATGGGCACCAGATGCTCCGGTGATTGCCGCAAAGAATGGCAATAAAGTAATTATGACACCAGGTAATCCTTTATATTTTAGTGAGCAGCCTGATAAAAATTCGTTACCTGCTGTTTATAAGTACAATCTTATTCCTGCAGGATTGTCTGAAGGTGAGGCAAAAAATATTTTAGGGGCACAGGGGAATTTATGGAGTGAGTATATTCCTACTGAGCAGCGGGCCGACTATTTATATATGCCCCGGGTGACGGCTTTATCGGAAATTCTATGGACACAGCACAGGGATTATGACTCCTATCTCAGCAGGTTGAAAGACCATTACAAACGACTTGATATTTTAAAAGTCAGCTATCGCCTTCCTGATTTGCCATTGCTGGACAATTATGCTTTTACTGATAGCCTGAATCTTTCTGTTCCTGCACCTGCTGATGGTCTTACTATCAGGTACACAAATGACAACACGGCACCTTCAGGAAATTCTGAGAAAATAAATGGAGTACTATACATAAGCCAATCACAGCGTATTCGTTTAGCGGCATTTAAAGACAATGGAAGAAGGGGGGATGTGTATGATGTGGAGTTTAAGAAGCAAGAACTGGCAGGGGCAGAAGAAGTTCCAAAAATGGGGAATGGATTGTCATGCTTGTGGTATAAAAAGGCTTTTAACAGTACTGCCCTTATTTCGGGAGTACCAGATAATAAGTTTATCGTCGAAAACATTATTGTTCCCTCAGAAGCTCAGACTTCTGCTTTTACTTTGCAGTACCGGGGATATATTAGTGTTCCTGAAGATGCTGTCTATACTTTTTACCTGACAAGTGATGATGCGTCTGTATTAAAAATTGCAGGGAGGGAAGTGGTGAACAATGATGGGATGCATGCACCCAGAGAAAAAAATGGTCAGGTGGCGCTTGCAAAAGGAGCACATTCCATTGCACTTGACTTTATAGAGGGTGGGGGAGGCTATACACTGAAGCTTCAATATAGTATGAACGGGAGTATTCCGAAAGATATTCCTGCTGACTGGCTAAAAAACTTATGAACAAATGAAAAGCTTAATCTTATACATACTTGTCTTTTTTGTTTCGGCTGCCTGCGGCGATCCTGTTCCGCCACCTCCCTCACCTTACGGCCCGGTGCCATCTGAAGCACAATTACGATGGCATGAGATGGAAATGTATTGCCTTATCCATTATGGTGTTGATACGTATACGGATAAAGAATGGGGCTATGGGGATGAAGATCCTGCTCTTGTCAATCCCACAGGATTTGATGCTGAGCAAATTGTTGAAGCAGCAAAGGCCGGCGGTTTTAAAGGAGTGATTGTAGTTGCCAAACATCATGATGGCCTGTGTCTCTGGCCAACAAAGACAACAGAACATAACATTACCAAAAGCCCATGGAAAAATGGAAGAGGAGATATGATTAAGGAATATCAGTTGGCTTGTGATAAACTGGGAATGAAACTCGGATTATATTGCTCGCCCTGGGACAGAAACAGTGCTGCATACGGGACAGAAAAATATCCCGGCATATACCGGGAACAGCTGAAAGAATTGTTCAGCAATTACGGATCTCTGTTTATTTCCTGGCATGATGGTGCTAATGGCGGCGATGGCTTTTACGGCGGAGCCAGAGAAAGAAGAAATATTGACAGAACCAGTTATTATGGATGGGACTTAAATTTTGCTATAACAAGAAAAATGCAGCCATCTGCTGTGATCTTTGGTGATATTGGCCCTGATGTACGTTGGGTGGGCAATGAAGAAGGACATGCCGGTGAAACATGCTGGGCAACTTATTCTCCTGAAGCACCAGATAAAGGTCAGAAACCTGCTAACGGTTATTCAAAATATTGGCTCGCCACCGAAGGAACGAAAAGCGGGAAATACTGGATGCCGGCAGAGTGTGATGTACCATTGAGGCCCGGCTGGTTTTATCATCCGTCTCAGGACGGACAGGCAAAGTCAGCTTATACTTTACTGGATCTTTACTATAAAAGTGTGGGAAGAGGTGCCGGGCTTGATCTGGGCCTGGCTCCTAACCGGGAGGGGCTGCTTCCGGCAGATGATGTAAAGGTGTTAAAAGAGTTTGGAAAATTGCTTGAAACTATTTTTTGGGAAAATCTTGTAAAAGATGCAGTATTTAGTGCCTCCAATGTAAGGGGTAACAGCGATAAATATTCTGCCTCCTTGCTAAAGGATGATGACCGTTACAGTTATTGGGCAACAGATGATAATATATTGACTCCTGAACTGACGGTTGACCTGAAAGTGCCTAAAACCTTTAATGTAATCAGGCTCAGAGAGAATATTAAACTCGGCCAGCGTATCACTTCTTTTGCTGTTGATGCTTTTATTAATAATCAATGGCTGGAAATTGCTGCTGCCACAAGTATAGGTGCAAACCGTTTAATCAGGCTGCCGCAAAATATTACTGCAAAGAAAATCAGATTGAGAATCACCGGAGCTGAGGCATGTATTGCATTAAGTGATTTTGGATTGTTTAAAGAGCCTCCTCATTTAACGGCACCGGTAATCAGAAGAGATAAACAAGGTACAGTACAGATACTCACCAATGCCCCGGTTGCCGCTATCCACTACACAACAGATGGAACTGAACCAACAACCCGTTCGCCCCGTTATTCCCGGCCTTTTACATTTGCAGAAGGGGGTATTGTAAAGGCGAGGAGCTTTGAAGCAAATGGTGAGGCCAGTGAAATCAGCTCACAACAGTTTGGGTTATCAAAAGCTGACTGGAAAATTACTGCCTATTTTCAGCCTGATACTGATAACCAGGCAGCCCTTGCAATTGATGAAAATGACAAAACTATTTTCGCAGCAGATAATGCCGGGTTTCCAGGAGAAGTAATTATCGATATGGGAAAGGTGCAGCCAGTCAAGGCGTTTACTTATTTGCCAAGGCAGGATAAAAAACAGAATGGTATTGCAGATAAATACATTTTCTGGATCAGCGATAATGGAACTGACTGGAAGGAAGCGGCAAAGGGTGAGTTTGCTAACATCCGGGCTAACCCTGTCGGACAGAATATTATTTTGCCGGAAATAATCAATACAAGGTTCTTTAAGTTTTCGGTAGTGCATGTAATAAGCGGCAGTGGCATAAGCATTGCTGAACTGGGAGTTTTAGTTAAATGATCAATTTATCTTCTGAAATGAAAAGAATATATACGTATTTTTTTTGCCTGCTGTGTTTTTTTGCCTGCTTAAAAATTCAGTCTCAGGAAATATTTCCATTCCGAAATGACCGGCTTCCGGTTGAAAACAGAATAAAAGATTTGTTAAGTCGTCTTACTCTTCAGGAAAAGATTTCTTTATTCGGATTTAATAATAAAGGAGTGCCCCGTTTAGACATGCCTGCCTATAACTGGTGGAATGAGGGTTTGCATGGTGTTGCAAGAGCAGGACTTGCCACTGTATTTCCACAGGCGATAGGCCTGGCAGCAACGTTCAATGACAGTTTAATGGAAACTGTGGCGGATGTAATCTCTACCGAAGCAAGGGCAAAGTATAATATTGCTGTTGCGAAGAACAGACGAATACAATATATGGGGCTTACATTCTGGTCGCCCAATATTAATATTTTTCGTGACCCACGCTGGGGCCGTGGACAGGAAACCTATGGGGAAGATCCTTTTCTTACTGCCACTATGGGATATGCTTTTGTAAAAGGTTTGCAGGGTAATAATCAGCATTATCTGAAAACAGCGGCAGGCGCCAAGCATTTTGCTGTGCATAGTGGCCCGGAAGCCGGCCGCCATTCATTCAATGCGCTTGTTGATGAAAAGGATTTGAGAGAAACTTATTTATATGCATTCCGGAAACTTGTTGAAGGAGGGGTTGAGGCAGTTATGTGTGCTTATAATAGATTGAATGATCAGCCCTGCTGCACCAACAACAGGTTACTATCTGACATACTTCGTAAGGAATGGAAATTTAAGGGTCATGTAGTAACCGACTGTGGCGCACTATACGATATTGCTGATTATCACAAACTGACCAATGATAAAGCGGCTATTGTTGCAGCGGCATTGAAGGCCGGAGTAAATCTTGATTGCTCGGATCTTTTACAGAAGGATGCGACAGAAGCTTTTGAAAGAAAACTAATCTCGGAAAAAGAAATTGATTCTTCGCTGACAGTTTTACTTAAAACCCAGTTCAGACTTGGCTTTTACGATGACAAAAGTATAGTTCCGTTTACAGCATTGGGGACTGAAAGTGTTCATGCGCCTGCACATATTGCATTGGCTAAGGAAGCTGCAAGACAAAGTATGGTGCTGCTAAAGAATGACAAAGGATTGCTGCCGCTGAAAAAGGATAAGTATAATTCCATTATGGTACTTGGTGCTAACGCAGGTGCAATGGATCCATTGGTGGCTAATTACCATGGCATGTCGGGTAACATGGTAACCTTTGCAGAAGGTATCACTGCTGCTGCCGGACCGGGGATTGCAGTACAATATGACCAGGGAAGTGACTACAAGGATACAGTACATTTTGGTGGTATATGGGCTGCGGGTGAAAGTGATATTGCTATTGCTGTTATAGGCCTTACTCCTGTTTATGAAGGTGAAGAAGGAGACGCATTCCTTGCCGAGCATGGTGGTGATAAACTAAGTCTGGGTATTCCGGCCGCACATATTGCATTTCTGAAAGCGTTACGAAAAAAGAATAAGCCTGTTATTGTGGTGGTTACAGCAGGGAGTGCCGTTGATATTGCAGCAATTGAACAGTATGCAGATGCTATTATCCTGGCCTGGTATCCGGGTGAACAGGGAGGAAATGCTCTGGCGGATATTATATTTGGGAATACTTCTCCGGCAGGCCGGCTGCCAATAACTTTTTACCAGTCTCTTCAGGACATTCCGGCTTATGATAATTACAGCATGAAAGGAAGGACCTACCGGTATTTCGATGGAAAAGTTCAATATCCATTTGGGTTTGGCTTGTCTTATACTTCATTTGAATATTCCTGGAAACAGGAGCCAGTTAAAATCAGTTCGTTGAAGGATACATTACGGTTTTCGGTGACTGTAAAAAATTCTGGCCCAACAAATGGGGATGAAGTAGTGCAGGTATATATACAGTATCCAAACCTGGAAAGGATGCCACTGAAAGAATTGAAAGCGTTTAAAAGGGTTCACATAATACAAGGTGGCGAGCAAATTGTACAATTCAATATTCCGGTCACAGAATTACAAAAATGGGATATGAAGCAAAACAAGTGGGTGCTATATCCCGGCGACTATACGCTGGTGGCAGCAAGTAATTCGCAGGATACACGGCTAAGTTCTGTTATCAAAATAAAAGCAGCTATTAAATGAAAACATACTTAAGGTTGATAAAAAGGAATCTGATATACTTATGCTATTGTGCTGCATTTATTTCCTGCCGGCAAGTGGGGCAAAAAATATCACTGACACAATATATTGACCCTTTTATTGGTACGGGGTTTCATGGCCATGTCTTTCTTGGTGCCAATGTCCCTTTTGGCGCTGTGCAGTTAGGCCCGGTGAATATCACACACGGATGGGACTGGTGTTCGGGGTATCATTATTCTGATTCTACGATTATTGGTTTTTCTCATACCCATCTAAGCGGCACTGGTATTGGCGATTTGGGAGATATTTTATTTATGCCTGTTTCTGGTTCTGTAAAGACAAGAAAGGGAACCTTAGGTGACTATGAAAGTGGGTACTATTCGCTTTTTTCTCATGAAGAAGAAGTTGCCAAACCAGGTTACTATGCAGTTCAGTTAAAGCGGTATAATATCAAAGCCGAACTTACTGCAAGTGAAAGAGTGGGATTTCATCAATATAGCTTTCCGTCATCTGAAGACGGAAAAATTATCATTGATCTGAAGGAAGGAATCGGCTGGGATAAGGTTACGCAATCTATGATCCGCCAGGTAAATGATACCACTATCGAAGGGTATCGCTACTCCACAGGCTGGGCAAAAGATCAACGGATTTTTTTTACTGCTGTTTTCCCAAAGCCAATAGTAGCATTCTCTGTTTTTGAAGATACGGTTCAGAAAGAAGGTAAAGAATGGACAGGTGAGCAGGTGAAGGCCGTAGTGCAGTTTCAAACAAAGGAAGAAAAACAAATAAAAGTGAAAGTGGGCATTTCGCCGGTAAGTTGTGAAAATGCAATGAGTAATATAAGGACTGAAATACCACATTGGGATTTTAATGCTGTTGCTGCCGCAGCCGATGCAGCCTGGAATAACGAACTCTCAAAAATTATTGTAAAGACAAAAGATACCGCAACACTACGCAATTTTTATACAGCTTTTTATCACACGATGATCGCCCCGTCAATTTTTAATGATCACAATGGCGATTACAGGGGGACAGATAAGAAAGTATATAACCGGGCTGCGTTTACTAATTATACTGTCTTTTCACTGTGGGATACGTACCGGGCCGCCCACCCTTTGTTTACCATTTTTCAGCAAAAGAGAACTGCTGATATGATCAATTCTATGCTGGCTGTTTATCAGCAGCAGGGAAAGCTGCCTGTATGGCATCTTGCAGGCAATGAAACCAATACTATGCCTGGCAACAGCGGTATTCATGTAATAACTGATGCGTATTTAAAAGGAATAAAAGGATTTGATACTGTACTTGCCTGGGAAGCCGTAAAAGCTACCGCTATGGTTGATGAAAGAGGAATGAATTATGTAAAGAAGTATGGTTTCATACCTGCCGACAGTGTGCTGGAATCTGTGGCGTTAGGACTGGAATATTCTATTGCCGACTGGGGCATTGCACAGATGGCTAAAAAAATGGGTAAGGCAGACGATTATGACTATTTCAGCAAAAGAGCAAAAAACTATCGATGGTATTTTGATCCGGCTGTAAAATTTATGCGGGGAAGGATTTCTGAAAGTAGATGGAGAATTCCATTTAGCCCTTTCGAATCAAGACACATGAAAGATGATTTTTCTGAGGGCAACGCATGGCAATATACTTGGCTGGTGCCTCATGATGTGGAAGGAATAATGGAACTGCTTGGAGGCGAGAAGCCATTCGTTCAAAAACTTGATTCGTTATTTGTATTAAAAAATGATATGGGTAAAGAGGCATCAGACGATATCACCGGGTTGATTGGCCAGTATGCTCATGGTAATGAGCCCAGTCATCACATTTCGTATCTCTATGCATTTGTGGGGCAACCCTGGAAAACAGCTGATAAGGTCAGGTATATACTTGATAATTTATATGCTGATAAAACTGACGGGCTTTGTGGCAATGAAGATGTGGGGCAGATGTCAGCATGGTATGTGTTGTCGGCACTTGGTTTTTACCAGGTAAATCCTGCCAACGGCGTATATGTATTTGGAAGCCCGGTGGTGGATGCTGCATCACTAAGACTGGATAACGGAAGGACGTTTACTATTACAGTCAAGAATAATACTGCCAAGAATAAATACATACAGGAGATAACGTTGAACGGAAAAGGATATTATCCCTCCTATATTTTATATAAGGATATTGTTGCAGGAGGCGAACTGGTAATCACAATGGGTGCAACTCCTTCTGTTGTTTGGGGTGTGGCTAAGGAAGCGAGACCCTCTTCTGTCTTACATGATTAATGAACAGTAAAACCAATACAATGGCTACAAGAAAAGAATTTATTAAAACAGGAGGGGTGCTTGCAGCAGGTCTCATGCTGCATAAGAGCAGTGTGTGGGCCGGGAATATCACTGGGTTTGAGTGTAAGCGGCCTCCGCTTGCAGACCGGCATTTTACCAGTGATGCGGTGGAAACGATGATCAGGCAGGTAAAAGCAGGAACAGGCAACAAAGAACTTGCATGGTTATTTGAGAACTGTTTCCCGAATACATTAGATACAACGGTTGATTTTTCTATGGTAAACGGAAGACCGGATACTTATGTAATTACCGGTGATATTGATGCGATGTGGCTGAGAGACAGCACAGCACAGGTATGGCCGTATTTACCATTGATGAAGGGAGATCAAAAATTACAGCAACTCATCACGGGAGTTATCAACAGGCAGGTGCAGTGTATTCACCTTGACAGGTATGCCAATGCTTTTTATAAGGATGGAACTAAGGAAAGCGAATGGAAAAAAACGGACATCACGGAGATGAAGCCGGGTATTCATGAAAGAAAATGGGAAATTGATTCGCTTTGTTACCCAATAAGGCTTGCCTATAAATATTGGAAGCTGACCGGTGATATAACTCCTTTTGATGCACAATGGAAAGAAGCAGTGCAATTAACAGTGAAAACATTTAAAGAACAACAGCGGAAAGATGGGGACGGTCCATATACTTTTCAGCGTACAACATCCTGGGCCACCGACGGAGTTCCTGTAAGCGGCTATGGTTATCCTGTAAAACCAGTGGGTTTAATTTGCTCTGTTTTCCGTCCCAGCGATGATGCTACATTATTCTCTTTCCTGATTCCATCCAACTTTTTTGCCGTTGTGTCGCTAAAACAGGCTGCTGAAATGGTCAATGCCATCAGTGGTGATACAGCTTTAGCCAATGAGTGCCTTGCACTTTCTGCCGAAGTAAATAAGGCACTGCAGCAATATGCTGTGGCTATGCATCCGCAATTTGGGAAAGTGTATGCGTTTGAGGTAAACGGGTTTGGCAGTTATAACCTGATGGATGATGCCAATATCCCGTCCTTATTATCTCTTCCTTACCTTGGCGCAATACCTAAGACTGATAAGATATATCAGAATACAAGAAGATTGGTATTGTCGCCTTATAATCCCTTTTTCTTTAAAGGCAAAGCCGGTGAAGGTATCGGAGGCCCGCATGCAGGTATGCAGATGATATGGCCGCTTAGTATAATTATGAGAGGACTAACCAGTAATAGCGATGCAGAGATCAGGCAATGCGTTACTGCACTGATAAGAACGCATGGCGGAACCGGCTTCATGCATGAAGCGTTTCATAAAGATGATCCGGCAAAGTTTACCCGTAAATGGTTTGCATGGGCCAATACGATTTTCGGGGAATTTATTATGCAATTAAACAAAGAAAAACCTGCTTTATTAGCCAGTATCTGAATAAAAGAATAATCATACCATGAATAAGTCAATTTTTTTGAAGTTAGGGATAAGCCTGATTGTTTTTTTTTATTTTAATAAAAACTCATTTACACAGATCAGGTCAGTTAGTATTTTATCGGGATGGCAATTTCATGAAAAAGATGAGGCCCGCTGGCATCCTGCCAGAGTGCCCGGAGAAGTGCATACGGATTTACTGGCAAACAGGCTGATCCCCGATCCTTTTTACCGGAACAATGAAAAGAAATTGCAGTGGATTGAGAAGGAGGATTATGAATACAAAACATCATTTGCTGTTCCGGCTGCAATCCTGAAAAGTAAAAATGTGGAACTGGTTTTTGACGGACTGGATACTTATGCAACAGTTTACCTGAATGGCAAGCAGATATTATCCGCCGATAATATGTTCCGGCAATGGAGAGTTGATGTAAAAAATATTCTTAAGCCATCCGCCAACACACTGCTTATTCATTTTCGTTCGGCGCAAAACATCGTTGACTCGCTGGCAAAGGCAGACCTTCCTTATGTCATACCCGATAACCCACGTTGCTATGTCCGTAAGGCGCAATATCATTTCGGCTGGGACTGGGGCCCAAAATTTACAACTTGTGGCATCTGGAAACCTGTAAGGCTTGAGGGTTATGATACAAAGACAGAAGAGCCGGAGTATGTCCCGCCGGTAAAGGTGGAGCTGGTTCAGAAGCCTGATGAAAAAGGGAGCTCATTCTATTTTAATATTAATGGCAAGCCCGTTTATATGAAGGGCGCCAATTACATTCCTTCTGATGCGTTTGTTACCCGGATGACCCGGGATGATTACCGCAGGATGCTGATGATGGCAAAAGATGCCAATATGAATATGCTCCGCATTTGGGGTGGTGGCATTTACGAAGACGATTATTTTTATGACCTCTGCGATTCGCTGGGCATTTATGTATGGCAGGATTTTATGTTTGCCGGAACTATGGTGCCGGGTGATGATGCTTTTTTTGCCAATGTAAGGGAAGAGGTTAAATACCAGGTGAAACGGTTGCGTCACCATAAGAGTATTGTGTTGTGGTGCGGCAATAATGAAAATGATGAGGCTTTCTTCAAATGGGGGTGGCACAGTTCCTTTCGCATTTCCAAAGCAGATTCAGTGCGCCTCTGGAAAGATTATACAAGGCTATTTCATGACAGCATACCTGTATGGTTAAAGGAGGTGGATGATAGCCGTCCTTACATTACCACATCTCCCCGTTATCATTGGAGTGTTGCCAAAAGCATTACAGAAGGCGACAGCCATTATTGGGGTACCTGGTGGGGGCTGGAGGATTTTGAAGTGTTTGAAAATCATACAGGCCGCTTTATCAGTGAATATGGCATGCAGACCATGCCGGGTTATTCCAGTATTCTGGCCATTACTGAACCGCAGGACAGATACCTGTTTTCTGATGTTTTACAAAATCATCAGCGGGCCGGTAATGGATTCAAAAAGCTGGGGTCATATTTAGGCAGGTACATTATTGATTCTGCAAAAATTAATAAACTGTCGGTGGAGGACTATGTTTACCTCACTCAGTGTGTGCAATATTACGGGTTTAAGAATATGATATTATTACAGCGCAGCCACGAACCCTATAACATGGGTACACTTCTTTGGCAATTAAACGATTGCTGGCCGGTGGCAAGCTGGAGCATAACAGACTATTATAACCGTTCGCCAAGGGCCGCCTGGTATGCTGTAAAAGAGGCGTACCGGAATGACCAGAGGCCAGAAAGAGATAAAGTTCGTCCCAAAGATTTACAATTGTCAAACCCGCATATTACATGGCGGATTGAAGGCAATAGTATTATTCTCAGGTCAGATTCTTTTGCCAAATATGTATATGTAAACCTGGAAGGCTACAAAGGAAAATTGAGCGATAATTATTTTGACCTGCAGCCCGGTATTGAGAAAAAGGTATCATTTGATAAGAAAGAGCTAAAAGGAAAAGTTGTTAGTGCCAAAGTGATATCACTATATGAAGTTGTAAATAAATATTAACGGACAATCTTTACAGACAGTTTGTACCGGCGATTTCAAAATTTGTTCACCAGAATATTACATCTGCTAAAAACAGTCTTATGACTGTTTTTTGTTTTTATACCAGCATGAAATAGTTAGCTTTATCGTCTAAAGAAAAACCCATTTTTGGTCGAACAGGAACTAATACAGAAGATTAAGGAGAAAGACGAAGCCGCCTTCAAATACCTGGTGGATACCTACCAGGATAAGGTGTATAATACCGCATTGGGCATTGTACAAAATGCTGAGGATGCCGAAGATGTTGCACAGGAGGTTTTCATACAGGTTTACAGGAGTATTCATAGTTTTAAGGGGGAAGCTAAACTGTCCACCTGGCTATACCGTATCGCCACCACCCGGGCTTTGGATCTGCTGCGAAACCGGAAAAGCAAAAAGCGGGCAGGCATTATACAAAGACTTTTCGGAGATGGAAACGAACCCATTTTCGAGATTCCGGATTTCCATCACCCTGGTGTGGCGCTTGACAGAAAAGAAAATGCGGCCAAACTGTTCCGTGCCATCTCTCAATTACCTGAAAATCAAAAGATAGCTTTCACCCTTCATAAATTGGAAGATTTAAGCTACCAGGAAGTAAGTGAGGTTATGAGTACTTCGGTGCCCGCAGTAGAGTCGCTTTTGCACCGGGCAAAACAGAACCTTAAAAAAATATTAGAGAAAGGAAAACCCTGAGATTAATCATAATCGAAGGTTTTACCTGCCGTTACCGTCAAAAAATGTGATATGAACAACAAAAATACAGAAGACATTCTTAACAGTCTGGATGGGATGAAAAGGGCTACAGCCCCCGATTTCTTCTATACCCGTCTGAAAGCAAGGATGGAAAAAGGGCAGGAAAATCCAGCCACATCCAGGTGGTGGGTGCTTAAGCCTGTTTATGCTGTTGCTGTAATTGCACTGGTGATTGTTGTGAACCTTGCAGTAGTACTATTAAAATCTGAAACGCAGAATTCCGGCGCAATTGCAGGAGATACCGATAGCTACCAGACCATAGCTGCTGATTATAACCTGGCTGATAACAGCAGTTTTTACGAACTGAACCAGGAGAACAAATAATAATACACTGTACCTGAAACTTGCTACAATGAAAAACTCCGTTAAAATACTTTCTATTACTGTTATTCTTCTTTTGCTGGCAAATGTAGCCCTTGTGGTGATGCTGGTTAGTGGTAAAGGATTTGGACATAAGCCCAAAACACCCCGGTCTGACCCTGCAGAAGTGATGGCTAAAGAACTTGGCCTGAATGAGCAGCAAAAAGCAACACATAAATTGCTAAAGGAAGAGCATATGAAAACCATGAAACCCCTGTTCGATTCGCTGCGAGAGGCAAAAATGGCTTTCTATATGCTTACCAAAGAGCAGGAACTGAGCGACAGTCTGCTTAATGCGTACGGACAGAATATTACCGACTTACAGGTTAGGATTGATAAAGCAACGTTTGCTCACTTTAAAAAAGTAAGGGCCATTCTTACACCTGAGCAGCAGCCAAAGTTTGATACACTGGTTAAGAAGATGATGATAAAGGGCAGGAGGGGAGACGCTTCTAAAACAGACAAAAAACCTTAACCATATATCCGCTCTATCGCATCCTTGTATTTCTCCATTATTACTTTTCGCTTCAGCGATAATTTGGGTGTTAGTTCGCCAGTGTCCACCGTCCACTCATTCGAAAGAAGCTCAAATTTCTTAATCTGCTCTACATGATTGAAGAATTTGTTGAAACTTTCTGCAAGGTCTTTGTATAATGCAATCACCTGTTCATTTAAAATCAGTTCTTCGTTAGTGCCTTCCGGTATATGGTTTTTATAACACCATTCCCGAAGGTTGGGGAATGACGGAATAATTAATGCGCCAACAAATTTTCTTTCTGCTCCCACGACCATTGCCTGTTCAATGAAAATGGATTCCTTCAGTCTGTTTTCAATGGGCAAAGGTGCTACATATTTTCCGCCGCTGGTTTTGAATAATTCTTTTTTTCGATCTGTAATTTTCAGGAATTTATCATCCACCATCATGCCTATGTCGCCGGTGGCAAACCAGCCATCCTTGTCTATCACTTCGACCGTAAGGTCGGGGCGTTTGTAATAGCCCATCATAATATTGGGGCCTTTGCAAAGGATTTCACCATCTTCAGCAATTTTCACCTGCACATCCTTGATTATAGGGCCAACTGTTCCAAAGTATCTTCCGTTTTCATCATACTCATTCACAGATATTACCGGAGAGGTTTCAGTAAGGCCGTAACCTTCCATAATCGGTATTTTGGCTGCTGTAAAAATGCGGATAAGACGAACCTGGCAGGCAGCACCTCCGGTAACGATACATTTCAAGTTGCCACCAAGTCCTTCACGCCACTTGCTGAAAACAATTTTATTGGCGAGGCTTAATTGAAAATCGAACCAGGAGCCTTGTGGCTTGTTCAACTCAAATTTTTCGGCAAGGCTGTGCGCCCAAAAGAAGAGTTTGCGTTTCATTCCTGTCTGCTCATTGCCTTTTTCCATTATTTTGTCATACACTTTTTCCAGCAACCTTGGTACTGTGGTAAACATATCGGGCTGTACTTCCTTCAGGTTTTCTCCGATTGTATCAAGGCTTTCTGCATAATAGATGGAAGTAAAGTTGAACAAGTACAGATAGGTAACCATTCTTTCAAAAATATGGTTGAGCGGCAGAAAACTAAGCGACCGCATATTTTCGCCGGGTGGAAAACAGGGGCTTGATGCAAAAACATTGGATACAATATTTTTATGACTCAATACCACACCTTTGGGTACTCCTGTAGTACCGGATGTATAAATAATGGTAACTGCGTCTTCCGTTTTTATTTTGCCTGATATTGATCTGATCTGGTCAGTATATTCTGCATAGCCCAGTTCCAGCACCTCTTTCCAATGCCGGGCATTGGCTACATGCTCGAATGTGAAAATATGGGTGAGAGAGTGTACACGGCTTTTAATACTTAATACTTTATGAAAAGTGTCTTCGTCGTTTACAAAAATGGTTTTCACCTGTGCATCGTTCAGTACAAACTCCAGTTCGTTTACATTAATGGTAGGATAGATTGGTGTTAATAATGCACCAATTTGCTGAACGGCCAAATCAACAATTACCCATTCAGGCCTGTTCTTGGATATAATGGCTACTTTGTCCCTGCCCTCTACTGTCATGTCGTTCGGGCCAATACCCAAACGAAGCAATCCGGCACTCAACTGGTTGACTATTTCTCCAACCTCCTGGGTGCTATATTTTTTCCATTGCCCTCCCGATTTTCCGGCGAGCATGTCAGGCAACGGTTTTTTCTCCAGTTGATAGGCTATAGCATCAAAAAGACGGGCAGGTTCCATATAGCAAGCTGTTTATGTGAAAGTATCTGATCTGAATCCGGAACAAATTAGGGAAAAACTAAAAAATAAAAAACCCGGATTTTTAAGTCCGGGCTGTCCAATATGCTTGCAAAATATTAATTGGTATTATAATACTGCCCTTGTGGCATGCGGAATACTCTCGTTTTCTGAAAAGTGGTGAACTGATTGTATTCTTCAGCGTGGATTTTTGTCCAGTTATCATAAGCAGCGAGATTTTCAACAGGTCCGAAAAGCCACTGGTTGTATGCATCAAACATACCTTCTGTTATTAACTGACGCTGATAGTCGAACAACTTATGCGGAAACCTGGCGGCATTGTTTTCAAACCAATCAAGTATGAACTGTGTACGGATCATTGTCAGCACTTCTGCATTCAGTCCTTTTGCAGCCATATTAGTTTGTTTGGCCATCGTCTGCAGGAATGCTTTTGAAAACTCATTTTTGTTATTTTCTTCACCCTTCATAGGGTCGGCTTCTGCGAACAGTTTTTCCTTATAGCCCTGCAGCAGCAGTTGTTTCATGGCGGCACCTCTTTCGCCAAGGCTTTCCATATTTACAAATATTTCTCCGTAAACAAGCCCCCAGGTTTTGTCTTTTGTATAAAAATAGAAAAGGGCGGCGTTGTAATAGTTGCCGCTGAACCCGGGATCTGCTTTAATGCCTTCTTCCCATTGGTTGATGGCCGAGAAATCTTTTTGCGACCAGAGCAGTTCACCATATTCACTGTGCAGCGGCCCGCTTTTTGGAAATTTTTTCAAACCCTTTTTATACATCTTGTCACAGGCCTTCACCTCTTCGAGGGCTTTATATACGTTACCGGCTATCTGAAAACAGTTCACATCGGCATCGTCTCTTTCAATCAGGGCCTCGGCACCTTCAAGAGCTTTTTCGTAATCTCTTTTCAGGTAATAACTCATGGCAAGATCTTTTTGCAGTTCAAGGTTTTTGCCGTCGGACTGCAAAGCCCTGGTAAGAACAATTATGGCGTTATCAAAATCGCCTGACCGCATAAAATTGCGGGCTGTTTCATGCAGCGTTTTTGGGTCAACAGGCTGGGCGTTAGCCGCAAAGACTAAAAGTGCAGCAACAAGTACAGAAAGTAGTTTTTTCATACCGTCACAAAGTAACAATAATATTCAGAGAGATATTGTTAAAAAGATATTGTTGTATTGTACTTACTCACAGTCTTTTCCTTTTACTGCATTTTTCTTCCAGGCCTCCGTCAGCTGTTCAAATTCCTGCATCTCGGTTTCTGAGAAGTTTTTGTTTGTGAGTTTTTTTAAATCCGGTGATCCGGCATTTACCCATGCTGTGTACCAGAACGATGCTGTTGCGAAGATGGACTGACGCATTCTTCTTTCTACCATACCCCGCATCATATTGTCATATGCTATTGTGTAAGCTGATGAATATTGCCGGATGGTGATGCCATTCCGCTCTTCGAAGGCATATTTCTGATCGCCGGGAAATTGTTTTGTGAGCTGCCGTTCATAGCTCAATACGGTGTCAGCGGCAGCGGCACTTTCCAGCACCCTTTTCCAGATAAAATCACCCGGGCTGCTGATGTATTCGGCTTTGCCAATGAAAAAATCCCATAGCTTGTCAGCAAGTAATTCAGGTACACGGCTTTCCCAAAAACCATGAATGCCTTTCTGGTTGGTATATTGCCCGTTGTGATTACTGCTGGTATGCAGTGGCACATGGGCATCAGCAATATAGTGACCAATCTCTGCAGATAGTTTCAGGATTTTGACCTGGTTTTTTTCTTTAAATGCTTCAGTAAGCCGGTACAGCATCGTTTGCACATACCATGGTACAATGCCGTGGGCATTGATGGTGTCTTCGCTGTATTTGGCCACGGCATCGTTCCATTTGCGGGGCAGTGAGTCGTAAGGGTATTTACCGTAACGGTCAATATCAATGTAATGCCTCGGGCCTTCCTCGGGAATTGCATAACGCCGTTTATCAGGATCAACAGCATGTTCGGTAAGGAAATCAATATTTGGTTTAAACAAGGCCATCATTTCGGGCGGCAGCAGATAGACGGCATGCTGGTTTATTTTCCGGTGGCCAAAAAAGCCCCAGCAGAAACATTGTTTTGTAATAAGTGTAATTGAAATTAAAAGGATAAGTTTTTTCATGGTAAGGTTGTTTTTCTATTCTGTTTGCCTGGTTTCTTTTTTTTCAGCCTCCAGGTCAACCACACCGCCGGTTACGGCATATTTCATGGCTTCGCCTGAACTGATCTGTTCAATTTTCTTCACCTTTTCTCTGGGCAGAATGTATAACTGTCCGGCAAAGTTGTAAGCCTGCGGCACATATACGGCCACTTTATCACTGCCCATGTCGAACTTTTGCATTTCCTCGTCGGTTAAGAACCCAACTATCCACACATCATCGGCAAAGACACTGGCCAGCACTGCCTTGTTGAATCTTTTTTTATTGCCTGCAAAAGCCTCAAAGAAATCTCTTGTGCTGGTGTATATGAACTTTATGCCGGGTGTTTTTTCCAGCCACCTGTCGAACAGGTTAAAAAGCCGTGACTGGATAAAGAATGAACTCAGGTAACCAATAAGGATAATAGTGCCAATAACAATTACAAAACCCAGCCCGTAATTTGTAACCTTATGCCCTATCACATTTCCGCTTGCGTCTTTTACCGGCTCCCTGAAAATAGAAAAGGGCACCCAGTTGTCAACCGTGGTAACAACCCAGTAAATAGTGTAAATAGTAATGGCCAGGGGCGCAATAATGAGCAAACCCTGCAAAAAATACTGTACCACTTTTTTGAACCGAAAAGGCTCTTTTGGGAAGTATTTATTAAGTGAAAAGCGGGAATCCATATTTCAAAAATACAGGAAACAGAACTTGACAGGCGGTAAAAAAAAGTGACGGAAACTTTGGTAACGAAAAAAGTTTCCTTAGTTTTGTTCCCTCAATTTATTAGAATCAATGGAACCCAAAGAGAGAATATTATTAAAAGCGTCCGAACTATTTATGCAGTATGGCATTCGTTCGGTTTCGATGGATGATATTGCTAACCACCTGGGAATGAGCAAGAAAACGCTGTATCAGTACTTTTCTGATAAGGATGAACTGGTTACTGCGGTACTGAATACGCATATTAATGAAATGCAAACTGATTGTTCTCATTGCCGGGTACAGGCGATTGATGCTGTGCATGAAATTTTCGTCACAATGGATACCATCATGCTGGAAATTGGAAATATGAACCCTATGCTGCTGTACGATTTGGAAAAATTCCACTTTAACGCCTACAGCAAGTTTAAGGAACATAAAGACAAATTTCTATACACGGTTATCCGTAAAAATATTGAATGGGGAATAAAAGATGAATTGTACCGCAGCGATATTGATGTGGATGTAATGTCCCGGTACCGGATTGAATCAATGCTCTTTCCGTTTAATGTTACGGTTTTCCCTCCCGGTAAATATAACCAGGCTTCCATATCAGAAATGATTATTGAACATTTTATCTATGGTCTTGTAACCCCGAAAGGTTATAAACTGATACAGAAATACCATGAACAACGTAAAAACAAAATATCGTATGATGAGAGTAAGAATTAAAGTATGGCTGATTAGCCTTGGTTTGCTGCCGGCATTTGCCCTGGCACAAAACCCGGCGGCACAAAGTGAGAATTTAAAAAATTTGACTAAGCATGAGTTTTCTGTGCAGCAGGCGGTTGATTATGCACTAAAGAACAATGCAACCGCCAAAAATGCCCTGATAGATATTAAACTGCAGGAAGAAACCAACAAACAGATAACAGCCAATGCATATCCAAGGCTGAACGGAAGTTTGGGTACAACCTATAATGCCAGTATTGCCACACAGGTAATACCCAACTTTATCTCTCCGGCCACTTACGGTGTGCTGATTGCCGAAGGAGTGAAGGATGGCAACGGTAATCCCATACAAATGCCCGGAGACTTCGGAAGCATTGCGGCCCAGTTTGGTACAAAATATAGCGCCAATGCAGGAGTAAGCCTCAACCAGTTGCTTTTCGACGGACAGGTATTTGTTGGCCTGCAGGCAAGGGATGCCTCGATGAATCTTGTAAGAAGATCAGCCGATGTAACCTTTGAAAATATCAAGGCAAATATTCACAAAGTGTATTACCAGCTAGTGGTAAGCAAAAACCAGGTTGAGATACTGGATGCCAATATTGCCCTTGCAGAAAAGAATAACAAAGACACAAAAGTTATTTACGAAAATGGCTTTACAGATAAATTAGATGTGGACAACACTACTGTAACCCTGGCCAACCTGAAAACAGAAAAGCAGAAACTGCTGAATATGATTTCAAACGGGTATTATGCTTTAAAACTGCTGATGGGAATGCCAATAGCCGATGAGCTGGTGCTTACCGATAAGGTAACAGAAGACCAGATAAAAGACGGTGTGCTGGAAGCAGCGGCCTATAAGTATGAGGACAGGAAGGATTTTCAGCAGGCGCAGGCATCAAAATCTTTGCTGGAATATAATGTGCGCCGTTATAAACTATCACAAATTCCTACCGTATCGCTTTCGGCATTATATGCCAAAAATGCGCAAAGGGAGAAATGGAATTTTCTGAATAAAGGAGACTGGTTCACTATTTCAAATATTGACCTGAGTATTACGGTTCCCATTTTTAACGGGTTTTATACCAAGTCAAAAATTCAGGAGGCAAAACTGCAGGTGCAGAAAGTAAGTAACCTGGTGGAAACCATGAAACTGGTTATTGACAATGATGTGGAGGCAGCTAAGAACAATTACCGCTCTGCTGTTGCCACTATGAATTCGCAAAAGCAAAATGTGGAACTGGCGGAAAAGAATTATCAGCAGACCAAGAAAAAGTATGAGTCGGGCCTCAGTTCACAACTGGCAATTGAATTTGCACAAACAAGTTTGAAAACAGCCCAAACCAATTACATCACAGCTATGTACGATGCTGTCATCGCCAAAGTTGATTTCCTGAAAGCAACCGGCAAACTGTGAGCCTTTATAAACAAACAAAATGAACAAACAGATAAATAATAATAGTATGAGAAAAACAATTCTTTCTGTAACAGTGGTATTACTAGCCGGTGCAATACTGGTGTCTTGTGGTGGCGGGGCCAAAGATAAAAAAGGTGGTGTTGGCGACCTGAAAACTAAACTGGAGAAGCTTAGAAAAGATAAAGACAAACTGGAAAGTGATATTAAGAGTGTGGAAGAACAAATAGCCAAAGCAGATCCGCAATCGGCCAACGTAGTGAAAAAACTGGTGGCTGTAGATACTATAAGGGTTCAGAATTTCAGCCACTATATTGATTTGCAAGGAAAGATTTCTAACAGTGGAATAGGTTATGTGGCACCAAAGGGACAGGGTGGTTTAGTAAGAGCTATATATGTAAAGGTTGGACAACGGGTCTCTCCCGGCCAGCTTGTGGTAAAATTAGATGATGCCTTGCAGAAGCAGGGATTAAATGCTGCACAACAGCAAACCGGTCAGCTTAAAGCAAGGCTGGCGCAGGCGCAAACGATATATGAACGCTACCAGAACCTTTGGAAACAAAATATCGGTGCAGAAATAAATGTGGTGAATGCCAAAGCGGATGTTGATGCCCTTACAGCACAACTAAAAGCGGCAAATGCTTCGGTGGCAATGGCGCAGGAGCAGCTTGCGATGACGAATGTGCATGCCGGCATCAGCGGAGTAGTTGAAGAAGTGAATGTTCGGGCCGGAGAGTTCTTCAGCGGGGCAACACAGCAAGGCGGCCAGATTGTTATTGTGAATAATGCTTCATTGAAAGTAGAAGTGCCTGTTCCGGATAATTATGTAACCAAAGTAAAGAAGGGGGATAAAGTACTTGTATCTGTTCCTGAAACAGGCCGTGCCCCTTATGAATCTTCAATAAGTGTGGTTGGGGCATCAATAAATGCAACAACCCGTTCCTTCCTGACGGAAGCTAAACTGCCTTCTGATCCGATGCTGAAACCCAACCAGACAGCCATTATGAAGATTTTGGATTATGAGTCGAAAGCAGCAATCGCTGTTCCGGTAAATATTGTTCAGGCCGATGAAAAAGGAAAATTTGTTTATGTAATGGAAAAAATGGCTGATAAACTGGTTGCCAAAAAGAAAGCAGTGAATGTGGGTGAAGTATATGATGGCAAAATTGAGATCAAGGCTGGTCTGAATGGAGGTGATATTATTATTACAGAAGGTTACCAGGCTTTATACGACGGACAAACAGTAGATATTAACGGTGCAAAAAAATAATGCTCAGCAGTAAAAATATTTTATGAATCTGAAAGAAGGTCTTCTAAAGACATTTAAACAATTTAAACCAACCAGCTGGGCCGTTGACAACCGGGTGGCAGTGTATATCCTTGCAATTATTATATCGGTTATTGGGTTTACCCAGTTCGTTACTTTGCCTAAAGAGCAGTTTCCGGATATTGTGGTTCCTACTATTTCGGTTACTACCATTCACGCAGGTAACTCGGCAAAGGACATTGAAAACTTAGTTACCCAGCCGATAGAAAAGCAACTGAAAGGCATCAGCGGGGCTAAGGTTAATAAAATCCAGAGTATATCCCAGGCAGACTACAGCCTGATTGTTGTAGAATTTGATACAGATGTAAAGACTGACGTGGCCAAGCGGAAAGTGGAAGATGCTATTGATAAAGCGGCAACTGATTTACCTACCGATCTTACTTCAGCACCTAACGTACAGGAATTTGCTTTCAGCGAAATACCCATCATGTTTGTAAACCTGAGCGGCGATTTTGATGCTATGCAATTGAAAAAATATGCAGATAAAATACAGGATAGGATTGAGTCGTTGAGTGAGGTAAGCCGGGCAGACATCGTAGGTGCTCCTGAAAGGGAAATACAGGTAAATGTAGATCCGTATAAACTTACTGCTGCAAGGGTTAGTTTCAATGATATTGAAGGAGCTATTAGCAGAGAGAACCACGATATTACCGGTGGTTTAATTGAAACCGGTAATATGAAACGTACGCTGAAAGTAAAAGGACAGTTTGCCAGTGTAAACGACCTGTACAATGTAATTGTGAGGAGCAGTTCACAAGGGGCATCTGTTTATTTGCGGGATGTGGCAGAACTTAAGGATACGATTAAAGAAAGGGACAGTTATGCCCGTTTGGATGGGAAAACGGTAGTCACATTAAACATAGTAAAGCGTTCCGGAGAGAACCTGATAGATTGTGCCGACAAAGTGAAAGCAGAAGTAGAAGCTATGCAAAAAGCCGAAGAGCTTCCTTCAAATCTTCGGGTGGAGTTTACAGGCGATACCAGCAAACAAACAAAGACCTCTTTCAATGAACTGATAAATACAATCATTATCGGTTTTGTGCTGGTACTTGTAATCCTGATGTTTTTTATGGGTGTGACCAATGCATTCTTTGTGGCACTGAGTGTGCCGTTGAGTGTATTTGTTGCCTTTTTGTTTATTCCGATAGTCGGCAGTCTGACAGGGATTAATATTACACTCAACTTCATCGTATTATTTGCCTTGCTGTTCGGCCTTGGAATTATTGTGGACGATGCCATTGTGGTTATTGAAAATACACACCGGATTTTTGCCAATGGTAAGATTCCAATAGTCCGAAGTGCCAAAGAAGCGGCAGGTGAAGTGTTTATTCCTGTATTTGCGGGAACGGCCACCACTCTGGCCCCATTCTTTCCGTTGCTATTATGGAAAGGTATCATTGGTAAGTTTATGATTTACCTGCCTGTAGTACTTATTCTTACGCTGGCGGCATCACTTATTGTAGCCTTCTTCTTTAACCCGGTTTTTGCAGTAAGCTTTATGAAGCCAGAGGGCAGAGAGTTTGAAAAGCCAAAGAATGCGGTGTGGAGAAACAAGTGGTTCTGGACTGCGGTGATAGGTGGTTTATTATTGCACCTTGCCACTTTCCACGGCACTGCTAACTTTCTGCTGTTGCTGGCAATACTGATGGTTTTCAATGCGTATGTACTGAATGATATTATCCATAAGTTCCAGAATAGCTTCCTGCCAAAGCTGATGAATCTGTATGAAAAATTGCTTCGCTGGATACTGAAAGGGAAAAGACCGGTTTGGGCATTTACCTCATTGTTTGGTTTATTCTTTGTTTCGCTGGGCTTATTAATGGCAAGCGTATTTGCAGGAAGAACTAAGTTTACTTTCTTTCCAAACGGTGACCCCAGTTTTATATATGTATATCTGAAAATGCCGATTGGAACCGATGTAAAACATACTGACAGTGTGCTGCATATGCTGGAGCACCGTGTAGAAAAAGTGCTTGAGAAAGATTTGCCCGGTCAAAAAGGTGCGATAGTGGAAAGCATTATTACCAATGTAGCAGCCAACGCAAACAATCCGAATGATAATAACAGAAGTGTACAATCGCACCTTGGAAGAATACAGGTTTCATTTGTAGAGTTTGAAAAAAGGCATGGCAAAAAAACCGGCCCCTATTTGGATTCTATCCGCAAGGTGGTGCAGGGACTGCCCGGCACAATTGTAGAAGTGGCCCAGGAAGAAAACGGGCCTCCAACAGAACCGCCTGTTAATATTGAAATATCAGGCGATTATTTAGAAAGTGTTGCAAAAGTTGCTACTGATTTATATCGTTACCTCGATACTAACCGTATTGAAGGAATAGAAAACCTTCAGCCGGATGTTGACCTTTTCAATCCTGAAATTACTGTTACTGTGGACAGACAAAGGGCCATGATGGAAGGAGTAAGTACAGCACAGATAGGTATGGAACTGCGTACTGCTGTTTTCGGTAAAGAAGTAAGCAAGATCAAAGACGGTGAGGATGAGTATAAAATTCAGTTGCGGTACAAGGAGAACCTGCGCAATAACATCACCGACCTGATGAACATGCGGATTACGTTTATGGACATGAACACCATGCAGATAAAATCGCTGCCGCTGAGTTCTGTAGCCACTATTGATTATACAAGCGGCGCCGGAGGTATTAAACGCAAAAATGTAAAACGTACTATTCAGTTGCAGAGCAATGTGCTTGACCCGACCATGGTTGCACCAATCAACCTGAAGTTGCAGGAAAAAATTAAAGAGTTCAAGCAGAAAAATACCCTCCCTTCGGATGTGACAATTAAACAAAGCGGACAAAGTGAGCAGGAAGCCGAAACTTCAGCCTTCCTTGGAAAAGCATTGCTGATTGCCCTTGGATTGATTTTCCTGATATTGGTATTACAGTTTAATAGCCTGAGCAAGCCGTTCATTGTACTGACGGAGATTTTCTTCTCCATCATTGGTGTGCTGCTGGGCTATGCCTTTACAGGAATGACGGTGTCGTCAATTATGATGGGGGTGGGTATTATCGGCCTTGCCGGTATTGTGATTAAAAACGGTATCCTGCTGATTGAGTTTACTGATGAGTTGCGTCATCGGGGCGTACGTACCCGTGAAGCAGCTATACAGGCTGGTAAAATCCGTATCATCCCGGTGTTGTTAACGGCCGTTGCTACTATCATGGGCCTGTTCCCGCTGGCAGTTGGATTGAATATTGATTTTGCCGGACTGTTTCAAAAATTGCAGCCTAATATTTTCTTTGGTGGCGATAGTGTTGTATTCTGGGGACCTTTAAGCTGGACAATCATATTTGGCCTTATCTTCTCGTTCTTCCTTACACTGGTAATGGTGCCAAGTATGTATTTGATTTCCGAGAGGTTACGCAGACCAATGAATAAATTCTATGGTACGAGGTTCATAGCCATTTTAGGTTTTACAGGCCCATTCTTCTTTATTCTGGCTGGGGTTATGTATGCTGTAAAAGCTTTGCGTGGCCAAAAAGTTTGGCTGGGACAACAAAAGCACCCAACCAAACAGGCATAATTTTCGTTATGAAAATAAAGTAGTTGGTTTTGGTGGTTAATAGAGAAAGCGGTTCTTTTTTAAGGGCCGCTTTCCTTTTTTCCTGAAAATTGTCAATTCTTGATTCTGTTGTAGAAGTATATGAATTTGACTTAAGCTTAGTAATTTCAGGTGCATATTCTGGTAATTATTTGATTATTCTTTCAAAAAAAAATCATGAAAACCCCAAAACTATTCTTTGCATTTCTGGTAACAGGTTTTTTGCTAAGTATAACTGCACAAATTGCCATTGCCCAGGGACTGAAAGGCCGCTATCGTTTTATTGAAGACAGCGATGGAAAGCAGCCTAATGCAAAAGCGGTCATTATGATAATTTTTGGTGGAGGCAGCTTCACATTTAAAGCCGAGCAGCCGGGCGAAACAGTTACAGATAATGGTACTTACCAGGTTAGTGGAAATAAATTTACCATCAAGTTCAAAGAGATGGAGCAGGGCCAGAAAAGCGGTACTTATTCTCTGCAAAATGGCATACTCACACTTCCCTTCAAAATGCTGGATAATGAAAAAGGCACCTCTAAATGGCAGGATGCCTCATTAATACCTGACAACAAAGCAACGGTAAAGGAAGTAATAGCAAAAGCCATTGAAGGCTCAACAAAGAAAGCAAAGCTATACGCCGACCTGGACCAGCGGGCCATAAAGGGGAATAAAAACCTGAAAGGCGGATTGGCAGAGTCTTATTATGTACAGGCTACTTTTTTCTACTTCAAAAATTACAAATGGGAGGCCCTTTACGGATTTGCCAGGGCTAGTAATATCGAGAATGGCAATGCCCTTTATCTGAACAATTTGTGTAACCTTCTGCTTGAACTGGGAAGGATATATGATGCAAAAGTGCTGGCAGAAGATATCACTGCCCGGTTTCCCAACCTGCCTTATGGCTGGAACAATCTTGCTTATATCTACCTGAAGCTGGGTATTGTAAAAGAAGCTGAGAAAGCAATAAGGATAGCCATGAAGCTTGCCCCGGAGAATGGCCTGTATTGTTATACCGGTTCAAAGATTGCGGAAGAAGACGGAAGGAAAACTGAAGCTGAAAAACTGGCGCAGCAGGCTTGGGATTTAGGTTACGCCGGCAATGGCAGGGAGGGAGCCGGGGCGGGTAAGTCTGCCAATAACAATGCGACAAAAACAAATAAAAATGCCGGTGCTGTGAAGCCTTCTGCAAAACCTAAACAGGCCAATAAACCGCCATCAGGTTATAAAATTGCAGACTGGCAGGGAAGCTACCAGGCAAAATATATTTCAGCCCGCAGCGGCGAAACACCCGGAGATGCTAATACAAAATTTGGTGAAGGCGTGGCATCTACAGTAATGAATTTGCAAACACTTGCTTGTGTTAAAAGCTTTTCCATGCAGGTTTCATCCAGTGGTTATGTTTCCGGCAGCGGCGAAATATTATATGTTTACCAGGGAACAACAGCCAATATGGCTGTGGGTATGGCGCCGTCTGTACTTACAGGTAATGGATTTTCAGCAAACTTGAAAGATGGCTACCAGGTAAGAAGCTGGAGTTTTACCGGTACAGTAACTGATAACGGTGATGTGGAAATACAGGGACTTCCGTCAGAAAAACTCGACTTGCTGAATGTGGGCAAATGGCAAAAAATCACACCATGGAGTCCTTTGCCACCTGATGCCGCTGGCGCAGCAATGAAAGGTCCTTTTCACCTTAAGCTGGCGATGAGTGACAAAAAGGAACCGTTCATTTATATAGATCAGTACCTTGAGCTGAATGACAAACTGATTAAGAAAGTGCATTACACCGGGTTAATTGTTAAAAGTGATGCTGCCATTACTCCTGATTGTAAGCCGATAGAACCGCCGCCTGCGGCAGACTGCCCGGCCTCGGAATTTATTAAAACTAAAGTTTCGTTTAACCCAAGAGACCATATAGCCATTGAGAACTCCACAACTTATTCCAAAGGTGCCGACGGGCAGGTACAGAAACAAACGGAGATGGCCACCAATATTTCCGGCGAGTGGAGTTACGGTATGGCTACCGGCTCGGCAGAATTTCATATGGATGGCAGTTATGAGTTTACAGTTGGTGTTGGTGTGGAAGCCAGTTTCTTAGGTAAAGACGGGCCAATAAAGATTGGCGAAAAACTCGAATTAATTTACGACTCTAAATGCGGCTGGGGCATTAAAGGCAGTGCCGCCGCTGGTGCGGAAGGATTTGGAACAAAGGCCGGCGCATCTGTTGAAGGAGTTATTTTCTTTAATAAAGGAATGTAAGAAAGAGATATTCAAATAATAAAGAGGCCGTCTCGTTTTAAACGAGACGGCCTCTTTATTATAACATTATCAATTATTCATTAAAATCCTTTCTTCTCCACTGGTTTTCCATCAGCGTCTAACTCGATAATATCATAACCCAGTTTTTTCACTCCTTCATAGATTTTGGCTTTATCGCCCACAAGCAGAATATTCATTTTTTCAGGTGCCAGCATTTTCTTTGCTGAGGCATCCAACTGTGGTTTGGTCAGCGCTGCCAGTATTTTATTCTGCTGGTCGGTATAGTTAGCAGGCAGGTTGTAGTCGAGTATCCGTCTGATAAAACCAGCTTTCTGGAAACCTGTTTCATACAGCAGGGCATCCCGCTGGCCGAGTGAATTTTTCATGAACTTCAGTTCGACTTCGGTAATGCCATTATCACGGTAGTTTTTTATTTCTTTCATTACTTCCACCAGTGCACTGTCGGTTGCATCGGCCCGGATACCGGAGCTGAATTCAAAATCGCCGGTATATTCATCGGCAGTAAAGGAACTGCGGGCACCGTAGGTCCATCCCTTATCTTCACGAAGGTTAATGTTCAGGCGGCTGTTAAAATCGCCACCCAGAATGTGGTTCATCAATCTTGCCTTGTAGTATTCTCCTGTAGCATCATACTTCACCCCTGTAGCATAGCCCACCCTGAATTGTGACTGTGCTGCTTTAGGCACATCCACCAGAAAAACTTTGGTTTTATCCACTACTGATGCGCTTCCGTCAACTTTGGGCAGTTCGATTTTCTTGTTGGGCAGCTTATTCAGGAAGGCAAGTTTTGGTAATACCTCTGCCTGCTTAATATCACCTACCACCACAACTTTTGCTCCTTTACTTGTCATGTAGTTTTTATAGTAATTTTCTGCATCACTCAGTTTCAGGTTCGAAATAGTGTATTCAGTTCCGTCTTCACTCATGCCAATGATATTGTTGCTGCCGTAGTTCACTTTTGCAAATACAATATCAGCTACAGCAGCCGGGTCGGCTTTAGCCTGTTTGAAGCCTTGTAACCTTTGTTTTTGAATTCGGCTGAAAGCGGCTTCGGTGAATTTTGGATTCAGCATTCTTTCTTCAAGCAGGGCTATTGTTTTATCGATGTTCTTTTTCAGCGTCTGAATGCTGAATGTTATGCCATCAAAACTGCTTCCTACAGCGATGCTGCTTCCCAGCTTCTGTAATTCTACAGCCATTTGTTCTGCAGTATAGTTCTTTGTGTCTTCGTTCATCATGCTGGCGAACATACTTGCCAGGCCGATTTTCGATGTATCTGCCGCCTGAAGGATGTGACCGCCGGGTATAGTTAATGTAATTGTTACAGTTGGAATTTCTGCAGATTCCGTACCTATCATACGGATACCGTTAACTAAATCTTTTCTCCAGAACTTAGGAACTTTTACTGAAGGGTTAGGGCCTGTGCCAGGTATTTTGCTGCGGTCAAAATTATCTTTTGCTTTTACATATTTTAAGCCGGTGTAACCATAATCTGGAGCTGTATAGTTTGATGAGTCGGCAACAAAATTGCCGGCTCCTGCAATCAATGCTTCCTGTCCTTTGGGTAATACACTCAGGCGCACAGCGCCTTTTCCTTTTACATATTCGTTGTAAACCCGCATCACATCTTCTTTGGTTACATTTTGGTACATCTTGATCAGGTCTGCAATTTTATTTGGGTTTCCTGCAAATGTTTGAAATGCCGCAAGCTGCGATACTTTTCCTGATACGCTTTGCAATCCGTTTATTTGCTGCGATTCAGTACCACCTTTAAACTTGGTAATGTCTTCATCTGTTATGCCTCTTGCTTCAAATGAGTCAAGGGCATTGCGGAAGAGAGAGTCCATAAAAGTCAGGCTTTTTCCGGGAGATGGAACTAATTGAATCATAAATTCTCCGGCCAATTCTGAAAGGCTGCTGTTCGAGCTGGCCTGCAGAGCAAGTTGTTTTTTAACCATTTGCTGGTACAGAACAGAATTTTTGCCCTGTCCCAATACCTGCGCCAGGCAAGCAAGGGCACCCATATCTTTATGGTAGTTGGGTACAGTGGGGTAAGAAATCATCAGCAAAGGAAGTTTCGCATAGTTATCTACATAAGAAACATACCTGTCTGTATTTATAACTGCTGGTGGAACAACCACTGGTTTTACTTCAGGTCCGCGGGGAATGCTGCCAAAATATTTTTCTGCCAGTTTTACAACCTGCACAGGGTTTACATCTCCTCCGATTGTAAGGGTTGCATTATTAGGGCCATACCAGCGAAGAAAGAAATTTTTAAGATCATTTACATCCACACGGTTCAGGTCTTCAACATAGCCAATTGTAAGCCATGAATAAGGATGGCCATAAGGATACATGGCCCTTGATGCTGTTTCAAAAGCAAGGCCATAGGGCCGGTTATCGTAATTCTGCCCTCTTTCATTTTTTACAGTGGAACGCTGTATTTCAAATTTCTGCTGAGTTACCGCATCCAGTAAAAACCCCATACGGTCTGCTTCCAGCCAAAGCATTTTTTCTAACTGGTTAGCTGGCACAGTTTCAAAATAGTTGGTCCTGTCTCTGTTGGTAGAACCGTTTAGGGTGCCACCGGCATCAGAAACAATTTTGAAATGCTGTTCATCGGCTACATTATCACTTCCCTGGAACATCATATGCTCAAAAAAGTGGGCAAAGCCAGATTTGCCAATTTCTTCACGGGCCGATCCCACATGATATGTTACATCTACATGCACCAGCGGGTCGCTGTGGTCTTCATGGATGATTAGTGTAAGGCCATTTGGTAAAATATATTTCTCATACGGAATAACCAGTTCGTTTCCTTTTTTGGTTACTTTTTCAATCAGTTTGGTCTGGCCGAAAATAACTGCAGGCAGCATAAGGGCTGCAGTAACCAATAATAACAGTCGTTGTTTCATGTGTTTGTTTTTTGAAGAAAGATTTTGCAAAATCCGGAAAGAGGCAGATTAAGCCCCACAAAGTAAGTAAATCAGTTGTTCTGATGACCTGCCATTTATCATATTTGACGAAACGGTGTATTAAAGGCCCGTAACCTGCTGCCGGCAGTGCAAAAAGTGCCGTTCGCCGGATGAAACAAACGGGGAAAGTTGCACAGTTCATAATTTTGATAAAAAATGAAGTATGACAAACAACAGAAATAATCATGAAATAGATTATAAAATCTATGGAGAAGAAATGCAGTTTGTGGAAATTGAACTGGATTACCAGGAAACAGCTATTGCCGAAAGCGGCTCCATGATGATGATGGATGATGGGGTGCAGATGCAAACGATTTTTGGAGATGGCTCGGCACAACAGCCGACAGGATTTTTAGGAAAACTGCTAAGTGCCGGAAAAAGGGTGATAACGGGGGAAAGCCTGTTTATGACCGCTTTCACAAATGAAGCGCAGGGAAAGAAGAAAGTGAGTTTTGCAGCCCCATACACGGGAAAGATTATCCCGATGGACTTACAGGAACTTGGCGGTACTATCATTGCACAAAAAGATGCTTTCCTGTGCGCAGCAAAAGGAGTGAGTGTGGGTATTCACTTTCAACGTAAACTGGGTGTGGGTATTTTTGGCGGTGAAGGATTTATTATGCAAAAATTAGAAGGAGATGGAATGGCATTCTTACATGCAGGCGGTTTTATTGTTGAAAAGAACCTTGCTCCCGGTGAAGTGCTGAAAATTGATACCGGCTGCGTAGTTGCTTATTCGCCATCAGTTGACTTTGATATTGAATTTGTAAAGGGGGTCAAGAATTTTATGTTTGGCGGTGAAGGTTTGTTTTTTGCAAGATTGCAAGGGCCAGGCAAAGTATGGATACAATCATTGCCCATTAGCAGGCTGGCGGGCCGCATAATTGCTTATGGAACATATAAACGCAAAGAAGAGGGCAGTGTGCTGGGTGGTTTGGGTAATTTGTTTGATGGAAGAGAGTAATACACTTCCTTTGCCCTGTAATTGATAAACTGAAAAGACAGCTTATGAAATTTGGCATTATTGGTAACGGAAGCTGGGCAACGGCGATAGTCAAAATTCTGACAGGAAACAAGAATGCTGTAAACTGGTGGGTGAGAAATTCGGAATCCATTGCGCATATCGGGAAACACAGGCATAATCCACATTACCTGAGAACTGTTGAGTTTGATACAGCCCTGTTGTCCATGTCGGCTGATGTAAAGCAGGTGGTGAATCAATCAGATGTGGTGGTGATAGCCGTTCCGTCCGCCTATGCTATCGGTGCATTAAAGGGATTAACCGCAGAAGACTGGGGGAACAAAAAAGTGGTTTCAGCTATTAAAGGGCTGCTGCCCGATAAAAACCGCCTGTTGAACGATTACCTGAAAGAAGAATTTGAAGTGCCGCTTGAAAATTATTTTGCGGTGCTGGGACCTTGCCATGCAGAGGAAGTGGCAGAAGAAAAGCTCTCTTATCTCACTTTTTCAGGTATTGATGTAACAACGGCTGCTGTCATAGCAGGGCATTTTCAGTGCAGTTTTATTAATACAATTGTCAATCATGATATTCTTGGTGTACAGTATGCTGCTGTACTCAAGAATATTTATGCCTTAGGCGCCGGTATTGCTCATGGCCTTGATTATGGTGATAATTTTCTGAGTGTGTTTATTGCCAATGCAGCAGATGAAATGGCCAGTTTCTTAAAGCAGCATGGAGCAGAGCATATAACAGTTGGCGAGCATGAAGGAGAGGACCCGGTTACACACCTGAAAATACCCAACTATGCCGCTTCTGTTTATTTAGGCGATTTGCTGGTAACTTGTTATTCGCTGCATAGCCGTAACAGGACATTTGGCAATATGATTGGCAAAGGCTATTCTGTGCAGTCTGCCCAGCTTGAAATGAACATGGTGGCCGAAGGCTATAATGCTTCAAAATGTATTTATCTGATAAATCAGCAAGTGGGTGCTCCCATGCCTATTGCCGAAACAGTTTACCGTATTTTGTGGGAACATGTAAAACCAGAAGATGGGTATCGGAGGATTGAACCTTCGCTGATATAGAAAAAATGCCTGAAAATAAACTAATGTGTTATTTTTAGAATGTAAAACAAAGCAAATGATTAACTTTTTTCAGGTAGTCTTTCTTGTTGCTTCAATTATATTGATTGTCTTAAATGTTCTGGACTTTAACAAATGGCAGGAAGGAAGGAAAGAAGGAAGCGTCAAGCCTCATGCAATAAAGTGGTTTAGCTTTATTCTTACCTCATTGGTTGCCGTAGGTTGTGCCCTGAATATTATTATTGGCTGGATAAGCAAAGGTTAATAGAACAGGTCAGCAGCGATGCCGTCTGCCAGCAGTTTGCCTTCATCTGTTAGTACAATTGCCATTTCATCTGCCGTCATCTTTCCTGTAGAAATAAAACAGGCTGCCTTTCTCAGTAATTCTTCTCCTGGAATATTGAACCGTTCATTAAGTGTGTTGAAGTTTATCCCTTCTGCAGTTCTCAGTGAAATCATGATATACTCATTCAGTTGTTGTGTTGGGGTAAGCACTTCTTTTTCAAAAGGGATTATGCTTTTGCTGAGCGACTCGGTATAAAGGTTATTATTTGCCACATTCCATTGCCGTTCTGTCCCATTATATGAATGTGCTGATGGGCCTATGCCCAGGTAATATACACCTTGCCAATAAGATGAATTATGCTTGCTGCGCCAGCCTGGGAGGCAGAAGTTGGAAATTTCGTAATGTTCGTAGCCTGCTTCTTTCATCCATTTCATCAGTAACAGGAATTGTTCTGATTGTTTCTCCGGAACAACATTCTCATATACTTTGGTGCTTATCAGTTTGTCAAGCGGAGTTTTGGGTTCTACCGTTAACGCATAGCAGGAAAGATGCGGCACTTTCAGCGAAATGGCCATTTTTACGTTTTCCTCCCATTTCTTGTTGCTTAGTCCGGGAGTTCCGTATATCAGGTCGATTGTTATATTGCTGAAGAAAGTTTGGGCCAGCTTCAGGGTATTTACAGCCTGTTCTGCATTATGCGCCCTGTTCATCCATTGCAAGTCTTCTTCAAAGAAACTCTGTATGCCGATACTCAGCCGGTTGATGCCGGCATTCTTCCATCCCCTCAGTTTTTCTTCTGTAATATCATCGGGATTAGCTTCTAAAGTAATTTCAGCATTTGTAATGATGTGAAACAGCGAGTTCAGTTCTTGTAAAATTGTACTTAGCTCCTCGATGCTTAATACGGAAGGGCTGCCGCCACCAAAATAAACGGTTTCGATTTCTTTTGTTCCCAGGTAGTCTTTCTGCAGTTCAATTTCTTTTATGATAGCCTTTACCACATCTGCTTTATACCGCATTGATGTGGTGAAATGAAAATTGCAGTAGTGGCATTTTTTTTTGCAAAAAGGAATATGAATGTAGATGCCGGGCAAAATTGTTTGGATTTAATGAATAATTTAGCCAAATATCGGCCGTAAATAATGAAATGCTGTAAAGTGCAAATATCGGTTCTTGTTGTGTTGCTGCTATCTTTTGGTGCAGTGGCCCAAACAAATTATGAACTCATTATACATCCAGCCGATTCTTTGTCAGCGGTCAATATTCCCAAAGCCGGAATTAAAACTACGTTTAACAGCCGTATGGAGTGTACCGGATATGTTACGGCTTTACCAGCCAGCTTGCTGGCAAAAGGGTTTGCTGCTGCCTCAGTTGATTCTGTCCGGTTTGATTCTGCTTCGGCTTATATGGTTTTATATACCGGCGAATTGTATAAATGGAGAATGGTAACACCGTCGGGCATTGAACAGTCATTGCTTGATAAAACGGGCTGGAGAAATAACCAGTACACCGATAAACCGTTTGATTTTTCCCTTGTGCAACAATGGCAGGAAAAAATGATAGCATGGCTGGAGAACAACGGATTCCCTTTTGCAAAAATCTACTTAGACAGTGTGGTGACTGACAATGGTAACATATCCGCTTTGATAAGATTAGAGAAAGGCCCCTTGTATAAAATTGACAGTATCCGCAATTTTGGTAATGCCCGTATTGCAAATGGTTTTTTACAGCGTTACCTTGATTTGCCTAACGGCAGTATTTACAGTAAGGAAAAGCTTAGCAGAATAAATACAAAAATCCGTGAGCTTACTTATCTCGAAGAGCAGCAGCCATCCCAACTAACCATGCTTGGAACCGGCTCTGTTTTGGACCTTTTTTTGAAACAGAAGAAAAGCAGCCAGGTAAATGTGCTGGTTGGGTTTTTACCCAATAACGACCAGTTGTCAACAAAGAAAATACTGATAACAGGTGAAGCAAATGTATTACTGAAGAATGCTTTTGGCTCAGGCGAAACGATTGGCCTTAACTGGCAGCAAATACAGGTAAAATCGCCGCGGCTGAATATCTTATATAATCATCCGTTCCTGTTTCAGTCACCTCTGGGACTTGACTTTTCGTTTGATATGTTTAAAAAGGACAGCAGTTTTCTGAATGTAAATTTTCAGTTTGGGGCACAGTATGTGTTAAATACAAATCAGTCAGGAAAGCTGTTTATTCAGCGGTTTCAAACCATCGTAAGCCAGGGCGGAATTAATACACCTTTGCTGCTGGCCAGCCGCAAACTGCCAGAGGTGGCTGATGTAAGTTCGCTGAACCTGGGGGTGGACTATGAGTATAACAATACTGACTATCGCCTGAACCCGAGAAAAGGTAACGAACTAAGACTGATAACATCAGCAGGTACTAAAACGCTGAAGAAGAACAACCAGGTAACTGAACTGAAAGACCCCACAGACCCGTCTTTTGACTTTGGGACTTTATATGATACTATTAAACTAAAAACCTACCAGTTCAGGGTTCGTGTAGCGGCTGCCCGTTATTTTCCCTTGCCTAACAACAGAAGTACGATAAAAACAGCGGTTAATGCCGGCATGTTTCAAAGCGGCAATACTTTTCGCAACGAACTTTTCCAGGTGGGTGGCTACAAACTGCTGCGTGGATTTGATGAGGAAAGCGAATACCTCTCAACTTTTGCGATTGCCACAACTGAGTTCAGGTATTTGATTGGGCAAAACTCTTTTTTTTATGTTTTGGCTGATGGCGGCTGGGGCAAAGATGCCAGTAAGGCTGCAAAACCGGCGTACACCTATTTCGGAACAGGCCTTGGCCTTTCATTTGAAACAAAGGCAGGCATTTTTAATATCGCCTGGGCGGTGGGCAAGAGAAATGATACGGATTTCAACCTGAGGAAGTCAAAACTGCATTTTGGATTTGTGAATTATTTCTGATTGTTTTTACCAAAAGGAATCCCACTTCAATACATTTGCAGCACAATTTTTTGTTTGAAAAAAGGTATCGCCTGTTTATTGTTTATGGCCAGTGTGGTGGCATCGGCACAGCAGCCTGCGGATACAGCAATCCGCCAGGTAACTGATACATTAGCACGGCAGGATACGGTGGCAGCAAAGGACACTGCCATTGCCGTTCAACCCGCAAAAGATTCTGTATCACTTAATCCCAACCTTAACGGGAAATGGACTTCTGAAAATAACCTCTCTGTTTTATCGCCACAGTTTACATGGGAGGCATTAAAGCATCATCCATATTTTGGTTTTGGTTCCCCGCTGCTAAAACAGCCTGTGTCTAACCTGTACAAGCATAATGGTAAGGACCTGTTGTTTTACCTGCTGGTGTTCTTGTTTATTGTTTTTGGCATTATCAGAAGCCTGTTTCCAAAGTATTTCAGCGATTTGTTCCGGGTGTTCTTCCGCACTACATTAAAACAGAAGCAAATAAGGGAACAACTGATGCAGGTGCCGCTGCCGTCAGTTTTACTCAATGGTTTTTTTGTGCTGAGTGGAGCCTTTTACATCAGCTTCATGGTATTGCATTTTAAACTGGCAGAAACAGGTGTCTTCTGGCAAATGTTTCTATATGCTGCTGCAGGTTTATCCATTGCCTATATGGTAAAGTTTATCGGGCTTAAACTTTCCGGATGGTTGTTTAATATGAAAGAGGCGGCTGAGGCATATATTTTTATAGTGTTTATTATTAACAAAATGCTCGGCATACTGCTGCTGCCTTTCTTGTTAGTCTTGGCTTTTTCAAAAGGCGATGCTTACACTGCGGGGCTGGTACTGTCGTGGTGCCTGACAGGCGGCATGGTGTTGTACCGGGTTATCCTTACTTATGGGCTTATACGCAGCCATGTGAAGGTGAATTTGTTTCATTTCCTTTTGTATATGCTTGCTTTTGAGGTGCTGCCCGTTTTGATTGTTTACAAAGCGTTGTTGCTATATTTCAGCCAAACTGCTTAATTTTGCAGCCAACTTTAGCCGAACCGAAAATGAGTAAAACTGGGGTAAAAAAGGCCGTTGAGCAACCGAGGACCATTAAAAAAATCCTGATCACCCAACCAAGGCCCGAGAGTGAAAAGTCTCCGTACTTTGAACTGTCAAGAAAATACAATGTGGAAATGGACTTTTGCCCGTTCATCCGGCTTGAAGGCCTGCCTGCCCGTGATTTTCGTAAGCAGAAAATAGATATTCAAAGCCATACGGGTGTTGTTTTTACCAGCCGCCATGCAATTGACCATTTTTTCCGTATTTGCGAAGAAATGAAAGTAAGTGTTTCGCAGGATACAAAGTATTTCTGCATAACCGAGGCAGTGGCTTTATATCTTCAGAAATTTATATTGTACAGGAAGCGTAAAGTTTTTTACGGAGCAGATGGAACCAATAGAAGCATGTTTGATGTTATTAACAAACACAAAAACAACGAAAAGTTTCTGTATGTGTGCTCCGAGAATCAGCAGGACAACGAAATAGTGAGCTGGCTAAAGGCCAATAATTGTGAATTTACGCTTGGGTTCATGTACCGCAGCATCAGTTGCGATGTGATAGAAACGTTGAAGAGAAATTACGATGTCATTTGCTTTTTTACTCCCAGCGGTATAAAGAGCCTGTTCGACAATGTGCCAAAGTACAAACAGAATGGGACAGTCATCGGGGCATTTGGCGTAAACACTTTCAAAGCTGTTGAAGAGGCTGGCCTTGAATTAGGAATAAAAGCGCCTCAGCCGCAATCGCCGAGTATGGTGGCCGCATTAGACCAGTTTCTTGCGGCATCGGTCAAAAAGAAATAAGAAAATTTTACTTATATCGGAAAAGAACACTTTGGTGTTCTTTTTTGTTTTATGAAACTTTACTCTCTGATTTTTCCGAGAAAGAATGAAAAAGAACAACCGCCTCATACACGAAACAAGCCCCTACTTATTACAGCATGTCCATAACCCTGTGGATTGGTATCCATGGGGCGAAGAAGCATTAAGCAAGGCAAAATCTGACAACAAACCCATTCTTGTCAGTATTGGCTATGCGGCATGCCACTGGTGTCATGTAATGGAAAAGGAGAGCTTTGAAGATGAGCAAATAGCGGCAATGATGAATGAAAATTTCATCAACATAAAAATCGACAGGGAAGAGCGGCCTGATCTTGATCACATCTATATGGATGCCGTTCAGGTACTTACAGGAAGCGGCGGCTGGCCCCTGAATGTTTTCTTAACCCCTGATGCCAAACCTTTTTACGGGGGAACGTATTTTCCGCCAATAAGGGCACATAACAGGCCTTCGTGGAAGGAGGTACTGCTGGCGGTTGCTGACGCTTTCAAAAACAGACGCAGCGAAATAGACAGCCAGGCAGAAGGCCTGACACAGCATCTGCAAAAATCTAATGCTTTCGGTTTAAAAGAAGGTCAGCCGGAAGATTTTTTATCAGAATCGGACATTGAAGAAGCCGTCGGTAGCCTGCTTAAAATGGCAGATAAACAATGGGGCGGGTTTGGAAAGGCTCCCAAGTTTCCACAAACATTTTCCATCACTTTTCTGATTAGAAATGCATATTTCAGGCAGGTTAATCAAAAGGATGCAAACAATGAAAATGAAGGGTTGAAACAGGCTTTGCTTTCTCTTGATAAAATGATTGCAGGCGGACTTTACGACCAGGTGGGAGGCGGCTTTGCCCGCTATTCAACCGACAGCGAATGGCTGGTTCCGCATTTTGAAAAAATGCTGTACGATAATGCATTGCTCATATCTGCAATAACTGAGGCTTCTCAGTTGACAAAAAAGGAGCACTATCAGAAAGCAATTGAGGAAACAATAGCCTTTGTACAGAGGGAACTGATGCACCCTTCGGGCGGATTTTACTCGGCACTGGACGCAGACAGTGAAGGTGTGGAAGGAAAATATTATGTATGGAACAAAGCTGAGGTTACAGAACTACTTGGTGAAAATGCCCCAGTTTTTTGCGATTATTTTGATATTACCGATGAAGGCAATTGGGAGCACCGCAATATTTTATGGATAAAAAAACCAGCAGCCGGATTTTCAAAAGAAAGGGGTATTTCCGAAGAGGCATTACAAGAAATAATTGCAATTGGGAAAAGAAAATTGTTGGCAAATCGACAATTAAGGCCCCGCCCACTTCCCGATGATAAGGTGATACTTGGGTGGAATGCCCTGATGAATACTGCAATCAGCAAGGCATATGCTGCCACAGGCAAAGAAGAGTATAAGAAATTGGCTGTCAGCAATATGAACTTTATTTTAGCGAATTTTACTAACAATGAAGATGGCAGTTTTTGGCATACATGGAAGGATGATGTTGCAAAAATTCCGGCCTTTTTGGATGATTATGCCTTTTTGATAGAAAGCCTGATACAGCTTCATGATGTTACATCCGAAACAAGGTGGTTAGTAAAAGCAAAAGAGATCACTGATTTTGTTATAGGCCGTTTTGCTGATAATACAAACCAATCGCCGTTGTTTCACTACACCATCGACTACCAGCAGGATGTGCTAGTAAGAAAAACAGAAGTGTACGACGGGGCTCTGCCTTCCGGGAACTCTGTTATGGCACAAAACCTGCTGAAATTGTCTTTTTATTTTAATATCCCTGAATGGGGAAAGAAAAGCAGGGAAATGTTCCGGCATCTGTCACAACTTATCTTGAAATATCCGTCATCTTTTGGCAACTGGGCCTGCCTTTGGCTCGAATTATATTATGGCAGCCACGAAATAGCCATAGTTGGCCCGGATTATTCAAAACTGGTACAAGAAATCAGTGCTGAGTATATTCCAAATAAAGTGATAATGGGGGCTGAAACCGGAGAAAAAGACTTTCCATTACTTGCCGGTAAGAGTTCAGGTTCAAACGCTTCGGCTTTTTTGTGTAGTAATTATACCTGTTTCAGTCCAGTAAATACACCTGAGGAGCTTATTTCCTTGATTCACAGCAATAAAAAAGGATAATAAATTCTGATAAGATACAATAAACCGGGCATCTGTTCCGTTAGGAAATTTACTTTGGAAAATACTGTTTGTATAACAAAAATAAATTTTAACCTTGTGCGGCAGAATAGTTCAAAACATTATATTTGCCCAATACCCTTTAAGTGTATGAGAATGAAAAACCTTCTATACTCAGTTTTCGCCGTTATCGGCTTGTTAGCGCTGGCCGGTTGTGGCAGCAGCAAAAAGTCTAAAGGCGGTGGTCTGCCTAATGACGGACAAGTGCATGGTGTTGCCCCGGGTAACAAGTACTCGCTTCCCAAACCTCCGGGAATGGTGTACATACCACAGGGTACATTCCATATGGGCCCCAGCGATGAGGACCCTGCTTATGCATTCAGTGCCCGTAACCGCTCAGTTTCCATAAGTGGCTTCTGGATGGATGCGACAGAAATTACCAATAACGAATACCGCCAGTTTGTTTTGTGGGTTCGTGACTCTATTGTAGGTAAGGAGCTGGGCTATGTAAAAACCGGCAAAGACGGTAATGAGTACATTGACCGTGCAAAAATGAAAACCTTCTGGAGTTCGAAAGATGTGAATGAAAAACTGGGTTCAACCTCAGTTGCCCTGCCTCCGGATGACAGGATTTTTGGCAGAATGGAGCTGGATCCTTCCAAGATGATTTATAAGGTTGAAGCTTTTGACCTGAAAGAGGCTGCAAAAAGAGAAAATGCCGGCAAACCAAGGTCGAAATTCATAAACAGATATCCTGTTGCTATTTACCCTGATACATTGTGCTGGATCCGTGACTTTGCTTATTCTTATAATGAGCCAATGACAAAGCGGTATTTCTCACACCCCGCTTTTGGAAACTATCCTGTAGTTGGCGTAAACTGGAAACAGGCCGAAGCTTTTTGTAATTGGAGAACATTATTGTTAAACACATTTTTAGATAGCAAAAAAAGAACCCAGGAATCAGATTTCCGCTTGCCGACAGAGGCGCAGTGGGAATATGCAGCCAGGGGTGGCCGTTCACAGTCTATGTTCCCCTGGGGTAATTATTACCTGCGTAATAAAAAAGGATGCCTGATGGCTAATTTTAAGCCGGGTCGTGGCAACTATCCTGAAGATGGCGGTTTCTATACAGTCCGTGCCGATTCTTACTGGCCCAATGATTATGGCTTGTATTGCATGAGCGGAAATGTGGCAGAGTGGACTTCTACTATATACTATGAGGGCCGCAATAACTTCCAGCATGATATGAACCCCGATGTTCGCTGGAATGCAAAAGACGACGATCCTCCTTTAATGAAACGCAAAATTATTCGTGGCGGAAGCTGGAAAGATGTTGGTTATTACCTGCAAACTGGTACCAGCACTTACGAATACCAGGATTCTACAAAATCTTATATTGGCCTCCGTTGTGTGATTGATTTACCCGCAGCCCCGTCAAAAGGTCGTAAAAAATAAGCTTTCAAATAAACCAAGAGAGGACAGAAACCCTGTCCTTTCTTTTTCAGCATTTCAATAAATACAAACTTTAATAAAACCACTAAAAAAATCCAATTATGGCAGCAGCAATTCCATCTAAGGTTAGTAAATGGGTAGATGTAGGCGTATCTTTCGGTGCATCAATCGTTATCCTCGGTGCCCTTTTCAAAATAGTACACCATCCTTTGGCCGACAAATTCTTATGGTTTGGCCTGGTTACAGAAGCGATAATCTTTGCGGTTTATGGTTTACTATATGCCGTATATCCTCCGGTAAAGGATGCCTCTCATGATGAAGAGCAATTTTCAGTTGCAGGTGCAAAATCCAAAGCTGCTTTAAGTGCTATGGATAAAATGCTTGCTGAGTCTGATATTACGCCAGATACGATGAAACGCCTGGGTGACGGATTCAAACAACTGAATACTACAGTTTCCGGAATGACAACCATTACTGATGCAGTGTCTGCAACCGGTGATTTTGCTACAAAAACAAAAGAAGTTACTGGTCAGCTGGAGAAAGTTAAAGATGCCTATACAACTGCTGCTTCTTCTGTAGGCGCATTTAATACAGCTACAGAAGGTGCTAAAGTGTTTCATGAGCAAATTCAGGTACTTACAAAGAATCTTGCTTCGCTGAATACTATTTATGAATTGGAATTGCAGGAAAGTAATAACCATTTGAAAGCTTTGAACTCTTTCTATGGCAAATTGTCTGAAACATCTACAGCTATGCTTAATAGCGCCGAAGATGCAAGGAAGGTACAAGAACAAATTGGCCATTTGGCTACCAACTTGGGCCGCCTGAATAATATCTATGGTAACATGCTTACTGCAATGCAGGGTCGTAGCTAAAACATAACAAACTGTCTGGTTGCCTGTATGGGCAGCCGGATTTATAGAGAAAAAGTCATCATTACTAAATCCAATAAACATAAATAGTTATGTCTCTACCTAAAGAGCCCCGGCAGAAGATGATCAATATCATGTACCTGGTGCTTACTGCACTTTTGGCTCTGAACGTATCATCCGAGATTCTTAACGCATTCAAAACGGTAAGAAGAAGTCTGGAGGCAACAAATAATACTGTAAACCAGTCCACGGCTACAATCATGAAGTCGCTGGAAGACAAAACAACTGAACCGGAAACAAAAGAAAGGGCAGATATTTGGTTTGCCAAAGCGCAAAAGATCGTAAAATATTCTGCAGACCTGAATAATTATATTGAAGGGATAAAAAATGAAATCATTAAGGAAGCTGGCGGCACACCAGGTGCTCTTAGTGGTTTTAAAGAAGATAACCTCGACATCGTTACCAGGATGATGGTGAAGCAGGGAAGAGGTAAAGACCTTCTGGCTGCACTGAATAAATATTCTGCTGATATTCTGAGCATTGAGACTGATCCGGTTGTTGCAGCTGAGTTTAAGGGTGCAATAAATATTGATGTTTCTAATCCTCCGGGACAGGATGGAAAAACTAAAGCCTGGGAGATTGCTTATTTCAATATGGTGCCTACTGTTGCAGGTCTTACTATCTTAAGTAAGTTTCAGAACGACATAAAGACTTCTGAAAACAAGCTGGTTACATTGTGTCACCAAAAAGTGGGTGAAGTAAAAGTAATCTTCGATACGTATGCTGCTATCGTTGGTCAAAACTCAAATTACCTGATGCCTGGACAGGAACTTGAAATTAAAGCAGGTATTGGTGCTTTTAGTAAAACATCAAGACCTACCATTACAATCGGGGGAGCATCAGTTCCTCTTGGAGAAGAGGGTTATGCCCTTTACAAGACACAGGCTGGCGGTGTGGGCTCTCACAGTGTTCCTGTAAGAATCAGCTTTTTCAACCAAACAACAGGTAAGGATGATGTAAAAGAGGTTACTGTTGAATATGTAGTTGGTTCTGCAAATGCTTCAATTGCCCTTGATAAGATGAACGTACTATACATTGGCGTTGATAACCCTGTAACCATTGCTGCAAGCGGTGGTGGGGATGATAAAGTAAATGCTACAATTACCCAGGGTTCTTTAACAAGGGTTGGTGCAGGTAAATACATTGCCCGTGTAAATGCGGTTAATGACAATACAATGATCAACGTTAATGTTGATGGCAAACTGGCCGGTGCAGCTAACTTCAGGGTAAGAACAATTCCAGAAGCACAAGCTTATGTGGGTGGTAAGCCAAGCGGTGCAAATATTTCGGCTGGTGAATTCAGGGCGCAAGGTGGTGTTGGCGCAGGTATTAAGAATTTTCCTTTTGAACTCGAGTATAATGTTGTAAGCTATACGTTTACTTGTGATACTGATGATGATATCGTAACAATTCCAGCTCAGGGTGCTGCATTTTCCGGTGCTGTAAGAAATGCTATTAACCAACATGTTCAGGCTGGAAGGATGGTGACAATAGATGATATCCGTGTAAAAGGACCAGACGGACGTACTACACCAGCCCCTTCACTCGTTTATTACATTAAATAATGTGTGCTATGAAGAAATACCTAATAAAGTCTTGTTTTTTAGTGCTGTTGCTTGCGACCATTGCTGGCAGTGCAGATGCGCAGCGTACACCAAGACGCAGAACTGGTGGTAATAATCCTGCTACAAACCCGGCTACTACACAGCCTGGCAATGAACAGCAGAATAATAATAACACGCAGCCTCCGGTTGATTATAATGCGTTGAGCAATCTGCCTGTTACATACGACACTTTAAGCCCTGAATCAGGACTGGTGAAGTCAATGCGTAACGACAATGCTTTCGATAAATCGGGGCTGAATGCAAGAACGCCTTTGCCTTATGAGCATCTTCGTTGGGATGATGCTTTCTATGCTGAAAAAGTTTGGCGTGAACTTGATTTAAGGGAAAAGTTGAACCGTGTGTTTCAGTATGAGGCGATAGATGATAATGGCAGCCAGATGTTTGTTAACATGGTGATGAATGCTGTTAACAAAGGAGATGTAACTGCTTTTTCTGATGACAGGTTTACTACTCCACTAGATTTAGCAACAATACAGCAACTTACTTCGGGTAAACTGGATACCAACTATGTTTATGATATCAAACAGATAGATAAAGTAATCGGTATTAATGTTTCCAGGAAGGCTTTCGATGCAAAATCTGTTACAAGGTTAAGGCTGAAAGAAGAGTGGGTTTTTGACAGGGAATCAAGCAGAATGTTCTGCCGTATTCTGGGTATAGGATTTCTGAAAACTGAATATTTCCCTAACACAACAAAAGAAAGAGGTACCTCTTCTTTGTTCTGGATTTATTATCCTGACCTGAGGCCTGCGCTGGCAAAAGCAGAAGTTTATAATCCAAAGAACATGGGACAAAGCCGGATGACATGGGAGGAACTCTTTGAAAGCAGAATGTTCAGCAGCTATATTACTAAGTCAACTTTAGACAACCCGGGTAATAAGCCAATCAAGACATATCTGAAAGATCCAATCCTGGCATTACTTGAAGGAGAGAATATCAAGGAAAAAATTTTCAATTTCGAACAAGATCTTTGGTCATATTAGTGCAGAAAAAAGAATTAAAGAAAGGCTCCAGACATGGAGCCTTTCTTTTTTGCAGTATCGTAAAAAAACATTGAAAAATCGTAAAAGTCCTATAGGAGAATATATTTCGAAGTTGTATTTTCGCAATGGTTTTTCATAGGATATTGGATTTTAAAAACGGGGCTGAATTTCCATTCTGGCCCCACTTTTTTTATAGACCCTTCACGGAAATACAACCCCCGTTTACTTCTTTTCGAAATATCTGATTATAAGTTCTGCTTTAGATTTGCCTGCTATTTTCTCTAACTGTTCTTTAGTTGCCTTGATTACATTGCTTACGGACCGGAATTCTTTAAGCAGTAAAGTGGCAGTAGCTGTTCCGATTCCTTTAATGTCTTCCAGTTCATTCTTAAAAGTGCCGCTGCTTCTTTTCTTTCGGTGGAATGTGATGCCAAAGCGGTGTACTTCATCTCTTATTCTTCTTATTAGTTTCAGTTCTTCGCTGTTATAGGGCAGCTTAAGAGAAGCAGTATCTCCTGTATAAAAGAGCTCTTCTTCATTTTTTGCAAGACCGGTCAGGGTCATTTCTCCACTTAATCCAAGCTCCTGTAAGGCTTCGTTAGCGGCACCAAGTTGTCCTTTACCACCGTCAATAATCACCAATTGAGGAAATGGCTTTTCTTCTTCTTTCAGGCGTTTGTAACGACGATAAACAGCTTCTTTCATCGTGGCAAAATCATTAATACCCTCCACTGTTTTTACGTTAAAATGCCTGTAATCATTTTTGCTGGGCAATCCGTTTCTAAAACATACCATGGCTGATACCGGATAGCTGCCCTGGAGATTTGAATTGTCGAAACATTCGATATGAACAGGCAATTCTTTCAGGTGAAGGAGCTTCTGTAAATTTTCGAGTACTTTTAGCACAGAGAGACTTTTAATATTGAGCTTCAGCCTTTCTTTCTGTTTTAGTTCGTCAATAAAGTGCTGTACATTCTTTGCAGAGAGTTCCAGCAGTTTTTTCTTATCCCCGCCTTTTGGTACTGTAATCGTTATTTCTTCTTCAGGATATTCAATTACGAACGGAACAACTAATTCCGGTGCTTTACTCTCAAAGTTGTCACGAAGCTTTGCAATTGAATAAATGAGGATTTCTTCAGGAGTTTCATCAAGATGGCTTTCCGCTTTTGTAGTATGGGTCTGAATGATTGCTCCATTTCTTATCATCAGGAAATTAACATAGGCAATATTCTTTTCTTTGGAAATGGCAAAAACATCCATGTCGCCGGTTTTGGTGTTTGCTACCAGTGATCTGCTTTGGTAATTTTCAAGAAATTCGATTTTCTTTTTTACCAGTTCCGCTTTTTCAAACGCAAGCGAGGCGGCCTTTATTTTCATCTCCTCTCTGAAGTGACGGATGACAGGTGTCAGGTTGCCTTTTAGCAGATTCTTTAGTTGTGAGAGGTTTTCAGCATAATCTTCTTTAGACTGCAGCCCTTCGCATGGTCCTTTGCAATTACCCAAGTGATATTCCAGGCAAATCTTAAATTTTCTTTTTCTGACGTTCGTGTCGGTGAGACTGAGTGAACAGGTCCGTAACTGTATGGTTTGTTTAATGAACTCCAGCAACTCCCTTACCTTTTTTACGGATGTATATGGGCCAAGGTATTCAGAACCGTCACCGGCTCTTTTTCTGGTAAGAAAAACCCTTGGAAACGGTTCGTTCTTTATTGTGATGAACGGGTATGTTTTATCATCTTTCAGATTGATATTGTACCGTGGCTGAAATTGTTTGATTAGTGTGTTTTCGAGCAGAAAAGCATCCTGTTCAGAATTCACAATTGTAAATTCTATTCTGGCAATCCGCTGTACCAATTCGTGTGTTTTATAACTGGTAAGTGTTTTTGTAAAATAGGAGCTTACCCTCTTTCGCAAATGTTTTGCTTTGCCAACATAAATAAGTGTATTACCTGCATCAAAATACTTATAGATGCCTGGTTGTACCGGAATGGATGATACGATATGTTGAAATTCGGCCTGTGTCATTATTGTATGCCTTCGTCGTTCCAGATAACCCTGGTGGTGACAATTTTTTCAGATTCTCCAGGCTTTTGGGTGGTTGTAGTAATCAGAAAACTTTTGTCTGTAATCCAGAGCATTTGCTGTCCCCAGAAACCGTCACGGGTTTTCTTAACCCTGTCAACAATTATATTGGTTACTTTATTGCTGCTGTCCACCATAACATCAGGGCTCACTAATAGTTCCTGTTTCTGTATTTCTTCTTCTTTTGGGTTCAAAGGAGAGTAGGTAATAATAACTTTCCTTATAAGCGAATCGTACCTGTTTTCTTCTTTAAAACGGTTTGCAATTTTGGTGTCAGACAAGTCAGGTATTTCAAGAAAATCTTTCGCAGCATTTCTGAATTCCTCTCTGGGGATATACGATGTATCGCTGTGAAGACTGTCATGAATAGTTATTTTTACAATTGAATAAAGCGAAGTGTCAATATGTGCCACCTGCTTTTCAATAATGGACTTTACTGAAATATAGTGCAGGTTGCCCTTATTATCCTTGTCACTTTTGCATGCAGAAACGCTTATAAATACTGAAAAGGTAAGACATGGAAGAAAAGAAAACCAGCCAGAAAATTTGTTATTTTTTTTCATTCAATAAAAATAGCACAATGTTAAAAGCTGAAAAAGAAATATCCCGAAAGCAGAGGCAGTCGGGATATCATCTTTATCGGGCAGTTCATGCTGGCACTTACCTCAGCATTACACCCAGCTTTAAACCAAAATCAAACAAATGTTCTTTTACCGGATAAGTTTCTTTGTAGCTTGAAAGCGTTTGGTAACGGACCTGCGGACCTATACGCCATTCTGTTTTTCCCGTTTTTACACCTGCAAATACTTCCAGGCCGGTGTTGATATTCCAGCGGCGGGTTAAAGAAGGCAGTTCAACATAGTTCTTATAGTCAGTTGAAACCAGGTACGATCTGTTTTCAAGAACAAAAGAAGGCTGAACGGTTCCGGTTATTCCCAAGCTTGTTCTTTTTCTATTGATAAGTGTTAATTCACCTCCTATTGGCACAGATGCAGAGAAATAAAAATTACGCAGCCATTTGGCTTTAAAGCCACCTACAATCCGGTAGCTGGTTATGGGATAAACTGTATTTGTGCCACCGGCATCATTACTTAGGGCTACAGGGGCTACCTCGTTGGTATATTGGTATGCCTTTATGTCGTATTTGTTTACATTAAATTGAAGTCCGCTAACTATTTTGAGGTTCTTGGCAATCGGGTAGCCAGCAGAAACGCCAAGGTTAAAACCAAGATCAGGTTTATGGAAAATAACCTTATCCAAATCAGCCGGGTAATAAATAACCTGTGTGCCAGCAATATTAGAAGATGTTCTGGCTGCTTCGATAAACGTTTTATTTTCCTTTAAAGCCCTGTAAGTAACTAACGGCGTAAGGTACATTTGCCAGGAAACCTTTTTGGGCTTTCTTAACCTTACGTACGAATTAGTTACGCTTTCGATGCTCATTAATTCGGAATTGAGTTCCTTTGGTAACTCACTGGATAATGTATTTATTTCTTCTTTTGTGCTGTTCTCTGCATTAATTGAAGCCTGAACGTCATGTGTGATTTGCGCTAATGATACTTCAGGTTGTTTCACAGGTAAAGTGACCTTTTGGTTTTTGGGAGCAGCAAGTTTCACCGCAGCATCGTTGTCAATATATGCAGGTACTGAAAAGTCTTTTAGCTCAGGTCTTATAACAACAGATTCGTTAATTACAGCAACAGGTTCATTAGCCACTATATCATCAGAAGATGGCTGAACAGAAGAAATTGTCAGGAAAAAATTGTTACGTTTCTCTTCAGGAGTAAGAGACGATATGTCCTTCTCAGATGTTTTGTTAATAACGGGGACGATAGTTTCTTTTGTCTTTTCAAGATTCTTCTCGGGATTATTACTATACGACTCAAAATGTGCGGAGGCAAACTTGTTTCCTTTGTTTTCGGGGGTAGTGAGCATTACCCATGTAACGGCGGCGGTGGTAAGCAGCAGCAATGCAACCCCTGCGCCAAACCAGCGGCGCCGTTTGTGCAATCTGTCATGAATGCCCTCCCAGACATTTTCGGAAGGAAACATCCTATATTGGTCGGCATTTTGTTTTACAAACTGCTCGAAATCTCTGTTATTAATTCTGTTCTCCATAACCAGTTACTCCAAAATATTTAATCTGCATTTCGCAGATGGGTACGTTTTATTATCTGTGTGCAACGGCAGCGAGCCAGTCAACACCTTGTTTTGGTTTGTGTAAAATTCTTTTTCGTATTAAGATATCTTCCAGCATAGCTTTTGCCCTTGTATATTGGCTGCGGCTGGTGCTTTCTTCAATATCAAGCATATTAGCAATCTCTCTGTGGTTATAGCCCTCAACCGCATAAAGGTTAAGTACAGTGCGATAGCCAATAGGGAGCAACCTGATACATTCCACCACCTGCTTTGCCTGAATAATTGCCGGTACACTATCTTCCCTTATTTGTACACCTGTGGCGTGAATAATATCCACACTTTCGTTGAACTTTTTATTTTTTTTCAGGATGTTAATGCAGGTATGAACGATAATCCTTCTAATCCATCCCTCAAAAGCACCCCTGTTTTCAAAAGTGTGTATTTGTAAAAAGACCTTTATAAAACCTTCCTGCAACATATCCTCTGCATCCTCACGGTTGTGAGCAAAACGATAGCACACGGCCAGCATTTTAGAACTGTATTTGTTATACAGTTCCCGTTGGGCAATGGCATCATTTTTTGTACAACCTTTTATTATGGCTTCCTCAGTCATAAATGGCTTTTGGTTGCCTGTAATTTAGACAATTTTTGATACTTTTTGCTGCATCAAAATGTAAAATTTGGGAGATAGGAACCAAAAAAAGGGTAAAAGCAACGCTTTTACCCTTGAAAATCAGACAGTACCTTTTACTTCTGATTACCAGTTTGCCCTTAAGGCAACAATAAAGTTGCGTCCGGGTGCTGAAAATCCTGAACCAAAATACCTGTAATTGCGGTCTAAAATGTTTTCAACTGCCACTTGTAATTGCACCGCTTTGGAAAGGGTAACATTTCCCCGCCAGTTAAGTGTAAGCCAGGATGGCATGCCATCAGCAGTGGCATATTGCTGATTGTCTTCTCCGTCTGGGTTGTAGTTTTCTATCTTCTTCCATCCATTATACATTGCATACAACTCTGTATTGAATTTTGGATGTTGATAATTCAGGCTTGTTTTTCCAAAGAAAGGAGGAATGTGATCCTGCGGAACTTTTGTGCCATTGAACTTTTTCAGCTCACCTTTTGTAAGGGAGGCTGTGCTGAAGAATGACAGTGATTTCGCAAAATCAATCTTAACATTGGCACTGAAGCCATAGGTATATCCTTTGTTCATGTTTTGATTGGCATATACCGCACTCATTACCGAGTTGTAAAGAATGGAATCCTGCCCGTTGAGTTTAAATGGTGCACCTACTATGGCATTGTCAAAGAGTGTATAAAATCCGGTTAATTCCAACCGGAAAATTTTAGCAAACCGCTGACTGATAGTCAGATCGGCATTGTAAGTGTATTCTGGTTTTACATCTGTATTGGGCACATACACTCTTTTGGCAACAGAAAAATCGAACACTTTTACAAGGTCATCAATGTTTGGGCTCCTGAAACCTGAGGACAATCCAAATGCGACTCTTGTCCTTTCATGTGGTAAATATATCAGCCCGAGGTTACCAGTAACTGCAAAATTATTTTGCTTGAAACTTGTTACAGGCAGATTAAAGAATGAATTATCAATCACATTGGATTTAAGCGAAACCGACTGGAAACGGATGCCATCGTTCAGCACCCATTTGCCACCTGCAATTTTCAAAATGTGCTGACCATACAAGGCAACGTAATTCATTTTGTTTTTTCCATCCGGGTATCTTGTATCTAATTTTGAAACTGTACCGGTATTCAGGTTGGTACGGTCAGCTCTTGATTTTACATCGTTGAACTGTCCGTCAATACCAACTGTTAACTCATTGTTGCCAAATTTTTTTCTTCCGTCAATCACAAAGCCCCAAACATTTACTTCTTCCCTGCGGCTGTCGAAACGGTCGTAGCGGCGGTATTCCCGCTGCTGGCGGCTCTCTTCAAGGTTTTGATAGTTAATATTAGCCCTTAGTTCGTCAAAAAGCCCCAGACTTTTAATATTGAGTTCGTATGCACCGAGTATCCTTTTTTGCGGGCCGTAATACCACTGTGCATAACGTAAGGTGTTACCGATGCTGCCGCCAAAATTCCTTTTGTCCTGCAGCCTGTCATACCGGGGAACATCATTTGTATTAGAATATTGAAAATTAAGCGTATGGGACACCTTCTCGTTTTGCTGAAATAGTAATTTCTGCATAACGTCCCACTGTTTGTAGCCCGAATAACGTTGCACCTGCTTATCAGGATTTGCAATTACCGAATCTTTGAATCCAAAGAACGCAATTACCGAATCCCTTCTGCCAAATGCGGGATACTTATCAGGATAGTTGCTGCCCATTTTCATGTCATCGAAATTGCTGAACGTAAAGGCAGAAAGCCAGGCCAGTTTTTTACCTCCAAGACTCAGGTCATAATGAATGGTTTTTTCGTCATTAGCAGAGCTTAATCTTGAAAAGGCCGAACCGCTGACTAATAGCTTGTTGGTTGCTGAAAGCTTTGGCGATTTTGTACGCAGGTGCATTATGCCGCCGAGTGCATCGCTTCCGTATAATGTTGAAGATGGCCCATAAAGGACTTCTGCCTGTTCCAGCATATTTTGGTCAATTGTAATTACGTTTTGAAGGTGCCCGGCACGAAAGATGGCATTGTTATGCCTTATGCCATCAATAACAATAAGCACTCTGCTGGCTTCAAAACCGCGGATTACAGGACTGCTGCCGCCCTGCTGGCTTTTTTGAACAAAAACGTTCCCGGTATTAATGAAAAGGTCGCCAGTGTTTTGAGCGTTGAATTTTGCAATAGTGGCTGCCCTGATGATGTCAATTTTTTGTACAATATTCTTTTTTTTCTCAGCAAATTTTCCGGAAAAAACAATCACTTCTTCGAGGTTTTTTTCCGCAATAGTATCTGTCTGCGAAAACACCGGTGCACACAAATAAAGCAAAGCTGTGAGCAATGCAATTTTTCTCATAATTTATTTTTTTATTACTAATAGGTTTGATTTAGACAATATAGTAATCAAACCTGCGGCGGCGGCGTAAGTATTGGAATATATGAGGATATTAGCCTGGTATCGGGGTTTGAATTATAATAAGTGGCTTCTGCGAAGCAGATAGTTTCTGAAATGTCTTTTTCGTTGAAAAGACCTTTAAGCAATTGAAAAAAATAGCTGATGACATTTGTTTTGTCTGTTCCTTTTTTCCCCCAACCTTCATCCAGCAATTGTTTCAACGTAGTTTCTTCTTCATCGTACAATCCTTTGAAAGTTGTGTAACCGTTTTTTGTTTCAGCAGTTTTGATATCAAACATCTTGCCGTTCAGAAATATTTCTTTTCCTGCCTTTACCCAGATAATATCATTGTTTTTCACAGTAACCACATGGAGAGACTGCTTCTCTAATTCTTCTTTCATGTGATGACGGATTGCTTCTTTTCTGTAAATAAAGAAGAGTACCAGCAAAACCGGTAACATGCTTATTGTAAGCATGAGCAAACCTGATATTTTTTTAAAAAAAGTCACTATAAGGTAAAAAACTAATCTTTCTCCTTTTCTTCTTTTTCTCCTTTGTCATCAGTGGCTGGCTGGCTACTGGCAACACTGTTTATAACAGATTGTGCCCAATTGGTGATTTTCACTTTTTCATCGGTGGTCAGCTTTGCATCTTTATGTGTCCAGGTATAAGATTTCAGCGGCATTTCCCCTTCTTTAACCACCTCAATCGTTTCTTCTAATTTATGTTTCTGATATTTCGCCGGTCTGTTGATAAATTCATCGAAATTGAGGTGCTTTTTGCCATCCACTACATGTTTGTTCATCCACCAGTCTATTGGCTGTAGCTTCGAATACCACGGGTATCTTGTATTGTTACTGTGACAATCGTTGCAAGCCTTCGCCAGTATTGCTTTTACATCATCAGGAACTGTATAGCTGTTGCCGATATAATTTTGTTGCGGACCTTCTGATATGTTCTTTTTTGGATGAATAAACTGAATGGCCACCAGTATAACTAGTAGCACAAGCAATATCTTTTTTAACATAATGATGAGTTTACTATAAAGTTAAACTTTATCAATCAGAATATTGCCAGTCATCTCTTTTGGAACAGGCACACCCATCATTGTTAATGCGGTCGGTGCAATGTCTCCCAGTTTTCCGGATTTAACTGCTCCCTTCCATTCGTTATCAATAATAAAGAATGGAACCGGGTTTAATGAGTGGGCCGTGTTCGGACTGCCGTCCTCGTTTACCAGGTAATCAGAATTGCCATGATCGGCAGTTAGGAAAACTGTATAGCCGTTTTTCAAGCAGACTGTTACAATTTTTTCAACGCATGTATCAACTGTTTCCACAGCTTTAATAGCTGCTTCCCATACACCGGTGTGGCCAACCATGTCAGCATTGGCAAAGTTGAGGCATCCGAAGTCAAATGATTTGTTTTCAATTTCCGGCAGTACAGCATCGGTAAGCTCATAGGCACTCATTTCGGGCTTCAAGTCGTAAGTGGCCACTTTAGGTGATGCTGCCATAATTCTTTTCTCGCCTTCAAAAACTTTTTCTCTGCCACCGCTGAAGAAGAATGTAACATGCGGATATTTTTCTGTTTCCGCAGCACGGATTTGTTTTAAACCTTGCTGCTCCAGTACTTCACCAATAGTGTTGTTGAGGTTATCCGTTTCAAAAACAACATTTACATTTTTATATGTTTTGTCATATTCGGTCATGGTGGTGTACTGCAAGCCCATCCTGTGCATATCAAACTCAGGAATATCCATTTGGGTAAGCACTTGTGTTATTTCACGGCAACGATCGGTGCGGAAGTTGAAGCAGATAACCACATCATTCTCTTTTATTGTAGCAAGCGGTTGCTGTCCTTCGTCAACAATCACTGTTGGTTTAATAAACTCGTCAGTAATATTTGTTGCATAGGAATTTTCAACTGCGGCTACGGCATCTGTTGCTTTTGCGCCAATCCCGTTTACCAGTGCATCATAAGCCAGCTTTACCCTTTCCCATCTTTTGTCTCTGTCCATGGCATAGTAGCGGCCACTTACGGAAGCGATTTTGCCGACAGAGCTGTTAAGATGTTGCTGCAGTTCAACTATAAAACCAAGTCCGCTTTTGGGATCACAGTCACGGCCATCGGTAAAAGCATGGATAAATACTTCTGTCAACCCTTCTTCTTTACAAACATCAGCAATTGCTTTTACATGGTTAATGTGTGAGTGTACACCTCCATCGCTTACCAATCCCATCAGGTGTAGGGGCTTGCTGTTTGTTTTTGCAGTTCTTATTGCATTTAACAGCACCTCATTTTTGGCAAAAGAATTGTCCCGGATGGCAACGTTAATCCGCTGTAGTTCCTGGTACACAATACGGCCTGCGCCAAGGTTTAGGTGACCAACTTCAGAATTGCCCATCTGCCCATCGGGCAAACCAACAACCTCGCCACAGGTTATCAGTTCTGTGTTTGGATATTTTGAGTATAGAGATTTTGTAAAAGGAACGTTCGCATTTTGGATGGCATCTGCAGAAGCAACTTTTCCGTGGCCCCATCCGTCCATAATTACCAGTAAAACTTTTTTGGCTGACATAACACTCAGATATTTAAAAATTAGTAGAAATACATTTAGTTACTGCCGGAAAGGCGGTTACAGCCTGTAAAACTACACCCAATTTGGCGATTTGTCCCTAAGAAAACCAAAAAACTGTTGATTTTTAGTACTTTAGTACCGGGATTTTTGCTTCTTGTAAAATGGCATGTTTTTAGATTGATACTAAGAAGAAAGAAACTATTATGAAACGCATTTTTACATCACTACTGCTTGGTTCGGTTTTATTGTTGTCATCTTTTGCCACACAAAACGGTATAGATGAGGTTATTGGTGCATTACGTTCGGGTAATGCCAACCAGCTTGCATCACATTTTGATGATAATGTTGAAATAACGCTGCCTGATAAAAGTGATAACTACAGCAAGGCTCAGGCACAGCTAATTGTAAGGGATTTTTTTGTGAACAATGGGGTAAAGGGTTTTGAAGTAAAACACAAAGGTGATTCTCCTGGCGGCAGCCATTTCTGCATCGGTACGTTACAGACCAATGCCGGCAATTTCAGGACAAATGTTTTTATGAAAATGAGAAATGGGAAAGAAGTTGTGAAAGAAATACGGTTTCAGGCGGTAGATTAAAAAAAACAAATTAATGGTAAAAGCCCCGGTATAGCAGCCGGGGCTTTATTATTTTTGCCACATGACATTTACTGAGAAATTAAACCACCTTGTTGATGAAGCCCTAAAGGAAGATATTGGTGACGGCGACCATTCCACTTTATCGAGCATTTCTGCTGATGCAAGTGGTAAGGCTGTTCTAAAAATAAAACAAGACGGCATACTGGCAGGTATGGAAGTAGCTGAAAAGATATTTCGCTATAAAGAACCGGGCATAGTGTTTATACCATATAAGAAGGATGGTGATGAAATGAAGTTTGGCGAAAAAGCTTTTGAAGTAGAAGCACAAGTACATACAATTTTACAATGCGAAAGATTGGTGCTGAACTGTATGCAGCGGATGAGCGGCATAGCAACACTTACAAAACAATATACCGATAAGCTGAAAGGGTATAAAACAAAACTGCTGGACACCCGGAAAACCACACCCAACTTCCGGTTGTTGGAAAAAGAAGCGGTGCGGATTGGTGGCGGTGTAAACCATCGTTTTGGTTTGTATGATATGATAATGCTTAAGGACAACCATATTGACTACTGCGGCAGTATTGAAAAAGCAATAGAAAAAGCTGCGAAGTATGTGGAGGAAAAGAAACCCGGACTGAAAATAGAAGTGGAAACAAGGAGCATCGATGATGTAAAACGGGTGATTGCTTTGGGTAAGGGAAAAGTGTTTCGCATTATGCTTGATAATTTCAAGCCGGAACAGATAAAAGAGGCTGCGGCTTTAATTGGTGAAGATTTCGAGACCGAGGCCAGTGGAGGCATTACGTTAGATAATATTGAAGAATATGCAAAAGCCGGTGTTGATTATGTGAGTGTCGGTGCATTAATTCACCAGGCAAAAAGTTTGGACCTGAGTTTGAAAGCAGTAATTATTTGATAGCTGATAATTGGTTAATTGATAGCGATGAGCAAAAAGAATAAACCCGATGCAAGAGGGTTTGTGTTCAGCACCGACCCGAATTTTTCTTTCGAAGAAGAAAATAATGATGCTGAAACCCTTGTGCCTGAACAGCAGAAGCTGCGTATCTGGCTGGAAACAAAACACCGTGCTGGTAAAGCTGCCACTGTGGTAAAAGGATTTATTGGCATGGATGACGATTTAGAAGCTTTGGGCAAAAAACTGAAATCCTTTTGCGGAACCGGCGGCTCTGCTAAAGATGGCGAAATAATAATACAAGGCGATCAGCGGGAAAAAGTGCTGCAATGGTTGCTGAAAAATGGATATAGGCAGACGAAAAAGGTGTAATCATTGCATCTCTTTTAATTCCTTTTCAAAACTCTCGGTATCGAACCCTTGTTTCTTTTTGAGTAGTATTGCTTTTTCCTGCATTAACACGGCCTCTTTTTTTCGGCCAAGCATATTGAGTAACAGTGCATGGGTGTTCAGGGTTTTGGGGTTTTCAGAGAACTCCAGTGATTTTTTTGACCAATTAAATGCATTTGCGAGATATATTGTATCACCTGCCATTTCATAAAAATTCTTTGCAGCATCACTTAATTCATCACCTAAACGTTGTGCAAGCAAACTATATCTGATTTGTTTTTTCATTACAGTTGAGTCTCCCTTCTTTTCTATAGAAGCAGTTTGCTTTTCAAATAGTTCTTTCATGTTAATTGTATCAATTCTCTTAACAGAATCAGGGGAGATACTCATAAAGTATTTATTATAGTAGTTCGAGGCATGCAGCAGATATTTGGCAGTGTCTTTTATTCCATCGTAGTATTCTACCAATTTGGAATCATATGCTCTTGCTCCTTTTGCCAAATCTGTTGGATAAATAGCTTTTGCATAAGCAGCGATTCTAAAAGCATACGATTCGTTTTTTTCAGCAATAGCCTTTTTCAACGATTTGTAGGCAATGCTATTCTTGATACTTTCGTGTAAAGGATAATTAGCAGTATACAATTTCTTATTTATTGCTTCATAAAATTTGCCCAGATTTTGGTATGCAAAACTTTCAAGAAGTGGTGTCATTCCCACAACAAAAACGAAGGTTCTTTTAGATTTTATCGAATCTTCTGGCAAGAGGGATATGTATTCGTCCAGTAATTTATCAGTGTTCATATGAAGACCTTTCAATGTCTTCATATAGAGTTCTAAGAAGCTGATACTTCTGTTTCCTTCATTATATAGTTGTTCAAGGCTTTTGAGATGGTAACCTTCTCCGGCTTTTGTAAGAGCTTTACCTGTTTCTTCTTCATAGCTTTTTGCTACAGTAGTTGTTTTTGGGAACGTATGTATTAAGGAGCCGTCAGAAGTAAAATACAGTGAACCAAAGCTAAAGTGTGGATTCTTAAGTGATTCAATAATATTTTTTCGATCGGGATGAGTTACTGTAATCTTAATACAAATGAAGGTTTGATTCATCATTTCTCCAAGATTTTTATCACTAAATGCCTTATCAGCTACCTCATTGCATTGCTTGCAGTTCTGCGATTCAAACTGAAGAAAAACCAGTTTGCCTGTTTGCTTTGATCTCAGAAACGCTGCGTCGTAACTGATGTTTTCAAATGTAATCTGGGTCATAGCAAAACCAATTTGAAATGAAAACCAGGCCAGCAGCAAAAATTTTTTCATATAAGGTTTTTTTCAAAGGTAGTTATTTGCAGATTCAATACACCAGAATTACTGCCCTTGCGCCAAACTGTACGCCTTCTTTTCACCCCATTTGTTTAATAGCTCAAAGGAGCAAATCTTGAAGTTGCCACTCATGCTTACATACAGGCCAATTACATCTTGCTGGTTCAGCGGATAATCGTCAATGCTTTCAAAGCGAACGTTATACTGGTTGACTAAATTGGTATATACAGACCCTGTAGGCCACACTTGTGTGCCGCGGTTGCTAATGTTTACCAGGTTAAACTTCACTCCGGCGTGTCGTTTGCATTTTTCAGCAATGACAGTTGGTTGCTCATCACTTTCGATAAACAGGTCAACGCCTACAATAATTTCTGCTTCGCCTTCGTGGCTAACCATCATGGAGTTGCTTTCTAATTTAAGCGGGGTGGGTGTTCCCGGTTTGTTAGCAATAATTTCTTTTGCTCCCACGGCAGGCTGTTTGCCAAAATTGCTGATGATGGCATCTGCAAACTGTGTGGTGTTTACCGCAGGAATGGATTTGTCACCAAAGTCACCGGTATGTACCCCGACTTCCAAAGTGTAAAGCAATGCATTTTCTATTACCGCGGCATTTTCTGTCAGGCCTACGTGGCGAAGCATGGCAATTCCACTAAGCAACAATGCGGTTGGATTGGCAATGTTTTTTCCGGCTATATCTGGTGCCGTACCGTGTACTGCTTCAAATATGGAAATATGGTCACCAATATTTGCTGATGGCGCAAACCCCAGCCCACCTACCAGCCCGGCACACAGATCTGAAACAATATCGCCTTGCAGATTAGTAAGCACCACCACATCAAACAGGTCGGGCTTTGTTACTAATTTCATGCAGAGGTCATCCACAATAATGTCGTCGGCCTTCAGCCCGGGATATTCTTTTGCCACTTCATAAAAACATTCAAGGAAAAGGCCGTCTGTAATTTTCATGATGTTGGCCTTGTGGCCGCAGGTAATGCGTTTGGCATTTTTTTGTTTTGCCATTTCAAATGCATAGCGGATTACCTGCATACTTCCCGGACGGGTGATAAAGCGGCGGCTAAGGGCCACATCATGTGTGAGCATGTGCTCAATGCCGCCATAAGTATCCTCAATGTTTTCCCTAACGACAGTAATATCTATTGGAATACCTGCTTTTGAAAAAACTGTATCTACTCCGTGCAGACTTTGAAAAGCTCTTTTGTTGGCAAAAGTGTTCCAGGTTTTGCGGGCAGTAACGTTGATGCTTTTTACTCCTTTACCTTTCGGTGTTTCCATCGGGCCTTTAAACAGCAGGCCGAGGTTTTCAATAGTTTGCTTTGCTTCGGGGGTCATACCGTTGTTGAAACCCTTGTCAAACACCCATTTGCCCATTTCAACAAATTCATACTCAAGGGGAACATTGTTGGCATTGAAGATGCATAGAACGGCATCCATTATTTCCGGGCCTATGCCATCGCCCTTTGCAACTGCTATTGTCATATTGGTTTCTGCTTATAAATGAGCAGCAAAAATAAGCCTCAATATTATTTCCGGATTTAAAAACTGGTTAATAAAAATATTCTGGCAATTTGATTATTTTTATGACATGACCAGCATGATTTCTGAAGGTGTACAGGTAAGTGTTGAAACCTTTTACCAGGCCGATTACAGCAAGCCGCTAGAGTCGGAGTATATGTTTGCTTACCGCATCACCATCGAAAATTACAACAGCTTTCCTATTAAGCTGCACAGGCGGCACTGGTACATTTTTGACAGTAACTGGGAGCACCGTGAAGTAGAAGGTGAGGGTGTGATTGGCGTACAGCCAACCTTGCAGCCCGGAGAAACGTATCAATACATAAGCGGCTGTAACCTGAACTCAGAAATGGGAAAGATGCGGGGCAATTATCAAATGGAAAACCTGAACAGCAAACAATTTTTCGAGGTGCAGATTCCGGAGTTTGAGATGATTGTACCGTTTAAGGGGAATTAAAACCCGTCATATTCTTCCCGCAGGGAAAAACTTTGACTTCTCCAATTTGAAGTCTTCAAAACGGCTACAAATGCATTGACCAATAATCTATAAACGCTCCTTTCTATTCAAAGAAAGAAAAGGAAAAGCGCTACAAGGAGAATGATTATCTCGTTTGTCCCGATATTAAATAAACTCATAACAAGATATTTGTTGTATTGATATAATAATTGACTATTGCTATTTTCAGTAGTTAATTTGATGGATTGTATTGCTAAATTCTGTCACATTAAACTGCTGACTGCCAGAGCCAATTTGCCCGCCATTCTTTAAAACCCAAGATACTTTAACCGATGGGGCTTCTTTAAAAGAAAATGTGTCTGAAATAACAAAATTGTTAACAAAACCTGTCAGATTTTTTTCTATACTTAAATAATCGCCTATATAAAACGGAGGGGTTGAAATGCAATTTTGATTCCCATGAGTGAACCAAAGGCTTAGTGTGTCACTAAGGCTTGCAGGGGGAAGGTTAGAAATATTAAGGTTAACAATAGTGTATTTGTCAATAAACGAGGTATCAGAATATAAATATTGTCCGGCGGTTAATGCCCTGCCAAAAATCTTGGGTTTACAAATGTTTTCGATTGCAGTATAGTTGTCCTTTTTTGTTTCAACAAAGTAAGCCCTATATCCGGCAGGAACTTCCATTTCAATTTCATATTCGCCATTTGAATTTGTAAATGCCGGGCTTGAATAGGTTGTATCTGGGATAGAGTTATTTGTAAAAGCGATACTCACTTTTGTATCAACCAACCGTTGATTTGTTGAGAAATCAAAAACAACCCCTTTGAAGATAGTACTATTGGTTTTGCTTTCTCTTTTGCAGGAAACAAACAAAATCCATAAAAAAATTATGATAATCTGATACATAGATGCAGAAGCAAAAAGGGAAGAAATTTTCATATAATGGTTATTGCTGCTGCAAAAATAATGCGAATCCGTTTACTTCGGCTTATACTTTGCCTCTTCTATAATCTTTGCCGCTGGCGTCATCATTATTTCTTCCGGTTTCAGGTTGCTGTTTTTAGCAGCATACTTTTTTACAATCTGCCAGCCAATCCATTGTCCGATGTTTCCGGGGGAATCTTCCTGCGACATGCCTTGGGTAAATGGACCTTCGCCGATGTACGTCTGAATAACTGCCGGGCTTAATGAGTTCAGGTCTTCATTTTTCACAATATGGCTCCATATCATGCCTTCGTATTGACTGCACCACTCAAGCTGGTGCTGTGTGTAACCGGTTTTTATGCTGTCCGGTGCCCCGGGCATCAATTTATCAAGCAGGTACCATTGCTTTCCTCTTTCCACCATTTGTTCAATAAGCGGTTTTGCCCCGCTGTTGTCAGGGAATAAATCCTGCACTACAGCCTTCATACAATTGGAAACAATATATTTTTTGTCAAATCTTCTTGATATGTAAAGCGGAAACATTTCCTGGCCGGGGGCAGACTGGTACACAGAAAAATTGCTGCCGGCATATTGTTGCAACCCAATGGCAAGGCCAGACTGCGTAAGGGCCACACCCGGGGCATCAAAGGGGCCGACAAATAAAATGGCATTACCCGGTTTGTATTTTGGGAAATAGTATTTAACAAACCGGAACGATTGTTCCAGTTCTTTTTGCAGCCAGATAGTTTCGGTATAGCTGCTTTGCAAAGAATCAAAAATGGATTTGTACCCACGGATAAATTCCCTTGTAACCGCAATTGTTTTAAGGCTTGTGTCAGCACCGTTCACACCCAGGATTTGCTGCATAAAGTCTAAATAGAAACCAGGATGCTGCTGCTGTAGTTTTTGAAGTCCGGCCGGTATATTGTTGGTGTCAATACTGAAAAAATCTTTATCGAACCGGACAACCGGAACTGAAACTTCAATACCTGAAACATCAGGAATGCCTTTTTTATTTTTACAAGAGAAAAAAGGGATGAACAGCAGGATAAACAGAACTGTTTTTTTCATGTTGATAGTAACGGTTTTACAGGTATTTTGTTGTTTGCGAAGATAGATGAATGCAGAGGCAGATTATCCTAAATGTAGGGAGATTTTACTCCCTTTAGGTGCCGGGAGTGTACATTTGCTTTATGAAAATAGCATTGGCACAGCAGAATTATCACATTGGCAATTTTGAAGACAATACCCGGAAAATACTGGAAGGGATTCGCCTGGCAAAACAGGCCGGGGCCGACCTGGTGGTTTTTTCTGAACTCTGTGTATGCGGGTACCCGCCAAGGGATTTTCTGGAATTTGATGACTTCATTAATAAATGTTATGCTGCCGTTGATATTATTAAGGAAGAAGCTGACACTATTGGTGTGTTAGTTGGGTCGCCTGTCAGAAATCCGGCCCGGGAAGGAAAAGATCTTTTTAATGCTGCCTGGTTACTGTATGATAAGCAAGTTAAAGGTGTAGCGCATAAAACCTGTCTGCCCAACTACGATGTGTTTGACGAATACCGCTATTTTGAACCGGCTTACTCATGGAATGTGATGGAGTTTAAAGGGAAAAAACTGGCAGTCACTATTTGCGAAGACATCTGGAACCTGGGCGATAATCCATTGTATCGGAATTGCCCTATGGATATCATGATGGCACAACAGCCGGATATAATGCTCAATCTTTCTGCCTCACCTTTTGATTATACACATGTGGAAGACCGCAAGGCAATCGTTAAGCTGAACACACAGAAATATAAACTGCCGATGGTGTATTGCAACTGTGTTGGCAGCCAGACGGAAATTGTTTTTGACGGCGGTTCACTGGTGTTTGACAAAGATTCAAATCTTGTAAAACAACTGCCTTTGTTTGCAGAAGTATTTGATGTGGTAGAGTTAAAAGACGACGGAACGTTCAACCTGCCTGTAATTGTACAAGCAGCTGAGTTGCCCGATGCGGAATTCAATCCCACAGAGCTTGACCATAACCTTTGTATTGCCGAAGTATATGATGCTATTGTGATGGGCATACGGGACTATTTTAAGAAAATGGGTTTTTCCAAAGCGATACTGGGCAGCAGCGGTGGTATTGACAGTGCTGTTACACTGGCTATTGCCTGTGATGCGCTAGGTAAGGAGAACGTAAGGGCTGTATTGATGCCTTCGCAATATTCAACGGGTCATTCGGTAAGCGATGCAGAACAACTCAGCAAAACGCTGGAGAATCCTTACGATATAATTCCGATAAAGAATATTTATGAATCTTTCCTGGCTGAACTGAAACCCATTTTCAACGATTTGCCATTCAGCATTGCTGAAGAAAATATTCAAAGCCGCAGCAGGGGCAATCTTTTGATGGCCATTGCCAATAAATTCGGCTACATATTGCTGAACACTTCCAACAAAAGTGAACTGGCGACCGGTTATGGTACTTTGTATGGTGATATGGCCGGTGGACTTGGTGTGCTGGGCGATTGTTATAAGATGCAGGTGTATGCACTGGCAAAGTATATTAACCGGAACAGAGAAATCATACCGGATAATATAATTGTAAAACCGCCTTCGGCAGAATTACGGCCCGGCCAGAAAGATTCTGACTCGTTACCAGACTATGCAATTCTCGACAGAATCTTATACCAGTATATAGAAAGAAGGCAGGGACCCAAAGAAATAAAAGCAATGGGTTTTGATGCTGCCCTGGTTGACCGTGTACTTCGCCTGGTGAATATGAATGAATACAAACGAAACCAGTTTTGTCCCATAATCCGTATTTCTCCCAAGGCATTCGGGGTAGGAAGAAGGGTGCCAATAGTCGGGAAATATTTAAGTTAAAAAGAAAGCCTGCATAATCGCAGGCTTCTTATTTATGATCGAATTATTTTCTTAGTGTTTCAAAGTTATTTCCGTAACAACAGTTTGTGAAACCGGTGGCGGAATGGTAAAAGGCATTGATAAAACAAGATTCGTTTCATTCAGGGACACAATAGTAAAACTGCCAGCACCGCCGGGAAATAAGGCTGAAGAAGTGTTTAAGGTTGTTTCATTATTAGTAAATGACCATGTAAAACTTCCGGCTGTACTTGGAGCGCAAACCACAGTTGCTTCATTTACCGTGCCAGTACCTCCGGTGCTGAAAGTAATTACATTGTCCTTGTAGCAGGCATCTATATAGGCTGAGATATCTCCATAAACCCCTGCGGTGGCTTTGTCGAATTTCCATCCCGAACTGACAATCAATTCGGTTTTTGTAAGAGTGTCTTCTTCATCCTCCTTTTGACAGGCGGCTGTAATCAGCAACATAAGTAAAGAGATGTAAAGCGGAAATCGGAAAATTTGTTTCTGCATATAGCTGTTTTATCTGGCTAATGTAGTAATTCTTTCTTGGTAACTAAAATCAAATCCCGATAAATATTAGGTTAAAACATACCGTTTGTAATAACGGCAGGTTATTTGCTAAAAGCATATTCGTATTTTTAATATATCATAACCAGATATCAATAATTTATGTTTAAGACAGCAGAAGATATACGACAGCTTAATGAGAAAATTTCCCATGCAGGCCTGTTTACAGATAAACTCCGCCAGGAAGTGGGTCATGTTATTATCGGTCAGTCGCACATGCTCGACCGGCTGCTAATCGGACTTCTTAGCAACGGTCATGTGCTGCTAGAGGGTGTACCCGGTCTTGCAAAAACGTTGACCATAAAATCGCTGGCGCAGGCTATTCAGGCAAAATTCAGCCGCATACAATTTACACCAGACCTTCTGCCTGCGGATGTAATAGGAACGATGATTTACAATCAGCAGCGTAATGAATTTGTGGTACGCAAAGGCCCCGTTTTTGCCAATTTTATTTTGGCCGATGAAATAAACAGGGCTCCGGCTAAGGTGCAAAGTGCTTTGCTGGAAGCCATGCAGGAACGTCAAGTTACCATTGGGGAATCCACTTATAAATTAGACGCACCTTTCCTTGTGTTGGCCACACAAAATCCGCTTGAGCAGGAAGGAACTTATCCTTTGCCAGAGGCACAGGTTGACAGGTTTATTATGAAAGTGATTGTGGATTATCCAAAGATGAATGAAGAGCAACTGATATTGCGTTACAATGTTCAGGGAACATTTCCTTCAGTAAAACAGGTGGTATCTGTACAGGAAGTACTTGATGCGAAAGATCTGACGAAACAGATATACATGGACGAAAAAATTGAGCAGTATATTCTTGATATAGTTTTCGCCACCCGCCAGCCGGAAGATTATAAACTGGATAAACTGAAGCCGCTGATTTCTTATGGTGCTTCGCCCCGGGGAAGCATTAATCTTGGTATTGCATCGAAAGCTCAGGCGTTTCTCAATAAACGGGGATTTGTCATTCCGGAGGATGTAAGAAGCATTTGTAAAGATGTGCTGCGGCATCGCATTGGCCTTACTTATGAGGCAGAAGCAGAAAATGTAAAAGTGGAGGATGTGATAGAGGATGTGCTGCGTAAGATAAATGTGCCGTGATGGTTATAAGGTTTAATGGTTAAAAAGTTGAAAGTTTTGATTTTACTAAAAATATTTAGTTCATGCTGCTTCTTATGGTTTTAAGTTCATGACAAACAAGTATGCTTACTACTGCAGAAATATTAAAAAAAGTTCGGGAGCTTGAAATTAAGAGCAAGAAACTGACCAGTGATTTGTTTACCGGTGAGTATCACAGTGCCTTTAAGGGGAAAGGCATGTTATTTAAAGAGGTGCGGGAGTATGCAGCAGGAGATGACATTCGTTTTATAGACTGGAATGTGTCGGCGAGGTTCGGGCATCCGTTCAGTAAAATGTTTGAGGAAGAAAGAGAACTGACTGTAATGCTACTTGTGGATATTAGCAAGAGTTCCCTGTTTGGAACAGCCTATGCCAGAAAGAAGGATATTATAACGGAGATTGGGGCGGTGCTAAGTTTTTCGGCAATCAACAATGCCGATAAAGTGGGAGTGATTTTTTATAGCAATCAGGTGGAAAAATATATTCCGCCAAAAAAGGGAAAACAACATGCTTTGTATATCGTACGAGAGTTGCTGAGCCTGGAGCCGAAATCATCTGGTACAGCAGTACAACCCGCACTTCGGTTTTTTAATAATTCGACTAAGCAGAAAAGCATTGCATTTGTTCTTAGCGATTTCATAGATGCTAATTATGAAGATGCTTTGCGCATAGCTGCAAAAAAGCATGATATTATTGGAATTAAGGTTTATGATAAAGTGGACCAGCAATTACCCAATGCCGGATTGGTTAAAATAGCAGATGCTGAAAGCGGAAAGACCAAGTGGATAGACAGTGGAAGCTCTCAGGTGAGGAAAAATTATGAGCAGGAGTTTTTCAGGGTTACTGATTATGCGGCACAGGTGTTTAAAAAGGCTGGTTGTGACTTGCTACATGTTAAGACAGGCGAAGATTACGTCAGGATATTGCAAAAATTTTTCCTGAGCAGGAATAAATGATGTTGATATAATGATAAAAAGGATTAATACTATAATACTGTTCTTTTTTTGTGCGGTGGATGTATTTGCACAGGGAGGTGTTTCTGCAAAAGCTTCCGTCAATAAAAGCAGAATTCTGATAGGAGAACCAATTGAGCTTGCTGTTGAAACCTATTTGCCATCAAAATGGGCAACGAAAATTCCGCTGGCAGATACTATTCCCCATTTTGAATTTCTGGATAATCCGGTTACTGACTCATCTGATAAGAACGGAAGCCTGGTAATAAAAACAGTGTACAGGTTAACCAGTTTTGATTCCGGGCATTGGGTAATCCCATCTTTTGTACTTGCCGGGAAACTAAAAACTGATACAATTGGTATTGATGTTGTGTTCTCGGATTTTAATCGGGAGCAGGACTACCATGATATAAAAGATATTATTGAAGCTGAACCTCCTGAAAAGAAAAATCAGTGGTTGTGGTTTGTGCTTGGAGGGACAATGCTTCTTGCAACTGTTCTGTATTATCTTCTGCGAAGAAACAAAAATGAAATAATTGTACCTGTTCCGGAAAAAATTGTTGGTGCATTTGAAGAAGCAATGCAGAACATGGAGTTGCTCAGCCGGGACAAGCTTTCCGGAAAACTATTCTTCACCCGGCTTACAGATATTTTCAGATACTATGTCTTCAGGAAAACCGGGATTCATTCGTTACAACGAACGACAGATGACTTAGTAGTGCAAATACGGGATATTGGCCTTGGCAAAGAGAAGTTTGACAATTTGTCGGTCTCATTACGACTGGCCGATTTTGTAAAATTTGCTAAATATGCTGCAAGTGATGACGATATACGAAATGCCTTTGCAAATGTAATCTCTGCTATCAGGGCTATAGAGGAGTTAGACAACATCAATATGGAAAAAGAAAAAGCACCTGATGCCTGATTTGCCTGATCATATAAGTTTTGCTTTCCCTGCAGCATTTTCCCTGTTGCTGTTACTGCCTGTACTGATTTGGTGGTATGTCAAAAGAAGCGATGCTGCTCAATCTGCTGTTGAAGTTTCAACTATTCATGCCTTTAGGACAGTGACATGGAAAAACCGTTTCAGGCATTTACCTTTCATTTTCCGGTTGTTGAGTTTGGTATTTATAATTGTGGCTCTTGCCCGGCCTCAAAAGAGAGTTGACAGTCAAACTACAGAAGGTGAAGGGATAGACATTGTCTTATGTATGGATGTTAGCGGCAGTATGGGCTCAAGAGATGTGGCACCATCAAGAATGGATGCCGCAAAGGAAGTGGCTGAAGAATTTATCCGCAGCCGCCCCGTGGACAGGATAGGACTTGTTGTTTTTTCAGGCGAGAGCTTTACGCAATGCCCTATAACCGGCGACCATCAGTCACTTATCGCCCATGTACAGTCGCTGGAAAGCCGAAGGCATCTTGTTGATGGAACGGTTATTGGTGAGGGTCTGGCAACGGCGGTTGACCGGCTTTCTAAAAGTGAGGCAAAAAGCAAGGTCGTTATTCTTTTAACTGATGGAAAAGAAGATCCTCCTGCTACAAGGTTGATTGATCCGCTCACTGCACTTGAAATTGCAAAGACCAGGGGTGTGAAAGTGTACACGGTGGGTGTAAGTGCCGGAACTTCAACAATAGTTGAGAATACGGGTAATATTAAATCTGCACAGCCAGACTACCTGGATGAAGAACTGCTAAACAAAATTGCCGATGAAACCGGTGGCCGGTATTTCAGGGCAAGGGATAAGAACGGACTAAAGTCAGTTTATACTCAGATTGATCAGATGGAGAAAATAAAAGTAGAAGTAAAACATCATACCCGGCATGAAGAGTTGTTTCTTCCTTTTTTACTGGCAGCTCTTGTCTTTCTTTTTGCTGAGATTGTATTAAGGTTTACAATATTCAGAAAATTTCCGTGAGATAAAAGCTGAAGATGGTTTGTGCCCCTGATAATTTTTTATCTGGTAACTTGCATTTATGAAGGCACTTGTTTATAAGTCAACCGGCAGTTGGTACATCCTTAAAGATGAATCTGGAAAAATATGGAATGGCCGAACCAAGGGTGTGCTGAAACTGGAGGACATTACCAGTACCAACCCGATTGCAGTTGGAGATTTTGTGGAGTGTGAGGTGGAAAGTGAAGATAATGCAACAGCGATTATAAGCGAAATACAGCACCGGCATAACTACATCAACAGGCAAAGTCCGCGGCACAAAGCGCAACACCATATTGTGGCGGCTAATCTTGACCAGTCCATGCTGGTGGCTACTTTGAAAGAACCAAAAACTTCGCAGGGTTTTATTGACCGTTTCCTTGTTGCTTCTGAAATGTATCATGTGCCGGCAATAATTGGTTTCAATAAATCTGATTTGTACAAGGCGAAAGATATTGATAAGTATGAGCAGTGGAAGCGGATGTATGAAACAGCAGGTTATAAAGTGTTACTGGTAAGTGCAGAAAAAAATGAAGGCCTGGATGATCTGAAAGAATTATTGACGAATAAAACCACATTGGTAAGCGGCCACAGTGGTGTAGGCAAATCATCGTTGCTGAATGTTATAATGCCAGGCATGAACCGCAAAACGCAGGATGTAAGCGGCTGGAGTGGAAAGGGGCAGCATACCACAACATTTGCCGAGATGTTTGATATGCCTGGAGGGGGAAAAATAATTGATACACCCGGTATGAGAGAGTTTGGCCTCGTTGATATCGAAAAACAGGAGGTGTCGCATTATTTCCCTGAGATGCGGGACAGGCTTAACGGTTGCCAGTTTAATAATTGCCTGCATTTTAATGAGCCAGGCTGTGCGATAAAAGAGGCCGTACGCAGTGGCGAGATTCATGAAGACCGCTATGTTAGCTATATTAATATCATGGAATCGATAGAGGACAAGAGCTATTAATAAAAAAGCCCCATTCGGGGCAATGTTATTAGTTGAATGCCTGCCTGACGGCAGACTGGGAATTTACTGGTAGATAAGAGTGCAATCGTCAGAAAGTATTTACTGTATCAAACAGAATCAATAGTTTCTAAGCTACATTCGTCTTTACTTCGTTCAGCAGTTTGTTTTCAAGTACACCGGCCAGTTCTACTACTGCTTTATTGTCTTTGCCAAGGGCATCACGGGTTTTTGTCGGGAACAGCGAAATGCCATTGTAAATACTATAATGCAGGGTCAGGTTGTGTCCCCTGAAACGGAATTCCCAGTCAATAGTATCGAAATCATCTTCCTTGCTTGAAAAGGAAATCTTGAAATCCTGAGTAAGGATATTTGCGATGTGGTAAAACTCCTTCAGGCCACCGCTGTCGGTGATGATGGCTTCGGTACAACCGAGTGAGGTACGTAAGTTAAGGCTCATAGAAAAGGGTTTGGTTTTAATTGTCTGATTATTTTTTACAATAATTAAGACAGGATATTAGACAAAATAGCTGCACACTAAGTGCATTAACTTCTGAATTTTTTTGCCTTGCGGGCTTGTTTTTCTGCTTTTGGGTCGCCAGAAACCAATTTTTCAGCTCCAATATTCTTTCCGTTGCTCGGGCAGCCATACTTTGGCTTAAAAACACTCTGCCACAGCCTGCAGGAAGGCAGCATAATGATTATTCCTAATGCAAGTACTAAAATTCGCAGGTTCTTCATTGCCATGTGTTATTTGTATAACGAAAATAATCAGAATTAATTGCCCGGAAGGGTCAACGGTGAAAGGTATATGGTTAAGGGCCAGGGGCATAAGGCATTGTTTTTCCAATTTCTCTACTTATCCTTTCAGCCCTTCACCTTATACCTTATCCCTGAACCAATCCGCATACCTGATGTAGTTGTTGGCAATCCGGTCTATCTGGCCATGAACCAGTTCCTGGGGAATATCTTTCACCTTTTTGGCGGGCACACCAGCATAAATGCTTCCGGCTTCGCAAACAGTGTTTTCCAGTACTACGGCCCCGGCGGCTATAATGGTGTTGCTGTGTACCACCACATTATCCATTACAATGGCACCCATGCCCACCAGCACATTATCATGCAGGGTACAGCCGTGTACGATGGCATTATGCCCAATTGAAACATTGTTGCCAATCGTTGTGCCATATTTTTGGTAAGTGCAGTGTATGCAGGCACCATCCTGCACATTCACTTTATTACCAAGCTTAATAAAATTTACATCGCCCCGCACTACAGTGTTGAACCAAAAACTACAGTTATCACCCGCCTGTACATTGCCAACGATAGTGGCATTAGGGGCAATAAAACAGTTTTCGCCAAATTGGGGGTGTTTGTCTTCTACAGGTAAAATAACAGGCATGAAAAAAAGTTTAGTGTTGCGGTTCAAAGTTTATGGTTGGCAAAGTTGAGAATTTCTTTGCGTTAAATAAAAATAAAGGGGCCAGCGACAGTAATTCTGCTCATCGTCTGTTGTGTCACTCACTTCATCTTTCTGTTCGCTGCTCAGCAATTTCCCGCAGCGTACACGGCGGTGCAACGGCGCAGAGGGAAAAACAGTGGTTGCAAATATCCTTTTTTCTTTCCGACATTTGCCACATGACCCAGCGGGAACTTTTTCTTCGTCATGTAGCGCAAACATCTGCCGCACCTTTGGCCCTCGAAATTGTAAAAGCCGAAGGTTGTACATTATTTGGTGCTGACGGCAAACACTATATTGACCTGATAGGCGGCATCAGTGTGGCAAATGTGGGTCACCGGCACCCAAAAGTAGTAGAGGCGATAAAACAGCAGGCTGATGAATACCTGCACATAATGGTGTATGGCGAAATGGTGCAAAGTCCGCAGGTGCAGTATGCCAAACTGCTTACAGAAAACCTGCCAGCCTCTTTTAATTCGGTTTATTTCACCAATTCCGGTGCCGAAGCTGTTGAAGGAGCAATGAAATTGGCCAAACGGGTCACCGGCGGAACGCAAATCATTGCTTTTAAAAACTCATATCATGGCAGCACACAAGGTGCATTAAGTATAATCGGCGATGAATACTGGCGGAACGCTTACCGGCCGTTATTGCCCGGCGTTCTGCATCTGGATTATAATTCCTTTGCCTCTCTTGAATATATAACAGAGCAAACTGCCTGTGTCGTGGCCGAGACCATACAGGCCGAAGCAGGCATAAAAGCACCGGATGCCAGTTGGATGCAGGCTCTGCGGCAAAAATGTACCGAAACAGGAACATTGCTTGTACTCGATGAAATACAGGCAGGTTTTGGCCGCACCGGTAAGCTCTGGGGTTTTGAGCACTTTGGTATTGTTCCTGATGTTTTATTACTTGGCAAAGCATTGGGCGGCGGTATGCCGCTTGGGGCATTTATTGCTGATAAGAAACTGATGGATGTTTTTACAGATAACCCGGTACTTGGGCATATTACCACATTTGGCGGACACCCGGTTTGCTGTGCCGCCGGCATGGCAGCCATGAAAGCACTGCTGGAAGAAGGGCATATTGAAAGGGTGAAGCAGAAGGAATCACAATTTGTCTCATTATTGAAAAGTGAAAAGATAAAGTCAGTTCGATCGTTTGGTTTGTGGCTGGCGGTAGAATTCGACTCGTTTGAAACAAACAAGAAAGTGATTGATGCCTGCATCGCCTCCGGGGTGCTTACCGATTGGTTTTTATTTGCATCAAACTGTTTACGTATTTCACCACCGTTGGTTATTTCGGAGGAGGAGATTATAAAATCCTGCGAAATGATTATGAGAATTTGTAATTAAGTTTTATAGCAGGCTATATAATCCAACTGCTGCCAGAGCCCCGATTACCGGCCCTATAACAGGTACCCAGCTATATCCCCAGTCACTGTCTCTTTTTCCGGGTATTGGTAAAATGAAATGCGCAATACGGGGACCTAAATCTCTGGCCGGATTAATCGCATAACCGGTAGGGCCACCAAGCGACAGGCCAATGCCCAGCACAAGCAATGCAACAGGGAGGGCATCCAAAGTACCTAGTGACGAAGCAGAAGGGGTAATCGCCAAAGCCCCAAACATAAGTACAAAGGTGCCGATAGCTTCAGTTACCAGGTTGTGAAAGGGGCTGCGGATAGAAGGAGCGGTGCAGAAAATTGCCTTTTTCACATCTGCATTATCTGTGGCTGAAAAATGTTTAAAGTAGGCCAGCCAAACTAAAACAGCTCCTGTTATTGCACCACTTAACTGTGCCAGTATGTATGTTGGGACAAGTGAAGAACTGAATTTGCCGGTAGCGGCCAAAGCAATCGTTACAGCCGGGTTTAAGTGTCCGCTGCCCCCCAGTTTTAAAGATGTATATACTCCAATAAAAACAGCCATTGCCCATCCAAAGGTGATGACTATCCAGCCACTGTTCTGGCCATTGGTTTTGTTTAATACAACGTTGGCTACCACACCGCCACCCATCAAAATCAGGAGAGCCATTCCTATAAATTCACCAGCAAAAGGGGACATAAGTTAAAGTTTAGTAGTTATTGTGGAATGTAATTCTTTGCTATTTCATTAAAGTTAGTGATTTGCTGTTGTACCCATTTCTCATCTTTATTCATTTCGGCAGCCATTTGATTGGCCACCGCAGGGGCCATATTGATGGCAGCAGTTGCATCAAGCAGGAGTTGCCGTGTTCTTCTCGAAAGAAAATCTTCCACGGTCATGCACATTTCCTTTTGAACTGCCTCTTTGATTATTTTCTTCAGATCTTCATTTGTAAGGGTGCTGATTTCTGCAGGAATAACCGTGACAGGTGCTTCCAGTTTCAAATCTTTGGTTACACTGGTAATTTGCGAACGCATCTTTTCTGCAGCAAGGTTCACTGTATCTTCTGCCATCTTTCTGTAAGTGGTCCACTTGCCACCGGTAATTGTTATCATTTCCGATTCAGAAATACTTATCTGGTGATCTCTTGAAAGGGCCGAAGTGATTTTTGATTTTCCTTTTACTAATGGACGTAACCCGGCAAACATACTTTTAACATCACTAAGCTGAGGATCTTTGGTAAGGTAGCGGCCAATATGTTTCAGAATGAACTCGATTTCTTGTTGCATGGGTACGGGCTCATCTGTTACTGTTTCAACCGGTGTATCCGTAGTGCCTAAGACAATTTTGTTGTGCCAGGGTACGGCAAACAGTACCCGGCCATCATCTGTCTTGGGAATCATAATTGCAGTGTCACCCGGCAAGAATTCTTTATCAACGACTAAATGTATGCCCTGGCTGGGACTGATAATGCTTTCATGTTTCGGGTCATCCATCCGCAGTACCTCATCGGTGAATACTCCGGTTGCATTAATCACCACTTTACTTTTTACCTCGTAATCTTTTCCTGTAAAGTAATCTTTTACCCAAACGCCACATACCTGCTGCTGTATTTTTAATAAGCCAGTTACCGGAAAATAATTCAGTACCAAGCCGCCATATCTGGCAGCCGTCTGTGCCATGTTAATAGCCAGCTGGGCATCATCAAATTGCCCATCGTGGTACAATACACCACCGGTTAAATCTTCCGGGTCGAGAGTGGGGGCAAAGGTTAAAGTTTCTTCTTTCGATAATAATTGTGATGGGCCAAGTCCGAGACTGCCGGCCATCCAGTCATAGATCTTCAGGCCGATGCCATAGAAGGGTTTTTCCCACCATTTATAATTGGGTACGACGAATTTTTGGTTATGAACAAGGTGCGGAGCATTTTTAAGCAACAATCCTCTTTCTTTCAAAGCTTCCATTACCAGCTTGATATTGCCTTGCTGTAAATAACGAACTCCGCCATGTACTAATTTGGTACTGCGGGATGAAGTGCCTTTGGCGAAATCAGATTTTTCGAACAGAACAGTTTTGTATCCTCTTGTTGCAGCATCAATAGCTATGCCAAGGCCAGTGGCTCCTCCGCCAATAACACAAATGTCAAACTCGGATGTTTCTGCAAGTTGTTTAATAAATGATGACCGGTTCATAATTGGATGGTTATTTGTTAGGGTTTGTCACCCTGAGCTTGTCGAAGGGTATTCAGGAATTTGATCTAGATTTCGCCAGTTTTTTTATTTCCTCCCAATTGCTATTAAATAATGCTTCTTTCTTTTTTCTTGACCAACCCTTAATTTGCTTTTCCCAGGCAATTGCATTGCTGATTTCATGAAAATGTTCTTCGTATTTTAATGTAATCGGTCTCCTTTTGAAAGTATAACAATTTTCGTTATATCCGGTATTGTGTTCCCACAACCTCCTTTCTATATCATTTGTTACCCCAGTATAATACATTCCGTCATTACACTGAACAATATATACATAGTAGTTGTGCCCCGATTTCATATTTTTTCTTGTTAAGTTCCTCGTAGCCACCCTTCGACAAGCTCAGGGTGACATCAGCGTTTCATTCATTATCTGCCCATGCAATGGCTGCCTGTACTGCTCTTTTCCAGCTTTTGAGCAATTCAATTCTATTGTTATTCTCCATACCAGGTGTAAAGGATTTTTCCGCCTGCCACTGCTGTTGTATTTCGTCAATATTTTTCCAATAGCCTACGGCAAGTCCGGCAAGGTATGCCGCACCCAAAGCAGTTGTTTCGGTGATTCTTGGTCGCACTACGTTGCAGTTCAGTATATCGCTTTGGAACTGCATTAGCTGGTTATTTACAGTGGCACCTCCGTCCACCCGCAGTTCTTTTATTTTTATACCAGCGTCGGCCTCCATTGAGGCCAGCACATCATAGGTTTGATAGGCGATACTTTCCAAAGCAGCTTTGGCCATATGTGCGGCATTGCTTCCACGGGTTAGTCCGAAGATGCTTCCTCTTGCATGCTGGTTCCAGTGGGGTGCCCCTAGTCCGGCAAATGCCGGAACAACATAAACGCCGCCATTGTCAGCAACTGTTGCAGCCAGTTCTTCTACTTCGGCAGAACTGCGGATGAATTTCAACTCATCTCTCAGCCATTGCACTACGGCACCTGCGATAAAGACACTCCCTTCCAGGGCATACTCTGTCTTTCCATCTATTTCCCAGGCAATTGTTGTAAGTAAGTTGTTTTTTGAAAGAATTGCCTTTTCACCTGTATTCATCAGCATAAAACAACCCGTGCCGTATGTATTTTTAACCATGCCGGGCTGCGTACACATCTGTCCAAACAAAGCAGATTGCTGGTCTCCGGCGATACCCGCAATCGGAATACGGGAATCAGGTATGATATTTCCTGTCACACCCAGTACCATACTGCTGGGCTTTACTTCGGGCAATACTGAAGCAGGAATATTGAACAAGTGTAGCAGCTCTTCATCCCAATGTAAGCTTTGAATATTAAAGAGCATTGTTCTCGACGCATTGGAAACGTCGGTTACATGTACTTCACCATTGGTGAGTTTCCAGGTAAGCCAGGAGTCAATTGTGCCGAAAGCCAGCTCTCCTTTTTCTGCTTTTTCCCTTACGCCTGTAACGTTATCCAGTATCCATTTCAGTTTTGTGGCGGAGAAATAGGCGTCAATAATCAACCCTGTTTTTTGCTGAATTACAGAAGCATTGCCAGCGGCTTTTAGTTCATCACAATAAGAAGCAGTGCGCCGGTCTTGCCATACAATTGCATTGTAAACCGGTTGGCCGGTTTTTCTGTCCCAAACCACAGTTGTTTCCCGCTGGTTGGTTATGCCGATTGCGGCAACCTGTTTCATGTTGATTCCGGCTTTGGCCACAGCTTCGGCCATAGTGCCAAATTGTGTACCCCAGATTTCTTCCGCATCATGCTCAACCCAACCCGGCTGAGGATAGATTTGCGTAAACTCTTTTTGTGCAGAACTGATGATGCTTCCCTGTTTATCGAATACTAAACTGCGGCTGCTCGTAGTGCCCTGGTCGAGGGCAAGGATGTATTGTGACATGCAATCTTTATTAAGGGAGAAAGGTAAAGAAAATGAAAACAGCTTGTGTCAGTTACAGATAGTATAAGATAAAAAATCCGGAGCTTAAAAAACTATCCTGAAGCTTCCAAAGATGCCAAAAGTTTTATCGCCGGTTTTGGGTAGTGTTGAGGGCAGTACTCTCCACACCAGGTCAATTCTGAACACCTTGAAGATATTGTCAACACCTGTGCCTAATTCAAGATAGGTTTTATCATCCAGCGATTGAAAGCTGTGACCTTGCTTGAAGTTAAAGTTCTTGTTTTCTGGTGACAGACTTCCCCATAGTGCTTTTGCTGTCCACAGTTGTCTCAGCTTTAGTTTCGGGAAGAATCTGAATAAACCTCTGCCAATGTTATGTTCGATATTGATGCCTGCATACTTATCATGTATAAACTCCCAGCGGTTCATCATATTGAAGGCATAGGTGTTGTAGTAGTACAGTTCATTGCCGGGAGCAACATCCAGCAGCATGTAAGGCAATGTGCCAAACGTTTTTCCGCCATATACCCGCCACGATAAACTGCCAAAGGGCGGAAGCTTGGTGTATTCTGAAATACTGGCAGATAGTTTTACATAGTCGTAACTGCTCTTTAATACCCCCGAAAAACCTTTGGTGATATTTATTTCAGCAATCGGGTAAGAGCTGCCAAGGCTTGTTCTGTAAAAATGATTTTCAAGAAACCGTTCCAGCCATGCAAACCGCAGGCGAAGCGATACTTCAAAGTCTGTGAAAGGCTTGCCTGAGCCAGCAATACTGAAAGAATCGGCAGGAACAAGATTCCGCAAAGGATCGTAGGATTTATGTAAAACGGTTATTTTATTTGACATCCATGGAAGCACTTCGCCAAATACTTCAAACCGCTTTTCTTCAACTTTCATATTCTTGACCGGAATTCCATTTTTGCGAATGGCGAGTGAGAATATATTGTCCTGCGATACTTCCCCATAGTAGTTTTGGCCCCAGTCGAGGTCGTTGGTGTAAGATGCATATAGAAACATTCTTGGGTCTTTCTTAGGCAGGTAAAAGGCTTCTGCCATTCCCTTCAGTTTCTTATCACCAAAGCCATAAGCAAGGTAGCTGTGGAGTTTTATCTTTCTGTTGAAGTATTTGTTGGTACCCAGGTCAAACCGCACCCTTAATCCTTCCCAGCCATTTGAAGAAACCCAGTTCATCCATGGACCAATCTCGTAATTGCCAACATCTTTATATCCGGTTCCGATGAATGTAATTGTTTTGGTAAATCGTTGAAAAGCGGGTGCCGTGGTCAGTGTGTCAATCATCCGCACAATACCCGATTCTGTTTTGTTAAGCGGCTCATGTCGCTCCTGTTCCCAGTATTCCCTGCTTTTTTCTGTTGCAGTTTGCAGTGTGATTATTTCTTCGTTCTTTTTATTTTTCTCCAGTTCGGCTGCAACAGAGCTGTCGTTTATAACGATGTTAGCATAAGTTGTTGTCTTTCGGCCGATAAAGCCAATACTCTCTTTCCCTGCAGGAGATACATTGACAACGAATTTGTCTTTATGCAAGAACCAGGTACTGTCGTTAAAGAGTTTGTATTCCTGTATCAGGCTCAGGTTTTCTACAAAGTTTATATCAGCTTCTTTGCTTATCCGCAGGTTCATTTTTTGAATAGCATAAGTACCGGCATGTACCCAGCAATCTCCTTCGAACATATCACCGCCTTTTCTTCTGGGTGTAAAAACAAGATGGAAAAAGCGTTGGGATGAAACTATCTGCGTATCAATTATTTTGTAGTTATAATAGTAATCGCCATTGTCGCTGGCCGGGCTAACAAACTGCTTGTCGAATACCGGGATGAAGTTGTTATATACGTTTACTACCTGGTCAGTTCCTCCAAGGAATTTAAGAAAGCTTTCATTTTTTACACCGTTTGTGTTTGCAGCCTTTATTATTTCTCTTCTTCGTTTTGGATTCTTTTGGTAATAATAATCTGAGATAACTTCTGTTAAATAGGCGGGCAGGTATTTATTTCCTTCTGAAGAATCAATGTTTTGATTTATCAGGTCGGTTACCGGTTTAAAGGGTTTGAAACTGCCAACTTTTTTGAGGTTCAGGTTTTTTAAGTCAATTTCCAGCTTATTATAAAGTTCATAAGAAAAGTTGTCGAAGCGGTAAGGATTATTTTTTTCCTTATGCTGAACAATTTTCTTCCAAACCAGCAGGCCTTTGTTCACCTTTACTTTAACAATGGCACTTTCCATAAAAGAGGCTTGTTCCAGTTTTATGTTAATAAGGGAAGTGTCAGTGAGTTTGTTTAGCTGTATGTAAAGGGGGCGATAGCCTGTGCAGGTAATGGCAAGACTGTCATCGGGCAATTGTTTTGATATTCTTAAGAAAAATTTGCCGGCTGAATCGCTGTAGGTGCCGGAAGATGTTTTTACCTGTATTACAGAAGCGAAAGGGACGGGTTCGTCAGTTTGTTTGTCGGTTATGCGGCCTTTAATTACCCAAACCTGTGATGTTGAGCTGAGAGAAGCTAATAATAAAAGAGGGAGTACCCAGAGTTTCTTCCTGTATTGTGAAAGCATAACGCTGTAAATGTACAATCAGAAAACTGTATAGCTATTGTTAAAATCGTATTAAGACAAAAGGTATTGCACAAAAGTTTATTTGCAGATATTGGAAAAACTATCTTACTTTGTATTTCAAAGTGCTTTTTATGGATGCTCATATTCAACCTTCCGGGAGTTTACAGGATATAAAAGACATACGCCGCATTATGGAGCGGTCGAGCCGTTTTCTTTCGCTGAGCGGCCTGAGTGGTGTGGCCGCCGGAGTGTGTGCTATTGCTGGCGCAGTTGTTGGCAATAGCATGTTAAAGAGTTACTACGGGACTTATGATAGCGCCGGATATTTTTCCGGTGACGATTTCAGCAAACTGAAACTAAGATTACTTGGAGTGGCTTTAGCTGTGTTTGTAATTGCATTTGTATCATCTTATTATTTTACCTGGCGAAAAGCAAAGAAACAGGGTGTGCCGATGTGGGACCATACTTCCCGTAGATTAGCCTGGAATATGATGCTGCCGCTGTTTACCGGAGCTGCTTTTATTCTGGGTATGCTTCGTTATGATGTGTGGATGTTTGTAGCACCTGCAAGCCTTATCTTTTATGGGCTTGCATTAGTGAATGCCAGTAAATACACTTTGTCAGATATCCGTTATCTTGGGTATTTCGAAATTCTGCTGGGCATTCTTAATATGTTTTTCATCGGCTATGGCCTTTGGTTCTGGGCAATAGGCTTTGGTGTGCTGCATATTATTTATGGAGTGGTTATGTGGTATAAATACGAGAAATAAATCTGCTAAGTATAAAAGCCCTGCGGGGAAATGGGATATGAAGAATCCGATAACTGGTTTAAATAAAATTTTTGATAACCGCATCCGCCTGGGAGTGATGAGTGTGCTGATGGTGAATGAGGAAATCAGTTTTAATGATTTAAAACAATTGCTGGAAGTTACCGATGGTAATTTGGCTACGCATTTGGTAACACTGGAGGAAAACGGGTTTATTAAAGTACATAAGGGTTTTATTGGACGAAAAACCAATACTACCTATTCTATTACGAGGACAGGAGAGAAGGCTTTTACCGACCATGTGGCAGCACTCGAAAATATGATTAAGGGGATTAGGTAAAATTTTTTTGTACTTATACTTTGAAATACAAAGTACTTTTTTCAAATTGAATTAATATGAAACTCTTCTTGCACACACTGAATAGCTGGGGTTTAAGCATTTTTTCTCTGGTTACTGTTTTGTTAGTTATCTCGTTATTTCATGGTGCTGGTGATGATTTTTATTACGTAAGGTTTGGGGAGTACATTGCTTTGTTATTTTTTAGTATTGTAGCAGGCTCGCCGTCTTTATTTATTGCATGGTTTCTTTTGCCGGTAATAATTGAATTAGGCTTTTCTGAATTTGAAAAGCTAATCGTATGGTACATGACTGTTATTGGTTCTATTGTGGCCAATGTTGTATTGGCTCTGATTGTATTTCCGTTTGAGGCTATTTCTCCTGATGTGCTGCTAAATTTCTGGCCTGCTTATTTAGCTGCGTTTATAATACTCACACTTCGCTGCAAGCAATTCTTCAATTTAATCTATAAAAAAACAGACGATGGAAACTTTTGAAACTATCAAAGGCTCTTCACCCATCTGGGATAAGGGCAAATTATTTATTAAGGCAATCATCATTTTTGTAATGGCTTTGTTATTGTGGATTCCCACTTATTTTATCATGAATATAGTTAAGGAACGGGAGGGAAGACAAAAAGAAGCAATTGCTGACATCAGCAGCAAGTGGGCCGATAAGCAGGTGGTTACTGGCCCGGTGCTTATGCTGCCTTACCGGGTGCCAATAACAGATGAAAGAGGACAGCAGTCCTGGATGCGGCAAACAGCTTATTTCATGGCTGATAAGATGGATATAAACTCCGTTGTGTATCCTGAAAAGCGGAAAAGAGGTATTTATGAGGTTGCTGTTTACCGGACAGACCTGAGCCTTTCGGGTACATATAATAATGTGCCATGGGAAAAATTGAATGTTGCTCCGGAAAATATCATTTGGAACGACGCTTTACTGCTTTTTAAAGTGCAGGATCAGTTAAAGGGAATAAATGAAGATGTAAGAATTAACTGGAATGACAGTTTGATGGTGCTTAACCCGCAGGCTTCCGGACAAACACCCATGCAGGATGCATTAGTTACGACAGTTTCGCTTAACACCGAGTCTGCGGGAAAGCAAATAAGGTTCAGTATGAAGTTTTCTTTAAATGGTTCCGGCCAGTTATTATTTGCTGCCGCTGCAAGGGAGAATAAAATTGAGATGAAATCTTCGTGGCCAAACCCAAGTTTCACCGGAGTTAAGCTGCCTGATACCAGGGACGTAAAGGACAGTGGTTTTGTGGCTGTGTGGCGGTATATGAACCGGGCTATGCCGCAGGTTTCAACGACTGGGTTGTTCAATTTTTCTGCTGCACAGGTAGGTGCCGACCTGCTGATACCGGTTGACAGTTATGATAAAACAGAACGGTCAGTTAAATATGCACTGCTTTGTATTGTACTTACATTTGCTGCATTCTTTCTTGTTGAATCCATTTATAGGAAACCATTGCATTTAGTGCAGTATGGTCTGGCAGGACTTGCCCTTGTGCTGTTTTATACCTTATTGCTTTCTATATCTGAATACACAGGTTATAACCTGGCATATCTTATTGCCGGAATTGCCACTATTGGTCTTGTCGCCTGGTACACAGGCAGCATACTCAAATCTGCAAAACTTGCCCTGTTCATCAGTTTTGTGCTAACAGTGGTGTATGGCTATGTTTTCAGCATCATACAACTGCAGGATTATGCCTTGCTGATGGGAAGTATTGGTTTGTTTGTGGCATTGGCAGTAATCATGTATTTCTCGAAAAGATTAGATTGGTAAGAAGAATAATGGGCGCATTCTGATGAGTTGGAAAAATTATTCAGATTCAATAATAAAGCCTCCAATTTGGAGGCTTTATTATACTGTGATAACATTTTATTAAAAATCAAGACCCATCGCCAGGTATAGTTTCGGCTTACCTTTAAAGAAACCGTTCATTTCCCAGCCGGCGTCAAAACGCAGGAAGTAGCCAAGCAGCATACTTCTGGCGCCAAAACCATAGCCGCCGGCAAAAGGACCAACACCTCCTGCTTTTATTTTCACAGCAACAGGATTTCCGGCCTGGCTGTAAAATACTCCCGGTCTTTCAAGTTTGTTATATGCTCCGTTCCAGGCTGTACCTAAATCTACAAACTGAACCAGCTGAAAATTGCGCAAGAAGGCATTGTTAATAGGTTTATTAAAAAATGTTGAGAAAACGGGTACTCTGATTTCACTGTTTATTACCATCGCATTATTACCGCTGGCAACATTTTGCAAGAAACCACGAAGATTAACTGCAAGAGACTGGTAAGTATATTCGACATCCTGTGCAGGTGTGTTCGATTCATTGAAATACCTGTACTTGATTGACCCATCGGAGTTGACTTTCTGGTTGCTTCCGAACATCAGCCAGTTATCAACGCCACCCAGGTAATAAATCATTTTTTCATTACCCCATGAAAAGTCTGCTGCACCACGAACTGCCCAAATAATGTTTCGGTAGATAGGCAGGTAATGCCTGGCATCGAAACCTGCATTAAAAATAGTTGGATGATCGGCACCGCCGGGAGCTGCACTTGATTTAATCCGGGCATTGACGTCAATGTATATTTTTCCCCTGAAGCCGTTCCAGATATTCATTGCCGGAGTGATGGCATCATCATGTACAAATTCAAGATGTGCCAGCCCATATGTTTGTTTGAAATCGGGATAAGTCAGCGTTTCAGGCACCCAGTCATTACCATGTACAACTTCTTTATCGCTCCTGATGCCTACGTTCATCCGCAGACTTCTAACCTTATTGAAGGGATAGCTAATGGTAGCCTGGTAAAGGTTTGAATAAACCTTTGAAGTAATATCGGTTAAAGGAATGCCACTTGGGTCAGTTAGTGTTTGTGAATATTTAGTGACATTTCTGTAATAGGTAAGTCCATAGTCTATACGGCGTTTCAGGTATTGCCCCGTTATTATGTATTCGTTATTGTTCAGGTTGGGGCTTAGGCGAATGCCTCCTGAAATTTTCCAGTCTTCAAACAAGTCTGATATACCCATCCTGATCATGCCATTGAAAGCATCATTGTTGCTCAGTTGAATAGGACCTGCACCACCTGCGTAAGGCTGGAATCTTGTCACCAGTACGTTATTGTTAAATCCGGCAACAGCATAGTCTGTAAAAAATTTTGCCGGCCTGTATTCGAAAACCTTTGCTTTGCCCAGAACAGTTTCTTTTGCCTCGGGCTGGGGCTGACCGGTTTGATTGTTCTCTGTTTTGTCATCTTTGAATTCGCTGTTAAAGAAGTCATCCTGCTTTTTAGTCAGGGTGTCGTTCTTAACCTGTGGCATAGCTTCTTTTCTCTGGGCTTTCTTTTCTTCTTCGATCAGCTTGCGGAAATACTCAGTAGGCTTGGCATTTACATTACGGCGGCGTAATGTGGTTTCGTCCACTTTGAGCCTGTACAACAACTTTGTGTCACCAAGTTTTACCACTTCACTCACTTGCTGATTATCGCCTGCGGTTCTTGTTTCCAGCATACTGCTTTGATAATTGCTAAGCGGAAAAACATATGATGAATCAAGCGTTACGGATACATATCCTACGGAGTCAATATCATTTTTACCCCACTCCTTCAGCAGGCTGTCCACATCTTGCCGGGCAGGATTGCGGAGCATTTCATCACCAATGAACACCAATGTGTCTAATCCGGCCCTTTCTGTTGTAAAGAAGCCTGCATAGCGGTTATTGATACCGTTTTCGTCGCTTATAAAGGTGAAGTGAGAAGTGTTGTATTGTGATGGATAACGGGCATTTCCGTATTTCAGGTTAGAAAGTTTTGAAATTTGTTTAGTTTCTGACTTATTCCAGTTATCAACAAGGTAAATATTAAACCGTTTGCCGGGCAATGAATCATCACTGCTGGCTGCTTGTGCCGAAGGCCGGTTACTGGAATAAAGTATGCCTGTTTTGTTTGGAAAAGCCACAAATGACGGGTCTAAATCATCATACACATCATTCGTAATCTGGTCAAAACTCTGTTTGTCAATTTTGTAAACATAAATGTCGGATTGGCCACTTCTCACAGCACTTAGCACCAGAGTATTATTGTCCAGCATATATTTCATGTCCTGTATCTGGTCAAACTTGTCTATCTCATGTTTCCATAACTTAACCCTGTTTACCAAATCATACACAAAGAACTTGGTTTTGCCTTCTTCGTTATAGAGTACGGCCAGCCTTGTCCCTTTACCATCCCAGGCAAGCAATGGATAATTGGGATGCTTCATTTCTTCACGGCTGCGAACCCCAAGTTTCAACAACACTTTTTTGTTCACAAAGTTTTCCATAAGCACCACCTCATAACGTCCTTGTTTGAATTCAACCAGGGCATAAGTAAAGCTGCGGGGAACCGGGTTGGCATTGAAACGGATGAAATCTTTTTTAGCACTGATGTCTTCTGCGATGGAGAGCTGGCCCCTGGGAGTATTGCGCCTGCCGCGGATGTCTTTGAAATAGACATCCTGCATATCCACCATAAAATCTGCAAGTACTTTCTTGAATTTCTTTTTTGCAATTTTATTAGAAGCATTATTCAGGTTGCGGTACACCCTTGCCAGGTACAGAAAATAGGTGGTCTTGTTTTTACCGTATTTGTCTGCAATATATTTCCAGAAAGAATGACCGGCCAAATCAGGTTTTTCAAATGCAAACTGGTAGAAATTTTTATACTCTCCGGCAAGCATTACGCCCCTCAGATCATCATCAAGTGTGGTGTTCCAGTTTTCAGCAGCGTAAGAAATGTAGCCGTCAGTAAGCCACTTGGGCAGGTCAAGCAATGCCTGGTTGGCGGCAATTTCTCCAAGGTCATCACCGAATAACAGGTTTTCGACCAGAACCTTTGCAATCCCCTGCCGGATTTGCCTGCGCAGGTTATCATGATTGCCATCGTAATAAACCACCATCTTATTGTTTACCAGTTTGGTTAACCCGCCGGTTTGTTGCCAGTCAATTCCCAGCCCGATGTTAGACTGTTGCATTTCATCGTAATTGTTGTAAACAACAAGATTAATCCGGCGCTGAAGTCCATATTCAACAAATTCTTCGATAGAGGGAAGTTCAAGTTCGGCAACCTGTGCAGCATATTTACCAAGCCCCAAACCATCCTGGCTGAAATAAGCACTGAAGTTTTCTGTCTGGTAATATTTCCACTTGAATTTCTGATACTGGATGCGGTTTTTACCAAATTCAACAGTGTTTACCTGTGCAGTTGCCGTTATAGCAAACAAAAAAATTCCGGTTGTTATCAGGCTGAATACTTTCTTCATAATCACTTTTTCAGTTTCAATTATCTTTATTTCTCCAAAGTGGAGAAACCAGTTAATTATTGTATGAAATAAAAATACGAAAATCCATCCATGTTAAATGTTAAGTCATTCGTTTTTAACCCTGTTCAGGAGAATACCTATGTTTTGTATAACGAAAAAGGCCAGTGCTGCATTATTGATCCCGGCTGTTATTTTCCTGAAGAAAGGGAGGAACTAAAAGCGGAAATCGAACAGGCAGGACTAATTCCTGTCTTGCTGTTAAATACACACTGCCATCTTGATCATGTGTTCGGCAATAAATATGTGCATGACACATGGGGCTTGCCGCTGCATCTTCACCAAATGGAAAACCCCGTACTCGACTTCGCCCCCCAAAGCGGACAAATGTGGCAACTTCCCTTTGACAATTACGATGGCCCGTTGGTTTATTTAAACGAAGGAAAAGCTATAAAGGTTGGCGAAGATGAGCTGGAAATCCGCTTTACTCCCGGTCATTCGCCAGGTAGTGTGTCGTTCTACAGTAAGGAAGGTGGTTTTGTAATTGGTGGTGATGTGCTTTTCCAGGGCAGCGTAGGGCGGACAGATTTGCCGGGAGGCAGTTTTGAAACACTGGCAAATAGTATTCACACCCAGCTGTTCACCCTGCCTGATGAAACGAAGGTATATTCCGGTCATGGGCCAGCCACGACAATTGGTTTTGAGAAGAAAAATAATCCGTTTGTGAAAATCACCGGATGAATTTATTAATAACAGGAATTTTCATCAGTTCTTTCTTTTCAACCTGCATTACAAACCATGTAAAGAACAGTAGCAAGGCCGTAGCGGTGCCTATGCTGAACCACATATTTGCCCATAGATAGACCAACCCACGGTGCAGGCCATATAATAACAGTACGAAACCAAGATAGGCAAGCAGTTTTTTCTTTGCGTAGGGCACAGGATAATATTTCTGTCCAAGGGTATAGCTCACAATCATCATAAACAGGTAGCAGATGAATGTGGCCAGTGCCGCACCAAGATAGTGCAGCGAGGGAACAAGCAGGATATTCAGCAGAATGGTTATTGCTGCCCCGCCCAATGTAATCCATGCGCCGGTCATATTCCGGTTGGTAAGTTTGTACCAAATGCTAAGGTTGTAATAGATGCCAAGAAAAATATTGCCAAGGGCCAGAATGGGAACAATATAAATGCCTTCGCCCCATTCTTTTGATTTCAGAGTAATCACCCACTCCAGCACATCACGGTAAAGACCGATGAACAGAAACATAAAACAACTGGCAATAACAAAAAACTTCATCACCCTTGCGTAGGTTTTTGGGGCATCCTCTTGCCTCGATCTGTTGAAGAAAAAGGGTTCTGCCGCCATGCGGAAGGCCTGAATCATAACGGTTACAAGAACTGCCAGCCTGTATAAGTTTCCAAAAATTCCAAGTTCCTTGTCTGCCTGCTCGGGAGATACATCTATTATATGCCTGTATGTTAGCCGGCTGAGCATATCATTAACCATACCACCGAGGCCCACAATCACCAGCGGATAACTGTATTTCATCACTTTTTTCCACAGCACTTTATCAAATACAAACTGCAATCCTTTAAACTCACTCCATAACAGAAGAAAAGTAGTTAGGCTTCCGCAAACATTGCCCAACAGGTAAAAACTGATAGGGTCTTGTTTGTTGTAGAAAGAAGCAATAAAACTATTTGGATGTGAACTGGTGTATCGGGGAATGATTCCAAGAAAAAAAATAACAACCAGAATGTTTACAATAATGCCGGCAACCCGGACGAAAGCATATTTTCTTGGCCTTCCTTCCTGCCGCAGTTTTGCAAAGGGCAGAGTTGCCAGTGTATCAAACAGAATTATCCAGCACATCCATGTTACATACTGCGGGTGCCGTTCAAGACCGGCGGCTAAAGCAATTGATGAACGGGAGAAAAGCAAAGCAACCATAAAAATGGCAGTTGTAACAAAAATGGAAATGGAAAGAGTATTATAAAGCCTTTTCCGGTCATCCGTTTGCGAAAACCTGAAATAGGCCGTTTCCATCCCGTAAGTAAAAACCACGTTGAGGAAAGGGATAATGGCATAAACCTGGGTAAGATCGGCTGTTACCTTGGCCTGCGAAAAAACAAAGGGCAGCGATAAATTCATGAGATACCCTAAAAACCGGCTTGCAATGGTAGGAACACCATACCACATCGTTTGTCCTGCCAGTTTTTTTATTTCGCTCAACGGTTTAGGATTTATTTTTATCGGGGCAAAAGTAACTTTTAACCCGTCAAAATACGAATTGGCCTATTTCGCAGGTAATATTTTAAGAGAATTGCAACGCTTTTCACACATAATGTATCTTTATTCTCAAATTATATAATGTATGAAGAAGTTGTTTTTTACACTGGTTATTCTGTCCGGTCTTTCTCATCTTGTTTCAGCACAAGGCTATGAGGGTACTATTGAATATGATAAGAAAAAGCAGGATGCTTTTATGATTGACTACCCATATACCCCCGAAGCCGCAGAAAATGCGATTAACGGTAAAATGGAAAAATTGGGATACAAGGCAAAAGAAGAAAAGGGCCTCTTTAATAAGGATAAGGGTTTTTTCATTTTCAAGTCCGCCTTTATTACAGAGGTAAGTTCCGCCAGTATGGATTACCTTTTTAAAGTGGAACCAAAAGGACGCAAAACAAAAGATGAATGTATTATTTATATGGTGATGCTTAAAGATGGTAACAACGCCAAGCCCGGCATGACGGCTGAAGATGTGGCAAAGGCCAAAGCTTTTTTAAACAGTCTGAAACCTGATGTGGAGGCAGCCAACCTCGAACTGCAGATAAAGGATCAGGAGGAAACAGTGTCTAAAGCCGAAAAGAAGTTGCGTGGATTGAAAGATGATGAGTCAGACCTGGAAAAGAAACTGTCTAAGAACAGGAAAGAACAAGACGATACACAAAAGGATATTGAAAATCAGAAGAAAATATTAGAAGCATTGAGGGGAAAAAGGGTTCCGGTTCAGTAATCGCCAGGTTTTAGTTTTTGCCTGCCCGATTTTACTTCGGCATTTCTTTTTTTCCAATCCAACCTTTTTTCTTTAGAAGCCTTGCTGGCCTTAGTGGCTATGCGGGGCTTCTTTTTTTGGAGGGCTTTTGTAATCAGTTCGGATATCTTCTTAACAGCATCTTCTTTGTTGGAAAGCTGGGTGCGATACGCCTGTGCCTTTACCTGCAAATAACCTTCGGCGTTAATACGGTTGCTCAGTTTTTCTTTTAGTAACTCCTTTTGTTCAGCCGTAAGCAGGGCCGAGGTTTCAATATGAAATGAAGCGATAACAGCGGTTTCCACTTTGTTTACATTCTGGCCGCCCTTGCCACCACTGCGGGTTGTTTGGAATGATATTTCGTTGCTTACATTAATCATGTTGCTGGCTACAAGTTGCTCGTTACTGGTGAAAGACTCAAAGGTAATATCGTTTAGGTAAAGCAGCTATCTTTATGCTGTAACCAATTATCTGTAATCAGTAATAGACAACCACTATGCGGGCAGTAATTCAGCGGGTAGTAAGTGCAAGTGTAACCATTGAGGGTAAAATCTATTCACAAATTGGAAAAGGCCTCCTGGTTTTAATAGGAATTGAAGATGCCGACAATGAAGAGGATATTGCATGGCTGAGCAGCAAGATAGTAAACCTGCGCATTTTTGATGACATTGCCGGAGTGATGAATGAATCAGTAAAAGACCAAAACGGAGAAATCATCCTGGTAAGCCAGTTTACATTGCAAGCTTTAACTAAAAAAGGTAACCGGCCTTCGTACATTAAAGCCAGTAAGCCCGATGTGGCTATTCCTATATATGAGAAGATGATTCAGCAGTTAAATGCTGACCTTGGCAAACCGGCGAAGACCGGGGTTTTCGGTGCTGAAATGAAAGTAGAATTGGTTAACGACGGGCCGGTCACAATTATTATTGATACAAAAAGCAGGGAATAGGTTAATTGGTGTTAACCCCGATTTTCTCCGAATAAGATTTCCCATCGGCCATGTATATCATTATAAAATATGCTTTCCGGTACACAGGTATTTCCACTTTTGCATCCTTACTGTTGATGTCTTTTTGCTCCACAATCCGGTGCCCGTCCGTTGTCCAAACCATGATGTGCTGAATAGATTTTGTACTTTTTACTGTAAACTGCCTGCCGTAGTTTGATATCTTGTATGGCCGGTTTTGCTTTTGAGAGCCTTGTCCCTGCGCTGTAAAAAACATTACCGCCATAAAAACAATCATTACCAGCCTCTTTGCAGATTTCATCATAGTGTACTATTATTTTGTTTGAAAGTTGTCCCGCAGGCAGAAAGGCTGGTACATGAAAAACGGCAAGAATCATGCTATCTTGCAGTACAGTTTCAAAAAGTTTTGTTATGACTATTGCACAGGCACAGCAGCAGGTTGACGAATGGATAAAGACAGTGGGTGTCCGTTATTTCAGCGAACTGACCAATATGGCTATTCTTACTGAAGAAGTAGGCGAACTGGCCCGCCTGATGGCCCGTAAATATGGCGACCAGAGTTTTAAGGAAAGCGACAAAGACAATGACCTTGCCGATGAAATGGCGGATGTGTTGTGGGTACTTATCTGCTTAGCTAACCAAACCGGGGTTGACCTGACAGATGCACTACAAAAGAACTTTGAAAAGAAAACAAAACGGGATGCAGACAGGCATCAGAATAATGAGAAACTTAAGCCCCCAACTCAAGAAGCGGAGTAAAGCAATTGGGTAAAATTCCAAATATTAAAACTTGAAATTGGATCTGGAATAAATCAGACAGGAAAGAAACTTAATCAGCCTTAATTTTCTAATAATAAGTGATCCTACTTCTTCGGCAAATATTTATCCGGATTTTTCAGAAACTCGGTCCGGCAGTATTTGGAACAAAAACCAAAAATGTGGCCTTTATAGTGAATGGTATCGCCTTTTTTATCATCTACTTTCATATCGCAGATGGGGTCGGGGCGAAGGGTGTCAGGAGCAAGGTTCATATCACCGCATTGGTTACTGCACTGGCTCATACACATACTCATGCAGGCAGCTTTGTCTTTTTCCATCGGACATGATTTTCCGGCCGGTTTATTAATAATAAAAAATGCCACCACCAGGAAAGCCGGAAATGCCATGAACAGTACAGAATTTTTCATACAGTAAATTTTGTATTTACAAAGGTATAGGAAAGAGATAAATCCCCGATAGGGCTTATTTTTGCCACTATGGCAAATGAAATTAACAGGTTCCAGGCGATTATATCGCATTGTAAAGAGTATGGTTTTATTTTTCCCAGCAGCGAAATCTACGATGGACTGCAGGCTGTATATGACTATGGCCAGATGGGAAGTGAACTGAAAAAGAACATAAAAGACTACTGGTGGAAAAGCATGACACAGCTCCACGACAATATTGTGGGCATTGATGCCGCCATTTTTATGCACCCAACCACCTGGAAGGCCAGCGGGCATGTTGACAACTTCAACGACCCGATGATTGATAACAAAGACAGTAAAAAACGCTACCGGGTTGACCACCTGATTGAAACGTATGCAGAGCAGCTAAAATCAGACGGTAAAGAAAAAGAAGCCGATGACCTTCTTGCATCAATGGATGCGTTGCTGGCCAAAGATGACTTTGCCGGTCTGAAAAAACTGATTGAGGATAATAAAATTGTATGTCCAATCAGCGGCACCTGCAACTGGACTGATATCCGCCAGTTTAACCTGATGTTCTCCACCGAATTTGGCTCCACTGTTTCAAGCGATGATGAGGATAACAAAGTATATCTGAGGCCCGAAACGGCCCAGGGCATTTTTGTCAACTTTCTGAACGTACAGAAAACCGGCCGTATGAAAGTGCCATTTGGTATTGCGCAAATAGGCAAAGCTTTCCGAAACGAGATTGTGGCCCGCCAGTTTATCTTCCGTATGCGGGAATTTGAGCAGATGGAAATGCAGTTCTTCATCCGCCCCGGTTCGCAGAAGGAGTGGTATGAGTTTTGGAAGGCCGAAAGGCTGAAATGGCATCGGAGTTTGGGTATTCCGGCTGAAAAATACCGCTACCACGACCATATCAAACTGGCGCATTATGCCGATGCGGCCTGTGATATTGAGTTTGACTTCCCGATGGGCTTTAAAGAGCTGGAAGGCATACACAGCCGTACCGATTTCGACCTGCGACAGCATCAGGAATACAGCAAAAAGAAACAGCAGTATTTCGATAACGATATTGACCCGGCAACCGGTAAGCCTTACGGCAACTACATTCCTTATGTAATAGAAACCTCAATCGGTTTGGACAGGATGTTCCTTGCTGTACTTAGTCATGCTTACGAAGAGCAGGATTTAAGCACACCGGAAAGACAAGACAGCCGGGTTGTATTAAAACTGCCTGCCTTACTGGCTCCCATTAAGCTGGCAGTATTGCCGCTTACGAAAAAAGATGGTCTGCCGGAGATTGCTGAACGTATTATGAGCGATTGCCGTCCGCATTTCCGTTGTTTTTATGAAGAGAAGGACTCAATAGGCAAGCGTTACCGCCGCATGGATGCCCTTGGCACACCATTCTGCGTGACGGTTGACCACCAGACACTACAGGATGATACCGTGACAATCCGCTACCGTGACACCATGGAGCAGGAGCGGATACCTATTGACAGGATTAAAGAATTGGTGATAAATGCGGTGGGATAATTCAGACAAGTAATTGAATTACATAAGCCCTGTGTAAAAATCGCAGGGCTTTTTTGTGCACTTTAATTTAAATTTATCCTGCGGCATGACAGGAATCATTTTTTTCCTTGAATTCCGTCACCTGACTTTTTTGAGGGTAGTTCTACTTTGGCCTTTTATTTTTTAAGCCTCTATTTGGGCAGGTTTGCTGCCCGCAAAACAATCATCATGGCGAATACAGACATTACAAAACCGGTTGACCTTCAAACACATGCAGAAGGTACCGGCCCCAAAAGATTCCGCCGCCCGGTGTATATGGATTTCATGCCTCCCTGTAACAGTGCCTGCCCTGCAGGTGAAAACATTCAGGCATGGTTGGCATATGCACAAGCCGGCGATTATTTCAATGCTTTCCAGGTAATTATGGAAGATTGCCCCTTCCCGGCTATTATGGGACGGGTTTGCGTGAAGCCTTGCGAAACAGGCTGCAACCGCAATCACATTGACACAACTGTTAACATTCATGCCGTTGAAAGGTATATTGGCGACGAAGCTATCAACCGGAAATGGGAAGTACGCTACGATGCTAAACCAACAGGCAAGAAAGTGCTGGTTATTGGTGCTGGTCCTGGTGGACTGTCTGCAGCATACCACCTTGCAAGAATGGGACATACGGTTGAAGTATATGATGCCGGAAACCATGCTGGTGGTTTGTTATGGACTGGTGTTCCCGAATATCGTTTGCCAAAAGAAATTCTGGATGCTGAGGTTGCCCGTATATTAAATATGGGTATCAAGCTGCGCCTGAACTATAAAGTGCAGGACGTAATGAGTGAGAAAAAAGCCGGAAACTTCGATGCTGTTTACCTGTCAGTGGGTGCCCAGGTTATCCACGACGAAGGTTTCCAGCATGACAATTCTGTTTTAATTAAAGATGCTTTTTCTTTCTTCAACGAGGTTAAATCAAATTCTTCTCCATATATAAAGAAGAAAATTGTGGTATATGGCGGTGGCAAGCTGGCGCTGTACCTGTCAAGAATGATTAAGCGTTTCGGTTCAGAAGTGGCTGTTTATTATCCCGGCGATAAGAAAATGATGCCTGCTTACGACTATGAAACAGAAGATGCACTGGCAGAAGGTGTGGATGTTCAGTTGTACAGGAGCATCAGCAAAATTGAAAAGAACAAGATTACGCTGGAGAAGATGAAAGTGGAGAAAGGTAAAGCAATTGGCACCGGCGAATTTGAAACCGTTGATGCTGATGTGGTGATTAACGCTTACAAGCAGGAGTCAGACACAGGCTTCCTCCGTTCTGCTGCTAACATTAAGATAAATGATGACGGCACTGTGGTAATTGATGCACAGCGTATGACCGGGGAGACTGGAATTTTTGCTGGTGGTGATATGCTGCCAGGCGAAAACAGGAGTTCTACCATTGCAATCGGTCATGGTAAAAAAGCTGCTAAATACATAAATGGCTTTTTGACTGAGCCTTATCAAAAACCGGCTAAACCGGCAACGGCCAGTTACCGCAAACTACACATGTGGTATAAAACCGAAGCTCCGCAGAAGGAACAAAACAAACTGGCTCCTGAAGTGGCCGTTAAAAGTTTCGATGAAATAGTGGCTGGTCTTGGCGAACCTGAAGCAAAATTTGAAGCACAACGCTGCTTAAGCTGCGGCAACTGCTTTGAGTGTGATGGTTGCTACGGTGCTTGCCCGGAAAATGCCATTATTAAATTAGGCAAAGGCAACAGGTATAAGTTCAACTACGATGCCTGCACAGGTTGTGCGGTGTGTTATGAACAATGCCCCTGCCATGCAATTGAAATGATTCCTGAACCTGTTAATTAATCTGTGATGTCAAAAAATAAATTAGTCGCAACGATAGATGGAAACGAAGCGGCCGCTTATGTGGCCTACCGGGTGAACGAAGTTTGTGCCATCTATCCTATTACCCCTTCATCAAACATGGCCGAACTGGCCGATGAATGGGCCGCAAAAGGAATAAAAAACATCTGGGGCAATACTCCCGATGTAATAGAAATGCAAAGTGAAGGCGGAGCTGCCGGTACAGTACACGGTGCTCTCCAAACCGGCGCATTAACCACCACATTTACTGCTTCGCAGGGTTTGATGCTCATGCTGCCCAATATGTATAAAATTGCCGGTGAATTAACGCCTGCCGTTTTCCATGTGGCTGCCCGTGCATTGGCTGCGCAAGGTTTGTCCATCTTTGGCGACCACCAGGATGTGATGGCTGCAAGAACAACTGGTTTCGCTATGCTGAGCTCTAACAGTGTGCAAGAGGCCCACGACTTTGCATTAATCTCACAAGTAGCTTCATTGAAATCAAGGATTCCCGTGCTGCACTTCTTTGATGGCTTCCGCACATCACATGAAGTAAACAAACTGGAACTGCTGAGTGATGAGCAAATCAAAGAAATGGTTTCTGATGAACTGGTAATTGCCCACCGCAAAAGAGGTTTGAGCCCTGATAACCCTTTCATCCGCGGTACAGCTCAGAATCCTGATGTGTATTTCCAGGGAAGGGAAACAGTGAACACTTTCTACAATGCCATGCCTGGCATTATGGCCGGTGTGATGACCGATTTCGAAAAACTGACTGGCAGAAAATACCAGTTGTTTGAATACACAGGTGCTCCTGACGCAGAAGAAATTACTATAATCATGGGTTCTGGTGCCGAAACAGTGGAAGAAACTGTGAAAGCACTGAATGCCTCCGGAAGAAAAACAGGTGTGATAGTAGTTCGTTTATACAGGCCGTTCTCTATTGAGCATTTTGTGGATGTGATGCCTGCTACTGTAAAAACAATTGCAGTTTTAGACAGAACAAAAGAGATTGGCGCCGCCGGAGAACCTATGTACCAGGATGTAATGGCCACTTTAGTGGAAGCATTACAACAAGGTAAAATAAAAGCATTGCCAAGAATTGTTGGCGGCCGTTATGGTTTGTCTTCTAAGGAATGGACTCCGGCGATGGTTAAAGCTGTTTATGATGAACTGCTGAAACCTCAGCCGAAAAATGGCTTCACCGTTGGTATTAATGATGATGTAACCTTTACAAGTCTTGAGTACGACCCAGAGTATAAATTAGATGAAAGCGAATGGAGACAAGGTTTGTTCTTTGGCCTTGGTGCGGATGGTACAGTAGGTGCCAACAAAAACACCATTAAGATCATTGGAGAGAATACTGATTTGTTTGCACAGGGTTACTTTGTTTATGACTCGAAAAAGTCAGGTGCAAGAACAGTATCTCACCTGCGTTTCGGTCCTAAGCCAATCAGGGCTCCGTACCTGATTTCAAAAGCCGACTTTGTTGCCTGTCACCAGTTCAACTTTGTTGAGAAAGTGGAAATGCTGGAGTTTGCCAGCAATGGTGCCACCTTCCTGCTCAACAGTCCATACGATAAAAATGAAGTTTGGAGCAAACTGCCCGGACAGGTGCAAAAACTGCTGATTGAAAAGAATATCAAACTGTATGTAATTGATGCCACAACCGTTGCCAGGGAAACCGGTATGAGCGGCCGCATCAACACCATCATGCAGACCTGTTATTTTGCGTTGTCAGGAGTTCTTCCGAAAGATGATGCCATCAAGCAAATTAAGAAAGCAATCGAAAAAACATATTTCAAAAAAGGTCCTAAAGTTATCGAGCAGAACTTTAAAGCTGTTGATGCCACACTGGAGCACCTGTACGAAGTGGATTATCCGAAAACAGTTACTTCAAAAGAAGTTGATTTACTCACTGTTTCTGATAAAGCACCTGAGTTTGTAAAAGATGTTACAGCAATGATGATGGCCGGTCACGGTGATAATATTCCTGTAAGTAAGATGACGGTGGACGGCACATACCCAAGCGGAACTACACAATGGGAAAAAAGAAATATCTCTGACCTGGTGCCCATCTGGGAACCTGATATGTGTATTCAGTGCGGTAACTGTGCTTATGTTTGTCCTCATAGTGTAATCAGGGCTAAATTCTATCATGAAAGCTATCTGAAAAATGCACCAGCCGACTTCAAATCAGCACAAATCAATGCAAGAGGTTTTCCTGAAACAAAATACACTCTGTCTGTTTATTTAGAAGACTGTACAGGTTGTAACCTTTGTGTGGAAGCCTGTCCGGTTACTGATATCACAAACAACAAGAAAAAGGCTATTAATCTGGGTGAAAAAGAGCCTATTCTTAAATCTGAACAAAAGAATATTGAGTTCTTCGAAAACATTCCATGGAACGACCGTTCTAAGATTGATTTCTCAACTGTACACGGTGCACAATTCCTGGAACCACTGTTTGAATTCTCAGGTGCCTGTGCCGGTTGTGGTGAAACGCCATACCTGAAACTCCTTTCACAGTTGTTTGGTGACAGGCTGCTGATTGCAAATGCAACAGGTTGTTCATCTATTTATGGTGGTAACCTGCCTACAACACCTTGGGCAGTAAATAAGGATGGCCGTGGACCAGCATGGAGTAACTCACTGTTTGAAGATAACGCTGAGTTTGGACTGGGTATGCGCATCACTGCCGACAAACAGTTAGATGTTGCAGTAAACCTGCTCAACCAAATGAAAGATGAACTTGGCGAAGAGTATGTAAAAGCAATAGTTGAAGCCAAACAGGAAGTTGAATCCGAACTGGTAGAACAAAGAAACAGGGTAGAAGACCTGAAAGCGAAACTGAAGGGCATGAATACTCCTGTTGCTGCACACCTGCTCTCTGTAGCTGACCAGTTGGTTCGCCGCAGTGTATGGCTGATAGGTGGTGACGGTTGGGCTTATGACATTGGCTATGGCGGTCTTGACCATGCCCTTGCCAGCGGAAGAAATGTAAATGTTCTGGTGCTTGATACCGAAGTGTATTCAAACACTGGTGGCCAGTCTTCTAAATCAACGCCAACAGCAGCTACTGCAAAATTTGCCGCAGGCGGTAAAACTGTAGGTAAGAAAGATTTGGCAATGCAGGCAATATCGTATGGTAACGTTTATGTAGCCAGAGTAGCCTTTGGTTCTAACCCACAACAGGCATTGCTGGCAATGCGTGAAGCTGAGGCATATGACGGACCATCACTGATTCTGGCTTACAGCCATTGTATTGCTCACGGTTACGACCTGAAAGATGGTTTAAGCCAACAGCAGAAAGCTGTACAGAGCGGTCACTGGCCATTGCTCCGGTATAACCCGATACTGAGGAAGAAAAATCAGAATCCGTTTGTACTCGACTCTACAAGACCAAGCATTCCTTTGAAGGATTACACTTATAATGAATTACGTTATAAAGTGCTTACCATGACGAATCCAACTGAAGCAGAACGTCTGATGACGCTGGCGCAGGAAATGGTAAACCTGAAATGGAAAAACTACGAAGAACTGGCAACTAAAAAGGCAAGCGACTTTGTACCTGTAGGATGATTTTAGTTCATAGTTCATGGTTCATAGTGGTGTTTTTTGTTTGGAGATACATTGTTTAAAACGAAAAACTTCAAACAGCAGGCAGAAAGACTATGAACCATGATACTTTGCTATGAACCATGAACCATAGGCAATGAACAAAAAACAAAAAAATGAAACTGCATTCCTCTTACATGGGGCTTAGCCTAAACTCCCCCATCATCGTTTCATCCTGCTCATTATCTGAAAATGTTGAAAACATTGTAAAGATGGAAGATAATGGCGCCGGCGCTGTAGTTATGTCCTCTTTATTCGAAGAGCAAATACGGATGGAAGAAGAGAAACTGAAGGGTGTAATAGCCGAAACAAGCTATGCATTCCCCGAGGCGCTGGATTATTTTCCTGGCATTGATGATTTTAATGTAGGGGTTGATGAGTACCTGGAAAATATCCGCAAGGCGAAGGAAAGAACAAAAATCCCCATTATTGGCAGTCTGAACGGGATTACAACAGAAGGCTGGATTGACTATTCAAAATGGATTGAACAGGCTGGTGCTGATGCCCTGGAAGTAAACATTTTCTTCATTCCGGGTGATATTGGCATGTCTTCCTCAGAAGTGGAACACCGCTATCTGAACATTATTGAGGCTATCAAACAGTCTGTAAAAATTCCGGTAGCAGTTAAACTTAATCCCTATTTCAGTGCCATTGGTAATATGGCTCTGAGGATGAAAAACTCCGGTGCAGATGGTTTGGTTTTATTTAACAGGTTCTATCAACCTGATTTTGATATTAATGAACTGGTAGTAAAAACTGATTTGCATTACAGTGAATCAACCGAAATCCGTTTACCGTTGATGTGGATTGCCTTATTGTACGGAAAAGTAAAACTTTCGCTGGCTGCTACTACTGGTGTGCAAAGTGCAGTTGAAGTGGTGAAGTATTTACTGGCAGGCGCAGATGTGGTGATGACAGCTTCTTCTTTATACAAAAATGGCATACCTTATTTAAAAACAATGAATAAGGAACTGCAGGATTGGATGTATATGATGGGATATGACAGTGTGGAAGCTTTCAGGGGAAGTATGAGCCAGCAGAATATTTCTGATCCAACAGCATTTGAAAGATCTAATTATATCAAAATACTGGAGGGAGTGAAGTAAATTTGCCTGATGAAACAAAAACAGGCAGAAGTACTGGCCCCGGCAGGTTCTTTCGACAGTTTACAGGCCGCTATTAATGCAGGGGCAGATTCTATTTATTTCGGCGTGGAGCAGTTGAATATGCGTACCCGTTCTGCCGGAACATTTACAATAGAAGACATTAAAGAAATCAGCAGCATTTGCAAAGCAAATGGTCTGAAGTCATATATTACACTGAACACAGTAATGTATGAACATGATATGCAATTGCTGAAAACTATCCTGAAGGAGGTTAAGAAACAGGGCGTTGATGCTGTTATTGCTTCCGACTTTTCAGTGTTTGAATATTGCAATCAGTTGGGTATTCCGCTGCATATTTCCACGCAGGCTAATGTGAGCAATATCGAGTCGGTACAATTCTTTTCCTGCTTTGCGGATGTAATAGTACTGGCGAGGGAACTTACATTGAAACAGGTTGAGCATATTACCAAAGAAATAAAAAGAAAAGAAATAAAAGGCCCGTCAGGAGAACTGGTAAAGATTGAAATATTTGTACATGGAGCTTTGTGTATGGCTGTATCAGGTAAATGCTATATGAGCCTTCACACTCAAAATGCTTCGGCTAATCGTGGAGCCTGTGTACAGAATTGCCGCCGGCCTTATATTGTTACTGATGCAGAAACCGGTGAACAACTGATGATCGATAACGAATACATCATGTCCCCAAAGGATTTGTGTACGATTGATATTCTCGACCAGGTAATAGCCAGTGGTGTGGATGTGTTGAAAATTGAAGGAAGGACAAAAGGAGCCGAATATGTGCAGGTAGTTACAAATTGTTACCGTGAAGCAAGAAATGCGGTATACGAAAAAACTTTTTCAAAAGAAAAGGCAGATGCCTGGAAAAAGGAAATGGAGAAAGTGTATAACCGTGGTTTCTGGGAAGGATATTATTTGGGCAGGAAATTGGGTGAGTGGACTCCGCAACCCGGTTCAGCCGCTACGGAAAAGAAAATTTATATTGGCAAAGGCAGTAAGTACTATCCCAAAATTGGTATTGGCGAGTTTATACTGGAGTCAGGCAGTTTGAAAATTGGTGATACGCTGATGGTAACAGGCCCTAAGTGCGGAATGTATAAAGAGAGAATTGAAAAACTGGTGGTGAATGGTATCGATGGCCCGGAAGCGGTGAAAGGAGATAAGATTACTTTTCCGTTTGCAACAAAAGTGTCTGCCAGCGATAAGTTGTATAAAATAGTGGAGGCGGCCAATGCATAAAATAATCCACTATCGCAATAAATGTATTGGCTGTGGAGTGTGTTACGAACAGCAGCCGGAACTGTGGCGTATGTCCAAAAAAGACGGAAAAGCAACATTGGTAAAAGGGCTTGGGAAGAAAGATGTTTATATTCTCAGCATTACAAATGCAGAAATTGAGAAATCACAGGAAGTGGCAGAAGCCTGTCCTGTAAGAATTATTCGGGTGCAATAATCAGGAAGGAAATCTTCCGGAATAACAACTATGATGGAAAAAAAGATTACTGATTTTATTTCAAAGCAAACCTGTGGCAACCTTTGCTGTGTAGCCGAAGACGGAAGTCCGTATTGTTTTAGCTTCTTCTACTCGTTTGATGAGCAGGGGATGATGCTGTATTACAAATCTTCTGATGAAACAAAACATTCGGAAATTCTGTATAAGAATCAGAATACGGCAGGAACAATACTACCCGATAAACTGAACTTTCTGGCAATAAAGGGAATACAGTTTGAGGGAGAAGTATTGGGACCCAAACATCCTGAAGCAAAAAATGCCTCTTCGCATTATCATAAAAAACACCCTATGGCATTGGCCATGCCAGGTGATATATGGTTAATCAGGTTAAACAGAATTAAGTTTACTGATAACTCTCTTGGCTTCGGAAAGAAACTGCTGTGGGAAAGAGATACTGCTAATCATTAGCATGTTTTACCTTTTTTGGCTTCAACATTTGTCTTACCTTTAAAGGCTTGCTTGCGTTAATTTATTAGTTACCGCAAACAATTTTCAATGACCTACGCAGATACTTATCATGCGCTAAAAGCTGCGATCAATTTCTCTGATGAAATAATACAGGCTGACGAAAGTGTGGATGTGCTCAATTTTGATTTTGAGTCACTTAATTATTCAATCCTTCCAGGAGAAGATTCTTATCAGTGTTCATCTCATCAGTTTGGCAGTAATTATTGTTATTCCTTTAGTTCCTCTGCCGGAGTAGTAAGTGAAGTTCTGGATATACATGATTCACATGTTGAGGAAAACAAAAAATTCCGGTATCATATTTTCATGCCCAAAGGGGGAAAAAAAACAGACAGGATTGTTCTGATGCTCCATGGTTTTAATGAGAAGTCGTGGGCAAAGTATTATCCGTGGGCAAAACGAATAACTGAACTTACAGGAAAGGCGGTAGTTCTTTTTCCTATTGCTTTCCACATGAACAGGGCGCCAAATGCCTGGAGCCACCAGAGAGGGATGTTTGCTGCCAGTGAGCAGCGAAAAAAAATGTTTCCCAACTTACTACATTCTTCTCTGTCAAATGTGGCAATAAGTACAAGATTGCATGAAAAGCCTCAACGCTTTGTTTGGTCGGGGTTGCAAACTTATTATGACGTTATTCAACTGGTTGAACAAATTAAATCAGGCGGACATACCGCTATAAAGTCCGATGCTGCCATTGACATTTTTTCCTATTCAATCGGGGCATTTCTTTCTGAGATTTTAGTGATGACCAACTATAATAATTATTTTGATGCGACAAGACTAGTAATGTTTTGTGGTGGCCCCGTCTTTAACCGGATCTCACCTGTTTCAAAATTCATATTGGACAGTGAGGCCAATGTGAATCTCTATTCTTTTCTTGTTGAACACCTGGATAGCCATATTACTAAAGATGACAGGTTAAAACATTATTTGAGTGAACAGCATCCAGAAGGCCTTTATTTCCGGTCTATGCTAAACTATAATGCAATGGTTGATTTCAGAGAACAAAGAATAAGGAAAATTTCTGAGCAGTTGTATGCCATTGCTTTAGACGGCGATACTGTAATTTATCCATATGAGGTACTGAATACTTTGCAAGGCAAATACCGTAATACTAAAGTAAGGGTCGATATTCTTGATTCACTTTATGAGTTTATCCATGAAGCCCCCTTTCCTGAGAAATCAGCAGATGAACAGGGAGTGGGTCTGCAGTTTGACACGGTCTTCCAGAAAGTTTGTAACTGGTTGGAATAGTTTTCATAGTATAAGGTTTGTTCATTTCTGACGCAGGCAGTATGGGGGCAAGGGAGAACTATTTTCAAAATAAAAGTATTTAAATACTTTTATTTTGAAAATAGTATTATCTTTGTTCAATAAAACAATTACAATGCAGACTGTACAAGAGAACATACTAAATGTAACCTTACTGGAACCAAGAATGAAGCATCCAACAATTTTTCAACGTTTTGATGACTTAACTGATGGAGAAAGCCTGGTAATCCATAATGATCATGATCCCAAACCCCTATACTATCAGATGCTGGGTGAACGGGGAAATATTTTTACCTGGGAATACGAGGAGCAGGGCCCCGAATGGTGGAAAGTAAGAATAACAAAGAAACTAAGTAAGGAAAGCGACGAAACTCTGGGCCAGATTGTAGCTAAAGATTTTCATAAAGCTCAGATATTCAAAAAATACGGTTTGGATTTTTGCTGCGGCGGCAAAAAAACAGTAAAGGAAGCTTGTGCCGATAAGGGATTAGACGTTACCAAAGTTGAACAGGAGTTACAGCTTGCTGAAAAGAATGCAAAATCATTCAGGCCATTACCGTATAACGAATGGGCACCAGATTTTCTGGCAGACTATATTGTAAACACGCATCATACATATGTAAACAAGACACTTCCTGATATTAAAACTTATGCAAATAAAGTAATGAAGGTTCATGGGGGCAGGCACCATGAGTTGATTAGGGTTAACGAGTTGGTAGAGGCTGTCTCAGTTGAACTTAGTGCACATATGATAAAGGAAGAAAGGATTTTATTTCCATATATCAAAAGGCTTGTGGCTGTAAAGAAAAACGAAGAACCAAATCTTGATAATCCCTTTGGTTCTGTACAGAACCCTATTAATATGATGGAGATGGAACATGAAGTGGCAGGCCAGTTATTGGAAGAAATAAGAACGATTACGGAAAACTACCGGTTACCTGACGATGCTTGTGCCAGTTATACATTGTTGTTTCGTATGCTGGATGAGTTTGAAGATGATCTGCACCTTCACATTCATCTTGAAAATAACATCCTGTTTCCCCGTGCAGTTGATCTGGAAAAATCTTTAAACAACTGATATGGCTACAAAAACACCAAGCCCGGTTAAACGGCACAACGCACTGGTTAGGTTCTCAAAAGAACATCACTATGGGTTATTGCTTTGCTGGAAAATCAGGCAGGGTGTGATGGATGGAATTGAGGAAAGAAGAATTGCTGATTATGTGCTGTATTTTTTTGATGCCGACCTGAAAAAGCATTTTGAAGAAGAAGAGAAGACTCTGTTTATTAAGCTTTCTCCGGAGAATGATTTAAGAAAGCAGGTGGAGAGGGAGCATGAGGCGGTAAACGGAATCATTAGTAATATAAGGAAAGGGGTAGTGTCCAAAGATAATCTGCTGGTTTTCGCAGATACGCTGGAAAAACACATACGCTTTGAAGAAAGAGTATTATTTAATCATTTGCAACAGAGATTGCCGGAAGATGAATTGCTTGAATTGATGAATAACCACTCTGACAATGCTGGTGATTCAGATAGTGGCTGGGCCGATAAATTTTGGCTTGGCAAAATATGACGGGATAGTCAGGATGATGTTAACGAAAATAAGCACCCTGGAAAACCATAAAGAAAATGCCCGAAATGTCAAATCGAGTAAAAAAATTTACAGAAGGGCATTTTCTTGTCTGGAAACGACAGTTTAAAAGTTTGTAAATAATGGTGATTAACAGCGATACAAAAATAGCGGCTATTCTAAAACAGCATCCGGATGCACTGGAAGCAATAATTAGTATTGATCAGAAGTTTGGTAAGCTAAGAAATCCGTTACTTCGCAAATTAATGGCGGGAAGGACCAGTATAGCGATGGCCTCAAAAATCGCTGGCTGCAGAATTGAAGATTTCTTTAGTAAACTTAAGCCGCTTGGCTTTGTTCCTGCGAATAACAACAAAAAAGAAGAAATTAATCTTATAAGTATGGAATCGAAAGAGTTTTTAAAAATGGTTAATCCGGAAATGATAGTTGATTTGGATGTAAGACCTGTGCTTGCCGGCGGCACTGACCCGTTTCATATAATTATGGACTCGGTAAACAATCTGAAAGCAGGACAGGTGCTTCGCATTATCAATACATTTGCACCAATGCCATTGGTATCTGTGCTTGGTAAAAAAGGCTTTGAATCTTACATTGATCAGGTGGAATTACAATTGGTACATGCCTATTTTTATAAGAGGCCTGATGTAAACACTGAAGTAAGAGTTGAAGTTAAAGATGTGGCTGTTGCCTGGAACGATATTGCAGAAAAATATAAAGAAGATATGGTTGAAATTGACGTACGTAACCTTGAGATGCCCCAGCCAATGCATAAAATCCTGGAAGCTTTGGAAGTATTGCCCGAAGGGAAAGCGCTGTTCGTACATCATAAAAAGATTCCGGTTTTCTTGCTGCCGGAGCTGGCAGACAGAAAGTTTGAATACCGTCTTAACGAGAAAGGCGAAGGCAATATTGAAATGATAATCTTCAGGCCCTGATATGTTTGCTGGTGTTAATAGTAGTCAGCCGGTACAGAATACCACACATAAAGTGGTAATTCCTTTTTATGCATATGCAGCAGTTTCCCTTTTTGCAGCATGTTTTCTGATGCTGATTTCTGCCGGCTCTTTTACTGGTCATTATTTTAATCCGCATGTATTAGCTATTACTCACATAATGGCATTAGGATGGGGAACAATGATAATCCTGGGAGCAGGTTATCAGTTGATCCCGGTATTAATTGAAAAATCTCTTTATAGCATTAAACTTGCATACTGGTCTTTTTTTTTGGCGGCTGCTGGTATTCCATTTTTGGCTTATGGGTTTTATTACTTTGATATGGGATGGCCAGCAAAGTGGGGTGGCAGGCTGATATTGATTGCTGTTTTGTTATTTGTAATAAACCTGGCTAAAAGTATTCAAAAAAGCAAGAAAGGAAATGTACATGCCTGGTTTATGCTTGCGGCATCAGGTTGGCTGTTTATTACAGCCTTTTATGGACTTGTGCTTGTCTATAATTTCACTTTCCCGATTTATGAACGTAACCCGGTTGATTTAATTCCGCTGCATGCACATACAGGTATTGTCGGATGGTTTTTACTCTTGGTAATTGGAGTCGGGTCCAAACTTATTCCAATGTTCATGATATCCAAATACACCAATAATAAGCTCCTTTGGCTGATTTTTTTATTGATTAATACAGCCCTGCTCCTGTTTATTTTGCTGTATATCTTTAATGTGGGCAGTGCTATTTTTCTTTTGCCGGTTTCTATGATCTTGATTTCACTGATGCTGTTTGCCTCTTATTGTTATAAGAGTTATAAGCAGCGTATCCGCAAGCAGGTTGATGGACAAATGAAAATATCTCTGTTATCTGTTTTAATGATGTTGGTTCCGGTTGCAGTAATTTTTCTTCTCATCGGTTTTTTTGTTTCTGGAAAGGAAAACCTGAGAGTCGTTTTGTTATATGGTTTTGTGATTTTTTTTGGATGGATAACAGCAATAATCTTTGGGATGACCTTTAAGACACTTCCATTTATTATTTGGAATAAAGTATATGGGAAAATTGCCGGGTTGGGGAAAACGCCTAATCCCAAAGAATTATACAGTGAAAAGCTCTTTAAAGTAATGTCATTGAGTTATCTGTCTGGGTTTGTTACTTTCATTGCAGGAATTCTGACTATTGAAAGAGTAGTACTTACAATCGGGGCTTCTTTATTATTAACAGCAGCATTTCTTTATTGTGTTAATACAGGAAAAGTTCTCTTACATCAAAACCCGTTTCAAAATGACGAACGTAATAACCAATAATAACCTTAAGTGTACTATTGCATTGGCGGCCTTACAGAATGTAATTGATCCGGAAATTGGGATTAGTGTGGTCGATCTGGGTCTGATTTATCAAATTGATTTTTCGGAAGCAGATAAGAAGGTTTTTGTCAGGATGACACTTACAACACAGTTTTGTCCTATGGGTGAATCGCTGACTGGTGCTGTAAAGAGGGCCATTGAGCAGACATTCACCGGTGAAGAAATATTCGTTGAGTTAACCTTCGACCCACCATGGAACCATGAGCGGATTTCGGAAGAGGGAAAACAGTTTTTAAACAGATAATTATGCTTAGCCTTACCTGTAAAACAGCCATTAAGGCAGTAATTTACCTTGCTTCAAAACATCAATCGGGACATAAGGCCGGTATTAAAGAAATAGCAGAATTTATTGACGCCAGCGAACATACCGTAGGAAAAATGCTGCAGACGCTGGTGAGGGAAGGGGTTATAAATAGCGTTAAAGGCCCTAATGGCGGATTTTATGTTTCTGGAAAACAAATCAATCAGCCAATAATTAGTATTGTTGAAGCTGTAGATGGAAAAGAAGTATTCAGGCAATGTGGTTTAGGGTTCAGCAAATGTTCTTCATCTCATCCATGCCCGATACATGATGATTATAAGGTGGTGAGAGATCTGTTTGAAAAAATGTGCCGTGAAAAAAGCGTAAACGATTTATGTGAACCGGTTAATAGCGGCTTGGCATATCTGTTTGGGTGAAAATTGAATAGGTGCTTAGTTGTGGTGCAATTTGATATTCACTAAATTAATCGGTGATTCACATATAATGTGTGTACCTTCACCTGCTTCTGATTCTTACTGCTACTTGTATTTTCCACTAATTGCGGCTGAGAGTATTATACACCTTCAATGTAAACAACATGAATAATCATCCTCTGCATAAATTTCATATACCTGTGATGGGTCTGGCCTATACAATTGATACACCCGTCAAGGTGGCCCGTTTTGGTATCTCTTCGGTCATTTCTATTGTTGAGGACAGGTTGATAGAGATGATGCGCAGCTATTATTATCCTGAAATTAATCAGAGATATGAACCAATTGCATCAAGCGAACATGATTACAGGGCTAAAAGAATTACCGATTATCTGAACCTTGTGAACTCAATAGTGCATAATCAGATAGAAAAAATAAAGAAAGCTGCATTTGAAAAGGGCTCTGAGATAGTGAAATATTTTGAAATGTTGCCAGAAGACAGTCTTTTGAAGCAGTTATATCTGAAAATGGTAAATACAGATAACAGGGCAGAGAGAACTGAATTGGAAAACTATCTCAGGTCTCAGGTGAAGCCGGGAAGTATTGATGTGAATATAATGACAAAAGTTGACCGTAATAATTATGATGAGACAGGAAAGATAATAGAGGATGGATCTGATGCGGTAGCTGCGCTGAGGGGTTATGTTAATAGTAATCTTACAAATTCCTCAATTATTTTTTCAGCGGGAATGAACCCCCGGTTGTTTAACTATATGGAGCAATGCAGGGAGTTTGATATAAATGAGGATGGCTCTTTCCGGAAAAAAGTGGTTCTGAAAGTCAGCGATTATCGTTCTGCTTTAATACAGGGTAAGTATCTGGCTAAAAAAGGTATCTGGATAAGTGAATTCAGGATTGAGTCTGGCCTTAATTGCGGAGGCCATGCGTTTGCGTCAGAAGGTTTTTTGCTGGGACCTATTCTTGAGGAATTTAAAACAAAGAGAGAGGAGCTTACAACATCACTTTTTGAAATTTATTCAGCATCGCAAAAGAAAAAAGGGGCAGAAGTCACCAGGATACCTCCTCCGATTTTAATTACGGTACAGGGAGGTATTGGAAGCAGTGATGAAAATGCTTTTTTATTTAAGAAATACGATGTTAACAGCACAGGATGGGGGTCTCCTTTTTTATTAGTGCCTGAAGCAACAACTGTAGATAACAATACGTTGCAGTTACTATGTAATGCAAAAGAAACGGATGTACTGCTCAGCCGTAATTCGCCTTTGGGAGTAAGGTTTTATTATCTGAAAGGAACAAGCTCTGATAAAGAAAAGGCAATTCGTATCCGGGAGGGTAAGCCGGGAAGCCCATGTACCGAAAAGCATCTTTCTTTTAATACTGAGTTTACAACGGAGCCAATTTGCACAGCATCTCATAAATACCAGAAACTGAAAATAGCTCAGTTGAAGGGAATGAACCTCCCGGAAGCAGAATATAAGCGGCAATTGGAAGAAGTTCTTGATAAAGAATGTTTGTGTATAGGCCTTAGTAATGCTGCTGCTATTTGTTATTCAGAAAAGTTTGTAAATAAACTGAATGCGGTAAATATATGTCCGGGTCCCAATATTGTTAATTTTTCAAAAACAGTGTCGCTGAAAACAATGGTTGATTATATCTACGGGAGAGAGAAATCGCTGACACCTGAAAACAGGCCACATATGTTTATTGCTGAACTGAATTTATATATTAACTATCTGAAAGAACAGATTGCTGAGGATATAAAAGCGGATCAGTTCTCAAAGAGAAAGAAATACTATTCGTCCTTTTTTCAAAACCTTAGGGATGGTATCTGTTATTACCAGGAACTCGATGAAGTTTCGGAACAAGGACAAATGCATTTTTTAAATTCCCTGCAGGAAGCCTCTGAAGAGTTGAAAAAGCTAAGTGATAAGTATGAAATTGAATCATCGTTAATTACTGTCAACTAAAAAGCCGGTCACTGTTACAGCAACCGGCTCTACGCTATTGTTTTTTTGTGAATAAAGGTTATAGTTGTTCAAACCTTGCCTGGAAGAAACGCAGATATTTTGGTTCGTACACCATCTTCAATCCTTTAATTTTATTACGGCGTTCAAATACCCTGGCAGTTGATTCAGCAATCACATCCATGTGTGCCTGTGTGTAAACACGGCGGGGAATAGTAAAGCGAACCAGTTCCAGTTTGGGATAATAGTTTTCGCCATTGGCTTTACGGCCAGCAGATACAACTCCTCTTTCCATGGTGCGTACACCTGAATCGAGATAGATTTCAGCTGCGAGGGTTTGCGCAGGAAAATCGTCCTGTTTGATGTGGGGGAGAAATTTTTTGGCATCAACAAAAATACCATGTCCGCCTACCGGCTTTACAATCGGAATTCCGTATTCCATCATCTTATCTCCAAGGTATATAACCTGGCCTACCCGGGCTTTGATGTGGTCATCATTCACACTTTCCATGATGCCAATTGCCATTGCTTCCATATCACGGCCTGCAAGCCCACCGTAAGTGTGCAACCCTTCATATACCACAACCATATTTCTTGCTTCTTCAAAAACATCCCAGTCGTTGATAGCGAGGAAGCCGCCAATATTTACAAGGGCATCTTTCTTGGCACTCATGGTGGCACCATCAGTATATGAGCAAATTTCTTTTACAATTTGTTTAATTGTTTTTTTATCATAACCCTTTTCCCGTTGTTGAACAAAATAGGCATTTTCAGCTACTCTTGTCATGTCGAGAATGATCTTGATACCATGTTTTTTGGTAAGGATTCTCAGATCTTTCAGGTTCTTCATGCTCACCGGCTGGCCACCTGCCATGTTTACTGTTGTGGCTACACACACATACGGTATTTTTCCGGCTCCATGTTTTTTGATCAGTGCTTCTAATTTTTTAAGGTCAATGTCACCTTTGAATACATACTCATTTTCTGAGTCGTGGGCAATGTCAATGATTACATCTTCAAAACGGCCACCGGCCAGTTCCTGGTGCAGCCTTGTTGTTGTAAAATACATATTGCCCGGGATAACATCTCCTTTCTTGATCATTATCTGCGACAGTATATGCTCCGCACCACGGCCCTGGTGTGTTGGTACCAGGAATTTGTAGCCATATACTTCTTTAACTACTTCTTCCAGGTGGTAGAAGTTTTTGCTTCCGGCATAGGCTTCATCACCCAGCATCATGCCTGCCCACTGTCGGTCGCTCATCGCAGATGTTCCACTGTCGGTCAGCAGATCAATATATACATCTTCAGATTTCAGCAGGAATGTATTAAAGCCGGCTTCTTTCATGGCTTTTTTTCTTTGGGCAGGAGTTGTCATTTTAAGCAACTCAACCATTTTAATTTTAAATGGTTCGGCCCAGCTTCTTTTGATTATTTGTTTCATATAGCAATGTTTATTTTACGGGTTTAAGTTTAGCAGTAAAGTGACGCAGCAACGGAGTTTCTTCTGTTATCTCCAGCCCTTTCAGTTCATTTCGTTTGTTAAATACTTCAATAATTACTTCCGCCACATAATCAATATGACTTTGCGTATAAACTCTTCTTGGAATAGCAAGACGGACCAGTTCCATTTGTGCAGGAATAAGTTTTTTGTAAGAGTCGTATTTGCCAAACATCAATGAACCAATTTCCACTCCGCGGATGCCGCCTTCTTCATACAAAGCACATACCAGCGATTGGCCGGGGTATTGGTCAACAGGAATATGCGGGAGAAATGCTTTTGCATCTAAATAAACAGCATGTCCGCCGCCGGGCTGCATTACTGGCACACCTGCTGCCACTAATTTTTCAGTAAGGTATTCAATACTCCTTATCCTGTATTGCAGGTAATGTTCGTCCAGTACTTCGTTAAGGCCGATAGCGATTGCCTCAAGGTCTCTTCCGGCAAGGCCACCGTAAGTAGGGAAGCCCTCGGTAATGATTAACAGGTTTCTGCATTGCAATGCCAGTTCTTCGCTGTGCATAGCCAAAAAACCGCCGATATTTGCAAATGCATCTTTCTTGGCACTCATGGTGCAGCCATCAGCATAAGAAAACATTTCGTTGGCAATTTCCCGTACAGATTTGTTCTGGTATCCTTCCTCCCTCAGTTTTATGAAGTAAGCGTTTTCTGCAAAGCGGCAGGCATCTATAAAAAGAGGGATATTATATTCATTACAAACTTTCCTTGCGTCCTTTATATTCTGCATACTTACCGGCTGGCCACCGCCAGAATTGTTGGTTACTGTAATAATAACCATTGGGATATTGGCTGCGCCTTTTTCTATAACAGTTTTTCTGAGGGCATCAATATCCATGTTGCCTTTAAAAGGTGCCGGTACTGTTGGTTTTTTCCCTTCTTCGCACAGCAGGTCAATTCCTTCGGCACCGGAAAATTCAATGTTGGCCCTTGTAGTATCAAACAGTGTGTTGCTCAAAAAGTATTTTCCTTTACCACCGGTAATACTGAAAAGTATTTTCTCAGATGCCCTGCCCTGGTGTGTGGGAATTACCTGGGGCATGTGAGTGATATCCTGCACTGCTTTTTTAAATTCGTAAAAACTGGGACTGCCTGCGTACGACTCGTCGCCCTTCATAATACCGGCCCATTGCAGGCTGCTCATGGCGCTGGTGCCACTGTCGGTAAGCAGGTCTATCAGCACATCTTTTGAATCAATAAGAAAAGGATTGTAATGTGCTTTTTTAAGGTTAGCAGTTCGCTCTTCTTTTGTATTGAAATATATCGGTTCAACAGATTTAATACGGAATGGTTCTATAATTGTTTTCATCTGAATATTTTTATTTGATTTTGAGGCCAGATGTTATTCGCCATAATTTTTCTTCGCACTAATTAATGCAGCTCGAAAATTTTATGTCTTATTTCATCAGCAAATTTTGCAACCGTTTAGGTCAGTGTCAGAAAAAATAGATATTATGTCTTACAAAATGTGATTGTAAGAAGCGTCAGGTAGGCTTGCGGATGATATTCTTGAAGATTAAAATACTCATAAAAAAACCTGCCTCAAAAGTAGGCAGGTTTTGTCGAAATGCTGAATGATTTTTCTCACACACCAAATTGCTGCAGGTGGTGGTCAAGATGCTTCCACATACCCTTACCCCATTGCTCAGCAGTCATTTTGCCAAAGAACGGGTGTACTTTGGTGGCAGTTACAGCCGGGTCTGCCTGGTGAAATTTGGTAACCAGTTCTATAAGTTGCTTTTTTTCTTCTTCAAAATTGCGTTCGTCCTTTATAATGAAATTGGGAGCAGTAGGCAGACTTTTTTTATATGGGTTTTCACCATAAAGAGCAGGTTTGGCCACCCAGCCAAAAAGGTAGCCCATGAACATTCGCTTAGGCGGTTTCTGCATCAGCGGTACCCGAAAGGCCTCTTTGCAGTGTGCGAACATTTGGCTTACATTCATCTTGCCCCACAGTCTCTGGCTTTCAGGGGTTAGTTTGTTGAGGCGGTCTAATATTTCATTAAACGCATCAGTGTCGAAGAGGTTTTTTACCGGCATAATTTTTATTTACAGAATTAATGTCCTCCGTCACCAATTACTTTAAACTTGTCTCCGGTTTTTTCAATAATACCACGATAATACCCTTCGTCATAGCCGGGTTGTTTAACTTTTGGCATCGGTTTGTCTGATTTTGTTTTTACGTTACCATCCATGAACTTGGTAAACAGGAAACCATACAGTTTTTTCCATTCAGCAAATGTTTTTGCCTGCTGTGCATTTGAAAAATCGGTAAGAAACTTAACTGCTTTTGAAGGCTTTTTCTTGTACAGGTCAGCGGCCGTTTTATCTGTTTCGGCTACGGCTGCAATAAAACCGTTTTCCAGTTCCTGTTGTTTGGCAAGTATATCAGGAATCATGTCTTTGTACCTTGTATAGGCAAAATTGCTTACCTGGTTAAACAGCCAGAATGCAGATGTTTCACTGAAAGTCATCATATCGCCATTGCCCACTTTCAGTGAAAGAGGAACTTCTGTAAGACAGGTGTACATCGGTGTGTAAACAGTGCTGTACGTATCATCCATGCCAAACCAGATAATGCCACCTATGGGTGCAGGTATCCAGGATCTGCATTGAGCCACAAAAGAAAAGCCTGTTTGCTGTGTGGAGATAGCTCTTTCGTTAAAGTAAGATACACTGTCAACTTTCCAGGTAAGTGGCCTCCAGCGAACGATGCTTTTATAAGGACCGGCACCTGGGTCTGCTGTCATATCCATTGGGGTGCCCTGATAGTAGTCACGCATCATGGCATATACATCCTGTAAACCAATTTTCTGATTGGGTTTTACATATAGTGGCATGCGGTTATGCAGGTTTTTACCCATAGCATAATCAGTGTACTTACCCATGCCGTCGCAGAATTTGTTGAAACCACTCCAAACCCTTGCGTCGCAGAAACGGGCACCGCCGAAATCAACCGGGTTGTATGTATCGCTGAAGCTGAAATCTTTATCGGCACCTGAATAATATCCTTTTGATTTTGCAAAGGAAATTACATCTGGAGAGTATAAACAATTTTCAGGGTCGTTCAATGGGAAGGTTTGAATGCGGGCCTGATTGGCATGTCCGCTGATGTAACCATCAGGAATGCGAACTGCCACCCACACAGCACCTTTATTGCCGGGGCCTTTGCCACTCATTTCCATAATCCACACTTCGTTGGGGTCGGCAATAGAGAAAGATTCACCGCTGCTGTAGTAGCCATATTTTGCAACGAGGTCAGTCATTATTTTGATAGCTTCTCTTGCTGTTTTAGACCGTTGCAGGGCTATGTATATAAGACTGCCATAATCAATAATGCCGGTTGTGTCGGTCAACTCTTCCCGGCCGCCAAAAGTAGTTTCACCAATAGCTACCTGGTATTCGTTCATATTGCCAACTACATTATATGTTTGGGCAGCCTGTTCAATTTCACCTAAGTAAAGCCCGGTGTCCCATTCATACACTTTCAGCATGGTGCCGGCCGGATACCTTGCGGCTTTCCAATAGTATAGCTCGCCAAATAATGTATGTGAGTCGGCAGAATAAGAAATAAAGCAGGAACCATCCTTGCTGGCACCTTTTGTTACCAGGAAGTTGGTACAGGCATCCGTCAGTTGCGAAGCAAGCAATAACGACATTGTAAAAAACAATGAGAGGAGTTTTTTCATATTGTTCGTTTATTAGAATTGAAAAATTAAGGCAATAAAATTACCCGTTTTTACCGAATTGGCTGCTGTCGTTTATAATTCTCAGCAGATGCGGGGCAACTGCTCGCCGGGCAGGTAGTTTACCACCCTGCGGCCACCAATACGGCTTTTGAGTAATACTTTTTTGGGATGGTCTGTATTTACCTCGCCGATAATGGCGGCATTCTTTCCATTTTCATCATTACGAAGTACTGATAAGAACCTGTCTGCAATTTCTTTTGCAACAACAGCGATGAAAAGACCTTCGTTTGCCACATATAGTGGATCAAGACCGAGCATTTCGCAGGCACCTTCCACCTGTTCATCAACCGGAATTTGTTTTTGTTCCAGTTCAAATCCTAAAGCAGTGAGTTCGGCTATCTCGTTCAATACAGAAGCAACACCACCCCTAGTCGGATCCCGCAAAAATTTAATGTTGCAGCCGAACTGGTCAACCAGTTTTTCAATAGTGTGATTAAGGTTCACCGTATCACTTTCAATAGTTGTTTCAAACTCCAGCCCTTTACGAACACTCATAATAGCGATTCCATGGGTGGCGATGTTGCCACTTACAATAATCTTATCACCGGGCTGAATATTATTGTGATGAATGTTAGCTTCCGGATGAACGAAGCCGATGCCTGATGTGTTGATGAAGATTTTATCGCCTTTTCCCTTTTCCACAACCTTGGTATCACCTGTTACTATTCTCACATTTGCCTTTTGTGTCGCCTCTTTTATACTTACCAGTATTTCCCAAAACTCTGTCATGCTTAATCCTTCTTCAATAATAAAAGAAAGAGAAAGGTATTTGGGTATGGCACCACACATGGCCAAATCGTTAACGGTGCCATTAATAGCCAGCTCACCAATGTTACCACCCGGAAAGAAGGCAGGAGTGATAACATAACTGTCTGTACTGAAAGCCACCCGGCCGTTCAGTTCAAAACTGGCTCCATCATGTTGCTGGTCGAGCAGGTCGTTTTTAAGAATATCAAATACGCCGCTTTGGAGCAGTTTGTGAGTAAGCAGGCCGCCACTGCCGTGACCAAGCGTTATCACATCAAAATCAAATTTGGGCATGGGGCAACTCAATTGCATTGTCTTTGGGTTTAAAAAAACAAACTGAAACTCAATCTCGCAAAGAAAGGAGTTCCGGGTGTAAAATGTATTTCCGAAACAGGTGTTGTTTCGTTTTGCAGCCTGCTTTCTGTATCAAATTGTGTTTCTTTCCATTTTGTATTGAAAAGGTTTTGTACAGATATGCCCGCTTCCCATTTATTCTTTGTGTAGTTGATGGCAGCATCTGCTACAAAGTATCCTTTTGCTATAACGCTGTTGTCTTCATTTGCCGGGCGGTTGGCCATATAACGATAACGCAAACTACCGTTCCATCCTTTTTCTTTTCTGTAAGTTATACCACCCACACTGGTGAACCTTGGTGCCAGTGGCAGGTAACTTTCTGCCTTATCAACTTCAAGTGCCCTTGGATTAGTAAGGGTGATGTCTGCATCAGCATAAAGGCTTTTGCTCAGTTCATAGCGTAATGATAAATCCCAGCCAATACGTTGGGTTTTACCTCCCGGTTCCACCACACCCTCATCACCCACATAAACAAATTCCTGTTTCAGCCATAAATACCAGACAGCCGTTTGAAGCATCGCTTTTTTGCCCAATTTAAAAATACCACCCACATCACTTCCCCATGCCGGAGTTACCACATCCCTGCCATTCTGTACCACCGCCACCCTTGTATCGTTGCTGTGAAAGCCTTGCCCGCTGTACCAGTACAACTGCACCTTATCATTCATGCGGTAGTTGAGGTTTAGCTTGGGACTGACAATCACGGAATTTGATGATTGTTCAGCAGATGCCAGTTTATCGTTGTATTTGTTTGTAAAGTAATCCAGCCTGATTCCGGCAGCTATATCCCATTTGCTGTTTAATACCACTTTTTCCTGTGCAAAAACACCGGCGTTTAGTTCATTAATATCGCCCAGCATTATTGGTTGTGTGTTAACTGTCCTGTTTTTGGTTCTTGTAAGTTCAATGTTATCTATAATGTCATAACGAAGTTGAGCCCCTGTGCTGAATTGTCCTTTTTTATTTCCAATATTGTTGTCCTGCTGGTAGGAGAGATTGTAACCCAGAATATCTCTTGCTTCTTTTTGCCGTATCTGGTCGCCATTAACAGGGTCTTCTTTAAAGAAAGTAAAATTGGAATACAGTTCAAATAAATAGCGGGAATAGAATAACTGATTTTTAATAACAGCACCATTCCCCAGGTTGTGCATCAGCTCTGCCGTAGCATTATAGCGGCTGGTGTTGCCACCCTCGTTATTGTCAATGGCACCAAAGAACCCAATGGTGCCGTCTGCAACTGCCCGGTCAGGTATCTGTCCGCTGGCATTCCACTTACTGGTCAGTCCGCTTACTAAGGCCGTCAGCGTACTGTTGTTTCCAGTTTTGCCATGATATTTTATCATGCCGTTGAATCTTGAAAAATCCTGTGGGCTGTCAAAATAACCTTTGGTAAAAGAACCTTCGCCGGCAAAATAAAGACTCTGGTTTCTTTCGCTGTTGCCTGAAGGCAACAGGTTAATTCCTGTGATGGCCCTTACGGTGTTGTATTGACCGCCTTCCAGCTTGAAGAAGTTTTTCTCCAAATAGTTTTTTGTTTTAAAAGCTACATAGCCTGCAGTGGCCAGGTTTCCTTTATCTGTATAATAGGGGCCTTTGCTGAAGTTTACTTTATCTATCAGTTCGGGTATTACAAAATGCAAGTCGGCATATCCCTGTCCGTGTGCATGGCTTACCATATTAACCGGCAATCCGTCAACTGATAAGTGAATATCAGTTCCATGGTCAAGGTCAAATCCACGCAGAAATATCTGTTCTGCTTTTCCACCACCGGCATGCTGCCCGATAAACAATCCGGGAACCATGCGCAGTATTTCCTGCGAGTTTACAATGGGACGTATATGAATATCAAGGTCGCTGATGGTTTTAAAAATCCCTGTTTTTGAAGAAGCCCTCACCACAACATCATTTAAAGTGGTGATTTTGGATTGAAGCCAGATAGTTGTATTTGTAATCTCTGCAAGCATTAAATTCTTTGTTTCAAAACCAATGGCAGAGATAATTATCTTTTTGGCATTTGCAGGCAGATTTTTGAATGAAACAAAACCGTTTTCATCTGTTATTTCTGCAAAACTGAAGTCGGAGGTATAAACAGTCACATCGGGAAGCGGTGTTTTGCCGGCTTCGCTGTAAATGGTAATCCCTTTGGGAAGTGACTGGGAAAAAATGGTGACAGTAATAAAAAGTAAAACCACGGAAAATAAAAACTGTTTTCTCATAATCTAAACTCTATTAACGTAATATCAGGCATTAAATTTATTAAGCATGGTTCTTAATTATCTTAATGCTTTAATGGTTCAAAATTTATTTTTTATCTGAATAATGATAATAAGCAGCACAAGCCCCTTCACTGCTCACCATTGGCGCACCAAGAGGATGCTCTGGCTTGCACTTAGTGCCAAAGTTGGGGCACTGTACCGGTTTTTTCAGGCCTTTCATAATATCCCCGCTGATACATTCAGGATTTTCTGGCGCAACCGGTAAGTCGAGATTAAATTTCACCCTCGAATTATATTGCCTGTACTTTTCATTCACCTCATATCCGCTCTGCGGAATGGTGCCGATGCCACGCCACATCCTGTCGCTAACATCAAACACTTCTTCCATTGTTTGCTTGGCCATACGGTTGCCTTCCCGCTGCACATACCTCGTATATTGGTTCTCGAGTTTGTATTCGCCTTTCTCTAATTGCTGTACAGCCATTAAGATTCCCTGCAATAAATCAACAGGCTCAAAACCGGTAATAACAACAGGTGTTTTGTATTTTTCCACCACCGGATAGTATTCTTCCATGCCCATAATCGTACACACATGTCCTGCAGCCAGAAACGCATCAATCTGGTTTTCTTCATCACCCAGTATAGCTTCCATAGCAGGCGGCACCAGCACATGTGAGGCAAGAATGCTGTAATTCCGGGTACCCGTTTTATCTGCATGTACAATACTCAGTGCATTGGCGGGTGCAGTGGTTTCAAAACCAACAGCAAAAAAAACCACTTCTTTTTCCGGATTTTCCTGTGCCAGCTGAACCGCTTCAAGCGGTGAGTAAAGTATCCTTACATCGGCACCTTCGGCCTTTGCTTCCAGTAAACTTTTTTGAGAACCGGGTACCCGCAGCATATCACCAAAAGAGCAAATGATGACATTGGGCTTTTTGGCAAGATATACTGCTTCATCAATAATGCTGACAGGTGTAACACAAACCGGGCAGCCGGGACCATGCACCATGGTTATTTTTTCCGGCAGCATATCTATGATGCCGTTTTTTACAAGGCCATGTGTCTGCCCGCCGCATATCTCCATAATCTTCCAGGGGCGGGTAGTTATTTTGTGTATCTCTTCAAGATACTGCTTCACTAATTCTGGATCCCTGTATTCAGATAAGTACTTCATTCTTCTTTTTTTTCAGTGTCGGTGATTTCATCCACTTCCCCCATCATTTTCAGGTATTCAAAAGTCTTCATGGCTTCTTCCTCATCCACTTTTCCAATGGCCACACCTACATGCACCAGCACATAATCGCCGGGCTGTGCATCAGGCACCATGGAAAGGTTTACTTCTTTGGTTATACCGCCGAATGAAACTTTTCCTTTGCGGAATGTTTCATCCAGTTGTCCGGTTATGGAGATGAGTTTACCAGGAATTGCAAGACACATATTTTCTGTTTTACTGGTTATTTAATACTTCAAGGCTTACTTTATTCTGTTGTTTTTCTTTTTTATGCAGTTCGGCACAGGCAATTTGCCCGAAGCCGATACATTCGTCATTTGGACTAAGCTGCTGATGAAATAGCAGCTTAAAATCTTTGCCAGCCAGTTCAATAATCAAATCCACTAAAAAGGCATTCTGAAATACACCGCCGCTGAAAGCTATTTTCTGCACTCTTGTTTGGTGTGCAACAGTTTTTATCAGCATGGCCAGTGATACAAATACTTTTCTTGCGATGATACTAACTTCAATGTCCATTCTCACATCTTCCAGTATTTTTTCAATCATTACTATCCAGTTTGCCTTACCGGCAACGACTGGAATGGGATAATGGTCAAAAGTAGCATTATTGCATGTTCTGGCAACTGATTCCAGTTTCATGGCCGCCTCACCTTCATAAGAATTTATTGGCTGAATTTTTAATATGGCAGCAATGCCATCCAGCAACCTGCCCATGCTTGATGTAAATAAGGCTTGTTCCTGCTGCAGTAATTTGAGATAGTACTCTCGTTCCGTAACAGAAAACAGGTCTTTTATCATCATCAGGTTGTCCATGTTGCTGTATAATAAGGCAACGGCACTTACTCTTGGCTCTTTACTCATCTTATCGCCCAGCAATTGCGGAAAATATTCAAGATGGCAGTATCGCTCCATCGTATGTTCCTGTAACAGGAAAAATTCGCCGCCCCAAATCTGTTCATCATCGCCATAGCCGGTTCCGTCCCATACCACACCCAGAATCTTTTCATCTGTGTGCAACAGGTTATTCTCTGCAAGCACTGCCGCAAAATGGGCTTTATGGTGTTGTATGGCAGTTACGGGTATTTCCCAATCAATAGCCAGTTCTTTTCCCCGTTCTGATACAAAATAATTCGGGTGACTGTCAATCAGTATTTGCACAGGTGCAACCTGCAGGATTTTTAAAAGATGTGATAACGTATTGTTGAAACTGATCTGCGATTCAAAATTTGCCTGGTCGCCTAAAAACTGGCTTACATATAAGTTGTTTCCGGCAGTAATGGCAAAGGCGCTTTTCAGTTCGGCACCCATCGCCAGAAGATCTCCGGTATCTGTAAATGGCGAAGGGAAATAATTCGGTGCCAGCCCTCTTGATCTTCTGATGATAACAGGTTGCTGGTTTTTCTCAGTCAGCTGCATAACGCTGTCATCCTGCGGTGCAACAATATCTCTTTCAAAACTTAAAATGAAATCGGCATATTCGGTCAGCCACAGCAAAGCATCTTCGTCTGTATAAACAATAGGGGAGCCGCTCAGGTTTCCGCTGGTGGCCACCAAGGGGTTTTTCCATTCCTTCATTATTAGTGCCAGCAAAGGTGTGTATGGCAGCATGGCCCCGATTTTATCAAGACCAGGAGCGACAACGTCTGTACACAGGCCGCTTGCAGGCTCTCCTTTTAAGGTACACAAAACGATTGGCGCTGCTTTTCCCAGCAATACTTCTTTTTCTTTTGCGGTAATTACCAAATCCTTTTCAGCTTTCTCCAGTGAAGGATATAACACTGCAAAAGGTTTTGCAGGCCGGTGTTTTCTGTTTCTTAATGTAAGAACAGCAAAATGGTTGGTGGCATCGCACAGCAGCAGGTAACCGCCAATCCCTTTAACGGCGATGATGTGCCCATGCCGCAGCGACTCATTTACTATCAGTAAAATACTTTCTGCATCGTTCGATATTTCTACGCCGTTATTATCGTAAAGGTGTATTGGTATGCTGCAATCCGGACAGGAATTGGTCTGGCTGTAATGTCTTCGGTTATGAATATCGTTATACTCCGTATTGCAATTGCGGCACATGTCAAGCTCCGCCATCGTGGTATTCTCACGGTCGTAAGGCAGACCCGTAATAATGGAATAACGGGGGCCGCATTCAAGACAAGTGGTAAAGGGATATTGAAACCGCCTGTTGTTTTCTTCTGCAATTTCGTTTCTGCAGTTTTCGCAAATGGCAATGTCAGGCGTTAGCAATAAATCAGGCTGTGCAGTGGTATCGCTGCTGCGGATAATAAAGTTCTCAAAAGATTTGTCTGCTGTTTTTGTCAGCTGGTGACAGCTGATAATGGCATTCGGAGGAGGAGATTGTACAACAGCATTGTAAAAGGAAGTTGCCACTTCAGCACTGGCATTTATTTCAATATGAACACCATCCTTACCATTGCTCACCCATCCGCTCAGGTGCATCTGCTCTGCAAGCCTGCATACAAAGGGCCGGAAACCGACACCCTGCACCAATCCGCCGATATGGATGTGATAAGTGCTCATTATTAATATTGTAATTACCGGTCACTGTTAAACAGTTTCAGGAACCTGTACTTTTTGTTTCAGCCACTGGTACCATTTATTGAGGCCTTCGCCACTGGTGCAGCTCACTTCAATAAATTCCAGCTTGGGATTTACCTGTTTGGCATATTCTTTAACCTTGTCCATACTAAATGGCACATAAGGCAACAGGTCAATCTTATTAATAATACACAGGGTGGATGTATGGAACATATCAGGATACTTGATGGGCTTATCATCACCTTCGGTAGTGCTGATGATGACCACTCTTTCTCTTTCGCCTAAATCGAACATGGCCGGACAAACAAGATTGCCCACATTCTCAATAAAGAGAATGGCGTTTTCCTGCGGTTTCATGCCCTGAATGGCATGTAATATCATGTGGGCATCTAAATGGCATCCTTTTCCGGTGTTGATCTGTGCCACCTTGGTGCCGGTGGCATGTATGCGATCGGCATCTCTTGATGTTTGCTGGTCACCTTCAATTACATAAAAGGGAAACTGGTCTTTCAGATCAGACAATGTTTTTTCCAGTAAAGATGTTTTGCCCGAACCCGGTGAACTCACAAGGTTTAAAGCAAGAATATTCTTGGCATCGAAATAGCCTCTGTTCCGCTGGGCCAGCAAATTGTTTTCATGCAGCACATCTTTCTCTACTTCAACAATGGTTTTGCCATGTGAGTGGGAGTGTCCATGTTCATGGTCATGATGGTGGTCATGGCCATGATGGTGACCATGATCATGATGATGTTCTTCTCCAAAATGTTTGATTGACTCAGAACCGTTAGCGTCACAACCGCATGTAGCACACATAAAAAATGTTTTTGGTTAATGTTTCAGGTTAAAACCAGTGATTTTACTCTTAACTCTTTTCCTTTCTCCGTCTTGATTAAGTATTGCCCGCAGGCTGGACAGGGCTCATATAACTGCCGCATTACAAATACTGTATGGCAGTCTGTGCATCTGCCTTCACCGGCGATACGGTTAATACTTCTTTTCGAACCTTCAAGCAGCGTGGATTTTATTGCCTGCTCCCAGGCAAAATCAAAGGCAGTCATTTCAACGCCGCTTAGTTCACCAATATCCAGTTCTATTTCTTCTATGCCGCAAGCATTATTTTTTATTGCCTCATCTTCAGCAATTTTAATAATGCTCATTACTATCGACAATTCATGCATGCCTTATTTTTTGGCAGCGGCCTTGCGGTATTTTTTTACCAGCAATACCACAGCAGCAGCAAACGCCACAACGAGAATGGCATGCTCAGGCTCAACAAAGTAGTGCTGAATAGTAAAACCATGTGTGTGTCCATGACCTTCATGCGCAAAAGCACTGAAATAAGTTGCGATGGCTGCAAACGATAGAAAGATTCTTTTCATCTCTTTGATTTTTATCTTTTTTTATGAACAGAACCATTTGAATTACAGGCTGGTTCTGTGGTATAAAATCGGTACAAGGTAGCAATTATTAGCTATTTACATAGCATGATAATACCACGAAATTAGACTTTCCCTTAACCAATATTAAAACCTTCAATTTCTTCGGCAACTGAGATTTGTCATGAAATTGTCTGACGGAAATCAGCCCCACCGCTTTCTATTATCAATATTTTGGGTTGCCATATTTATTTTTCACCGGCTGCTTGCCATAAAACCATTTGCATGGACAAACCAACTGTTCAAAAGATTCCTACTTATTTAGAGGAGTTTAAGAGAAAAGGCTATTCCCGGAAAGACTTTTTAAAATTCTGTACCCTGATGGGGGCCTATCTCGGCCTCGAAAGCACTGCCTTAGGCCAGGTAGTAAAAGCAATGGAAACAAAACCACGTCTCCCGGTTATCTGGCTGCACTTCCAGGAATGTACCTGCTGCAGTGAGTCTTTCATCCGCTCGTCACACCCGATTGTGGCCGATGTACTGCTCGACCAGATTTCGCTGGACTATACCGAAACGCTCATGGCAGCTTCCGGCCACCAGGCAGAAGAAGCTATGAGGAACACTATGACAAAATACAAAGGTGAATATATATTATGTGTGGAAGGAAGTGTGCCTACCGCTGCCGACGGTGTGTATTGCATGATTGGTGGTAAAACATCTATGCAGATACTCGAAGAAGCTGCTGCCGATGCTAAAGCAGTAATTGCCTGGGGCAGTTGCGCCTGCAACGGTTGTGTACAGGCTGCCAAGCCAAATCCAACTTCTGCCACTCCAATACACAAGCTGGTAAAAGGAAAACCAATCATTAAGGTGCCTGGTTGTCCTCCGATTGGCGAGGTAATGGCCGGTGTGATTGTACATGTGGTAACATTTGGCCGCCTGCCAGACCTTGATGCGCTGGGCAGACCAAAAGCCTTCTACAGCAAAAGAGTGCATGATACCTGCTACCGCCGTCCTTACTACGATGCCGGTTTATATGTGGAGAGTTTCGATGACGAAAATGCCAAGAAAGGATATTGCCTCTACAAAGTGGGCTGCAAAGGACCATCAACGTATAATGCCTGCGGTGTAACCAAATGGAACAATGGAGTCAGCTTCCCGATACAGTCCGGTCACGGCTGCTTCGGTTGCAGCGAAGAAAACTACTGGGACAATGGCCGCATCTACGAAAGAGCATCGGCCTTCCCCGGATTTGGTATTGAATCCACTGCCGACACGGTGGGCAAAACAGCCCTCGCTGCCACTGGTGTTGCACTGGCTGCACATGCCATCATGACCAATGTTCGCAAAAAGAAACTGATTAAAAACCTGGAAAAGGAAGGAAAAGAAAGCGAACAGGAACTGAAAAGCTAACCCCATTTAATTACTACTTACAAATAATAATATGAGTACAAGAATTGTAGTTGACCCTGTTACAAGGATTGAAGGTCACTTACGCATAGAAGCCGATATCGAAAACGGCAAGATCAAAGACGCTTACAGCAGCGGCACCATGGTGCGCCTGCTCGAAGAAATATTAAAAGGCCGTGACCCGCTGGATGCATGGGCTTATGTGGGCCGTGTATGCGGTGTGTGCACTTCTATACACTCACTCACTTCAGTAAGGTGTGTGGAAGATGCATTGGGTATTGTTATTCCGCCAAATGCCGAACTGGTCAGGAATATTATGAACGCCGCTCTTTACATGCATGACCATGTGGTGCACTTCTATCACCTGCATGCTATGGACTGGGTGGATGTGGTGAATGCCCTGAAGGCTGACCCCAAGAAAACATCCGAACTGGCACAGAGTATTTCACACTGGCCTAAATCATCTCCCGGTTATTTCAGCGATTTGCAAAAGCGCATTACCAAATTTGTGGAAAGCGGCCAGTTAGGCATTTTCAGCAATGGTTACTGGGGTCACCCCGCTTACAAGCTCCCCGCTGAGGTAAACCTCATCGGCCTGGCACACTACCTCGAAGCATTGGAGTGGCAGAAAGAAATGGTGAAAGTGCAAACCATCTTCGGCGGTAAGAACCCGCACCCCAACTATCTCGTGGGTGGTATGGCCTGCGCTATCAGCACCGATGACATCAGCGGACTGAATGCAGAAAGACTTGCCTATGTAGGGCAGCTACTGAAAGACGGAAAAGAATTTATCGAGCAGGTGTATATACCAGACCTGATGGCCATTGCCTCCTTCTACAAAGACTGGGGTGCCATCGGCGGTGGCCTTGGCAGCTATATGGCCTACGGCGATTTTCCAACCAATGGTTATCGTGATGTGGCCTCTTATAAATTCCCGCAGGGTGTCATCCTTAATAAAGACATCAGCAAAGTGATGGATGTGGACATGAGAAAGGATGACGAAATACAGGAGTTCATTGATAATTCCTGGTATGAATATAAAGGAAGCGGCGGCCTGCATCCGTGGAAAGGCGAAAGCAAAATCAAATACACAGGCCCTAAACCTCCGTTCGAAAACCTCGACACCACACAGAAGTACAGCTATCTGAAAACGCCAAGGTGGAAAGGCAATGCTGTGGAAGTAGGTCCGCTGGCCAGGGTGCTGGTGGGTTATGCAAGAGGCAGGGAAGACTTTAAAGCCGTTGTGGACAAAGCCCTCACCGATTTGAATGTTCCGGTTACAGCACTGTTCTCCACACTGGGCCGCACTGCTGCCCGTGGACTGGAAAGTGTACTCGTTTCTCAGTGGGGACTCGAGTTCTACGACCAGTTGATTGATAACATTAAGAAAGGCGATACCCGCATGGCCGAATCCAAAATGAGGGATTCTTCCAACTGGCCCGACAAAGCCCTCGGCGTGGGACATGCAGAAGCTCCCCGTGGCGCACTGGCACACTGGATTAATATCGAAGACGAAAAAATTGCCAACTACCAGTTAGTGGTGCCCACCACATGGAACGCATCACCAAGAGATGCAAAAGGACAGGTATCAGCGTATGAAGCTGCACTCAGGGATACACCAATCGCCGACCCCAAACAGCCGGTCGAAATCCTGAGAACAGTGCATTCATTCGACCCCTGCCTCGCATGTGCCGTGCACCTGTACGATGAGGAAGGAAAACACATTAACCGCATCAGTGTACTGGGCGACTAACCTTTAAATTTTTTCTATGGCAAACGGAAAAACAAACGGACACAAGCTGCGGCGGGTATATGTATGGGAACAGCCTGTTCGCATCTACCATTGGTTAAATGCACTTACCATAATTGTATTAATCATCACCGGTTTTTATATCGCCAATCCGCTGGCAATACAAAGTTCCAAAGAGGCATCGCAGCAGTTTACAATGGGCTGGATGCGTACCATTCACTTTGTGGCAGCCTATGTATTTCTTTTCAACTTCCTGTTCCGCATCTATTGGGGCTTTGTGGGAAATAAATATGCCAACTGGAAACAGTTCATCCCCACATCGGGCCGTTTCTTTAAAGAAATGTGGCAGGTGTTTAAGATGGATATACTCATGCTGCGGGGCAAAGAGCATATGAGTGTGGGACACAACGCAATGGCCGGCTTCATTTATTTCTTTACGTTCATCGCTTTTCTCATTCAGTGCATCACCGGCTTCGGCCTCTATGCATCAATGAGCACCAGCTGGTGGTTCCCCAAACTGTTCAAGTGGGTGCCCGGCATGTTCGGCGGCGATGCTCCGCTGCGTTCTGTACACCACGCCATCACATGGTTCTTCATCATCTTCACAGTAATACATGTGTACCTCGTATTCTATCATGATTATGTGGAAGGCCGTGGCGAAATATCAAGCATGGGCGGCGGATGGAAATTTGTGGAAGAAGAAGTATTTGAAAAAGGGCTCGAAGTTCCTAACGAACCATCACCTGCTAAAGAAGCATAATGCACAACAGCTTACTGATAATGGGAATCGGCAACTACCTCATGGGCGATGAAGGGGTGGGGGTGCATGCAGCAGAACGCTTGCAGCAGGCCACCCTGCCGCCGGGTGTGGATGTGGTGGATGGCGGCACCGGTGGGTTTCACCTGCTCAGCTATTTTGAAAAATACCCAAGGGTGATATTGGTTGATGCCACACTCGATAGCAACCCCGCCGGAACAATCCGGTTGATAAAACCCCGCTTCGCCTCCGACTTTCCCAAGGCTATGAGCACACACGACATCGGCCTTAAGGATATGATGAGTTCGCTGCAACTGCTGGGGCAGATACCGGAGATACATCTCTTTGTGGTAAGCATCGCCACCATACAGCAACAGGGTGTGGAGCTTACTCCCGAAGTGGAAGCCATCATGCCCGCACTGCTCGGAAAGATAACAGATCTGGCACAGACACTGGCCCACGAAGAGCAACCCGCCGGATAAAAAATACTGGATTAGTGGCAAGCAAATGGCAAACAGCCTGTGATGAAAATTGCAGGCTGTTTTACCCTGAGCATGACGAAGGGTGAGCCTGACGAAGGAGCCTGACGCAGGGTGAATCTGTTACTGCCATGCCGGAAACCTGGCAGCGCAAAACTTCATCATTCTTTATTCTTCAAGAAATCGCCATCAATAATAAGAAGGGTAACACCGTTTTCAGAGATGGAGCGATGTGAGCTAAGTTCGTCTGACACAACATAAGTTTCTCCCTTCTTTAGTTTGATTTTTTCACCTGTGACTAATTCGCTGATGAATTCCCCCTCCAGGCAATGAACAATATGCCCTTTTTGACACCAGTGGTCTGCCAGGTATCCGTTTGAGTATTCCACTATTCTTACTCTGAGTCCGGGAAACTGTACCGTCTGCCAAAAGGCAACACCTGTTTCTCCTTTGTATTTAATTTTTTCAATAGAAGTCCAGTCAATTGCCTGGAAGGGGATGTTACTCATTTTTTATTTTTTATCGTGAGCAGTACCTGTTTTGCCTATAGTTGCCCTTTGTATTTTGAATCAAAGTCCACCATCCATTCAATACCATACTTATCTCTGAACATGCCAAAGTATGAACCCCACGGACTGTCGGCAATAGGCATTTCAACTGTGCCGCCGGCTGAAAGTCCGTTAAATAACCTGTCGGCTTCTTCACGGCTTTCTGCACTGATGGAAATTTTCGACCTGTTTTCATTTTCATTTACTGGTCCCAAAAACTCCGGAACATCATTGCCCATTAAAATGTTTTTGCCAATAGGCAAAGCAATGTGCAATATCTTGTTTGCATCATTTTCGGCAACAGGAAACTCAGGACTTGCCAGGTCTTTAAGGCGCATAACCTTTGCAAACTCACCTCCAAATACTGATTTGTAAAATGTAAATGCCTCTTCAGCATTACCGTTAAAGTTGATGTGCGGATTGATAACTGCCATGGTTTATAGTTTTTGTTACTGTTCAAATGTAGCGCTTAACTATAAAATAAACGGATTAAGAAAGCAGTACAAAACAGGTTTTTTGCTCAAAGAGTTTCTTTACAAGGACAATTGGTGTGAAAGTATTACCGAAGTGGGGAAATAGAAATCCGGGGCCACACCCGGGCAAAACCCCATCCTGCAGGGCTTTTATATTTTATCCATGCTTACTTTATGCCTTTACATCGATTGTAATCTGCTATTAGCTGATCCTTGTTGTACCATACTTTGTATTTTTCTGGCACCAAAGAATTAGTCAGATAAATAATCTTACCAATTTCTTCTTGGTAATAGTTGCTCAGATGAACAGACTTTGTTTGACTATCTTTCTTTAGAACAACGCTTATTTGTGAACCGTCTTCTATACACGGATTTGAATAATAGCTGCGGAGTTTATTGATGTTTATATTACTGATTTGTTGCAAGGTGTCTGATGGCCTCAGAGCTTGTGAAAACAGCACCGTGTCCTTGCCGCCTTCGAGACCACTTCTGCCAATGATTTTTATTTGTTTTTCGTTAAGTAAAATTTGAATTGAATAAGCCATTGCATAGTTGCTATTTGTGATAATCGCTTGAAATTTTTTGATGTTAATTTTTTTTTCTTGGTTACTGGTTTGTCCAAATAAGCTGCTTGTAATACATAAAAAAACAAGCAGGGGACGAACAGGGGTGAGAATGGGATTAAGAAATCTGTTTTTCATTGTCTCAATTTGGTGTCTTTTAGCCTGGCGCCAACATTAAAGCGTCGGCGATCTGTCAGTATGTAATTGAACCCTTTGAATAATGATACACGGAATCAAAAGAGCCATTCTCTTTCCAGATACTGTCATACAGTCTCACCTCGTCTAAGTTCCAGTACTTATTCCCGATATCCTCTTTAGTAAAACCGAAGCCGCCTTTTCTTTGAATGCTGCCGTTATCGTAGAAAGTTTCGTAAGTATGGTCTCCAAAAATTACTTCATAAGCCTTATGTCCGTTTGGATAATAACGAAGTCTTTTTATAAATCTGCCAGTTGTGTCATAGTGCAACTCTTCATTCAGTATGCCGCCCGGATAAGTTTCAATTTCATCAAGAAAGTGGCCTTTTAAATATGTATAAACAATCTCATTCCCATTTTCCCTTGTAAGCTTACATTTCCCCGTATAAAAGGTGTCTTCGCCATCAAAATACTGCAAATAAAAGCCTCGTTCCTGTCTTGTCAGCAATTTCGAACAGTCGCACATCCTGTCAGGAATACGACTTGTACTTTTTTTATCCGTCTTTGTCGAGCAGCCAACAAACAGAATAAGGCTCAAAATGGTGATATGAATATTAGGAACTGTCATTGTAATTTCACTTAATATTTTAACTTTTTGTCGTTTCGATAACTCGAAATATTCTTTGTCTGTTGATTTTATAATTGTCAATACTGTAAATAGAATGGTTAATTGAAAACTCGAATGGCTCTTTGTCAATAATTCTTTTGCTAATCCCTAAACATTTTGATGCAATTAATTTCCCTGAAATGTCATTGAGTGTCCAACAATAATAGATTTGTTCAAGCCTGTCCTGAAATTCAATTTTTGTCAGCAACGTTGTTTCAGAAGGTATATGTCTAACCTTGAATTGTACAGTTCCAATTAATTTATTTGTGTCCATACAATATTGTCAAGTTGGTAAATTCGTTTTGCGTCATCTAATGCGTCATCAAGTGTGTCGTAGTAAAAGTCAGTATGAGTATTATAGCCTCTGTCGCAACCAAAAAGATAAAATCCTTCTTCTGGGGCGTACTGGCAAACTGAAATAAATTCAATTACAATCTCTTTGTCATCACGAAAAACTGTCTCAAAGCCTATATCAGACTTTGAAATAAACAATGCCTTAGCTCCTCCGATTATTTTTGGAATGTCTGTTAGCATAGTACACAACGGGCAGTTATTGCCGATGGCAGGAAAATAGTATTCCTCCCACCGGAACTGTGGCCTGGTTTTTTGATAAAGTTAAATAGTAAGAACTAAAGCTGAACTTTTGCTTGGTTTTTTACACAGTTCATGTTAGCAGAGTATTATTTGGTCAAAATAGTGTCATACCCCCAGGCATATTTGATCAAGGCTTTGGGAATATATTGCATTGTGTCACTTGGATATATTTCGATTAATTTTTTAAGTTTTGTCATTTCGTTAGGATATACTCTGATATTAGTGGACGAACTTTCAAATGACTCTAAATTGATAAGCTGAGAAATTTTAGGAGACAAATTGCTTAAATTATTATTTCCGATAGTTAAGTGTTTCAATGAGGTTATACTATATAATTCGTCAGGAATACTGCTTATTTTGTTGTTCCATAGGCTTAAAGTTTCAAGATTTGGAAGATACGAAACTGCTAAGGGGAATTTTGAAAGATTACATTCTGTTAGATTAAGCGACTTTAGCGGTTTGATATTTTTTAGTAAGTTAAAGTCTGACTTACTCATATCATTCCCTGTCAAATCCAGTTCTTCAAGATTTGTAAATAAAACTAACTCTTTGGGAAGGTCAGTAAATGCACAACCGTATAAATTCAGTTTTGTAATTGTGTCAGGAAGTTGTTTCAGTTTAGCATAAAAGTCATTTCTTTCATTCTCAATGTTGAAATCTTCAAAAGTGAATTTTGTGTCTCTGATTTTTAATCTAATTTTCCCATTAAAGAATACAGTGTCGCCTCTTGTTTCTTCAGCTTTTAGAAGTTTTCCCAAAGCACTATAAGAGATTTGTGCGATTATGTAATCATCGGCTTGGAACTTATTTTTGTTTAGAGTGATTTGAACGGAAGATGGTTTGTAAGAATATTTACTATAATTGTCAAACAACTCAAATGAAGTATTTAAAGTGTCATTAATTATTTGAATGTTTAAGGAGTAAGAGCCTTGAAACTTGCCTGTACTCAAATAGAATTTTAAAGTGTCTCCGAAAAGTTGACAAAAGCTGTTTGATGAATCAGAAAACTCAGGAAAATCATAATATCTATGTCTTGAAGTTTGAAGAATTAATGAATCGGTTCTTGTGATGGCTAAGCCTTCTTTAAAATTGACAGCATTAAATGAATACTTTGAGATGTTGCCTTTATTGGAATTTTGGCAACCACAAATAAATAAAAGTAATATAAAGTGAAGGGGCTTCATATTGCCACTAACGAACAAGGCTTGCCGAAGTGGGGGTAATTGTATTCCGTCTGCCCCGGAACCGCTGCCTGGCTTTTTGATAAAGTTAAATATTAAGAACTAAAGATGAATATTGAATGTCTACCCAGAACCAGAACCGCTGCTGATATCTGCACACAGTTGATGTTTCAATGTCAAGCACTGCTTTTGCAAATACTTTTGTTATGTTCCTGTACTTGTGTCCTTTATGGTTAAGGAACTTCAATGTAATAGTATATTGCTGCTGCAATTATTAAGACAATCTCAATAATAATTACCCACTTATGACTTTTAATAATTGCTTGGATGAAAATGTCAATTAGTAGGATTGCTGCTGTGAGTCCAAACATTATATAAGGGCCAAGTCCACCTAATCCTGGGTCACCTTTAATTTTTGAAACTTCTATAATCTCAGAAATCAAGAAAATGGTTGTCAGAAGTGCAAATCCATGAAAAGGTGTCAATCTGTATTTCACTTACAGTAATTATTTTTCAAAAATACTTATTGTCTTCTTGCTTTCGCTGGTCTTCCAAACTTGTAGGCGGCCTTTGTCATGCCTGCGGCAGATAAATTGCGTCTTGCGTGCCGGTCTTGTGCATGACAAAGAGTCTGACAAACGAATTTAAACGAACCCGGTTCTTCAATGCGGCAGCATAACCGCCCACCGCACAAGGCTGCCCTTTGTCTTTCCTCTGCGCAACACTCAGCGGTCTCTGCGGTTAAATCTTGCAATGCAAGGCCCATCGGGCCGGTACAAACTTTATTGCCCTCGCAGAAAATATAAAACCATCACTGGTTCCTCTTCCCAAAACCTTTCACAGCCCAAAAAGCCCCTCTCCCCCGGGAGAGGGGTTTTGCCTTTGCTGGTCTTCTAAATCTCCCAGGCCACCTTTGTTGTGTCTTGCGTGCCGGTCTTGTGCATGGCAAAGAGACCAACAAACGAATTTAAAAGAACCCCTTCCTCAATGCGGCAGTATAACCGCCCACCGCACAACGCTGCTCCTTTGTCTTTTCTCTGCGCAACACTCAGCGGTCTCTGCGGTTAAATCTTGTAATGCAAGGCCCATCGAGCCGGCACAAACTTTATTGCCCTCGCAGAAAATATAAAACCATCACTGGTTCCTCTTCCCAAAACCTTTCACAGCCCCAAAAGCCCCTCTCCCCCGGGAGAGGGGTTTGGGGTGAGGTCAGTCTAAGCCCTTCGGCAAAAAGAAAACAGCCTCCGGCAAAAGGTGTTCAGTTTACTGCAACGGGTGTTCAGCTTACTGCAAAAGGTGTTCGGCTTACTGCGAAAGGTGTTCAGCTTACTGCAAAAGGTGTTCGGCTTACTGCAAAAGGTGTTCAGCTTACTGCAAAAGGTGTTCAGCCTACTGCAAAAGGTGTTCGGGCTACTGCAACGGGTGTTCGGCTTACTGCGAAAGGTGTTCAGCTTACTGCAAAAGGTGTTCAGCTTACTGCGAAAGGTGTTTAGCTTACTGCAAAAGGTGTTCAGCTTACTGCGAAAGGTGTTCGAGCTACTGCAAAACAAGCGCAGCCTCTCAAAAAAGGTTCCCGCACCCACTTCCGACCTCTGACCTCCGATTTCCGACCTCCGGCCTCCACCCTCCGCTGCCACACCAATTTAAACCAAACTAACCGGCCACAGTCTATCCTGAAATTATTATTTGAATGAAATCAGCCCTCTTGAGAATGCCCGTTTACCTCGCCTTGATTTTCTGTACCTCATGCAGTAAACAGCAATCCGCCACCCCGCAGGAGCCTGTTTCACCGGCCACGGTCGTTAAACCAAAAGGTACATTCTCAAGCGCCGGAAGCACATCAGCCACCGTATTGAACCATGCCGAAACAAGAGGTGTTTTAATCAGGGCCTTCTGGAAAGACATTGAAGCCGTTGAGGGCAGCTTCAATTTCACTGCCATCGACAACCAGGTAAACGCTGTAAAAGCAAAAGGCAAAAAATATTCACTGGGCATACTGGCCGGCGGAATTGGCAGCCCCGGCTGGCTGATTACACAGAAAAATGCTCCTTACTTCAATTACACATTCAGGGGCCTGCCTTATAAGCTGCCCCTGGTTTGGGATAATACCGTTCTTACCAGTCTGGCAAAGCTTGCCGCAAAGCTTGCAGAAAAATATAATAATGATACATCCCTGCTCCTTGTTTACATTCCGCAGATGACAGCAAACGGCATCGAGGGCCACCTGAACGGGTTCAGCCAGTCAGCCTTTGCTGCTGCCGGTTATACCGAAGCAAAATGGATTGATGCTTCGCTGCAAAATGCAAAAGCTTTTGCCACCGCTTTCTCCGGTAAAGCACTTGCCTTTGAAGTGCATAACCTTTTCAACTCAACAGTCCCCGCCGAAAGCATCATCACTTCCCTGTGGAATGACAATACACTAAACCACAGGGTTGGGGCCGCCATGTGGTGGATATCCGGAAACACAACTTACCAGCCCGGTTTGATAACCGTACTACAAAATTTTCCGGGAGATATTTACTGCCAGGTAATAGACCGTTCAGATAGTACTGCCAGTTTCCCCGGCGGCGACTATACAAAGGTTTTTGAACAGGCAAAGCTGCTGCGGGCAAGGTATATTGAACCCTGGGACTATGAGTTTGGCATCAACAGCTGGGATGCGGCTTTTCATAACTTTAACCAGTATGCCGATACATTAAAGAAATACTGAGATTTCACCCCGCCAAAATAACAATACCCCTTTCTGTAAGGAAAGGGGTATTTAAAAAGTATCCGGCTGTTGTTTATTGTTTAGCCAGTTTCCAGGTATACCTCTGTTTATTTGTTATTGCCTCCAGTATATACACCCCTTTTGAAAGGTTGCCAAGCCCGTCCATGGCAAATACACCAATACCGGCATGGGCAGTATATTGCTGCTTCTTAATCACCTGTCCGTTTGCAGTATATAATGTAAACTGTACCGCCTGCTCAGTAAGCGGTGTTACCTGCACCTGTATTCTGTCAGAGAAAGGATTACCCATAATGCTGAACAAACCGGCCGCTGCCACATCAATTTTTACAACCTGTGTATAGCGGAATGAGAGGTCTGCATGCACAATTTTTACCCGGTAATAATATGAAGCTGCCTTTGCAGGGTTAACCGGATCGTAATAATCATATTTTTTGTAGCGGTCGTCCCCACCTGCCTGCACTGTTGCCACGGTATTAAACTGCACACCATCCATACTTTTTTCCAGTTCGTAATTCTCAACTCCGTTTTCAAACTGTGATGTCCATTGCAGTTTATTTAAGCCCTGCTGGTAATAGCCGGCAAAGGTCGTAATCATGCGGGAGGCTGCCCCGGAATAGCTATCACTGCGAAATACACCCTTGCCATGTGTGGCAGCTACAATTTTGTTATCCGCAGTCATTTGCAAATCCATTACCAAAGTAGCATCCCAGAAACCTCCGTTAAAATCAAGCCATGTGCTGCCTCTGTCGGGACTTACGAATACGCCAAAGTCGCAGCCCGCATAAATAACCTGCGGGTTCACCCGGTCAATAAGTATTGCATTGTAAGGTAAATCAGGAAGGCCTGTGCCTATGTCGGTCCAGGTGGAGCCTCCGTCTCCGGTAACATAAATATGCGAGGTGCCAAATCCGCCCAGTGCCACAAATACGCTGTCGTCATTAGTGGGGCTAATGGCAAAGTCCATTACAAACCGGTTGGGCAATGTGCCTTTAATGCTTGTAAAGGGCACTGTTGAAGGTGTTGTGGTCTTAAGCACATTAGGTTGCCCGTTTACCCATATATAATCATTGGTGGTATTCTGTGCAAAAGGAGATGTTGATACGTATAACTTATTATTGTTTACAGGAGAAACGGCGAGTGTTATCGCTGTCTTTCTGTATTGCTCAATGTATTTTGTTGCAGTGGAGTATGAAGAATTTGTCCATGTACCACCACCATTTGTTGAGATATGTATGTTGTCTGTGGCCGCATACATATAATTAGGGTTTGAAGCGCTGATGGCCACAGGCGCCATAAAGGCAGTTCTGTCGTCTGCCGAAAAAGCCCATGTGCTAAGCACACTGCTGAAAGTTCCCGCAACACCAGTAGTGGAGCGTCTTACACCCCGTGCATCATTCGATGCCAGCACTGAGGTTCCGTTAGGTGCAATGGCACAGGGACCTCCGTCGCCGGTAAAGGCGGTGGTCCATGTGCTGCCATTATATCTTACTACACCGTTATCCTGCAAGCCACCAATCATAATATTCGGGTCAGTGGGATGTGTGGCGAAAGAGGCATAAAACTGGGTGGCTGCAAGCCCGTTATTCATGTTGCTGAAGGATGTTCCCCCATTTATACTTTTGAAAACACCACCGTCAGAAGCCACATAAATTATACTGCTGTTATTAGGATCAAACTCCACATCGTGTATATCAGCATGCACATTGGTTCCTATCAGCGTACGGGTGCCATTACCATTAGTGGTGGAGGAAGATGTGTATTTATACAAAGGCACACCACCCATTATAAACTGGTTGAGGTTAGAAGGGTTAATATCCACATCATGAGAGAACCAATACTGATATTGTGTATGATGAGATGAGTTCTTAGCTATCCAGCTTGTTCCGAAATTTGTTGAGAGATAAATCTCCTGCTGCGTTGAAACATTACTTCTCCCGATGCTGGCCACCAGCCGGGTAGAACCCACATTATCGAGCCGGATAAAGCCATTGAAAGTTGTGGGCAGACCTGAAGTAATTTTTGTCCATGCTGGAGAAGCGTTGTTACCATTAATTGTTCTGTAAATTCCTTTATCAGTATTTACAAGGTTACCAACCCCCACAACAATCTGGTTGTTATCGGAAGGGTTTATTGCCACATCAGAAACATAGGTTTTTGCCAGTATTCTGTTCCATGTGGTGCCACTGTCAGTACTGCGGTACAGTCCATCAGTCGCACAGGCAAATACTGTATTGCTATTCGTTGGATCGAAGGCCAGCATCTGTATCCCATACATATCCGGAGTGTTCTTGACGAATATCTGCGACCATGTAAGTCCCCCATCGGTGCTTTTAATAATACCAATACCATAAGTTCCCCTTGCCTTCCATACATTGAAACCGATGTTTGAAGTATCAGTCCGGTACACTTCACCAGTTCCTGCATAAATGGTATTTGCATCAGCCGGGTGTACAATAATTGATGACACTCCCAGCAATGGCAGATTGGTTACAACCGGAGTCCATACACTGCCTGCATTTATAGATTTCCAAATACCGCCACTTGCAGATCCGGCCCAAAGGATATTACTGTTTGTCGGCGTAACCGTAACACACAATATTCTTCCGCCAATGGTTGTGGAGGGGCCAAGAGATGTCCAGTTAGCGGCTGCAGTTCCTTCCAGCCGGTTAGCTGTGTTATCCCTGAATTGTTGAAATTGTTCCCAGGCCTGTTGGTATTTCTGATTTATGAAATTGGGATCAGGGTATGCCCTTGACAGAAACCATAAGCTCAGTTGTTTATCAGCTCCTGTTTCCTTTTTTGATATGGCACTCAAAGCAGGAGTTTTGTTTTCTTTAGCAGGTTGTTTAAAAATAAAAATAGCAGCGACACTAATGCCCGTAATGAGCAAAGGGAAGAGGTAACGATTTTTCATGTGGTGATGCTTGAGGTTAAGAAATAGGACAGTATAAAATTATATAACTATTTACTGGGAAAATTTATTTTAAGATTCTTTCCTGAAAAAAAGTTTACCTGATTAAGTTTATACCTATACGTTTTGAGACTGATATTACCGAAAACAGCAACCGAAGTTTTTTATTATGATTCTGCTGGCAGGTACATTTTGCCTTTCCCTTACGCAACACTCAGCGATTGAATCTGACAATTCAAGACCCATCAGGCAGGAGGTTTGGTAGAAAGAGTTTCAGAAAATCCGGTTTCGTATTTCCAAAAGGTGTTTATATCACGGTTGTTCCGGCACAGCCAGTTGAGCAGTTTAATGGTCATAAGCACACTGTTCAGCCTTTCCCCGCCTAGATACCCCTTATTAAACAATCCCACCGTCAACCGGCTTGTTGCCTCCCGTCTCCAACAGGTTTTGTAATATTTTTTCCTGCACAGCTTTCAAACTTTCAGGCGACGCCTGTGGCTTTGGCTGGTTGAAGTTGAGGTCGTTGGCATTATTGATAGGAATCAGGTGCAGGTGAGCATGGGGTACCTCAAGGCCAATAACACTGATGCCGCAACGGTTACAGTCGAATGCCTTTTCAATAGCTTTTGCAATGGGCTGTGCAAACACCAGCATCTGCTGCAAGTAATCGGCGGGCAGGTCGAAAAGGTTATCCACTTCTGTTTTGGGCACCACCAGCACATGTCCTTCCCTCAGCGGAAAAATATCAAGAAAGGCAAAGAACAAATCGTTCCCGGCAATTTTATATGAAGGGATTTCACCGGCAATAATTCTTGAAAAGATAGTCATAACAGCAGGTTTAGTAAACAAATCTACACCTGTTTGTCTCAAAAAAGAAGGATACAGGAGGTTTGCCAGCACCTGCATTTCTGTTATCTTTATTTTCTAATTAACTAAACATGAGAAAAATAAACCTCTTATCCGGATTGGTGTTTTCATTCTTATTGCTTGAATCCTGCCAAAAGGAAGCCTCCTTCAGCGAGGATGATAACAACCAGCAAAATGTGTCGGTTGATGCCAACGGAAACCTTTCCCTGAACAGCGATGCAGATGGGGCCTTTTATGCAATTAAGCAGTATATGTATGACAGTTATACCGGGAATACCAATGATGAGTTCCAGTATGCACTGGCCTGGTTCGGCAGTCCTGCCAGCATGAAAGATGGGGGTGATGTGACCGTGAATACCATACCGGTTGATTTTATAGGCGGCGTTAACTACTATATGTATATTGGTTTCGATGTTTTATTCTCCGGCAACAGCACAGCATGGACTGCATCGGGAAATAGCGGTAACGGCATTTCAGCCTTTAACCATACCGATAACAGTGCATTTCCTTCAGGCGGTTATTTTACATTACCTGCCAAAATTAATATTGCAAACAGTTTCACCCTTAATTATACTGCCACCGGCAATGTAGCGGGCACTGTTTATGAAGTGATAGGGACTAAAGGCACCAAGCGAAAAGCAGTGGGCGGTGCCAGCAGTTCGGTTACTTTCTCTCCTGCTGAAATGCAGGAGGTGGCTAATACTGCCGATGCCATTGCCTTTACTGTTATGCCGGTAAGTTATACAACTGCCAGCTATGGGGGCAAGAAGTATTATTTCGTAAAGCAATCGCAGTATGCAAGAGAAACAGAAACACAATAAATTTCTTTTATAAAATAATGAAGCCCCCGTAATTACGGGGGCTTTTTTGATGCTCAGGGTTTCTTACGGATTAAGCAGTAATCTCTTCAATCTTGAATTTCAGCACACCGGCAGGAGCCTGAACTTCGGCAGTTTCTCCCACCAGCTTGCCAAGTATGCCCTTGCCAATAGGTGAAGTAACAGAAATTTTACCGGCTTTAAGATCGGCTTCTTTCTCACTCACAATTTTATAGGTAACCTGCTTTTTAGTGCCCAGGTTAGTAAGTTTTACGGTTGTTAAAATCGAAACCTTGCTGGTATCAATTGCAGATTCATCCAGTACCCGCACATTGGCCATTGCCCCTTCCATGGCAGCAATTCTTGCTTCAAGGATCCCTTGTGCCTCTTTGGCTGCATCATACTCAGCGTTTTCTTTCAGGTCGCCTTTCTCCCTTGCTTCGGCAATAGCCCGGCTGGCAGCGGGACGGTCAACGCCTTTCATCCGCTGCAGTTCTGCTTTCATTTGCTCCAGTGTGTCCTTTGTTACGTACTGTATTCCACTCATATTCAAATCCTTTAGATAAAACAGAAAAAAAGAGCAACGCCTCAGTAATGAGCTGAAGCGTTGCAATATTGTGGAACAAATGTAGAAAACTTTCCAGATTCCTGCAAGTTTTTGGAACAGGGGCCGGTTTTACTGTTTCAGCAGTGTAAATGACTGATGGCCAGCTGCCGAAGTCACATACAGCAAATAAAGACCTTTAGCATAGCTGTTACCACTAAGATCGATCACCTGCTTTTGCGGAAAACCGTTGCCGGTTAAGCGGAACTGTTTTACCGTTCTGCCGGTGGCATCCACGAGTTTTACATTCACCGGCTCATCCCGGCTTTCCTGGTAAGACAATTGGAAGATACCATCAGACGGATTTGGTGTTACTTGCCACTTTACTTCGTTGCTGAACACAACCGGCTTAATGTCGCTATAGCTGAAACTGCCGTCCCTTTCCAAAATTTTCAGCCGGTAATACCATACTCCTGTTTTGCCGGTTTCAATATCTGTAAATGAATAATACTGTTCACCGGTTGCATTGCCCTGGCTGAGCACTGATCCGATTTTTAAAAAGCTGTTGTTACGGAAAGCTTCGTTGCCTTTGGCCACTTCTATATCAAACCTGTTAATATCAAATTCAGAGGCAGTAGTCCAGTTAAGTAGGGCATCATTTCCGTTTGCCGCTTTTGAAGCAGTAAAACTGATGAGTTGCAAAGGCAATGGATGATCGCCGGTGAAACCGCCATTGTTAAGCCAGAACTCTGAAAAGTCTTTCACCCTGAACTCGGCATAGTAGCCTTTATCATAAGGTATCTTCTGCACTTTAGAAGAGTTGATGAAGAGCCATGTTCCGCTCACACCATTTTCCACCACACCGTCTTCATAAAAATCGTTCGGGTCGCTGTATTTCGACACACCCAGTTCATACGCCATAGCTGGTTTATAACAGGGGGTGCAGCTTGTAGCGTTGATAAGGGCTTCTGTTTCTGAATCAAGTAAATAAAAACGGACTGTGCAGGAATCAGCCAGCGTATTATTTGTTGGTTTGATGGTGATGTTGCGGTCATGATAATACTGCCCGCTGTTGGTGCGCACACCCGATGTGTTGACGAAGGACTGCACATCTGTACTTCCGAGGTTTTGTCCGTCTGGTTTTACAGATGCAATTATTCTTCCGGTAACCCCTTCTGTAAAGTTCACCCAGTTTGTACCATTTACTGCGGGTTGATTAACGACCGGGCTGGCTCCTGTGCCATCATAAATGCCGTAAGGATTACTGTAAATATGTATATCATCAATGGCAATACCTTCCCTGTTTACCGAAGCATCAGACGATACCACAAACCGGAACTGTATCCGGGTGTATTGTGAAAGCGGTGCAGGCAATACAGACAGTGGCAATGTGGCCACATGCCAGCGGTAATAGTTTTGTGCACTCCAGAGATTATTTGATAAGTAGGCTTTGTTGTACCAGTTGGTACCCTGCCCATTGGCACCAAGGCGTGACCAGGTACTTCCGTCTTTTGAATATTCCATATAAGCACCATCGCAGAAATTAACGCCACAGTCTTCCATATCAAGAGAGAGGCTCATGCTCAATGCGGGACTTGTAACAGCCGAAATATCAAAACAGGGCGAATACAGGTAAGAGAGTTCAGCATCTTTATACTTGCTTTGTATTCCGGTTTTCCAGGCTTTTGTTCCATTAGCAGCACGGGTTAATTTATAAGTGGCCGGTGTGCCATACTCCCAAGAACTGTTTTTACCTCCGGTGTACCAGTTTCCATTATTTGCCTCAAACTGCTCAAGGTAAGGGCTGGCGTTTGTTACCGTAATCAGTGTTGTGTTAATGACTGTTCTGCTCAGGGTGTCGTTTGCATCATAACTGTCTGTGGTTTGTGCCACTCTTGCTGCCAGCAGGTAAGTTCCGTTGGCAGAGAGATTGGCAGTTGCAGTGAATGTGTACTGGTAATTACTGTTCGCCGGTATAGATGCTGTAATTGTTTCTATCACCGGTGCCCCGCCGTTTATGCTGTATTGAACCGGCACATTCGCCAGTGCTGCTTCAGAATTATTTCTAACTGTAATTTTCACGGGTACAGCCGCTCCAAGGTTGCAGCTGTTTACAACAGGTGTATCGATACTAAGCAATTGCATATCATCGGTGGCTGTGTACAGTTTAATATCGTCAAAGCTATAGCCCGCATAGCCGCTGTTGTCTGCGGCACTGTACTGGCCATACTGTCCCCAGCGTACCTGGAAACTGGTGGAGAAATTTTGTGCGGGTATGGCATTCTTCAGTAAATCACTAACCTGCAGGGAGGAAGAAAGTTTGTAGGAGCCGTCAACCTCACTTTGGTTTGCTGCCAGGTCAAATGCCTCTATCCAGTTATTGGCATCGCTGCCCCTTATCCAGACTTTGTTGGTGGCATGGCTGCCCTGCCCATGATTCTTATAGCGGAAATCAAGACGCAAATCCTGAGTGGTGGCATCATACGCCGCAAGATTGAAAGTAGCAGTAAGTGTATCAGATGTGCCGGCATTGTATTTGTCTGCATCCAGCGTAATGGCTTTTGTACCAGAATAAGCCATTCCAGTGCTGATAAAAGTACGCAGTCTTCCCGCAGCTGTGCTGTTGGCAAAATCATAACGGTCTGCTCCCTGCAATCCCATCTGCCTCACCAGTACTAATTGATTTGCCGTTGCTTCGATATCATCAGTAAACGGCAATGTAACTGCCGGATTATTGAGTTGCTTAACCTGCACCCACAAGGTATCGTTGTATGCCACAGGGTCGCTGCCGGTTCGGGCCACTTCAAAATGAATATTATATGTACCTGCAGCTGATAAGTCTATTGGAGCGGCAAATGTATAGTCATACGTTGCTCCCGCATTGATTGCTGGAGTTACTGCTGCATCAGTTACCGGCGTGCCGCCATTAATGGAATAACTGAAAGTGAGTGTTGCGTTTGAGGTGTTGTCATCAAGGTTCTTTATCCTTACTGTCAGCGGAACTGCATTTGACAAAGCGGTGGATGTAAGCAACCGCCCGGATGATGCCGGAGAAAGTACGGCAGTCATAGCAATATCGTTATCTGAAATACTGCCTGAACAGGAACCGGTATTCGGCTGACGATAGACAGCACTATCTCTTCTTCCCGGGCTGCCGTTGTAAATAGCCCTTGTGGTAACCCAATACACTGAATCTTTTGAAAGACCACTGAATGTATAACTAAAGGTCGTGTTTGGCAAAATAGCTACCGACTGCATTTCATCGCCCTGCAGTTTCATTACTTCGTATTGTGTGGCATTGGGTGCTGCCGTCCAGTTTAGTTTGATATACCCTTCACATTGTTCTGCCTCAGGAGCAAGTTGTAAAGCCGGTGCCCCGATAATGGTGAAGACAGCAGAAGTGCTTACCTGTGCTGTGTTGTTTTTTGTCAGGCGGATGAGTGCCTGGTTTGTGGCCGCTGAAGGTACTGTCCAGGTATATTGTTTTAGAGATGATGAAATACTGTTACTGATGGTTACCCAGCTGCCGCCATTATCCAGGGAGTATTCAGCAGTAAATGTTTCAGCATTTCCCCCATAAGAATCCCACATCAGTAATACATTTTCCCCGGGCAGAAATTTTTCGCCACCTGCAGGTTGTGTCAGTGTTGTGGACACGGGCACTATATCGTATGCAACGAAATACTGCTGAGGAGAACTTACCGGCACTGCTGTTCCATTTACATTTACTGTGTAAGTGCCTGCAGCCGGATTGCTGATAGTTACCTGCTCGATATTATTCAGTGTGTCCACACCGGGCATGGCATTGGCCGTAACGTTGGTCGGTGACGGATCCAGTATCAGTGGCTGGTAGGTAGCGGCAGGAGTGGAGGTGGTTACTGTAAGGTCAAGATCATTGACTAAGGCTTTTGACACAACTGCAGAAGCAGCAGGATCGTTCCAATAAAGCATCACTTTTAGTGCAGCCGTGTTTGCGGGCACAGTGATGTTATGTGTTTTTACTGCACCAGTTGTTATGTTGTCGATAAAGTACCTGTTGTTTTCAATTGTTTCAACAGAACGCAAAAGATTCAATACGCCGAATCCATAAGTAAAATCAGGACCAGGATTGCCATAGTCGTTTGCGGAATTACACACAATAGCTTTCATCAAACCATTCAGCGGATTGGCAGATGCATTGAGTTGCCTGTAACGTTGATATAATAAGGCAAGCCCTCCTGACACAGAAGGTGCAGCCATGCTTGTGCCACTATTGGCCCAATAATCAACAAAATTTGCAGAGGACCAAACATCTCTTCCCTGCGAAACGATTTCCGGTTTTATCCTTCCATCATGAACAGGTCCCCTGCTTGAGCCCGGAGCTATGTTTCCGTTAACAAACATATTACCAACTGTAATCACATTCTTTGATGATTGAAAAGCATTCAGCACAGTTTTATAAGAAGCCGGATACGGACTACAGGTAGTTCCGCCGCTGTTGCCGGCTGCAAACACATGCTGCAGGTTGGGCAAAGCAATAGCCTGCTGGTCGGCAATGGCAGAATAAAAGTCATATTGGCCCATATAACCACACTCTGCAATTAACCCCCAGGAGTTATTGGTCACCACCATACCATAATCGGAAACATAGGAAGGAGAGTTGTTGATAATTCCCTGCATAATCTGGCTCACCACCCTGACTTTTGGTGCATGGCCGGTATAAAGTTCATTCCAGATGCCACCACCAGCAGCTATGCCTGTTACATGGGTGCCATGATAATCATAAAAGCCATGTGTGTGGTTGATTTTCCTTCCCGTGATATCCACATGTTGCGGATCTGCGTCATCACCGATACCAATTGTTACTCCCTCACCTTTTATATTCCTTCCAATACCAGAACTTGCAGTTAGTACATTAGCCCTTGAGTTGGCCCTGCTGTTGTTATTAAGCAGTTGTGGTTCACCGGGTGCAGCCTGTACAAACTCAACAAAAGGCAATGCGGCCAGTTCTGTAATTTGTTGCTGTGGTACTCTTACTGACAAAATTCTGTAAGCACTGTAAACAGAGGAGGTGATCTCTATGTTTCTTGACCGGAGTTCATTAACGACTATTGACTGGTCAAATGAACGGGGCCAGCTGATCCAGACATCCACCATCCCGTAAACCTTAACCGCTCTTGCCGGAAAAATACCGGCAGCCAGTTCTGCATCCATTTTTTGAGCGGGGGATAATTCAAATACTGACCTTGCTTTATACTTGTTCAGTGTGCCAATATTAATGCTGCCGTATATGCTGGCGGTGTATGCAAAAGAAGGAATGTAGTCGTGCAGTTCAATTCCCGCATTTTTAAGCTCATTTTTTTCAGCGTCCGTCAGTAACTGCTCAAACTGAATAATCACAGAGGTTTTACCCGCAATTCTTGAAGCAGACTGGTTCAGCCTTTCCATTTGTTCTGCAGTAATATTTTTGGGAGGAACTATAATGCCACTCTTTAGCTGTATAGAATATTGTTGCTGACCATGCAATGAATCAACAGAAACAACCAGCAGCAAGGCTGCAATCAATGGAATTGGATTTAATCTCATGCTATGTATTAACAAGAATTAAAATTAAAACAAATACCCGAGAATATTACCGGTTGCGGCAAGACAAAGGTTGCCTCAGCCTTTCAGCAGTTCCGGCACACAATACCGGTGCATCCCTTTGAGAAACAGGTGCATGGCTTCCATACTCTTCATATCATTGCCAATCAGCATGAAAAGACGGCCTGTTTGCTTTAGCCTTGCCTTATTGGTTCCGGTTTGCAAGTATTGGATAATACGCTGGAAAGTGTCTGATTCAAAATAAGGTGAATCGGGCCTGTTGATAAAGAAACAACGCAAGGTATCATCCTTCAGGCTCATTTTTTCAAAGCCCAGGTCAACCGCCAGCTTGCGGCAGCGAACAGTGATAAACAAATCTTCCACCTGCTGCGGAATAGGGCCAAACCTGTCTGCCAGTTCCTGCTTCATGTCTGCCAGTTCTTCTTCAGTTTCACAATTATCAAGCCGCTGGTATAATGACAACCTTTCGGTAATGCTTTCCACATAGTCATCCGGTATAAGAATTTCAAGGTCGGTATCAATAGTACAATCGCTTACGAAATCATCCTGTTTTGCAATTTCTTCTTTAAACAGCTCTTTAAAATCAGTTCGTTTAAGTTCACGGATGGCCTCATCAAGGATTTTCTGGTACATTTCAAAACCAATCTCAGCCATGAAGCCGCTTTGTTCACCACCCAGCAAATTTCCTGCGCCCCTGATGTCCAAATCTCTCATTGCAATCTGGAAACCGCTGCCCAGATCGCTGTGCTGTTCCAGTGTTTGTAGTCGTTTTCTTGAATCGTTGGGTAAGGTACTCATTGGTGGTGCAAGCAGATAACAGAATGCTTTCTTATTGCTGCGGCCCACCCTGCCCCGCAGCTGGTGCAGGTCGCTCAATCCAAACTGGTGTGCATTATTAACGATGATGGTGTTCACATTCGGGATGTCCACACCACTTTCAACGATGTTGGTACATACCAGCACATCATATCTCTTATCAATAAAATCGAGAATCCTTTCTTCCAGTTCATGCCCTTCCATTTGTCCGTGGGCATAGCCAATGCTTAAGTCGGGACATAATGCCTGGATGATGGCAGCCATCTCGGCAAGGCCCGCAATGCGGTTGTAAATAAAGAATACCTGGCCGCCCCTTTCTGTTTCATAGTATATCGCATCACGGATAAAATCTTCGTTATACACCTGCACTTCCGTTTGAATTGGCTGGCGGTTGGGCGGCGGTGTGTTCATGATGCTTAAATCTCTTGCTCCCATGAGCGAAAACTGTAAGGTTCTTGGGATAGGTGTGGCGGTCAGCGTTAAGCAATCTATCGTAGTGCGAAGTGTTTTAATTTTTTCTTTATGTGCCACTCCAAATTTCTGCTCTTCATCTACCACCAGCAGGCCCAGGTCTTTAAACTTCACTTCCTTGCCCAGCAATCCGTGTGTACCTACGATGATGTCAATCTTTCCTTCTTCTAATTTCTTCAGGGTTTCTTTTTTTTCTTTGGCTGATTTGAAGCGGTTGATATAATCCACTGTTACCGGAAAATCTTTCAGCCGGTCTTTAAATGTTTTGTAATGCTGAAAGGCCAGGATGGTGGTGGGCACCAGTATCGCAGCCTGCTTGCCATCCACATTGGTTTTAAATGCTGCCCGGATGGCAACTTCTGTTTTGCCAAAACCCACATCGCCGCACACCAGCCGGTCCATTGGTGATGGTGACTCCATATCTTTCTTCACATCGGCTGTGGCCTTGCCCTGGTCGGGAGTGTCTTCATAAATAAATGAAGCCTCCAGTTCTGTCTGCATATAATTATCCGGAGTATGGGCAAAACCCTGCTGCGCTTTTCGTTTGGCGTAAAGTTTTATCAGGTCAAAAGCAATTTCCTTGACTTTTGTCTTGGTTTTTTCTTTCAGTTTATTCCATACATCGCTGCCCAGCTTGTTTATCTTGGGCACACTGCCATCCTTGCCGGTGTATTTGGCAATCTTGTGCAGGCTGTTGATGTTTACATACAGAATATCGGTGTCTTTATAAATCAGCCTTACAGCTTCCTGCAGTTTACCGTTTACTTCTAATTTCTGTAACCCGCTGAAGACACCCACGCCGTGGTCAATGTGGGTGACATAATCGCCGGCCTGTAGTTCCCGAAGGGTACGAAGCGTTAATGCCTTGTTCTTATTGTAGGCCTGTTTTACCTTATACTTGTGATAACGCTGAAACACCTGGTGGTCGGTATAGCAGACAAGTTGCTGGTCTTCATCAATAAAACCTTCGTGTATGGAAGTGGAAACAGGATTGAATACGATTTCCGCTTTTAAATCGTCAAATATGCTTTGCAGCCGCTCTAACTGGCGGGGATTTTCTGCGAAAATGTATAATTGAAATTTTTTTGCTTCCCAGCTTTTCAAATCTCTTATCAGCAAATCGAACTGGCGGTTAAAGGCCGGTTGTTCTTTGGTAGTATGGTGAATAGTGAATGGTGACCATTGAGCAGGAAATGAATCTGTGTGGCCAAAACCCACCACATGTTTTTGCGATATTTTGTCTTCAAACTCATCAGGACTGATAAATTCGTTTTCTTTCACATCCTTTTTCAGCAGTTTTTCATCAGGTTCGTCTGACTGGTTATTTGTTGCTTGTTTTTTGTTTCTTGTTACCTGTTGATTCCTTGCAGCTTGCTCCTTCAACTCAGCCTGCAAACGTAAAAATGCATACAAGTCGTCGGTGCTGTCTGCCAGGTGTTCTTTGCACAGCTCATAATCCTGAATCCACACTACAGTATTTTCCGGCAGAAATTCAAAAAGAGATATTCTTTCTTCGCTGGCAAACTGTGTATCCACGTTTGGAATAATGGTTACCTGTAGCAGTTTTCTTTCACTCAGTTGAGTTTCCGGGTCCACAATGCGGATGGAGTCAACTTCGTTTCCAAACAACTCCACACGGTATGGTTTTTCGTTGCCGAATGAATAAATGTCAAGAATGCCGCCGCGGATAGCAAACTGTCCCGGTTCATATACAAAGTCGGTACGTTCAAAGCCATAATCGGCCAGCCGCAGCAGCAGTTGCTCCGTATTCAGCGTATCACCACTTTTTATGTGAATAATATTGGATGAAAGGGTGCCAGGCAAAACCACTTTTTCAAACAGAGCCTCCGGGTAAGTCACTATCACTTTCTTATTTCCGCCGGCAGCCAGTTTGGTCAGGGCTTCGGTACGCAGCATTACATGCGACGAATTGAGTAGCTGGTAGTTCTTCCTGTTTTTAAAAGATGACGGGAAATAAAAAATGTCTAAGGCCTCGGTCAGGTTTTCTAATGTATTATGAAAGTATGCAGCTTCTTCGCCATCATTTAATATTATCAGATGGTTTTGCTGCGACAAAGATGGGTGTGTAAATGCCGCTGCCACCACAAATTGTGAAGCGCTTCCTCTTAAATTCTCAAGATAAATTTTTTGGGGTGAGGTAAAACTCAGCCTGACCGCCAGTTGAAAAAGGCGGGGGGTGTTTTGATACCGTTGCAGCAAATCCTTAACACTCATGGGCGGGGCAAAGATAATTTTTTATGGAAACCGATGTGTGTATTTCTGTGCTTCCATGTATTTTCTGTTTTTTCCCGGCATGTAAAAAACTAACCTCAAGACAAAACACATTTCCGGATGTATTATATTTTCTGATTATTTTCACGATACAAAAAAGTATTCCAGAATGGCAGATAAACCGAAATCCTTACTTATCCCCGATGAAATTGTCATTAATAAAATACTCCTGATTCGTGGCAAGAAAGTAATGCTTGACCGGGATTTAGCTGAATTATACGGAGTAACAACAAAGCGGCTTAACGAGCAGGTAAAAAGAAACAAGAAAAGGTTTCCTGATGATTTTATGTTCAGGTTAACGCCGGAGGAGAAAGACGAGGTAGTCGCAAATTGCGGCCACCTTAAAAATCTTAAATTCTCACCAAACCTGCCAAATGCGTTTACTGAACACGGGGCTGTAATGCTGGCCAGCGTATTAAACAGCAACCGGGCTATAGAAGTAAACATCCAGATTGTAAGAATATTTACTAAAATCAGGGAAACCCTTTCTGCCCACCAGGATATCTTATTAAAAATTGAACAACTGGAAAAAAAAGTAACCTCTCAAGACGAGAATATACAAATGATATTTGAGGCATTGAGGCAATTGCTTGAAGCCCCCACTGAAAAACCCCGAAATAGGATAGGTTTTAAAAGAAGTAATGAAAGCGATTAGTGAAATGTTAGTTCAAAATTACCGGTTCATTTTCCTGTTTTCAGAACAAATATGGCTTCTGGTGGTTATATCTTTATCAAAATAAATGTAATGGCTCTATTACCCTGGAGAAAAGGAATTGTGATAAAAACAGAGGATCACACCCACGACACCCGCCGCTTCTGGATACAGGTACCCGAACTTGAATCGTTTGATTTTGCCCCCGGTCAGTTTGTAACGCTTGATCTGCCCATACACGAAAAATCCAACAAAAGATGGCGCAGCTATTCCATTGCCTCCTGGCCAGACGGCAGCAATGTATTTGAGCTGCTGATTGTGCTGGCGCAGGGTGGACTTGGCACCGGCTATCTTTTCGATTTTAAGAATATCACTATTGGCAGTGAGCTGACCCTTCGTGGCCCGCAGGGAGTATTTAACCTGCCTGAGAAATTAGACAAAGACCTTTTCCTGGTGTGCACAGGTACAGGCATTGCCCCCTTCCGCAGTATGGTGCAGCATATTAAGGCCAATAATATCCCGCACAAGAACATACACCTTATTTATGGCTGCCGCCGGCAGGATGACCTTCTCTATTATGAAGAGCTGAAAGAACTGGAACTGTCGCTGCCAGGTTTTCACTATCACCCCACCCTTAGCCGTGAGCACTGGATGGGGCATTATGGCTATGTGCACCCCATTTATATGGACTTATGCAAGAACCGGCAGGAAGCCGCCTTCTTCCTCTGCGGCTGGCGCCACATGATTGATGAGGCTAAAAAGCATATCCTGGATATGGGTTACGATAAAAAGGATATACACCAGGAGTTGTACGGGTGAGTATCCACATTAAAGAAAATACGATTATCCAGCTATTGAAATGTCTGCGTGGAGTTGGAGAATGTATTATGCCTTGTTACTTTCACCGGGGGCAATAAAACACATTTTATTCCCCAAAGCCCTTTTGCACTTCCATCTGCTTTAAACAAATCGTTATTATCAAAATTCAAAAAAGACTGCCAGTTACTTTCATCAATCTTTTCTGCTCTTGCGAATAAAGATGTCAGGGCATCTTCACCAGGTTTAATATCCGGAGTAAAGTCGTAATTAACAGGCAATACATAATAATAAGAAGTATTCTTTTCAATTCCCTTCGTGTTTAGTTTTATCATACTTAGGGCACTTTTAATTACTTCAATTAATACGGCAGGCTGTTTTACCGAAAAAAGGATACTATCGGGAACTCCATCTTCGGTTATCTTAAAGCGGACATAAAGCACATCATATCGTTTAACAGTTTTCTCAATTGTATCCCTGCTTTTTAGTACTTCTTGCTGAAAGAAAATGCCAAATTCTCTTTCAGAGTTAATCTCTATCTGAGGTTGTGAAATGGATGCGTTGGTATAAAAAGCAGCAAAAGCAAAAAGAAATATTGTTTTATTCATCGGTTTTTTTTATAACGTATAACCCTGATGCGTAAAGATATATAAGAACTTAATATAACGTTTTCTCAGCGAATTGATCTGTTACACAAAATAGCCGCATGGTCTCAAGAAACAGGTATTACCGTTACCAACAGCATGACTTAATATAGACAGCACTATCCCTTAAGGATTTTAACTTTACTTACAAAATCCTGACAATTGATACTTATCATGTTCGAAGTTTACACTTTGTTCCTATTTTCGTGCAAATCCGTTGCGAATGGGACCGGCGTCACTTATAGTATTGATAATATCCGCAATTGCTTTTTCAGTCATTGCAATTATGCTTGCAAAGATTGTACTGAAAGCTTCCACCAACAGCCAAAAGGGAGAGCCGTATGAATCTGGAATCGCCACTAAAGGCAAAACCTGGATTCAATTAAATGTTGGTTACTACCTGTTTGCCTTGATCTTCCTGATTTTTGACGTAGAACTTGTTTTTCTATATCCCTGGGCCGTTGTGGCCAAGCATATGGGATGGATTGCCCTTGTAGAAATTGTTATTTTCTTCTTTATATTATTTATCGGCTTTTTGTATGCACATAAGAAAGGTGCACTGAAATGGATGTAAAGAAGAGTTGAAAAGTTTAATGGTTTAAAGGTTTTTAAGTTGAGTAAAACACTGGATAACAAAACTAATTTTCCCGGCAAGGTGCATGATTTGCCCGGTGGCGGTATTGTCCTCAGTAAGCTGGACGATGTGATTAACTGGGCAAGGTCTAACTCTCTCTGGCCGCTCACTTTTGCCACCAGCTGCTGTGGCATTGAATATATGGCTGTGGCCGGTGCCAAATACGATTTTTCCCGTTTTGGTTTTGAAGTAGCCAGGGCTACTCCACGCCAGGCCGATGTTATTATTATAGCCGGTACTATCGTAAATAAAATGGCTCCTGTACTAAAGAGGCTATACGACCAGATGGCCGACCCCAAATATGTAATTGCTATGGGCGCCTGTGCAATCAGCGGCGGCCCTTTTTTCTACAATACCTATTCTGTTGTCAAAGGTGCTGACCATGTAATACCTGTTGATGTATATGTGGCCGGCTGTCCGCCCAGGCCTGAGGCGTTGCTTCATGCCCTGATAACGTTGCAGCAAAAAATTAAGAGCGGACTAACCAGAGAACAGATAAGAAACGGAAAACAATAATGACAAACGAAGAACTGAAAATAAAGCTCACCGAACTGCAACCTGCTGCCACCTTTGAAGAAGGCGGTGAGTGGGTAACCATTAATGTAGAAGTGGCTGACTGGCTTGCTTTTGCCGGACAACTCCGCCAGGAAGAGGCTTTATTCTTCGATTATCTTTTCTGCCTGACCTGTGTGGACTGGAAAACACATTTAACAATGGTGTATCATCTTTCTTCCACCAAATACAGACACAATATGGTGGTGAAGATAAAATTGGACCGGAACAAACCAGAGGTGGAAACAGTATCACATATATGGAGAACAGCAGAATTTCATGAAAGAGAGGTGTATGAGATGTTTGGGGTGAACTTCCTGAATCATCCAGACCTGCGCCTGCTTATTCTGCCAGACGGATGGGAAGGAAAGAACCCGTTAAGAAAGGATTTTGATGATCCTGTGAATATGATAAAATTGTAAGGTTTACCGGAACAGTTTCTGGCTTACCTCAAGATAAAACCGAATTTGAAACATACTGTGGATAAAGAAACGACATTATTAAATGAATCTCAGGCTCCGTTTGCAGGCAGCGGTGAGGTTCCGTATGACAGGTATGGGGACACTTCAGCCGGTATAGCGCTGGGCGATGGAGATTTTCAGATCAACTTCGGTCCGCAGCACCCGGCCACCCACGGTGTACTGCACCTGGTTATTACACTGAATGGAGAAACCATCAAAAAAGTAGAGCCGCATCTTGGATACATTCACCGTTCTATTGAAAAAATGTGCGAAAGCCTTACTTACAGGCAATTTATATACGTTACCAGCCGGATGGATTATCTGTCGGCACATATAAATAATCATGCCTGCGCACTGGCTGTGGAAAAAGGCCTGCAGGTGGAAGTTCCGGCAAGGGCACAGGTTATCCGTGTGCTGATGGATGAATTGACCCGCATTGCATCACATGAACTGTGGTGGGGCGCTATGGCCATGGACCTGGGAGCCTTCACACCATTCTTCCATGCTTTCAGGGAAAGGGAAAGTATCAATGATATTATGGAGGAAACCTGCGGTGCCAGGTTAACCATGAATTATATGGTGCCGGGTGGTGTGATGCATGACCTTCATCCCAACTTCCAGAAAAGGGTAAAAGAATTTCTGCAACTGTACAAGAGAAAGATTCATGAATATGATGAACTGGTAACCGGTAATGTTATTTTCCAGAACCGGATGAAAGGTGTTGGTTACCTGAGTGCAGAAGACGCCATTGCTTACGGTGTTAGCGGCCCATCTGCAAGAGGAAGCGGTGTCAGCAGCGATATCCGCAAACTGTATCCTTACGAGATATACGATAAACTGGAGTTTGATGAAGTGCTGGAGACAGCAGGCGATTCTTTTGCCCGCTATATGGTTCGTATTAATGAGATGCACCAGTCTATCCGTATTATCGAACAACTGATTGATAATATTCCTGAAGGTGATTTCCAGGCCAAAACGAAGAATGTGCTGAAACTGCCCAAAGGAGATTTTTATACAAGAGTGGAAACGGCCAGGGGCGAACTGGGATTATATATTGTGAGTGAAGGTGGTAATACCCCGTACAGGATTAAATTCCGCTCACCCGGCTTCTCCAATCTTTCTGTACTTGACCATATGGCCAGGGGTTCAAAGATTGGTGACCTGGTAGCCATGATGGGAACACTGGATTTGGTGATACCGGATATAGACAGGTAAACAAATGGCAGATTGGCGGTTGCAGAGTTCAGATAGAAACCTGCAATCTAAAATCTAAAATCTGAAATAGTAATGTGGAGCTTTAGTCAAATAGCAAACGGAATTCATGAATGGTTGAGCAAGACCTTCAACCCCACCTGGACATTAATCATTGAAATGGTGCTGGCGGGTGTGGCGGTTATTGGTCTTTTTGCTGTTCTCGGTTTGATACTGGTTATAATGGAACGCAAAGTATCTGCCTGGATACAGATACGTCTTGGTCCTAACCGTGTTGGCCCAAAAGGTCTGATGCAGTCAATGGCCGATACAGTGAAACTGATGGTGAAAGAAGGCCTCACTCCAACTGGTGCTGACAGGATTATGTTTAATGTAGCACCCATAATTGCAATGATTGTGGCTATGCTGCTGCTGGCTCCAATTGCTTTTGCTAAAAATTTCCAGCTGTGGGATCTGAATATTGGAGTGCTGTATGTTTCCTGTGTGTCATCACTCATGGTTATCAGTGTGCTGATGGCAGGCTGGAGCAGTAACAATAAATATTCGCTGCTGGGTGCCATGCGCAGCGGTGCCCAGATTGTGAGCTACGAATTGTCAGCCGGTTTATCCATACTTACCATTATTGTTTTTGTGGGCGACCTGCAGGTGTCAAAAATCATTGCATCGCAGGAGACAGGCTGGTGGATTTTCAAAGGCCACATTCCGGCAATCATCGCTTTCATCACATTCCTGATAGCAGTAACTGCAGAAACCAACAGAGCTCCTTTTGATTTGGCAGAAGCTGAATCAGAACTAACGGCCGGTTTCCACACTGAATATTCAGGAATGAAATTCGCCCTGTTCTTCCTGGCAGAATATGTGAATGTGTTTATAGTTTGCGCAATTGGTGCTACATTATTCCTTGGCGGATGGATGCCGTTCCACATTAGCAACTGGACCGGTTTTAATCATGTAATGGATTATATACCATCCAGCGTATGGTTTTTTGGAAAAACGTTCTTCCTCATATTCGTTATCATGTGGTTCAGGTGGACATTCCCCCGTTTGCGGATTGACCAGCTGCTGAACTTAGAATGGAAATACCTGTTGCCTATCAGTATGGTTAACCTGCTGATAGCAACTTTGATGGCGATTATGGGGTGGCATTTTTAACCCCCATCCCCTGAAGGGGAGAAAGGAAAATATTAAAGCTCATAGCTCAAAGCTATAAGCTCAAAACATATGTTTATAACGAGATACATAAAAGAAGTTTTTGGTGCTGTAAAATCACTGACGACCGGCATGAGGCGGACACTTTATTATTTTACACACCACAAAGAGATAATAACACAACAATATCCTGATAACAGGGATACACTGGAACTGCCGGACCGGTTTAAAGGCGAAGTAGTAATGCCGCATAACGAAGTAAATGAGCACCGCTGCACCGGCTGCACTTCCTGTGAACTGGCCTGCCCCAACGGAACAATTAAGATTATCACCAAGTTTGATATTAACCCGGAAGGAAAGAAGAAGAAAGCGATTGACAAGTTTGTCTATCATCTGGATATGTGTACCATGTGTGGCTTGTGTGTGGAAGCCTGTCCGTCAGATGCGATAAAGATGGCTCAGACATTTGAGCACAGTGTATATGACAGGAATAAACTGATAAAAGTTTTAAATAACCCCGGTTCCAAAATTATGGAAGGGGTGGAATAGGTCTTCTTTAATTTCCCGCAAGGGAACAATAGTAAAAAGAGTATTAAGAAATGAACGGCTCAACAATAATATTTTACCTGCTGGCTGCTTTCACCCTGGCATTTGGAATGCTGGCAGTGACAGCGAGGCAGATATTCAGGTCTGCGATTTATCTCTTATTTACATTGGTGGGCATTGCAGGTATTTATTTCTGGATTGATTATGAATTCATCGCTGCAGTGCAGATTGTAGTGTATGTTGGCGGAATAGTAGTGCTGATTATATTCTCGGTTTTCCTGACGCACCAGGCCGGTGAGAAATTGCCTAAACAACTCCTGAGCAGAAAAATATTTGGTGCATTAGCTGCTTTCTGCGGTTTTGCCCTTGTTTTATTGCAGGTGTTTCAACATGAATTTGCAGTCGTTGGCAAGGATGTTCCCTCACCTACAGTAAAAGATATTGGCAGTAAAATGCTGGGCACTGACCACGGTGGCTATGCACTTCCTTTTGAAGTAATTTCTATGCTGCTGCTGGCTGCTATGGTGGGATGTATTGTAATTGCCATGAGAAGCAGGCCGGAGGAAAAGAAACCGGCAAATAGTAAATAAAGAACTGATTAAGAAAAATAAACCAGGAATAAGAATATGAATAAAGACAATTTCAATACTCAATATTCAGTATTCAACATTCATTGTTAAACATGATGCAACCCGGACTATATCACATACTTTTCATCAGTACCGCATTGTTTTTTATCGGTGTGTTTGGTTTTTTCACCAGGAAGAACCTTATTAATATGCTGATGAGCATTGAGCTGATACTGAACAGCGTTAACCTGAACTTTATTGCCTTCAACAAATATGTGTGGCCGGGCAAATTAGACGGGTTGTTTTTCACCATTTTTATTATTGCCATTGCTGCTGCTGAAACTGCTGTGGCCATTGCAATCATTATAAATCTGTACCGCAACACCCAATCCATTGATGTGGAAAGTGCAGAAGATTTAAAGTACTGACAACATTATGCCGAACGCAACTATTATAGCTCTCATTCCTTTACTGCCATTTGCAGGTTTTGTATTATTGGGCCTGTTTGGCAGGAAGTATCTTAAAAACTATTCAGGGCTGATTGGTACAGCTTTATTGCTGACTTCTGCTGCACTTGCTTTTTACACGGCGTATGATTATTTCTTTGTTGCTGGAAAAGTGAATGGTGTGTACCAGCAACTGAACCCGATGAAAATAACATGGCTGGCCTTTTCTCAAAACCTGTCTATTGACCTCGGCCTCACCATTGACCCCATTTCTGTAATGATGCTGGTAGTGGTTACACTCGTCTCATTAATGGTGCATATTTACAGTCTCGGGTATATGAAAGGGGAAGAACGTTTCCCAACTTATTACGCTTATCTCGGTTTATTCACCTTCTCAATGCTGGGACTGGTATTATCAAGTAATATATTCCAGATTTATATTTTCTGGGAACTGGTGGGTGTTTCTTCTTTCCTGCTTATCGGTTTTTATTACAATAAGCCCAGTGCGGTGGCAGCGAGTAAAAAAGCATTTATCGTTACCCGTTTTGCCGATCTTGGTTTTCTGATAGGTATCTTAATACTTTCAAACCAGGCTGGCACTCTGGATTTTCACCAGATGATTGCCACATTAACATCGCCTGAGTCGAATGCGGTGAAGAATGCGGCAGCCTCCTCCTTCCTTGGTGCATCAGCCCTTACCTGGGGTGCTGCACTGGTATTTATGGGCGGTGCCGGAAAAAGTGCCATGTTTCCGCTGCATATCTGGTTGCCTGATGCAATGGAAGGTCCCACACCTGTTTCTGCATTGATACACGCTGCCACGATGGTGGTTGCTGGTGTTTACCTGGTGGCAAGAATGTTCCCGGTGTTCTCCATTACTATTCCTGCTGTACTGGAGATTATTGCATGGGTGGGTGCTATATCAGCCATATTTGCAGCGATAATTGCTATCACACAAACCGATATTAAACGGGTGCTGGCTTATTCCACCATGTCGCAGATAGGTTACATGATGTTTGCGCTTGGTGTCTCCGGTTATGGCGGCGAAGCCGGATTAGGTTATACTGCTTCTATGTTCCATTTGTTTACACATGCCATGTTTAAGGCATTGCTGTTCTTAGGGGCCGGTGCAGTAATTCATTATGTACACAGTAACGATATGCAGGATATGGGCGGATTGCGCAAAAAAATGCCCATCACACATATCACTTTCCTTTTCGCCTGCCTGGCAATTGCTGGTGTGCCGCCGTTTGCAGGTTTCTTCAGTAAAGAAGAAATATTGCTGGCCGCTTATCACGGGAATACAGCCATTTACTGGATAGCCTTAATTACCTCCGGGCTAACTGCCTTCTATATGTTCCGTTTATATTTTAGTATTTTCTGGAGCAGGCCTTACGGAGCAAACAGTCATGACCATTCAGCCGATCATCACCACGGCGAAGGTGGTTTTGCCATGATGCTTCCGTTGGTAATACTTGCAGCGGGTGCTGTATTTTCAGGACTTATACCATTTGGAGAATTTGTAAGCAGTGATGGAAAACCGTTAGAGTCTCACTTCCACTTAGCATTCTCTGTTGCACCTGTGGCATTAGGTATTGCCGGTATTGTTTTGGCCTGGGTGCTGTATAAAAAACAAAACACCATGCCCGACAAACTGGCTGCATCATTGGGCAGTTTGTACAAATCGGCGTATAACAAGTTTTATATTGATGAGATATACCTGTTTGTTACGAAGAAAGTGTTATTTAATCTGATTGGCAGGCCTGCCGCATGGTTCGACAAGAACATAGTTGACGGCATGGTTAACCTGACAGGCAACACAACAGTATTTATTTCAGAAAAGATCAAGAAGTTTCAGTCCGGCAAAGTACAGCTCTACGCCATTGCATTTCTGGCAGGAGTGATTGTATTGGCTGTATTATTTATATATGTTTTATAAAAGGCATTTTGAAAATATAATTTGATGAATCTTTTATTCCTCATAGGAGCACCATTATTAACTGCACTGGCCGTACTGCTTGCCCGCAGCAAACAGCAGGTAAGACTGATTTCGCTGGGCGGTGCTATTGTTCAGCTGGCATTGTCATTTGCCTTGTTATATTTTTTCAGGCAGGAAAAAGCAGCCGGCAACGCCAGCCAGATTCTGTTTGAACAAAACCATACTCTGTTCCAGGCATTAAATATCAATTTCCATTTTGGTGTGGATGGTATTTCGGTTGCGATGATACTGCTCACTTCTTTTGTATTGATTGCTGGTGTACTGGTATCATGGAATGTGGAGAAGATGACCAAGGAGTTTTATTTCCTGCTGATCCTGCTGGCGTTGGGTGCTTATGGTTTCTTTATTTCTCTCGACCTGTTTATTCTTTTCTTCTTCCTTGAAATTTCTGTTATACCAAAATATTTACTGATTGGCATTTGGGGAAGCGGCAAAAAAGAATATGCTGCCAATAAACTGGCCCTGATGCTGATGGGTGGCTCTGCATTGATATTAGTAGGTATTCTTGGATTATACTTCCTTGGCGGCAACAGTTTTGATATGCTCAAACTTGCGAAGACTCAAATACCTGCCGACCTGCAACAAGTTCTTTTCCCGCTGCTGTTTGTTGGCTTTGGTGTATTCACAGCGTTGTTCCCGCTGCACACCTGGGTGCCCGATGGTCACTCATCAGCCCCCACAGCCGGTTCTATGTTCCTGGCTGGTATTTCTATGAAGCTCGGAGGTTATGGTGCGTTGCGGGTAGCCACATACTTGCTGCCGGAAGGTGCAAAACAATATGCTGACATAATTATCATTCTTTCTGCCATCGCTATTTTATACGGTGCTTTCGCCACCATGATGCAGAAGGATTTGAAATATATTAACGCTTACTCATCGGTAAGCCATGTGGGATTTAGTTTACTCGGTATTGGTATGCTTACACAAACAGCCTTTACCGGTGCCCTGATGCAAATGGTATCTCATGGTGTGATGACAGCCCTTTTCTTCGCCGTTATTGGTATGATATACGACCGAACACATACCCGCATGGTGGCTGATATGGGCGGACTGATGAAAGTGATGCCATTTATTACTACTGTATTTTTTATTGTAGGCCTTTGTTCGCTGGGCCTGCCGGGACTTAGTGGCTTCGTTGCTGAAATGACGGTGTTTGTAGGTTCATGGGAAAATGCTGATGCCTTTCACCGTATTGCAACCATTGCTGCTGCCATGTCAATAGTGGTGACGGCGGTTTATATATTGAGGGCTATTGGCCGCACCGCCATGGGGCCTGTTACCAACGAAAGCCATTTACAACTGGGCGATGCTAACTGGAATGAAAAACTGGCAGCCATCATCTTGGTGGCTGGCATTCTTGCTATTGGTATTGCGCCGGGATGGCTGAATGATTTGCTGCAGCCTGCTGCCGCTGAAATAATGAACAGAATTGCTGGAAAATAAATTATGACCGGATGAATGAATTTCTCACTTTGATGAAAACCGAACTGGCTTTAACGGCCATCATTTTCTTTATGCTGATTGTAAAAATCAGCGGGGGAATGGCGAACAGAAAGCTGCTGCCGGTTATACATATTTTGCTGCTGCTGAATTTTGCCCTTGGTTTCTTCTTTAATAAGGAAGGCAATCTGTTTGGCGATATGTTCTATACCACACCGCTGATTGCATTGCAGAAGAACATATTGAACTTCGGCGTTTACCTTATATCGCTGCTTTTCTGCGACTGGATGAAGCGTACTCCGCACCTTCCGGAATTTGTAACACTCATGCTGGCAGCATTACTGGGCATGGACCTGATGATTTCCAGTGCCAATATGCTGATATTCTACCTGTCGCTGGAATTAGCAACCATTCCGGTGGCAGCGATGGCCAGTTTCGACCTGGATAAGAAGCGTTCGTCTGAAGGTGCGATGAAAATGATTTTATCTTCTGCTTTTTCTTCTGGTGTGCTGCTCTTTGGTATTTCGCTGCTTTACGGCACCACAGGAACGGTGAACCTGCCGGAGTTGTCACAAGCACTGAACGGCTCTGCATTGCAGATTATGGCCTTTGTATTTTTCTTTGCGGCTTTTGCCTTCAAACTTTCCGTAGTGCCTTTCCACTTGTGGACGGCTGATGTGTACGAAGGTTCGCCTTTTGCAGTTACAGCTTTTCTTTCTGTCATATCGAAAGGTGCAGTTGCCTTTATTTTCATTACCATGCTGTACTATGTGTTTCAGCCCATGCTGAACATCTGGTATATGATGCTGGTGATACTGGCAATTATTACGATGGTTACCGGTAACCTGTTTGCCCTGCGCCAGCAAAACATAAAACGTTTCCTTGCATTTTCATCAATTGCACAGGTGGGTTTTATCCTGGTGGGTATCAGCAGCTATGGAACGATGGGTGTTGTTTCAACTACCTTCTTCATCATTGTATATATCTTTTCCAACCTGGCCGCTTTTGGTGTGGCATCGGTTATCTCAGAAAAAACAGGTAAGGAAAAGATTGATGACTATAAAGGACTTTACCAGACCAACCCTTATCTGACCTGGGTGATGGCGCTGGCTCTGTTTTCGCTGGCAGGCATTCCGCCTACGGCGGGTTTCTTTGGTAAGTTATTCCTGCTGACAGCCGGGGCTTCACAAGCTGACTATTGGTTCATACTGGTGGCAGCATTGAATATGATAGTTTCACTTTATTACTACCTGAAAGTGGTAAGGGCCATGTTTATGGATAAAAATGAAAACCCCATTGAAAGACTGCACACCAGCAATTCAGTGCGGTTGGGGTTAATCATTTGCAGTGCCGGTATTGTGCTTGCAGGTCTTATGAGCTGGATCTTTGATTATATCAAATCATTAAGTTAATTGCGGTATGGCTATCAATAAAAATCATGAATTTGAAGAACTGGATGGTGTGAAGTGCGGCATCGTGGAAAAGAATGTGACTCCTGAACGTTTATCTTTTCTGAAAGAATTGCTGGAGTGTAACGGCTATACTGTTGTTGCCGTGCCCAGTCCTGCCCCCAAGGCTGCACCGGCTTCAAAACTGGCTGAAGGCGAAGCGCCGCCTCCGCCACCACCGCCAGCTCCTGAAACATTCACCGTTGGTGTTACTGATTATACCTTCAATACAATAAATGCCATTTTCGGAAGGATGCTGAAAACCAAAGACGGCCACATTGTAACACTTGCTTACTGGCAACAAAAAGAAGCCGTAAGTCATGATGAAATTCCCTACTACGAGCATCCATAAATCGCTTTCTCAGAGAATATTACTGATTACGGTCAGTAGCCGGTTTATATCTTTTACTAATGTTTAATGATATTAATCAAGGTAAATTCTGACCTGTGTTTCCTTATTTGGTTGAATTAAGGCATAATTATGCAGCGCAAAAAAGTAATAATTATGGCAAAATCAACAAAGGCCGGAAAGTATGTGTACTTTTTCGGTGGCGGCAAAGCCGACGGAAACGAATCAATGAAAAACCTGCTGGGTGGTAAAGGTGCCAACCTGGCCGAAATGGCGGGTCATCCCAACCTGCGTTTACCGGTTCCTCCGGGTTTTACAGTTACAACTGAAGTTTGTACTTACTACTACGCAAACAAAAGAACATATCCCAAAACACTGAAAGGACAAGTGCAGGAAGCTATGGCCAGAATGGAAAAGCTTACCGGCAAAAAGTTCGGTGATGAAAAGAATCCTCTTTTGCTTTCTGTTCGTTCCGGTGCCCGCAAGAGCATGCCCGGTATGATGGAAACCGTTTTGAACGTAGGTCTGAACGAGAAAACCATCCAGGGAATTATTGCACAAAGCGGTGATGCCCGTTTTGCCTATGATGCATACCGTCGTCTGATTATGATGTATGCTGACGTAGTAATGGAAAAAGCTGCTGGTATTGAACCAAAAGGCGGCAAAGGCATCCGTAAGGTATTAGATGAGAAATTAGAGCAAATAAAACATAAGAAAGGTTACAAAAGCGATACTGAGCTTACTGCTGAAGAACTGAAAGACCTGGTGAAAGATTATAAGAAGACAGTAAAGAAAGTATTGGGCAAAGATTTCCCCGATGATCCATATGAGCAAATGTGGGGTGGTGTAGGCGCCGTTTTCGCCAGCTGGAATGGTAAAAGGGCTATTGAATACCGCCGCATTGAAAAAATACCACATGAATGGGGTACTGCTGTAAACGTTCAGGCAATGGTATTTGGTAATATGGGTGATGACTGCTGCACAGGTGTTGCCTTTACCCGCAACCCCGGCAACGGTGAAAACCATTTCTACGGCGAATACCTTGTAAATGCACAGGGTGAAGACGTGGTGGCTGGTATCCGCACTCCGGCACCGGTTAACGAATATTCCAAGAATGCACAAAGCGAACATTTTGTAGCTCTTGAAAAACTGATGCCCGCACAGTATAAAGAACTTTATACTATTCAAAGAAGACTGGAGAAGCACTATAAAGACATGCAGGATATTGAGTTCACCATTGAAAAAGGTAAACTCTACATGTTGCAGTGCCGCATTGGTAAGCGTAATGGCGTTGCCGCCGTTCGCATGGCCACTGAAATGTTTAAAGAGAAACTGATTGATGCCAAAACTGCCATCATGCGGGTAGCCCCCAACCAGCTGGTTGAGTTGCTGCTGCCAATGCTTGATCCTAAAGCTGAGCAGTTGGCTCCTGTTATTGCAAAAGGTTTGCCTGCCGGTCCTGGTGGTGCCAAAGGCCGTGTGGTATTCTCTTCTGCCGATGCAGTAGCATGGGCTGCCAAAGGAGAAAAAGTTATCCTGGTTCGTGAAGAAACATCTCCTGAAGATGTGGACGGTATGCACAAAGCACAGGCTATCCTTACTACTAAAGGTGGTATGACATCACATGCTGCGCTGGTGGCAAGAGGCTGGGGTAAATGCTGTATCGTTGGTTGCGGTGATATTGAAATACATGCTGAAGGCAAAAACTTCCATGCCAAGAATGGTGTGGTGATAAAAGAAGGCGATTGGATCAGCCTGAACGGTACAAAAGGACTGGTTTATGAAGGAAGCATGGCGCTGGTGGATATCGACATCGACAAAAACCAGAGCTATAAAGACCTGATGAAGCTGGTTGACAAAACAAAACAAATTGGCGTAAGGGCTAATGCTGAAACACCAAGAGATGCCGTCACTGCTGTTAAGTTTGGTGCTGAAGGTATCGGCCTGTTCCGTACAGAGCATATGTTCTACGGCGAAGGCAGTGAAGCTCCTTTGTTCCAGTTGCGCAAGATGATTGTAAGTAAAACTGAGAAAGAAAGAAGAGAAGCGCTGAACGGATTGTTTAAATATGTGAAGAAAGACGTGAAGGACACCCTGAGTGTGATGAACGGACACCCGGTAACCATCCGCCTGCTCGATCCACCACTGCATGAGTTTGTTCCTCATGATAAAGAGAAACTGAAACAACTGAGCAAAGAACTCGGTATCAGCATGGGTATGCTGAACAGAAGGGTGCTGGCTTTGCATGAAAACAACCCGATGCTGGGTCACCGTGGTGTGCGCCTCGGTATTAGCTATCCTGAGATTACCGAAATGCAGGTAAGGGCCATTTTTGAAGCTGCTGCTGAGCTGAACAAAGCCGGTAAGAAAGCTTTCCCTGAAATCATGGTGCCGGTAACTGTTATTTCTCATGAGCTGCGCCACCAGAAAGAAATCGTTGACCAGGTATATAAAGAAGTATGTGAGAAAGTAGGGGTGAAGAAAATTCCTTACCTGTATGGAACGATGATTGAAACACCAAGAGCTGCCCTGCGTGCCGACTTTATGGCAAATGTGGCTGACTTCTTCAGCTTTGGAACCAATGACCTTACACAGATGAGCTTTGGTTTCAGCCGTGATGATATTGGTGGTTTCTTACCAAAATATCTCGACCTGAAAATATTACCTGATGATCCGTTCCAGACAATTGACCAGGAAGGTATTGGCCAGTTGATCAAAGCGGGAACAGAAAGAGGCCGTGTTACGAAGCCGAACCTGAAAGTGGGTATCTGCGGCGAGCATGGTGGCGACCCTGAAAGTGTGAAGTTCTGTCATCGCATAGGTATGAACTACGTAAGTTGCTCTCCTTTCCGTGTACCGATTGCACGCCTTGCTGCGGCACAGGCTGCGTTGGAATCTCCAAGGAAAAAGAAGTAATCTAAAAGCGAAAACCTAGATAAAAGCCCCGTATTCCTACGGGGCTTTTCCTTTTGTGTTTGTTTGGTCTTATGTCTTGTTCAAGCCCGATACTAAGATCACAACAAAGTATGCCTGGCAAATTAGGAAGACCAGCAAAGGCAAAATATTTCCTGTTAATAAGTTTATCATGCGGCCTGACTAAGACTTTGAGTTGTCCTTTCGGACAACTTTTGTATATTTGCCAGGTGCCGGAAACTCATAAACACCGAACTGTCGTTTTTTACAAGAACTACTTTGAAGAGTTCTTTGTAAAGCAGCGTCAAAAGGTAAAGGACAAAATCGTTTGGACTTTTAATTTGATTGAAGACCTTCCGCAAGTGCCGGAAACATATCTTAAACATCTGGAAGATACAGGCGGACTTTACGAGATCCGGATACAACAAGGAAACGACATCTTCAGGGTGTTTTGCTTCTTTGACAAAGGGAAATTGATTATTGTAACAAGTGGATTTCAAAAGAAAACTCAAAAAACGCCACGACAAGAAATTGAAAAGGCATTAAAAATAAAGGAGGAGTATTATGCTGAAAAAAAGTAAAACTTTGACCCTTGAACAGTTCAAAGAAAAACATTACGGCAAAAGAGGAAATGCCAAAAGAGATAAACTGGAAAAAGGTTATCAGGAATTCAAGTTGGGTACATTGATTTATGAAGCCCGGCTTGAAAAAGGCCTGACACAAGAGGAACTTGCAGAAAAATGCGGAACAAATAAGGCTTACATTTCAAGAATAGAAAACGATATAAAGGAAGTTCGTATTTCAACACTGCAGAAAATAGTTGAAGTGGGCTTAGGCGGACAATTAAACCTCTCAATCAAACTTTAGTTAGACAAAAGAAAAACTACAGTCAACAGGGAGTTTTTGCCCTTTTGTTTGTTGTTGGTCTCTTTGCCCTGTACAAGGCCGGCACGCAAGACACAATAAAGGCTGTCTGGCGGATTTGGAAGACTGAAGGAAAAAAATGCGAAAGTTACACAGGTTAAAACTTTCGTATATTTATGTGTTGTGCGTTACCAATAGACAGACCTCCAAATGGGATACTACCTTCAAGCTTTTATTTGTAATACTAACGACAGTGACTGTTTGACAAACACTTTTGACAAAGCAGTTAAAGTAGACATTGGACAAGGACTATCTCTCATTCCTATGACTGAGGACTTGTTTGACCAAATCAATAATTTTTCGACCTCGAATGATGTTGATAGCTTTCAGTATTTGACAGAAAATATTGAAAGTAAAATTTTACCAGCCATCGGTGACAGACAATTTTCTTACGTTGAGGCAGAATATCACGGTGGGCAAGGTGGACAAATTGCGATAATATGGAAAGATGGTAAAAGGCTGCAATTTTTACCTTATGATCAAGACAGAATTAATCAGGTTCTAAAATATTTTGGTGTGGTTGCTGACCCAGAGCAGGATGAATTTTTGACCTGTGGATTTGGATTACGAAGACATACAAGAGAATGGATTGAAGACACGAATTGACAAAGGCGAACGCACAGGATCAGGTTTTATGCAAGTTGGGCTTGACCTTGTAACCTCAGCTATTGCAAATTCCAGCTTCAGTTCCGGCAGACGAATAACTGTCAGCTTTTGTACATAACTTCATCAACATATTTTCAATCATCAGGCTTTCCAAAACTCACGACAATTGAAACAATCTGACGCTCTATCGGATATCACCAAAATGGCAATCGTTGCAACTATTATATTCCTTTTGTATGGTTATTTATGCAGACTTGTTGGGCTTTACTTTTTTTGGGAAAGCAAAACAATAGGATGGGTGTTGTTCTGGATAATGGTTGTTTTCATTCTTCGTGACATGATAAAACAGAAAAAGAGATATAACAAGAAAGCAATTCTGGAAAAAATTGGAATCGGACTTTCTGTTTTTGTTATCATAGTAAAAGGGGTGTTATTTTTTGCAATACAACAGACATCTGCTTATGAAAGTGCTGCCAATTTTATAAAGACAAACCAAGAAATCAGGAACAAAGTCGGAATAGTTAAAGGCATATTTCTTGTACCTTTTGGGGCTATATCTATGACGACAAATTCACAAGGTTCGACAGGACAGGCTGATTTGCACTTTATTGTGAAGGGCTCTGAAAAGTACCTTGACTTAAACCTGTTGATGAATAAAGAAACTGAGGCTGAATGGCAAATTGAGATTAATGAAGAATGATACGATAACGGTTTGTTGCCCTTGTTTGTCTTTTTGGAAAGTAACACGCCGCTGTTGCGTCTTGTGTGAGGGTAATGCGGCGCAGGCAGATGACCAACAGCATATGCGACAGGCCGTCTGGCGGATTTTGGAGATAAGCAAGAACAAAATTTGAGCTTTAGTTCTTAACTTCAACTTAGGTAATTAAAATCAGCAGCGGCTGGGTTGGGCGGACGAAATACTAATGCTACACCTGCACAAAGACCTACCCGTTAGCAGCCATGCTACCATGACTTCACGAATAGCACTTTTTTCAATAATTACTCTTTGCTTGACAGTTTCATGCACAAGCAAACATCACAATGAGTTTGACTTTGACAAAGCTGTGATGCAAGAGATATTTCCATTACTTCTTGACTCGATGTACACTGAAATTACATTTTCAATGACACCTCCAAGAATTATAGAAGTAGTTGACAGCATAACGGGCAAAAAAGAGCTAAAGCCTGTGGAGAAAGGATTAATAGACAAAAAAATAGTAAGGAATGAACTCAGTTTGTGTGACACAAACTCAAACTATATAATCATCTTTTTAAGTGACTCGATACATGCTTTGTCGAGAGAAGATTTAGAAGCTTTCCGTTCGAAATATTCACTATCAAAAGAAACGACAAGTAACTCGCATCTTCAAAAGAGTTACTTGCTTCTATTGAAAGAACTTACTGCCAGGCCTTGTTTCAAATTAAAATTATCTTCTCAATATCAGCCAACTTCTAATAACTCTATGATATTGGTGAGACAACTTAAAGAACTTAGTTTTTCGAGAATTATTTTTGACGCAGATAAGACTCATGGCATGTTGACTTGCGAATATGTTTGTGGATTACTCTGCGGAAGTGGGTTCCGTGTTTATATAAAGAAGGCGAAATCTAAGTGGGAAATCGAACATATAGAACATATATGGGTGTCATAGTACGGCTGCTAACATTATTTAGTAGCCTTGTTGGTCCTTTGGAAAGTAACACGCCGCCTGGCGGGTTTGGAATACCAGCAAGAATAAAAGTCAGGGAAGAAACTGCGTTATGAGTAAAGAGAATAAAGTATATCGTCCCAGAAAATCCAGAGCAGCAGCCACAGTATGATGAATGCGGCGAGAATAATCATTATGGTGTACACCCATTTCATGCGAAAATTCCAAATCTTTAACCTCCAATCCCCATTCACTAACCACTCCCTATTCACCATCCGATAGCAATCGGATCACTTCTTCACCACTCTTCCGGGGTTTTGCTTTATAAAATCGTCCCAGTCTTTAAGGCCTTTGGCGGCTTTGCCCAGCGGCGAGCTGCTTTGAAAATGATGGCAAAGAGCCACGGCGAGTGCATCGGTGGCATCGTAGTATTTGGGGCTTTCTTTAAACGAGAGGATAGTTTGCAGCATCTTCATCACCTGTTCTTTATCGGCATTGCCATTACCGGTGATGGACTGCTTTACCTTCTTGGGTGAGTATTCGGTTACCTCCAGTCCGTGGCGCATGGCAGCTGCAATGGCCACACCCTGTGCCCGCCCCAGCTTGAGCATACTCTGCACATTTTTGCCAAAGAAGGGGGCTTCGATGGCAAAGTCGGTAGGCTGGTACTTGGTAATCAATCCGCTGACGGTGTTGAAGATGAGCTGCAGTTTTTTGTAGCCGTCTTTTACCTTTCCGGGTTTGAGCACACCCATTTCAAGCAGCGAGGCGGTATGTCCCTGCACGGTAATAAGGCCGTAGCCCATTACAATGGTGCCGGGGTCGATGCCGAGTATTATTTTAGAGTGCTTTTGCAAACAGGACTGTATTTTTACAACATCACAAGATTAATGAAGCTGAACCGAAATATCAAATCCTGGAACTACAGGAAATTCATCAATTACTTTCTGGGGCCGATTTTGTTTCTGTGGCTGTCGTGGTCAATCTATAATGAAATACGGAATCAGCCCAACCTGGAAGCGGCGCTGGAAGTGTTCAGCAGTGCCAAACTATTTTATTTTATCCCTGTGGTGCTGCTGATGGTGCTGAACTGGTCCATCGAAGCCATCAAGTGGAAACTGTCGGTAAAGCCGATACAGCCCATCGGATTTCTGAAGGCGTTCAGGGCGGTGCTGTCGGGTGTGTCGTTTTCGGTAAGTACGCCTAACCGCATTGGTGAGTACCTGGGCCGGGTGCTGTATATGGATGAGGGAAACAGGCTCCGCACCATATCAATGACCATGGTGGGCAGCCTGAGCCAGTTGATTATTACGATACTGATGGGTGCGGCAGGATTGATCATCATGAAGCGGGACATTGAAGCGGCGCACCTGGTGCAGGGTCTCTGGCTGCAGGTGATCATATACGGAGTGCTGACGGTGCTGGCAGTTTTAACAGTATTTTATTTCAGGTTGTCGTGGCTGGTGCGGCTGTTGAACCGTCTTCCAGGCAGTAAACGTTTTTTGTACCTTGTACAGACACTGGAGGAGCTGGATGCAACGTTATTGCTGAGGTTATTGTCTTTTTCGCTGCTGCGCTATATAGTATTTATCGTGCAGTACTATTTGCTCTTTCAGTTGTTTGATGTGAACATCGGTATGTGGCAAACTTTTTGGACAGTGAGTGTGACGTTTCTGGTAATGGCAGTGATACCCACTTTTGCGATTGCCGAACTGGCGCAGCGGGGTTATGTGGCGAAGATGGTGGTGGGTATTTACAGCGGTAATATTGCCGGTATTATTTTTGCCACAACAGGCATCTGGTTTATTAACCTGGTGCTGCCGGCCATAGCAGGCAGCCTGTTAATTCTGGGAATTAAAAAACTATATAAAGAAGAAGATGAACAAACTTAAGTTACTGTCGCCCCTGGCTGTATTATTATTAGGATTTGGAGTAAAGACGCAGCAGCAACCAGCAGATACTTTCTGCGGTATTAAGAATGTGGCTTTCCAGGTGGATGAGGAAGTGAATTTTAAAGTGTACTATGCCGTGGCCGGATTGTATGTGGATGCGGGTAATGCCACTTTTACCAGCAAACTGGAAACTGTAAACAACCGCCCGGTATATCATGTTACCGGCGAGGGCAAGACGCATTCTTCTTACGACCTGATTTATAAAGTGCGGGATAAGTATGAGTCGTACATTGACACTGCCACCATGCAGCCGCTGAAGTTTGTGCGCAATGTGAATGAAGGTGGTTATAAGAAGTACCAGAATGTGACGTTTAATAAAACAGCGAACACAGCCATATCGCAGGATGGTGTGTTTAAAGTGCCTGCCTGTGTGCAGGATGTAATCAGCTCGATGTATTATGCCCGTAATATTGATTTCTCGAAACTGAGGCCGGATGACAAGATACCGTTCTCTATGTTCTTAGATAACGAACTGTTCAATATGTACATCCGCTATATGGGCAAGGAGGTGATAAAGACCCGCTATGGCAAGTTCAATGCCATTAAGATAAAACCCCTGCTGCTGAAAGGGCAGATATTTGACGGAGGTGAACACATGACAGTGTGGGTGTCAGACGATGCCAATCATATTCCTGTGAGGGTGGAAAGTCCGCTGGTGGTGGGCAAGGTAAAAGTGGATATGATGAGCTATGCCAATCTGCGGCATCCGCTTACTTCACTGATCAAAAAGAAATAGGTTTCCCAAACAGACAAGAAGGATGAATGCACAGCGTTTATCTGATGTGACGCTGAGTTACACGAAGACAATCTACAGTTCTTCCAGTTTAAAAAAATCTTTAGGCCTGATGCCCCGTTCGGTTTGCTGCAGGGTGCAGCATTCATACACAGGGTCATGTTCGAAGAAAAGGATGTAATCTCCTTCGAGGGCTTCTTTCAGGAAAGATTTTTTTTCGTTCATCGTTGTCATCGGGAACATATCATAGCCCATTACATAAGGAATAGGAATATGCCCCTGTGAGGGCAGCAGGTCGGCCATATACACCAGCGTTCTGCCTTTGTATTGTACCTGGGGCAGCATCATTTTTTCGGTGTGGCCGCTTACAAAGCGTACAGACATGGTGTCGTTGAATCTGGTTTCGCCCAGTTTGCCATCAATACCGCCGTTTATTTCCACAAACTGAAGCTGGCCATTTTCCTGAATTGGCAGAATATTTTCTTTGAGGAAGGAAGCCTTCTCCCTGTCGTTGGGATACACGGCCCAATCCCAGTGTTCGGTATTACTCCATACAACAGCGTTTTTAAATGCGGGAACTAACTTGTCGCCTTCCCGGTTGATGGTGCCGCCACAATGGTCGAAGTGCAGGTGAGTAAGGAATACATCCGTAATATCATCCCGGTGGAAACCATATTTGGCAAGTGATTTATCTAATGTGTCATCGCCATGCAGGTAATAGTGGCTGAAGAATTTGGCGTCTTGTTTGTCGCCGTTGCCGGTATCAACAAGTATGAGGCGGTTGCCGTCTTCAATCAGCATACAACGCAATGCCCAGGGGCAGAGGTTGTTTTCGTCAGCCGGGTTGATTTTGTTCCAGATGGTTTTGGGTACCACGCCAAACATAGCGCCGCCATCGAGTTTAAAATAACCGGTGTTTATGGAATAGAGTTTCATATATAGTAGTATTGATGCCGCAAGTTAAACAGGGCAGTAGTTTATTGAAAATAAAATTGGATAACAGCAAACTGTCAGGTATGTGTTATGCTTTTATTTTTCTTGTTGGCCTGGTAGGTAAGCAGCAGCCAGAACAAACCAATTACAAAGAAAACAATCAGGGCAATGATAGAGTTACGCATGCTGCCGGTGAATCCTTCTATAAACCCAAAGCTGAAAAGACCGATTACGATGGCTATTTTCTCTGTTACATCATAAAAACTGAAAAAGGAAGCGGTGTCTTTGGTTTCGGGCATCAGTTTGGCATAAGTGCTGCGGCTAAGCGATTGAATGCCTCCCATAACCAAACCAACCAGTGCGGCCAGAATGTAAAAATGATATTCTGTGGTAATGAAGTAGCCGGTAATGCAAACGCCAATCCACAAAAGCACCGTCAGCAACAACACTTTTATATTGCCAAGTTTCTCAGATAACCTGGACATGCCAATGGCACCGGCAATAGCTACTAATTGTATGAGTACGGCGGTGATGATTAGTTTATCATCAGCCAGTTTCAGTTCTTTGATACCAAAGTCTATGGCAACCAGCATCACAGTCTGTACGCCCATACTGTAAAAGAAGAATGCAGCGAGAAAACGCTTCAACACCGGCAGATGTACCATCTGGTTCCAAACTAATTTCAGTTCGTGGAAACCGTTGGTGAGAACATTCTTCCTGCTTTTTCTTTCAGATGCACTGGCCATGGGCAGCCGGTTAAAAGTGATCTGGGCAAAACCTACCCACCACAAGCCCACCAGCAGGAAGGTGATTTTTAAGGCTTCGCCTTTGTCTTTCATCAGCATTACCAAAGCAAAGCCCACCATCTGCATCAGCACACTGCCGATATAGCCATAGGTATATCCTTTGGCACTGATGCGGTCCCGGTCGTCAATAGCAGCAATATCCGGCAGGTAAGAATTGTAAAAGACCTGGCTGCCATAGAAACCAATACCGGCAAACATGAAGGCGAACAAACCCATGGTAACGGTGCTGGCTTCGAAAAAATACATGAGCGAACAACTTATAGCTCCCATGTAGCAAAAGAACCGCATGAAGTTTTTCTTGTTGCCTTTGTAGTCGGCAATAGAAGAAAGGATGGGCGACAGGGCTGCAATAACCAAAAACCCGAAAGCCAGCACATAGTCTTTCAGTTCGGTGTTGACAAAGTTGCGCCCTAGGAAGTTGACGCCTTTTTCAAAACCTTCGTTTTCGGGTTTGGTAATCGCCGCATAGTAAGCAGGAAAAAATGTGGTGGTGATAACCAGGTTATAGACAGAATTGGCCCAGTCGTACATGGCCCACCCGTTTACCACTTTTTTTGATGCAGTCTGCATTATGGTTGCTTTCGGTAAAAATAGGATTTCGTATTGTAAAAATAAAAATGCCTGCCCGGGACAGGCAGGCACTCCAGGTTTAATATTAATTCTTAGTTGATAACTTTTATCGTGTCGGTTACAGAATCGAAGCTATAAGAGAGGAATGGCTTAAACCTGACATCCGTAAAATGAAAGTTGAGGTCAACGCCATTAAAAACCTCTTTCGACATTTTTGAACATAAATCCTGAATGTTCTCTGTAGTTACGTTCTTTGCTTTTTCAGGACTTGATGCCATATATACCTGGTAAACCTGTCCTTCAGGCATACCCACCTGGAAACTGATGGTATTGGCAGGTTGCATTTCCTTGCTCAGAAAATCGGCCAGCATTTGTGCATGTTCTGAACTGAAACCGTCTTTGGAATACACTTCAACATTTCCGGAAGTGACTTTAACCCCAAAGTTCAATAGCCTGGCCGGATCGTAAGTAAGTGTTCTGAATGCTTTGAATTTATTGTCAGTAAATGATATGTTAACCGGTTTGCCATTATATACACTATCTGAGATCAAACCAACCATTGCATAAAAGGCATCATCGCCTGCAGCATTCATTCTTGCCTTGTCGGCCACTACCATTTTCATAATAAGGGTGTCGCCGGGTTTTGTCAGCTGAAAACTTTTTGTGGCTTTGTCATTAGGGTCGGATGCCTGTAAGGCCTGTAAGAACAGATCAGCCGTTTTTTGCGCCTGTTCTTTGGTGGCACCGTCTTTATAATACACTTCTATGTTTCCGGACTTTGCCTTTTTACCATAATTGGTGCAGGAAGTGAAAAGGATCAATGCTGCAAGCATTAATGTAAGCAGTTGTTTCATTGTTTATTGTTTTATGGTTATTGTTTAATACGGCACATAATTACAAATAAACAGCGAAACCTGTATCCCCCGGAGAGGGTATTTATTTGATGTAGCCCGTAAAAATCAATGCCAGCAGAATCAATCCGCCGATGATGCGATAGTAACCAAAGAGTTTGAAACCATGCTTCTGCAGAAATCCGATAAAAAACTTGATGGCCAGCATAGCAACGATGAAAGCCACAATGTTGCCGACTGCAAAAAGCTTCAGGTCGCCGGATGAAATAGTGTTGTAGCCTTTCAGCAGTTTATAACCTGTGGCTGCAGCCATTGTGGGCACGGCAAGAAAGAAAGAAAACTCAGCGGCCAGTTTGCGGGTCAGTTTTTGCTGCATACCACCGATTATGCTGGCTGCACTGCGACTTACGCCGGGAATCATGGCAATGCATTGCCAGAGACCAATAATGAATGCACGGGGATAGCTGATTTTTTCATCTTCGCTGATGGTGTGCACTTTGAACAGGTTATCAATAAATAAAAGCACAACACCACCGGCAATCATGGTAATGGCCACAGTTAATGAACTTTCAAGCATGGCATCAATCTTATCAGAGAAAATAAAGCCGAGGGCAAGGGCTGGGATGACAGCCACAATGAGTTTAAAATAAAAACTGAGGTTGCCTGTTTTGAGCGGAGCTAAGAACTTCTTCCAGTAGAGAACCACCACCGCTAGTATAGCCCCTAATTGAATGCCAACTGTAAACAGCTTGGTGAAATCGCTGTCAGGAACACCAAGCAGTTTTTCGGTAATAATCATGTGGCCGGTGGAGGAAATAGGGAGGAATTCGGTCAGCCCTTCCACAATTGCGATTACAATGGCTTCAAACAGATTCATATACGATGATTGTCAGTAAATAAAAAAGCGGTACAAATATGCACCGCTTCTTTCAGTTTCTTTTGAAAATTATATTGCTGTTCCTTTTGGTCTCTTGAAAATAGCCCAGACTTCTATAATCAGCCCGGCAATAATCAGGATAGGGGCAACAGTGATGCGGGTTTTGCTGTACACAGCCGCAGCGTCAAACACTTTTGGGTCTTTGTTACTGACTCCGCCACTCATCAAGAACATGCCAAGGGCTATCACCAGAACACCAATCAGCATCCATATATAGTTGTCCTTGTTAAACATCGAAGGAGTTTGTTTTTCAGTACTCATTTTCTTTCAATTTGGAGGTGCAATATAGTGAAATAAGTGAATGGCAGGCTGCCCTAGTAATTCACCGCCTCTTTTCTCTAATATAAATCATCGAGTTTCATTTTCAGGTATTTTACCACACTGCGGTGGGTACTGAAAAGGGTGATGCCGATGCCTGTAAGAACCATGAACAGGAACAGCAGGAACAAGCTCATATTGTCGTGGGCTGCTTTCATACCGGGAATATATCTCTCAGCCAGCAATATCAGCAGGAAAACCCCGACCACAGCGATAATACCACTGATGGCACCATTGATGATGGCCCGTAAGCTCATGGGTTTTGAAATAAACCAACGGGTGGCCCCCACCATTTGCATTGTTTTTATCAGGAACCTGTTGCTGAACATCGCCAGTTTGATAGTGTTGTCAATCAGCACAATTACCACTACGGCCAGCACCAGTGCAATAACGAGAAGCACCAGGCTTACGTTCCTCATATTCTCGTTCATCTTGCCTACAAATTCTTCCGGGTATTTTACCTCGCTTACATAGGTCTGCTTTTCCAGGTCGGCTTTTATGGCCTTGAGTGAATCGGCATTCATATAAGAACTCTTCACCTTAAAATCAATACTGTTGGGCAGGGGATTCTCGGTAAGAATGGTTTCCCAGCTTTCGTTGCCACCGGTATTATAAATCTTCTTGGCCATTTCTTTGGTTACATACACATAGCTTTTTATGTAATCTTTCTGGCTGATATAGTTTACCAGGGCCACACTGTCTTTAGGGTTCAGGTCGCCACGCAGGTAAGCGCTGATATTAATATCCTCTTTCAGGTTTTTGGTAATCTTATTTGCATTTATCACCAGCCAGCCGATAACGCCCAGCAGGAATAACACCAGGGTAACACCCAGGATGGACATAAAATAAGACGGCTTTCCTCTTTTGATAGAACCTTTCGATGTTTGGGCCATGAATGTCAGTTTTTCAAGTTAACCGGTTAAAAGTCTTTACTAAGACAGATGTGGCAAAAATAACTGTTTAGGGCTACATTCAGTATTTTTGCCGTCACTTAAACGATGTCTTCCCGCTCATATTGCCGGTGATTGTGAAAGAGATTTGTTAAGATTTACTGAAAACCAATTGTAACGATACAAACAACTTACAGGCTGAATTATTATGGAATACAACTTTTCGCAGATAGAAAAAAAGTGGCAACAGGTATGGAGAGAAACACAGGCTTATAAGGTTTCAAATGAAAGTGACAAGCCCAAGTACTATGTGCTGGATATGTTTCCTTATCCAAGTGGTGCAGGACTGCATGTGGGCCATCCTCTTGGGTATATTGCCTCCGATATTTACAGCCGTTACAAGAGACTGAAAGGCTTTAATGTGTTACACCCGATGGGTTATGATGCCTTTGGCTTGCCGGCAGAGCAATATGCTATTGAACATGGTATTCACCCGGCAGTTTCTACCGATACCAATATTGGTACGTTCAGAAAACAATTAGATAATATCGGTTTTTGTTATGATTGGGACCGTGAGGTGCGCACCTGCGATACTAAATATTACAAGTGGACACAGTGGATTTTCCTGCAACTCTTCAATAGTTATTTTGACAGGAAGGAACAGAAGGCAAAACCAATCAGCGAATTAGAGAAACAGTTCGTGGCTTACGGTTCATTACCTTACACTATGAGCCATGAACCTTTTACAGCAGCAGAATGGAAGTCTTTTGATGAAAAGAAGCAACAGGATATACTGATGCAATACCGCCTTGCATTCTGCGGCTATGGCGAAGTAAACTGGTGCGAGGCACTTGGTACTGTGCTGGCCAATGATGAGGTGGTGAATGGTGTAAGCGAAAGAGGAGGCCACCCGGTGGTGAAAAAGAAGCTGCGCCAGTGGTACCTGCGTATTACAGAATATGCCGACCGTCTGCTGGAAGGACTCGACCGCATCGAGTTCAGTGAAGCCATGAAAGAAATGCAGACCAACTGGATTGGAAAATCTTCAGGAGCAGAAATCGATTTTAATATCCGTATAGGCAGACCGGTTGAACAAAGCACAAAAACTGATCATGGCAAAGGACTGATTACAGAGCATATCAGTATCTCAGAAGCACAAGCCGATATGCCTTTGCGGGTTTATACCACTCGTCCCGATACCATTTTCGGAGTTGACTTTATGGTCATTGCTCCCGAACATGAACTGGTGGAAACTATAACATCTGCTGAACAAAAACAGGCTGTTGAAGACTATATTACTTATGTGAAAAGCCGCAGTGAAAGAGAGCGGATGGCCGAGAAGAAAATCAGCGGTGTGTTTACAGGTGCTTATGCCCTTAACCCGTTTGATGGCAGAGAAATTCCCATCTGGATTTCTGAATATGTACTGGCCGGTTATGGCACAGGGGCTATTATGGCGGTGCCATGCGGCGATGAAAGAGATCACAAGTTTGCAAGGCATTTCAATATTCCCATAACCAATATAATCGGCAGTTATTATAATGGTGAAGAAGCCAATCCCACGAAGGACGCAGTGCTCGAAAACTCTGGATTTATCAACGGTATGGTAATGCGGGATGCAATTGATGTGGTGATAAACAAGCTGGAAGAAAAGGGCATTGGTGTGCGGAAAGTGAATTTTAAAATGAGGGATGCCGCCTTCAGCCGGCAGCGCTACTGGGGAGAACCTTTCCCAATTGTGTGGAAAAATGGCATCGCTTACCCGATGGATGAAAGCCAGTTACCGCTCGAACTGCCGCATGTGGATTCTTATAAGCCAGGACCAGAAGGGGAGGGACCGTTAGCGAATATCAAAGAATGGACAGACAGGGAACTGGAAACAAATACGATGCCTGGCTATGCCGGTTCGTCTTGGTATTTCCTCCGCTATATGGACCCGCACAACGACAGTGAGTTTTGCAGCCGCAAGGCCAGCGACTACTGGAACCAGGTGGACTTATATATTGGCGGCACCGAACATGCAGTTGGTCACTTACTGTACAGCCGCATGTGGACAAAGGCACTGTACGACCTGGGACATATTGGTTTTGACGAACCATTTAAGAAATTGGTGAATCAGGGAATGATACAAGGGAGTAGCCGATTTGTTTATAGATTAGTCCATGGAGTTGTCAAGGTAAAAGAAGGCAAGGTCAATATTGATATTCATAAATTTCCACAGATTTTCATTTCAAAAGGATTGGTTGATAAAATTCAAGATAATAATCAGTCGGCAATTGACAGTGTTAGAAGGCAAATTAACTCTTTGCTTTTTTCATTGTATAATGACAAAGCAGTTTCTTTTGCAAGTGAAATTGCAATATCTGCAATTCATGTTGATGTGAATATTGTTGACGGAGTCGAATTAAATTTGAAAGCATTTAGGGAGTGGAGAAATGGCGAATATGAAAATGCTAGTTTCATTTTAGAAAATGGAGAAATGGTTTCTCCGCTTGTGCCTTTTTCAATGCTTGGTGAGGATATTGGCATTAAATACATCTGCGGCAGCGAAGTAGAGAAAATGTCCAAATCAAAATTCAACACTGTTAACCCTGATGATTTGGTAGCAAAATACGGTGCCGATACTTTCCGGATGTACGAAATGTTCCTTGGCCCGGTTGAACTCAGCAAACCATGGGACACCAAGGGAATAGAAGGCGTTCACCGCTTTATCAAAAAATTCTGGAGATTATTTGCAGATGAACTCAAAGGTCTGTTGATAACAGATGAAGAGCCAACTGCGGCCGAACTGAAAGTGCTGCACAATGCCATCCGCCGGATTGAAAATGATACAGAACGATTCAGTTTTAATACGGCGGTGAGCAATTTCATGATTGCCACCAACGAACTTACCGACCTGAAATGCCATAAACGCAAAGTGCTGGAGCCGTTGCTTGTTCTGCTTACTCCTTATGCACCACATATTGCAGCCGAGTTGTGGAGCCTGCTCGGTAATGTCACATCGGTGCTTGATCAACCCTACCCGGTTTTTGAAGAGAAATATGTGAAAGAAACCAGCAAGGCATACCCGGTGGCTATTAATGGTAAAACGAGGACAGAAATGACTATTGCCCTCGATGTTACACAGCAGCAGGTAGAAGAAATGGTACTGGCTGATGAAACGGTAAAAAAATGGCTGGAAGGAAAACAACCCAAAAAGATCATTTATGTGAAGAACAAAATGATTAACATCGTCATTTAGAGTAAGAACAAATAAGCAAGGGCTGTGAGTTGGTGGCCTCCTCTTGCGGAGGAGGTCGGGAGGAGGCAGTGGTTGTGTAAATAGCGGAATTATACCAGCGGTAATATAATCAGTGGTTTTGGGTGTAACTTGAATGCCCAAAACCATTTTTTATGTACAGGCTATTCACTGTAGTGTTGCTTGGCATCAGCCAGGTATTGTTTTCTCAATCAAATGCATATTTTTTATCTCATCCCACACTTACACCCGACGGGCAAACGGTAATCTTTGCTTTTGAAGGCGATTTATGGAAAGCTGCTGTCAGCGACGGTCAGGCTTCCCGCCTTACTGCCATGCAGGGATATGAAACATCGCCAAGGGTTTCGCCGGATGGGAAGTGGATTGCTTTTACCGGAAGGCAGTTTGGCAATGCTGATTTGTTTGTGATGCCGGTTGGTGGTGGCGAGGTGCAGCAGATTACTTATCACAGCGGCAATGATGAGGTGACCAGCTGGAGCTGGGATTCAAAATATATTTATTTCAACAGCAACCGCATGGGACAGGTTGCGGGATATAAAGTAACTGCAGCAGGCGGTACACCGCAAAGGGTTTTTGGCAATTATTTCTTTCAGTACGATCATAACCTGGTGGAGCATCCCTCAAGCGGTGAAATATTTTTCAATGATACATGGGAGAGCAATAACCAGGTGCAGCGGAAAAGATACAAAGGGGCTTTCAACCCGGACATACAATCCTATAACCTGAAAACAAAACAGCATAAAAAATACACCACCTGGGAAGGAAAAGATTTTGGTGCAACAATTGATAAAAATGGAAATGTGTTTTATATATCCGATGAAGGAAATGGTGAATATAATTTGTATGCGCTGGTAAAGGGAGATAAGAGGAAGTGTACAAAATTTTCTTCGTCAATTAAGACGCCACAGGTAAATGCTGATGGAGGAAAAGTTGTTTTTGAAAAAGACTACCAGTTGTGGATGTATGATGTTAAGACCGGCGATGAAAGAAAGCTGGATATTTCTGTTGTTCGCAATAATATCCTGCCAAAAGAAAAGGATTTTGATGTGAAAGGAAATATTTCGGCATATGATGTATCGCCGGATGGCAAAAAACTGGCCTTTGTTTCCCGTGGTGAATTGTTTGTAAGCGATGTGGAAGGAAAGTTTATTCAGCAGGTAAACCGTGGTACTGCCGAAAGGGTGAAAGAAGTGAAATGGCTGAGCGATAATAAGTCATTATTGTTTACTCAGACACTGGAAGGGTATTCCAACTTATACACTGTCCGGGCCGACAGTGCAGGTTCTCTCAAGCAACTTACAAGCGATAAAAAGAATAACCGCAACTTGATGCTGAACAAGAAAAGAACGCAGGCTGTTTTTCTGTGCGGCAGGGATGAGGTGAAGCTGATGGACCTGAAATCAATGCAGGCGAAAATGATTGTGAAAGATGAACTGTGGGCATTCCAAAACAGCGACCCCGGATTTTCGCCCAATGATGAATATGTGCTGTTCACTGCCAAACGCAATTTCGAGGAAGATGTTTTTATACATCACATCAAAGAGGGCAAGACAATCAATCTTACCAATACAGGAGTTACAGAATCCGGCCCCATCTGGTCAGGCGATGGCAAGTATATTTATTTTACTTCGCAGCGGCTTAAACCATCCTATCCTACCGGAATGTCCAATGCAAAAGTGTACCGGTTGCCATTAGAAAAGCTGGATGAACCATACCGGCTTGATAAGTACAACGACCTTTTTAAAGAAGAAAAAAAGGATACATCGAAGAAGGCAGCAGCCAATACCGACTCACTGAAGGCTATAACAATTGATATGGATCTGATTATGGAGAGGCTGGAACAAATCAGCCCATCGTTCGGGTCACAATTTTTGCAGGCTGTTTACCAAAAAGGCGAAAAGACAACTGTTTTGTACACCAGTAATCACAGTGAGGGCAAGAATGCTCTTTGGAAAACTGTTATTGAACCGTTTGAACAGAATAAAACTGAAAAAATTGCTGGTGCAGATAACAGTTTCGGGTTTGACATTGTGGAAGTGAGTGATAAGCTGTATGTGCTTTCTGCCGGTGGCATCAATAAGCTGAATCTTGATGCAAACAAGATTGACCCAGTCAATATCAGTTATACTTTCAGAAGGAACCTTGCTGAGGAATTTAGCCAGATGTTTTATGAGGCCTGGGCCGGAATGGAAGAAGGATATTATGATGAGCATTTCCATGGTTACAACTGGAAAAAAGCAAGGGATTATTACAGTCAGTTTCTGCCATACATTAACAACAGGGCTGATTTAAGGATGATGCTGAATGATATGCTCGGAGAACTGAATTCCTCGCACCAGGGCTTTAATTCATTTGGTGACGATGAAAACATTGCGTTGCAAAATCAGACCATGGAAACGGGAATCATCTTTGAAAACGATAATCCCTATACTGTAAAATATGTAGTGCGCCGTTCTGTTGCCGATAAAAAGGCGATCGGCATTAAGCCCGGAGATGTGCTGGTGAAGGTGAATGATGAGGAGGTGGCAAAACAAAAAGACAGAAACTATTATTTCACTCTTCCTTCAAGGGATAAGGAATTGAAACTGACTTTCAACAGGAAAGGGCAGCTGGTGCAGGTAAAAATTCACCCGCAGGCCAGTTTATTCAACAACCTGTATGATGAATGGGTGGATGCCAATCAGCAGCGGGTTGATGAAAAAAGCAATAGCCGTATTGCTTACGGGTACATGAAAAATATGGGACCGGGCGAACTGGAACAGTTTGTAATTGATATGACGCAGGAACTAACAAAGAAAGACGCATTGATTTTTGACCTGCGCTATAATACCGGCGGTAATGTACATGACGATGTGTTGAAATTTTTGTCGCAAAAAACATATCTCAACTGGAAATACAGGGAAGGCAAAGCGACAGCCCAGTCCAATTTCTCGCCTGCAGATAAGCCAATTGTATTGCTCACCAATGAGCAATCCCTAAGTGATGCGGAAATGACGTCGGCTGGTTTTAAAGCACTGAAGCTGGGAAAGATTATTGGTAATGAAACTTACCGATGGATAATTTTCACCAGTGGTATAGGCCTCGTGGATGGTTCTTCGGTACGTATGCCTGCCTGGGGTTGTTATTCGCTGGATGGGAAAGACTTGGAAATGACAGGTGTGCAGCCGGATATTCTTGTTATAAACAGCTTTGATGATAAATTGAACGGCCGTGACCCCCAGCTTGACAGGGCAATTGAGGAAATTCTGAAACAGTTGAAATAGGGGTCAGGGAATTTTCACCAACATTCCGATATTTGAAATAGGGCAAGCTTTTTATCCTTGTCATTTTATTGTTAAGTGGCGAAGAAATTCTTCTGCATAAAGGTTAATATGATTTATGCGGAGAATAACTCCTTTTTCGCTGTTTTTAATAAGAGAAGAGGCTTTACGGGCTGCTTTTTTACTTTTCTTACGAAAAACTGCCCCGCCGCCAAGTTATTTAGCTCGTAAACCTGGTGGGAATCACAAAAAATAATAATACGGAGAACTGCGGATGGAAATTACACTGTCATTTTGAAAAACAGATTCAGCCATAGCTCATTATAAGCAGATAAGTTTTGGGGGGAATTTGTTTTATTCACTATATTAGAGCCGGATTTTAGGTAACGGACGGTTTGCCGAATGAGTCATTCATTCGCTGCTATCTATGTTTGATGAAGCTTATGAAGCGAAACATCTGTTGCTCACTAAATAATGTACAAACAAAACACCTGCTTTTATGAGAAAAAATGTACCAAACAGTTTTTTTGAGGCTCGTCGTGTTTCCGCATCCGGTCAATCCTTAACCGGACTGTTCAGCAAGGTTTTATTCTTTGCGTTTCTCCTTGTTTTCCAGCAAACATTTGCACAAAACGGCGAACAGGACAAAAATGCGTGGAAGAAAGAACTTGCCGGAAAAAAAGGAAGCTTTTCGACAGCCACCAATAAATTTCAGTCTCAGACTAATATTCCGACTGTTATCTATCTAAATGCCGGTCAAATTGATGTTTCCGGAAAGGAAGCACAAATGGCCCGCACAGCAGTTGCCCCCTTTGCGGGTAAGCATATGCACTTAGTAAAATTCAGAGGGGCTATACAGCCTGAATGGTATAATATGCTGACTGCAGCAGGTGTGCAGGTGGTGGATTATATCCCTAACTATGCCTATCTTGTTTATGGCGACTATGCCAGTATTTCAAGATTACAGGCAGAAGCTAAAAACGAAAAAAGTCCGGTAGAATGGGATGGAGAATTTACTCCGGCATATCGCATCTCTCCCAATGTATATGATGCTGACGGGAAAGGCGGTGTTAATAAAAACAGCGTAGCTTATAGCAGGTTTTCTGTGCAGTTGTTCTTGAGCCCGGATGACAACAATGCAACAAGAAGTCTTCTGAATAATATAAAAATTCCTCTTACCACAACATTTGAGCAGGGTATTTCTCATTATGTAAATATTACAGTAAGCCTTACTCCTGAAGGTTTAAGGCAAATCAGCGAAAGGCCGGATGTGATTTCGATACATCCTTTTATCGAGCCTAAGAAGAATGATGAAAGCCAGAATATGATAATGACCGGACAGTTAACAGGTAATGCCCCCACACCGGGCAACTACCTTAGCTGGCTTGCCAGTAAAGGGTTTACACAGGCCCAGTTCGACGCCTCCAACTTTGTAGTGAACGTAAGTGATGATGGTCTGGACAATGGTGTGACAGGAACAACCATGAATACAACAAGTCATTTTGGCTTATACAAAAATGGAGATGTTGCCCAGGGAACAAGGGTAGCTTTTATCAAAAAGCAGGGTACCGCAACTGATGCTGATTCAAGAGGCTGTGCCGGACACGGAACATTAAACAGCCACATTGTTGGTGGTTATGTACCTGATGCCTTATTAACTAATTCAAATCATACAGATGCCAACGGGTTCAGATATGGTTTAGGTGTTGCTCCTTTTGTTAAGTTAGGCAACTCTGTTGTTTTTACTGTTGCAGGATCTTATACAAATCCTAATTTAACAAACCTGGAGTCGGAATCTTATCAGGCTGGTGGCCGAATCAGTACTAACAGTTGGGGTGCAGCAGTGGGAGGCGCATATAATGCTTCTGCTCAAACCTATGATTTTCTGGTTCGTGATGCACAGCCAGCCGGCTCTACTTTTGCCACTGCAGGTAACCAGGAAATGGTTATTTTCTTCTCTGCCGGTAACAGCGGTTCAGGTGCAAATACAATCGGTTCACCAGGCACTGCCAAAAACGTTATTACAGTTGGTGCCACTGAAGGCGTAAGGCCGTTTGGAGCTGCCGACCAGTGCGGAGTTACCGATGCAGAAGCCAACAGTGCTAATGATATTATTGGTTTTTCAAGCCGTGGCCCATGCGACGACGGAAGGATAAAACCGGATATTGTAGCGCCTGGTACACATATTACAGGCGGCGTTTATCAGGCAGGGCCTCCTGCTAATCCTCCGACATCAGGGGGGGCAGGTGTTGCTAACGCATGTTTTAATGCTACAGGTGTGTGTGCAGGTCCCGGAACAAGTAATTTCTTCCCTACTACGCAGCAATGGACAACTGCCAGTTCTGGTACAAGTCACTCAACACCTGCAACAGCTGGTTTTGGTGCTTTGATCAGGCAGGATTTTATTAACAGGTCACTTCCTGCGCCAAGCCCTGCTATGACGAAAGCAGCTATTATGGCCAGTGCCGCATATATGAATGGTACTGGTGCCAATGATAACCTGTTCTCTAACAATCAGGGTATGGGAAGAGTGCATATGAATAATTATTTTGATGCCATGACTGGTCCGAAGATTATCAGGGATCAGCAGGCTGCCGATATGTTTACAGCTTCAGGTCAGATGTTTGTCCGCTCCGGCGTTGTGGCCAGCAGCGGCCAGCCTGTAAGAGTTACCTTGGCTTATACCGATGTTCCTGGCCCTACAACTGGTAACGCTTATGTTAACAACCTTGATCTTGAAGTAGTTGTAAATGGCACTACATATCTTGGAAATGTTTTTTCCGGAGCCAACTCTGTAGCTGGCGGAACAGCCGACCCACGGAATAACGTTGAAAGCGTATTTCTGCCAGCCGGAACAACCGGTACTATTTTAGTAAAAGTAAAAGCAACTAATATCGCTGGTGATGGCGTACCCAATGTTGGTGGTGCATTAGACCAGGATTTTGCCTTGATTATTACTAACGTAACAGAAATGGCTACACCTGTTCTGAACTCTTCTTCTGCAACTATAGTTTCAGAAAGTTGTCTGCCTGCAAACGGTGTAATTGATCCGGGAGAGACAGTAACAGTTAGCTTCTGTGTTCAGAATGTGGGTACGGGCAATACTACAAACCTTGTGGGTACACTTGCTGCTTCTGGTGGTGTCACTTCTCCTAGCGGTGCACAGACTTACGGAACACTTGTTGCCGGAGGCCCTGCAGTATGCCAGGACTTCACATTTACTGCTGCCGGAAACTGCGGTGATAATATTACTGCTTCTCTGCAATTCCAGGATGGCGCCAGCAATCTTGGAACATTCAACTATACATTCAGACTGGGAGCAACAGTAGTTGGTGCTCCACAAACATTCTCGAATACTTCATCTGTAACAATTACTGATGCTAACTCGGCTTCTCCGTATCCATCAACAATAAATGTTACCGGATTGACAGGTACAATCAGTAAACTTACAGTTTCGCTTAACGGTCTTAACCATACATGGCCCAGTGACGTGGATATGTTGCTGGTAGGTCCTGCCGGTCAGAAATTTGTAATATTATCAGATGCGATTGGCAGTACTGACTGGGTTAATATTAATTATACGCTTGATGATGCCGCTGCTTCGGCTGTTCCTTCAAGCGGCACACCGGCTTCTGGTACATTCAGACCAACTAACTATACCAGTGGCGATGTGTTTAATGCACCAGCTCCTGCTGCCCCATATTCAGATCCGGAAACAGCAGGTACTGCAACCTTTGCCAATACATTTAACGGTACAAACCCGAATGGAACATGGAGCTTATATATTATGGATGATGCTGGCGGTGATTTTGGTACTATGTCGGGTGGCTGGAGTTTAACAATTACCCCTGCACAACCTGTATGTTGCAATGGTGCTTGTACGCCACCAGTCATAGCTGCGCCAACAGTGACCCAGCCAACTTGTGCTTCAGGCGTTACTACAGGTACTATTGTTGTGAATGCCACCAGTGCAAACACAATGGAATACAGCATTGACAATGGTGTTACTTATCAATTATCCAATACATTCAGCGGTCTTGCTGCAGGAAGCTACAATATCAGGGTCCGTGAGCAGGGCAATACAACTTGTTTTGCTAATTATAGCGGAAACCCCGTGGTAATTAATGCGCTTCCTGATTTACCAGTGGTTACTGCACCAACTGTAACTCAGCCACTTTGTCCTGTATTAACAGGTACAATTGTTGTGAATGCCACTGGAATCAGCACACTTGAATACAGCGTTAATGGCGGAGTTACTTATCAGGCATCAAATACATTTGCAGGATTAGCCCCCGGCAACTATAATATATTTGTGAGACTGCAGGCCACTCCGGGTTGTTTCAGGGCTTACAGTGCAAACCCTGTTGTGATTAACCCTGTTAATCCTCCATTGGTTGTTACACATCCTGTAAACAGGGTTATTTGTCAAAACGGAAATACTACATTCTCAATTACTGATAATACTCCTCTGCCTGCACCAACTTATCAATGGCAGGTTAGTACGAATGGTGGCACAACGTGGACTGATCTGGCTAACGTAGCTCCATTCTCAGGTGCTACTACTACAACACTTACCGTTACTGGTGCAGGGTTGGTGTATAACGGTAATTTATTCCGTTGTTCAGTAACCAATATTTGCGGAACTGTATATTCAAATAATGCCTCACTTACGGTTAATCCTTTACCAATAGTGAATGCCGGCCCAAGCGGACTGTGTGCTCCTGTGACTATTATTGCAAGCGGTAATGCCAATACATGGGCATGGACGCCTGCAACCGGTCTTAGCACCACAACAGGCACTACAGTTATTGCATCGCCTACTACTACCACTACTTATACTGTAACAGGTACCATTACAGCCACAGGATGTCAGAATTCTGCAACTGTAACCGTGCTTGGCACACCAGCCACACCGGCTGTGACACCGGCTAACCCTGTAATCTGCGCCGGAACTATTCAGCCTCTTACAGTAGCTCCTATTACAAGTACGGTAACTTATAGTGGTGCAGCAATGACAATTCCGGGAACTGGTTCGGGTGCTTCAACTGGTGCACCTGCCAGCGTATATCCGGCAATGATTAATGTTGCAGGTTTACCAACATCAGGAGTAAGAGTGAAATCTGTTACTCTTAATGGTATCTCACATACTTTCCCTTCAGATGTAGATGTGCTGGTTCAGTCACCAACAGGAACAAATGTTGTTGTTATGTCTGATGCCGGTGGTGGAACAGATATTGTAAGTGCAAACCTTGTATTTGATGATGCTGCCGCCAGTTTGTTGCCTGCAACAATTGTATCTGGCACATATAAACCAACTAATGCTGCAGGAACAGATCAGTTCCCAGCGCCAGGTCCGGGTGCATTAACACAAACCAATCTGCCACTTTCTACATTTACCGGAAACTTTAATGGTAACTGGAATCTGTTTGTGGTGGATGATTTGGGCGGTGATGCCGGTTCTTTAAACAGTTGGTCTATCACATTTGAAGTACCAACTGCTGTCTGGACGCCAGTGACAAATCTGTTTGTTGATCCTGTTGCTACAGTGCCTTATGTTGCCGGTTCGGCTGCTGCTACTGTTTACTTTACAGCTTCACCCACAACCCAAACAGCATATAACTATTCTGTAACAAGTGTGCTGGGAACCTGCACCTCTCCAACGTCAAATATTACGGTAACTGTTAACCCGCTGCCAACTGTCAGTGTATCACCTACAGGTCAGTGTGGCCCGGTTTCATTAACAGCCACAGGAAACTCAACGGCTTATACATGGAGTCCTGCCGCAGGTTTGAACACCACAACAGGAGCAACTGTAATGGCCAATCCACAGTTGAATACCACTTATACTGTTACAGGAACTATTACGGCCACTGGTTGCAGCAAAACTGCTACAACTGTGGTTAACGCAACTCCTGCAACACCAGTTGTATCTCCAACTGCAATCAGCATTTGCCAAAACAATGTTACACCGATTACTATTCAGGGAGTTACAATCACATCTCCAGCAAGTACTGGTTTGATTACAGTACCAGCCGGGGCCCCAGCTGTTACTGCTGCCGGACCTGCTTCACCTTACCCCACAGTTATCAGTATTGGAGGTTTGCCAACATCAGGTGTAAGGGTGAAATCAGTTCAGATAAATGGTATTAATCACACATGGCCTGATGATCTGGATATCTTACTTCAATCACCAACAGGTACAAATGTGGTATTGATGTCAGATGCTGGTGGCGGTACTGATTTAGTAAACACCAACTTTGTATTTGATGATGCGGGAACTTTACAGTTGTCTGATGGAAGCCTTAATGCATCTGGCACTTATAAGCCCACAAACTATGATGTTTCAGATTCATGGGTGGCTCCTGGGCCGGGTGCTGTAGCGCAGTCTTCTCCTGCACTTTCAATGTTCACCGGTAACCTGAACGGAAACTGGAACTTATATGTAGTGGATGATCTTGGCGGTGATGTGGGTTCTATCACAAGCTGGAGTATCACATTTGAAGTGGTAGGTGCTGTTTGGACCCCTGTTGCTGGCCTCTATACTGATGCTGCAACTACAACAGCATACACTGCCGGCACTATGTCTCCTGCCGTCGTTTATGCAAAACCGACGACAACAACAACATATACGGCCAACAGGGCAAGTGCTACATGTACATCCGGCAATGCCACATCAGTAATTACTGTATATAATACAGTTTCTATTACAACGCAGCCCGCCAGCCAAACCGTTTGTAACGGAGCTAATGTTACTTTCAGTTTGGTTTCAACCGGAAATTCTCTGACATATCAATGGCAGTTAAGCACTAACGGTGGTACTACCTGGACAAATATTGCTAATGCCAACGCAGCATCTCTTGTCCTGACAGGTGTAACAACTGCAATGAATGCTTACCAGTACCGCTGTGTTGTAACAAACACTTGCTTTACTGCAACATCAAATGCTGCTGTACTTACAGTGAATGCACTGCCAACAGTAACGGCAACTGATTTGTGGAGCCGCAGGGTTTGTATAAGTGATACATTGGTTCCTTTAATTGGTTCGCCTGCTGGCGGTAACTGGAGCGGAATCGGAGTATCTGGTTTCAATTTTGTTCCGCCGACTACTGCTGTTGGTACTTATGTCCTCACATATACATACACCAACACAGCCGGATGTACAGCATCTGATACAACCAAGATTGTTGTTGTTGATTGTCCCGAAAGGTTAAGGTTGTTAAGGGATAATGCAGTAATTGTGTATCCTAATCCAAATAATGGACAGTTCAACTTCAGAATGAACAGTGTGTTGTATAATTATCTGGGAATGGATGTTTTCAATACAGCCGGTCAGCGGGTTTACCAGAAAACATTCAACGGACTGGTATTTGGACGAGTAGTTCCAATTAACCTTACTCATTTGCCTAAAGGTGTTTACATGATTAAGTTCTTCTACGATGATGGTGCAAGAACTTCTGAGAAGACTTTCCCTGTACTGATAGGTGAATAATCTTTTCCTGATTATAAGTAACCACATCCCCGGCACAAGCCGGGGATGTTTTTTTGTGCTATTTTTCGTAAAAGGTTTATTATATGTTAAAACAGATACTGCATGATCATCAAAATAACTTTATCCCGGTCGTTCCATTTATTCCCGCAACAGACAGAATCGTTGGTATAGATTTATCTGCAGCTAATAAAATATTTTCGGGAGAAATCTTTTCAGACCTCAGGCGGTTTTCAGAATACATACTTTCTTCTATGCAAAAGGAAGGAGCCCTTTATGCAATTGGGGGCTATGGGGAGCTTAGAGATGTTTACAGCGGCAGCAGTGTTTTTAATGCAACCAGAGATACATTGGAGCCAAGGCGTTTTCATCTTGGTGTTGACATCTGGGGTAAAGCATTAACTCCTGTTTGTGCTCCTATGGATGGTACAATACATAGTTTCGCCTACAACAATACAGCTGGAGACTATGGTGCTACGATAATTCTTAAACATAATCTGTCTGGGCTTACTTTTCATACGCTTTACGGCCATCTCAGCCTTCGTTCGATTGAAAGTTATAAGGAAGGAGAAGCTGTGGTTAAAGGAACTGAATTTGCAGAGTTTGGTAAACCAGAAGAGAACGGAATGTGGCCTCCCCATCTGCATTTTCAGATAATTGAAACTATGGGGGCATTTAAGGGTGATTATCCGGGTGTATGCAGGTATTCTGAAAGGGAAAGCTATTTGGCAAATTGCCCCGACGGCGATTTGATTCTGTCACTCAACCGCTTTTTAGACCCGTTTGTCTAATTTGCCGCCTGTTGAAAATGAATTTTGCGGTAATTTCGCAAATTGCAGGCCGGTTCTGTCTTGTGAATATGTAATTCTGCAAATTGATTCGACAAAGTCTTTTTTGTTTAATGGTTAATATGGCGAAAATGCCAATACCCCCTGTTCTCAGGGGGTATTTGTTTTTTGAAATAATAATCACATTCAGCGATACTGTTGCTAAATTTACAGCATGGCGAATCCCAACCTGAATAGTGACAAGGAGCAACTTTCGGCTGCCGACAAAGTATTTGAAAACTCAATACGGCCTGCTGTTATCAGGGAATTTGCAGGTCAGGATCAGATAATAGAGAACCTCCGCATTTTTATAAAGGCTGCCAAAATCCGTGGCGAAGCCCTCGACCATGTGCTTTTTCACGGCCCTCCCGGATTAGGAAAAACTACCCTGTCAAGAATTGTAGCAAATGAACTGGGAGTAAACATTAAGGAAACATCTGGCCCTGTTATTGAAAAGCCCGGCGACCTTGCAGGCTTGCTCACCAGCCTTGAAGCCAACGATGTGTTGTTTATTGACGAAATACACCGGCTGAGTACTGTTGTGGAGGAGTACCTGTATGCAGCTATGGAAGATTATCGTATTGACATTATGATTGACAGCGGCCCCAATGCCCGCAGCATACAAATAAACCTAAACCCTTTTACGCTGATTGGTGCCACCACTAGAAGCGGATTGCTGACAGCTCCGTTGCTGTCAAGATTTGCTATTAAATCAAGGCTGGAGTATTATACTTCCGGCGTACTGAATAAAATAATCCTTCGTTCAGCAGGAATATTGGGAACACAGATTTCAAAAGAAGCTGTTGAGGAAATTGGCCGCAGGAGTCGTGGCACACCGCGGATTGCAAACGGTTTGTTGCGCAGGGTTAGAGACTTTGCACAGGTGCTCAATGACGGGCAAATAGACTTTGGTATTACGCAACATGCTTTAAAAGCACTCAATGTAGATGAGCATGGCCTTGATGATATGGATAACCGCATACTTTCTACAATAATAGAGAAATTCAAAGGCGGGCCGGTTGGCATTACTACTATTGCCACTGCCGTAGGTGAAGAGCCGGGAACACTGGAAGAAGTGTATGAGCCATTCCTGATACAGGAAGGTTTTCTGCAACGAACTCCAAGGGGGAGAGAGGCAACAGAAAAAGCTTATGAGCATTTGGGTAAAACAAAGCCGGGTGCTTTCCCAACTCAAAACCAACTTTGGTAAGCAGCGTTTTGAAATAATAAAATGTCAGAATAAAAAAGCAGTAATGAAATATACCTTATCTGCATTTCTGGTTCTCCTGTTATCCTGTAGTAAGGCACCTGATCAGAGATGCAACTGCACTCTTCCTTATCAGATTTACTATTTAAAGGCTGAAGTAATCCAAACAAAAGATTTGAATTGCAGCAGGCCGGTATTGTCTTTCTTCGAAGATTCTGTCCGTATCCGCACTTTAACAGGGCAGCAGGATATTGTCTATATTGGCGAAAGTCTGCCAACTGCTATGAATCAGCAATCGAAGAAACTATATGTTGATGTGAGGTTGTTAAAACCTGAAGAAGCATTCGCCTGCATCACTTATGGAATTAGTTATCCAGGGATAAAAATTCTTGATGCGAAAGAACGATAATTTTGATTTTTCAGAGTCGTGGTAAGTAAAAAAGGATTATGAGCAAGTCCTCATAATCCTCTTAAATCAAAAAAATCGTGGTTCTCTTACTGCACTACCAGCCTGAATCCGTTTCCGTGAATGTTTACAATCTCAATCTTTTCATCATCTTTCAGGTACTTCCTCAGCTTGGCAATATACACATCCATACTGCGTCCGTTGAAGTAGGTATCGCTGCCCCATATTTTTTTCAGGGCATGTTCCCTCGGCAGCAAATCATTCAGATGCTCAGCCAGCATTTTCAGCAATTCATTTTCTTTGGGCGATAATGTTTGTGTAATGCCGTTATGAATAAGCTGGCGTAGTTTGGGATTGAAGTGATAGCTTGCCAGGTCGAACTCTTTGTTTTCGCTTTCCTTATTTTGTTCTTCGTTGCGTTTCAGGATGGCCTTTATTTTCAGCAGAAGCACTTCGCTGTCAAAAGGTTTGGTGATATAATCATCAGCGCCGAGTTTATATCCCTGTATTACATCTTCTTTCATTGTTTTGGCACTCAGGAAAAATAGCGGAATGTCGGGGTCAATATCCCTTATTTCTTCTGCCAGGGTGAATCCATCCATATTAGGCATCATCACATCCAGCAGGCAGAGATCAAATTTTTCCCGCTGAAAAGCAGCCAGGCCAAGGCGGCCATCTCTTTCCAGGGTAACATCATAGTCGTTCAGTTCAAGGTAGTTTTTCAATACACTGCCAAGGTTAGGATCGTCTTCGCACAACAGAATTTTGGGTTTCTTAATATCCATGGTTCGTAATTTTAATTGTTCTTGAAGCAAATAAAGTTAAAGCATTTCGGGGGTTCAAGTATCCGGGCTGAATATTTTGTTAAAACACAGATGCTTCTGCTCCCGTTGCTGTTTACTTTTGCAGTATATACTATAAAAACTGTGCCATGCATATAACTTCTGATAACCGTTTGAAAAAATTGATAGTGATTGGCGACAGGATACTGATAAAACCAACACGGCCAGACGAACGTACTGCCAGCGGTCTTTACCTGCCTCCGGGTGTGCAGGAAAAGGAAAAAGTTCAGCAAGGCTATGTTATTAAGACAGGTCCTGGTTATGCTATTCCCATGCCGGTGGAAGATGAGTCTTGGAAGGGAGATGATGACAAGGTGAAGTATGTGCCGTTGCAGGCTCGTGAAGGAGATCTGGCCATCTTTCTGCTAAGTGGCGCTACCGAAGTGATGTATGAGAATGATAAATACTTTATCGTGCCGCAAAGCGCCATCCTGATGCTGGAAAGGGAAGAAGATTTATAGATTAAAAGAAACTTTCAATTAACTTTCCAAAAAATTTACGTTATGGCTGACAGTGCAAAATTTCTTGAAACCATCAAAGCAGGATATACTTTCAAAGGCGAATCTTTTAAACTGGGCTGTGCCATGCTTGATGGTGTTGTAGTAACCGGTGCCGATGTGCTGGTACCGTTTAAAACACTCAATCGCCACGGATTGATTGCCGGTGCCACAGGAACAGGAAAAACAAAAACACTGCAGGTACTTGCCGAAGGATTGAGTGATGCGAGTATTCCGGTGGTGATGATGGATATTAAAGGTGACCTGAGTGGCATTGCTGCTGCAGGTACCGTAAATGATAAAATAACTGACCGCTGCCAGAAACTGGGAGTGGAATTTAAACCAAATGGCTATCCTGTTGAATTGCTAACCCTCAGCGAACAAAAAGGTGCCAGGTTAAGGGCTACAGTGAGTGAGTTTGGGCCGGTGCTGCTGTCAAAAATTCTGGGGCTCAACGATACACAGGGCGGTTTTGTAGCAATGATTTTTAAGTATTGCGATGACAACAAACTACCGCTGCTGGATTTGAAGGATTTCATCAAGGTGCTTCAGTTTGTAAGTGATGAAGGAAAGGCCGAACTGGAAAAAACGTATGGTAAAATTTCAACCACATCAACCGGAACTATCCTGCGCAAAGTAATAGAACTGCAGCAGCAGGGGGCGGATGTTTTCTTTGGTGAAAAGAGTTTTGAGGTGGACGATCTGATGCGTATCAATAATGATGGCCGTGGTGTAATCTCTATCGTTCGTGTTACTGATTTACAGGACAGGCCAAAGCTCTTTTCAACATTTATGCTGCAACTGCTGGCTGAGTTATATGCCACCAGCCCTGAAGAGGGAGATATGGACAAGCCCAAATTGGTTATGTTTATTGATGAGGCGCATCTTATTTTCCAGGAAGCTAACGAGGCCTTATTGCAGCAAATTGAAACCATTATCAAGCTTATTCGTTCAAAAGGTATCGGTATTTATTTCTGTACACAAAACCCGATGGATGTGCCCGCATCGGTACTGGCTCAGCTTGGATTAAAGGTGCAACATGCCCTCCGGGCCTTTACTGCTGCCGACAGAAAGGTGATAAAACAAACATCAGAAAACTATCCGGAGACAGAATTCTATACGACCGAAGACCTGATAACCCAATTAGGAACCGGAGAGGCGTTGGTAACTATCCTGAACGAGAAAGGAATTCCTACGCCGCTGGCGCATTGCATGATTCGTCCGCCGCAGAGCCGCATGGATATTTTGACCGATATGGAGATAGACAGCATGGTGAGTAAATCGAAACTGGCTTCTAAGTATAATGAGGTGATTGACAGCAAAAGTGCTTACGAAATACTTACAGAGAAACTGGAGGATGCTGCAAAAAGAGAAGAGGAAGAAAAGAAAGATGAGGCGGAAGAAAAACAAGATAAGAAGTCAGGAAAGAAAGAGAAAGGCTTCTTTGATAATCCTGTTGTAAAAAGCATGACCAGAACTGCCGGCAATTCAATAGTAAGAACATTGCTTGGTGTATTAGGTCTTGGAGGAAGGAGCCGCAGCCGGAAGAGTATTTTCTAACCAGGTGAAACAGTTAGTATTACCTTTTTGTTATTTTATTCTTAACAAAAACATGGCGTTGTTTACTTTTGTGCCATGTCTTCAATTGTAAACTTCTTTAGAAAACAATTGCAGAACCGCTTTGGTCCTGCCTTTTTGTTGCTCTACCTGTTTGTTGGATTTAGTCTGTTGTCAAGGGTTATTCTGCTTGCACTTACTATTTCACACATCAGTTATAATCCGCTGCATATCCTGCTGGTATTCCTGGTTGGATTGTTTTATGATATAATAGCAGGGCTGTTTTTCTCCGGCTTGCTGGTGTTGTACCTGTGGCTTGCGCCAACCTGGTGGTATAAGCAAAAAAAGCAACGGGTGATTCTTTACACTTATTTTATTATCAGCCTGATTATTTTGGTATTTAACCTGGCCGGAGAAATAATTTTCTGGCAGGAATACGGTAACCGCTATGATTTTATTGCAGTTGATTATTTGGTATATACTCATGAAGTAATACAGAATATTATTGAGTCTTTCCCGGTTGTCTGGATTTTTTCTGGTATTGCTTTGGTCGCAGTTGTTATCTTTCTTTTAATCAGAAAACATTTGCATTCCTCACAGCAGCATGTAATGCGTTTTGGAAAAAGAACAATCTGGTTTTTGGGATATGTTGTTATTGGAGTATCGTCTTTTTTCTTTCTCACAAACAGACTTCGCTTTTTTAGTGGTAATCATTACACAAATGAGTTGGCCGGAAACGGGATGTATGAATTTGGAACGGCATATTTTACTAACGAGATCGACTACTACCAGAAGTATGTAACATTACCTGAAACTGAGGCATTCGCCATTATGCGCAAACAATTGCAAACGCCTGAAGCAATTTTTGAGAGCGGAACATCGGTTGCTACGCAGAGAAATATAAAGGCAGACAGTGCAGAAAAAAAATGGAATGTGGTGATGATTACGGTCGAGAGCTTCAGCCGTGATTTTATGTCGTACTACGGAAATAAAAATAATATCACACATTACCTCGATTCTCTGATTCCACATTCTCTCTTCTTCACTAATTTATATGCGACTGGTACCCGAACAGTAAGAGGTCTTGAAGCGTTAACACTTTCTATTCCGCCCACACCAGGGCAGTCAATAGTGCGGCGTCCGCATAACAGTGATTTGTTTACGATGGGCAACTTACTTGGTGAGAAAGGATACGAATGCAAATTTGTATATGGTGGTGTTGCCTGGTTCGACAACATGGGTCCTTATTATGGGGCAAATGGTTATAAGGTCGTTGATAAGTCGGATTTTACCGATGATGAAAAACATTTTTCAACGGCCTGGGGTTATTGTGATGAAGATATTTTTTCAAGAACACTGAAGGAATGTGACAAAAGCTATACTAATGGTAAGCCATTTTTCAACCAGGTGCTTACTGTTTCCAATCACCGGCCTTATACTTTTCCCAAGGGAAGAATTGGAAACAACCCGGATGATCAAAGCCGGGAAGGAGCGGTTGCTTATACCGACTGGGCTATTAACGATTTTATTAAGAAAGCAAAATCAAAACCTTGGTTTGATAATACTCTGTTTGTTGTGATTGCTGACCACTGCGCTTCGGCTGCAGGCAAAGTAGAGTTGCCGGTAACCGGTTACCAGATTCCCTGTTTGGTTTATGCACCTTCATTAGTATCTCCGCAGAAAATGGAAAGACTGACAAGCCAGATTGATATTGTACCTACTATTCTGGGTTTGATGAATATGAATTATCCAAGTAAATTTTTTGGCTACGATATTTTTAAACTGGAACCAGGCAAAGAAAGAGCCTTTATAAGCACATATCAAAAGCTGGGTTATATAAAGAATGATAAGCTGGTAATTCTTTCTCCTGGTAAAAAGGCCATAGTATATAATCCGGATTTTAAAAATGGCAGTGCCGTGAAACTTTCACCTGACAGCGTATTAATAAAAGAAGCAGCTGCATGGTATCAAACAGCTGCGTCGATGTTCAAAAACGGGGAATATAAGTTCAGGTAGGTGTTCACTTAAGCCGCACTATTCCTGTGTCAGCCATTTCAATCTTATTTTCAGCATGGAGAAACTCAAGCACTCTCCATGCTTTTTCTTTTTTATAAGCAGAGAGTGAGTTGATTAAGTCTTTTGTGTGCAGTGGGTTTTTCTGAAGAATGGTTGTTATTGAATGAAGTATCTTCTCAAATTCTTCAGCAGACAGGTGTATAGATTTTTGCTTCAGGCAATTATCGCAAATGCCACATGGCTTTACTGACTTGTCACCAAAGTAAGTGCCGATTATCCTGCTGCGGCATTCACCTGTTTCGCCAACATAGTCAATCATCTGTTTTGTACGCTTTCTGTAGGTCTCTTTTCTCTTATTGTATGCCGTCATATTTATGACCACATCTTCCGCTTTTATCCTGTTCCTGGGAAAGAAGATTTGCGGCTTGTCTGTTTGTGGCTTGTAATCAATCACACCACTGCGATGAAGTTCCGACAAGTCGCTTATGACTTCTGTGAGTTCTTTCTTCATCAGGCCGGCAAGCACTTTTTCAGATATTGTTACTGGAACATCGAATATACCCGCATATGCCCGCAATAAAGTTTTAATACAGGGTTCCAGTTTGGGATGATTTTTTTCAAAATCATAAAGGGTTTCTTTTGAAACAATGAATGAAACTGATGAAGGAAGAAAAACCTGTTCGTTAAATGCCAGCCAATCTTCTTGTTCCAGTGCCTTCAGCGAATACAAGGCGGCAAAACTGGTGAGTTTGAATTTTCTGATAAAGTCGGTAAAGTCGAATTCGTAATAGTTGCCTTCGCCGTTGCCAGCTGGCAGTTGCAGGTAGTTAGCAACAGACTGATATATGTTCCTGATGTCTTCAAGCGACGGGAAGCGAACATTAATCATTTCTTCCAGCTCAAAAATATTGGCATTGTCATATAATAATACAGCGAACGATTTTTTGCCATCACGGCCAGCCCTTCCTGCTTCCTGGTAATAGTTTTCTAAGCAGTCCGGCACATCGGCGTGAACAACAGTTCGTACATCAGGTTTGTCAATCCCCATGCCAAATGCATTCGTGCAAACAATCACCCTGGTCTTGTTCTTTATCCAGTCTTCCTGCTTTTTATTTCTTTCTTCCTGTGGTAAACCGGCATGATAATAATCAGCAGAGATATTTTGTAGATGCAGCAATTCGCTTATCTCTTTTGTTCTTCTCCTGCTTCTGCAATACACAATGCCGCTGCCCGGAACTTTTTTCACTACTTCAATAATCTTGTTAATCTTTGAATCAACCTTAAAAACGCTATAAGATAAATTAGCTCTTTCAAATGATTGCCTGAAAATTTTAAATGGCGGATCTTCAAATCCCCCCTGCGGGGGGTGGGGGGGCTTGAGCTTATCGCAAATGTCTTCCTGTACTTCGGGTGTGGCGGAAGCAGTAAGTGCTAAAACCGCAACATCAGGCAGCTCCTTTCTTAATTCAGCTATCCGTAAGTAAGGCGGACGAAAGTCGTAGCCCCACTGTGAGATACAATGAGCTTCGTCAACAGCAATAAGATTGATATCAAGGCCCGGAAGATATTCTTTGAATAAGTTGGTCTCTAAACGTTCAGGCGATACATACAGAAATTTACAATTGCTGTTGCTGGCTACTTTAAAAGTGTTGATTACTTCTTTCCGGCTCATGCCTGAAAAAATGGCAAAGGCAGTAATATTTTTCCTCCGCAGGTTTTCCACTTGGTCTTTCATCAGGGCGATAAGCGGAGAAACGACAAGGCAAAGCCCCGGATTTACCATCGCAGGGATCTGATAGCAAAGTGATTTGCCGCCACCTGTCGGCATAAGGGCCAATGTGTCTTTCCCTGAAAGAACTGCATTAATTATGTCTTCCTGCAATGGGCGAAATGAATCGTAGCCCCAGTAGTCCTTTAGGATTGAGTATATTGTGAGTGGTGAGTGGTGAGTCGTGAGTGGCAACTTCATCTTGCTGAAATCATTTTTGACAGAAGTTGAAATGTCTTTATCATCAGCTTTCCTAACTCTGCCAGGTTTGCCTTACTTGTATAACCTAAGTTTTCTGCAATGTCAAATGCTGTGTCCACTTCAATTAACGAGCCTCTTGCGATTTCGTAGAATCTCTTTCTTTCAGAAACAGATTTTCTCGAGCAACCTTCTGCGACGTTTAGATGAACAGAGAGAGCAGCTCTTCGTATTTGAGAAATCATCGCAAATTTCTCATCAGGTGGAAACGCCTTTGTTTCTTTATAACAGGCCAGTACAAATTCTTTTGCAACTTTGAAAACATCAAGTTTTGTATGTGCTAATTCAAGGAACATAGTTTTTTTTGCTAAACTAAGGAAAATAGGCCTTTTACTGGTCTCACTGCTCACGGCTAACCACTCACGGTATATTCTTCTTTCTGAAAATAATGAGTTCCACCCTTCGGTTTAAAGCCCTGCCCTGAGGAGTACTGTTTGGTGCAACTGGCTTCGATTTTCCAAAGGGATGTATAAGTAAAATGTCAACAGTGCCGATATTATTTAATGCCAGCCAATCCCTGACGGCATTACAGCGTTCAAGACTTAACTGTAAGTTTTTCTTATCACTTCCGATTGAGTCGGTATGGCCTTCGATGTAAATGCTGTCAATATTTTCAGATGTTTTGTTCATCAGGAAATATTCAGACAGAATTTCTGATGCAGACGGTTTCAGGTTGGCTTTGTTGTAGTCGAACAATACATCGCCGAGTTTAAGAGTGTCTGTTTGAAGTGGTTTGGGCAGGGGCTTGAATATAGTCCTGTTATTGGTGTCAGTATAGTTAAATGCAATGTTCAGTTTGCCTTTTCCAAACAGGGAGTAGTCCATTTCCTTATGCCTGTAATTGTAAGCATAGATTGTGTTTTTGTTTTCTTCGTAAGCAGGACACCAGGTTTCCTTTTCGTCAATAGGTATCAACTCGAAGTTATCTAGCACCAAAGCAACAGTTTGCGTCCCCACTAAAGTTTTTTTTCCGGCTACAGTGTCTTCCGCAATGAAAGTGCCGAAAGTCAGATACTGTTCATTACCGGTTGCGGTGAATGTGTATTCAAAAGAATAGAATGTTGAATTGGGGATGCTGCGGATAGTTGTAATACTGTCTGGCCTCATGTTTTTGCTGAACGGCCTGTTAGGTACATAAAACTGTTCTCCCAGGCATAAGCCGGGCCTTAGATTTAATTTCGCATTAATGCGGGCAGATATAAGGCCTTTGAAGACATAATTTTTATTCTGTTGAAGACCACAGGGGAGTATGGTGCCAATAACCGGTGTAAAGTTTTTATAGTAGTTCCAGTTATAAAAAATGCCAAAAGAGTTACTGCCTAATAATTTTTGGTTTACTTCATTACTTAACATTTGTGCCTGCACTTCTTTCAGATAAAACCATGCTTCAACCCCGCACTCTGCATTGTATTCAGTGCAGGTATTGATTTCTTCAAAACTTCCGTTAAGCAGCAGGTTGCTTTGGGCTATAAGGGGCATTCGCAACTGCAGGATGCACAGCAGCATCAGTATCTTGTAATAAAATTTGCCACAGGTCATCAGATGACTTTTTTCACAAATAATCTTACTGAGTTAATGGCAAGCACAACATCGCTTAATCCCATTACCAATGCACCAAATGTGGGTGTGAGCAATCCGAATGCAGCAACAGGTATAGCAACAATATTATACGCAAAAGCCCAGAAAAGATTCTGTTTTATAGTGAGGTAGGTGTGTTTTCCCAGGCCAAGTGCCGTGGGCAAATTCTTCAGCCCATGATTCATCAGAATGACCTGTGCACTTTGTACAGCAATTTGCGAAGCTTCGTTCATGGAGATGCCGATGGTTGCTTTGGCAAGTGCCGGAGCATCATTAATGCCATCGCCAACCATAGCAGTTGGCATTGTTGCTGAGAGCTCAGCAATTTTATCAAGTTTTTGTTGCGGAGTTTGTTCGGCAATTACTGTATCAATGCCCAGGAATAAAGCCATTTCTTCGCATTTCGGTTTTCTGTCACCGCTAAGCAAAATGGTTTTTATGTTTTTGCCGTGCAGATAGTCAACCACTTTTTTCGCTTCAGGCCTTATCTCGTCTTTCACATCTATCCATCCAAGCAATTCATTATTCTTAATCAGAAATATGTTGTGATTGTCGTCTTTGGTTAAACTCTCTGCTGCTTTATAAGAACCGGCTATGTATTTGTTTCCCTCTTTATCTTCGGCAACCATGCCCAGTCCTTTCACTTCCTCGACTTTTTTCCAGTGTATAACATCTTTGGTTTTCCACTCTTCATTTATCGTTTTTGCGATAGGATGGTTGGAATATTTTTCAAGACTGTAAACTGTCTTCTTGAACTCAGCTTCATCTCCGGCTAAAAATTTAAAACCGGAAACAATGAACTTTCCAGTGGTCAGGGTTCCGGTTTTATCAAACACGACCTGTTTTATGTCTTTGAAGGTTTCAAGGCTTGTAGCATTACGAAACAAAATACCCGTTTTTGCTGCACGGCCCAGACCCACGGCAATAGCTGCAGGAGTGGCAAGACCCATAGCACAGGGACAGGCTATTACCAGCACGGCAATACTGCGCATCAGTGCGGGAGTAAATTCTTTCAGTACAATCCAGCTTACAATGAAAGTAATAGCGGCAATACCAAGAACAAGTGGAATAAAAACAGCGCTTATTCTGTCTGCGAGTAACTGAACAGGCGGTTTTTCTCCTTGTGCCTGCTTCACCATATTAATGATTCCTGACAGGATGGTGTCGTCGCCAACTGCTGTTACCTGAGCTTTTACAGTGCCGTCAGTAATAACACTGCCACCAATCAGTTTGTCTTTGCCCAGTTTATGTACAGGCACACTTTCCCCTGTAATGATGGCCTCGTTCACATGCACCTCTCCCCAGAGAATTTTACAGTCAATGGGAACCTGCTCACCGCTCTTTATAAGAATTAAATCGCCAACCCGGAGCATAGTGTTTTCAACAGAGAATATTTGTTCCTTGTGTTCATCATCAAAAGCTATCATATTGGCCATTACTTTTTGAGATTTGGCCAGTTTGTTCAGTTCTCTTTGTGTGGAGCCTATCGAAGTTTCTTCCATATAGTTGCCTAGGAAGACAAGTGTAATAATGGTGGCGGCTGTTTCATAGAACATGTACTGTTCGGCCTGGCCGGTAAGTGTTCCGTAAAGGCTGTAAATAAATGCGGCAGTGGCTCCAATAGCAATCAGAACATTCATATTGGGCATTCCGTTACGGATACTTTTCCAGGCACTCTTACCAAAAAAGTTCATGCCGACGAAGTACACTGGAATGGTTAAGCCCAGTTGAACCCAGGGATTCATTATCCAGCTAAAGTACTGGCTATGATGTATGCCGGGAATCATGTGCAGCATTAACAGTAAGGTAAAAGGCAGGCAAAACCAGAACCGCTGCAGGTGTGTGGTAAAGAATTTTGTATCAACATCTTCATCATGGTCGTGGCCATGTGCATGGTCACCGGCTTTATTTCCAACTACAGTATAACCAAGGTCTGTTATTCCTTTTTTGAGTTTGTCCGTACCTGTTTCTGTATCCACGTCAAAAAGAACATCACCGGTGGCATAATTTACTTTTATGTTCTTCATTCCCTGTTTCTCAAGGTACTTATGAATGTTAATGGCGCAGGTGTTGCAGTCCATTCCATCTACTTTCCATTGTACTTTTTCCATAGTTCAAAATTACCAAACATATTTATCTGCCTGTTTTGAAAAGAGGAATACTATTACAACAGTGTTGCAAAGGCTTTATGATGTTGGTCAGGCTTACGGGTTGGCTTCTTATTTTTGCATAATGGAATGGACATATACACTTGAGAATATAGATGATGTTGCCATGCGTTTCTGGCAGATGGCCGGAGATAAAAGGATATTCACCTTTAACGGGCAGATGGGGGCGGGAAAAACGACTTTTATTCATGCCCTTTGTGAGAGGAAAGGTGTTACAAGCACAATAAGCAGTCCTACTTTTTCAATTATCAATGATTATGAGTGCGGGCAGGAAACAGTATATCACATGGACCTATACCGGCTGAAAGATGAAACTGAGGCTCAAAGGGCAGGAGTGGAAGATGCGCTTTACAGCGGTAATATTTGTTTGGTGGAGTGGCCGGAAAAAGCACCGGGCATTTTCCCCGATGGCACTGTATATGTGAGTATTGAACTGGTGGATGAGAAAACAAGACGAATGACAATTACCGGTATTTGAGTATATTTGAGTACAACGATTTTGACCAGCTACTAATAACCTGCAACCAGTAATAATGAGCCAACAGAAGCCGATAGTAAGCACATCTTTCAGCTACGAAACGTTAGAAGAAACACTGGATATAAAGCCAAGAACAGAAGGGATGATGATTGGTATTCCGAAAGAAATTGCTTTCCAGGAAAACCGTGTGGCACTTATTCCTGATGCGGTGAGTGTGCTGGTAAGTAACGGTCACCAGGTAATGGTTGAGCATAATGCTGGTGAGGCTTCCCACTACAGGGACAAGGATTACAGCGAAGCTGGGGCAAAGATTGTGTATTCACGGGAAGATGTTTATAAAGCTCCGATACTGGTGAAAAGTGCACCAGTGATTGATGAAGATTTGCCTTTACTGCAACTGAACCAGCTGATTATTTCTCCTATTCACCAGTCTGTACTTAAGGCGGAAATTCTGGAAAAAATGATGGAGAAAAGGATTACGGCTATTTCTTTTGAGAACCTGAAAGATGACAGCGATTCTTATCCCATTGTGCGCAGCATGAGTGAAATTGCCGGCAGTGCAGTTATGCTGATTTCAGCGCAATATCTTGGTTCAGCTAATCATGGCAAGGGTGTTCTGCTTGGCGGTATCTCGGGCATTGCACCTACAAAAGTTATCATCATTGGAGCAGGAATTGTGGGTGAATATGCCGCAAGAACGGCTATGGCGCTTGGTGCCTCAGTTAAAGTGTTTGATAATGATGTTTACCGTTTGAAAAGACTGCAGAATAATATCGGTCACCGTATGTGGACTTCTGTAATTGAGCCACGAATGCTGGCCAAGCAAATTAAAACCTGCGAAGTGGCAGTAGGTGCTTTGGGCTCTGAAACCGGACGGACGCCATTGGTGGTTACAGAAGAAATGGTCAGTAATATGAGGCCAGGTTCTGTAATTATAGATGTGAGTATTGACAGGGGCGGTTGTTTTGAAACCTCAGAGATTACCTCTCATGAACATCCTATTTTTATGAAATACGGTGTGATACATTACTGCGTACCCAATATTCCTTCTGGTTTTGCCCGGACAGCATCGCAGGCCATCAGCAATGTAATTATGCCACTGCTGCTTGAAGCGGCTGATGAGGGCGGTTTTGAAAAACTCATCTGGCACAAACTGCACTTGCGCAGTGGAATTTATTTGTTTAAAGGAGCTCTCACCAATTTTTACCTGAGCCAGCGTTTCGATTTAAAATATACTGATTTGAATTTGCTGATAGCAAGCCAGCGGTAAGAAATAAACCTTAAGGAATTAAATGGAGTAAGTGGTTTAACTTAACTGTCCTTAACTGCTTCTGGTTCAAAAAAATTAAAATCCAACCTTCATCTGTATATACAAATTTCTTCCCGGCCGGGGGATATTGCCCCAATCAAGATGTTCATGATATTTCTTATCAAATAAATTTTCGGCACCAGCCTGCAATTCAAGGTTTGTGTTTTTTATTTTTATTGTATAGCCGGTACGCAGGTGTATCAAACTATATCCGGCGGTTGCATCCTCACCGGCTTTGGGACTGAAACGATTTTGCTTGGCAGCGATTTCTGTTTCTCCCTGTACAAAGAGCTTCTTGTATTGCCAGCGAACAGAAGTTACATTTTTCAAAGGAGAAATATTGGGCAAGTGGTATTGCTTGTTATCTCTTCCGGCAGTGAAGCGGAAAGTGGAAACGAGATCGATACTTTTGACCGGTTTTACAACTGCACTTGCTTCTATTCCCGCCAGCAATGCAAACGGAATATTGCTGTATGTTTTTACCCCACTGGCACCAATCGTCATGTGACTGAAAGAAGGCTCCAGCTGTCCTAAGATATAATCAGAAATACGGGAAACGAAGCCGGTAAGCTGAAGCCTATTTTGTTTTTTTGAATATTGAAGAGAAGCTTCAGCCTGTAGATTTTTTTCAGTCTTTAAAGCAGGGTTGCCGATATAATCATAGTTGTCGTTTGCATTAAAAAGATAGAAGCCGAATAACTCGCCTGCGGTCGGCATTCTTTCGGAGTAAGAAAAGGAGATTGTAGCTTTAAAATATTTCAGCATTTTTTTTGTGGCAAGTATGGACAGGTTTTTCAGCACATCATTTCTTTCATCACTGGTTGGACTAAAGATGCTCACATGGTCCTTTGCTTCCTGAGTAGTAAGTGTGTGGTTAATATAGTCGGCCCGTGCAGTCAGTTGTAATTTTGCCGAGCTGTCAATTGAAAGTTGCCAGGAGCCTGACAGGCCAAACTGGTTTCTCCTGTTATCGGGCCAGGTAAGCATGTACATATCCGGCTGGCCGCTTTGGTGCATCGTCATGTCCGCTTTCAGGAATGTAGATGAGCCATCAGCCCTGAATTGCAGGTTTTGTTTTCTGCTTATTCTTAGTTCACCTTCCGTGTAAATACCCATTGTTTTACTCAGGCCTGGCATATCCATGTGCATGGGAACATCGGGCCGTTTGCTGTCGTCCATAAAGTGCCGGATTTTATTGGCATATATCTTTGCCATCCATTTATAAATCCTTTTTGCAGGATACTCACGGTGGTAGCTCAGAGAGGCAATTCTTGCGCCGGCGTAACCCACATCCATTGGCAGCGCTGGATAGCCGATATTCCAGCCATCATCACCCAAAATATCTGCTTTATACCAAGTGTGCGGGCAATGCTGGTATTTTACAGACAGGGAATAATTCATTTTTTCAAATTGTGAGAAATCAATCACATCGCCTCCGCCGCTACGGTATTCATCACTTTTTCTGTAAGTTCCGCTTGCCCGAAAAGCCCATTTTCCTGATGAATAATTCAGTATGGCTGACTCGAACAGGCTGTTTGCAGCTGACTGATAGCCGCTGCTGATATTTCCTTGTAGTTTATTATTGTTTTTAAAATCTGGTTCAGCCATTTTCATATTTACTGTTCCGCCGGTTGATGAGCCGTATATAAAACCGGAGCTTCCTGTTTGTGTTTGAAGGTTGTCAAGGTTTACAGGTTCAATGTAAATAGTTGCAGGATCCATTTTGTCGGTGCAAGCACCATGTATCCGCATACCGTCAACAAGTACATTTATTTGTCCGCCGTTAAAAGAGCGGATGGAAGGCTCCATACCATATGCGCCACGACGAACCAGGTTCAATTCTGGTAACCGGCTCAGAATATCTTCAAGCGTTGATGCATTGTTGGATTTAAAGAACGAAATCGCAGCTTGCTGTACATTTTTCTGAACAGAGGAAAGCTGGATTTCTTTCAATTCGATTATCCTGCTGGAATCAATATTTTCCTGCGCAGCAGTATTGAGTAGCAAGGCGAAAGCAACAATGGTTGTAAATACTTGTTTCATAACTTATATATTGAGCAGGCAGGGAAGAATCCCCGCCCGCTGATTTTAACTGCTAAAATTCTACATCGAAATATTGTGTGGTGTCTGCAACCGCTGTGCCGGACATAAAATCAAGGTTCAGTTTCCAGTAGCCTGTCATGGTGAAGTTTACTTTGCCTTTGTAATGGCCATTGCCTGTATGCACCGGGTTCACATTGTTAGGTGAACCGTGGCCCATAGTTGGCATTTCAGGTGTAAGTGTTACAGACAGGCTGCTGTCTGCAGGCCAGCTCATCATAGAAGCCTTTTTGTAGATGGCTATTTCCATATCGTTAATGCCCACTTTTGGCTTTGACGGTTCAATAAGTGAAATGAAATACTTGGCTCCGTTATGCTGGGCTGTAAATGATTTTTGTTTTGATTTTGCAGGTTCTGTAACTGTAAGCGGAAAGGTAAATGCACCCTCTTTGTTATTGCTGTGGTTGTGCACATTAACTTTCAGCGTCCATGTGCCACCCATTGAAGACATGATGAAAGTTACACTGCAAGGGAAAAGATGGTTAACTGCTTCTTCAGAGGCCGGGTTTTCGTAAGGCGATGAGTGAGTCATCGTGCCCATATCCATCATTGGCGTAAGTTGTATATGCGCATCTTCAATTCTGTTACCTGTTGTTGAATCGAGCAATTGGATGTAAAATTTTGTATAGCCTGATGTAACAGAAGTTTCCTTCATGTAAACCTGGACTTTGGCAGCAGCGCCGGTGGCGTAGCCTTCGGCAAGTTTGCTAAGGCCTGCTGTCGGGTCTTCTGGTACGGGAACTTCATCTTTTCCGCAAGAAATAAGAAAAGCAGTTGATGTAACAAAAGCGAAAAGAAAGTATATAAAATATTTTTTCATTTTTTTGAATTTTGTTTTGGCATACATATAGAAGTGCACAGTAAGCCATGTACAATAATAGCAGATGCTTCAGGCCGTTTTCTGGTGGCCAGTGATTAAAACAGTAGCTGTCAGGAAACAGTTACCAGCGGGGGATGAAATATTTCTTTTTCAGAAATGAAGTGGTAGTTGTTTTTGTAGTCGAAGAAATTAGCTAACAAATTGATTGCAAAAGGAAGATTATATTCTATGAATGAAACAGAACAGGGGGCAATTTCCACCCATTCTTTCAGGCCGGGTGATTGTTCCTGTTCCTGTTGTTTTTCGGCTTCTTTAATTTTTTGGGCCAGAAAGCACTTCCCATCACATTTTAATTGTGGGCGGTTCTTGTTAATGCAATGTTTCTTTACGATGTAGGCTCTATTAATATGAAACCATGCAGTGAAACCGGCAGTGTAAAGTGACTGCCCGGCAAAAATCAGCATAAAGAATACTGCAATGAATTTTTTCATCAAACCAAAAATAGAGTTGCGTGAGCAGGGGAGACCTGATAAAAGTCAGGAAACAGTATGATTAAAAGACGTCAAAGTCTTTTATAATCATTAATGTTGATTTTTTCTTTGCAGAACTTGTATTCCACCTCATCGTTGCTGCTAACTACAACAAGGCGATTTTTGCAATAAGTGTCTATAAGTGAATGATATAAAGAGATTCCGGCTGCATCGAGATTAGTACAAGGTTCATCCAGTAAAACAATGTCTGTGTCCGAAAGGATACATTGGGCAAGTTTAACCCGTTGTTTCATACCGGACGAGTAATACCGGATTTGTTTATGTTCAGCCTTTTCCAAACCAATTATTGAAATCACCGATTTTGTGTCAATTGCGGGAAGAAAAGGTTTAAATCCCTGATGAAACTGCAAAAACTCATTCAGCGTCATTTCTTCAATCACTTCGAGGTAAGGTGCGCAGATGGAGACACGGGTATAAATATTTTCTGATGATAGTTGTTCGTTGCCCGGTTTGTTCGCATTTTCCGGCCATCGGTCGCCGGTTATCGAATAACTAATAGAACCTTCATTCAGCAGCATACTGCCGCTCAGTGCCTGTAATAAAGTACTTTTCCCGGAGCCGTTTGGCCCGGTAATAGCATAGGCGTTTCCTGATTTAAAATGATAGGTAAGATGGCGGTAAATCCAATCACGGTTAAACCGTTTTCCCGCATCAGATAGGGAGATCGTCATCGGTGCTGCCTTTAGTGAAGCGTTTGATTATTCCCCTGCCGCTTTCCCGGATAAAAGTTACAATTTCGTCTCTTTCATCAGTTGCGGGCATTTCCTCTTCAATATATTCAACGGCCTGGCTGGTATTCATGCCTTTATTGTAAAGCACACGGTACACATCAAGAATATGGTTTATTCTTTCTACACTAAACCCTCTTCTTTTCAGCCCAATAGAATTTACACCTGCATAACTCAATGGATTACGGCCAGCTTTTATATAAGGGGGCACATCTTTACTTACCAGCGAACCGCCGGCGATGAAAGAGTGGGCTCCAATTTTTACAAACTGGTGAACAGCACACATACCGGCAAGAATTGCCCACTCACCAATAGTAACATGGCCAGCGACTTGCGTATTGTTGCTTACGATGGAATTATCACCCAAAATACAGTCGTGGGCAAAGTGAGAATAGGCCATTATCAGGCAATTCTTACCTATAACAGTCTTTTCTCTGTCGGCAGTTCCCCTGTTAATAGTTACAAACTCCCGTATGGTGGTATTATCGCCAATAACCACAGTTGAATATTCGCCATGAAACTTTAAATCCTGGGGAATGGCGGCGATAACAGCGCCGGGGAAGATGCGGCAGTTTTTGCCAATACGGGCACCTTCCATAATTGTAACATTCGAGCCAATCCAAGTGCCTTCTCCAATTTCCACATCAGGGTGGATAACGGTAAAGGGGTCAACTTTTACGTTGGTGGCCAGTTTTGCACTGGGGTGTATATATGTATGCGGGTGAATCATTATCTGAAGTCAAAAAGTGTGTAATAACGGGCAAAGTTAACTTTTAGGGCATGAAAATGAAGTTTTTTTTGCCATATAGTGTTAAAAATGAGTTTACAGCAAACCGGTTCGGCGTTGCGACATTGAGTTTTGTATTGTTTTTGTATTTTTGCCTCCGATGCACAACCCTCCTGAAATATTAGCGCTGGCCTGCAGGAATAATCTTGTTACTGAGCAAATGAATTTGCTGCACCAGAAAAACCAGATGATACCCGGTTCAGTTCAATATACTATTAACAGGTACTACCGCATGCCACAGTGGAATGTTGAAGACACCGGGATGGTGGTGTACCATTTTGAAAAAGACAATCCGAAGGAAAACTATCTCGAACTCCGGTTTTGCATCAGCGGCAATGTGTATTGCAAAAAGAAAGATACGGAGTGTGATATGTGCCAGTTCAGTGCTTCAAAGAACTGCCAGGAGAGGATTGACAGTGTGGATGTGGTAAGTTTCAGGTATTCGCCGGTTCAGTTGAGCCAGTTTGTAAAACCACGGAAAAAGACTTCTGTACTGGCTGATGAAGTATTAAGTTTTACCCATAAGTCATCTTTTACAAAAATCCTTCCCCTTTGCGGCAAAACGAGAATGGTGCTTGAAGGGGTATTGAACCATAGCTATAGCGATACCCTTGAGAATATCTACATCAATGCTCAAACACAGATGCTGTTGTTATATAGCCTTGACTGCATGCTGGGAGAGAAAGAAATTGATGTGGTAAGTTGCAAGTTTTTGGCAAATGAAGCCGACAGGGAAAAAATTGTAAAAGCGAGGGAAGTGCTTATTCAGCATATTGGAGAACCTATTACTATTAAAGAACTGAGCCGTAAGGTTGCTATTAATGAATGTTACCTGAAAAAAGGGTTCAAAGAAATGTTTGGCACTACCGTTTTCGATTTCTATCAAAGCCAGCGTATGGAGCATGCCAAATACCTTCTTTATGAGAAAGGGTTAAGTGTTACTGAGGTATCTATGCTGCTGGGTTATTCTTCTATTTCTCATTTTTCCACTGCCTTTAAAAAGCATACAGGCCTGAAGCCCTGCGAGTTATTGCTGCGATAATCTCTTTTTTTAATAGGATAGAACAGAGAGCTCTCAGAAGTTTTCATCTTACTGCGAGCAATAAGTTTTTTTATTATGCGTTGCATTGCTGGTGGCACTATATTTGTTTTACAGAAACATTAATGCGTAAGGCTCTCATCATATCTTTTGCAATTATTCATTTGCTTGGCAATACTGAATTCGGTCAGATACTCCGCTGGCCTGAATTATTCAGCCATTTTTTTCAGCATAGCCAGCTAAATCCTGAAATAAATTTCTTCGAGTTTATTGCTGTGCATTATGCCGGAGATGATGGGACCGACGCTGATAATGATATTGACAGTAAACTGCCCTGCCGTGATTTAAATCATAGTTCTATTACTGTAGCTTTTTCGCCCATGGTGAGGCCCTTGATTATAGAGAACCCTCTTGCGGCAAATACCGTAAAGAAACTTTCTTGTTGTATTTTCTCAATCCCCTCCGGATTTGAGTATTCTATTCTTCAGCCTCCCCGGGCTTGAATTTCCCTGTTTTTTTAGCCAGCCTGGTTACAAAACAGTAATCAGTATTTACAATAATTCCGGACATTGCTGCAGACACCAGTGATGAAACCGGCAACAAGCAAAATCAACTTTATGTACAAATCTTTTTATGCAATTGCTGCATTATTGGCGGCTATGTTGTTCATTCTTAATGCTTGCCGGCATGATGCCCTCTTTAACAATGATGGCAGTGGCGGCGGCGGAACAGGTGGAGGCGGAGTGGTTTCGCCCAACCCCTGCAGTCCTGATACTGCCTATTTTGTAAATGATGTGATGCCCATTATTGCCTCAAACTGTGCGATGAGTGGCTGTCATGATAATGTTACACATGCCGATGGGGTAAGGCTTACTACTTACACCCAGATAATGAATTATGTACGGGCCGGAGATGCTGCAAACAGCAAGTTGTACAAAGAAGTAATAAAGACAGGCAGTGAAAGAATGCCGCCACCACCGATGCCTGCACTTACAACTGCTCAAAAGACAATTATTCAGAAGTGGATAAACCAGGGTGCGAAGAATAACAGTTGTGCAGGTAGGTGTGATACAGCAGTATTTACTTACAACGGTGCGGTTAAACCTATAATGGATAATAAATGTGTAGGTTGTCATAACCCGTCGAATCTTGGTGGCAGTGTTGATGTGTCCACTTATACGGCTGTAAAAACAGTTGCCCTTAATGGCAAACTGATTGGCTCAATTACTCATCAGCCTGGTTTCTCACCTATGCCAAAAAACGCAGCAAAACTCTCTGATTGTGAAATCACACAAGTGCAAAAATGGATTGCCGCCGGCACCCTTAACAACTAAAACCACAGCAATGAATATCAGAAAATCAATTTTATTACTTCTTATAACTGCTTCAACTGTATTACTGGTGAGTTCCTGTTATTATGATAAAGAGGAGCTGCTCTATGGAGTATCAGGACCATGTACGGATACCACAACCAATATTTCTTATTCGCAAAAAGTGATACCCGTACTGCAGCAGTATTGCTATAGTTGCCATACAGGCAGTTTCCCTTCGGGCAACCAATTAATGGGAACATACGTTGCTGATAAGGCAATGGCGCAAAGCGGTAAACTGTACGGAACTATCAACCATTCGTCTGGCTATTCGCCAATGCCTAAAGGAGCAGCAAAACTGAACAGTTGCCAGATTTTAACTATAAAAAAATGGGTTGATGCCGGTATGCTTAATAATTAAAAACCATTATTATGAAACCAACGAGAAAAAAAATTCTTTTATACATAGTGCTGCCTTTGTTATTAATACTGGCCGCAGGCGGAATATACTTTTACAAAGAGTATAACCGGGTACATAAGGACACTGCAAAACTGAAACCCGATTTTACCCTAAAAGCTACAAACCTTGTTAAAGAGTTTGAGGCTAACGAGCAGGCTTCTAACAAAAAATACTGGGACAAGGTTATCCTTGTAGATGGTGTGGTAAAGCAGGTGGAAAAAGACGACAGAGGGTTCTATTCGCTGGTACTGGGCGATACAGCCTCCGTGTCGTCAGTTCGTTGCAGTATTGACAGTTTACACAGTAGTGAAGCCGCTGCTGTAAAACAAGGCACCACCATTGCAGTGAAAGGAATCTGCACTGGTTTTAATGAAGATGAAATGCTGGGGTCTGATGTGATATTAACCCGTAGTGTGGTAAACAAATAATTTATTTATTAATAACAAAAACAAGTCCAACATGAAAAAGGTCATTCTGATAACTTTAGGTGTTTTCACTCTTTCTGTTTCTGCTAATTCTCAGAAGTATTTTACAAAAGCGGGAAAGATAACTTTCGATGCAACAGCAGCATCATCACCCGAGCAAATTGAAGCTGTAAACCGCAGCGCCACAGCTGTAATTGATACGAAGACAGGAGCTGTCCAGTTTTCTGTATTGGTTAAAGGTTTTTCATTTGAAAGGGCTTTAATGGAAGAACACTTCAATGAAAATTACATGGAGAGCAATAAGTTCCCCAAGTCAGAATTCAAGGGAACTATTACTAATAATTCGGCTGTTGATTATTCAAAAGATGGCAACTATAATATAAAAGTACAGGGAAAACTAACTGTTCATGGCGTTACAAAAGATGTTACTACTGACGGGAAACTTGTAATTCAAGGTGGTAAGATAAACGCAACTGCAGACTTCAGTGTGCAGCTGGCTGACTATAGTATTTCGATTCCGGGGCTGGTGGCAGATAAGGTTGGCAAATCTGCGAAAATATCTGTGAGCTGCAGTCTCGAATTGTTTAAAGGTTAAGACAAACTGATATGAATAAAATAAAATTATATGCTTTGATAGCAGTGGTTTGCATATTTGCCAATGCTGTATCAGCACAAGATGAAGATTTGCTGAGTATGGTCGGAGGTGATGAAAAGCCCAAAAAAGAAAGGGTGAAATATGCTTTTAAATCGCCAAGGGTAATTAACAGCCACTCCATTGAGTTTCTGAATCCGGGTACATTGGACTTTCGTATCCTGCACCGCTTTGGCCAATTAGACCAGGGATATAAGAATTTCTTTGGGCTTGACCAGGCCAGTATGCGAATGAGCTTTGACTTCGGTATTAAGCACAACCTGATGGCCGGAGCAGGACGTAGTACATTTAAGAAAGAACTGGATGCTTTTGTTAAGTATGCGCCGGTTCGCCAATCAACGGGAGGTAAGTTAAACTCACCTGTTACTGTTGCACTTGTGTCGGGTATTACGATGGATGGCATGCCCTGGGCCGACCCAAGCCGCACTAATTATTTCTCATCAAGACTTGCATATTATTTTCAGGCTGTAATTGGCCGCAAATTCAGCGAAGGGTTCTCATTACAGGTATCGCCAACAATGGTACATAAAAACCTTGTACAATTAGATGCTGACCCCAACGACATATATGCCCTGGGGATTGGCGGAAGATTAAAACTATCTAAGCGTATAGCATTAACGTGGGACTATAATCATGTATTTGTTGGTATGCCTGACAGCGGTTATTATCACCCTTTGTCTGTTGGTGTGGATATTGAAACCGGGGGGCATGTATTCCAGTTACATTTTTCAAACGCCACTGGGATGAACGAAAGGGCCTTTATTACGGAAACAACCGGTAACTGGGGTAGTGGTGAAGTGCGGTTTGGTTTTAACCTGTCAAGGGTGTTTCAGTTAAAGAAACACAAAAGGGATTAACCTTCCTGAAAAACTAAAATATGAAAGTGCTGCTGTTAACCGGCAGCACTTTATTTTTGTAAAAACTGTAATATGGATATCTCTGCATTTAATCAGCTGCTGCGAAGCCGCCGCTCTGTATGGCCAAATCAGTTTGACCAGGCAAAAAAAGTAGATGATGAAATAATAAGGGAGGTTCTGACTAATGCAACATGGGCTCCCAATAATGGAGGCGAAGAACCCTGGAACTTTACTGTGTTCTCCGGGGATGGGTTGAAAAAACTCGCATCTTTTCAAAGTGAATTGTATAAACAGGTTGCAGGGGAGAAGTTCAAGGAAGCCACTTTTTTAAAACTGCAGCAAAATCCGTTAAAGGCATCTCATGTTATTGCAATTGGGATGAAGAGGAGTGAAAATAAAAACATAAAGGAAGTCGAAGATATTGAAGCTGTGGCCTGTGCAGTTCAGAATATTTATCTTTCACTAACAGCTTACGGACTTGGTGGTTACTGGGGAAGCGGAGGTGTTACTTATTATGAAGAGGCAAAATCTTTCTTCGGATTGGGCGAACAGGACAGACTGCTTGGTTTTTTCTATATTGGCCATATTGCGGTTCCGTCAACCGGAGGTACAAGAAAACCACTGGAAGAAAAAGTGACATGGATAAGTAATTGATTGAATTGAAAATCGTGTAGTTGTACAATTTGTGAAAAATATGAAACAAAAAATACTTACGCCGGCATATAGGATTCTCTATCCCCTCAAAATTGCTAAAAGCAAAATTGCAGGCAAAGGAGCCTACGCATTAACAGCTATTCCCGCAAGACGGAAAATTGGTGATTTAGGTGGTGTTATTATTACTATGAAAGAAGCCATGAAGCTGATCAGGAACCAGAAAGTGATAAACCTGGTTGAGTTGGATAATGACCATGCTTTAAATGCATCTGCTAATCCTAATGATATACGGTTTATCAATCACTCCTGTAATCCCAATACGTTTATGCGGGTTATGAAAGACCGGGTTGAGTTTTATGCTTTACGTCACATTAAGAAGGGAGAAGAATTAAATTGCGATTATGGTGAAACACACCATGAAGGCACATTGCCCTGCAAGTGCGGCGCCAAAAATTGCAGGGGCTTTATTTAATTGTTGAACCTGCTGTCAGTTGACCCTTCTTTCGACCCGGGTGCCTATGGCGTCTGTATTATTTCCAGACCGTCCTCCAAATTTTCTGGGAAAATAGGATATCGTTATCATGAAGTACTGTTGCAGTCCGTTAGTAACGGTTGATGAAAAACCATCAGCATTGGCAGTGTAGCTTATATTTTTAAACTGTTTCAGGATATCAGTTGCTGTAAATTTTAATTCTGCCTGTTTGCTTTTCAGGAACCGGAAAGCTGCATTAGAGTTCCAGATTGTAATTGGTTTAATAAGGCCGTTGTTTTTTGAATGGCTTATCTGGCTGCTCAGGCTGATATTTTTTGTAAAATTAATAGTCAGGCTGAAGTCACCGCTTAAAGTACGTGTATTAAAGCTGTTGTTTTTATAGCCTGTTTGCTTACTGTTGTTATTGTTCAGGTTTCCGCTTATACCCAGTATCAGCAATGTTTTATAGTAAAAAGTTATGTTGGCACGATGGCTGATATTGCTTGAATTGATGGTTGTAAAAATGTTATCAATATAACTGGGTATCCTGTTTTTGCTGATGTTTCCATTATACTGAAACTGAACCTGTCCCTTCTTGAATTTCCTGCTTATGGTAGCATTCCAGCCGAAGGAAGAATTATTTCCTTTTTCCCCATGAATGGTATGCCGTATTTGCTTTCCGTTCAGGTAAACAGAATCGTTGCCATTGATAGTTATTGTGTCCCTGAGGTTGGTGGTACTGTCAATATATGGACGCAAAATACTGTTATGGTTATAGTTTGCCGATACAGTAAAGTCAAAATTCTTTTTGGTATTATTAAGTGTAAAGTTTGCACCGGCCGATGCACTGCGGGTTTCATTATTGAAAAGATTTACGCCGCCTTTATAAACGTTGTAAAGGTTCATGCTGTCAACCACCGGGGCTATTTGATTGAGCGATGGGGTGTTGTAGCTGTTTCTATATGCCATATTACCGTTAAGACTATAAACGTTGTTCATCCGTTTGGTATAATTTAAGCCGAGGTCGTATCGGTTAAATACAAAAGATCTGCTGATGTTCCGGTAATCTTTCGAAGAAGTGTTTTTCTCATTAATAAATTGTACAAACCCTCTTAGATATGTGTAAAGGTTCCAGTTTTGTTTTGAAGAAAATTTGTAAAAGTTCTTGGTTAATCTCAACGAGGGCTGGTATTCTGTAGTTGCAATTTGTTCATTAAATGTGAGATAAACATTTGCTTTTTTTGTTCCGTTATTTTCAATATCGTACACACTGTTCATGTCTTCTGTTTTCCGGTAACTGAAAGTGTGGTCGTTTTGAAGCCTGATTCCAAAAAGGCTGAAACGTCCCACTAAAAGCCTCTTCAGGCTATTGTAGTTGAAGGTGCCGCTAAAGTTTGTGGTTTTCGAGTTTTTATCAATAATCCTGTTCAGGATGGTTGTGTTAATACCAGAAGGAGAATAGAAGTTGTAGTAATTGCTTTCGTTCCTGGAAGAGTTGTTTTCGTTGTATGAGAAAGAACTGGTGATATTGTAATTGACAAGCGGTTTGTCGAAATTGCTGTTATAGAACCTCAAGTCTGTATTGAAGGAAAGACTGTTATTATTGCCGGAGACATTGCTTTTTTTATCACTCGTCAGTTCGTTTTGACTGTTTTTGATGGCAGTATTGTTTTTGCTCTCTGATGTTCCGCTAGAATAACTGCTGCTGGTGTTTATGCTGAGGTTTCTGAAGTCGCGGTTGCTCTTTGTGTAGTTCAGCGTTACATTGTGTCTTTCAGAACTATTGGAACTCTCAGATTCAGAGTTTATAAGCTGATCGCCACCAAGCAAATATCTTTCCTGGTAGTTTTGTCTTATTGTTTTATCAAGATTACTGTTAAAATCATAGCCGCCCTCTATCCTGTTTCTTCTTCTGTCACTCTCTGTTTCAAGAAATGAATGAGAGAATTGTATTCCCGGAGAAATTACCCTGTTTATTCCGGACTTGTTAAAGTTGCTTCTGTTCCTGTAATTGGAATAATTATTTCGGAAAGTACTTTCCTGCATGATTTCGTTCAGGTTTGCAATACTTGTATTGGTGTTGTTTGAGCCAAAGCCAAATGCCAGCGATGATTTTTTATTGAACATATTAACTGCTCCGTCCAATTGATAACGTTCTGCTGTGCCAATGCCAGCGCCGTATTTTCCAAAGACTCCTTTATTTTTATCTGCTTTTAGTTTAATATTCATCGTAACCAGCGAGTCTTTTTGTTCATTCTGGTTAAGCATATTTGCCTGGTTTTGCTGGCTTGCTGCATCTACTTCACTATATACCTGTATCTTATCAATGATGTTTTTTGGCAGGTTTTGTGTTGCTATCCTTGGGTCACGGCTTCCTAAAAAGGGCTTTCCATTGACCAATAGTTTTGAAACCGGCTTCCCATCAATTGTAATAGAGCCGTCAGCCCATATTACAACTCCGGGAACTTTATTGAGCAATTCTTCACCCACAGCATCTTTACTCATTTTAAACGCTTCAGGGTTTATCTCAAGAGTATCACCATTCATTCTTATGGGAATAATTGATTTTACTACAACTTCGTCATTACTTTTAACGCTAAGAAAAATTGTATCAAACTTTTTAACTGCGGAGTCCATTTTAAATTTCATACCGAAATCTTTATAGCCGGCATAAGAGGCGGCAAGCAAATAATTTCCTTTAAGGGGTATGCCGGCTATTTCAAAATACCCCTTCTTGTCTGTTATCTTAAATGTAACGACTGTTGAGTCGGGCCTGTAAATAATAACTGTGGCTGATTCCAGAAACTCACCGCCTGTTGAGTCTTTTACGGTGCCATATATACGACCCGTTCCCTGTGCAAAGGATACACTAACAGAAAGTAAAAGGAAGATTATATTGAATAAGAAAATTTTCATTTTTAAGCTGAATTCGTCTCTGTTTATCAGGAAAACTATTGTTGTGTTTAACTGTTAGTTTTTATAAGTATAATATATTAGAACCGGGTTTGTGTTTTTATCTGCTGTTTTTAAATACATTTCTAATATATCGGGGTATGTAATATTTTTTGTTTTGCCGGATGCGATCATTTCAAGAGCGGTTTTCGCTGTTAGTTTGATGAAGTACATTTTATTGTCACTGTATGCCCAGTTGCTTAGTAAGGGTAGCTGAAAAGTGAGGCTGTCAGGTGAAATTTTTTCGTTATCGTATATCACTTTTGTTTCAGCGTCAAACAAATATCCTTTGTTTTCATAGCCGAGGCTTTGAAGTCTTAACTGCAAAAACCGGTTCGAAATGGTACTAACGGAAAGATGACTAATGAGTTTTTTATTTTGCCTTTTATAATTGTTTTTTTCTGTTTTATCTTTAAAATCAGTGGTGTAAAAATCTAAAGGCATCGCCCTGTCAATGGGCAGAATGAAATTGTAAACCCCATAAAGACTGTCGGGGGTTAGCTGATATACCATGTAATCATACGGCCGGGTAATCCATTTGTGATCAGTTCTGTCTGTTGCAGATACATTTATGCTGAAATCCTCAAAAATGTACCGGGAATCATTTCTTCTGTTATAAGGGAAATATTTTTTTAGCAGGGTATCTGCTTTGAAGATTTTTATTTCATAGTCTTCTTGGCTGTCAAAATTTTTGTCAATTGTAACCTTACTTATAATTTTTAGGTCATTTACAAAAGGTTCAGCCCGCATCATCTCCAGTCCGTTAATCTGTTGTCTGCGGAAAATAAGATGGGAAGTGTCATTCAGGTCAAGGTAATACTTCCGGAAATATTTCCAGTTTTTTGGATTATCAAAGTGTTCAATGATTTGTGCGTAGTCTTTTTGGGAAAGCTCATATGCCTTGTTTAGCGATATTGCTTCCAGCCTGTTTTGTTCTTTATTATATTGAAGGGAACCGATTCTTTCTTTAAATTTTACATGTTTCAGATATTTTCCTTTTTTATCGAACAGCAAAATTTTTTTATTTGAATAATCCATGACAATATAATTATTGCCTGCGGGGATAATCTGGCAGAAGTCATCAAACCTGCTTTCCCGTGAAGTTTCAAATACTACTATGTCTTTATATTCAATAAAGTCGCTTTGCAAACCGCCCCGTGCAGATTTGGGCTCAAAAAAAATTTTTTCCTGTGCACCAGTAATCATGCTGATTGATAAAAGACAGGATAGAAAAACTGAACTACATCTGATGCAGAATGACATACTATTGATTATGAAATGTGTTAGACGCAAAACTCAGGTAAAAACTTCACTTTCTTGAAAATCGAAAAGCACAACGGGCATATCACATTAACAGACGATAGTTCAGAATGTTTTCCTGAGTTTGGGATTGGTTATAATAATGTAATCACCAAGATAACTTAGCTTTTCCCAATCAGGATTATCAAAGCTCTCGTCAGGGAAGCAACTGATGTTCAGGATTTTCAGTTTCTTGTTCCGCAATGCCAGTTGTGCAGCCGTGCCTAACTTTTCATCGCAATGAAATTTTCCGACACAGTGGAATACTTTCTGCCCTTTATTTTTTTTCAGATAGCTGTAAATGCTGTAACTCATTCCAGCATCCCAAAGACTTTGGCTGTGATAAACTTTTGGATTGTTGCCGCCCGGGCTGCCTTTCATAGTTTCAAAAAATTTTTCCCTGTACCGGCCCGTTAGCGTATCAAATGGTAACGGCGGCAGCAGTTTTTTTGCTTCCTTCGACAGGCTGTCAAGCGATGCCATGCCACGGCGGCTTACCATTGTTACATATCTTCTTGGAGGATTGGCGGCGAGTACCCGTATGCTATTTTGCTTTGCATATTCAATCATAGGACGGTAGTCTTTATAATTGCTCCATAGTCTTACATCTTTTGAAAACCGGGCTTCATCAATTTTTCCGGCCAGGTATTCACTCAGCGCCAACTGTCCGTCTGTTTCAAACATCTCCAGGCTTAATACAATTTGATTTCCGTAAACGGAAAACAGTTCTCTTAAGATTTTATTTTCCAGAAAATGGCCGGTACTGTCGTTATGCTCTTCTCCGAAAAACAGAACATCAGCCTCACTCATGCGGCTCACAATTTTTTCTACAGGTACAGTTTGTTTTGCTTTCGTGTCATAGATTTTGTAATGAAAAAACATACTGTCCTGAGAAAAAAGTATTGTTGAAAAGAGCAATGCGAGAATGACAAGTTGCAGTTTCATATTATTTATTTGTATGAATGTAAATCATGTTTTCCATTTTCCGTAAACCGATTTCCCAATCCGGCATGATAAGGGATCAAGCCTCTTCTACTTTTGCTCCGGTTTTATTTGGTTAATTATAAAAAGATAATAATGAAGAGAATTAACATGCTTATGATAATGGTTTTGCTGATGGCTTTTTTTGCAAAAGCCCAGCAGCCTGCCGGAATTATAAAAGGGAAAATTACCACATCAGATGGTAAACCGGCTGAATTTGTAGACATAATCCTGAAAGGTTCCGGAAAAGGTACAGTAACAGATAGTACCGGCAACTATCAGCTTCAGAAGGTGAACTACGGCGTTTATACAGTTGAAGCAAGCATCACAGGTTTAATAACACAATCAAAGAAAGCCGAACTGAAGGAAAATGGAATTGCTGTGATTGACTTTGTGCTGGAAGAAAATGTGAGTCAGTTGCAAACAGTTCTGGTAACGGCCAATCCGAGTAAGTATGTTACAGACTATCCCTCAATTTCACTGCGCTTAAAAACCCCGCTTATTGAAATTCCGCAAAACATACAAGTAATCACCAGGCAAACTTTGCAGGATCAGCAGATTTTTGATATGCAGGAAGGTGTAATAAGAAATGTAAGTGGTGCTACCCGTTCGGAACATTGGGAGACTTATGCAAGGATTGTGATGAGAGGCTCCCGTATCGCTTCTTTCCGCAATGGAATGAATGTGACTGAAACCTGGGGCCCGTTAACTGAAGACATGAGTATGGTTGAACGGATTGAATTTGTGAAAGGCCCTGCCGGATTTATGCTTGCAAGCGGTGAGCCCAGCGGCTTCTATAATGTGGTAACCAAAAAGCCTACAGGAATCAACAAGTCTGAAGTGGGGATGACAATCGGAAGTTTCGGAACATACAGAAGTACTCTTGACTTTGATGGCTTATTGAGCAAAAACGGAAAAGTACAATACCGTCTGAACCTGATGGGACAAATGAAAGGCACACACCGGAATTTTGAATTTAACAACCGTGTATCGGCAGCCCCTGTTTTAAAGTTTCAGATTAATCCTAAGACAACACTTACCGCCGAATACACTTACCAGTACGTAAATATGTCGCCTATTGGTTCTAACTATGCGTACTCTGCAAAAGCACTGGGAGAACTTCCGGTTGAGTTTTCTACACTGGAAGCTAATATGAAGCCGACGACTATAAAAGATCAGTCATTCTTTGTTACACTGTCACACAGCATCAATAATAGCTGGAAGTTTACAGGCCAACTTGCTTATATGCACTACAGTCAATCAGGCAGCAGCTTATGGCCTTCTGGTTTTAGCGGCGATACTTTATTAAGAGGAATGACAAACTGGGATATTTTAGGGCAAACAAGGGTGGGACAGTTTTTTGTGAATGGTGATGTGATAACCGGAAGACTGAAGCACCGGATATTGGCAGGTATTGACATGGGTGATAAAGATTTTTATCATGACTGGAGCCAGGGCGGTGCCATCACAGGGGCGCAAGGGTTTAACGTTTACAATCCTGTTTATGGCCAGGTGGCGGCAAGCAGTTATCCTGTATTTAACCGTACACTGGGCGTTAAAGAAAGAGGTGTGCATTACAATAACCTGTACTCAGCTTTTTATGTACAGGATGAAATAAGATTATTAAGCGACAGGCTACGTCTTACACTTGCCGGAAGATATACAACAACCGGTGATGAAGACCCATATTCGGGTAAAGTAAATACAGACAGGTTTACACCGAGGGTTGGCCTTAGTTATTCGCTGGATCATAACACCAGTGTTTATGCAGTATTTGATGAATCCTTTATTCCGCAAGCAGGTGCAACATACGGTGGAGAGAAGTTTAAACCCATTACAGGTAATAATATTGAGGCCGGAATAAAAAGAGATTGGCTTAATGGCCGTTGGACGGCTTCTGCGGCAGTGTATCAAATAACAAAGAACAATGTGCTGGCTCCCGATCCTCAGCATCAGTATTTTTCTGTTCAGTTAGGTCAGACAAAAACCAGTGGTGTTGAGTTTGATGTCCGTGGACAGCTTGTTACCGGGCTTGAAGTAACAATGAACTATGCATACACAGATGCAAAAGTAACGAAGGATACAGATGAGAAAGAGGTTGACAAACAAGTACCCGGCACTGATAAGCATATTGCAAATGCATGGCTTAACTACCGTGTTCCAAAGGGCAAAGCAAAAGGTCTGGGTGTTTCTTTTGGTGTTTCTTACGCCGATGGTCGTACTGCCTGGTACGGTGCATACGACCGCACATTAGATCCGGCAATGCCTGCTTACACCCGTTTTGATGCAGCCGCATCCTACCAGTTTGGAAAATTTGGCGTGGCACTTAATGTGAACAATCTTTTCAACAATTATCTCATGTCCGGTGCTTATTATTCATGGAGTAATTTTTATTACTGGCAGGCAGAAGCATACCGTAATGCGAGACTGAGCATAAACTATAAATTCTGACAGGTTAATGTTTAGAAAAACAATTGGAAAAATTCACCGCTGGCTCGGGCTTATGTCCGGGCTTGTGGTTTTGATACTGGGCATTACAGGATGTATTCTTGCTTTTGAGGTGGAGTTCAGAAAGATTACGGAACCATTTCGGAACGTAACAGTTGCTGATAAACCCTGCCTGTCTCCTTCTTCGCTAAAAGCCATAGCTGACAAACACCTTGTATCTGGTAATGCCTTGGGCATAGAATATCCTGGAAAAGGTAAAGCCGCAGTTGCAGTTTATTATGATGAAACACATTACGAACTGCTGTTCCTTAATCCTTATACTGGCGAAGTGCTGCGCCATAAAAACATGAATAAGGATTTTTTCCGCATAATACTGGATGGACATTACTATTTATGGCTGCCGCATCATATCGGGCAACCCATTGCCGCATCTGCCACACTGGTTTTCCTGGTTATGATGATATCCGGCATAATTCTTTGGTGGCCAAAAAATAAAGCTGCAAGAAGGCAACGCTTTTCTTTAAAGAGAAATGTTACATGGAAACGAAAAAACTATGACCTGCATAATGTACTTGGTTTTTATATGTCATGGATTAGCATTTTTATTGCAATTACAGGGTTGGTATTCGGCTTTCAGTGGTTTGCCAAATCAGTTTATTGGGCTACCAGCGGCGGAGAAAAAATGATTGAACACCAGCATCCTGTTTCTGATACCACAAAGCCTGCTTCAGTTGCCGATATCGAAGACGTTTTGTGGCAGCAGCACAAAAAAGGTGTAAAGCCGGAGGAAAGTATTGCCGTTTATTTTACCGGGTTACCTTCCGATCCGGTGGAGATTGTCGTAAATCATAACCCCGGTACATATTACAATTCTGATTTTTATCATTATGATCAGTACACAGGTAAACATATAGCAGCCCAAGGCAGTTGGGAGGGAAAGTTCGGCGAAGCCAAACTGGCGGATAAAATTGCCCGTATGAATTACGATATCCACGTTGGAGCTATTTTGGGATTTGCCGGAAAATTGCTGGCTTTTTTGGCAAGCTTGGTGGCGGCCAGCTTGCCGGTAACAGGATTCTTAATCTGGCGGGGCAGGAGGAAAAGACAAGTAATGAGGTAATTTCTAAATCCGTAAACTGTTTTCCCGATTCGTCACCCCGAAATCTTTTATACCGTCAATCTTTGCAGGCAAATAAAAAAAATGCTTAGGAGATTGATATTGTTGTCAACGGTTATTTATTCTGTTTCGGTTTATTCGCAAAATAGCAAACCTATTTTCCACGATGATTCTACAAATCCAAAACATAAATATCTTCCCGACATTACAGTAGTTGGCCGTAATAGCAGGAGCGATTATCAGCAGATGCCCGAAGTGGTGGGGACTTCAATCTATGCCGGAAAAAAGAATGCTCTGATAGTTCTGGATAACGTACAGGGTAATGTGGTAACGAATACAATGAGACAGGTACTTGCAAAAGTGCCGGGCATTCAGGTTTGGGAAAGTGACCCAAGCGGAATCCAGATAGGGATTGCCGCCCGTGGATTAAGCCCTAACAGAAGTTGGGAGTTTAATATCAGGCAAAACGGATATGATATTGCCGCCGATCCATTCGGATATCCCGAAGCATATTATAATCCGCAATTACAGGCAGTTCAGCGAATTGAAGTGGTAAGAGGCCAGGGATCTTTACAATACGGGCCGCAGTTTGGCGGTCTTGTTAATTACATTCTTAGAAATGGAAGCGATGTAAATAATAAAATTGAATTTGAAACACAGCAAACTGTGGGCAGCAATGCCATGTTTAACAGTTTTAATGCCATCGGTGGTAAAACAAAAAAATGGCATTACTATTCCTTTTTCGACCATCGCAATGGTGACGGCTGGAGAAGCAATAGCCGCTATTATACTAATGCCGCATACGGTACAGCAACATATCTGCTGTCGCAAAAAGTTAAACTGACGGCAGAAGTAATGCACTCACATATCCGCAGCCAGCAGCCAGGAGGGTTAACAGATGTACAGTTAGAACAGGACCCGCAACAAAGTTTCAGAAGCCGCAACTGGTTTGACATTAGCTGGACCACACCAGCTTTTATTTTGAATTATCAGCTTAGCAATAAGACCAGGTGGAATACCAAATTGTTTGCCACTATTGGCAACAGAAACAGTGTTGGCTTTTTGCAAACAATAACCGTTAAAGACAGTATCAACCTTGCTACCGGACAATATAATAGCAGAACTCTTCAGGCAGACAGATACAGGAATCTGGGATTGGAAAGCCGCTTCCTTACTGATTACAGTTTAGCCGGTATGAAGAATACCTTATCTGCGGGCCTGAGACTCTACACTGGCACTACTTTCCGGCAGGCGGATGGAAAAGGTACCACCGGAAGTGATTACGACATGACCGTAACAGGCAACTATCCAAGGGATATTGAATTTGCATCAGCCAACGCAGCCATTTTTGCAGAGAACATTTTCAGGATTACTGATAAATTATTAATTATTCCGGGTATCCGTTTTGAGTGGCTGAAAGGAACTGCTTCGGGCAGAAACGGGTATGCTTCTAATGGCAGTGAGATATTGCTCCAGGATATTACACGGAGCCGCAGTTTTGTTTTAGCCGGAATTGGCACTGAATATCATATTGCAAATACAGAACTGTATGCCAATTTCTCTCAGGCATACAGACCAATACAATTTGCCAATCTGCAGGCACCTCCAACTACCGATGTAGTTGACCAGGAGTTGAAAGACTCTAGAGGGTATAATATCGATTTAGGCTACAGGGGGAAAGTGAAAAACTACCTGCAGTTTGATGTAAGTGTTTTTTACCTGCAGTATAATAACAGGATTGGGACAGTTACTGTGGCCGGTACACCATCTTACAGGCTAATTACAAATGTGGGCAATAGCACAAGTAAAGGTTTTGAAGGATATGCAGAGTTTAACCCCTGGCGGGCCTTTGTAAAAAATACAAAGGGCGATATTATTCTTTTTGGCTCATACGGTTACACCGATGCAAAATACAGTACAGAGCATAAAGATGCAGCCACAAAGGGAAAGAGGGTGGAAAATGCCCCGATGAATATCTTTCGTGGAGGCATTACAACGGGATATAAGTCATTTATGTTTACAGCACAACTTAGTTATGTGGATGATGCCTACAGCGATGCTAATAATACTGAAACACCCTCGGCTAACGGCAATAATGGTTTGATTCCATCTTATACAATAATTGATCTGACGGCTGTTTATAAAATAAATAAATCATTGACTTTAAAGGCCGGTGTAAATAACCTGGCTGACACAAACTATTTTACCCGAAGGGCCGGAGGTTATCCGGGTCCGGGTGCACTGCCAGCCGATGGAAGGACAATGTTCCTGAGTCTGGGTGCCAGATTTTGATTGTTTTGATAGAGTTACTGAAGCCTTCCCTTTCCAGGGAGGGTTTTAATGTTTAAACAGCAAGACAAATGACATAGGTCATATAACAATATGATTTACTTTTCTTTACTGTCATTTTTTTGTAAAAGATGTTTCAACTTCAAATTCGTGACAGAGACATGATAAAAGACTAAAACGATTAAAGAACTTTTGTGTCCTTAATTGAAAGTATGCAAAAATCAACATTGCTTTTGTTCCTGTCCTCTTTCTCTTTCATGGCCGGAGCCCAAACAATCCGAAGGGTAATTCCCGAGGATACCACAAAACCAAAAGACCTGGAAGAGGTGGTAATAACGGGTCAGTATCAGCCACAATCAGCCAAAAACTCTGTTTACCAGGTACGGGTGATTAGTAACGACCGGATACTGAAACAGGGGGCCGCCCAATTGCAGGATGTGCTCAAGAACGAACTGAACATCCGCTTTGCACAGGATGTGGCAACAGGCGGCAGTGGCATTACCATGCTGGGATTGGCTGGTCAAAATGTAAAAATTCTGGTTGATGGCTTACCGGTTGTGGGAAGGCAGGGCACAACCAATGAGATAAATATTAATCAGATAGATATTAACTCCATTGAAAAGATAGAAGTGGTTGAAGGGCCAATGTCGGTGGTTTATGGAGCCGATGCCCTCGCCGGGGTAATTAATATTATCACAAAAAGGGCAGCACTTTCAAAATTATCTGTAAATGCAAGGTTACATGAAGAGTCTGTATCAAATGAGTATGGCATACAGCAGGGAATACATAATCAGTATGCTGGATTTACAACACGCAGAAACAAATGGGATGCCGGAGCCTCTTTTTCACACAACTATTTTGGCGGTTGGAAAGATACTGCATCAGGCAGGGAATTAATTTGGCATAAAAAAGACCAGCGCATCGCAAACGGTTTTGCCGGATATACAAATGGCAAGCTTAGCCTTCGTTACAGGCTCGATGGTTTGGATGAGGTGATTACAAATCCAGGAAATTACAGCGAATCTCAGGACCCTTTTTCTGGTGAAAACCTCGCAAAAGACCAGCAATATCTTACCCGCAGGCTGATGCAGCAACTGCAGGGCTCATATTTTGTAAACAGCGGGTTACACTTTCAGGCACAGACAGCCTATACCAATTACAGGCGGCAGGTTTTCTCAACCACCGTAAGTAAACAAACAGGTGACGTAAGGCTGAATGGTGATAATGGTGCACAAAGTATTGTGTATTCAAACGGATTCACATTCCGTGGAACTGCATTTTATAAAGTCTCTGATAAGATTTCTCTACAGCCCGGAGTTGATATCAATATGGAAAGCGGAGAAGGGGAGAGGCTGAAATCGGGCAAAAACAATGTGAATGATTTTGCATTCTTTATTACTTCAGAAATTTCTGTTTTACCAAAGGTGAAAATCAGGCCCGGACTGAGGTTTATAAAGAATTCAGTATACGATGCGCCTCCGGCAGTACCATCGGTTAATGCCAAAATTGAAATTGCCAAAAACTTGGATTTTCGGTTGTCGTATGCAAATGGATTTCGTTCTCCTTCCATCAGGGAATTGTATTTCAGCTTCTTTGATGTAAATCACCAGATTATTGGCAACCCTGATCTGAAGGCAGAAACATCAAACAGTTTTACCGGTTCTGTTAACTGGAGAAAAACTCTCACTCAGCAAATAACTTTTACTGCTAATGCTGGTGGTTTCTATAATAGTATCCGGAACCTGATAGATTATGTTTACACACCCGGATCATATATTGCCATTGTTTCAAACTTTACAGAAAGCAAAACAGCCGGAGTAAATGCTGGTGTCTCTGCGAGGCATAAAAACTGGTCTGTAACAATAGGAGGTGCGTACACTGGTTTCTATAATACGTATTCAGATGAAGATAAAACATTGCCCCAGTTGCAATGGTCGCCTGAACTTACAGGCAATTTTACATATAGCTTCAGTAAGATAGGCCTGGATGTTTCATTTTTTTGCAAGCTCACAGGTAAAAAGCCAGGCTATTTGCGCAATATCAGCCAGGAGATTGTACTCACAGAACTGAAAGGTTTTCAGATGGCAGACTTTAATGTTACGAAGAAACTGTTTACCAGGTTTGTATTGAATGCTGGTGTAAGAAACATTTTTGATGTGGACAGGATACGCAGCACTTATGCAATAAACGGTGTGCATACCGGAAGCGGAATTTCCAATATCGCCACAGGCCGGTCGTTCTTTGCCGGGGTATCATTTGACTGGGACAAAAAATAACTAACAGAAATAAAAACAAATTATTTATGAGATATTCTATAATAAATAAAGGGGCTCTTGTTATTACTGCTGCAGTAGTAATGGTTGCATGCCGTAAACGGGATGCAGAGCTGCCCAACCTGCTGGTGAATTTTGAAAATTCATCACAAGGGATCACCTCTGCTGAAAATACGCTGGAGCAAAAAGTGCTGATGTCAAGAACTGTAAATGCTGATGTAACTGTAACGTTGAGGCTGACAGAACAGGGAGTTACCTATGGCGCCGATTACACAACCGAACCGGCGGCAATTTCAGGAAAAATTACTGTGGTGATTCCTGCTGGCAGCAGTTCAGCTGCTTTCAGCGTAAATAAAATAAACGGAGTGTTATTTGATGGCGATGAGAAATTGTTGTTTGATATCGACAGCACTGGTCAGCCTTCAGGAAAAGGAATAAAGAACTCTTTTTTACTTAGTTTCCACGAGTTGATTGCAATATCAGAAACGGCAGTAATCAATGGCGGTGGTGTATTGTATCCCAATAAAGCATTTATTGATTTAAGTGCAAGCCGTGTAACTGCTGTTAACCGCACTGCATGGGACCTTGGTTTTTATACAGGAAATGATGATTTCAGGGTTATTTTGAATTCATCCTCCGCAATGATGGCAAAGCAAATCAATAAGAACGACCTGAACGCAGTTACGGCCGCCGACACTGCCGGACTGACAAATGAAGTCGCCTTCAGCCTGTTTACCCCAACAACTACGTCTTTGCCTTACATTGATTATCCCAATGGCGACTTAACAAGAACTGCCATTGCCCAGGTTTCGGCTACCGCCACCGATAACAAAGTATATATTGTTAACCGTGGTTTGGGTGTGGGCAGTCCGGCTCCGGCACGGGGCTGGAAGAAAGTTCGTATTATCCGCAATACTTCTGGCGGATACACTTTGCAGTATGCTGATATTGCTGCCACTTCATTTACTTCAGTTGATATTCCCAAAGATGACGCATACTTTTTTAAATACGTATCCTTCGATAACGGCCTTGTTTCTGTGGACCCGGAGAAAAAGAAATGGGATATTGCCTGGACTTATTTCTCCAACGTTACAAATTTTGGTGCAGGCGAAGTGCCTTATTTGTTCCAGGATATTATCCTGCTGAACAGAAATGTACAATCGGCTAAAGTAACGACGGCTGCCATACCTTTTGCCACATTTGATTCAACCCATATTGCGGCTCAAACGTTTTCATCGGTGCAGACAGCAATTGGTGCTGACTGGCGCAGTGGTGGCGGCCCTACCACTTCACCAGCTGTAAGAACCGACAGGTATTACATTATTAAAGACGGTAGTAATAACTACTATAAACTTCGTTTTACGGCCCTTACTCAAAACGGCGAAAGGGGTTACCCGGCTTACGAGGCCATTTTGATAAAGAAGGGTTAGGTTTTTTTGGTTTTATGGTTTAATGGTAACGACCGCCCTTTCCAGGGCGGTTTTTTCTTGTTTATTACCTGAAAAGGCAGTATTATTCATACCTTTGCAGCCATTTTATCAGAAAGGTTATGAGTGTTACTTACAGAGAATTTTCAGGTTTGAACCTGCCCGCTTTTGAACAGGAAATACTGGCAAAGTGGACAGAAATGAATGCGTTTGAGAAAAGTGTTTCCCTTCGGGAAGGCGCAACACCATTTGTTTTTTATGAAGGACCGCCCAGTGCCAATGGAATGCCCGGCATCCACCACGTTATTTCCCGTACTTTGAAAGACCTGGTATGCCGTTACAAAACCATGAAAGGCTTCCAGGTAAAACGTAAAGGTGGCTGGGATACTCATGGTCTGCCTGTTGAACTGGGCGTTGAAAAAGAACTTGGCATCACCAAAGAAGATATTGGCAAGAAGATATCTGTTGAAGATTATAATAAAGCTTGCCGTGAGGCCGTACTCCGTTACAAAGACAAGTGGGATGACATTACCCGCAAAATGGGCTATTGGGTTGATTTGAATGACCCGTACATCACTTTTAAGAACGAGTACATCGAAACACTCTGGTGGCTGCTGAAAGAACTGTACAAGAAAGGCCTGCTGTATGAAAGTGTGAGTATTCAGCCTTATTCGCCTGCCGCCGGCACCGGTTTAAGTTCGCATGAATTGAATCAGCCAGGAACCTATAAAGATGTAAAAGACACCAGTTGTGTGGCGATGTTCCGGGCGGTGCAGGATGAGAAAAGTAAATTCTTGCATGATGCTGTGCATGGTGCCGAGATATTCTTCCTCGCATGGACAACCACACCCTGGACCTTGCCTTCAAATCTTGGACTTACTGTAGGTGCTAATATTGATTATGTGCTGGTAAGCACCGTTAATCCTTATACACACCTGCCGGTGAATGTGGTGCTGGCAAAGCCATTGCTGCATAAATATTTTAAACCGGAAAATGAGAATGCCGAAATAGCGGCTTATAATAACGATGGGAAAAATCTTCCTTACTCGGTAATAAAAGAATTCAAAGGTGCCGATATCGAAGGCTGCGAATACGAACAACTTCTCCCTTACGAGGCAAACTCTCATGCAGTAATTGAAGAACTCACCCCCGGTGCCAGACCTTTCCGTGTGCTGGTGGATACGTTTGTTACTACTGAAGATGGTACAGGTATCGTACACACTGCGCCTGCATTTGGTGCCGATGACTTTAAAGTAGGTAAGAAGTATAACATTGGTATCCTCACCATGGTTGACAGGGAAGGAAAATTTGTAGAAGGTATGGGTGAGTTCAGCAACAGGTATGTAAAGAACTACAAGGACGAGAAAGACTATGTGGATGTGAATGTGGACATTGCCGTTAAACTGAAAAAAGAAAACAGAGCCTTTAAGGTTGAAAAATACGAACACAGCTATCCGCATTGCTGGAGAACTGATAAGCCGGTTCTGTACTACCCGCTTGATGCCTGGTTTATAAAAACAACAGCATTAAAAGACAGGATGGTGGAACTGAACAAAACCATCAACTGGAAACCCAAAAGCACCGGCGAAGGCCGTTTTGGCAACTGGCTCGAAAACTTAGTTGACTGGAACCTGAGTCGCAGCCGTTACTGGGGTACACCGCTGCCTGTGTGGAGAACAGAAGACGGCGAAGAAGAAATATGTATTGGGTCGGTTGAAGAACTGCGGGCCGAAGCTAAAAAAGCCGAAGAACTGTTAGGTATCACTCACGACTCACGGCTCACAACTCAGGAGATAGATTTACACAAACCCTTTGCTGACGGCATCACCCTGGTAAGCCCTTCAGGCAAGCCGATGAAGAGAATACCCGACCTGATTGATGTATGGTTCGACAGTGGTGCCATGCCTTATGCCCAGTGGCATTTTCCGTTTGAAAACAAAGAAACATTTGAGCAAAGCTTCCCGGCTGATTTTATAGCCGAAGGCGTTGACCAGACAAGGGGCTGGTTCTATACACTTCATGCAATTGCCTGTCTGGTGTTTGATTCTGTGGCCTACAAAACGGTTGTATCTAACGGGCTGGTGCTTGATAAGAATGGCAACAAAATGAGCAAGCGATTGGGTAATGTCGTGGACCCGTTTGATACTATTGAGAAATATGGTGCTGATGCAACAAGATGGTATCTGATTACTAACGCTTCTCCATGGGATAATCTGAAATTCGACATTGAAGGTATCAAAGAAGTGCAAAGAAAGTTCTTCGGGACACTGTACAATACTTATCAGTTCTTTGCCCTGTATTCCAATGTGGATGGTTTTGCATTTAAAGAAGCCTATGTGCCATTGGAAGAAAGACCTGAAATAGACCGGTGGATTCTTTCACTGCTTAACACAGTGGTAAAGAAGGTGAACGAATATATGGATGACTACGAACCCACACAGGCCGGAAGGGTGATAGAAGATTTTGTGGATGAACACCTGAGCAACTGGTATGTTCGCCTCTGCCGCCGCCGTTTCTGGAAAGGAGAATATGAGCGGGATAAGATTTGTGCTTACCAGACTTTATACGAATGTCTTGAAACGATTGCAAGGTTAATAGCGCCAATATCACCGTTCTTCAGTGATAATGTTTTCCAGAACCTTAATAAAGTAACAAACAGGTTTGCTGCAGAATCTGTACATCATACTGATTTCCCGGTGGCAAATCTTGCTGTAATTGACGAATCGCTTGAAGAAAGAATGCAGCTTGCGCAGGATGCCTCTTCACTGATTTTGTCGTTAAGAAAAAAGGTAAATATCAAAGTAAGGCAGCCTTTACAAAAAGTACTTATACCGGTTTTGAACCCTTCAATGAAAGAACAACTTCAAAAAGTGGAAGATTTAGTAAAGGCGGAAGTAAATGTGAAGGAAGTGGAGTACCTGAGTCCCGATAATACTTTTATTCACAAAAAGATCAAGCCCAACTTTATTGCCCTGGGTAAAAAACTGGGTTCCAAAATGAAGGCGGTTTCTGCTGCCCTGGCGCAATTCACACAGGAGGACATTGCACGGTTGGAAAAAGAAGGTCAATATAATTTGTTAATTGACGGCGAACCTGTAATATTACAAATCGCAGAAGTGGAGATAAGCAGTGAGGATATTCCGGGGTGGACAGTAGCTGGAAAAGGAAGTTTAACGGTTGCCCTCGATGTTACCGTTACCCCCGAACTGGAGGCCGAAGGAAATGCCAGGGAGTTTGTAAACAGGATTCAAAAAATCCGGAAAGACAGCGGCTTTGACCTCACTGATAGGATTGATGTACAGGTTTCTGCTGCAGAGGGAATAAAAGATTCTTTGGCAGCTTATAAAGATTATATTTGCGCCGAAATTCTGGCAGATACGCTGGAGTTTGTATCGGCATTAGATGCTGATAATGAGATAGATATTAACGATTATTTGCTTAATGTGAAAGTTTTAAAAAAAGGGTAATTTATGGCAATTAAAAAGAAAATCCGCCCTGTTGGTGGAAAAAAGGCCCCCAAAAAGGCCGCCAAACCCGCCCCTAAAAAGCCGGCACAAAAAAAACCGGCAGTAAAGAAAACAGTGAAAAAGAACACTCCGAAACCGGCCGCAAAACCTGCCCGTCCGACAGGCGGGAAACCGGTAGCTAAGAAAACAGTAAAGCCTGCCGCCAAACCTGCAGCAAAGAAAGCAGCAAAGCCTGCTCCTAAGCCTGTTGCGAAGAAAGCAGTAAAGCCTGCTCCTAAGCCTGTTGCAAAGCCAGTGGCAAAAATACCTGCCAAGGCAGAGGTCAAACCTGTTGCGAAACCAGCACCAAAAGCAGAACAACCAGCACCGGCACCGAAAAAGCATGGTGTTGACCCGAAATCGTTGGTTTCTATTAAACCAAAGGCTGCAGCCGTTACAAAAAAGGAACCGCCTAAACCAACAAAAGTTGTAATGCCAAAGATTACAACTAAAAGTTCAGTAAAATACGAGCCGGAGTTTACCAAGTCTGTATTGGATGCTTCGATAGCTTATCAACCCGCAACACCCACTATGCGTTATTCAGATGCCGATCTTGCAGAGTTCAGAGAGATTATCATGAAGAAATTGGATGCCGCCAAAAAGGAATTGAGCTACTTACAAGGCTTAATTACCCGTAAAGACGAAGGTGGCGACATGGATGAAGCCCGTTATATGACCATGGAAGATGGCAGCGTAAGCATGGAAAGAGAACAACTTAGCCAGATGGCCAGCCGGCAGATTACGTTTATTGATCACCTGGAGAAGGCGATTATGCGTATTGAGAACAAAACATATGGTATTTGCCGCGTTACCGGAAAGTTGATTGATAAGGCAAGATTAAAAGCTGTGCCGCATGCTACTCTCAGCATTGAGGCAAAGCAAATGATGACTAAATAAAACGAATCAGTTGTAATAAAAGTAAACCCCGGTTTTGCCGGGGTTTTTTATTAAGTTCAGTTATTTAAACTTTATTTTTTTCCTCTCAGGAAAACCTGGAAGCCCACTCCCAACAGAAAGCCATGATTGGTAAATTTGGTGGTGGTTTCATTTTCTCCACGGGTATCAATGCTGCCGTTATTGCCATCGTCTCTCAGTGCTGTGCGTTTAAACACATTTTTGTTATAAGAAAAATTATAGCCAAGATAAAAGTCAAGTCCTGCGTTTTCTCCCATCATCTTGGTAAAGCCTCCGGTAAAAGTGGCATTGGCAAAAAAACCGCCTGAAGAGCTGCCATCATAGGTTTGTTTGTAGGCTGAACTGCCTGTCCCGCCGTAAAAAAATCCTTCTTCTTTATAACTGCTGATGCCGGCATTAATGCTTGCCTGGCCGAAGGGTAATAATGATCCGCCTTTTGAGAAGTAGTTTCTGGCAAAACCGCCAATGCCGATATTGAAATTACTGGCTTTGTCGCTTTGGTAAGTGCTGCCGTTTTGCTCGTAGGTAACTTTCTTACTGGCCGGATTGATATTCAGCGAAACGCCAATCGCCGTGTTTTCTGAAACAAACCACCCAAGCGAAGGACTGATATTAACACTGTAATTGGTGTTCTTGGATTTATTATCGCCAATATTTGCAACAGAAATATCAGAATTGCCGGAATTGTAAACAACTGAAGCAACCGAAGTACCGGCCATTTTGTCGCCCTTTTTAAACTGGGCGTTGGCTGTAGTTATAACAAGGGCTAAAAGAGGGAGAAGATAGTTTTTAAGCGAACGCATATATTAAGTAGTTTGGGGTTCAGGCAAATATAAGCCATCGGTCAAAACAGGCATTTAAAAGGTTTTTTATAAATCTTGAAAAAATATCTTGGTAGAAAGGGAAAATCCCATTACTTTTAAAACTGAAACTAATTAACAGCCAAATCTAACTTTATGAGAAAGTTTAATCTTCTTTCATTATTCGTTTTAGCAATTACTTTTTTAGCCGTTAGCTGTACAAAAGAAGGCCCTGAAGGTCCTGCTGGTGCAACTGGTGCACAAGGTCCTACTGGTGCTGCTGGTACAAATGGTACAAATGGAGCTACAGGTGCTACAGGCCCTCAGGGTCCCGTTGGTCCTGTTGGCCCTGCAGGTCCGCAAGGCCCTGCCGGTACTGCCAATGTTATATATTCTGCATGGTTTACTGATGCTGCAAATGGTGGATGGATAGATACTACTATAAATGGTCAGACCGCTCAAAAGAAATTTAATAAAGCCGCTCCAGGGGTTACATTGTCAGTTCTTAATACAGGAGTTGTTTTAACTTACATGAAATTATTCCCAGATGGAGCTGGTGGGGCAACAACATCTATCCGTCAGTTACCTTATCTCAATCCTGGAGGTAGCGATGTTTTTATGAGTATTAACTATGTTGGAAGTATAACTTTTGCACGGGTTGCCGTAGTTGCAGGAACGCCAATTGCTGCTGCTGGCCCTGGATTAGAGTTTCGGTACATAATCATTCCTGGTGGCGTTGCTGGTGGCCGTACATCTGGAAAAGTTGCCGAAATAAAAGGACAGGTTTATACCGAAAGTGAATTAAAGGCAATGCCTTATGCTCAGGTGTGCAGCCTGCTGAATATTCAGCAATAAGAAATCAGTACACTATAATATTAAAAGCCGTTTCGTTTATAACGAGACGGCTTTTTTATTTCATTCCCTATTCGTCTTACCTTGCACAAAAAATCTGTAATGTATAAACTGCTTTTTTCTGCAACACTCACTTTTTTTACTACACTGCTGCAAGCCCAGCCCCGTATCATTTCAGGCCCCATGCTCGGCCCGGTTGAGTTGCGTGATGCTAAGGTTTGGCTCGAAGTATCGCCAGAAGTAAAATCTGTTGTATTACAATATCACACGGTCAGGAATCTTAATAATCCAGACGCAAGAATAAAACCAGTAACAAAATCTGTTCAATATAAAGGAGAACTCGGAAAAGAATTTAACCCTATAACAATAACTGTTGGCGGATTGAATTTTAATACAGCATATCATTATAATATTCTTGTTAACGGGAAGGCCGTCGCCGAAGGTGAGTTTGTTACAAAGGATTTATGGCAATGGCGTAAACCAATTCCAGACTTTAATTTTCTCACTGGTTCCTGCGCCTATTTTAACGAACCTGAATTTGACAGACCCGGTAAGCCATACGGCGGCGACTCCACAATTTTTGAATCAATGGCCAAAGAGAAATCGGCCTTTATGCTCTGGCTGGGTGATGCCTGGTACACAAGGGAGGTGGATTACTTCAGCGAATGGGGATTGTGGTACAGGGCCAGCCATGACAGGGCCATGCCTATTATGAAGGACTTTTTAAAGGCTATGCCGCAGTTTGGGATTTGGGATGATCATGACTTCGGCCCCAATAACTTTGGAACAAGCTATAATTTGAAAGAGGCCAGCCGCAATGTATTTAACAGCTACTTCTGCAATCCTTCTTCAGGTGAAAATGGTCAGGGCATCTATACCATGACAAGCTGGGGTGATGCGGATATCTTTATGACTGATGGCCGCTGGTGGCGCAGTGCTGATGAAATGAAGGACTCAGTTAATGGTAAGCCTAATCCTGAAAAAGTAATGCTTGGAAAACAGCAGATGAAATGGCTAAAGAATGCTTTGTTATACAGCAATGCTACTTTTAAAATAATTGCAGTGGGCAGCCAGGTGCTTAATCCGGTGTCACCATATGAGGTATGGCATAAGTTTCCGGCTGAATATAATGAACTGATGGATTTTCTGGCGGAGAACAAAATTAATGGAGTGATATTTTTAACCGGCGACAGGCATCATAGTGAGATAATAAAAGTAAACCGTCCCGGTACTTATCCAATGTATGATATTACGGTGTCCCCGCTTACTTCGGGAACACATAAATTTGGTGGCCCGGAGAAAGATAATCCTTACCGGATACTGGGAATTGACGAAAAGCAGAATTATAGCCGGTTCTCATTCTCCGGAAAGAAAAATGAACGGAAACTTACCGTGGAATTCTTTGGCATTAAAGGAGAAAAACTGGGTGAGTGGGTTGTTAATGAAAACGAATTAAAGACTCCTAAAACAAGTAACCAGTAACAGATTATGACAATACACTTTGGCTACGACAAGAAACAGGTAATTCAGGCACTCCGTTATCATTTTATAAGCAGGCCTGAAATAAGAATAATGATAATACTGGTAAATGTATTTGCCATTGCTTCGCTGGTATTGTATGTAACAAGGAAAGTGACACCCAATGCCTTCCTGATAGGGTCGTTACTGTGGTTGGTGCTGCTTGTCAGTTTTTGGTTTATACTTCCGGCACTGGTATATCGGAGAGCTATTACCTTTCAGCACCGCTTTAGTATGACGTTTAACGAAAACGGGTTCTCTCTCGATCATGAAAAGGGTGGTAAATCATGGCCATGGAAGGCCCTTAACAGTTTCATGGAAAGTCCTAATTTTTTTCACTTCTATTTCGACAGCCGTTCTTTTTTACTGGTACCCAAAAATGCCTGTGCTGATAGTGATGAGGTGCATAAGCTGCGCCAGATTATACAGGCTCATGTACGAAAAGGAACCCCACGGGGTTAAAGTTTTTTTTGCATGACATAATGCGGAATGGTAACCTCGGTGAATTCTTCTCCCGAAGTATGGTAGCCTGCCTTTTCGTAAAATCCAATGGCATCTTTACGGGCATGCATTGACAATATTTTATAGCCTCTGTCACGGGCAATATTTTCAGCAAATAACATAATTGCCCGGCCAATACCCTTTCCTTGCAAATTCTTAAGAACAGCCATTTGTCTCAGCCGCACCTCCTTTATATTTTCCTGCACCAGCATACAACAGCCTAATATCTCATCATCTTCAAATGCCCCTATCAGTATATTATTCTTTTCCTGTTCCAGTTCTTCCGGCAAAAAGTTCAGACCTAATGGTTTTCTCAATACGTCATCTCTTAGTTTTACCATTTTTAAATAGTCCGGGCTTCCGTGTTCAAGTATTTTCAGTGCCATATAACCTTTTTAAGTATTATGCCGTATTCCAATGCTTGTAGTACCGACAAATTACAAAGAACTTTTTATACAGCCATGCCGATTTTAAACAGAAAAAAATCCGGTTTTTTATATATGGCTGCTTACAGCCTTATTTTTCAACAATTTGGATAAAAATTGGAAAAAAATATATTTCATATGCTTATTTATTCAAAAAGTATATTTTTGCACCCAATAAACAAAACTTTACGAACATGTCAGACATTGCATCAAGAGTTAAAAAGATCATCGTTGACAAATTAGGCGTTGATGAGTCAGAAGTTACCAATGAAGCTTCTTTTACCAACGACCTCGGTGCCGATTCTTTGGATACCGTAGAACTGATCATGGAATTTGAAAAAGAATTCAACATCTCCATTCCGGACGAACAAGCCGAAACTATCACCACCGTTGGTCAGGCTGTTACTTACCTGGAAGAGCATGCCAAATAATCAGAGTTTATAAAAGGCATTACTTTACCTGCAATGGCAGGACAAAAAAACTATACCGCTTCCTCAATTAATTGGGAAGCGGTTTTTTTGTTTTCACTATCTTAGCCGTTGAAAGTCTTATAATTATTGTCCGAAACCTCCTCAATTTGCTGATATGGAACTTAAAAGGGTTGTTGTAACAGGCATTGGTGCCATTACACCATTAGGAAATACACTTACTGAATATTGGAATAATTTGATAGCAGGCACTTCTGGTGCTGATATGATTACACAATTCGACGCAACAAAATTCCGCACAAAATTTGCCTGTGAAGTAAAAGGGTTCGATCCAACGCAATTCCTGGATAAAAAAGAAGCCAGGAAGATGGATCGCTTTACACAGTTTGCACTGGTGGTAAGCGACCAGGCAATGGCTGATGCCGGACTGAACAAAGACAATATCAATCCCGACAGGGCCGGTGTGGTATTTGCCAGCGGGATTGGCGGTCTTACCACTTTTCAGCATGAGGTAACCGATTTTGCAAAAGGCGATGGCACACCCCGTTTCAATCCTTTCTTTATCCCTAAGATGATTTTAGATATTGCTGCCGGCCAGATAAGTATGCGGCATAATCTCCGCGGACCCAACTTCGCCGTGGTAAGTGCCTGCGCCAGCAGTACTAATGCTATAATGGAAGCCTTTAACCTGGTCCGTTTGGGCAAAGCTGATATACTGCTTACAGGCGGCAGCGAAGCTGTAATAAGTGAAGCCGGTGTTGGCGGATTTAACTCTATGAAGGCAATGAGCGAAAGAAATGACGACCCCAAAACGGCCAGCCGCCCTTATGATAAAGACAGAGATGGATTTGTGATGGGCGAAGGTGCCGGTATGCTGGTACTCGAAGAACTGGAACATGCCAAAGCGAGGGGTGCAAAAATTTATTGCGAAGTGGCTGGATGTGGCGCCACAGCCGATGCTCACCACCTTACAGCACCACACCCGGAAGGGCTGGGTGCTAAAAATGTTATGCTGGCAGCATTGGATGATGCAGGCATGAAACCTGAAGAAATTGATTACATCAATACACATGGTACTGCCACACCTATTGGCGATGGTGCGGAAGTAAAAGCGATTTTACAGGTATTTGGCGAACATGCTTATAAGCTGAACATCAGTGCCACAAAGTCAATGACAGGTCACTGTTTGGGTGCGGCCGGGGCTATTGAAGCAATCGCCAGCATCATGGCATTGATTAATGATGCGGTGCCGCCTACGATAAATCATTTTACTGATGATCCTGAGCTGGATAACAACCTCAACTTTACTTTCAACAAGGCACAATATCGTCCTGTGAATGCAGCATTAAGCAACACCTTCGGTTTCGGCGGTCACAATGCCTGCATGATTGTAAGAAAGTATAAAGGCTGATTGAAAAACTTACAGGTGATAGTACTGTTCTTCAGCATCGCTGAAGAACTTTTTTTTTATAAACTTTTGTACTTGTCAACTTTTCCGTAGCTTAACACCCGTGGATATTATTAATTTTTTCTCGAAAAAGCAGACCGGCTCAACCTTCAAAAAAGAACTGACAAACATTCTGGGTTTTAAGCCGGGTAATATTTCTCTCTATAAAACAGCCCTCACACATCGTTCAGTCAGGGAAAATATTGACGAGAACAATGAACGTCTCGAATACCTCGGCGATGCCGTATTAAGTGCCCTGGTGGCCGATTATCTCTATAAGCGTTATCCATACAAAGAAGAAGGCTATCTTACCGAAATGCGCAGCAAAATGGTGAACAGGCAACAACTCAATGATATTGCAGTACGGATGGGACTAAAGAAAGTAACCCTTTTCAATAAACTGGATGGCTCACTGCGGGTAAGCCAGATATTCGGTAATACGCTGGAGTCACTGGTAGGGGCAATCTACCTGGACAAGGGGTACAAAAAAACCAATCAGTGGGTGCTGCAGTATATCATCCTGCCGCATATGTTTATGGATGACCTTGAGAACCTTGAGATCAATCATAAAAACAAACTCTATGGCTGGGTTAATAAAAATGGCCGCAGCCTCGAATTTGAAACCGTTAACGAACGTCTTGAAAATGGCCGCCGCCTGTTTACTGTAGCCGCTGTTATTGACGGTCAGAATATTGCCGAAGGCCGGGCCTTCAATAAGAAAGATGCTTCGCAGATAGCGGCACAGGTGGCCGTAGAAAAACTGGGTATTGTAAACTCCGACAGCAACGGCGACCTGCCACCCGAATTACTGTAACACTTACTCCGGTTTATCCATACACAATTCCACCAGCACACCATTGGTATGTTTGGGATGCAGGAAACACACCAGCTTATTATCAGCTCCCTGTTTGGGCTTTTCGTTCAGCAGCACAAAACCTTCGTTCTTCAGCCTTTCCATTTCAGCTTCAATATTCTCAACGGCAAAAGCTATATGGTGCATGCCTTCACCTTTCTTTTCCACAAATTTTGCAATTACACCTTCAGGGTCGGTGCTTTCCAGCAGCTCAATCTTATTAGGGCCGTTCTGAAAAAAGGCAGTGCTTACCTTTTCGCTTTCCACGGTTTCTGTTTTGTAACAGGGAGTGTTCAGTATCTTTTCAAAAATCGGGATAGAAATTTCAAGACTTTTTACGGCGATACCGATATGTTCAATCTTTTGCATAAGAAAAATTTATTCAGGATGCGAAGGTAGAGTTTTGAAATGGCTGCACTATTGTTTTTTGTCAGCCTGTATATAAGCAGGAGTCATGTTTTTTTAGATGATGAATGTGGAATCATCAGTTTTTCACACTGCCTAAGTCATTAGCTTTGCAGTTCGCTGTTTTCTGATACTCAACTTACTGCTCATGCAAACCCAACTCAGTCAGTTAGCCGCATCTCTTGAAGGATTACTCTTTTTTGATAACTCAGTTATTCATACTGCACAGCTGATGGCTTACTCCACCGATGCTTCGGTGTACCAGGAACGGCCATTAGCGGTAGCTGTACCAAAGAATACTGACGATATAAAAAAACTCATCGCCTTTGCCCATGCAAACAAAACAACACTCATTCCCCGTGCAGCAGGCACTTCATTGTCTGGCCAGGTGGTGGGCAGTGGCATCGTGGTGGATATCTCTAAATACTTCACCAATATTCTCGAAGTAAACAAAGATGAAAAATGGGTGCGGGTGCAGCCCGGTGTTATCCGTGATGATCTGAATTATCACCTGAAACAGTTTGGCCTCATGTTCGGGCCCGAAACATCCACGGCCAACCGTGCCATGATTGGCGGTATGCTGGGGAACAACTCCTGCGGGCTGCACAGCATTGTGTGGGGCGCTGTCCGTGACCATGTGCTCGAAGTAAAAACCTTGCTCAGCGATGGCAGCGAAGCAGTGTTTACACAGGAAGATATAAGACAAGCCAAACAAGGAACAGCTTTCAAACAAAAAATATATACTGAACTCGACACACTGCTCTCCGATGCACACAACAGGCAGCTGATAGCTACCAATTTTCCTGATACAAAAGTGCACCGCCGCAACACCGGCTATGCACTCGACAGCCTGCTGGCGATGCAGCCTTATACTCAAACTGGTGAGCCTTTCAACCTGTGTAAACTGATTGCTGGTTCCGAAGGCACACTGGCCTTTGTTACAGAAATAAAACTCAACCTGATTGACCTGCCACCCAAAGAAATTGCTGTGGTCTGCATCCATTGCAGTTCCATTATCGAAGCTATGAAAGCAAATGTGGTGGCCATGCGTCACAAGCCTGTTGCTTCCGAACTGGTGGATAAATACATCATGGACTTCACCATCAATCATCCTGAGTACAGCAAGAACCGCTTCTTTATCGAAGGCGATCCTGCTGCCATCCTCATGGTTGAGTTTATGGATAACGATGCAACTGTGGTAAAAGAGAAAGCGGCTGCATTAATCGCAGCATTGCAACAGGAACAGATGGGGTTTGCTTATCCAATATTGTACAACGAACAAACAAAATATGCCTGGGATGTACGCAAAGCCGGACTGGGCCTGCTCCGCAATATCATCGGCGATGCACAACCAGTTAACCTGATTGAAGACTGCGCCGTTACCACCGATGATTTACCCAACTATATTGCCGACCTGCAACAGGTATTGATAAAGCATAAAGTAAATGCCTCCTACTATGCACATGCCGGTGCAGGCGAAGTGCATGTGGAGCCGATTGTAAACCTGAAATCCGAAGAAGGATTAAAAACCTTCAGGGGCATACTGGCCGATACGGTGGAGCTGGTGAAAAAATACAAAGGCTCTCTCTCCGGCGAACATGGCGATGGCCGCCTGCGGGGCGAATACATTCCTGCTGTGGTGGGAGAAGAAACCTACAAACTCTTTCAGCAGGTGAAGAATATCTTCGACCCAAATCATATTTTCAATGCAGGAAAAATAACCGGCACACCGGCGATGGATACACACCTGCGGGTGCAGCAGAAACCGGTTACAAGAAAAGTGCAGACCACATTCGACTTCTCTTCCACCGATGGCATACTGCGGCTGGCAGAGAAATGCTCCGGCTCCGGCGACTGCCGCAAGATGCCTATATCCGGCGGGGTGATGTGTCCCAGCTATATGGCTACACGACTCGAACGGGATGCCACCAGGGCAAGGGCCAATGTGCTGCGCCAGTTTTTAAGTAATGAACTCGACGGCCAGCCGTTCAACCACAAAGAGATAAAAGAGATCATGGACCTCTGCCTTAGTTGCAAGGGCTGCAAAACAGAATGTCCTTCAGGTGTGGATGTGGCTAAGATGAAAGCAGAGTTTCTGCAGCAGTACTATGATAAGAATGGGGTGCCTTTCCGGGCTAACCTGATTGCCAACTTCAGCAAGCAGATGAAACTGATTTCGCTGTTTCCCTGGGCCTTCAATTGGTTTTATGGTGTTCCCTTCTTCCGCAAGATGGCACACCGCATGGTGGGCTTCCATCCCGACCGCACCATGCCCAAGCTGGCAAAGCAAACGTTGTTATCCTGGTACAAAAAGCACAAACAAGCTCAAACTTCTGACCTCCGGCCTCAGACTTCCGTCTATCTCTTCTGCGATGAATTCACCAACTACAACGATGCCGAAATAGGAAAGAAAGCTATCTTATTATTGGAAAAACTCGGTTTCAATGTTATCATTCCCGAACATGTGGAAAGCGGACGCACCTACTTATCAAAAGGGTTGGTGAAAAAAGCCAAAGCCATTGCCAACCGCAATATCGAATTGCTCTCCGCATTGGTATCACAGCAAACTCCACTGCTCGGTATCGAACCTTCGGGCATCCTTACCTTCCGGGATGAATACATAGACCTGGCCACACCAGAGAACAGGCCCAAAGCGGTTGAGATGGCAAAGTCGGCCTTCACCATGGAAGAGTTTATTGCAAAACAATTTGAAGCCGGCACTATCGACCGCAATCTTTTTACTGCAGAGGAAAGAAACATACACATACACGGCCACTGCTACCAGAAAGCACTCTCTTCGCAGCAGTACAGCAAAACCTGTATGGAGATTCCTGTGAACTATAAAGCCACACTCATACCATCAGGATGCTGTGGTATGGCCGGTGGTTTTGGTTACGAGAAAGAACACTACGGCATTGCACAACAGGTGGGAGAGCTGGTGCTGTTTCCAGCCGTAAGAGCCGCAGGCGAAAATGATATTGTAGTGGCTGCCGGCACATCCTGTCGCCACCAGGTAAAAGACGGCACACACAAGATTGCGATGCACCCGGTTGAAGTGTTGTATGATGCGCTGAAGAAATAGCAGTAATTATCACAGCCGCTTTATCGTCATCTTCTTCACCAGTTCACCCGGCTTGCCGCAGCAACCGGCGCAGGAGTTGTAGTCAACAACCACCCAGCCGCGGGGTACTTCCTGGTCAGGACAAATATCCAGCTTGCTGCCCCTTGGCAGTTTGTCAATACGCTTTATTGTTGGCTTCTTCACCAGTTCACCTGGCTTGCCACAGCAACCGGCGCAGGTATTATAATCAGTAATCACCCAGCCGCGGGGAATAGCCTGGTCGGGGCAAATGCTCTCCGTAGCACCCGATGCGGCGTTGGCAATCTTTTTTATTTTATACTTCTGCACCAGCTCACCCGCCTGCCCGCAGCAGCCTGCACAGGAAATATATTCAATAATCACCCAGCCCTGTGGAATATCCTGGTCAGGACAAACCACTTCTGTTGAACCGTTGGCCGCATTTCGTATGTTTTTAATAACGGGCTGCTTCACCAGCTCACCGGGCTGACCGCAACAACCGGCGCAGGTGTTGTAGTCAACAATCACCCAGCCATACGGAATATGCTGACCGGGGCAAATAGTTTGTGTCTGGCTGTGTACAGTAAGCACAAGGCTTAGCATCAAAAGAGTGAAGAGTGTTTTCATAATGCTGAATTTATCGGTCTGTTCGCCGGGCAGTATGTTGTTGCCGGCTGCATTGAGGTAAGGGTTAAAGGTACTGAAGATGGTAACACCAACGGCTGACATACACACTGGCAGCAGCACACCCTACTTCCTCAATATCTTCTCCATGGCCTTGCCCTTGGCCAGTTCATCAATCAGTTTGTCTGAATAGTGTATTTTTTGCAGGGCCTGTTGGGTATAGCCGGCAAGCCTCAGGATATCATCTCATGTGCCTGTGCTTTCTGCTTCTCAGGGTTTCTTCATAAAGGGCCGTATAATCATTCTCAGTGCCTGGTCTTTTGTAAAATAGGCAACAACCCAATTGTACAAAGTGGTAACCTTATTTCGGTAATGAACCAATGAAAAAAGGTGAATGAATATCCATATAAACCAGGCAATAAATCCCTTGAAGTGAAGATTGGGTGGAATATCTGCAACCGCTTTATTCCGTCCTATGATGGCCATTGCGCCCCTGTCTTTGTATCGGAAAGGCTTTGGCGCTTTGCCTTTAAGAAGGCGGTCAAAATTGTTTGCAAGGTTTTTCCCTTGTTGCAATGCCACCTGTGCCACCTGCGGGTGTCCTGCCGGAAACCTTCTGTCTGTTGTTTGTATACAGGTATCACCTATGGCATATATATTTTCAAAGCCCTCTGTTTTGTTATAATCATCCGTTTTCAGCCTTCTTCCCCGGCCGTAGCATTCCGGGGGTATTCCCTCAAATACCTGCGCCGTAACGCCTGCTGCCCAAATCAAATTTTCCGTTTCAATAGTTTGCCCGTTGCTCAGCAGTACTTTGTCGTCCGCATAGTCGGTAACCTGGGCGTTCAGGATTATGTTTACTCCAAGTTTCTTCAAAGCGTTATATGTGTTGTCCTGTGCTTTTTTGCTCATGGGCGATAATAACTGTGCCGCACCGTCCACAAGATAAATCTGGCTTTGCGTTCGACCCTTTTCCAGTTCAGGATAATCTTTCCGGAATACAGAAGATTGCATTTCTGCAAGCATTCCCGATATTTCAACACCTGTTGGCCCGCCACCCGCCACAACGATCGTTAACACTTTTTGCCTGTCCTCTGCCGCAGTAAGGCCTGTTGCCCTTTCTAATTGCATCAGAATATAATTCCGCATATCCAGGGCATCGTTGATTGTCTTCATGGGAATGGCTTTTCTGCGCACATTCTCTATCCCGAAATAATTCGTTTCGGTGCCTGTTGCAAAAACCAGGTAATCATATTCCAGCTCTCCGGTTGTAAGCACAATCTTGTTTTGCGGGGCCATTACCTTTATTACCTCGCCTAACTTAAAGTGGACAGCAGGTTTTTTTCTCAGCATTTTTCTGTAGGGGTAACAGATATTCGAGGGCTCCAGAAAACCGGTGGCTACCTGGTACAGCAGGGGCGGAAAGAAAATATAATTGTTCCTGTCCACCAGGGTAATCTTATACTCTTTGCTCCTGATATTCTTTGCAACATTAAGACCCGCAAAGCCGCCCCCTATTATTACAATTCTTTTTGTCATTTCAGGTTTTATGCCGGCAATGCCGGCTGTTTTCATTTATCTCACTGGCTTGTCTGTGTATTTATTGAGCTAAAACTTTATGCCAGTAATAGGATAAAATACAGTTGCCGCTTTTCTGCAGCAATGCGGCAGCCTATTAAAGTTACAAAAGGGATAACACAAGCAGGTTTGTGATATTGAGCCGTAGAAATATCACAATCCCTACTTCCTCAATATCTTCTCCATGGCCTTGCCCTTGGCCAGTTCATCAATCAGTTTGTCTAAGTAGCGGATTTTTTGCATCAGCGGGTCTTCGATGTCTTCTACCCGGTAGCCGCAGATGGTGCCGGTAATTTTTGACACATTGGGGTTTAGCTGCGGGGCCTTTGCAAAGAAGGTTTCAAAATCGGTTTTGTTGTCTATTATTTTTTGCAGGGCCTGCTGTGTGTAGCCGGTAAGCCAGCGGATGATCTCATCCACCTCGGCTTTGGTACGGCCTTTCTTTTCTGCTTTTTGAATATAGTGCGGATATACACCGCCGAAGGCCATTTTATATACTCTTGTGTTGCTCATGCTGGTGAGAGTTGGAGGTAAAGGTAGTTTTAATAAGGAGCAAAAGTTTGCAACAGGGATTACCCGCTGAAATCTAAAAGTAGCCTCTTATTAACCCAAGGTCTTTTAAGTTATAGTTTCGTATAGCGCTGCGGGCATCTGCTTTTAGTTGCTTGATATTGGCTTTTATGCCCGATTCCCAGTCATCAAAGTTCCTGGAAATACTATCGAATACCTGCTTTTGTTTATCGGTCAGGTTACTGCAGGCATTATAATACTTGCCGATGATCCTTCTGTAAAAACTAACAGAGTTTTTGGCCACCGTAAGATTGCTGATTGCCGAGCGGACATTTAAATCAAACCCATACCTGTCATTGGATTTTATTGCATTAGCGGCAGCTGCTATTTCGCCGCTGGCCATAGCTATTTCCTGGCTTTGTATCTTACCCAGTTCCTTGTTGCATTCTTTAATGCAGGCATTAATAAGTTCATCATTGCTGCCCTGTACTGCTTTCTCGTAGTTGGCAATACTTGAAATCAACTCAGCCTCTTTAATGTAATAACTGCTTTTGATAATATCCGCCGCTTTACTGAAGAACATGGCAGCCGTATCTCTTATGAACACCCTCTCGTAAAATTCTGCCATGGTAGCCCAGGCATTTGCATTGTAAGGGTTGACCACGACACTTTGCTTTAAGAAGGCAACTTTTCTATAGAAATCATTTTTTTCTGCATCGTTCTTAAACTTGTTACCCACAGAAAAATAACTGCCGGCTTTCCAGGCCAATTCTGCGCTTTCATTTATTTTTTCCACAGGCATGTGTATGTTGTACCGGGCTTCCATAATTTCCTGTAATAGCCTTGCTGCAGTATCTCTCCTGGTTTTAAACAGTGCATGGTCAGGTTTTTCATAAGCGTAGTAATGCATACTTAAGGCCGCATTATGTGCTTCGTCCGGTTTGTTGAGATAGAGATTGCAATAGGCCAGTTTCAGGTCAATGATATAGCCTTCATAATAATCCGGATACAATCTTCCTCTTATTCTGCTCAGCGAATCATAATCAATACGGGCATTCTCAAAGTTCTTGCTGTTGTAATAGGCTTCTGCCCGTTCCTGCAACAGCCCTTCCGTTTTAAGTGTGTACATCATGGCCGTCAGGTCTTCGGCCAGTCCTGCATAGTCTTTTAATTCCCTGTGGCATTGGGCCCTTGCAGGCAAATAGACGTCCAGGTTGGCCGAGTCGTAGTAAATGGCTTTGTTTAAGTCATCCGCTGCTTTCTTATACTCTTTGGGTTCGCCATATAAGTACATCAGGTAACGTACTTTACTTACTTCGTAATTATCGGGTTTTAATTGTAATGACTTGTTGATATCCGGCCATGCCTGATTTACAAAGTCAGCCCCGGCGCCGGGAAGGTTAATGAACAGTTGCGCCGCATTTGCTTTCAGCAATGCCCTTTTTGCATATAGCACATATAACAAAGCATCTTTTGGTTTGGCAGTTAACGATTTTGCTATTAGTTCTTCTGCTTTAGAGTTGTACTCCTCAAAATCGGGGGTGTAGTTCATGGTAACGACATCAAAGCTGGCATTCATTATCATGATATACGCATCAATAATACTGGCTGCATCGGTGCAGGTTACAGGTTTTTGGGTATCTGCTTTTTTAAGTATGGCAATGGCCTCCTCTTTCTTTCCTTGCTTCAGCAGGGCTTTTGCTTCCTGTATGTAGCCGTTAACAGCAGTGGCTGCTGTCTGGGCATTTAAAACACCTGCCAATAACAGAATGGCCGCTGATACAAATAGTTTTTTCATGCGATGATTAATAAAGTTGGTTGAAACAAATATAAATGCTGGAAATGGCTTCCCCAATACCCTGCAGGTGGTATGGGAAGGGTGCGGGCAGGCCTGAAACAGGGTGTTGCCGCTCCTCTGCCAGTGTTTTCCCACTCCCTAATGCAGTGGGACAGCAGTGAGGTAGCAGTGGGACAGTAGTGAGACAGCAGTGGGAGAGACCCCTGGCTGTGCCGCCGCCATGAAGCCTGCCCTGTACGCTGAAAATGCTGTATGAAGGGAAGAACTACCCCTTCTGGCCGCGGGTGAGTATTTGGCGATTTACATGTAATAAGCGTAAGATTCTTTCGGATGTTCGTTTTCGTCAAGATATTTCATAATTTCTCCTACTCGTCGAGCACATCCAATTGTAATAGGATATTTATTGTCAAATTGTGTATTGTTCCAATTCATTTTTGTCAATCCAAGTATCTCTTTACAAATAGATTTAGATGAAGATGCGGCACTTACAATCCTTATTTCCAAAGGAGAAGGTATATACATGCCTGGATAAGTTTGGTATTGATGGACAGAACCTCTTGTGTACAGTATATGTCTACTTTCAGTCAAGGAAAATAATGACCCTCTAACAGGCGGATAGAGATTGTTTCTAAAGAACCTTAGGTCTGTCTCCATTATAGTTACAATATCGTACTCCGTAACTCCTAAATCATGCATTGCTTGAGAAAACCCGTCCAATTCATCTTCATAATACTTCGAAGTCTTGTGTAGAACAACTCTTCCTGGCATTGTTCCTGTTGCAAATTTATATTTTGTCAGAGCTTCTTTCAGTAAAGTTAAAGATTGGTCATAGGTTAAGTGAGGTTTGAGGTCATCTTTATCTTCAATAACAGGGGTGCCTCTTAAAATAACACCCTTTCCATTTTCATTAAATATCTGAGCTAAACTGGTTTGTATTGTTTTTTTATCTCTGCTTCTATAAAAGCCAATTCCGACGTAACAAACTTTTGGTCGGTTTTCATCTACTTCTAATTTCCATGGAATTGTTTGAAGCCCTTTGTAATAAAGTGCAGTACAAAAATTCCATGCTTTAGTAGCAACATCTTGTGATTTTTTCGTGTCGTGTAATACATATTCCCGAAGTAGTTGAATTGGCGTATTATACTGCATTGCCCGTGCTTTTAATGCTCTTCTAAAGTTTAGTTCCAACTCTGGTTCTTCATTATCATCGGCATTCGTTTCTACTGGCTCATCATCTTTATTTTCCTTTACAATTTTTCCTTCAAAAATTTTGGGAATTATGCAAACTACTACGTCACAATTTTTTATGTCGGAAAGAAAGCCGATATTTTCGCCAAATAGTTCAACTGCATCTAATACTTTTTTATTTCTATCTGGCTCTTTCAAAATGGCTTTAATCTCATTCGGAGAAATAATCCTTTCATAATTTGAATCATAAATAAATTTTGCACAGAATCCTTTATCTTGATTAAATCCCGGAAATGATTTGAATAAACCTTTCTGCTTCCCTTTAGGATTTGCAGGTATATAGCTTTCAAAACGTTTCAACCAACTTTTTAGATTTTCAACATCCTCCTCAATTCCTATAATTCCTATTAATAATTGATTTTTTCTAGCTTCAATAACAGTGTCATAAACATCAAGCCCAGCAATACCTTCTCTCGGACAAATGCTTTTGCCTTTGCCAAAGAATAAAAATGGTTCTTGTAAATAATCTGCTTTCATATTCCAAATAAGTCAACATTTCCACTTTCGTCTGTAAGTTTTTTCTGTACTCCAATTTCCTCAAGATTAGTCCAAACATTGTCTGGAACAATTGGAGAAAAATCAAAGTTTTCTATGTTCCCAATCTTGAGATATTGATAATCCTGGTATTCAAAAAATAAGGATTCGGAAGCAGAAGGTTGTAAATACCTTAAAATAAAATTGAAGTGATTGAATACATGCATGTTCCGCTCCGTCTTCTTTAACCATTGGATATTTTTGAAAGCTAGTTGGCATATTCTGAGATCACTCCAAAGAAAGACCCATTCAGGTTTTATAGATAAGTACCAACTTTTATTAAAATGTTCAAATCCGGAACGAAAGGCAAGGCACCTCATGTTGAATATTTCCTCTTTATTTTTAAGGTTCATTTTTATTTCAACAACTTTTCGTGTAGCCCGTTTGGCGGTTTTAGTCCATTCAATAGATCTTGGTTCCCATCTTCCCAGTTCGTCTTTGTGCAATGGAAGAAAGGCAAACAGCTTTCCCTCCTTAATCCACTTAATTTTTAGCTTATAGAGTTTTGTTTCAAGACACTTTTTTAAAAAATATTTGAATTGCGATAAATGATCAGTTGATGATTCATAAAATTCATCACATGAAAACCGTTCGGCAGTACCCCTGTCAATTATTTTTGTCAGTCCAACCGTGTCATCTTGAAGATTATGAAATGTGATCAATTTTCCATCCCATACAATCCAATCATGTGGGAAGGAAATGTCATTCATAAATAATGCTGAAACAGCATAATCGTGTAGACTTGGTTTAAAGAATGATCTTTTTCGTTCTTTATTGTATTTCTTTACAGCTTTTTTATCAATGTCTAAATCTGCAATATAAAGATGTGAAGGAAATTCAATTTTTACTAGATTAGAATAAACAGGTTCAGTTTTATTAAAATATTCGTTTTGCTTTTTATCAATTTCAACTTTAAGGGCTTTTTCTAATTCCGTTTCTAACTCATAAGCGTCTTGAACAGTCTTCCTGAAATAGTTTGCCTCAACCTTGTCTTCAAATGCCTTCTGTAATTGTTCTTTTTTATATGTGGTATTGATTACTAGAATAGGAAAGTTGTAGTTTCTTGCAGTTTGATATTCCAATTCAGTAATAGACTCTTTGCCTTCCGGTTGCCAGCCATATCGACCTCCCATTATTAGCACATAGATATCAGATTCTCTTAATTTATTTAAACAGGCTGTAAGGGAATCAGTGCTTTGTGCCTCCATTGTATGTTCTGACATCACAGGAAAACCTCCAACCTTCTCAACAGCCTTTAAAGCAGCTTTCCTCTCAGAAGGCATATCCTGAATGGTACTACTAATAAATATTTTAGGCTGTGTGATAAACATAATTTACGAAGTTAGGTAAGTCTCTAACTTTTGGATTGCTGATTACGGTTGTTCTTGCAAATGTTTGGCTTAAAGCTGATATGAAGTCCGTCATCTGGGATGGGAGGGCAGTGTATTGAGTGTATTGGCATTTTTAGCTCTTGGCAAGGTTGGCATTGTGTCTGGGTTTTGTGTGCCTTGCCATGTGCTAAAATTTGCGTGGGGTCGGGTAGCAAAGTCATGTTAGTTTGAATTTAAGTAAGGTGCTGTTTAGAGTGACATACAACGCATAAAATATGCGAAATCTTTTCAGGTTATTAACTTTCGCTTCTGACACAGTTTAGTGAAAAGACTCTCACAAATCAATCTCATCCATGCAAAATATCACACATCCGTTATAATACCTACCGTAGTACTACGGTATTTTTATTTCGCAAGCCGCAAACCAGTCCTTTTCTGGGTCTTTTTCGCCATTTTTAGCCTAACTGCCTCATAATCAGCCAACGAAGTCGATGCTGTCACCACCGAAATCGATTCTGTCTGTTCCGAAACCGATACTGCACCTGCCGAAACTGCATCTGTCGCTGCCGAAATTGCATTTGTCACCACCGAAACCCGTTCTGCACCTCCCGAAATTGATGCTGTCAGCGCCGAAACCGCCGCTGTCGCCACCGAAATCAACGCTGTCAGTCCCGAAATCGTTTTTGTCGCCTCCGAAACTCATAACTCCACCACCGAAATCGATGCTGTCACTACCGAAATCAACGCTGTCAGTACCGAAATCGTTCCTGCAACCCCCGAAATCACCACCTCCCCGGTTACAACTCCCTACTGCAACGCTACAACTCCCTACTGCTTCGTTACAACTCCTTACTGCTGCGTTACAACTCCCCACTGCTACGTCACAACTCCTTACTGCTACGCTACAACTCCTCACTGCTATGTTACAACTCCTTACTGCTGTGTTAGAACTCCTCACTGCTACGTCACAACTCCTTCCTGCTTCGTTACAACCCCTTACTGCCAAACCAAAACGACCATCCAGCGCCTTGTTTCGCCGTAATGTAAACCGCTATAAAAAATAAAGACTTGCAAGGCGAAACACAGCGCCTCCCGTTGCCCCGCAAAACAAGCAGCAGGGTCCCAAACAATCCCCTGACCAATACAAAAGAACCCCACAACTACAAACTCTCAAGTGCGTTGGCTGGCAAAACGGGCGGAGCCGTTCGGGTTTGCCTAGACCTTTTTGCCTGCCTGCCGGCAGGCAGGTTACTTTTTTTGTCCAAGCCTGTCCGCCTTAGGCGGGAAAAAAAGTAAATAAAGAAAAAGATTCAAGGCGGGGCACAACGCCTTTCGGTGCCCCGCCAGTATCAGCAATTTTAACTGCTCCAAAAAGAGCCGGAAAGTGCCCGGCTGCCCCGCAATCGTTCCCAACCCGGAATTACCCTTTCGAGATGCGAAATTTCGCTATACGAAGCCCCCTTTACCGCCCTGTTTTAGAACCTTTTGAGGTACTTTTGCGTTAGAAACAGAGACCAACATTATTAATGAATTGATTATGTTACAATTCCCTATATATCTCGACCATAACGCCACCACACCCTGCGACCCACGGGTGGTGGATGCCATGATTCCGTATTTCACCCAGAGCTTTGGCAACGCCGCCAGCCGCAACCATCCGTTTGGGTGGCAGGCCGAAGAGGCGGTTGACTATGCCCGTGAGCAGGTGGCCAAATTAGTGGGTGCCGATCCGAAAGAAATCATCTTTACCTCCGGTGCCACCGAAGGTGATAACCTGGCAATAAAAGGGGTGTATGAAATGTATGCCAGCAAGGGCAACCACATCATCACCTGCAATATTGAGCACAAGGCAGTCCTGGATACCTGTAAGCATATAGAAAAAGAGGGCGGCGAGGTGACTTACCTCAAAGTAAAGCCCAACGGCCTGATTGACCTGGCCGAACTGGAAGCCGCCATCAAACCAACCACTATCTTAATCGCCATCATGTATGCCAACAACGAAATTGGCACCGTGAACCCGGTGAAAGAGATCAGCGCCATTGCCCGCAAGCACGGAGTGTTGTTCTTCAGCGATGCGGTGCAGGCCGTGGGGAAGATTCCGGTGGATGTAAACAAAGACGGCATTGACCTGCTGACCTTCAGTGCCCACAAAATGTATGGTCCCAAGGGTGTGGGTGCATTATATGTGCGCCGCAAAAACCCAAGGGTGAAGGTGACAGCACAGATTGACGGCGGCGGCCACGAAAGAGGCATGAGAAGCGGTACGCTGAATGTGCCCGGCATTGTAGGTTTTGGCAAGGCCTGTGAAATTGCCCGTACTGAAATGGCAGAGGAAACAGCGAGGGTAAGTAAGCTGCGGGATAAATTAGAGAACGCATTGCTGCAGGTGGAAGAAAGCTACCTGAACGGTGATAAGGAACAGCGCCTGCCGCATGTTACCAATATCTCTTTCAAATATGTGGAAGGAGAAGGGCTGATGATGGGCTTTAATAAGAACATTGCGGTATCGTCGGGCTCGGCCTGTACGTCTGCATCGCTGGAGCCCTCGTATGTGTTAAAAGCACTGGGCCTGGGTGATGACCTGGCACACAGTTCGCTGCGTTTCGGATTGGGCCGCTTTACCAAAGAAGAAGAGATTGACTACACGATAGAACAGGTAACGAACACGGTGAACAAGCTGCGGGAGATGAGTCCGCTGTGGGAAATGTATAAAGAGGGAATTGATTTGAATACGATTGAGTGGGCGCACCACTAAGTTGATAAGTTGACTGGTTGATAAGTTTACAAGTTTGTATCACCCGGTCACTAACCTTGTTAACCTTTGAACTTGTGAACTTTTAAACTTATTACAATGGCATACAGCGAAAAATTAATTGACCACTACCAGAACCCCAAGAATGTGGGTACGCTGGACAAAAGTAAAAACAGTGTGGGCACCGGACTGGTGGGTGCACCGGAGTGCGGCGACGTTATGCGTCTGCAAATCGAGGTGGACGAGGCTACCGGTATTATTAAGGATGCCAAGTTTAAAACCTTTGGCTGTGGTTCGGCTATTGCTTCTTCATCTGTGGCTACAGAGTGGCTGAAAGGAAAATCAATAGACCAGGCAGTAACGATTGACAATATGGATATTGTTGAAGAGCTGAACCTGCCGCCGGTAAAAATTCACTGCTCGGTACTGGCCGAAGACGCTATTAAGGCAGCGATAAACGACTACCGTAAGAAAAATGGCATGGAAGAACTTAAATTTGAGGAAGGAGTGGTGCATTAAGGCCTCCCCAAACCCCTCCACAGGAGGGGCTCAAGTGTCCTAAAGAACAGAGATAAACGTATGAGCACAGAGAATACATTAGTAGCGGAGAAAAAAGAGACGGCCATTTTCGTAAGTGATAAAGCGAAGGTGAAGGTGAAGCAGCTGCTGGCAGATGCCGGTGTGGGTGATGACCCTTCTTACTTTTTGCGGGTAAGTGTGGTGGGCGGTGGTTGCTCGGGATTGAGCTACAAGCTGGATTTTGACAACGAGATTAAACCCATGGACCAGGAGTTTGAAGATAACGGGGTGAAAGTGGTGACAGACCTGAAGAGTTTCCTGTACCTTGTTAATACCACTCTCGATTTCTCAGACGGGCTGAACGGTAAAGGTTTTTACTTTACCAATCCCAATGCAAGCCGCTCCTGCGGATGCGGTGAGAGTTTTTCAGTGTGATTAATCCCTTCGGAAACAGATAATAAAGGCCTCCGCTGTTGCGGAGGTTTTTTTATGCGATAAGACCTCACCCCAAGCCGGCTTTTCAATAGCTGTATGGAACACGGATGAGACAGACAGAACGCCTGCCTAATGGCAGCCGGGATGAACACAGATTATTTCTGCTGCGCAGAAATCAGGGATAATAAGTTATAAATGCACATGTACAACAGAGCTATGATTGACAAGTGCTATTCGATAACTAAGCGTTGGGCGGGCAGTTGCCTGTCGTTGCCAAGCTGCAGGGAGTAAATGCCTGCGGGCAAAGAAGGCAATGAAAGAGTAGTGCGCAAACTGCCGCTGCTGTGATATACTGCTGACCGGTGCACCACCTGTCCTGTTATATTGCTGATAAGAACAGGGTAAACGCCTTTTGGCAGATCAGGGCAATACAGGGTTACCTCACCACTGGCCGGGTTGGGATAGATGCAGAAAGAGCCGCCTGTGTTTTCCAGTGTGGCCTGCTGGCTGTATTTAGGTTCGCCGTTGCGGCGGATAGCTTTGATGCGGTAGAAGTTTTTTCCCCGCAGGGGATTGTTATCGGTAAAACTATAGCTGGCAAAATCTTTTAACTGCTCTGCGGCAACCGTGCCGATGGTGGTGAAGCTGTTGCCATTGGCAGAACGTTCGATGATGTATTGCAGGGCTTCGAAGTCCTGCAATACTGTCCACTGCAGCAGTGCCTGTCCGTTGTTCCATTTGGCGGTGTTGTTAAGGAAGGAGAGAGGGAGGATGACCCAGGGTTGCGTGTAAAAAATATCGTTGGAAGGATCATTGTGGTTTGTGGATAAATCAAAGGAACAGCCAAGGTTATTATTTGGTTGTCCTGTATTGCCGGGATTTCCCGGAATACACTCATTAGAACCATATCCCTGGTTATCGGTAATTAATACAAAGAATCTTGCTTTTTTGGTTGCTTGAATACCCGGAGTTACAGAATATGGGATTTCAATTTCAATTCCATAGTTTGGAAAGTTTGTTATATCATGGCCATCCTTGTATGCGAATTTTAATTGACCGGTGCTGCCTGTCCACGCAGGAACTCCACCTATGAATGGATCTCCATTTTGTCCATTAGGAGCACTGGTAGCACCAATAAATTGTTCTTCATAGTAACCTGTAGCTCCCAAATTGTAATTTCTGAAGCTCATTGCATCAAGATAGAACTGGTTTGTTGTATAGCCTTTATTAAAGGCAAATGCGTAGTCCAAATCAAAATCTGTATCCATTTTTGAGCCAGCAAGCCCATTGCTAGTGGGACAACTTCCACTATTAGCTGTGTTAAAGACTCCAAGACTACTCGTTGAGGTTCCGGCTAAAGTACTTGAACCTCTGCCATTATAATAATCACAATCAATAAAGAGGACAATGTTATGGTTTTCGGTAAGGCTTGTTTTGAGTTTCCCGGTGATTCCCAAAAAAAGAGTTGTTGAAGTTGAGTAATATTTCAGCACTCCTAGATTGCTTTCATCCCCAAAACCATTATTGCCATACGCCGCCCCGATGATCATCCACTGCGGTTCATCCATCACCCCGTCAATTGTAATCTGTGCCTGTGCCCAAACAGGGAAAAGAATTAAAACAAATTTGGCAAGCAGCTTCATCGCAGATTCTTTAGTTTTGTTGGCAGCAAAATAAATAATATTCCTATAGCTAATCCGGGTGTTAATAACTATGTGGTCAGTATGTAAAAAAGAGCTTCGCCAGTTTTTCAGCAGCCTGACTGGCTATATCGCCATCGTGGTGTTTCTGCTGGTAAATGGGCTGGTACTGTTTGTCTTCGATGATAATATCTTCGACTTTGGCTATGCCACCCTTGACCGGTTTTTTCAACTGGCCCCCTGGATATTGCTGCTGCTGATTCCCGCCATTACCATGCGCAGCTTTGCCGAAGAGTTTAAAACAGGTACTTACGAAATATTGCAGACAAGGCCCCTGAGCCGCTGGCAGATTGTGTGGGGCAAATACATGGGCAGTTTTATTGTGGTGGTGATTGCCCTGCTGCCTACGCTGATATATATTGTATCCATACAAAAGTTGTCGGCCACCGGTGGTATTGATATGGGTGCCACGATTGGTTCTTATATCGGGTTGTTTTTCCTGGCGGCTGTGTTTACCGCTATCAGTATTTGCTGCAGCAGCTTTACCAATAATTCGGTGGTGGCCTTTATTGCTGCGCTGATTGGCTGTGCCCTGCTGTACTATGGTTTCAGCGCCATCAGCAAGCTGCCTGCATTGGCCAACGGTGCTGACTATTATGTGGAGATGCTGGGTATTGACTTTCATTACCGCAGCATCAGCCGCGGACTGATAGACACCAGGGATATAGTGTACTTCGGCAGTATGATATTTTTATTTCTCGCCATAACCAACAGAAATATTTTAAAGAGATAACCTCACCCCGGCCCTCTCCAAAAGGAGAGGGGGAAGAATAAGATGAAACTGATGAATAAAATATTTGCATCAAAGTTCTGGTGGCTGTTGCTGCTGGCAGGTTTGTTTGTTATTAATTTCCTGGCCTCGCAGTTTCATGCCCGCTTCGATCTGACAAAGGAAAAGCGGTACACACTGAGTAAGGCCACCCGCAGCTTAGTAAAGGGACTGGAAGATGATGTGCAGATAGATGTATTTCTGAAAGGGGAGTTTCCTTCGGGCTTTCGTAAGCTGGCCAATACCACGAAAGAGTTTTTAGGATTACTGAAAGATATTAACGGTTCTAAAGTTCATTACCGGTTTATCTCTCCGCTTGATGAAATGCCGGATGGGATCCGGTCATGGGAGGATACGTTAACAAAGCTTGGTGCAATTTCAATAAATCTGAAAGTTCAGAGAAAGGAAGGTGAAACCAGTAACTATATTTATCCAGTTGCTCTGATGAGTTATAAGAATAAACAGGCATTGATAAACCTTTTGCCAGGGGCAAGCAGAAACTTATCGCAGACTGATATTAATACAGCAGAGGCATTACTTGAGTACCAGTTTCTGAAAACACTAGATAAAATAACACAGGAAAGAAAGCCGGGAATTGCGTATGCCATTGGGAATGGAGAACCTGTTGATGGCAGGACTTACAAACTGAGAACTGCATTGCAGGATGAATATGATTTCAGGATTGCCGATTTAAAAAATCAGAGTAAAATATCTGACAGTGTGAGTCTGCTTATGCTGGTTAAACCTACTGAACAGTTTACAGAAGAGCAGAAAATAAAGATTGATCAATATGTAATGAATGGAGGCAAACTTCTTTGTTTTATAGATAATCTATATGCAGAGATGGATAGTTTTGCCCTGAAGCCGGAAACTATTGCTTATGACCGTAATCTGAACCTGACAGATCTGTTATTCAAATATGGCATTAGGATTAATACGGATCTGATAATGGATCTACAATGTGATGTAAATTATCTTATGGTTGGAGGGACGCCGAGTGCACCTCAGACCGAGTTTCTACCATGGAATTATTTCCCATTTGTAGTTTCGCCGGATAATAAAAGTGCCTTTACTACGCCTGGATATATTGGGCTCAGATTTGCCAACTCAATCGACACAATAGCTTCAACAAATGTCAGAAAAACGCCTCTGCTTGTTACTTCACCGAACTCAAGAACTATTTCAACCCCTGCAGTAATAAGTTTAAATGAAAATCAGGTGTTGCCGGAGCATGAAAAATTTAAAAGGAATGCAATTCCGGTTGCTATGCTCCTGGAGGGAAAACTCACTTCTCTTTATGCAAACAGGTTGTTGAAGCCTCAGTTGGATAAACTTGATTCTGCGGGAATCAGGTTTAAAAACATTTCAGATAATAATAAAATGATTGTAGTGGCAGATGGCGATTTGGTACTGAATGAATTTCTGCCGGAGTTTACTGAATCTGGTGAGGTTAATACTGAGCTTCCGCCCAGACCTATTGAAATGGGATGGAACCGATTTACTTATGGTGAATATCTGCTAAAAGGTGATGCGGGAAAATATTTCATGCCAACCGCCAACCGTGACTTCCTGCTTAATTGTGTGGAATACCTGGTTAATAATCCTGCTATAAGCGAAACAAGAAACAAAGACATTGTGCTACGCCTTCTCGACAGTAAAAAAGTGGAGGCACAGAAAAGCACCTGGCAACTGATAAATATTGCCCTGCCGGTCTTGCTGGTAATCCTTTTTGGCTGGCTGTACCAGCAGTTAAGAAAAAGGAAATATGCCGCTTAAATTTCCGGTTCATAAGTTTAAGCTGAGGCTGGCAACTTAAAACCATAAACCCCAAACCTTCTTTAGTATCTTTGCAGACTAAATGTTGCTGAATGACACATGAACAGATGACCTATATTGTTTTCGGAACCATACTGGCGGCTTCCTTGGTGGCAGATTTGGGTTTGCTGAGTAAGAAAGGGAAAGTTATCAGTATTAAGCAGGCGCTGATGCAAACCTTTTTCTGGGTATCGCTGGCCCTGGCTTTCTGTGTGTACATGTGGATTGAGAACGGTCAGAAACCGGCATTGGAATACCTCAGCGCTTACCTGATGGAATGGAGCCTGAGCATCGATAATATTTTTGTGTTCATACTTATCTTCTCTGCTTTCTCGGTAAAAGAAAAACATTATGGCCGTGTGCTGCTGATAGGTATCATGATGGCCATTGTTTTCAGGATTATATTTATCACAGTTGGTGTGGCATTGGTGGAAAAATTTCATTGGGTGCTGTACCTGTTTGGGGTATTTCTTGTGGTTACCGGTTATAAGATGTTTGTCGCAGGTGATGACGAAGAGTTTAACCCGCAGGAAAGCAAGGTATATCGCTTCATGAAAAAATTTATGCCTTTAACTAATCATGATGGCAATGGCAAATTCATGATAAGGGAAAACGGGAAGCCTGTTTATACCACCTTGTTTGTTGTGATTATTATGCTGGCAGCTATTGACCTGGTGTTTGCCCTGGATTCAATACCTGCAGTTATGGGGATTGTAGATACGAAAACAGAAGGCTATGAGCCAATCGCCAGATTAGTTATTTATACATCCAACATATTTGCGGTGCTTGGTTTGCGTTCGCTGTTCTTCTTGTTGCGGGGCGCAGTGAGCAAATTTGATTACCTGCAGCAGGGGATAGCCATTGTGCTGGTGTTTATCGGTATCAAAATGCTGGGCGAGCATTGGATTAACCAGTGGATAGATAAACAAATACAGGTGTTCATTTCTCTCGGTGTGATTGTGATTTGTATTTCCGGCTCCATATTTTATTCCATATTTATGAAGAAGAAAGGCTTACCGGAAGATATTTCAGATGAAAGTCAAATACAAGAGTAGCTGCTTTGAATTATACAATCAGCAATATTGCCGCTGTTATCAACGCTGAGTCTTTCATCAGTGATGATGTTACTGTCAGCCACTTATTGTTCGACAGCCGGAAAGTATTTTCACCGGCCTCCTCTTTATTTTTCGCTTTAAAAAGTCAGCGGCGCAATGGCCATCAGTTTATAGCAGACTTGTATAAAAAGGGTGTCAGAAACTTTGTGGTAAGTGAAAGACAGCCGGAAGAAAAATACCCCGGGGCCAATTTTTTATTAGTTATTGATACGCTGGATGCATTGCAGCATGTGGCGGCCCATCACAGAAAACAATTTTCCATTCCTGTAATTGGTATTACGGGCAGTAATGGCAAAACGATTGTAAAGGAATGGCTGTACCAGTTGCTGCATACGGATTATACTATTGTTCGCAGTCCCAAAAGTTTTAATTCACAGATTGGCGTGCCGCTGAGTGTGTGGCAGATGAACGAAACGCATACACTGGGCATATTTGAAGCAGGTATTTCGCAGCCGGGTGAAATGGTAAGGCTGGAAAAGATTATTCAGCCAACCATTGGAGTGCTTACCAATATCGGCGAAGCACATGCCGGTGGTTTTGCTTCGCAGGCAGAAAAGGAAAGGGAGAAAAAAAAACTGTTTATCAGCGCCACCTTACCGGAGCCACTTGATATTATTGCTGTAAAGAAAACCGTTTCGGGCACAGCGATAATTGCCCGCGGGATGGATGTGGCTAATGAGATTTCAGTATTTATTCCGCTTACGGATGAGGCCTCGGTGCAAAATGCCATTACCTGCTGGCAGGTGATGCTGCACCTGGGCTATGATAATGCTGTGATTGCTGAAAGAATGAAAGAACTGCTGCCGGTGAATATGCGGCTTGAACTGAAGAAAGGAATTAATCATTGTTCTATTATTAATGATAGTTACAGTGCCGACCTGAGTTCTCTTGAAATTGCCCTTAATTTTCTGGCACAGCAGGGCGGGCATGAGAACCGCACGGTTATTTTATCTGACTTTTTGCAAGCATCAGTTCCGGACAGAAAACTTTATGAGGCAATTGCCGAAAGCATAGTGGCACAAAGGGTAACAAGGTTTATAGGGATAGGGGAGAAGATTAAAGCTGCATTCGAAGAGATGATGGAACAGCAGGATTACCCTTTCACTATATTACTTTTTTCATCCGTTGATGCTTTCCTGGAACAGATCAGAACATCTTCTTTTAAGGAAGAAACGATACTGATTAAAGGTGCCAGGTCATTTGCCTTTGAGCGGATTGTGCAACTGCTGGAGCAGAAAGTGCACCAGACTGTGCTGGAAATAAATCTGAATGCCATTGTTCACAACCTGAAGGAATACCAGCAGCAACTGAAGCCGGATACAAAAGTGATGGCAATGGTAAAGGCATTTGCCTACGGCAGCGGCGGTGCCGAGATTGCCGGCAAACTGCAATACCAGCAGGTGGACTACCTGGGTGTGGCTTATGCCGATGAAGGAGTAGAATTGCGAAAGGCAGGAATCACTTTGCCGATAATGGTGATGAACCCTGATGAATCAGCTTTTGATGCGATAACCGATAACAATCTGGAGCCGGAGATTTATTCTTTTGAACTGTTACAGGCATTTGACAGGTATATACAGTCGCAGGGCTTAACACAATACCCGGTACATGTCGAAATAGAAACAGGGATGAACCGCCTTGGTTTCGACACAAGAACTATTGACAGGCTGGGTGAATATTTATCAATATGCAATTCGGTGAAAGTTCAATCGGTGTTTTCCCATCTTGCGGCCAGCGAAGAAGATGTGCAGGATGTGTTTACGCAGCGGCAGTTTGATTTATTTAATCATGCTGTTGATGGGCTGAAACAGAAACTGTCTTACCCGTTCATCGCTCATATTGCCAATTCTGCAGCGGCCATCCGTCACCCGCAACTGCAATCAGGCATGGTGCGGCTGGGCATAGGTATGTATGGTGTGGACAGTGCCGAATCAGGCAAACTGAATTTGCAAACAGTGGCTACCTTAAAATCAACTGTGGCGCAGTTAAAACACCTTGCGAAAGGTGAAACAGTAAGTTATAACAGGCGGGGAATAGTGGAACGGGATTCGGTAATCGCCACCATCCGGATTGGCTATGCCGATGGGTATCCCCGGAGGCTTGGCAATGGAGTGGGAAAGGTTTGGATCAGGCAGCAACTGGCACCGGTTATTGGTACAGTGTGCATGGATATGTTTATGGTGGATGTTACTGATGTGCCGGGTGTGGCTGAAGGCGATGAGGTGGTTCTTTTCGGAGAAAAGCTGCCGGTTCAGCAGGTCGCCCGGTGGGCACATACCATTCCTTATGAAATTATGACCGGAATATCGCAGCGGGTAAAGAGGGTGTATTTTGAGGAGTGAGAACGGGAAGCTACAGGGATTTGCTGCAAAACTTAATAAATAGCTAAATCAACGGGCAACCTCAGGCTTGTAGCTTAAAGCTGCAAGCTTGCGACTTTCCTCTTCTCCCTTCTCCTTATATTTGCCAGAATTATGAAGTCGCTGAAAATTAAGCATGTCTTTCTGATTATTTCTATCATCATCATTGCCGACCAGGCTTTGAAGATCTGGATAAAGACCACTCACCCCACCGGAGAAGTGTTGCGGGTGTTTGGCCAGGATTGGTTTCGCCTTCATTTTATTGAAAACCCCGGCATGGCCTGGGGCTGGAAGTTTGGTAATGAAACCGGAAAAATGATACTGACACTGTTCCGCCTTGCTGCAGTGATATTTGGTGTGTGGTACTTAGGGCAGATTGTAAAGCAGAAATACAGCAGGGGCTTTATCGTTTGTGCTTCCCTGATTTTTGCAGGTGCACTGGGCAACCTGATTGACAGTATGTTTTACGGAATGATTTTCGATAAAGGACTTTCGTCAGCTACCGGTTATCATCAATATACAGAGGCAGTTGCTTCATTCAGCAGCAATGGATATTCTTCTTTCCTTCATGGCAGTGTGGTGGATATGTTGTACTTCCCATTATTTGACGGAAAGTTTCCCTCCTGGGTGCCGGTTGTCGGGGGAGATGAGTTTGAGTTCTTCAGTGCCATATTCAACATTGCCGATGCGTCCATCTCTGTTGGTGTAATTGCACTATTGCTCTTCCAGAAACGCTTTTTTAAAAAGGCGCACCCGGAGGAATCTCACCCAACAGTGGAAACGAGTACTGAAGTAAGTGATAACACACAAGTACTGTAATCTTACTTATAACGGATCAGTTTTTTCTGGATTGTTTTTCCGTTAAGAAATAATCTCAGGTAGTACGCCCCTGCTGGCAACGCACCGGTGTCATAAAGATTTAGCCGGCTCAGCCCAATGCCAATTTCCTTTTTTTGCTCCATGACAATCCTGCCGGTCTGGTCCATCAGCATAATGCGGAGTAATCCGCCTTCGGCCGTTGTAATCTGTAATGAGATTTCCCTGTCGAAAGGATTTACTACTGATACAAAAGAGAAGCCTGTTTGATCGTTGCTGTACAGCACAACGGTATTAGAGAATTTGGTGTTTCCTCCGCTGTTCACCATTCGAAGGCGGTAGAAAGCTGACGCTGTGATTACAACAGGGTCGGTAAAGGAATAACTGTTATTGGGCGATGCTTGTCCACCTCTTCCGCCCACAGTTCCAATTGTTTCAAAGGTGTTCCCATCGCTGCTTTTCTCTATGTTATAGGTTACTGTCTCGTTTTCGCCGGATGCTGACCATTCAAGGAAGGCATGTCCGTTTATTTTTCTTCCGGTGAAAGAAAGAAGCGATGTGTTTAGCGGGGTATCGCAATCAAGAATGTTAAGCCTTATGCCCCCGGCATCTGTAAACCGGCAATTGATATCTGAAAGGTTGGATAATGTAGTGGCAACAACTACCCTGTACATATCTCCATTATTGCTGAGTTGTGTAAAGGCAGGTGGCACAGTATAGTTTACAACATACTCCCAGGAGGAGCCATTCCAATAAGGTACAACAGGGCCGGCAGGAGTTGTAATATCTGTCCATGTGCCACCGCCATCTGTGCTTCGTTGCCATTTGTAATAAATATAATTGCTGAAATAAGACCGGATAGTGTCACTTAGTGTTACAATATTGCTGTCGCAGATATTCGGGTTTAACGAAGGCGAATAAGCCATATTAGGTGTACAGGTGGCAACAGAAATATCGTCGAGTGCCCAGTCGTTTCCTCCTCCTCCGGGCGCATTATTATAGAACCGCATGGTAAAGCTTGTTTGAGCAGGCCCGGTCAGAAATGTAAACCCTTTCTTTACCCATTGACCATTGTAAGGCAAGTCGCCTGACGTATAGTAGCGAACACCATCTAGTGCCACGGTTATATTAGGCCTTACGCCTGATGAGTCGCCAGGTCCTGTAGGAATGTAGCCACCGCTGTTAGCACCAGTCCCGTTGGAATCGCACCCGCATTTGGAACAGATATTCCGCATCCAGCATGATATCTCATAATAGGTGTTCGGACACAAATTGGAAATCGTATGGTCGAAGGCAGAGTCTATGCGATAAGCAGCATTCACAATCAGCATATACCCACCATTGTTGCCGCCAGTTGTATCGGCAGCAGGGTTGCCTGTCAACTGGTTTACTGCACCTGTGTGGTCTCCAATAATATCCCAATAAGTAAATACCCTGTGTGTGGTAGGAGTGGCAGAACAGCTGCCGTCAGGTTTTGGCCATGCATTAGAAGTGGAATACACTCCGCCACCTGTGTTATTGGCGATGCCATAAAAATAATCCTGCGGAGAACTGCAGGTGAATGTGGCATACGTATAACCAGCAGGTACATTAGCTGATGGGGCTCTGTTTCTCGGGTTGCCGCTTCCAAAGGTTCCGTTTGTTTCTGTGCCCAGTGAATTGGTACCAACACTGTTAGAGCAAAACCCAAGGTTGGGATATACCATTACCGGGCTTGAGGGAAAAGAAAAAGTACTGACTGCCGGCGGTGATGTGGTGTACGTTATATTTCCCCCGCCCATATTTATAGTGGTATAGCTGGCTGCCGTCACAGTTACCCTGTAAGATGCCACCATAATGCAGGAGCTTGAGTAATAACTGGGTTTATGACCGTTATTATTTCTTATGCGGCCTTTGCGAAATACTGTTGCCGGTTGATCAATTGAGCGATAACCAAGGTTGATAATCACATTGCTTCCGCTAATCCATCCCTGGTCATTACTGGCATCAAATTGTGCATCGGTAAATTGTTTATAAATTTTTCCTTCATTGGTCAGAATCTGAAGGGTGCCTGAGATGAAAGTTGTGCCTGCGGGAATTACATCATTAAAACTGCAACTGTCGAATGCGCCGGAGCGGACTACAACAGATGCTCTCATTTCGAGAATATCACCTGTCTCAACCGTTCCACCGGTTGGCTTCGATACGTTGATAAAGCTTTTTCCAAAATCAATCTGGGGTACCGGAGCTGCGGTATGTGTAACACATATCCTGAACCCTGCATTAGTGGTTAATACTGTTCCTCCGGCAGAATATACCCTGATGTAGTAAGTGGTATTTCTTGCCAGTGTTGTAACTGCTATACTTGTGGTGCCACAGGCAACAGATATAAGTCCGCCACAGGTGCCTTCAAACAACTGAACCCTTACGCCGGATGTATTGAGATTGGAGCCGATATTACTTAATGTAATTGTATGGTCAGTAGATACAGTAACAAACCTGTACCAGACATCATCATCCGGAGTGCCGGTACAACTTCCAACTGGCACGCCTGAATTTGTTGCATTGGCAACTGTTCCTGTAGTGTTAGTGCAACTTGTACCTGATGTTAACAATGTTGCAGACGCACAGTTATCATTTGCCGGAGCCTGTCCGGCAGTATTGTATGGCAAAAGAAAAACTATGCAAAATAGCCATAACCAAATGGGATCAATTTTGAAAAAGTTTAGTACTTGTTTCATAGGTATACTGTGTTGGTTTTTGCTCCGAAAAACCTCATCAGGCGGGGTATGGCTTTGGGTGCAATTTAATTTCAGATTGCACCTGAAACAATAGTACTTTTCTCGTAATTCTTATAGAATATCTATTAGGTGCATTTCCTATTGCAAGGTTGATATATCCTTGTTAAGTTAACACTTGAAAATCCGTTCTATGCAGAAACAAAACCTTACTCTTTTTTTATTGCTGTTTTCCATTTTTACCAAACAGAAATCGGATGCACAGGTAACAGACTCAGCCAGCATTCTGTTTGATATTGATACTGTTGTAAAAAATCTGGGCTACCCCTGGGAAATAACCTATGGTTATGATGACTCATTGTGGATTACAGAAGCAAGAGGTTACAGGGTGTTGCGCATCAGTCCGCAAAGAACAGGTATAGCAAAAAATGTACTTCCGCAGCAGGTGCTGAAAATACCATTGAACAGCAGCGAAGTAACATTCGGAAGAAGTATTGGCACCTGGCCGCAGGGAGGAATGCAGGGGCTTGTCCTTCATCCGGAGTTTAATTCGGGGAAGCGGTGGATTTATTTGTCTTACGTATATACTGGCACATGTCCTGCTGCTCCGTCATCTCCTTGTTATTTCAGAACAAAAATTGTCCGTTGCCGGTTTTACACTGCCGGTGAGGCAGGCAGCCCTAACATTCTGAAAGACACATTAATAATAACGGATACTGTTATTTCTAACCTTCCGGGAAGTAACGATCATAACTCTGGCCGGATGACGATAAGTCCGCAACCTGAAACCGACGGCACCTATAAACTCTATTATACTATAGGTGATATGGGTGCTGGCCAGTTTAACAACGCATCAAGAACCAACAGGGCACAGGACAGAGATACCTGTGAAGGGAAGGTGTTACGCTTTAATACCGAGCCAGACGGAGACGGAGTGCCGTCATCACCCATTCATGATTATGACAGGTGGCGGCAATGGATACCCAACGATAATCCTTTCAATCACTCTGCAACAGCATTCAGCTCTTTGAAAACACCAGTCTTTAGTACCGGTCACCGCAATGCACAAGGTATTGTTTGGGGAAATGCAAATGGTGTATGGCGGTTGTATAGCTCAGAACATGGTGATAAAAGTGATGACGAAATAAATATTATCACATCAGGCAGTAATTATGGCTGGCCCAAAGTTGCAGGACTTTGTGACGACAACTATAACACTTCAGATCCTTATTCGAATAACGATCGCCTGGCCGGACAGTTGGTGCCTGATGAAACAACCACCTTTTGTGATATTACGGGCAATCAACGGCCTTTGTTTTCATTCTTTAACTGGACAGGCAGCCAGTTACAAACAATCAACCTCAGCAATATTTTTACATGGCCTACCATTGCACCTTCTGGTATTGATTTCTATACTGGAAATATTCCGGGCTGGAAAAACTCGTTGCTTATTCCTTCTTTGAAATATGGTTTGTACCGGTTGAAGCTTAACAACAGCGGAACGTTTGTGGACAGCAGTTCTTCTTCCAATATTGTTGATACATTTCCGCTACTGCATGGCTGGCGAATCAGGGATATAGCCATACATCCTGTTTCGAACAGCGGAAAACTCTGGGTGATTATTGACAGTACCGGTTCTACTTCCGGGCCTACCGGTGGTTTTAACGGTTCGAGCACTTCCACAAGGGATGGAGGAAAAGTGCTGATGCTGACTTATAAAACATTGCTCACACTTGCGCTGAATGAAGAGCCGCTTATTGTTCCGGGTGTTACTAAAGAGAGCATCAGGATATTTCCTAACCCTGCAAAGGAACTGCTTTATGTAAATGGTCAAAACGGAATCAGGAAACCAATAACAGTACAGATATATAATTTGAATGGTAATAAGCTGTTTGAGAAAACAGGAAACTCTGTAAACCTGAGAATTGTAATAAGCAGCCTGTCATCCGGTATGTATGTAGTCAGGGTAATCAACGGATTGGGTATGGTGATCCATTCTCAAAAGTTTATAAAGCAGTAATTTGTTTTAGATGAACAGGAAAAAGAATGTCCCGGCATTTGCCAGGACATTTAGTTTGTGAATGCTCAGGGTACGAATATTTTAACCCCGCTGTAAGCGGTCGGTAAACAGTTGTCTTAAGGTTGCCTGCTTTTTCTCTTCTTTTACACCATTATTGTTTTCCTGGCCGAACATATCAGCAGCACCTGTGATAATGGCTCTGAGAAAAGGAGACTTAAATGGTTTAGATGAAATATTCAGAATAGCTGCATTAGTATTAATTGCAGCGAAGTATAAAGGCGAGTAGCTTGTGCTTCTCATGGTCTGGATTTTAGTTTTTTCTTAGCTTGGATTTCGCAACTAAGGTATTAATCATTAACAGCCTTTGCAAGCCCGGAGCATAAAAAAAGGAGGAAGAAACGGGTTCTTCCTCCTTTCATTATGGGATTTTTACGATTATTTAAGTTCACCAACCATTTTTTCAGGTCTGACCCACTCGTCAAATTGTTCCGGTGTAACATAACCCAGCTTAACCGCCATCTCTTTCAATGTGGTTCCTTCTTTGTGTGCTTTCTGTGCTATTTCTGCCGCTTTATAGTATCCAATTTTTGTATTAAGAGAAGTAACCAGCATCAGGCTGTTCTCCACATGTTTCCTGATGTTGGCTTCAATTGGTTTAATGCCAACAGCACATTTGTCATTGAAGGATACACAGCCATCACCTAACAGCCTTGCACTGTGCAGGAAGTTATAAATCATCACCGGTTTAAAAACGTTCAGTTCAAAGTGACCATTAGCGCCACCAATGTTTATGGCTACATCATTGCCCATTACCTGTGCAGCGATCATCGTTAATGCTTCACATTGTGTGGGGTTTACTTTGCCCGGCATGATAGAAGAGCCAGGTTCGTTATCAGGGATAAATATTTCACCAATGCCGCTGCGTGGCCCGGAGGAAAGCATTCGGATGTCGTTGGCTATCTTCATCAGGCTTACTGCAACTGTTTTCAAAGCGCCGTGTGCTTCAACTATGGCATCGTGGGCAGCCAGTGCTTCAAACTTATTTTCGGCAGTTTTAAACGGAAGCTTCGTCAGTTTGGCAATATGCTTCGCTACGGTCACATCATACTTTGGCGGTGTATTGATGCCGGTGCCAACTGCTGTACCTCCAAGTGCCAGTTCGCTGAGGTGCGCCAGGGAATTATTAATGGCTTTCAATCCGTGGTCCAGTTGCGATACATAACCGCTGAATTCCTGGCCGAGTGTGAGCGGTGTGGCATCCATGAAGTGTGTACGGCCTATCTTCACCACCTTCATATATTGCTTGCTCTTTTTTGCCAGCGTATCCCTGAGTTTCTTAATGCCCGGAATAGTTGTCTCAACTAAAATTTTATAGGCGGCAATGTGCATTGCTGTGGGGAATGTATCGTTTGATGACTGAGATTTGTTCACATCATCATTCGGGTGCAGGTATTTGTCCTTATCAGTAAGCTGTCCGCCGTTCAGCACATGACCACGATAAGCAATCACTTCGTTTACATTCATGTTGCTTTGTGTGCCGCTTCCTGTTTGCCATACTACCAGCGGAAAATACTCATTCAGTTTTCCATCTAAGATTTCTTTGCATACTTTGGCAATTAAAGCTGTTTTCTTTTTAGGCAGCACTCCTGCGTCCTGGTTAGCCAGGGCCGCAGCATGTTTCAGGTAAGCAAAAGCACTGATTATCTCTTTGGGCATCCGGTTAATGTCCTGTGCAATTTTAAAGTTGTCGATGCTGCGTTGTGTTTGTGCGCCATAATAAGCACTGGCAGGAACTTTCACTTCGCCCATGGTGTCTTTTTCTATACGGTAATCCATAAAAAATAAAAAATTTTGATTGATAATACGCCGCAAAGGTACATGATTCGTCTAAAGCTGGCGGGTGATGCAAATTCAGGATAAGTTTTGTTCATAAACAGGTATAACTTTGAAAGGCGATGTATTTTTGTCGCCATTTTTTCAGAAGAAGTATAACATGATTTCTGTATGATTAATAAAAGACTTGCCGGCTGCATTATAGCAGCTGTAATAACCCTTTTCATCGTACCACAACTTTCTGCACAGCACAAAGAATATTATCCCGACCCCGACACTTCCATCCGGAAAAGGCTGGAGGAGTGGCAGGACCTGAAATTTGGATTACTCATGCACTGGGGACCATACAGCCAATGGGGTGTGGTGGAAAGTTGGAGCATTTGTCCGGAAGATTTAAGCTGGGCCACAGGGGCCAGGAAAAAGGGAGTGGCTGATAATTATGCAGATTATCTTAAATCATATGAAAGCCTGAAGACTACATTTAACCCGTTTAAATTTAATCCGGAGAAATGGGCGTCTGCTGCGAAGGAGGCCGGAATGAAATACCTGGTATTTACTACCAAGCACCATGATGGTTTTTGCATGTTCGATACAAAGCTCACCGATTATAAAGTAACGGATGCCGCTTGCAGGTTTTCTTCAGATGCAAGAAGTAACATAACAAAAGAAATATTCTCTGCATTCAGGAAAGAGAATTTTTGGATTGGGGCTTATTATTCAAAACCTGACTGGCATTCTGATTACTACTGGTGGAAAAAATTTCCGGCAGTTGACCGCAATTGCAATTATTCAATTGAGAAACATCCGGAACAATGGAAAAGATTTACAGAATACACACATGGACAAATTGAAGAGCTGATGAGTGAATATGGCAAGATTGATATTCTCTGGCTCGATGGTGGCTGGGTGAAAAAGAAAACAGAAGATGAGGTAAAAGCCGAGCTGACTGAAGTGTATGAAAACAGCCGCTGGGCCCGTAACCCGCAGAGCCAGGATATTAATATGCCTGAACTGGTATGGAAAGCAAGGGCAAAGCAGCCGCAGTTGATTGTAGTGGACAGGGCTGTTACCGGTGTACATCAAAATTATCTTACTCCTGAGCAACATATCCCGGAAAAGGGCTTGCCCTATCCATGGGAGACCTGTATGACAATGGCAGGCAGCTGGAGTTTTGTGCCTGGCGATGTTTACAAACCGGCTGATGAGCTGGTGAAAAAGTTAGTTGATATAGTAAGTAAAGGAGGAAATTATTTGCTCAATATAGGCCCCGGCCCGGATGGTGAGTTGGATTCTGTTGCATACAGCCGGTTAAAAGAAATTGGGAACTGGATGAAGATTAACGGCGAAGCAATTTATGATACAAGAATGTATTCTGTTTTTGGGGAAGGCGAAAATATCCGCTATACACAATCCAAAGATGGAAAAGCGAAGTATGTTTTTCTGTTTAGTTTTCCCGGTGAAAAATTGCAGCTGAAAAATATTACTGCATCAAAAAAAACAGTGGTGAAACTATTGGGCACTAATAAGAAAATCCCTTTTAAGTTTAATAGTAACGGTCTGGAGATAAGTATTCCTCCGGCGTTGAAGGGTGTTACGAATTATGTATGGGTTCTTAAACTTGACGACAATAAATAGAGTGCCATGAAAAAACTGATTGTCTGCTTTGCCTTGTTATTTTCTTTGTCACTATTGGCACAGCAAGGTTCAACCGCCAAACCGACCAGGTACCAGCTGGCCTGGCATGAGCAGGAGTTTTACCTGTTCGTTCATTTTGGTCCCAACACTTTCACAGATAAAGAGTGGGGGCATGGTGATGAAGCAGCAGAAGTTTTTAATCCTTCTTCGTTAGATTGCCGGCAATGGTGCCGGGTGGCAAAGGCTGCAGGTGCCAAAGCCATCATTATTACTGCCAAACATCATGATGGTTTTTGTTTGTGGCCCAGTAAATTTTCCACACACCGTACGGGAAAGTAAATGGAAAAATGGGGAAGGCGATGTACTGAAAGATTTGTCGAAGGCCTGTAAGGAGTATGGACTCAGGTTCGGTGTGTATATTTCTCCCTGGGACAGAAACCATCCCGATTACGGAACAGAGAAATACAACGATGTATTTGTGGGAATGATGAAAGAACTTTTTCAAAACTATGGCCCCATTTGGGAACTGTGGTGGGATGGGGCCAATGGAGAAGGCCCGAACGGAAAGAAACAGGTGTACGACTGGAAACGATATAGGGAAACAGTCCGTAAGCTATCACCTTCAACTGTAATTTTTAGTGATGTGGGACCTGACATCCGCTGGTGCGGAAATGAAAATGGCATTGCTGGAGAAACCAACTGGAACTACCTGGATACAGAGGGTTTTGAAGCCGGCGCAAAAGCACCTAAGCAGGATATTTTGAATACAGGAAATAAAGATGGTAAATACTGGATACCTGCCGAATGCGATGTAAGCATCAGGCCAGGCTGGTTTTATCATAAAGAAGAAGACAACAAAGTAAAAACACCGGAGCAGCTCTTTCAGTTATACCTGAAAAGTGTGGGGCGGGGTGCAAACTTGTTATTAAATGTTCCGCCAGACAGGCGGGGGCTGATACATGAAAATGATTCGGCCGCATTAGCAGGGTTTAAGAAATTGAGGGAGCAGGCTTTTAAAGAGAACCTGGCAGTAAACGGGAAGATTGTATTGGGTTCAGGTGATTCTATAAAGCCAACACTTCCAAAGCAAAGTTTTCAGCTTGATAAAGATAAACTGGAGGTGCAGTCGATTGATGTACTTTATAAAAAGCCAACGGAGATAAATTGCATTGAAATAGGAGAGGATATTAAGTTTGGTCAGATGGTTGAACAGTTTTATGTGCAACTGGTTAACGGCAGCCAGGTACAGAGTTATATGTATTCGACTATTGGCAGAAAGAGAATAATCTCTTTCCCGGCTTTTAAGGCAGAATATGTCATGATAAAAATCCTCTCGGCCAAAGGCGATGTGAGGATTAAGAATGTGCGAACTTTTTTACTACCGGAAATCAGATAGCCTGGCCCAAAATCACTTTCCGTTAAATGTTGCTTTTCTTTTCTCAAGAAATGCGGCAGTGCCTTCCTTCATGTCGTCAGTGTTGAAAGCGTTGCCGAATTCCTCTATTTCCACTTCATAGCCATTCTTGCTCTCATCAAAAACGGCATTGGCCGCCCTTATACATCCGGCTACAGCCAGCGGAGCTTTTGAATTAATGACCTCAAGAATTTTCTTTGTATGCTCCAGTAAAGTTTCGGAAGTTGTAACGTAATTGACCAATCCCAACTCCTTGGCTTCGTTCGCATCAATCATGTGGGCACTCATCAGCAGTTCTAATGCTTTGCCTTTGCCAATAAGCTGAACCAATCTTTGTGTGCCGCCATAACCAGGAATCAGCCCTAGGTTTACTTCCGGCTGGCCGAATTTTGCATTTTCGCTTGCTACACGAAAATGGCAACTCATCGCCAGTTCGCAGCCACCACCTAATGCAAACCCATTCACCGCTGCAACAACAGGTTTTGCAGAGTTTTCAATTCTTGCAAAAGTGTTATGCCCCCTTCTTGCCAGGGCCATCGCTTCTTCTTTAGTTAACCCGCCAAATTCTGCTATGTCGGCTCCGGCTACAAAGGCTTTTGGTCCGGAACCGGTGATGATAACTGATTTTACCTCCTGGTTGCTCTCTGCTTCATCAAGCGCTGAGTTCAGGTCGGTAAATACATCTTTATTCAGTGCATTAAGTTTATCAGGCCGGTTGATGGTGATTGTAAATATTCCATTTTCCAAATGGGTAAGCAATGTTGAATAACTCATGATGGTTTTGATTTGTGAACCGAAGATAATGGTATTTCTTTGCAGGACTAATCGTTTTGGTGTATGACATTTCTGGATGGAATTATATATACAGGTATCGCCATTTTTGCATTGAGCGGAGCATTCAAGGCAAGAACTTTTAAGTTAGATGTATTTGGAGGTATTGTAGTAGCGTTTATTACAGCTTATGGTGGTGGTACGTTACGGGATGTGCTTATTGGGGCTGGCCCGGTAAACTGGATTAATGATAATGTAGCATTGATACTTGTTTTTACCGGTTCATTTATTGCCTTTTTGTTCAAAGAAAATATGAACCGGTTTAAGCGTACCATTTTTTACACTGATGCTTTTGGTATTGGCCTGTACACCGTATGGGGAATAGAGGTAGCGTCTAAACACGGCCTGAATGATTTGTATTCGCTGGTGATGGGAGTGATAACGGCCACTTTCGGCGGTCTGCTGGCTGATATCGTTTGTAATGCAGTTCCTAACTTGCTGAAGAAAGGTGAACTGTATGCTACCGCCTGTGCGATAGGGGGGATACTTTATATCGCTTTAAAAAAAGTGCCGCTGGAGTACAATACAAATCTGGCTATTTGTATTGTGGTGGTGGCTGGCATCAGAATATATTCAAAAAGAAAAAGACTCACACTTCCGGATATTTGATTGCTTTACAATCTTTTCTGTTTTCAAATGCCGATTCGGTTAATCTTGTCAGTAATAATCCTTGACTTGGGTGAAGGGTATTTGTAACTTTATCAGGAACGGCGTAGCCTGTTTGGGCTGGCCAGTGATTACTTCAACAATATTAATGAACCATTAAACTAAAACCCATGAATAAAATACTATGGTTGTTTTGCACACTGGGTTTTTCTGCCAGTTGCAATTTATTTGAAGCCGATGAGGCTTTTGAAGTACCGCATAAAGACCTGCTGACAAGAAACAAATGGGTGCTTGATGCTTACACACAATCTCCAGCTTATAATGGGGTAACGGATGTGTATGCTAAGATGAGCGATTGTGCAAAGGATAATTTATTAATTTTTCAAAAGGATGGTTCGTATATTCTTGATGAAGGCTTTAAGAAATGTTCTGAATCCGAACCACAAACCAAAGTGGCCGGGACCTGGAAGTTTGCCGAAAACGGCCCAAATGAAGTTGATAAGTTTGATGAGAATGAATTAATAATAAATTCTTCAGGAAAAATTACGAACTACTATATCGAATTAATTACCGATTCAAGACTTAAGATAAGCACTACTATAAATTCGGATGGGAAAACCTACGAAATTCTTCAAACCTTCAGGAAAAAATAGATTATGCTCCTGACGGAGGCAGTTTAAATATCAGCAGAAAAAGAAAAGATAATAAACAGGTAGTTTTAGAAACTTCTGTGTTCTTTTACCCAGCCGCTGATATAATCAGCTATCTCATGTGTGTTGGTGCCGGGGTGAAACAACTTTCCAACGCCTATTTTATTTAACTCGGTAATGTCTTCATCAGGAATAATGCCGCCACCTGTTAACAACACATCGTCAAGTCCCTTTTCTTTCATCAGTGTCATTACTTTGGGAAAAACAGTATTGTGTGCACCGGAAAGGATACTGATACCAATTGCATCCACATCTTCCTGCAATGCAGCATTAACCACCATTTCAGGTGTTTGGCGAAGGCCTGTATAAATCACTTCCATTCCTGCATCACGAAGGGCGGTTGCAATAACTTTTGCACCACGGTCGTGGCCGTCTAATCCAACTTTAGCTACTAAAACTCTTATAGGTCTGCTCATAAAGCAATATTAAGAATGCAAAATTAGGTTGTTTATACATTTGCATAGTAAATTAGTATATGCAATACAGAAAATTTGGAAATACAGATTTGCTCGTCAGCGAAGTTGGTTTTGGTGCCTGGGCCATTGGCGGAGGAACAATGATTGGCAATACAGCCATTGGCTGGGGCGATGCTGATGATAAAACTTCGGAGGAGGCAATTTATGCATCGCTTGATGCAGGCATTAATTTTTTTGACACCGCAGATATTTACGGACTGGGACATTCCGAAGAGTTAATTGGCAAAACTGTTGGCAAAAGAAAGGATATTATTATTGCGACCAAGGGCGGAAATGTGGCAAGAGACGGACAGTTCACCGTTGATTATTCTAAAGAACACATTATCGATGCTTGTGAGCAATCACTCCGCAGGCTGAACCGGGAAACAATTGATTACTACCAGTTACATACGGCGAAGCTGTCGCATTTGCAGCAGGGAGATTGCATTGCCGCAGTACAGCAATTACAGGAACAGGGGAAAATAAGGTATTGGGGTTTGTCGCTGATTACTTTTAATCCAATGCCTGAAGCCGGGTTCCTGGTGGAAAATAATCTCGGAAATGGTTTTCAGCTTGTGCTTAATCTTCTGAACCAGCTTGGCCTGCCTGTACTTAACATGGCTGAAAAAGCAGGGTATGGAATTATTGTACGTATGCCTTTGCAGTTTGGGTTGTTAACCGGTAAGTTTGACGGTGGGGTTTCTTTTCCTGATAACGATCACCGCAAAAAAAGGATTACTCCGGAGATTGTGAATGCCTGCAATGAAGCATTGTTGCCAATATGGAAACTATGTGATAAATACAGGTGCAGCAAAACAGAACTGGCGCTTAGTTATATACTCAGCTATTCCGCAGTATCAGTTATTATCCCAGGAATAAGAACAGCAGCGCATGTGCAAAGCAATACTTCAGGCTTGTTCAGGCTTGAGGAAAGTGATATGAAACTGATTGAAGAAACGGGACGTACCAGCTTAATTCCTGTTATGGATAAAATTAAGCAGGTGGGGTAATGCTGATTATTACAAATAAATGTTTAATAAAAAACCGGATGATGTTCACCCGGTTTCTTTTTTTTAGTTCAAAAGTTGTTATACCAGTTCATGTACAACTAACCCGCTTCTGAGTTTTGGCTCAAACCAGGTGGTCTTTGGCGGCATAATGTTGCCGGTGTCGGCAATATCAATCAGTTGTTTCATTGACACCGGGAAGAGTGCAAAAGCTACTTTCATTTCACCGCTGTCCACTCTTTTCTTTAACTCACCCAGCCCACGGATACCACCTACGAAATCAATTCGCTTATCTGTTCTGAGGTCTTTAATATTCAGCAGTGGATTGAGAACTGAGTTGGAAAGAATAGTTACATCCAGCACACCAATCGGGTCGGCATCATTATACGTTCCTGCCTTTGCTGTAAGCGAATACCAGTTGCCACCGAGGTACATACTGAAGTTGTGCAGGCAGCAGGGTTTATAAATTTCTGTCCCTTTTAATTCTACTTCAAATTTCTGTTTCAGTGCTTCAAGAAACTCTTCATCTGTCTGCCCGTTCAGGTCTTTTACCACCCGGTTGTAATCAATAATGGTAAGCTGATTGTCCGGGAAATGTACTGCCAGGAAGAAGTTGTATTCTTCGTTGCCTGTGTGATTGGGATTGTTTTTTCTTTTTTCATTGCCCACCAGTGCGGCTGCAGCAGTGCGGTGATGCCCGTCTGCAACATAAGTAGAAGGAATCGTTGCGAAGATTGAAATAATCCGGCTGATAATAGCAGCATCGCTGATGGTCCAGAAATGATGTCCAAACCCGTCAACAGATGTAAAATCATAATCCGGCTGATGAGTGGCTGCAAAGTCTGCGACAATCTTATCTAATTCAGCATGTGCAGGATAAGAGAAAAACACAGGCTCCATGTTTGCATTGGTGATGCGCACATGCTTCATCCTGTCTTCTTCTTTATCGGGCCGTGTAAGCTCATGTTTCTTAATCACATTGTTCATGTAATCTTCAACTGCAGCACAGGCCACAAGGCCGTATTGTGTTTTGCCATTCATGGTTTGGGCATAGATGTACAGGTTGGCTGTTTCATCCTGTACTAACCAGTTATTCTTTTTAAATTTTTCAAAATTCTCTTTCGCCTTGTTATACACAGCTTCATCATGTTCGTCAATTGATTCGGGTAAATCAATTTCCGGTTTAATAATGTGAAGTAATGAATAGTCATTTCCCCTGGCTTCTTCCCTTGCCTCTGATGAGTTAAGAACGTCGTAAGGGCGGGAAGCCACAGCTTGTGCCATTTCTTTTGGTGGTCTGTAACCTTTAAATGCTCTGATGATTGCCATGTTAATTTATACTTGTTGGTTTAGAATTTATTAACCTGGAATTGTGTGTTTCCGTTTTGCAGAAAGTCAACTATTTGTTTTGCTGCTGCTAACCCGGCATTAATGTTTGCTTCGGCAGTTTCTGCTCCCATTTTTTTAGGTGTGGCAAAATAACGGCTGGCATACTTTTCCATCATTTCTGTATGGCAGTCGCAGGCGATGTCTGTTACATATTTCACATCGGCCCTTTCTTCAAAAACTTTTTTAAGAGAATCCTCACACACAATTTCCTTACGGGCAGTATTAACGATAACTGCACCTTTTGGCAATTTAGACATTAAATCGTAATTAATGGTCTTCTTCGTTTTTTCATTGGCAGGAATGTGCAGCGAAATGTAGTTACAGGTACTGAACAGTTCTTCAGGAGAAGAAACTACAATAGTGCCAAATCCTTCGAGCCATGTTTTTTCTTTTGTAGGCGCATATACATACACAATCATGCCAAGGCCTTTTGCCAGTTTGGCTACTTTGCGGCCTACATTGCCAAATGCGAACAGGCCAATTTTTTTTCCTGCAAGTTCGCTGCCCGTACCGGGATTAAAGAAATTTCTTGCAGCATAAATCATCATTCCCATTGCCAGTTCAGCCACTGCGTTTGAGTTTTGGCCGGGAGTGTTCATAGCAACAATTTTCTTTTCGTTGCAGGCCGGGAGGTCAATATTGTCGTATCCGGCACCAGCCCTTACAACAATTTTCAGATTTTGTGCTGCAGCAATTACATCGGCAGAGGCTTTGTCACTTCTGATAATCATTCCATCTGCATCGGCAACAGCTTTCAGCAGGTCGGCTTTGTCTGTGTACTTTTCAAGTAAAACAGTTTCAAAACCGGCTTCATCAAAAATCTTCTTAATTCCACTTACGGCAACAGCGGCAAATGGTTTTTCGGTTGCTAATAAAATCTTTGGCATATACAATCGTTTTAAAAAGAAAGGAAGCTTTTATGCTTCCTTTCCGTTAATAATTAATATCAGGCTTTACTGCTTTCAAATGCTTTCATACAATCAACTAATGCCTGCACACTTTCAACTGGCAGGGCATTGTAAGTGGAGGCACGGAAACCGCCTACGCTGCGGTGGCCCTTAATGCCTACCATACCAGCGGCTTTGGCAAAGCTCATAAACTCTTCTTCAAGGTGTTTGTACTCTTCTTTCATTACAAAACAGATGTTCATCAGCGACCTTGAATTCTTTTCAACGGTGCCCACAAATATTTTGCTGTTATCTATTGCATCGTACAGCAGTTTGGCTTTTGCCTGGTTCATTTCCTGCATTTTGGCAACACCACCAAGGCTCTTCAGCCATTTTAATGTTTCCAATATGGTAAAGATGGGCAGACATGGAGGCGTATTGAACATGGAGCCTTCTTTGATATGCGTACGGTAATCAAGCATGGTTGGAATGTATCTTTCAACTTTACCCAGCATATCTTCTTTAACAATCACAAAGGTTGCACCTGAAGGCCCGAGATTTTTCTGTGCCCCGCCATAAATAAGTGCATATTTGGAAACATCAACCGGACGACTGAAAATATCTGACGACATATCAGCTACTACTGGAACAGGCGAAACTGGGTCTTGAAATATCTCAGTTCCGTAAATGGTGTTATTGGTTGTGATGTGCAAATAGTCGGCATCGGCCGGAATATTTTCGATAGCGGGATAATAATTGAAGTTTTTATCTGCAGAAGATGAAATAACACTAACCTCGCCAAAACCTTTGGCTTCTTTAATGGCTTTTTTGGCCCACACTCCGCTTTCAACGTAAGCAGCTTTTTTGTTCATCAGGTTATAAGGAACCATCGCAAACTGCAGACTGGCACCTCCGCCTAAAAACAGAACCTGGTAACCTTCTGGCACACCAAGCAGTTCTTTAAACAGTGCCACTGCTTCGTCCATCACAGCCTGAAACTCTTTGCTTCTGTGCGACACTGACAGTACAGACATGCCAGTTCCATTAAAATCAAGAATGGCTTTTGCTGTGTTTTCAACAGCAATGGCAGGTAAAATACTTGGGCCTGCATTGAAATTGTGAACCTTTTTCATCGTTTAACTATTTATAGTTTAAAGAATAGTGTTTGGTATGAATAACAAAATAAAAACTAATAACTGTTAGCCTGTATGATTATTGACAGGCGGCAATATGAGTAAAGTAATGTCAGGTATGGATTTAGAGCAGAACGATACCTGTAAAACCTGTCTTTCTAATGACAATTCAAAAGCGAAATCATTTATTTCATCAATGACAGGGCTTGTTCTATCCGGCGTATGGTTTCAACTTTCCCGATGAGTGAGGCAATTTCAAATACTCCCGGACCAAATTTTCCACCAACCAGCATTATCCGGAAAGGCAGCATCAGGTCTCCGGGCTTTAAATCGTTGGCAGCGGCAATTTCTTTAAAATTACTTTCAAGTGTGGTGGTATGCCAGTCTGGCGATAACTGATAATTCCGTATCAGCTCTACAAAGAAAAGTTGCTTTGCATCATTCCATTTAGGCTTAATGGCTCCTGTATCAATATTTTCAGGTGCTTGAAAGAAGAAAGAGGATTGCTGTACGAAATCAGTTAAAAGAGTGCAGCGGTCCTTCACTAAATGAATTACTTTTTCCAAATAAGCTTCATCCGAAACAGTCAGGCCATTCCCTTTCAAAAGTTCACCAACCTGCAACTTCAAACCTGCAGCTTCAAACCTTTTTATCCATTCATGGTTGAACCATTTCGCCTTTTCGTAATCGAACTTTGCCCCGGCACTGTGTACCCTTTCCATGGAGAATTTTTCTATCAGTTCTTCTTTGTAGAACAGTTCCTGCTCAGTGCCGTCGTTCCAACCAAGCAGGGCGAGCATATTAATAAAAGCATCTGGCAAAAATCCTTTTTCTTTAAATCCTTCTGTCAGGTCGCCGCTATTTGGGTCTGTCCAGTTCATGGCAAAAACCGGAAAACCATATTTGGCACCATCTCTTTTACTCAGTTTACCGCTGGGGCCGAGTATCAGCGGGAAATGTGCCCATTGCGGCATATTTTCCAGTCCAAACAGATATTTCCACAGCAGAATATGTACAGGAGCTGAGGGCAACCACTCTTCTCCACGGAAAGCATGGCTTATCTGCATCAGGTAATCGTCAACCACTACGGCAAGGTGATAAGTGGGCATGCCATCAGCTTTCAGCAGCACTTTATCATCCACGACTGAAGTATCAAAACTTACTTCGCCCCGGATCATATCAGTAAAACTCACCGTTTCATGTTCGGGCATTTTAATCCTGATTACATGGCGGGTTCCTTCTTCCAGCAGGCGATGGGTTTCTTCTGACGGGAGAGTGAGTGAATTCCGCATTTTCATGCGGATAGTATGGTCGTATTGCTGTGTATGGCTTTGTTCTGTTTTGTCCCCGATAGCTATTGGGGCATGCCGCATTTTTTCCAGTTCTTCCGGCGTGTCGAAAGCATAATAAGCATATCCTTCGTTTATCAGTTTTTCAGCATACTTACGGTATGTTTCTTTTCTTTCGCTCTGCCTGTACGGGCCAAAGTTTCCGCCATGCTGTACACTCTCATCCGGTTCAAGGCCGCACCATTTCAATGTTTCAAAAATGTACTCTTCGGCACCGGGTACATACCTTGTCTGGTCGGTATCTTCTATACGTACAATAAAATCGCCGTTGTATTTCTTTGCAAAAAGATAATTGTATAAAACGGTTCTTACGCCGCCAAGATGCAAGCCGCCAGTGGGGCTTGGTGCAAAACGGACCCTTACTTTTTTATCCATAGGCTACAAAGATAAAATGAGTGCAACAGGCTATAAAATGATTTTGCACATTGTTTATTAGTTATTGTTTTTTAGATTTTTTCCTTGCATACCTTTGCAGCTATGACTTTCATACCTCCGCATTATCTGAGAGGAAGGAAGAATGCGATGTTTTCTTTTTTTAAAAAAGACCATTTCCTCGTTAAGACTCCCTGGTGGCTCAAGCGATTGTTTCCCGGATGTGTTTGGGATATGCCCAAAGAAGAAAAAACTATTTATCTCACTTTTGACGACGGCCCTCATCCCACCATTACACCATTTATACTGGACGAACTCAGGAAGCATAATGCTAAAGCAACATTTTTCTGTATTGGTGAAAATGTGATTAAATACCCTGAAGTGTTCAGGCAGATTCTGGCCGCAGGTCACTCGGTGGGCAACCACACTCATCGCCATGTAAACGGATGGAGAACCGAAGATGAACAGTATGTTAAAGAAATTGAAGAGGCGGATACCTACATACTCAGTTCACTTTTCAGGCCACCGTATGGAAGAATAAGACTTACACAGCTAAGACAACTGCAGGAAAAACACCCTGAAACCAAAGTGGTAATGTGGAATGTACTGGCTGGTGACTGGGTCGCAGACCTTACCCCGGAACGGTGTTTCAGAAGAGTGAAAAGAAATATTGCTGCCGGAGATATAATAGTTTTTCATGATAGTGAAAAGGCATGGGACAGGATGAGCTATGCTGTGCCATTACTGCTGAGAGATTTTACCGAAAGGGGGTACAGGTTTGAAAGAATAAAAGCAGAAAAGACGAAGCATCCGCTTGTACATTAACCAGGATTTGTGCTATGGCATAAGTACAAATGCTTATTTAATTAAATAAAATAGGGCCGGGGTAGACACCCTGGCCCGTTTTTAATCCGTACCCTATGAAAACTGGTTTAAAGGTATAATCTTTTTTTATTACGGCAAAGTAATTATATGAGAAACCCCATTGACAGTCAGGACAGCCTTATTGTCGCATTGGCCGTTCCCAAAATTCAGGTAAGCAATGTAGGAATTTGCTGTAGTAGTGTTCAGCCGAACGGTTTTAATAACTCCTTTTACGATCCAACGACAGGTCATTCTTCTGACTAAGGGCTCTGTTATCGTTGATTCCCAGCCTACAAGGAGATTATTGCGTAATACCTGGCCTCTTGCACTTCCTTCAATTCTGAAGATATCATCAAGTGGGCCGGGAGTAGCAACTCCCTCAAAATGTGTAATGAATTTTGTACTGTTCCAGCGTACATAATTTCCGTTGGGTTTTGTAAGCTTACCTTCAGTTACTGTTATTTTAAACCTCCTGTTATTTACCGGAGTAGTGGCAAGTGTAATGTTTTCAATTCTGTGGGTACCTTCAACCTTAATACTGTCAACGTAGTGATTATCAAAGCTTGTTTCTGCAACAGCTCCGGGAGCAATCATTCTGTTGGTATAAACAGTAATTACTTTTCCGCGGCGCACATGTCCATCAGGCCCGGGGCAGCCAACATTCCCGAAATCAACAACAATTTTTACCGGGAAAGGGGTATTGTTTGGGTGAGTAACAGTAACGGTAAAACATCTTGGAACCGGAGTAAGGCTGTCGGTACGGCCAAAAAACACACCGCTTCCGGCATTACCTACTTCGTCATTGGCACCCATTACATCATCAAAAAGGTTGTCAAATATAACTTCAGCCTCTGCATCGGCTTCCCCAGAAACCTTCGAAGCTTCAGTCTCCTGCTCTTCAGTAGTGCCGTTCTGGCTGTCCTCTTTTTGACAGGAAACAAATAGTAACATGCTGATAAGCAATGTTGTGGCAGATACTTTTACAGTGTTAAAACTCAGTTTCATGTTTTGGGTTTTATTTTGTTCAATAAAATTAACGCTAATTGGAAGCAGGCTGCTACTAAAAGTTTAAAGGAATCATAAAATTTGTTGAGTTTTGCCCGAAATGTTTGCTATGGAGCTGACAGATACACATTCGCATATATATCTTGAAGAATTTGACTCCGACCGGGATTTGATGATTCAGTCAGCTGAAAAAGAAGCTGTTGGAAAGATACTGTTGCCGGCTGTGAGTACAGAAACTCACGAAGCAATGCTTAAAGCAGAGGCAGACTATCCAGGAAGATGCTTTGCTATGATGGGGCTGCACCCTTGTTCTGTTAAAGAGAATTACCTGGAAGAACTGAAAATAGCCCGTCAGTATCTTGAAAAAAGAAAGTTCATTGCTGTTGGAGAAATTGGCCTTGATTTTTACTGGGATAAAACATTTACGGAGCAGCAATACGCTGCCTTTCATGAACAGATAGAATGGGCCATACATTTTGATATTCCAATCGTAATCCATTCCCGCAATTCGACTGATGAATGTATTGAAGTGGTGAAAGAACACCAGGACGGAAAACTGAAAGGTGTGTTTCACTGTTTTTCCGGAAATGCTGAACAGGCAAAAAAAATTACTGCCCTCAATTTCTACCTCGGCATTGGTGGAGTACTCACCTTTAAAAACTCCGGGCTTGACAAAGCGATACGGGATATTGATCTTTCGTATCTGCTACTGGAAACCGATGCACCGTATTTAGCCCCTGTTCCGTTTCGTGGTAAACGAAACGAGCCGGCTTACCTGAAGTATGTAGTTAAAAAGCTTGCTGAGATAAAGTCTGTAAGTATGGAAGAAGTAGCGGCTGTAACTACGGCAAATGCAGAAAGCTTGTTTAACTGTTAAAGTTCATTCACGGTTTTTTCCAATTAAAGGTTAAAATTGTCCGCTTCAGTACCAAAGCAGGATATTTTCATACGCTGCTTATTACTTTTATCCAGTGCAGCAAATACCTCTGAGAAAGATAACATTAGTAGCCCTTGTTACATCGCCCATGCTCGGGTTGATTGGTTCTTTACCGGCAATGGTTATTGAGAAAATTGAAACACGGCGATTGCCCGCAGCATTCCTCTTCATTACTGCAATAGCATTTGCTTTCTGGATTTTTAATGTACTATTACTTTTATCAGGAAAACTGGTTCCGGTTTTCCGGCATAGCTGGCTCAGGCACTCAATAAGTATTTTGGTGTCTGTGCTGTTGCTTGCTTTGATTTTTAAAAGGGTTATGCCCAAACCTGTCGGACCTCCACCTGAACTGATGATACAGAATGAAAAATCAAAGTTTCCGGCTAATGAGGAAGTTGCCCTGTTTAAAAAGAGAAAGCCCAAGCTTTTATTTTTTCCGATTATACAGGCCCAGTCGCTGAATTTAATCGTCATCATTTTGCTGGAGCTTTTTCAGCTGAGGAACAGGAAACAGCAGATGGAAAATGAAAATAATAGGTTGCGGTTGGCCAATCTCCAGGCCAGAAACAGCCAGCTTATTCAACAATTGCATCCGCATTTTCTTTTCAATTCGCTGAATTCATTAAAGTCCCTGATAAGAAGATCGCCAGACCTTGCAGAAGATTACTTGCTTAAGATGGCGGATCTGCTGCGGTATTCGTCTTCATCTCCGGATAGAAACGTTGTAAGCCTGAGAGAGGAAGTCCATATTGCACAGAACTACCTGTTTATGCAGCAGGTACGTTTTGGTGCTGCGTTGGCTTTTGAAATAAATACAGATGAGGCGTTACTGAATAACAGCAGTGTGCCGGTTTTTTCAATCCAGTTGCTGATTGAAAATGCCATTAAACATAATGTGGTTACTGTACAGCAACCATTGAAAATTATTATTACGGGAAATACCCCGGATAATACAGTAAGTGTCAGCAATAATTTTCAGCCCAAGGAAAACCGAAATGGCAACGCAGGTATCGGGTTACAAAACCTGGCAGAACGTTATAAGCTGATAGGTCAGCCTCCGCCGGTAGTTACAAAGAGTGAAGGGGTCTTTCGGGTAACAATAAAAGTGATGCAAAATGAAAGTAGTGATAGTTGAAGACGAACCGCTGACCGCTGATGATCTTGCCGATTCAATCAGGGCTGTTACTGACAGGGCGGAAGTGGTAAAGAAACTTTATTCTGTTTCTGAGGCTGTTGGTTATTTTTCATCGGCCAATGATCCTGATTTGATTTTTTGTGATATTCAGCTTGGCGACGGGTACAGTTTCGATATTTTCAAAAAAGTAGATATTGGTGTTCCTGTAATTTTTTGCACAGCATACGATGCTTATGCACTTGAGGCGTTTAAAAATAACGGCATCGCCTATATCCTGAAACCGTTTACCCGTTCGGCCGTGAAAGAGGCAATAGGAAAATATACTGCCCTTCGCAATAGCTTCGCCGGTGGTTTGTTTGATTATACAAGAGTGCTCAGCGGTTTAGAAAAAGAAGAAAGGGAAACATCAGCCAGTTCTTCTTTAATTGTAAACTGGAAGGACAAGTATTTTCCTGTTAAGTTCACAGATATTGCAATGTTTAATATTGATTATAAACTGGTGCAGCTAATTACGTTTGATGGCAGAAAGTATTTTGTTAATGACACCCTTGATGAACTGGAAATAAAATGCAGCCAGCAGTTTTTCCGTGCCAACAGGCAGTGCCTGGTGAACAGAAGTGCCGTAAAAGAAGCTGTGCAAACACATGGCAGAAAACTGTTGCTTAAGCTGGCTGTTCCTTTTGATTCGGATATCCTGATAAGTAAAGTAAAAGCAACTTCGTTTCTTGACTGGCTGAAGATATAATACCATCACTGATCTTCAGGTTGCCCTGTGCCAGTAAATATTTACAGGAAAGAAGAACATTCTTCTGAGTTTCAGCCTTAGCAGGTTTCCGTCTTTTAACAGGATAGCTTTGCAGTTAACAGGGGTGCCATCGGCAACAGCAAACAAAGCGCCTTTGTAGATATTCTTCTTCTTCGTTGCCCCAAGCTCTTCTATTATAGTTATTCCTGTCTTTTCCTCTTTTCTTTTGCTGGCAGCAAGCTGAACACTTAGCCCATTGTTTTCCTGGGTTATTTTGTAGGTTCTGGTACTGTCTTTTGAAAGCCAGGTTCCCGTCGGCGATTGCGGATAGCAAGCTGCTGATATAAAAATGAAGATAAGAGTAATAAATGTTTTCATATTCTGGGTAATTAGTTATAGCGGCCAAATTTTCTGGTGGCAAACCAGATGTCTTTTATTGAAAAGCCGAGGACATATTGTGTGTAGCGTTCTTTGATCTGGTTTAAAGAACTGCGGCCTTTAAGCCCCCATTCAAGCCCGGCCCAGGCGGTAAAGTTGCGGGTAAGCGTAAGGCCACCGCCAATAGTGGCATAATAATCCCATAATTCCCTGCCTTGTATCCGCATATAGCTTTTATCTGCGTTAATGCCAATACCCAAGTACGGCCTTTCATTCTTTCCTGGCCATTTTTTAGAGTTAAGGGCTACTTCCATTCCAGCAGAAAGGCGTAGGGCATCGCCGGTGTAGGAATCAGGATAATCCAGTTTTTGTTTCTTCCAGCTGTTGTACTCTGCACTGCCGTTAAGGGTTATACGGTCTTTATAAACAGCACTGTAACCGAAACTGGCCGACAAGGGCAGTTTGTATTTGCCATTTTCAGTAATCTCCTTCAGGGCTTCTGTAGTGCCATCATAAACTGTTGTGGTTGACTGGCCCTTGGGCTTGCTTATCGCGGAAGCAGTGATGCCAATCTGGTGTTCCCATTTTTTTCTTTTAGAAGCATATTGCAGGCCTGCTAGAAACTTCGCAGCATTATAATAGTCCCTTTCTTCTCTTACTACATTAAGGTCTATTACGGAACTGCTGAAAGTGCTGGTTCGCTGCAGGGAGCCGAACAACCACGAAGCAGTAACACCTGCTGAGATTTTTTTACTTAGCGATGTTCCGGCCGATACATAAAACTGGTGTATGCCACCGCTGCCTTCAACTGATTTATAGTAGGGGGTGGTGCCGTCCAATATTACCTTGCTCTGTATGAACTGATAGTTGACAGAACTGTAAGGCTGCAACCCGAATGCAATACCTGTTTTTTTACCAGGTTTAAAAGCTACTGATAACCTTTTTATAGCAAAGTTTTTTGTCGGTTCAAGTGTGGTGTCTTCATCAGGCATTTTAAACACACTGTTCCTTCCCCGCATCGAAATATCCAGGTGGATTGATTTATAAAACAGCGAAGACAGGGAGGCCGGGTTTGCCTGGTTATAGGCTGCCGGGTTTTGACGGCTGATACCGGAATTGCCGCTGAAGTAATACCGGCTGTAATCACGGGAATCCAGGTCGCCGACCCCTAACACAGAGTATGGGGAGCTTACATTCTGTCCGGTGAGTACCGAGCAAAAACCAAGGCTAAAAGCGGTTAAAAGTGTTTTTCTTTTTTTATAAAGCATCGGGTGCCGTATTATAATCCTAAAATGTGCAGTTTAAGCTGAATGCCGTTTGATATGGTTTGGTCATTTATCGCTAACCTTTCTGTTACTGTTGAAGAAAACAGCGAAGAGTTTGTCAGCATTAATGAATACTTTGAAAACTTTCCGGCATCTATCAGCTCTTCTATCAGGCCGGTAATGTCGAATGAGTATTGTGTTTGTTCTCCATACAGGTAGTCAACCTGCAGGGTGCCGTTTATCGTGTTGCCTTCCGAATCGCTCAGGACAGATACCAGCGAGTTGTTTTCATCGGCAATATAAATGTTAAGTGCCCCGGGAAACTGGTCAGGGTATTTTGTTGTGCCCGGCGTTGGCTTTATTATCAGTTCGGCTTTAATAATTTTTACATAATTGCCATATTCTTTAAGCTTCTCAAGTGTTGGAAAAGAGATTTTTATCCGGGTGCCAAGGTTGCTGTGCAAGAAAGCCCTGTTACCTGTTTGCTTGCTGGTTTTTACCTGCGTTTTAAATGGGGTGAACACGGACAGCCCCGTCCCGGTATAGTCACACGAAATATGGTTAAACTGGTTAGTGGTGTTAACCTTGAAGTCTGTTGTTTTCGATGCAAACTGCACTCCGTTAAGCCTGTAATAAATGCGGATGGCAGTGTTTGTATCAGAAGCGTTAAAATAGGCAAGTGAATTTGTGTTGATAGTGTCTGTACCGATATAAAGGCCTTTGAAATATTTAATAAAGTCTGACTGGCTCTTAATATCTGTCGCATTTGTTCTCAGTTTGTTCAATAGCTCACTCCCAAAGTTATCGTTCAGCCGTATGTGTATGGGAATGCCTTTCTGCGGACGGAGCAATGTGCTGACAGACCCTAGTAAGACCGGGCTTTTACTGAACTTTCTTGAGTTATAGAAATCAGTATTGGTTTCATCTTCGTTCTTAATGTTTTCAGTAAGGGGTGATGCGGAGAAACTGACAGGTATTGTGGTGTCACCATAGTAGTTGCCGGAAGGCAATAAGACCAAAGCAACAGAATCGAACGTTACATTTTTACCCAGTACATCATTGGTTACTGGTATGGAGAATTCTGCATAAGAACCTGTGGTAATATTTCCAAAAACCGGATCCCTGTAATAACCCGCCGCAATGACGCTTTTCCCGGAAGTGACAAATGAATCAACTTTAAAAGTTGAAATATCGGCTGCATAATTATCTAAGTACACAATACCCGGATCGGATTCATCATCAGATGCCCCGAAAGTAATATCTGTTTTAGTACAGCCAGCAGCAAATACAATAAGTGTTAGCGTAAGTAAAGTAGCTGAAGTATATTTCTTAATCATGGCTTACAGGAAGTGCTTGTCTGTTTTCAAGGTGTTTCTGAATAAGTAACCCTGGTGCGGGGGTAAGCGTATTACCCCCGCTGCCGGAAGACTGCCCGATTTATGTCTGTAATTTTTGCTTCCGGGTTTTGTTCAGGGTATATGCTGATTAGTTGTCGTCATCGTCCTGCTCATCACCGGGATAGAACTCCCACAGATCATCAAAACGGTAGCTGCTGTTATTACCTGTTACGATATAGCCCCTGCTGTCCACTGCAAAACCAATGGCACCTTCCCTGGCCGATCCTTCAAAGCCTGTTTTTTCATACCACCTGTCATTTGCTATATCGTATTGCCATGCGGTACCGATAATGCCGTTTCTGTTGCCGCAGGACAGGTACGCATCGTTGCCCATTACAAATACAACAGCACCGCTCCTTTTTATGTAGTCATCGTAGTCATCATCAAAATCATTATCTGTGGCATCAGAGATTTTGTTTTTTTCGGTCCATGTATTGTTCGAAGGATTGTAAGACCAGAAATCGTTCAGGTAGCTGCCGTTGTTGTATCCGGTTACTACATAAGCTAGGCTGTTGTGTACAAATGCCACAGCATCGCTTCTTTTAGAACCGGTAAGGCTGGCTTTTTGTGTCCAGCTATTAACTGCAGGGTCGTATTCCCACAGGTCTTTCAGGTAGTTGCCATCGTAGCCGGTGGTAACATAGCCTTTGTTGTTTATTGCAAAAGCCACTGCACCGTACCGGGCAGTGCCGCCAAAGTCGGCAATTCTTACCCATGTATTGGTGGCCGGATTGTATTCCCAGAAATCTTTCAGCTTGGTATCGTTTTCATCAATGCCAGTACCCACATAGCCTTTACCGCCTGCGGCAAAAGCAACAGCCGAGTTTCTGGCAGCACCGGGAAAATCAGCAATACGGGTCCAGGTGCCGGTAGATTGCTCAAACGACCAAAAATCAGACAACCTCGAAGTGCCGTCAAAGCCGCTGCCCACATACACTTTACTGCCTATGGTAAAAGAAACCGCTTCGGTGCGGCCCACCCCTTCAAATTCAGACCTTCTTTTCCAGTTGCCAATAAGGTCGCTATCCGAGCTGTCGGTATCCTTTTCGCAGCTTTGAAACAGGAGAACGGTAAAAAATACGGGAATTGTGAGCAATAGTTTTTTTATGGAAAAAGCAGGGAACCGGTTAGCAATAAAAAGCACTCTCATAATACTTAGACATTAGGGTTTGTAAAATTGATTCGGGTGCAATCTGCAATGGATGCAGTTCAAAAAAATGTTAAGGATGTTGAAAGTGGCAAATCGCCATCTGAAGCGGACAAACGATGGAATGAAACAACCGTCCGGTGTCTTATTGTCGTCTGCCGGAATGGTGAGGATAAAATCCTTATTTTTGCCACCCTCTTTTACGGAGACCTGCTCGAGTGGTTGAAGAGGCACGCCTGGAAAGTGTGTATACTCCTAAAGGGTATCGAGGGTTCGAATCCCTCGGTCTCCGCAAACAAAACATCCTCCAATCTGGAGGATGTTTTGTTTTTTGCCCTTGTTGGTCTTCTCCAAAAAGCATCACGCCGTTGCTGTGTGTTGTGTATAGCAAAGTAGCAGAGCAAAAACACCAGCAACAAGAGCAATAGGAAATTCAGCCAATGCAGGTACACCACTCTGCTCTGCGAAGTCTCCCGACTTCGCAATTATTATGTTCTCGCTTGTCTGCAACAGGCAATATAACACCCCGCCCAACGCTACAACCGTTCCCGGCTCCATAGGAGCAGCCTTTTTATAGAACTGCAATGTTTCTCACAACACACAGGCTCCTGCGGAGCCTCCTCCATATTGTAATGGTATTTCCATTTTGAGGCGGCTCATCCTGAGCCTTTTAATAGCTGCTGATTTTTCTATAATCAGTCCGCCCCGCTGGGGCATCTCAGTTTTTTTGCACTTGTCTGCTCTGCGAAGTCTCCCGACTTCGCAATTATTATGTTCTCGCTTGTCTGCAACAGGCAATATAACACCCCGCCCAACGCTACAACCGTTCCCAGCTCCATAGGAGCAGCCTTTTTATAGAACTGCAATGTTTCTCACAACACACAGGCTCCTGCAGAGCCTCCTCCATATTGTAATGGTATTTCCATTTTGAGGCGGCTCATCCTGAGCCTTTTAATAGCTGCTGATTTTTCTATAATCAGTCCGCCCCGCTGGGGCATCTCATTTTTTTTGCACTTGTCTGCTCTGCGAAGTCTCCCGACTTCGCAATTATTATGTTCTCCTTGTCTGCAACAGGCAATATAACACCCCGCCCAACGCTACAACCGCTCCCGGCTCCATAGGAGCAGCCTTTTTGTAGAACTGCAATGTTTCTCACAACACACAGGCTCCTGCGGAGCCTCCTCCATATTGTAATGGTATTTCCATTTTGAGGTGGCTCCTGCAGAGCCTTTTAATAGCTGCTGATTTTTCTATAATCAGTCCGCCCCGCTGGGGCATCTCATTTTTTTTGCACTTGCTGGTCTTCCAAATCTGCGAGGTGGCCTTTGTCAAGCCAGTTGCAGAAAAATTGTGCTTTCTTCCCTGCCGGTGTCCGTTCAGTACAATCTTCATAGGCGTAATCCCGGCTTTGGATTTGTGTGTTAGCTGCCGGGCTCGCCGTTATTCAAATAAAACAGATGCAGTTGCCCTCACATCTTACTAAAGCACCGATCCGAAGGGCCTGGAATATATTGATAGCAAATTACCCTGCCAACGGTATATGTAAAACAGTAATCAACCTTATTTAAGATGTATTTAAAATATAGATAAGCCATTAAATATATTTGATAGCTTATCTATGCCTTATTTATAGCTTATCTATGGTTTATCTATGCTTTATCTTTTTTGTTGAACTGCCGTAGCTTACCCTGATTTAGGCGGATGTTTTGTGTAATGGCCTTATTTTTATGAAGAATTATTAAAATCAGCCATAGAACAGGCCGGTATCCCCTGCGGGTACAGGGCCGGGGAACCCCCTTCAAAAAGATACAGATGATATATCCGCAAAAAATGTTCATTTTCATACCAGGAAGGAATGAATATTTATTTACGGTAAATACCATCTGACAATTGATGAAATAATTAAGATACAGATGAAAAAAGATAACAAGGATGTAATAAAAGCCTACCTGCAGAAAATTAAAGCGGCCAATAAAGAACTTACCAAAAAAGAGCATTTTAAGGATTTACTGCACCAGTTATATCACGGCGAAAAAGAAATTGAAACTATTATTGGCGCCATCAGTGCCGGGGCAGAAACCACTATACTCAACATTCCCCGCCATAATAAAAAGCACAGGGGCAGCGCCGATACACTGTACAATAATATCATCATCGAATTTGAAAACGATTTAAAACTATCCTTCAAACATGCCAAAGAACAATTGGCCGGATACTTGCTGGGCCAGTTTAAAAGCGGCGAAGGATACAACTACACTTTAATAGCCAGCGATTTCATAAACTGGAAAGTGGTGGTGCCCGATGTGAGCCAGTTAGATAAATTAGACAGCCTGCAGGAGCATGAACTGATTTTAAACGAAGTGCCTTCTGCCTCGTTTACCCTTACCGAAAACAATGCCGCCGATTTTTATTACTGGATTGACCGTTTTTTGTTTAAAGAAGAAAAACAAAAAGCCACCCTTAAACGCATAGAAGAAGCCTTTGGCTACCAAAGCCCGGTTTTTATTGACAGTTTCCGCAGCATTGGGACTGTGTTCAGCGAGGCAAAAAAATATGGCGAAGTGCAGGTAAGCTACGAGCAGTGGAAAAAATTTCTGAGCATTGCTTACGGCAGGTTTGATGATACTGACAACGCTTTCATCATACACACTTACCTGAGCGTACTGGCAAAAACACTGGCCTACGAGGTAATAAGCAATGATGCTTTTATTGACGATGCCGAAATGAAGGGCATCCTCACCGGCAGTATTTTTCATAAATACCATATCCGCAATTTTGTGGACAACGATTTTTTTCACTGGGTGCATGCCGAAAGGTATTTTGCGCAACTGAAAAAAACCTTCCGCCTGGTAGCACAGGAAATTGCCGCCTTTGATTTTACCAATCCCGACGAAGATGTGCTGAAAGGTGTTTATCAGGAGCTGATTGACCTTGATACAAGGCATGCCCTGGGCGAATACTACACACCCGACTGGCTGTGCGAAAGGGTGGTGCAGCAATTTAACTTTAAGCCCACCGATAAAATATTAGACCCAAGCTGCGGCAGCGGCTCCTTTTTGCGTGCCGCCATACACCGCCTTAAAGAACAAAACCCCGGCATTAAACCAGAACAGCTTAACAACTGTATTTATGGTATTGACATACACCCGTTGAGTGTGCAGATTGCCAAAACAACTTTACTTATAAGCTTAGGTAAAGACATTACAAAAGCCAGCAAGCCGGTACACCTCAATATTATACTGGCCAACACATTGCTGGCACCCGAAGGGGTAAAGAACCTGTTTGGCGGCGAATTTTTAATGCAGATTGATAAGGACAAATATTACCTGAACACACAGGTGTTTGAAGATGTGCACCTGTTTGACGAAGCCCTGGAAGCCTGCGAAGAACTGGCCGAACAAACACAAAACAAAAAGCCCGAAAGCGAAGCCGTATTTACCACTATTTTAAAAAGGCAGTACAAGCCCGGCGGCATTACACCGCAGGTGGCAGCCAGCTTTTATAAAATATACTGCGGCCTTAAAAAGGTAAAAGAAGCCGGACGGGACAGCATCTGGAAGTTTATTGTACAAAATTTATACAAGCCCTATTTTCTGGCTGGTAAGTTTGACTACATAGTGGGCAACCCGCCGTGGTTTACTTACAGCAGTATTAAAAATGAGGAGTACCAGAACATACTGAATGCACTGGCTGAAAAGTACAATGTAAAACCTGCTGCAATAAAAAATTTGCCTAATCTAGAAATCGCAGCGATTTTTTTAAGCTATTGCAGCAATTATTTTCTGAAAGATGAGGGCCGGTTAGCTTTTGTGTTGCCCCGCAGTTTTTTTAGCGCCGACCACCACGATAATACAAGGAGCGGTGAGGCCAAAGGGTTTAAATTAGCTGATATTTGGGACCTGCAAAATGTGCAGCCGCTGTTCCGGATACCAAGCTGTGTGCTGTTTGCAGAAAAAAACAAAGGCACCAGGAAGATACCGGCAGCAGGTTTGGCCGGGCTATCTTTTGATGGCAAACTGCCTGCACACAACTGCAACTGGGCAGATGCTGCAAAAAAAATAAGTGAAGAAGAAACCATTTGGTTTTACAGCAAACAGGGCAAGGCTTCTGCCTTTAGCAATACCAAAACAACAGGCCGGGCAAAAGAAAACCCGTATAAAAAAGAATTTAAGAGGGGAGCCGAAATTACTCCACGTAATTTTTACTTTGTTCAATTGACTCAAGAAAAACCAGATGATTGGAATGACAGAATAATCAATATTGAGACGGCAGATGAAATAAAGTCAGACGCAAAAGCGCCGTGGAAAGGAAATGATATTAGCGGCAGAATTGAAAGTAAGTTTTTGTTTAGAACTGCACTTGCAAAAAGTATTCTACCATTTGTTTTATTCAATCCTAGTATCACTGTGCTGCCAATTGAAATAATAATAAATAGAAAGGGCATTAAACAGTCAAAGGTTTTAAATATTAATGAATTAAGAAAGGAAGGCTTCTTAAATGCATCTGCATGGTTTAATAAAGTGGAAGCTATATGGCAGTTATTGAGAACCGAAAAGAATGAAAAAAATACTGCTTTAGAATATTTGAACTGGAATAATAAACTCCTGTCACAAAATTTGAACTCTAAGTTTATTACTATTTATAACTCATCTGCCAAAGATGCCAATGCCTTAGTAATCGAAAGGGCTTTATTAGATTTAGAGTTTTTTGTTGATACAAAAGCCTATGCTTTTTTTACAGATGATGAATTAGAGGCACATTATCTTTCCGCAATTTTAAATTCATCAATTCCAAACGCAATGATGAAAGATTTCCAGAGTAAAGGGCTTTTTGGAGCAAGGGATGTACACAAAAAGATCTTAGACATTTATTATCCCAAATACAACAGCGAAAGCAAGGTGCACCGTCAGTTGGCCGTTCTGGGGCAGCAGGCACATGAAAAGGCGGCAGCTTATTTGCAGGCCAACCCGCCACAGCAGGAGCTAAGCGCCATACACCTGGGCCGCCTGCGGGTAGCCATTAAAAAACACCTGGCAAAGGAGATGAAGGAAATAGACACATTGGTGGGCAAGGTGGTGGGGTGAGGGGGCCTTAAAAAAATTAAAATGAAAGAAGCGGTTAAAGAATACCACAGGTTTGTAGATGAGGCAGGCGATACTACTTTTTATCTTAAAGGTAAAAAAGCAGCAATTGGTGCCGAAGGCGTTAGTAATGTTTTTATTTTAGGCATGGTAAAAATATATGAGCCGCTTGATGCCGTGAGGGCTAAAATAATGCAGTTGCAAAATACTATTGCCGCAGACCCGTTTTTTAATGTGCCAAGCGTACGCAAAAAAGAAGAAAAAGGAGGTTATTACCTGCATGCTACTGATGATTTGCCCGAAATACGAAAACTCTTTTTTGATTTGATTAATACGATCGATTGCTCATTAGAAGCAGTAGTTGCCCGAAAGTCAATAGAGCTTTTTGAAACAAAGCATAAAGGCAAAGAAGAATATTTTTATGCAGATTTACTTTCTCACCTGTTAAAGAATAAGTTGCAAAAGCATGAAAAACTGGTGCTTAATCTTGCTGAAAGGGGGAAAAGCACAAAGCATAATAACCTTAACCTGGCATTGCTTAAAGCAAAACAGCGGTTCAGTATTAAGACAGAAGGGGAAAAAGAAATAAAAACAAATGTGTTGTTTGAAGTAAAAAAACCCACACAAGAACCCTTGCTAAACCTTGCAGATTATTTATGCTGGGCGGTGCAAAGGGTATTTGAAAAAGGCGAAATCAGGTATTACAACCTGGTGCAATCAAAAATATCGCTGGTGGTGGATTTATACGATACAGGTAATTATAAAAACTGGGGTAATTATTATGATAAAAAGAACCCTTTAACAGCAAAAAATAAAATAAGCCCACAAATACACTAAGAATTGCTTTTTGCAAATCAACGACATGGAGTCGGCTTTCATGTATTGCAAGCTTGGTACAAAAGTAACTTTTTTGGTATTAAAAGATACAAGATTTTGGCTATTTTTTATAAGCCAGTCTGCACTATGCAGCATCTAATCGCCATACACCTTGGCCGCCAGCGGGTAGCCATTAAAAAGCACCTGGCAAAGGAGATGAAGGAGATAGACTCATTGGTGGGCAAGGTGGTGGGGTGAGGGGGAAATATGCGGGGTATAAAATTAAAAACACAGGTACGATTACAAATCTAATTGGGTGTTAGTTTGATAGAGATTTAAAAAGACCTATCTAAAATAGTGGATCGTATTTTACAAATCAGTATATCCACCGGCTGCGGTTTCACCCTGTCTCCTGCATCTTTCATTTAATGCCATCTTTATTTTTTGGCTTATTTGCCGAGATTTCTAAGAATAGCAGCCATTGCCCCGGCCCCGGCAAAATAGGCCACCCATACATAGCCATTAGTAAACAGCAAAGTGAACTCTTTTGGGTCATGCATAAATTCACCCCTGCTCATAATCACGATGGCAGGGATAATTGCCAATACTGAAGTTATCAATATTGTATTGCCTGAAATTATGTATGTAAAGGTTTCCTTTTTTACAAGGTGCTCTGCCAAACCTGTAGTAAATACAGCGCCGAAAACTCCTGTCACCAGCCAAAGCACAATTACGTAGGCAGAAGACTCGGCAACTCTTCGGGAAAGGATATCTATGAATATGATAATAATCTGCAGAATATAGTTAGCTATACAAACCCCGATTGTGATTATTAGAAATGCCAGTACATTCCATGCAATATTTTTTATCCGTGGTGCCATGTCTGATTTTATATTGTTGGTTGTAACAATTAATTGTTCCGATCAGAGTTTTGGATAACGGAATTAATAGCAGGTATCCGGGATACTTTGCTATTCTGAATGGTCTGTTTATAAATTTAATCTTTTGGCAAATAAACCGGGCTGTTTTTCTTCCAGTCGGGGTCGTATTTTACAAACCAGGAAATCCACAGGCTGCGGCTGAGGCGCATCAGCCAGGGTTGCAGCAGCAATAGAAGCACAGCATTAAATCCCAGCCACCAGAAAAAACGGTTATCGTTGGTTGACATACCGATAATAACAAACCAGGCTATAAAACTGGCCACACTAATGGCCACAGTGGTGGCATAACTTACATAACCGGTGCCATAGTAGAACCCAACCTCTATTTCAGTGGGCTGGCCGCATACTTCGCACTTTTCGTTCATTTCTGTATTCTTGTTAAGCCGGAATGAAACGGAGTTTTTAAACAGTTTTCCATCCCTGCACCTTGGGCAACGACAGGTAAGGGCCGAAGCGAAGTAGCCCCTCACTGGTTTTTTATCTTGCATGCTATGGTTTTTGTGTGTATTGTTCAATGATCTGCTGCAACTGTGCGGCCTGCACCACACCCGATTGCCTCCACAGGGCTTTGCCATGCTGGAAAACGATAAGTGTGGGCACACTTTGTACATTATAAGCATTGGCAGCAGCAGGGCTTCTGTCAATATCAATTTTTAATATCCGCACATTGTCCCCCATCCGCTGGTGCAATTGCTCCAGGATGGGTTTCATCATGCGGCAGGGGCCACACCATTCGGCTGAAAAATCAACCAGCACTGGTGTGCTGCCGTTGATTATATCGCCAAAGCTTTCTTTCTTATTGGTTGTTGTCATCTGACGGTTTCTGTTTTTGTTCCTTTTTAAACATACTGAACACCAGCCCGCCCATTAAAGCGCCGTAGGCAGTACTGTTATGCCATTTTGATGTAATGGCGCAAGTGCCGCTGCTGCAGCCTACCTGCTGCCAGTAAAAGTAACCGGCAACAGCGCCGATAAGCACTCCGGCGATTGCCAGTTTATTATTTAGAACCCAATTCTTCATATTCAATATTTTCTGTTACAGGAGTTGTGCCTTTTTCAGGTGTTGGTGCATAGCAGGCTCCACCTGCGCAACAAACACCATCGGTTAACAGGCCAAAGGCTGTAAAAAATACGCCTAATATTATACCAAAGGGTTGCCCTTCTGCTATACCTGATTGCAAAACTAATATTCCCAATATCACCCTTACAAACTTTAAAGCTGTCCATCCGCTTTTTAACCGTGCTAAAACACTCATTTTTTTGTTTTTTACAAATTTCCTTCTGCACTATCAGGAATGCTGTGACAATAGTTACAGACAATGACTGACCAAATGGGCAATAAATGGTGTTTTGGAAATTAATTTCTTCAGAATGACAAATATCAATTTTTCAACAACACTAAACCAATTATTTTGTGTGATAATACATACAAACGAAAATTCAGATGTACGGCATCTTTGCATTTTCCTGTTAACCATCAAAAAAAGCAATTATGAAAGTTGAACAAATTTACACCGGGTGCCTGGCCGAGGCTGCCTATTATATTGAAAGCAACGGAGAGGCAGCCATCATTGATCCGTTAAGGGAAACAAAACCATACATTGACAAGGCAGAACGAAATGGCGCAAAGATTAAATACATTCTTGAAACACATTTTCATGCTGATTTTGTAAGCGGCCATATTGACCTGGCAAGAAAAACAGGGGCTACGATTGTTTTTGGCCCAACGGCTGCGCCTGGCTATGACGCTTATGTTGCCAAAGATGATGAAATATTGAAATTAGGCAATGTAACTATTAAAGTCCTGCATACGCCAGGTCATACTATGGAGTCAACCACCTATTTACTGAAAGATGAGGAAGGAAATGATTATTGCATTTTCACCGGTGATACACTCTTTATAGGCGATGTGGGCCGGCCCGACCTTGTGCAAAAAGTGAAGGCTGATATTACCCCGCAAATACTTGGAGGGCATTTATTCGATTCGCTGCGCAATAAAATAATGCCGCTGGGAGATGATGTTATCGTTTACCCCGGACATGGCGCTGGCAGTGCCTGCGGTAAGAACATGAGCCGGGAAACAAGTGATACACTGGGACATCAAAAGGCAAACAACTATGCTCTCCGTGCCAATATGACTAAAGAGGAGTTTATAAAGGAAGTCACAGATGGCCTGGTGGAACCTCCGCAGTATTTTCCTTTCAATGTGCTGATGAACCTGAAAGGCGGAATAGACAGCATTGACAATATTATTGAAAAAGGCACTCATGCACTGGCTGCAAAAGAGTTTTTAACTGCCTGGGAGAGTATGGAGGCCCTGGTGCTCGACACAAGAAGCAAGGATGCTTTTGCTGCCGAACATATACCGGGTTCTGTATTTATTGGTGTTGATGATACGTTTGCACCTTGGGTGGGTACATTGATTACTGATTTAAAAACCCCCATTCTTTTCATTGCAGATGAAGGAAAAGAAGAGGAAGTGGTCATCAGGTTATCAAGGGTTGGTTATGATAATGCGGTAGGTTATCTGAAGGGCGGCATTCCTGCGTGGAAAGAAGCCGGCTTTGATACTGACTACCTGCATGAGATTACCCCACAGGATTTTGCAGTGGTTTATGAAGCAGATAATGTGCATACAAACCTGGTAGATGCCAGAAGAAAAAGTGAGTATGATTCAGAACACCTGGCAGGGTCTATTAATCTGCCTCTTGATTTCATCAATCAGAATATGTCGCAATTAGACAAAGACAAAAAATATTTCATACACTGTGCAGGAGGCTACCGTTCTGTTATTATGTGTTCTATTTTAAAAGCAAGAGGCTTTGAACATTTAGTAAATATCCGTGGCGGGTTTAAGGCGTTAAGTCAAACCGGATTGAAGAAAACAAGGTATGTGGAGCCCACTACAATGTTATAGTAAGAAAAATTCACTGTTATCAATAAAACCGGCTGTATCAGGCCGGTTTTATTTTATAGGCTGTTTCATGTTTTACCTCAGTCATAATAAAACTGCTCTGCACGGTGCCAATATCTGTAAGCCGGGCTAATTTGTTTACGATAAAATCCTGGTAGGCGGTCATATCGGTAACCACTACTTTCAGCAGGTAATCATATACACCTGTCATGTGGTAACACTCCATCACTTCTTCAAATTTTACAATGGCCTTTTCAAAGCTGAGCAAAATGCTCTGTGCATGTTGTTTTAGCTGCACATTGGTAAAAGCCACTAAAGTTTTCCCGATTTTGTTCCGGTTTACAATGGCGCAATAGCGGGTAATGTAGCCTTCTTTTTCGAGCCGCCGGATTCGTTCGTAAACAGGTGTAACCGATTTGCCAAGTTTATCAGCCAGCTCTTTATTGGTAAGCAGCGCATCAGACTGTAATAAATCGAGTATTTGTATGTCGGTTTTATCAAGGTTCATAAAAGTTGTTTTATCTAAAATTACTGTCTTTTTTAGATGATTATTCTTTTTTGGAGAAATTTTATAAGCGATTCAGATTTCTTTTCTGTTTTATCTGATGTCATTCCTATTTGCACTGCTTCATGTCAACTTAGTAGCAAAATCATTGAATATGAATCATAATAACATTTCCCCGGAAACCCAGATGCTGGGGTATGGTTACAAACCAGAGTTAAGTGAAGGCGCTGTAAAATGCCCGATTTTTCAAACATCAACATTTGTGTTTAAGAACGCAGAAGCCGGAAAGGCTTTTTTTGAAATGGCACATGGTAAGCCTGGTCATGATGGCGAGGAAATGGGTTTGATTTACAGCCGCATTAATAATCCCGATATGGAAATATTGGAAGAGCGGCTGAAACTATGGGATGGTGGCGAAATGGCGGCTGCTTTTTCAAGTGGCATGAGTGCTATAACTACTACGCTGATGACTTTTTTGAGCCCCGGCGATGTATTACTCTACAGCAATCCGTTGTATGGCGGCACACACAAACTGATACATCATATACTTACCAATTTTGGTATTGAAGTGGTGGGGTTCAGGGCCAACCAGGATTTGAAAGAAGTGGAACAAATGCTGATTCAAACAGGACATGCAAAAAGGCTGAAGATGATTTATGTGGAGACACCGGCCAACCCAACTAATGACATTATCGATATAGAAATGTGCCGGAAAATAGCCGATAAATATTCAACTGCTGATACTAAAGTGCTGGTTACTGTTGATAATACTTACATGGGACCATTGTGGCAACATCCGCTGAAACTCGGGGCTGACATAGTTCTGTATTCAGCAACGAAATACATCGGCGGGCATAGTGATGTAATAGCCGGCGCTGCTGTAGGCAGCAAAGAACTGGTGGGCGACATTAAAAAGACCAGGACTTTTTTTGGAACCATGATTGACCCGCATACAAGCTGGCTGCTGATGCGCAGCTTAGAAACACTAAAAGTAAGGATGGAGGCTGCTGCCATCAATGCTGAGAAAGTGGCTGATTATTTATTGCATCATCCAAAAGTTGAGAAAGTATATTATTTGGGTTATACATCAGTAAATAAACCCGAACAGACTGAGATTTTCAACAAGCAGTATCTGAGTAATGGTGCCATGCTGAGTTTTGATATTGCCGGGGGCGAACATGAAGCATTTACTTTCCTTAATAATCTTAAACATATTAAACTGGCTGTAAGTTTGGGTAGTACAGAAAGCCTTGCCGAGCATCCTGCAAGTATGACACATTCGGATGTGCCGTATGAAGAGAAACAGGAACTGAACATTACTGATAAGATGGTCCGCATCAGTGTGGGCATTGAAAACTATAAAGACCTGATTTGGGATATTGAGCAGGCACTGGAGAAAGTGCAGGTTCCTGAGATGGTGATGTAGTGTGATTATTATCACCAGCATACCATATCTCAGGCAATACCTTTGCATAAATTATTAAAGCAAATGCCTACAATTCAATTAACGACACAGAGTTTTAAGGAGAAAGTGTTCAATTACGAAACAAACCAGGAGTGGGCCTATCAGGGTCAGTTGCCAGCTATTATAGACTTTTATGCGGACTGGTGCGGGCCTTGTAAAATGGTAGCTCCCATCCTTGAAGAGCTTTCTGAAGAATACAAAGACAGGCTTGTGATTTATAAGGTAAACACAGATATTGAACAGGAACTCGCAGCCGTTTTTGGAATTCAAAGCATCCCAACGCTGTTGTTTATTGACTCTGCCGGCGAGCCTATGATGCAGCCAGGAGCGTATCCAAAGCATGTTTTGAAAAAGATAATTGACGAAAAACTGCTTGCACCTGTGAAGACGGAAGAATAGAAGGTTGATTGACATAAACTAAAATGCCCCGTTTATCGGGGCATTTTCAATTTCGGGATATTTTGTTTACTTATTAAGCATTGTAAGGAATTCATTTGTGTCGAAGTCGCTGCTGCCTGTTTGCTGATGAATGATATTTCCATTTTCATCGAAAATGAAAGTGGTGGGGATACCTTCCACATTGAAGAGCTGAGGCAACTCACCCGCCGGAAAGAAAATGGGCAGTTTCATATTGTTGTTTTGTGCGTAGGCCCTTGCCTTATCAAAACTATCATCCAGAGATAGCATTACAAAGGCAACTTTGCTTTTATTAGCCTTGGCTGCAAGCCTTTCAATCGATGGAATTTCGGCACGGCAAGGCCCGCACCATGTGGCCCAAAGATTTACAAATACTTTTTTCCCTTTGTAATCAGACAGGTTAAAAGTCTGGTTATTTACATCCGTTATCATAGCAGAGGGCAGGGCAGAAGTTGCTGTTGCGGGTTCAGGTGCTGCCGGAGCTGCTGGCTGTTCAGGCTGAGGGGCAGGAGGTATTACGGATTCTTGTGTTGCTGCGGTTTCTTTTTTTTCTTCGGCTGTGGAACTGATACAGCCATAAGAAAAAACAAGAAGAGAAACTGGTAGAATAAGTCGCTTCATTTTTTGTTGATTTATTGTTCTGCAAAATGCACCGTCAATCTAACATAAGTGGTGATAATAATCACTAAATTAGGCATGCAGGATTTGCAAATTTGCTAAAATATTCACAAATGAAACAGTTCTGGGATCAGCGATATGCAGAAAATGAAACGGTTTATGGTTTTACACCCAATCAGTTCTTCAAGCAGTTTATTGACAGCAGAAAGCCGGGCTCCATTTTATTGCCGGCAGAAGGCGAAGGCCGCAATGCCGTATATGCTGCTTCAAAAGGCTGGCAGGTAGATGCTTTTGATTTTAGTGAAGTGGCCAGGGAAAAAGCGTTAGATGCTGCAAGGGGAGAGAAACTTAAGATAGATTATACTATCAGGGATTTGGCCGATTTCAATGCTGGTAAGCAATATGATGCAGTTGGGCTGATTTATGTACACTTACCAGAAAAGGCGAGAAAGGCGTTTCATGCAGAGATATATAAGTCAATAAAACCCGGAGGCCTGTTCGTCTTAGAGGCATTTGCCAGGGAACAGTTTGGGTTAAACAGCGGAGGCCCGAAAGACCTGGCTATGTTATACGATGCACCTTCGCTCTGCTCTGACTTTCCATTTATGAACATGATAACCTGTGAACAGAAGGAAATAATTCTTGATGAGGGTGATTATCATAAAGGAAAAGCCGCTGTCCTCCGGATGATAGGACAACGGCTTTAAAAAAGATAATAGTACAATTTATTTACCCATAAAGGAAGAGTACATCCATACTAATTTTTCCTGCTGGCGTATGTAATCACTCATCAGTGCATTTGTTCCTTCGTCGTCAGCATCGGCAGAGAGGGACAAAAGTTCCCTTTCTATTTTCAGCAGGATGGCAAATGATTCAAGTACAGATTGTACAGCAATCTTTCCATCGCTGATGTTTTTCTTTTCTTTAATGGCGGCCATTTTCAGGTAATCTGTATAAGAATGACTCGGGGTGTATCCAAGTGTCAGTATTCTTTCAGCCACTTCATCAATCTTTATCTGAAGGTCTGTATATAACTCTTCAAACTTCAAGTGCAGCTCAAAGAATTTTTCACCCTTGATGTTCCAATGAAAGCCACGGGTGTTTATGTACATAAGCTGAAAGTTTGCTAACAGTAAATCTAATTTGCCAGCCAGTTTTTTTGATTTTGCCTGATCAAGACCAATTTGAGATGTTTTCATTTTATGTGAATTTTTGAAAAGTAAAATTATTTCTATTTCTGATTAGTGATACTGAAAATATCCGGTTTTGATTTTACTGTTAATAACTGGTGAAATGTTTAAACACTTAAGAAGCATATTCAGAGGAATTTTACCCTGATTTTTTACTCCATAAACAATTATTAATAAGTGACATGTATCACACAAGTTAAAATAGTTGGCCAGAAAAGCCCATTATCATTTCAGTACCTGACAGGAGTCATTTTTATCTGTGACAGAACTCGCAAACTTAGAGATGAACCGGGAGGAGTTTTGTGCCGTAATACACAGTTAAACAATTTGCTAAATAAACAGTCATTATGAAACATCTTGTAATTCTTGGTGCCGGTACCGCAGGTACAATGATGGCCAACCATCTTAAGAAGCACCTGAAAAGACCTGAATGGCGCATCAGTATAATTGATGAAAGAACAGAACATCACTATCAACCAGGTTATCTATTTCTTCCTTTTGATATTTACGATCCGGAAGATATTGTAAAAACAATTGAAGAGTTTATTCCTAAGAACGTTAACCTGATTCAGGCGAAAATTGATAAGATTGTTCCGGCAGAGAATAAAGTAGTAATGACTAACGGAACAGTTGCCATCTATGATGTGTTGATCATTGCCACAGGTGCAAGAACTGCCCCAGAGGAAATTGAAGGAATGAAAGGCGAAGAATGGATGAAGTCTGTTTTTGATTTTTATACTTTTAAAGGTTCTCTGGCATTAAGGGACAAATTGAAAAACTGGGAAGGTGGCAAATTGGTGGTGCATATTACAGAGATGCCGATTAAATGTCCGGTAGCCCCCCTTGAGTTTGCATTCCTGGCCGACTCATTCTTCAAGGACAAAAAAATGAGGGACAAGGTTGAGATTACTTATGTTACTCCGCTTAGTGGTGCCTTTACCAAGCCAAAAGCAACAGAAGCACTTGAGCATTTGCTTGAAGAAAAACACATAAAGATTGAAAGCGACTTTGCCATAATGGAAGTGGATAATGAAACAAAGGAGATTGTTGATTATGGAGGAAGAAGGGTTCCTTTCGACATTCTGGTGACAGTTCCTACAAATAAAGGAGATGAAGTGATAGAAAGGTCTGGTTTGGGTGATGACCTGAATTTTGTGCCGACACATAAAGCGACGCTGCAGTCAAAGGCACATGAGAACATTTTTGTAATCGGTGATGCCAGTAATATACCTGCATCAAAAGCCGGTTCAGTTGCCCACTTTGAAGCTGAAATTCTTACAGAAAATATACTACGGTATGTGAAAGGCGAGCCTTTGAAAGAAGAGTTCGATGGCCACGCCAACTGCTTTATCGAAACCGGTGGTGGTAAGGCTCTGCTCATTGACTTTAACTATACACATGAGCCGGTTGAAGGAACTTTCCCGTTCCCGGGTGTTGGCCCCCTTCGCCTGATGAAAGAAAGCCGGATGAACCACCTTGGCAAACTTGCATTCAAATGGATTTACTGGCATATGCTGCTGAAGGGTACTCATATTCCTTTTGTATCGGCCACAATGTCTGAGTCAGGCAAAAAATATGATAAGTAATAAAACAACAATTCTTAATTATATAAAATCAACAACATGGAAAGAACAATAGCTGGCAAAACAATTGCCGTAAACGACGAAGGTTACATGACAGACTTTAAGCAATGGGATAAATCAATTGGCGAGGCCCTTGCAGCTGAGAATGAAATCAGCCTTACTCCCAGGCACTGGGAAGTGCTTGAGTATATTCAAAAAGAGTATGTGAATGAAGTGCCGCTGAGCATCCGCAAAATAGGCAAAAGCGGAGTGGTGGACATTAAGGAGTTTTATGTGCTTTTCCCCAAAGCCCCTTTGAAAACAGCAACTAAAATTGCCGGCATCCCTAAACCCGCAAGCTGTATTTAATAACCAATAAAAACTTTGTTATGAGCGAAAATAAAGGTGAAATAAAAAAGATGATGATCATCTTGTCAAAAGCAACATTGGAAAATGTTTATGCAGCTTTTGTACTGGCCAACGGAGCAAGGATGGAAGGTATTGATGCTGAAATATTCTTCACTTTCTTTGGCCTGGAGGCTGTTCACAAAAAGAAAATGAACGGGTTGCATATTGCAACTGTTGGTAATCCCGCTATGCACATGCCTACCATGATTGGTGGTCTGCCCGGCATGGAAGCCTTTGCAACAAAAATGATGAAGAAAGAAATGGAAAAACTTGATATGCCGGAAGTGCCGGAGTTTCTCGAAATTCTTTCCGACTCAGGTGTAAAAATGTGGGCTTGTAAACTTGCCTTTGATATGTTTCATTATAAAAAAGAGGATTTGTTTGAAGGAGTGAACGATATAATAACTGTTGGTGATTTTTATAAGAAGAGTGAAGGCGAAGGCGTTCACATGTTGTTTATTTAGCAGAAATTCCGGGGAGTTCATCCCCGGGAAATTGAAGCCGGGGATGTTTTTACATTCCCGGCTTTTTAATGGGGCAGTTTGTCTCTTAGACGGCCGTAAGTCCATGTCCCGGCTATTGCACTCAGAAGTGTCACAATTGCTACGGTGGCACCTGTACCAATTTGAGCAAAAATTGGTCCGGGACAGGCACCGGTAAGGGCCCAGCCAAAACCAAATAACAGACCGCCTATGATATTTCCTTTGTTGAGTTTGCGGGTTACAAATTCAATCGGCTCGCCGTAAATAGTTTTTATGTTGAACCGTTTAATTATCCAGACAGAAATAATACCAACAATTACCGCTGAACCAATTACGCCGAACATATGAAAACTCTGCAAGCGAAACATTTCCTGTATCCTGAACCAGGATATTACTTCCGCTTTTACCAGGATGATACCAAATAAAATTCCAGCAATGGCATATTTAAAATTATACCACCAGGGATGATTGAGTTCTGACTCGTTAAAACAAACGGCATCTAAAGACCTTACCTCAAAGTCGGCATTTTGTGTCAGATATTCGTGGTGTTTTTTTTCTTCAACGGTATTTGGAGTCATAGTATTACAGGTTTATGATAATGGGAATAAGCAGATTTGAAACAATAAAGCCTCCCGCCATAAAGCAAACAGTGGCAATTAATGAAGGAAGCTGGAGGTTGGAGAGTCCCATGATGGAGTGACCGCTGGTACAGCCTCCTGCATATCTGGTGCCGAAGCCAACAAGAAAACCCCCTGTAACAATTAGGACTAAACCTTTCAATGAAAAAAGTGAGGGCCAGTTAAAAATTTCTGTGGGTATCAGTTGTGTGTAATCAGTGATACCATAGGAAGAAAGTTCTTTTACCAGTTTGGGGTTCAGTTGTATTGAAGGTGAAGTTGTTAACAATTGTGCCGCAATACTGCCACCGATCAAAATACCACCAACCAGAAACAGGTTCCAGGTTTCTTTTTTCCAATCATATTTAAAAAAGGAAATACGTCCTGGAAAACAGGCAGCACATATATGCCGGAGCGATGATGATATTCCAAAGGATTTGTTCCCGATGATTAACAGCACGGGAACCATCAGTCCGATCAGCGGCCCGGCAATATACCAAGGCCAGGGTTTCATTATCCACTCAGGCATAGTCTATAATTTTTATGGACTGTAAAAATATCAGGAACCGATTTAATAACCAACTTTAGAATAAATTAATCTGGTTTCGTTATAGTTGACTTTCTAAGCATAAAAAGGCCCGCTTACGTTGCGGGCCTTCTTTCTTCTTAAATTCTAATGTTTGCAATTTTTTCCACATCCATTACCGCACCCTTTGCCATTTCCCGGGCCGTTGCCGGGTTTATTACCTTCATGTCCTTCATGGCTGTTTTCAGAATTTATGATTGCATCGTATGCTTCCTGGCTTAGGATTTCGGGTTTGTAGTCAATTCCCTGTCGTTTCAGATTACGGGTAAAAGCCCGGAGGTGATTACCAGAGGCCATTTTCAAATACTTATAAGTGGAAATTATTTCTTCATTTTCTGTTTCGCTTATTCTTTTTTCAAGATCGGCAATATCAAGCTCCTCAATTTTGGCACCGGCTTTAAGGGCATCCGTCAATGATTTGCTGCCACTGGCAGTCAGGTCTTTATAATAATTGCTGAATGCGGGGTTAGAGAATACGCCTCTCTTATCATTATTGTTTTCTACAGGGTCTGTAAGTTTATACTTTGTGATTAGCTCTTTTACCCTATCCATGTGATGTTGTTCACTTTGACGGATGTTGCCAAAGGGATTAACTTCCCATTTTTCATACATAGCATTATAAACATCTCTGGCCAGTTTTTCTTCCTCTCTCATGTAGAGAATTGCTTCTTTTTCCTTTTGGTTCAAGGATACAATTTCTTGTGCAGGAATGTTGAGGCTGCTGATTGCAGCAAGTATTACGGTAAGGAATCGTTTCATGTTTTTCATTTGTCGGGTGATTAAGAATAGTTTAATAGAATAAGACGCAGATTTAAAAACTATCCTATGGGACACAATAAATTACTGCAAACTTCTTCTTAAGGGGGATAAAAACAAGCGGCGTGACGTTAGACCACACCGCTTTAATTTTTTGCAGAACCTGTAATCCTATCTGATTTTACTTTGAAGGCTTGTCCATGGCCCGCCGTTATATACCTCAATTCCGGCAGATTTGAGTATGTTTTTTGCCATGCCGCTTCTGCCTCCGCTAAGACAAACAGTAATAACTGGTTTATTCAGTTTTTTAATGTCTGCGACTTTACTACGGATACTCTCAACAGGATAATTTTTTGAGCCTTTGATACTGCCACTCCTGAACTCCATTGGTGAACGTACGTCAATTATTACGGCGCCGTTGTTTACCAGTTCTTTGAAATCGACAGTTTTAATGCCAAATAATTTTTTTATGAACTCAATCATCTTTTTTCGTTTTAGTTAACTAAGAATTGCATATCACCAATACCACCGCCATTATAAACATTTAATATGCCGTTTTGGGCAAGAATACTGGCTGCCATACTGCTTCTGGCACCACTACGACAATAAACAACCACTGCTGTATTGAAAGCCTTAAACTCGTCTGTTTTATATGGGATTTGGTCAACCGGAATATTTTTTGCGCCGGCTATGTGCCCCATTTCATACTCCATGGGTGTACGTACGTCGACGATTACTGTGGTGGGGTTATTTACGATTTCTTTTAAACTGCTCATTTCTTTTTAAGATTGATTTAGTGATGAATTTGATTTAGTTATAATAAAGTTGTTGGACAAACATATTCTGTCAGGCTGAACTTGCCTGATTCCTTTATTGCCTTAAAACCAGTTTTAACATCAATAAGGTTGTCGTAGCCTCTTGCCCTGAGGATGGAAACAAATATCATGGAACGGTAACCTCCTGCGCAATGAACATAGTATGTTTTATTCTTGTCAATTTTTGCCATACTGTCATTAATAAAATCAAGCGGGGCATTTTCAGCATCAATAATATGTTCGCTCAGATATTCACTATTCTTCCGAACATCAAGAATATTGACTGATTCCGTATTCAGTTTGTCAGCCAGTTCATCGGGACTTACAGAACGAATCTGATCTGTTTCTTTTCCAGCTTCTTTCCACGCATTAAAGCCGCCTTTCAGGAAACCAATGGTGAAATCATAACCTACACGGGCAAGTCTTGTTATGACCTCTTCTTCACGGCCATCGTCTGTAACAAGCAGAATTTCTTGTTTTATGTCAGGTATTAAAGCGCCAACCCATGGGGCAAATTGTCCGTTTATGCCAATATTAATTGAGTTGGGGACAAATCCCTGTGCAAAAACTTGCGCATCCCTTGTATCAAGGATGATTGCACCGGTTTCGTTGGCAGCAGTTTCAAATGCATCGGGGTTTAAAGCATGTTGTCCACGTTGCAGCACTTTATCAATACTGTCATACCCCTGGATGTTCATCATTACATTTAAAGGGAAGTAGGAGGGTGGTGCCACCAATCCGGTTGTTACTTCCTTTATGAAATCTTCTTTCGTCATATCTGGCCGCAGTGCATAGTTTGCCTTTTTCTGATTGCCAAGTGTATCCGTTGTTTCCTTACTCATGTTTTTTCCGCAGGCACTGCCGGCACCGTGTGCAGGATAAACAATAATATCATCGGGCAGGGGCATTATCTTATTGCGAAGCGAGTCAAATAAATAACCAGCCAGCATATCCTGTGTTAACTCTGCTTTTACTTTTTGTGCGAGGTCTGGCCGGCCCACATCGCCGATAAATAATGTGTCGCCCGAGAACAAGCCAATTTCTTTACCTGCTTCATCTTTTAAAAGATAACAGGTGCTTTCCATTGTATGTCCCGGTGTATGAATGACTTTTATTGTTGCTTTTCCAACAGTAAACTCCTGACCATCTTCAGCTACTATTGCGTCAAATGCTGGTGCTGCATTCGGCCCGTAAATAATTGGGGTGCCGGTTTTTTCAGAAAGATCAATATGGCCGCTTACAAAGTCTGCATGAAAATGTGTTTCAAAAACGTACTTTATTTTTGCATTGTTACGTTCTGCTTTTTGAATGTAAGGCAGAACTTCACGCAATGGATCAATGACAACCGCCTCTCCATCGCTTTCGATGTAGTAGGCTCCTTGTGCCAAACATCCGGTGTAAATCTGTTCTACTTTCATTGGTCTTTGTTTGAGGTGACAAAATTCATATTAAGTCAAATATCATACAGTGACATCAATCACAGTATTGTTATGGGCGAAGGAATATTTCTTTTGTGATTATATATATTCCCATGGCAAGGATGAACCAGCCAAAGCCTTTTTTTAAAGCTACCGGGCTGATTTTTTCAGACAGTTTTGCTCCGATAAAAATTCCGGCAACTGCGAGTGTAGTAAAGATGATTAGCAACCGCCAGTCGAAATGAAACTGTTTCAGGCTAAATAAAAATCCAAATAATGAATTGATAGCTATAATCATCAGTGATGTACCGACTGCCTTTTTCATATCAAGGCCGAGGAATAACACCAGTGTTGGAATGATTAGAAAACCACCACCGGCACCAAGTAATCCTGTTATTACCCCAATGGCAAGGCCGAAAAACATAAGAGGAAATATCCGCTCATGCCGAGGACGGGGTAACCTGTCGTTTTTCTCATCTTCTTTATTAGCAATCATTGAGTAGGATGCGAGCAGCATCAGCACCGCAAACACAACCATCAGCAGCATGTTTTTGGAAACAGATAAGCTGGCTGGTAGGTTTATAGTGTCTGGAATTTCCGGTAATAAATAATGCCGTGTAATAAATATTGAGAATACTGAAGGAAAACCAAATTCGGTTACAGCTTTAAAATCAAGCATGCCTTTAGCATTTGCCCTGAGGCCACCTACAAGACTAGTGGTGCCAACAATGAATAATGAACTGGTGGTAGCTAATAGCGGATTTACATGAAGAAGATAAACAAGGACTGGAACGGTCAATATTGACCCGCCGCTGCCTACAAGTCCTAAAGAAATGCCAATAAAAATGGCTGCTATGTAGCCAAATATCTCCATGTAATTTTTTGCAAGATTAACAGAAACCGGCTTCAGCTTTCGTGACAGTAATCACAGCATCCTGAGTTAAAAAAGTTCAATCATGTTTCTGTGAAGTTTCAGCAGGTTACGTTGCTCCATCTTCTTCAGCAGCCTGGAAATTACCTCCCGTGAGCTATTGAGATCGTCAGCTATTTGCTGATGAGAAATCTCCAGTTTCTTTTTCCCTGTCTTATCTGAGTAGCGTTTCAGGAAAAATTCAAGTCTTTCGTCCATGTTCCGGAAAGCGATATTGTCAACAACCTCCAGTATTTCATCAAACCTTGCCCTGTATGTCTGAATAACAAACTGGTACCATGTTTTGTATTGGTTCATCATGTCATCCATCAGGTGAACGGGTATCATCAGCACTTCTGTATCTTCTTCGGCGACTGCCATCAGTTCGCTGGTGTGGGACTGGATGGCACATATCATTGATACGGCACATGCCTGTCCGGGTTCCAGATAATATATCAGGAATTCGCCACCTTCCTGGTTTTCACGGTATATTTTTATCCGGCCTTCTAAAATCAATATAGTTGATTTTATATACTGGCCTGTACGCATAATGATATCGCCTGCATAAAAGGTTCGTTGAACGGCTTCTTTTTCTATCAGTTCAACAAGTTGTGGTTCAAATTGGGGAAATTTTTCTTTCCAGTTCATACGGTAAAGTTAGGGGTATGTAGTATATGCAGTGTCAATGGTGGCTGAGTTTGATTTTTATTCAAGAACTTTTTCCATTCTCATACTTCGGCTGCCCTTGACAAGTATATGTGTATTATGAAAATTTTGTTTTTCAAACCATTCTTTAGCCTCTGTTGAGTTATTAAGAGAAAAGAATGGATGGTTGCACTTTAGAAAATCGCCACCTACAAGTACGACTGCAGTCCAGTTGTATTGGCCAATCAGTTGTATGATGGCTTTATGTTCATCAAGACTTTCCTCTCCTAATTCGGCCATTCCTCCTAACATCAGTACTTTATTATCAGCTTTCAGGTTGGCAAAGTTTTCAATGGCCAGTTTCATACTGCTTGGGTTTGCGTTATATGCATCCAGTATTATTTTATTACTTCCTTTTTCGATCATCTGCGACCGGCTGTTGGACGGCATATAGTTTTCAATAGCCGATATTATCTTCTTATCAGGCACATTAAAATGTTTTCCAACTGTAACGGCAAGCAGTATATTAGGAAGATTATAATCACCCACCAGATGGCTTTTAATATTTCCGGTTTCAGAGCCTTTTGTAATACTCACTTCAAGAAAGGGATTACTTTCTATGACGGTACCTTCTATTAAGGCATTTTTTGTGCCGTAAGTAATTACTGTTGGAATGCCCTTGCTCATTTCCCGCAGGTAATCATAATCCCACATAACAAAAGCAGTACCGTTGTTATACCGCAGGTAGTCATAAAGTTCGCCTTTACCTTTTCTTACTCCTTCCACACCGCCAAATCCTTCCAGATGGGCCTTTCCGCAATTGGTAATGACACCATGAGTGGGCTGGGTATATTCACAGTAGCCTGCAATTTCTTTTTGGTGATTGGCCCCCATTTCAATTACGGCCATTTCTGCATCGGGTTCTATTTTGAGAATTGTTAGCGGAATACCGATATGATTGTTGAGGTTACCTTCTGTAGTATATGTTTTAAATGTGGTGGAAAGAACGGTGTGTACCAGTTCTTTGGTGGTGGTTTTTCCGTTGCTGCCGGTAATGGCAATGAAAGGAATATTCTTAAATTGCTCTCTGTGATGTTTTGCTAATTGCTGCAGGGTGATCAGTACATCTTCTACCAGTATTATCTTTTCTCCTGTGTGAAATTTCTTTTCATCTACAACAGCATAAGCGGCACCATTTTCTATTGCCTGCCGGGCAAAACTGTTTCCGTTGAAATTATCGCCTTTTAATGCAAAAAAAATATCGCCTTGTTTTAGTTTCCGGGTATCTGTCTGAACGGATGGAAACTGCCTATAGATTTTATACAGTTCTTCAATTTGCATGTTGCAAAAATAGCTGTAAACAATTTTTATGCTGCAAATAAAAAACCCTCCGAAACGGAGGGCTTTTTGTTATTTTCTGAAGGGATTATCTCTTTTGCCTTCTGGTTTTAAAATGCTGGCCAGTTTTGCGGCCATTACCTTCAGGGCTGCCCATGCGGTTCATAGCGCAACGGAAACCAAGGGTGCTAAGAGCCTGGTCTTCCTCAAGGAAGCGGCGTGAGCCTGGCGTTAACCAATAAGCTCTGTCGTTCCAGCTGCCACCTTTAAATACTTTTGATCTTTCAGGATCAATAAGAGTTGTTTGGCCATAGCCGTATTTAATATCTGTAGAATCTTCTCCATCAAGGTAAGCAATTACATTACCCCTTTGGTAGTTTCTGCGGTTTTTGCTTTCCTCATCAGTTACGTCAACCATTTTCACACGGCCAACGCTGTCTTTTTCATAACGTTGAGAAGGATCCATAGTTGTCGAGTCGGCAACATAGAGCTTCTGGTACTTGTTACCGCGGAAAGGAGCCGGCTGGTCATCAAAATCAAGTGCTGAAAGCGGACGATAGGTATCTTCCACCCACTCACTTACGTTACCAGCCATATTATAAAGGCCAAATCCATTAGGGAAGAAAGACTGAACTTCTGAAGTATAAAAGGCACGGTCATTCAAACCTCCTGCCACACCGGCATTATCGCCTGAGCCTCTTTTAAAGTTTGCGAGGAATGTTCCCTGCCAGCTTCCGTGACGGGTATCCCGAAGGCCATTGACATTTTGCGCCCATGGATACATTTGTTTATTCATGGCCAATTCCTCACCTCTCTTACCTTCTTTAGCAGAAGGGCGGGGATTCTGATAAATCAGGCCGTAGGCTGCATATTCCCATTCAGCCTCAAAAGGTAAACGATAATCTGGTAATAGAACACCTGATTCCAGTGTAGCAACAGTTTGCTTAGGCTGACCTTTTGGTGTTTTCATTTTACCCGGAGGCGCTGTGTACAAGCCAAAAAGGTAAGATTTTGTGGTAAAGTTATTATCTCCCTGTTGTGCGCCGGGTTTCAGGTTATTCTTATTAACATAACCTTTGTCTATTAGAATTTTTTCATTAACCCTGTCGGTTCTCCAAAGACAGAAATCTTTTGCCTGCTGCCAGGAAACACCTACTACGGGATATTCGTTAAAGCCAGGGTGACGGAAATAATATTCAACCATTGGTTCGTTATAGCTCAACTCACTTCTCCAGCAAAGGGTATCGGGTAAGGCTTTTTCAAGAATTTTTGCATTGGCAGGATCTGAAGGATCAAAAACCCTTGTTAACCAGTGCAGGTATTCACGGTAGTGAACGTTAGCAACCTCTGTACGGTCAATATAGAAAGAAGGAACTGATACACGGCGGGGGATGTTGTTCCAGTCGCCCATTACATCTTCTTCAGTTTGACCCATAGTGAAGGTGCCACCCTGAACAAATACAAGACCGGGACCCAAGCCTTGCTCTTTGGCTTTTGAAACCTGGTAACCGCCCATGTTTTTGTCGTTGTAGTTCCAGCCTGTAACATCAGATTTGCTGGATTTTTTCTTAAACAGGCCACCATTTTTACATGAGGCTAAAAGCACCAGAAAGGATACCAGAATTGTTAAGTTTCTCATTGTTTTTTGCATAAACCTATGAATTGGAATATTTTTAACGCTGGCGGGTAATAAATATTGCATATAAAATGCGGATTTCCGCCAGAATTGCGAATATATGTACTTTGAAAAGAAAGCATAACGGAGTTTTACGTTTTTTTGAGTGTATTTTCCCAAAAAACCACATTGGTTTCTATGGCAGGAAAATGTAAATATTTTCTTTTTTTATTTGTGTTGTTTGTTGCTTTTAAAGCTCGGGCACAGAGAACCTATTCTTCTAATTCAGTTCTTGCTTCGGGTAGCTGGTATAAAATAAGTGTTTCTAAACCAGGAGTTTATAAAATAGATTTGCCCTTCCTGAGTAATCTGGGTATTAATACTTCCAGTCTTCCTTCAGCATCCATCCGGCTTTTTGGAAACGGCGGCAATATGTTAAGCGAAGCGAATGCCGGTACCTGGACTGATGATCTTACAGAACTTGCTATTCAGGTGGCTGATGGCGGTGATGGTACTTTAAATGGGGCGGACTATTTTATTTTTTTTGCAGACGGGGCTGGTAAATGGGAAAAAGATTCCGCAAATCAGTCCTTTATTCACAAACAAAACATCTATTCGGATAAGGCATTTTATTTTTTATCTGTTGGCGGCACGGGGAAAAGAGTTATAGAGGTTCCGTTGGTTTCTATGCCCGGGGCTGTTGTAACAAGTTTTTCTGAACGGATTTTTCATGAATCTGATTCGGTAAATTTTCTCGGCAGTGGTAAGGAGTGGTATGGTGAGGAATTTGCCAATGCCCCGGGTAAGACATTGTCAAGGGATTTTAGCGTAACGGTTCCTGATATTTTGCCTGCTTCTGGTATAGCATTGAACAGTCGTATGGTTTCTCGTTCTGTGGGTGCGGGCAGCCGGTTTGATATTAAACTGAATAATCAGCCGGCTGGTCAGCTGGCCATCCCATCTGTTGGCAGCGGTACTTACGATCTTTTTGCGGCAGAAAACTCAGTTCGGGTAAATGCCTTGGCTGCTACAGATGCGGTTACAATCAACTACACATTTGTTCCCGGCAGTTTTAATGCACAGGGCTGGCTGAATTTTTTTGAACTTTTTTGCCGGAGGCGATTATCTCTTTCTGATATGGATCAGCTACTTTTTCGTGATTGGCAGTCTGTCGGTAATAATGTTTCAGAATTTGTAATCGGTAATGCAAATTCTTCTTTACAGGTTTGGGATGTGACAGAGCCCTTAAATCCTAAGAGAATGCAAGGTGATTTCATCGGTTCGGAATTCAGGTTTAAAAACTATTCAGAGAGATTACGGGAGTATGCAGCTTTTACCAATGCGAACTTTCTTATCCCGGTTGTTGAGGGCCGCATCAGTAATCAGAACATTCATAACAGTACTCCGGCTGATTTAATTATTATCACACATACATCCTTGCTTGCGCAAGCCGAAAGGCTGGCTGACATACACCGCCAGCATGATGGAATGAGAGTGGTTGTGGCCACCACGGAGCAGGTTTATAATGAGTTTGCCAGCGGAAATCCGGATCCGTCTGCAATCAGGGATTATGTGAAAATGTACTACGATAAGTACAGGAATACCCCTGGCAGTGAACTCAAATACCTGCTATTATTCGGAGATGCTTCTTATGATTATAAAAACAGGCTGCTGTATAATACCAATCTTGTTCCTGCATGGCAGAATAACTTTTCTTTAGACCCATTATCAACTTATGCCTCCGACGATTTCTTTGGTTTTCTGGATGACGATGAAGATATCAACTCAGGTATGGTAACCAATTTGCTGGATATTGGTATTGGCCGTGTGCCGGCAAAAAATATTACTGAGGCAAAGAATTTTGCAGATAAAGTTCAGGCTTATCTTTCCGCTGCAGCAATTGGACCATGGAGAAATACCCTCACAATTGTGGCAGATGATGAGGATAATAACCTCCATTTTCAGGATGCAGAAGTTGTATCTGCGGCTGTATCAGCCAATCCGGTTATTAATCAGCAAAAAATCTACCTAGACGCATACAAACAGGAAACGGGACCGGGAGGGAGCAGCTACCCCAAAGCAATTGAAGCCAGCAATAATCAGATTTACAACGGCACCCTGATCTGGAATTTTAGCGGACACGGCGGACCTTCCCGTCTTGCTGAAGAAACTATACTTGATCAGCAAATAATTAATAGCTGGAAGAATGACAACAGGTTGCCTTTGTTTGTTACTGCTACCTGCGATTTTGCCCCTTATGATAATCCTGAGGTTAATTCAATCGGAGAAAATTTGCTCCTGAGGCCTCAAACAGGAGCCATAGCGCTTATGACCACCACCCGGCTGGTTTTTGCTTACAGTAACCGCCTGATTAACGACAACTATATGAAATATGCGATGGAGGAACTGCCTGGTGGAAAGCACCGTTCACTTGGAGAGGCTGTAAAAGAAACCAAGAATTACACTTACCAAACCTCATCCGATATCAGCAACAACAGAAAGTTTACCTTGCTTGGCGACCCGGCCCTTACACTGGCATTCCCATCAATGAAAGTCCGGGTGACAAAAATTAACGGCATTGCTCCTCCAATGGTTGATACACTCAGTGCAGGAGAAAAAATTACAATTGAAGGAGAGGTTACTGACTATTCCGGGAATTTGGCCACAGGATTTAATGGAACAGTATATCCTGCGTTATTTGATAAACCTCAAACCATATATACACTGGCAAATGATCCAGGGAGCCAGGTTGCAGGTTTTCAGGTGCAGAACCAGCCATTGTATAAAGGCCAGGCAACTGTTAATGGGGGAAAATTTGCCTTTACATTCAAAATGGCAAAAGATTTGAATCAGCAATTTGGTGCAGGGAAACTCAGTTTGTACTGCGAAAACGGCAGCACAGATGCAGCCGGCTCTTTTTCTGGCTTCATAGCCGGTGGCAGCTCAGGCAGCCCTGAAAGTGATAACAAAGGGCCGGAAATCAGGCTTTTTCTAAATGATGAGTTATTTACCAGTGGGGGACTGACCAACCAGTCTCCGGTATTAATTGCAAAACTGGCCGACAGTTCGGGAATCAACACGGCAGGTGCAGGGATCGGACATGATATTGTTGCAACATTGGATAACGATTCGAGGCAATACTTTTTGTTGAATGATTTTTATCAGGGAGAATTAAACGATTTTCAAAAAGGAATGGTACGGTTTCAATTGCCAGCCCTGCAACCGGGATTTCACTCTCTGAAGCTCAAAGCATGGGATGTAGTGAATAATTCCGGTGAGGCACAGATTGATTTTTTGGTGGCTAATGATGATGAGTTGCAACTGCACCATGTTTTGAACTATCCAAATCCGTTTACGAAAAGTACTCATTTTTGGTTTGAGCACAACAAACCGGGGCAGACATTGCGGGTGCATATCAGGGTCATGACCCTGACAGGAAAGATTGTAAAAACCATTTCGGAAGAAATCATTACAGAGGGTACACGGTCAGCTTCTGTTTACTGGGATGGCAAGGATGACTATGGCGATAAACTGGCAAAAGGAGTGTATGTATATATACTTAAGGTAGGCTTGCCCGATGGCAGCAGTAAAAAGAGTATTGAAAAACTTGTGATATTGTGATGACATTTATTGCAGGGTTTTCGCCTTTAAGGGCACTCAGATTGCTGAAAAAGCGTATGTGAAGAAGGTGTGAAAGAAAAAAAGGGGGACTAAATTTTTTTTCACAATAAAACGCAAAAAAGAACGTTTTTTCCTCAAATTTGCAATGTTGGCTTTGTCCTGATGGCAAAATGAAAAATTTCAGTTATCTGATTTTTTTTGGTTTAGCATAAAAAACTGTAATTTAGTTTTGTATTTGTATAAAAGCCATATATTTACACCATTATTAAAAACTTTCTAATGAGACCAACTGCTTTAAAACTAACTGCCGGACTCCTGCTTTTCTGTGGTTTAACAGTAAATGCACAAATTAATCAGGATACAAGAACAGTAACTACCGCTGTTCCGTTTCTTCGTATATCACCAGATGCCCGTTCAGGCGGCATGGGCGAATTAGGAGTAGCTACTTCTGCCGATGCTTATGCAGGATTGTGGAATCCTGGTAAAGTTGCTTTCAACCAATCTAAAGGTGGTGTAGGTGCTACTTACACTCCATGGTTAAAAGATTTAGTAAATGATGTTTACCTGGCAAATGTTGCCGGCTTCTATAAGATAGACGATAATTCATCTATCAGCGGAGCTGTTCGCTATTTCAGCCTTGGTAATATTGACTTTACTGATATCCTCGGTAACACATTTGCCAACTACAGGCCCCGTGAGTTTGGCGTGGATGTTCAATATTCCCGCAAGCTTAACGCTAAGAATGGCGTTGGTATCGGTATTAAATACATCAACTCTAACCTGGCTGGTGGTACTTCAGTAGGAAGCACTTCATACAAAGCTGGTAACTCCGTTGCTGCCGACTTAGGTTTCTATCACAATGGCGTTGGTGCTAATGGTACTGGTCTTGCCTGGGGTGCAGTTTTATCTAACCTCGGTTCTAAAGTATCTTACACTGATAATGCTGATGCTAAAGATTTCATTCCTGCTAACCTCGGTTTAGGTTTGAATTACACTAAGCAAATGAATGCTGAGAACAAATTATCTCTTGGTTTGGAAGTAAACAAACTGCTCGTTCCAACTCCTCCTGCGTCAGGCGATGCTGCTGCTATTGCTGAATACAGGAAGAAAACTGTAATTGGAAGCTGGTTCAGTTCTTTTGGCGATGCTCCTGACGGGTTTGCTGAAGAATTGAAAGAGTTCACTGTTTCTGCAGGTGCTGAATACACTTACAACAATCAGTTCTCTCTTCGTGCAGGTTACTTCTTCGAAGACAAAACAAAAGGTAACCGTCGTTATTTCACTGCAGGCCTTGGCGTTAAATACAATGTATTCAACTTCAACTTTGCTTATGTAGTGCCTAGCGGTTCTGGTGTTAGCCGTAACCCATTATCAAACACACTTCGTTTCTCTGTTTTGTTTGATTTTGCAGGTGGTGCAAAGAAGTAATTGGCTAAACAAAATATAACAATATTAAGAGGCTGTCCTTAAGGGCAGCCTCTTGTTCATTATAGAATTGTTAATATTATGAAATAAATGTTTTGAAATGGCATATAGAATAGGTTCTGGAATAGACTTTCATCAACTTGCAGAAGGCAGGGAATTATGGCTGGGAGGTGTTAACTTACCACACTATAAAGGAGCAGTAGGCCATAGCGATGCTGATGTTCTGTTACATGCACTTTGTGATGCACTTTTAGGAGCACTGGCTTTAGGTGATATTGGTACCCACTTTCCTGATACTGATAATGCGTATAAGAATATAGATAGCAAAATTCTGCTTCAAAAGACTGTTGATTTGATTTCAGAACGGGGCTACAAAGTTGTTAATGCAGATACCACTATTTGCCTGGAAGTGCCAAAAATAAAACCCTACATTACAGCAATGCAGACAGTTATAGCATCTATCCTGGGTATATCGGTGCAGGAGATTTCAATTAAGGCAACAACTACTGAAAAAATGGGGTTTGCTGGCAGAGAGGAGGGTGTGGTGGCATACGCTACTGTACTTTTGGAGAAGGTGGAATGACACAGGATGATTTATTATCAACGGTAGCTATCTTTGCCCGCATGCAGAAAATTCCAGTAAAAATTATTAACCGGTCGGATAATCCGCTGCCGGAGTATGCAACAGAAGGGTCGTCGGGAATGGACCTGAGGGCATTTCTGGAAAAGGAGCAAACACTTCAGCCGATGGAAAGAGTTCTTGTGCCAACAGGCTTATTTATTGAACTTCCTGCAGGCTATGAGGCACAGATAAGACCCAGAAGCGGATTGGCAATCAAACAGGGTATTACCTGCCTGAACACTCCCGGGACTATTGATGCAGACTATCGTGGAGAAATTAAGATTATTTTAATCAACCTTTCAGGTGAGCAGCAGGTCATATATCCTGGTGACAGAATTGCACAAATGGTTATTCAGAAGGCAGAGAAAGCTGACTGGATTGAAACGGAAGAACTCAAAATAACCGAACGAAATGATGGTGGATTTGGACATACAGGTAAAAAATAACAAAACAATGGGGCGACTTTTTTTCTTCTTGATATTTGCTTCACTCTTGTTTGTTTCATGCAGATCAACAAGAACAATACAAAAGGCAATCGTAATGAAGGATACCGTGTCAGCAGCTTTGCCTGATACTGTTGAAAAACTGAGAGAGGACTCAATGGCATTTATACAGAAAACCTATAATCAGCTTATTCAAAACAGGGTAAACTTCACCACTTTTTCAGGTAAGATAGATGTTGATTATACTGGTGCAGATGGAAAGAAGTTTGATGTAAATGCACATGTAAGAATGTACAGGGACAGTGTGATTTGGGTATCGGTAACAGCTATTTTGGGTATAGAAGGGCTGAGGGCTTTGATAACAAAAGATTCTGTTCTCATTCTGAACAAACAGGACAAGGTGTGTACGAGGAGGAGCCTGGCATATCTGCAGGAAATTACGTCGCTCCCCCTGGATTTGCACTCGTTGCAGGACCTAATTGCTGGCAATCCGGTTTTTCTTGATTCGGCAATTCATTCTTATAATAAAACACCAGGAAATATCTCATTGCTGAATAAAGGAGAATTTTTTAAAAACCTCTTCACTGTTTCTGAGGAAACCAAACTTCCGGTAAGCAGCAAACTTGACGACCAGAATCAGCAGAGAAACCGAACCTGTTTTTTGGGCTATGACGAGTATGAAAACAAGAAAGGACCCAGTTTTTCAACTAAAAGGGAAATCAATGTTTCAGAGAAGAACAACCTTTCAATCAAACTGAATTTCAGGCAGTATGAATTTAATGAAACGTTAAGTTTTCCATTTACCGTGCCAAAAAGCTACCGGCAGAATTGATCTTTAAAATTAATTTTACATTTAGCCGTTATTAAGTTTCGGTTTTACATTTTTCACCTTATTATTCCAATATTATGAGAAGAAAACTTGTATTTGCTTTATTGCTAACCAGCATGACGGCACTGGTCTTTGCTCAACCACCTGGTCAGGATAAGTCGCAGCTTGAAAAAGAAAGACAACAAATACAGAAGGAACTACAGGAGATTCAGAATGCCTATAACAAGGTTAAGGGGCAGTCGAAACAGATTCTTACCCAGGTTAATGTGCTGAACAGAAAAATTGACCTGCAGGAGAAATATATTGGAAGCATTAACAAGGAGATCAGGTCAATCGAAGATGATATTTACCTGAGTGAACTGGAAATATATCGCCTCAATAAACAGCTCGACACCCTTAAGTCAGAATATGCCCGGTCGGTTGTATATGCGTATAAAAACAGGAGCAATTACGATTATCTGAACTTTATTTTTTCGGCAAATAGTTTTAACGATGCAATCAAAAGGATTTCTTATTTGAAGAGTTACCGGGCATATCGGGAAAAGCAGGTTGAGACAATAAAGGAAACACAGCAACTAATAACACAAAGAAAGGAACAGCAGCTAAAAAGAAAAGACCAGAAGAATGTTGCCTTAGGTAACCAGACAACCCAGGTTAAGGAGCTCGAAAACCAGAAGAAAGAGAAAGATGTTGTGATGTTGCAGCTGAAGTCAAAAGAAAAAGATTTGGCTAAACAGATAGCTGCCAAGAAGAAGAAAGACAGGGATTTGCAAAATGCTATTACTGCAATTGTAAAGCGGGAGATTGAAGCAGCAAAAGCGAAAGCGAAAGCGGATGCTGAAGCCAAAAGAAAAGCAGATGAACTGGCGAAGAAAAATGCCCCAACAACAAATGCGGGTACCACACCGTCAACAACCACGCCTAATGCTACTACCTCCGTAACAAAAAGAAATGTAAAAAGTGATGCTCCTGCCAGTTATCTTGATTTAAATGCAAAGGATGTGGCATTGAATACCAGTTTTCAGGCTAATAAAGCCAAACTTCCATGGCCGGTAGATAACGGAATTGTAACATTAAGGTTTGGCCGCAATAAAGTGGGTGAGTACATTGATATTGATAATCCGGGATTAACAATTGCTACCCCGTCGGCTGGGGTGACAGTAAAGTCTGTATTTGATGGAGAAGTCAGTGGCATTTATAACCTCGGGGATGGAATGGCTGTAACAATAAGGCATGGTAAGTATTTTACAACTTATGGTAATTTAACTGGAGTAACTGTTTCAAAAGGAGCAACAGTTAAAACAGGTCAGGCTATCGGCAGGGCAGGAAAAGATGATGATGGTAATGGCGGACAAATTGATTTTATACTAATGATAGAAACCAGGAATGTTGATCCTTATCCGTGGTTGCGCAGATAATAAATTAAAATCCCCGGTAACCCGGGGATTTTAATTTACAGGAACCTTTCGTACAGTTTTTCGTAAAGCGGTACTATATTGCTTATGTCGAATTTTTTTGCATGTGCAGCAGCCTTTGTTTTAAACTGCTGAAGTGTAACGCCATCTTTTAAAATTGAAATTGCCTGTTTGCTCATACTTGCAGTGTCTCCCACATCGCTCATATAGCCTGTATCTCCATCAATCATTATTTCTTTCAGGCCGCCGGCATTTGTAGAAACAACCGGAACTCCTGCCGCCATGGCTTCAAGTGCTGCCAATCCAAAACTTTCGTATTCAGAGGTCAATAAAAACAAATCAGCAATGGCCAGTATATCTTCCATCTGTTCCTGCTTGCCAACAAACCTGATTTTTTCACAAAGGTCAAGCTCACGGCTAAGGTCTTCTGCGGTGCTCCTTTCGGGCCCGTCGCCTACAAATAACAGCTTAGAAGGAATTTCTTTTTGTACTTCGTAAAATATTTTTACGACATCCTGAACCCTTTTTATCTTTCTGAAGTTAGAAGCATGCAATAGTATTCTTTCGCCATTCGGGGCAATAACTTTTTTAAAAGCGTCAATGGGTTTACGGCTGAAGCGTTTTACATCAACAAAATTTTCTATTACTTCTATTTCTTTCTTTATATCAAAATGGCTGTAAGTTTCTTCTTTCAGGTTTTGCGATACCGCAGTAATAGCGTCGCTTTCATTTATAGAAAAGGTAACGACCGGGGCATACATCTTATCCCTGCCAACCAGCGTAATATCCGTGCCATGCAATGTGGTAATGACAGGAATATTTTTACCTTCCTTTTTTAAAATTTGCTTTGCCATAAAAGCAGCCGATGCATGCGGAATGGCATAATGTGTATGCAGCAAATCAAGCTTATGATTTTTTATTACATCTACCATGGTGCTTGCCAGGGCTGTTTCGTATGGGGGAAAATCGAATAGCGGGTAAGTAGGCACCTGCACTTCATGATAGAAGACGTTGGGCATAAATTCACTCAGTCTTACAGGTTGTTGATATGTGATAAAATGAACCAGGTGGCCCTTTTGTGCTAAAGCCTTTCCCAGTTCTGTTGCCAGTACACCCGAACCACCAAAGGTGGGATAACAAACAATTCCTATTACCATAATTATTAAATCAGAAGCCGAAGTTAGTTGTTTTGCCGGAGCTGTATTTACCGTTTATCTTTTTCTTTCTGCCAATAATTGGCTTTCATTTATCTTTAGCAAAATGCTTTAAGCTATGAGGAAAACAGTGTTGTCATGCCTTTTAATTATTTCAGCAGGTGGTGTGTTTGCACAAAATGCAGACTCATTGTTTATCAGAAGAGTTGCTGATGAAATATTATTACACGGAAAGGCATACGAGAATCTTCGTTACTTGTCGAAGCAAATTGGGCCAAGGCTGGCAGGCTCGCATGGTATGGTCAAGGCAGAAAAGTGGGGATTGCAATTGATGCAGGAAAGTGGTGCCGGAAAAGTTTGGTTTCAGGAGTGCCTGGTGCCGCATTGGGTGAGAGGTGGCAAAGATGAGATGTGGTCTTCGCAGATTGTGTCGGCCAATGTTCCCGGGAAACCTGATTCGAGGCTTATAAAGAAAAACTATGACGTAGTGGCGTTGGGAAATTCAATGGGCACACCGAAAGAGGGGCTTACTGCAGAAGTATTGCTGGTAAATTCTTTTGAAGAGCTGGATAGACAAAAGGATGAAGCAAAAGGGAAAATTGTTTTTTTTAATTACAAGTTTAACCCAACATTTATCCGCACTTTTCAATCTTATGGCGATGCTGCAAAATACAGGGGAAACGGTCCCTCGGCAGCAGCGAAATACGGAGCAGCAGGAGTAATTGTCAGAAGTATGAGCCATAGTGTGGATAATCATCCGCATACAGGTGCGACACGATACGACAGCGGATATGCCAAAATACCCGCTGTGGCAGTTGGATTAAGAGATGCTGATTTGATAAGTGAGCAGGTAGAAAAAAATAAATTGACTGTTTCAATAAAGACAAACGGATATTTTCTGCCGGATACAATCGGGCATAATGTAATTGGAGAATTGTCAGGAACAGAATTTCCTGATGAAATAATTACTGTTGGCGGTCATTTGGATTGCTGGGATAACTGCGAAGGCGCACATGATGATGGAGCAGGTTGTGTACAGACTATTGAAATACTAAGGGCATTTAAAGCTCTTGGTTACAAGCCAAAAAGGACAATACGGTTTGTGTTATTTGCAAATGAAGAGAATGGATTGCGGGGTGGATTAAAATATGCAGAAGAAGCAAAAGCCAGGAATGAAAAGCACATACTTGCCATTGAAAGTGATGCTGGGGGCTTTACACCCAGAGGTTTGGGATTGTCAGGCAGCGACGAACAGCTTAAAAAATTTATGTCGTGGCGTGACCTTATTGCTCCCTATGGGTGTAGTGAATTTAGTAAAGGTGGCGGCGGGGCTGACATCGGCCCATTAAGCAGGACATTAGGTACGCCAATGGCAGCCTTGCAGCCCGATTCGCAGCGGTATTTTGATGTTCATCATGCAAGAAGCGATGTATTCGAGGCAGTAAATAAAAGAGAGTTGGAACTGGGTGCGGTTAATTTGGCTGCATTGGTTTACCTGGTGGATAAGTATGGGTTGTAATATTAAACTAAAGTGAAATTAAAAAGGTAGTGCCAGCTTTTGAGGCATGTATAATAGATATTTCAGCTCCAATTATTTTTGCTATATCTCTTATTAAGTACAGGCCAAGTCCGTTCTTGCCACTTCTGATATTGTTATTATCTAACAATATCGCCAATTCGTCTTTGCTGATGCCAGGGCCATTATCTGTGACAGTTAGCTTAATCTTATCATTATCTTTCCAGGCATCCCATTTAATGTTTATTTCGTTGTTTTTTGCTGCGTTAATAGCATTGGCGGTTAGATTATTTATGATTACTTGCAACAAGTTTTCATCTGTTTCAATGGTCAATTCCTGTTGGCAATTAAAGCTCATGGTCAGGTTATCTATATTATTGAATAAAAGCTTTACCCTTTCATATAAGGTTGTCACCAGAATTGTTTTTATTTCAGGCCTGAAATTTTCCATCTGGCTTTTACTCCATATCAACATGTTCTCCATGGTTTCGAGCAAAGCTACAGCCGAATTTTCCGTATTCTGTTGCATGCTTGCAAGCTGTTTTGGATTGAGCGGGGTGGAGCCATCTTTTTGCAAGTGGAACAGGTTAATTAAACGGGATACGGGACTGCGAAGATCATGGCTTAGGATTGCAAAAAACTTAGCTTTCATCTTATTTGCCTTGTCCAACTCATTATTTAAAACAGTAAGGGCAGCGTTTGATTTTCTTCGTTGTCTGTTCTGCCTGAATAGTAATATTCCAATCAGGCTTATCATTCCCAGCATTACTATAAGAACAATAACTGCTTTTTGTTGGTTTCGTAAATCAATTTGCTTTAACTGTAATTCATGGTTTGCCTTTTCGACTTCTCTTTGACTTTCTGCCTTTGCAATCTTGTTTTTATTTTCCTGACTGTAGATGGAATCCTGTATTTCAGAATAAAACCTGTAGTTATAATAGGCATTTTTATAATCTCCTTTTTGCTCCTGTATTTCTGCAAGAACACCAGAGAAATAAGAAAGGCCGTCAACACTTCCTGTTTCTTTGCTTAGTTTTAATGATGCTTCTGCGTATCTCTCAGCTTCATTAAGCCATAATTGTTTGTTGGCACTATACCCTGTTCTGACAGGAAGTGAAATATTATAATTAGCTGCAGCCGCATCTTTATAAGCCACACTTATATTACCCTTATTGGTTATTGCATCGGCAAATAATGGGTTTAGCCTGTTCCATATGCTGTCGGCTTTTAGCCGTAAGCGGAGTACCGCAGCATAATCGTTTCCCATTGCCAATGGCATTTGCGACCACAGAATGGCTTTATCAAAATCGTTACCATTAGGTTCAATTATTTCTGCACTTTTTTTGAAAAAGGCTCTTGAACTGTCTGCCTTATTCTGACTGTAATAAATTATGGCTTTGGTTTGAAAATTTTGTCCTAATGCCAGATCATCACCAATTGCCTTGTTAATTTCTATAGCTTGGTTCAGGTATTTATGGGCACTTGCAAAATCATTTTGAAGAATGTACAGTTTGGAAATATTACTTAGGAACAGGGGTTTTTTATGCTTGTCTGTCATTTTATCTGCCAATTCAATGGCCTTAAAAGAGTAAGAGGCGGCTGTTGCATAATCATTTTTAATATTCTGTGCGGCGGCTGCCATATCATTGTAGATGTTGGCCAGCGTAACAGTATCTTTTGCTTTTAAGGAAATTTCTGCAGCTTGCTGATAATAATGCATTGAAGAGTCGTAATTCCCCAAATTGCTATAATACTGGCCATAGTTACTGGTAAAAACAGAAATGGCTTTTTGCCAGTTCATTTTTTTGGCAAGGGGCAGGCCTTTATTGTTGTAATATAACGCCTTAGTTGCTTCAGTATTTATAAGGGCATTAAACAACTTACTGCATGCCTTCACTGTTGCACTGTCTGGAATATTCCTGTTGGCTTCTGCTACAAGCTTGTTTATTTCCTGCTCATTGGGTATGAGTGCTTGTGCCGCAGCTTTGAAACAAAGGAATGATATTACTATATATGTTATCAGGGTTTTCACAAGTTCATCAATTTAAAAAAGTCAGCTTTGTATGCCCTTCCAATCGGTAAAGAATGGCCATTGGCAGTTACATTACTGGTGTTAATTGTAGTAATAAAAACAGGTTGTACTGCATAGCTTTTATGTACCCTGATAAAGTTGCTGAAACTTTTTTCTTTCAGAAGGTTCCCTAATGTACAAAGAATATGATATTTCCCTTCTGTTGTTACTATAGTAGTATAGTCTTTTAAAGCCTCAAGATAAATGATGGTGTGCAACGACAGTTTTACAAGTTTTGTGCCTTCCTTTATAAAAATAATATCTCCACCTAAATTGTATTCCAGCAATGAAGATTTATTTTTTAATGTAAAGTACTCATGAACCCGGTTTATTGCAATGGCAAATCGTTCTGTATTAATGGGCTTAATAAGAAAATCCAGTGCCGCCAATTCAAAACCCTCCACCGCATAATCAGGATAAGAAGTAATGAATATCACCGCAGGGATATGACTAAGTTGTTTACGTAATTCAAGCCCATTTATACCAGGCATATCAATATCTAAAAAAGCAATATCTGCTTTTTTATTTTTTATTGCTTTAATGGTTTCAAAAGGTGAGCTGTACACACCGGCTATTTTCAGTATTGGGTATTTTTTGACAAAGGAAACAGTTGTTAACCTGTCAATTTCGTCATCGTCTGTAATAATACACTTGTATGGAGGTGTAAATGTCAATGCTGGTTTTGTTCTCAAATTTAATATAATTTGGTATTTGCCGATTATTTCTGTTGTTTATCTATTGGGACAACCCTCTCCCATTCCAGAAGTATAGTTTTACTTAAAACTTACTTATGCAAAATCAAACATTGAGGGTACTACTCATACTAACCTTGATTACTTGATTCAGGAAAAAGGGGCAACGCCTGGTAGCCATAAGCACAATAGTATTGGCAGTCTAACCCCTCTACCCTTAATAAAGTATAGAAAAGTAAATGGAATGTCTGATGACTCATAAATATTTTTTTAATCTAAAATCAATTTTAAAATGAAAAAGGCCACTTATACCTTATTCATACTTTTTCTTACCACAACTATGTTTGCCCAATCACCCATTGGCAAATGGAAAATTGTGTCATATGTGAGTGAATTTAACGGGCAGAAATTTGACAGCCACAAAGCTCTTTTGCAACAAAGGCCCTGTGCGGCAAAAATTGTATATGAAATTAATTTAAATGGCACTTATCGCCTCAATGCTGCAAATAGCGGTTGTGATGAAAGGTATATTAAAATACAAGAGAAATTGCATTCCGAAGAAGTATGGACTGTTAAGGGTAATAAAATCACTATTGGGCACAAAAAGGCAATTTCCGTAGGGCATACATACACCTTCAGCATAAAAGGCGATATTATGATTTGGACCGGAACAGATGGGGAAGGAGTAATAACTTATAAAAAACTTTAAAAAAATAGTGACATGAAAAAAGTTATTATAGTTCTTTTACACTCCCTTTTTGTCATTAATTCTTTTGCCCAAAAACTAGCAGATGGGGAGTATTACATAAAAGTTATTCGCCACAATAAGTATATGGCAATAGAAGGAGCTGAGAAAGCAAATGGTGGCAAGCTGGTGCAATGGGATTTTGAACCCAAAAAGCATTTTGCTTTTATTGTCAAAAACCTGGGAGGATATCTTTACAGTATTCAATGTAAAAATAGCGGCAGGTATCTAAGTAGTGAAGGTCAGTATCCCTCAACCGGTGCAAAACTGATTCAATGGGACTGGCTCAACCAGGATAATCAGAAGTTTATAATTCTGCCTGCTGAAAACGGAGCTTCCGGATACAGGATGAAGTTGTATTACAAGTATCTGGACATAAAACTATCTGGTTGGAACAGCACAACTTTTACACCTGGTAACGGTACTCATTTCATAGTGGATGAATTCCTAAAAGATGCCCCTATGCTGCTTGATTTTAAGAAGAATGAGCCTGGTGATGAACCTTCTACTCTTTACAAGCAGAAAAAGACGGATAATGTATCAAAAACAAAGCAAAGTACTCAGCTGACAAAAGTACTTACTGATGTTCCGGATGGAATTTATAAGATCAGGATTAACGAAAGTGGAAAATACCTGGCTATTGCCGGCCAGGAGGACCATAGCAATGGCATGAGGCTGATTCAATGGGATATGTTACCAAGAAATAACCATTTATTCAAGGTTACAAAACTCGACAACGGAAATTATACAATTGCTGCAGTACATAGCGAAAAAGTTTTGGATGTAGTTGATATGCGAACTTCTGATGGCACACAAGTACAACAATGGGAAAATTTGAATGGAAGCAACCAGCAGTGGAAGTTTATTAATGCCGGGGATAACAAGGTAAGAATATTCAGTGTGGCAAGCGGCAAAGAACTGGTATTGTCAGGGAAAAGAAGTGACCCAAATAATGGAGTAGCTCTTTGTATAGAAAGTAATGCAGAGCAAACCTATTCACTTATACCCGCAAGAGCTAATAAGTTTACAGAATACATTACCGTTCGCAATATGGAAATTCGTTCACCCAAAACGGGTGGAGACCAAAGCTTATTTGGAAATATCAGAATTTATGTGATAAATAAGAACGACAAAAGCAAAGGCTCCTATTATTTATCGCCAACAAATGTGCCTTTTGTACGAACTGAAAATAATTCATACGACATTGGTAAAACCAGACGCCTGATTTTACCGGGGGAGTTTAAGTTCAAAATTTCATCAGAAGAGCTTGTTGGTTCAAAACTGGTAATAGTATATTCTGTTAATGAGAATGATGCTTCTGTTTTTACAACTTTCACCCATGATTACAATATTTCTCCAGGAGGCGACATTCCTTTTGAGCCAGATTTGGACCCAATGGTGTCTGGCGGTGCTGATGATTTTTATGTACTGAAAAACTCTTTTAGCAACTGCGTAAAAAATAAGCTTACTCCAGGAAAATTTGCAAACTGGCAAGAATTTTATATAACAGATATTCCTGCCGGTTGTAACGTACATATTAATATGCAAGATGAAGACGGAAGCGATAACTGGCTTGATGTTTATTTCGACATTTCAAAACAAAGAAACAATTAATAAATATTTATGAAACAAGTTACAAGTGTTTTATTCTTCCTGTTTGTTGTTCAGGCATTGAAGGCACAAAACGGATACGTACAACAAAGTTTAAAACTTCCACAAAGCAATGAGTACAAAAATTATTTTGTCAAAAAAATTGGAGTAAACTATGTACTCAACGGAGATATTATAGTAGGAAATACATTGCAAAAGACAATGCTCTATCAAAACAACAGCAGCGATGGTTATTTGTGGCCTAAAGGTTATATACCGGTAAAGGTGGACGAGAACCTGAAAGTGACCAATTGGGAAACAAAGGCACTGTACGATGTTATAATGATGGGCATACAGCAAATTAATGACCAAACGAGGGTAAAGCTTAAGCCATATAGCGGAGAAAAGGACTTTATTTTTATTACTTATTCTCCCGACACATCTTATGGTGGACTGTCACCAGTTGGCAAAAAAGGAGGTGAGCAGGTTATTTATATTACAAAAGTAGGAAGAAGTGTACGAACTGTTATTCATGAGTTACTTCACTCACTCGGGTTTTGGCATGAGCAAAACCGATGGGACAGAGACCAGTATATTAGCATTAACCTGGATAATGTAGATAACGAATGGAAATATGCTTTTCAAATAGAACCCGGAACTACAGCAACGCCTTATGATTATTTTTCTATAATGCATTACTCAAACTATGCGTTTTCAAAAAATGGAAATATTGTTATTGCATCCAAGAAAGACAGTAGGGAGTTGCTTGGCGGGCAGTGGCTAAGCAAATCTGATATTCAAGGTATAAACGCTGCCTATTGGTATAACGATGGTTTGCCAAACATTAATTTTAAAAGTGAACTTGAGAATAATTTTGCGAAGCTGGCTAAGCAACAAAAAGTGAAACAGCTTGTTCCGCAGCAGCCTGTGGGTAATGGCCTGTTTAAAATAAAAATAAACCAAACAGGAAAGTACTTGGCCATTGAGGGTATTAGCAAAGATAACGGCGCCAGGCTGGTGCAATGGGATTATGTAAACCAGCTAAACCACCAGTTTTATATACGGAATATTGATGGGGTTTACACTATACAGGCAGCACATTCACATTTGTATATTAATGTGGCAGGCCAGGCAGTGATGGATGGCAGCCCGGTTATACAATGGCAATATGCCAACCAGGATAATGTAAAATGGAAACTTGTGTACGTTAATAAAAATGAAGGAAGCAAATCTGGTTGGGCCATACAGGGTGTACAGTCAGGGTCGTACATGAGCCTGCAGAGTTTTAGCGGCAACAATAACGGCGAAGCCCTTGTTATCAAATCAAGGGGCTACGGCGATGGGGCGCAGGAATCTGTGCAAACATTTACATTTGAAAAAATTGGTGAATTACCAATGAGTGAAAAAGGGTTGTACCAACACTCGCCACACATGTTGCCTAAATCAAAAAGCAAGTAATAAATTAATACAGGAGTTTGTATAAAGCTTGTTTCACAGATGCAAACGGAAAGGACTCAAGAACTGTTTGCATCTGTTTTTTTATTTCGGCTGTACACAGATTTCCGATGCTTCCTTCGTGTGTGTGATGGATTTCAGAATTATATTTGAAGTTGCCTGACTCAATGTTATAACCAATTTTCTTATACGCATCCCTGAAAGGGGTTCCTGTGTTTACCAGTTTGTTCACTTCTTCAACACTGAACAGGTACTTGTATTTTTCATCAGCCAGAATGTCTTTTTTGATTTCAATGTTCGAGAGCATCAGCCCGGCCATTCCAATACAGTCTTTCAATGTTTTGAAAGCAGGGAAAAGATGTTCTTTCAGCAGTTGCAAATCACGGTGATAACCTGAAGGAAGGTTTGTTGTCATCAGTATGATTTCGTTTGGCAATGCTTTAATGCGGTTGCAATGCGAACGAATCAATTCAAACACATCAGGATTCTTTTTGTGAGGCATTATACTGCTGCCTGTTGTAAGTTCTGCAGGAAAAGAAATAAAATCAAAATTTTGGTTTAAGTACAGGCAGGTATCCATGCTTAGTTTGGCCAGCGTCTCTGCCACATTTGCCAGTGATTGTGCTGCAATCCGTTCTGCCTTGCCCCGGCCCATTTGGGCATAAACAACGTTGTAATTCAAATCAGCAAAGCCAAGCAGTTTGGTGGTGAGTGTTCTGTTAATGGGAAAAGAAGATCCGTAACCTGCCGCAGAACCCAAAGGGTTTTTATTTACCACATCATAAGCGGCTTTTATTGTAATAACATCATCAACCAAGCCTTCCGCATATGCACCAAACCACAAGCCGAAAGATGATGGCATGGCTAATTGCAGGTGAGTATAGCCTGGTAAGAGATGGTTTTTATACTTTTCGCTTTGAGATTGCAGTAATTCAAAAAAAGGTAGGATGGTATTTACCAATTCCTCCAGTTCGTTTCTTAAAAAAAGCTTTACATCTACTAAAACCTGGTCGTTGCGGCTGCGGGCAGAATGAATTTTCTTTCCGGTATCACCCAGTTTTTTTGTAAGTAAATATTCTACCTGTGAGTGGACATCTTCAACTTCCGGGTTAATAATGAATGAAGCGTTTTGGGTTGAATTATAGATGTTTCTGAGTTCTTTAACCAGTTCTTCTCTTTCCACTCTAGTTAGCAGGCCTGCAGATTCGAGCATGGTTACATGTGCAATGGAACCCAGCACATCGAAAGGAGCCAGCATCAGGTCAAATTCACGGTCGTTGCCTACAGTAAATTTTTCTACCTCGGCCAGTGAGGCTTTATCTTTTTGCCAGAGCTTCATAATACCTGATTTAATAACTGGATATAAAGTTCAATACCTTTTTTAATTTCTTCGATATAAATATACTCATCTGCAGTATGGCTTCTGGCAGAATCGCCAGGACCCATTTTCAATGACGGAAATGGCATTAATGCTTTGTCAGATGTAGTTGGTGAACCATAGTAACTGCGTCCTAGTGTTATGCCGGCCTTTACTAACGGGTGCTCTAGTGATATGGAAGTGGAGCGTAGCCTTGTGCTCCGCGGCTTCACTTCAGATTGAACATTTGATTTAATTATTTCTATAACTTCTTCAAAACTGTATAATTCATTGATACGGGTGTCCACAACAAACTTGCAAACAGCCGGAACAACATTATGCGCCTTGTTCTCTGTTTCAATTACTGTAATACTCATTTTAGATGGGCCAAGCAATTCAGATACTTTGTCGAATTGATAAGTACGAAACCACTCAACATCCTTTAGTGCTTTGTAGATGGCATTTTCACCTTCGTTACGGGCAGCATGGCCTGCTTTACCATAGCTATAGCAGTCAATAACCATTAGCCCTCTTTCAGCAACAGCCATTTGCATTTGTGTCGGCTCCCCCACAATGGCACAATCTATTTTGGGTAAATAGGGTAATGTGTATTCAATACCACCGCTTCCGCTTATTTCTTCTTCTGCAGTGGCAGCAATAATAAGGTTGTATTTGAGATTTGGATTGTCATAGTAATGAAGAAAAACAGCGATAAGCGAAACAAGACAGCCACCGGCATCGTTGCTGCCTAACCCATAAAGTTTACCGTTTTCAGTGATGGGTGCAAAAGGGTCTTTGGTGTATTGCGGGTTGGGTTTTACAGTGTCGTGGTGAGAATTTAGCAGGATAGTTGGTTTGTTCTCGTCGTAATATTTATTGAGAGCAAAAATATTATTGCCCACCCAGGTAGCTGGAATTTCTTTTGCAGACAGGAATTTTGCAATGATGGCGGCAGTTTTTTCTTCTTCCCTGCTAAAAGAAGGAGTCGCTATCAGGCTTTTCAATAATTCAATGGCCTCATGTTGCAGTATGTTCAGTTTGTTACTCATGTATAATACTTGTGCCGTCACTGCCTTCAATTAAAGCATGAAGGTTTTCTGCTTTTCCGATAACCACTTTTTTTACTCCGCTTTTCAAAGCTGAAAAGGCGTTGTCGAGTTTGGGAATCATCCCGGCAAAAATGCTCCCTTTCTCTCTTAGCTCGGAGTAATATTCTTGTGACATCACTTTAATAAGTGAGCTTTCGTTATTTACATCTAGTAATACTCCGCTTTTCTCAAAAGAGAATATTAATGAAACCTCGAAAGCCTTACTTAAAGCTTTTGCTACTTCCTGGGCAATCGTATCAGCATTTGTGTTCAGCAGTTGCCCGTTCTCATCGTGTGTTATTGGTGCTGCGACAGGTGTAAACCCACTGTTAATAAGACTTGACCAGCTACCAGGGTTCACCATTTCTGACTTAACATCTCCAACTAAACCATAGTCAATGCCCCCGTCCCCTGAAGGGGAGATTTTGAAAGGCCTCTTTGTGGCGGGGATTAAATTTCCATCAGCACCTGTTACCCCAAGTGCATTGCAGGAATGTTGTTGCAATTGGGCAACTATCTTTTTATTGATGAGCCCGGCATATACCATCGTTACCAAATCAATTGTAGCCGCATCTGTTATTCTACGCCCATCCACATACTTGCTTTCAATGCCAAGCAGGTCTCCAATTTTGGTTGCAACCTTTCCTCCCCCGTGAACGAGTATCTTATGCTCTTTTATTGTTGCAAAAGATACTAAGAACGATGTAAGTTTAGCATCATCGTCAACAATATTGCCTCCAATTTTTATGACGTATAGTTTTTTGCCCCCATCCCCTAAAGGGGTGTTACGAAGCAGCTCTACAGTTTCTGTTATCTTCTTTATTACCGAAGAAAGGTGTTTAAAAATTTCTTCATTTTTAAACCGGAGAACAGTTAATCCAAATTCTCTAAGATGTTCTTCTCTTTGTGCATCGTTAGTCTTTACTTCTTCATTTTCGTGGATTTCTCCATCTAGTTCTATCAGAAGTTTGATTTTATGGCAGTAAAAGTCAGCAATATAATTCCAGATGGGGTGTTGCCTCCTGAACTTGAGTTTCCACTCATTAATACGAAGGTGCTTCCATAGTATTTCTTCAGCGGGAGTCATGCGGTTTCGCAATTCTTCGGCCCTTTGAAATATAAAGTGGCTTGCGCCGTAATACATGTTTTCCTTCATAATGAGGTTTAATGCCCCCCTTCAGGGGATGGGGGCTGATTGGTTTTTAAAATTTCTGAGAGTACTGCCTGTGCTGCCCATATTCTGTTTTCGGCTTCCAGTGTAATAATACTGTTAGGCCCGTCAAGCACTTCATCACTCAGCTCCACATTTCTTCTGACGGGAAGGCAGTGCATTACTTTAGCGTTGTTGGTAAGTTCCAGTTTTTTGTTTGTGAGCATCCACTTCGGATCACTTTCGTACAGTTTTCCGTAGTCGTTGTAAGTACTCCAATTTTTTACGTACACGAAATCGGCATCTTTCAGTGCTTCGTCCTGGTTGTGAGTGATAGTGGCACCTTTTGTAAACTCTTCGCTCAGTTCGTAATCTTCAGGATGGGTAATAACAAAGTCTGCCTTATCCCATGCTGTTATCCATTGCGCAAAACTATTGGATACGCATTGTGGCAACGGCTTGATATGCGGAGCCCAGCTCAATACGATTTTTGGTTTCTGAATTTTGATTTTTGAATTATTCATTACTTCAGTAATAGTAATAATATCTGCAAATGATTGTAAGGGGTGAAGCGTTGCACTTTCAAGGCTTACTACCGGGATGCCTGCATATTTAATAAACTGTTTGATATACATTTCGCTGTAATCTTCTTCTTTATGAACAAGATTAGGGAATGTCCGTATTGCAAGAATATCAAAATACTTCCCTAAAATTGGCGCTGCATCTTTTACATGTTCAACGGTTTTGCCGCTCATGATTGCTTCTTCTTCAAATTCCAGAGACCAGCCTTCCTGTCCTACATTAAAAACAATGCATTCCATGCCGAGGTTTTGCGCAGCGATTTGAGTACTCAACCTGGTACGCATACTGGGATTGAGAAAAAGGCAGCCAATTCGTTTGTTGGCGCCAAGATTTTTTTCTGCAAACGGATTTGCTTTATGTGCTAGTGCTTTTTGCACCATCGCATCAATATTTGTTACATCATGAACAGAAATGAAGTTTCTCATTTTATTTTTCAAGGGTTGATTGTAAATTATTTATTTCTTCTTTAATTGATTCAACAAAATGTTCCGCATCTTTTTTCTTTAAAGCAAGCGATGGGAGCAGCCGGATCACATTTGGTTTTGCTTCACCTGTAAAAATCTTATGCTTCCAAAGCAGGTTCTTCTTCAGGTCTTTTAGCTCATCTGGCACATCAAAGCCTATCATTAAACCTCTGCCTCTTACATTTTTCAATTGAGGGATTGTTTCCAGTTCATCTTTCAGGTATTTCCCAATCATTACAGCGTTGCCCATTAGTTTTTCTTCTTCCATTACTTCAAGTACTGCCAATGCAGCCGCACATGCCAGGTGGTTACCTCCAAAAGTAGTACCCAGTTGAAAGTGTTTGGGCTTAATATGCGGTGCTATGATAATACCGGCAACTGGAAAGCCGTTGCCCATGCCTTTTGCCATCGTATAGATATCGGCATTTACTCCGGCAAAATCGTGGCTGAAGAATTTGCCGCTTCTGCCATAACCGCATTGAACACTATCTGCAATATATACAGCCCCGTATTCATCACACAGTGTTCTTATTTTTTTCAGGAAGGAATTGGAAGCAACATTTATTCCACCCACTCCCTGGATGCCTTCAATAATGACAGAAGAAATGTCTTTTCCAGTTTCTGCGAAGCATTTTTCCAGTGCAGTTTCATCATTGAAGGGTAGAAAGATGACGTTATCCGTTTCGTTTACCGGAGCGATATAATTTTTATTATCTGTTGCTGATACGGCTAACGATGTTCTTCCATGAAAAGATTTGTTGAAGGCAATAATTTTTTTTCTTCCGTTATGAAAGCTGGCCAGTTTCAGTGCATTCTCATTTGCTTCGGCTCCGCTGTTGCAGAGAAAAAGCTGGTAGTCTGCTTTGCCGGAAACTTTTCCCAGTTTTTCAGCGAGTTGCTGTTGCAGCGGTATTTTGATTGAATTTGAATAGAAGGCAATTTTCTCTAACTGCTCTTCTATACGCTGTACCCAATGCGGATGTGTGTGACCAATACTGATAACTGCATGACCGCCGTACAGGTCAAGATATTGCTCTCCCTTATCATCCCAAACATAAGAGCCTTTGGCCTTGGAAATAATAATGTCGTTAATTGGATATACGTCGAATAGGTTCATACAAGGTGCAGGGTTTAGGGTTTAAGGCATAAGGTTGTTACCCTTATTTCTTAAGTGTTTTATAAAATTAATAAGCATAGCCCTCGTTTCGTTTACGAGTTTACATGCTTCTGTATAATCGGTTTTTGTTATGTAGCCTAACTCAAAGGCTGCAAAACAGCAATAATCAACTTCATTCGTTGAGCCAAGGGAAGTGTCGAGAAAGTGAGCGAAATCTTTATCACTAAACCTTCCACATCCTTCAACAATATTTAACGGAATAGACAACGAAGCCCTTTGTAATTGGGAAGTTAGCTCAAATCGTTCTTCTTTTGGGAACTTTGGACTAATAATCCTTTTCACAAACATATATTGTTCATGTGCTTTTTTCCAGACATCCAGTTTTTTATAATCTCTCATTTTTTTAATTGTCAGGTGCTTTCAGTGCCATATGCCTTTTACCTTTCCCCTTTAACCTCCTAGAAGTTTGTTGCTTTTAATTTTAAGCCTGATGTTTCATCCAGTCCAAACAGGAGGTTCATATTCTGTACTGCCTGTCCGCTGGCACCCTTCAATAGATTGTCAATAGCTGAATGTATTACCAGCTTACTTCCCACTTTTTCAAGCTGGATAACTGCCTTATTTGTATTTACGACCTGTTTGAGAAATACAGGTTCTTTACTTACATGAGTGAAAGGATGTCCTTTATAAAAATCTTCGAATAGCTGCGTTAGTTCAGATATGCCTTCTTCGCAATGAAGGGTTGAGCTGATAAAGATACCTCTTGTAAAATCGCCTCTCCATGGTACAAAGCTCAAATCAAAATCCGGGTTGGGCTGCAGTTGTACCAGTGATTCGCCAATTTCGCCGAGATGCTGATGTGTTAATGTCTTGTACGCCTGAATATTATTAGCTCTCCAGCTAAAATGTGAAGTGGCAGACAATGATTGTCCGGCACCCGTGCTGCCCGTAATACCGGTTGTATAAACATCGTTCAGCAAACCTGCTTTAGCAAGAGGTAACAAACCCAGTTGAATTGCGGTAGCAAAACAACCAGGATTTGCAACATTTTGTGCCGATTGAATTTTCTCACGGTTCAATTCAGGAAGTCCATATATGAATTTTCGATTACCAATTTCAGATTGCCCGCTTAAACGAAAATCATTGGCGAGGTCAATGACCTTTACTGAATCAGGTATGCTGTTCTCTCGCAGAAATTTATTGGATTCGCCGTGTCCCAAACAAAGAAACAGCACATTAATATCGCTATTTAGTTCACCTGAAAATTTCAAATCAGTTTCTCCAATCAAGTCCTGGTGAACTGTGTAAACCGGCTGGCCAGCGTTGCTGCGGCTGTGTATATAGCTGAGTGAAACAAGCGGATGATTAATAAGAAGTCTTATCAGCTCACCGCCAGTATATCCGGCACCACCAATAATGCCAACTTTAATGCCCCCAACCCCTGAAGGGGAGTATTGAGCTTTTGCAGATTCGTTATTTGAATTCATGACCGGAGGTTAAAACTGTTTTAGTTTTTGTTTTCTTTTTGTACTGCTTCGTAAATAGATGTTTGGTTCCCAAAAATCCTGGAGAAGCCTTTCACATCATCACCGCTGAACCCTGTATTCATTTCTCCGTATTTGCCAAACTTACTGCTCATTAAATCGTATTTAGACTCAATGCCAATTACCTGGAAGCGATAGGGCATCAGTTGTACAAACACATCGCCGGTTACATTTTGCTGGCTGTTTGTCAGGAAAGCCTCAATATCTCTCATTACCGGATCGAGTATTTGTCCTTCATGCAGCCAGTTGCCATAAAACTGTGCTAATGTATCTTTCCATTGCAACTGCCATTTGGTGAGCACATGCTTCTCCAATGCATGGTGTGCCTTAATGATTATCATTGGTGCGGCAGCTTCAAAACCAACACGGCCTTTAATTCCGATAATCGTATCACCAACATGTATATCCCGGCCAATACCGTATGGTCCCGCAACAGATTGCAGGTATTGAACCGCTTCAGATGGATGGCCAAATGATTTATCATTAACGGCTTTTAATTCGCCTTTTTCAAAGTGCAGCTTAACTTCTTCGTTGCCGGTTTTTGTTATCTGTGTAGGCCAGGCTTCTTCAGGCAGCATGCCTTTTGATGAAAGTGTTTCTTTACCGCCCACACTTGTTCCCCACAATCCCTTATTGATAGAGTACATCGCTTTCTCAAAATTTATCTCCACACCTTTGCTTTTGAGGTAAGTAATTTCTTCCTCACGGCTTAGTTTTAATTCACGGATGGGTGTAATGATTTCCACACCGGGAATCATAATATGGAAAATCATATCGAAGCGAACCTGATCGTTTCCGGCACCGGTGCTACCGTGTGCCACAGCATCTGCATTCAGTTGCTTTGCATGTTCAGCAATGTGCAGAGCCTGGCTCAGGCGTTCTGCAGAAACTGATAAAGGGTATGTATTATTTTTCAAGCAGTTTCCAAAAACGAGATACTTAATGATACGGTCGTAATAGCCTTTTACGGCATTAATGGTAGTATGTGTTTTCACACCCAGCTTGTAAGCATGTGCTTCAATCTGCTTTAATTCATCATCGCTGAAGCCACCGGTATTTACAATGATGCTGTGGACTTCATAGCCTTTTTCTTCACCCAGGTATTTAACGCAGTAAGTAGTGTCTAAACCGCCGCTAAAACCGAGTACAACCTTTTTAGCCATTTTATGTATTGTTGTTATAAATGAAAGAAATAGTGAAATAGTGATTTTGGCTTACTGCCATTTCCATTCGTGTCGCTTTTGTCTTTTCGCAGAAATGGCTTCAGCAGTTTCCATTGCTTGAAACGGAGTAACCGCTCAAATCCCTTTGCATTTTCTTTGAAGAACTCTTTCGTTTCCTCAGGCTCGTAGTGATCTTTGGGATCGTAAAGCATGGCGGTACACATGCAATTCTTACGGTCTTTGCCCATCAGGATTTCATAGTTCACACAACTTTTGCATCCGGCCCAGAACGCTTCATCCTGTGTTAGTTCAGAATAGGTCACGGGTTCATAACCAAGGTCACTGTTAATTTTCATTACTGCAAGACCGGTTGTTAAGCCGAAGATTTTTGCATTTGGATATGTTTCTCTCGAAAGTTCAAATACTCTTTTCTTAATGCCTTTTGCCACTCCGCTCTTCCTGAATGCCGGAGCTACAATAAGACCGCTGTTGGCTACATACTCTCCATGGCTCCAGGTTTCAATGTAACAAAAACCAACCCACTCATTATGGTCGGTAATAGCAATAACTGCTTTCCCTTCGTCAATTTTTTGCTCAATATAATCAGGACTGCGTTTGGCTATTCCGGTGCCCCTTGCGGCGGCGGATGCTTCCATTTCATCCGTTATCGTTTTAGAGTAAACCTTGTCTGAAACGGTCGCTACTCTGATAATTATTTTTTGATTGTCCACTTAATGTCTTCTTAGAAATTACGGTTCACCAGTCCAAAAAAGCTGATCCGGGGATTCTTCACTGACAGGGACCTTGGTGAGTGGTTCGTCCTGTCAGGAAACAGGGTGGCGTCGAGGGCGGGAAAACGTAAATACGTCAAATCCAACAGAATAAACTCCGCTGGTAATTGGCGCATGAAACGCAAACTGCTTTGTATGTGTCAGAATGTTAGCCATGTAGCTTAACAAGTTGTAACTTGGACGCAAATTTATAATAATAATTGGTTCAGGGTCATAAAATTTTTGTTATAAACTGATTTTATGGAAGAGAAGAATTATTCAGCAGATGAACAATCGTTAGCAGAAGTTTCCCCAAAGAAAAAATCCTGGTTCAGAAAATTTGCCAGAAGAATTTTGATTGTATCAGCTCTTGTATTGGCTGTATTCGTGTATGTAAGATTTTTCTATGTTTTTGGAGAGGGCAGTAAAGCAGGAGAGTTGAACTTTATTGTAAGAAAAGGGTACATATTTAAAACTTACGAAGGACGGGTGATTCAAACCGGGTATAAGACAAAAGTGCCGGGAAGTATCCAATCAAACGAATTTGAATTTTCTGTTGTAAATGAAAAGGTGGCGCAGCAGCTTATGTCTAACAGCGGGGCATTTATGGAACTGCATTATAAAGAATACCTTGGTGCATTACCGTGGAGAGGAATGAGTAAATATGTAGTGGACAGTATTATCTCCATACAAAAGCAGGGGACACAAACCACTCCTTTACAATAACGGTTAACTTGAATATAGTAAGAATATGGCCGGACGTTTATGAATGTCTGGCTTGTTTTTTTGCCAGGCAGCAATCGGTTTTGTCTTTATCCATTCATCCTTTCCGGTAATGTCAACAGCAATACAAAGCTTTGTATTCGGGTGACATGTTTTCAGCAATGTTTCAATCAGTTGGTTATTTCTGTAAGGCGTTTCAATAAAAATTTGTGTGCAGTTTTTCTTTTTTGATTCTGCTTCCAGTTCCCTGATTGATTTGCTCCTTTGCTGAACATCAATTGGTAAGTAGCCTGCAAACTGAAACATTTGCCCGTTCATTCCGCTTGCCATTAAGGCCAGCAAAATGGAGCTTGGTCCTACAAGTGGTTTTATTGTTGCATTCATCTCCTGTGCAATGGCAATTAGCACCTGGCCTGGATCTGCTACGCCGGGGCAACCGGCTTCACTGATGATGCCAATTGTATTTCCTTTTTTCAGGTGAGTGCTGAAACTGTCAGCCGCAGCAGCATCTTCTTTTATATTCACCCATTCGTAATTATCAATTACAATATCCTGGCCGGGAAGGTGGTGTTTCCACAGTTGTTTGAAAAAGCGCCTTGTGGTTCTTTCGTTCTCTGCAAAAAAAACAGAACAGGAAGTGATAGCTTCTGTGATATAGCCGGGAATGCAGGCAACGCTGTCTTCGGCAAGTGCAGATGGTATCAGATAAACAGTAGCCATTTCAATCACTGTTTTTCACTTTGTGAATAGTTAAGGTGCCGGCAACTACTGCATAAGCAGGAGCAAAAATGATAAGGATGTGCATTATGTAAAACAGGATGCCATTACCAATTGCAAGCCCTTTATGTTGTGCCGACAGTGAGATACTTGTTTGTTTATTAAAGCCGGCCCTTGCAAGAGGATAATCAAGCATGGAAAAGCCAAAGTAATAACATTCGAGCAGCAGTGCAATAATCGGGGTAATCCATCCGGCAACGGGAACAAGCGAAAGTAACAGTAATGCTACTAAATACACCGATTGCCAGCCGCAGTTTCTTAATGCCTGCTGAGTGCTCCTGATACTGCTGCTTCTTACCGCTTCCCTGTTAAAAGTGTGTTCCTTGCCTTCAATAATGGCTTCTGTCTTTTCGCTCAGATAGGCAAACAGCGGTGAGCCAATTATCAGTGTCAGGTATTTGAAAAATGAAAAGTAAAAAAGTACAAGGATAATGCGGAGCATCATATTTGTCATCACCATCAGGAAACTCAGCCACTCATTTCTTTTCTTTTGCAGCCAGTTTTCTATGCCAAGCTGATCGCTAACCCATGAAACAACATTGTTGGAGGACTCCCAGAAAAAGTACATGCCTGCAATAAAAAGAATGGTGTAGATAATTCCGGGCAGCAAAATCCACTTAAACAGTTTGTGCTGGTGAATAAATCGCCGGGCATCTTCCCACGACTGAATTGCTATGACAATTTCTTTCAGCAAAGTATAAATTTGTCGGGTAAATATAGTGAATAGTGGATAGCCAATGATGAAAGGTCAGCAGAAAAAAGCATAGGGCAATAATGAAAAAACTGTCAAAGGATTTCTATCAGCGGGTTGATGTGCTGCAAGTGGCAAAAGAGCTGCTTGGGAAGGTGCTCGTTACTCAATTTGCAGGTAAGCAAACTGCTGGCCGTATTGTCGAAGTGGAAGCTTATGCAGGTATTGCCGACAGGGCTTCTCATTCTTTCGGCGGAAGAAGGACAAAAAGAAATGAAGTGATGTATGGTGAGGGAGGCAAGGCTTATGTGTATCTCTGCTATGGCATTCATCATTTGTTTAATGTGGTAACGAATGTAAAAGATGTGCCGCAGGCTATCCTTATCAGGGCACTGGAGCCTGTAAGCGGAACCGGTATCATGCTTGCACGGACTGGTAAGAAAAAACTGGATTATACAATTACCCGTGGGCCGGGAAACCTCTCCAAAGCGATGGGATTGTTGACAGCGCACAGCGGTTATTCTCTTTTTGGGAAAGAGGTGTTTCTGGCAGATAACGGATTCAGTTATCATGAAAATGAAATTATCTCTTCGCCCCGCATCGGGGTTGATTATGCCGGTGAGGATGCTCTTTTGCCTTACCGTTTTTTTGTAAAAGGTAACTTATATGTAAGCGGCAACCTGAAGTAATTCTTTGTTAAATAACCTGTATTAACAATTGGTGGTATTATTCTTTCGGGATTACAGAAAACACCAATTATGAGAATAAAACTTTACTCCCTTCTTTTATTAACCAGCGTACTCTTCTTTTCCTGCTCAAAAAATCTTGAAGAAAGCCTTACAGGTAACTGGCAGTTAACCAGGGCATGGAAACAACAACTCTTTGGCCGGGATTATTTTCAGACCGGGTATGAAAACGGCACCTTTACGTTCATGGATAATGGCAACGCCTCTTATGTAAATGGTGCAGATACTCTCACCGGTTTTTGGAGGGCTTACAGGTATAATGATGGTTATTATAATCCGGGTACAGGACAATGGGAAAACCGCAATTATAAATATTTACGCATCAGTCTGGCCAACTACCCCCGCAACCTGAGGCTGGAATGGGAGTTTGATGACTTCAATTTCAGGGATCACCGTAATGAGATAAGGGCTGAGCAATTTACACTTGGTAATAGCAGGATTTACCAGTTTGAAAAACGATAATACCAGTACGACAGTATAAATGAAAACCCCGGAATTCAATCACGGGGTTTTTATCAAGAGTAATTATTTGATATTATCAGAATCTCGGACAGTTCAGTTTCTTCAGGCTTGGGTCACTCGGTTTCTTGATGTAGATGAGAGAAATTTCGTTTCCGCCACGCAGATTTGAGGCCGTTTTCAATGCGCTGGTATTTACATCGTAAGTGTAGCCAAGATGGAAAGAGGCAAACTCGAGCCCGATGTAAGGAATTACGGCATCATTAATCCGGTACCAGGCCCCCAGGTAAACATTGGTTGGGTTTTCTTCATTGTTGTTTACGTTATACATAAACGTACCGCCGGCTACAGTATTGGTCGCTTTGGCCTGTATGCTGTGCAGGGCAGAAAGGTGAATAGCATGATAAGAGCCGATAGGTATCTTACCACCTGCATGAATGGTGGTGCGGGGAGTGAGCAAATACTGTCCGCCCTGGAAAGATTCTTTCGGCCTGTTAATATGATACATGGAAGCCCCGATGTAAAAATTGTTATAACCGTTGGTGCTTCCGTTGTAGAGCACACCTGCGTTTACATCTGCGTAGCTTACGTTAATCTGTTTATTGGTAAAAATTTCGCTGGTTATACCGGTAAAGCCAAACGGTGTCAGCTCATCCTGGAAATCAATTTTATTTATGTCTAACCTCTTGTTGATATAAACTCCCTGGAAACCGGCACCTATCTGGTGAAAGCCATCTTCGTCTAATCCTTTATGGAAGGAAAGAGAAAGGCCTGCGTAGTTTGTTGTTAGCACTCCATCACCAGCCCTGTCTGTAACACCCAGCACACCCACGCCTAACTGGTCAATATCAGCCAGCCGGTTTTTAAGAATGCCAAAATCAACGGAAGCGGTTTTGGTAACAAAGGCGTTGTTGATGGTAGGCCACTGGTTTCTGTAATTGCCTGCAACACGAAACACACCATCGAATTTTCCGGTAAAGGCCGGGTTTAATGTAAGTGGTGAAGCAAAAAACTGGGAGAAATTAGGATCCTGGGCTTTTGCTGCACTAAAGAAAGACACACAAACAAGAAGCGTAAATAAGTTTTTTTTCATTTTCAGCATTACTGTTTTATCACTATCCGTTTAACAGGTATAATCGTAAAGTAAAATATAAACGTTGTTCTTAACGTATAATTGCCTTAACCCATACCTGATTTTACCGGTACGAAGCGGGAAAATACAACAATTATCAGACCCGAAAAAAGGAAAAATTGCTGCCTCGACCATCAGAAAGCGGATCGCCGGACACCTGTTGATAAAACCTGCTCTACAGAATTAATTGCTAAGGGCTTATGATATTACATCTGAATTTTGGTGCCATAGGCCAGGTCGCCAGCATCGCCAAGGCCCGGCACGATGTATCCTTTTGCCGTCAGTTCATCATCAATATCGCCGCACCAGATGGTTACCGATGGCTCCTGGCGTTTAACGTATTCAATTCCCACGGTACAGGCAATGGCGGCTGCAATATGGATTGAGGAAGGCTTTCCTTCTTCTTTCAAAAACTGAATGGTTTTTACCAGTGACGAGCCTGTGGCCAGCATCGGGTCTGAAATGATGAGGACTTTGTTTTCGATTTCGGGGCAGGAAAGATATTCGAGACTGATTTCAAAGCTGCCGTCTTTATTGTGTTTGCGGTAAGCAGAAACAAAGGCATTATCGGCTTTGTCAAAATAATTGAGCAGGCCCTGGTGCATAGGCAGGCCGGCACGAAGGATGGTGGCCAGCACAGGTTGCTCCTTCAGCAGTTTATGGCTGGCGGTACCAAGTGGTGTTTGGATCTCTCTTTCTTCAAAGGGCAGCACTTTGCTTATTTCGTAGGCAATGGCTTCGCCGATACGTTCCAGGTTGCGGCGAAAACGCATCCTGTCTGTCTGAACGGTTACATCCCGCAGTTCGCTTACCCAGTTACTTACCAAAGAGTGATTTTCGCTTAAGTTGACAACCATAAAGATTGAATATTTAATATTTCTGATTGAATATTGACTGACAAGTTAAACCTTTGCAGGTCAAATTCTCGCAAATCTAAATTCTGAAATCTGAAATCTGAAATATGTTTTACAGGGCTATCGGTTTAATGAGTGGCAGTTCTCTCGACGGGCTGGACATTGCTTTTGTTGAATTCCAGGAGCAGGGTGGTAAATGGACGTATGAAATTAAGGCGGCAGACTGCCTGCCCTACGAAGACGGCTGGGCCGAAAGGCTGAAGAATGCCATACATCTGTCTGCACTCGATTACCAGTTGCTGCACACAGATTATGGCCATTACCTGGGAAAGAAGGTAAATGAGTTTATTGATGGCAACGGGCTGAACTACCAGGCGGGACTGGTGTCATCTCACGGGCATACAACCTTTCATTTGCCGCTACAGGGGATGACCGGGCAAATAGGCGACGGCGCTGCTATTGCTGCAGAAACGGGGCTGCCGGTGGTAAGCGACCTGCGGGCTATGGATGTGGCTTTTGGCGGACAGGGGGCACCCATTGTGCCGATTGGAGAAAAGTTGCTGATGCCGGAGTATGATTACTTTTTGAACATAGGAGGCATTGCCAATATTTCCGTAAACAGGGAAGAATACATTGCTTTTGATGTGTGCCCGGCCAACCGGGTGCTGAATATGCTTGCCAACGATACCGGAAAGCCATACGATGCAGGCGGGGAAATGGCCGCAGGCGGAAAACTGAATGATGACCTGCTTGACAAACTGAATGCACTGGATTATTACGCAAAGCCCTGGCCCAAATCGCTGGCAAATGATTTTGGAACCGATGTGGTGTACCCGTTAATAAAAGCAGCGGGCTGCACAGAGGCGGATGCGCTGCATACATTCTCTGAGCATATTGCCATACAGATTAGTAAGTCGGTTGGAGCTTTGAGTAACCAGCAACCAGTAACCGGCAACCAGCAACTGCTCATTACCGGGGGCGGTGCATTAAACACTCACCTTGTAAACCGGATAGCTGCACATGTGGCTGCACATAATATTGAAGTGGTGGTGCCCGAAGCGGCATTAGTGAACTACAAAGAGGCGATTATTATGGCATTTATTGGTGTGCTGCGCTGGCGGCAGGAAAAAAATGTACTGGCTTCTGTTACCGGGGCCCGGCGTGACAGCGTAGGCGGTGCTTTGTGGATGGGGGCAGAGGGGTAGCAGGAGGCGTAAGTGAACTTGCAGGAGGCGTAAGTGAATTTGCAGGTGGTCTAAGTGAACTTGCAGGAGGCATAAGTGAGGTTGCAGGAGGCGTAAGTGAACTTGCAGGTGGTCTAAGTGAAGTTGCAGGAGGCGTAAGTGAACTTGCAGGAGGTATAAGTGAAGTTGCAGGAGGTGTAAGTAAACTTGCAGGAGGTGTAAGTGAACTTGCAGGAGGTATAAGTGAAGTTGCAGGAGGCGTAAGTAAACTTGCAGGAGGTGTAAGAGAGACTGTTCAATAAACTGTGTGGGGGCGGGTACTTAATAAATAAGAAGAGGGGGCTGATACTTTGTGGTATCGGCTCCTGTTTTTTGGTGCCGTATCTTTCAATTTTTGCCTTTAAGTTCTTTAATGAACTTGGCTGATTCTAGTTTTGCATCTTCATCGCCATACTTTAAAACTAATTCGTAGTACTTTATAGCATTTTCTTTATCGCCTTTTCTCATATATCCCTGTGCCAGGTTAGCTAAAACAATAAAATCTTCTGGATTCACTTTTTCTGCTTGTTTTAAATACTCTATTGCTTTTTCGTAGTTTTCTGTCAACATATAAGCCACAGACGTAGTAGATAGTATTTCTACACAGCCAGGGTAATACTTTATAGTCAAATCACCTATTTGTTTCATATTGTCGAGCAGGTCGCTATTTTCTGTCTCATACAATTGCGTAAGATATGATTGTACTGAGGTAAGCATTAAGTTTTTTGCATCATCAAGTTTCTCATTTTCTGTCCACAACCATTTGCATTGAATTATTGCGGAGTATTCAACTGTTGAAATGATCTCTCTGGTAAATTTTTGATAGTCCTTTGTTAGCTCCAAAGCGTAGCATTTGCCAAATCTCATGTCAAGCCTGTCTGGAAACTTTGCTATGCCTGTATCAATATAGGCAAATGCTTTTCTTAGTTGTTCTGGTTTATACCTTATTGCGGAATTCACAAAACCAGCAACTTTTCCTGTGCTGTCAGTAAGTTGTAAACTTTCTTGCCCCTTTTGCTCTTTTTCAAGAGCAACGATTTCATGTTTGCTTTGCGAAAAATAATAATTAAAGGAAGATGTATAAAACTCCGGATCGTTTGGATTCGTTTTCTCCCAATTTGCTAATAACTGCTTGATTTTTGTCGTGTCTTTTGCCTGAAAAAGCTTCTTGAACTTTTCATAATTGGTTTGTCCATGTGTTGAAAAGCAAGTAAACAGGAATAACATAAATGCAGTCCTAAGTTTCATAATCATTTTTTTATTTTCGATAGTTACATAGGTGTACATAAATATACACCGCTTTTTTTCTGAGCTCCGCACTTTTGTACCAAGGACTAGTTAAAATTATAATTGTATTTCCACTTAATAAATGGAAATGGTCCTTCCTTTTTATGTAATAGATAACGGTGAGAGTTGAAATCAGGCGAATCATTTTTTATTATTGTTATAAAGGTTGTTTTTTTCTTCTCCTTTTCCATGATATAAGACCTTATTTTGGGAATTATACCTGCATAAGCTGCACATTTATTGTCCCAGATTGCATAATAGAGTGTATATTTTGCCTTTTCAGCATCTATGTCATTCAAATGATATTTTTTATCTACCTCGCCAATAAGATAATTAAGTATGTTAGCGGCACTGTCATTTTTACAGGACGCAAGGAAATGAACAAATTCTTCTGAATTCTCGTAATAGTCATAATAATAAATGGGTGAACTACTCATGTAATGTCTTTCTGCAAATCTTCGCATCACTTCCCAGTAAGAGTCATCAGGAAATTCTTTTATCAGCCAAAAAGAAAGATTGTCAAGGAATAAGGCATTTTCCATCATCATATTTTTAATTAAAGGAACATCCTCCTTTTTTTTAAACCTGGCAAGGCTCAGTAAGGCATAATCCAGTTCGTAATGATACCGTCTTTTTCGTTGAGCCATCTCTCTTATTATGTTGTAATATTTTTCATCGGGGCCAATGTCTAAAACTACTTTGTATGCTAACGAAAGATAGTTGTGGTTCGTTATTACTTCTTCAACTGCTTTATTTCTTTCTTTTTCAGTCTTCCACTTATAATTTTCGAGTAATAAATCTGATACATTTTTATACGAATAACCGAATTCACCACAATCGTCCATTACATTTGCTGTATCGCTTAAATGTGACATAAAAATGTCTGAGTAATCTTCATTTTCTCTGTTTGCCATCATCAACAAAGCTTCGGCTCGCAGAATTGGATGTTCTGAAGAAGCAAGACGTATTAATTCCTTTTTTGAAATTATGCTATCACAAGAATTAACAATCTTTCCGTATCCGCTTACAACTCCTGATTCAACCATTTTGTTAAGATATGGCTGAAGTGCCTGGCTAAAATCCTTTATTGCATACGGTGGTTTGCTTTTTTCTATGCATGATGACAACCCAATCAGCAGTCCTAAGAAGGGTAGCAAGTACTTCATATTGCCAGATTGAGATAGTAAGTTCGTACAATTTGATGATATTATTATGAAATTGAATCTCTGCGATTATTATTTGTAATCGAATCGGTTGAAAAGATGCCGGGTCAGGCCCGGCATGACAGTGACCTGAAAGGTATTGGGTGTAACCAGACATGTGGGAAAAAGCATGAGCTACGTAAATGCTGAGCAGCGAACAGAACCCTGAAGTGTGTCCCGTATTCATCGGGATAGACTTGCAAAGGACGATGATACCTGCCGGAGGCAGGCAGGGAAGTACTGCCGTCGGGTACAAAAAATATCTACAGCCCCAGCACTTCTTTTAACTTACCATAACCGCCGCGGCTTACGGGTACTTTGGCGCCGGAACGCAGGATGGCAACATGGTTGTCTTTCTCGTAAGGGTCTATGCGGGTTATCTGCTGCACATTTACAATGTAGGAACGGTGGCAGCGGGCAAACTGCTGTGCATCGAGCGACTGCTCGAAATGGTTCATGGTTTTGTTTTTGAGAAAATATCCTTCGTGGGTGTGAATTTTTACATAGTCGTCTGCCGCCTCGAGGTAGAACACATCATGCACGGGAATGATTTTTATTTTGCTACCATTCTTTACCACGATGCGCTGGCTCTGTGCCGGTGAGAAGGAGGCCGCTTCGATCAATGCTGCTGTGGTTCTGTCAGCAGGCTTTTGTTCGCCCCATTTTGTGATGGCTTTGTCGAACCTGTCCTGGCTGAAAGGCTTGAGCAGGTAATCTACTGCGTGGGCTTCAAATGCTTTGATGGCAAACTCATCGAAGGCTGTCGTGAATATAACGGCAGGCGGCTGTTCGAGCATTTCGAGCATTTCGAAGCCGGTTATCTTGGGCATCTGAATATCGAGAAAAATTAAATCGGGCTGGTGCTGTTGTATGGCTTTGAAACCATCAAAACCATCGCCGCATTCCTGCACCAGTTCCAGTTCGGGATGTTGCTGCAGGTATTCTTTTACAATGCTTCTTGCCAGCGGCTCGTCGTCAATGATTATTACTTTGCTCATAGTTGGCCTCCCCAAACCCCTCCGCAGGAGGGGCTTTTAAATCGTTTAAAGTATTAGTTTTCTTTTGTTACCTGTTGTGGTATTTTAACCACGGTTTTAAAAATATTATTGCTGGCTTCTGTTTGTAACAAATCGTTTCTTGCAAACAGAAGGTATAATCTTCTTTCCACTGATTTGAGTCCGAAGCCGGTGCCTTGTTTGGGTGATGAGGTTTCGGGGTCGAAGGGATTGATGACAGATATTACCAGTTTGTTATTTTCTTTTGCCGCCTGAATGCTGATGAGTGTTTCGCCGGTGGTGTCGTAAAGGCCGAACTTAATGGCATTCTCCACTAATGGCTGCAGCAGCAGTGCTGGCAGTTTCAGGTCTTTTAATTCTTCTGCAGCATCAACGCTTGTGGCGAGGCGGTTGCCAAAGCGGACTTTTTCAATATCGAGATAGAGCTGCAGGTATTGCAGTTCTTCCTGCAAAGACACCCATTGTGTTTCATCTTTCTTAATGGTGCCCCTGAGAAAATCGGAAAGCTGCTGCACCATTTTACGGGCTTCATTTGGCCTGCTGCCGATGAGTGCATTAATGGAGTTTAAACTGTTGAACAAAAAGTGAGGCTGCAGTTGCTGCCGCAGTTTAAACAGTTCGGCTTCTTTTGCCAGCTTTTCCGCATCTGCTTTTCTTTTTTCGTTTTCCTTTTGTTCCTTCTGATTAAACCATAAAATGCTGATGAGTGTGAGACAGCCAAGCAACAGCAACCCGATACTGAAACGAACAGGTAATGAATGAGTGAGCAGATTTGCATAGGCCGCATCGCCATTGCCGATGCTCAGCATGAGCAGCCACTTAGCCAGGAAGACCCAAATAATGGCAAGCAGCAGGCATAGCGAAAGTATGTTGATGTACTGTTCGTATTTGGGAAGGTAATAGCGCAGAATCAATATTACCAGCAGCGAGCAAAACACCAGCAATACATTGCTGAGAACGCTGTCGATAATAGCCGGTTGCCATGCCACACCAAACCAATGCAGCACCACGGCCTGGTCAACCAGCATGGCTATCCAGCAAAGAATGAAACCCAGCAGGAATTTGTTTTCTGACAGTGGTGAGTTTGCCATTGGTTATGCAAGGTTGAGCATTTCCAGCGTATTGCCAAATCGTATCTGCTCGGCTTTTCTGTGAATAGTGTGAATATACATTTCGGCATTATCCCGTTCTTCAATTCTTGAGTACAGCTCGGCACCGTCAATCAGGTCTTCCAATTTGTATAGCTCACTTACGCTTATAAACTGCCACTGCACCAGTTGCTGTTTGTTGTTAAAGAATATTTCTTCTTCCCGGCCGCCGAGTGTTTGTGCTTTGTGAAAGGCTTCTTCTTTGCTTCCGGCAGCAATGAGCCGGAGCTGCTCGTCAAACTGGGCTGCATGTGTGCCATCGCCGCATACAATGCGGAAAATCATTTTAGTGAGATACCAGTTCATAAGTGATGGTTGATTGGTTATGGAGAAAGGTTATATGGTTAAAAGCTTTTGATTTCAACACCTCCAAAAATGATAGTGCCTTTTATTATCAGTGTTTTGTTGGATGTATCGCTAAGCGTTTGCATGTTACGTTTATCTTCCAGACCGCCAAAAATTGCAGTGGCTTCCTGCTTTACCAGCCAGTTCGATGGTACAAGCAATTTGCAGCCACCGAAAATATTGGTAACCTCAATAGTGGCCACACCGGTAAAATCGGCACGGGTAAGATCAAGTTCAGTACCTCCGAAAATATTTACCAGGTCGCCGCCTTTAAAGTTCTTGGAGATGATATTCTTTTTCACGCCGCCGAAAACAGATGTGGCATCGGCATAATCTTCTTTAGTGTCATTAGCTTCATCAACAATCCTTACTTCTTCATAAACCGAGCCATCAGGCCTGCTTTTTTGCCCGAAATGAAAATGTGTTTTTTTCCTGTTGCGGGGTTTAAGCACTATATAAGAGCCTATGATGATTAATACGATTGGCCAGATATAGCGGCCGATGGAGATGTGCGGGTAAATATCACGAACAAGAAAAAGGCTGCCAATAAGCACAAGGATGAACCATCCGCCGTCAAAACCGTCTTTTAATCCCCAGAACAGACCGAGGGCAATCAGGAACATCTGCCAGCCAAAAAGCCAATGTGGTAAATCAGGATTAGATATCCTGATTAATGCGGCAATACCTATCAGTATGATGAAGAGTCCTGTCCATACATGTCCGCTGCCGCTGCGGCGTTCCATCCTGCTTTCCCACCTGTTGTGAAAATCTTCGTTGCGGTTATAATCTCTCATATCCTTCAATTTTGGCCAAAGCTATTGCCGTGAATGAGAAAAGGAAATAACGGATGGGCACAATGGACTAAAACGTCGGTGAACGGCAGAAAGCGGGGGGTGAACAATGAAAGAGAGCATTTTCTTAAATGTTTTGGTACGAAAACTGTCAGCATCTATATTTGCAGCCCCGGAGTATTTTACTCCATTAGCCAGTAAGATTTTTGCTGCAAAGCGGAATCTTGAAAAGGGAAGAAATGAGATGGGGGTTTAGCTCAGCTGGCTAGAGCGTTTGCATGGCATGCAAAAGGTCACCGGTTCGACTCCGGTAACCTCCACTTGAAGAAGACCCGCAGTCATGCGGGTTTTTCTTTAATACTAACAAAATCTGCCGTTTACTAAATGATAATATTCAGGTATCAGAAAATGGTTTTCTTTTGCGGATAATCAAAAAAGATTAACCATTGAACCCTTCTGCCGGTGCTTATAAAAGTCCGGCTTTTTTAATGCAGGAAAGAAACAATAGAATATGCTGCTTTAGAAGAGGCATTTCCACCTTCGCTCAGGATTTGCTTTAACTGTTGAAAGTCTTTAGCCATTCTTTCCCTGTATGAATCGTCTTCTGCTATTTTCGTAAGTTCTGTCAGCAGGTTTTGGGGTGTGAGTTCGTGTTGTATGAGTTCTTTTACCACCGGCTTATCCATAATCAGGTTCACCAGAGAGATGTATTTTACCTTTATCACTCTTTTTGCAATCTGGTAAGAAATAGGAGAGCCTTTGTAACAAACAACTTCCGGGGTGCCGAACAATGCTGTTTCTAATGTGGCGGTTCCGGATGTTACTAATGCCGCAGTGGATTGCATCAGCAGGTCATAGGTCTGGCCTGAAACGTACGATACGTTGGGAAAAGGTTTCAGCAGGGTATCGTAAAAAGATTCTTCCAGACCTGGTGCTTTGGCAACGATAAACTGGTAGTTGGGAAAAGAACGGCTTACTTCAAGCATTACCGGCAGTTTCTTAAGTATTTCCTGTTTGCGGCTGCCTGGCAGCAAAGCAATTATCTTTTTATCTGAAAACTTCTGGCCTCCGGCATCTGCTTTCTTTTTCTCTATTACTTCAACCAGTGGATGTCCCACATACTCCACTTCCCAGTTCCATTTGGATTTATAATACTCTTTTTCAAAAGGAAGAATGACGAGCATTTTGTCGATACATTCTTTCATCATCTTTACCCGGCCTTCTTTCCATGCCCATACCTGTGGCGATATGTAATAAATAACTTTCAGGCCATGCTGTTTTGCCCATTTGGCAATACGGAGATTGAAGCCAGGATAATCAATTAATATCAGTGCATCGGGTTTGTATTGTAAGATGTCCTGTTTGCAGAAATCAAGATTTCGGAAAATGGTGCGCAGGTTCATCAGCACTTCAGTAAAACCCATAAAGGCAAGGTCACGGTAGTGCTTAACTAATTCGGCACCGGTTGCCTGCATTTTATCGCCACCCCAGCAACGGAATGAAGCCGTGGTATCCAGTTTTTTTATTTCGTGGAGCAGGTTACTGCCGTGCAAATCTCCTGAGGCTTCGCCTGCAATTACATAGTACTTCATGGTTCTATCCTGATGCGGACGATTAGTTAAACAGCTTCAGCAAAAGCAGGGCAATACCGTAAAACATGGTGAGTATAAAAATGCCTTTTGCTGTCTCATCCCGGTTGGTATTTACATACAAAGTAAAAAGAACAACATTGGCCAGCAGGCTGAGAGAGCCAACTGATGTGATGAGCTTGTTATCGTTTACAAAATATTCAAGGAACTCTTTAAAGCCATAAGACGGGAACTTGATGAAATAGATAACTACCAGCCCGAGTAAGGGGCCAATAACTCCCAGTGCAAGACCAAGGCGGAGGTTGTTTTTTGTAAATATCATTTCCAGGTTTTTTCGAGTTTGCTTTTTAAAACGTAATTGGTAAGGTCAAATTGTACCGGCACCACACTTACGTAATTATTATTTAAGGCCCACACATCGGTGTCTTTTGCTTTATCAAAATTCACAAACTCACCGGTGAGCCAGTAGTAATGGCGGCCATGAGGGTCGTTGCGTTCAATAAAAGCCTCGTCGTATTTAGCATAGGCCTGCTTGCAGATTTTAAAGCCTTTCAGCAACTCGGGTGCTACAGCAGGAATATTTACATTCAATACGGTGTGTTTTTCCATTTTAGTCTGCAGCATTTTTTCAACAATAATGCGTACATATTTACGGGCACCTGAAAAGTCGGCATCAATGCGGAAATCGAGTAATGAAAAACCTGCAGAAGGAATACTTTCAATAGCCGCTTCAACTGCGGCCGACATGGTGCCGGAATAAATAACATTTATACTGTGATTGGCGCCGTGGTTGATTCCGCTCAGGCATAAGTCGGGCTTGCGGTGCAGCACTTTATCAACTGCCAGTTTTACACAGTCAACAGGTGTTCCTGTGCAAGACCATATTTCCACATTATCTATGCTTTGCAGTTTATGCAATCGTAATGGCTGGTTGATGGTGATGGCATGTCCCATGCCGGATTGCGGTTTATCCGGTGCCACCACAACAATTTTTCCCAGGTCTTTAACAGCCTCCACAAGGTTCAGGATTCCCGGGGCTGTAACACCGTCATCGTTTGTAATAAGAATAACGGGTTTTTCCTTCTTGACTGTTGATTTTCTTTTTGCTGTTGAGGAAGTCTTTTTCTTCATCTCATTTGGTTTCTTCGTCATATTCCGCAAAATTCCCTGTTTTACACCGCTTATCCAAACGTCAAAAATTGTTTTTGAAAATCTAAAATAATTAGTATTTTGCGGCTAAATAAATTAGGCTTTATGGCAGTCTCCAATCAAAACCTGAAGTATTTGCGTAAGCTCCGTGGCTGGACGCAGGAAGAATTTGCAAACAAATTAAGTATCAAACGTTCACTGCTGGGTGCTTATGAGGAAGAAAGGGCGGAACCCCGCATTGATGTGCTTGAAACAGTTTGCGATATGTTTAAGCTGACTCTTGATGATATACTGCGGAAAGATCTGAGTGAAACAAAAAGTAATTATATGGCAAAAAGGCGGGCCATTAAACTGTCTGCCGGCCGTGGCGAAATTCAGTTTGTTCCGGTCAAAGCTGCTGCTGGTTACCTAGCAGGATACGCAGATCCGGAATTCATTGATGAGCTAAACACATTTACATTACCGATGCTTACTGGTGGTAATTACCGGGCATTTGAAATTATTGGTGATTCAATGTTGCCTACACCTAGCGGCTCCGTAATAGTAGGAGAAAAAGTTGGAGACCTGGAAGAGGTGAAGAATAACACTCCCTGTATAGTGGTTTCCAGAAATGAGGGAATCGTTTATAAAAGGGTTCAGAAAAATGGCCGGCAAAAGAATAAACTTACCCTGGTGAGTGATAATCCTTCTTTTCATCCCTATACTGTTAATGCCGATGAGGTACTGGAAATGTGGCAAGCCCAGCTTGTTATTTCCAGAACAAGTAACGTTAACCGGTGGGATATGGGACAACTGTCAAACTTGGTTTCAGAATTGCAGCAGCAAGTTAGTTCGCTTAAAAAGAAAGGCAACTAATTGAAAAACAAAGACTTACTTATTTTGCGTTTTTTTGCTGTATTCTTCTTTCCTTGACTTTCGTCAATTATATTTGCAGCCTTAAGCCAGTACATGAAGCAAAAGTTGCTTTTTCTGTCATGCCTGACATTGATTTGTACCCTTACGTTTTCCCAGGAAAAATCATTGAAGGCATTTAAAGTATTGCAGGCTCCGAAAATTGACGGCAGCCTCGATGATGCTGCATGGCTGAATGCACCTGTGGCTGCTGGATTTGTTCAAAATACCCCGAATGTTGGTTCTCCATCTGAAAAGAAAACGGAAGTAAAGATTGCTTACGATAACGCCGCTGTTTATATTGGCGTACATCTGTATGATGACCCTGCACTGATTCGGAAACAAATAACTGCCCGGGATGAGGAATTACAGAAAGATGTTGATTTCTTCTCTGTTTTTTTTGATACTTATCATGATAAGCAAAACGGTTTTCAGTTTACCGTTACTTCAGCTAATGTGCAAACGGATGCAAGGCTTGGTCCTAACCTTGGTACAGCTAATGGCGGTTTTGGTCCCCTTGGCGATAATACATGGGACGCTGTTTGGGAGAGTAAAGTACAATTACAAACAGATGGCTGGACTGTTGAGATGCGGATACCATATATATCACTGCGTTTTTCAAAGAAGGAAGTGCAGGATTGGGGTATTCAGTTTCAAAGGCAGATAAGAAGATTAAACGAAACCAGCTACTGGAACGAAGTGAAGCCACAGGTTAACGGTTTTGTTAACCAGTTTGGACTGATGCAGGGTCTTGAAAACCTGGAACCTCCGATGAGGCTGAGCTTTTCTCCTTACGTTTCTACTGGCTATCGAACCACTCCTGAATGGGATGGCAGCAGAACCAACAGCTGGCTGCGCAGCGGCGGTATGGATGTGAAATATGGAATTAATGAGAGTTTTACCCTGGATGCCACACTGATACCTGATTACGGCCAGGTGGTTTCGGATAATGTGATTAATAACCTCACTCCTTACGAAATAAAATTTACAGAGAACAGGCCTTTCTTTACCGAGGGCATTGAAATATTTAATAAGGCCGGGCTATTTTATTCAAGAAGGGTGGGAGCCACACCAACGAAATATAACGCAATTAGAAATTTTGCTGCAGCCAACACTGACTGGGAAATAGTGAAGAACCCGTCGGTAACACAGCTATACAATGCTGCTAAGTTTTCCGGAAGAACTAAAAAGAAACTGGGTGTGGGCATTTTCAATGCGATAACAGCACCCATGCATGCCAAACTGCACAACAGGATAAACGGGAAAGATTCAACCGTTGAAACAGAACCACTGGCCAATTATAATATTATTGTGCTTGACCAGGCTTTGAAGGGCCGTTCGTCCGTTACATTCACCAATACCAATGTAATGCGAAATGGCAGTAACAGGGATGCGAATGTAACTGCACTTGATTTTAGTTTGTTTGATAAAAGGAATACGTATAATGTAAAGGGTGCGGCAAAATACAGCCGTGTATATAACGGCTCGCCAACTGAAGGATATGCTGCCAGCCTGCAATTGGGAAAGGTTAGCGGCAACTGGCAATATTCTGTAAGAGAAATAGTAGAATCGCCCTACTATAACTCTAATGATCTTGGTTATTTACTGGCTCCGAATGAAGTAACAACGATAGGCCAGCTTGCCTATAAGATTTTTAAACCATCGAAATCGCTGTTACAGCAGAGCTATACATTTTATACAAAATATACCCGGTTGTACAAGCCATCTGCATACAGCGATGTATTAATGAGAGGAACCGCTTTCTTGTTGTTTAAAAATTTCTGGGATGTAACACTTGAAACAGGATTTGTACCTACGCAGCATGATTATTTTGTGCTGAGCAGAGATCCGGCGGCATACCAGCGGTTTGTAAAGCGCCCCTCTTACGGATATGCACAGTTATCGGGAAGTACAGATAGCCGGAAGAAGCTCTATTTCGGAACAGATATTCTGTTTGCAGATTTTTTTAATTCTGCTCCCAATAAATATTATCACCGGCTGACTGCTTCGTTGCGTTACAGGTTCAGTAATAAATTTTCTTTAGAGCTATATCACCGGGATGAAAGGGAGACCGATTACATTATTTATGCAGGGATGACATCAACAAGTCAGCCGGTGGTGGCGTTTGTTGATTTTACCGATAATGAATCTGTACTTTCCGGTATTTACAATTTTACACCACGGATTAACCTTACGGTAAGAATGAGGCACTACCTGAGCCGCCTTGATTTTAACCGCTATGCTGATGTGGATATAGATGGCAACACCACCACAAGAAGCGGTTCAAATAGTTATGATAATGTAAACCTGTTTAATACTGATGCTTTTCTTACCTGGGATTTCAGACTGGGCAGCCGCCTGATTCTGGGCTATAAAAACTGGCTGGGTGATGACGAAGTGGTTTCCCTGACCGGAAATAACAACTACATCCGTAACCTGGGCAAATCGTTTAACCTGCGCCACGGCAATGAATTTACCGTACGGTTTATTTACTTCCTTGATTACAACCAGCTCCGGGGAAGACGTTAATGTGTTTTGATAAGTTCGTTGCCCACTACGGCGAAAACTGTTTCCCCTTTTTCAGGAACTATCTTATGTGTGCCGGTAAACTTGCTGAAGGCGGGGAGAATGGCCTGCTCTTTTCCGAAATAGAAACAGGGAAACATGAATGACTGCCGGGCCTGGCCGCGGAGTTTGATGCCGGGATGCACATGGCCTAAGAAGGTGTAGAGAATGTTTTCATGCTCCGGATACTTTACACGTTTATCTTCATGGCGAAAGCAGAAATTGCGGATGATGAGTTCCCGTTCGTGAAAGGTAATACCGGCCTCTGTGTACCAGTCGTCATCGAGGATGTCGTGGTTGCCTTTTACCAGGTCAATATGCAGGGCAGCAAAGTCTTTTCTCCATTTACGGAACAGTTCCATTTCTTTATTGGCCCGGCTGTGACTGAAATCGCCGACGATGATGAGCCTTTCTGTTTTAAACAGATAAACCTGCGCCAGCAACCGCTGCAAATCGGCTTTATATACATCCTGCGGAACAGGGATGCCTTCTTTGCGGAAATGGCCTGTTTTGCCAATATGCACATCGGCCACGATGAGGGTGTTTTCTTCTTCCCAGAAGAGGGCCCTGTCTGGCGATACCCAGAAATGGTTGTGATGAATGATATGCGGAACGGGATTGTGCATTGATAATGGACGGGGGCAAATATAGTAAATGGTGTGGGTTGGTTAACCACGGGAGGCACAATCAGGTGGATTGCCGTGTTGTACAGGAAAAGACTGTGGTGAAACGATGAGAATATGTTCGTCAGCCACATAGCAGCAAACCGATGTTGGTGGCTGCTGTGGTTAGTATTCCTGTATGTTTCTAATTCAGCAATGTCTTGAACCACTTTGCAAACTTATCCCTTTCATAAGAACTTGTACTTTGGGGATTCTTATGTAATAAAATGTCGCTTGAAAAGAGAAGTAAATTGACATTATCCTTACTAACACACATTACCATGATTAGCGAACCTCTTCCTGCATTTGACTTTAATGCAAAGACTGTCAACTCCTTTATATCGTAAAGCCATGCCCAGTCATCAAAGCCATAATTTATTTCTTCAATAAATCGTTTTTTGCTGTATCCTGATAAATCAAAATAATAGTCATATTGGTCGTAAAAAGTAAGAACTTCTTTTGTCACATTGGTCAATGGAACATATTTAGTTCCAGATGTGTCATTATCATTTTTTACAGTTGTCCAAAGGCGTTGTTGTCCAAAAACAGATGATGTTAAGGTTACAAGCAAAAGCGCAAATACGATTTTTTTTATTCTATTTCCCATGATTAGTTTTGTTTATACCCTATAGGCATCCAATCAATTATTGTTCCGTCACATTTTGGAGCGTTTGGACAACAAATGTATTCATCTCCAAATTCGCCTTTGAATACTTTGAAGTCTCCAACTGTTATTATTTCCCCACAATGAATACATTCCTTTTTGTCTGTCAATTCTGGTGGGTCTGCAAAAGGGTAGTTCTCGTTTAAATATTTTTGCTTGTCTTCTATTTTTATTTCTGTCATAATCTAAAAGGTTTAGTTTCTACAGCTTTTGGGTCTGTCCGAAACAGTTGCCACCAACGACAGTTTGTGAAAAAACCCGTTGTCGTACTATAAATATACACACAATGTGAATGAGTGCAAAGCAGTATGATTATTGTTATAAAGAGGTATGCAATTTATAATGGGACAAAGCCGCCATCAAAGTTTTGCCTTTGCTGGTCATCCAAATTTGCAGGCGGCCTTTGTTGTGTCTTGCGTGCCGGCCTTGTGCAGTGCAAAGAGACCAACAAACGAATTAAGGAAAACCCAGTTCTTCAATCCTTGTAATGCGTCAAAAATCCCCAGTTATCAACTCACGTTTCATAAAACAAGGCAGATGAATATGTGTATTCTTCCGGCAATTTGCAAACTCCTGCTTTTACCGGATTCCAGTGCAAATAATCCAGTTTCTGGATA